>Ga0302326_10000005_pt1 | contig 751845 bp, 603 predicted proteins | sample Palsa_T0_3_FD_202264 | JGI IMG/M metagenome (GOLD analysis project Ga0302326, IMG submission 202264) | Peat permafrost microbial communities from Stordalen Mire near Abisko, Sweden - Palsa_T0_3 | ecosystem: Environmental > Terrestrial > Soil > Palsa > Peat permafrost | place: Sweden: Abisko... | reverse complement strand
AATTCCAACGCCAGGCGCCGGTCAAAACTCAACTTCAATACCCCGGTTTTGGTCGCACCCATTGGATTCCGTGATTTTTCAGCTTCAGGAGTATCTATGCCGTTCATTGCTAGATGTTTAAAAACTAACAAAAGAAGCAATCGTCATGCCAATCTGGGAAATCCGGGTTAGAGAGGGCTAGAAGGCGAAAAACCGAAGGGTCGAAGCGCAGCGTAGGAAGTTGAGAGCTGAGGGTGGAGAACCCGAACTTCAGCGGCACCGGAATGAAATCCAGCGTTCCACGAGCATTCACTGTTTGGTTTTGCTCTCAATTCTGGACTCTCGGCTCTCATCCGCATGAGTCCAACTCAGGCATGTCCGCAAAATCCTGTTCCGGAGTGCCCGCGTTGCGCAGCGCGGAGCGTTTCGAGGATGGCGGCGAAATCCTCACGGCTTCCGCTACCCGCTCCGCGATATCGCCAACCAGCCCCAAGATCATCAGCCTTTGACGGGCTGCGAGCTGTCGCCCGGCACCCGATTTCCGTGCCCAGCAGGACGTTTTCCGCCCTCGGCATAGGTCTCTCGCGCACACGTGGGGCAAAGTTTTGTCTGCGGCTGCACATCGGTATTCTCACGCAAGTAGGCATCGAGTTCGCTCCAATTACCCTGGTCGTCACGAACTTTGCGGCAGCAACTGCAAGACGTGAGTATGCCTTCCAGCCGGCGAACTTTTTCCCGTTCCTTTTCGATGGTGCTCTTGAAATAATTGAAGCTAAAGGCCACAAAGCCGAAGACGATCAAACGCATGAACGTGCGTTCCGCGATAATCCATTCGTGGGAATAATGCCTCCCCGAAAGCAATTCGACCCAAGTAAGCGTCAGAGCGGAAAGTGTGCTGATGCCAAAGCTCCAGCCCCAGCCAAGATTCCAAGCGGCGTAGGCGATGGGAACATAGTAAAAAATGGCAACGCTGACCTCGTTGCCCGTCACATAATCCAGCCAGCCAACAAAGGCGAGCTGCGCGAGCGCGAACACCGACGCAAACCCCATCTGTTTGAAGCGGACCATGATCATGCTGTGACGTGAGGAACCGGGACGAGTTTCACGTTATTTCGCCCGCGAGTCGAGCGTCGCCCCTGAGTCTTGAGCCGACGGAATCGAAGTTTTGGGCGGCGTCTCGAACCGCAATGTACCCCATAGTTGCGGCGTCAGCATGGCTTCAGAGGGCAGGTCCGCAAAGATCGCGGTCGCCTTGTTGCTCCAATAGCTGCGGCGAATTGTTTCATTTCCATTGCCATGCAGGATGCCCATATCGCCCTTGATTTTCATTTCGGCCTGGGGCTGCAATCCTAGCAAGCTAAGCGCTACCGATAGCTCGTAGTTTCCCTTTCCGTCGGTCGCGAGCGCCACCTCCTTGCTCACATCGTCTACGCGATCGAAACTAACCGTACGCCAAGGTGAATTGAATTGCACCTTTGCCTGGAGGCCCGTTCCAGGCACCACCGCTCGGTAGAGCAATGCCTTTGGCCGGCCGTTTACCTTGGACACAATCAGGCGCAAATCGCCCTTCACGGGTTCGGTCCGGCGCGCGTCCGCCATCGGATCGGTGCCGAGCATCAGGTCGAGCGCTCCGCCCGTCCTGAAGGGGGCATTTTCAATCGCGCCGGAGTTCTCCAGGAGATTCGGTGCGTCCGTCCTCCAAATCGCAAACAGCCTGCTGTCCGATATCGCCATCGCGCCGGTTTCCGCATATGGCTTGGATTTGGAACCGAAATTGGCGGCCACACCCCGCCGATCGATATCCACCCAATCCGCATCCTCCCAGTCCGCCATCTGGTCGTCCATTCTTGGTTCCGATGATCGCAAGGAGATTCTCAGGGTGTCCGTCCCCTGCTCAGCCTGGCGCGCCCTTTCGTTTTGCGAAGCAAATTCTTCCGCCTGCTTGAGCATTTGGGCCGAGACCATCAAGGGCTGCGACGGGATCCGCCGCACCGTTTCCAAGCCTTCAACATGAACGATGGCGGAGAAGATTTTTCCAGCCACCAAATATATACTGCTATCGCGGGTCTGGTTGATCGTGGGGAAAAAATGTTCATCGTCCGGTGAGATGTCGTTCAGCAACATTCCATGCTGCGCCAATGGCATCGACCAAGGCTTGCCGAGCCGTCGGTCTTGCAAGAGCGAGGTGACAAACAAGCCATCTGCGGCGAAGACGTAGATGTTACCGAGATTACCATTGATGAAAAACAAGGGCCCCGCCTCCGAATTCTTCGGAGTCACGAAATCGCCCAGCAAGCGAGTCGTGCCTATCAGTTCGCCGGGGATTTCGGACGTGGGAGCGCTATGCGAAGCATGCAGCCCCGGCCATAGCGAAGGATAGCTCCATCGCGGCACCCCATCTCTTACTCCTCCGAGTCCGGCCGGAGAGAACGGTTTCGGCGCGGTGGTGAAAATCGTCCAGCCGTTCGCTCCCGTCAAAACCTGATCGCCCCCGGTTGAAAGCGGAATATTGATATCTTCCACGAGCACCTTCCCGGCATTGAAATCGTAGACTGGCGCACCCGCAGCCGTGAATCGGATCGGGCTGAAGCTCATTGCGTTGCCTTTGGTGGCGGCGAAACTCAGCCGCGCGACCCTGAACGAGCCGTCGCGCTGGACGGTCACGCCGCCGCATTCGGCTGGATAGAGCGTCACCTCATCCGGCTCGACTTGCCCGTCCCCGTTAAGATCACTCCAGACGAAGAAAGCGCCTTTTTTCGTTGACCCACCCTGGCCACCTTGCACTCCAGACCAGCGCGATTCAAAATTGGGCTGCTGTAATAATCTCCAGTTCTCTGCTCGCCCCATCCCAGCGACCGGAACTGCAGCATAACCGTTATCCATGAAAATAAATGCCGTGCTCGACCCATTGGTGGGGTTTTGCGTAAAGGCATTCGTCAGATAGCGGTGCCCGTGAATGTAAAACGGGGTCTGCGGAGACCCCGGACTTTCGCCCGATGCCAATGGCCGATCGGGCGAAGTCGGCCGGTAGATTACTCGATCCAATCGACTCTGCCCGGTCGCCCAATCGAGGCGAAATTCCATCCCATCGTAGTCGAAACAGGTCTTGTCCTCCGGATCGATCGAGCCACCTCCGCCGTAGCGCGGCGGCCCGTAAAACGCTTTCCACAAGCTTCCATCCGGATTCCAAACGCTGACCCGCTTCGGTTGGAAATCTTCCTCCGCGACCCAAAGGCGACCGTTCGCGTCCACCGCAAGCCCACGAGGATTATTCATATGATCGGACTGATACGGACCCGCTTGAGGAATGCCTGCCCGGCCAAATGCCCGCAAGAGTTGGCCCGTCGCAGCAAGCATCCTCACCTGATGATGGCTGCCGCGCTCCGAGACGTAGATCTCGCCTTTTTCATTTAACGTGATGCCGCATGGATCGTCCAAGTCGGCGACCAGCGTTTCTTCGGAGTCCAAAATAAACGCCCCCTCTGTTCGCACCCGATAGCGCAGCAGACGGTTGCCCGTCAAAACCAACAGCCTACCTTCGGAATCGAAAGCCACGCCCCGCGGACTCGTCAGCTCCTGTTTACCAATGACTTCTCCGCTCTTGGCGTTCGCCGCCACGAGTTGATCGTAGGAAGTCTGGCTGAAAACTAGCAGGCCGTCGTGCACCGCGAGTCCGCCCAAAGCGGGTTCCATGTTTTCATCCTTTCCTTTTCCGGCAAAAACGTAATGCAGGACCGCCCGATCTCCATCCTTCTGGCGCAAGCCGGTAAGCCGGATTTCATTTTCGTTCTTGGCCGGATCTGACCTCCAAGCGGCTCCGACGTAAGCGTAAACGGTCGGGTCGGCATTGGCTCCGGCATCGCGAGCGAGATATTGGGCGCCTGTCCAGTTTCCCCCGATCCAGCCGCGCCCGCCCTGCTTTTTCCCTTCCAGATCGACCCACGCCAGTGCGGCCCCGCCCTCGCTCACATAGCTCCCGATGAAAACAAGCGGTTTGCCGCTAGGCGCATCCTTCCCCGGAACGGAAAGCATGCTGGAGGGTGGTGTGTGGTTGGTGGTCCAGCCACCCGCCCCATCGCTCGTCGGCCAGGGTGGATTCCCTTCGCTGTTGACGGAAAATTCATAACTCAGGTTTACCGATTTGTGCCACAAACCGCGCACCCGATAATTGCCTGGTGCGACGAGATGGTTCGGAATGTTATACACCCCATGCGCCGCTGCATCCAGGTCGCGTCCCGTATCCGTGCTGCCGTCCCAATACACCGTGTTCTTTCCCTTGGGGAATGGCGTCGCGGCAAGAAGATTTCTGACACGATTGCCCGCCTCATCCTCGACCACCAATGTCACCTCGCCATCGGCCGGGAGCGTGAAATTGATCGCGATCGGCGCATGCTGCGGCGGTTCGTTCGCATTCCGCAGCGCGGTCGATGCGCTTGCAGAACCCAATGGTGCCATCGCCATCAGTCCGCCAAGCCAAACGCGTTTCCCCTCCACAGTCAGGCCCTTCATGTGCGGGTGCCCCTCGTTCGTCACCGCGGTAAGACGCAAGCGCACGGCGCGGGTCGTCATCGTTCCTTCGAAATCGATCCAATCGATGGCGAGAATCCGGGGAAATTGATTTTTGAGCCCGCGGATATTCTTGATCGTTTTCCAGTCCGCTTCCCGGGCCTCGCGCGGATGTTGTCCGGCTGGGCCGGTATAAATCTGAATCTCCGCCGCGCTGAAGCCGGCCGCGAGCAGACCGAGCCCGGCCAGGGTCTCAGGGTGCGGCCAGACGAGTGTGATCCATTCGGGTTTGGCAGCGATGGTCTCAACGCGAACACGATCGCGATCGGTGAGATTGGCCCAGGCCTGCCAAATTCCCCCGCCCCCCTCATTGTTCATCCGCCCCGCATATTGATTGCTCGCGGTCGCCGTCATGCTGCCGTCAATCGCGACATTGGCAAAGCGCTCCGCCAGCACATACGCTCCGCCCAGCCAGCCCCCATAAACCGTGTCTTCGACGGCAGCCTCATGAGTAAACCGCAGGGCGCGCGTCTGGAGGACGGATGGCAAGATCCAGACGGAATAGTCGTTTCGCGCCGGTTGCTCGGAAACAACTTGATCCACTTTTATCCGTTGCGCGGGCACCCATTGCGCATCGTCGGCCATGCTACCCGGATAAGGCGCGCCCGCCTTCAGGACACTTACCCGGACATCGCCGAGCACGAGAACCGAACCGATCGAGATCGGTCGGGTAAATCCGATTCGTAAGTGCCGCGCTCCGCTCGCGGCCGTGTTGCCAAAGGCCAATCCGGAATATCCCGATCCGTCGCCTTGCGACCACATCACCCACGCAGGCTGTCTGGATTTATCTTCCCCGGAAATCGACTTTTCCTTCCCGCCTACCAACTCGGCGAACGTAGACCGATCCAAATCACCTATCGACAGCGGAGTCTGGAAAGCACCGGGCGCCGCAGGGAGCGGGCCGGGTCGCCAGACAAAAACCGTGAAAAACAAAATCGGCGCCCATTTGATGGGCGCCGCGTTGCATCGGCTGGTCTCGCCGATCATTTTCATGTCGCGGCCGAATCGCGCCAGCGCGACTTGAATGCCACGCAGGGATTTCCGCCACACACCATTTCCCGCGGCAGATTTTTGACTACCACGCTTCCGGCGATGGCGACCGCCTCATCCTCGACCATCACACCCGGACCGACAAAGCATTGGGCTCCAATCCATGCCCCGTCGCCAATCGAGATCGGAGCATTACGATAGCTCATCGCCGGATCGCGAAAGTCGTGATTGCCCGTGCAGAGGAAGGCGCGTTGGGAAATACACGTGTGTGCGCCGATCCGCACCGGTTCGAAGTTCAGGATAAAGACTTCCTCGCCGATCCACGCATGCTCGCCGATCGCCAGCTTCCACGGCAGATGGATATTTACCCGCGGCTTGATGGTCACGCCCGCGCCTATTTCCGCCCCAAAGCGCCTTAGCCACCAAATCCGCCACCTATTGGGCCAAGGCCACGCACTCAGGAAAAAGACGCATTTGACCAAATACCAAACCGCCTCCACCCAGCGCGGGCGGCCTCGAACGAGCCCCTTGCTCGCGTCAAACAGATCGTTGCGGACGCGCGTCATGATTGATCTGCGAACCAAACGAACCCGATGGCCTCGCGCGCCAAGCAGTAGAACCCGATAAAACCGGCTCCACGAGCGACGATTGTTTTGGTTCTCACGTTCTTTTTGCTTCTAATATGACTTTGTAAAATTGAATATAGTCGTCGATCATCTTTGGTGCGCGGAATCGCACGACATTCTTGAATCCTGCGGCCCGCAGATCTCCCGCTAACGCCTTTTCGCTTAAAATTCGCCGCACCTGTTCGGACAAACCCTGTTCGTCCGACCAGTCCGCTGTTAGAGCCGAGTCTTCCAGCACCTCCGCCAGCGCGCCCCCGTAACTCGCGACCACCGGGCATCCACAGGCCTGTGCCTCAATGGGCGGCCAGCCGAAACCTTCATACTTTGAGGGAAAAAGAAAAACGCTCGCCATGTTGTATAGACCCTCAAGCTCAAGTGTCGAGCACTCCGCCAGCCAAAAGACGTCATGCTCGAGATCATTGCCGGCGAGATATTGCCTCTGTGCCGCCGTCATAGGCGCGCCGACGATGACCAGCCGGGGCATTGGGCGGCCCGATCGTTCCTTCAGCCGCCGGCAGATCCGCAGGATGCCATCGCGGTTCTTATACCAAGAATTATTACCGACGTGGAGTAGCATGGGCCGGCCGTCATCCGGGACGAGCGCGCCTATACGGTGACGCGCGGTTTCACCATCTAAAGGACCATAGGGATAGTTGAGTTGAAGTCTAATCGTTGCAATATTGGCGCAACGCACCTCACAGCTTGTGTTTAAGTCACGTCGCGTATTGTCCGAATCGCAGACTATGTTGGCCGCGCGTTCAAGACCACGCCGGATCATCGCCTGAAGGCGACGCCCGGTCCACCGGACGGGAGGACCTTCCAAAGTCCCCAATGCCAGCTTCACTGCCATGAGATCATGGCAGGTGACGAGATGAGCGACGCCGGTTAGCTGCGCGACGTAGGGCGAATTGGAATGATCACAGACATGAAACACCGTCTCGTTTCTTTCCTGCGGCGGCATTCGGGCAATAAACTTCCTCAGGCGTCGTGGGAACAAGATGAACTTGTCGACGTAACCCAGCCATTTAGCCACCTCTCCTTTTTGGGTCGCCAGCCGTCCCAAGTGGGCTTCAGGCCGAAGTGCTTCTGCCGTAATACCTCGCTCGGAGAGAGAGTCCACCATAAGATCGGCAAACCGCTTCATGGATACCTGTCGATCCGCCCGATAGTTGCCCAACGCGATGACTCTTATACCATTCCCGGCCATATTTTTTCGAACAAGATTATTGGCGCCAAGATTTATATGCTATGAGCCGTGCTGGACCAGCCCCGTCGGTGCGAGTAATTTCATCGATCGTACTGTTGGTCGAAATCCGCACAAATACTTGCTCCTTCCGAAGCCGCCTGCCCATGGCGTTTCTCTAGGTGAGCTGCAATTCCCGCCAACGCGCCATCGCGTGCCCCTCTGCTTGGACGCAAATTCACTGTAGTTGCTCCGCCGTTATCGACGTGCCTGTTGAAGTCAGATTGTCTGCTCTAAGCATGGTTTGTTTGTCACTGACTGGAGTTGCACGATTGAGAATTAAACTGCACTAGCAATATCCGCTGGACTGCGAAACTCATCCGCGATCCAGCAGTTCCGCCAATTTGATCTCCGATCGCCAACGAATTTCTCGCCGTAGCCAATCAGTGCAAATTCAAGGAGCCACCTCTTCTTTAGGGGAGAAATCTCGATATTGCCGGTTTGGTTTCTCTACGTGTCGCTCAACCATATTTCTCATGGCATTACGGTTTTCCACTGAAGCCAAGCACAGCCCAGCACCGAAAACCGTAATACCCAATACACTCGGCTGCGAAGTCTGCCCATAAAGCAGATCTAGGAATACAGCACTGGCAAACAGCCAAGGCAGCAAGTTCCCACGCGTAAGTTCTCGGAACGATCGAATCAAGATCGTTAGCGCCCACCATATTCTGAGGGCAATATAGCTAAAGCCCAATAACCACCCCGATTCGAACACTATACGAGTCCACTCGTTCTCTCCGTAAAAAAAGCCGAGTTCGCCTAGCTTTAGCTTTGCACCAATGTTCGTCCCCATCCCAATCCCGACGCCCAAAGGGGGGATATCGCCAAGATCCGAAAACACTTCGGTAAGACCTAAACCAACACGGTTTGAAATTGCCGCCGCCGCGCCATTTCCTAGCCCGTCACTTTCCGTCGCGGTTGTCCAGCGCTCAGCAAATGACTGGACACTTCGCCGACCGACCGGGGTGAACAATACCGCTACAGCGATACCCGTCGCGACGATTGCCAGGCCGAATACCCCTGGAAGCTTTCGTGGGTAAAACCTCACTGATACGACGGCCGCGACCAAAACAATCATCGAGCCAATAACCAACGTGCGACTACCAGAGATCGGCTGCACCAACAGCGTCGCAACAGACGCTGACACAATTAACCAAGTCGGATAGACCTTCGCTTGGAAAATACTGAACAATATAAAAGCTATGACCAATGGGTAGTAAGTTGCCGGGCCCAGAATAAAAGTAAACGGCCCAGGCGGTCTGACCACCCCCTCGGCGGCCTCCAGCAACATGCCTTCACCCGTCGTCGTTCGATTAACGAAACTGGTGTCGGGCGCCATAAATTGAATGGTCATGAGCACGGCGATCGGGATGGATGAAAGTAGCATCCACCTTCCGATCTTGATGATATCCCCTTGTGACAATACGCGGCTCATGACGATGATAAGCGGAAAATAGAGAAAAAAGGTGCGCACGCCGTAGATCAAGATCCCGAAATCCACCAGCGTCGGTGATGCCGCAAAATCGAGGGCAATCCCGTAGGCTAACGCAACCGCACCCATCCACGCAGTTACCGCCGCCAAAGCACTCTTGTGAAAGACGCCAAGTTTGTAGGCCCGTATATATATTATACAAACAATCGGGTCTCTAATAATAAGTAAATAATCACTAATTGCCGGAAACAGCCATTTGCGCAAAGCGCCTTCAAAAACCAAAAGCCACAGATATATCCATATTAGTTGCTTTATCGCCCTGACAGATCGATCGACAGATTGGCGCCCTTCGCCGCTCTCTAAAGATTTCAATTTCATAGTTCCGCCTTTATCAATATCGTACAATCAGTGCGTCACAGACGCGCGCGTTCCTGCAGAATTCTCGCAAGGATCGCGTTCCCATCAACTGAAGGATGTATGCTGTCGCGGTAGCACGAAGCTTTCCAGCGGACGTCGGACCGCAAATCGACAAAGGCGCAATCGTTCGCCGTGGCAGTCTCACGAACCCAAGCGGCAAGCCCTTCGACTTCCGCGTTATGCCGTGTTAGTTCATCGAGATTGGGATACCATACAATGGTGATACGGCTGCGCAGGTCAGCTCGAGTCTTACCAAGGTAATCGATGAATGTATGCTTCGGTTCGTCTGAAAGCAGCGGCAACGCCGAGCTGGCAGCAGAATTTAAAGCTGGTAGACGCGAGGATATCCATGGGGCGAGTGCCTTTTTGAGCAAATATACCGATAGAAACCAAGGTTTGCTTCTTGGGTGGGTTAGGTCACTGCGCCATTGGGAGCGTTCTGAAAAGCTGCCTGAATTTATTATCCATATCAACGAATGAATATTGGCGACGACATCGCGATTGTGCTGCAGATAAGTTATCTCATTTAGGTTACCCCATGACCCCGCGCCAACAGACCAGATTCTCCAGGGGCCTCCTACAATAGCCTGAAGTTGGGCCCCAAGCTTGTCTTTGGGCAGCATCCGAACCTCGCCCCAGACTAGAGAGTTGCCTAATAAGAGGACGCCATGATCTCGGTCCGGAAACCAAGGTTCGTTTAACATTGATCGTTCGTTTAACGACCAAGTGTATCGATCGGCAAAATTTCCCGCTTGGTTCGGTTTGGGGAGGTATCCGATATCGGCACTTACATCATAAAGCGGAAATTGATCATAGCCACATTGACGCAAAGCTAACTCAGCCATTCCGAGCGTTCCTAACGTGATAAACATTGCTACTTTTATCGTCGAATTTCGCGTCGGCCATTTAAAGTTCATTTTGTTAAAATTTGCTTGGAGTAACTGCGATCCCGTATTTCACGCCGGGACCGGGCTTTCAATTGCATAACGTAGATGCTTTCAAATATTTGAGAAGCGTAGGTCACTTTGCAGAGGCATCCAATGACCGAATGGCGAAAGCTAACTCTTGCGCGTAAACGCTCCATGGTCGCTTCGCCGCCGTGTTCTGGGCAGCTTGACTCGCCTGGTCGAGTAGCCGAGGTGAGCTTAACAGAGTTTCGATAGCCGACTGGAGCGCGCTCGTCGATCCAGGCTCGATGAGCCAGCCATTGTGTCCATGCTCGATCAAATCCGGACCCGCCGTGCGGTCAGTCGTGATCACGGGCGTGCATTGGGACATAGCTTCGGTAATCACCAAGCCGAAACCCTCGAACAGGGACGGAAACAGCAGAACATCGTGAGTGTGCATTAATTTGAGTATCTCCGGATGTGGTAGGCTCGAAATCCAGCGGTGCCGAGACAAGGCCAAATCCAACGCCGGACACTCCGCGCCATTCTTCCGCCCCACGATGGTAAGTTCAACATGCTTTCCTAACGCATCGGCCACCGCAAAGATATCCGCTATGCCCTTGCGCTGAGAAAGGCCGCCTACGAATAGGAGCTTCAAGGGCCGAGAGGCGGAAATGGTTGTAGAAGGCTTTTTCTGGCGCGCGACCGCGGGAAATCCATAAGGGATTACTTTTATCGGCGCCAGCGTCCCCGGAAAGTCTTTCAACGTTTGCGCTGAAAATGTGCTGGCGGTAAGAATAAGATCTGCCAAGCGAAGTTCTTCATCTTTCCTCGCAAGCTTGAACTCAGAATCTTGAAACCCGCCTAGCGTTACGGCCCATTCCGGCCAGCGTGAGAGCTCGGGCTCCAGCAACCGCCGAGCGGCTCGCCAATGGCCGATCGGCAGGTCGTAAAAACATCTCAACCCGAGCGCTTTAGCCGCAACGAATGTCGCCAGCGCACCGTCTTCATAGGCATAGACTCCTCCCGCGCCATGTTGTGCAGCTTTGTGCAGGCATGAGGCCACCCGACTGTCCAGGCTACGATAAACCGCATCGATGCAAAAACAACCCGTCTCGTGTTGGGTTAATCCGGTCAATCCGAACTTAACTGCAGCCAGCCGGCCGATCTCTCTCCACGGCCACGACCGGGTCAGTTGTTTGACGGCCGGATCGAATCGCCGCCGCCGCATCTCGGCCAGAGGGCCCCAGGCACTCAATCGATCCAGCAAATCCCCCGGAAATACCGCGATCGACGTATGAAACTCCGCGAGCGTGTTCGCGTTGCGCAGGCCCGATACTGCCGCCCGCGCATTCGCATTGCCTGTCGGATGGGAAACAACGACACTGTGGGGCATTTCTTGGTTCAAATCACGGTGATGTTGGGCTAGTCTGACGAGCGCACATGCGCCACACGGGAAATCGTGTGCGCTGCTGATCTGAACTTGGAGACGTATTTGCTATGCCGCCATTCTGCTCGCGCACTCCGGCTGATTCATACCGGCGGCTTAGCAGCACCCCACAAACAGTCGCGAATCGTTTCGACATTGTTGCGTCCAAATATTGTGTCGCGTGTCATTTCAAAGGCGGCCCGCGCCGGATCGCTTTTCACAATTCGTTCAATCGCTGAAAACAACGTCGGTTCGTCCAAGGCATCCGCCACGACCCCGAGTTCAAATCTGCCGACTAGTTCCGCCAGAGTGCTATCTGCAGGTGTGTGGGCGAGGATCGGGCGTTGGACTTGCACATATGTGGACAATTTAGTCGGCAGGCTAGTCTGCCTGAAAATCCGGGCCGAGCGCTTGAACGGATACATGGCATAGACAAAATCGCATTCTGCGAGGCGCTGGATTGCCGCGCTTTCCACCATCGCTTGAATAATCTCGTCGGTATCGGGCCGTGCGTTCTCGCGCAGCCACTCTGCCGTGCCGGAAAATCCAATCATGAGTAATTCGAGTTTGAGCTGCCTCTTGCTCGTCCATGCACGCAGCGCACGCAGAAATGCGCTAAAATCTTCCTGATTGTATACGCTGCCAATGTGGCCCACCTTCACAGTGGTTGTAGTTGGCCGCCGGTCTCGAACTATAGGAAGCCGCTCAACATAGACGTGCGCCACCGCCGTTTCGATGCCGATCCTATTGAGATAATATCTGCGCATCCCTTCGCTGGTGACGTCGACACTATTGGCCGAGCGCAACAGCTTGTTCCACTGCCAGTGCACCATCCAGGCCATCCACTTGTAACGGCGTGATCGAGCCCACATCCAGCCGGCCTGATCGTCCTGCACCGATACATGCAGGCACGTTCCGCGCGCTTCATTCGCGAGCAGATTGCCTACTACGATTCCCTCGTTCATGGCGACCACCCAGTGCGCATCATAATTTTCCTGTTTCACTCGCGCGACCATTTCGCATATGCGACCTTGATACGCTCCTGCTAACAGCAAAGGCGTCACAGATAGATCCCCGAGGATTGGACCGCCGATTAGATTGGACCCGAGCCAGATGGAATTGGGCCACGCAGATCGGCGAGGTCCAAGATGAAACCACGTAATTTCAATATCGGCCAGCCAAGCGATTATACTCCGCAAGTTTACCGCTCCACCACCGATGTCGGGATGAAAACTCGTAAATAGACCGACCCGTTGTTTTCTTTCGCTCATTCGCACCGATTTCTGCTCTCCATACATAGCTCTACCAGCATCGATTTCGCAGCGCTTTTCAACAAAGTGGGCCCGGCGATTCGCGGCTGCCCTGCCTGGGCCAGAAAGTGGTCGATATCGCGCAGGATCCGCAGCTGGGCGTTTGCTCGATCCGCTTCATCATCGATGCGCGTCACCAATAGTGGAACGCCATGCTCTGCCATCGCGGCCGCGCCGCTGCTTTTCCCCAGAAACGAATGTTCGATGGTCGGGAGACCGATGTCGATCAAATGTAAAAAGTCCGAAATTCGCTCCGCTGATTGCGGACCAAAATGATATCCGAATACCCTTTGATCGCGTTGGCATGCAGTCCTAAAGCGTTCCAAAGCAACCGGGCTCACTTTCCCTATTCCCAAGAGCGCGACTCTCTTCCCTTGTCCGGCCGCTCGATCAACCAGATAATCAAGCCAGCCGTTGGCCGACCATTCGGCATGGATCGCGCCGAAAATACCCAGCAAGACCCAAGGGTGGCCTTCGTCCCGCTTGATCTGCAACCTGATCAACTCCGAATCGAGCCAACCAGATGGCGCCCGCACCGGTATATGGCTGAACAGCGGCAGAATCTTCGCCTCGATCCCGTGACGCGAAAGCAGCTTCGCCAGTGTCGTGTTGCTGGTCTGCGTAACACATGGGCGAAGCGCGCGATGGCAGTCTAGCACCACCCACCGCTGTAGTGCACCCCAAAGGCGCAGCTTAAGCTTGGCTTTCGCTCGACACCCCACCCAGAGTTCGTGGAACATAAACTGCACCGGTTTCCCATCTATGATGTGCTTGAGAGGTTTAGCCAGTCGCCATGGCAGCCCTTTGGGATGAAATCCGAAACAAACGAATTGCAGGCTCACCCAATCCGGGTTGAAGTCATCTAGCCACATGCGAGCCAGCGCCGCGCGCTCCGACCAAGGCAATGCGGCCGACAAACGCTGCACGGATACCGGCGTGCCTTCGCTTTCTTGAGACTCAAACAATCTTCCCAAGACGGCTGTATCATTTAATCCTAAAATGATGCTCTCGTGACCTTGCCGGATACACTCCGCTGCCAGATGGCGGGTATAATCCCCAACGCCATCCCGGTCTGGCTCAAGGCTACTGGCGATGAAAGCAATTCTCACGTGAACTTAGGGCCCCTAACGCAGGTACGGAATGATTTGTGTGATTTCGCTTCTGCAAGCACTAAGAAAATCTTGATGGTGGTACGCCTGTTCATGATTGCCGAAATGCCAGGCAGCATTCTACCTGATTTTCATAGGTTTTCGTAATTTCGCGGCCATCTGAATCAGGAACTTTCGACCCACAGGATTGGGAAGGCGCTGTGTGGCGGCCTCGATGCAGTTAATGAAGCTCCGCGGCAATATACGCAAAAGCCCCTCCATCTTCATGTGACCGTTTGTCAAAGGATTGGTAAACAATGCGATCTCTTCTACTTCCAAGCCTGCACGCGATGCCAATAACCTGACCTCATCAGGATGCAGCAGGAAGACATGACCGTCGGAATTGGGTTTGAATTGAACCGCTTCATAAACGCTGGGATCCGGACAATCCGAGAATTTTGGGAGCGAGTTTCGGAAATACGCCCCGTTGGGCGTAGTCATCACAATATAACCCCCTGGCTTTAAGAGTTGTGCGGCCTTCAAGAGGAAGTCATCTGGGTGCGCAACGTGCTCGATAATTTCAGTAATGAGAACCGCATCAAATAGTGACGGAAAGTTGAGTTCAAACGCGTTTCCGGGAGCAAAATGAATTTCCCCTCGTTCCCGTTTTAAGCGCACATAATCCGCCAAGTCCGCCCGGAGGTCGTTCCATGTCACTTCGTAACCCATCTCCGCAAGCGTGATCGAAAAATTCCCTTGCGCAGCGGCGATATCGAGAATTCGTGCGCCGGGAGTGAGAACCCCGGCGAGCACACGAAGAGTTTGTCGTCGCCGATTCTCGTACGCGTAGGCATAACCCCGGTTAGCGATTTCGCCATATACTTCTTCGAGATCATACTGATAAGAATACCTCCATGAATCAGGCCAGTTTTCTTGGATATATACACGCTTCATAGCGATATTATGAATAAATCATCGAACTGTTACAATTTGTTGAAAACACCTTTTTGAATAGCAATCGAGTGGGCAATACCTTAAAGCTGGCACTACATTTGTTGCCATATAAAGCAAATCCGGCATATTTATATAGCCATTTCTCGGAAGGAATCGGATGCCTAACCTAGTGCCGCAACCACACTCAACCACGATGCATAAATCGTCCCAAGCAGCTGGCCGCCAATAGCACCAAACGTTTGTAGGACAGCACAATGGACGGATAGAGGCGGACCGGAGATGTTGCATTCAGAAAGAACTCCTTGTCCGCCCCTGAAGGTGGGTTGGCGTGAAGGAGGGCCATCTGGAGAAATCGCTTGTTCCATGGTTTCAAAATTCCAACCGCGTGAGACATGACGTAGCCGCCACCTCCGTGTTGAAAATCCATGCCATTTTGACCCACGGGGCTTACATCATGCTCCGTCACCATGCATGCGATGTTGAGCGCGTCTTGATCACGGAAGGCAAAGGGCAAAGTTCTGTCGCCGGTCCTAATTCCTTGTAAATCCGCGCCAAGTTTCTGGATTAATATTTGGGTGTCCCGCCAAAGCTTCAAAAAGGAATTGTTTTTGGAAGAGACTCCAATAAACCCCGCGTTAAAATAGTCGTCAAAACTAGTGCGAAACAATAGACCCTGAGGCGTCAAAAGCTTACGCCACGCATAACGAATTGGATGATTGTCGGGCATGGAGTTATTCACGTCGTGGCAAATTGCGATTCCGGCTTCAACCCACTCTTCGAAAAACTTCCAGCGACATTTGATGGTGATGTCTGGATCGAAATAGAATAAGGTTTCCGCTTGTGGGCAGTGTTTATTCCACACATTCAGCAGAAAATCGGGTTTATAATTTGAGAAGTGAACTTGCGGTTGAAGAGGGATGAACCTAATGTCCAATCCGTCGGCGACCTCGAAGTCGAAATAACCATCGTCTGCCCGCACATTTTTGGCCCAAGGCGGTAGTGGTCCGTCGTAACCGGCAAATATTGTTCCGCGAAACCCATGTGCAAAGAGCGAATTCGCTAATGCTCCGAGCCCATAATGGTGGTAGCGGCCTCCGAATAGAGTGCAGACGGCTGATTTCATAAGTAAACATCCCCCGGGCAACGCCCGGAGGCATTTTTTAAAAAAATCTCAAGTCGAGCTGCCCCTTGTGCAACTGATGATAATTTTCTCTCCCGGCCTGCCGGGCAACATACTCCGCGATCACACTTTCGCTGCCGTGCTGGCCGACCGCGTTAACGGAATACACTCCACCCCAGAATTCCCCGCCCCGCAGCTGTCCTCAACTTCCGGCGCCTTCGCGGAAACTTCGCGTGCGATCACGCTCTTCACCGTCGTCACGATACGCATCGGAATGTCGCTCGGCACCGACTAGCTGAAAAAGTGCGCCTGATCCCGATCCAGGCCAATCTCTAGAAACTCAATCTCCCACCGCTTCTGGACCTCCACGCACGCCGCCTTTAGCACTTCGTTCGCATACACGCTGACCCACGCGACTTCGATTGGGGAAGATTGGCATGTTCCACCCACGCCTTAGCTGAAATCCGGATTTGGTCACGCGATTACCATCGCCCCGAAGCAAAGCTCCCTGCGTACGGGGATTATTTGTTTTTTTGAGAACTCTCCTAATATTTCGATTTTGCGAAGATCCATTTCATAATATGTTTTCGACCTTCGGTCAGTACTCGATGTCTGTCACTGAGATCAAAGTCCTTCAATTCCTCAAAATTATAGGTATAAGCTTTGGCGATGTCATCAACACTTTCAATAATTTCGCATTCGTGGGTTTCTGAAAAGATTGCCCAAAGCCTTCTCGTCGTTCCTATATCGACCCAATCATGCGACTCGATTAGAATGTCGTGACGCTCTAAGTAGCTAGCCATATTTTGATCAAAAAGCGTCGTCTCATAGCCTTCACAATCTGAAACTATGAGTGCCCTTTCCCCCAAGTCGAGATTCCTTAAAGTGGCTTGATCGCAGAATTCGCCGACGTTAACTTTAACACCATTTAGCGCACCCATATCCTCGCAGAGCCTAAGAGCTTCCTTGTCTGTGTCGTAGGCGAAGATCTTAACAGTGCTCATATGCATGCCTAACCCCACCGCGTAGTAGCCTTCCGCGCACCCTATATCGACTATAACATCGTACTTTCGGCGGAGAATAATGCCTATAATTGTGGATAGCTCTTTTTCGTAAGATCCAAGTAGTTTCGGATAAAGGCGACTACCTCTCGCTTGAAGCCTTGGATATTTCATCCCTTTGAATGGTCCATTTAATACCATATGACGCGATGTTATTCGGTGATATCTATTATCCTCTTGTGCTTTCTTCTCATTTTCTTCTGAGAAAATGCGCAAGGCATTCAACTTATTGTATGGTATTGAAACTACGCCTAGCGTGCATTGTATAATATGCCAAAAGGATTTATTCCGGACGAATGGAAGTGCAATGGCTTTAATCGCTTTCTTCATGGTATTGGCGTCAAACAGTGTGCGCCAATACGGACTTCGAGGTTAGACCTGTTAGTCGTGCGTAAATGACACTCTTATACACGGGCGGTGAATTAGTCGCTGTCTAATGCCGTAATGGCAGACCTTTCGAACAACGCGCATATAGATATCGTATATCTTGTGAGATGGTTTATCCGGACAGCGAATTTAGTTTTCGGAGGGCGACCAATAAGTTCATCAAACTTGGCAAGAGGGGAGCCAATACGCCAATGAGCAAAATGTCATGCACCGACGAGAGATCAAAGATGAAACACAGAATTGATTGGGGAATGATCTCCGCCAGAATGGCAATGGATGCTGGCGGAATCCAGCCCTTGTTAACGTTTAAGGAGAATAATACTCCACCTAAAGAACTCATCCCGGTTGCGAGCACTGCTAGCCACACCAAACTACCCAGTCGGGCATACTTTGCCCCGAGCAACCAAAGCAGCAAGCCAGGTATCCACCATGCAACCACCGTTCCCACGAGGATGACTCCAGCAAAGGCCAAAAGAATTAGTGTATAACGGGAACGCAGCCGAACTGGATCCTGGCAACGTGCAAAACGGGGAACAACGAGCGCCGATGTGGTTGAAATTAATATGCTGAATATCATGCCGATTCTTCCAAGTGCGCCCACCTCGGCCACGCGCTGCACGTTACCAAAGATGCTGATGAGCCAGATACCAATCTGGCTTTGTAGGCAAAAGTAGATAGTAAGCGGCGCCTGCCGCTTTACAATGGCAAGAATGTCCTTCCTGAATTCGTTGTCCGGTGGTGCACTCCAAGTTATTTGTGGCCTTACCCAATGTTCTAGTAGCCGGAATTGGATAGCTAAAGCAAAGGTGCTAGAGGCGGCGGCTAGTGGGGCATTTAACAACCCCATGGCGGCAAACAAGGCAATCAGCGCCAATCGAGGCAACACGCCCGAAAAGGCCAAAAGCTGAATCCGCCCGACCTGCTGCCGCAAACTGACCACCACGCCCAGTACGCCCGAGTTCAGTTGAAAAGCTACTCCAACCAAAGTGAGGGCAACCAGCCAGATGATGGCGGAGGCAGTAGCATTGTTGCGCCACAACATCCAAGCGAGCAAAGGGGTGACAATCAGGAAACTGAATATGACCAACCGTCGGCGCAGTATCATCGCGGTCTTTACGAGGCTACCCATCCGCGTGTCATCCCGCCAGAACTTGCCGCCGATGGCGGAAAGGCTGTTGGTAACACCGTTGTCGGACAGCAGATTCATCACAGGCCCGATCGTGTTCACAATCATGAACAGAGCGTAATCCTCCTTAGACAGTGTGCGAACCACTATAATGCCGGACAGAAAGCCTAGGCCCTGGGCAATGGCCTGCACAAACGAATAAGAAGCTAATAATTGGAGCCGCTCGATCCAATGTTTATATCTATTCAAGTAGAGCCGCGAAGCATCAGTAATGACATCGAGATCCGTTAGAATCCATACCGGTACTAGCTTCCCCGTAACTCCGCCTGCACCATCAAGCGCGCTACGTCAGAACCAACTGTGCGAGGGTTCCAGGCAAAGGCCTCCCGGGCTTTCTTTGCATTGCCCACCAGCATCGACGAATCGATCGAACGGTAAAACCGAGGGTCCACCGCGATGACTGCCGCACCGGTATCGCGACGGTAGCCGACTTCATCGACGCCGAGCCCCTCGAAACGCACGTGCAAACCGGCTTCTTCAAAAGCCGCGCCGACAAACTCCCGTACGGAAATTGCCACGCCGGTGGCTAGCAGATAGTCATCGGCTCGTTCGGCCTGAAGCGAATGCCACATGGCTCCGACGTATTCCGGAGCATAGCCCCAGTCGCGCCGGGCGTCGAGATTTCCCAATTGAAGCATTGACTGCCTGCCGTGCTTGATGCGCACGGCCGCAACCGCAATTTTCCGTGTAACGAAATTTTCGCCGCGCCGCGGCGACTCATGATTAAATGCGATCCCGTTGCACGCATATAGTCCGTAAGCCTTCCGATATACCCGAACCATCTGGGTGGCGAACGCCTTCGCAACACCATAGGGATTCGTTGGATCGAGAGGGGTCTTTTCGTCTTGGGGCGCGACTGACGGCGATCCGAAGATTTCGGAGCTTGATGCATGATATAGTCGCACCGGATAGTTCAGATCGCGCAATGCCTCCAGCAAGCCCAGCGTGGCCATGGCGTTTTCGTGGCAGGTCACCTCCGGAATTTCGAAGCTCAGGCCAACATGGCTCTGCCCCGCCAGATGATAGACCTCCTGCGGTGTCACTTTTCCCAAGAGGCGGCGCAGCGAGGTTGGATCATTCAACTCGCCGTAGTGCAGAAACAGCCGGCCTTCCTGACGTGCCTGATCCAATTGAGGGGAATCGATCCGCGAGCGGTTGAACATGCTAGAGCGGCGCACTAAGCCGTGAACTATATAATTTTTATCAAGCATGAATTCCGTCAAATAAGAGCCGTCCTGCCCCGTAATTCCGGTGATGAGCGCAGTTTTCATGGGGCGATCGGAGAATCCGACAGATGAGCGATCTGCGCTTCGCGCTTGGCTAGATCGATATCGGCCTCGACCATGATCTTCACCAGCTCCTTGAAATACACCTTTGGCTCCCAGCCAAGCTGCTCTCGTGCTTTCGTCGGATCACCGATGAGCAGCTCGACGTCAGCGGGTCGCTCGTAACCCTGATCATATTTCAAGTAGCGTTGCCACTCGAGGCCGAGCAACCCGAAGGCTTCCTGGCAAAAATCCTTCACGCTGTGCGTCTAGTTGGTTGCGACCAAGTAGTCGTCAGGTTGGTCGTGCTGGAACATCAGCCACGTCGTCTCGATATATTCCTTCGCGTAGCCCCAGTCGCGCTGGGCGTCGACGTTGCCAATGTAAAGCGAATTTTGCGGGCCGAGTTTGATGTGCGTGGCGGCGCGCATGATCGTTCGAGTGACGAACGTCTCGCCGCGACGCGGACTTTCATGATTGAACAGGATTCCATTAGAGGCATGCAGACCGTAGCTCTCGCGGTAATTCACGGTCAACCAGTAGGCGTAAACTCTTGCACAACCGTACGGCGAGCGCGGCCAGAACGGCGTCGTCTCCGTTTGCGGCAGCTGCTGCACCTTACCAAACATCTCCAACGACGACGCTTGGCAAAAGCGCGACTTTTTTAGGAGACCGGTTTCCCGGATCGCCCCGAGAATGCGCTGGGCGCCGAGAGCATCGATGTCGCCAGTATATCCCGGGATATCGAACGATACCTGCGCATGCGATTGCGTACCGAGATTGTAAACCTCGTCAGGCTGAAGTTCGTAGAGCAACTTCACCAACGACACACTGTCGGCTAGATCCCCATGATGCAGAAAAAGGCGCTTTCCCGTGCCGGATTCAAAGCCCGTAAGATGATCGATCCGGGAACGTGTCCCGGAGCTGAATCGACGGACGATCCCATGCACTTCGTAACTCTTGGCGATGAGCAACTCAGCCAGGTAGGAACCGTCCTTGCCTGTAATACCGGAAAAAGGGGCCTTCTTCATCTGAATCTTACGTTAGCTACTGCGCGCCTGAAGATGCAACGAATGAGAGGTCATATCTGCGTTTGGAACCACTCATACCCGCACTATTTTTGTCGCTTAGAACCTCGTCGCCCTGATCTGGATTGAACACAGCTTCGCCCCATCACTTCCTTGGCGGAACGATTTGAAATTATATGAAATCGAGCGCTCTCTAGTTGGACCGGCACTACAATATGTTACTCAGCCAAGAAACTTAGAGATCAGCGGAAGCAACGCGCAGCCCTTGCGGTGCCAGGAATGAAGTTTCTCCAGGCGATCTTGCAGCGCTTTTCCGGCGCCGTTGCGGCTGGCGGAGAGAGGACGATGGCGCACTCTCATTGCTTCGACATGCGCGGTGCCTTGCTTGAGTTGTGGTTGGATCGATTCTTTCAGCAGACCGGCAATGAGCATTCGCAGCTCAGTTTCAGCGACAAAATGCTCGCGACGCCAGTCGGGACCCTCGGCCGGCCTAATCGCCCCGACGGCATGCAGCGCTTTCAGTCCCTGGCTGACCGAACCTTTGCTGAGGTCTAGGCGTTCTACGATGTCGGTGAAGCTCAAAGGCCGGGTCGAAGCGAACAGTAGTCCATAGATCTGGCCGTAAGACCTCGGCTGCGCGAGCATGCTCGCAAGATTGGCAAAGTGATCGACAATTTCGTTCTCCAATTCCGAAACACCATTGATGGCGTCGCCATTTTGGGCGACGATCGAGGCCCGGGAGGGAACAGGAGCAAGGCTCGGCACGGCCAGCACTCTGCCAACCGTTTCGCTTAGTTCAATAAAAATTAAACTCTGGGTTCAAAACTTCGTGAACGCGAAGTAGGGACTGAGTTTGACCTAAGGCGACCAGGCCCACGAGTTCCGTCCGTCCCCGCCTCAGATTTTAGCGCTCGCGGGAATCGCTCACTTCGGCCGCCCGCGAAATCAAGACTCGCACGCGAGTTCGGCGCTGCCCGTTACAGAAGGGCGGAATGCACTCTGGCCCGAAACGGCAAACATGCGCAAGATTTTCGTGCCGGTAACAACGCTCAACATCTTCAAGGTGAATCAAATTTGGCTGCGACCAATCCTGCACGAACTGGATGTGCAGGGTTTCGAGAAAAGGGTGCTTGATGGGGGCAGGCTTTTTCTGGAGAATGTGGATTATCTCCTTTTCGAGTGCTCATACGGGCGATTGAATGACGGCGGACCGTTTATTTGAGGAGATGTATTCTCATGTCAGGTCGCTTGGGTTTGAACTTGTTGCGCTAGTCGGTTCACTCGTAAATCAGGAGCACGTGATGTTGCAGACAGACCTGTTGTGGCGACGATGATAAGCGGTCGGCAAAAATATCCCCTGAAGGGCGTCTGTAGCGCATTGCTTTGCTTTGCCGCGGTGCGATGTCTGGCACAGATGGGCTTCGATACGGGATCGGATGTAGATCGGCTTCCATCCCAGCTGACCGCACTGGTGGATTCGCCGAATTCAACTATTCGCTGGTTGAGGATTCGAGGGGTTGCAGATCCAGAAAACCAGATTGCCGCGGCGCGAGCCCGAGGTGCCTTGGAGAAACTACACCACCGAGGGCACTCGCTTTGCGTCCTATTGATGGCGGATCGGGCGCTCTGGCACCAAGGAACGAGGTTCGGAAACTCCTCCCGCCTTCCTGTGGATTTGCGCGAAGCCTTTCGTTGGGGTCAACGCCTTGGTGAAACGTACGGCGATCTGGTCGATGCTTGGGAAATCGATAACGAACCGGATATTGGATTTGTTCCAGAAAACGCCGAGAGCTATACGGCCTTTTTCAAGGCGTGTGCCTTGGGCTTACACGCGGTTCGTGGTCACTCACCACTCGTCCTCATGGCTCCCTTGGCTTTGCCGCCCGGACCCTACCTAGAGGCGCTGGTCCGAAACGGAATGCTGAGTTACGCTGACGGATTTAATTACCACTACTACGGCTACGCTGCGGACTTCACGGGAGTCTATCGTCAATTTGAACGGGCGGTCGGCGATTTGGAGCCAAGGCTAGGCGATCGCCAGTCGCTCCCGATATTCATCACGGAGTTCGGCTACGGCATGCTCGCCCCGGGGGCAGCTGATACCGTTGCTGGACGCGTCCGCCAATGGCGTTGGTTCAAGGCGATCACTCCGCAAATCGAGACTCTAGGTATCGAGGGACCTATGGCCTTTCTTCTCCGACCCTATTTGGAGCGCCGTTGGAATGAGTTTGGACTTACCTCTACCGTTCCTGGTCCCTTCTTTACGCCTCGGGATTTCGATTCGGAAAAGTCCGAGCTATGGATGAACGAGATCGGGAAAAACGTCGGGCCTGGATTTGCTACGCCTGCGTTCGCCTACTTGGCGGACTACGGCAAACGGCATCCGTATGTTTCTAGATCCTGGGGCGTTCGTGCACCGCCCCCTTCTCCTGTCGTGATCGATTTCGTAGCCGGATCCCACCTGCACCAACTTAAAAGCTGGTCGGGCTACGAGTTGGATGTGGGAGGGGGCGACGAATCTGGGGAAATTAGAGTCTACAATTTTTCCGGGAAGACGGTTTTGGGGCGACTCTCCCTTAACCAAAAATGGACTCAATTGATCCTCGAGCCGGAGGAGATGCGGATGTTTCCAGTTACGATCAACGTCCCGTCAGACCCATCGGGCGGCCAACCATGGGAAGCGAACTTTTACTCCGACGACCCGAGCCAAAGCGAATCAAGGTTTTCAACTGAATTCTACAGTCATCTTTCGGAGCTACGGCGCGTGATCGTTGAAAATTTCGATGATTTCTCAAGGCCGGCCGACCGCCATCGCCGCCTCCTCATGGCGCGGCCCGTTGCTGAAGAAGAACCTTCTCTCCAAAATAATGGCCGATGGCTCGTGACTACGGGCGTGAACGTCAATGAATCCCCCGAGGGTTGGCGTTTCGACATCGAACGCCTTCCCGAATCCAGTATGCGCCCGGCCGTAGCCGAGCTTCCGCTCAGCGACGGGTTGGCGATGCCGTCAGACTACCTCCTGAGATTCGATTTCCGTTGCGGTTTCGAAGGTACGGACTCGAGCCGGTACGCGGGCTTCAGTTCGACCATCGGAGGCCTGATTCAATTCCAGGTGAGGACAGCCAACGGCAACCTTTACGAAGTCTGGCCCAGGCGCGCGCCAACCGCGTCTTGGCAGACCTATGAGGAGCGAATTAGCAATTTTACGATGTCGTTTTATGGACGTGCGGCGCTTCCTTGGCGGTTCCGGGACAACGAGCCGGTGGCCCTCGTATTTACGTTCTGGCCTCGTTCGCTTCCGACGAGGATCAATGTTAGATCCGTCATGGTGGCGAGGCTCGAAAAGCCGTAGGACTTGCTTTCAATATCTAAGCAAAATTGGCCATTGATGGCAGAAGCAGCACGAGGGAAAGCAACGGCCCGACAATTCGCTTGCTACTCAGCTTGCATCAATCGTCACTCCTCGCCCAATGCGAGTAATCGTTTGGGGAATCAATTACGCGCCCGAGCTCACCGGCATCGCTCCCTTCAACACGGGGTTGTGCGAGTACCTGCGTGAGCGCGGCCATCAAATCGAGATGGTCACTACCTTTCCCTATTATCCCTATTGGAAAAAGATATCTGGAGACAAGGGGTACCTGTTCCGAACTGACGAGATCGACGGGGTCTGGATTCATCGATGCTGGCACTATGTTCCGGCGCAGGTAACTACGTTTCGGCGGATCTGGCATGAGCTTTCGTTCGGCCTAACTTCGTTTGTTCGTATTCTAGCTCTTGCGAGGGCCGACGTTTACGTAATCGTCAGTCCGCCACTCATACTTGGACCTCTGGCTTCATTCGTCTGTTGGATAAAACAGCGTCCTTATGTCTTCCACGTTCAGGATCTTCAGCCGGACGCAGCTGTGGGACTTGGGATGATAAAGGTGGGCTGGTTCAATGCGCTTCTTTATCGAGTGGAGGCGTGGAGCTACCGGCATGCGATCGTCGTTTCAGGTATTTCTGCAGGAATGCTCAAGGCATTTGATCGAAAGGGTGTTCCCAAGCGCAAACAGCTGTTTTTCCCGAACTGGATTCAGTTGCATAGCCGAAACACATATATTATTCGGAGCGATACTGAACGTGTCGAACTAGGTTTCCGATTCCGGGAGAAATTCAAAATTCCTGAGGAAGTGTTTCTTGCTACGTATTCGGGAAACCTAGGGCGCAAACAGAGTTTGGGCACTCTTGTTGAGGCGGCTGCGTTATTATTTCGGACTACGGCTTGCTCGCAGTCGCTGGACATGGGTCTTGGTGATGCTGCTGATCGCGCCTCTGCCCGACCGATCCTCATCCTCATCATCGGCGATGGAGTAATTCGTTCGCAGTTGGAGGATAGGATTGCGGAGCTGCAGTTATTGAATGTGCGAATGCTGCCTATTCTTGTCGATCGGGATTATCACGGAATGCTAGCCGCGTCGGACGTTGGATTGATCCTACAGGCTGCGGGCACCGGCCAGTATTTTTTCCCCAGCAAGCTCCTATCACTGCTTTCGGCGCGTGTGCCGATTGTCAGTGGAGCTGACTTTGACAGCGAACTCGCGAAGGCTATCGAGGACGGAAAATTTGGAGTAAACGTGCCATCGGAGAATCCGGGCGCGCTCGCGGCTGCGCTTGCCAATTTGGCGGACAATCCAGAAAAGCTTCGCGAGATGGGCCAGAATACGGGCTGGGTGGACAAGTTCCCTGGCGACAAAGTACTTGCAGAATTTGAGCGGAAATTGGTCGAAGTGACCCTCGGTCCCGAGCCTCCATGATAACTTATCGTCTCCGTGGGCTAGTCAGCCTGTATGTCTTTACGAGCACGCTTATAGTGGCGGTGGTTTTCCTGCTCTACGCTGCTTTCGCTCATTACGCGCCGTGGATCCATTTGTCGCTCGGCGTTGGTTTTGGCGTGTATTTCCTGAGTTTGGTAGCCGGGATGGTTGCAAGCGCCCGATTTATCGCCCCCATAGGTCCGCGCTTCAATAGGCTGACGCGGCCCGACGCCGCTTGGCTGGCTTTTCGACAGGTCGCGCTGGTCGCGCTGATGACTTTTACCGTCATCGTTGCTACCAAGGACCGGAGCATTAGCCGTTTCTTCATCGCAACCTTTCTGATGATGGCGTGGCTCGTGCTGGCGTACGTGAACATGTTGCTGCCACGTGCGCTGGCGCGGATGGCATTTAACAAGACCCACTTATTGCCGACGCTATTCATCGGCAAATCTGCAGCGCTCGGCCGCCTGAGCGAATGGATCGTCAACAAGCAAGCGCTCGGAATTCTGCCAGTCGGTTACTTGTCGAACGATACTCCGCCTAAAGACTCGGAGGGCTCGGTGCGCTATCTTGGGCCCACGTCCGATTTGGCCCGCTCCATCAATGAGAATGGGGTTGGACAGGTCATCCTGCTCGATTTGCCAACCCGGCGCGAGGAGATCGATGCAATCGTCGAGATCTGCCAGGCGGCGGCCTGCCGGATGCTCATATATAACAATCTCGAGGACCGCGTTTCGCTTCCGCTGCTCCCCATTGTCGAAGAGGGTCATCTTTTTTTTACGACGCAAGACGAACCGCTTGAGGATCCAATGAATCGGGCGATAAAACGCATATACGACATCGCTCTTTCTCTGCCGGTGGTAATTTTCTTCCTGCCCGCGCTCTCAGCAGTGGTATGGCTGATGCAGCAGATTCAAGCTCCCGGACCACTGTTATTTGTACGCAGCAGGGGGGGGCAACTGCACACGGAATTCATGATGAAAAAATTCCGGTCGATGTATCATGCCATCCCGAATACGAAGCGCGAGTCACAGCAGGCGTGGCCGGGCGACGATCGCATCTATCCCTTCGGACGCTTCTTGCGCCGCACCAGCCTCGACGAGTTTCCCCAATTCTACAACGTGCTGAAGGGTGAGATGAGCATCGTAGGTCCGCGACCGCATCTGCCCATGCACGACGAGGAATTCAGCCGCATCGCCAAGACCTACCGTTCGCGTCAACTCGTTAAGCCTGGGATCACGGGTCTTGCGCAAGCGAGCGGACTGCGAGGCGAGATCACCGACCCGCAGATGCTGCATCAACGCGTTCAGCTCGACATCCGCTACATCACCCACTGGTCGATATGGCTCGATATATATATCACGCTCAAGACATTGCGACAAGTGATGTTCCCTCCGAAGACGGCGGTCTAAGGACTAATTGCGCGGCCCCGCCGATCCTATCTCATGCATCCCGAAGATGATCCGGTATCTTACCATGCTGCAAAGCGCATAGAGGCGTTTCGTGGTTTGCGTTTGCGTTCACCACTTCATCCCTCCGAAACGCGGCTGCTCTCCATTCTTGGAGTGCAGGTCTGCCTACTTCCGTGGGCACTAGGTACAATGCATCGGTGGAGTCAGGCGATCAGCCTCGGGATTGCGATTGCGGGGATCGTGGCGGCCCTTTGGCCTCGCAGCTATTCTCGCGATCTGACTGGTGACGAGGATCCTTACCGGCTTTTTATGGGACGGAGGCTGATTCACTTTCCAATCTTCTGGATCGGCGCGGCCCTATTGGCATATGTCGTCTTACAGGCAACAAATCCCGCCTGGCGCTACACCCAGTCGGCGACGCAGTGGTGGCTCGTGCGGATGGACCACATTCCCTGGCTTCCATGCGGCATCGACGCCCCCTTTACTCAATCCAATGAATGGAGGCAGGTCATAGTATATACTGCGGCTTGGCTATCGGTCTGCTCGGTCTGGGTTGGCCTCACACGGCGACGTTCGTTGAGGATCCTGTTGGGCATCATCGTTGGTAACGCCCTGCTGCTGGTGGGCCTACTTGCGATTCAGCAATTCACTGGAAATCATAGGATCCCGTGGCCCTTGACGGCTTGGACCGACTACCCCCTAACGGCGAGTTTCATCTACCATAACCATGCGGGTGCTTATCTAGCGCTGGCTACGTTTTGCGCGATTGCGCTGGCAGTCTGGTTCTTTGATCACGGGAGCAGGTCTTTTGCGAAATCGACACCTGCGAGCGTACTCGCCCTTGCGGCGCTTCTTCTTGTTGGCTTCGTCTTTTTCACGCTCTCAAGGGGAGCCATTCTCACCTTGGCCGTGTCGACTGCGATTCTAGCCGGATGGTTCCTGTTGCGTTGGCGCGTGCTACCGGGAATCCCTGGTGCCAATCCTGTCATCCGAATGGCTATTGTCGCGATGTTTATCGTCTTTGTAGCGGTGGTCTTCCGTTATCTGGATTTCTCGGAGATTTGGGGGCGATGGGATATGATCGCGACTCAAGGGAGCCGTGAAGTGAGCGTGCATTCGCGAGTACTGGTCCGCGACGCTGCGATCGACATGTTGAAGACGCAGGGGCTGCGCGGAGTCGGAGCGGGAGGCTTCCGTTATCTCTTTCCGGAATACGTCCAAAATTATCCTGAAATCTACGAAGGAGGAACCCTTTATTGGGAGCATGCTCATTGCGATTGGCTAGAGTTTCCAATCGAGCTCGGTTTGGCGGGCGACCTGCTGATCCTAGGCGGGGCAGGGTGGTGGATCGCGTTTTTCGTGCGGCGACGTGCGTTCTGGAACGCCCTGGCGGTGCCGCTTCTCCTTGGCTGCCTGCAGACCGTCATTCACGCGGGATTTGATTTCCCGTTCCAATGCCCTGCGATCCTTGTGACATGGTGCATGATCGTCGCGATCGCGGGCCGATGGATCGAATTGGAGCCGTCTGCGACGGAACGAACGGAAGGTTGATTGTCTCCACGCGGCGGGGGTCACTGCCCCGAGTTGCTCCAAGCTCTCTGCTCAACGAACGGGATGATTTCGCGTCGTCGTCGTCCATTTGGCCTGAAAACACCTACGAATGTTGATTGGCCGCAACGTCTTGCATCTTCAGGTAGGGTTAAACCCCATATGCTCCCGATCTATTCCAAGGTAGTGTTTTCGGGTCGGCCAAACCTAATTCACCGATCGAGCGTTATTCCAGAATGCCATGCGACCAATTGCGGACACACTGCGACCGATGGGGGTCGAGTCCTCGACGCTCGTCCCCCCAACAGGCGTGAGAGTGGCGACCGAGTTAAGCCTTTCGAACGGGAAAGGGATAATTACAACGTACCCGTACACGCCGAAGCAAATTCTGATCGTCGACGACGAGCTTGCAGTCAGGGAGATGGTGGCGCAATTCGTCGCTCAGGCAGGCTTTCGGGCGGACACGGCTCGTGACGGCGAGGAAGGTTGGAGCGCGTTGTGCCTTACGAGCTATGACTTGGTCATTACCGACCACGAGATGCCAAGGCTGACCGGTCTCAACCTGATCAAGAGGATTCGGGAGGTTTCAGTTGAACCGCCCTGCATCCTGATTTCCGGAAACCTGCCCTTGCCCGAACCGGACCTAAACAGAATCGTTCGCCCGGGCGTGGTCCTGCCCAAGCCCTTTTCGCGTGTCGCATTGGTCGAGACGATGTACGGCCTCCTGCTGGGCGACGATTTCCAGTAATTTTGAGCGGAGTGTGGCGCCGGCCAAAGAGACAGCTCGGCCTGCCGTGATACCCTGAACACCCCATGGTATCCTTGGTTGGGTGAGCGTTAAGATGCCGGTGTGAGGCGTCAGCTTGTCTGGAAGCGTGCCCCATCCGACTCATGGAAGCCAATCTGCCTGCAGCCAGCGATAGCCGCTGCGCCCGAATAGCGCGGCATGCCGGCGCGACAGGTGTTTGTCATTCATGCGCGGCCTGAGCCCTCATATCCGAGCGCTTCTGCGGAGCGCGCTCCTGGCTCCCTTCCTCGCCATTGGCGGCGGGGCGGACGCGCAGCCAGCACCCGGTCCGGTCGTTGAGCATTCAAGCTACGCGTCGGTCAGGATCGAGGAACCGTTCGACGTGATCCAACTGCGCATGGAGCAGGCGAAACCCGGGATCATGCAGTCGCACGAGGAATTCCTGGCGGAGCGCTACGATCTTGCCGACCGGCCGGCCGAAGGCGTCACGATGACCCGGGGCAAACCGGTGCAGCAGGGCGTGCGCGCCCGGCTGAAGCCCGGCCTCACATGGGAAATGCTGGAGGCGCTCACTCCCGACGAGATCCGCGCGCGGGACCTTTTCCCCATGGGGTTCATGCCGCTGCCGCACCCGAACCATGCGGAGGGCGGCATGGTATTTCCCCATTTCGTGATCGACGAGCTCAAGCGCCAGGAGCAGCGCGACCTGACGCGGTTCGACCTCGACTACGATCTGCCCGATCATTTTCTGCCGGAGTACCCCGCGCCGATCTTTCTGACGACCCGCCCCGACCTGGGCGACGTATCGCAGGGCCAGGTGGTGACGCTCGACAATTACTTTGCGCTCTTTAACGGCCTGCTCACTCCCAAGCAGCTCGACGGCCTGCGCCTCCTCCTGACGCCCTTCCCGCAGCAGCAGTTCAATGCCACGGATGACCGGCGCTCCGCCCGCCCGAGCCGCGGGGTCGCCTGCCTCGACTGCCACTCCAACGGCCACACGGACGGCGCCACCCATTTGGCCGGCGACACCCGCCCGCAGCCGTTCCGGCACAGGGTCGACACGCCGAGCCTGCGCGGGCTGTACATCCAGCAGCTCTTCGGCTCGCAGCGCGCGATGAAAAGCGTCGAGGACTTCACGGAATTCGAGCAGCGCGGGGCCTACTTCGACGGCGACCCCGTGATCGCGACCAAGAAGGGCGTAAATTTCCTCGACCGCGGGAGCCAGGTGCAGGCGATGGCGGAGATGCAGGAGCTCTTCGATTTCCCCCCCGCGCCGAAATTGGACGTGTTCGGAAAGCTCGACCCGGAGAAGGCCACCGGGCCAGAGATGCGGGGGCAGGCGGTATTTTTCGGCAAAGGGCAATGCGCGGTGTGCCACCTGCCGCCCTACTACACCGACAACCTGATGCACAATCTGCAGACCGGGCGTTTCTTCACCGCGCGCATGGCGGACGGCGCCATGATGACGGCCGACGGGCCGATCAAGACGTTCGTCCTGCGCGGCATCAAGGACTCGCCGCCCTACCTGCACGACGGGCGTTTGCTCACGCTCGCGGACACGGTCGAGTTCTTCAACCTGATCCTCGGGGTGCACCTCACCGCGGACGAGAAGACGGACCTCGAGGCGTTCCTTCGCGCGCTCTAAGGCGGAGCCGCCATTCGCGCGGGTTCCTCATGATTTCGAGGCCACTACCCCCACTGCGGATTTTCCTTCAGGCCAGATCGTAAAAGGCGGTTCCCTCGCCGTGGCCGACGATCGAGAACTCGCACGGGAGGATGGAGCGCACGGAGACGAGCGCGCTCTCGACCGCGTCGCGCGAGTTGCAGTCGCGGGAGAGGTGCGCCAGGTACACGCGGCGCCACCTCGGGCTCGCCACGCTTGAGAGCAGTTCGCTCATGCGATCGTTCGAGAGATGGCCGTGGCGGCCCCCGATCCTCCGCTTGAGCGTCCACGAGCGCCTGGGGTCGGCCTCGAGCATCCTCGGGCAGTGGTTGGCCTCGACGACGACGACGTCGGACTCGCGGATGCGGTCCCGCACGTTCTGGGGGGCGTGCCCCAGGTCGGTGACCCACGCCAGCGTCCGTTGGGGCGAGAACAGGTCTCCATCGATCCCGCTCGTGAAGCAGAACCCAACCGGGTCCTGGGCGTCGTGCGGGATCGCGAAGCTCTCGATCACGAGGTCGCGGTAGCGGAACGTCGAGCCGGTCTCGAAGATCTGCCACTGGGGGCTCCACGAGAGCTCCTTCTGGACCGCGCGTGCCGTGGACGCGTTTGCGAAGAACCTGAGGTGGGGGAACTTCTTCAGGCTCTCGATTCCCGACGAGTGGTCGCTGTGCTCGTGCGTCACGAACACGGCGTCGACGCCCTCGATCGTCTCGCCGGCGGCCGCGATCTTGGCAGCGAGCCTCCGGGCGGAGAATCCCGCGTCCAGGAGTATCCGGGCCCCCTCCGTCACGACCAGGGCGCTGTTGCCCGAGCTGCCACTGCCCAGAATGCAAAACCGCATCGCCATGTGGGGCGATCATCGGCGCCGCCGTCGGCGGCGCAACGGTTTTAACGGCGCCGGGTTGGCCGTGCCCGGAGCTTGGCGAGCATTTAAGCGGCCGTTGAGAGCACGCCGGCGGGCCGCATTCTGCACGAACCCCATGGGGTGTTCACCGCATTCTGCGGGATCGGCCGCAGAAAGTATTCCTAATGGCGGGATGTAAGCCAGTGGTTGGAAATCACTAAAGTTTTTTTGACCCCGTCTGGCATGGCGCACGCTCTATGGCGGGTGAAGAGGAACAGATGCCTGGAACAAGCTACCAATACCACACGTGAACGCACTGAACGCATACATTTTCGTGACAATGGGTTCCGCCATGGGACTCCTGGCTCACGTCTTTCCCTCGTGGTTCCAGCCGGCGGGCGCCGACGCCTCGAGCGGGCGCGTCCTCTGGCTCTACATCATGGCGACAGTCCAGGTCGCACTCGGGCTCGTGTACATCGTCCAGGCGCACCTGATTCCGTTTGCCGCACGCCTCGTCTCGGCGACCCGGGCGGTCGAGACAAGCTCCCTCGCGCTGCCCAAGGCGCGCGGGCTTGTCGCGCGCTAAAGGCGGCGCCTCCTAGAGGAGCGTGCCCTGCGTTCCGCCGGGCTGCTTCAAGCCTACCGCCGCGTAGCCCCTCTCGGTGAGGACCCGTCCCTGGGGAGTCCTCTGCAGGTATCCCTCCTGGATCAGGAAGGGCTCGTGGACCTCCTCGAGGGTCTCGGCCTCCTCCCCGACGGCGACCGCGATCGTGCTCATCCCGACGGGGCCCCCCCGGTAGTTCTCGGCCATTGCGCGCAGCATCCTCTTGTCCATCTCGTCGAGGCCCGCCGCGTCGATCTCGAGGAGCTCCAGCGCGGCCGCCGCCACCTCGCGGGTGATTGCGCCCGACGCCCGCTCCTGGGCGAAATCGCGGATGAAGTTGATCAGGTTGTTGGCGACGCGGGGCGTCCCCCGCGCACGGGCGGCTATCTCGAGGGCGCCGCCCTCGTCGATCTTCACCTTCAGGAGCCCGCATGTCCTCCGGACAATCGTGAGGAGCGTCGCCTTGTCGTAGTAGTCGAGGCGGGTCTGGAGCGTGAACCTCGATCTCAGCGGCGCCGTGAGGAGCCCCGACCGGGTCGTCGCGCCGACGAGCGTGAACCGCGGGAGCGACAGGCGCACGCTCCGCGCGTTCGGCCCCTGGTCTATCATGATGTCTATACGGAAGTCCTCCATCGCCGAATAGAGGTACTCCTCGACTGTCTTTGGGATCCTGTGGATCTCGTCGATGAAGAGGAGGTCGCCCTCCTCGAGGTTGGTGAGGAGCCCGGCAAGGTCCCCCGCCTTCTCGATGACGGGCCCCGAGGTCACCCGGACGCTGCGCCCGAGCTCGTTGCCGAGGATGAAGGCGAGAGTCGTCTTGCCGAGGCCCGGCGGGCCCGAGAGAAGAACATGGTTGAGAGCGTCCCCCCGCTTCTTGGCCGCGCCGACCATCACCTGGAGGCGCTCGATCGTCTTGGCCTGCCCCGCGAAATCGGCGAACGTGAGCGGCCTGAGCGCCGCCTCCGCCGCTGTCACGGGCGCAGCCAGGGTCGAGGTCACGAATCCCGTCCCCTTTTCCCGGTCACCGGCTGGATTGGACGGCGTCATTTCCAATCCAAGTCCGCCCCGAGCGAGCGAAGGTTTTCGACGAACCGCGGGTGGGCCCTCTTGATGATCTCGGCGTTGCGCACGACGCTTCGCCCGGGGATCGACGCGGCGACCATCGTGAGCGCCACGGCGGCGCGGATCACGTAGGGGGAGTCGACCACGGCGGGGTGGAGCGGCTTGTTGCCGAAGACGACGATCCTGTGGGGATCGCTCACGAGCACGTGCGCGCCGAACTTCGCCAGCTCCGGCATCCACGAGAATCCGTTCTCGTAGACCTTGTTCCAGAAGTGGATCGTCCCCTCGCACCGCGTGGAGAGGGCTATGAGCAGCGGCAGGAGGTCCACGGAGAAATACGGCCACGGCGCAGCCTCTATCTTGGGCAGGAGGTTGCTCGTGTAGGGCGTCTCGATCACCCGCGCCTGTCCCCGCCTCACGAGCGCCGTGTCGCCCTCATGCTCTATAATGACCCCCAGCTTCGCGAACGAGCGCGTGATCAGGTCGAAGTGCCTTGGCACGGATTTAAGGACGCGCACCTCGCCCCCCGTGATGGCGCCCAGCGCGAGGAAGGTCGTCACCTCATGGTAGTCGGTGCCGATCTCGATCGCGGCGCCGTGGAGCTTGGGAACACCCGTCACCGAGAGCATGCTGGTCCCGATGCCCTCGATCGTCGCCCCCATGAGGACAAGGGCCCTGCAGAGGTCCTGGACGTGGGGCTCGCTCGCGGCGTTGATGAGGGTCGACGTCCCCTTGGCGACGGCCGCCGCCATCGCAAAATTCTCGGTCACCGTGACCGACATGTAGTCGAGCCAGTGCCGCGCCCCGCGGAAGCCGCCGCCGAGCGAGATGGCGAGGGGGTCGCCCTCGTGGACGGCGGCGCCCAGCGCGGCCAAGACCTCCAGGTGGGGGTCGATCTCGCGGACGCCGAGCGAGCATCCCTTGGCATTCGTGCGGATCGTGATCTTTCCCATCCTGAAGAGGAGCGCGGGGTAGAGGAGGACCGTCGAGCGCATGTCTTGGGGAAGCTCCGCGTTCGCGAGCTCGTGGCGGAACTGCTTGTGGCTGACGCGCATGACGCCTCCCGCCCGGTCCCATTCCACGACGGAGCCCTGCGACCGGAAGAACGCCACCAGCTTGTCCAGGTCGGTGATGTCGGGGACGTTCGTCAGGACGACCGGCTCGTCGGTCAGCAGCGTCGCGCAGAGGATGGGCAGGACGGAGTTCTTGTTGCCCGAGGGGGTGACGGTGCCGGAGAGGGGCTTGCCGCCGTTGACGACGAGGTCGGCCATGAAAAAAAAGGCGCCCGCACGAAGCGGACGCCTTGGAATGCGCTCGTTGCCGGGCGCCTTGGCAAGTATTAACTAAGGGTGCCGGGCCACTAACGGATCAGATTGCGCCTCCGCCCTGATGGCCCTCGGGGCGCGGATCGCCGCCGCGGTCCCGTCCCTGTCCGCCGCGATGGCGCCTGCGCCCGTGGCCCCCGTGGCGGTCGCCGCCCCGGTTGTCGCGCTCGCCGCCCTGGAATCCCTCTGGCCGGGGCCCTCCCTGCGAGGAGCGGTCGCCCGCGTACCCCTGGGGATTGCCGCCGTGTCCGCGTCCGCCCCTGCGGCGCCTGCGGTGGCGCTCACCGCCGTGAAACTCATGCTCGCCGCGGGATTCTCGGCCGACGGGAGCCTCTTCCGGCTTCTTGCCTCCGAAGAGGCCCTTCAGCCATCCGAGGAAGCCGCCTTGGGCCGGCTTCGACGCTGGCGCGCCGTGCCCGCCCGGTCCATTCTGGCTGCGCTGCGGCTGCTCGTCGCGCGGATCGCGCGGCTGGCGTGCCTCCCTTGGGTCGCGCGGCTGGCGCGCGTCTCGGGGATCGCGGGGCTGGCGCTCGTCGCGGGGGTCTCGCGGCTGGCGCGCTTCCCTCGGGTCGCGCGGCTGGCGCGCGTCCCGGGGGTCCCTCGGCTGGCGTGCAAACGAGTCCCTGCGGGGCTCGCGCCCGTCGAAACGCGGCTCGCGGCTCTCGGGCTTCGGCTCGCCTGCAACATCCTCCCTGCGGTCGGCGCGGAACGTCGGCCGAGCGTCCTGGCTCGTGCGCTCCGGCAGGTCGCTGTGGGCCTCCCAGCTCACGGACGGACGGGCCGTCTCGGCGGGGGGCAGGATCTGGATTTCCGGCTTCTCGGCGACCGGCTCAGGCGCAACCGCCTGGGCCTCGGCCGGAACCTCGTGCTTCGGCTCCTCCACGGCGGCTGCCGCGGCGGGCTCAACTGTGGCCGGCTCGGAGGCCGGCGCGCTCGCGGGCTCTGGGCTCGCGAACGGATTCTGGTATTCACGCGTGGGCGTGATGATTTCAACGGCGGTGGGCTTGTAGTCGCTCTTCGCCGGGCTTGCTGTGGGGGCTGCTGCGCCGGAGGGGCGCTTGCCGCGGGCTAGGCCCGAGCCGCGTGTGCTGCCGAAGTTTCCGGCAGGGGTCCCGGCGCTGGCCGCGGGAGCCGAGGAATCGGCTACCGGGGCGAATGTTGCGCCGGACGTGTCTGTATCTGTCATTGTGTTTTTGTTTTGTATGGGGCGCTCACCGAGATTCGGGAGCGGCCCGAGGTTTCTAGGGCACCGCGGAGCGCATGGATACGCGCTCAGACGCAAATGCCTAAGTCCCGCACTATCGCCTATTTTCGCTCGGGGGGCAACTTCAAAAGGAATCCGTGCCCGCCCCGGCCCAATTGCATCTTGCGCCCATCGGCGGCGGCCGCAGCTTTGGGGCGCATGGACAAGTTTGAGGAGATCTTCAGGATGCAGGACGCGCTCAACCGGAGGATAGGGGTGGCCCTTCCGCCCCCGACCGACGAGGAGAAGGCGAAATGGATCCTCAACTACACCCGTGCCATGCAGCAGGAAATCGCGGAACTCGTTGATTCCGTGCCGTGGAAGTGGTGGGCGAAGTACCAGAAATTCGACGAGCAGAACGCCCGGGTCGAGGTGGTCGATCTCTTCCATTTCCTCATCTCGCTCGCGCAGAGCCTTGGCATGAGCGCCGACGACGTCTTCCAGGCCTACGTGAAGAAGAACCAGGTCAACCTTCAGCGCCAGGAGTCCGGGTATGTGAAGAAGGACGAGGCCGACTCACGGCACATCTGATGGCCCGGCTTGGACGTTAGTTCCGGCCGTGGTCCGGCTTGGTTCCTGATAATTGAAGGGCCCCCTCGCGCGCGACTCCCTTCATGGCCGCAAATGCCATCGTCTTTGCCTGGGACCTCTCCGAGAGCGCGGGGTATCCGGACCGTGTACGGGAAGCCGCAGCTTAGCCTTTGTGACCGTAATGGAAGGTCATGATTCCATCGGCTCGACGGCGAACAACCCCGGTCGCCTTTTTCCTGGGTGCGGTTTTCTTAGTTTTCGCGGCCTTCTTGGCCGGTTTCTTTTTGGCCATGACGGGCTTTAAAAAAAAAGCTGCGGCCAGGTGTCAATTTGAAATTTATTAGAGGGCCGGCTTCGCCGCCATGAACGCTGCCCTGAAGCAGAAGGCCGGGGCCGAATCAAAATAAAGGGGGGATCGAACCCCCGGTCGTTAATCAGCGCGAGACCACGAACGCCGCCTGGACATCGACGGCGACGTTTCCGTCCTCGACGATCGCCGCGCGAAGCTTGAGCTTCGCCTTTCCGTAGCGCGCGAGCGCCTCCTTGAATTCAGCGATCGCCGCCTGCGCGGGCCGCTCGCAGATCGCGCGCAGGTCCCCGATCACGGGCCGCTTGTAGGCCGCGCGGCTCTCCTTCACGACGATGTGCCACTCCGGCTTCTCGGTCTTCTCCTCGCGCATCAGCTCCCAGACGACGCCGTAGCCGGCGAGGGTCGCGAGCGACACGAGGCTTCCGCCGAAGGCCGTGTTGAGCGAATTCTTGTTCTGCTCCTTCGGCGCCGTCAGGACGAGCGCGCTGGCATCGCTCACCTCGACGCCGACACCCATGGCCTTCGCGAGGGGAATCATCTCGTGAAGAAACAGTTCGAGTGCTGGAACTTTTACCGATCTCATTCCGTTGGGACACTAAGGTGGGAAATCCCCCCGGCGTCAAAAGCCGCCTGACATTGGTTTGCTACGTGAGCTTAACCGGTTCCCGGGCAAATGGATAGCAACATATTAATCGGGGACCATCCGGGCGGGGACAGCTTGCGCGGGAGCCGCGGCGGCGCTTTCGTGGTGCGAGCCATGGCAAAAACCGAAGAGCCCCGGATCATCTTCTCGATGATCGGCGTCTCGAAAAAAATCGAGCGCAAGGAGATCCTGCGCGACATATCACTGTCGTTTTACTACGGCGCGAAGATCGGCGTCCTCGGGTTCAACGGCTCGGGAAAGTCGTCGCTCATGCGTATACTCGCTCTGCGCGACAAGGAGATCGAGGGCCGCGTCCACATAGAGCCGGGCTACGAAGTGGGCCTCCTTGAGCAGGAGCCGCAGCTGCCCGCGGGCAGCACGGTCCGGGCATGCGTCGAGGAGGGAGTGAAGCACCTCACGGACCTCGTCGCGAGCTACGACGCCACGTGGGACGAGCTCAACGACGCCGCCGACGACAAGACGAAGGAGGCCATCATGGCGCGCCAGGGGGAGCTCCAGGAGAAGATCGATGCGCTCGGCGCCTGGGACGTGAGCCCGCAGGTCGAGATGGCGATGGACGCCCTTCGCTGCCCGCCCCCGGACCAGATCGTCGACAACCTCTCGGGCGGGGAGCGCAGGCGGGTCGCGCTTGCGCGCCTCCTCCTGCGCAAGCCGCCGATCCTCCTCCTCGACGAGCCGACGAACCACCTGGACGCGGAGAGTGTCCAGTGGCTGGAGCAGCACCTGGCGCGCTACGAGGGGACGGTGATCGCGGTCACGCACGACCGATACTTCCTCGACAATGTCGCGCAGTGGATCCTCGAGCTCGACCGGAGCCACGGGATCCCGTGGAAGGGAAACTACTCGTCGTGGCTCGAGCAGAAGCAGAAGCGCCACGCGGTCGAGCAGCGCACTGAGGACCGGCGCCAGAAGGCGATGGCCCGCGAGCTGGAATGGATCCGCAAGTCGGCGACGGCGCGGCGCGTGAAGTCCCAGGCGCGCATCACGGCCTACGAGTCGATGCTGAAGGAGAACGTGAGCGAGAAGGAGAAGGAGTTTGAGATCCTGATCCCCGCCGGCCCGCGGCTCGGCACGCTGGTCGTCGAGGCCAAGGGGCTCTCAAAGGTCTACGGCGAGAACCTGATCTTTGAGAACCTGTCGTTCTCGCTGCCGCCCGGCGGGATCGTCGGGGTCATCGGGCCGAACGGGGCCGGCAAGACGACGCTCTTCCGTCTGATCACGGGCGCGGAGAAGCCCGACTCGGGGACGCTGCGCATCGGGGACACGGTCAAGATCGCCCACGTGGACCAGTCGCGCGACTCCCTGCCGGATCAATCGACCCTCTATGAGGCGATCAGCGGGGGGGAGGAGATCCTGAAGATGGGCGGGCGCGAGGTGAACGCGCGCGCCTACTGCGCCCAGTTCGGCTTCACCGGGGCGGACCAGCAGAAGAAGGTCGGGATCCTCTCGGGCGGCGAGCGCAACCGGGTGCATTTGGCGCGCCTCCTCAAGTCGGGCGCAAACCTCATCCTGCTCGACGAGCCCACGAACGACCTCGACATAAACTCGATCCGGGCGATCGAGGAATCCCTCGAGAATTTCGCGGGCTGCGCGGTCGTCGTCTCCCACGACCGGTGGTTCCTGGACAGGGTCGCGACCCACATCCTCGCGTTCGAGGGGGAGAGCACGGCCCATTGGTTCTCGGGGAATTACTCGAGCTACATCGAGGACTTCAGGCGGCGGCGCGGCAAGGATGCGGACCAGCCGCATAGGATGAAGTACCGGCGGCTTTCGCGGACCTAGGACGTCTTGAGAAGCGACTTCAGGTCCGCGAGCGAGAGCTTCTCCGCCGCTGCGTCGCTCGCCTCGAACACCCCCGCAAGGAGCGCCCGCTTCTCAACTTGGAGCGCGAGGACCCTCTCCTCGACGGTCTCGGGGCACACGAGCTTGTAGCTTGTCACGACCCGCGTCTGCCCTATCCGGTGCGCTCGGTCCGTCGCCTGGGCCTCGGCCGCGGGATTCCACCAGGGGTCGAAGTGCACGACCGTGTCCGCGCCCGTGAGGTTGAGCCCCGAGCCGCCTGCCTTGAGCGACAGGAGGAATACGGGCACATCGGGTGTGGACTGGAACCGGTCGATCTCGGACTGGCGCGCCAGGGCGGCCATGGAGCCGTCGAGGTAGCAGTAGGGGACCTCCTGCAGGGCAAGCTCCTCGCGCAGGAGCGCGAGGAGCGACGTGAACTGCGAGAAGACGAGGAGGCGGTGCCCGTCGTCCGCGGTCTCCGCGAGGATTTCCCGGAACGACTCAAGCTTTGCCGAGCCTCCGAAGGGCGCCGCGCCGCCGTCCCCCTTCTCCACGAGCCTCGGATCGCAGCAGATCTGGCGCAGCCTCAGGAGCTGGGTCAGGGCCGCCATGCGAAGGCGCGCCTCGCCTGCGCCCGAGGCCTCGAGGTCAAAGAGCTCGCGCTCGGACTTCTCCTGGAACGATCGGTAGAGCGCGGACTGCGCCGGCTCGAATTCGCACCAGATGACCTGCTCGATGCGCGCCGGCAGCTCGGGCGCGACGGCCCGCTTGGTGCGCCGCAGGATGTAGGGGGCCGTCTTGGCCCTCAGGCGCTCGTCGATCCACCGCCTCTCCTCGCCCCGCGCGCCCTGCGGGACCCGCTCCAGGTAGCCCGGGAGGATGAATTCAAAGAGCGAGCGGAGGTCGTCGAGCGAGTTCTCGACGGGGGTCCCGGTGAGGAGGAAGCGCCCGCGGGCCACGAGCGAGCGGAGCGCGCGCGCGTTCTGCGAGCGGACATTCTTCACGTGCTGGGCCTCGTCGCCGACGATGCATGCGAATTCCATCGATGCGAAGAGCTCGCTGTCGCGCGAAAGGGTCCCGTAGGAGGTGATGACGAGATCCCAGTCCGCCAGATCGGCGGGACCGGCCAGCCTGCGCTCCCCCCGGTGGACGAACACCCTGAGGCCGGGAGCGAAGCGCGCCGCCTCGCGCCGCCAGTTCTCGACGAGCGTGGCGGGGCAGACGACGAGCGAGGAACTCCCCGCGGCGCGGGCTGCGCCGAGGAGGGCGAGGGCCTGGAGCGTCTTGCCGAGCCCCATCTCGTCGGCGAGGACGCCGCCTAGCCCGTTCCGGTGGAGGTGCCAGAGCCACGCGGCGCCCAGGCGCTGGTAGGGGCGCAGGATCGCATTCAGCCCGGCGGCCATTGGGGCCAGCTCGAGGCGCGAGAGGTTGCGCAGGGCTCCCGTCTGCGCGCTCCATTCCCCGGGAGGGCGGAACCCGGGCGAGAGCACTTCCAGCATCTCCTCGACCTCGGCCGCCCGGGCCCGGGAGATCCGGCCGGTGCGCCGCGCCGACACCGTGTCCGCGCCGCCGTCGGCAAGCGAGCGCTGCGCCTGCGCCAGCCGCCGGACGCGCTCGGGGTCTATGAGGATCACCTTTCCGCCGGCCTCGACATATGCCCGTCCCGTCGCGACGGCGTCGCGAACCTCCGCCTCGGTCGCCGACCCGGCCTTGAGCCCCAGGGTGACGTCCCAGCCGTCGCCCGAGGGACTTGCCTCGCAGTCGATCTCCGCGGCGGAGAGATGCGCCGTCCTCGACGTGAAATTTGCCGTGAACTGCGCCCCGAGCTCGCCGCGGAGCCGCTCCCCGTGGGTCGCGAGGAACGAGAGGGTCTTGTGGCGATCGCGCAGCCACCATTTCCGGTTCGAGGGCTCCAGCACGAATCCGGTCGACTTGAGGAGCTCGAGCGCGGCGCCGCGGCGGCTGTCCTCGCGGGAGGGGAGCGTGACCGCCAGGTAGTGCTCCGAGCCGTCGACAACGAGCGGCTCCATCTGCGCGGCCGGCCGGGGCGCGGGGCGCGAAGCGGCCGGGGACGGGGGAGGCGCGGCGGGCTCCGGCTCCTCAAGGAGCGTATCGTGCTCCCAGACAACGAGCCTTCCCGCCTCGACGAACACAGGAAGGCCATCCGCGGCGGCCGCGAGCCTGCGCATCTGCGAGCGCCTCAGCTGGATGAATGCCGGCGGTTTGGCCGTGCCACAGAGACCCTGGAGGAAGGCGAGGACGGGGAGGAGCTCGGGGCCGGGGGCCGTCGCCGGGTCCAGCTCGATCCTCAAGGCGACCGCATCGCGGGCCGCCGCCGCGGCGAGGTTGGGGGGAAGGTGGAGACGGAGCGCCGGCATGGGGGGAATTCCGGCAATGCTTTCAATCTTCCTTGGAAATTGGAATAAAACACCGACGCCGGGGCTCCCAAGCCTTGAGATCATGAACAACGAGGGATTCAAGCAGCTTGTGGACGCGCATTACGCGCCGCTCTACCGCTTTGCGCTCAGCCTTGCGCGCAACGCCTCGGACGCCGGGGACCTGGTCCAGCAGACGTTCTTCATCTGGGCCACGAAGGGCCACGGCCTGCGCGAGCTCTCGAAGGCGAAGTCGTGGCTCTTCACGACCCTCTACCGGGAGTTCCTGCGGGGGCGCCGGCGCGATTCGCGCTCGTCGTCGCTCGAGGACCTGCCTCCGGCCGACAGGGAGCCCGCCGCGGAGGACGTGGACCGGGTCTCGCGGATCGATGCGGCCTCGGTCATGACCGCGCTCCAGACGGTGGACGAGACCTTCCGCGCCCCGCTTACGCTCTTCTACATCGAGGACATGTCCTACCAGGAGATCGCCGACGCCCTCGAGGTCCCGATCGGGACCGTGATGTCGCGCCTGTCCCGCGGCAAGGCACAGCTGCGGACGGCGCTCGAGACGGCGGAGGCCCCCGCCTCCAAGGTGCTGCCCTTCCCGGGCGCGAAGGGGGCGCAAGCATTATGAAGAGCGACGAAGCCAAGTTCATCCTCTCAGCCTTCCGCCCGGACGGGAGCGACTCGGGCAACCCCGCTTTTGCGGACGCGCTCAGGATGGCCGCGAGCGATCCCATGCTGGGCTCCTGGTTTGAGCGCTCGCGCGCCCACGACGCCGCCGTCGCGGGCAAGCTGCGGGAAATCGCGCCGCCAGCCGGCCTGCGCGAGGCCATCCTCGCCGGGGCCCGGGTGAGCGGCCCGCGCAGGGGCGAGGGGATCGGGCGCGCCTGGATCGCGGGCCTGGCCGCGGCCGCCGTCCTTGCGATCGTGATCGTCTCCATGAAGGAGCCGGTCCGCCCGGAGGCCTCCGGCGCGGACTTCGCGGGCTTCGCGATCAACGACATGCTGACCGCCAAGCACGGCGGCTCGGGCGAACCCGCGGGCGCGCTCGTTGCCGCGCTCCAGACGAGCGGGTCGCGGATGCCGGGCGCCGACGGGATCGACTTTGACAGGCTCAAGGAAACCGGATGCCGCACCCTCCGCTTCGCCGGACGGGACGTGATCGAGGTGTGCTTCGCGCGCGACGGGACACAGTTCCATCTCTATGTGAGCCGGCGCCAGGGCGACACCGAGGCGAGGGGGCCCTCCTTTATCGCGCAGGCCGCCGGGGCCGCCGCTGTCTGGTCCGACAGGACCTTTGAATACGCGCTCGCGAGCACAGCCGGGACCGAGGCCATCCGCAGGCTCCTCTAAGCGAATCCAGCAACTTCCTTTTCGAAGGCGAAGAAGGAAGTCGCGGTGGGCAATCGATCGAATGGAAATGGATTCATAGGAAAGGTAACAGCATTGCCAGCCAAGGTCACGGTATCCGGCGGGCACCCGGTCGGTACCAAGACCCGCCGTTCAATGCTCCCTGGGTGAACGCGCCACCACTTGAAACACGGTGCTTGGCGCAACCGCTGCTGCCCATTAACGGCGCCCAAGCAGTGACAAAGAGAGGGATGTGACCGAGACCGAGTTTCTGCGGAGGATTCGACTTTGGCCTGTGTGCACCGCGTCAATTCTTCTCGATCAGAGGGATCGGCTGACTCCTGAACCGTCGGTAAACGCCAAAATCGCCAAAATCGACGGTGAACACCTTTGCCTTGGGATATTGTTCGCTGAGCCATACGACCGAGGCATCGGCAAAATCGGCCCGGTATTTGCGCATAAAGGCGGTGACAGACGACACATCGGAGACTCTTTCGAGCCGCAGATCCTCCGATTCGATGAGTTCGCAAAGACCGTCGATCCCGGGACCGTATTTGAGCAAACGATGCGCGGCTTCGGCGACTACCGATTCACATGTAACTACGGGCAGGGCCAATCGGGCAAAGACCCTTGCGCACCAGGAATGGTGCTGGTCGGCCTCCGAAAGCCAGGCGACCAGAGGGCCCGTATCGACAACAACGTCAATCGAAGCCTTCAAGCTCGGAGAGGTTGGCCGGAGCGTTTTTGACCGAGCCTTGCAAATGTCCGAACCGTTCCCCCCAAGTTCGTGGTCCTGCGCTCCTTATTTCCTTCTCGAGGGCGACACGCAATAGCCCTGAGAGGCTCATCCGGCGGCGTTTTGCCACGGCCGAGGCCTGAAGCTTTGTTTCCCGGGGAATCTTTGTGGATATTGTTGGCATCGAACCCAGGTAAACCGAGAATGGTATACCTGTCAATTTCGATGCCAATTCATCCCCGCAGCTCTCGGTATTTCATCTAGGACACCACCGGGGCGACGGCCAGCATTGCCTGCGGTCGTCCCCTGAGCCAAGTTGGATTCCCTCCGATGCCGAGCAAACCCCGATTAGCCGCCGAGCAGGCCCGCCTTGCCGAGGACATTGCCAGGACGAGGAACTGGAAGCGGTGGGGACCCTACCTCGCCGACCGCCAGTGGGGGACCGTTCGGGAGGACTACTCCTCGGACGGCGAGAGCTGGCGCTACACGACCTACGAGCAGGCGCGGTCCCGCGCGTACCGCTGGGGCGAGGACGGCATCCTCGGGATCACCGACCGCGAGTGCCGCCTGTGCTTCGCGGTCGCCCTCTGGAACGGGAAGGACCCGTTCCTCAAGGAGCGGCTCTTCGGCCTCACGAACGAGGAGGGCAACCACGGCGAGGACATCAAGGAGTGCCATTTCTACACGGACTCGACGCCGACCCACTCCTGGATGAGCGCGCTCTACAAGTACCCGCAGGCGGCCTTCCCCTACGAGAGGCTCCGGGCCGAGTCGCGTGGCAGGACGCGGGACGATCCCGAGTTCGAGCTCCAGGACACGGGGATCTTCGACGGCGACCGGTACTTCGACATCAAGGCCGAGTACGCGAAGGAGGGCCCGGACGACATCTGCATCCGCCTGACGGCCTCAAACCGCGGGCCGGACAGGGCGGCGCTCCATGTGCTTCCGACCCTCTGGTTCCGCAACACCTGGACCTGGGGCTGCCCTCACGAGGGATGCACCGCAAGACCGGACCTGCGCGCCCTTTCCGACAGGCGGGTGCGGTGCGAGCACGGGACCCTCGGGCGGATGTACCTGGACATCGAGGCCGGCCCCGGCGGCGCGGCGCCCCTCCTCTTCACGGAGAATGAATCCAATGCCGAGCTCCTCTTTGGCGCCAGGAACCCTTCGCCCTTCGTCAAGGACTCGATCGGCGACTTCGTGACGGCGGGCTCGGGCGCGGTCAATCCGGAGCCGAGGGGCACCAAGTGCTCCGCCCACTTCACGCTCGATCTGGCGCCGGGCGAGGAGAGGGTGATCCGCCTGCGCCTGCGGGCCGCCGACGCGGAGCCGGGCGATGCGTTTGGCGCCCCCTTCGAGAGGACCCTCTCCTCGAGGAGGCTCGAGGCCGACGCATTCTACGCGGCGCTTCCGGGTCCCGCCGACCCCAAGGCGCGTGCCGTCGCGCGCCAGGCGAACGCGGGCCTCCTCTGGTCAAAGCAGTTCTACAACTACGTGGTCGACGACTGGCTGAAGGGCGACCCCAACTTCCCGGCCCCGCCCGCGGAGCGGCTCTCCGGGCGCAACAGCGACTGGCGCAACGTGTTCTCGCGCGACGTCATCTCGATGCCCGACACCTGGGAATACCCCTGGTTCGCGGCCTGGGACCTGGCCTTCCACATGATCCCCATGGCGAGGCTCGACCCCGCGTTCGCCAAGGAGCAGCTGAACCTGCTCCTGCGCGAATGGTACATGCACCCGAACGGCCAGATGCCGGCCTACGAGTGGAACTTCTCGGATGTGAACCCGCCCGTCCACGCCTGGGCCTGCTGGCGGGTCTACAAGATCGCGGCGCCGCGCGGCTCGCGCGACCGGGTCTTCCTCGCCCGGGTGTTCCAGAAGCTCCTCGTCAACTTCACGTGGTGGGTGAACCGAAAGGACCTCCGGGGGCGCCACGTCTTCAGCGGGGGCTTCCTCGGCCTCGACAACGTCGGCGTCTTCGACCGCTCGAAGCCGCTGCCGGGGGGCGGCCAGCTGGAGCAGGCCGACGGGACCGCCTGGATGGCCTTCTACTGCAGCACGATGCTCGCCATGGCCCTCGAGCTCGCCGACGGCGATCCCGCGTACGAGGACATAGCCTCAAAGTTCTTCGAGCACTTTGTCGCGATCGCCGACGCGATGAACCGCCTTGGGGGCGACGGCCTGTGGCACGAGGAGGACGGGTTCTACTACGACAAGATCTTGATTGGCGGCGGCTCGATTCCGCTGCGCCTGCGGTCCGCCGTGGGAATCATCCCGCTCTTCGCGGTCGAGTTCATCGAGGTGGGCAGGCTCGACAAGCTGCCGGGCTTTGCGAAGCGCACGCGCTGGTTCCTCGAGAACCGCAAGGACCTGGCTTCGCACATCTCCTACATGGCGCGCGACGGGCAGGACCCGGGCAGGAGGCTCCTCGCCATCCCGACCCGCGAGCGCCTGGAGCGCGTCCTCAGGTATGTCCTGGACGAGGGCGAGTTCCTGTCGCCCTACGGCGTGCGGTCGGTCTCGCGCGTGTACCGCGACCATCCGTTCACGGTGGACTTGGACGGCGGCACCTACCGCGTCGAGTACGAGCCCGGCGAATCGCGCAGCGGGATCTTCGGCGGGAATTCGAACTGGCGCGGCCCCGTCTGGTTCCCCTTGAACTATCTCCTCATCGAGGCGCTGCAACGCTACCACTTTTTCTACGGGGACACCTTCACGCTCGAGTTCCCGACCGGCAGCGGCAGGCGGATGAACCTCGACCAGATTGCGACCCAGCTGGCGGGCCGGATGATCTCGCTCTTCATGCCGGATGGTAAAGGCAACCGGCCGGCGTTTGGGGGCGATCCGCGCTTCGCTAACGACACCCATTGGCGCGACCTTGTCTGGTTCCATGAATATTTCCACGGGGACACGGGCAAGGGCCTGGGTGCGAATCACCAGACCGGATGGACTTCCCTGGTCGCCCGCCTCATCGAGGAGTTTATTGGGTAAGAGGAGCTTGCGGGCCGCGGCATTGTAAAATGGGGCGCCTTGCAATCCGCACGGAGGCCTCGGTTCCGTGTATTTGTCGGATATAGATGTTACACCCCACGAACCGCGGCCGAGGGGTCGGGGTCTGCGCCGGAAATGAAGACCAACATCACACCACTGCTCCCACTCCGCGCGCCCTCCTCCCTGACCCGGATCGCGCCGGTCTTCGCCCTTGCCCTGCTTCTGCCGCTCGCCGAGGCGCGCGCCTCGGAGCGCTGGGCAACGCTCGAGGCCATCCACCAGCTCGAGAATCCCTACGACACGGCAAAGCCGGGCCCCTGCGGGGAGCTCGGGCCCTACCAGTTCCGCGAGCAGACGTGGAGGATGCACACGGTCGCTCCTTTCACCCAGGCGCTCAACCGGCACTCCTCGGACGCCGTCGCGGTCAAGCACTACGAGTGGCTCAAGGCCGAGCTCGTGCGCCGCGGGATCGAGGTGAAGCCGTACACGATCGCACTCGCCTGGAACGGGGGGCTCGGGGCCGTCATCGAGTCCGATCCCCCGGCATCGGTCGTGGACTACGCGACGCGCGTTGCGAACCTCGCCGCGGACTTCGAGAGCCACGAGGTGGCCCTCGCGCGCTGAGGCGCCCGGCTACTCGAGGAACTTCGCCTGCTCCGGCTCGCGGGCGGCCCGGCGCGCGGCCTCCTCGGCCGGCGTGGCGGTGAGGTGGCGCGGCGGCTTCGTCGTCCTTTGGGAGACGGCCGCCTCGCGGTCGCGCACGATCCGCTCGCATATCCCCTGGATCTGCAGGCGCAGCCACTGCGCCGTGCCGCTCGACTCCGTGTAGTCCGCCGGCCCGTAGTGGTCGATGCGCCCCGTCTTCCTCAGGCGGTCGTTCTGCGCGTATTCCTCGGGCTTGGCGGGATTGTAGACCCCGTACGCGAGGCCCCCGTTGCCCTTGACGACCGAGAAGCTCGGCACGTCGCTCGGGCCGTCGGCAATGTAGATCATGTTCTGGAAGGGTATCCTGCGGTCCTCGGCCGCGACCTTCGCGTTGACGTCGATGGCGGAATTCTTGTTCGTGCCCTTGTTGATCTCGAAGAGCGCGCGGGTCTTGGTCGTGTTGTCGATCACCATCCCGATCTGGGCGATCTCGGCGTCGGCGGTGAGCTCGAGCTCCTTCTGGCTGAGGAAGCCCGGCTGGAGGGGGTTCTCGATGAACTCGCACCCCCAGACGCCGTCCACGCGGGAGGCGATCGCGCTCCCCCGGATCATCTGGGCGAGGCCCGTGCTGACAATGTAGTGCTCGAGCGTGATGTCGTGCTTGCGGAATTCCGGCCTGTCCGCGACCCAGGCCTTCGAGTCCGAGAAGAACTCGGGCAGGCCCGGGTAGAACAGGATCTCCGCGCCGCATTTCCTGAGGACCGCGTTGTTGAGCCCGGTCATGCGCCCCGCCAGGACGTAGGTCAGGAGGTGGTTCAGGTAGCTGATCTCGCCGGAGAGCGTGTAACCGCGCCTGCGGTAGTTCTCGACGAGCGCGTTGGTCTCGGCCCAGAAGGTCGCCTCGTCGACGCCGTAGCGCCGGAAGATGGGCGACTGCATGTAGTCCGGGATTAAGGTCTTGTCGAAATCCCAGATGCAGGCGATGATGTTCTGTGTGAAGAGCGTCGCGGCCATGCGGTGCGTAGGAAGGCGAGCAAAGCTTTCGACCGCGACCCGCGCAATTCACAAATGCACACGTTATGGATGACCTTCCCGACATTTCACCCTTCCAGAGGCGCCTTGAGGAGCTCGATGCGCAGATGGCGGAGCCGTCGTTCTACTCCAACACGCGGCGCGCCGCGGAGGTCACCCGTGAGCAGCAGAAGATTCGCAGGCTCGTGGACGACCACCGCGCGCACGCCCAGGTGATGCGCGAACTGCGCGAGGCCGGCGCGCTCGCCCGCGAGGCCTCCGGGGCGGAGGACCTGCGCGAGCTTGCCGTTGCGGAGATCCCCGAGCTCGAGAAGAAGGCGGCCGAGCTCCGGAGCGCGGTGCTGCTCGCGATGATTCCGCCCGAGGCCTCCGATTCGCGCAACACGGTCATGGAGATCCGGGCCGGGACCGGCGGCGAGGAGGCCGCGCTCTTCGCGGGCGAGCTCGCCCGCTGCTACCAGAAATACGCCGATTCCCAGGGCTGGAAGGTGCAGCCGATCAGCAGCAGCCACTCGGAGAGGGGCGGCCTGCGCGAGGTCGCGTTCCTCATCTCCGGCACCGACGTCTACAAGCGCCTGAAGTGGGAGAGCGGCGTCCACCGCGTCCAGCGCGTCCCGGTGACCGAGGCGAGCGGGAGGATCCACACCTCGACCGTCACGGTCGCGGTCCTGCCGGAGGCCGAGGAGGTCGACATCCAGATCAAGCCGGAGGACCTCGAGATCACGGTCTCCCGCGCGAGCGGACCCGGGGGGCAGGGCGTCAACACGACGGACTCGGCCGTTCAGATCCTGCACAAGCCGACGGGCCTCATCGTGAGCTGCGCCGACGAGCGCTCCCAGCTGAAGAACAAGGCGAGCGCGATGACCGTCCTGCGGTCCCGGCTCCTCAAGCTCAAGGAGGACGAGGAGAAGGCCAAGTACGCCGCGGAGCGCCGCAGCCAGATCGGCTCCGGGGACCGCAGCGAGAGGATCCGGACCTACAATTTCCCCCAGAACCGCGTGACGGACCACCGGATCGGCTTCACCCTCCACGGTCTCCCGCAGGTGATGGAGGGCGCGATCGGCCCCCTGGTCGAGGCCCTCCAGAAGGCGCACTACGAGGAGCGGCTTGCCGCCCTCGAGGGGCGCTCCTACGAGCTCGTGAGGCCGTCGGCAGAGCTGGGCTGAGCGCCCCGGCGGCTCTCCCCTAGGACGACAGGCGCCCATGCTCACCCTGATCGAGGTCATTAGGAAGACCTCGGAATTCCTGGGCTCGAAGGGGGTCGAGTCCCCGCGGCTCAACGCCGAGCTCCTTGTCGGCCACGCGCTCGGCCTCCCGCGCATGCGCCTCTACATCGAGTTTGAGCGCCCCGTGGGCGAGCCGGAGCTGGCGACCATCCGCGAGCTCGTGCGCAGGCGAGGCCGCCGGGAGCCCCTCCAGCACATAGTCGGCTTCACGGAATTCTCCGGGCTGAGGCTCAGGGTCGACCGCCGGGCCCTGATCCCGAGGCCCGAGACCGAGCTCCTGGTCGAGACCGTTGCCTCCCGCGCCGGGCCGCCGCCGGGGCGGATCCTCGACCTTGGGACGGGCGGCGGCGCGATCGCGCTCGCCCTCGCATCGAGGTTTCCGCTCGCCCGGGTCACCGCGGTCGATTCGAGCCCGGAGGCCCTCTCCTTGGCCGCCGAGAACGCGGCCCTGACGGGCCTGTCGGAGCGCGTCGCATTCGCCCAATCGGATTGGTTCGCGGCGCTGAAGGCGGGCGACACGTTCGACCTCATCGTCGCGAACCCGCCGTACCTCTCGCGCGAGGAGACGGCCGCCGCCGCGCCCGAGGTGCGAGACCATGAGCCCGCCAGCGCCCTCACGTCGGAGGACGGGGGGTTTGCCGACATTTCGGCGATCGCGGCGGCCTCGGCCGGCTTCCTCACGCCCGGCGGGATGCTCGCCATGGAGACCGGGACGGGACACCACCCGAGGCTCGCCGCGCTCCTCGGAAAGTCCGGATTCGCACGGAGCGAGTCGCTGGCGGACCTCGCGGGGCGGAGCCGCTTCGTCCTCGCCTGGAGGTAGGGGGACGCCTCAGCCCTTGGCCGCTGCCGTGAGGGGCGCGTGGTCGCTCGCCCAGTATTCCCGGTCGCGGCCGAGGTTGATCGCGTCGTCCACGACCCGCAGGGCCTCGCGCAGCGAGACGTCGACCTTCCCGTAGGCGTCGGCGCTTGCGTCGTCGTCGTCATCGACGTCCTCATTCTCGTCGTCGTCGCCGCCGGAGCCCTTGGGCGCCACGATCTTCGGGGGCAGCGGCGGGCCGAGCCTGAACTCCTTGTAGGGGTAGTCGCCCTTCGCGAGCAGGTCGCGCTTCTCCTTGAAGTCCTTGCGGAACGCGTCGTCCATGGTCTTCTGCTTGCGGCGCTCCTCCAGGTTGAGTGAGACGAGCTTCTCGGCCTCGCGCGCCTTGAACCAGTCGACGTAGGACCTCACGAAAGCGAACTCCGGGAGGCTCTGCTGGCGCTCCGCGCTCAGCTTCTGGAGGCGCTCGAGGACCCTCCGGTCGAGCGGCTTGCCGTCGAAGAAGCTCGTCGAGATCTTGTCCCAGACCAGTGCGTGCGGCAGGTCGGACTCCCCGATGGGGAGAAACTCGTCGACCGAAGGGAGGACGATGTCCGAGACGACGCCCTTCAGCTGCGTCGAGGAGCCGTCGGGAAGGTAGAATTTCTGGACGGTGATCTTCGCGGCGCCCGTCTTCTCGTGCGACATGGCCAGATCGCGCGAGATGCTCTTCATCTCGACGACGGTCTGGACGGTGCCCTTGCCGTGGGTCGAAGTGTCGCCGATCACGACCGCGCGCCCGTAGTCCTGGAGGGCCCCTGCGACGATCTCCGAGGCGGAGGCGCTGAAGCGGTCGACGAGGACCGCCATGGGGCCGTCATAGGAGAGGTGCTCGGCCTTGTCGCTGTCGACCTGGATGTCGCCCTCGTAGTTGCGCACCTGGACGACGGGCCCCTTGTGGATGAAGAGCCCCGCGAGCTCGATGGCCTCGCTCAGGAAGCCGCCGCCGTTGTGGCGCAGGTCGAGGACGAGGCCCTGGATGCCGGCCTGCTTGAGCTGCACGATGAGCCGGCCCACGTCCTCGCTCGCGCTCGTCTTCTCGGCGTCGGTGTCCCCGTCGTCGGCGGGCCCGTAGAACTCCGGCAGCGTGATGACCCCGAGCGGCACGGTCTTGCCGTCCGCCCCCGGCACCTGGAAGACCGCGGCGCGCGCCCTCGCGGAGTCGAGCTTGACCACGTCGCGCGTGATCACGATCTCCTTGCGCACGGAGGAGTCGGTCGCGTCGCCCGGCTGCACGATCAGGCGCACCTTCGTCCCCTTGGCGCCCCGGATCTGGTCCACGATCTTGCGAAGCTTCATGCCGATGATCTCGACCGGCTCCTGTCCCTCCTGGGCGACCTCGATGATCTTGTCGTTCGGCTTGAGCTGCCGGCCGAGGTCGGCCGGGCCGCCGGGGACGATCTCCTTGACGACGCACGTGTCGTCCTCGAGGCCCAGCATGGCGCCGATCCCCACCAGCTGGAGCTTCATCTGGATGCCGAAGTCCTCGTAGGTGTCGGCCGAGAAGTAGGTCGAGTGGGGGTCGTAGAGGCCGGCGATCGTCGAGAGGAAGAACTCGGCCAATTCCCCGCCGTCGGTCTCGCCGACGGTCTTCAGCATGCGCTCGTAGCGCTTGCGGATGACCTCCTTCGCCTGATCAAGGGTCTTCTTGTTGAGGAGCTGCTCGAGAATCTCCGACTTGAGGTGCTTCCTCCAGAGCTCGTCCGCCTCGGCGGTCGTAGAGGGCCAGGGAGACTTGGAGCGGTCGAGGCGGATGGTGTCGTTCTCGGTGAAGTTGAAGTTCTTCTTCAGCTCGCCGAAGATCCAGGCGACGCGGGCCGTCACCCGGTCGTCGTAGACATTGAAGATCGAGTAGGCGGAGTCGATGTTCCCCAGGTAGTCCACGTTGTAGTAGACGTTCTTGCCGAAGCGGCTGGTGAAATCATCCTTGTCCGCCTGCAGGAAGAAGAGGTGCTGGCTGTCGAGGACGGACATGAAGTCCGGGATCACCTGCGCGTAGTCGTCGCTCTTCACGGCGTCGCGGTTGTAATGGGCCTGCTCCAGAAGCTGGACGAGGTTCTGCGCCTCGGTCGAGAGCGTCGGCGGCGTCGTGAACTTCTGGTCGTTCCCATGGAGTCCGGCGGCGGAAAAGATGGCGCAAAATAAGAGGGCGGGCCACCTGCGCGGCAGGGCGGGGGAGGGAATCATGCGTTGGCGATTATGCGTTTCAGAGGGGCGGACGGTCGGCCGGACGGGCGCAATGTCACACGGGAGGCCGAGGAACTCAAGGAGCGTGCGCAAAATGCCTGCATTTGGCGTAGTTTCACCCATGCTGCGACACGCCCCGGCGTCAAAGGAGCCGGACATTCGCTAGCGCCGGCTCAGAAGGTCCTTGGCCTCGTCCAAAATCCGCCTCTCGTCCGCCGACAGCGACCCGAATCCCCCGCTGTTTATCTTGTCCAGGATCCGGTCCACCTCGGCGCGCAGGTGGCCGCGGTCGCCTATGTTGACGCTGTAGGCGGGCGCCTCCCTCACGGCCTTGGCCGGTCCCCGCTTCTTCATCCAGCGCGGTATCTCGATGTCCGCATGGCCCGACGCGAAGCTCCAGTCCATGTTGTGGACGTAACGGAAATAGACCCAGGCCGTGGCCATCCCGCCAAGGTGGGCGGAGTGGGCCGCGCCGAACGGGGAGACGGCCCCGAGGATCTCGTAGAAGACGAATCCGCAGAGGTCCCAGGCGACGAGAAAATAGGCGAGGTGCTTCGGCTTCACCCGGACGGGCAGGATGAAGAAGAGGAGCGTCGAGATCTCGCGGTTGGGGAAAAAGCACGCGTAGAGGATGACGATCGCCGAGACGCCCGCGGAGGCGCCGAGGAGAAGATCGGGACGGCCCCAGTGTGCGGCGGTCCAGCATGCGCCGCCCACCGCGAGGGCGGAGAGGTAAAATCCAACGAAGCGGCGCGACCCGAGAATCGAGAGGACCTCGCCCCCGAAAAAGTAGAGGGTGATGAGATACGCGAGCACCTGGAGGAGATTGCCCGTGCTGTGGAGAAACCCGTAGGTGACGAGCGTCCAGACGTGGCCCGCGGCCAGGGCGGCCGGCGAGAGCCCGAGCGCCGTCTCGAACCAGTAGCCGGTCCCCGCCCAGCGCGTGAACACGTTCTGGAGCACGAAGACGGCGACGATCGAGGAGAGAAGCCACGTGAGGACGCTCGTCCTGCGGTCCTCGTAGCCGCTGCGCATGTAGGGGCGGTCCTGGAGCATTCCTCCACCATGACCGAGCCGTGAATGATTACAAGCCGGCCTTCGGCCCCGGCGCTTTTGTCCCCCAGGGTTCCCCTCGGGGGTGGTATAAGTCCGCAGTCGTCCCACCTTGACAGCGAGACACATGCATCTTCCCTTCTATGCACCTATATCCATGGCCAATAAAGCTGACAAATGGGCTACAAACGCCCTCGGCAAGTTCTACGTCGATCAGCAGTGCATCGACTGCGACCTCTGCCGCGAGACCGCCCCCAACTTCTTCACGAGAAATGACGAGGGCGGCCATTCGTTCGTCCACAAGCAGCCTGAGACCGAGGAGGACATCGCGCTCTGCATGGAGGCCCTCGAGGGCTGCCCGGTCGAGGCGATCGGGGACGACGGCGACAAGGAATAGGAGCGGCCCCGGGGATGGGCGGGGCTTTGTTAATCGGATTCGCCTTTCGCATTAACGAGAGGCTTGTTTTTTTCGTTCCGGGCGTTAGCCGTGGGCGTGAATGAAGTCCGCCCTCGCTCCCCTTGCATGCGCCCTGGCGGCGCTCAGCGCCCTTTCCCCGGGGGCCGACGCCCAGGCGGACGCGACGGGCATGCCCGCGGTCACGGTCTATTCGCCGAGCGTCGCGAACCAGTCCCCGGCGGGGACGTTCACGATGCCCGTCTCGGCGCTCAGGTACGAGCCCCTCGTGGACATCGAGCCGCGCAACATGGCGGAGGCCCAGTCGGACGTGACGCTGCGCGGGGACACCTTCGAGAACACGGGGCTCCAGCTGGGCGCCCTCTCGGTCTTCGACCCGCAGACCGGCCACTACCTGATGGAGGTTCCCGTCGCCCCCTCGATGCTCGGGGCCCCGGAGATCCTGACGGGGGCGCCCTTCGCGACCGAGGCCATGAACGCGACGGGCGGGGCGATCGCGTACTCATGGAGGCCGGTCGGCTCGGCGGGCTTCGCCTCCGCCGCCCTCGGCAACGACGGCCTCGAGCGCGAGGAAATCTACGAGGCAATGTCGGGGGCGGGCTCCTCGCACATCGCGGCCGACGCGGACTGGGCGCACGCGTCCGGCAACGGCACGGTGGACTTCGGGGACTTCCACTTTGACCGGGCCGACGCCCGCCTCGAGTGGGTCGCCCCGGGCTCGCAGACGGACGCCTTCATCGGCTACCAGGCGAGCTTCTTCGGCTGGCCGAACCTGTACACGCCCTTCGACTCCGACGAGACGGAGAACCTCGAGACCGTGCTCGCGGTCATCAACACCAGGGAGGACTTCGGGGGGGGCGATGATTTCGAGGCGGGGACCTTCTACCGCCGCAACAAGGACGACTACGCCTTCGACCGCTTTGCGCCGCTCGGCCCGGTCCACCCCTACCAGCACACGACCTGGGAATACGGGACGGCCCTCGGCGGCCGCGCGACCCTGGGGAGCCTCGCCCTCAACTACCACGCGGAGGTGACGAGCGATTCCCTCATGTCGACGTCGCTCATCTACGGCCCCTACCACAGCCGAACGCTCGAGAAGGCGGCGCTTGTCCCCGAGGAGTCGTGGGCCGACGCCGCGGGGACGGTGACCCTCAGGGCCGGGGCGACGTTCGACGACTCCAACCGCGCGGGCGGGGTCCTTTCCCCCGTCGCCGAGCTCGCGCAGGCGTGGAACTCGGGCTCCTTGCGCAGGCTCTACGCCAGCTACTCGACGACGACCCAGATGCCCGACTACACGGCGCTCGACTCGAGCCCGACCGCGGGCCTCTTCCTCGGGAACCCCAACCTTGGCCGGGAGACGAGCCACGACTCCGAGATCGGGGTGAGCGGCGACCTCGCCGGCTGGACCGGGCAGGCGGCCCTTTTCTACAGGCGCGACGACGACCTCGTCGACTGGACCTACACGACGGGGATCTTCGGGCGCTCCGCCAACGCGGTCGACATCGGCACCGAGGGAGTCGAGCTTGTCGCGCGCCGCTCGTGGGGCCCCGCCACGGTCGTCCTCGGCTACACGGCCCTCGCGAAGAGCGCCGACTACCTCGGGGCCCCGGTGACGGCGAGCTTCTACGCCCTTAACTACGCCCGGGACCGCCTGACCGCGGCCTTGACGCTCGATCTCACGCGCACCCTTGTCCTGCGCCTCGACAACGCCGCGAGGATCCAGGAGCCGGACAGCCTGAGGACGGCCGGGGGCAATGACGCCATCGTAAGCTCGGCCGGCCTCAGCTGGCGCCCGGACGGCCTGCGGCGCCTGGAGGTTTCGCTCCTTGTCGACAACCTCTGGGACAGCGCGTTCCAGTCGGTCCCCGGCGTGCCGGCGTCCCGACGGCAGTTGTCTTTTGGCGGAACCTACGGTTGGTAGGTCGGATGCCCGAGAATCCCTTCCTCGATCCCGCCTTCCACGTTCGATGGGCCGAGCTCACGCCCGGGCTCGTGGAGCCGGCAATCGACGCCGCCCTCGCCGGGGCCGAGGAGGCGCTGCGCGCCATTGAGGCGGCCCCGGGAGAGCCCACCTTCGAGGATTCATTCCTCGCCCTGGACGAGGCGACGGACGCCCTCAACCGGGCGTGGGGCCGCGTCTCGCACCTGCAGGCGGTGGCGGACACGCCGCAGCTGCGCGAGGCGCACAACAAGGCCCTGCCGAGGGTGGCCGCGTTTTCCGCGGGCATCCCCCTGCGGCAGGCCCTCTGGAAAAGGCTCCGCGCATTCGCGGAGTCTCCTGCGTCCGCGGGGCTGAGCCCGGTGCGGGCCCGCTTCGTGAGCGAGACGCTCGCCGAATTCCGCGAGGCCGGCGCCGACCTTCCCGACGAGAAGAGGGCCCGCCTCGAGGCCCTCCAGGGCGAGCTTGCCCAGCTGACGCAGAGTTTCGGCGACAACGTGCTCGACGCCACCAACGCGTGGCAGCTCGTCGTCGACGACGAGAGCCGGCTCGCCGGGCTGCCGGCGCGCGCGAAGGCGCGCGCGGCCGCTGCCGCCGCCGAGAAGGGGATCGGTACCCCGGGGCGCCAGGCGTGGCGCTTCACGCTCCACACGCCCTCGCTCGAGCCCTTCATGTTGTATCTGGACGACGGGGCGCTCCGCGCCGAGATGTGGAGGGCGTCGTCGTCCGTGGGGGCTCTGCCCCCGCACGACAATGGCCCGCTGATCGCGAGCATCCTCGCCCTGCGCGCGGAGAAGGCCGCGCTCCTCGGAAGGGGGCACTTTGCGGACCTCGTGACCGGCCGCAGGATGGCCAAGTCCGGGAGCGGGGCGCTCGACTTCATCGACGGCCTGCGCGTGCGCTGCCTCCCCGCCTTCGGGCGCGAATGCCGGGAATTGGAGGAGTCGAAGGCGGCCGAGTCCGGGACGCCCCCGGCCCGGCTCGCCCCCTGGGAGGTCATGTACAGGGCCGAGCGACTGCGCAGGGCGAGCTTCGATTTCGACGAGGAGGAGCTCAGGCCCTATTTCCCCATGGAGAGGGTCGTGGCCGGCCTCTTCGAGCTCACGGGGAGGATCTTCGGGATCCGTGTCGTCGAGCGCCCCCGCGGGGAGGTCGAGACCTGGCACGCGGACGTCGGATTCTACGACGTGTTCGACCAGGGCGGGCGCCACCTCGGCTCCTTCTACTCGGACTGGTATCCCAGGGAGTCGAAGCGCGGCGGCGCATGGATGAACGGCCTGACGACGGGCGGCCCGCAGGCTGGCGGCCCGCGCAGGCCCCACCTCGGCGTCATCTGCGGCAACCTGACGCAGCCCCTGGCCGGCCGGCCGGCGCTCCTTTCGCACCGCGAGGTCGAGACCATCTTCCACGAGTTTGGCCACCTGATCCACCTTCTCCTGAGCGAGGTCGAGATCAAGTCGCTCTGCGGGACGAACGTGGCCTGGGATTTTGTGGAGCTCCCGTCGCAGATCATGGAGAACTGGTGCTGGGAGCGGGAGGGGCTCGACCTCTTCGCGCGCCATTTTGAGACCGGCGAGCCCGTGCCCGAGGCCCTCTTCCGGAAGATGACGGCCGCGCGCAACTTCAGGCCGGCATCCGCCATCATGCGCCAGATCGCGCAGGCGAAGATGGACCTCCTCATGCACATGGAGGCCTTCGACCGGGCGGGCGAGGGGGACCTCGAGGCGCGCGTCAGGGCCTCCGTCGCCGACTGCCTTGTGCCGACCGAGCCGCCCGCCCCGACGATCATGAGGCGCTTCACCCACCTATTCGCCGACCCCGTGGGCTACGCCGCTGGGTACTACTCGTACAAGTGGGCAGAGGTCCTTGATGCCGACGCATTTACGCGCTTCAAGAGCGAGGGCATCTTCAACCCCAAGGTGGGCAGGGAGTTCGTCGAGAAGATCCTCAGCCGGGGCAACGCGGCGGACGCGGCGCAGCTCTTCCGCGACTTCATGGGCAGGGATCCCGATCTCGGGGCTCTGCTTGCGCGTTCCGGACTCGCGGCTTGAAAATCCGGCACTTTGGATGATGGTGGGTGACTCAAAACCATGCAAGCGATGCTAGCCTATTTCTACCTGTCTCCGGGCCTCTTCGGGCTCCTCTTTGTCTTCGTCTTCGCCTTCTCGATCTACGCCCAGATCCGGGTGTCGGGAGCCTACGGCAGGAATTCGAAGATCCCGTCGCGCGGCCGGATCACCGGCCGCGAGGCCGCCGCCGCCGTGATGGCGAGCGCAGGCATCACGGACGTGGAGATCGAGGAGACCGCCGGCCACCTTACCGACCACTACGACCCGATGCAGAAGAAGCTCGTCCTCTCCTCCGAGAACTACGAGGGGACAAGCCTCGCCGCGGTCGGGGTCGCGGCCCATGAGGCCGGCCACGCCCTCCAGCACAGGGAGGGCTTCAGGATGCTGGAATTCCGGATGGCGCTCGTGCCGGCCACGCGGATCGCCTCGACCATCGTGCCCTTCGTCTACCTCGCGAGCTTCATCTTCCTGCGCGGACTGAGCGGGATGGTCCTCGATCTCGCCATCATCTGCTTCGCGGTCCTGACGCTCTTCCAGCTGGTGACGCTCCCGGTCGAGTACGATGCGAGCCGGCGGGCGAAGGTCCAGCTGGTCGCGCTCGGCATCCTGGACCAGGACGAGATGACGGGAGTCAACCAGGTCCTGGACGCCGCGGCCCTCACCTACATTGCCGCGTTTGCCGGCGCCCTCCTCAACCTGCTCTACATGCTGTCGCGGCGGAATTGACCGTCGAGCGCGGCGCGCAGCGCCGACGCCAAGGAGTCCAGCTTGAAGGGCTTCTGCAGGAATCCCACCGAGTCCACCCGGGCGAACGATTCGATCATCGCCTCCCCGAGGCTGTAGCCGCTCGTGAGGACGGCCGGAAAATCGGGCCGCAGGGTGCGCAGCTCGCGGACGACGTCGACGCCGCTCATTCCCCCCGGCAGCTTGACGTCCACAAGCGCCGCCGCGAACAGGTTCGGGTCGGCCGCGAAGATGGTAAGGGCCTGGACGCCGTCGCGGGCGAGGTCCGTCGTGAAGCCGAGCTTCGCCACCGCGCGCGAGATGACGAGCCTCACCGGCTCCGAGTCGTCGACCACGAGGATGCGCCCCGTCCCGATCGGCACCGCGAACGGGGCCTCTGAGCCGGACAGCGCCGGCGCGGCAGCATCGGGCTTGCGGACCTCGGTCATGGGGTCCGGACAAGGCCTCGAAAGGATTCGCCCATTTCGCTCATTAACGAATTATTTAAGGTTCCTAGGTAAAGTCCGCGAGGGCGGTTTCTACGTAGTCCGACCGGCAGCGCCGGCCGTTCCAAAGCGGTTGACCTCCGGTTGCCGCGCCGCACCCTCCTCAGACTTGTCGGAGGAGTGGCTGAGCTGGTTTAAGGCACCTGACTTGAAATCAGACGTGGGCGCAAGCTCACCGGGGGTTCGAATCCCTCCTCCTCCGCCAATTTTTCCCCAGGCGAGGCCGTCCGGGTTTCCCGCCGTAAATTGTCCAATAACAACATGATGGCCTCCCGTGCACCCGGCCGGATTGCCGCAGGCGCCGCCTTCGCCGCGCTCGCCTGGGGGCAGCTCCGCTTCGTGGACCGCTACGCGGTGAATGTCCTCTTCTTCGACCAATGGGGCTTTTACTATCCCCTTTTTCACGGGCAGGGCTGGTGGGAGACCTTTGACCGCAGGCACGGGCCCCACCGCGAGGGCATCGGACTGGTCCTGACCAGGGTCCTGGCGGACCTGAGCGGCTGGGATTCCCGGGCGGACGCATTTGCCGTGAGCGCAGTGATCATCGCCGCCGCCCTCCTTGCTCTCGTCCTCCTCAGACGCTGCGCAAGCCGGGCCGGCGCCGGCGCGGCGCTGGCGGTCACGGTCCTTTTCTTCAATGTGCACCAGTTCGAGGGCTTCGTCGGGGCGTCCAACCTTTCCCACGGGGCCATGCCGGTCTTTCTCCTGATGGCGTTCGCGCTCGCGTGTTTCATCCGGAGCGACGCGTGGCGGCTGGCCACCCTTGGCCTCCTGACCTTTCTTCTCGTCTTCACGGGATTTGGCCTCCTCGCGGGCCTGGTTGCACCGCTCCTTTTTGCCGTCGAGGCGGTCCAGGCCGCCAGGTCCGGGGCGCGCTGCCACGCCCTCCTGGCCGCTGGCGCCCTCGCATCCGCCTTCGCCTCCTGGGCCCTCTTCGCGCGGGGATATGTGTTCGATCCGGCCCAGGACAATTTTCATTTTCCCTATGAGGAGCCGCTTCAGTACCCGGTCTTCGCGGCCAGGATGCTCGCCAACTTCTTCGGACTGGCCGGCCCCGGGGCGGGGTCGCTTCTCTTCGGTTTTTCGCTCGCCGGGGTCCTGGCGGCCGTGTGCGCCTGGCACGGCTGGCGCTGCCTGAGGCACGGCGTCGCGAGGGAGCCCCGCAGCGCCGTCCTTTTCTTCCTCTCGGCCTACGAGATCGTCTACTGCTCAAGCGCAGCCGTGGGCCGGGTCATGGGCGGGGAGTCCGCTCCGCTCGCCTCCCGGTACGTGACCCTCCTCATTCCCGCGGGGCTCGTCGTTGTCCTTGAGCTCTCCTCGCTTCGGCGGGGCCGGACCGCATTCTGGTCGTGCCTCGTGTTCGCCCTGGCAATCGCGCCGGGGTGCCTCGTGCTGCAGGCCCGGGAGAGGGTGAGCGTGAACTGGTACCACGACGTGAAGGCATCCTGGAGCGCCGCATACCTGGCGACGCATGACGAGAAGGAGGCGGACCGGCGGGCGAATTTCGCAATGTACCCCGAGCCCCTGACTTACGAGCTCTCCTTCCTGGAGAGGAATCGGCTCAACCTGTTCAAGCCGGATACCGGCCCCCAGCCGGGGCGGTAGGCTTGACAAAATTCGGGGCCAAGCGGTATCCTACCAGTTCATTAACACACTCACTTTAGTTTAAAGTGGGCCTTGGGGCCCGCTTTTTTTTTCCCACGATCCAAACCCTATGAGCAGCGAAATCCTCTCCGTCCTGGAGTACATGGAGAAAGAGAAGGGCATTCCGCGCGGCGACATGATCGCGACGATTGCGAACGCGCTTAAGACCGCGGCGCAGAAGGGGGTTAACTCGGGTCAGGAGCTGAAGATAGACATCAATCCCAAGAACGGGCAGCTCCACGCCTGGGCGCTCATGAAGGTCGTGGACTCGGTCAGCAATCCCAAGACCGAGATCCATGTCGAGAAGGCGCAGGCCGTGAAGGCGGGCGCGGCGATCGGCGAATTCGTGGAGAAGGAGATCGACCCCTCGACGCTGGGGCGCATCGCGGCGCAGACCGCCCGGCAGGCCGTCATGCAGAGGCTGCGCCAGTTCGAGAAGGACCGCATCTACGACGACTTCAAGGACCAGGTCGGCAACATCGTGACCGGCACGGTGCGGCGCCGGGAGCGCAACGACATCTACATCGACATCGGCAAGGCCGAGGCGGTCATGCCGGCCAAGGAGCAGGTCCCCGGCGAGGAGTACCAGCCCGGCGACCGCATCAGGTGCCTGCTCCTCGAGATCGAGAACACCCCGAGGGGCCCCGAGATCATCCTCACGCGCGCGAGCCCGAAGTTCGTGCGCAGGCTCTTTGAGCTCGAGGTGACCGAGATCGCCGACGGCACCGTGAAGATCGAGGCGTTCGCCCGCGAGCCGAGCTACCGCACGAAGATCGCGGTCTCGTCCAAGGACGCCAAGGTGGACCCGGTCGGCGCGTGCGTCGGGGCGAGGGGAGCCCGCGTCAAGACGATCGTGCGCGAGCTCGGCGGGGAAAAGATAGACATCATCAAGTACTTTGCGGACCCGCGCGAGATGGTCATCGAGGCCCTTAAGCCCGCCGTGCCGCGCGAGATCATCATCGACGAGCGCAACCGGCGCATCCTCCTGAAGGTCGCCACGGACGACCTCGCGATCGCCATCGGGCGCAAGGGCCAGAACGCGCGGCTGACCTCGCGGCTCATCGGCTGGCGCATCGACATCGAGGAATTCAAGGCCGAGGGCGACGATCCGCGCGGCAACGCCGTCGCGACCCTGGTGAAGGCCCTGGGCCTCGACCCCGCGATCGCCGGGCGCCTGGTCGACATGGGCATCAACTCACCCGCGGCCTTCGAGGGCGTCGTCGCCGACGACCTCGTCGGCGCGGGATTCACCGCCGAGGAGGCGCAGGACGTGATCATGCGCGTCACGACCTAGGGGAGCCCCCGACCACCGAATGAGCATCCGCATCCACGAGCTCGCAAGGAGGCACAACATGGAGGGCCGCGACATGCTGGCGCTCCTGAAGGAGCGTGGATATGTCGCGGCGGACACGAAGTCCGTCTCGAGCACGGTCAGCAAAATCTACATCGAGGAGATTGAGAAGGAATTCGCGTCCAAGGCCGCACCGGTATCGGCGCCGGCGCCGGCGGAGACGCCCGAGGTGGCCGCAGTCGCGGCCCCGGTGCGGACCGAGGAGGCCCAGCAGGCCCGGGCGCCCGCAGGCATCTTCGTGAAGACGGCGCAGGATGTCGCGCGCGAGAGGGAGACGGTCGCCAAGGTCTCGGCCCCGCCGAGGCCGGCGCCTCCCGTCGCGCGGGCCCCGTCGCCCCCGCCTCCGCGCCCGGTGACGCCGCCGCGCTCGGCTCCCCCTTCGCCGAGTCCCGCCCCGGCTGTCCTGGCAAGGGCGCCCGCCCCCGCGCCGGCGCCGCGCCCTGCGCCCGCCCCCGCGGCGCCCGCGGCCGAGGCGCCCAAGCCCGCCGCCGGCCCGCCGCCCCTTCCCGTGCGCGCGCCCTCGTTTCCGCGGCCGCTGCCGGCGATGTCGCCGTCGTCGGCGCCCGTCGTCACGATCAAGGGCGACGTCAAGATCATCCACCTCAAGCCGCCGGTCATCGTGCGGGACTTCGCGGTCGCGCTCAGCCTGAAGCCCTTCAAGCTCATCTCGGAGCTCAACCAGAACACCGGGGGATTCGCGTCGATGAACTCGACGATCGACGAGGCCGTCGCCCAGAAGGTGGCCGAGAAGTACGGGTTCGTCCTCGACATCAAGCACCGAGGCGACGTCGCGACCCAGCAGCTGGCCAAGGAGAAGGACAAGGTGAAGCCGGTCGCCGACGAGTCGAAGGACATGGAGACCCGGCCCCCGGTCGTCGTCATCCTGGGCCACGTGGACCACGGCAAGACCTCCCTCCTCGACGCCATCCGCAAGGCGAACGTCGCCGCGGGCGAGGCCGGCGGGATCACCCAGCACATCGGCGCCTACCAGGTCGAGCACAACGGCCGCAAGATCACCTTCCTCGACACCCCGGGCCACGCGGCCTTCAACAAGATGCGCGCGCGGGGAGCCTCGGTCACCGACATCGCCGTCCTTGTCGTCGCCGCGGACGACGGGTTCATGCCGCAGACCGACGAGGCCCTCGAGCACGCGCGCAACGCCAAGGTCGTCCAGATCGTGGCCGTCAACAAGATGGACGTGAAGGGCGCGAACCTGGACCAGGTGAAGGCGCAGATGCAGCAGCGCGGGATCGCGCCCGAGGACTGGGGCGGCGAGACGATCACGGTGCCCGTCTCGGCGGTCAAGGGGACCGGCATCAACGACCTCCTCGAGATGATCCTCCTGCAGGCCGACGTGCTCGAATTGAAGGCGAACCCGAAGGCCGAGGTCGCGGGCGTCGTCATCGAGTCGCAGGTGGACGTCGGCCGCGGCCCCCTGTCCACGGTGATCGTCCAGAAGGGCACGCTGCGCACGGGCGACGCCATCGTCTGCGGATCGCACTGGGCGAAGGTGCGGGCGATGTTCGACGACCAGGGAAATCCCGTGAAGGAGGCGCCGCCCTCGATGCCCGTCCGCGTGATCGGCTGGTCGGGGACGCCGAGCAGCGGGACGGCGTTCAGGGGCGCGAAGAACGCCAGGGAGGCCGAGAACCTCGCCGAGGAGGACGCGCACCGGGTCAAGAAGGAGGTGACGACCGTCGACTCCGCGCAGAAGGACATCTCCGTCGAGCACCTCTTTGCGAACATCGCGGCGACCCAGCAGAAGGTCCTGAAGGTGATCGTCAAGGCAGACGTCTACGGCTCCGCGGAGGCGGTCCGCCAGATCCTCGAGGGGATCAAGAGCGCCAAGGTGTCGCTCGAGATCGTCTCCACGGACGTGGGCCTCGTCACGAAGAACGACGTCATCATGGCGGCCGCGGCCGGCGCCACGATCCTCGGGTTCAACACCAAGCTCGAGAACGGCGTCACTCCGCTCGCCAAGCACAACAGCGTGCGGATCGAGACCTTCGGGATCATCTACGAGCTCGGCGACAAGGCGCGCGAGATGATGGCCGATCTCCTCGATCCCGACATCAAGGAGATCAAGCTCGGGGCCGCCGAGGTCCGGGCGACGTTCCCGCTCGCCAAGGGCTTCGTCGCCGGCTGCCTCGTCACGGAGGGCAAGGTCAACCGCGGAGCCGCGGCCCGGCTGCGCAGGGGCCGCGAGGTCGTGCACGAGGGCAAGGTGGCGACGCTCAAGCGGTTCAAGGACGACGCGAACGAGGTGCGCGCCGGCCTCGAGTGCGGCGTGAAGCTGGACGATTTCAACGGATACCAGGTGGGCGACGTCATCGAGTGCTACGACACGCAGAAGGTCAGGGCCTCCCTTTGACGGACCAGCCCGGCGAACGTCCGTGTCCAATCGCATCGTCAGAATCAACGAGCTCGTGCAGCGCGAGATCAGCGACATCCTGCGCCAGCGCTTCACGGCCGAGTCTGTCGCGATCACGGTCAGCGAGGTGAGGATCGCCCCGGACCTGAGGGACGGCCGGGTCTTCGTGGCGATCCTGGGCGACGAGGCCGAGGTTGCCGGGAGATTCCGGTGGCTCCAGAAGAGATCCGCGCAGATCCGCGCCGAGCTGGCCAAGCGCATCGTCCTCAAGTTCATCCCGCACCTGACCTACGTCCTCGACAAGTCGAGCGACCGGGCTGCGCGGGTCCTCCAGGCGCTCGACCTGATCGAGCCCTCGGGCGATTCACCGACCGACGTGAGCAATGGCGACGTACTACCCTGAGTTCTCGGACGCCTTCGGCCGGCTGCTCGCGGCAGCCAAGGGGCGCCAGGTGGCCGTCATCGGGCATTCGCGCCCCGACGGCGACTGCATCGGCTCCCAGGTGGCGCTTGCGCGCGCCCTGGCGGCCACGGGCTCGGGCGTCGTGTGCGTGAACGCGGACGCCGTCCCCCGGCGCCTGCAGTACCTTTCCCGCGGCATGGCCTTCATCCGCACCGACGAGGCCCTCCTCCTGCCGGGGGACACGCTCGGGGTCTTCGTGGACTGCGCGGACCACGCGAGGGCGGGGGAGCGCCTGAGGGCGCGCTTTCCCGCGCCGGTGGGCGTCGTTGACCACCACCTCTCAAACGCCGGGTTCGCCGCGATCAACATCGTCGACAGCAAGTCGGCCGCGGTGTGCGAGATGCTCGCCGGGATGTTCCTCGACGCCGGCGTGCCCGTCGACCCGGCGACTGCCGCGGCCCTCTTTGCCGGCATCGTGACGGACACCGGGCAGTTCCGGTACGGCTCGACGTCGCGGCGATGCTTTGTCCTCGCCGGCGAGCTCGTCGCCATGGGGGCGTCGCCGTCCGAGGCGGGCTATGAGCTCTACGAGCGCGAGTCGCCGGGAAAGCTGCGCCTCCTGCAGCATTTCCTCGCCTCCCTCACGATGGAGCTCGGCGGGCGGGTCTGCATGGGGACCCTCGCCCCGGGGGTGTTCGCGGCGACGGGCACCACGGCCGAGGACACGGAGGGCCTGGTCGACTATGCGCGCTGCGTCGACGGCGTCGACGTGGGCGTCCTCATCGAGGAGAGGCAGGACGGGGGGATCAAGGCGAGCCTGCGCGCGAAGGATCCCCTGTGCCGGCTGGACCTCGTCGCGAGCAGGTTCGGCGGGGGCGGCCACGCCTGCGCGGCGGGGCTCAACCTGAAGGACGGGCGGGACTTCCGGGCCCTGCTCCTGGAGGCGCTCGGCGAGCGCCTCGAGGTCGTGGACGCCGCCCGGGCGCCGGGGAGCCTCTAGAGGCGGGCCCATGCTCGGACTTCAAAAGGAGCTCGAGGGGGTCCTCCTCGTCGACAAGCCGGGCGAGCACACCTCGCACGACGTGATCGCGCGCCTTCGCGGGAAGCTCCGGATGAGGAAGATCGGCCACGCGGGGACGCTCGACCCGATGGCGACCGGCCTCCTCATCGTGCTCCTCGGAAAGGCGACGCGCGTCTCCCAGTTCCTGATCAGCCTCGACAAGGAATACGAGGGGACGATCGAGCTGGGCCGCACCACCGACTCGCAGGACGCCGACGGCGAGGTGATGGAGACGCGCCCGGTCCCGGCCCTCTCGGAGGCCGACGTCCGGGCGGCGATGGCGGGATTCATGGGCGACCAGTACCAGACCCCGCCCATGTTCTCGGCCATCAAGATCGGCGGGGTTCCCCTCTACAAGAGAGCGAGGAAGGGCGAGGAGGTCGAGCGGGAGCCCCGGTTCATCCGCGTCATGGCCTGGGACCTCCTGGCGCTCGAGCTCCCGCGGATCACGTTCCGGCTGCGCTGCACCAAGGGCACGTACGTGCGCACGCTCGCCCACGACCTCGGGACGAAGCTCGGGTGCGGCGCCCACCTCTGCGCGCTGCGCCGCACGGCGACGGACCGCTTCAACGTCTCGCAGGCGCTCACGCTCGCGCAGATCGAGGAGCTCTCGATTCCGGAGATTGAGAAGAGGCTGATCCCCGTGCACCAGGCGGTGCCCACGGTCGCCCTATGAACCTGCCGGCCCAGTTTGACGGCCTTGATCGGGTGGCGCTGCCGCCGCGCCCCCTCCACGTCGCCATCGGCATCTTCGACGGCGTCCACCTGGGCCACCGCATCGTCATTGAGAGCGCCGTCCAGTCCGCCCGCATCAGCGGCGGGGTCTCGGTCGTCCTCACGTTCTCGCCGCACCCGAGCGTGCTCTTCAGGCCGGAGAACCCGACACGGATGATCCTCGACCTGCCCTCCAAGCTGGCGCGGCTGGGCTCCCTCGGCGTGGACGCGGTCGTGGTCCAGCGCTTCACGAGAGAGTTTGCCGCGATCGCGGCCGGGGACTTTGTCCCGCTCCTCGTGCGCCACCTTCCGATGCTCGCCGGAGTCTACGTGGGCGAGAACTTCCGCTTCGGCAAGGGGCGGGCCGGCGACGTCGCGCTCCTCGTGGCGGAGGGCCGGCGCAACGGGATCGCGGTCTTCAGCGCACCCCGGGTCAACCTGGACGGCGAGCCCATCAGCAGCACGCGGATCCGCGAGAGGATCCAGGCCGGGGACATGAGGGGGGCGGCCGCGCTCCTCGGTTACGTCTACACGGCCGAGGGGACGGTGGTTCACGGCAAGCACCTCGGCCGCACGATCGGGTTCCCGACGCTCAACCTCGGATGGTCCCCGGACCTCCGGCCCCTCTACGGGGTCTACGCGGTGCGCGTGCGCGGGGCGAAGTCCTACGGGTGGCTGCCCGCCGTGGCAAACTACGGCCTGCGCCCCACCGTGGAGCAGGCGGTCGAGCCCCGCCTGGAAATCCACACGCTGGTCGCGTGCCCCTACGGGGTCGGAGATCCCGTCGAGGTGGAGTGGGTGCGCTTCCTGCGCCCGGAGCGCAAGTTCGCGGGAATCGAGGAACTGCGCGCCCAGATCGGCCGGGACGTCGCCGAGGCCCGCGCGGAATTTTCCTTGCTGTGACCCTCTGCGCCACTGCTTAATTTCCGACCTGCAAGAGCGGACCCTTAGCTCAGTTGGTTAGAGCGTTTCCTTGACATGGAAAAGGTCACTGGTTCGAGTCCAGTAGGGTCCACCATCTAGGCATATTGTTATCCTAGAGCGATTTAAGAGCCGCGTCTGTCCCGGGAATTGCGCGCCCGCTTGGCGAGGCCTGCCGTCGCTATTTGTCTAGGCGCGGGACGCCAATGCAAGTATCTGTGAGCGCCGTTGCTTCCAAAGACGATGTCTCATGGCCTTCCGACTTCCGAAAGGAGGCGTTTCCCGGCTTGGATCCAAGGTGCCGGATTGATCGTCGCGACTTTGGCGCAGTGGCTCGCTGGAATCGAATGGCCGCTTCCGCCCACGCCGGGCACCGATTCGTCGTGGCAGACTTCGCTCGTCTTGGCGCACCGCGATGGGCTCCAGTTTGGAACTGACGTCCAGTTCACCTACGGGCCCTGGGGGTACCTTGGCCTGAACCATTGCCCGCCGGAGGCCCTCGATTCCAAGATCGGTTGGGAGATCCTTGGCGGCCTGGCCATCAGCCTCACGTTGGTGCTGCTGAGCGGCGAAATGCCGGGACTTCGCCGCTGGGCGTTCCTGGCGGCATCCGTCGCCGCGGCATGTTTCACCGAGCTGACGGCCCTCGCGCTGGTGACGCTGCTTGTGGTCCTTTGGCTCCTCCCTGCCGAGGGAAGGCCCTGGAAGCGAGCGCTGGCGGTCGTGTGGCTCGCGTTTCTTGCGCAGCAAAAGTTCACCTTCTGCGCTTTTGCGGCGTTTGGCGTTGTTGTGGCGGTTGTCGCAAGGTGCCTTGGGCAACGCTGGCAGTCCGCGCTCACTCTCCTCCTTGCCTACGCGTCGGCCTACCTGGCGTGGTGGATCGGCGCGCGCCAGCACCTGGACAACCTCGTTGCCTACTGGCGGCAGGCCTGGCAGACCAGCAGCGGATACAGCGGCGCGATGTTCACCGATCCGCCGGCGCGGCCCCTGGTCGCGGGCCTTATTCTGGCCTTGCTCGTCATCGGCGCCCTGTGGGCCCTCCTTGTCCAGGAAGGCAATGCAAGGGACCGTCTGGGAGCCGTGCTGGTGCTGGCGGCGGGATGGTTCCTCGCCTGGAAGGAGGCGTTCACCCGAGCCGACCTCCACATGGTCGGCTTCTTCGCCTATTCGCTCCTGATGGCCTTTGCGCTTTTCGCCATTTTTCCCTGCGGGCCGGCGCAAAAGGCCCTGCTCCTGGCGACGGTGCTCGCCTCGATCGTGGGGCTGATGTCGATCGGCCCCGGCATTCTGGGATACGGGCCAAGCATGGCGTGGCAGCGCATCAGGGATCACCCAAGGGATATCCTTGAGACCGAACGGGTGCGCTCTGCGTTCAATTCCCAATTCGAGGCATCCCGTCGATCCGAGGATGACCCGAGCCTCCGGGAAACCGTGGGTCGCGATACCATGGATGCGCTGACCAATGAGAAGAGCCGCATCTTCCTCAACGGACTCAATTACCACTCGCGCCCCGTGATCGAGAGCTACGGCGCGTACACGCCGTCGCTGGCCGAGGCCGACGCCCGTTTTTTTGGGTCCGCAAACGCGCCCGAATTCGTTGCCGTCACGATGGGCACGATCGACGCCCATCCGCCGCCTGAGGATGACGGGCCCGCGCTCGCGCAGATTGTGCGCAGGTACGACTTGGTGCGATTTGCGCCGGACTATACACTCGCTCGGCTCCGACGGCCCGCGGTTGCGGGCGAGAGCGCTGCCAGTCCGATCATTGGAAGCGCGGCCCCGAGATTCGGCGAAGAGGTCACTGTCCCGGGCGGGGGAGGGCATCCCGTCTGGATCGAGGTGGAGTTCCAGCCCACCCTGCTGGGGAGGATCCGCACCCTCCTGTACCACGCGTCGGAGCTGCGAATGTCCGTGAGCGGCACCAACGGCGAGAATTTCACCTATCGGATCGTGCCCGGGATGAGCTCCTCTGGATTCTTTGTTCAGCCGTGGTTGAGCAACCACGCCGACTTTGCGGCCCTGATGAACGGCGTCGCGAACGTGTCGCTTCGAACGGTGAGCTTTGCGTGCGCGCAGGCCCGCGGATCGCTTTTCTGGGATCCTCCGCGGGTGCGTTTCAGGTCGCTCACCGATCTGCCGCTCAGGCGTTCGCAATGATCTCCCGGACGGGGCCGGCGGGCCCTGGCGTCCCCCTTGTAGGGCGATTCAAGCAGCGCAAGCGGAAGCAGGTCCTTCTGCGGCGCCGAGCAGGACCAATGCGCCGTTCGAGGTGGCCCACGTGACATTCCGGCTCCACTTGGCCGGGGCGTCTGAGTGCCCAGACTCGTCCCTCACTGCAGCTCGTAAACCTCGACCAGGGCGATCCCGGTTGCTCCGCCTACCCCGGTGACCTCCGCGCTATGGGCGCCGGGCGCCAGGCTGACGATGAGCGCCGAATCCTGGCTCCCGGAGGCAAGGGGAAATGCCCCGACCTGCGTCGCCGCCTGCTGCTGCTGCTGGATTTGCGCCTGCGTGAGGGGCGCCGGCCGATAATTGGCTGCGGGGGGCGGCTGCCCCTCGCGCCAATTTCCATTTGCATCCTGCCAGGACGCGACGGATTGGCCCCTGGACTGCGGAGGAGCGCAGCAGGCAAGCAATGCCGCGGAAAGCACAAACAAGGGCAGTCTGCCGCCGGTCGTCATCCATCTTCCCACCAACCACGGCCCGTGCGGAAAAGACTCCGGCATGTCCGAGGCGGGGCCGCTCATGAGCTCTGGAGGCGGGCGTTCACGTTACGGGCCCCGGGTTCTTGTGGCCTCCGAGGGCGGTGGCAAGCGCGCAGTCCCGAATCGACTGGCGGCTTTCTGGACCGATTGTGATGGGACGTCCGAGGCCGACCGCAGGAATGAGCGTTCGCGCGGCAAATTGTCCCGAGCACCGATCCGGCGGGGGCAACCGTCCCGCTTTAGCAGTCGCCTTTGAGCGGAGTTCGTGTACCTTGTGCCCAAGTCCTCGTACCCCAATTTATGGCCAATCCTACCCCGCACGAGGAGCACGAGCACCCGCCGTTCTCGCTGCCTCTCTTCATCGCGACGATTCTGTCGTCGGTTCTTCTGCTTCTCGCTGCCCTGAGGCTCTTTCTCCCGGGATTCTGGGAGGCGCAGTTCCTGGCCCCGCTCTGGAAGGGGGTCGTGGCGTTCCTCGTGCTGAGCCTCCTCAACTGCTACGTCGAGTACATCTTCCACCGCTACGTGCTCCACAAGCCTGCCATCCCCTTCCTGCGCAGGTTCTACCGCCAGCACACCCTCCACCACGCGCTCACCCGCATCGCGCGAAAGCCGGTGCGCGACGGCCGGGGGATCATGTTCATCGAGAACAAGTATCCCATCATCGAGGCCGAGCAGCATGAGGCGGCGTTCTTCCCCTGGTACACGCTTATCACGTTCGCCTGCATCCTGGCCCCGCTCTACTGCCTGCTTCAGTGGGCCCTCCCGTCCTTCCCGTGGTTCTTCTCGGGGTTTGCCGCGCTCTCCTCGTCGCTCGCGATCTACGAGCTCGTCCACGCGATCGAGCACTGGCCGCTCGAGAAATGGGAGCCGCTGATCCTGAGCCCGCGCTGGGGCTTCTTCTGGCGCCCCGCGTACAGCTTCCACCTGCGCCACCACGCGGTCATCGACTGCAACGAGTCGATCTCGGGCTTCTTCTGCCTGCCGCTTGCCGACTGGACGTTCGGGACCTGCCTGATGCCGAAGAGCATCTACTCCGACGGCGAGGAGTGGAGCGCCGACGAGTTCACGAGCCCGAGGCCCGTCTGGCCCATCCGCCTCCTCGACGAGGCCGCTGACCAGGCCGTGCGCCAGCACCGCGCGGGAGGCGGCGCCGGCGAACCCGCCCTGCCGGAGCCGCGCCTGGGCACGCGGGGGGAACGGATAGCGAGCTGGGTCACCCAGGGACTGGGCCTGGCCCTGGGAACCACGGCGCTCGCGCTCCTCATCGTGTTCTCATGCCTCCACGGGGACGCCTGGCAGATCGCGAGCTGCAGCGTGTTCGGGCTGACGACCTTCCTCCTCTTCTTCATCTACACGCTCTACCACGCGTGGCGCTCCGAGTGGGGGCGCCGGTTCTTCCTGAAGCTCGCCCGCGCGTCGGTCTTCCTGCTGGTCGCAGGCACGTACACGCCCTTTCTCCTCATCAGCATGCGCGGACCCTGGGGATGGACCCTCTTCGGGATCGTCTGGGGCCTGTGCGGCGCCGGTGCCGTCTTCCAGTTCTTCATCGGTAACCGCTTCCGCCTGACCTCGACGCTCGCGGCCCTCTTCGTCGGCTGGATGGTCCTTGTGGCGATCAAGCCGCTCGTCGCCTCGGTGCCGCACGGCGCGCTCTGGCTTCTCCTCGCCGGCGGGCTCTGCTACACGGCGGGGCCGATCCTGATGCTTGCGAAGAGGCTGCGCTACCAGCACGCCTTCCGGAACGCGTTCGTCCTCTGCGGGAGCACCTGCCACATCCTCGCGGTCCTCCTCTTCATCCTGCCGCAGCACGCCTAGCCGGTGCCGGCGAGCCTTACATGAGGTTCAGGTCGAACACCTGCGTCGCCATCCACCTGCGGAGCCTCGCGAAGGCCGAGCGCTTCTACGGCGACGTGCTCGGGTTCAAGCTGAAGAAGAGGACGAAGACGTCGCTCGAGTTCGACACGGGGGAGCTGCGCCTCTTCGTGAACCGCTCGGCCAAGGTCCAGCCGCCGACTCCCTCGTTCAGCGTGAAGGACATCGCCAAGGCGAAGCGCCTCCTGAAGGGCGCCGGCTGCAAGATCGTCGTCGACCGGGGCGGGTCGCTCTATTTTCGGGATCCATTCGGGATCATCTTCGACGTGATCGAGGAGTGACGGCGCTCGCGGGAGAGGGGTCCCGCGGCCAACTCTGGGCTCGATAAAGGCCTGGCGGATTGGCAGCTTGGGCTGGCATGTCGCTGATCTTTCTTTGCCTGGCGATCGCCGCGCTTTGGATCAACCTCCTGGGCGCCGGGCTCGCGGCGCGAAGGCTCGTGGGCGACTACGCTCTGGCGAGGGTGGCCTCCGTGCTCGGGATCTGCCTCGTCGGCTTTTGCCTGGAGCACTCGGTCGGCTTCGGGCCCCGCCTTCCGGTCCTGCCGATAACGACCGCCGTGTCGGTATGGCTCATTTGGCGCAACCGCCGCATTGTCCGCGAGAACTGGGGCGTGGAGGCCCTGTTCGCAGCTGGGTTCTTCTATTGCCTCCTCTGGCGCTTCACGTTCCCGGACATCAACTTCACGGAGGACAAGATGCCCAATTTCGCCCTCATCGAGGCCTACATGAGGGGCGGCCGGCTTCCTCCGCCCGATCTCTGGCTGGCGCGGTTCAGCGCGAACGGCTACTACAGCTTCCAGCACTACGGAGCGTCCCTCCTTGGCAGGATCATGGGTGTCGGCCCCGGGGTCAGCTACCACCTGGCCTTCTGCACGCTCGTCGGGTTCATGACGCTCCTCGCGGGAAGCTGCTTTGAAAGGCTCGGCCGGTGGCGCCTCGGCCAGTGGGCCGGGATGCTCGCCCTCGTTGTCGGGGGAAACGGCATCGCCGTCGTGGCCCACGCGCTCATCGCCCGGCCCGGCACGGTCGACATCGTGCGGTTCCTCGGGGGCGCGATCGTGCGCGTTCCCCTGACGCCGCTCGGCCAGCATGTCTCGGCCTGGATGGCGACCCCCGGACTCGAGGCGAGGGACCTGCCGATGGAGCCTCTCAGCTTCTTCCTGACGAAGGGCGACTATCACCCGCCGCTCGCCGGATTCGTGCTCCTGGCCCTCGCGGCGGCGCTCATCGCGGCGCAGGAGGCGGGGGCCACCGGACGGGCCCGTTCCGTGAACCACGCGCTGCTCGCCGCGACACTTCCCATCGCCCTCATCTCGAACGCATGGGTCCTTCCGCTGCAGTGCCTGCTGGTCGGCGGATGGTTCGCGTACCGCGCGCTCGGCGGAGAGCGCACCTGCATCGTCCCCGGGCTGGTGGGCGCCGCCGTCGCGCTGGGCCTCGAGTATCCCTACCTCGTGGAATTCACGCAGCAGACGATCAGCAGCAACATCGCGTTCAAGCTGACCGCGCCCGAGGACCACACCCCCTGGCTGGGGTGGATCCTGACCTTCTGGCCGGTCGTGGGGATCATGCTCCTCGCGCCCTTCAACCGGGACCGCCGCTCGTTTTCCCTTTTTCTCGTCGCGATCTGGGTCGTCGCCCTCATTGGCACGGAGTGCGTCTACAACCACGACGTGTACAACGGGTTCTACATCCGCTTCAACTCGACCCTTAAGTGGTGGCAGTGGGTGTACGCGGGGATCATCCTCACGCTTGGCGCGAGCAACCTCGGCTCAAGCTCGCGCATCTGCAGGTACGGGACGTTCCTCTTCCTGCTGCCCGGCCTCGCGTTCGCCTATGACCTCGCCAGACAGTTTGCGCAGGCCCCCAAGGACTCGATGGGCAGGCTTTCGGGCTCGGCGTGGATCACCAAGGACGTTGTCGTTGGCGACATCATCACCGAGCTGGGGTCGCGTCCGGACGGCGTCACCGTCGAGAGCGGCCTCATCATGGCCAATTCGGAGTCGCCGGCCGTCACGCTCTTTTCCGACAAGCAGAGCCTGCTCGGCTGGCCGTGGATGGAGGAGGTCTACCGAGGCGGCGACCTCTACGAGATCCCGGAGCGACTCGACCAGATCAACAAGTTCTACGCCGGGACGGCACCGGACCCGCTGCGGTGGCTCCTTCACAACGACGTCCGTTACGTGCTCTGGCTGCCCAGGGACAACGACGACCACAACTCCCGGTTTGGCCCGATCCGCGAGAAGATCAAGCCGCGCTACTACTGGCACGGGGTGTACGGCAACGACAACGACTTCGCCGTCGGGTTCTGGGAGCGGATTGACACGCCCGCGGGCCAGTAGGCCGGGCATCGGGGGACGGTCGCGGCAATGGTCTCACAGGCAATTAATTGACCGCCGCCGGTTGCTGTTCACATGATGGTGCATGCCTCGCCCCCTGTGGATCCCCACCGTACTCGTTGTCTTGGCGTGTACGGGATCCCTCAGGGCGGACTCGGTTGGCGCCGGCGCAAAGCCGCCGGAGGTCGCACTCGAGAACACGGAGACTAGGTCGATCGCGTCGAAGATCGTGGGGCGCACCTACGGTCTCCTGATAGCGCTCCCGGACGGCTACGCGGACTCGGCCAAGTCCTATCCGGTGCTCTACGTCCTCGACGGCTGGCATTTCCCCCTCGTGGAGTTTCTCGCTTCGGAAAGCGTCTACACGAAGAGAATGCCGGAGCTCATCGTCGTCACGCTGGACCACGACGGGACAAGCCTTGAGAGCCGGGGCAGGGTCATGGACCTGCGGAGGCTGGACTTCACCCCGACGAGGGTGCCCGGGGACGATTACTCAGGAGGGGCGGACAAGTTTCTCGCGTTCATGAGGGACGAGCTCATCCCCTTCATAGACGCCACCTACAGGACGGACAAGACGGACAGGGGCCTCCTTGGACACTCCTACGGCGGCCTCTTTGCGATCTATGCGATGCTCCATCAGCCCGACCTCTTCAGGAGGATCGTCGCAGCGAGCCCCTCGCTGGGCTGGGATAACGGCTCGTTGATCAAGGCCGCCCCAGGCCTTCTGTATCAAAGGCAATTTAGGACCGTGGCCGACTTCTCCTACGGGTCGGATGAATCGGGCGAGGAGAAGCTGGAAAGCGTCCAGCCGTTCTTCTGGACGCTGGACTCCCTGAAGCCCGATGGACTGGACTACCGATTCACGATCTACCCGGGGGAAAACCACAATTCCGTCCGTCCCTATTCGTTTAGCAGCGGGCTCTCCTGGGTTTACCGCTAGTCCCACGACCCCAGGGTTCCCCGACGCAGGAGACGCATGTGACTAATTGAACGGGTTAAGCGTGTTCACACCCGATTTCATGAAGTCCGAAATGTTGCGAGTGACTATCGTCAAATCGTGTTCGAGCCCCGTTGCTGCCATTGGGCCGTCCACCATCGGCAGGGGCTGCGATGGCGAAAGTCGGCCCCAGCGGCCTCGATCCCACTATGGATGGGATTAGGCAGGCACGACGAAGGCGTCCGGGATGCCCGTATCCAGGGTTACGAGCTTGGCGTCATGTCTGCTCGCAACTGCGAGCAGGTGGGCATCGGTGGTTCGGGCGGCGAGCTTACCTACTAATGGAATCAACCATGAAAGTGTCTGCGCCGATGGAGATCGGACGACCCCTTTCGGAACGGTCAGCTCCCGGAAGTTGCTTCCAACGTCACCGAGGTTTTGCCTCAACCCCAATGACCGGCCATTCACGGTCCACGGCGCGGGTTTCATGGCGCGCCGCCGGCGGCTAACGGTGGCGTCGAAACTCGTACGCCTCTAGATACTCCGGTTCTGTTGGCAATCGAGGTGAAGACCGACAGGGTGTTTCTTTTTAGATCTTCGGCAGAACGCAGATGTGTCGGTGACACGTGGCACAAGTCGGTCGACGAGGCCAAGGGTCAGGCGGAATTCGAGTTCAACGAGCTAACTTCCGTCTGGAAGGTTGTACCTGAGCATACTGACGACGTTTTCTCATTTGGTTTCGCAGACTAGGTATCGGAAATTTTCTAGGATTCTTGCCAATCTTCAACTGCAAGTCCCGGCACCCGGGCAAACTCTCTCGTATTGTTTGTGACAAGAGTGGCGCCCAGGCGGAGAGCTTGGGCCGCTAACATCAGATCGTATGGGCCGATGGGCAGTGCATTCGGCTTCAATCGGGCGAGGTAGGCTCTCACGAATCCATAGAACGAAGCGTCGTTGCATGTGTAATTAGCCTCGTTGCCGATAAGCGTCCTAAGCTTCCTCACCCGTTCCGATAGCGTAGGGAGATCGGGTCGTCTTGCTGCGCCATATTCGAGTTCCGAAAGCACAACACACGACAATCGACAAAAGCGGAGATTGGCCTCGAGCCTGGCTTTGATACCTTCGTCGATGCCTCGAAGATAGCGGGAGAATACGTTTGTGTCCGGCAGGTAGATCACGATTCCGGAAGGTCTAGCGGCTCAACCTCGGGAAAATCAGGGCAGGATCCGTAAAGCTTGGACAATGCCTTAACACGGCTGGCCTCGGCTTTGGGATCGAGAATGAAAAGCCCTCGCGCAGTCTTCTCGATCTGGACGGTTTTTGCATTCAAGCGAAGGGCTTTTGGTAGGCGAATAGCCTGCGAGTTTCCGGATTTGAACACTTTAGCTGAAATGGTCGCCATGTGAATACGCTGTATATACAAAAGGGCTCTGTCAATTTCCGGTAGAGGGACTGCAGCACGGGATGGCGAACTTCTCATAATAGCCCAGCCTCCCTGAAACTGTAATACCCGCGGCCTAGAGGATCAGCACCTCGTCGTCCGATGATAACATGATCCAGGAGAGGTATATCCACTGCAGCAGCGGCTTCCCTGAGCTGCCTTGTGAGTTGGATATCTGCAGCGCTGGGTGATGGATCAGGTTTACAATGCCGCGATGCGAATTGCGTTCTCGTCTAAATCTCAGGATTTCAACATCGGTGGACACTCCCTCCAATGTGTTCGTGTGGACTGGTAGCGCCTTCCAATCGACTTCGACATTGAATTGAACCCGTTTGCTATTTGGAAATGCCATGGTCGCTTCAAATCCCTAAGGTTCTTGCCAGTCCTCAACCGAGAGCCCCGGCACTCGCGTAAATTCCCTCGTGTTGTGAGTTACAAGGACGGCTCCCATGGCAAGGGCATGGCCGGCAAGCAGCACATCGTACGGGCCGATTGGCTGGGCATTCGGCCGCTTCGTTTCCAGGGAGGCACGGACTTCGGCTGCTCGAAGCGCAGCCTGCTCGTCGAAATCTTCGATTGCTGGAATTGCATTCCTTATAAGCTTCAAGCGTGGTGTCGCTTTGCTTGGATCCGGAGACCGTGCTGCTCCATATAGCAGCTCAAACCAAGCTATGGAGGAAATACGGCAATCGAGCGCATTTTCGTCAACCTTTCGGGCGATTCCAAGGTCGATGCCTCTTGCGAAGCGAGCGAGCGCGTTTGTATCGAGCAGGTAAATCATTAGGGTCTAGGCCAATCGTCTAGGAGAGGGGGTAGACTCATGAGTTTACGGATTGCTCGCCGGCGTTTGGCCAGAGCTGCCTTATCGACAATCAGGAATCCATCGGGCGTCCGCGTGATCTCGTAGCTTCCGGATTTGATTCCCAGGGAGCGTGGAAGCCGAAGGGCATTCGAATTCCCTGCTTTGAAAACTTTGGCAGTCAATGTGTTCATGTGAGTACAATGTAGGTACATGGTGCTGGGTCAAGTGGGTGCTAAAGCAGGCCGGCCTCCCTGAAACTGTAGTACCCTCGACCCAGGGGATCAGCACCTCGACGACCAATGATAACATGATCCAGGAGAGGAATATCCACCGCCGCCGCAGCTTCACGAAGCTGTCTAGTGAGCTGGATGTCCGCGGCGCTGGGAGATGGGTCAGGACGGGTGGTTGTGTGGGTCATTACCTACTAATCTGAAGAGCAGCGCAACCTTCGGCGATCGAAACAGATGCGCTCGACCTCGCCGTTCGTGAAGGCTTCATTCAGGCGATGTTCGGATTGTTCAAGAAAATGACCCCGGACCGCTTTTCCAGAATTGTACTGGACGAAATCGCACGGGTGGGTGGTCCCAAAGATTATGTCTTCGTCCCGGACACATTCATGCTCAAACGAGATAGCGATCTCATCAACCTGCGTAGTGTTTATGAGCAATATTGCGGGGAGAAGGATGATGTCCGGGAGCGGACTCTGAGACACTTTGTAGCCGCGCTCATATCAAACAGATCGACGAAGCCCATTCCATGGGATGAGGCCCGGGACAAGCTTGTAGCGGTCGTCAGGGAGCGGGCCATGTTCTCCCAAGCTGAAGCAATATGGTCGATCGAGTATGATCGACCGCCAGGTGCGAAGATGGTCTTCGAACCTTTAACCAAATGGTTTGCGAAAACCGTGGTGCTCGATTTCCCGGACCATGTCACCGTAGTCTCTGAAACCCAGATGAAGGAGTGGGGCATTCGTTTTGACGAGGCGTTTGAGATCGGAGTCGCAAATCTAAAGAAGGCTAGCGCTCCGAAATTTGGTCGCGATGGAGCCTTTTTCTCAGGGTTGTGGAAAGACGACTACGACAGTTCAAGGGTGCTGTTGCCGGAGTTGTTCGCCGAACTGCATCTCGAAGGAGATCCCGTTGTTGTGCTGCCAAACCGGCTTACGTTGCTCGTCGCCGGATCCAAAGATGAACAGGGGGTACGGGCCGTGTTGACGAAAGCAGAGGAGATCATGCGGGCCGAAACGAAACCCCAGAATCCTTCCCCGTTGGTCATCCACGACGGGCAGGTTTCCGATTTTGAAGTACCGCGTTCTTCGCCAATATTTCACAACGTGCAGCGTGCGCAACGGTTGGCCGCCATGGAATGCTGCAACGACCAAAAGGGGCAGCTGGACAAACTCTACGCGCAGAAGGGCAAGGACCGGCTTTGTTGCATAATCCAGGCTGATATCCAATGCGGTTATGCCGCATTGGGGAAGACCTGGGGGATATGAGTCGCTGAGGCGACACGCTGGAGGCCGGGGACGAGCCCGGCCTTGGCCAGCGCAACTTTCGTACTGATCCACGTTCTGGAGGAGAGGCCGCGGGGGTGCGGCATCCTGACGCCCGGGCTTTGTGCCGGTACGTGACGGCCATTCACGTGGAGCTTCCGGGGCACGAGCCTTGTGCCCGGAGAGGGTCCGAGTCGCCCTATTAAGTCACAGAGCCACTCCTTTCCTCCTACCTTTCTGCCGATTCCTATGCAGCCGTTGACGTCTGCCTGAAGGACAAACCCCATGCTGGAACGAAAGCAGCCTCGTGGGCTGCGTGATCCCAGCCAGCGGTATCCTTCCGGTTTGGGCCCCATCTCCTCACGGGCGAGATGGTCCGTCTTTGACGTGAACGACTCCTCGGTTTCAACAAATTCCATGCCGGCGCGTGCGCACTTCGCCCGCAGGGCCAGGGTCAGCTTGCCGTGCGGGATGAAGGTGAAGAGCTGGTTCTGTTTCCTGCCCAGATTCACCTCCTGCTTCCAGTCCTTGTTCCGCCCGAGCGCGAGCCGGCCGATTCCATGGGCGATGCAGTACGTGACGAGGGAGAGGGCCACCTTCTTCATGAGGTCCTCCATCTGGCGGGCGCTGCGAGAGGCCAGTGCGCAGGCGCGCGCCTTGCCATGGCGCGCCCCAAGAGCAGCCTCGCTTCGCAACCTGGCATGCCACTTGGCCCCGCGATGCAGGATCGCCTTGGCCACCTCGCCGCCAATGAAGAAGGCGACGAGATTCTTGTCATCCAGGCAGGTGGCCAGGTTCTTCACTCCAAGGTCGACCAATAGGTTGCCGGAGCGGACGACCTTCTTGGCGGCCTCCGCCCTGCGAATAACCAAATCCAGATGCACCCATTGGCGGGAGCGGCACGGCTCGACGCGGACCTCAACTAGTCGGTCTCCGGGGTTTAGCAGGGGTTCGCCGTCTCGATCGCCGAGCAGCACTGGCCCCAATCCCATGCTGGCCGGAAGATGCAGCCGGTTGTCCAAAACCTTAAAATCCTGATAGTCGAAGCGCGCGCGGGCCCGTTGGCCGCGGCGATAAAACCTTGGAGGCCGCGGCTTGCCCGGGCGCGAGGCGGGATCCTTCGCCCAGGCGAAGAAGTTGCTGCGAAAGGAGCGGAACATCGCGAAGGCGTCGTCGATCGCATACTGCACCTGTTTGGCCCTGCCCAAGGCGATCCCCGCCGGGGCCGTCTTCATCTGCTCGCGAAGCGCCCTAACCGAAGGGAGCGGCTTCTTCTCATCATGAGCGGCCCTCAGCGCCGAATAGACGTCATTCTTCACCTGGGCCGCCGCTTCCTGCGCCATCAATATCGCGGCCGACGCCCACACCCGGCGCCGCCGCACCTCGGGAGGACAGAAAAATGAGTTGGGTTCCTCTTTTTTCAGGGTACCGTTCAAATGAACGCGTTCAGATGAACGTGCCCCTTATGGGCTTTTTCAAACAAAAAATGCACTGGGGAAAATATAATCGTGAACTGGCCAATCGCGGCAGCTTGACCGTCTATCTCGGAGACGACCTCGCTTCCAAATGGACCCCGAATGAGGCCGCCGCCGTAGACCGGGGTCGTCCGGTCGTTTTCCCGGACCAGGTCATCCAATTGGGGTTGGTCCTGCAGCAGGTTTATCGCCAGCCGCTTAGGCAAACCATCGGACTCATGCGTTCGGTCTTGCTGCTCGCCGGAGTAGCGATGCCGGTGCCTGATCCGTCCACCCTATGCCGCCGACGCACGTGCCTTACCCTTCCTCGCTGGCCGAAGAGTGGAAGTTGCATTGTGATCGATTCCACCGGTCTTCAAATCCGAGGCCCCAACACCTGGCTTACGACCGTCCATGGGCAGAGGAGACGCAGTTATCGCAAGATCCATCTCGGCGTCGATCCGACCTCCTCATTGATCGTCGCCGGTCTCGTGACCCCGTGCCAAACCCACGACTCGGAGGCCTTCGACCCCCTCCTGGCCACAGCCGATCTCTCCGGCGCCCGGGAAATCATCGGCGACGGCGCCTATGACCGGCGGTTTTGCTACGCCGCGGCGCGCAAGCGGCAACTTCGGCTGATAACACCACCTCGGATCGGAGCGGTTCTTCACCATGAACCCGGATCACTCGGGCGGAACCGTGCAATCAAGCGTGTCCGCTTGCTGGGCAGGGCAGATTGGAAACGCTTCCACCACTACGGACGACGATCTCTTGCCGAATCCGCGATGCATAGACTCAAGGCCGCATTCGGACCAAGTCTGCGCTCTCGGCTCTGGCTCAACGAACGGAAGGAAGCCCTCCTGCGCGCTCATGTCCTCAATTCGTGGCGCACACCTAAACGCATGCTTGGAGACTGATCGGCCTATCTAATAGGCGGAACTCGGATTTATGCAACAGGGCCCAAGGACCTATTTGTGCCGAGCTACAAGCTGAACATGGCGAAGGACGGGGAATATTCGTCGTTCTCGGTCTGGTCGAAAGGCGTGGCCTCACTGCTACCGGAAACTGACACCGTGTTCTTCTTCGATCCAGGGTTGCCGAAAGATAAGCAAGTCGTAGCGCGGGCACCATGGGCTGCCGTCATCTCCGTTGCCGGGGATCTCATGCTCGATACAAACATGTTTCCGGCGAGGCACTACGTTTCGAAATTTCCAAGCGCGGAGCAGCTTGAATCTTTGGCCAGGGTCTAGGCTTTGCCGTTATCTGGTCAGCCGGAAGGTACGACGAATGCTTCGGGAATGTCCTTATCCAAGGTCGCGAGTTCGGCGCCGTGCCTTTTAGCGAGTGCAAGCAAATGGGCGTCTGTGGTCCGAGCGGCGCCTTTACACCAAATTGGCAGGTTGGTTCCGCGCTGGTCGTCAGAAATGAACCTATGTGTGTTGCCGAGGCTTGTGAGCATCCCATCTAGGGCTGTGCACGCTTCCTTAACAGCGATGGTCCCGGCTGCTCTTTGAACCGAAACTCGTACGAATCCGAGTTCCGGTATCGGCGAAGTCAGAAATCCTGAGTCGGATTTATCGCGTTCTAAGGCGAGCCATTTGGCGACGCGCTCGTGATCGGCGTGCTCTTTCCATCCCCAGGCCACCAGCACGTTGACGTCGAGGAGGTATTTCATGGGAAGTCGGACAGCATTTCCCGAACGGTCTCAGTCGTGAGTGGGCTTGCTCCGGGAGGGGATGAAAATATCGTCGCTCCGGTGTGGCTGCAGCGGACATGACGCACTTGACTGGACGACTTTCCGTCGTTCAAAGCGCGCCTTCGAATGTACTCCGAAAGTGTCATCTTTTTTCCGCGGGCCTCCGCCCGAATTCTGCGGGCCTCGTCAGGGGACACCTTGAAGGTGATTGTCGGCACGGTATTACCGTATTACCTGTGAAGATTCTTTCAAGTGTGTTTCTCAAAGGAGTCCCGCTTCCCTGAAACTGTAGTACCCTCTGCCCAGAGGATCGGCGCCTCTGCGACCAATGATAACATGGTCCAGCAGAGGAATATCCACAGCCGCAGCCGCTTCCCTGAGTTGCCTTGGTCAATGCGGATTATAATTCCCCATCAGTGCGGACTATTTCTCCCCATGGTTTGAGGTGGGCGCGGCATCGCCGCGCCCGGGGTAGGAGGTTTTCTTCGAGAGGGGGCCCGATAATGCGCCTTATGTCGAAGGATTCATCCGGTTTGTGCCCAAGGGCACGCAATGCCGCATGGCAGCTGGCCAAGATGCCCGGGTACGAATCGACCAAGGTCCCGTCGAGATCCAGAAGAACGGAGCGGGTCATGATCCTATCTGGAAGCCAATCGGGATCATGAGAATGGATTCAGCGTGCTTGCGCCAGATCTTTGGAAATCGGCCACATTTCTTGTTACCACGGTAAGCTGATGTTCCAGGCTTGTAGCCGCGATCAAGCCGTCGACTACTGGAAGACGCTGGTTCGGAGACAGGCGACCCCAGCGGTCGGCGACCTTTGTCGTTATCGTCAGAATTCGCTCGGCATAATGTGTCTCAAGGCCGAGTAACCATCGTTCGAGATTTCCCGCTCCCGCGGGATTCTTTAGACGATGAAGCTCTATCCCCGATCGAATCTCGCCAATTGTCAGAACACTCAAAAAAGCTTCGTTGGTGTTGATACTGGATATCCAATCTGACACCCCGGGATTGATGCCATGCTTTCTAAGCTCCGAGACAATACATGTATCGAGAAGGTAAGGCATCAGAGTTCGACCGGCCGCGGAAGGTCACTTGACCTTGGAAATTCAATATCTTCTCCAGACGGAACACTCCGAAGGTATGCAATGAAATTGTCCTTTGGTCCCGGCGTATCACCAAACAAGGCTGCGCGAAGCAATCGGCGGTGAGCCTCCTCGACGGATATTCCGAGCGAGGCCGCCTGGCTTCGGAGCTTTCGAACAATCGCAGGTTCAAGGTCGCGTACGAGGAGCTGGGACATTATAAAAAGATGCTATCAATGATAGCAGTTGTCAATCAAAGGAGGCCCGCTTCTCTAAAACTGTAGTATCCTCGACCCAACGGATCGGCTCCTCGCCGTCCGATGATAACATGATCCAGCAGAGGGATATCCACAGCCGCTGCGGCCTCACGGAGCTGCCTTGTCAGCTGGATATCCGCAGCACTTGGAGATGGATCTCCTGACGGGTGGTTGTGGGCGCATACGACTGCCGCAGCGGATTCGCGAATCGCAGACCGGAACACCTCCCTGGGATGGGCGAGGGCCGAGGTGGCCGTGCCCGAAGTGACTTCGACCCGCTTTCGCAGGCGGTTGCGTCTGTTCAGGCAAAGCACCCAGAACTTCTCGACGTCAAGCCCCGACGCCACGGGCCCCAGGTGGGCTGCGATCAGGTCGGCGCGGTTGAGGACGGGCGACTCGCTCGGGGGCAGGCTGATCGCCCTGCGGGCGACCTCCATCGCAGCCACCAGCTGCAGCGCCTTCACGCGACCGATGCCCTTCATGCTCCGGAAGTCCGTCTCGTGCCACGCGAGAAGCGCCGAGAGCGAACCCGCGTCGGCGATCAGCCGCGATGAAAGCGTGAGCACGTCCTGCCCCCTGGTTCCGCTGCGCAGGAGCATGGCCAGGAGCTCGGTGTCGCTCAGGGCCGCGGCGCCAAGTTTCTCGAGGCGCTCCTGGGGCCGCTCGCAGGCGGGCATGATCCGGATTCGATTGGCGCCGTAGGGGGCGGGTGGCTGCTGTACCGCGGGCGTGGCGCTCATTGTTGCCGGCCACGATGGAGCGCCCCGCAAATTATACAATCAAAATAGACATGTCTAATAATGCGGTGCGGCGAACACGGGACACGGCTCCTGTTCTCCGGGCGATTGCCCTCGCCAAGCAAGCGTTGGGCCCGTCCGTTCGGACGGCACCCGCGCCCTAGAAGTGCTTCACGTAGCCGTTGCGGCGCAGGCGCTCGAGCCACTGGTCGGTGGCCTCGCGGCTCATCTGCTGCACCAGGATGCGCTCGATCTCGTCGCGCACGTCGTCAAGGGGCTGGATGCCGGCATACTTGCGCTCATCGGCATAGAGTAGGAAGCATCCCTCGGGCGTCATCACGGGCTCCGAGCACTCGCCCTGCTTCACGGCGAAGAGGGGCTCGCTGAATTCCGGCTTGAGGTCGGACCTCTTCTGCCAGCCCCAGTCGCCGCCCTTGTTCCGGCGCGAGTCCGCGCTGTACTCCTTCGCGAGGTCCTCGAATTTCTCGCCCGAGCGCACGCGCAGGAGGATGGCCTCGGCCTTGCCGAGGAGCGCCCCGTCGGGCTCGTTGCCGTCGCGGGTGAGCTGGATCAGGCGGAGGTGGACGCTGTCGTCCTGGTAGAACTTGTCCTTGTTCTCCTTGTAATACTGCTCGATCCGGACGGGGCTCACGATGCTCTGCGACTTGTGCTGCTGGTGAGTCATGTAGTTGTAGATGATGTCCTCCTCCACCTCCTTCCTGTAGTCGCGCATCGTGGAGCCGCGCGCGCGCAGGTAGGCGAGGAACTTCGAGCGGTCGTTGTCGAACTGGTCGGTCAGCTCCTCGGCGATCTGGTCGTCGACGAAGCTCTGCGGGACATGCCTCTTGTCGTCCTTCTCGAAGTCTTTGATGATCAGCACCCTGTCGATAAGGTTCTGGATGGCGTTGTCCTGCAGCGCCTCGAGCTTCTGGTTGAACTCCTGCTCGTTGCGGGCCTCCCGCTGGAGCTGCGGGATGAGCGGCGTCACTTCCCGGCGCACGTCGTCGACCGTGATGATCTTGTCCTCTGCGATGGCGGCAATGCCGTTGGCGAAGCGAAGGTTGAGGTTGTCATCGACCGGGGCGGTCTGCGCCGCGGCGCAAACCGCCAGCAGGGACAGGGCGAACGCGCCTCCGGAAAAGCGTGTCAGGGTCATGGATTCGGCAGATGGTTCAAGAAAGCGATAATCTCCTTCAACCTTAGGTGGGGGCGCAGCGCGGTCAACCTTGGAAACCGGGAGCCGTGCATCACCCAGTCGTCCCGTTGCCCGCTGCCGCGCAGGCACTTCAGGCGGCTCGACTCGGATTCGACGGACAAAATCCCCTTTTGTTCCGCCAAAACACGTATCTCGGTGACCTGGAGCAGGGCGCGCACCTCGGGGCCGGGCTTGCCGAAGCGGTCCCGGAGCTCGGCCTCGACCTGGTGGACCGCCGGGACGGAGCCGGCCATGGCCAGCTTCCGGTAGGCGTCGATCCGCAGGCGGGTCTCGCCGATGTAGGCCGAGGGGATCCGGGCCTGGACCATCCCGATGCCCGAGCCGCCGGCCTCGTCCTCGGCGTCCTTGAGCGCCGTGTACCCGTCCTCGCGGCGCCCGGTGGGGGAGCCCTCGGTGGGAGCGCCTTCCCCGACGAACACGAAGTCGAGCTTCACGCTCGCGCGGATTGCCGCGGCCGCCTTCTCTCCCTTGAGCCTCGCGACGGACTGGCGCAGGAGCTGGCAGTAGAGCTCGAAGCCGACGCCGACGATGTGGCCGCTCTGCTCGGGGCCGAGGAGGTTGCCCGCGCCGCGCAGCTCGAGGTCGCGCATCGCGATCCTGAAGCCGGCGCCGAGCTGCGTGTGCTGGCGCAGGGTGCTCATCCTCTGGCGGGCGTTGTCCAGGAGCCTCGTGTGCCGGTGGAGCAGCAGGTAGGCGTAGGCCTGGTGCTTGAAGCGCCCGACGCGTCCGCGCAGCTGGTAGAGCTGGGACAGGCCGAAGCGGTCGGCGCCCTCGATGATCAGGGTGTTGCAGTTGGGTATGTCGAGTCCGCTCTCTATGATCGTCGTGCAGACGAGGACGTTGTACTTGCCCGCCACGAAGTCCGTCATGACGCGCTCGAGGTCGCCGGAGTCCATCTGCCCGTGGCCGACGCCGAACGCGAGGTCGGGCATCAGCTCGCGAAGCCGCGCCGCGACAATGTCGATTGTTCCCACCCTGTTGTGGAGGTAGAACACCTGTCCTCCCCGGCGCATCTCGTGGCGGACCGCGTCGACGACCACCTTCTCGTCGTACGTCTTGACGATGGTCTGGATCGGGTGGCGGTTGACGGGCGGCGTGTCGATGACGCTCATGTCGCGGGCGCTCGTGAGGGCGAGGTAGAGGGTCCTCGGTATGGGCGTTGCGCTCATCGAGAGCACGTCGACCGTCGCCCTCATATTCTTGAAGGTCTCCTTGTGCTTGACGCCAAAGCGCTGCTCCTCGTCCACGATCACGAGCCCGAGGTCCCGGGGGGCGATGTCGGGCTGGAGGAGCCGGTGGGTCCCGATCAGAATGTCGACGCCGCCCGACGCCACGGCGGCCAGGATCGTCCGCTGCTCCCGAGGGGACCTGAATCGGCTCAGCATCTCGATGGAGACGGGGTAGCCCGCCATTCGCTCCCGAAACGTGTTGAGGTGCTGCTGCGCGAGGACGGTCGTCGGGACGAGGACGACTACCTGCTTGCCTGCCTGCACCGCCTTGAAGGCCGCCCGGAGCGCCACCTCCGTCTTGCCGAAGCCCACGTCGCCGCAGATCAGGCGGTCCATTGGCCGCGTCCGCTCCATATCCCTCTTCGTCTCCTCGATCGCGCGCAGCTGGCCCGGCGTCTCGGTGAAGGGGAAGGACGCCTCGAATTCACGCTGCCAGTCGGTGTCCGCGGGGAAGGCGAACCCCTCCTGGGCCTCGCGGCTCGCCTGGATCCGCAGGAGCTCGGCCGCGAGGTCGACCGTCGCGCGCTCGACGGCGCGGCGCGCCTTCTCCCAGCGGCCTGTCCCGATCCGTCCCAGCTGGGGCTTGATGCGCCCGAGGCCGACATACCGGCTGATGAGGTGCGACTCCTGGAGGGGGACGTGGAGCGTGACGGCGTCGTCGAACTCGAGCGAGATCACCTCGCGCAGGCCCTGGGCCGTCTCGAGCTTCGCGACCCCGCGGTAGAGGGCGATCCCGTGCTGGAGGTGGACGACGAAATCGCCCTCGACCAGCTCGGCGAAGTCGAGGAGCTGGTCGACCTGGGCGACGGAGGCCCTCGCGCGCCCGCCCGGCCCCGGCCGGCGGGCCCTCTTCCGGCCGAAGACCTCGGTCTCGGTGACAAAGACGAGCCCGCGGCCCGCGCCGCCAAACGCGAATGCGGCGCCCTTGCGGGCCGTGGCCCTGAAGCCCTCGTTGAGGCTGCCCCGCAGGAAGGAGGCCGAGAGGCCCGCCAGGGCCGGATCGGCCGCGAGGATCTCCCTCATCCGCTTCTCCTCGCCCTCCTTGGAGGCGGCGAACGCGATCGCAAAGCCATCGCGGCCCCATTCGGCGAGCCTCGAAAGGAAGGCGCGCCGCGCGTCCTCCTCGGCCTGAAGCCGGTCCCTGGCGAGCAGCGTCTCGGAGGGGAGGCGCCTGTGGTGCTCCAGGCTCTCGGTGTCCCACGCCGTCTCGGAGGCGGCCCCGGCGAAGGTCTCCGACTCCTCGTCGATGTCGGAGAAGCCGAAGGCGCTGGCGCACCGGGAGAGGAGCTGGGCGAGCCCGCCCCCGTCGTCCTGGGCGAACGACCTGAATTCCTCCTCGAGCGCCGCGGGCTCCACGAGCGCCAGGTGGGTGCGGGGGTCCAGGTAGTCGGAGATCCCCGTCTTCGCGGACTCGAGGCGAAGGCGCGGGGACGCGCCGACCGCGATGCTCTCGACCCTGGCGCCGGAGCGCTGCGTAACGGGGTCGAAGGCGCGTATGTCCTCGATCTCGTCGCCGAAGAAGTCGAGGCGGTAGGGCTCCGTGGCCGTGACCGGGTAGACGTCGATGATCCCGCCGCGCACGGCGTAGTGGCCCGGGGCCTCGCACACGGCCTCGCTGTCGTAGTCGAGGGAGCGCAGCTTCTCGAGGAGGCCCTGGAAGGCCTGCCTCGTCCCCCTCGCGAGGACAATCTCGCTCGCCGCGTAGTGCTCGATCGCGGGCACGGGCTGGAGGAGCGAGGACGGCGTCGCAAAGACCGCGAGCGGGACCGCGTCCGCCCGGGCGCCGCCCTTGGCGAGGGCCCCGCGCAGGCGGGAGAGGACCGTGAGCCTGTCGCCCGACGCCGCGAAGGCCTCGCGCATGTCGCGGCTGTCCGGGATCGACTCCGGGAAGACGAGGGCCTCCGCGGGCTGGCCCGCGCCAAAGGCGCGCGAAAAGAAGCCGACGTCCTCGGCGAGCTGCTCGGCGGACCGGAGGTCCTGGGCCACGACCACCCAGACCGGGGAGGGATGGACGCGCATCGTCTCGGCGATGACGGCGGCGCGCGCTGCGGGGCAGACCCCGACGACCTTGTGCCGGGCGGCTCCGGTCATTTAGGGGGCAGGCCCGCGTCCAGCGCCTTGAGAGCGGCCCTCGCGGCGTCCTCCTCGGCGAGCTTCTTGGAGGAACCCCGGCCATGCCCGATCCGGCGCTCAAGGAGGAGGACGGCCACCTCGTACTCGCGGCTGTGGTCGGCGCCGTCCGTCGAGAGCACCTCGTAGCGGATCGCCTGGTTGCCGTGGAGCGGCTGGACGATTTCCTGGAGGCGGCCCTTCGGGTTGGCGTGGCCCTCGAGCGCGGCCAGGCGGGCGCCCAGGTCCCCGTAGATCCCGAGGACGGCGGCGCGCGCCCTCTCGATCCCGCCGTCCAGCTCGACCGCGCCCACCAGGGCCTCGAATGCGTCCTCAAGGGCCGCGTCGCGCCCGCGCCCCCCGCTCGCCTCCTCGTTCGCGCCGAGGCGCAGGCAGGCGTCGAGCCCGATCTCGCGCGCGAGGAGGGCGAGGAATTCCCCCTTGCCGAGGATCGCGCGGCGCTTCGTGAGCTCGCCCTCGCGCCCCTCCGGGTAGAGCGCGAAGAGCGCCTCGGTGAGTACCAGCTGCAGAACGGAATCCCCCAGGAATTCGAGGCGCTGGTTGTTGCCCGGCGAAGACGGGTTGTCCTGGAGCCAGGACGGGTGCGTGAGCGCGCGCTCAAGGAGCGCCGGGTCGCGGAAGACGTGACCGATCCGCTCCTCAAGCCCCTTGAGGTCGCCGCTCATGAGCTCGCGCTCGTGTACCGCCGCAGGCCGCGCCTGAAGACGAAGACCGAGAGCATGAACCAGGCGAGCGTCGCGGCACAGAGGCCGGCGGCCCACGACGCCTGGAACCCGTGGAGGAGGGCGCGGGCGGGCGCGTTGCTGACGACGACGACCGGGAGGATCCAGACGAACACGATGCTCAGGCCGCGGTTGAAGGCCTCCCTCGGGAGCCGCGAGAACTCCATGAGCGTGAAGTAGCTTCCCTCGACGCCCTGCGCGCTCGTGATCCAGAAGGCGAGCGACATGGCGAGGACGAGCGCGCTGTAGTGGATCACGACCCCGCAGGCCAGCATGCAGGCGTAGAGCGCCAGGTCGGCGGGCCCCGGATGGAGCCCCAGCTTCCGGGCGGAGTAGACGACAAGGGCGATCGCGACGAACGAGTTGAGGAGCCCGTCGAGCTCGAGCTTGCGGGTCGAGGCCATGAAGAGGGGGTCGCCGGGCTGCGCGAGGACGAAGTCGAAGGCGCCGCTGCGGATATTGCGGCCCATCTCGAAGATCCCGCTCCAGAAGAACCCCATGAGGAAGCGCTGCACCACCATGGAGGTGCCGACGAGGATCAGCATCTCGTACATGCTCCAGCCGGCGACGGTCGAGGTGTGGCTGTAGATGACCCCGACCATGATGATGTTGACCGAGATCCACATGAGCTCGACCGAGGACCACACGAGGAGATCGCCGCGGAACATCGTTGCCCGCACGAGCGAGTAGCGGGCGCTCGCGAGCCAGATCCGCATGTAGTAGGAGGGGGTGCCCATGCTCGGTGTGTCAGCCTCCGGCGGCCGTGTGGCGGCGCAGGCCGCGCCGCCAGACGAACTCGGCGAGGGTGATGAGGATAACGGCCCAGGCCGCCTGGATGCCGAGGCCCTGGACGGCGAAGTCGTAGCCCTGGCGGCCCGTCAGGATCGCCGCCGGGAAATAGGCCTGGTAGAAGAACGGCAGGAAGCGGATGACGGCGAAGACCCCGTGCGGAAGCAGGTCCAGGGGGAAGAATTGGCCGCCCAGGACCGTCTCAATGGCCATCGAGAGCAGGATGAAGCCCTGGATCTCGAGGAACCAGAAGGAAAGCAGCCCGAAGCAGTAGGCGATGCTGAACTGGATCATCGCCGTCATCGCGAGCGCCGGGACCGCGAGCGCGATTCTCCAGCCGTCGTGGGGGAGCGCCAGGTAGCCGTGGAAGAAGGGGAGCGCGAGCGCGAGAGCGAGGACGCCCATCGCGCCCGAGACGACGCGCGCGGCCGTGAACACGCTCAGCCGATAGGCGAAGTAGTTGATCGGCTTCAGGAGGAACTGGTTGATGAGCCCGTTGCGGATGTCCTCGCTTATCAGGTAGTCCTCGTTGAAGGCGCCCACGAAGAACTGCAGGAAGAAGATGACGACAAAGTAGGTGAGCGTCTGCGCGAAGGTGAAGTCCCCGACCGAGGCCCTCGAGGCGAAGACGGCCCCCCACAGGATGAAGACCACGACCAGGTGGCTGAGCGAGAAGAGGCTCCGGACCGCGAAGTTCCAGCGGTAGACGAGGTTGCTCTGCAGCCCGACGACGAAGGCGTGCGCGTACTTGGTCACAGGCTGAAGCGGGTGATCACCTCCGCCGCGAGGTTTCGGTAGGCGGTCGTCCCCGGGCTCGACGGGTCGTACTCGAAGATCGTCTTCCCGAAGCTGGGCGCCTCGCTCAGGCGCACGGTCCTCGGGATCACGGTCGAGAATATCTTCTGCGGCATGTGGGTGCGGACCTCGTCGACCACCTGGCGCGCGAGGCTCAGGCGGACGTCGAACATGGTCATGACGATCCCGCCGAGCTCGAGCGCGGGGTTGATGCCCGCGGTCTTCAGGCGGTCGACGTTGCGCAGGATCTGTCCCAGGCCCTCGAGCGCCATGTACTCGCACTGGAGCGTGATGAGGAGGAAGTCCGCGGCGGCGAGGCTGTTCATCGAGAGGAGGCCCAGCGCGGGCGGGCAGTCGATGATGATCGCCCGGAAGCCGCCCGAGGCCACCACGGGCGCCAGGACCCCCCTGAGCCTCATCATGTAGTTGTCCATCTGGGAGAGCTCGATCTCGGCCGCGGCCAGGTCCTCCTCGCTCGGGATGAGGGCCAGGTGCTCGTAGGCGGTGGGGGTCAGGAGGGGGAGGGCGTCGCCCTCGCCCCGGAGCGCCGCGTAGAGGCTCCTGCCCTCCAGTTTCTCGATCCCGAGGGAGCTCGTCGCGTTCGCCTGGGGGTCCAGGTCGATGAGGAGCGTGTGGATCTTCCTCTGCGCCAGGCCCGCCGCGAGGTTGACCGCGGTCGTGGTCTTGCCCACGCCACCCTTCTGGTTGGCGATCGTGAAGATGGTGGTGGGCATTTCAGGGGATTCTCGTTTTTCGGATGCCGCGGCGTCAATTCCTGCCGCGAGCCGTTCGGTCTTGAAATTTCACCGGCGATGGCTGGCATCGTGGCCAATGCAGACCACGCCCCGCCTGTCCTCGAGGGCGATCCCGACCCGCGAGCGGCTGATCATGGCCCTCGACGTCCCCGGGCTCGACGAGGGAAAGCGGCTCGTGGATCGCCTTGGGGACTCGGTGGAGTTCTACAAGCTCGGCCTCCAGTTCCTCATGACGGGCCAGTACTTCGACATGGTCGACTGGCTGGGTGCGCAGGGGAAAAAAGTCTTCGCCGACATCAAGTTCCTCGACGTGCCGGAGACGGTGAAGCTGGCGGTGGAGGAACTGAGCGGCCGCAAGGTGGACCTCGTGACCGTCCACAGCTACGATACCATGGTCGAGGCCGCCGTGTCGGTGAAGGGGCACCTGAGAATCCTGGCTGTCACGGTCCTCACGAGCATGGACAAGGAGGATTTGAGCGAGCTCGGGGCGCCATGCGACCCGGAGGAACTTGTCCTCTCGCGGGCCCGGCGCGCGATCAAGCTCGGTTGCGCCGGAGTGATCACGTCCGGGCTGGAGGTGGCGCGTCTGCGCCTCGAGCTTGGGTCGGATTTCCTGATTGTGATCCCGGGCATCCGGCCGCCCGGGATCCGTCCGGCGGACGACCAGAAAAGAACGGTGGACGTCGCGGACGCATTCCTGAGCGGGGCGGACCACGTCGTCGTGGGCCGGCCGATCCGCCAGGCGCCGGATCCGCGCGCGAAGGCGCTGGAAATCCAGGCGAAGATAGCGGAAGTCTTCGGGTCCTAGAACCCATGAGGGCTGCCGTCCTCGTCCTGGCATGGTCCGTCGCGGCCGCCGGCGCAAGGGGCGAGGCGGCGCCGCGCACGCTGCCGGGCCTCCAGGCCGACGGCGACACGCTCCTCCACAACCAGTGGTCCATCCACCCCGTCGGCGACCAGGTGGCGCTCGGGGATTTCCCGACGAACATGGCCGTCGACCCGAGCGGGCGCCTGGTTGCCGTCCTTCATGCCGGCCACGGCAAGCACGAGGTCAGGCTTGTCGACATCACGTCGCGCAAGGTCGTCGGCTCGGCGCCGCTCAACGAGACGTTCTGCGGCGTCGCATTCTCGTCGGACGGGAAGACCCTCGTCTGCAGCGGGGCAAGTGACGGGGTGCTGCACGTCTTCTCAATGGCGGAAGGCCAGCCGGTAGCCAAAGGTGACGTGAGGGTGGCGGACAAGGACGACAACTGCGTCGTCGCCGGATTCGCGCTTTCACGGGACGCGAGCTCGGCCGTCGTCGCGCTCGCCTATGACAACCGCGTGGTGAGGGTGGACCTCGGGACCGGGGCCCGGCAGTGGACCGCGGTCGTGGGCCACGGGCTCGCCGCCCCGCTCGCGAAACCCGAGGGAACCGCGGGGTACGTCGACCCCCTCGCGGGCCGGGAGCTTTATAACGCGGCCTGTCCCCTGAACATCGCCTGGGACGAGGCGCATTCGCGCATCTATGCCAGCCTCTGGGGGGAGTCCTGCGTGGCCGTCGTCGACGCGGACGACGGCCGCCTCATCGGGCGCTGGCCGACCGGGCTTCATCCCAACGAGCTGGTGCTCTCCAAGGACGGCCGGCTCTTTGTGTCGAACGGCGGGCTCAACACCGTGACCGTGCTCGACACAGGCGACGGCCACGCGACGGAGATCCTCTCCTCGGCCTTCACTCCCGGGGACCTGCCAGGCTCGACTCCGGACAGCCTCGCCCTCTCGCCCGATGGCAAGACGCTCTACGTGGCGAACGCCTATACGAACACGGTCGCCGTGTTCGACGTCGGCACCCGCGGGAGCGGCCGCCCGCTCGGGTTCATCCCGACAGGCTGGTTTCCGACGGGCGTGCGCCTGACCCCCGACGGCAAGAGCCTGCTTATCCTCTCCGCCCGGGGGCTCGGGCCGCTGGCGGACCCTGGAAAGGGGAACGGCCGGGATTGGCCCAAAATCTACACCCTCTATAGCGGGTCACTGGCGGTCATAGCGCTTCCGAGAGGCGATGCCTATGCGAGGGAGCTCACCGACTGGACGGCGACCGCGCAGCGGTGCAGGCCGGCCCACCCGCCGTCGCCCGCCGTGGGCGACCCGATACCAAGCCGTCCCGGGGGGGCGTCGCCGATCCGGTATGTCGTCTACATCATAAAGGAGAACCGCACGTACGACCAGGTGCTCGGTGACATGCCCCAGGGCAACGGCGACCCCGCGCTCTGCCTTTTTCCCGAGAAGGTGACGCCAAACATCCACGCGATCGCGAGGCAGTTCGTCCTCCTCGACAACTTCTACGCCAACGCCGAGGTGAGCGCGAGCGGGCACGAGTGGAGCATGGCCGGCTACTCGTCGGAATTCGTCGAGAAGACCTGGCCCATCAATTACCGCAACCAGAAGGGGTCGCACGTGCCGTACCCGAGCGAGGGCCACTACGCGGCCGCGCTTCCCGCGCTCGGTTACCTCTGGGACCGGGCCGCGGCGGCCGGCGTGACCTACCGGAGCTACGGGGAATTCACCGAGAACCCCAGGTTCGCGGGGGACTCCGCCTGGTCCAACCTGCCCGCGCTCCAGGGTCACCTGGATCCCGACTACATGGGCTGGGACCTGGACTACCCGGACGCAGGGCGCGCGGACGAGTTCATTGCACAGCTTCGCAAGTTCGAGGCCGCGGGGGGCATGCCGAGGCTCCAGATCGTCCGCCTTCCGAATGACCACACGTACGGCGCCAAGGCGGGAAAATGGACGCCGGAGGCGATGGTGGCCGAGAACGACCAGGCCCTCGGGCGGGTGATCGAGGCGCTCAGCCAGTCGAGATTCTGGAGGCAGACGGTCGTCTTCGCGGTTGAGGACGACGCCCAGAACGGGCCGGACCACGTGGACGCGCACCGGACCGAGGCGCTCGTCGCCGGCGCCTTCGTGAGGCGCGGGGCCGTGGATTCGACGCCCTACACGACCTGCTCGATGCTGCGCACGATGGAGCTCATCCTGGGCATCGGGCCCATGTCCCAGTTTGACGCGGCGGCCGCCCCCATGAGGGCGAGCTTCCAGCCCGAGGCCGACCTCTCGGCCTACCACGCGCTGAAGGCCGAGGTCGACCTCGACAGCCGAAACAAGGCGAAGGGCGCCATCGCCGAGATCTCCTCCCACTTTGACTTCTCGCGCGAGGACCTGGTCGAGGAGCAGGCCTTCAACCGGGTGATCTGGGATTCGGTGCGCGGCGAGGGCGCCAGCGTCCCCGCCCCCGTGCACGCCGCCTTCGTGAGGCAGCTTCCCGGGTCGGACGACGACGACAACTGACCAGCGCGGTCACTCGCCGTCGGCCGCGTCGTAGGGAATCGGGGTGATGCCCTGCGCCCTGCAGACGGCGATGTCGACGATCGAGTACTGCGGCGTCCCCAAGTAGGGGAGCGTGGTCTGGAGCTCCTTCGCGCCCTCGGCCTCCGCCGCGGAGAAGGGGGCCGCACCGAGGAACGTGGTCTCGAACGCAACCAGCCGGCCTCCCTCCGGCGCATCGTAGAAGCCGGTGAAGCAGTGGCCCGGCCTGAAGAGCAGGACCGGACGCAGCCCGATCTTGCGCAGGATGGAGGCAAAGAGAACCGAGGCGTCGACGCAGTTTGCGCCGTGGTCCCGGACCGACTGGTCGAGGAAGCGCACGTACTGGGTCGAGACCAGGGGCGACGAGCTGCTGTCGGTCGCGACGTTCACGTAGCTCAGCCCCCGGGCCGCGAGGGCGTCCCAGATCGCCTGCGCCTGCTGCATCACACCCAGGGGGCCGGCCTGGTATCCGGTGAAGGAGCGGACGGTCCCGCCGGCGGCCGCCTCCTGGAGGAGGGCGTTGATCCACGGGTGGTCCTCGTTCACGAAGGCGGCGAAGCACACGCTGGTGTCCAGCCACTGGCCCGTGGAGGCGTTGTAGATGCGCGAGACCGCCTCGTTGACCGAATGCACCGTGCAGACGAGCGTCGCCTCGCCGGCGGTCCTCCCGTCGACGAGGAGCGTGGCGACAAAGCTCTGCGGCTGCATCTGGGTGGTCCTCCGGAGCGCGTCGAAGTTCCACGGCAATTCCGGGTTGAGCGTCGCGGCGCCGCCGGAGGCGTCGATGCCGACCTGGACGGGGCGCACGAAGAGCCCGGAGTCGATCCGCAGCTGCAGGGCCCCGGCGGCCGGGAGGTTGCGGAGCGCGACGGTGAGTCCCCGGGAGTACTCGGGGTAGGCCGCGCCGAATGAAAGAAGGAGGGAGGGGAAGATATTGTTCTCGAACGCCCCGGTCATCTCGAGCGCCGGCGCGGGCGCAGATTCGGGCGCCGCCTCGGGGGGCGGCCGCGCGGCATCGGGGCGCGGGACCGCCTGGGCCGGCGCCGCCGCCGGGAGCCTGGCCCGCTCGATCGTCATTCCTATCCTAATCCCGATCGCCACAAGGAGAAGCGGAATAACCGCGTACCGGGTGAGCCGGCTCAGCGGCCGCCTCCTTGAAGCCCGGACGGGCGCCGGCGTTGTGGGATACTCTGGCACTTGGGGATGTGACGGGCCGGAGAGTGTGAGGTTTCTTTCTTGCGTGCGCAACCCAGTGGACTTGAAAGGCCCCAGCAAAGGACGCATGCGGAGACCCCTACTATCAACCCTGGCCGCGCTCGCCGGGGCGGCCCTGGTCGCGGGGTGCTCGCAGCTGACGACCCGCTCGCTGCCCAATGCGGACATCGGCCGCTACAAGCACGTCTTCGTCGAGCACCGGCTGGCCGACAGCTTCGGCGTCGCCGACGAGGTGGCCCGGCAGCTGCGGGACATGGGCTACGACGCCTCCTCCGGCGCGATCACGATGCTGCCGCAGGACGCGGAGCTGGTCGTCTCCTACGACGACATGTGGACGTGGGACTTCAACACCTACATGATCGAGTTCGACATGCAGGTGAGGCTCGCCCACTCGGACAGGATCGTGGCCGTCGGGCACTACTACCGGCCGACCGCGGTCTTCGGGCGCCCGCCGGAGGGGATGATCCGCGAGTTGCTCCTGAAGCTGTTCAAGCACGCGTGATTCGACGGGGCGGCGCGCTCCGCGTCCGGGCCGTGGCTCAGGACGAGCAGGTCGTGGGTGGGCTCGTTCGCGCGGCGCGGGCGCGCAATCGTCGGGGCCCGTCCCTCGCGGGGCAGGCCGGTTTTCTCTGAGGCTCCATTGGTGTGCATGGCTTTTTTCGGGTTGGGAGCCCCTGCGCCGCCCCGCCGGGCGGGGCAAAAAAAAGCCCCTCCGGCTCGGGCGCCGGAGGGGCAAGTCTTTGATCAATGATCAGAGCCCTCGCGGCGCGCGCAGCGACGAGACGATGACGGCCGAGGAGACGGCTGCGGCAAGGGAGCGTGCTGGTGCGGGAAGGCTCATTGAGCGGCGCAGGAAAGGGCGGCCCGCCTGGGCTGTCAAGCCGAAGCGACCCCGGCCAAGTTGGATTGGAATAAAGGCGGACTTGGGCTACTCTAATGGGCAGTGAAACTCGCCCTTCCCGTCCTCTTTGCCCTCCTGACCGCAGCCCCCCTCTTGGCCGATGACACCACCATGAAATCAACGAATCCAACCGATCCCAAGGCCCAGGGGCCCGCGTGCCTGCCCGGCGCCAAGCTGTCGGCCTGCGGACTCCCGTCGAAGGTCGTGATCGACATGTCGAAGGCCACGGTGACGCACACCGACGCCGAGTGGCAGAGGCTCCTGACGCCCGAGCAGTACGAGGTGGCGCGCCTCCAGGGCACCGAGCGGGCCTTCGCGAACGCGTACTGGGACAACCACGAGGACGGGGTCTACTTCTCGGTCTGCAGCGACACGCCCCTCTTCGACAGCCGCGACAAGTTCGACAGCGGCACGGGCTGGCCCAGCTTCACGAAGCCGATCGAGCCGCTCTTCGTGGCCGTGACGAGGGACTCCTCCTTCGGGATGGTCCGCGACGAGGTGCACTGCACAGCAGACGGCGCCCACCTCGGGCACGTCTTCGACGACGGCCCCGCGCCCACGTGGATGCGCTACTGCATCAACTCGGCGTCCCTCAGGTTCATGCCCCGCAAGCAGTACGAGGCCTGGGTGGCGGCGCACTCGGCCGCGGTCGCCTCAAAGTGAGCCCTGAAGCGCCTCACGAATTTCCATGCACCGGACGCCCCTCGCCCTCATCCTCGCCCTCGCGATGACCTCCCTCACGAACCCCGCAAAGGCCGATTCCATCGTGCTCGGCGGCGGCTGCTTCTGGTGCATGGACGCCGCCTACAAGCTGCTTCCCGGCGTCACCCACATCACGTGCGGGTACTCGGGAGGGGCGACGCAGAACCCGACCTATGAGGACGTGTGCAGCGAGGAGACGGGCCATGCCGAGGTGGTCAAGGTGGACTTCGACCCCGCGAAGGTGTCGCTCGAGAGGGTCCTCGGCTATTTCTGGGAGTCGCACGACCCGACCCAGGTCGGCGGCCAGGGCAACGACATGGGCAACAGCTACCGCTCGATCATCCTCTACGCGGGCGCCGCGCAGAAGGAGGCCGCCGAGAAGTCACGCGCCGAGGAGCAGAAGCTTCACCACCTGCCGATCACGACCGAGATCGTGCCGCTCGTGAAGTTCTGGCCGGCCGAGGATTACCACCAGGACTACTTCGACAAGCACCCCGACGAGGGGTACTGCACGGTCGTCATTCGCCCCAAGATCCAGAAGCTGAAGAGCATGCTGCAGAGCGGCAAGTAGGGCGGCCGGGATCGGCCGGCGCCTCAGCGCTCGTGGCCGTAGGGATCGACCTGGCTCTCGATCGCCCTCTGGCGGCGCTCGATGTTGGCCACCACGTAACGCTCGTTGAGCTCGTTCAAGACCTCGTCGACGTCGCGCTCCTGCACGTAATGGGCGAGAGCGTGGGCCTTGAGGACCTCCCAGTAGCTCTCGAGCTCCTGGTCCTCGATTGTCCGCAGCGATTCAACGGCCGCGGCCGCGCTCGCATGGTACTCCGTCAGCTTCTTCGCGACGACGTTGCGCGCGTCGGCCTCCATCTCATGGGCCGCGGGAAGGGCGTCCCTGTCGTGCTGGAGCGCCAGCTGGTCGACCCAGTTGACGACGCCCTTGATGGGGAGCTCGGAGACGTGCACGTCCTTGTAGGCGGAATTGGCGGCGTACATCGCCATCGTCCTTGAGATCGAGTCGAGCTGGATGGCGGTGCGGTCGAGGCTGTCGGCCCCCATTCGCAGCTCGGCGAACGCCTGCGCCCTGTCCCCGAAGGCCGAGCGGGCGCCGCCGGCGGCGCCCGCGAACGAGACGGCGACATTCTTGATGTTGCGCGCCAGCGCGAGCAGCTGCTCGCCGTAGTGCTCGATCAGCCTGTCCCACGCCTTGACGGCCTCCGCGATCTTCTGGCTTCGCCGGTAGTTGTCGGAGGCCTGCTTCAGGTAGTCCCGGAGCCTCTCCCGGATCGCGGACTTGAGCCAGTTCTCGATGGCCTCCAGCTTTCCCAGCCTCGCCTCGATGGCCGACTCGGTGTCGAGGATCGTCTGCATGGACGACTCGAACACATCCCTCTGCTTCTTCGTGGCGAGGATCCCGAAGGGCGGGCGCGTCTCGGTCACCTGCTGCTTTTCGGCGATGGCCCGCTCAAGCGCATCCTTCAATGCGTTGCGGCAAAGGTCGAGGTAGGCCTCGTCGCGCAGCAGCGAGATGACGTCGTCAGGCAGCGACATACCCGGTAAAATGGCGGGGTTTCATGTCTTCGTGGGATATCAAAAACGACCCAAAGTCCCTTCTGGTCAATATGAAAGGGAGAAGTATGCCCCCTGCGGGCCGTTTAGGGCCGCTTGGGGGCTCGCCCGTCCGGCCCCCTGGGGTTTTCTCCCTAGATCACCGGCGCCTCGCTGCCGCCCGGGCCGGCGAGGGCCATGGGGACGGGGCCAGGTCCGCGCGCTGGCGGAAGGCGACCTTCTGCCAGGTCCTTCCCGTGGACGCCCATGTCCTTCCGTTCTGGAACACCAGGGCCTCGGTCGCGCTGCCGTTCTCGAGCCCCCCCTTTCGCAGCGTCGAGAGCTCCATCGGCTGGATCTCGAAGTCCATGTGCTCGCTCCGGCCGCGGTTGGCCGACGAGCCGACCGAGGGCTGGCCCCCGAGGCTCAGGCTTGCCCCGGAGCCGAAGCTGCGCAGCGACTGGAGGCGCTTTCCCACGAGCTCGGCGGCGAGCCTGTTGGTCTCGCGGTCGCTGTTGGCGTGGAAAATCTTCGTCCCCATGTTCCCGAGGAGCGAGTCCGTCTCCGCCTTGCCGATGCTCTCCCCTCCGAGGGCCGCCACCAGGCTCGGGTAGCTCTGGGTCATGTAGACGCTCGCGACGCGCGACGAGCGCGCGGTCGCCTGGAACAGGGTGTCGTACCGGCTCGCGAAATGCTGGCATTCGTCGGCCCACAGAAAGAGGGGGCGGCCCCGCGCGTCCTCGTTGTCCGTGCGCCGCTCGACGGCCTTCTGCAGGCAGTATTTCCAGAGGACGGCGGCCATCCTGCCCACCTCCGACCACTCCTTCACGGGCATGTCCACGACGACGACCTTGCCGGCGAGGACGTCCTCCGGGGAGAGGCTCGTCCCCTCGCAGAAGAGCTCCCGCATCTTGCCCCGCATGAGGGCCTCCGCGAGCGTCGAGAACATGGCGACGATGCTCCCGCGCGTCTTCTCGCCAAGCGTCGGAAACTGGCTGAGCCAGTAGCCGGACATCTCCCTGCAGTCGACCTCCCAGGATTTTCCGAAGGCCCGCTCGCGGGCCGCGTCGATCCTGCGGCAGCACTCGGACTTGGACCTCCAATCGCGCGACGCGAGCTGGGCCGCCTCGGCGGGCGCCGAGCGGATGACCTCGAACATGGCGTGGAGGGTGACGGCCTCTCCCGACATGAGGAGGACGTCCGCGCAGTTGCGGATGAGGGAGCGCATCGCGCGCTCCCAGAAGGGATCCCCGCCCCGCGCGTGGGCGCCGCCGGAGCCGATGGAGGCGACCTCCATGAAGAGGTTGACCAAGTTCTCGGTGAGGCCGGCGCCGGCCCCGGAGCGAAGGGTCTCATGGCGCATGAAGTTGAAGGCCCACGGCTCCCCGTGCCCGAACATGACGAGGTCATCCCCGCGCCCGGTCTCCGCGGCGTACCTGCGCCAGAGCCCGGGCTCGTCCGGCTTGGCGCAGAGGACGAGGCCCCCGAACCCCGCCTCGAGGAACGAGGTTGCGAGCGCGCGCCCGCTTCCCGACGTCTTGCCGGAGCCGGTCCCGCCGAAGATCATCGTCCCCTCGCAGGCGTCCTTGATCCGCCAGGGATCCCCGCCCAGTTCGACGAGGCTGCGATGGTCGGGCCATCCGAGGAGGGGCGGAATCCCCGGGGCGTTCAAAGGCTCCGGCCCCCGATTTCCCGCCCGGCGACGGCTTCGGCAACGAGGGCTCCCTCGAAAAGCTCGTCCAGCGAGGGCAGGGGCCCTCGGTCCCCGCGCACGGGGGGCCCGTCGTAGGCTCCGGCGCGCTCGGGCACCTGGGAGCGCCGCCCGAGCTCCGCGCCGACAAAGAGCGCCGCCTGCTCGAGCTGCTCCGGGCTCGCGCCCTCGGCCAGGTTGTCGATCCGGCCCAGCATCTGGCGCAGCCTGATGAGCGGGTCGTCCGGACCGGCGACGGCGAGGCGCGCGTTCACGTCGGCGAGCGTCTCCTCAAATTCCCGGACGATCCAGTCCGGCGCCGGCCGCGAGGCTTCCCCGCGATCCGGCTCGGCCCCGAGTTCCGGGTCGGTCGGCATCTGGTGCCTTGCCTCGAGGGCCCCCGTCCACGGGGAGTGGCGGTGGGCCGCGTCCCGGGCCGGGTTTGCGAAGACCGCGGAGTCGATCGGGACCGCATGGGCGCGCGCCGCGGCGGCGTCGAGCTGCTCCAGCTCGCCGCCGCACGAGCGGCCCAGGTGCTCCCGAACGGACGCCCTCCACGGTCCCTCCGACGGAACCCCGATCTTGGCCGGCTTGTAGGAGGAGGCGCAGCCGGCGAGGGCGGACTCCAGCTGCTCCGCCATCGCCGCGATCACGGCGGGCGGCAGGTCGATCCCCAGGCGCTCGACGCAGGGCTCCCCGTCGCCCGTCATCATCCGCTCAAGCATCCGCAGGACGGCGATTCGCGGGGCCTGCATCGCTGCGAGAAGCCGGGCGCCGACGCCGCCGACGCAGAGGGCAGCGGATCTCCCGTCGCCGCGGCCGACCCGGTAGCCCAGGTCAGCCAGCATGTCGGCCTGCAGCTCCAGCCAATCGCGCCTCGCGCGCCCCCCGGCGCGCGCGAGGCCCGCGTGGTCGAGGCACGCGAGCCTCCGCGGCGCCCTCTCGAATGACGTGAAATTGAGGACGCGCGAGTGAACGTGCAGGAAGGGCATGAGCCACCTGTCGTTGGGCTCGGCGAACTGGCCCGCAAGGAGGCGCCCCGTGGCCCGTGTTCCGGACGGCCCCGGATTGCACGCGAGCGCGCCCGCCTCGACGCGGGCGCAGAAGCCGTCGCTGAGTGCGATGAAGCGCTCGAGAACGCGCCGGTCCCCCGCGACGAGGGCGATCGCCGAGACCGAGGCGTCCGCGGCCTGCACGAAGTCGAAGGCCGCGAATCTCCTCGCGGGGCGCCGGTAGTCCGCGGGAAGGGGCCGGTGCGGCGCGACGTTGCCCAGGCGGTAGTGCTCGGGCCCGTGGCCCTCGGCCCAGGGGATGGCGCCGTGGTAGAGCTTCCTCCAGGAGGGCAGGCCCAGGCCATGAGTCAGGCCGGGAAGCTCCGCCGCGAGGGCCCCGACGCAATAGGGCTTGGGGAACGGGGCGATCACCGAAGGGTCCGCGCCCAGGAGGAAGCGGTGGTAGCTCGAGTGGTGGCTCGAATTGACCGCGAGGGGGAAGGGAAACGTGGAGCGGTCCATCGTGGCTCCCTCACTGGGCCTGGGCCGGGCCGCTCCTGAAGCTGGTGTTGCGCGTGAACCGGTCCGTGCGCTTGGTGGCCGGGGAGTCATCGGAGAGGATCACCCCCGCGGCAGCGGGGCCCACCGGGAAGGAGACCGTGACCGGCTGGGCCGGGAGATACTGGGAGTTTCCGGGCTGGGTCGCGGTGAGGGTCACCTGGCCCATTGTCCCGGCAACCGTGAGCACGCTTCCGGCGAGCGACGCGGGGCCGGAGACGAGCGCAATCTGGACGGGAAGCCCGCTCGACGCCGTCGCAGAGAGCGTCAGCGGCGGGCTCTTGAGCGTGACCGCGCCCGGCGCGGCAAAGGATATCGTCTGAGGGAGAAGCGCCGCGAAGTTGGCCGTTACCGACATGTTCCCGCTCATGAGCACCGTGAGGGTCGGCGACGCTCCCGTTGCGTCGCCGGTCCAGCCCGCGAACGCGTTGCCCGGGTTCGGCGCCGCGACGGCGGTAGCCTGCGAGTTGGGAGGATAGGAGCCTCCGCCGGAGGCCGAGCCCCCGGGGCCGGCCGCGACGGAGAGGACGAAGAACGCGGCCTGCACGGCGACCGTGGCGGTCGCCGGCGCGGACGGGTTGTAGGCGCCGTTGCCGGAATCGTACACGGAGACGGAGTAGGTGCCGGCGGAGGGAAAGGCCGCCGTCTCGACCGGGCCGGAGCCCGCTGCCGATCCGCCCCAGGAGTAGTTGCCGGTGGCGCCCCCGGACGCCGTGAACGACGCGCTCTGGCCCGCGGTGAGCGAGAGGGCGGCGGGCGTGATGGCGACGCCGGCCTGGCCGGCCTTTCCGACGGCCACGGACTGAAGCGACGTGGCCCGGAGACCGGCGGTGTCGGTCGCCGTGGCCCGCAGGGTCGCCGTGCCGGCCTGGCCGAAGGAGGTCGTGGCCCCCTCGGCGTCGCTCGGGCTCGACGCCTGGGAATTCGCGAGGACCGAGCTCCAGCTGGCCCCGTCGTCCATCGACAGGTCGACCGAGACCGAGGCGAGCGGGTTGCCGTTGGAGCCCATGGAGGCGGTCGCGCCGACGGCCACCGGGGCGAACACGGTCGCCGACTGCGGCGCCGAGAGCGTGACGCTTGGAGGGGAGATGGGGCCGCCCGCGCCCGCGTCGGAGGCCGAGGTCGTGATCGTGGTGCCGACGAGCCCGATGATCCAGTCGGCGGTGTTCCAGAAGCGGAAGGAATAGGTGCCCGCGCCGAGGCCCGTCACGCGCCAGGTCCCGCTGAGGGTCCCGTCAGCGGGGCTTCCTCCCGCTCCCAGGGAGTCGACCGAGCAGCTCAAAGCCGAGAGCGTCCCGAGGGCCGTTGCGCTGACCGAGGGGCTGCCCGCGCTCACCGTGCCGGTGAGCTCGCCCACCGCCGCGCCGCTCGGGTCGAGGATGTCGATCCGTCCCGCGGAGCTCGTCGTCGCGCTGTGGTCGTCGTCGCACGTCCACTGGAACTTGAAGTTGAGCACGTAGCCCCCGGCGCCGGGCACGAACGCCTCGCTCGAGCTTGTCGCCGACTGGGTCTCGCCTGCGCCGGCCGCGGGGGCGAGGGCGGCCATCGACAGCAGACCCGCGATCGAGATCAGTCGTGGGCCGGCGGGGATCACGGCCCAATGCAATTATTAAATCATTATATTAGACAAGTCTAAATTTGAAACCGCGACTCCTATCCCCGGGCGCGGGGGCCCTCGCTCGCCGCCGCAGGCGAGCGCATCTGGCCCGTGACGATGAAGGTCCCGTCCAGTCCGGCGAGCCACCGGAGCTGGGCGCGCGCGGGCGCGCTCGCCCTCCATGGGGGGACAAAGTCCGCGCCGGGGTGCATCCTCAGGCCGGCGAGGGTCTCCGGGAGACCGAGGAGGCGGGCGGCCCAGTGGAGCGGATTCCAGTCCCCAAACCACCACGGGGGAATCCCCCCGTCCGGGGTCGCGGGCATCGCTATGCACTTCCGGTAGAGCCAGGGCCCCTCCGCCGGAACGAAGACGACGCGGAAGGGGGCGAGCGCCCGCAGCTCACGCGCGGGAAGATGGGGGCGCTCCGCGAATGACACGTTGGTCGTGCGGCTGTCCGGTCCCGCCGAGTAGGAGAGCTCCCGGGCGATTCGCCCGCCGGCGATCTGGGAGCTCTCCTCGGCGCATTCCCCGGTGGCGGCCTGGCATATCCAGCGGTTGCGCAGGTTTGCGAGGAGCGGCGCCGCGCTTTCCCTGCCGCCCAGCTTGGCCCAGACCGCGTTCTGGGACTGGGCGGCCGCATAGACGGCCCCCCGGGCCTCGCGCACGACGTCCGCCTCGCAGTCGGCGCGGATGGCGTGGCGCTGCCACTCGTCCTGCTCGACGAGGATGACGTTGCGCTCGAGCCAGTCGGGGTGGTCCCTGCGCCCGTCGAAGCGCTGCAGGATGATCTGGTAGGCGAGCGTCTTCATGAGCGTGGCCACGTAGCGGCGCTGCAGCGCGAACTTCTGGGGAACCGCGAGGCAGACAACCCTGCCCCTGGCGATGGAGCGCAGCTCAAAGGTGCTGTCGCGGCAGAAGACCTCGGCGATCTCGGGCTCGGCGAACGGAACCAGGAAATTGTACAGCGTGCCGCGGACGCCGCCCAGCTGGTCGGCGGGCTGGCTCCAGTAGTTGTTCTCGAGCTGGAAGCGGGCCTCGCCGAAGTCGGCCGAGTCCGCGAGGAGCGGATTCTCGGACATGCAGCGCAGGAGGTATCGCCGGTAGCTCTCCTGGACCGTGAGGATGTCAAGGAGGGAGAGGAGGCTCGGCCCCGGCGCCGAGCGGGAGGGGTCCGCGCGCCTCACGGAGCGGATCAGCCGGATTCCCCAGGCGATCTTGTCCCGGGCCTGGGGGACGAAGAACTCGTCGCGGGTCGCCGTCTCCTCGGCGGAGAGCCCGGTCTCCACGATCATCCTCGCGTACGTGTCGGCCGGGACCTCGTCCATTGAGACGAGGTTGAAGCGCACGGGCGGGGTCCACTCCCGGGGGGCCCACGCGGGGCGGGTGCCCAGGATGCAGAGATCCTCCTCCCTGCCGTGGTGGCGAAGGAGGGGCTCCATCATCTGCCACTCGTTGCCCTTCTCCCCGCAGACGAACCCGCCCCACGGGGCGACGCGGTACCGGGCCTCCCTGCAGGCGTCTGAGGCGTCCCGCAGCGCACGGTCGCGGCTGTCGCACACGTGCCTGAGGCGGCCTATCTCCGCATCGATCTCCGCGATTTTCCGGGCGAGGCCGCCGTCGGGGGATCCCCCGGCGAGGGGCGCCCGGGATGCGCTCTGGAGGGCCTCGCTCGTCGCCTCCGACCTCCGGGCGACCAACCGGGCGATCTCGCGCAGGTCGGCCTGGCGGCGCCCTCGAACGTCCCTCCTCAGCTCGAGGAATTCCCGGCTCGCGCGGCTGCCGCGCCACTCGATGCGCTCAATCCCCGCCTCGTTGACGCACAGCGAGTGGAGCCTGGGGACGATGCACGCCAGGGTTTTCCCCGAGCCCGTTGCCCCCGTGATGCATCCTCCCCGGCAGCCCGCATTCCGGTCGACCGCGATGCCCGCGTAGGCGTACATGGCCCCGGGAATCCTGAGGTAGACGGGTCTCCTCTGCTTGGGACCGAGGAGGAGGTGGGCAAGGAGGGCCCAGGCGAGCGGCCGCGCCCACCAGCCGGCCCAATCGAGGGCCTTCCCCGCCCGCGGACTGCCGGTCGCCACCCGGTGAAGGGCTGCGAGGGCAAGAGGGGAGAGCCGGCCAGAGCGCTGGAGGGCGAGGGCGAGAAGTGCCGCCCCGAGCGCGATCGCAAGCGCCTCCACGAGCCTGAGGAGGACATAGCGCGAGTACTCGGCCCGGTTCACGGGCGGGAACGGAAATTAGCGCAAAATATTAGACAAGTCTAATAATTGCAGGGCGCCCCGGGGGACACCGGCCCGGCGCTAGCGCCAGCGCCCGCCGTGCCACGCCCATCCGCCGGCCCCGCGGGCCCATCCGCCGGACACCCACACGGCGCCCCTGTAGGGGGCGTGCGCGTAGTGGCCCGCGTTCCAGTACCAGGCACCGTTCCATGCCCAGAATCCGCCGAGCCACACATAGTCGGGATAGGGGGCGGCCGGCACGTACTCGACAATGGGGGCCGGGGGCTCCTCGGAGACGACCGTGCCCTCGGCAACGGCCGGGGCGGGTGTCGACGGCGCCGGCACGGCCGCCGCGCCCGGAGGGGCGGAGGGAGGCGAAGGCGGGGCGGACGGGGGAGAGCCGGGCTGCGCCGGGGGCGCCCCCACGCTCCAGGTCCCGTCAACCCAGACCCAGCCGGAGTTTCCCTGCACCCAATGGCCCGCCACCCATGAGGCGCTGGGCGACGGCGGCATCTCCCAGTGTCCGGCCACCCATACCCACCGGTTCCCGTAGAAGGACCAGTGGCCCGAGAGCCAGACATAGCCCGGTCCCGGGGCGACCGTCACCTGCTCGGCGACGGACGAGGGCGGCGCCTGGTAGACGACCGTCCTGGCGTAGCCGGGTGTCGGATAGTAGAGCGGAAGATTGAGGTTGAGCCCGAATCCCCAGTTGGACCAGGCCTGCGCGGGCGAGCCCAAGGCGAGGGCCGCCGGTATGATGAGGAGGGTCTTGGCGTTCATGGCGTGCATGTGAAATAAGACGCCAAACTACGACAAAGGATACAGCCCGCGGGTTCCATGGAGGGCTTGCCGCTCCTCCCCCTGCCGCGGACCCCCTTTGGAGCCCTTGGGACTCAATCCAATGGCCCCACGGGCCAGGCCAGGGTCACCAGAAGAAGAAGGGCCCGATCGTGAAGCTGGTCGTCGTCGGCGTCCCGAAGGGCGTCCGCGCGCTGAAGCTCTCGTCATAGTTCACGACGCGCGAATAGGGCTGGGAATAGATGGTGTCGCCGATCGACGCCAAATAGGAATTTCCGCGGTAGGGCCCCCGGAAATAGTCCGAGGTGAACAGCTGCCCGAGCGATCCCTGGAGGGTCAGCGTCAGGCCGGTCGGGTATTGCGTCCATACGTCGTACCAGTCCTCCTCCATGCGGACGAGGTTTTGCGCCCCGCCGCTGTTGTAGCTTTGGCTGCCGTTCAGGCCCGCGGTGGGGTTGGTCGGGTCGACGTAGGATGGGGTGTTTCCCGTGAGGATGGCCGCGTTGACCGTCATCCCCGCCGGCCGGTTCGTGGAGTCGGTGTACTCGGTGGACTGCACTTGGTCCGACGCCGCTGTCCCCAGCTCAGGGGTGAGCGGGTAGGTGCTGTCGGTGGCTATCCGGCTTGTCGAGGGAGTCCCCGTGTTGAGCTGGTTGCCCGAGTTGCCCGGGACCCACCCGGCGGACACGGCCGTGATCGCGTCGGCCATGATGGCGCTCGGGTTGGTCGTCGGGGTCCCGTTGACGTCGATCTGCCTGATGTTGTAGTCCCCCTGGACGTAGACGCCGTTGTTCGAGGCAACCGTGAAACCGTAGGGGTTTCCGTTCGAGTCGGTGAAGTTGGGCGTCACCCCACCGTCCTTGATCAGGATGGCGTTCTGCGTGTTTGCGAGGGCGAGGGGCATCCCGCTGGCGTTGTTGTTCGTGTTATCGTAGACGTAAACCATCCCGTTGTAGGTGGGGATTTGGGCGTTCACGGTGTTGCCCGGCATCAGGTTGTTGAGCGCGTCATTGAGCGCCGCGATGTCGACCGTGGTCAGATTGACGCTGGGGGTTCCATTGGCCTGCTCCCGCTTGTTGATGATCGACTGCCTGATGACGGGAGCGGTGGGGGTGGTGGGAGCCGCGGCGGTGGCGGCGCCGCCCATGATCAGGTCGTACTGGTTCTGCGTAATCACGCCAGTCGTGGGACTCGCGGTGTCATAGTAGGCGTTCACGTTCGTGGCCGTTCCGATCTGCACCGAGGGCGCCCCGGTGGTGCCCTGGTTGATCGTGATGACGATGCCCGCGCTGTTGTAAAGCCTGCTGGCCTGCACGGCCGGGTCCTCGGGAACGCCGGGCGGCGGGGCGATGACCGCGCGGTAGACCTCGTTGGGATCCGGGACGTTCGTGTTGGGATTGAGGTACGCGTTCGGGTAGGTGGTGATCGCGTTCTGGACGTCGACGCCGCCCACGAAGCTCTGCTGCTGGACAAGCGGGATCACCTGCTGCTGGCGCTGGGCCGTCTGGTCGGTCGGCGCCGCGGCCAGCGGATTCGGGTTGAAGATCGGGTCAGCCAGCGACGCGGGCTGTCCGAGGTTGTTGGCAATATCCTGGGTGGAGCTCCCCTCGTAGCGGCCCTGCTCGCCGCTCGTTGGATTGGCGGAGCCGTTGTAATCCTGAAAATAGAATATGTTGTTCGTGAGCGTGAGCGTGCCCGCGCTGGAACCCACGTAGGCGCTCGCGTTCGTGGAGACCGGGCCTCCGATCGTCAGGTTGCCGCCGGCCGCCAGCTCCAGGTTTCCCTCGTAGAACAGGGCGTACTGGAAGAGCGACGCGCTCGAGAACTGGAAATTGCGGCCGGAATGGAACTCGACCGTGCCGAAGACGGGGCTGGTGAACGTGGCGCGGGTCTTGGCCGTGTAGTAGTAGATCTTCCCGACCTGCCCGCCCGTGGCGTTCATGATCCCGACCGCGCTCCCGTCGGTCGAGGTGGACCCGGCGACGTACTTGCTGTTAAACTGGAGCGTACGCGAAATGCTCCAAGAGCCGCCGTTCCAGTTGCCCTGGGCAATGCCGGCAAAGGGCGTGAGGTTGGTCGCGATATCGTACAGCGGGGCCGTCACGCTCCCGGGCGCCGGCTCCGGATGGCTCTGCATGTAGCTGTCGACGCCGATTCCGGGCGCCGCCGTCTTCGTCAGGATGTTCTCCTTCCAGGTGTAGTAGAGGTACTGCATCTCGCTGTCCGCGACCTCCTTCGCCTGGTCGAGCACGGCCTGGCGCACGGAATTGCGGTAGGTCGTCAGGCTGTAGGACAGGACGCCCGCCGCCGCGAATGACAGGATGACGATGACGATCATCACGGCCAGGAGGGCGCTGCCCCGCTGCGGGACTTGTCGGTTCGATCGCGTCTTCATGCTCGAAGAGGTTTTCTAATCGTCCGGCGGCGGCGACGGCGTCGGCGACGGCGTGGGCGACGGCGTGTGGGTGGGCGACGGCGTCGGTGACGGCGTGGGTGACGGCGTGGGTGTCGGCGTCGGGGTGGGCGTCGGAGTTGGCGTGGGCGTCGGCGTGGGTGTGGGCGACGGCGTGGCTGACGGCGTCGGAGTCGGTGTCGGCGTGGGCGTCGGCGTGGGTGTCGGCGTCGGTGTGGGCGACGGCGTGTGGGTCGGCGTAGGAGTCGGCGACGGCGTGGGCGACGGGGTCGGCGTGGCTGACGGCGTGGGTGTCGGCGTCGGGGTGGGCGTCGGCGAGGGCGTGGGTGTCGGCGAGGGCGTAGGAGTCGGCGTCGGTGTGGGCGTCGGCGTGGGCGTGGGTGTCGGCGAGGGCGTGTGCGTGGGGGTCGGCGTCGGCGTCGGGGTCGGCGACGGGGTCAGTGTGGGCGACGGCGTCGGTGTCGGCGTCGGGGTCGGTGTGGGTGACGGCGTATGGGTCGGGGTCGGCGTGGGCGTGGGCGTCGGCGTCGGGGTCGGCGACGGCGTATGGGTCGGAGTCGGTGTGGGCGTCGGAGTCGGCGTCGGAGTCGGCGTCGGGGTCGGCGACGGCGTGTGCGTGGGTGTCGGAGTCGGTGTCGGAGTCGGCGTCGGTGTGGGCGACGGCGTATGGGTCGGCGTCGGAGTCGGCGTCGGAGTCGGTGTCGGTGACGGCGTGTGCGTGGGCGTCGGCGTCGGGGTCGGCGTCGGGGTCGGAGTCGGCGACGGAGTATGGGTCGGGGTTGGCGTGGGCGTCGGGGTCGGTGTGGGCGACGGCGTCAGCGTTGGCGAAGGCGTGGGCGTGGGCGTATGCGTGGGTGTCGGCGTCGGGGTCGGCGTCGGGGTCGGCGTGGGCGACGGAGTATGGGTCGGAGTCGGCGTCGGGGTGGGCGTCGGGGTCGGCGTGGGCGACGGAGTGTGGGTCGGGGACGGCGTCGGCGTGGGCGTCGGCGTCGGAGTCGGCGTCGGCGACGGTGTCGGAGACGGTGTCGGCGTGGGTGTGGGCGACGGCGTCGGCGTCGGCGTGGGCGTCGGCGTCGGCGACGGCGTGTGGGTGGGCGTCGGCGTGGGTGTCGGGGTCGGCGTCGGCGTGGGAGTCGGAGTCGGGGTCGGCGACGGTGTCGGTGAAGGGGAAGCCGTCGGCGACGGGGTCGGCGACGGGGTCGGTGAGGGTGTCGGCGAGGGCGTTGGCGACGGGGTCGGGGTCGGCGACGGGGTCGGGGTCGGCGACGGAGTCGGCGACGGGGTCGGCGAGGGCGACGGAGTCGGGGTCGGCGACGGAGTCGGCGTCGGGGTTGGCAGATATATGAGGCTGAACGAGGGCCCGGACTTGTTCGCGAACACGGCGGCGACCGTGTTGCTCGAATAGAACTTCTTCTGGCCGCCCTCGACCTGGACGTTCTCGCGCGCGACGCCCGTGGAACTCGCATTATTGAGCTGAAGCTCGATCGCCACGTAGACCGGCGTCGTGCTGTCGACTGGCGTCGGGTAGGCGGGCTTCGCCTGGTAGGTGAATGGGTACTGGCCCGTGGGCAGCGACTTGGCGATGATCTGGGTCGGCGCCGTGTCCGCGATTGAGTCGTACCAGACGAGCTGGGAATTCGTCGAACTGGAGGGATCCGCCTGGATCTGGTAGCTGCGCACCCGCTGGACCGTCCCCACCTGGCCCGGCACGACGTCCCCGCCCGTGCTTGCCACGTTCGCCAGGTTGGCGATCGAATCGCTGAGCGTGATCGTGATCTGGTAGTTCCCGCTTGAGTCCAGGATGGGGGTGGCTCCGGGTCCGGGGGTCACTCCCACGATCGGGGTCCCGAGGGACGCGAGGCTCTGGGGATAGGGGAGCAGCAGGTAATCTCCAACCTGGGGCAGAAGGTTCTCCGCCGCGGTCGGCGGGGGGAAGCTCAGGGTCAGCACCGCCGGCTGGGTCGCGAGCGCGAGGTCCGTTGTGATCGTGCCCGGTCCGCCAACCGTGATCCTGTACGTGAAGCCGGCGTAGGTCGGGTTGGACGATCCCGTGGGACCCACGGGGTTCGGCAGGATGAAGTTGGGCAGGTTCAGGTCGGCCGACAGCGCCATCTCCTTGGAGATGTGCTCGAACACGTACCGACCCTTGGTCGTGTTGTCGTTGATCGCCGTCGTCTTGGTCGAGCTGACCATCCCGTTCACCAGGAAGGCCACGACCGCAATCATGAGGATGCAGGCGACGCCAAGCGTCACGATCGTCTCAACTGCCGTGAAGCCGACCGGTCCGCCCTTTCGGCCGCCGCGTTTTCCCAGATTCCGGATGCTCTTTATGAAACGGCTCAAGGTGTGGCTCTAATCACGCTTATGGTCTGGGAGAGGGTGCGCCCCCCGAATGGAAAGGCCACCGTGAAATCGGCGCGAAGGAGCGATCCGGCCGCCTGGGAAGTGGGCGGCGCCGGCAGTCCGGTCGCCGGATCCAGGGTCCAGACCTGGTAGGAAACCGTGGCGTAGACGGGGGCCTCTCCCGTCGTCGAATCCGAAAGCGGCACCTGGAGCCCTGCTGGCATCACGGTCCCGGCGACGTTCGTCTGGGTCCCGCCGGGCGCCGTGACCGTCCAGGAAAGCCCCACGCCCGTCGAGGACGTCGGATTGAAGAATGGAAGAATGTTCCCCGAGCCGTCCGTGGATTTTTCCGTCAGGAACTGGTCTGCAAACGACTTAATGATGTACCGGGCGTGGTCGTTGTACCGCGCCTTCGCGGCCAACCGATAGGAGCCAATCAGCACCTGCAGGATGCCGAGGATCATCATCGAAAGGAGCACCGTTGCGACCATGGTCTCGACCAGCGTGAAGCCCCGGCCGGAAGCGGCGCGGCGCGGCCGCGCGTGCGAACTCTGCCTTGGCGCTGGATTCGACGAGTGCAACGGCTGGTAGGTTAGTTTTGGACCTGATCCCACTTGTCGTAATTGCATTGCAACAGAGTGGCGCATTCAACGCAATTCTGCGTCAAACAATCGTAATACGTAACGACCGTATAGCCCTATGCAGCACCTCGGACTGATGTTCACGTTGGCGCTTCTGGCTGTCAACGTGTACGGGCTGATGCTCGCTGCCGGCCTGTATTGGCGCAACCGCTGGTTTGCCCTTGCGCTTGGCCCATGGCTGGGAGTGACAGCGATTTATGCGATCGAGTGCCACCATGGCCTTGGCCGGTCGCTGCCATGGCTGGGCCTCCTTTCGTCGGTCGCCTCGGTTGGGCTGGCCGCCTTCAGCCTGATCGGCTGGATGCCTGCCAGGGAAAATGAGCGCTTGACCGCGCTCATCCGCGAATGGCGCGCCGAGTTCGCGCCCAAGCGAATCCTGGGATGCATGGGCGTCTGCGCGGCCCTGTTTCTCTATGCGATGCTCTACCGCTTCAGCAACCCGAACGTCGACGCCTCGTCGGAGAAGATAGCCGATCTTTCCTTCATCTGCAGCTATTACACGGGCGCGACGATCCCCGTCCCGGATGCCTGGCTCTACCCGTATCATTCGACGCAGTACTACAGCTTCCAGCACTACGGAGCGGCGCTGATGGGCCGGGCGCTGCTGCTCTCCCCCGGCGCGGCCTACAACATCGCCTTTTGCATGGTTGTGGCCCTGGCCGGAACCGCGTTTTCGGGCGCGGTGTTCATGGTGGCGAGGAAGGCATGGGTCCGGGCGCTGGTCGTCGCCGCGTTCATCATCGGCGGCTCCGGCGTGACGCTCCTCGTCCACGCGACCGACGTGACGGTCCACCCGTGGACTGCCATGCGCTTCATCGGCAGCGCGCCGATGGACAAGGCCCCGCTCGGCACCTGGCTGCGGGAATACAACCTGAGGTACGGCGTTGCCGAGTCGATGGGAAAGCCGATGGACCTTCCCGGGGAGGAGTTCTCCTACGTGACCTACCTCGGTGATTATCACGCGCCGCTCTCGGGCTACTGTCTCCTCGGCCTGTGCGCGATGGCCATGATGCTTTGGACGCGCCTTCGCCTGGCCCGCTACGCGGTCATCGCGGGCTGCACGCTGACCTGGACGGTTCTTGCCAACACCTGGATCCTCCCCCTGCAGGGCCTGCTCGTCCTGGCGTGGCTCTTCGCCAACGGCCCCGACTGGCGGCGCCTCGTTCCCTCCGTCGCGGCCGGGGCGGCGGCGGTCTGGCTCGCGGCCTGGGTGTACCTATCGGCCTTCACCGCGGCGGCGGCGGACTACGGGACGGCCATAAGGCTGGTCCCGTGGAGGGAGCACACCCCCCCGCTCCTCTTCGCGCTCTACATGCTGCCGACGATCGCCCTCATCGCGCTCGGCCTCGCCTCGGGGAGCCCGCGCGGCCGCAGGCTTGGGTTGCTGTGGCTCACGCTCCTCGTCTTCACCGAGTATTTCTACGTGGATGATGTGTATTCGGGAATGTATGACAGATTCAACACGACGCTCAAGTGGTGGCCGTGGGTGATGGCGGGGACCCTGATGACGCTGGGCCCGGTCGTCCTGGAGCGGGCCGAGCGCCGCTGGGTCAGGGTCGTGGCGGTGATCTTCTGCCTGTACCCCTGCTTCTACGCGGCCGACCTCTGGGGGGTCATCCTGCACGGCCCCGCGGGCGCCGCCGGGCAGATGGACGGGACCTACTACCTGACGCAGGACGAGTTCCCGAGGCTCATGCTGGGGCGGCTCAAGCTCGAGAGGCCCGGGGTCACGGTGGAGAGGCCCGACGAGAACAAGGCCGCGTTCTCGGACTATTCGGCGCTTCCGCTCCTTGCGGGCCAGCAGATGTGGCTCGGCTGGTACGGCCACGAGCTCCTGTGGCGGGGATACCCCGCCGACATCACGAGGAGGTACGACCAGCTCGTGCTTCTCTACAGCGGAAAGATGCCGGACGCCGGCAGGTGGCTCCTCTCCCAGGGTATCGACTACGTGCTCTGGTACAGGCCGGGAGACTCTCCCGAGCTCTGGAGGGCGATCAACGGGGAGATCGGCTCGCGCTACGCATGGACCGACATCCTCACCTATCCGGAAGTCGGCAACCGGGTGGGATTCTGGAGGCGCCTGCGCGCGTCCGCGCGCTGAAGGCGCGTCGGCGTCAGGGGGCGCGGTCGCGCAACTTCTCGAACACGTGGAGTGCCGCGCCGACGACCTGGTCCATGTTAAGGTAGCGGTACTGCGCGAGTCGGCCGATGAAGGTGACGCCCTCTTCTCTTTCCGCGAGCTCGCGGTAGCGGGCCGCGAGGGAGTCGCTCTCGGGCCCGGGGATGGGGTAATTGGGGTCGCTTTCCCCGGGCCGGTACTCCGCTGAAAACTCGCGCACGAGGTTGGAGCAGCGGCTCAGCTGCCCGGTCACGTGCTTGAGCTCGACCGTGCGCGTGAAGGGCTCGGGCCCGGGATAGTTCACCTGGAGGACCGGCTGCACAAATCCGCTCTCCGGGACCTGGTCCTGCCCCAGTTCCTCCAGCGCGTAGCGCGCCGTGCGGTAAGGCAGGGGGCCGAAGCGGCAGCCGAAATATTCGTCGAGGGGCCCCGTGTAGATCAGGTGGCGGTAGCGCACGAGGGGGAGGACCTCCCGGTAGTCGGTCGCGAGTCGCAGGTCCGCCTTCGAAGCCTCGAGGATGGCCTCGAACATGGGGTGGTATCCGAGCTTGGGGAGCGCCTGGAACTCGTCGCGGAAATACCGCTCGTCGAGGCCGGTGTGGATGGGAATCCTCCTGCAGACCGAGGGGTCGAGGGCCTCGGCGGGCCGCCCCCACTGCTTCTGCGTGTATCCCTTGTAGAAATACTCATAGAGGTCCACGCCGACGGCGGCGAGGATCGCCTCCTTCGAGTTCGAGGGCGACGCGATCGGGACCGCGCTTCGCGCGAGGTACGCCTTGAAGTCGTCCTCGGTCGCGGCGGGGTTGCGGCTGAACTGGCGGAATGTCCCCAGGTTTATCGGAAAGCTCCAGTACGTCCCGCCGGCGAACACGTTGACGCGGTACTTTGCGGCGTGCCACTCGGTGAAACGGCTGAGGTAGGTGCGGACCAACTCCGAGTTCGTGCGGAAGTAGTGGGGCCCGTAGACATGGAAGAAGAGCCCGTTGCCGTCCTTGCGGTCGTGGCAGTTTCCGCCGATGTGGTCGCGCTTCTCAACGACAAGGCAGGTGCGCCCGAGCGAGCCGAGGCGCTCGGCGAGGACGAGTCCCGACAGTCCCGCCCCGACGATCAGGTAATCGTAACTGTCACGCATTCGCTATTTCCCGAGCCTATACAGGTCGCGGTGGAGGCGCAACGCCTTGGGCGCGAATCCCCACAGGCGAACCGACGCCTGCCCGCCGATGCGGTCCCTGAAGTGGATGGGCACCTCCTCGAAGCCCTCCGGCTCGAGGAGAATGGCCATGGCGATGTTCGCCAGGTTGAAGTCGGGCGGCACACGCCTTGCGGTTGCGGCGGCCAGGGGCGCCCGGTAAAGGCGGAAAGGGACATTCGTGTCGTTCAGGCGCGTGCCGCGCGCGACCTTCAGCGACAGGCGCAGGACGGAGCTGACCAGCCGCCTGGCCCAGCCGTCGTCCCTCGTCACCCTTCGCCCGTAAATGGCCGCGGCGTTGTTGCGCCTCTCCCAGACGCTGGCGAATCTCGACGGGTCGCACTGGCCGTCCGAGTCTATCTGGAAAATGAAGGGGGCGCCCGTCGCGGCCGCTTCAATATAGCCGACGAGGCAGCTCTGCCCGTGCCCGCGGTTCGCGTGGCGGTGGACCCGCAGTTCCGGCCATCCGAGGGCCGCGATCCTGGCGGGCGTGGCGTCGGTCGACCCGTCGTCCACGACAAGAATGGCGAAGCGGCCCTCGCCGACGGTTCGCGAAAGCTCCGCCCGCCATTCGGAGAGAACCGGCGCGATCGCGTCCTGCTCGTTGTAGACAGGTACGACGAGGACAAGCTCAGGCGTCGGGGGTGACACGGTGCGTCGGTCGCATGGGTTGGATGGAATCGGCGAGCAATCGTCGCAGCCGAGCCCGATTCTACGCAACGCCAAACCCGTGTCCGGCCGCCCGCGGACCCCCCGAACTCCTTCATTCAGGGATTTTTGACTAACTTGTATGCGGATTTCACGTACCGGCGGAGGCGCGGCGCGCCCCGGTCCGCGCCTGGGCCGGCCGGGGGCGGCGATCTTTCGGCTTTGCACCTGTCGCGCCCCCGTGCGAGGCTCGTCTGCACCTTGAATGATGAGACAGCTGGGCGGATGATGTCGGGGCGGTTCACCCGCCGGAGGCTCCTGAAGGACGCCGCCAGGATTGCCGCGGTGGCCGCGGCTTCCGCGCTCATGCTGGGACACGTGAGGCGCATGCTGGCCGAGGAGCCGCCCAAGGAGGGCTCGCTGCGCGACATCAAGCACCTCGTCGTCCTCATGCAGGAGAACCGCTCGTTCGACCATTATTTTGGGACGCTGGGCGGGGTCAGGGGCTTCGACGACCCGGACGCGTTGCGCCTCCCGGACGGCCGGTCGGTGTTCCACCAGCCCGACAAGGTCAACCCGGACGGCCATTTGCTGCCCTTTCATCTGGATACCCGGAAAACGAGCGCGCAGAGGATCCCGTCGACCAGCCACTCCTGGGGCGTGCAGCACGAATCGTGGAACGGGGGCCGGATGGACAACTGGCTGGCGGCGCACCGCAAGGCGGACGGGGAAAACGGCCCGTATTGCATGGGCTACTACACCCGCGCCGACATACCGTTCCAGTTTGCCCTGGCCGAGGCGTTCACCGTCTGTGACGCATACCACTGCTCCGTCCTTGGCCCCACGTGGCCGAACAGGATGTACCTGATGACGGGTATGATCGACCCGGAGGCAAAGGGCAACGGGCCGATCACGAAGAACATCGTGCCGACGGGTGCCTTCTCGTGGACGACGTATGCCGAGCGTCTCGAGCAGGCGGGGGTCAGATGGAAGGTGTACCAGCAGGCCGACAACTACGAGTGCAACGTGCTCGAGTATTTCCAGAACTTCCGGAATGCGCCCGCGGGCTCGCCGCTCCACGACAAGGGCGTGGTGCGGGGTCCCGAGGGCCAGTTCGAATACGATGCGAGGAACGACCAGCTGCCCGCGATCTCATGGGTGGTGCCGACAGGCTTTCAGTCGGAGCACCCCGATTTCATACCGGCCGACGGGGCGGCCTTCATCGCGAGCAAGATCGACGCGATCGCCGCCAATCCCGAGGTGTGGGCCAAGACGGCCTTCATCCTGAACTACGACGAGAACGACGGCATCTTCGACCACGTGCCTCCCATCGTGCCGCCGGCGGGCACGCCCGGGGAGTTCATCGGCGGAGTTCCGATCGGATCCGGGTTCCGCGTGCCCTGCGTCATTGTCTCGCCGTGGACCGCGGGCGGCTGGGTGTGCAGCCAACCCTTCGACCACACCTCCGTGCTCCAGCTGATGGAGGCCGTGACCGGCGTGCGCGAACCCAACATCACCGATTGGCGCAGGCGCACGTTCGGGGACCTGACGTCCGCGTTCCGGTTCAGCGAGCGCAGGGCGGCGCCCCCCGTGCTCCCCGACACGTCGGGACCGCTCAGCCTCGCAAAGTTTGCGCTGGGCAACCTTCCGGCGCCCATCCTGCCGGGGTCCGGCCAGCAGATGCCGACCCAGGAGAAGGGAGTGCGTCCGCGCGTTCCCCCCGGCGCCGGCCAGGGAAGCGCATGAAGAAGCGTCATTGGCTGGTCAAGCAGGAGCCCGAAAGCTACTCGTGGGAGTCGTTCTGGAAGGACGGCCGGACGGCGTGGGAGGGCGTTCGCAATTACCAGGCCCGCAATAATCTGAAGGAGATGAAGACGGGCGACTGCGTCCTTTTCTATGCGAGCGGCGGCCCAAAGGCGGTCATTGGGATTGCCGAGGTCGCGAAGCCGGCTTTTCCGGATGCGACCGCGGACGAGCCCGGCTGGGTCGCGGTCGAGCTGCGCGCGGTCGGCGCCCTTGAGAAGCCCGTTACTCTAGAGCGCATCAAGGCCGACCCCGGGCTCAATGGGATCATGCTGCTGCGCAACAGCCGCCTCTCGGTGATGCCCCTGACGAGCGGCGAGTACGCGCGGATCGTCGAGCTGGGCGGCAGGGCGTGAGCCAGGCGGCAGTGTCATTCGAGGCCAGTGACCTGGAGGTCACTGGGATATTCGATGCTGAACTTGAGCGGCAGCTCCTGCTTCTCCCCGGGCTTCAGGTCGAGCGTCCACTTGACCGTGCCGTCGGTCTCGGTCTTGGCCTCGTCCTCCTTTGGCTCGTCGACCGAGACGACGATCTTCTCGTTTCGGGAGACGGGCACCTGGTCTAGGACGTTCACGACCGCCGCCGCCTTCTTGTTGTTCTGGATGGCCAGCGTGAAGCTATAGGTGATTCGCGTCCTCTTGGACACGAGGCCGGCGTCCTCGGTGACGCGGCTGTTGAGCGTCCTCTTGACGGAGATCCCCTCGTCTACCCCCAGGGCGAGGTCCAGTTTCTCCCCCGGCATGACGGTTTCGATCCTGCTCGAGGCCACCAGGGTCCCGTCAAGGAAGACATTCATGGGTCCCGAAATCAGCGGGAAGTTGGAGGTGTTGGTGACCTTGTCCGTAAGGAATGCGGCCAGGACGTGCTTGGGGATGGCGAGGTATTCGGGCCGCGCGGTGAGAGTGACCGTGGTGATCGGGACCTTTTGCGACGAATTGTCGCTCGGCACCGTCGTCGCGACCGGAATCTTGAACGAGGCGCTCGTGACCTGGTTCCCGAGGAGGGCCCTTGAAAACAAGGCCGGCTCCGATCCCTTGTCCATGATCATGGCTCCGGGGGCCGCCAACGCGCCGCCGGTCGTCATCCGGGATTCCACGCTGAACGGAGCGAGTGACACCATGCTCTTTGCCTCATAGCCGGCCTGGATATTCATCACGTCGAGAATCCATCCCCGGAGGGGAGCGGGGGAGCCGCCGGCGGAAGGGCGCGCCGTCGAGAGGGTGAGAGCGACGCCGTTCCAGTCCTCGCCGGTGTTCTGCCTGACGATTCCGAAGTAGCCGACCGAGACCACGCCGTCGACGCTTTCCGCCCGGGCGTCATAGGACGGCGCCCATGACGCACCCGGAACCGCATAGCTCAGCGTGAGCCCGAGCGTTCCGGCGGTCGCGGCCTCAAACCGGATGGTGACGCTCTTGAAGCTGCGGACGCCGGCTCCCCTGAGTTCATCGAGCTGGCGCTGCGCCGCGTCCTCCTTCGCCTCAAGGTCCTCCCGCTGGTCGCTGATCGAGCGCTCCTCCGCGGAGATCTTTGACCTCTCCCCTTCGAGGAAAGCCAGGAGCTTCGCCGCGTCATCCAGGGCGAGGCGCGGCGCTTCCTTCGAGGGGGCCTGCGTCGCGGCGCGCTCGATCGAGTCGAGCGTCCCCCCCTGCGCCTTGAGGACGCCCGCGCGGTCGTCCAGGGCGGCCACCTGCTTCCCGAGCTGCTTGATATCGTCCTCCAGGGACTTCACCCGCTCATTGGGCGTGAAATCGACCTGCGTCGTCCGCGGGGTCACGTCCAGAAGGGTGGCCTGCGCCGTCCCTGAGCCCGCCACCTGGAGCGACTCGTCGACGAGCGCGGCCGGGAGGCGGTCCACGACCACTTCCACCGTGCCGGGCTGCCCCACCGGATACGTGAGCGTCCGGGTGACGACCGCCCGGTCGGCATAAACTGTCACCGACGAGATTGACGAATCGACGACGGCCGCCCCCAAGGGGGCGCACATGCCGAGGCAGAGGACAAAGGGAAACAGGAATGAGGCGAGGAGCTCGAGGCGGAGCGTCGTTTTCATGGGGTTCTTCCGTGCGCGCAATCCTGGGTGCGGTGCGTCCGTGGGGTTCATTGATCGGTGTGGCTGCGCAGGGGCCCTCGCGATCAGGGTTTGCGGACAGGTGCGATCCCTCGATGTTCCTCGGACGCCATTTGAGGGTCAATTTTGAAAGCGTCCATGTGCACCTTGGAGTCGGGCCGTGACGGGTGACATCGCTGCCCGCGCACAATATGACCATCGGCAGCGTGACCTTCGACGTCCGGCATGCGTCAATCGTTCGCCGCCAGGTCCATTTCACCCCCGCTCAGGCGGCTCCCAATCCCCATGATCTCATTCATTCGGCATGCGCTCCAGAAATCGCCCGGCAAGTGCCTTTGCTTTGCGGGCGCCACTGCCGGCCTCCTCCTGGCGCTGCCCGCCCACGCCGCCGACGTCGGCCCGAACAGGTTCGACTTTGGACCCGGGACCGCCGCGCCGGGATTTACAGCCGTGACGCCCGCCATGGCCTACAGCGCGCAGCGCGGATTCGGATTCGAGCCGGGTTCGACCGTGACCGCGGTCGTCCGAGGCGGGGATCCCTCCGCCGCGGGAAGGCACGGCTTCGTGACGAGCGACAAGCCCTTCCTCTTCTCGGTCGCGGTTCCGGAGGGCAACTACGACGTCACGGTGACCCTTGGTGATCCCGAGGGCGAGTCGGTGACCACGGTGAAGGCGGAGTCGCGCCGCCTGATGCTGGAGAGGGTGGCGACGGCAAAGGGGGAAGTCACGAGCCGCACCTTCGTCGTCAACGTTCGCAACTTCATGGTCCCGCCGCCGCCGAAGAACGCGCCCGGGGGAGACCGCGTCGTCCTCAATGACCGCGAGAACGGGCCGGAAGGCCTCTCGTACAGCTGGGACGACAAGCTGACCCTCGAGTTCAACAACACGCGGCCCTGCCTGGGATCAATCGAGATCAGGCGGGTCGACAATATCCCGACGGTGTTCATTGCCGGGGACTCGACCACCACCGACCAGAGGCGCGAGCCCGGCGCGAGCTGGGGCCAGATGCTGCCGCGGTTCTTCAACACGGGAGTGGCCGTGGCCAACCACGCCGAGTCGGGCGAGACGCTGAAGTCATTCATCACCGAGATGCGCCTCGCGAAGGTCCTTAGCCAGATGAAGGCGGGCGACTACTTCCTCATCGTCTTCGGGCACAACGACGAGAAGAAGAGCTGGCCCCAGACCTACGTAGAGGCCAAGACGACCTACAAGGATTACCTGAGGGTCTTCATCGCCGAGGCGCGCCGCCTCGGGGCGACCCCGGTCATCATGTCCCCGGTTCAGCGCAGGACGTTCGACGCCGCCGGCAGGATCCGCAACTCCCACGGCGACTACCCGGAGGCGGTTCGAGAGCTCGCGAAGGAGGAGGGCGTCGCCTTCATCGACCTCTCCGCGATGACCACCACCCTCTACGAGGCGCTCGGCCCCGAGAAGGCCTACCTCGCGTTCTCGGGCTACGGCCCCAAACGCGACGCAACGCACCACGACAACTACGGCGCCTACGAAATCGCGAAGTGCGTCGTCGCCGGCATCAGGGCGAACCACCTCGACCTCGCGAATTGCCTCATGGACGACGTCCCCCCCTTTGATCCGGCCCGCCCTGACGACCCGGACACGTGGACGCTCCCTGCGAGCGCCGGGCGCATGACGCAGCCCCCGCGCGGGAACTAGGGCCCCGGTCCCCGCTCGGCTAGTCGTCCGGGCGCCGGACGAGCCGGCCCGTCTCGGCCTGCGGCGGGGACGCGGACGGCGCCGGTGCGAACTGCGCCGTCGGAAGGAGGTCCCGTCCTGACGCGGTCTGCAGGGCCCCGTCCCTGACCGCGACGTCCTCGACCCGGAAAAGCTGCCCATTGCGGCGCAGGAACATGTCGAAGTCGGCGGAGTCGAAGGGGCGGCTCCCCCGGCGGCCGAAGACCACGGTCTGGTTGCCGGTCTCGTCGACCACGCGGTCGCGGTCGAGCCCCCTGCTGACGGCGAGGGCCGCACCACGGGTCGGGTAGGTCGCAATGAGCTTGGGATTGGGCGCGGGGCTGAAGCCCATGTAGCCCGGCACGTTCTCCGGCGATATCATCTGGAGGACGCGCAGGCCGTTGCGCCCGTCGGCGACGAGGGCGTACATCGACGCGTTGACCGAACCGATCTGGACGGCGCGCGTGTCGTCCAGCGCCCCGTCGGCATTGTAGATCTCCGCCAGCCGCGCTGACTCGGGGTTCTTGATGTCGATGATGGCAAGGCCCTCCGCGCCGTCGGCAGCGTACAGGTATGTGCGCGCCGCATAGAGGCCCTGGGCGTCCCGCAGCGGGACAGTCGCCGCGGGAAGCGGCCGGGGACGGTCCGGATCGCTCAGGTCGAGGACCTTGACCCCGTCGTCGTCGGAGACGAACGCGTACAGGAACTGGACGGCGAGCTTTCGGGGGTTGTGGAGGAATCCGCCCGGCGCCTTCCCGACGATGCGGGGACGCGTCGGGTCGCTGACGTCGACGACGGCGAGGCCCGCCGTGCATGTCACGTAGAGGCGGGTTCCCGCCATGAAGGCGTGGGTCGCCCCGTCGAGGGCGCCGCCCGGGTTGAAGCGGGTGACGTCCGATTCGCGGAAAAAGTTGTCCGTGGGATCGCCGTCGAGGAGGGTCCCCGCCATCACGGTCACCAGGCCCTCGTAGCGGTCGGTGACGTAGACGTACCCGTAGATCCTGCTGATCGGCTGCTCCTCGTTCTCCGGCCTGTGGGTCCTCAGGGGATCGATGGCCTGCGTGCTGGGGAGGACCACGCTCGTCGCGTACCTCGTCCTGACCCAGAGGCGCTGGCCGAGCGGCGACACGGGCGCCGAGACGAGCCGCTCGGAGAAGCCCTTGTTGGCGACGTTCGCCACGTCGAAGACCTCGAAGCCCGCCGCCCCGTTGGCCGCGTAGAGGTATTCTCCGCGCAGGGCGAGGTCCTGGATGTCCTCGCCGTCGTGGTGGTAGGCCGCCTTGAGGATCCCCCGGTCCGCCTCGACGTGCTGGCGGTAATTGTCGGGGTAGGCCAGGCGCTCGAGGTGGCTCCCATACGGGGCCTGCGGCTCGTCCTCCTCGGTCCAGGCTACGGCATCGAATCCGTCCCTCCCCGACCCGACGTAGGCGTAGCGGCCGAAGAAATTGACGGTGCCCGTCCCGAACCCGAGGAGCTGGGTCATCCACGCGTTGTTGTCCCGGGCCGCCGACAGGTGACAGTCGGTGCAGTTCTTTGTCGTCCCGACCGAGCCCGTCGCGTGCGGAAACGTGGGGTTGAACGCCTGGCCCGAGTAGCCCTCGGCCGAGACCGTCTGCTGCTGCGCGTAGACCCACTCGCGGTTGGCGTTCTGCGAGCCGACGACGACGGCGCTCGACGAGCGCAGCACCGCGAGGCGGTGTCCCTTGTAGGTGGCGTCCCTTCCGAGCATGAACACGTCGTCGCGCACCACCTGGGGGTTGTAGCTCGTGTAGTTGCGCGAAGTCGTGCCCTCGAACTTGTTCGCCTCGACCATCTTGTTGGCGCGCATCGGCAGGTGGCAGCCGAAGCAGCTGGTCACCCACGAGGTGTGGCAGATCTGGCACGAGATGTTGGAATTCGCGTGGGCGAGCGCGGCGTTCAGGATGACGGGGCCCCCGGCGGGAACGTCGCCCCAGCTCGCGCCGTCCCGCCGGAGCGTCTTCGCGTAGGCCGACTTCGCGTTGTAGTGCAGCGAGGAGGGGTCGATCGTGTCCATCGTCTGGGGGACCTCCCAGGCGACGTCCGGCGTCATCATCGAGCGCTGGAAGAGGCGCCTGCCGACCCAGTAGAAGCGCGGGCCCCACGGCGTCGTCCCCTTGGAGAGATCCATGGGCCGGACGTCGCCGCCCTCGAACGTGCCCCCGTTGCCCGAGGTCATGAGGGTCGGCCTCCGGTCGATCGTGCCGTGGCAGTCGACGCACTCGATCGAGGTCGCTGCGCGCGTCTCCCCGTACAGGAGGCCGTTGCCGTGGACGTCGCTCTGGAAGTGGCAGTCGACGCACTGCATCCCGCGGGCCAGGTGCACGTCCTTCAGGTGGACGGCCTTTGCGAACTTCTCCGGGTCGTCGTGGTCGATGGGCTTGTCGTCAAGTGTGAGCAGGTTGCCCTCGCGGTCCTTCTTGAAGACGGCGCGGAACACCCAGCCGTGGCCGTGATAGTCGGCAAACTGCGTCTGCCTGAGCTTCGGGTTGAGCTCCGCCACCTTCTCCAGGAAGTCCGGGTCGCTCCAGAGGCCCCTCGCCGCGGCGGCCTCCGGGTTGCGCTCGAGCGACGACGCCATCTCCTTCTCGGTGGGATTTTTCTGGGCCGCCGGGTACATGAACTCCCCGTCGCTCTCCTGGTCCCACCAGGTGTAGCCGAGGAACGAGTTAACGAAGAGGTTCCCCTGGTGCATGTGGCAGGTCATGCACTGGCTCGACGGGATGCTGCGGGTGAACTGGTGCACGATCGGGTGCGCCTTCTCGCGCTTCGAGATCATCGGGTCGCCGGAGAAGCTCAGGCCCTGGTTGCCGTACTTCGACCACCAGCCCGAGTTCGTCGGCGACCGGTCGTTCGCGTAGATGACGTGGCATGCAGCGCAGCCCGACGACCGGTAGTCGCCGGGATGGTCGTTGGATCCCATGAACCCGAGGAGGGGATCGTTGAGCCGCGTCTTCTGGAGGTTCAGGTAGACGGGGTCGATGCGGTTCAGGGTCCCGAGCCCCCGCTCGGAGAGGCGCCGGGCAGGGTGCCCGGGCGAATCGAACGCGTCGGGATTGCCGAGATCCTCCTGCTTCTCGCCGCCCTTCTCGAATACGCGAAGGATGTTCGAGGGCTGGCTCACCTCGAAGCGCGGAAGGGGCTCGATGAAGGGCAGGATGCCGTGGAGGCGCGTCATCTCGGGGGTCACCTCGATCGGGCTCGTGAGCGTCAGGGCTACACCGTCGGCCCCGTAGGCCTGGCCGTAGCGGTAATTCTTAAAGGGAGCGGACCCGTTGTTGTAGAGCGCGGCGCCCCAGAGCATCGCCCCGTGCGTCATCATGCTGGTCTCGACGTGCCTGACCACCTCGCCGTGGCAGAGGCCGCACGCCTTGTCGGCCACGCGCAGATCGGACGGGTTGACGAACTGGATGAACTCCCGCGACTCGTGGTTGAGGAGCACGGACGAGTCGGAGGGCTTCGCCGAGCTCTGCCAGAAGACGGGGTTCCTCGGTGCCACGTGGGCCTTGCGCATCGTGAGGCCGGGCGTCGGGTCCCCGCCGTGGCAGTCCACGCAGCCGAGGACGACGTAGGGGGATGAATGCATCTCCTCGGTTCCCTGGTGGCACTCGATGCAGCCCGCGCTCTTGCGGTGCGCCTCCTCGGGGCTCTGGTCGATCCAGTTTGGCGGCTTTGGAGGGGCGGGTACGCTCTCGGCCGACCTCGCGTCGCGCGCAACCGCGATCGCGGGCCCGAAGATCGCGTCCGTGGGCGCCCCGGCTGTCTGCGCCGGCGAACCCCCGGGGAGCGCGAGCGCGCAGGCGGCCGCCGCTAGCCACGGTCGGAGTCCAGGGGTGTGGGCGGGGGAGGGCATCTGTGCGTGGTCCCTGGGTCAGTAGGTGAGCGTTGCCGCGAGGATCGCGCTGTACAGAACATCGTCAACCTTGCCGCCGGCCGACGCGGGCGTGAACCCGGGGACGGGGGGCTCGGTGGTCGCGTAGATGTCGCGGTAGCCGTTCGCCGGCAGCAGGAATCCGCAGCCCGCCGAGACGACGACATTGCTGATCAGGAAGGGGCGCCACTGGACGCCGACGCTCAGGTCCGTGCCTATGTTCGTGCCGGCCTGGTTCGTGAGGAGCACGGTCTTCAGGGGCGCGGCCGTGTCGAAGAAGAGGTAGTTCGCGTTGGCGAACGCGCGCAGCTTCGGGGTCAGGTCCGCCTCGGCCCCGACTCCGTAGAGGATGAGACCCGGGTTAACAAAGTTGGCCTGGCCCTCGAAATTGCCCCCGGCCCGCAGGTCCGGCAGCAGGCTGAAGCGCTGCTTCAAGGGCACGGAGGTCCCCGCGAGGTTGAAGCTCTGCCTCACCCAGTAGCTGAACGGGCCGCCCGTGAAGTTCGCATTGTCGGCGATGGAGTCGAAGCCGGTCGCCCTCCCGCCCTGGGGGTCGTGGTCGCCCGAGGCGAAGAAGAACGAGGCCTTGTAGCGGATCCAGTCGCGGTCGTAGCTCACTTCGAGCGCGGCCATCTCGGCCAGGATGTCCTCCGGCCTTCCGGCGATGCCGTTGAACTCGTCGCGCCCGGTAACGAGGTAGGCCGCGTCCGAAACGTTCCAGCGCCCGAGATGGCCGTCGCCCGTGAGCCCGAGGTAGTAGCTGTCCACGCGGTGGGGCACGACGGTGCCGATGGGCGCCGGGCGGACGAGGAAGCCGTTTGCGTCGTAGTGCGTGTCCGGCTGGTCGAAGCTCGCGAGGACGCTGACCTGCGCCGTGTAGCCCGGCAGGAGCGTGTCCTGCCGGTAGAGGTTGGCGACCGCGACCACGTCCCCGCGGCGCCGGAACGAGTTGAGCCCGGAGTTGGTGTCCTTTTCCCGCAGGTCGAAGACCGCGACATTGTACTGGTAGCGGTTGCTCGCATAGTTGCCGAAGAACCGGGCCCCGAGGTTCGTGTCGTTGAAGACGAAGCCCCTGAAGTCGCTGTTGAAGGTCTGGTTGCCGATTGCTACCGCGCAGAAGTCGTAGTTGGGCGAGAGGTCGGCCAGATGCTTCTCAAAGAAGGCCTCCTGGAGGGAGACGTACGTCCTGTTGCGGACGGTGGCCGTCGTGCCGACGAGGCTCCCCGTGTCGGACGAGAGCCCGCCGCTCAGGAGGCCACCCACGTCGCCCGGGTTCGTCACGCCGGCGTTGTTGGGCGGGCTCTCGCTCCCCGACGTGAGCGATCCCGTGGGGCTCGGCGACACCTCGCCCGTCTCGTGGAAATCGACGTGGTTGAAGTCGAAGACGGGCTTGATCCTCAGCAGCCAGTCGACCGGCTTGAATGCCGTGTCCCCCTTGAAGAGGTCGAACTCGAGGGCGAGGTCGGCCGTGAGGAGGTGCGTCCCGCTCGACCCGAAGAAGTCGGACTCGCCCGGATTCGCGGCGCTCGGCTGGCTCGGCACGGGAAGCGACCGGTCCTCGCCCACCACCGAGGCCGACGCGGTGAGCCTGAGAAAGACGTCCTGGCCCCGGATCGGCAGGTCGCCCTTGAGCAGGCTCTGGCGGTAGTAGTGCCAGAATTCTGGGTCGGAGTGGTAGTAGGGCATCTCGTCCGAGTCGCCCGACGTGTAGCGCCTCCAGGGCATGAAGCTGATCCTCCAGCGGTCCGTCACCGGCTGGGATCCCGGGACCGGGCTCCCCTGGCCCGCGGCGGGGGTTCCGGTCGGCGCCGTCCACAGCTCCGGGATGAACAGGTTCTCGCGGACGCGGGCGCGGGGCAGCTTGAGGGGGTCGGGAAGCGGGGCGAGCCCGTAGCCCGAGGCCGGCGGCTCCGGGACGGCCTCGATCGCGGCCCTCACCGGCTGGAGGCCCCCTGAGGGGACCGGCGCCTGCGCAGGCGCGCCCGGCCCCGCGAGCTCATAGGTCGAGGAAAAAGGCGACTCCTGCGGAACCGTGGCGGGAAGCCACGCGCCTGGATCCGGGTTGAACGGCGGGGCGCCGGGCTGGGCTGCGCTGCCCTCAGGCACCCGCGTGACCCGCAGGGCCGGGGGTATTCCGGACCCGGGGGGCGGCGGAAGGGCGGCCCCGGGATCGACGTGGATCGCGCCAGGGGCCGCCGGCGGCGGGGCCTTGCTCTCGCGCTGGTTAGGTCCCGGCACGTCGGGCGGCGGCGCGTCGGGATCCGCGGCGAGCGCCGCGGTGAGCGCGGCCAAGACCGCAGCCAGCCTGGCCGGTCCCTTCATCATGGGACCGAGGCCGTCAGGTCGCGCGTTGCCTGCGGCACGGGCGGGCGGTTGTGGTAGACGTGGCAGCTCGTGCAGCTGTGGGCCGCGCCCCCCTCGGGGCTGTGGCACCTGACGCAGCTCTGCTGGGTCGGAAGGATGACATCCGAAGTGTGCTCGCTCGCGACCGCCGCGTGGCATTCCGAGCACGCCATCGAGGCGTGCATGGCGTGGTTGAATGACGCCCCGGGAAGCCAGCGGTCGGGGGTCTGCGGCGGCGTCACGAGCGGGGCGGCGTTCTCCCGCCAGGCGACCTCATGGCAAAGCGCGCACCCCTCAAACCTTGCGCGGGCGACACCGGCGACGCGCCCGACGACGGCGACCGGCTCCGTCCTTCCGTCGCTCAGGAAGACCGCGCGCTCGAGCTCGTCCACGCCGCGCATCCGGCTTTGGAGGGAGCTGATCTGGCGCCGCACGAAGGAGTCGATCTCGTGGCGGCCGGCGATGCCCAGCGTGCGCGATGCGTAGTCGGCGTACTGGACGGGCAGGCTGCGCAGGTAGGCGCGCACGAAGGCGGCGTCGCCGTGAGGCAGCTTCATGCCCGGGTTTCTCTCGTCGAAATCAAGCGCATGGCAGGCGCGGCAGCTCTGCTCGAACGAGGTGGGCGCCATGTAGGCGCTCGAGGCGTCGGGCCGGTGGCAGTACTCGCAGTCCAGGGCGCGGCCGTTGACGAGCGGGATGTTGGCGCCCGTGAGGTGCAGGCGGTGGTTGAACTTGAGCGTGTTGCGGTCCGGGGAGTGGTCTCGGAGCACGCGGAACTCCGGATGGTCCACGGCGAAGCTCGTGATCACCTCGGTGAGCCCCTCGGCCGGCCGCCCGACCGTGTTGACGATCTGGCCCGGCGGGATGCGGCGCATGAAGAGCACGGGGGACATCCCGGCGCTCAGCAGCGCCGCCGCGCGCATCTGCTTGGGGTCGCCGTGGCAGGCGACGCAGGTCTCCCCGTCCACGGCTGCCATCGGCCCGGCTCCCTGGTGCTCCCTGTGGCAGACCGGGCAGGACATGTTGACCGCCACGTCGGGATGGTGAAAGGCCTGCGCCTTGTGGCATGCGAGGCACGAGCTGTCCATTCGCGAGAAGTCCTTGGGGTGGCTCCCGGTAAGGACGTCCAGCCGGAGCGACGTGCGCGACGCAGCCAGGGCGCTCAGAAAGAGATCGTCGAAGTTGGAATTGGCCTCGACGTGGCAGAGGACGCAGCCCTTGCCCCAGCCCACGCGCTCGGTCAAGTGAGAGAACTCGGCGCCCGAGTGGCTGCGGGAGAGGGGCCTCGGATCGACAAACGGCTCGCGCATTGATCCCGAGAGGCCGATGAGGAGGAAGCCGAGGCACGCCGCGGTCACCGCCAGCGACACCAGCCCGCGCCGCGCCCGCAGGCTGCGCACGGGCCTGCACCGGGCGATCTCGCGGCAGCAGCGCCCGTCCGGGAGCGGCCCCGCCTGGCAGGGGCCTCCCCAGTCCGCCGGCCGCGTGCAGGTCCAGGTGCCCTTGGTCTCGCCCGGCTTCAGCGCGAGGCGGGGAAAGCACTCGGTGGTCGCCCGGCACTCTCCCGAGGGGCTCGGGCCGACGCGGCAGGGGCAGCCCTCGGCCGAATGCCCGCACACCCAGTCCTTGTTCGGCCGCTCGTAGCGCTTCGAGTCGAACCCGGGCGACGGCGCGCGGCCCTCCTTCATCGCGCGCCTCCCGAGTATGCGTAGACGAGCACGACGTGGACCGCGATGAAGAGCAGCATCCCGTAGGTCAGCGGGATGTGGACGAAGAGCCAGCCCTTGAGGACAAGCTGCATCGACCAGTGGAGGTCGAGCATGTCCTTCTCGCGCAGGAGCGCGGCCAGCTCGCCCGCCGTCTTCTTCTCGCCCTCGCTCAGGTAGCGCTGGACCTGCCCCAGGTCCGCGAGGAGCGAGTTGACCGTCCTGCTCGAGCCGACGAGGTGCGGCCCAAAGTTCGCGGGCCCCTTGAGGAAGTCGCTCAGGCGCGCCGCGTAGAAATCCGCGAGCGTGCTCGCGCCGGCCGCGGGTATGCCGGCGAGGACCAGGGCCTCCGCCCGCTCGCGGAGCGCCCGCCGGATGACCGGGATCCGCTCGAAGGGCACCTCGCCCCCGGCGCTCGTGAGGCGCTCCGGCAGCGCCTTCGAAAGCCACCAGCCCGCGATGCCGCTGAGCGTGACGCCGATGAAGAGCGCGGCGAGGGCCGCCTCAAACGGGCCCGCCGGCATGCGCATGCGCACGTGCATGAGGAAGACGAGCCCGGCGAGCATCCCGACCCAGGAATGCACCCTCATCCAGGCCCGGGAGCTCACGAGGGGCAGGAACGCCAGCTTCTTGCGGGCGTTGTAGGCCGTCAGGTAGACAACGAGCGCGAAGAGGCACCAGCCCGTCAGGTAGTCCATGTGGGGGTGCGAGGGCTCCTCCCGCCGGTACCCCCAGACCGCGGCCACGCCGGCGCCCAGGAGACCGAGCCAGTAGGCCAGGCGCTTCAAGGTCCTTCGCGCGCTCATCGGTGAAGCCACTTAACCAGGTCGTCGAGCGTGTTGAGGTTGATGCGCTTGAGCGCGTCATGGGGGCAGGCGCGCTCGCAGGCGGGCCCCCCGAACTGGTCGATGCACAGGTCGCACTTCGTGGCCTTGAGGATCGAGTTGGCGTCGCTTGCCACGAGGATCGTGCCGTCCCGGTCGCGGACCTCGACCATCCGGATCGCCCCGTAGGGGCAGTTGTTCGCGCAGGCCGAGCAGCCGATGCAGCTCGCCGGGTTGATGACGACGCTCCCCTCGAACATGTCCCTGTGGATCGCGCCCGTGGGGCAGCCGATCATGCAGATCGGGTCCGTGCAGTGCATGCACGCCTGCGCGACCATGATGTTGTTGTGGACGGGCCCGTGACGCAGGAAGCGCGGGTTGTTGTCGTGCGTCGCCGCGCACGCCCGCACGCAGTCGTCGCAGCGGGTGCAGTGGTCGAGGTCGATGACCATCGTCTCCGTCCCGTTGAAGAACCTGTTCTGCGTGACGAACTCCATCATCTCGCCCGTCACGCGGGAGTCCGCGGCGGCGGACTCCGCCGCCGCGCTCTCCCGGGTGCGCGCATCGGTCCGCACGAGCGGGGGCAGGGCGGACGCGGGCATGGCCGGCAGCACGAACTGCTCGATCGCCGGGGCGGGGATGACGAGGACGTGCGTGTAGCCGATGACGCGCAGCGTGTGCTGGAGAGCGACGCGGCTCTCGGGCCGACGCCAGTTGTGCGCGATCTCGTCGAAGCCGTACATTCGGCCCGAGCCCAGGTAGTTGAGCGTGCGGTGCCCGCTTCCGAAGCGCTGCGTGACCCGCGCGAAACCGGCCCGCACCATGACGACGCTGTTCGGGTAGTCCCCCTCGCTCGCGATCGTGGACTCGAGCGCGGCCGACGCGCCGGACTGCACCAGCTGCTTGTACTCGCCCGACCAGTCGTATTCCCCGTAGGTCTCGAACTGGGTGGCGTCCATGAGCGCCTTCTTCGCGTCGGCGCCGAGGTACCTCATGAAAGGCATCTCGTCCAAGTACGTCGAAAGCGCCCTCTCGCGGTAGATCGCGTCGATGAAGGTCCTCAGCTGCGTGTCGTACCGCATCAGGTCGCGCAGGCCCTGCCAGCGGATCTCGAGGAGCTCGGCGCCGCCCGCGCTCGCCAGGATCGTCGCCGTCCGCGGCATCCGGGAGAGCGCCGCTATCTCGCCGAAAACGTCGCCCGCGCCTATCTTCGCCGTGCGCTGGCCGCCGAGCACGCGGGGGATGTCCTGGAGGATTATCCCCGGGGTCGTGTCCTTGTCGCTGAACTTCTGGCTGACCAGTCTGTCCCTCCCACCGGAGGCCGCGACCTCGTCCTCGGCAGAATTGGACCAGAGCTGGGCGATCGCCCGGAAGATCCCCCGGCGCGCGGGCTCGCGGCGCCCCACCAGGGCCGGGGGCAGGCCCGGGCTCAGGACGACCTCGGCGGAGCCGGAGAGGACCATGAAGGCCGAGGTGCCGTAGTCTCCCTCGCGCACGATGATCTCGCCGGCCTCGTACGAGCGAAGTCGGGCGTCGTTCCTGAGGATGTCGGCCAGCTGGGCCGACCGCGGGAACGACTCGGGGTTCATGTCCCTGAACGGCGCCGTTCCCAGGAGCCGCCTCACGTCCATTTCGGACGTGTCCTCGCTGAAGGGCTTGTCCCATCGCCTGGGGCGGTTGAGGGGTGCCGCGGCGGTGCTCATCAGGCGTCTATGACCAGCGCGGTCTTCGGCCGGCATATGCAGGCCAGGCACGAGCCCTCCTCGACGTCCGCGCCGTGCCCCCCGATGTACTCCACCTCGCCGGACTTTATTGCGACGATGCACGAGCCGCAGTTTCCGGCGCGGCAGCCCGCGTCTATCTTGATGCGGGCCTCCTCGGCGAGCTCAAGGAGGGAGCGGCCGCCGCCCTGCCAGACGAGCTTGCGGCCGGACCGGGCGAAGGTGACGTCGAGCCCCCCGCCGGGGGCGAAGGCGACCCCCACCTTGGATTCCGGCTTCGCGGCGCGCTTGACGGACGCCGGGCCGAAGGCCTCGAAGTGCACCCACTCGTCGGGCACGCCCCAGGCGCGCAGGTCCTCGGTGATGCTCTCCATGAACGCCCCCGGTCCGCACAGGAAGTACTCGTAGTTGTTCGACGGCAGGAGCCGCTTGAAGAGGTCGACGGTGACTCGGCCCTCATGGTGGTAGTCGCGGTCCCTCACCTCGCTCGCCAGCGGCTTCGAATAGCAGACGTGCACCCGGACATTCTTGTTTTCCGCGGAGAGGGCCGCCATGTAGTCCCTGAACATGTGGTCCTTGCCGTTGCGCGCGCCGTGGAAGAACCACACCTCGCGGGGCGAGCGGGACTCCAGGAGAGCGTTCGCCATGGCGATCATGGGCGTCACGCCGACCCCGCCCGAGATGAGGACGACCGGGCGCTCCTGCTCCAGGTCGAGGTGGAAGTGCCCGTTCGGCGCCTTGACGTCGAGGATGTCGCCCTCCTTCACCCGGTCGCAGAAATACGAGGAGCCGACGCCGGGGGGGTGGGCGCTGTCGGGCGGGGGCGGGCAGCGCTTGATCGTGACCCTGTAGTGGGTGGGCCGCGCGCTGTCGGAGAGCGAGTAGCACCGGATGACCGGCTTCCCGAGGCCGGGCACGCTCAGTTGGAAGGTCAGGTACTGGCCCGGCTTGAATGGCGCCAGCGGCTTCCCGTCGTGAGGGGCCAGGTGGTACGAGAACGTGTCGGCGCACTCCATCACCTTCTTTGTAACCGTGAACTTCCTGAGCCCGTTCCACGCCGAGGTGGCCTCGCTGGCGCTCCTGATCTGGAGCTGGGCCTTCTCGATCTCGAGTTCCAGGCGCCTGCGCTGGAGGAGCGAGCGCTTTCGGTCGCCGAGGAGCGTCACAATCCCGGCGGCCGCGACAAAGCACACCTGCAGGATAAGCCCCGCGATGATGAGCACGCCGGCGGCCATGGCCGGGTGCTCGACGAATGAGCTTGGAATCCTCGTCAGCATCCGCGACGACACAAACGGACGCAACGGGCCGGGTCCACGAAATATGGCGCAGAGGTTGACGCGCTAGAGTGGAAGATCGTTAGATCAGCGGAGGCCGCACGGCGAACACCATGAAAATGCGACCCGCGATCAACCGAGGCCTGGTCTGCGCCCTGGGCCTTGCGGCGTGCGGACCGCGCCTTCCCGGCGAAACCGCGGCGCTCGGGGCGGCGACCTGCGCGACCAGCGGCTGCCACGGGGGCGCGGGCGACCGAAGCGACCAGTACGCGGTCTGGTCCCAGCTCGACGCGCATTCGCGCTCGTACGCGACCCTCACGACCGCCCGCGCGGCGCGGATGGCGGACGCGCTGGCGATCTCCAATCCCGCCGAGAGCCCCCGCTGCGTCGTCTGCCATGCGCCCCTTTCAGGGGTCAGCCCGACCCGCCTCGGCTCCGGCGTCAGCCCCGAAGAGGGCGTCTCCTGCGCAAGCTGCCACGACTTGCCCGACGGCTGGCTGCGGGGCCACACCCGCCGGGACTGGACGCACGCCGACCGCGTGGCCGCGGGCATGCGCGACCTCGGCGACCTCTACACGAGGGCGAACACCTGCGTCGCCTGCCACCAGGACATCGATCCGGCCCTCGTGAGCATCGGCAGGCACCCCGCCCTCATATTCGAGCTGGACGGCCAGACACAGGACGAGCCGAGGCACTGGACCGAGAGCGCCGGGAACATTGGCGCGCAGGCCTGGTTCGTCGGCCAGGCCGTCGCCCTGCGGGAGGTGAGCTGGGCCCTCCTCAACGGCAACGCCGACGCAGCCCGCTCGGTTCCCGAGTGGCAGGGACTGGGCTGGCTCATCTCCCGCACGGGCCTGGATTACAAGCTTGCGCCGCTCGACTGCTCGGCGCCGGCGCCCGCGGCCTTCGCGACCGCGGTCCAGACCGCCGACCTGCTCGCCAAGCGCGCGGCGCAGTCATGGGCGCCGCAGAGCGCAGGCGAAGTCCTGCGCCGGCTTGCCGCCACGCGGGGAGATTTCCTCGGGGCCGGCGCGGACCGCCTCACCCGGGCCTACCGCGCGGAGCGGCTCGTCCTCGCGCTCGACCGCCTCCTGTCCTCGCTGCCCGCTAGCGAGCGCCCCCCAGGATCGTCGGCGCTCCTCGACAAGCTCTTCCAACTCGCCCAGTCGCGGCCCGACTTTGACCCCGCTCAGTTTGCGCAGGGGCTCGACGGATTCGACCGGTCGCTCAGCGCCGGGAGCTAGGGTGGGGCCCCGTCAGTTCCCGGAGTCCGAGGGTGCGGGCGTCACCGGCGGGCTCAGCAAGGGCGCACGCGGGAAATTCGCATAGGGAAGCCTGACGCCCAGGTACGTGAAGCTGTCGGCGCGGATGGCTGTGCTCGGCTGGAAACCCTCGGTCCCCGAAGAGGAGATGAGGTCGTCCTGGTCGACGCCGTCCCCGGAGACGCCGATCGCGCCGATGAGCACGCCGTTTCGGTAGAGCGGGAAGCCCCCTGGGAAAATAGTGATTCCGTCGGGCAGGTTCCCGTTCACGGCGCCCGTGCCGTTGATCAGGGGGGCCGAGTACCGCTCCTGGAGCCCGTTGAAGGGCCCGGGGGGATTGCCGTCGATCCCCGGCGCGTAGAAGCTCTGCGCCAGGAATCCAACGGCTCGAGTCGAGAGCGCGAGCGTGTCGCTCGAGAAGAAGAGCGCCGTGCGCGCCTTCTGGACCGCCACGTCCCAGGAGAAGACGGTCGCGTCCGGCGTGCGGAACGTGCCGAGGACGACCGGCGGCTGGCCCGCCACGTTCGGGTTGCTGACCACGGCAATGAAGACCTCCGCGGGCTGCCCCGCGGGAAGGCGGATGCCGGCGCGGGTGACAAGCGACCTGGCCGCGGCCGCCGAAATGATCTGCATCACCTCGCTCGCGGACAGGCGGGCCTGCCCGGAAATGGTCCCGTGGGCTGGGTCTGCGATGATCGGCGAGCGCACCTCGCCGAGGACACCCCCTATGACGGCCGTCGGCCAGGATACTGGCGCAGGCGCGATGAGGCCGGTGGAATCCGGAGTCGCGGGTGCCGAAGGCCCGGGGTTGCTTGAGACGTAGGGAAGTGCGAAGCCCCCGATGAAGATGTTGGACGCCAGGATCTCAGGGGGGGGCTCGTAGCCGACCTGGCCGGCAAGGGCCACCTCCTCGTTGACGTCGGGCCCCGTGATGCGGCCGTCCTCCACCTCGGGGCCGGCCCCCGTCACGCCGATTCCCGCCACGAGCGCGCCGTCCTCATAGATCGGCACCCCTCCGGGCGACCCGTAGAGGCGGGTCCCCGGGATCCGGCTCCCGTCGATGTTGTGGAGGCTGGTCACATCCGAGAACGCCAAGCTGGAAAATCCGACCCCGACCAGCGGGCCGGGGGGCGTGTTCTCGATCCCGGGCGGAAAGTGCTGCTGGATGATGAAGCCGGCGGTGCGGGACGTGAGCGCCTCTCCGCCGCTGCTCAGGAATACCGCGGTCCCTGCCTTTGAGACCGCGATCGCCGCCTGCGCGGCCGAGGGCGCCTCCTCGCTGCCGGCCTGGCGGACCAGGAGGGCGCGGCCGTCGCGGTCGACGATGGCGATCACGAGGCCCGGCGCCAGCTGCTCCGCGCTCCCCTCGGCCTGCGCGTAGATGGTGGCGAGGTCGCCGGCCGTCAGCCCTGCGGCGGGCGCCCGGGACGCCGCCGCCAGGACGCTGGCGCACGCGAGCGCGGCCCTCAGAATGGGGAGCCTGCAGGCGGTTTCCGGGATCACCCCGCGAATCAAAAGATTTAGCCGCCTAATGCCATCCCTTTCTGGCGGCCCATGCGGTCGCGGCCCCTATTTCTCCAGGAGCCTTCGGACCGAGAGGAGCTCCCTGCGCTGCGCCCCGTCCATCTTCGGGTAGCCCAGCTTCAGCTTCTCCAGCGTGTCGACGATCACCTGGGAGATGATCAGGTGGGCGTTCGCCTTGTCGTCCGCCGGCACGGCGTACCAGGGCGACTCCCTCGTGCTCGTACTCGCCAGGCAGTCCTCGTAGGCGCTCCGGTACTTGGTCCAGTACCCGCGCTCCTCGATGTCGGCGCGGCTGAACTTCCAGTTCTTCTCCGGGTCGTCTATGCGGGCGAGGAACCTGCGGCGCTGCTCCGCCTTGGACAGGTGAAGGAAGAATTTCACGACCCTCGTCCCGTTGGCGTGGAGATGCCTCTCGAGGTCGAGGATGGAGCGGAACCGGTGACGCCAGACCTTCGCGCTTTCCGCCTCGCCGTCCGGCAGGCCCTCGCCCCGGAGTATCTCCGGATGGACCCTCACGATCAGCACCTCCTCGTAGTAGGAGCGGTTGAAGATGCCGATGCGCCCACGCTCCGGCAGGCACCGGGTCGTGCGCCAGAGAAAATCGTGCGCAAGCTCCTGGGCGCTCGGGTGCTTGAAGCTGAAGACCTGGCAGCCCTGGGGATTGACGCCGGACATCACGTGCTTGATCGCGCCGTCCTTGCCCGCCGCGTCCAGCGCCTGGAAGATCAGGAGGAGAGCGTAATTGTCGCTCGCGTAGAGGAGGTTCTGCAGCCTCCTCATCTGGTCCCGGTGATGACCCAAGATCTTCTCATAGTGCTTCATCGACCGGTAGTACGGCTTCACGCGGGTCGGCCGGTGGGAGAGGCGCACCCGCCCGCCCTCCCGCACGCGGAATTCCTTGGTGTCGATTTTCACGTCTTCCCCCAGGGGTCCGCGGTCCGTTTCATGCCCCCTTTTTCCCAAGCTTGGGCTGGACTGTCAACCGGCGGGGCGGCCTTGCGGACGCGCGGATTCGCGCGGTCCCCGATTCGCCGTCGGGTTCGGGCCCGGTAAGGGCGAACCAGAAAAGGGCTGACAAACGGGCCTCCCGGAGCACACGGTCCGCGCGAGATGACCCGTGGGGAAGCCGCCAACGAGACCCTTCAGCAGAGGAGCCCGGACGTGACGGGCGCGAGATCATCGAGATGGGCCCTGGTGGTCATTGTCGCGGTCTCGGTGTTCCTGCGCCTCGTCCTCTGCGAGAGCGGCGGGCAGTATTTCTTCGGGGACGAGCTTCGGTACGGCCGCGCCGTGCAGCTTTATTTCGCGCTCGCGAGCGGGGACACCCACGCCGTCCGCGAGATTCTCGCGCTTCCCGACCATTCGCTCTTCACGTGGCTGGGCGCGGTGGTGACGGCCGTCCAGCGCGTGCTGGCGCAGGCGACACCGTACGGCGACTGGGGCCATCACCCGGAATTCGCCGCGTTCACGATCAGGCTCGGCTCATGCGTGCTCTCCCTGTTCTCGGCGCTCAATGTCCTCCTGGTCTACAGGCTCGCCCGGGCCGTGCGGGCCGACCGCGAGGAGGCCGTGTGGGCTGCGCTCGTCATGGCCGTCTCCAACACGGCCTTCTATTATTCCCGGCACCTGCTGCCCTACGACTGCGCGATCTGCGCGGGCCTCCTTGCGATGCTGGCGGGCCTGGGGGCGCCGACGGTCCCGAGGGCTGCGCTCTGCGGGATCCTCGCGGGCTGCGCCTACCACCTCTACAACGGCTACTGGTTCCTGCCGCCCCTCGTGTTCCTCGCCTGTCTCGGCGGGTGGCGGCTCCAGCCGCGGCGCGCGCTCCTTGCGTCGGCGCTTGGAGCCGGATTTGCGTTCGCCGTGGCGTTGCCCCTCCTCCTCGGGACCATGGCCGGGGGAGCCCAGTATTGGCGGACGCTCGCGGCCTTCAGCGGGACGGTCACCCAGGGGCTGTTCTCGGAGGGCTGGTCGCTTCCCTGGGCCTACCTCTGGGCGTCCGAGCGCTGGATGGGCGCGGCGCTGGCCGCCTGCGTGGTCCTCGCCGTGGCCCGCGAGCTCGGGGCGCGCCGCCGGCTGGACGCTCGCGCGGCCACCTGGCTGGCATTGCTCGGCGCGGCCTACGGGCTCCTCGTTTTCTCCTCGGTCGTCATGGAGAGGTTCGTCGTCTACGGGCGCACGGTTAAGCCGCTTGTCCCCCTTCTTTGCCTCCTGGCGGGATGGGCCCTGAGGCGCCTTATCGGCGAGCGCACATGGCTGAGGCTCCTGGTGGCCGCCGCGCTCGCCGTCTCGGGCTTCACAAGCTTCACCCCTCATTTCTCCCGTGTTTTCCCGCGCGAGGTGGAGGTCGCCGTGCTGCGCGACCTCGGCAACCCCAAGCACAGCCTGAGCGTGTCCGGCTCAATCTACAATCCCCTCTCCGTGCCGGTCGCGAGGCCGGACCTGGTGCTCGTCAATGCGCAGATGATCTTTCCCATCCGCTCGTACATTGGATACCCCGCGGGTGCGACCCTGCTCCGCATCGAGCATCCGCTCACCTATCCGCCCTACCAGTTCGAGGGCCATACACCGCGCGAACGGGCCATCCTGAGCGGCGACGACATCTCCATCCGGCTGATCAGGCTCGCGGACCCCGGGCGGGTCCCCGACGACCTGCCGTTCCCGCTCCGCTATCAGAACGCGGACAGGCCGACCGGCAAGTGACTGCGCCGGGGCGGCGCGCGGTCCGCGCTCACGGCACGAGGAGGGGAATCGCCTCCTCCGGTCCGCGGTAGGAAGGGGGTAGGTGGAGGCCGAGGCCGTCCCTGATCTCGACGGCCTGAGACTCAATCTGCACCGACGCCGGGGCGAGCCCTTCGCGCGTGGCCCTGAGCGTGATCGTGCCGGGTGCGAGGGTCGAGCGGATCGCCACCCTGTTGATGCCGCATTCCGTGGAGAGGTAGAGGTTGTTCGTCGAGTTGAGCATGGCGCTGTCGATGCCGCCCCGCCAGACGGCCGGTCCGTCGACCGAGAAATCCACGCGCGCCTCGTCGGTCGGGCAGCGGTTGCCATCCGCGTCCACGGCCTCGAAGTCGACGAGGGCCACGTCCGAGCCGTCGGCCTGGAGCCCGTGCGGCCCGGTGTGGACGGTGAGCCGGAGCGCCTTGGGCTCCCCGGCGGTCTTCAGCTCCTCCCGCGCGACGACCTGGCCCGCCCTGGTGGCGACGGCGCTCAGCGTCCCGGGGGCGAAGGCCACGTTGGGAAACGAATAGACGAAGCCCATGCTCATGCCCTGGAGGAGCTCGGAGCCCGGCACCCGCCCGCCGCCGTAGGTGTCGACGAAAAGGCCGGGCTTCGTCGCGACGCCGAGGGACTTCCCGTTCAGGAGCAGCTCGACCTGGTCGCAGTGCGAGGCCGCGACGTAGACGGTCTTCGTCGTTCCCGCAGGGTAGGTCCAGTGCCCGACAATGTGGATGTCGGGCACGGCCGACTGCATGACCCGCGAGACAAAGAAGAGCTCCTTCGGCAGGCGGACGCCGTCCACCTTGCCGCTCACTCGCAGGACCTCGCTCGCGTCCTGGCGTCCGTCCGCGTCCGAGTCCGAGAAATAGATGGAGGAGTAGGCCGACCACCTCGAGTGCGCGGGATCCGGGTTGTCGATCCGGTTCTCCAGGTAGCTCGTGTAGCGCACGGCGCCGGCGAGGGCGAACGACTCCGAGTTCCAGTGGTAGGTGTCTCCGCCCTGCCCGGGCCGCCCGTTGGCAAGGCGCGGAGCAACGTGGGGCTTGAAGCCGAAGTGCGGCGGCGAGTAGTCGTCCCAGATCCCGCGGGCGGCCTCGTCGCGGAAGTCCTCGGTCTCGATGAGAGGCGCCCGGTCGCGGCGCGCGACGCTATAGCCGCGGAAGATGTCGTCACCGGCGACCTTGTCGGTCTGCGGGGCCTGGGAGATCATGACCCCGTAGTATTCGCAGATGGGGGTCAGGGCCTTGTTTGCGTCCGGCAGGTCGTTGTCCCTCGTCCCCATGGCGCGCCCGCCGTTGGGGTCCCACTGCTTGCGCAAGTCGACCATCTGGGTCATCTGCCCGGGGGTCACGATCGTGTTGCCCGCCTCCCAGAAGAGGATGCTCGGGCTGTTGCGGTAGAAGATGATTGAGTCGCGCATGACCTCGGTGCGCTGGTCCCACTGACGCCCGGTGACGTCCCTCTCCTTGTCGCCCGCCGGGCACACCTCGACGATGCCGTACTTGTCGCACGCCGCGACGTCGGCGCGCTCCGGCGAGACGTGCATCCAGCGCAGGTAGTTGGCGTTGCTTGCCCGCACGAGCGCGGCTGTGAAGTCGTGCATCCAGTCAGGGTAGGCCCCGCCGAGGCCCGCCCAGTCGTCGGCCGAGCGCTGGGAGTATCCCGTAAGCCAGACGAAGCGGCCGTTCAGCCAGACGCCGCCCGTGCCGGCCCCGCCCTTGAACGCAGTCTGCCGGAATCCCGTGACCGTCCGGCACACATCCGCCGCCTGTCCGTTCACGGTGAGGATCGTGTAGACGCTGTAGAGGTAGGGATTGTCCACGTCCCAGAGGCGCGCCGGCGCCAGCCGGCCCGAGGCCGTGAAGGTCTCCGTCTGGCCTGCGACAAGGTCCGACGTGTTTCCGGGCAGCACGGCGCGCACGATCCCGTCGGCGTCCACGATGACCGCCGAAAGCGTGATGGACGCATAGTCGCCCGTCTCGTTGGAGACCTCGGACTCCACGCCAATGTCCACGGTCTTGCTGGCCACGTCGACGGCCTTGGGGTAGATGTAGACTCCCGTCGTCTGGAGGTTCTCAAAGAGGGGGAGCGTCTGGTAGATCCTGCCCGCGACGATCAGCTTGGCGTCCCGGTTGAGGCCGCCGAAGTTCGGGTTGAAGTCCTTCGCGTTCCATTCGAAGGGCGTGCCGGTCGCCTCCTCCTTGTAGTCCGCGCTGTTGTCCACCTTGACGGCCAGGATGTTGTCCTGGCCGCCGAAAAGGGCGGCCTGCGTGATGTCGAGCCCCACTGCCGTGATGCCGTTCTCATACTTTCCGATGGGCTTCCCGTTGAGGAAGAAGTGGCCAGCCTGCCTCATCCCGTCGAATTCGATGAAGACCTTTTGGCCCTCGGCGGAGGCGGGCAGCTTGAAGTGCTTCCGGTACCAGCCGATCCCGAGCATCTTCTCGCCCTGGTCTCCGCCGCCGTGGCTGATGTACGCGCGGTAGGTGTCCGTCTCGTTCCACGTGTGCGGGAGACTGACGCTGGCCCACGAGGAGTCGTCGAACGCCGGCTGGTCGGCGCCGGCCGCGTCACCGAAGGCGAATCTCCAGCCGGGGTTGAAGTTGTAGGTCGCGCGCGGCGAGGCCGGCGCCGCGAATTTTGCGCCCACCGAGAGGCCGCTTGAGCCCGGCGCCGGCGTCGCCCCCGCGGGAGCGGTGGAGATGCTGGTGGAGCAGCTCGCCGAGCACAGGAGCAGCGCGCCCAGGACAGAGTGGATTACGATGGGGGATCTCATTGGGTACGGGGATGGGGATAGGGAGGGGCGCGATTTCGGCCTAGGGGGACGGTGAACCCTGGTTGACGTCGCTCGGCAGGTATTGGCCCACCCATTCAAGGGATTCTATCATCGTGCCGAAGTGCCTGCCGTCGGGACCGCCCTCGGGCCGGCCCGGGAGCTCGTCCACCGGGCTCGGCAGGTCGGGGCTGGAATTGAGGTGCGGCTGCACGTCGAAGCTGGTGCCGGAAATCCCCGGGATCGCCCTCTGGCGCTTTGCCTCCCTCAGGAGGGTCTGCGCCGCCTGCCGCCCGATGGCCGAATCCTTCGTGATATAGGCCGCATAGGCCATGGGATTTCCCGGGGTATGGGCGCAGTAGTTGTGCCAGGCCGCCCAATAGGCGGGATGGTCGATCACAAGCTCCATCTCTGCCATGATCTCGGTCGTTCCGAAGAGGAGGTCGAATGGGGAGGGCCCTCCGACCCCTCCACTTCGGGGTCCCCCGCTCCTGGGCGGCCCATTGGGACCGGCTGGCGACCCAGCGGGCGGCGCGAATCTGGCCGGCGCGGGCTCGCCCTCGGCGCCCTCGGGGAGATGGGACCGGCCCATGAACTTTCCGGTCGCTGGGTCATACGCGCCCGCGCCCAGCAGCTCCCCGGGCTTCGCGGCAAGGGCGAGCTGGGTGTCCATCCCAGCCTTGATCTTGGCGAGCCACTGCGGATCGAGCGTGCGCTCGTATTCGGTCAGCCAGGTGGCGCAGTAGCCCGACCAGTCCGTGCCGAAGGCCGCGGTCGTGTACTGGCCCCTGTTGTCGGGATGGATCGGGTCCATTCGCTTCACGGCGGCATAGGTCGCGTCCGCCGCCAGCTGCTCCCGCATGAGGTCGCCCATGCGCTCGTCGGTCGAAAGGAAGTAGTAGAACCGCTTGAGTCCCGACTGGCTGATGCGGGGCTGCTTCGCGCCGTCGCCCCAGTGGTTGACGTTGTGCCGCGAGCCGAGTGGAGCGAACTGCCCTAGGTGGTGCACGCTCACCTCGCTCGTGTTGCGGGTCATGGCCTCCGCGAGGCGGAAAAGGTCCGCGCGGCCCGTGCGCAGGAAGCTGTACCAGAGCCAGTAGTCGGGCAGCAGCTCCGTGTTGTTCCAGGCCTGCCCGCCGATGTCGTAGCGCCACATGTGGCGGACCTCGTCGTACATCCGGCCTATGTCGCCGAAGTCCCAGAGGCCGTACCAGGAGCGTTGGTCGACCTGGTCGCGGTAGAAGTCCTCGGCGGTCTCAAGCTGGTCCTCGAGCGAGCGGCGGGTGGCCGTCGAGCGGTCCGGCAGGCTCCAGTAGCCGAAGGCCCGCTGGTCGTGGTAATACTGCGGCGCGCAGACGAGCATCGCCGGATCCGCGCCGGCCTTTGCCATCGTCACAAGGTCCGCGTTGGCGGGCACTCCGTCGCAGGCCCAGAGCGTCATTTCGCTCGTGTTCGCGACCCCGAGCGGCGAATCCCAGCCCTCCTTCCAGTCCTCGTAGGCCATCTCGAGCCCGTGCCCCCTGATGTCGTAGTGGCGCATGTCCATTGCCGGGACGTCGGGCGACCAGAGCCAGACCCGGAGCTCCCCCAGGGGAGTCGTCGCCCCGTGGATCTCGAACGCCGCGGGATTCTTCTGCCAGAACTGCCTCACGTCCACCGCGATTCCCCCGTCGGCGTCGCCCAGGAAGGCGATCCCAAGCGCGCGTTTGCCCTCCGCGGCATGCAGCCAGGAGCTCCGCCCCTGCGTCCGCTTCCAGATCACGAACCCGTTGGCATTCGCCTGCGTGAGCTTGTAGTCGTCCCAGTCAGCGATCTCGCGGATGTATTTCTGCTGGAGCTCGGTGTACTGGTCGGTGTTGGGGATCCTTTTCCCCGCCACCTGGTCCGGAAAGACCCTCATCTCGCGCCGGCCGACGAGCGGCTCCACGGGCTCGGCCCACATTCCCTCATCGCCGCCAAATCGGACGTGGCGGTTGATGACCTCCTCGCGAAGTGGCACGGAGAAGGAGAGCCCGAGTCCCTTGATGAAGTCCTTCTGGCCGTCGCTGTCGAAGACGAAGGAATGGACGATCCGGATGGAGCCCAGGCCGGCGTTGAAGTAGAGCCGGACGACGAACGGCAGCCAGGACCTGTCGGTCGAGGTCGACTTGTGGTCGCCTTCGATCTTGACGACTGCCCGGACGGGGCCCGACTGCTCAAGCGTCACGGCCTTGATCCGGCTTACAAAATCCTCCTCGGTGACCGTCCCGGCGCCGTCAAGGTCGGGGCGGTCCGCCAGCCGGCAGATGAGCTTGCCGTCCTGCGCGACCTTGCGATCGCCGATCGATATCGACGCGATGAGGATCGAGCCCTGCTTCGGCACAACGACGCGCATCGTGCCCGTGTCGATTGTGATCGCCTGGTTGTCCTGCGTGCAGGTGATGGCCGCCGCCGGAGAAGGGGCCGCGCCGACCCCGAGCTGGAACGGACCCGCCAGGTCGCTGGTGGCCACGATCGACTGGCCGCTCCACATGATGGAGCCGTCCGGCCAATAGGCCATCGGCCAGACCTGAGCGGGCACGACCTGGCCCGAGGAGGTCGTTAGCACGAGAGAATCGCCTTTCTGGACCTTTCCCCTCGGCCACGGGACGCCCCAGCTGACGCTCTGCGCGACCGAGGGAGGCTTGCCATCCAGCCAATTGAGTGTGACCGGCGGTGCGGGCTGGGCGAGGGTCGTGCGGGCAATCAGCGCCAGCGAGAGGAATGCACACGACCTGGTGATTTGAGCCACGGGGAAAGCGCCACGACGGGCGGCGGGGTTTGCCTTCATTGTCTTGGGAGACGCATGGGACAAGCCTCGCGGACCGGATTAATTTTCAGACAGTCCGTTTCGCGCCATGGCGTCCACGGGCATGAGGGCGACGGGACCGACAAGGCCGCAATTGCGGACGCTCCGGGTGGAGGCGTCGAACGGGCAGCATTCGAAGTTGATGAGATTGGCCTCGCGTTCTAACCCGCCGGAACAGCGACCCCGAGCTTCTCAGCCCAGGTGGCGAGCGCCGGCATTATCCCGGGGAAAAGCTGCACTCCCTCGGCCAGCTGCTGCGCCCGACGGCGCGACCCTGTTTCGCCCGGCATGCGGACCCTGTCAAAGCCGGGCCGAGCCGGCACCGCTCGGCAGGCATCGGCCAGCCACGACGTCTGCCTCATGAAATCCTCGCGGCTGCCGAAGAGAGCCGGGTCGATGACCTGCAGGAAGACGTTCGCCGACCATCCCTCGGAGGGGTCTGCGCGGCCGTGGCCGGCGAGCCCGCTTGTGAGCGCCTCGATGAGGAGGCCGAGCGCGTAGCCCTTGTGGCCGTGGTCGAGGCCTCCCATTGGAAGGAGCCCCCCGGGGTTGTCCCCGAAGAGGTCGGCGGGATCGTCGGTGGGGTTCCCGTCGCCGTCGACCGCCCAGAGCCCGGGAAATCGGCCGCCCTCCGTGAACAGGCGCTTGGCCATCCCGTTCGTCGTGATGGACGTCGAAATGTCCATGATCACCGGCTCGCCGTCGGTGGGCCACCCGGCCGCGAGGGGGTTGGGCGTGAGGAGAGACCGCCGGCCGCCGTGCGGGGCCACGCCGCCGTTCGTTGGATCCGAGCACGTGAGAAGGGCAACCATTCCCCGGTCCGTGACGGGCCTCAGGTACGCCGCGAGGCAGGCAGTGTGGTGGCTCCTGCGGATGACGACGGTGCAGGTCCCCTGTTGGCGCGCACGATCGGCCGCCAGCTCGAGCGCCCGGACGACGAGCCACGGACCCGGCAGGCGCCGGCCGTCCCACGTCACGGCCGAGGGAAAGTCGGCCGCCACGATCGGGTCTCCCGACTTGGCCATCCTCCCCGCGTCCAGTTCCCTGAGGTAGAGGGGCAGCAGCTGCAGCCCGTGGGTCGTGTAGCCCAGCAGGTCCCCCTCGACGAGGATCGCGGCGACCGCCTCCGATTTCCCGGACTCAAGCCCGGCGGCTTCAAGAAGCGACCTGGCGAAGGCGACGAGGTTGCGCGCCTGGAAGCTGCCGGGGGCCGTTGGCATGGATGGGGACGAGAGTCTGACCGGCTGCGATCCGGGATCGGGTGCCCGGAGCGGGTCGGCGCTAGGGAAGGCCTTCCGGGGCCATGACGTCCATGGGTGTCAGGACGACGGGGCCGATGAGTCCGGAATCGCGAACGGGCCAGGTGGAGGCGTCGAACGAACGGTACTCGAAGTTCACGAAATTGATTTCGTAGAAGCTCTTCCAGTTCACGTGGCGGATGTCGAGATCCCGGACGCGATTGGCCGCGACATTTGTGACCTCGATCTCAAGGAGATTTTCACCCGGGCGCAGGGACTCCCCGAGCTCCACGCTGAACGGCGGGCACCAGAGAGTCGCGATCTCCACGCCGTTGAGGCGCACGCGGGCGCTCTCGGCGACGCGGCCGAGGTCGAGGCGCCAGCCGTGGGCTGGCGCGTCCGGCGGCACGACGAACTTCAGGCCGTAGACGGCCGTGCCCGCGAACCTCTTTGTCTCGAGGTCGTCCTGGCCCGTCCATGAGCCGAGGTGGAACGTGTGGTAGTCCCCGGGGATGATCGGTCCGCCCTCGACAAAATGGACGCTCCAGTCGCCGGTGAGGACCCGCGCCTGCTCGGCGGCCGGCCGCAGGTAGGTCCACTCGGGCCCAAATGGAGCGGCGCCGCCGTACAGGCGCAGGATGTACGATTGGCGGGGCTCCATCTGGAGAAAGACTTCGACGCCGTCCTTCCCGGGCCTCGTGGCGGCGACTCCCATGCGGTCCGCCAGGAGCGGGTCGAGTAGCACGGCCGAAGCCGCGGGGCGCGAGAGGGTGAACCATTTCTCAAGCGGCTTGTCGCCCGTGTTGACGATGAAGTAATCGTGGCCGCTGTCGCGAAGGCGGCGAATGCAGAGGACCCCGTCGTCCGCCATCTGCTCGCGGGGAACGCCGGCCTCCTCGAGCAGGGAAGACAGGTCGCCCCGCAGGGAATCGCGCCCCGGAAGGATAAGGCCCGAATCCAGGTGAGCGCCTCCTGGTCTCATCTCCTTGGCGTCGGCCTCGGCCATGGCGACAACGTGGCGAAGCTCCGCGCGGCGGGACTCCAGATTTGCGAGGCCGGGGACGTCCCCTGGAAAACCCCCGGCAAAAATGACTTTGCCACCGCTTCGCCCCAGGTCGACCAGGCGCCGGAGCGTCTCGACGGGCATGAAACTGCACGGCGGAACCACGATCGCCCGGTAGTGGTTTCCCCCGAGGACGATCGAAGGGGCTCCGCCCCCCGACCCCGGGGCGGGGCCCTCGACGCGGGCGCCGGCGAGAAGGGAGTCGGTCACCTCGTCGTAGGCGTAGCCCTTGTTCCAGAGCTCCATGGCCGCGTCATGAAACGCGCTTCCGATCATCCACTTGCCCGGTGAGGCGAACTGCTCGACCAGGGGGTCCGCCTCCCGGCCGCCATGCTGCGCCGCGGGCGCCCCGGGCGAGGCCGGTCCAAGGCGCTGCCAGAAGTCGGCAACCGGGAAATAGAGGAGGACATCGTTGTCCGGCCTGCCGGCCTGCAGGATCGACTGGCAGCGCGTGGCGTAGGCGTTGAAGGCCGGGAGATCGTGCCAGATGCCCCCGTTGGGCCCGAAGTTGACCGCGGCATAGAAGAGCCAGCCCGGCCAGGGGGCGTCCGCCGGGGAGTAGGGGATCCCGTGGAAGAACATGTGGTTTGTTCCCGTGAGAAGGAACCTGTCCGCGACCGCCTTAAGCTGCGAGAGCGGCACCTGGAAGTGCTCGCCAAGCCAGGTGAACGTCTCGGAGGAGGAGAGCGTGCGCCCCGTGACATGCGCCGCGGACGACGCGAACTTGAGCATGGGGACCTGGTCGCTCCCCCCGCCGCCGAACGCGCCCTCGGTCTCCGGGATGTCGGCGGTCGCGTAGACGTCCTCGATGTTCGCCGGGGCCCCGTGCGCCTGCTCCCGGGTCAGGCTCCCCTCTGCGTGGCTCCAGGCGGTCCACCTCGCGATGTAGGCCTGGTGGAGCTCCCCGATCGTCCGGCGGTAGTCCTCCCTCACGCGCGCGGCGGTGTCCGGGTCCCCGTCGCCGCCGAGCTCGGGCAGGTGCCCCCGCAGGTCGTATCCGCGCCTCTTGGAGAATTCATCGAAGAACCCTGGCGTCCAGTTGGCCCTGAAATATTCAAAGGAGTCGTGAAACTGCGCGCGCGGCATGGCGCCGCCGTAGTCCCTGAAGGCCGAGGTGAACCGCGAGAGGAAGGTGTCCAGCGACTTGACCGAATAGGGATCCGCCACGTTGCCGACGTCCCCCGGGGCCGCCCGCTTGACCTTCTGCACCGGCTGGATCCCCGTGAGCGTGTAGAGGATCCATCCCGCGCCGGGCGCGCTCCATGTCAGGCGAGCGTCCCTCACGCGATCGGTGAGGTCCAGCCGGCTGCCGCCCGGCCCGACCGCCATCATGCAGATCAATTCAGCGTGGCCGCCGGCCTTGACGATCCCGTCCACCGTGCTGTCGACGCCCCCGCCGGTGAAGCCCGCCCTCACGGTGGCCCTGGCGTTCAGTTCCGCGAGCGTGATGCTGCCCGACTGCGAGACCCTCCCGTCCGCTTCCAGGGGATACCGCCTGAGGACGACCGACTCCGACGCCTCATCGGCGGGTATCCAGGGCCCCCCCATCGGCCAGCCCGTGCCCGTCGTCATGTCGACTCCCATGTCGAGGTTCCCGGCTGCATGGGTCGTCACCGAGAGCATCTCCATCCACTTGGGCGAAAGATAGTCGATAAAGCGGCCCTCGTAGCCCTTGGCCCCGTAGATGGGGCAGATCTCCACCCCGCCTATCCCGGCGTCGCGGTACTCTCCGAGGAGCCTTTCAAGGTTGGGCGCGTCGACCGCGCTTCCGAGCCACCACCAGCGCGTCCACGGGCGGTTGATCCGCGTGGGCGCCGGCCAGCCGATCGTCTCCACCTGCCCGGCGGGGGCGCCGGGCTCGCTGGCCGCTCCCGGGGACGCGAAGAGAAGGGGGGCCAGGAGCAGGCTTGCGGCGGTGGCGGGGCGCATGGCGGCGGACTTGAAGGATTTCAATCGCCGCTATTGCGGCGGGTGGGCGTCGCCGCCCTGGAAATTTTCCACCCGGAGGCCGTCGACGCGCTCCTTCCATAAGGCGGGTCCGTAGCTCGCGGGAGGCTTCGGCCCCCAGCGCACCGAGCAGTCGCGAAGCGTCACCTGCCGGGCGTCCTGGAGATGGATGCCCGCGATCACGACTCCCGCCTCCTGGACCCCAAGCTCCTCGGGCGGGCGCAGGTCGATCCTGCTCGGCCAGTCGGTCGTCTTGGCGATGTCGAGCGTCACGTCGTCGAGCACGATGTCGTCCGGCGCGCACTCGGGCGAGCCCTGGATGAACACGCCCGCCTCGCCGTGCGACACGATGTGGGAGAAGCGCAGCGTGCCGAGGCGCCCGAGCTTCCCGCCCGGCACGCGGGGGTGGGCGCTCACGTAGATTGCCTCCGAGGCGCCCCACCAGCCGTTGGGCACGGGGAAGTAGAGCTGCGAGCGGATGATGATGTCGTGGGCGACAATGTTCTCCACGCTCCCCCCGTCGCGCATCATGATGCCGATTCCCCGGCCGCACTGGTTCACGACGCAGTCGGCGAAGACGATGTTGCGGATCGCGCTCACGGTCTCGGAACCTATCTTCAGCGCGCAATCGTGGGTCGTCAGGACGCAGCCCGAGACGATGACGTTCTCGCAGGGCCCGTACTGGGCGAACTCGCGGCTCGCCTTGACCACGATCGCGTCGTCCCCGCACTCGACCGAGCAGTCGGTGATTCGCACGTTGCGCGAGTGGTCGGGGTCGATGCCGTCGCAGTTGGGGGCCTTGAGGCTGTTGCGGATCGAGATCCCGTGGACCGAGACGTCCTCGCAGCCGGCAAGGTGGAGCGACCAGAATGCCGCATCCTTCAGGTTCACGTCGCTCACCCGCACGTGGCGGCAGTCCTCGAAGAGGATGAGGCGCGGCCGCCAGTCCTGCGCGTCCTTCTTGCCGTAGATGTAGGGGCCCTCCTTGCCGAGGAACTCCAGGCCGCGGCCGTCGATCGTCCCGGAGCCCGTGATCGCGACATTCTCGGCGTGGCGCGCCCTGATGAGTATCGAGTCGGGGTAGTCGGAGCGGAGCGTGCTGGCAATGAGCCGCGATCCGGCCTCGAGGTCCAGGACCACGTTCGACCTGAGCTCGATCGAGCCCGACATGATCGTGCGTCCCGCGGGGATGGCGACCGTGCCCCCTCCGGCCGCGGCCGCGGCGTCGACCGCCCTCTGGAGCGCCGCGGCGTCGTTAAGCGAGGCGCTGAAGTGGGCCCCGTAGTCGGCGGGCGAGAAGGTGGCCGCTGCGCCCGGCAGCGCCGCGCCAAGGGCGACCAGTGAGAGGATGAGTTTCATCAGCGGGGGCGCGGGTCCGGGCGGGGCGCTCAATTCCTGACGGGCGCGGTGTCGGGCGAGGCCACGTTCTCGCAGTCAGTCACCTTCACGGGGGCCCCGTCGTCGGCCAGAAAATGCACGTTGGTCATGGTCCAGTCGCGCGCCTCCCGGATCTCGCCCGCCTGCTTCCCCTGGGCCGTGACGTCGAGCCACTTGACGGCTCCTATGGGGTCGCCGGCCATCCCCGCTGCCGTCAGGATCCGGCCGGCCCCGGTCGCCGTCACTGACGCGATCGTGATGTCGCGAAATTTCACATATCCCCTCTCGGGAGGCTCGACCGGCGTCGTCAGCGTCGTCCAGTAGGCGGGGTAGTCCTTCATTCCGGCCGGAATCTTGGCGGTGCTGTACGAGGGGTTCCAATCGAGGTCGAACGTGAACGGCAGCCGCACGCCCGTCAGGGTGATGCCAAGGGCGAGGATGTCCTCGACGACCCCCCCGCGGGTCCTCGTGGACTTGAACCGGAGCCCCTCGCTTGTGCCGATCCCGGTGTCGTGGTACGCCACGACGTGGCGGATGCCGCCCGAGGTCTCGCTGCCAAACGAGACGACCCCGCCGCCGCGCCGGCAGATGCAGTCCCGGATGACGACGTATTCCGTCGGCCGATTCACCCGTAGTCCGTCGAAGTCGCGCCCGGCCTTCAGGCAGATATCGTCGTCGTTGTTGTCGATGTCGCAGTTCTCGACGAGGACGCGCCGGGACGAGTCGATGTCCACGCCGTCCGTGCTTGCGGCCCTCACTGCCCCGACGGCGAAGTTGTCCGTGATCCGGATTGCGTCGACCGTTATCCTGTCGGAGTAGGTCACCTGGACGTTCCAGAATCCCGACCGGCGCAGGCTGAGGCCCCTCAGCGTCACGTCCTTCGAGCCGAAGACGACGACCAGGCGTACGCGCTGGCAGTCGTAGTCGGCGGCCCAGCGGATCCCGCGGGATTCGTAGCTCTTGCGCAGTTCCCCATATTTCTTCCACCAGAAGTCTCCCCGTCCGTCGATCGAGCCGTTGCCCGATATCTCCACGTCCTCCTGGTCGACCACGTTCAGCAGGGCGGCTGGCCACGGCATCTCGATCCCCGCTATGCGGGTCGGCGTCAGGGGATACGCCGATTCATCGAGGGTGGCGAGGATCGTCACGCCATCGCCGACCTGCAGGCGCACGTGGCTCTTAACGAAGAGGGCGCCGCAGAGGTAGGTACCTGGGCCGAGCGTCACGACTCCGCCGCCAGCCGACGAGCAGGCGTCGATTGCTCCCTGGATCGCCGGTGAATCCAGGGTCGTCCCGTTGCCGAACGCGCCGTACGAGGCTGCGTCGAAGACCCTGGGTGACGACGGGGCGCGCTGGGCCCCGACATGGCTGGCCCATTCCGGGAGAACGGGCAACGGGGGCGCCGCGGCGAGCGCGGCTGCCGCGCACAAGAAAAGCGCGCCGAGGGCAACGGGGGTCTTCACGAAGGCGGGGGGTTGGCCGGAAGGCCTGCGGCGGCGCTTCCGAGCCGGCCAGTTTTCGCGAGTCCCCGGGCCGATGCAAGAATGGCTTTATCGCACAGCCCGAATGGCGGGTTTCGAATGACGGCGCGGGTTCGCTTCGGGAGCCTCGCGCGTTGGTATCCGGCCCTCCCAGCAAACGTCTTGCCGCAAGGGTCGCGTTGGGAGTTAGATTCGAGCGCGGTCCCCATCCCGATGAAATTTCCACGCGCAAGAGTCGCAGCCATCGTATTCACGACGGCTTTCCTCCATGTAACTCGGGCCCGGTCCGCAGCCCCGCCGTGGGTCGAGCGAAGCAATGCGAACGCCTCCGTCCTGCTGAATGCGATCGGCAAGTTTGATCCCGAGCAAACGTCCAACCTCGGTCTGCCTACCTACGATTCCGATGCTTCCGACCTCAGAAGCGGCGCCTTCGAGAGGTCGCTGGCCGACCTCGGCGGCGCACGGGACGCCCTCAGTGCTGCCCTGGCCACGGAGAAGGACCCGCTTGTCCGCGAGGACCTGGAGATCCTGGTAAATTCCTGCGACCTGAGGATCGAGGGCATCACGCTCAACCATCGCCTCCTCCTCGCCTTCACCGACGTCGGCCAGCTGGTCTTCGAGGGCGAGTTCGCGCTTCTCCAGGACCAGGTCGCCCCCGAGCGGCGCCAGACGGCGCTTGCAAGGCTCAGGAAGTACACAGGGACCGAGCCCGGCACGACGCCACTCGCCCAGCTCGCGAAGGAGCGATTCGAGGAGTCCCTCAAGGACCCGTCCCGCCTCGGGCCCTTCAAGGGCCAGGTGGAGAAGGACCTTTCGAACGCCGACCGGCTTGCCGCGGGAGTCCGAAAGCTCTTTGAGAAATATTCGATCGCCGCCGGCCCGGAGCTGGACGCGCTCGACTCCCAGATGAAGGACTATGACGCCTGGATCCGGACGGAGGTTCTCCCACGCAGCAGGGAAGACTTCAGGCAGCCCCCGGAGATCTACGCGCACGACCTGAGGCAGATCGGGCTTTCCATATCGCCCGAGGACCTCATCAGCAAGGCCGAGCTGGAATTCGCCGAGACCCGCAATGAGCTCAAGGCGCTGGCACCGCTCGTCGCAAAGGAGCACGGCTTTGCCAAGAGCGACTACCCAACGGTCATACGCCTGCTCAAGCAGGAGCAACTGGCCCCAGCCGACATCGAGCCTTATTACCGCGGGGTAATCGCCACCATCGAGGACACGATACGCCGGGAAAGGATCATAGCGATGCCGGACCGCCCGCTCGAGATGCGCCTCGCTTCCGAGGCCGAGACGGCGGTGCAGCCGGCGCCGCATTATCTTCCTCCCCCCCTCATCGACAACACGGGCCAGCACGGGCAGTTCGTCCTTCCCCTCGGCAACCCCGACACGGGCGCCGGCGCAAACGACAAGTACGACGACTTCACGTTCAAGGCCGCGGCCTGGACACTCTCCGCGCACGAGGGCCGACCCGGGCACGACCTGCAGTTCTCGGCCATGGTCGAGCGGGGCGTCTCCCAGGCACGGAGCATCTTCGCGTTCAACAGCGTGAACGTGGAGGGCTGGGCCCTCTATTCGGAGGCCGAGTTCAAGCCCTACGAGCCGCTCGACGGCCAGTTGATCGCGCTCCAGCTGCGCCTCCTGCGCGCGGCCCGCGCGATCCTGGACCCGATGCTCAACCTGGGAATGATCTCCCGCGACCGGGCGCACGACATCCTTGTGAACGATGTCGTCATCTCGGAGGCGTTCGCGGGCGAGGAGCTTGACCGCTTCACGTTCCGGATGCCGGGCCAGGCGGGCGCCTACTTCTACGGGTTTTCGAGGATCATGGAGATCCGGGCCGCCACCGAGGTGGCGCTCGGCCCCAAATTCGACCGGTTCGCGTTCAACAACTTCATCATTGCGCAGGGCCTTCTGCCGCCGGATCTCCTTGCCAGCGCAGTGGAGTCCGAGTTTGTGCCGTCACAGGCGAAGTAGCGGCGCCCTTGGGCCGCGCCGGCACTTCCGGCGCTTCGGGATTGCCGGAAGAGGCCGCATCGCAATTCATGAGGGAGATGTGGCGCGCGATGCTATTCGTCTCGGCGGCCGGCAAGGCTGCGGCCGTGCTGCTGTGGACCCTCGCGTCATGGCGGTGGGCCGCGGCCGCATGCTTCTTCCTTCCGGATCTTTTCATTCTCTACGAGATCTTCGTCCCCTCGGCCGGCGTGCTCTGCCGCGTGCGCACGCGCTTCGAGACCGCGCGGCCGGAAATCTGGCTCACGATCGACGACGGGCCGGACGAAGAGGACACCCCGCGCATTCTTGACCTCCTGGACCGGCACGGGGCCCGCGCGACCTTTTTCCTGATCGGGGAGCGGGCGGAGAGATTTCCGCAGCTCGTCTCGGAGATCCTCCGCCGGGGCCATCAGGTGGGTCACCACACGCAGACGCACCCCTCGGCGACCTTCTGGTGCGCCACGCCGGCGCGCGTGCGCGCCGAGCTCGATGCCGGGCTCGCCTCGCTCAGGAGGGCCGGAGCAAGTCCAACATGGTTTCGCGCTCCGGTCGGGATAAAGAACCTCTTTCTCGGCGAGGAGCTGCAACGGCGCGGCCTCACGTGCGTGGGATGGAACGTGCGCAGCCGCGATTCATTGAGCCGGGACCCGGAGCGCGTGGCCGCGCGCGTGATGCGCGCGGCGCGCCCCGGCGCGATCGTCCTCATGCACGAGGGCGCCTTCCTGGACCCCAGCGTGAGGGTGCGGGCGATCGGGCTGCTGCTGGACCAGCTGGCGGCGCGCCGAATGTCGTGCATTCTTCCCGGCGCCGAGCAGTTGCGCTAAGTCTGAAGCTCATTGACTGTATTCGCGGATGAAGTGCTATTGGAGGGTCTCCGCAAAGCCCGAATGAACGCCAAGACCCCGTCCATGCTCGCGACATCCGAATGCCGCGTCGTGTTCGGCGAACTCGCCTCGGGATCGGATGCAGCTGCGGGCCAGCCGTCCCTCCGCGTATCGCTGCCGGTGCTGGCTGGAAGCGGAGCCGAATCGGTGCTCGCCGACGCCTCCGAGCCGATGATTCGGGACGGCTGCACCCTGTACGAGCGGGGGGCATTGCTCGCTGGTTTTGCCACGGAGGCGCCGGGCTTGGAACCCGAGTCCGCCGCCCGCGAATTGTACGGCCGGCTGTTCTCCGTCACCGCGGGCCTCCACCTCTACCGCATCTGGAATTACGTCCCGCAGATCAACGCCATCACCGGCGGCATGGAGAACTACCAGCGCTTTTGCCGCGGGCGCTCGCTTGCGTTCGAGGAGAAGTTTGGCGGGAAGTTCCAGAGCGCCCTTCCGTCGGCATCCGCAGTCGGAATGGCGACCGGCCCGCTCGCGGTCGCGTTCCTGGCGGGTAGGGAAGCTCCGCGGCATTTCGAGAATCCCCGGCAAACGCCCGCGTTCCAATATCCGCCGAAATACGGGCCCCGTCCGCCGAGCTTCTCCCGCGCCACGGCCGTGAAATCGGGCGGTGAGCGGCAGGTTTTCATCTCCGGGACAGCCGCAATTCGCGGGCACTCCTCGGTGTCCGAGCGCGACCTCGACGGACAACTTTCATGCACGCTCGAGAACTTGGACCTGATCGGCCAGGCCACCGGGGTCGGGCCGGGATTGGCCGGGCCGGATACCTGGCGGCGCGCGTTCAAGATATTCTTGCGACACCCGGAGGACCTGGGATTCGCCCGGTCGCGCCTCGACCGCGACCTGCTTCGGACGGGGGACACGGTGTCCTACATGCGGGCCGACATCTGCCGCTCGGACCTGCTTGTGGAGATTGAGGCGACCTTGGTTACCCGGGCCTAGGCGAACAGCCGGGCGTACAGGGCGCGCGTGTCCACTTTGCCGCGCGCGGTGAGGGGAAGGGCGGGCAGCACGATCCACCTCTTGGGAATCTTCCACGCGGCCGTCGTCGGGAGCAGCTCCGCGCGAATCTCCGCCGCCGTCCGGTCGGCGGCGAGCGCCGCTCCGAGCATGGCATTGGGACCGGGGCCGACCTGGACCCAGGCTTCCCGCACCCCGGCGAGCTTCCTGAGCCTGAGCTCAACCTCAGTCAGGCTCACGCGGCGCCCCGCGATCTTGACCATGGCGCCCCTGCGGCCGGCAAGCACGAGTTCCCCACGGGCGTCTACCGCGACCCGGTCCGGCGGGGTCCAGCAGCCGAGGCGGCCCCGAATGCCCCTGTTTGCCCTCGTGAACACCGCGGCGCTGCACACGCGGATCCTGCCGCCGCGAAGTCGGGTGATCGTCACGCCACGCAGGGCGCGGCCCACGCCGCCGGCGAGCGTCGCGCCGCCCGAGCGGTCAAAGGAGATTCCACCCGTCTCGCTCGAGCCGTAGAAATTGCGCAGGCGGAGCCCGAAGCGCGCGACGAACTCGCGCGCGACCTCGGGGGGCAGCGGCGCCCCGGCGGATATCGGAAGGCGCAGGCTTTGAAGCGATGCCGGCTCCACCTGGGCGTCTGCCAGGGCGCGCCAGACCGCTGGAACGCAGGGGAACACGGTGGGGCGCCACTGCCGGAAATCCCCTGCGATGGCGTGGGGCAATGGCGTCTCGCCGCACACCATGGCCACGCCTTTCGCGATCAAAGGTATCGCGAGGTTTCCCAACCCGTACGAATGGCCGAGGGGGATGAGCGCATAGTTCAGGTCGCCTGGCCGTATGCCCATCGTCGCCGTCACCTGCCGCGCGTCCGCCAGCAGCTGCGCGGCGGTGAAGGCGAGCGGGCGCGGGCTTCCGTTCGTTCCCGAGGTGAGCTTGACCAGGCACACCGGCTCACGGTAGCGCCGGGGGCGGGGGAGCGGGACAAGCCGGGCGCCGTCCCACCAGAAGGCCGCGCGAAGGGCGTCGGCCGCGATGCGCTGCGCGCCCCGCGGTTCGGCGGCGTCAAGCGGAACAAGGGTCGCGCCCGCCCGCAGGAGCCCGAGGAAGATCGCGAACCAGTCGAGGCCGTTCGGCGCTGAAAATACAACGGTTGCGCCCACAAGTCCCTCCGGGGGTGTATGTGCGGCCATCCAGCTGGCGGCCCTGCCGTCGAGTTCGCGGAACGTGCAGGACTTCCGGTCCCAGGACTGCACCACGGCCCGGTCGCCTCCGCGGTGCCGAAGCGTTTCCTCCCAGGCCTGGAGCAGCTCGTGGCTCATTTCTTGCCAGCGATGGGCGTAAAGTGTTCGAACTCGATCACGAGCAGCGCGGCGACCACCATGAACGCAACCGTCTCGCCGAGCGCGTGCACAACGGGGATCGCGCTCAAGGAAAGGGCCCCAAAGGAGGCGGCCGTGCAGAGCGCGGAGAGGCGAACGGATACGGGCGGGGGCTTGTGCAGGTAGGCGGAGGTCACCGTGAAGATCGAATAGTTGTGCGTCAGGCAGACGCCGAGGAACGCGCCGAGGAGGTGAAAGAAATTGAGCGGCTGCCCGAGCCAACCCGACAAGCCAAAAAACCCGAGGGCGACGCCGCAGGGTATGGAGAAGACCCGCACACCGTCCTTGAGGCCGTAGGAAAGCAGGACGCCGATTCCCACGATCGCCAGGCCGGTAAGGCTGAGGCGAAGCGCGGACTGCCTGTAGCGCCCGAAGATTCGATTGAGCGACTGGAGCTGGTCGACGCTCACGGTCTGCGCCGCCGCCGGGGGCGTCCCGGCCGGGGCGTGGCTTGCGAGCGTGACAAACCATGCGAGCGGCCGGCCGACATGAAGGAGGAGCGACGGTGGCCCGGAGAGGCTGGCGTCCAGGCGCTCGACCGCGGAATCGAGGTCGGCGCTTGATGCATGCTCGGAATAGGACCGGTAGGCCTCGAAAAACGGTGAGAATCCGTCTGTCTCAAAGCCGGCCTCCGCCAGCGAGGAGCGAAGCAGCACTGGAAAATCCGGGTGCTCGCGGGTGAATCGGACGGCGTCGGCCGCCTCGGCAGCGGTCGGTATGACGGCGCCGAGGCTCGCGAAATCCGTGTCCCTTCCGGCCGCGCGCAGCCAGGCGTCGAGGCGCTCCAGCGCATCGCGCGCCTCCGACAGGCTGCGGCCCTGCGTGAGGTAGACGGTCGGCTCCGATGCGCCGTCGAAGAGCGCCCGGATGCGCTCGTCCTCCCGGCTGATCGCGGGCGACGGGATCTCCAGCTCGCGGATGTCGTCCTTCCACCTCACCATGAAAAGGCCGGGCAGCGCCGCGAGCCAGAGAATGATGAGCGCCCTGCGCGCCGCGCGCCGTGTGCCGGTCGCCAGCGCGTTTCCGGCGGGAAACTCCCTTGCGGGCAGGAACGCGTCCTCGAGCGTCGAGAAATAGACGATGGCCCCGCCGAGCGCGCAGAGCAGCCCGGCCCCCACGAAGAGGCCGAGCTGGCGGACGAGCGGAAGATCGGAGAAGAGAAGGAGCGCAAAACCCGCGACCGTGGTGAAGCAGCTTGAGAGCAGCGGCTTCCGCAGGCGCCGGACCTTTGCCCAGTAGTCCTCCGCGGGCGTCGCCGGCGCCTGCATGTAGAGATAGAACCCGTAGTCGATGGCGACCCCCGTGAGCAGGGAGCCAACCACGAAGACGAGGATGTGGACTCGATCGAACGCCAGGGTCGTGAAGGCCCATGCGCCGAGGACAGCCAGCAGGACCGGGGGAGCCAGGTGAAGGGCGCGGTGCGCGCCGCGGATGAAGACGAGGACCACGAGGAGCACGGCCGCCGCCGAGAGGCCGTTCACCCACGCGAGCTCGTGCTGGATCCGCGCCTTGCTGGCTGCCGCGAACCGGTTCACGCCGGTGTAGGCGACGTTGACCCCGGGGAATTCGGCGCGGGTGGAGACGAGAGCCTGGTCAATCGCCACGAACACCGGCTCCTGGCCTTCGGGCAGCAGGGGCGAGGCCGCGATGCGCGCCCAGACCCGCGCCGGGGCGGCGCTCCCCGAGTCCCCGGCCGGCTGGATGAGCGCGAGGCCGCTCCCCATCCGGTCGATGGCACCGGGAATGAGCAGCAGCGGGTCGGCCGGCAGAGTGTCCTGGAAGGCGAGGGCCCCGGGTGTGGAGAGATAGCGGGACAGGCGGCCCGCGGCGTCGGCGGCGAGCCACGCGGGGAAGCGGCCTGGGTCGCCCCCGGTGGCCCCGTAGGCATCCGTCCGCCCGCGCAGCCACAGGGGAAAGAGGAGGGTGAAGCGCCGCTCGAACAACTCGCGGCCCAGCGCGTCCCGCGACGCCGTGTCGCCAATCGCCTGGGCCTGCTCAAACGCGGGGCGCGACGCCAGCTCGGAGGCGAAGCGCCGGGCCGCGCCAGGAGGGGCGGGCGAGCCGTCGGCGCCGGTCAGGACAAAGAGCATCACGCGCGCCTCGGCCTCGCTTGCCAGCGCGCGCACGAGGTTCAATTCGGGCGAACGCTCCCCGGCGGGAAGCAGGTCGAGCACGTCGGTGGAGATCTTCCGGCTGTAGTCTATCCGGGCTAGCCAGGCTCCGCCCGCGACCACCGCGGCGCCCAGAATGGAGGCACCCACCAGGCGGCGGCGTTGCAGGGTGCTCATGGTAGTCTAGCGGAAGAAACGCCGGATCTCCCCCGCCGTGAAGGCGGTTGGGCGCGGCGCCGTCACGGTGATCTCCACACGCTGCCTTGCCGAGCGTCGAAGCTCGATGTGGCGCACGGAGGAGCCCTCGCCCTCCACGCTGATCTGTCCGAGCGCCCGGCGCATATCGTCGGCGCGCGGCACGAGGACAATGGTCCATGCCGGGCCCGTGCGCTTTCCGTAAAGCTCGAAATCCGGCTCCAGCGGGCCCAGGTCCAGTCGCAGCAGGTGCAGGAGGGCGAAGTCGGCAGCGCCGGCGCGCGGGTCGGCTGGCAGGGCGCGGTCGCCGGTAGCGGAGCGCAGGAGCGATCCCCTCTCGTCGACGATGACGATCTGCTCCTCGGGGTCGAGGTAGCGCAGGCTGAGGCCGTGCTCGGCCGAGATCCGCACCTCGCCGCGGAGGACGGTCGGTGTCCTCTTGAATGAAAACCAGCGCTCCTCGGTGAAATCGGCCGTGACGCAGGCTTGCCCGCGAAGCTCTGCGGCCAATGCGCTCCAGCCGGGATCATCCCGCGCGATGCGGTGGGCCGGGTCCGCCAACGAAGCCGGCTCGTCCGCCAGGACTGCGGCTGCCAATGTCCCTGCAAGCAACAGGGCGAGGCAGGGCTTTCGGGTCATCAGCGCGGGTCAGCCTGCACGCGAGACGTTCTGCTGCGGCGCCGCCCATGATCGGCGGTGACGGAGTGCGGCCGGCCACCTGAGAATCACCAGTTCAAGGATCAGACGGGCGTGCATGAGGACGAGCGTCAGGTTGTCGCGCAAGTAGTGGAAGTGCGAGACTCCACCCTCGGCGCTCGTGAAATAGCGCACCGGCGAGGGCAGGTTGATCGGGGGAACACCCGCCCAGAACAGCCGCACCGCGGCCTCCGTGTCGAAGTCGTAGCGGCGCCCGCCCCGCCTCGGGCCAAGCACGTCGAGCAGCGGCTGCACGGGATAGACCCGGAATCCGTAGAGGGGATCTGCGAGGGCCGCCCCGAGCGTCTCGATGCGCACGACGCCCACGCTCAGCTTGCGCCCGTAGAGGCGCGCGAGCGGAACATCCCGCCCGAACACGGGCTTTCCGAGTACCATGGCGGACGGGTTGCGTCGGGAACACTCCATGAACCCGGCAATGCCGGCGGCCGGGTGCTGGCCGTCTGCGTCCATGACGAGCGCATGGCTGAACCCGCGGTCCCGGGCGTCCGCAAGGCCCGCCAGCACCGCGGCGCCCTTCCCGGAGTTTCGCGGGAGGACGAGGACGGAAAGCCCGGGCTCCCTCGCCGCGAGCTCATGGAGCGGCCGGTCGCTGCCATCGGTGCTCCCGTCCACGACCAGCAGGACCGGTTGCCAGTAGAGCAGCACCTCGCTTACCACCCCTAGGAGGCGCGGCCCGGTATTGTAGCTCGGGATGACGACGAGTTGGCTGGATGAGGGCTCCATGGCTCAGGTGTGCGCGGGCGCCTGGACGGCCACGTGCCGGACGCGGCTGGCGGAGGGGGCATCCTCGGGGTGGCGAAACCAGTCCTCTATCCCGGCCACCACCGCGGCCGTGTCCTCGTCCGGCGGCGGCAGGCACGGCCCCAGCGTCACGGTGACGGTGGCGGGCAGCCGCGGAACCCACCACCAGGCGCGGGCCTTGGTCAGCAGGGCGGAGTCGCACGTGATGCGCACGAGCTGGATCGGCGACCGGGCCATGCGCGCCATGACGACGAACCCGGGCTTGAGCGGGTTCAGGGCGCCGGCGCGCGTGCGCGTTCCCTCCGGAAACACGAGGAGCGTGTGTCCCGCGGCGATCTTCGCCGCCGCGGTACGCAGGAGGAGGCGGGCGTGATTGCTTGCGAGGTAGCCCGCGCAGCGGGCGGTCGCGCCGTACAGCGGATTGTTGGCCACGTCCGGCTTGTAGATGCAGATTGCCTCCGGCAGGCGGGCGAGCATCCAGCCGATGTCCATCAGCCCCGGATGATTGGCCACGACGACGAGACCCGACCTCTTGGGCCAGCGGGCGAACCCCTCGTAGCGGACGGGGACGATGCGGGCGAACGACACAAACCGCACGAAGATCGCGAAGTCCTGGTGCACGAGCCTCTGGAAGAACCTCTCCCGGCCCGACAGCCCCGGCAGCCACCCGAAAATCAGGCAGAAGCAGTTCAGGGCGAACGACAGCACTGCAAACAGGGCGAATGACGTGTAATACGCCGTGATCTGGTAGGCCTTGAGAATGTAGCTCATACCGTTGGGTGGCCTAGTGGTCGGTGCTTGCCTGTGCTGCGGGATTGAGCGGGAGGAAATTCAACCAAAGCAGCGGGTATTGTCGAACCAAGCTTTCGAGGTGCGCGAGGACGCCCTGAAAGTGACCATGGGCGCGCTCGAGGTTGGCGGCGCGGCTGAGGGACTTGTCGGCGATGAACGTCATCGAGGAATGAAGCACCGTTTCATCCCGGCCCGCGCCCGGCAGGCCGATGCAGAAGATCACGGGCCGGTCGAAGAGCAGCGCCAGGTGGTAGATGGTGAAGGGAAACTGCCTGCGCGCGCCGAGGAACTCGAAGTACTCGGTCTTCGAGGTGAACTCGTTCCGGTCGCACTGCATTGCAAGGGAGCCTCCGGACGCCACGGCGTCCTTGAGCGCGAACAGCATGTTCTCCGGCTTGTCCACCCATATGAACTTGATCCACTGCCCAAAAAGCTGCCCGAGCTGGGCGGTCTCGGCGGCATTACCCATCCGCAGGCGGACCATGAACACCTGGCGGCGAAAGCGGTCGCCGAGCAGGTAGCCGAGCAGGTCCGAATGCCCGAAGTGAAAGGTGCCGAAGAACGCCGGCTGCCCCGTCGTCATCAGGGCCTCGAAGTCCCCCGCGTGCGCGGGATCGAGCCGGCCGCGGTGGGGCACGCCGCGGGCTACGCGCAGCTTGAGGAGGAGGAACTCCGCGTAGGTGTAGAAATGCCGCCAGATCTCCAGGAGGCCTGGCGGGCGCCCCAGCGCGACCGCGAGGTAGTTCCGGGACTGGCGCCGCTGGTCGGGCATGCACACGAGCGCCACCGCCGCGCCGAGGCCGACGAGGATCCGGAAGATGGGCCACGGCACCCACTGCTCCGCGTTTTGCATGAACGCGAAGCCCCAGCTCGGGCCGGCGTTGCGCATCCTCTGGGTCGACGCGCTCATGGCCAGTCGAGGCTCCAATCCCCGCCCGCGCCGCGCCAATTGAGCCCTTCCTTGCGCTCGATGGCCCCGGCGAATTCCGGGAGGGCGGGGCAGGGGGCGTCTCCGGTCGCGGCGCCGGGGGAGAAGCGGACCCGCCCCAGCGCTCCCTTGGGATCAGCCGCGAGGACGATTGCGAACGCAAAGGCCTGGTCGCTCGCCATGTTCGCCTCGAGAAGCCAGGTGCCGCGCTCCTCGCCGCCGGCAAGGACGACGCGGGGAGAGGGCTCCATCAGCGCGGCGAGCAGCGCGGACTCGACGAGACGCCTGCGGCCGGTCATCGGCCAGAAGCGCCGGACGGCCTGCTGCCTGCCGATCAGAACCTGCTGAATGGCGCTTGGGTGGATCGAGGTCTGAAAGAGCAGCGGGCTCGCCGCCGGAAAACTCCTGAGAAAATCCTCGAGCGCGCGGGTCTCGGCATAGCTGGACGCATAGACCACGGCGTCATCGGCGCAGAGGGGGACCCCGTCGAGGGCCGCGCCCACGAGCAGTCCCAGGTGGGTCATCCGGCGAAGGGCAGTGTGCGGGAACTTGGACGCGAGCCGCGTGCGCGCCCCGGCCGCGGCCTCGGCGCGGTCGGGGCGCTCCACGCGCGCAAACTGGATGTGGCGCTCAAGCATGGCCGAGAAGCATTGCGCCGTGCGCGCCGCCAAAGGCGTTGCTGGCGATGACGACCCCCTCGTAGGCGCCCGTCGGGAACGGCGCAAGCGCCACGGTATCCGCGAAGCACGGGCCCACGCTTCCGATCGTGCCGGGCGCGCGGCCGAGCTTCAGGGCGCCGATCGCGAGGGCCAGCTCCACGAGGCCGCAGCTGCCGAGCGTGTGCCCCAGGCTGCCCTTCCATGAGACGAGCGGCGCCCCGGGAAGCGCCCTCGAGTAGGCCTCGGCCTCGAGCCGGCCCGCTTCCAGGGTGCCGGTGCCGTGCCCCTTGACCCACAGCTTGCGCCCGCCCCCGGCGGACGCCATCGCGTCCGCGCAGACGGCGAACCCGGACCCGTCAGCCTGGTTGCCGGTGAAGCTGCGCATCTCGTTGTGCAGGGACTGCGCCTCGATGCGGAAGGGCGTGGGCTCGCGCGTCAGGACGGCGAAGGCGGCTCCGTCGCCGAGGCCGATCGATCCCTCGGCGCGCGCCTCGTAGGGGGCGGGCATCCCCGAGTTGAGGATCTTCAGGCTGTGAAACCCGCCGGCGACGAAGGGGCTGACGAAGTCAAAGGTGAAGGCGAGAACGCGGTCCGCAAGGCCCGCGTCGAGGAGGCGCGAGGCGTGCAGGAGGCCGACGTGGGCCGACACGCAGGCATGGGAGAAGACGTGCACCTGCTCGCCCCATCCGAATTCGCCCTGGAGCATTTCGACGCAGGCGAACGGCGCCCCGTGCCTCAGGTGCGCCGGATCGCGGCTGCCAAGATAGGCGTAGAGGCTGCCGACGCCGAAGTTGCTGCTCGTGACGACGACGGGGAAGCGCGGCGAACCCCAGGGGCCGGGGGGGATGGCCGCAGAGAGCGCGCGGAGCGCGGGCAGCCAGCGTGGCGGCAGGGTCTCCGTCATCCCGTCCGGACTCATGAGGGCGAGGGGCACGAGGTCGCCGCCGTCGGGTCCGAGCACGGGCACCGGCTCCAGGGCGCGGCGGCCGTCGAGGAGGGCCGCGAGGGTGGCCTCGGCGTCCCCGAGCGCCGTGAGGCACCCGCAGGCCTGGATTCCCGTCGGACGAAGATCCGCGATCGGGCTCATGGGGCCCCGGTTAGGCGGGGTGGCCGGTTTCTCGGGCGCGGATGAAGGCGGCGAGGCGCGACACGCTCGACAGGGCCTCGCGCGAGGTCTCGCTGCTGCTGATCCTTATTCCGAATTCCTTCTCGAGGCGAACGACGAGCTCGAGCGCATCCACGGAATCCAGTCCGAAACGCGTGGAATCGAAGAGCGGCTCGTCGTCGGGGATGTCCTCCGGTCGGATGTCGTCGAGCCTCAGGGTTTCGACAATGAGAGTCTTGAGTCGGGCGATGAGCGGGTCGGGCATGCTGGATCCCTATTAGAGTCTCAGAGATGCCCCGGGGTTCCGAGCCGATTTTGGGCCCGGGGGACCGGCCCCCTACGGGCCGGTGGCGAGATACTCGCTGAAGAGCCCGAGGAGCTTCAGCCTCTCGACCTTGGAGAGCCCCGCGGCCCTCAGCGCATCGAGCACGGTCTCCGGCGGCACGCAGGCGTCCATCGTCTCCCAGTAGTAGATCATCATGTCGCGTGCGGCGCGGCTGCGGGTGAAGAGCTGGGTGAGGAACGGATAGACGCTGCCGAAGTAGATCCGGAAGAGTAGCCTTCCGATGCGCCCCGAGGGCTTGGTCACCTCGAGGATGAGCAGCTTTCCGCCGGGCTTGAGCACGCGGCGGAATTCCCGGAACGTCTCCTCGAGGCTCGTCACGTGGCGAAGCGCGTAGCCCATGGTCAGGAAGTCGAAGGAATGGTCGGCAAAGGGCATCTGCTCGGCGCGCCCCACCACGAAGGTCGCGTTCAATTTCGTCCTCGCTACCGCCATCATCCCCTCGCTGGGGTCGAGGCACGTGATGCCCTCGGCGCCCCCCAGGATCTTTGCCGCCTCCGCGGCGACGAGCCCCGTGCCGCAGGCCACGTCGAGCAGCCTGTCGCCGGGCTTGAGCCCGTGCCTGCGCAGCGTCCACCTGCGGTAGGCGGAGCCGCTCCGCAGGAAGCCCCAGTCCACGACCGAGTCGTAATGGGCCGCCCCGGCGTCAAAGAGCCCGTTCACGAACGCCGGCTTCCCCTCGGTGCCGGCGTAGTGGCTGGTCAGGGGCGGGTGGGGGACCATGGCACTGCTCTGTGCCTCAAGATCGCCGATTGCCAGCCGAAAGAGCCGTTGCCGCCGTTGGGCATGCTCCGCCGGCACCGATCTGATTGGGGGTGAGATCGATGTCGCTGCGGCGGGCCTCCCGCCCGAGCGGCCAATTATCCTTGACGCTCGGAGACGCCGCCAACGGAGTGGCGCGGTCATGCGCATCCCGTCGTGGCGCGCGGTCGCGGTCGCTCTGGTGCCCTTCGCAGGCATCTGCTTCTCCGTCCCCCTTTGGGACCGCGTCAACCCTATGATACTCGGGATGCCGTTCAACCTGGTCTGGCTGTTGGCGTGGATCCCGCTCACCAGCGTCTGCCTGGCGCTGGCGCACAGGATTGAGTCGGCGCGCCAATCCAAGCGCGACCGGCCGAGATGAATCCCGGAACGACAGCCCTGGCCGTGATGGCGGCGATCGTCGGCGCGGGATCGCTGATCGGCTTCTGCGCCCGGGGCCGCCACCGCATGGACCTCGAGCAGTGGACCGTGGGCGGGAGGAGCTTCGGCCTCCTGGTCATCTGGCTCATGATGGCGGGCGAGATCTACACGACCGCCGCCTTCCTCGGCACGTGCGGATGGGTGTACTCAAAGGGGGCCCCTTCGCTCTACATCTTTGCGTACCTCGTCCTCGGGAACGTCACCGCCTATTTCCTGAGCCCGGCGATCTGGAGGGTCGGCCAGGCCCGAGGCCTGCAGACGCAGGCGGATTTTTTCCAGGTCGTCTATGGCAGCAAGCCCCTGGGCGCGCTGGTTGCGGTCGTGGGGATCGCCGGTATCATCCCCTACCTTCAGCTCCAGCTGACGGGCCTCGGGATCATCGTCTCCGTCGCGAGCTTCGGCGGGATCAGCCAGGCGCTCGCGATGACGCTCGCGGCGACGCTGATCGCGGGCTTCGTCCTCGCGAGCGGCATCAGGGCAGTCGCCGGCATGAGCATCCTCAAGGACCTGCTCATGGTGGGGGTCGTTGTCTTTGTCGGTGCCGCGGTGCCGCATATCCTCTTTGGTGGCGTCGGACCCATGTTCGCCCGGGTGGCGGCTGCGCACCCGGACCACCTTGTAATGCCCGGGCCGATCCCGGCATTCGGGCACGGATGGTTTGTCACGATGGTGCTCCTGAGCGCCCTTGGTCAGATCATCTGGCCCCATGGGTTCGGATCGATTTTCTCCGCCAGAAGTGCCGAGACGATCCGGCGCAACGCGGTCATCCTGCCCCTGTACAACCTGACGCTCCCCTTCTCCTTCTTTGTCGGATATGCGGCGCTCCTCGCGATGCCGGGGCTTGCCGACAGCAACCTGGCGTTCATGACGGTCGTTAAGTCGATTTTTCCGCCCTGGTTCCTCGGGCTAGTCGGAGGTGCGGGGGCGCTGGCCGCGATGGTGCCCGCGTCGATCATGCTCCTTTCCTCTGCGACCCTTTTCGCGAAGAACGTCGTCCGTCCGATCCTAGCCCCGTCGCTTGGGGATGTCCATGTGGCCCGGTTGGCCCGGTGCCTCCTCGTGGCCATCACGGGCCTCAGCCTGTGGTTTGCGCTTCACAGCTCTGCGACGCTCCTGGGGCTGCTCCAGCTGGGCTATGGGATGGTGGGCCAGTTCTTTCCGGGGATCTTTTTCGGGTTGTTTTGGAGGCGGGCGAGCGGCATCGCCGTGCTCTCGGGGATTGTCAGCGGATTGGTCGTATTGGCCTATCTTGAGCTCACGGGGAGGGATCCGTTTTTCGGAATGGCCGCTGGATTTCTGGCGCTGGGCGTCAATTTCGCCGTAACGGTCGCGCTCAGCGGCCTCGGACTGGGGCGGCGGGCGGAGCTCGGCGCGCTTGAGCCCGAGGCGGCCGGCTGAGGCGGGCCGTCCCTGGCCTGCACGGGAAATTCAGCCATCCCTCCGCGCAGGATGGCATGTCGGTTGCTCAGCTGGAGCCGTGAAGCCCTCCCTCCTGCTTGCCGCACCGACGTCATGCATCCTCCTGCTGGCATTGGCCGCCAGGGCCGATAACCCTGTGCCGCTCCCGGACGACCCCGCATGCACGGCCGCCGACCGCGTCTTCATGGAAAGGGCCTACGAGCTGGCGCGGTACGCAACGACGCACGGAGGGGCGCCTTTCGGCGCCGTCCTCGTTAACGACGGCAAGATCATCGCCGAATATTCCAACTGCGAATACTCGACGGGCGACATCACGAAGCATGCGGAGACCGGCCTCATCTCGGCGTACAGCCCGAAGATCCCGCGGGCGACCTTCGCGGCCTCAACCCTCTACACGAGCAGCGAGCCCTGCACCATGTGCTGCGGGTCCATCCGCTTTGCCAGGATAGGCAAAGTGGTCTACGGGACATCCGAGCTCCAGTTTCTGCGCGTCATCGGCGTTCCGATCGGGAAAAACCCGCTCGAGTCGAAGGAGGTCTTCATGCGGACCTCGCCCTCGACCCAGGTGCTGGGACCCTTGATGGAAAAGGAGGGCCTGGAAATCCACGAGGAGTACTGGCCTAGCCATCCGTTCCCGTCGGGCAAGACCTGACCGCGGCCGCCGGCTTTGGAGGCCGCCCGGGGGATCCCCAGTCACTTCAGCGAGCGGATGTAGGCGGTCAGCTTCGCTAGGTCGTCGGATCGCAGCTTCTTCTTGAACGAGGGCATCTCGCCCCTAACGCCGCGGAGGATCGTGTTCAGGATGTAGCGGTCGCTTCCCTCGAGTCCGTGGAGATCCGGACCCTCGTCCCCCGAGGCGTCCACGCCGTGGCAATGCGCGCAGCTTGCGAGGAAAGCGGTCCGGCCTTGGGCGATGAGGGCCGGCGACGTCAGCGTCGGCGTTTCAAACCAATCCTCGCGTGTCGGCTGCTGTTTGGATGCAAGCGTTGCCCTGTGGTGCATCTCCCGGGCGAGACCATAGGCCGAGGCGAGGGAGAGGAGGGAGGCGAACGCCGCGGCGGCAATCCTGCCTGCCCGGTTCCCGGAGCGGCGCGGAACATCGGCAGGGTCCATGGCTAGCGGCCGATCAGCATCTCGCCGCCCCAGTAGCCGGCGCCGGAAACAAGTACTGCAGCCAAAGCCGCCGCGGCGACGTAGCCAAGGGGCGGGCGCTCGTTCGCCGAGCCGCCCCCGAGCGAGCGCCACGCGGCAATTCCGATTATGACGGCGAATGCCGGCCAGGCGAAGAGGTGGTGGTAGCGGAGCGCGTCATGTCCGAGCATGACACCCTTGGTCATGGCCAGCCCGGAGACGACAGCCGGCACAGTCCCGGCCGCACCAAGGAGCATCGACCAGTATCCCGCCGCGTGAAGGCCCCGGCGCACCGCGAGCCTCGAGAAGAGGTGCCCGGCAGCATCGAGCGCGAACGAGAAAAGCACGAGCGCTATCGGGAAATGCGCGCTCGCCCCGTGGATCCTCGGCCAGATGTCCCGGTTCATCTCTCAAGACGGGGCGAGGGTTGAGTCGACGATGGCGAGGGTGGGGTGGCTCTCGACGTACGAGACGCTGGTCAGCCCCAGGAACGAGCGGAGCCTCGGGGCTTCGACGAGCATGGGACCCGGCTTGGGCGCCATTCCCGGTTCGGGCTGCGGAAACGCGGTCGAGCGGGCCGTGTGAAAGGTGATGTTGCCCTCGACCTTCTGCACCACCTGGTGGATGTGGCCGTTCAGCACGGTCACCGAGCCGAAGCGCCTGAGGAGGCCGAGCGCCTTCGCCCCGTCGTCGGTGCCCCAGCCCCACTTGGGGTAGACCATCCACAGCGGCACGTGGGCGAACACCACGACCGGGGCCTCGGACGAGAGCGGGGCGAGGTCCTTCGCGAGCCAGTCAAGCTGCTCGGCGCCCATGACTCCCAGGCCGCCCTCGCTGACGCCCGCCACGTTCACGAGGGCGACGAAGTGAACGCCCTTCTGGTCGAAGCTGTACCAGCCCGATCCGCGGGTGCCCTTTCCGAAGCGGGCCAAGTACGCGGCTCCGTTGTCGCTCAGGATGTCGTGCTCACCGGGAACGTAGAAGACCTGCCTCGTGCGGCAGTCCTTCAGCATCTGCTCGAGGCCGTCGAACTCCTCCTCCTCGGCGAGGTGCGTGAGGTCGCCGGTGTGGATCAGGAACTCGGGCGCGGCCGGCATCGCATTTATCCGGGAAACCGCCTCGCGGAACGTCGCAGTCACGTCGGTGTTCGCCGGCTTGCTGAAGCCGATGTGGCTGTCGCTGATCTGGACGAAGCTCAGGGTACCGGCCGGGGCGGCCGGCACGCCGGGGTCCGCGGTCTGGCCGAGGACCCGGGACGTCAGGACGCCGCCGCTCAGCGTCCAGATGACGCCGGTGCCGGCCCATGCCATGCACTTGAGGAAGCCCTTGCGGTCGATTCCGTCGTGGTTGTGGTCGTGGAGGATGTGATCGTTCATGGGTGTGAGGGACTCGTTTGTTGTCGTTAAGGGGGCGCACTGCGCCTTTGCCGTTGTATACCGCCCGCCTCACGGGAATATTCCGCGGCGCGCGCGAAAGGTATTTTTTTCGGCCCGTCGGGAATAAACCCACCGCTCGCGGCGTTATCATCCCAATGGAGGCCTCCGTTCCCAAAGAGACGTCGACTTTCGAGCAGCTGATGCTGCCCCACGTGGATTCCGCCTATAACCTTGCCCGATGGCTGCTTAAGGATCCGCACGACGCCGAGGACGCCGTGCAGGACTCCTGCCTGCGCGCATTTCGCGCGTTCGGGGGATTCCGGGGGACCGACGGCCGGGCCTGGTTCCTGACGATCGTCCGCAACGTCTGCTATTCGAGCCTGCGCCAGAGGAAGCGGGAGCCGCTGGAGGTCGCCTTTGAGGAGGACCTCCACGTCTCGGCCCAGGATTCGGGCGAGGCGAACGCGAAGTCGTGGCTCGAGGTGAAGGGCGAGCAGCTCGGCAGGGCGCTTGAGCGCATGCCCGCGGAGTACAGGGAGGTGATCGTGCTCCACGAGGTCGAGGAGCTGTCCTACCGTCAGATTGCCGAGGTGGCCGGGATTCCGCTTGGCACCGTGATGTCGCGACTGGCGAGGGGGCGCGGAAGGCTTCAGCGGGAGCTCGCGGACCTGGCGAAGGAGGCGAGCCGATGAACTGCAGCGAATGCCGGTCCGTGTTGGAGGCCCATTCGGACGGCGAACTCGATCTCGTCCGTCACGTCGAGATCGAGGCCCACCTCAAGGCCTGCCCTGAGTGCTCCCGCATCCTCGATGGGATGGCCGCCCGAAAGGCCAGGATCCGCGATTCACTTCCACGCTTCGCCGCCCCCGCGCAGCTCAGGGAGAGGATCCTCGCTTCTCTTCGGGCCGAGGCGATGGAGGGCGAGCGCGGCGTCGCCCTGCCGTTTCCGGTCGCGCGGCGCGGCTGGAATCTCGTGGGCCTCGCCGCGTCAGCGGCCGCCCTTCTCTTTGCCGGATACGCCTGGGGAGGATACCGCGCCCACAGGGATGCCGTCATGGACGAGGCGTTCGCCGAGCACGTGCGCTCGCTGCAGGCGGGCCATCTTACGGACGTGATCTCGACCGACCGGCACACCGTGAAGCCTTGGTTTGCCGGCAAGGTTGATTTTTCGCCGCCGGTCGTCGACATGTCAGACATCGGCTTTCCGCTGGCCGGGGGCCGGCTGGACGAGATCGACGGCCGCGCTGCGGCGGCGCTCGTGTTCCACAGGCGCCTTCACGCGATCAATGTCTTCGTTTGGCCCGCCGCCGGGGCGCCCCCGGTTCCGCGCCGAGCCGCCAAGAACGGGTACTGTGCGCTGGGCTGGACAAACGACGGGCTGGATTTTCTCGCGGTGTCGGAAATTCCGGAAGCCGACCTGGAGCAGTTCGTCGGGGAATTTCGCAAGCGGACCGAGTGAGAGGCCGGAAGTACCCGCAAACTGATCCTTGCGCGGCGGCCCGGCCACCGTGGGCCGCTGAGGCACTCCTTAGCGTGGTGCGTGTTCCGTCGATACAAAATCTGGTCGACCTAGGCACGTCCCAAGGTAATGATTCGCCCCTGTGAAACCCTCCGGGATTCGTGAAGAATTCGTCTAATTGGAACTGAACTGCCGAAGAAATGGAGATTCCGCACCGCTCGTATCATGTTAGAGGCGACATCGACTCAACGTAGCCGCCTTGATGAAACCCAAGATACTTAAGAACGACGCAGATTACAAAGCGGCATGCCGTCAGGTTGAGTACCTAAGGAGCCTCGGGCCCAGCCCGGACAGGGATTCCGACCTTGAGCTGTGGTCGGTCCTGATCGGGCAATATGAAAAGTCGGTGCCGGAAGCGGCGGCACACGGCGCCGGCGACTCGGAGGCAACTCGGGAGGGCCGCCAGAAGATAGATATTTTGGCGCAGCTGAGACCCGGGCCCCCTCTGAGCGGGAAAACGTGGCTCTTCTTCGGAGCGATGGTGGCTTTGCTCTATCTGCGCCTGATGTACAGGGTCTCCTTCTATCCGCCCTTCTTCGAAGGCGAGGAGTCGAAGGGCATGTACCTGACGAAGGACACCGTCGATTTCGCGGCGTACAGCCATTCATGGTGGCTGGCGTTCAAGGGGGGGCTCATCGAGTACAACAAGGGGTACTTCTGGTTCATGATCCCGTTCTACCTGATCTTTGGCTACGACACGCGGATCATCATCTACCTCCTTCCGCTCATCTTCGGCGTCCTCTGCGCAACCTACTTCACGATCTACAGGAAGACGTACCCGAAGGGCTCCCTCCTCTCATTTGCCATCCCCATAATGTTTTCCGTGCTGTGCCTTTCGCTCCGGCGCTACAAATGGCACTCCGTCGCCTACCTCGCGGCCATTTCGGTCTATCTCTACTTCCTGCCAGAATTCTACAAAGGCGCCTTCTTCCTGCGCGACCGATGGCGAAAGGCGGTGGCGATGTGTCTCTTCGCCGTCAGCTGCTATCTTTATTTTGGGAGCTTCACCTACATTGTACCCGGCCTTTTCTTGGTGCTTTTCTTCGGCACCAAGGCCCAGCGGCGAAGGGATCTCACGATTGGCTGCATCGGACTCGTCTTGTTCGCGGCGGCGATGGGTTACTTCTGCTATACAACCGAGACCTGGAGGACGAGGGTGTTCCAGGAACTGAGGTCCATCAGCCAGGACTTTTCGCACGACGGGAGGAACAAGGTGTGGTGGTCGTTTCGCGATTACTTCTTCACGCTGGACCTATCGGTTCCCTACCTCGTCATTTGGGTCATCGGCATGGTCTCCTCGGTAAAGATGATCCGCAAGGGCGACAGGTTTGCGCTGATAACCCTCGCCATCTACGTGCCCTTGTGGACCTTTCAGGCGCTCATCGGGGGTCTGAATAATCCGGACCAGACGAACTGGTCGATGCTCGCGCTCCTGGGCGTGCTGTTGATCGGCTCGGACCGAATATTCGTCTGGCTGAGGGAAAACGTGAAGCAGGGCACTGCGATCGGGGTCATTCTCGTCGCAGTGATCGGTGTGAACGAATTCCAGCATTACCTGCCGCTGAGCAGGGACACGCCCTACCAGTCGTTCATCCAGGATCGCAATACCCGGACCGAGCTGGCGCTGGTCTTGAAGCTGATCCAGGGCGATGACTCGGGCTCGGTTCAATACTACCTGCCCGATCCCTCCCTGTCGCAGCAGAACGGCGGCTACGAGTACGATTCCTTCCTGCCGCGGGTGGAGGTCCAGGAGATCCTCCAAAAGGTGACCTTTTTCATGAACGAGGAGGATCTCCGCAGGAGGCTCGTGAACCAGCGGAACGGCAAGCCGGCGGTCGTCTACCTGAGCGTTGGCTATCCTCCCGATGGCGGGAAGGACACGGAGAAGATGCCGTTGCTCGGCGAGGATCCGGAGCTGATCCACCCCTGGGTGAACATTTACCTCGTCGAATATAAGATCCGGAAGTTTGAGTTTAAGACCGGCCCCGCCGCGGCATCGCTGCCTGTCAGCCCCCCTTCGCCTCTCTAGGGACTGCCGGGTTCCTTGGGGCGCGGCGGAAACCGGGGTTTCCGCGAGCGAATGAGGGGGCGCGATCATGAGCCCCGATTTGGGGAGGCCAGAGCGCAGGACCCCGATCTAAAGTTAGACGCGCCAAAGGCTTTCCTTGGCCCAAGCCTGACGCCATCAATTCTTGAAGCCGGTGAAACCTCCCCTCCTACGCCTGGCGATCATAATGACTGGAATGGTTTCAGGCGCTGCGCTGCCCGTGGCGCTTGCGGCGCCGACGCCTTCCCCTGGGTTCCGTTACCGGAATCTCTTCTCCGAGGAGCTGGGAAAGAGCGAGGGCGAGGTCGACGCCCGGATCTCGGCCTGGTGGCAGCAGCTGTTCTACGGAGACAACGATACGCAGCGGGTGTACTACCCGACGGCCGACGGCATGGCCTACATTGCGGACGTGGCAAACGCCGACACGCGCACCGAGGGCCTCTCCTACGGCATGATGATCGCCGTGCAGCTCGACCACCACCCGGAATTTGACCGGATCTGGGCGTTTGCGAGGCGGAAACTCTACCACGAGAGCGGGCCGCTCAAGGGCTACTTCGCATGGCACGCCGGATTTGACGGGCGCCCGCTCTCGGAGGGTCCGGCCCCCGACGGAGAGCAGTGGTTCGCCATGGCGCTCTTCTTTGCCTCGCACCGCTGGGGGGACGGCGGCGGCATCTTCAACTACGGAGCCGAGGCGCAGGCGATTCTAAGATCCATGCTTCACAAGCACGAGGAGGCGGACCATGGCCAGGTGACGGACATGTTCGACGCGCGGACCCACCAGGTCGTCTTTGTTCCGGGAGGCGAGGGGGCGACGTTCAGCGATCCTTCATACCTGCTTCCGGCGTTCTACGAGCTGTGGGCGCGCTGGGCGAGCGACCCGGCCGACCGGGAATTCTTCGCCGAGGCCGCGACGGCCGCCAGGGCGGCAATGAGGCGGGCCGCCGATCCCAAGACCGGCCTCATGCCCGACTACGCGAATTTTGACGGGACGCCCCGGGACCGCCGAGGCCATGGAAACTTCGAGTTTGACGCCTGGCGCACCCTCGCCAATCCGGCCGTCGATTGGTCGTGGTGGCACGCCGACCCCTGGGAGCCCACGCAGGCAAACCGGGTGCTTGGATTCATCGGGCAATTTGGCGATGCCTGTCCCAATTGGTTCAGCATTGATGGCACGGCGCTTACCAAGACCGTCTCGTCCGGGCTCTACGCCATGGCCGCCGTGGCAGGCTTGGCAGCCGACCCGAAGGTTGCCCGCCCATTCGTCCAGCGGCTCTGGTCGATGCCGATCCCCGAGGGAAAGTACCGATATTACGACGGGATGCTGGGGATTCTCGCCATGCTGGAGGTCGGCGGCAGGTTTCGCGTCTGCGGTCCGGCCGACGTCCCCGCCATGGCCGAGCCCATGGCGGTGTTCGACTGGTTCCAGTACTCGGGCAGCGACACCCGTTTTGAGGAGCCGCTTCCTGCGGGAGAGATTCGAAACCCGATCCTGGCCGGCTTCTATCCCGATCCGAGCCTCTGCCGGCACGGCGACGACTACTACCTGGCCAACTCATCCTTCACGTACTTCCCGGGCATACCGATCTTCCACAGCCGCGATCTGGCGCACTGGAGCCAGATCGGCAGCGTGATCACCCGGCCGACGCAGGTGGACTTCGGCGGGCTCGAGGTTTCCCGCGGGGTCTTCGCCCCATCCCTTTCGTTTCACGGCGGCACCTACTACCTGGTGACCACGCTGGTCGACTGCGGGGGCAATTGCCTCTTCACGGCGAAGGATCCCGCCGGCCCCTGGTCCGATCCGGTGTGGCTGCCCGTGGATGGGATCGACCCTTCGCTCTTCTGGGACGAGGACGGCACCGCGTGGCTGGTCAACAACGGCCCGCCGGTCGGTCGCCCGCTCTATGAGGGCCACCGTGCGATCTGGCTGCAGCAATTCGATGCGGGGAGGGGTCGCCTCGTAGGCCCGAGAACGGTGATCGTGAACGGGGGCACCGACATCGCCCGCCGGCCGATATGGATCGAGGGACCCCATCTTTTCCGCCGGGAGGGATGGTACTACCTGATCTGCGCCGAGGGCGGCACGGGCGAGAACCACTCCGAGGTCGTATTTCGCAGCCGGGCCCTGGAGGGACCCTGGATAGCCGGTCCCGGGAACCCGATCCTGACCCAGCGGGACCTTCCCGCGGACAGGCCGGAGCCGGTCACGTGCACGGGCCACGCTGATTTTGTGTCCCTGCCCAACGGGGGCACGTGGGCCGTCTTCCTGGGATGCCGGCCGTACGAGGACGGATTCTACAATACCGGCCGCGAGACGTTCGCCCTTCCCGTTTCCTGGCGGGACGGGTGGCCGGACATTCTTCCCCGAGGGACGGCGGTTCCCGAAATGGTTCCGGCGCCGCTGGCGGATTCGGCCCCGTCCGGCGGCGATTATTGCACGGGGAATTTCACCTGGCGGGACGACTTCGCCGGGCCGGACCTGGCGCAGCAGTGGAATCTGCTGCGGACCCCGGGGGAGACCTGGTGGAGCTTCTCCGCCGTCCCGGGCTCCCTTTCGTTGCGCCCGCGCACAGTGACGCTCGGAAGCCTCCAGAATCCATCCTTCATCGGCCGCCGCCAGCAGCACGCGCGGTTTGCCGCGGTTGCCGAGCTCAGGTTCCCGTCATCCCCGGGCTTCGCGGCGGGAGTCGCCGCATTCCAGAATGAGACCCATCACTTTTTTCTCGGCGTACGCCGCAACGGCGCCGGCGTCGAGGTGTTCCTTGAGCGGGTCTCGGGTGGCGAAATCGGGGCGCCGCCCTTCGTTGTCGCAAGCGCGCCGCTTGCCGCTTCCGAGAAGATCGAACTGCGCATCGAGGGCCAGGGCCGCCGGTACGCATTCGGATTCAGGTCGGGCGACGGGACGTGGCGCAGCCTGGCGGATGACGAGGACGGGAGCATCCTCAGCACGGCGACTGCCGGCGGGTTTGTCGGTACCTACCTTGGGATGTACGCCAGGCTCGAATCTGCCTCTAGGCAGTAGGTGGAGCGTGCCGTTACGAAGCCCGCAAGAGCAAGGAGACCGCGGTCAAGATGACGGGCTGACGACCGTGGGATTGACCTCCTGAAGGATCGTAGTCGTGGTCGTCGAGTTTGTCGTAGTCGTGGTCGTCGTCGTGGTGCCCGCACCGGTGGTCGCGGGGCTGCTAGACTGTTGAATGACCGCGTTGGATACCGCCTGGCTAATGGCCGTCGATAAATTGTCCAATTCCGTCTGTTCCCCTGGCGGAATATCCATGGTACTGGTTACCACCGGTGTGGTCGGCACGGAGCCGCTCGGGTTGCCCGCGCTCGGGGGCGTGTAGTCAAAGGTCGCCGTCACCTGCTGGCCCGCCGGAATTCTTATTCCGGCGCCCGACGCGACGCCCTTGAACAAGACCACGCCCGTGGAAGTGGTGACCTCGAATCTGACCTTCCCCGTCTTCGGATCCGGGATGTAGACAATCCTGAAGGTGGTGCCGCGGATGCCGGCGGCGCCGACCGGCGTGTTTACCGTGAATTCCGAACCCTTGTCCACGTTCAGGTGAACGACCTTGCCGACCAGGTCCCCCTTCACGAGATCCAGCTTCGTTATCGAAGTCCCCGGCTCCTCCTTCATGTCCGAAACCTTCAGGTCCGTGGCAAAGGGATCCTGTTCGAACTCGTCGATTTTGAGCGTCGAATTCGCGGCGAGATCCACGGTCGCCCCGTTTGAGAAAACAAGAATGGCGGTCGCCCCGTCCGCCGTGACCACCTGGGTCTGGTCGGAGATGGTGTCGCCCACCTTAAGTGCGCGCGACGTGCCATCAATCGTTGAAACCGCGGTCACCTGGCCGGCGGCGCTGGCCACGATGATCCGGCCTTTGACTTTCGCTGGAGCGGCGGCCGGGGTCGTCTGGGCCCCGAGAGGCGCGATTCCGGCAATTAATCCTAAGGCGATGACACAAAGAATCTTGTTAATCATGGGCGTGGCAGTGGTGACATGAACAGTTATCTCGGCTGTATCTTGTAGCAAGTCTCATGCGAAACCGTTTTTTTTGTCAAGCCGCACCCGGATAGGACTGCGGCGCCGCCGGGAGGCCCCGATCCGCAACTGAAAATTCAAGGCTCTATCAGCCCCTTCCTGATTGCGAACCGGACCAGGTCGGTCTGGGTCTGGAGGCCGAGCTTCGTCATGAAGTTTGCTCGGTGCGTCTCGCACGTCCGGGCGCTTATGAAGAGCTTTTCTGCGATCTCCGATGTGCTGAGGCCCTCGGCCGCCAGTTGAATCACCTCCATCTCCCGGCGCGTCAGGCGGCTCAGGGGCTCCGATTCATCGCCACCCTTGTTCGTGAGGACCGAGATCGCCCACTCGGAGAGTGGCGCGCTCAGGTAGCGGCGGCCGGCGAGCACCTCCTTGAGCGCGGCCTTGATCTCAACCGCCTCCGAGCCTTTCAGGAGGTAGGCGGACGCGCCCGCACGAAGGGCCTCGATCACGTAGGGCTCGTCCTTGTGCATCGTCAGGATGACGACCTTTGTCCGCGGACTCGATGCCCGAGCCTGCTTGAGGACCTCCAGGCCGCCAAGGCGAGGCAGGTTCAGGTCGACTATCAGAACGTCGGGCTTCAACCTATCGACGGCCTGCGCCGCGGCGAGCCCGTCGCAGGCCTCGTCAACCACCTTGTAGGAGCCCTCCGCCTCAAGCAGGCTGCGGACCCCGTGACGCACGATCTCGTGGTCGTCGGCAATGACGACAGAAGTCATGACGTCTTCGGAACGACGGGCATGGGAAAGGTCGCGTGAACGCGGGTGCCCCTGCCGGGGCGTGAGATAATCTCCATGACGCCGCCGGCCAGCCTCGCCCTCTCGGTCAATCCGACCAGGCCGAGGGAGTTGCGCTTCGTGCGAACAGCCTCCAGGTCAAACCCGGCCCCTCGGTCGGCGATCTCGACGGTCACAAGCCTGTTCTTGGAGGTTATCATGACATGGGCCGCGCGGCAGCCGGCATGGCGAGCCACATTCGTAAGGGCCTCCTGGACGATTCGGAAGATCGTCATCTCCAGGGCGCCTGCGAGGCGGTCCTCCGGAAGGGAAATCTCGCCCTCAACTGCGATTCCCGTCTGCTGCTGAAAGAGGTTCAGGTGCCATTCTATCGCCGGCTTGAGGCCCAGGTCGTCGAGGACGAGCGGCCGGAGCCTGAGCGTGATGTCGCGCGTCCTCTTCATGAGATCGGTCGCAGTGTCGAGCGCCTCTGCGAGCTTCGCCTTCGCTGGAGGTCCGGCCTCCTGCGTCGCGGTCTCCAGCTGGAACATGAGGCCAGTCAGCAACTGGCCGAAGTCGTCGTGGAGCTCCCGCGCGACGGTGCGCCGCTCGTCCTCCCGGACGCTGATGAAACGCATCGACAACGCCTCCAGTTCACGGGTCCGGGCTTCCACCTGCGCCTCCAGCGAGCGGTTCATTGCCTCAAGCTCGCGCGACAGTTGGTCGTTGCGACGGGAAAGCTCGGAGCGGTTCAGGATGTGCCTCAGTGAAAAGATGAGCTCCGTGATGTAATTGGAGTCCTGAAGAATGTAGTCCTGGGCCCCGAGCTTGAAGGCTGCGACGGCCATCTCGGAGTCCTCACCCTGGGCGATGAGGATCACCGGGAGCTCGGGGGCGCGCGACCTAATGGTGCGCAGGATGTCGAGCGGCGTGGCGCCGGGCTCAGGCCCGATCAGGACGGCGTCCAATCCGTTGGCGAAGTCGTCCGGGACATCCGGTGAGGTGAGTACGCGCAGCTCGATCCGTGGGGAGCTTCTTGAAAAGGCTGCCTCGATCTCCCGGTAGTTCGCCGCGGAACCCTCAATCAGGGCGACAGCATGTTGTCGGTCTGGATTGGCAGTGCGCCTGGCGCCTGCCGGCTCCCTCCGGCGGCGGGCGTGAAGCCTTTTCACAATCTCGACAATCTGCAGGAACTGAGGGGAGGCCTTGTCCACGCAATCGACGGCACCCGCCCGCAGCGCCTTTACCGCGAGCTCCGTCTGGCCCTGGCCGCTCACCATCACCACGGGCGTGCTGTCCCCGGCTATCGCAAGCTCGCTGAGCACCTGGAGGCCGTCGATATCGGGGAGTTTGAGGTCGAGCAGCAGGACTTCGACGCCTCCTCGCCTCATTCGCTCCAGGCAAGCGGCCCCCGTCGTGGCGATCTCCAGCGTGAACTCCGGGGCGTTCGCCTCGAAGAGATCCCCCATGTAACGGGCGACGGCGTCCTCATCCTCTGCGTACAGCACGTGGCTCATGGATTTTACCGCGCCAACTAAACAGTCTTTTGACGATTTAGTAAGGAATTTATCTTAGGGAGATCTGGGGGGCAGCTCCCGGGGCACTTGGCGATGACCCCCAGCGGATTATTCGATGCCGGATTCCGTAGGAACCCGGATACGATCGAAATGGCGCCGAAGGTAGGGTGGGCGCGTGAAAAATACGCGCACCTCGGCCCTGGGACTCAGAGTCGCAACCGCCATTCTCCTTGGAGGGTGCGCATCCCTTTTCGCGGGGAACACCGCCGGGACGGCGGCGACGATTCAGACTAATGCGCCGCTGGCCGCCGCGGCGGGACCCAGCGGGGTCGACACCCCGAGCCGTCTCACCGGTATGGTCACTCCCGCAAAGCACATTTGTCCCAGCCAGCTCGACGCGCTCCTGGCCTGCGAAAGCTTCGCGACCGCGAATGGAGGCACCGTCGTATCGACCTCCGGGACCCCCAGCATGGAGCCGCTGATCCACGGCAAGACCTACGCCGTCGTCGTCAGGCGCCCCTACGAGTCCATCGCGATGCGCTACCTCCTGGTCTACATGGGCCGGCCCGATGCGTCCAAGCCGGACCGGCTCAAGATGCTCCACAGGGCCGTGCTGCATGACAGGTACGGATGGATGATGAGCGGCGACAACAACCGCTGGTCCGAGTCCTGGGACAGGGTCACCCCCGAAACATATGTCGGAATCGTGGTCGCCCTTTTTGAATATCCGCAGACTTGAATGGATGGGGACGCCCCGGAGCTGCGGACCCCGTGCGCCCGAGGAGCCCGACTGCCGCCCCTTATGCCAAGAAATTCGGAAACGGCGCGGGCCCGGCTTTCGCAATCTTTTGCTGGCACTCGAATTGCCGTCGCGATTGAATGGGCCATCAAGCCCGCGTCGTCTATCCTTCTGGCATGGTTGGCCATGGCCGCGCCCGTCTTCGGCGCAGGGAAGCAGCCCTTTCATCTGAGCGGCGTCTATACGGATACCTGCAGCTGCCGGGTTCCCTGCCTGTGCGACCTGACCGGGGACACGCCTGATTCCTGTCAGGGTGTTGGCGCGATCTACATTGCCCACGGCGACTTTTCCGGTTCCGACCTGTCGGGCGTCAAGTTCGCCTATGCGATGCTGATGGGCAATTGGGTCCGCCTCTACATCGATGCACCCGATCCCGCCCGCCGCGCCACCGCCGAGAGATTCCTGCGCGCGCTGTGCTCCGACTGGGGAAAATTGGAATCGGTCAGGGACGCCAAGATTGAAATATCCGGGAAGGACGGCGGATATGCCGTGAAGGTCGACGACGGCAAGACAATGGATTACGTCATCGCACCCGTGATCGGGGGCGACGGCAGGAGTCCGCTCGTGCACGCCAACACGCATAGCCCGATCACGAGCACGTTTCTCCAGGGAAGGTCGGCGGAACCCACCGTTTACAATGACGGTGCCAGGTCGTTCGAGATCGCAGCCGGCCGAAATGGATACTTCAACGGCAGGGTGGACACCAGCGGTTCGCTTTGATTCTGGCCTCTGACGGGTTTCCCCGCGATGGAAGTCCATAGGAATCGCACCCCCAGGAAGCATTCGCTTCAAATCTTCCTGATCGCGGCGCTCTTCGTTTCGCCGGGCATCCAGCGCGCGCAAACATCCGGCATCGCGAAGGCGCCGACGCCCGGGGCTCCAGCCTGGGCCCAGCCCGGTTCGGCGACCCATGTTCAGGTGGCGCCGCCGGCGGACTTTCACAGGCCGAGCAGGAATTTCGACGCAGCTATCGGCATATTTGAGGGCCAATCGGACGTTGGAAGCGCGCTTGTGCCAGGGAGCGCCAGCTACGATCCCGACAAGGGGGGTTACACCATCAACTCGGCTGGCTACAATGTTTGGTACACGCGCGACGAGTTTCGCTACCTCTGGAAGAAGATGTCCGGTGACGTTTCGCTCGCGGCCGACATAGCGTTCCCGGATCCGAAGGGATACGCCGACCGCAAGGCGGTCCTTGTCATCCGGCAGGACCTCGACGACGACTCCAAGGAGGTCCTTGTCGCGCTGCACGGGGCCGGAATGATCCAATTGGCCCGGCGCGCTGAGAAGGGCGTGCGCATCAAGGACAGGGAGTACCGCCTTGGCGGCCGGGGGCTTCCCGGCGGCGCCACCCCGGACTCCCTGGTCGCCGTCGACGCGAGGCGCATCGGCATCGAGAAGCGCGGTGATCAATTCGCGCTTTTCGTGAGCGTGGAGGGCGAGCCCATGCACCAGTTCGGTGCGCCCGTCACGCTGCATCTTGAAGCACCCTTCTATGTCGGTCTTGGCTTTTGCTCGCATCTTCCGGATAAGTCCGACACTGCGGTGCTTTCCGGTGTGGTTCTCGTTAACGACGCCGAAAGGCTCCGTTAGTCCCCTGGCGGGGGCTCATCTCGATTGAAGACTAATCTGCTTCGCTGGGCGCTCCTCACGCCGGTAGTCGTTCTCGCCGCGATGCAAGTTCGCGGAGGTGACGCATTTTCGGCGTCGGAAGATGGCCGCGTCCATTCGCTCAAGATAACAATTCTATCCACGATGTTGGCTGACGGCGGGGAACTCGGGGAGTGGGGGTTTTCCGCGCTGGTTGATGCTGATGGCCATCGAATTCTCTATGACACGGGGGCGCATTCCGACTTGGTCCTGCGCAACGCGGAGAGCCTCAAGATCGACCTCACCACCGTGCCGGAGGTCGTCCTCAGCCATAACCATTGGGATCATGTCGGCGGATTCATGACCTTGCGCCGCTCGGTCCTCGGCAAGGCGCCGGGTGCGCTGGCCCTGACCCATGTGGGCGAGGGCATCTTCTACCCGCGCTCGACGCTCTCTCCGGCGATCGACGAAAACCAGATGCGGTTCATCAAGGACGACTATGAGAGGACCGGCGGCGTCTTTGTCGTTCACCGCGTGCCGGTCCAGCTCTATCCCGGCATTTGGCTCACCGGGCCGGTCCCGAGGAAGTATCCGGAGCGAAATTGGCCAAAGGGCACCCGGGTGACCACGCCGACCGGCGTTGTCGAAGACTACCTTCCTGAGGACATGGCCCTTGTCTGCGACACTGACAGCGGTCTGGTCGTGCTGACCGGCTGCGGCCACGCCGGCGTGATCAATATCATCGATTATGCCCGGACCTTCATTCGTCCGGCAAGGGTCCACGCCCTGATAGGAGGGACTCACCTGTTCGACGCGACCGACGAGGCACTTTCCTGGACTGCGGAAAAGCTGCGGGAGTTCGGAGTGGACAACCTGCTCGGCGCACACTGCACGGGCTTGGAGACTGTCTACCGGTTTCGGCGCGATCTCGGATTGGACCGCGCCCATGCCGTGGTCGCCGCGGTCGGGTCAAGTTTCGAGCTCGGGAAGGGGATCGATCCTCGCAACATAGCGAGATGATCGGGCCAGTTGAGCGCGCCGGTTCGTCTAATATTGGACTGTGAGCTCCGTTGCGAGAGGGCGCCTCGCTGGATGAGGTGCAGTCCAACCCCCTGAGCCTATGAAATGCGGAAATCGAAAAGTGCTTCTCGCCATGCTTCTGTTGGCTCCGTCGTTGGGGTACGCCGACTGGCGCGGCGACGCTGACGCCCGGATAGAACACATCCGCAAGGGCGATTTCTCGCTTGGCATCACCGACGCTTCCGGGGCTCCCGTCGCCGGCGCACGCGTGCAGTACCGGCTGATCCGCCATGCGTTTCTTTTCGGGACCGCCATCGCCTACGCGCCGTTCGCGGATCCGGGACCGGACGGGCAGGCTTACAGGCGATTCATCCTGGATAACCTCAGCGGACTGGTGTGCGAGAACGAGATGAAATGGTACGACAACGAGGTTGAGCGTGGGCACGTGGATTATTCGCAGGCCGACGCATTGATGGCATTTGCGCAGGCCAACGGTCTGCAGATGAGGGGACACAATCTCTTCTGGGAAAAGGAGAAATATACGCCGCATTGGCTCCCCCAGCTCAATGACCAGGAACTGCGCGAGGCCGTGGAGTCGCGACTGAGGACGACTGTCAGCCGCTACAAGGGCCGTGTCATCTCCTGGGACGTCGACAACGAGATGCTCGACGGCTCCTTTTACCGCAGCCGGCTGGGCTTCGACACGATCGCATGGATGTTCAAGGAGGCGAACCGCATCGACCCGGGGGCGACCCTTTTCGTCAATGAGTACGGTATCCTCGGGAATCCGGAGAAGACGGAGCGCCTGATCGCCCTCGTGCAGGCGCTGCGGGCCAAAGGGGCCCCGGTTGGGGGCGTCGGCATTCAAGCGCACGACTCGGACCGACTCACCCTGAAGCCGGGCATGAACGCAGGGGAAGCGGATCGGCCCGAATGGATGCTCCGCACCGCCCTGACGCCGGAGGCGTTCCTTGCGACCTTGGACCGCATTCACGAGGCGACGGGCCTTCCCATACATTTGACCGAAATAAGCGCAAAGGTGCACGATCCCGTGCGGCGAGCGGACTCATTGGAGGAGTTATTCCGCCTCGGATTCAGCCACGAGGCGGTGCAGGCGATCCTAATCTGGGGATTCGGCGCGAAGACCCACTGGATGGGGCCCGACGCCGCGCTCATGGACGCGGACAATACGCTCAACGCGGCCGGAATCCGGATCAGTCACCTGCTGCGCGAGGAATGGACGACCCGTGGCGCCGTCCAGTCGGACGCCGGCGGACGCGCGAACTTCCGGGGATTCTACGGCGTCTACAGCCTCGAGATCTCCCTGCCTGACGGCAGGCAGGTCGCGCGCGTGGCCCGGTTTTCAAGATCAGGCGAGACGGAATTGCTTCATACCGACTGAAAAATTGGGTGGCCAGCGGGACGCGAATGCGCAGGTGCCCCAAGTATCTAGGCGGACGCTGAGCCGCGAGCTGCAGGAGGTCCTGATCGTTGTGGGAACGTGTCCCCCTATGTGAGGGGGCGCAGGGATGCCGGAGGCTGTCGGGCAATGCGAGAATCGCGCGGCCCCCGGTTGTTCTGGTTAGACCCCATTGGATGCGCCGGGCCGAGTGCGTACTATTTGAGCCCAACGGTGATCTCAGGGAATAACTGCATTCCGCAATCGAGGCCCTGCACTCCTCAAGAAATCATATTATGAACCGTGAACTCATCACGATCGCGCTCTCCGCGATGCTTGTCGTCGGTTGTGCAACGCAACCCCCTGCCACAGTCTCCTCCAACCAGCCCGCGACCAGCGCGGACAGCCTTGTAGGCCCGCGCGGAGCAGACGGCCCAACCGGTGCCACGGGCCCGCAGGGACCCACCGGCGCAACAGGCGCGCCGGGTGTGGCCCTGGCCGGCGAACGGGGTGCCGACGGCCCAATGGGTGCCACCGGACCGCGGGGCGCAACCGGCGCCACCGGATCTCCAGGGGCAATCATGCGCGGAGCCGCCGGTCCGACGGGCGCGGTGGGCGCGACGGGTTCCCAGGGCCCGATCGGTGATACCGGCGCACAGGGGGCAAGCACCGCCGGCTATGCCGGTCCCACGGGTGCCACGGGCGCCACCGGCGAGCAAGGCGCGACGGGCGCGACGGGCGCCCAGGGATCAACCCTCTACGGTCCGACGGGATCAGTTGGCCGCACGGGCGCATCGGGCGCACCGGGCGTCAACGGGGACATGGGTTCCCAGGGCTCCACGACGGCCGGCGTGGCGGGTCTTGCCGGCAACTCGGGCGCCACGGGGGCGCAGGGATCAACGGGAAATCAGGGCGACGTCGGCGTAGCGGGAATCGTCACCCATTGGACCTCCTATCGTGAGTACATGTTCGCCTACAATGACGATCAGATCCAGAGCTCCGACGCGATGAAGAGCTCGCATATCGCGGCCTACATGAACGCCAACCCATCGCTCATCCTCGGGCTTGACGGCACCATGGCGGTAAACGGCACCGACCCCAAGGATCAGACGCTGAGCGACAATCGTGTCGAGGCGGTCCGCCAGTCCCTGATCGCCGCGGGCGTGCCGGCATACAAGATCAGGACCGGCTCGTTCGGCGATGAGACCAACCGCAGGGATCGTCGCGTGGAAGTGCTGTTCATCTCGGCTAGCAGCTGAGGAGCCAGCCGCACTGTCACCGACCGCGTGCCCTCGGCGCGGTCCACTCATCCCCCTCGCGGCCATCGGGCTCCGGGGGGATTTTTTTGTGCTGCAGAAGATCCTGCTTTAGCCGCGCTGCGATGAAGCAACGCTGTCATTTCGGTTTGGAGACAACCGCCACCGATTGCCCCAAAGCCCCATAGTCTTTCATCACCCGTCCGTCATGCCACCTGAGGTCCACGTCGATCGGGATGTGCGGCTTGTCTCCGTCGGCGATCAGATCCAAGTTCAAGCCCAGCCGCGACCTCCAGGCGTCGATAGCCGTGCGTTCGATGAACTGATTGTGGTGGTCGAGGGCATGCCCGTGATCGACCGAAGCTTCGAATACCGGCCAATGCGAGTACATGTAGAATTCCAAGAACGAAAATACGATTCTCCCTCCCGGCTTCAGCACTCTCTTTGCCTCGCGCAAATACCGATAACAGTCCTCATGCGAAATGTGCGTGAAGACGGAGAAAAAACAGACGAAGTCCGCGACGCCATCCTCGCACGGAATCTCAAGCCCCTCCGTAACCACGAATTTCCAATCCTCTCTCCTCGTGATCTTGCGAGCCTGCTCGAAGAGTTCTGGTACGATATCAGTCCCGACATATCGTAGGTCGGGAAGTGGGGCCAGTTGCATGGCGAGACGTCCGCTGCCGCAGCCCACATCAACGACCAAATCTGCCGCCGAGAGATTCAGCGAGCGGAGCAGGGCGAATTCAAGGCTGCCCACAGTGACAAAGTCGCCACCCACTGCGGCTTCAAACGCGGCCTCGTCGCCGAAATTTGAACGAAGCTGCGCGACGAGCTCGTTGTATTTCTCGATGTTTCGAGCTAGGGAATCCATGATCGAGCAGTTGGGTATGACTGCGTGAACGACTTCAAGGCGCTCAAGAATTGATACTGATCCATGTCTCTCGGGATGTTTTGCATAAAGGAACGCCTCGAAAAGATAGAAGTCGACGCTCCTGTCGGCCAATCCTTTGGCCAATGCTCGCCCATTTGCCTTGCCAACAGAAAGGCCTCGCGCGAAGGCGCGCGAGTATTGCCCCAATGGGTGTGTGTCGCTTCAGCAAACCGCTGAGATTCAGGGCTAAGAAAAGGGGCGTGCGCATGCCCATGCGCAAGCGCATTTGCCCGTCGGCTGGAAAAAGGCCTCGCACGAGCCGGCGGTCGGGGCAATATCCCGCGCGGCATGCGTCGCCAGCTCTTTGCCTGCAAGTCGATTGATCGGCTTATCTCCGATTCCGAGCATCCCCGCCAGCGCCTGGCCAAGTCGCTTGGGCCCTGGAGCCTTACGGCCCTCGGCATCGGGGCGATCATCGGCTCGGGGATCTTCGTCCTCACCGGCACAGCGGCCGCCGGCGAGCACTTCGCGGCGCCGTCTCTGCTCCACGCCCAGGTCATGGATCTGGTCGTCAGCTTGGTACAGCACGGCAACCTGTCCGGAGCGCTGCTCCACGGCAGGCCGCCGGCCGGCCCGGCCATCGCCGTATCGTTCATCCTCGTCGCCGTCGCCTGCAGCTTCGCAGGCCTTTGCTACGTTGAGCTCGCCTCGATGATCCCGATCGCCGGGAGCGCATACACGTATTCATACGCCACCCTCGGGGAATTATTCGCGTGGGTGATCGGCTGGGACCTAATCCTGGAATACGTTGTGGGAAACGTCGCGGTCGCGGTCGGCTTCGCCGGCTACTTCAAGGCTCAGCTTTCCTCCTTCGGGCTGGACATGCCGGACCGCTGGTCCACGCCAGTATGGGCGGAGGGGCAGATGACGGGGGCGTATTTCAATCTGCCGGCGTTCCTCATCATATTCTTCCTTACGCTGCTCCTGGTTCGGGGGGTCCGCGAATCGGCCAGTGCCAACAACATCATGGTCGTCGTGAAAATCGCCGCGATCGTCACCTTCCTCGTCGTCGGCGGGATGCTTGTAAACCCGGTCAACTGGCATCCCTTCGCTCCTTCCGGGTTTCGGGGGATCGTGACCGGCGGGGCGATCGTCTTTTTCACGTACATCGGATTCGACGTCGTCTCGACGGCGGCCGAGGAGTCGGTGCGGCCGCAGAGGGACATGCCGATCGGCATCATCGCCTCTCTGGTTGTCTGCGCCGTGCTCTACGTCGGCGTTGCGCTGGTGCTCCTCGGAATGTTGCCCTACGCCACCTTTGCCTCAGGGCCGGCGGCGGACGCGCCGGTGGCCTACGCCCTCAAGGCGCTTGGAGCCCATCCCGCGTTTCTGGCGATAATAGTCATCGGTGCGATGGTCGGAATGGTCTCCTGCCTCCTCGTCTTCCAGTACGGACAGGTGCGCATCTGGTTTTCGATGTCCCGCGACCGCCTCCTGCCGGGATTCTTTTCCGCGCTGCACCCGCGATTTCAAACGCCTTATTGGTCCACCTGGATCGCCTGCGCGGCGGTGGGCATCCCGGCGGGCCTGTTCGACATCGGAGACGCGGCTGACTTGACCAACATCGGCACGCTGTTCGCGTTTGTCCTGGTCTCTCTCGGCGTTGTCATGCTGCGAAAAAGAGACCCGGCCCGCCGGCGCGGGTTCCGCGTGCCGTTCGTCCCCCTCTTTCCCCTCATCTCGGTCGTGCTGTGCCTGGGCCTCATGAGCGGCCTCAGCGTGATCACGTGGATCCGCTTCTTCGTCTGGCTAGCGATTGGCTTGGCCATCTATTTCGGCTACAGCCGCCACCGCAGCGAATTCGCCCCGAAATAGGCCGTTGCTCGGCGCCCTCACGGAAAATCAGACCGATTTTGTGCGGGAATCCATGAGGGGCCGACCTCGTCACCACGAATTTCAGCATCGAGCCCGCGGGGCAACGCGATAATTTCAACGACGAGGCCCGTGCCTTGGTCCCGGACCTGACCGATGGTAGTCAGTGGCCGCCGGCGTATTCGGAGTAATGTCCGGGGATATCTGCCGCGGCGGTGTCTCCCGTGTGGAAATAGAAGCGGTAGCGCAACGTCAGGCTGCCGCCCGCCGGAATAGTGTAGTCCCCTGCATGAGGCCGATCCTTGAGGCTTTCGAAGTCGTGCTGGCCGAAGGGATTTGCCCCGAAGAGGCCGTAGGGTCGCGCCATCCACCAGGTGGGATGGCGGATGTTTCCGGGATTGTCGAAAATGGCGACACCGTAGGTCGTCCCGTCGTGCTGCGAATAATAATCGCACCAATCGGCGCGCTTACCCCACGCTGCGTCGTCGCTGTCGCCCTTGGCCGTGACGATGCGGCCGCTTCCCCCGGTATCCACTCCCTTCACCTTGTGAGGCATCGTCATCCACTCCGACAGGCGGACGGCCATCGTCCCGTCCTTGTTGTCGCCGATCACGAGTGGGGTGTCGGGCAGGGCATGGAGCGTGATCTCAAAGTCGATGAACCTGCCTGAGCCGTCGGCATGGAATCCAATCGTCCGATTATCGGTGCAGATCAGCTTGCCGGCGGGGGTCACCCAGTTGTCGCGAACACTGATGACGCCGACGGCGCCGTCGGCCGTCTGGACGGCCCCATCCACGACCGTGTGCCCTTTCTCGTCAGGAGAGCTGCCATGGTCACCCCCTTTTTCGTTCCAAAAATCGACACCGTTCACGCTACTATGGGCGAACCACATCGATCGGTGCCAGGGATGGTCTGTTTCCTCCCCGGGCGTCTGCTTCATCGGAAAGTCTCGTGTGAGGGGCGTTCCGTCCGAGGCCAGGACCGGATAGAAATACGACCGCGAAGCGCCGTCCCCAAAGATGTACTCGGTGAAAAAGCGGCCGCCGATCTCCACCCGCACCCTGTCGGCCGCCTTGACCAGCGTCACGGAGGCCGGATCGGCCGCATTGGCTTTCCCAGGCGCGGCGCCGAGAAATGAGATCCAAGCCGCGAGCAGGCACACACCCGGCGAAAGATGGCACCTCAATTTCGGCGATGGGATGTCCTTGGGTTCCAATGTGGGGCGGACGGAGTTGATTAACAGAGTGCTGTAATCCGGGGGCGTCTCAATGCAATCGCCCGCGCCAACTCCGCGCAATTCATTCCTTTCGCCGCGAACACGGCGAGCGCGAATAAAATTGGCGTCGCAAATGAAATACCGACCAAGCCCACACGTTTGTCTTCGAAAGGCGTGCGGAATCGAAAGCCGAGCGGAGCGAATGAGGATTAACTCTAAAGGCTGCCGGTTCAGCAGTCCGCATTTAGCGGGATTGAAGTCTTCGAAACTCTGTCGGAGAAAAGCCGGTGCGACGGCGAAAAGCCGATGCGAAATGGCTGGAACTGCTGAAACCCACCCGGGCGGAAATTTCGACGACGCCGAGATCGGGACGATTTAGAAGCAGGTCTTGCGCAGCTAGCAGGCGCCTTCCCAGGACGTATGCATGGGGCGGCTCCCCAACAGCCTGTTTAAAGGCCCGCTCGAAATGGCGCACACTAACCCCGGCAAGGCCGGCAAGATGATGGAGGGATATATTGTCGCCCAGGTGATCGTGGATAAATTCCACGATATCTTTGAGACGGCGTCCTGGCAGTCCGCCGGAGCATCTCGGTGGCGGAGCCGACATTGACGAATATGAATGGATGATATGATGGGCAAGGAACTCGCATGCGCTTTCTGCATAGAGCTGTCCATTTGGGGAAGAGTGCTCCGCTTCTGCTGCCAGCCGGTTGGCAAAGGCGTCAATCATCGCATCCCGGATTAGAAATTGGGGCACAATCTCGACGTGACTTGGCTCGGTCTCCCAATGTTGGGCGATCACTCGGGACAAGAACGCGCCGGGTACGAAGAACGCGATGGCGCGGGAAGGACCGCTGGCATCCCATGTTCCATCGAAACCGGCCGGCGTTAAATTGACTGTTCCCGGGTCGGTCCAGCCCTCGATAGTTCGGCCGCCAAACTCCCGCCGGATGCGGTGCCGGCCGCGGACGTACACGCCCAGGGCAAGATCGGCGAAGGCGACCGATGCGTGGAGTGGTGTTTTTTCGACCACGAACAGCGCAAACGGGCTTGATGCCAGCGACGCTTTGGCCGGCGAGGAAAGAAGCCCGGGAAATTGGGAAGCTGAAACCAAAGGTCGTTCCATGGGCAGAGGAGCGGCTGCCGCTCCAGTACGGCGACCGTGCCGGCACTATCGCGACATTTCCGTCATGAATCACGCACAAACCACTTGGACGCGATCTCGGAAGCTCGAGATTTTGCCAATTAATCAAAACAAATGCGCCATTATGAATACACAAAGCAACAAGGTTGGGCTCGACGCCCTCCTCACTCCGGGAAACTCCGTCCTCGTCTTGATCGACCACCAAGCATTTCAGTTCGCCAACACGCGAAACATGGATCCGACGATGATTCTCAACAACACGATCGGCTTGGCAAAGGCGGCCAAGGCGTTCGAGGTTCCGACGGTCCTCACCACCGTCACCAGCGATCGCGGTGGGAAGCTTCCACAGGCGATTCAAGCCGTGTTTCCCGATCAGGTGCCGATCGATCGCACGACGCTCAACAGCTGGGAGGATTCCCGCGTGGTCGACGCCGTAAAGAAGACCGGTCGAAAGAAGATCATTTTCGCCGCGCTGTGGACGGAAATTTGCCTCGCGTTTCCGGCGATTCACGCAATGGGTGACGGCTACGATGTCTATGTCGTAACGGACGCCTCTGGAGGCGTGAGCATCGAAGCTCACGATCGCGCAATCCAGCGTCTCGTTCAAGCCGGAGCAGTACCCGTTACCTGGATGGGCGTGCTGAGCGAGTGGCAGAGGGATTGGGCCCGCGAAGCAACGGTGCCTGCCGTGGCCGAGATTATGTTTGCCCACGGTGGGGCAACCGGCACCAGCATCGCGTGGGAATTTCAGCTGCTGCACGCCGCGAGTCAGAAGAAGTAGCACACCCGTTCGGCGGGGGCGTGATGGTCAGCCCGCCCCTCGCTGGACCCGATTTCATGCGAGAATGGCCCCTTCTTGTCGCACCGTGCCCCTGCAAGCCGCTGAGAACCAGGGCTAGGAAATGGGGCGGCCAACGGGACTCGAAAGCGCAAACGCGCGATTTGGTAAGTAGCTGCTGCGCGACGAGGTGCGAGATATCCAGCTCGCTACAGATACTTATCCTGCCGCGTGGAGGGTTGTAGGGGGACGCCGGAGGGTGTCTGGGAATGCGAGACTCGTGTGAGAATCGAGCATTAAGATGGACTGGTCGCCAATTACCGGCGACGAATCAAAACAGTGGCGCGTTGTTTGCCGGGTCATTTAGCAGCGCCTCAAAACGCGGGTCGCCGCGCAGCGGAAAGTACGCGGGATCTGACCTCATTTGATAGACGTTATCCCAAGTGGGTAACTTGAGGCGTCGTGCGAACTCTGCAATTGCTCGATCCTTGTCCCCAGTCCAAGCGTAAACAAGCGCTAGGGTCCTGGAATAGGTTAGCCCCTCCAAGGGCTCGACCGACTCGGGGCGGAGCGCGACTGCCTGGCGCGCGCAACGCAGCGCTTCTGCGGGATGCCCCAGGAGCGCTTCGGCTAGCGCGAGATCGGACCAGTTGGCGGGATTCTCGGGTTGGGCGGCGACCGCGGCCTGGAGCTGGGCTTCGTTGAGCTGATCCCGGGCCGCGGCCCTGTCGCCTTGTGTGATGAGCAGCATGGCGGCAGGAACTGCGCCGAGCGTGCGAGGCACCGCCGTCATAAAGAAATGTCCAGCGGCCGGCAGGCCCTGCATTTCCTTTTCAAGAGCGAAATACTTCGCGGCATCCCCCCTAATGGACGCCCACTGTTGGCGGACGCTGAGCGCCTCTCTTATGTGCGCGGTGGTCGGGCTGAGCGTCGAAAGGAACCTGTCGACTTCGGCGGTAGAACCCGAGGCCCAAAAGGAGTCGAGAGCCTTCCGGAAGCCAATGCCCGGACTTTCAGGCGCCAAGGCCGCAATCCGTTTCCATTCCCGAATGGCATCATCCCATCGTCGTGCTGACTCCAGCTGAGCGATGTACTGGATCGATTGATAAAGGTTCGCGGGATCAATCTGGGTCATGAACCGCGCGCGGTCCAGGGCATCTGCCCAGCGGCCCAGCCGCAGGAGTGTGGTGGCCATCCCGAGATTCAGACGCGAATCGTTGGGATAGAGCTTCAGGCCCTCTTCATAGAGTTCGGCGGCCTTGGCATAATTGCGCGTGCAAATATGTTCGTAGGTCGCGCGACAGCTCCATACGCCCGGCAAATCGGGGGCAATAGCCACTGCGTTGGCGATGGCCTGTCTGGCCTTCTCGAGACGGGCCTCAGAGTGGTCCTCGAAACTCTGGTATATGATCTCGTGAGTGATGGCCAGTTCGGCCCATGCGTCCGCAAATTTGGGATCGAGCTCGACCGCTGACGTGTACAACGCCTCCATCCGTCCTCTAGTCTCAGGCGTGCGGTCTATCGCGGCAAAGAGCGCGAGGCCTCGGGAGTAAAGTTCGTAGGCGGCCAAATTTTCCGTGGGCCGTCGCTCGACGAGGCTCTTCTCGCTCGGCGAAAGCTCTGCCTCGAGCGAGCTCGCAATCGTCTCGGCGAGTTCCGCCTGTATTGCGAACACGTTCGAGACGTCGCGGTCGTAGGATTTGGCCCACATGTGCTCGTCGGTCTGCGCGTTGATGAGCTGTCCCGTGACTCGCACGGTATTGTCCTCGCGCTGCACGCTGCCCTCCAGCACCCAGGTTACTCCCAGTTCCTGGGCGATCTGGCGGAGGGGCTTGGTGGAATCGCGGTACTGCTCCACCGACGTGCGCGAGATTACGTGCAGCTCATGAATATTGGCGAGGTTGGTCAGGATGTCTTCCTGCACCCCGTCGCAGAAGTAGGAGTTGCCCGCGTCCGCACTCATGTTCTTGAAGGGCAGGACGGCGATCGATTTGTCGATTGGTGCCGAGGCGGCCGAGGAGGACGCTTTAACCACTCCGCCGGCAGAGGGGTGCCAGGACCCATGCCAGACAAATGCAGCTAGTAGCGCGGCGATAATGGCCAATCCAGCAATGGCAAGAGATGCCCGTCTTCTTCGCATTGTCGACATTCCAACCGCGTTTGGCTGGCCTGAAGGCAACGCCGTGAGGTGCGCCCGAGCAGGCGCGCGCGGGGCGGCGAGGAGACGCTTCACCTGTTCGACAAATTGCGGCGTGGGCAGTGCACCCGGCAGCCTAATCCATTGAACGCGCAAAAATTCAGCGGGCACGACTGCAACGGCGTCTGGCGTTTCATCGACGACAACCGGCGCGAGGAACGGCATCCCCTCGGCCATCAGATGGGTGCGTTCGACGGCGAGCTTCCACTCGAGGCGAAAATAGCCCTCGCCGCGGCTTTGCGTATGGACAGAGATGACCGGTACGAAAAGGGCACATTCTTTGATCTGCCGGCGGATATTTTGATCCCACGCATCGCCGCCGCGGAGTTCGCTCTGGTCTAGCCAAACCTCCACTCCATGGCTGCGAAGGGCTTCTGCAATTCGCTGCGCTGCCGCTGTGTCTTCGCGGGCATAGCTGATGAATACCGCCTTGGACGATCCGGATTCCATAAGGAGCAGGCAGAGGACCGCGCAAGTCTCTCGCCCAACTGGACGAAACGCGAGACGAAACCCTTACGGACGACGGAGTTGGGGCACTCCGCGAATTTTGATTGGCCCTCTTTGCCGCTGAGTCAGTTGGGCGTGTGTTCGTTTTTCACCTTTGCGCTAGGACCGGGGATTCTGCGGTGCAGACACGGTCTTGCGCGAAAGCGCTCGAGAATTGCTCCGGTGGGTGTGCCTCGCTACGGTTATCCGCTTAAAATCGGAGCTAAGAAATGGGGCGGCCAACGGGACTCGAACCATGTTGCCCATCCGAAGCCAAGTCGCGGGCAAACGCGGACTTGATTGATTGTTAGCTTCTTGGAACCGGAAACAAAGAGCAGCGAGAAGCAGCGAAGGGAAGGGAAAAACGAAGTTCTGGGCAACTCTTGGGCAACCTATAGCTCGAATGAGCCCGGGTCTCGGCGGGCGTCCCAAATGCGCACGATCTCGATCGATTGCCGTTCCTCATTAATTCGATTGAAGACCAAATGCCACGGTTGAAACAGGATGCGCCGATAGCCGGGCCGGCCTCGCACCTCCACGCCACGATAAGGCATTTGCTGCAGGGAGAATATTGTATCGACCAACTTTAGTCCAAGCCGTTCCGCTGCCACAGGGTTCTTCCTCGCAAGGAAGGAAACCACTTGCTCGAGGTCAAAATCAGCCCGCTCGTTTAGGGCGACACACCAGCCCATCGCCGTACTTTTTGTTCGAGCTCGGCGCGTGTAAATTCACGGGCACCCTTTTCCTCTAAGGAACGGATACCATCATCGAGGGCCGCCAGCATCTCTGGCGACTCTTCCTGCAGGAGACGCTCTCCGAGCCAGCGCGCGAGCTCGCGTTGCTCAGCGGCAGCGAGTCTTTCGATGGCTGCTTCGATCTCGGTCACTGTGGACATGGACGCATGTTAAGCGGAGATTCTCCTCTGGCAAGGCAACGGTAGCTGTCCCCAAACTTTGCACTAGACCCGAAAACTTAAGTCGCGCGGCAAGCGCGGTTAAGATGGGGCGGTCAACGGGACTCGAACCATGTGGCCCATCCGAAGCCAAGTCGCGAGTAAACGCGGACTTGTTTGATTGTTAGTTTCTTGGAACCGGCAACAAGAAGCAGCAAGGTGCAGGCAGGGGAAGGAAAAAGCGGGGCATTGGGCAACTTTGTCGCAACCTGCTCCAAAGTCGAATTTATACGTGTTTGGAGCAGGCGCTGGACCCGTTGTTTCGGCATGAGATCCCTCCCATTCGATTGAGTCGTGACCCGGAAAGTGGCAAGATGGCCCAATGAATTACGACAAAGACAAGGTCGACGACGCGGTTCTTGCGCTGCTCTTTCTCACGATTCACGACAACCACGGACGAGCGTGGAAAGGGCACGATTGGGATGCTCTAGGACGGCTGCATGAAAAGGGGATGATTCTCGATCCCGCGGGGAAGGCAAAATCGGTCGCGCTAACCGAAGAGGGCGAGAAACGGTGTGAGGAGCTGTTTCGAAGCCATTTTGGTGTTCCCGAGTAATATTCGAAATGTCGCGAATGGGAGCCAGCGTTGCTAGGCATCCCGATGCGTTTCATTGCGCCTTCTCACGTCGGCCTAACATTCTTGATAATCCGCGCTCTTATGAAGCTGTGGAAATCAAGCGTCGGTACTGTTGAGCCGTCAGGCTCTCCCTTCTTTTTCCATTTTTCGGGCCTCAAAACCAATCTCGTCGCCACAGTGGCGACAAATACGTCCTGTCATCTCTTGATTCGCACTAAGACAGTAGCCATGTCCGCTGATTGGATCTCCCTCGTCGCTTCCCTCAAAAGAGAACCGTAGCGCCTGCTCGTTGAGATGATCCATTACGCAATCGAGCTCAATCTCGACTGCTCCAAAATTCATCCGCCCGATTCCACCTGGGCTGATCTTGATTTTCGCGGGGCCGCACAAATCCACATATTCGGCATCGAATCCCTCCAATACAGTGATACGCCACTCGCCAACAAATCTCTTCTTCACCACCCATTTGCCAGTCGGAGCCGTCCAGACGAATTGAGAGGTCTTGGCGGCCATAAGTTCTCTGCCAAACGTTGATATGATCCGCGCTAAGGATGGCGCGCACCCTGCCCCGCAGGGTGCGTGACTGACGTGAGCGCCGGATCCGGTGATTGGTTAAGTATATTACTTCTGCTTCGATAAATGCACACCGGGCCAGTCCATCCTAACGAGATAAAAGGCCGATAATTAAGAAAATGACGCCGGCGCATAAGTGGAACATACCGATTCGGCGCCGCCGCGTTGGATCCTTCCCTTCAACGGTTGATATGCAGAAGAAAGTTCCGGTGAGCAAAAACATGATGCCCCAAAAGATCATACTCTTTCGATTACACCACGATTTCGATATGCTTAACGTTGAATTGATCCGCGCTAACGATGGCGCGCCGGCTGCCCCGCAGCAGGCGTGCCTGACGAAAGGGTCGGATCTGTTGGTTAGGTCCGGTCATTGAGGTCGGCAGACGACAAGTTTGGCTGCGCCCCATGCCAGTAGCGAGCAACGCCAATTACTCGTGCCGCATCGTTGATGCGGTAGATGATCCGATACGGCGGCAAAACGAGCTGCCGAATGTTGTCGTCCGCAAATTCGCGGACAATCCCACCCAGGCGAGGAAACGCAGCAAGGGCCTTCGTTTTTTCGATTAGCGCGTACCCTAATTTCCGGGCAGCCTCGGGACGATCCGGGCTAATATAGAGCACGATATCTTGAAGGTCCGATATCGCTCGAGGAGCGATGATTATTTTGTAGTCCACGAGGCGATCATCTTCTCGACGTCGGCGAGAGGAACACCGTCCCCTCGGTCAAGCTGATCAAGGCCTTCACGAACTCCAGAAATGAACTCAATCTCCTTGGCAATGTCCTGGAGCGAAACGTCATCCGGAAGACGGTCGAGGAGATTACTGACGAGTTGCTTGTTGCTCACGGGAGAACGCTAAGATAGCTGCAATGTCGCCGCAAGATGTTTGACCGGGCCAACGAATTAAATTGAACCGCGACGACGGTTGGAGCGCTTGCTGCTTAGCAGCAAGCGGGACAACTGGAGGCTCCGGTTCCTATGAATGTTCGATCGTGCCTGCCCTTGAGCCCGATTTCGAAACGTGATCTTCGCTAATCCGCCATAAATCCGTAACATTCCTCTGAGAAAATCGCCGCAGACCACGGCGCTTGGCCGGCTCCCCTCGCGGCGAGCCGCCAACGCCTGAGCTGCGGCGAGCTGTAAATCGTCGCTCGCAGTTGGCTTAGCTCGATTACGAATAACTGTCACGGGAGTCAGGCGTCGATCGGACGTCCTAATGATCCGCGGCGACGGATGGCGCGCCTCCTGGCCCAGCAGGAGGCGTGACGGACGGAGACGTCGGATCCGGTAGTTGGTTAGTTTTCGTTTTCTCGGAGATCAAAGCCCTCACTTGCTTATAATCGTCTTCGTCCACAACGAAGTCGCCTCCTCCCTTTTTCGAATAGATTCGCAGATAACGTGGCGAAATTGGAGCGACACTGAGCACCTCTTCGTTGTTCTTCAAAAAATGCGCAGTCATATACCCCATTCCCAAAACTGGGTCTGTCCTCGTTAAAGATATTTGGGCTAATCTGTTCGCAAAACGCGCGATCCAATCTTTGTCGATGGTAACTTTACCGACATCAATTTTTTCCATCTCGCCGTACATAACGACCTTATCGGCGGTTAGTATGAGGTCTCGCGCACGACTAGAATTCGGTGAGGCGGAGTCAGCCGCGATCCCTAAACATGCCAGCATGCAGATGAGCGTGCGTTTCATAAGACTAGCGAGGAGGCGGCCTTTGACGGAGGCTGCGAGATTCTTAGGCGCGGTCATGTGAGCATTTCGAGATACGGCTGGATGACGCGGTTGACGCGGCAGACGCGGGCCGATTCTGCGAGTTGTTCAAGGGTGAATTTCTTTGCGCGCCATCCTTCGCGAAGCGCCTCCACCGCGACTTCCAGTCCGATCTTATTTCGATACTTGAAGCAGTCGGCTATTGTCTTGGCGGAATCGTAGACCCGCAGAGTGGCAAGGCCGGACCGAACCGTCATGACTCCGTGGGAGAGTGCGGCCCCGGAAAATCGCACGATTCGCATCCGCGGATAACTTGCCCGCGGACGCCATGCCTTTACGTCTATGGCCATCCAGACTTCCGCCGGGTTCTGGGTGCCGATTCCGTGGTATGCTAGAGCCGAAAGGAGGCACAGAACGCCGTTGGGAAGGCGCAGGCATGCGAGTTCCCAATCGTGCGCAACGCTGACTTCCTGGTCAGCCGGGGCGTAGACGCCTCGGGCGCGGCGAACCAGCCTGCCTTGCCGTACGAGCCGACCGAGGTAGACGCTAGGAAGCCCGCGGGGCTTGAGATCGCGCGCGCGAATGCTTCCCTGCCTTTGGGCTAGGCGTTCGATGGTTTGGGCTTTGGTGGGCATGTTCTAAGACATAGGTAGATATATATAACTACCTATGATTAGCAACATAATTCCCTCGGACTCACAAACGTTCCGCGGGATCTTGAGCGCTCAGCAGCCAGCCTGGATGTCGACCAAACTCCGTTGGGCGTGTTCCATTACCGCTTCGACCTGATCGCGGGTCACGCCCAGGAACCATTCAAGAAATTCATCGATGGTGGCTCCGCCTCGCATGTTCTCGAACAAGGCAATGACAGGCACTCGAGTGCCTCGGAATAGCCAAGCGCCACTTAACTTCTCATTCGAGCGTTCCAAGGTCGAGCAATCTGCCCAATTGAGCATTTGGGAAATCTGGAAACCTCCAATGGCGAGCGCAAGTGTGGCTCGGTCGCACGAGCATTCTGGGCGCCATCTGAAGGGACAGATGTTTGTATGGTATGGCGACGCAATACGCCTAAGCGTCGTGCGACGCTGAAACTTAAATCGCGTGGTGAGCGCGGTTAAGATGGGGCGGCCAACGGGACTCGAAAGCGCTGACACGCGATTTGTTAAGCAGCTACTGCGCTGGAAGGCGCAAGAAATCCTGCTCCTTACGGGAAATTATCCGGCAACGTGGAAGGCCGCAGAGGGATGCCGGAGGTCGTCTAGGAATGCGAGACTCGTGTGAGAATCGGCCGGAGGATGGAATTTTGAACGACTCATGGACGTTGGACCGGATGGGAATGGAGTAACGCTCCAATGTAACGAGAGTGCTACCATAAATGCCGCGTGGAATTGGGATAACAGAAAATTGCAGCGGCACCCACTTTCAATGGACAACGCCAAGACAAGCCGTAAAATGGGGCCGAAGCTGCCGTGTATTGTATCATGAAGCCGACTCCAATCGGTTCTCACGGGAATGACTCCCATCGTTTGGGTATATAATGAAAGTATGAGTGATACGCCAGAGCCCATCGGTTCCCAAGGACTGCCCGAAACGTCGCGTACCGACCCCATAGCAGGAGAGCTCGTCACCGAAACGTTCGACTACGACAGTGGTCGTCATGTGACGGTGTATGTCCCGCCATATCCACCCGCGGCGATTATCTTTGCTGGAGACGGGCAGAGAACCTCGCGGGCAGGCAAACTCCTTGAGGCAGTCGACATGCAGTCCACTATGGTGGTCGGCGTGCATGGATTGACGGACGAAATGTCACGGCTCCATGAGTACTCACTGGGCTTTGACGCGGAACGGTTCATGGCGCATGAGAAATTCTTCGTCGAAAACGTCCGTCGATGGATAGAGTCGCGGTTTGGCGTAGCGTTGCCCGCCGAACGCACCGCGGTGTACGGTGCCTCCGCCGGTGGAGAGCTGGCGCTCGCTCTTGGGCTCCGGCATCCCGACATCTACGGTGCGATCCTTTGTGCCTCACCAGGCGGGGGTTACAAACCGAGTGAGGTGATTCCTGGTCGGATTCCGCGCACGTATCTTGTTGCCGGTACACAGGAACCGTTCTTTTTCGAGAATGCAAAAAGGTGGGCGGACGCGTTGCGTGATGCAGGTGCGGATGTTGTCATGAAGGAGCGGGTCGGATCGCACGGCGGCAAGTTCTGGCAAACAGAGTTCCCGCTGATGGTGGCGTGGGCGTTTGGACCATAAAGCATCGCGGTGTTTGGTCGGCAGTTGTGTCAACACACCAACCTCGATGCTCGATCTCGCCGCGCTGCACGATGTTCGTTCGGCGGCTCAAGTGACCAGGGTGCATTTTCTGTAAACAGCAAGAGCTATTGCGACCGGCGGCTTGAACGGTGCCACGCCCTCCACCGCATGGCCCCCGCCCAATCCGCAGAAAGGATTTTGTGTGATACTGTGTGAGACTGGATCCAATGCGGGGTCCTCGCTCCCACAAGCCGCTGGAAATCAGGTCTAAGAAATGGGGCGGCCAACGGGACTCGAACCCGCGACCCCAAGATTCACAATCTTGTGCTCTAACCAACTGAGCTATGACCGCCGTAAATTAGGGAACAGGAACCTTCCCGGCCGCCGAAAGCCCTGTCAACCCGTTTCCCGGTTGTGTCCCGTCGGCCTGTCCGAAGAATGCTGCCGTGTCCACGACGCGCCTGCGACTCGTCACCTTCAACATCGCGCACGGGCGCGGGCTGTCTCCCATCCAGGGGTTCACGTCCCTGCGCAAGATGCGCCTCAACCTGAGGCGGATCGCGGGCCTCCTTGAGAAGCTCGGCGCCGACCTGGTGGCGCTCCAGGAGATCGACGAGTGCTCGGTGTGGGCGGGCAGCTTCGACCACCTCGACTACATCAGGGCCCACGCGGGCTTCTCCCACGCGGCATTCGGGATCAACAACAGGCGCTCAGGAATCGTCAACCTGTGCTACGGGAACGCGATCCTGTCCCGGTTCCCGATCAACGAGCCGGAGACGGTCGTTTTCGGCCGCCGCAAGGTGGGCGAGAAGGGGTTCCTCTTCGCGGAGATCGACGTCGGCGGGCGGATCGTGCCCATCGTAAACCTGCACCTCCATTTCGGCTCCAGGCGCAGGCGCCTCCTCCAGCTGGACCTCCTGGTCGCCTGGCTCCGGCAGAAGGACAGGGAGCGCGGCAGGTTCTGGGCCGTGCCCCCGATCGTGTGCGGCGACTTCAACAATCCGGACACGAGGGACGACGCGACCGCGGCGATGCTCAGCCACCTCGGGGACTACGGGGAGTACTCCCTTCATCCGCTCATGGGGCTGACGTTCCCGTCCCCGCTCCCGCGCCGCGCCCTGGACTTTATCTTCGTTCCGCCCGGATGCAGGGCGGTGCGGAGCGAGGTCGTCCGTTCGTTCCTGTCCGACCACCGCCCGGTCATGGTCGAATTTTCGGTGGCGTGACGGGGCGAATTGCCTTTGATCGTCCACCCCATGTCACGAATCAGGAAAGCCTTCGCCCGCGCCCGAGCCCAGAACCGGGCGGCGTTCGTGGCGTACCTCTGCGCGGGGGACCCGGATTTTGACACGTCGCTTTCCGCCTGCCTGGCCGTGATCGAGGGCGGCGCGGACATCCTCGAGCTCGGCGTCCCGTTTTCGGACCCGCTTGCCGACGGCCTCACCAACCAGCTTGCGGCGCAGAGGGCCCTCGAGGCGGGCATGACGTCGGCCAGAGTGTTCGAGCTCGTGAGGCGCGTGCGCGAGTCGAGCGACGTCCCGATCGTCTTCTACACGTACTACAACCTCGTGTTCTCGAACGGAGTCGGGGAGTACCTGCGCGCGGCGAGCGCGGCCGGGGTCGACGGGATGCTGACCCTGGACCTCCCGCCCGAGGAGGCCCGGGAGGTGGCCGAGGCGTCCAGGGCGCGGGGCGTTGACACGGTCTTCATCGTGGCCCCCACGACCCCCGATTCCAGGCTCCCCCGGATCGCGGCGGCGGCGACCGGCTTCATCTACTACGTCTCACGCGAGGGCGTGACCGGCGTCCGGGACCAGGTGGCGGGGGGCATCCCGGAGGCGGTCGCTCGCATCCGGCTCCACACGGAGCTGCCGGTCGTCGTCGGATTTGGAATTTCGAGCCGCGCGCAGGTGGCGCAGGTCGCGGCGCACGCCGACGGGGTCGTCGTCGGCAGCGCCCTCGTCAATGTCGTCCGCGACGGGCTGGGGTCGCGCGGCGCGATGGCCGCGGCGCTCAAAGGGCGGGTCGCCGACCTGGCCGGCGGGACATCTAGAACATGATCCGTGTCCTTGTGATAGACGACGACCGCCTGCAGGTCCGGCTGCTCCGGGCCCATTTCAAGAATTTCCGGCGAGGCACCTATTCGCTGGACTGGTCGGAGACCTACGAGGACGGGCTCGCCCGGCTCCTGACAGGGGACTACTCCGCGTGCCTTCTCGATTTCCGCCTGGGAGACAGGGACGGCCTCCAGCTTATCCGCGAGGCGACCGTGCGCGGCTGCCGGACGCCGATCGTCTTCCTGACCGCGGAGGCCTCCGAGAACATCGACATCCAGGCCATGGAGGCGGGGGCCCTCGACTACCTCGTCAAGGGGGAGATCAACCCGCGCTCCCTCGAGCGCTCGCTGCGCTATGCGCTCAAGCTTGGCGAGTCCCTGGAGGCGCTTCGCAGGCTCGCGACCCGCGACGAGCTGACGGGCCTCCCCAACCGCCGCGAATTCGACCGGATCATGTCCGAGGAGGAGGAGCGCGCGCGCCGCTTCGGCCATCCCCTGTCGCTCGTGGTCGTCGACATCGACCGGTTCAAGTCGATCAACGACCTCCACGGGCACGCGGCCGGGGACGCAGTCCTCAGGGAGGCGGCGTCGCGCATCGCGGACTCGATCCGCACGGTCGACCGGGCGGCGCGGATAGGGGGAGAGGAGTTTGCGCTGATCCTCGTCCAGACGGACGGCCAGGCGGCGTTCGAGGTGGCCCGCAGGGCGATCGCCTCGGTGGCGAAGAACCCCGTCAGGGCCGGAGAACTCTCGGTGGCCGTGACGGCGAGCGCGGGCGTTGCCACGCTTCCCTTGGACGCACGGACAGCGGGGGATCTCTTCGCGGCGGCCGACAAGGCGCTGTACGCGGCGAAGGAGGGCGGGCGAAACCGGGCCGTCCGGGCGGGGGAGGCGAAGGTCGGCTCGTGAGCGGCGGGGCTCCCGGCAGGGTGCTGCACGTCCTCACCGGGTGCACGGCCGTCGGCAAGACTGAGTGGGCGATGCGCTGGGCGGAGGCCAACTCGGCCGAGATCATCTCCTGCGACTCGCTCCTCTTCTACCGGGGAATGGACGTGGGGACGGCGAAGCCCACCGCCGCCGAGCGCGACCGGGTGCCGCACCACCTCATCGACATCCGCGACGTCAATGAGCCGATGAACGTCGCTCTCTACGCCTCGATGGCCCGGGAGGCCGCCGAGGACATCGCGGCGCGCGGGCGCGCGGTGCTGGTCGCGGGGGGCAGCGGGTTCTACCTGAAGTCCTTCTTTGCGCCAATCGCGGACGCCGTGGACGTCCCCGTCGGGATCCGCGCGCAAGTGGCCGCGGCGCAGGAATCCGGCGGCCTGGCCGGCCTTGTCGGGGAGCTCTCCCGGCTCAATCCCGGAGGCATCGAGGGGCTCGACACGGCCAACCCGCGCCGGGTCGCGGCCGCCCTCGGCCGGTGCCTCGCCTCCGGGCTCACGCTGGCCGAGCTCTCGTCGCAGTTCGCGCAGGCTCTCCCTCCCTTCCCCGGGTGGCAGGTGCGCCTCGTTCGCCTGGAGAGGTCCGGCCCCGACCTCGAGGCGAGGATCGCGGCCCGGGTCGACGCCATGCTCCGGTTGGGCCTTGTGGACGAGGTGCTGCGCCTCCTGCGCGCGGGACTGCGCTCCAACCCGAGCGCGGCCCGGGCGATCGGCTACCGCGAGACGATCGAGGTGCTCGACGGCCGCGCCCCGATGGAGGGCCTTGCGGCCTCGATCGCCAAGGACACGAGGGCCCTCGTCAAGAAGCAGCGCACGTGGTTTCGCACCCAGCTGCCGGACCACAGGGTGGTGGACGCAGCCACGCCGGGCCACGGGGCGGCGCTCTTCCTAGGGTGAGGGCCGCCTGCGCTGGTAGACGTCCCTGTAATAGACGAGCGTCTCGCCCACCAGGTCGACGACACCGCTCTCCGCGGTCGAGAGGCAGAGCAGGCCGTCATGGCGCCCGAACCGGTAGGTGTCCCTCGTGTCATTGATGGGACCCTTCGCCCCGATCTCGTAGAAGCGCACCTGGTCCGACCCGACGACCTCGATCACGCGGTCGCCCGTGTGGTTGCCCGTCGCGTAGACCCCGGCGACCGCCGTCTCCCGCGTCTTCAGCTCGTCGGCGTCGGTGATGAGCGTCACCTCCGGCTTCTTGTTGACGCTCTCGACGTAGAAGACGGAGTAGAGGATGTAGCCGTTCAGCGCGAGCCCCACGACCAGCATGGCAAACGCTATCCCGCGGTGCGGCGCCGTCGGCGCCGGTTGATTGGGATCGGGCATCGAGAAGGGCGAGCGCGTCTCGGGCATGCGGTCCAGGCGCTCGAGGATGCCGGCAACGGTCGTCTCGACGGCGGGCGCGGAGTGGTCCCGGATGTCGTACACCTGCAGCCTGCCCCTGCTTGTGCGGATGATCAGCTTGGAGCCGCGGCCCGCCGCCACGATGCTCGGGTCGTACTCCTCGTTGTCGACGGGGTCGATCTCGCAGAACGCGTCCAGGAGGACCGTGAGATCCGACGCGCTCATGTCGCCGCGGTCCATCGACTCGTTGGTGGCGCTCGCCCTGCGCCCGTCCGGCCCGAGGTGGATTGTTGAGACTCTGTACATCCTAGTGCTCCAGAACGAATACCGGGTAGTTGCGGTATCCGAGGAAAAAATTACCAGTGCTGAGGTTTCCGTCGTCGAGCTTGGTGTCGATGTTGGAGAGCTGGTTGAAGTCCGAGGTGACGGTGTTGCTCCCGACCGAGGCGATGATGATGACCGCCGCGTAGCGCCCCCCGGCCTGCGGGCTCTGAGTCGCAAACTGGTAGTATCCGCCGATCGGCGTGACGCGCGACCAGTTCGTCTGGCTCAGGTATCCCTCCATGCCCGCGGGAAACACGCCCGGGGCCCCGCCGCCGGGAGGCCAGTCGCCGTGCTCCTGCGCGTAGGCCTGGAATGCCCCCGAGTACACGCGAAGGTCGTTCATGACCGCGCTCGAGCGGGCGTTGATCTCGTTCTTCTTGAGCGCTGGCACGGAGACCGCGGCCAGGATGCCGATGATCAGGACAACGACCGCAAGCTCCAACAGGCTGAAACCGGCCTCCGGGCCGGTTTCCTCATTCGGGAAGGTTGATTCGGTAGAGCTGCAGAGAACTGCCCTCAAGGAACCGCAGGTTCGCGATGGCCGAGAGCAGATTGACCTTCGCCTGCAACTCACTGACGCGGGCGGTTTCAAGAGTGTTCTGAGCTTGCAGCACCAGGTAGCTCGTTGCAAGACCGGCGTCGAACTGGGCTTTCGTAAGTTCATACGCCTTCTGGGCGTACTGCGTGTTCTCAGCCGACGAGCGCACGCTTGCTATGCCTGTCTGGACCGCTCGGACCGCCGCCCGCACCGCCACGACGAGGCCCTGGTCGGTCTGGTCGTAGGCGACCTGCTCGCTGCGAACGCCTGCGACTGCCTGGCGGTACGCCGCCCTGCCTGCGGTCAGCCCCCAGGGGACGCTCACCGTCAGGCCCGCGGTCCAGTTGTAGCCGCTCCAATTGCCCGTGATCGCCGACCCCGCGGTCGACGCGTACGAGCTGTAGCCGAGGCCGCCGTTCAGGTTCAGGGTGGGGAGCATGGAGCGTTTCGCCTTGAGAGCCGCCAGCTTGAACTGGTCGATCGTCGCCTGGGCGACGGCGAGGTTGGGCCCGTTGTCCCGGGCGAGCTTGTAGGACCGGTCGAACGAGACCTCGGGCTCCCCGACAAACGGGAAGCTGGTGGCGCCGACCACTGTCGTGAACTGCCTGTCGCCCAGAAGCTGCAGGAGGTCGTCCTCGCTGTTGTGGACGGCCTGCTCGTCCAGGATCAGGAGGTTCTTGGCGGAGGCGACTCCCGCCCGAGCGTTCGCCACGTCCAGGTCCGTCTGGACTCCCGTCTCCCGCCGGATGGTGTTCTCGTCCAGGAGCTGCTGGGCCTGCTTCAGCTGCTCGAGCTGCACATTGTACTGCTCCCTCTGGAAGAGGAGGTTGTAGTAGGTCGTCTCGACGTTGAGGATCATCGTCAGGACCGCGCTCTTGAAGTTGAGGTTCGAGATCCTGACCCCGAGCCTGGCGTTCTCGATGCCGGCGCGGTTGTAGTCCGTCCCGGCGCCGTTGAGCAGGGGCTGGGTCACGTTCAGCGATACCGTGCTCCCGTAGGCCGGGTCGGGCAGCGAGTATTCCGGCGCGAAGTATTCGCGCCCCAGGTCGTAGCTTGCGGCCACGGTGCCGCCGGTGATCACCGTGTCGGAAAGGGAGAAGGTCGAGCTTGTGATGCTCGTGTAGGGAATGGTCCCGGGGATCGCCTGAGAGGTCGCCGTCTGGTCGACCGTCTTGTTTGCGTTGAAGCCGAACGTGGGCTCGAAGGCGGCCTGCTGGATCACGACCGAGTCCTCGGATTGCTGCACCACGAACCACTGGATCTTGACGTTGAAGTTGCGGCCGAGCGCCTGGGCGACGCAGTTCTCGAGGGTCACCTGCCCGGAGAGGTCGACGGCGGTTGACGGGTCGCCGAAGGCTGGCATCTCGGAGGGGCCATCGTCGGCGCGCGCCGCCGAAATCGACCAAAGGCAGAGCAGGGCCAGGCCAATGCGGGCAAGGGGTCGGGGCATCATTTCGTGGAGGAGGGGTGGGCGATGCATGAATGAACACGCGCGGACCCCCCAAAGTTACTCTTTTTCTACGTGCGGCGCGCCCACGTGCCGGAATGGTCGAAATTCGCGGTCAAGCGGCGCGCGGCGGACGCCCTATTTTGCGGTGGCATCTGTCCGCTTGAGCTCCCGGTCGACGAGGTCCCCCAGGATCGCGACGGACTCCGAGACCGACGAGGCCCGCGCCAGGGCCGCCCGCATCTGGGCGTATTCCGGCGAAGACTCGCCGAGCGGGGGAGTCCTCTTGTCGGCCGCGTAGACCAGGATCCCCTTCTCCGCCGTCGCCTCCATGTCCGATACGCTCCCCTTGTTGAGGCTGTCGAGGACTCCCGTGACGACGGGGTCGATGTCGCGGGGCTGGTCGCGCAGGCGGAAGGCCGGGTAGCTCTTCACCGAGACCTTGACGTCTCCCCCCGCCTCGACCGCCGCCTTTTCGAAGGACTCCCCGTCCTTCAGCCTGCGCTCGATCCCCGCCCTGAGGAGGCGGCCAAATTCGACGAAGCGCTTGCGCCTCTCGTTGTCGAGCGCGTCGGAGCGGACCTTGTCCCTAACCTCCGCGAGCGCCGGGTTGCGGGAGGGCAGGGTGCCCCTCAGGATGAGGACGACCGCGCCCGCCGGGCTCGGGATGGCCTCCGAGAAATAGCGGTCGTCACTGAGCCGGAATGCCGCCTCCGAGATCTCCCGGGAGGCGCCGAGCTCCGCCGGGCCCGCCTCGAGCGTGAAGGGTGCGAGGCTGGCAGTCTTCAGCTTGAGCCCGGCCAGGAATGAATCCAGGGCAGGTCCGCGGGCGATTTTCCCGTCAAAGAGCTCGAAGGCGAGGTCCGAGCCGGCCTTGATCGCGGCCCGCTTGGCCCTGTCGGCGACAAGGGCCGCGCGGACATCGCCCTTGACGGCCTCGAAGTCGGCCAGGGGGTTGGGCTTTGCCCCGGGGACCTTGGCCGCGGGAGCCGGGAACTTGCTCATGTTTGAATTGTAGTATTCCGCGATCTCGCCGTCCGTTGGGGCGGGGATCTGCGAGAGGTACGCCGAGGCCGGGAACTCGACATAATCGACCGAAACCATCGGAGCTATCGTGTAGCGGAAGGAATTATCGGAAAAGAACTTGGAAATGTCCGCATCCGAGAGGCTGATGTCCGCGCCGAACGTGGCGTAGTCGACGGTGGCCGTCGAGATCGTCCAGGTCGTGTCCCCCTTTACCAAGAGCGCATTGACGTCGCCCGGAAGGACGTATCCCGGCCCTGAAAGCAGCGCCTGGATCTTCTGGACGCGCACATCGTCCGCGATCACGCGGGCGATGTCCGCCTCGGAGACCGTGCTTCCCGTCCTCAGGTTGGCGCGGAACATGTCATATCGGCCGGCGTCGAACTGGCCGTCCTGGCCCGCGAAGATGCGCAGGTGCTTGATGTAATCCTGGAGCTCCGCGGGGGTCGCGGCGGGGATGTGCAGCTGGTCGGCCATGTGAAGGGCGGCGACCCGCTGGTAGCCGTAGAACTGGATCTGCTCCGCGGTCGCCCCCGAAGCCATTTGGAGCTGCGCGCTCAGGCGCCCGTCTTCACGGATCTGACTGTCGTCCGCGAGGGACGCCAGGTTGTGGCCGAAGAAATCGCGTGTCACCGACGTGCGGTCGGCGCGGCCGATGCCCGGAGTCGAGCCGATCGTGAAGATGAACGGCACCACCATGCCGATCAACAGGAGCGCGAAGATGAGGCGAAAGTGGTGCTGGAAGGACCGCTGGATCCAGGAAATCATGTGGGGAAAAGGAGCGGAGGCTTGGGGCGCCCCCGGGGGCTGGCAACGCTTTATTTGCCCGCGGCCTCCTCGGCGAGGAGTTCGTCGACCGACTTGCGGAAGAAGTCCTGCTCTCCGAGGCGGCCGATGGCCTCGCCGAAATCGCGCACGACCGGATCGATCCTGTCGAGGGCGTCGCCGGAGGGGTCCGCCCCCCGGCTCTCGGAGGCGAGCTTGAAGTCGAGCATCGTGATCTGCCCAAGCGGCTTCGCCGGCTGGTAGCGCAGGTCCGCGGTGTCCGCGCCGGGGCCGGGAGGCGCCGACATCACGAAGCCGAGGTCGACGATCCGGTTCAGGCACTCGTTCAGGACCTGGGTCGGCAGCCTGACCGCGTTCGAGAGCTCCGTTACGGAGATGGGCGGCTCGCGCCTGCGGAAGCGGCGGCAGACCGCCAAGAGGACCGCAAGGGACAGCCGCTCGCGGTTGACCGCGCTCAGGCTGCCCCAGGCAAGGCGGCTGTTGCGCACTTGGACGTTCTGGACGGCATAGCTGATCTGCCCCCCCACCAGCATGAAGACCCAGAAGACATAGAGGCCGACCATGAGGACGGGTATGACCCCGAGGGAGCCGAAAAGGCTCCTCGTGAGGAGGACCCTCCTCAGGTAGAGGAACTGCAGGAAGTTGTTGGCCGTCAGCAGCAGGGCCACGACGAGGGCGCCCGCGAGCGCCGCCCTCCACCTGACCCGCGTGTTCGGTATCGTCCTGTAGAAGAGCGTGAGGGCCGCGACCAGGAGCATGAGCGAGAGCGAGGGGAGCGCCAGGCGCAGGAGCCTGACGATCTCCGCCCCGAAGGGCAGGCTGTCCACGAAGACGTTGACGAAGGACCCCGCCCCCATGACAGCCACTGTCATGAAGAGGGCGACACCGCCGAGCGTCAGGATCGTCCAGTAGAAGAACATCCGCATCAGGATCGAGCGGCCGCTGCGCACGCCCCAGATCTCATTGAAGACGTCCTCAATCGCCTTGAAGAGGAAGAGCACGATCACGATGAGGGAAAGCGCCCCGACGACGCCGACCGTCCTGGACTGGGCGACCTTGATGAAATTGTTGAGCAGGAGGACGAGCTCAGGGTTGACCTCGACCGAGCTGCTGTTGTCCAGGCTCTCGTACTGGCCGAGCTGGGGCGCGACGAAATTGATCACGTGGTTGAGCGCGTCCACGGCGAGGTGCGGGTTGCGCTGGCCGAGCACCGTGGAGGCGACCAGCATGGCGATCGCGGTCAGCGGCCCGAGGCCGAGAAGCGATCCGAAGCTCAGGTCCGCGGCCCGGCTTCCCGTCTTGGTCTCCGAGAAGGTCGTGCACGAGATGGAGACGACCCTCAGCAGCGCGTAGAACCATCCGCGGGGCGTGCGGTCGGCGAACGCCTGGGCCTGCCAGATGTCACTGCGCCAAAGCTGGAGGATCCGCTTGCCGATGCCCTTGTCCGGCATTTCGGAGGGTCAGGCGACGAGAAGGAAGTACGCGGCTCCCGCGGACCCCACCAAGCCCAGAGCCGACGCAATGACGACGGGAAGCATGTCCACCCAGACGGTCGCAAAGTAGAGGCCGACCGACCCCGCGAGCGCTGCGAGCATGGGCAGGGCCATTCCCTGAGCGAAAAAGACGAACCCGAAGAACCCCAGGCCCGCCGCGGCCCGGAACCGCACGACCGGGTAGAACGAGTCGACGCCGAGGCCCAGCATGATGGCGACAAAGAGGTCGAGCGCCCCGAGGAAGGCAAGGGGCTGGCCCATCAGCTTGCCGACGTCCATCGCGGCGATCGCGTCGGCCGACGGCAGGATCTCCCCGGCCGCGGCGAGGACGAGGCAGGCCACGGCGGACCACATCCCGATCCTCGCGGCCTGCGCCTGGGCCTCCTTGGGATCCTTCTTGTCCTTCGTGTCGGCGGTCCGCCCCTCGGCCCCGGCGAGCATGTCCTCGACCGTGATCGGCGCCATGGAGTCTGCAGACTTCTGGACCGGAATCACCTCCTTCGCCTTCATGCGCAGCTTCCTCTTCTCGGGGAAGAGGGCGGACTTGAGCTCGTCGCTCGCCGCGATCACGGCCCAGTCCTCCACGGTCGCGTCGTACCAGAGCGTCTCGACCGACACCTGGCCCGTCTCGGCGAGCGAGATCAGCTGCTCAAGGTTGAACGGGCCTCGCGCCTCGGTCTCCGAGGCTTCGCGAATGTAGAATTCCTGCATGGCCATTCGCGGGGAATGCTGGTCGGGGCGGCCCGGCGCGGCAAGCGCGTTTTGCTCTACATCCGCTCGAGCGTGCGAAGTCCGAGGAGGCTCAAGCCCGTCTCCACCACCAAGTGGGTCCGGGCGCACAAGAGGAGCCGCCTCGAGCGGGCGGGCGGCTCCGCGTCGATCACCCGGTCGGAGTTGTAGAAGGCGCTGAATTCGCCGGCGAGCTCGTAGAGGTAGAGGCAGAGGAAGTGCGGGCGCAGCGTCTCCACGGAGAGTCTCAGCGCGTCCGAGAACTTGACGAGCTTGCGGGCAAGGGCGATCTCGCCGGCGGTCTCGAAGGCGTCGGCCCCCGACTCGGCCGCCGGGTCCCCGCACTCGAGCCCGTGACGTCGGAAGATCGAGCGTATCCTGGCGAGCGCGTAGAGGAGATAGGCCGCCGTGTTTCCCTCGAGCGATATCATCTTCTCCCAGGAGAAGACGTAGTCGCTCGTGCGGTTCTGGCACAGGTCGGCGTACTGCACGGAGCCCGTGCCCACGACGTCGGCGATCCTCCTGCGCTCGGCTTCAGGGAACTCCGGGCTCTTCTCGGTCACGAGCGCGAACGCACGCTGCGATGCCTCGTCGAGGAGGTCCTGGAGCCTCACGTTCTCTCCCGAGCGCGTCTTCAGCGGCTTGCCGTCCTCGCCGAGGACGGACCCGAAGTCCACGTGCTCGAGCCTGGGCAGGCGGGTGCCGCGCCTCTCGAACCACTTCCTGGCCGTCAGGAAGAGCTGCTCAAAGTGGTCGGACTGGCGCTTGTCGACGACGTAGAGGATGACGTCGGCCCGGAAGTGCTCGGAGCGGTAGAGGATGGTCGCCAGGTCGGTCGTGGCGTAGTTGGCCGCGCCGTCCGACTTCTTCACGATCATGGGCTGGGACTTGAAGCGGGGATGCTCGGGGTGGAATACGACCTGCGCGCCCTGGCTCTCCGAGGAGACTCCGTGGCTCGCCAGCTCGGCGTACACCTGCTCGACCTTGTCCCTGTAGAAGCTCTCGCCGTGCGTCTCGTCGAAGCGGATCCCCAGCTTGTCGTAGATGCCCTGGAAGGCCGCGAGGCTCACCTCGTTGATCCGCCGCCAGAGCGCCAGGCTCCCCGGGTCGCCCGCCTGGAGCTTCACGAGCTCGGCCCTGGCCGCCTCCATGACGGCCGGGTCGGATTCGGCGGCGGAATTGCCCACCTTGTAGAGGCGCTCGAACTCCTCGATCGGGTCGCGGGCGAGCGCGGCCTCGTCCGCGTGTCCCCTGAAGGCCCAGATCAGCTTGCCGAACTGGGTTCCCCAGTCGCCGATGTGGTTGTCGCGCACGACCCGCGCGCCGGTGAACCCGACGAGCCTCGAGATCGCCTCCCCGATGACCGCGGAGCGCAGGTGGCCGACATGCATCTGCTTGGCCGTGTTGGGGGAGCTGTAGTCGACCACCCAGGTCTCGCCGGCGTGCGCGGCCGATGCCCCCGCGGCCAGGTCGCCCCGCGACCGGTGCGCCCCCAGCCACGCGAGGAGGAGGGCCGGCCTGGCCGAGAAGTTGATGAAGCCGGGCCCGGCGACCGAGACCTCAAAGTCGGCTCGGATGTCGTCTGGCAAGCCGGACGCGATGGCCTCGGCGACCGGTTTCGGGGGCTTGCCCGCCCTCCTTGCGGCGGCCAGAACCCCGTTTGCCTGGAAATCGCCGTGCCGGGCGTCGGAGGTGCGCACCCCGGGCTCAAACGCCCCGGGCTCGATCCCGGCGGCTAGGGCGGAGTCCTTCAGGGCCCTTTCTAGCCTGCCTATCAAATCGAATGCCAAGCGCATCCGGCCACTTCACCACCCCGTCGGCGGCAGGCGCAAGCGTGGAGTCTTTGAGCCGTTTTGGCTCGACATTTTCACAGGACAGTATTGGCTCGTACGCTTTCCCGGCTTCGGGGCATCTCCCTACACCGGCATCACTCCATGACGAGCAAACGCACCATCCCCGCACGACGATTCATCAAGCCCACGTTTAACTTCTTGATTGAGAAGAAGAGGGATGGGGGGGAGTTCACCCAGGAGGAGATTCGTTACATCATCGACAGCACCCTGGACGGCGAGATGCCGCTCCACCAGCTGGCCGCCCTTGCGATGGCGATCTACTTCTCCGGAATGTCGGCCCAGGAGACCGCGGACCTGACCGAGGAGATGATGCTCTCGGGCGAGGTGATCGACCTATCCCACATCGCCAAGCCGAAGATAGACAAGTATTCCACCGGCGGGGTGGGCGACAAGACGGCCCTTGTGCTGGTCCCGCTCGCGATGGCCTCCGGGGTCGTCGTCCCCATGATGTGCGGGGTCGAGCACGACTATGTCATCAACACCCTCGAGAAGCTGGCCGCCATCCCCGGCTTCAAGAGCCACCAGACGAACGAGCAGTTCGCGGCGCAGCTCGCCAAGATCGGCGGGGCAATCGTGGCCCAGAACGAGGACCTGGCCCCGGCCGACGCCAAGCTCTATGAGCTGCGCAAGGACACGGGCACGATCCCCAGCCTCCCCCTCATCACCGGCAGCGTGCTCTCAAAGAAGCTGGCCGAGGGCGCCGAGGGGCTCGTCATCGACGTCAAGTGGGGCAACGGCTCATTCATCAAGGATTTGGAGCAGGCCAAGCAGCTCGCGCGCTCAATGACCCGGGTGGGGCGCTCGATGAAGCGGCGCTGCGTAGCACTCGTCACCGACATGAACCAGCCGCTCGGCGACTCGGTCGGGACCGCTCTCGAGGTCAAGGAGGCCATCCAGCTTCTGCGCGGCGAGGGTCCTGAGGATGTGAAGGAGCTCGTCCTCAAGCTCGGCATGGAGATCGTGCGCCTCGCCGGCGTCGCTGGCTCGACGCTTTCGGCCAAGCAGACGGTCCAGCGCCACCTGACCGACGGTTCGGCCCTCGAGAAGTTCAAGGAGCTCGTCAAGGCCCAGGGCGGTGACACGGCCTATATCGACCATCCCGATAAGTTCCCACAGGCAAGGCACATAAGGAAGCTTCCCGCTCCCAAGCGCGGCTACGTGCACACCATCAACGCGGCCATGATCGCGCGCGGCGTGCACCTGCTTGGAGCCGGCAAGGAGAATCCGCACGACAAGATCGACCACTCGGTAGGAGTCTCGGAGATCAAGAAGGTCGGCACCCAGGTAAAGCAGGGCGAGCCGCTCATGATGATCCATTACAACGACGAGGCAAAGCTCGAGCAGGCCCTCGAATACTTCAAGAACGCCTACCGCCTCGCCCCGAAGCGCCCGACGCCGCCCCCGGCGATCGTGGAGCGGGTGGCCTGATCAGGCCCGGCCCAGGTACGAGCCGTCCGCGGTGCTGACCCGGACGAGCTCGCCTTCCTTGACGAAGAGCGGGACCTGGATCGTGAGGCCCGTCTCCAGCTTGGCCGGCTTCTGCACGTTGCTCGTCGTGTCCCCGCGGATTCCGTCCGCCGACTCGACCACCTTGAGGTTTACGGCCGAGGGGAGCTCAACCGTGAGCGGCTTCTCGTCGACGAAGAGCACGTCCACCTTGCCGCCGGCGGTGAGATAGTTCTTCACGTCGCCGAGCGTCTGCTCGCTGAGCTCGATCTGGTCGAAGGTCGTCGGGTCGATGAACGCGTACGAGTCGCGGTCGGCGTAGCTGAACTCGAGCGTGCGCCGGTCGGTCGGCATCACCTCGATCGTCTCGGTCGACGCGAAGCGCTGGTCGAGCGCCTTTCCGTACTTGAGGTTGCGCATCTTCACCTGGACAAACGCCCTCAGGTTTCCCGGGGTGCGGTGCTGCGTCTCCATGACCAGATGGGGCTCGCCGTTATGTTTGATTACCTGACCCTTGCGAATGTCGTTTGCTGCGGGCATGGCTGCTTGTCGTGTCGTCGTCGTCGTTTCGAGTGATGGAAGGATGAGTCCTAAGGCCGGGGCGCCACCTGTCAAGGCCGGGACCGGCGGTCGCTACGCGCTTGCGCTGCGCGCCATGTGTTGCCGAAACTGTTACACAAACCCATGAAGCAACGGACCCTATCGCGCCCGGTTTCGGTCAAGGGCAACGCCCTGCACACCGGCGAGGCGGTCACCCTCACGCTGAAGCCCGCGCCCGCGAACCACGGGATCGTATTCGTCCGGGTCGACCTGGGCGGACAGCCCGAGATCAAGCCGCGCGTGGACAATGTGACCGACCTTGTCCGGGCGACGACGATCCAGTCGGGCCACGTTAAGATCCACACGGTCGAGCACGTCCTGAGCGCCCTCAGCGGCTGTTGCATCGACAATGTCATCGTCGAGATGACCGCGTCCGAGCCGCCGATCCTGGACGGTTCGGCCCGGCCCTTCGTCAACCTGATCATCGAGGGCGAGCCCGTCGAGCAGGACAAGGAGCGCGACTACTACGCGCTCGATTCCGCGGTTTCCGTCACCCGCGGAAATTCGTCGATCATCGCGCTCCCGCACGACGGCCTGAAGATTTCCTGCACGTCGGCGGACGACCGGGGGATCCACACGCAGCACCTTTCGCTCTCGATCGACCCGGAGACCTACATCTCCCAGATTGCCCCGGCCAGGACGTTCACGATTTACGAGGACATCGAGGAGCTCCTGAAGCTCGGCAAGATCCGCGGGGGCTCGCTCGACAGCGCGATCGTCATCAAGGGCGACAAGATCATGTCCAAGGAGCCGCTGCGCTTCAAGGACGAGTTCGTGCGCCACAAGATCCTCGACATCATTGGCGACATCTCGCTCCTCGGCACGCCGCTCAAGGCGCACATTGTCGCCACCCGCCCCGGGCACGCGATCAACGCCGAGCTCACGAAGGCGCTCTTCGAGCGCCAGAAGGAGGGCAAGGGCGGCGGGGCCAAGAGGAAGGGGACGGCGCGGCCGCCCCTGCATGCGGACGTCGAGTCTCTCGACATCCGCAGCATCCTCGACGTCCTCCCCCACCGCTATCCGTTCGTCATGATCGACCGCGTCGTCGAGATCAAGGGGACCGGCGAGCTCGTCGCGATCAAGAACGTGACGTTCAACGAGCCGTACTTCGGCGGCCATTTCCCCGGGAACCCCGTCATGCCCGGGGTCCTACAGCTGGAGGCAATGGCCCAGGCCGCCGGTGTCCTGATCGTGCGCCACAACAACTGGACCCCGAGGCCCGCCTTCTTCATGAGCGCGGACAAGGTCAAGTTCCGCAAGCCCGTGCGCCCGGGCGATCAGCTCGTCATCCGGGCGAAGCTCACCAAGGTGCGCGGCGGAAAGATTGCGGTCGCCGAGGTGACCTGCTCGGTCGACGACCAAGTCGTCTCGAGCGCCGAGCTCATGATAACGATCATGGACGAGGGTGTCGGCGAGTAAGCGGCGCGAGCGCCGCTCACTTCCCGTAGACCTTCTCGGGGTCGAACGATTTCTCGGCCGTGAAGATCAGCCTCAAGGGGGACCCGGAATCGGGATCCGCCGCGGGGGCGAGCTTGCGGTAGAAGCAGGAGCGGTAGCCGTTGTGGCAGGCGCCGGGCCCGGCGTTCTCGACCTTGACGAGCAGCACGTCCTGGTCGCAGTCGACAAAGATGTCCACGACCCTCAGCGTGTGCCCGGACTCGTCGCCCTTCACCCACAATTTGCCGCGCGAGCGGCTCCAGAACGCGGCGCGGCCGGTTCGGATCGTGTGGGCGAGCGACTCGGCGTTCATGAATGCGAACATGAGGACCTCATTCGACGCGTGGTCGACCGCGATGCACGGGATCAGCCCGTCCGGGCCGAACTTGGGCTGCAGGAGCGTCCCCTTCTCGACGTCGGAGGAGCTCGTGTGCGCGGGCGATGGTGCCGGTTTTGACATGAAAGGGTGCCTTAGGCCGCAGGCAGGTTGCCCAGCTTCCGCAGGTAATCAAACGTGTAAAGGCCGGTCCTGTGGCCGTCGCTGAAGTCGAAGCGGATGGCGTAGTTGCCGACCTGCTCCCACCCGAGCACACGGACCCCCGAATAGCCCGCTGCCGAGGCGCCGCCATACTGGTTGCCGAACACGTCGCGCTCGCCCTGGGTCTCCGCGCTCGGCGACGCGCGACGCAGGAGGTCCTGGCGAAGGAAGCTCTCGGCTCCGTCGCTCCACGCGATGGCGACCTCCTCGCCGATCAGCTGGATGTTTCTAGGAGTCTGCATCTTGGGGTGCCGGTCGCGGGAAAGGAGGGCGCCACCCTCGGCCCTGGCGGCTCGGTTCGCAAACCCGATTTGGGAAAGGGCCGTTCCCGGCTGTTTGCAATTGCCCGGGGCAGGGCCGGCTGTTAGCGAATCCGGTCCCATGGGACGTCAATGGCTCCACGCAAAGCGCCAGATTGTTAACCTGAAGAAGGGCCAGGTGGTCGGGAAGATGGTAAAGGAGATCACGGTTGCGGCGAAACTCGGTGGCCCTGACCCGACCGGGAACGCGCGCCTCTTCGCCGCCCTCGAAAAGGCCCGCAAGGCGAGCGTCACCCGCGACGTCATCGAGCGGGCGATCAAGAAGGCCTCGGGCACCGGCGACGACAAGAGCACCCTCGAGCACGTGGTCTTCGAGGGCTACGCCCCGCACAAGGTCCCCGTGATCGTCGAGGTCTACACGGACAACCACCAGAAGACGGCGCCCGAGATGCGGTTCCTTTTCAAGACGGGCGTCCTCGGACACGCGGGAAGCAACAAGTTCCTGTTCGAACACGTCGGCATCGTGGAGGCCCACCACCCGGATCCGGCGTCCGACATCGAGGCCGCAGCGATCGAGGCGGGAGCCAATGATTTCGAGCCACTTACGCACCACCAAAATGACGATATTCCCGACGGGCACGCGGGGGTGAGGTTTTTTACGGACAGGACGGCCGTCCACGCGGTCTCCGTTTGGCTCGCGCAGCACGGCTGGGCGATCGTGACAAGCGAGCTCGGGTACCGCGCCAAGACCTTCCCGGAGCTCGACGAGGCGACGCGCGCTGAGGTGGGCGAGTTCCTGCAGGCGCTCGAGGATCACGACGACGTTCAGCGGGTGTGGGCCGCCGTAAAATAATGTGCCTTCGCCATGAGCGCCAACGGTTGACACCGGGGCGCGTTTTTCCGAAATGAAGGACCTACCCACACTTCTGTGAATATCCTTATCGTCGAAGACGAAGCCACTTCGCGGGAGATGCTGCTGAACATTCTTCAGTCTGAGGGTAACCATGTGATCAAGACTGCGGCGGACGGCGACGAGGCGCTGAAGCTGATGGAGGATCCCCGGCACCCGTTCGACGTGGTGTTCCTCGACCTGCAGCTTCCGGCGATCTCGGGCCTGGACCTCCTGGAGCGCGTGAGGGCCACTCCTGCCTGCCGCTACGTGAGGGTCATCATCTGCACGACTTCGACCGACAGCGCGACCGTCGTGCGCGCGGCGAGGCTCGGCGTGCGCCATTACATGGTGAAGCCGGCCGACAAGATACGCGTCTTTGAGCAGCTGAACATCATCAAGGCCGAGATCGCGGGCCTGCAGAAGATCGAGAAGCCGGAGGAGGCCGCCAACCGCCTCGGGGTTGACCTGGCAACCTACAAGGCAAAGGTCGGTACGACCCTTGACGACATGGAGCGCTGGCTCACGAAGGCGAAGGCGGGGGCGCAGTCCGAGGACCGCCAGCAGCTGGCCACCGACTCGGGCCGGCTGAAGGCGGACGCGCTCGACCTGGGGCTGCGCGAGGTGGGGCGCCGGTTCTCGACGCTTGAGACCAGGCTATCGATTGAGCCGAAGGGGGACGTCCCCGATTCAAGGGCGATCGAGATCGCGTTCATCATGAGCCATCTTCACGGCGAGCTCAACCGGGTGCGCTCGGTGCTCAAGATAATCGCGCAGGACAAGGTCGAGTCGTAGGCCCCGCGGCGGCCCCCCGTTACGGGCGGCCAGAGGAATAGAGCGCCACGAGCGCGGCCCCGATTGCCTGCGAGAGGTCGCCCAGTTCGGACGGAGCGAAGACGATGCTCGATCGCTGCGCCGGCCAGAGGAGGGGAAGCGCCGTCTCCCTGACAAGGCCGATGTAGCGTCCGCGGAACTCCGGGGACGTCGAGCCCCGGTCCATGAGCCCGCCCCCGATGACGACAAAGCCCGGGTCCAGGGCGAGGCAGAGCGAGGCCGCATGGATCCCCAGGGCGCGGGCCTGGAAATCGAAGGCCTCGACCGCCAGCGGGTCGCCCGACTGCGCGAGTCCGCGCAGCGACATGGCCCGCTCCCTCGGGTGCAGCGTCGACGTGGAGAGCGCGTGACCGGGGTACCTCTTCAGCAGCTCCTCAATGAGGTGGGGGAGGCCCGAGAGCGCTGTGTAGGCCTCCATGCAGCCCCAGGTCCTGCCGCAGCCGCACGGGAACGCCCTCATCCCGAGAAGCTGGAGCGGGGCGGGCATGTGCGCGGCCTCCATGCCCGCAAGGGTCTCGCCGTCGAGCGGCAGCCCATTGGCGTCGATGTAGGCGCACCCGAGGCCGGAGCCCGGGGACAGCATGAGCACGGACGCCTTCTTGCCGGCGCGCACGAGCTTCGCCTCCGCGACGCCCCCAAGCTTGCCGTCGTTTCCGACCGAGAGCGGGACGGGTCTCCCGGCCGCGGACGCCAGGGCGGCGCCGTAGTCCTCCATGAAGTTCCATCCCTCGAAATCTGCCGGGAGGTTGGCGCTGCGCCCGAGAACGCCGAGGCGCTGGTAGGGGCCGGGAATCGCAAGCCCGACGCCGGCCACCTGGTCCCACGCGAGGCCGTTCTCGCCGAGGAAACCCTCGACGCCGCGAATCCACCCGGCGATGACGGCGGCGGTCCCCTCGCGGCTGTTCGTCGGGCTCTGGCGCAGGCTCATGGAGACCATCGAGCCGTCCGCCCATACGCCGCCTGTCTTCGAGGTTGTGGCCCCGCTGTCGGAGCCGATGAACACGGCCTTTGGGAAATTCATTCGGGGGGCGCTGACCGATGAGAACATCGCGCGGGGCAACTGCAAGTCCGCATGGCTTCGGCCGTGAGATTCGGCTGAAACCGTTTGCCAATATTTGGGGTCTAATGCCCTATCTCATTTAACGTGTCCATTGACGGCCCACCGCAGGAATTCGACGTAACCGTCCGGGTGGGCTGCAGCCTCGCCTACGAGGTCACGGGCACGGCCACGCTTCTGCTCAACGTAAGACCCCGGCCGGACCGCCACCACGCCGTGCTCTCGGAGGCGCTCACCCTCGGGAACAACCTGCCCGCCGAGGAGTTCACCGACACCCACGGCAACCCGTTCTACCGCGTGATCCTGGCGCCGGGCTCAAACTATTTCCGGCACGACGCGATCGTCGCGGTCTCCTCCCAGGGGGACAACTTCGACCTGGGAGTCGCGACGCCCCACGATCCGGGCGACCTGCCGGCGGACCTGCTGCGCTACACGCTGCCCAGCCGCTACTGCGACTCGGACAAGCTCATCAATTTTGCCTGGGAGAAGTTCGGCAGGGTCGAGCACGGCTGGCCGCGCGTGCAGGCCATCAGCCAGTGGGTGCACGACAACATCGAGTACCGCTACATGTCGGGACGTACCGACCTCTCCGCGTGGGACACGCTTACGCGAGGCTACGGCGTGTGCCGCGACTTCGCGCACCTTGCGATCGCGCTCAACCGGACGTTCAACGTGCCGACGCGCTATGTCACCGGTCACCTTCCCGACATCGGCTTTCCCGACCCCGAGGGCCACATGGATTTCCACGCGTACTGCGAGGTCTACCTGGGCGGCTCCTGGTTCACGACGGACGCTCGCTTCCACGTTCCGCGTATCGGGCGGATCATGGTCTCTTGCGGGCTCGACGCGGTGGACGGCGCCTTCTCCACGATCTACGGCGGGGCGACCCTCACGTACTTCCAGGTCTGGGCCTACCAGGTCGCGCGCGGCGAGGTCGGGGTCGGGGACCCGCTCGACCTCTCCGTGCGCCTCGACAACCAGTGGGCGGTCCGGCGGGACCCGGTCGCCGGGACTCGCGTTCGCTAGGCCTTCTCGGGTTGCAGCAGGCCGTGCACGGCGTGCAGCAGGGCCTCGATCTTGAAGGGCTTGTAGAGGAACGCGCCCGCATAGCGCTGCATCTGGCCGTTCTGGCCCCCGCTGCTGAGCCCGCTCATCGCCAGGATCTTGACGAGGGGATTGAGCTGCAGGACCACGTTTGCCAGGGCCGCTCCGTCAAGGTTCGGCATCCGCACGTCCGTGATGATCATGCTGATCTCGCAGCCCCGGGCGGCGAAGATCGCGACAGCCTCCGTTCCGTCGGATGCCGTGAGCACGCGGTAGCCGTGGCGCGACAGGATTGCCGCCGTCATCTCGCGGATCCGGGCGTCGTCGTCCACGACCACGATGAGCTCGCCGGCGCCCTCAATCGCGCTCGGCCTGATGGGCTCCACGTTGCCTCCCGCATCCTTGACCTCCGCCGCGGGCAGGTACACGCGGAACGTGGTTCCTACGCCGCGCTGCGTGTTCAACGTGATGAATCCCTTGTGATTCTCGACGATGCCGCGCACGGTCGAGAGGCCGAGGCCCGTGCCCCCCTCGGCACCCTTCGTTGTGAAGAATGGCTCCCAGATGTGCTCGAGCACGTCCGCCGGTATTCCCGTTCCGGTGTCCTCCACGTGGAGGACGACCCATGACCCGGGGCTGGCGCCTTCGATCCTCTTGGCCTCGCTGCTATTCAGGAGGCAGTTCTCGGCGATGAGGGTGAGCACTCCGCCCGAGCGCATCGCGTCGCGGGCGTTGACGCAGAGGTTGAGGAGCACCTGGTGAACCTGCGTGGGATCGCCCATGATGGGCCAAAGGCTGTCCTGCACGTGTGCGTTCAGGCTGATCTCCTTGGGAAAGGATTCGCGGACCACGCTCATCGTCTCATCGAGGAGGTGCTTGACCTCGATGGACTGGTGCAGGCCGCCGACGCCCTGGGCGAACGAGAGGATCTGGCGCACGAGGTCGACGCCGCGCTCGGCGCTCTTCTCGAGCGACATGATGACGCGCAGGTCGTCCGGGTTCGTCGCGCGCTCCCGCAGGAGCGGGGCGGCGAGTATGATGGGTGCCAGGACGTTGTTCAGGTCGTGGGCGATTCCCGAGGCGAGCATGCCGATGCTCTCCAGGCGCTGCGCCCTCAGGAACCGGTCGTCGCGGAGCTTCTTTGTCGCGGCGTTCACGGCACTGTCGTCGCTGTCGCCGTTCAGGCCCGTGCCGTTGATGGGGAGCGCGGCGTTCATTTCATTCAAATGCAGGGCGCCCGGGCGGCGGCGGCGCCCGAGAGGTCCCAACTGAACGGGGACGCCACGTCCTTCGCCGTCCTACCGGACTCCCGGTAGAAAAACGCGGCCAGCGGCCCAAATTGGACGTCCGTTTCTTTCATTAATTGGCCAAGTAAAGGACGTTATCGCGAATCATCTACATCCATAACTACGTCTTTTGACGTATTAATCTGACATTCCTTTGGCTGTCATGTTGTTGCGAGCAAGCTTGAGCTTACAGGTTTTTCACTGATAATCGGCACGTGAAAATAATCATCGTCGAGGACCACTTGATGATTCGCGACGTCGTTAAGAAGGTGTGCAGTTCCGAGTTTGGCTATACTGTTGTTGGTGAGACGGATTCGGGAGTTCAGGCGGTAGAGATGATTTTAAAGCGCAGGCCCGACGCGGTGATTCTGGACCTTTCGCTTCCGGACATGGACGGCTTCAACGTTGCGGACCGGGTGCTCAAGGTGATGCCGAGCCTGCGCATCCTCATGCTGTCGTCGCACTGCGACGACTACACGCTCTTCCGAGTCGAGAAGTCGGGGGTGCACGGGTTCATCGACAAGAACTCCAACACGGTCGAGATCCTGCGCGACGCCCTGAAGGCGATCGCCGGGGGGCGGATCTATTTCTCACAGGCGTTCCAGAACGCCCGCATGTCCCGGCGCTCCGACCCGCGCTCCTTCATCAAGGTGCTTTCCGACTGGGAGCGGGCGATCCTTTCCCTGATCGGCCAGGGGATGAGCGACGAGGAGATAGGCGAGCGGCTGAACCTTTCACCGCGCACCGTGCAGACCCACCGCAGCAACATCCTGCGCAAGCTCGACCTGAAGGGGACCCCCAAGCTGATCGCATTCGCGGTCGAGCACGGCTTTACGCAGGTGCAGTCGAAGAGCGGATCGATTCCAGTTTATACCTGAATACGGCGAACTCGGCCTCGAAGTCGGCGAAGAGCCGAGCGAGCACCTGCGGGTCGGCGTTTGCAGAGTTGGCCTGAAGCTCCGCGGCCAGACGGCTCAGGCGCTCATACTTTACCACGCTGCAGTGCGAGAGCATTCGGTGCGCGATCCTGTGGATCTCAGCCGGCTCGCCCCTCGCTATGATCGCGCGGGCGCTGATCCGGTCGCTGTCGAACGTCGAGAGGAAGCGGTCGATCTGGATCGCCAAGCCCTCAAGCGACTCGTTCCCCAGAAAGCGCAGCATCTGCAGGTCGATCTCCCCGGGGGGCTCGAACGTGATGTTCTCGGAGCGCACCTCGATGGAGGCCGCCGTTCTCAGGGAGCCCCCGAGGTCCTGCAGGGCCGCCGCGATCTTGTCCGGCGTGATGGGCTTGGAGATGAAGGCGTCCATGCCGGCATGCAGGCAGGCCTCCCTGTTGAGGTCGGTGGAGTGGGCCGTCGTGGCGATGATGATGGTGCGCCGCGTAGACGGCTCGATCGCGCGGTAGCGCGAGGCAACCTCGGTTCCGATGAGCCCCGGCAGGTTCCAGTCGAGGAAGGCGACGTCGTAGAACGAGCCCTTCAGGCGCTCCAAAGCCGCGACCCCGTCGTTCACGACGTCCGATTGGATATCGAGCTTCCTCAGCATCGCCTGCATGGCGATGACGTTGTAGTCGATGTCCTCGACAATGAGCGCGCGGAGGGTGGTGGTGCGAACGGAACGGGGTGCAGACCCGTTTTCGGCTCCCCGGACGACCGTGAGCGGCAATTCGGCCCAGAAGGTGGAGCCTTGTCCGGGCGTTGAGTCGACTCCGACCCGGCCCCCCATCTTGGTCGCCAGCAGGCGGCAGACGGCGAGGCCCAGGCCCGTTCCCCGGATGTTTCCGGACCGCGCCGACTCGAGGCGCGTGAACTTTGTGAATAGGGTGGCAATCTCGGCCTCCGTCATGCCGGCTCCCCGGTCGCGCACGAAGAAACGCATCCTGTCGTGGAACCCCTTTGCAGCACCCACGACGATGGGGTTGCCTGCGCCAAACTTGAGCGCGTTCGTCAGGTAGTTGAGCACGATCTGCTGGATGCGAGCGGAGTCTCCCACCAGCTGATCGGGCACATCGGGCTCGACCGCGACGCTGATCGTGGTGCCCTTTGTGCGGGCCTCCTCGTTCATCATGGCGACGCATTGCTCGAGCACCTTTCGCAGCGAGAAAGGAGCCGACCGCAGCTCGATCTTCCCCGCCTCTATCTTCGAAAAATCCAGCACGTCGTCGACGAGGGTCGCCAGGAGCGTGGCGCAGCCGTTGATCGAGTCCGCGAGATGGCGCTGGCGACTGTCGAGCTTAGTCTCATCGAAGGCGAGGGAGAGCCCGAGAATCCCCGAGATCGGGTTTCGGATCTCGTGGCTCATGTTCGCGAGGAACTCTGACTTGGCCTCGTTGGCCTTCTCGAGCTGCTCGGTCTTCTTCCGGACGAGGGCCTCGAGGCGGATGTTTTGCCTGCGCAGAAACGCAAGGCGCCACTGAAACGCGCCAAAGACCGCGGCCGCGACCAGCAGCACGGCTGCGATCAGGGCGGGAATTGTGCGGTACCAAGGGGGAAGAACCGTGAAGCTCCACGTAGCCGCCGGACTGGAAAGCCCTGCGTCGTTCATGACGCGCACCGAGAAAACGAAATGGCCGTCCCGTAGGCCGGCCAATTCAAGGTGGTTGCTGTTGGTTGGCGCAGACCATTCGTTGCTTCCTCCGGAAATCATGGTCTGATAGCGGACGGACTCGCGCAGACCAAACTCGACCGCGGAGAAGTCAAAGATCACCGAATTCCGCGTGGCGGGGATTTGCTCGTCACGGCTCACGCTTGCGGTGATCACAGGTGCCTGAGGCACGATGACGGCCTTGATCTTGTCCGGTTCGAGGCGCAGCAGACCGTCGGTTGCCCCAAGCCAGATAACGCCGCGGGAGTCGACGAACAGCGACTTGATTTCGCCCACCTGAGTCAACCCGGGAACAGAATAGGGTCGCCATCCGGGAGCGCCGTCGGCGTCAACCGAAAGCTGGCCAATCATGGGGACTCTAGGCCCGTCGAGAAAAGGGCTTGCGAATGCAACCCAGACGGCCCCCGCGGAATCGCGGTTTGAAATGGCAATTTCAGGCGTGACTGGAGTAACCGGGATCGTCACGCCTGAATTCCGCGCCGCCGAATAGGCCTCCGCGCCCTTGCTTGTGAACACAACGACGGTCTGGTTAACGAGGGCAACTCCGCCCGGGCCGCTCGATTGCTCGCCGTCAGCCGTCTCGAAGGGAATCGGCGCCCTAGCCGGGCCGGGATTCGTCGGTACCAGAAAGGTCCCGCGAGAAAGCGTGCCGACCCATATGTCTCCACCAGCATCCTCAATCATGGACCTTGGAATGTCGGGTAAATGAGCGAGAACCGAGACCTTCATCTCTCCCTTTTCCGCGGGCGAAAGTCGCTCAATGTCAAAATCGCTGGCGAGAATGAAACTGTTTGGATCAGCGCGCGAGCGATGAAAAAGAAACATGTCCGCACTCGACGAAAATAGCGCTTTGGCTCGCTCGTCACGAATGGTGTCGACTCTCTTAAACCCCGCGGCGTAGACCGTGCCGTCGGAGCCCTCTTGCAGCTCGTGATAGCGAGAGGATGCCTCGGCGAGCGCTTTGAAGCGCTCTTGTTTGCCGCTGTCGGTCGGAAGTGAGAACAATCCCTCATCGGTCGCCACAAGTATGCGGGCTCCGCTCTGGGCTATGCTGTAGCACGGCTTGCCTGTTAGACCCTGTCTCGCGTCAAACAGCGTGACGCCGGAATCGAATGAGATCCTTGTGATGCCAGCAGGAGAATTGACCCAGAGCGATGAGTCATGGGCCACATAGAGCGAATAAACCGCGCTCGACAAAAGGCCGTCTTCGTTCGTCACGACTCGCTTCAAGTTCCCTAGCGAATCTATTATTGCCACGCCTCCGTTTAGCGTTCCGATGCAGATGTCGCCGCCGGTGAGGCCGCATGCAGAGATTGGCACCTGGCTGCGAATGAACCGAGATGCCTCCTCTCCGACCTTGGAGAGCTTGCCGTCAATCATGCGGAATAGGCCATCGGTGGAAACGAGCAGCCAACCGCCTGAATTTTTCCCCATCCAGATGACTCCAGAGCGATTCAACGTTTCGGCGTTGATAAAGCTATGGGGACCATCCTCATCGAGGGACCAAACGCCGGTTGCCGTTTGGCTGATGAATATTTTTCCATCGGCTCTAAGGGCCCGCAGCCTTCGGGTTCCCGGCAGCGAATACTTTCGGAACGCCTTTCCGTCCCAAATCAGGACTGAATCTGACGTCACGAACAGAGCGCCGCTGCCTAGTTTGAATACCTGCCACACGTCGCCCAGTTCCCGCTCCTTCTCGGGGAGGTAGCCGACGAGTGAGTGGTATTCGGACAAGCCGCGTTCGGTTCGGTCGAAGTATCCGATCTCGTTTACAGCCCCCACCCAAAGACGACCGTTGGCACCCAACTCCAATCCGCGCACCGCATAGCTGCCCGGCACGGGATAGTCGCGCCAGCGCTCCCCGTCAAAGGTGAGCACTTCGTTGCAGCCAAAGTAGAGAATGCCGCGCTCATCCTGCTCCGTGACCCAACTTTCCATCTTGGTGCCTGTATCCCTGGCGGTGTAGCTGGTAACGACTGGGCGACCCGATTCGCCGTGAACAGCCAATGGCGCAGCCAACGACAAAAAAATGAGGCGTTGGACTGATCGAAAAACACTCACGGGAGGCCAAGATCGCAGTTTAATTGCGGAAATGCGCTACGTTTTTGCGCAACAAGCGTGTTAACTACAGAAAAAGGCGTAATTGCCGGCATGAAAACAACCGTTTTTAGGATTCGGCTCGCAAGCGAGTGTGGAGGTAACTTTTACCCGATGAAAATACTTAATCGCACACTACTCGGAGCCATCTCCTGTTTCCTCCTTTCTGCTGGCCTGGCAAAGGCCGCGCAGCAACTCGATCCCCTGACCAAGTCGGTCGCAATCCAAGGCCATCATTCCGGCTCGGCCGACGTGGCGGCGATGGACTGCACGACACCCTGCGAGTATCTGCCTATCGCCAAGTCAAAGTAATCGTCCCGGATCTCAGCGGTACTTTTCGAAATTTTCGGATGGTATCGCTGGGAACAGCCGCAGGCAGGCGCTGCTCACATGATTAGCCTCGCGGGATACCGCTATCGAAACGTCCTCGAGTCGGAAGGGGGGCCCGTCGCGCGGATCGCCGTGCGGGAATTCCCCATCTACGGCCGCCCGATGTACCAGGCGAACGCCTGGCTGTCGGACAAGGTCGTGACCCACCGCAAGAAATTGGCGATCTATAGCGATGCGGACGGAACGGGAACGGCCGGGGTCCCGATGGTCGCGCGCTACATGGCGATATCCGAGACCATGGAGCGCTGGGCGTACCGCGTGAAGGTGCGGGCGAACGACAGGGAACTCTACGGCTTCGACATCGACGAGTCGTCGAACGGGATGTCCGCGTTTCCCGGGCTCTTCCATTCCGAGGCGCGCAGGCGCGCGCAGATGGAGGCCGTGGAGCGGGCGAGCATCATCGCCTGGTGGGAGGGCGTGCTCGATGGCGAGGTTCGTTCGACCGATTGGCCGGGCGTCAGCGCCCTGGTCCTTCCGAGCCCCATCGGCGTCGGCGTCACCGTTGTCGTGTTTCGCCAGGTGAGGACGGATTGCTACGCCTACGGACAGGGGGCGGCCACGAGTTTCTTCGGGGCCTGCGAGAGGGCGGTCATGGAGCTCGCGAGGGCCGAGTACGCACTTAGCGTCCGGCACGTTTCGCAGGGCCTTGCGGTGAATGCGACTCCTTCCGACCTGTTCGAGAGGCGTTGCCTGTTCTTCTCGTCCGCCGAGGGCCACGCGATGTTCCAGGAGCGGATCCACAGGAAGATAAAGGGCCCGCGCTTCAGGTCTGAGATTATCTGTGACACCGAGATCGAGGGCCCCTGGACGGAGTACGCCTCGGTCTGGCGGGTCCTCATACGGCCCGCGACCACCGAGTTTCTGGTGGATTCGGAGAGGTATTTCTTCTGGTGACGGTTTGGCATCGGCCTGGTCCAGGCTGAACCGGATCCGTCGGGCCAGCCGGGGCGCGTCCTCCTTTGTCGCGGCCGCGGATCCCATCAAGGGCGGGGCATCCCCGGACTCGGGGCCGGTCCGGCCCCTGCTGGCGCCAAAAGGGTAGGTGAGTCCCCCATATCGGCGGCGACTTGGTCCCTGTATGATCCGAAGGCAGCCCGCATTAGGGCCGGCTGCCTCACCATGCACCCAACGACCAAGCCCCGTAGCCCGTCCCGGGAGCCGATCATATACTCGGTTAGGCCGCTCATGTTGCACGAGGTGACAAACCAGGTGGCCTCGAATGTCGCGGCTTCGCGCCGGAGCATGATGGCGAGACAGCCCTCATCCGGGACTGCGAACCACGCCCGCCATCACGTGTCTAGACAGACACAGTCATAACGCACAGCCGCACCCGTTGCGACCATTCGTCGAAACCCAGATTTCCCAGATCTATGAACCCGACCAGCCCGGTCGGATTCGAACCCAATAGCCAAAAATGCACACTCCCATGAAAGACAACAGCAAGACCCACACGACGCCGAAGCAACTCCTCGACGACCTGCATGCGCTGGTCGCGGAAGCCGAAAAGATGCTGGGCGGATTGCCGTCCGAGCACCCGCACGAAGCCGTCGGAACATTGCGCGCCCGGTTCGACGTTGCGCAGGAGCGCCTCGCCGAGATCTACAGCGGCGCCCGCAAGAAGGTTGTCGCGGGCGCAAAGCTCACCGACGAGACCATCCGCGAGAATCCCTACCAGTCGGTCGCGGTTGCGGCCGGGGTTGGCCTGCTGATCGGACTCCTGGTCGGCCGCCGCAGCAGCAAGTAACCCGTCCAGCGATGGACAGGGCCCCGCCGGCACCCGCCAGTTTCATGGGCTCGCTCCGCTCGCTCGGCGACGGGCTGCTGGCGAGCGTGGAGGACCGTCTCGAGCTCTTCGCGGCCGAGCTCCAGGAGGAGAAGTTCCGGCTCATCCAGACCGTGATCTGGATCTGCGCTGCTGCCTTCACGGGCATGTTGGCAATCATTTTTGCGAGCCTCACGCTTGTCTATCTCTTCTGGGATAGCGCCCGCATGGCCGTTCTCGGGGGACTCGCTGCAATGTACGCCGTGGCTCTGGTGGCGGTCGTCGTCGCCTTCCGCCGATTCCTCGCGCGCCAGCCGCAACCGTTCGCGGGGACCCTGCGCGAGATCCGGGAGGACCGCGCATGTATCCGGAGCGAGAGCTGAAGCAGCTCGCCGATCGCAAGGCGGTCCTGATGATGCGCATCGGCATGCGCCGCGTCCAATGCGCGGAGGCCGCTGCCCGTGTTGCGCGCCCGCTCGGGTGGCTCGACCGCGCGCGCGAATTCCTAAGGAGAATCCAGCCGCTTGCGGCGATTGCGGCGGTGCCGATAGGCATCTTGGCCGGGCGCTCGGCCAGCCGCCCCATGAGGGTGCTTGGCGCGATTGCCCGCTGGGCTCCGATCGTCCTTGGCGGCTCGCGCGGCGCCTAGCGAATGGCCCATTTTCGCCTTTTGGCGGCGCGCCCGCCCCTGCCGGGGCTGCTGGGGGCGGTCGCTGCCACGCGGTGCGGGCGGGCTGCGACAAGAACAATTCTGAGCTGCTATCTGGCGTTGTGCGCCCTGCAGGTCCGCGCAGCGTGCCAACCGCCAACGCCACCTTAGAGATTCGACTGAATCTTATCGAGGATGGCCCTCGATTCACCCTCGTTTCCGAAGAGTCCGATCCGTATCCGGACCGTGGTCAAGTTGCTCGCCTCGCTCGTAACGATGACGTCGAGCTTCTTGTCGTCCGCCGTGCGCGTGGCGATCTCCAAGGTAAGGGCGTCCTTGGTCTCCCTGCCCGGCGCGAACTGCAGCTGTGACACAGCCTTTTCCGTGGCGTATGCGACGGCAGGAAAGGAGCTGCCCAGGGTCGCGTCGAGTTCGCCTCGGACGTAGGCAACAGTCCCGGCGCCGGCGGCACCAGCGGCGCCGACGGCGACCAGGAAGCATCCGGAGGTTGCAAGAAGTATGACGGTTGCCAGCACCAGCCACGCGCGGGGGTGAGATTTCATTGAGTCTCTCATTTGGTTCAACTGCGTTCCGGCATGGACAGCGAACTGCGGATTTGGTGCGGTCCCATCCCGAGGCATATAGGGAGCACTCAGACAAAAATTACCGGTTCGGGTCCCGCCGTCTTGGCGGGCACGCAGGTAACTTGAGCGCCTTGCGCCGATGGACGAGCGGCATGGCGGGAACTTGATTTTCAGAGCCGAATTTTCACCAATTTCGGCGCTCTTTCTTGCGAATCCGGGGTCTATCGCGTCAACCCCCCCCAACAACATGATCGAAACATCACCTCAACTCTCAGAATCCCCCGTCCACGACAACGAGCACGAAGACCACAAGGGGTCTGAAGCGAGTTTTGGACTGCGCGCCGCCTGCTGCATCCTCGTACTCGCGACCCTGGTTCTCGCGTACACGGTCTATCAGGAGAATTCCACAGTTGCCGACACGAGGACGCAGCTCGCGCAGGCAACCGACGAAGGCGCACGGACAAGGGCCGACCTGGACAAGGCGAATATCAAGGTGGCCGACATGCAAGTTCAGCTGACCAGAGCCGCCGGGAAGTCCGCCAACCTTCAGGCGCAACTCGCCACGGCGCAGAGCCAGAACTCGGACCTGCAAGCGCAGATCGGAAAGGCCCGCAGCCAGGACTCGGAAATGAAGGCGCAGCTGGACTCCGCCAAGGAGCGCCTCTCAGAGGCGCGGGCGCAGGTCGGCCTGGCCAACGACAACTCGGCTCTGCTTCGCAAGGGGCTCGACGCAGCGAAGGCCCAGGTTGCGGACTTGCAGTCGCAAATCGCGAGGGCGCAGGCGACGGCCGGTTCGACCTCGACGCAGGCCCCGGCACCGCTGGCCGCGATGCCCGTGGCCGCGACGTTTGAAAAGGCCTTATGGACGGGCGAATTTACGCTCCACGTGAGGAACACGAGTCCCGGCCCGCTGAATGTGGCGATCACGGTGGAGGGGTCGCGAGGGCAGGCCCCCATCTCCGCAACGATCAAAGGCGGCTCGACCTGTGATGTTAAGGACCTGGCGCAGGGAACGAACGTCGTCCTCACGAGCAACGGCTTCAGCCCGGTCAACCTGACCGTCCACTGACGCCGGCGGCGCAGTCTCGGAAGGCCGGCCTTCCGCCAAGGGCCGCCCTTCCGACCCGAATGATCAGCCGGGGGCAAACGCACCGCTGAAGAGGTGCGGGATGTCCCTTCCAGGGTGCTGGAAATCGCGCTGCGCGGCGGCGAGGCGGCCCATTTTCCCCGGGGCTCGATAGCCTGATCGGCAAATGCCGGACTGATTCGTGCCTAAGCCGCTATCCATCGGTTGTTAAAAAAGGGTTCAAATATCAGTCTTTGCTTGACGCCTGTGGGTTAAAATGGGTTGAAATGGGGTAATGTGGGGCGGGTCCTGGACCCCCTCATCCCATGCCTCTTCCCGGCAAAGCATTTTTCACAGGCCTGTTCAGGCACACGCTCGACGACAAAGCTCGGGTCACGATCCCGTCGGCATGGCGGGCCGCGCACGTCGATGGGGACGTTTTCCTCGCGACGCCGCACCCCGACGGATACGTGGCGGTCCTGCCGCCGTCCGAGGTCGAGAAGCTTCACGCGAAGATTGCGCAGATGGCGCTGAGCGACGGGGCGGGGCAGGACTTCGCCTCGCGGTTCTTCGCGCAGACCCAGTCATTCTCGTTCGACAAGCAGGGACGCGTCGGCCTCACCGCCGATTTGCTGGAGCACGCCGGGATCGCGAAGGACGCGGTCCTCGTGGGCTCCCTCACTAAGTTCAACATGTATTCACCGTCCCGGTGGCAAAAGGTCGAGGCGCGCACATCGGGCGAAAACTTTGGCGACATCATGCGCCGCCTCGGAATCTGAACATGCACCATACTGCAAAAATGTCAGCGGCTCGGACGCTCATGCATACGGCCGCTTCGATCTCAGGATCCCACACTTATCCCGCCTGGATCGACTCAGCCGAGTCCGGCGCGGGCCACCGCACTGTCATGCCGCGCGTGCGCGACGGCCTTGTGCTGCGCCTGGTAGCCGGCAGGCGCCAGGGACGCGACGCCAGCCCCTTTCATGCGACTGGCGCCCACTGAATCCGCTGGAGCGAGAATGACTCCCGGCCACCAGCCCGTCCTCGTTCGCGAGGTCCTGGGTTTCCTCGCGCCGGCGCCCGGCGGGAAGTTCCTCGACTGCACCTTTGGGGGAGGGGGGCACTCCCGGGCACTCTTGGAGGCGGCGGCCGATGTCCATGTCATTGCCCTGGACAGGGATCCGGAGGCAACGGCCCGCGCGGCGGAGCTGTCGGCAGACTTTCCCGGAAGGTTCGCGCTCGTCGACCGCGACTTCGGGAGACTGGGCGGCATCCCCGAAGCGGGCTTTGACGGGATCCTCTTCGATTTTGGCGTTTCCTCGTTCCAGCTCGACAACCCGGAGCGCGGCTTCTCGTTCCGCGCGGACGGGCCGGCCGACATGAGGATGGATCCGCGCTCCGGCGTGCCGGCCGGGCTGTGGCTCGAGACCGCGACCGAGGAGATGCTCGCGAGGGCCGTCCGCGACTTTGGCGAGGAGCACAATTGGCGCCGCATTGTCCGCGCGCTCGTCGCCGCCCGGGGCACGGGGAAATTGGGAGGCACCGTCTCGCTCGCATCCGTCATCGCCGACGCGATCCCCGCGCGGGAGCGGCACGCGTCGCGGATCCACCCGGCCACGCGCGCGTTCCAGGGGATACGGATCGCCGTCAATGACGAGCTCGGGGCCATCGAGAGCGCGCTGCCCGCGGCGTTCGAGAAGCTGCGGGCGTCGGGGGTCCTCTGCGCAATCAGCTTCCACTCGCTCGAGGACCGCCCCGTCAAGCAATTCTTCCGCAGGATGAGCGGGCAGCCCGAGAGCGCCGACGACTCGACCCCGCAGGATCTGCGCACGCGCCGGGCGGAGGCGCTGACGCGCAGGCCGGTGACGGCGTCGGACGAGGAGATCGGGTCAAACCCGCGCAGCAGGTCCGCCAAGCTGCGCGCAATCCGAAAGCTCTGATGCGCGCCTCTACCAGGATGGACTCCAGGGCCTTCGTGAACCAGTTCATGGTGTACATGCTCGTCGCCATCTGCGGGAGCACGTCGATCGGCCTCGGCATGGTCTGGATCCGCCACCAGATCTCGGTCACCGCCAACGCGAACAAGGTCCTCGTCGCCTCCATCGACGACCTGCAGCGGCGCATCGAGGAAACGGACGCAGCCATCGCCTCCGAGCAGGACCCCGCGGTGCTCAACCGCAGGAACACCGATTGGCAGATCGGCCTCGTGCCCCCGGCCGAGACCCAGATCCGCCACGTCTCGGAGGACCCGGTGACGCGGCTCGCGGCCATGCACAACCGGACTCTCTTTGGGGAGGAGCCCGCGACCGTGAGCTTCCGAATCGCCCTGGCTCCCTAGAGCAGCCCCGAGACCCCATGTCGAAGGGCTTCACCACCAATTACAGAATCGCCCTTCTCGCGACCCTGGTCCTGTCGATGTTCGCGGGCGTCGAGGCGAGGCTGGTGTGGCTCCACGTGATCGACAGGGACGAGCTCCTGCGCTCGGTCGACGAGGCCCGCAGGCAGCTGATCGTCGACAACGCGCGCCGGGGCGACATCCTCGACGCTCACGGAGCGCTGCTGGCCACGAGCAGGTCGGTCATCGTGCTGGGGGTCGATCCCCAGTTCCTGCGCCCGGAGGACCGCTCGAAGTGGCCCCAGCTCGCGTCGCTGATAGGCATGCCCGAGTCCGAGCTCGATCGGGTGCTCATGACGAAGACAAGGCCGGCCGCCATGGTTGCGGCCCTCGCGGCCGCGCAGGCGCCGAAGCCCTCGGCCCCGGCGATCATGGTCTCCTTCGCCCCGGCGCAGGCCGACCCCGCGGCCGCGGTGCCGGCGGCGGGTGATGACTGGAGGAAGGACGACACGGTGCTCGACGACCCCGACCTGGAGGGCAACAGGCCCATCCGCTGGGCAAAGCTGAGCGACCAGGTGCCCGAGTCTGTCTACGCGCAGATCGAGAAGCTGGGGGTCCGCGGGGTCTACGGAAGCCGGGTCTACAGGCGCGACTACCCGAACAACGAGATGGCCGCCCACATCATAGGCTACGTGGACAGCCACGAGGAGCCCATGGCGGGCATGGAGCACTACGCCGACTTCTACCTTCGCGGGGAGAACGGCTGGGTCGAGTCCGAGAAGGACGGCAGGAGCCACGAGCTGGCCCAGTTCCGCACGCGAGAGGTGCCACCCAGCGACGGGTTCAACGTCTACCTCTCAATCGATGCGACGGTCCAGCACCTCGTCGAGGAGGAGTTGGCGAAGGTCGCCGAGCGCTACGAGCCCGAGAAGGCCACGATCATCGTGAGCGATCCGAAGACCGGCTTCATACTGGCCCTGGCCAACTACCCCTCGTTCGATCTCAACACCTTCAACAAGATCCCGCGCAGCGACCAGGGAAGGATGCGCAATGTCGCCGTGGCCGACGAGTACGAGCCGGGCTCGGTGTTCAAGATCGTCGCCGTCTCCGGCGCCCTGAACGAGGGCCTCGTGACGACGCAGACCCAGTTCGACTGCACGCTCGAGAAGATCGACTACGAGGGGATCACGCGAAGCCTGCCCCGCGAGGACAGCTCCGACCACTTCGACCACCCGCTGACGGTCGCCGAGATCATCGCGCACTCCTCGAACAAGGGGGCCGCGCAGCTCGCGATGACGCTCGGCGACCGCCGGTTCTACGACTATGCGGTCGCCTTCGGATTCGGGCAGCGATCGGGATTCCCGGTGGGCGGCGAGGTGCCCGGCGACCTGAAGCCGCCGGAGAAATGGGACAGCATGACCATCACGCGGATGCCGATGGGCCAGTCCGTGACCGCGACCGTGCTTCAGATGCAGCAGGCCATGGGGGTCATCGCGAGCGGCGGGGTGCTCCTGAAGCCCCAGGTCATCCGCCAGATCCGGGACTCCAACGGCGAGCTCGTCTACAACTTTGGGCGCGAGGAGGTGCGCCGCGTGATCTCCGAGCAGACCGCGGCGACGGTTGCCCGGCTCCTGACGGCCGTCGCCTCGGCGGAGGGCAACTGCGTGCAGGCCGAGATCCCCGGATTCGAGGTGGCGGGGAAAACCGGCACGGCGCAGAAGCTTCTCCCCGTCACGCTCGCCAACGGCTCGACCGTGATGCGGTACTCCGACCGCCACCACGTGGCCTCCTTTGTGGGGTTCTTTCCCGCGAGCAATCCCCAGCTCGAGATATCGGTCATAATCGACGACGCGGACGCCCGCTGCCAGGGCGGCGTCGCCTTCGGGAACCAGGTGGCGGCCCCCGTGTTCAAGGAGCTGGCGGAGAAGCTGATACCCTACCGGGACATTCGCCCGACGATCACCAACCTGGACCCGGGCGCGCTTGCGCTGGAAGGGGGAGAGCGGTGATCGGATACCTCGTGCAGGACCACGCCCTTGCACGCGCTTTCAGCTACCAGCCCTTGCGCCGGCGCACCAGCGACTACCTTGAATTCAGGCGCGCGATCAAAATGGCACCCAACCTTTCCGACTACATCAACGAGGACGAGATCATCGCCCTGAAGGGAAGCCTTGCGCGCCCGATCTCGGGCCTCGTCATGGACAGCCGCAGGGTCGTCCCTGGGAACCTGTTCTTTGCCGTGCCCGGGGCGAGGACCGACGGCCTCTCGTTCGTCGACGAGGCTGTCAGCAGGGGGGCCTCGGCCATCGTTGCGCAGAAGATCCCGGCGCATCCCCCGGCCAGGGTCACCTTCGTGCAGGTGGCCGACGCGAGGGTCATGCTCGCCCGCGTGGCGCAGCGCTACTACAGGTTTCCGGACCGGGAGCTCTCCGTCGTCGGGGTGACGGGGACGAACGGGAAGACCACGGTCGCGCACCTGGTGCGGCACTTCCTCAACGGGACCGAGCGCGTCGGGCTCCTCGGGACCATCAGCTACGACCTCGGGGCGAGGACCGTGCCCTCCTTCCGGACGACCCCGGAGGCGCTCGACATCTTCGGCATGCTCGCCCAGATGCGCGACGCGGGGTGCAGGAACGCCGTCATGGAGGTCAGCTCGCACGGGATCGCGCAGCAGCGCGTGCTCGGCCTTGAGTTCGCCGCGGCTGTATTCACGAACCTGACACGTGATCACCTTGATTTCCACGGGGACCTTGAGTCGTACTTCGCGGTGAAGGCGCGCCTGTTCACGGGCGGGGTGGGGCCGGTCCCCCGGGTGGCCGTCGTCAACATTGACGACCCCCGCGGCGAGGGCCTGGCGGCAAAGATCGCGGCCGAGGCGCCCTCGGCGCGCCTCGTCACGTTCGGCGAGAACCCGCGGGCGGACGTGCGCGCGCAGGATGTCGTCCTCAATTTCACGGACTCGGCGTTCCGACTGGCCTGGCCGGGAGGCGAGGCCCCCGTGCGTTCGCCGCTCGTGGGGCGCTACAACGTCTCCAACGTGCTCGCGGCGGCGGCCGCCGCATGGGCCCTCGGGCGGGACCCGTCGGCATTCATCCCGAGGCTGCGCGAGTTCAAGGGCGTGCCGGGGCGTATGGAGCGGATCGAGGAGGGCCAGCCCTTCAATGTCCTCGTCGACTACGCCCACACGGACGACGCGCTCCGCAACGCCCTCGGGATGCTGAAGGCGATCACGCCGGGGCGCCTCCTCGTCGTCTTCGGATGCGGCGGCAACCGGGACCGCACCAAGCGCCCGAGGATGGTGCGGGCCGTCCAGGAGTTCGCCGACTACGCGTTCGCGACCGCCGACAACCCGCGCGGCGAGGCGCTCGAGCGCATATTCTCCGACATGCGGGAGGGAGTCGCCGATCCCCAGAGGATTACCTGGATCGACGACCGGCGGAGGGCGATCAGCCTCGCCCTCGACGCCGCGAGGTCCGGCGACAGCCTGCTCATCGCGGGTAAGGGGCACGAGGGCTACCAGGAATTCGCCGACACCGTCGTCCCCTTCGACGACCGGCAGGTGGTGCGCGAGTTGATCGGCGTGAAGGCGCTGCGAACCTAGATGCCGTCCTTCGACCCAGAAACCCTCTCCCTCTGGACCGGTGGCCGCTGGACCGGGAGGCCGGCCGTTTCCCCGACGGGATTCTCGGTCGACTCGCGCCGCCTCACGGCCGGCCAGGCCTTTGTGGCCCTGAGCACGGAACGGCGCGACGGGCACGACTTCCTGGGCGCGGCGCTCGAGGCCGGGGCCTCCGCAGCCATTGTCGCCCGGGCGGACCCGGCGGTCGGCCTCCCGCAGCTCGTCGTGCGCGACCCCCTCCAGGCGCTTCAGGCGGTGGCCCGGGAGCACCGCAAGACCTTCCGGGGCATCGTGGCGGGCATCACCGGGAGCGCGGGCAAGACCTCGACCAAGGAGCTCCTTGCGGCGCTCCTCGGGGGCGAGTCCGAGGGGGTGCTCGCAACCGAGGCCAACCTCAACAACCAGATCGGCGTGGCCCTCACGCTCACCCGGATAGACCCGGCCGTCCATAGGTTCGCGGTCCTGGAGGCGGGCATCAGCGTCCCGGGAGAGATGCGGGCCCTCGCGGGCATGATCGACCCGGACCTCGTGGTCATCACTCTCGTCGGGCCAGCCCACCTCGCCGGCCTGGGTGGACTGGACGACGTCGCCCGCGAGAAGGCGGTGCTGGCTGGCTCCCTCCGGCCGAAGGGGATATGCATCTTCCCGAGCTCGTGCGAAACGTACCCGGCCTTCCGGTTCATCGGGGCCTCGAACAGCCTCGTCGTGGAGCCCGTCTTCAAGGCCGGCGACTGCGAGGCCTACACGGGCCGGGCCCGCTTCCTGGTGTCCCAGTCGGGGGGCGCGACGCGGGTGACCGTGGCCTTCGGGCCTCCGCCCCCGGTCGTCGTGACTCTGCCGCGGGTCACCGATGGGATGGCCCAGAACGCCGCCCTTGCCGTCTGCGCCGCGATCCATCTCGGGGTCCCGAGGGACAGGATCCAGGCCCGGCTGCTTTCGTGGCGCGCTCCGCACCTGAGGGGCGAGTGGATGGTCTCGCAGGGCCGCAGGCTTTACCTCGACTGCTACAACGCCAACCCGGTGTCCATGGCGGACGCGCTCGCGACCTTCAGCGCCGTCGCCCCGCGCGACGAGCCGAGGCTCTTTGTCATCGGCAGCATGGAGGAGCTCGGGGCCGATGCGGCCCGCTACCACGTGGAGGTCGGCAGGTCCCTCGCCCTCAGGGAGGGCGACCGGCTGGTCGCTATCGGGGGGCAGGCCGGTTCCGTGCGTCAGGGGGCCATCGAGGCCGGCGCAAATCCCGTCCAGGTCGAGGTCTCCGAGTCCATCGATTCCCTGGCCCCCGGACTCGCGGCCTTCAGGGGCTCGGTGTTTGTGAAGGGAAGCCGGCGCCACGGCCTCGAGAGGGCCTTTTCCGGGCGCGAGAACGCGGAGGCGCCCCATGCTTAGCTTCCTCTACAACTACGAGAACGTGTACGGCCCTCTTCGCATCCTGCGCTACATCACGGTGCGGACGATTCTGGCCGCGTTCACGGCGGCCCTCATAGGATTCGTCATAGGCCCGTGGATGATCGCCCACCTGCGCCGGCTGAAGTTCGGGCAGCACTACGACGACGACCGGACGGGCGAGCTCGCGGGCCGCTTCGACAAGAAGAACACGCCCACCATGGGGGGGCTCCTGATCTTCGTGTGCGTGTTCGCGAGCTCCCTCCTCTGGGCCGAGCCGAACATCTGGGTCGTCGTCGCCCTGTTCGTCTACACGGCCCTGACCGCCGTCGGCTTCAGGGACGACTACCTCAAGGTCGTCCGCAAGAACCGTAACGGGATCTCCTCGGGGGCGAAGATCCTCTGGCAGAGCGTGACGACCGCGCTTGCGCTCCTCGCGCTCCTCATGCACCCGGCGAGCGCGGTGAAGATCCGCGAGCTCTGGGTCCCCTTCATCAAGCACCCGCTGGTCGCCAGCATGCCCATCGCCGCCCTCGCGGTGTTCGTCTACTTCTGGATCGTCGGCTTCTCGAACGCGATCAACCTGACCGACGGTCTGGACGGGCTCGCCATCGGATGCACGATAACGGTCGCCCTGACCTACGGGATCATGGCCTACGCGGCGGGCAACGCGAAGATCGCCGACTACCTCCTGATCAGCTTCGTGCCCGGCACGGGCGAGCTCACCGTCGTGTGCGGGGCGCTCGTCGGCGCCGGCATCGCGTTCCTCTGGTTCAACTCGCACCCCGCAGAGCTCTTCATGGGGGACACCGGTTCGCTTGCGCTCGGCGGCCTGCTCGGGATCACGGCCTTCATGGTCCAGCAGCCGCTGACCCTCGTCATCGTCGGGGGCGTATTCGTGTGGGAGGCGGCCTCGGTCCTCATCCAGGTCGGGTTCTTCAAGTACTCGCGCATGCGCACCGGGGAGGGCAAGCGGGTCTTCCTCATGGCCCCGATCCACCACCACTTCCAGAGGCTCGGGTGGCCGGAGACGAAAGTCGTAATCCGTTTTTGGATACTTTCTCTCATCTTCGCCCTGGCCGGGCTGAGCACGCTCAAGATTCGCTAGGCGATGCCCCTCGAAATCCCAGCGTTCATCAGCAGGCGGATCGACCGGCCGGTCGCCGTGCTCGGCGCCGGCGTCAGCGGCGCGGGGGTGGCCGAGCTCGTCGCCAGGCTGGGCGCCACGGCGACCTTCTACGACCGCAACGGAGCGGAGTTCACGCCCGAGAGCGCCCGGACGCACGGGCTCGTCGTCTTCTCGCCGGGATTCCACCCGGGCCATCCCTGGCTCGAGATCGCGCGCGACTGCGGGTGCATGTCGATCTCGGAGCTCGACTTCGCCTCCATCTTCTGGCGCGGCCGGGTCATCGCGGTCACGGGCACGAACGGCAAGACGACGCTCACCGAGTTCCTGCGGCACGCCCTGGCTTGCGCCGGCAGGCGGGCCCTGGCCACGGGCAACATCGGGATCCCCTTCAGCCGCGTCGTGGCGGAAGAGGGCGGGGGAGTGCTGGAGACGACGGCGGTCTGCGAGGTGAGCTCCTTCCAGGCCGAGCAGCTGGGGCATTTCTACGCCGACGGCCTCATCTGGACGAATTTTGCCGAGGATCATTTGGAGCGTCATCCCGACATTGAAACCTACTTCGCGGCCAAATGGGTCATGGTGATCCGCACCGCCCCGGGCCGCCTTTTCGTGGGGAGCTCCGTCGAGCGCGAGGGCGCGCGCCTGGGCCGCCCGCTCCCGCCGGGGGCCTGCGTCCCGACGGAGGGCCAGCCCGCGGATCCCCGGCTGGAGGGCACTGCGTTCGCCACCTATCCCCAGAGGGAGAACTTCATCCTGGCTGCGGCCTGGTGGCGCTCGGAGGGACTGGACGAGGACCTGCTCTACGGGGCCGCCCGCAGCTTCCGCGTCGGCCGCCACCGCCTGAGCCGGGTGGCGACGATCGACGGCGTCGCGTTTTGGAACGATTCCAAGGCCACCAATTTCCATGCGGTCGAGGCCGCCCTCGGCGGCTTCGAGGCCCCCGTCGTCCTGATAGCGGGCGGCCGGTCCAAGGGCGGCGACCTTGCGGGCTTCGTCGGCCGGATCGCCCCTCGGGTTGCGCACGCCGTGCTGATCGGCGAGACCGGACCGGTCTTGGCCGCGGCGTTCGAGGCGCGCGGCGTCCCAAATTCCGAATGCGCGAGCCTTGACGAAGCCGTGCGCCGGGCCGCCGGCGTCGCGGCCGCCGGGGGGAACGTCCTCCTAAGCCCGGGCTTCGCCAGCTTCGACATGTTCAGCAGCTACGAGGACCGCGGCGACCGCTTCGAGCGGGCGGTCACCGAGCTCAGAACCGCCCGAGTTTGATATAGCTTTGGACACTGCAAACGACAACCTTACACCGACAGAATAATTCGACGCCCCAGCCATGAAAATACTCAAGATACTAGGAATCGCGGCGGGCCTGCACATGCTCGCCCTCATCCTCATTTTCGCCAACCCCGGCTGCAGCTACACCAAGGCGGCGGCCACAGACGGCCAATCCGACGCCGGATCCCCGATCTCGGCGGCGCCCGAGGCGGGCGGGACCGCGGCGCCCTCGCAGGCAGGCTCGGAGCCCATGGTCATCCGCTACAGCCCGACCCGTCCGGGAACGCCCGTCGCCTCCGCCCTCGAGGCGCAGCCGGTATCCGACGTGACGCCGGCCACGACCTACACGGTCGCCAGGGGCGACAGCCTCTGGAGCATCGCCTCCAAGACCCACCTGTCCAAGTCGGACCTCGCCGCGGCCAACAAGCTGAATTCCAGCTCGATCCTGCACATCGGCCAGAAGCTGATCATCCCGTCGAAGCCGGGCCAGGTCGCCGAGACCGCTCCCGCCCCCGCGTCGGCGGAGAAGCCCGCGGCCTCGGGCGAGACCCTGAAGCACACGGTCAAGGCCGGCGAGACCCTCGGGGCGATCGCGCGCAGGTACGGCGTCCGCCTGGGTGACATCGCGGTGGCGAACAACATCACCGACCCGAGGAAGATCCAGCCCGGCCAGGAGCTCGTGATTCCCGCAAAGTCGGCCGGCGGCGCCAAGGGGACGGCCGCCAAGAACCGGGCCGGAGCGGGCGAATCGACGGCGGCCGAGTCCGAGACCAAGACGGCGGCCCCGGCCGACCAGGACCTCGACGCCGGGCTCAAGCCTCCGGGCGACACCGATGTTCCCGCGATCAAGGTGGGGGACGCCGCGCAGCCGAAGAGCCCCTGAAGCCGAGCGCCATGGCGAGCGAAAGGCCCAGTGAATACCCGCCTTCCCGGATGCTTGCGGGCCCCGTGGCTGTCATCGTCGTCTGCGCGATCGCCCTCACGTTCCTGGGACTGACGATACTCTTCAGCGCCAGCGTCTCGCTCAAGCAGGACCCGTACTTCTACCTCGACAAGCAGGTGGCCGGCGTGGCTGCGGCCGTCCTTCTCTGCTTCGTCGCGAGCAGGATCAACCTGGACTACGCCCGCCGCGCCTCCGTCTGGATCGCGGCGTTCGCGCTCCTCATGCTCGTCCTTGTCCTCGTTCCCCACCTTGGGGTCTCCGTGAAGGGAAGCCGCCGCTGGCTCGGGTACGGTGCCGCGCGCCTCCAGGTCTCCGAGTTCGCAAAGCTCGCGATGGTGTTCTGCCTGGCCCATTACCTGGCCCTCAACCAGACGAGGATCGGGGATTTCAAGAGGGGCTACCTCTATCCCCTCGGCATCATCGGGGCCTTCTCCGGGCTGATACTCCTCGAGCCCGATTTCGGGACGGCTGCCCTCACCCTCTCGGTGGGGCTCATCCTGCTCTTTCTGGCCGGCGCCAAATGGCGCTATACGCTTCCGACCATAGGGCTGTCGGCGATGGCCTTCGCGGTCCTCGTGGCGCACAACCCGAACCGCCTCAGGCGATTCACGGCGTTCATGGACGTGGAGGGAAATCGCCAGAGCGGGACCTACCAGCTCTACCAGTCTCTGGAGGCCTTTGCGGCGGGAGGGATCGGCGGGGCCGGCCTCGGCCAGGGCCGCCAGCAGATCAACTACCTTCCCGAGGCGCACACGGATTTCATCTTCGCCGTCTTGGGCGAGGAGCTCGGCCTTTGGTGCACGCTGGGGGTCGTCGCCCTGTTTGCGACCATGTTCATCGCCGGCCTCGCGCACCTGAGGCGCGCGCCGAACCTCTTCCATTTCCTGCTTGTCGCGGGGTGCCTGCTGCTCATGTGCCTGCAGTCGATCATCAACCTGGGTGTCGTGACGGGTCTCCTGCCCACGAAGGGGATGTCGCTGCCCTTCATCAGCGCGGGCCTCTCTAATCTCCTTCTCATGGGCCTCCTTCTCGGCGTGCTGATCAACACGCAGAGGACGTGGGGCCGGGCCGCGCTCCCGTTCGGGGCCGGGGCGATGCGCGAGGTGCTCGCATGAGCCGCTTCCTCATATCGTGCGGCGGAACGGGCGGCCATGTCTCGCCGGGAATCTCGCTCGCCGAGGGCCTCGCCTCGCGCGGGCACGAGGCGACGCTCCTCATCAGCACGAAGAGGGTGGACTCGCGCCTGTGCGAGAAATACCCGCACCTGCGCTTCAGGCGCATGCCCGGGAGCGGATTCTCGTGGCATCCCGTCAGGATGGCCCGCTTCGCGCTCCATCAGGCGGCGGCATTCAAGTTCTGCGTGGACACTCTCCGGGAGCTCCGGCCCGATGCCGTGATCGGCTTCGGGGGATTCACATCGGCCCCGGCCGCGGCGGCAGGGCGCCTGTTGGGGGTCCCGGTAGCACTCCACGAGGCGAACCGGGTGCCGGGCCTCGCGATGCGCGCCTTCGGCCGCTTTGCGGCGCGCGTGTACACGCCCCACGGCATCCGCGTCCCGGGCGTGCGCGCCGCGGCGACGCGCCATGCGGGGTTGCCCGTGCGCCGGGAGATCGTCCGGATGCCGGCGGCGCAGGCGCGCCAGTCTCTCGGCCTCGATCCCGCGCAGAAGGTGCTGGCGATCCTGGGCGGGAGCCAGGGGGCCACCTCCCTCAACACGTGGGCCCGCAGCAGGCTCGAGACGCTGGCCTTCGAGGGCATCCAGGTTGTCTGCGTGACCGGCCTCGGCAAGGGCACTTCGGAGACGCTCGTCATGCGCTCCAAGTCCGGCGAGTCGGTCAAGGCCGTGTTCATGCCCTTCTGCGACCGGGTCGCCGAGCTGCTCTCGGCCGCCGACCTCGTCATCACCCGGGCGGGAGCCGGCACGATTGAGGAGCTGATCCGGTGCGAGACTCCCGCGATCCTCATCCCTTATCCCTACGCGGCCTCCGACCACCAGCGCGCGAACGCCTCGTTCTTCGAGCGCCAGGGCGGCGGCCTCGTCGTGGAGGAGGCGGCCCTCGGGGGCCTTCATTCGGAGGTGCTCGACCTGATCTTCAACGACTGGCTCCTTCGGCAGTTCCGCAAGAACCTCAAGCGGATGGACAGGGCAAATTCGCTCAACATGATGGTCGCGGACCTTGAGGAGATTGCGGGAACGGCGCGCGCGGAACCCCCGGGCGCCGCCGCCTTGCAAGCATGAGAGCCTCGCCTCGTCCGAGCCTCTTCGGCCGCGAGGTGGCCAGGATCCACTGCCTGGGCGTGGGGGGAATGGGAGTCGGCCCCCTCGCCATCTATCTCGCGCGCCGGGGATGGACCGTCTCGGGCGAGGACGATGGCCTGACCCACGAGGTCTCGCGCCAGCTCGGGGCGGCCGGCGTCGCTCTTGGGCCGCTTCAGGCGGGGTGCGACCTCGTTTGCCGCTCTTCGGCCATTGCCGACACGCACCCGTCCTTCCTTGCCGCGTGCGCGCTCGGCCTGCCGTGCGTGAGGCGGGGCGAGCTCCTGGCTGAGGCCCTGCGCGCCAGCAAGCTTGTCGCCGTCTGCGGCTCGCACGGGAAAACAACCACGACGGCCATGCTGGTCACGGCGCTCAGGACCGCCGGGTTTCCGGCGGGCTATGTGTGCGGCGGGCTCTTCTGCGACTCGACGCCGCCCGCTGCCGCGGGTTCGAACGAATGGGTCGTCGCGGAGGTCGACGAGAGCGACGGGACGATCGGCGGATTCTCCCCCGAGATCACGGTCGTCGTGAACCTCGATTGGGACCATCCGGATTACTATGAGAGCCCCGCGGACCTGGAGGCGACGTTCGCCGCCCTGTGCGCGCGCACGCGGGGCGCCGTCCTTGTGAGCGATGCGTGCGCTCTCTCGCTCAGGCTGGGGGCCGGGGCCGTGACATTTGGCCGGACGGGGGGATTTTCAGGAGCGATCACCGGCGAGCGGGACGGAGTGACGACGCTCCTCCTCGGCGGGCGCTTCAGGGCGCTGGAGGCGCTCGTGCGCGCGACGGGGGATTTCAACGGGGCGAACGCCACGGCCGCCCTGGCGGCCGCCCAGCTGATGGGGGTCGAGCCGGCGCGCGGGTCGCTTTCGGCCTACCCGGGCGTGCGCAGGCGCCAGTCGGTCCTCATGGAGGAGGGCGGGCTGACCGTGATCGAGGACTACGCCCACCATCCGGCAGAGATCCGGGCCCTGTTCTCCAGCCTGAGGGGACGGGTTGCCCCGGGCGGGCGCCTGATCGCGGTCTTCCAGCCCCACAGGCACAGCCGCACGGCCCAGTTCAAGGCCGAGTTCGCCGCATCCCTCTCGCTTGCCGACAGCGTCCACCTCCTGGACGTGTACTCCGCGGGCGAGTCCCCCGTGTCCGGGGGCACGACGGCCGACGTCTACGTGGAGATGAGGAGGTGCGCGCCGCTGACCAAGGTCAGCTACTTGCCGGGCGACGGCGCGGGATTCATGTCCTCGCTCCTTCGAGATGCCGGGCCGGGCGACCTCGTGGCCTTCGTGGGGGCGGGCGACGTCGACCAGAAGGCCCGCGAATGGATCGGCGTCGCGAGAAGGGCGGCGCAGACCTCGGGGAAATGGGACCGGATGGCCGAGGAGGTGAGGCCGCTCCTCTCCGAGACAGCGGAGCTTTCCCGGGAGGAGCCCCTTGCGGAAAAGACGACCCTCAGGGTCGGCGGCGCCGCCCGCCTCTACGCCGAGCCCACCACCGAGGGCGACCTGCGCACGCTGCTCATGGAAGCGCGCCGGCGCTCGGTCCCCGTCCTCATGCTCGGGCGCGGCTCCAACCTCATCGTCCCCGACGAGGGTGTCGACGGCCTCGTCATCTCGCTCTGCCAGGGGTCCTGGTCGGGCTTCGAGGCCCTCGCGGACGGCCGGATCCGGGTCGGGGCCGGCCTGCGCCTGAAGAACCTCTGCGGCCTGGCGGCGGCGGCCGGGCTCTCGGGCTTTGAGTTCCTCGAGGGGATCCCGGGAAACGTCGGGGGCGCCCTCAGGATGAACGCTGGCGCCATGGGCGGTTGGATCTTCGACGTTGTCGACGAGGTGACACTCATGGGGCAGGACGGGGCGGTCGCCACGCTTCCGCGCTCCGCCATGACCGTGGACTACCGGTTCTGCGGCGAGCTGCGCGAGTCGATCGCCCTCGGGGCGGTCCTTCACCCGATGTCCAAGTCCGACGCAGTCACCGTGGGCAGGCAGATCGACGACTACCGCCAGAAGCGGCGCAAGTCGCAGCCCCGCGAGCCCAGCGCCGGCTGCATCTTCAAGAACCCCCCGGGCGAGTCCGCGGGCCGCCTGATCGAGGAGAGCGGCCTCAAGGGGGCGCGGGTCGGCGGCGCCGAGGTCTCCCGCGTGCACGCGAACTTTGTCGTCAACCGGGGCCAGGCTACGAGCGCCGACGTCCTCGAGCTCGTGCGCCGGGTGCGGGCCGGCGTGCGCCAGGCAAAGGGAGTCGACCTCGAGCCCGAGGTGCTCCTCTACGGCCGGGAGTGGAGGGACGTCCTGTGAGCGGCCCCGTGATCGCCGTCTTTGCCGGCGGGACGTCTGCCGAGCGCGAGGTCTCGTCGGGCTCGGGCATGGCATGCGCCCTTGCTCTCTCGCGCACCTTCGCGACGCGACTCTTCGACATCACGGCGGACGCCCTTCCCCCGGGCTACGATCCCTCGCGTCACGTCGTCTTTTCCACGCTCCACGGCACATTCGGGGAGGACGGAGGGATGCAGGGCCTGCTCGACGCTGCGGGCGGCGCCTACGCGGGCTGCGGCGCGATCGCGAGCCGCCTGACGATGAACAAGACGCTCACGAAGGAGACCGTCGCCAGGGAGGGCGTGCGGGTTGCCGAGGGGATCTTGTTTGACGCCGATTCGAAGCCTTCCGCCGCGGACGTCGCAAGGCGCCTGGGGGTCCGGGTGGTGGTCAAACCCAACAACGAGGGGAGCAGCGTCGGGCTCAGGGTGGTCGAGGACCTGGCGGGACTTGAGTCCGCCCTGGGTTCCATCGGAGCGGGCCGCTGGCTCGTTGAGCGCCGGATCGACGGCCGGGAGCTCTCCGTGGGCGTCATGGGCGGAACCGCCATGGGAATCGTGCAGATCAGCCCCAAGGGAGGAGTGTACGATTTCGCGAGCAAGTACACGAAGGGGATGACCGAATACACGGCGCCCGCGCCGCTCGACGGCGCGCTGACGGCGACCGTGAAGGCGGCGGCAGAGTCCGCGTTCGCGGCATGCGGATGCCGCGACTACGCGCGCGCCGACTTCATACTATCGCCGCAGAACGTTCCGTTTTTTCTGGAAATCAACACGCTTCCGGGCATGAAGGAGACGAGCTTGCTGCCGATGAGCGCTCGTTGCGCGGGACTGGATTTCACGGCCTTGGTGAGGGAGATGGTTTCGCCCGCGGTCGAGCGTTTCCGCCAGGGCATTGCCTCGCGCCGACCATGACCAAAGACACGATTGTGCTGCCGGACACGCGCAGCTGGAGGGACATCCCCCAGCACGTGAAGCCGCGCGCCATGTCGCGCGAGGGCCGGCGCCGGCTCGCGATGGGCACGGTGCGCGCCGTCCTCGGCATCTTTGTTGCGGGGGCGGTCTGCTGGGTCGGATTGGGCGTCTCGGACGTCCTGCGGGAGGGTCCAGAGGCCGTGCTGGGCGCCGCAAAGTCCGAGAGGGTGCGCAACCTGGTGCTCGTCACCGACGGAGTCCTCGACAGGAACTGGCTCGCGCGGACGCTCGCGATCCCGGCGAACGCGACGCTCATGGGCCTCGACCTTGTCCAGCTGCGCTCGAAGGTGCTCGGCGACCCCCAGGTGGCCTCCGCGTCCGTCAGCCGGAATTTCCCGGACACGCTCACCGTCCGGGTCTCCGAGCGCTCCCCGGTCGTCCGGCTGGCGGCGCAGCCGGCCGGAGACGCGCCGCGCACGCTCCTGGTCTCAAGGGACGGGGTCGCATTCGACGGAACGGGCTTCGATCCCGCCATGGTGGCCTCGCTCCCGTGGATCGAGGGAGCCCCGGTGGCGCGCGTCGGAGCGTCGGTTGCCCCGATCGCCGGAATGTCGGAGGTGTCCGACCTCCTCGCGTCGGCCAAGCTCGAGGCCGAGAGCCTCTACCGCACCTGGCAGGTCATCTCGGTCGGCCGGCTGGACTCCGACGGCGAGATCGAGGTCCGCACGAAGGACGGGATGAGGGTCGTCTTTGGCACCAATGAGAATTTCCTGAGGCAGATCGCCCGCCTCGACCTCCTGATAGACTCCTCGACGGACCCGACCCGTCCCCTGAGGCGGGTAGACCTCTCCCTGGGCTCCCAGGTCCCCGTCGCCTACGGGACGGCCGCGCCGATGCTGTCGGAGCCGCCCTCCGCCGTGGCGTCCGATCCCGCCAAGCGGCCTCTGATCGCCTTCCCGGAGCTTTCCAAACTCTCAAACTGACGCACGCCGTGAGCTCAAGGCACACATTCATCGGGGCGGTGGAGATCGGGACCTCCAAGGTCGTTGCGCTTGTCGGCGAATTCACCGGCCGCGAGATCGTCATCATCGGGTGCGGCGAGTGCTCCTCGCGGGGCGTGATCAAGGGCTCCGTGGTCGACTACCGGGCCGCGACGGAGTGCACCCAGAGCGCGCTCGAGCTCGCCGAGCGCGACGCCAACGAGCGCATCGACCATGTGTACCTCGCCCAGACGGGCGGCCACCTGGAGGGCTTCTACAACGAGGCCACGCTCAATGTTAAGGCCGCCGACAACATGATCGAGAAGGACGACATCCGCACGGTCTGCGAGCTCGCGAAGGCCAAGGACCTTCCCGTCGGCAGGATGGTCGTCCACAACATCCGCCGCCCGTTCCGGGTCGACGGCCGGCTGGTCCCCACGTCGCCCGAGAACCTGGTCGGCCAGAAGCTCGAGGTCGGCTATTGGACGGTCCACGGCCAGGAGCAGCGCCTTGCGGACAACATCCACGTCATCCGCGGGTTCAACCTGGAGGTGAGGGAGCTCGTCCTCGCGAGCCTCGCTTCCGGGCACATGGTGACGGGAATGGAGGAGCGCCAGAACGGCGTCCTGGCGATCGACATCGGGGCGGGGACGACCGACTTCGTCCTCTACCGCAACGGGGCGCCCCACACGACGGGTGTCGTCGCGGTGGGCGGCGGGCACTTCACGAACGACCTCAGCCTGGGGCTCAGGCTCACCGAGGCGCAGGCCGACAAGCTGAAGCTCCGGTTCGGGCGGGCGCTCGTGCAGCCCCGGGACAAGGCGGAGAAGGTCTGGCTGGACGGGAACTACTCGATCGGCGACCGCCAGTTTTCGCGGCAGGCGATCGAGACCATCACCTCGGCCCGGGCGTGGGAGCTCATGGAGGTCGTCAAGAGGAAGCTCGGCCCCGCGTTCTCGCCCGAAACCTGCGCCGCGGGCGTCGTGCTCACGGGGGGCGCCGCAAAGATGCCGGCAATCGCGGATTGCGCGGCCAAGGTCTTCGGGACCCAGGGCCGCCTCGGCGAGGCCCCGAGCTGGGTCAACGACAACCTGCGCGACCCCGGATTCCACACGGCGCTCGGAATCCTGTACTACGGCGTGAGCGCCCAGGGAGAGCGAGCCGAGGCGGCCCGCCGCAAGGGCGGCTTCCTGCAGAGCGTCACGCGCCTCTTCGCCACGACATGAACCCGAACGAGCTTCCCCTCGAGCACCAGGCCGGAGACCGGAACGTGACCATCAAGCTCGTCGGGGTCGGCGGGGCCGGCTCCAACGCCGTGGACCGCCTGAAGATGGAGAACCTGGAGAGGCTCCGGCTTGCGGTCATCAACACCGACCACCAGGCCCTCTCGAGCTCCCCCGTCCAGGACAAGGTCCTGATCGGGATGGGGACGACGCGCGGCCTCGGCGCCGGCGGCGACCCCGAGCTCGGGCGGCAGGCGGCCGAGGACGACCGCGAGAAGATCGCGGCGGTCGTCAAGGACTGCGACCTTGTCTTCATCCTGGCCGGCATGGGGGGAGGCACCGGCGGCGGGGCGTCGCCGACGGTCGCCGAGATCGCCGCCGCCGAGGGCGCGCTCGTGATCGCGTTTGTGACGCTTCCCTTCAGCTTCGAGGGCGGGCGCCGCCTCAAGCAGGCCGAGGAGGGACTCGCGGCGCTCCGGCGCGCGTGCGACGCGGTGATCCCGCTCCCGAACGACATCCTTCTCCAGGAGGCCGCCGAGAACGAGACCGTGCTCGACTCGTTCGCCCGGGCCGACGAGTGGATCGGCAGGGGGGTCAAGGCCATCTGGTCCATGCTCTCCAAGACCGGGCTCATCAACGTGGACTTTGCGACGCTGCGCCAGGCCTTCCACCAGCGCGGGGCGAAGACGCTCTTCGGCCTGGCCGAGGGGGAGGGCGAGAACGCTGCGGCCGACGCGATCGCGAGCCTGAAGCTGTGCCCGCTTCTCCACACGCCGGAATTCTCGCGCAAGGCGGACCGGCTGCTGGTGAACATCACGGGCGGAACCGACCTCACGCTCCCGCGGGTCAACGAGATCATGAACGCGATCGCGGACCAGTTCGGCCGCGACTCCCACATCATCATGGGGGCGGTGATCGACGAGGGGATGCAGGGGCGGGTCGAGATCTCAGTCCTCGGGACGAGCGACATGGGAACGAGGGGCTCTGTCCCGAGGCGGCTGCCCCCGCAAAGGCAGCGCACCGTGGGCCCGGCGCCCGCGGAGGCTCCCCCGTCCGCCGATGAGCCCGCGAAGCCGGCGCCCGCGAACGGACCCAAGCCCACGCAGGTTGAGTTCGGCTTTGGCGAGGTCGAGAGCCGGGGGCATTTCGAGCGCACCGACCGCAATCTCTTTGACGGCAGCGACCTCGACGTGCCGACGTACCTGCGAAAAGGGATCAAGATAGCGATTTGATACGCGGGCGGATTAGGGTAGGGTGGCGCCATGTTTGTCGACGAATGCACGATCAAGGCGTCTGCGGGCGATGGCGGCAGGGGCTGCATCTCGTTCCGGCGCGAGAAATATGAGCCCTGGGGCGGGCCCAACGGCGGCGACGGAGGCCGGGGAGGGGACGTTGTCCTCGTCGGCGACCACGACACTAACAACCTGGTCGACTACAAGTTTAAGTCCCACTGGAAGGGCGCGAGGGGGGAGCACGGCCTTGGAAAGGACTGCAACGGCAGGGAGGGGCGCGACGCCGTGCTCCGGCTGCCCCTGGGGACGGTCGTCACCGACCTCTCGACGGGCCGGGTCGTCGCCGAGCTGGTTGAGCACGGCCAGCGCGTCATCCTGTGCAAGGGCGGCAACGGCGGGTGGGGCAACACGCATTTCAAGACGTCGACCAACCGGGCGCCCAGCAGGGCCAACCCGGGCCAGGTTGGCGAGCACGGGGAGTTCCGCCTCGTCCTCAAGTCGATCGCCGACGTCGGCCTCGTCGGGTTTCCCAATGCGGGCAAGTCGTCTCTGACGAGCGCCATCACCCGGGCCCACCCCAAGACGGCGGCGTACCCGTTCACGACCCTTCACCCCCAGATCGGGGTCATCGACTTCAACGACGAGGTCCGGGGCGACCGCCACCTGCTCCTTGCGGACATCCCCGGGCTCATCGAGGGGGCCAGCGAGAACCGCGGACTCGGCCACCGCTTCCTGCGCCACATCGAGCGGTGCGCGCTCCTCCTCCTCATCGTCGACATGGCCGGCGTCGACGGGCGCGACCCGAGGGACGACTACCGCCACCTGCTTGGCGAGCTCAAGCTCTACGACCCGGAGCTCCTGAAGAAGCCGAGGCTCGTCGCGGCGAACAAGATGGATGTCGAGTCGGCCGCCGCCAACCTGGCGAAGTTCAGGCGCCGCCACCGGGTCGACGTCCTCGAGATCTCGTGCCTTGAGGGGACCGGCCTCGACCGGCTTAAGAAAGAATTGTTAAAGCGGGTCACGGCTTTTCGGCGGAAGGAAAAGGATTCGCAAGCCGCGGCCGCATAGTCCAAACTGCCCTTACCTTGGCTACAGCCTCTGCAATGTCGCCCGAGAACCGCTCGCTCATGATGCGAGCGAACCGGCTCCTCGGAGCGGGGCTCGTTGAGCACAACCTCGTGAAGATAGAGGACTTGGAGAAGGCGAACGAGCGCCTGCTTGAGATCATCGCCTCGAACCAGCCCCGCCAGGCTACGGTGCTCGGGGTGCTGGCCTACGAGCTCAAGGTGATCAAGGAGGAGGACGTCCTCCAGCACCTGGTCGAGGCCGATGGCCTGGGCCTCGTCGACCTGCGGGGCTACGAGCCGCCGGACGACATCAAGAAGGGCCTCGACATGGAGGCCTGCTGGGCGACGTGGTCGGTCCCCTTCGACCTGGAGGAGGATTTCATGTTCATAGCGTCGGCGTACTACCTGAGCCCGGCCGTCCGCACGTACTGGGAGAAGAAATTCGACGGCCCGATCCTCTGGTTCGGAACCACGCTGGAAGGGGTCGCCGAGCACCTGGACCGCCTCTCGAGCCCGACCTCGTCAAAGGCGCCCTTCCCGACGGCCGGCGCGCCGGCGGCCGCCCCCGCGGCCCCCGTGTCCTCGTCCACGACTTCGCCCATGCCCGTTTCCGCCGTCCCCGCGCAGCGCTCCGCGTGACCCAAACCCACTGACCCATGGCCCTCGGCAAAGTACAGTCCCTGATCGTCACGAAGCTCATCCAGATGGGCCGCCTCACGACCGAGCAGCGCGATTCCATCGCCGCGCGGCCGCAGGACCTGAACGGCGACGCGCTCGACCGCCTGCTGCAGGACGACTTCAAGGTCACCGCCTTCCAGTGCCTCGTCGCGAAGGGCAGGGCGCTCGGCCTCGCGCCGTTCAACGTCGCGCACTACAAGGTCGTCGCGTCGACGTTCGAGAGGATACCCCAGGATTTCTGCCAGGAGAACCTGGTGCTCCCTGTCGGCCAGGTGGGAGACCTCCTCCTCGTCGCGTTCGCGAACCCCTTCGAGGTCAGCCTTCCCGCGAAGATCCAGGAAATGACCGGCAAGCGCGTCGTGCGCCTGCTCGCGAGGGAAAAGGACATCAAGGACAAGTTCAACAAGGGCGCCGACCAGTCCTCCGGGTTCGAGGACGTGGTCCAGCAGATCGGAGCCGAGTACGGCACGACCGCGGACGCCGACCTGATCAAGGACTCGGACGTCAACGAGGAATCGGGGCCCATCATCCAGCTCGGCAACCGCATCATCGAGGACGCCTATTTCGCGTCGGCGAGCGACATTCACATAGAGCCCCAGGAGAAGGATGTCGTCGTCCGGTACCGCGTGGACGGCATGTGCCAGGAGAAGCTCAGGCTTCCCGTGAAGGTGGGCCCGGCCCTGGTCGCGCGCCTGAAGATCATGTGCAACCTGGACATCTCGGAGCGCAGGCTCCCCCAGGACGGGCGCATCGTCTTCAAGCAGTACACGAAGAAGAACCTCGACCTCGACCTGCGCGTTTCCACGGCGCCCCTCAACCACGGCGAGGGCGTCGTCATGCGTATCCTCGACAAGGGGAAGACGACGCTCCCTCTCACATCCCTCGGATTCAGCGAGGAGAACCTGGCGCGCTACCGCGATTGCATCCGCCAGCCGTACGGGATGATCCTGCACTGCGGGCCGACCGGCTCCGGAAAGTCGATGACGCTCTACTCGGCGCTCAACGAGATCAACACCCCCGACATCGTGATCCGCACCGCCGAGGACCCGATCGAGTACACGCTTCCCGGGATCAACCAGATGCAGATGCACCGGCAGATCGGCCTCACGTTCGCGACCGCGCTGCGAGCCTTCCTGCGGCAGGACCCCGACATCATTCTGGTGGGTGAAATTCGAGACATGGAGACGGCGGAGATCGCCGTCGAGGCGGCGCTGACGGGCCACCTTCTCATCTCGACGCTCCACACCAATGACGCCCCCTCCACGATCGCCCGCCTGACGGACATGGAGATCGAGCCCTTCATGATCTCGTCGTCCATCCTGTGCGTGTGCGCCCAACGCCTGATGCGCCGGGTCTGCAAGCAGTGCAAGATCCAGTACGAGCCGAAGGGCCGCGAGCAGGAGATCCTCGAGAAGGCGATCGGCTGGACCGGCCCCATCAACAGGCACAACCCCAAGGGCTGCCCGAAGTGCAACTCGAGCGGCTACCGGGGGCGCGTCGGAATCCACGAGCTCATGGTGACGAACGAAGAGCTCATCGAGGGCATCAACAGGAAGGCCGAGACCGCGGACCTGAAGAAGATCTCGGTCAAGGGGGGCATGAAGACGCTCCACCAGGACAGCCTGCTCAAGGTCAAGATGGGCCTCTCGACGATGGAGGAGGCGATCTCCACGGTTCCGCCGGACCTGTAATGACCGCCCGCACGGCCCTGGTCCTGGCGGCCGCCCTCGTTCTCGCGGGCTGCGCCAGGAAGAAGATCTCGGCCCTCGACCGGGATCAGGCGGCGAACATGGCGAGCGAGGCGGAATTTGCGGCGACCGTGAAGGAGTGGCCCCGCGCCGAGGGCCTCTACGCGCAGGCCGCCAAGCTCTGCCCCGATTCCGGGGACCTCTGGCTGGCCCTGGGAGTCGCGCGGATGCACCTCGGCGACCGCTCCGGCGCCAGGGACGCCTACAAGTCGGCTGCAAGCGCCTACAAGTCGGCCTTCGAGACCGACCCGACCGATGCCCGCGCCGTCGGCCAGCGCGCCTACGCGCTTGTCGTCCTCGGGCGCCAGGACGAGGCCCGCTCCGTGGCGCGAAAGGCGCTGAGCGACCACCCGGACGACGGTCTCCTGCGCGACCTTGTCGACGGCGGGCAGCTGGAGCGGATAATAGCGGATCCCGCGCTCAAGGAAATCTCCCCGTAGGGCCGGCCGTGCAGGAATACTGGGCGCAGTTCCTGAAAATCGCGGTGGCCCACCTGCTCGCCGTCGCGGCGCCGGGGCCCGACTTCGCAATGGTGGTGCGCCAAAGCCTGGCGCACGGGCGGCGCGCCGCGATGTGGACCAGCGTGGGCATCGGCACCGCTATCCTTGTCCACGTGACCTATGCGGTCCTGGGGATCGGCATCGTGCTGAGGACATCGCCCGCCGCGTATACGGCGGTCAAGTTCCTCGGCGCCGGCTACCTTGCGTGGATCGGCGCCAAGGCCCTCATGAGCAGGCCGCGGGCCGCCCTGGCGGGCGCGCCCAAGGGCGCCGAGGCCGACCTCGCCAGGCCTGCGGAGCCCGCCCCGAGCGCCGCGTGGACGACGGGCTTCCTCACAAACGTGTTCAATCCCAAGGTCACGCTCTTCTTCGTCGCCGTGTTCGCGAGCGTCGTTGATCCGGCAACCCCGAAGCTGATCCAGGGCGCATACGGCCTATGGATGTCGGCCACGACGATGGCGTGGTTCTGCATGGTCTCCGCGTTCTTCACGAGCGAGCGGGTGAGGGGGGCCTTCCTCAGCCGCGGCCACTGGATCGACCGCGCCATGGGGGTGGTGCTGATCGCGCTTGCCGCGGCGCTCGCAGTTTCCTCCGCCCGCTAGGCGTAGACTGCCCCGCCTAGCAGGCGGTCCCCCTCGTAGAGGGCGAGGACCTGGCCCGGGGCCAGGGCCCGCTGCGGCGCGTCGAACCGCACGAGAGCCGCGTCCCCGCCCTCGGGGACGAGGCGGATCGGAACGCGCGGGTCGCGGTAGCGCACCCGGCCCTCAAGAGCGCGCTCCCCGACGACCGGCTCGCCAATCCAACTGAGCGAGTGAACCCGCACCTCGGCCTGGAAGAGGCCGGGCGCGTCGGGATGGTCGAAACCGACGAGGAGCGCCTGGTCGGCGCGGCGCTTGCCGACGACGACGTAGCGCTCGTTCTCGGCATTGGAGGGCACACCGATTCCCTTTCGCTGGCCCAGCGTGAAGTAGTGGAGCCCCCGGTGCCGCCCGAGCTCGCGGCCGTCCGTCGCCCGCAGGATCGGACCCGGCCGGTCGGGTACGTATGCCCTCAGGAAATCGCCCATCCGCACCTCTCCGATGAAGCAGATGCCCTGGCTGTCCCTCTTGCCCGCCGTCGCAAGCCCGGCCTCGCGCGCGATCCGCCGAACCTCGGGCTTCTCGAGGTCGCCCAGCGGGAAGCGCGCCCCGCGCAGCTGCCCCTGGCTGAGGAGGGCCAGGAAGTACGTCTGGTCCTTGTTCCGGTCGGCGGCCTCGGCGAGGCCGACGTCGCCGGAGCCGAGGACGACGCGCCTGGCGTAGTGGCCCGTGGCCACGCCCTGGAACCCGTTGCGCCCCGCCCACGACCTGAAGACCCCGAATTTTATCTCGCGGTTGCACATGATGTCCGGGTTCGGCGTCAACCCCCGGCTGTAGCCCTCCAGGAGGTACCGGACGACCTTCTCCCGGTAGTCGTCCATCAGGTTGACCACCTGGAACTCGATCCCGATCTGGCCGGCGACCCGACGGGCGTCCTCCATGTCCTCCATCCACGGGCAGTTCCCGACGAGGCCATCCTCGTTCATCCAGTTCTTCATGTAGGCGCCGGCCACGTCGAAGCCCTGGCGCTTGAGGAGGAGCGCGGCGACCGAGCTGTCGACGCCCCCGGACATGGCGACAAGTATGCGTTCTCGTTCTGGCACGGCACGCCAACGACGCTCCGCCGCGCGGCCCCTGTCAACCCAACGCTCAGATCTCGGGCGTGCCCGAGGCCTCCGGAATGACGTGGGGGGCGCCGGCCGCGACGACCGCCTCCCCCTGGCCGCGCTCGTCCTCGGAGGCCTCGTCCACGGGGAAAGGGAACTCCTTGAGGAACCTCGAGTACTCGATGAGCTCGTAGCGGCCGTCCCAGTGCTCCACGACCGCCGTCAGCGACTCGATCCAGTCGCCCGAATTGAGGTAGTGGATGTCGCCGAGCATCTTGTCCGCCGGGGTGTGGATGTGCCCGCACATGACGCCCTGGCAGCCTCGGGTCCGCGCGAGGTCGGCGATGTGCTCTTCGAAGTTCGAGACGTGGCTGACCGCGGACTTGACGCGCGCCTTGATCGCCCTGCTGAGCGACCAGTACTCCAGCCCCCTCCAGGACCGCCAGACGTTGTAGGCGCGGTTTATCATGAGCAGCGCGTGGTAGCCCCAGTCTCCCAGGTGGGCGAGGAACACGAAGTTCTTCGTCACCGTGTCGAAAACGTCGCCGTGGAGGACCAGGTAGCGGCCCTTCGCGCCCTCATGGACGTACTCGTCCACGATGAGGAGGTTCTCAAACTCGAGCGGCAGGAACTTGGAGAGGATGTCGTCGTGGTTGCCGCGCAGGTAGACGATCTGCGTGTCGCGCTTCTCGAGCATCTTGAGGACGATGCGGATGAAATGGGTGTGGGCCTTCGTCCACTGGCCGTTGCGCTTGAGCTGCCACCCGTCGATGATGTCGCCGTTCAGGATCAGCTTCTCGCAGCGGACGCAGCGCAGGAAATGGTTCACCTCGGCGACCTTAGAGTCGACGGTCCCCAGGTGGATGTCGGAGAGGATGACGGAGCGGACCCTGAGCTTCTTCACGGCAGCTGGAGCGCGAAGCCCATGAGGGCGCTGTCCTCGGCGGGGGTCACCGCCGTGCAGTCGCCGTTGACGATGACGCGCAGGCTGCGGGGCCGCACCACGACCTCGACCATCGCGGCCGCCATGTGGGTCTCCCCGTCCGTGTGGATGATCCCCGCCGCCGGTCGCTCGATGAGGAAGCGGGTGGCCCTGAGGCGGCGCACCTTGGTGCTGCGGTCGAGGTTTCCCATGAAGAGGCGGGCCCCCAGGATGCACGCCGAGAGGAGCCCGACCGGGCGCACGGCCACGAGGTCAAGGACTCCGTCGTCCACGCGGGCGTGCGGGGCGATCTTCGCGTTGTTCCCGTACTGGTCGGAATTGGCGACCGCGATCAGCATGGCGTCCACGGTCTCGCGGTGGCCGCCGACCGTGATGTGGCAGTGCTCCGTCTTGCGGTTGAGGAAGGCGGCGAGGGCCGTGACGGCGTAGGCGGGAAGGCCCCTCTTGACGAGGCGGTTGAACCGCCGGGCGACGTCGGCGTCCAGCCCGAGGCCCATGGCGTTGACGAACGGCAGGCCGTTGACGGTCCCGGTGTCCAGCTCGGCGAGGCGCCCGGAGGTCCCGGTCGCGAGGTCGAGGGCGCCGGTGAGGGACCTGGGCAGGCCGAGGTGGAGGGCGAGGCCGTTTCCGGAGCCGCAGGGAACGAGCCCCATCGCCGCCGGCGTGTGGATCAGGGCCTGAGCGACCTCGTTGACCGTGCCGTCGCCCCCGACGGCGATCACCCGCAGGCATCCCGCCGCGACGGCGTCGCGCGCGATCTCGGTCGCGTGGCCCGGGCCCTCCGTGCTCACGAGGTCCGCATCGAGCGCGCGCGCGGAGATGAAGCTGCGCAGGAGGGGCAGGACGGGAGCGTTTCGGCGCGGCCGGCCCGATTTCGGATTGAAGACGAATCGGAGCTTCATCGCACCGCCGCGGAGAGCCCCGCGTTGGATTCGCCCGCCCCGCGCCCCACGTGGGCCAGCACCTGGGCAGCGATCGCGCGCGCGGCGTCGGGGCGCGCGAGCGGCCCAAGGGCCGAGTGCCACGCCTCCCATCCGCGCCCATTCCGCTCGAATGCGCCCTTGAGGGCCGCGATGACAGCCGCCGGCGTGGTGGCGAGGGCCCCCGCCGAGTGCCGCAGGAGGAGCTCGCAGTTTCCCTCCTCCTGCCCCGGGACGACCTGGTTAACGATCATTGGGCAGCGCGCGGCTATCGCTTCCTGGGTGGTCGCGCCGCCCGCCTTGCTGACGACCACGTGATGGGACATGAGGAGCCTCGGGATCTGGTCCGTCCAGCCCAGGATGTCGGCCCGCATCCTCCGGCCCCCGGCCGCGGCCGAGAGGGCGCGGCGAAGCGAGTCGTCGCGCCCGACCGTGCAGGTGACCTCCCATCCCTCCTGCGCCAGGAGGAGGCGCGCCGTCGCCTCTGCGTTCTGCGTGCCGGAGTTGACGATGTAGAGCACCCTGGGCGCGGCGCCCCCCGAGAGCGCGGGACGCGTCACGACGCCCTCGTTGTCCCTGAAGAAGAGGGGCACGGGAAAGCCGGTCACGTGGATCCGGGCCGCGTCGACGCCGGCCGCCCGCATGACCTCGGCGGAATCCTCATTGGGGACAAACCATCCGCTGCAGCCCGGGCGCCACCAGACCGAGTTGATGCTGATCGAGTCCGTGACGATGTTGAAGTGCGGAACGTCGAAGGCGCCCTGGCGGGCCAGCTTCTGGAAAATCGCGGCATACGCGGGAAACGTGCTGCAGATGGCGGCGGGGCGCTCGCGGGCGATGATCGCCTCGAGCAGCTTCGCCTGGGGCCGGAGCATGTGGACCCCCCGCGTCATGAAGCCGGGCCGGTCCATCATCGCGTACACGTGCTTCCAGAGCCGGGGCGTGCCGTTGATCGCCGCGAGGTAGGCCCTGCGGATGAACGAGTTCAGCCGCGGGCACGAGAGTGCGAAGATGTCGACGACAAGCGCCGTATCGGGGGCGTCCTCGTTGAACGCGGCCGCAAGGGACCTGGCCGCGGCGTTATGGCCTTCGCCATAACCCGCGGTCATGATGAGGATGCGGGGCTCCATTTTCAGGCGAGGACGGGCACGGGGCCCAAAGGCGTGGGCTCGACTCCCGCGACGTCCTCGAGGTCGCGCTCAAACCGCGCGATCACCTTCTCCCACGATTGGGACTCGACCGCGGCGCGCCCGGCCTCGCGAAGCCGGCCCCGGAGAGCCGGATCCGTCGCCAGCCTCACCCCGGCCGCGATCAGCTCCTCGGGCTTGTCGCACGGGCATGAAAGGCCCGTCTCCCCGTCCCTTATGAAGATCCGGGCGGCCGCGTAGTCGAAACCGGCGGCTGCCAGGCCGCTCGCCATCGCCTCGGTGAGGACATTGCCGAAGGTCTCCGTCAGGCTCGCGTGGATGTAGATGTCCGACGAGGCGAAGTACCTGCCGATCTCGTCGCGCGAGAAGAATCCGGCGAACATGCAGTCGGGGTGCGCCCGCATGAGCGAGCGCTTGAGCGGGCCCTCGCCGGCGAGGACGAAGCGGCAGGCCGGGTTCGCCCGCCTCATCGCCGCGTAGACCTGGAAGAGGAGAGGGTAGTTCTTCTCGGCGGCCATCCTCCCGACGTGGATCACGACGGGGTCATCCGGGCCCGCGTTCCATTCGCTCCGCAGCGACTGCGAGCGCCTCTCCGGCCGGAACTGGCGGGCGTCAACCCCCCGCGAGAGCACGCGCAGGTTGAGGAAGCCCAGGGCAGACAACTCCGATGACAGGTTCTCCGTGGGGACGAACGTCATTCTCGTGAGATTGTGCACGTGGCGCAGCCAGCCTAGCGCCGCGCGCCTGAAAAGCGAGACCTTGTAGTGCCGGGCGTAGGCGTGGAAATTCGTGTGGAAGCTGGACGTGACCGGGATGCCGAGCGCCAGGGCCGCGCGGATTGCCGAGAAGCCCAGGGGACCCTCGGTTGCGACGTGCACGAGGTCGGGGCGGTCCTTCGCCCACATGCGGGCGAGCCTGCGGCGTGCGGGGAGCCCGAGGCGCAGCAGCGAATAGCCCGGAATGGGGAGACCGGGCATTGGAACCTGGGCGAAGTCGGGATGGGTCTTCGGATCAGGCAGGTCCCTCCTCCATGGGCGGTAAACCGCAACTGAGTGGCCGCGGCGGCCAAGCTCGCCGGCGATGACACCGAAGGTCATCGCCACCCCGTTGATTTCCGGGGGGAATGTCTCGGTGACGATCGCGAGTTTCACTGGGTGCGTAATTTACGCATTCCATCGTGAACCTCCTATGTTCCGATAAGGTGTCGAAACGGTTACGATTTGGGGACATCTCCCGGCGCGGGCCCGGGGGCGGTCTTGGAGGCGGAGGAGTCGGCAGGCGTCGCTGGTTCCGGCTCAGCCTCGATCGGGGGAGGGCCCGCCGGGGGCGTCGGGCCGGGCGGCGGCGCGACAGGCGGCAGGGGCTTGGACCGGCCGGCCCCCTTCGCCTCGTAGAGGCGGATGACGTGGCGGCGCTGGTCGAGGCTGATGATTTCGGCGTACCGTCCCCAGCTCAGGAGGGTGCGGAAAAGCGGGCGCGGCTTCTCGTGCGGAAGGGCCGCCGTCAGCTCGCGCACGAGCTCCTCGCTCGGAAGGCACTGGTTCTCCTGGACCTTGATCAGCCGAACGAGGAGTTCGAAGATCTTGAGCTTCATCAGCTGCTCGCGGACGATCCGCTTCTGGTCGGCCGTCGACGAGTTCGCGAGCTCCTTGCCGAGCGGCGTCACGTGGACGTCCTGGCCCGGCGTCTGGACGAAGCCGAGGAGCTCCGCGGCCTTGACCAGGCGGACGACGGATCCGAACTCCTTCCCGAATTTCTCGGAAAGGTCGAACAGGTCCTGCGGCTCCTCGCCGATGAGTGACATGAGGCCGAGCACTTCCGCCGGGGTCGTGTAGGGAAGAGACACGGGCGCGATGCGCCTGCGGTTGTCGCCCAGGCCCGTTGTTACAACCTTGTTCGCGTCGGCGGGCACCGTGTCAGGCATGTTCGTGTGCGTGAGGATCCCGTGCAGCTGCTCAACGATCCTCTTGAACTCGGGGTGGTCGGTGTCGCGGGGGTAGGGGAGCGAATTGGGGACGATTACGTCGATCCTTCCCGGTCCCGCGGCCATCACGACGATCCGGGTGGCAAAGTAAACAGCCTCCACGATGTTGTGGGTCACCATCACCATCGTGCGCAGCGGATGGTTGGGGTCCGCGAGGAGCCGGCCGATCTCATTTCGCAGGGTCTCGGCGGTAAGGACGTCGAGCGCGCTGAAGGGCTCGTCCATCGCGAGGACCTCGGGCTCTGCGATCAGGGCCCGGGCGATGCCAACCCTTTGCTTCATGCCGCCCGAGAGCTCGCGGGGGTAGGCGTACTCGTAGGCGCCGAGGCCGACCGTCTGGAGCACCTTTTCCAGGCGGGCCTGCTGCTCCTCCTCCGGGAGGTGCCCAATCGGCAGGAGGACATTGCCCCTGATGGTGAGCCAAGGGAAGAGCGCAAAGTTCTGGAAGACCATCGCGACACCCGGCGAGACCCCGACGAGGAGCTTGCCCTTGTAGAAGACCTCGCCGCGCGTGGGCGTGATGAGCCCGGCCATGATCCGCTCGAGAGTGGACTTGCCGCAGCCGGAGGGCCCGAGGAGGACCACGGTCTCGTGCTCGGAGACCGTGAGGTTGATGTCGCTGAGGACCAGGTCCTTCTCGTTCTTGCTCACGAAATACTCGTGGCTCACGTGTCTGAGCTCGATGAGCGGCTTTCCGCTGGCAGGTTCCATGGGGCGTCGGGGGCTTAGGTCATGAACCGGCAGCGGTCGTTTGCCAGGTTCTGAAGGCGCTTCCATAAGAGCCGGTTGATGGTGACGACGACGACGGCCATCACAATGACTGCCGCGGTGAGGTCAGAGAAGTCATTGGCGTTGCTCGCATTGGTGATGTAGGCGCCGAGGCCCGTTGCCTTGTAGGTCGTGCTGCCAATCTGGACGATCTCCGAGACAATTGTGGCGTTCCAGGCCCCGCCTGCGGCGGTGATCCAGCCTGTCACAAGGCCGGGCAGGATCGCGGGAAGCAGGAACTTGGTCCACCGGTTCCATCCCTTGAGGTGGAGGATCTCAGCGCAGCTGATGATGTCGTTGGGGATGGCGGCCGCGGACGCCGCCACATTGAACAGGATGTACCACTGCGTCCCGAAGAGGATGAGGAGAACCGCCCCGACCTGGAGCGTCCCGTGAAGGAAGAGCATGACCCCGACAAGCCAAGGGTAGAGCATCGGGGACGGGAACGAGGCCGCAAACTGGATGAAGGGCTGGAGCCGATTCGAAAGCTTCGGGTTGAGCCCGATCCAGACCCCGAGCGGCACGGTCCACAGGGTCCCGATAAGCACCGCAGCCATCACCCGCAGGAAGCTGTAGCCGGTGTCGGCGACGATCTCCTCCCAGGCGCCGAGCTTCACGCCCTTGAGAAGGACAAAGAGAGTGTAGCCGCCCCAAGCGAACAGGCCGATAAGGCACCAAAGGAAGGTTACGTAGACGGCGCGGCCAAACCTGCTCGCATGCGGGAGCGGGGCGCCCGCCTCGACAAGGGACGTTGCCTCCGACGGTGGAATCGCGGGGCCGAGAAGCTTGTTCTTAACCGCCTGCCAGGCCGTCGCCAGCGTCTGAACGGCCAGCGAGCGCGCGAGCCAGAGCTGGATCGGGTTCTTTGGGGCGCGGTTGCCGCCAAAGTCGTCCAGCTTGAACTTGCGCGACCAGACGACGAGCGGCCACCAGATGAGCCTGTCCACGACGACGATGACAATTCCCATGGCGATCATCCCGAAGATCTTCGCGCGCGTGTCGCTGTTGTCGGTAGCCGCCTGGATGTAGGAGCCCAGGCCCGGGACCCGCAGCGCGACACCGTTGATCGGAGGCGGGGCCTCGCACACGGAGAGGAAAAACCATCCGGCCGCCATCGAGACCATGCTGTTGTAGAGCAGCCCCTGGGCGCTGAAGGGCAGCTCCAGGCGCCAGAAGCGCTGCCACCAGTTCAGGTTGTAGAGCTTTCCGAGCATCCGGAAGTCCCCCGGGGTCCCCCGGAGGGAGTCATAGTAGCTGAAGACCATGTTCCAGACCTGGCCGGTGAAGATCGCGAGGACGCAGGCGAGCTCGAGGCCGGCGTTGCTGTGCGGGAAAAGGGCGACGAGTGTCAGGGTGAGCCCGGGCAGGAAGCCCAGGACCGGGATGCTCTGGAGGATGTCGAGCGCCGGCAGGATGTAGCGGTGGGCCCGCACGTCGTAGAAGGCCCACGAGCCCACGAGCACCGTGAAGAGGAAGGAGAAGAAGTACGCGATCCATCCTCGGGCGAACGAGAAGAGCGCATACTTTGGCAGCGCGGAAAGCGAAAGGTCGATCGGGGCCGAGCTCGTCATCGGATGGCGCCATTCGGACGTGACCTGCGCCACGCTGAAAAAGAGCGCCACGAAACCCCCGAGGACGACCAGGTCGACCCATAATCTCGGCTTTTCCCTCGCAGCGGCTGTTGGACGCGATTCGTTCACGACTTGGGACTGCAACGCCAACCGCGCCCCCCGGGGGTGCGCAAGCCGCAAACGCCTTCGTCAGCAAGATTTCACGCAACGAAAATTCTGTTGCGCGGCCCGGCGGCGGGAGTCTACTTTCAACCTTTTAGGTAAATGCAAACCCACGGTCCGAAACGGGTATACACGCCTCATTCGCTGGAATACTGGTTCGACATACTTGCGGACGATTGGGCCGAGACATTCTCCGCAAGCCAGCTGGACGAGGGCCGGCGCATTTACAAGAACGGCGAGGTCAGGGAGCTCGAGCTGACGGACCGGGACGCCATCATCCACCGGCGCATCGAGAAGAAGGACGAGTACGCCGTCATCGAGTGGAATGCGGGCAGCATCGCGGTGCGGTCCTCGACGACCGACCGCGAGATCGCCCATGCCCTTGCGGTGGCGGGACTTCATGAGATCGAGGAGCTCGTCGCCGACGAGATTTCCCCCCTTCCGGCCGAGGCGCACTCCAATGGCGATACGCCCCGGGAAAACGGCGGCAACGGAGGCTCGAAGGAGGCGGCCGCCGGCAACGGCGCGGACGCCCCGCGCGTCGCGCGCCTGAACGGCCCGTCGCGCCCGCTGCTCCTCGTCTTCAAGATCAAGTCCTCTGGCCTCTCGTTCCAGGCCTACTGGCTCGCCTCCGACCGCAAGACGCGCCATCCCGCGCTCGGGCCCGGCGTCCACGCGGGATCGAACGGGAACGGCCACGTCTCCTCGGGCGAGCGGGCGAAGCTGATCGGGCTCGCGGCCTACGCGCGCAAGGCGCACTTCCAGTACAGCCAGGACTCGGGCGCGTACCTGATGGAGTCGCTGGTCGAGATCCCGAATTTCCTGAAGGTCACGCTTCCGCTCTGGAAGCGGGTGTTCTCGATCGAGCTCGACGACAAGACGGCGAATCTCCTGAAGGGCACCCGGTCGGTCGAGATCGAGGCCGTCGCCGAGCGCGCCGCCGGCGACGCCGGGCTCAACCTCCGCTGGATCTTCCGGGCGGGCGAGCGGATGCTGACGGACAGCGAGGTCTCGGTGCTCCTGCGCCGCGGGGGCCAGCCGGTCATCCTTCCCAACCTGGGCATCGTCGCCCTCTCCTCTGAGAAGTGGGACTCCTACAGCTCGTGGCGCAAGAACATCGAGGAGACCCAGGAGGGCGGGGCGGCGCTCCTCCAGTACCTCGTATTCTCGCTCTTCAACGACTCGCGCCTGAAGCTGACGCTTTCCCCGGAGATGGAGGCTTGGCGCCAGAGGGTGCTCGCCGCCCCGTCCTCGCCGCCGCAACTGGCCGCCATCCTGCGGCCCTACCAGCGGCGCGGCGTCGAATGGATGCACCACCTCTGCGAGGTCGACTGCCACGGGCTCCTCGCCGACGAGATGGGCCTCGGCAAGACGCTCCAGGTGCTTTCGCTCCTGGCGGCGCGGCCCATTGGCGACCGCCCCAGCCTTGTCGTCTGCCCGGCGAGCGTTGTTCCGGTCTGGCGCGAGGAGATCACCAAGTTCTTCCCGGAGATGTCCGTCGATGTCCTCAAGACGGGCAACGACTTCACCACCCGAAGGGACCCGATCATCTGGCTGTGCAGCTACACGCAGCTGCGCAAGCACCGCTCGCTCCTGGACTCGATCGACTTCGGCTACGCCATCCTCGACGAGGGCCAGTTCATCAAGAACCCGGACGCAAAGGTGACCCAGACCTGCTTCGCGGTCCGTGCGCGCCACCGGATCGTGCTGACCGGTACGCCGCTTGAGAACAGGCAGCTCGACCTCTGGAGCATCTTCCGCTTCCTGCTCCCGGGCCTCCTCGGGTCGCGCTCGTCCTTCGAGGGGGCGCTCAGCGCCGACCGCGACCAGACGCTCGCCAGGCTCCGGGCGCAGCTTGCGCCCTTCATCCTGCGCAGGACGAAGAAGGAGGTTGCCCAGGAGCTGCCTCCGAAGGTCGAGATGGACCTCATCTGCCCGCTCACGGACGTCCAGCGCGCGGAATACGCCCGCATCTGCACGGAGGGCCTCGAGCGCCTCGGCGACGATGTCGGGGCCGCCATGCGAGAGAAGTCCTTCGGGTTCCTCGCGCTCCTCACGAGGCTCCGGCAGACCTGCTGCGATCCCGACATGCTTCCCTGGCTCAAGGCGCCGCTCACGGATTCCGGGAAGATCAACCTCCTTGTCGAGAAGCTGGCCGAGATCGTGGGCAGCGGCCACAAGGTCGTCATCTTCTCCCAGTTCGTCATGCTGCTCGACCGCGTTCGGGCCGCCCTCGTCCAGAATTTCCCCGACCTGCCCCGGTTCGAGCTCACGGGAATGACGCTCGACCGGCTGAAGCCCGTGCAGGCCTTCCAGGGCGCCCCGGGGGCCGCGGCCATGCTTGTGTCCCTCAAGGCCGCGGGTACCGGGATCACGCTGCATGCGGCCGACTACGTCTTCCTTCTCGATCCCTGGTGGAACCCTGCCGTCGAGGCTCAGGCAGTCGATCGCGTCCACCGGATCGGCCAGACCAACACCGTTTTCGTCTACCGGATGGTGACGGCCGGCACGGTCGAGGAGAGGATCCAGGCGCTCAAGGCCTCGAAAAAGGACCTCTTCGACAAGCTGGTTGGGGGATTGGGCGGAGACTTTGACCTCAGTCAGCACTTCTCTTCAATGAAGAGTCTCGTGCAGTTGACGGCGTCGGCGGAGCAGGAACAGCCAGAGCCTGCAGTTTGATAGCGCTGCTGGAGCAGCGCCTTTTTTCCCTAAGTGTCTCCGCGTACGAAGCCGATCTTACGCGTGTGCTCGGGCTCCGGTGACGCCAAGAGCTGACGGATCGTTTCGAAGAGATTGGCTTATGGCCGAGTCGTGGCCCTCGAGCTTGTGCTCGAGCTCGGCAAGCTTGGCGGCGAGTTCGCCGTGAGTGGCGAGCAATTCGCGGAGCTGCACGAAGGCCCGGATGATGGCGATCGACATTGCGGTGGCCCGCTTGCTGCGCAGCACACTTGCCAGCATGGCCACGCCCCGCTCAGTTAAGACGCGGCTAACATGGCGACTACCACCGTGTTGTGGACTTGATATTCCAGTTTGGAATATCAAGTTGCGAGCTTCTCGAGAGGTGAGTCTGAAGGAGAAATCCTCGGGAAACCGATCGCCATCACGGGAGACTGCTTTGTTGAGATTGAAGGTAGTTACGCTGTAGAAATGCGCCAAATCGGAGTCCATGATGACGCGTTTGTCTCGAACGACATGAATGAACTTTTGGATCTCTCGGACGGTGACTAGCTCGTTCATCTAATTCCGTATCTGACTTATTGTTAATATGTTAATACTTGAGGTGCCAATTTGGAACCTCAAGTTTTACAACTCCCATGACGATCTAGGGAGAGAATATCGTCAGCAGAGTCGCCAAGTTTTCGGAGTTCGCACGGATGCTCATGCCTCTGCGCTTGCAGGACGAACTGCCCGGCGCCGGCTTTTTCGCCCTGGTGTCTCTGCAGCCGCTTCGGCCGCCGATTCCGAAGCCGAATCACGCATCGAGACTTCGTCCGGCCGTTTGATTCTCAGAAACTGGACGTTCTCTGCTACGACCTTCATCCGGCTTCGCTTCGCGCCAGTTTGTTTGTCCTGCCATTGGTCGACTTCCATCCGACCCTCCACGAGCACCATCGATCCAGCGGTTAACATGCTAGCACACCTCTCGCCGTTATGGCCCCACACCTCGATGTCGTTGATGTAAGTCGTATGGGCCTTCTTTTCGCCGTTTTCATCCCGGACGCCGCGATTGATGGCGACGTTAAGAAGGCAGAGTGCTTGTTTTTCTGCCGTAGGCTGGAAACGCAGATCGGGCGCCTTCGTAAGGTTTCCAATGAATGAATATCGGTTGAGGTAGGCCATGATGTCTTAGTTTTGAGGGCTTATGGGCGATTCGGGAGAAGGGGAACTGGTGGTTTGCCTTTCCTGCGCGGCGGGGGCCGAGGCTGGTGTTTCGGATTTGCCCGCCGCCTCGGCGGTCGGTGTGCGGGCCTGAGCTGTGGCGAGCAGCGCGCCGAGCTTCTCGGCCTGCGCCTTGAGCTCCGCCGCCTGGTTCGAGAGCTCGTGGCTGCGCTGCATGACCGACTCAAGCGCGTTGTCCATCCGCGCGGCGCTTTCGCGGTTGGAGGCGACCTCGGCCGCGAGCTCCTGCGGCAGGAGGCCGGGCTGGTACGCGAGCTCGCCGCGCGAGATCTCACCCGTGATGACCCGCAGGGACGTGGGCGCCGGATCCAGCGACTGGGCGTCGGTCTCGCGGACGAGCGCCAGGTGACCGTCTACCAGCATGAGCCTGTAGGCTGCCGGAAGGGTTATCCTGTCGGGCAGCTTGATGGCTTCGGTGTCCGGTTGGGCGCCATTCTCCCCAAGCGCCCCGGCCACGACGGAAGGATCGACCTCGCGGGCCGGCACACCGAGGGCCTGTGCGCCGGGCGCTGCCTGGGGCCGACGGGGAGATGCGCAGGCTCCAAGCAATGCGGCTGCGGCAATCGAGATGGGGAGGGCCTTCACCGTGGGGATCCCTTTCCGGTTGGAAGCCTGAGGCCGACGGCTGCCGTGCCAGGGTCGATCGTCTGCTCCACGAACAGATAGAAGGCTTTGCCCGCGGGAACTCGGACGTAGATTCCGCGCTTCGATATCTCGTCCCTAATCCGGGACGCGAGCTGCCCTAGGTAGTCGGCCGCGCCGGTGCCGAGCGAGGACGTCAGCGCGTTTCCCAGCGTGGGCGCGGCCTGCGTCGCCCCAAGAGCGCCGGACACGCCCGGCACCGGCTGCTGGCGCTCGGCGATGGGAGCGAGGCCCTGGACCATCCCTCCGATCGCCGCCGCCGCGAAGAGCTTGATCTCCGTGTTGTCCAGCGTGGAGAGCGTATAGCCGACCAAGCCGTCGGAGCCGTCGTCGATACCCCACGACCGGGCGCCGCCCGTGTTCGAGAGCGCGAGCTCCCTGCGGTCGACGGCGCGGGCCTTGAGGATGAGCTCGCGCCCGTTTTCACCAGCGGCGCCGCCTGGCATGACAAGCGTCCACTCGCCGTCGTCGACGAGGCGACCCACGCCGGCCGCGTCGATGATGGGCTCCGGGCGAGCATAGCTGAACGCCTCTGTGCCCGCGGGAATGATGACGTTTCCATTCCAGTCGAGGTCCTCGGTCACAAGGGCCACGATTGGCTCCGACCGGGAGGTGACGCTGTCGACCGTGTCGACGAGCTGGCACTTCACGAGGCGCCCGAACGGTGCGAAATCCCCGTCGATCGTCGCGGGCCCGGTGCCCCGGGTCGCCTGCGGCGCCGCGGCGACCGGGGCGGCGGGCGCCTCGCCCTTGGGGTCGGGCGGCATCCTGAAAATCTCGGGGAGCTCCTTCTTCTCGTCCCTGCGCCGGCTGAGCGGGCCTCCCGGAGGCTCGGCGGCCTGCGGATCCGCCTTCGGGGCGGCCGGCACCGCTACGTTCTGGACGGGCAATGGCCGCACCACGTCCCGCCGGTAGTCGGTGGCGACGGACGGCGCCTCGCGATCGGCCTCGGCCGGGCTCAGCTCATCGGGCTCCAGGCGCGTGGGAAGCGGAGCAGCCGCGGCGGCCTGCGGGGCAGGCGCCGCCTTGCCCGGTCCGCGCCATGTCCACGCCGCGGCGCACAGGGCGACCGCCCCGATCGCGAGCACGACTGCCCTGAGGGAGACGCCGGAGCTGCCCGGGGAATTCGTCGCCGCCTCGCTCATAGGGGATCAAGCCCCTCCAGGGGCATCAGGATCACAGGGCGCGGGTTGACGGATCCGCTCAGGATGACACTGAGCTCGAAATCGTTCTCGGGAAGGAGGCCCGTGGATTCCCCGTCCGGGCCGCGCGCAAGGACGAGGAACGCGGCGGCGGCCTCGCCCGGTTCAATCTCGTTCGGGAAGTCGACTGTTCGGATGGGATAGACCCTATCGCCCACGCGCGCGACCCAGCTCTCCGGGTCAAAGAGGAGGCGCCGGGCGGTCTGGTTGGCGACGCTCGCGCAGATGCCGAGGGCGCCCGTCGTCCCGTCCCTGACGGCGAACCGCGCGCGGATCGTGAAGTCCCCAAAGCTCCGCGGGGCGCCGGCGAAGGTCGCGAGCTCGAGCGCGGGATTGGCGGCCGCAATATCGCGCGCTCCGTCCGCGGTCGTGTTCAGCATGAGGCGGAGCGTCCGTATGAGCCCAATCTCCGACTCCGGGCTCGCCTCGCGCAGCCGCGCCCGGGGCGGCCGGCTCTCAAGCGAAACGGGAGGACCCCCTGCGGCGGCGGGTTCCCCGCCTTCGAGGACGACCTTGCGCCACGCGAGTCCCGCCGGGGCCGGCAGGAATTCCAGGGTCAGGCTTCGCGTCGGCGCGCCGGCCGGGGCAAGGACCACGTCGAGCACCCGGTGGGCCTCGGCAGCGACCGGGGTCACGAAAATCCGTGGGCTCCCGCGAGTGGCCTCGATCACGAAGTCGCCCGCGAACTTCTCCGCGTCCGGCGTGAATCCCCGGCCCGCCCAGTCCTCGAGGGGCCAGGGAAAGTCGATCTCGACCGTGTTCTCGGGCTCGGTCGGCACCGCGATCGGCTGGCGCTCCTCGGACTCGGCGGCGAGCACGATCCGCACGATCGTCGGAGGGGGAGGGGGCTCCCCGGCGCCGCGCGCGGCGGCGCAGGCGCCGAGAGAGAGGAGGAGGCGCGTGCTTGCCCGCATCACGGAGCCTCCTTGTCCCCGGTCCAGCGGACGGCGCACCTGTGGTGCACGACGACGAACGGGTAGCGACCCTGCTCCATGGCGTCCTCCTGCGGCGCCAGCTCGACGATCAGGTGGAATTCCCCCGGAGGAGGCTGGTAGGGAAGACCCTCGACCGCTCCCGAGCGCACGACGAAGCCCCGCACCCGGTACCGCGGCGAGCTGCCCTCGTCGAGGACGTCGATCCCCTCCACCTCGGGGTGGTCATAGAGGTTGAGCCGCTTTCGCTCGGGCAGCTCCGAGCGCACGTCGCCCTCGAGCGTCCGCCAGCTCTCGCCGACAAAGATCCGGCGCGCAACCTCGGGGTAGGAGAGGCCGGAAGGGTTGCGCGTCAGGCAGGCCTGCGCGGCCTGCAGAAGGATCTCGCGGAAGAGGGCGCTCTGCGCCTCCGCGGGCTTGACGGGCCCGTAGTGGATGGTCCCGGCGCCGTCTACGGAATAGGCCCAGACTCCGTCCTTCAGGCTGGCCGCGCCCCGCTCAAGGAGCCACAGCGAGAGGAGCGGGACGACGGTAGCGACCGCCATGCAGAGCACCTTGATCTGGTGCTCGGCGACCCAGCGGGCTGCCGGCGTGAACGTCGAGACCGGGGCGGGGGCGCCCCTCGGTCCGGCATGTGCCGGCGTGCGGGCAATCTCGGGCTCTGCGGACTCTCCTTCACTCATCGGGCGCGCACGAGAGCACGCCCGAAGAAATATGACAAGTCAAACGTAGTGCGTTAAATTGCCGGCTTCCTGCCCTCGCCGGTCTCGGCCCATTTCGCGGCCGCGCGAAGGGCGGCATCGGCCGTCCTCCCGAGCTCCACGAGGCCGGCGCCCTTCGGGCCCGCCGCCGCCGCGTTCAGGTAGTAGCGCGCCACGCCCGGCTTCTCCCCCGGGAGCGGGGGCGGCGGGAGCTTGCGGACCGTCCCCGCGTAGGCGAGGCCGAGCCGCTTCGCGCACTTCTTGGCGAGCTTAACAAGCAGCCGGTCGAAGGCGGCTCGTCGTCGGACTGGCGTCATGATCTCGGGAAAACCTGAAGAAAAAGCGGTTGCTAAACGTGTCCAATCAAGCTATCTAAATTTTCACTGGTTTTCAACCAGCTTTGTAGCATAAGGGATCTCACTAAAGCGCCATGAGTGACAAGACCAAACTTAACGAGTCCCCGTCGCGGGGCTTTTCCGCAACCGTCGCCGCATCCCGCGGCCTCTCCGAGCCCGACGTCGTTGATTTCCTTCCCCTGCCCGTCTACCCGCTTCTCGGCGTCCAGGTGCACTGCGTCCGCTGGCAGAAGATCGTCCAGGGGATGAAGAAGAAGGGCGTCGTCGTGCGCGTCCACCGCGAGAGCGACCGGGGCGGGCTCTTCAAGGCGGCCTCGCGGGTGGGAGTGAAGGTGACGAGCCGCAGGTGCTCGGGCGCTCCGGGGGAGGGCCCAAGCTGGCTCGTGCGGATCCGGGAGGCAGGCGGAAGGAACGCCGCGGACATCGACGCTGCCGACTCCACGGCATCGGAGCGGGGGCGCTACAGGGCGCTCGGCCTCCTCGTCATGCAGCGCGGCTCCCTCGCGGTGCAGGGCCGCGGCATGGCGGTCGCGCTTCACCGCTCGCTCAGGGAATTCATGCGGGAAAACGGCCTCGCGGGAAGGCGCCAGCGAAACGCCGTTATGGTCCGCCCGGGAGACGCCGGGGAGTTCGTCGTTTCGGTGGCTCCGGCAATCAGGGCGGCCTTCGCCGACAGGGAGAAAAACAGAACACCCGCTGCTTGACCCGCGGACCCGCGGGGTCCTAGAAGCGGGCAATGGAGGAATTCCCCGTTGATCCCGCGCGTCTCAGGGTGCTGGAAGGCCTTCGCGGCCACCTGGGGAGCGCCGTCATGGGGCAGGACGAGGCCGTGCGCGACCTCTCGGACGCGCTCCTTGCCGGGGAACTCGGCCACACCCGACCGGGCAGGCCGAGGAGCCTGATCCTGATCCTCGGTCCGACGGGGACCGGCAAGACGAAGGCCGTCGCTCAGGCGGCCGCCTATCTGCACGGGGCGGGTTCCCTGGCCCGGGTGGACTGCGCGGAATTCTCCTCCGAGGAGAGGGTTCCTCTGCTCCTCGGGACCTCGGCGGGGCAGCGGGGGCTCCTCGGCGACCGGATCGCCGCGCTCAGGTCCGCGGGCGGGCGGATCCTTCTCCTGGACGAGATCGAGAAGGCGAGTCCGCGGGTGTCCGACTACCTGCTCGGCATCGAGGAGGCCGCGGTCACCCTCGCGAGCGGGGAGACGCTCGACCTCTCGGATGTCCACGTCATAGCCACGTCGAACCTGGGCTCCGCAGGGGTCGTCGAGATGGAGGGCGTCTCAAGGGCCTCGGTGCGCCGCTTCGTGGAGCAGGAGGCGGCGGCGCATTTCCGGCCGGAGGTCCTCGCGAGGTTCACCTCGGTCATCGTCTTCGGCCACCTGACGCGGGAGGTCCAGCTGCGGATCTGCGGCAGGATGCTGGAGGAGGAGGTCGAGTTCCAGTCGGCCGTCCTCTCGCGCCGGTTCGGCCACCCGCACCGCGTGCTGTGTTCTCCCGACGTCTGCAGGAGGCTCGTCAGCGAGGGCTGGCACCGGCGTCTGGGCGCGCGGCCCATGCGCAATGTGGTCGAACGACGGGTCCGGGGGGCCCTGGTTGACTCCCAGCTGCGGGGCGTCCTCGGCCCCGGCGTTCGCGAATCCGTGCTCCTCGCCGACGGCCGCGCGGGGATCCGCGCCGAGGTCGCTCGGGCGCCGATTGCCGTCTGACCCCGCGGCGCCTGGAAGGGTCTTCCACCGGGGCGGCAGGGGGCCCCGGCCTCCCCCCAAACTCCTTGCTGGGCCGCGCGACTTCTGGTTCCCGTAGGCATGGTTGAACCCCGTCTAGGAGAACGGACCCGGGAATTTTCCCGGGCCGCTCTTTGGGCGGCCGCCCTCGGGGTCATGGGCTACCACGCTGCCCTCGCGCTCGAGACCCTCCGGCTCACCGAGCCGATGGGCATGTGGGAGACGGCGTACGCCTCGGTCGCGAGGAACTGGCCCGACCAGTACCAATGGGGGCATTTTGTGCTCGGCCACGACAACTACGGCCCCGGCTATCCCGCCTTCTGCCGGCCCTTCCTCTGGCTGGTCGGGGACGTCTATGTGGCGTCCCGCCTGGCCAACCTCGTCTGCCTCGCCGCCGCGTGCTTCCTCCTGGCGAGCCTGCTGCGGGCCGTCCGGTGCCCGCGATACGCGACGTGCGGTCTCGTTGCCGTCCTCTTCGGGCTGAACGCAGGCTCCTACTCCCTCCAGGCGCGACCCGACTTCCTGGTGCTTTTCCTTATCCTCGCGGCGCTCGGAGTCGGCCAGCAGGTGGTCCTGGGGAGGATTCGGCCGGGCGCGGCGGGCCTTCTCCTGGGCGCCCTGACACTCGCCGGATACCTCACTAAGCCGTACGCGCTCTTCGGGTGGGGCGGCGCGGTCGCGGGCATCCTTGTCCTGCGCGGCCCGCGGGCCGCGCTCGCGGTCGGGGGGACGGGCGGCCTCCTCTGCGCCGCGGGCGTCGCGCTTTTCGCGCGCTTCAACCCCCTCTACGTGCTGGAGACCTTCGACGCGAACCTGGCCCACATGTCGCTCGACCTCGGCTGGCTCGTCCACCAGTCGTCAGATTTCGGGATCCTCGCTTTCTGGCCCCTCCTGGGCTCGCTTGCGGCGGTAGTCCTGCTGGCCCGCTCGGACCCGACAAATCCAGGCGAACCGGAGGCGTCGCAGGCGGCGCGGCCCTTCACGACCTACTGGGCGCTCGTCGCGGCCCTCGCGCTCGCGCTCCTCGGCCTGAGGCTTGGATGGCATACGGGAGCCTATCTCACGTATTTCATGCACCTGGCGCTTGCGCCCCTGTGCCTGTGCTCGGCCTCCGTGTTCCTGCCGCGGTCCGCGAAGCCGGTCCCCTTGGCCGCGCAATTGGCGCTCCTGGTGAACCTGAGCGTCATCCTCTTCCAGGCCCCGAAGCTCCCGCTGCCCGACCCGGCCTGGGATTCCCTGCGGGGCGACATCCTGCGCCAGAAGGGGCCGGTCGTCCTGGATTTCCTGATGGAGCCGCTCTCGAGGGAGAGGCCGGGAGCCATTCTCGCGGACACCGGCATTGTCCGCTTCGCGATGGACGAGGCCGGGACCATCACGCGCCCGACGCCGGCCCTCGTGCGCGCCCGCCAGGAGGTCGCCGCGTTTGCCCGGGAGGAGACCGCGGCATTCGGGGACCTGGGCGCCGCGACGCTCTACCTCCAGTGCACCGAGGCGCCCGTGGAGGGCGGCGCCGCAACGCTTCGCCTGCAGAACGGGCTGCCCTGGTTTGCCGGTGATTTTCTCAAGGGCTATACCAGCATTCGGACGTTTCGCATCCACCCCTACTACTTCGAGACCAACGGGAGACGCGCGTCAGCCGGTCGATGGGAGGTGCTCGTGGTCAAATTCGTGAGGAAGGCCGAGCCCGCCGGGCCCCGTTAGCTGCGGTCGGGGAAGGGCGGCGGCGGTGGGATCTCCTGGCCGTTCGACTTCAGCTCCTTGAGGATCTCCTCGATCGCGCGGTCGAGTTGCTGGTCGGTGCCGGCGAACTCCGTCGCGGGGTCGTTGTCGACGACGATGTCGGGATCGACGCCGTGGCCCTCGACGGGCCACGTCTTGCCGTCCTTCGAGTACGGGGCGAATTCCGGCTTGAAGATGTAGCCGCCGTCGACGATCGGGAGGGTGTTTCGGATGCCGACGACGCCGCCCCAGGTGCGTTTGCCAACGAGCTTCCCCAGGCCGTCCATCTTGAACCGGTAGGGGAATATGTCACCGTCGGAGGCGGCAAACTCGTCCATGAGGAGGATCTTGGGGCCGAGCTGCATGTCCGCCGGGTTGGTGACCGGATCCGCGTTGCGGGGCTTGTCGAAGTAGACGAGGGCGCGCTCGAGCCTCTCGATGATGAGCGGCGACACATTGCCGCCCCCGTTGCCCCGTTCGTCAACGATGAGGGCCTTCTTCCCCAGCTGGGGCGTGAAGTGCATCGCGAACTCCCTCAGGCCGTCGGGTCCCATGTCCGGGATGTGGATGTAGCCGACCTGCCCGTTCGTCCTCTTTGAGACGTAGTCCGTGTTGTGGTTGACCCAGGTCTCATAGTAGAGGGGCGCCTCGTCCGCGATGGGGACGACCGTCACGCTCCTTGCGCCGTCCTCGGCCGGTTTGGAGTTGACCCTGAGGACGACCTCCTTGCCCGCTTTGCCGACGAGGGCCGAGTAGATGTTGGCCATGCCCTGCACCGGCTTGCCGTCCACCGCGAGGATGTAGTCGCCCTCGCTCACGTTGACGCCGATCTCCGTGAGCGGCGAACGCAGCTTCGCCTCCCAGTTGCTTCCGTGAAGTATCCGGTCTATCCGATAGGCCCGGCTCTGGGCGTCGCGCGAAAGCTCGGCGCCCAGCAGGCCGGTCTCGACCCGCGGGGCGAGCGGGAGGTCGCCTCCGCCGACATAGGTGTGGCCGCTGTGGATCTCGCCGATCAGCTCGCCAATGAGGTAGGTGAGGTCGTAGCGGGTCTGCGCGTAGGGGACGAGCGCCGCGTACTTGTCGTGCATCGCCTGCCAGTCGACGCCGTTCATCGTGGGCGAGAAGAAATAGTCGCGCATCTGTCGCCAGCACTCGTTGTAGATCTGCACCCACTCGGCATGGCGGTCCAGGTTCATCTCCAGGGCGTCGAACGAGAGCTTGTCCTTGACCTCGATCTTCGCGGTCGGCAGGTCGACGATGGCGAATTCCTTGCCTGCCTCGAGGAGCATCTTCTTTGCGTCGGCCGTGATCTCATAGGCCGAGAAGGCCCCGAGCTCGGTCTCCTTCAGCTCCTTCAGGTCGTAGACGAGGAGCGTCTTCGGCTTCTTCATGCCCGGCTCCAGGAAATTGCCGTCAAACGTATCCTGCCGGATGTAGTAGACCTTGCCGGCGACCGAGTGGATGGAGGTGTAGTTTGAGGCATCGATGGGCAGGCCGACCAAGCGGTCTATGATGCCGTCCTCGTCCACCTTGACGCTCACCGCCTTGGCCGGCGCATCCTTCTTCGCCTCCTTTGCCTCGTTCGCCTTGTCGTCCGGCTTCGCGTCGGCAGCCACCTGCACCTCGTCGCTCTTCGGCTTGAAGGGCGACTCGGTGTCCTTGGACAGGGCGATGAGGTAGACCCGCTGGAGGTTGTCGTAGACGAAGTCGAACTCGACGTCGCTCATCGTCCGGTTGAAGTCCCGGCTGGACTCGAGGACCAGGAACTTGCCGTCGTCGCTGAAGTCCGGCTCGCCGGAAACGTACCAGCCGTCGGTGACGGGGAACTTCCTCGAGGAAGCGAGCGAGTAGAGCCAGACCTTCGCGATCCTGGCATCTTCGGGGCGTGTCCAGGCGACCCACTGGCTGTCGGGCGACCAGGAGTACTCGCGGATTTCGAACGCGGTCGCGGTGTCGACGAGGGTCACCGCCTTGGTGGCGACCGTGACGTAGCGAAGCCGCTGCATCCGGTCCGACCAGAGCAGCTTCTTGCTGTCGGGCGACCACTTGGGCTCGTAGTAGTAGGTGTCCGCTCCGGAGGTGACCTGGACCGGGTCGCCGGAGCCGTCCTGGGGCCTCACGTACAGCTCGTTCTCGCCGCTCTCGTCCGAGTCGTAGGCGATCCATTTGCCGTCCGGCGACCACGAGGAGTCGCGCTCGTGGACCCCCGACTTCGAGCTCAGGTCGCGCGTCGCGCCGTACTTGGCGGGCACGGTGAACGTGTTGCCCCGCGCGCTGACGACCACGCGCTTGCCGTCGGGGGAGGGGGACACGCCCTCGATGAACTTGGCGACCTTGATGAGCTCGGGGCGCGAGGTGACGAAGTCGTCCTTCACGACGATCGGGATCCGGCTCGTTGTGCCCTTCGCGGTGTCGTACGACCAGATGTAGCCCGCCTCCTCGAAAACGATGACGCCGCCCCCGAGCGACGGGAACTTGATGTCGAAGTCCTTGAAGTCGGTCAGCTGCGCGGTCGCCTTGGTCGCCAGGTCGTAGCTGTAGAGGTTCATCCTCTTCGTCCGGTCCGAGAGGAAGTAGATCCGGTTGTTGGGCGCCCACATGGGGATGATGTCCTGGGCGGGGTCGTTCGTGATGTCCTCGATCGAGCCCGTCTTGAAGTCGTAGATCCAGATGTCGTCGGCCATCCCGCCCCGGTAGTCCTTCCACGTGCGGAATTCCCGGAAGACCCGGTTGTACGCCATCTTCGTGTCGTCCGGGGAGAAGGAGAGGAAGCCGCCCCTGGGGACGGGCAGCTGCTTCGGAAGGTCGCCGTCCATTCCCACCGAATAGAGTTTGCCGATAAAGACATTGTACGAGCCCTTCCGGGAGCGGAAGAGGATCTCTGGCGACGTGTTCTTCCAGGCCATCACGATATTGTTCGGGCCCATCCGGTCGCTCAGGTCGTCGCGGCTCTCGGTCTCCGTGTACGTGAGGCGCTTGGGCGTGCCGCCGTCCGCCGGCATGAGATAGACCTCCGTGTTCCCGTCGTACTGGGCCGTGAAGGCGAGCTCCTTGCCGTCCGGCGAGAACCTGGGGAAGACCGCGAACCCCGGGCCGTTGGTCAGGCGCCGGGCGATTCCTCCCTCCAGGCCCACCGTGTAGAGCTGGTCGGCGTAGGAGAAGACGACCCTGTGGCCGTCCGTCGCAGGGAAGCGCATGAGGCGCGTCTCATCCGGCGAGGGGGCCGTCTGCGAGAGGAGCGGCGAGGCCAGGAGGGCCAGGACCGCCAGGGAGAGCGTGATCTTCTTCATAGGGATGGTGCCGTGTACGAACCCGCAGGCTAATTCCTCTGGTAGGCCGATGGCAAACGCTGCGTGTTCGGGGGAGATTGGCCGGATTCGAGGCGGCTGTCGCTGCCAATGCGACGCGGGTGCGGCCCCGCCGGGCAGCTGGAAGTTGCTGTCAGGCCGTTAATCTGTGTCATTCGGCCCATGCACCCCCAATCGGGCGCCAAGGGCAGCGCACCGGCACGAGCCGCCTGGCAGGCAAGTGCGATCCGCGCCTTTGTGGAGAGGTCCCCCCGGCTTGGCATCCTAATCGGCGCGCTCCTCGCCGCGGCACTCTCGACCGCCTGGCTCCTCATCCAGACCCCTAATTTTTTCTCGGGCTACGATTTCATGCGGATGCATTTCTTCTACAAGACCTTCTTCCGCGAGGCGGTCCTCGCGGGTCGCCTGCCCCTGTGGAATCCGTATGTAGGACTTGGCCGGCCATTCATGGCCGACATCGAGACGGCGACGCTCTATCCCCCCAACCTCCTTGTCCTGGTCTTCGGCGTCTATGGCGGGCTGGCCGTGTCCGTTCTCCTGCACCAGGCACTCGCCGTCTATGGGGGCGTCCGCCTGGGCCAGGTTCTCGGCGCAGGCACCGGGGCTGGCTGGCTGATCGGCGCCGGGATCGCCCTCAGCAGCCCGTTCACGTCGCGGCTCTCGGTGGGAATCATCGAGGGGTATTTCACGCTCTGCTGGCTGCCGGTCCTTCTCTGGCTTGGGGCGCGGCTCCAGGACAGGTGGGACGCCCGGCTCGCCGCCGGCCTCGCCGCAGCCTCCGGCATGGCGATCCTGGCGGGGCAGCCCCCGCTCGCCTACGTGGAATTCTGCGGCCTGCTCATGTTCCTCATCTTCCGGCAGCCCTGGCCCCCGGGCGCGCCGCAATGGCGCAACGCGATTGGCGGTGCGGCCGGCGTGGCCCTCGCATTGGCGGTTGGTGTGGGGCTCGCCTGCGCCCAGCTCCTTCCCTTCCTGGAGCTCGTGGGGGAGGGCAACCGCCCCCTCTACGCCCGCGGCTTTGCAATCGCGAACGGAATGCCGGCCCCGAGCTGGCTCTCCCTCATCGTCCCGACCTCGGCCGCATTTGGCCCAAATTGGGAATACGATGTCCACTGCGGCCTCGTGCCTCTCTTTGCCGCCCTTGGGGGGCTCTTCCTCTGGCGCGACCGCCATGTTCGCGCCCTGATCGCCCTGGGATTGGCGGGCGCCCTCCTGGCGGCCGGCGACCGCGCGCCGTTCCTCGGGTGGGCCACGCATTTCATGCCGGGGGCTGCGGCGCTCCGGATCCCTTCGCGCTACGGGATCCTGTTTGCGACGGCCCTTCTCGGGCTCGGCGCAGTCGCGCTCTCGCGCAGGGTGCCGCGGCCGGTTCTCCCGCTTCTTGCCGGCCTCATCGCGGGGGTTGCCGCGGTCGTTTGGCTCGAGCCCCATGTCGTGACCGAGGCGGACGGATCCGGCGGATATTACGCCTCGCACCTCGGTCCACTCTGCGCGGCCGCGCTCCTGGTCGCCCTTTGGAACGGGCGCGGGAGCTGGCCGCGCCTGGCTGGCACCCTCGGCTGCATGCTGGCCATTTTCTGCGCCGCCAACTGGCTGTGGGCGACATATCTCCAATCCCCGGTCTACTCGCAGTACGGATTTCGCACGGACGACGCCGCGGTTCGCGCCGCGCTGGAGAAGGGCGGGCTCTTTGCAGCCCCTGCGCCGCCGCGCGTCTCCTACAGCGCCGTGGATGTCCGGGAGAATGCCGGCATGGTCCAGGGCTTCAGCGGCTTTGACAGCTATGTTGCGCCGTCCCTCAGCCGGACATGGGGCTATCTCCATTCGGCAACGGGCGTGAAAATGTCGGCGACGGACTTCATCCGCCTTCCCCAGGCCATTTCCCTGCGCTCTGATCGGTTGGACGGCATCAACCTCGTCGCCGACTTTGACCGGGCGAGTCAGTCCATCGCCGTCCGCAGCCACCCGGATCCGCGGGCCTATATGGTGTTCGGTGCCGACGTGGTGGCGGACTGGACCTCCGCCGAGGAGCGGATGGCCACGCTGCGCACCTTCCACACGACGGCCCTCCTGGAGGCGGGCTCCGCCCCGGGCTTCTCCCCGACGCCGGGTGCCCATAGTGGAAGCGCCTCGATCACCGCGTTTGAGCCGGAACGCGTCGTCGTGCGCACGAAATCGGATGCGCCCGGGATCCTCGTGCTGGCCGAGGCGTGGTATCCGGGGTGGCGGGCGACAGTCGACGGAAGGTCGACCGAGGTCTTTCCGGTGAACGGCTGGATGAGGGGAGTCGTCGTGCCGGCCGGGCAAAGCGAGGTGGTCTTTGCCTTCCACTCGCGCCTCCTCGTCGCCGGGCTCGCGGTCAGCCTGGCCAGCGCAGGCATCGTCCTGGCGCTCCTGCTCAGGGGGCGACGCCTAGACTGACTCGAGAATCTTGTAGAGGCGCTTCACCATGCCGGACGCATCGTCGAGGAGCCCGGCCGAGATGAGCGCATTGTCCAGGATCTGCTCCGCCACGAGCTGAGCCTTCTCGGGCGAGGACGTCTGGAGCTCGGACAGGCGCTTGATGACGGCGTGGCCCGGGTTGATCTCCAGGTTGACCCGCAGCGGCGCCTGCTCGCCCTCCTTGTTCATGGCCTTCATGAGGCGGCGCATGTGGGGCGACGAGAACTTGTCCGCATTGAGGGCGAGGGCGGGGGAATCGACCAGGCGGTCGCTCGCGCGCACGTCGGCCACCCGCTCCCCGAGGTGACCCTTGAGCCAGGCGATGAGGGACTTCGTCTCGTCGGCGCCCAGGGCGCCGCCGGGCGCCGGCTGCTCCGAGAGCTTCACGTCGGCGTGGTCGGCCGCGGTCAGCTTCTTTCCCTCGAACTCCCGGACATTGTTCATCACGTACTCGTCGACCGTCTCATAGCAGAAGAGGACCTCGAGGTTGCGCGCCCTGAACCCCTCGAGGTAAGGGCCCGCCTCGATCGCCTCGCGGCTCGGGCCCACGAGGTAGTAGATCTCCTTCTGGTCGGCGCCCATGCGTGACAGGTAGTCGGCGAGCGAGGTCGTCTTGCCCTTGTCCGTGAGCGAGGACTCGAACCTGAGGAGCTTCGTCAGGGCCTCCTTGTGCGTGAAGTCCAGGGCAGCCCCCTCCTTCAGGAACACCCCGAACTCCCTGTAGAATTCGGCGTAGGCCTCGGGCCGGTTCTTCGCCTCCTCCTCGAGGAACTTGAGGAAGCGCTTCGTGATCACCCGGTTCAGCTTCTCGACGAGCGAGCGGTCCTGCATCGTCTCGCGCGAGATGTTGAGCGGGAGGTCCTCGCTGTCCACGACCCCCTTGACGAACCGGAGCCATTCCGGGAGGAGGTCCTTCGGCCGGGCGTCGATCAGGACCTTCCGGCAGTAGAGGGCGACCGCGGGCTCAAGGCGCGAGATCCCCATCTTCTCCGTGTTGTCCTTGGGGACGAAGAGGAGCGCGTTGATCGAGATGGGGGCGTCCGCGCTGAAGTGGAGCCGCAGGCGCGGCTTCTCCGTGTCGTGGGCCTGGAACTTGTAGAACTCGTCGTATTCCTCCTCCTTGATCTCGCTCTTCCCTCGGAGCCACAGGGCCTGGACCGTGTTGATCCGCTTCCCGTTGAGGTTGATCGGGAACGAGACGAAGGCGCTGTACTTCTCGATGATCTCGCGCACGCGCCATTCCTGGCTGAATTCGGAGCACTCGTCCTTGAGCTCGACCACGATCTTGCACCCGCGGCGCTCACCCGCGCTCTCCTCGATGGCGAAGCTGCCCGACCCGTCGCTCGTCCAGAGGAGGCCCGGCTCGGACTCGCGCCACGAGTGGGTATAGACCTTGACGGACTTGGCGACCATGAAGGCCGAGTAGAATCCGACGCCGAACTGACCGATGAGCCCCGCCGCTTTCTGGTCGCCCTCGCCGAGCGCCTTGACGAACGCCTTGGACCCCGAGTGCGCGATCGTCCCCAGGTTCTCGACCAGCTCGGGCTGGGTCATCCCGACCCCGAAATCCTGGATCGTGAAGGTCTTCGCCTTGTCGTCGGTCGTGATGTTGATCTCGAGCTCCAGCTTGTCGTCGTACACGGACTTCTCGGTCAGCTGGAGGTGGCGCTCCTTCTCGAGGGCGTCGGAAGCGTTGGACACCAGCTCGCGCACGAAGATCTCCTTCTCGGTATAGAGCGAATGGATGACGATATCGAGCAGCTGCTTGATCTCGGCCTGGAACTCAAAGGTCTGCGGAGCGGAAGTGGGCATGGCGCGGTAAAAGGGGAGCAGAGAGCCTATTCCAATCCTTCCAAAAATCAACGCCCATGGGCGCGTAGGGACGCGTTATTGCGTCCCGCCGCGTCATCCCTTTGCTGTGGAAATGGCCGCCCATCGCCTCGCCATATGAGCCGGATCCTACGCCTTTCGCTGGTTTTGCTCCTGGCACCGTCGCTTTGGTCGGGCGAGATCGTCAACGACATCACCCAGCTCAACCCGATCGAGGTGGACAGTGTCCTGGCTCCCACCTCGTCGGCGGAGATCCGCGCGGCGGTGAAGGAGGCCTCGATAGTCTCGATCGGGGGCGGCCGGAACAGCCAGGGCGGCCAGACGGCGACCGAGCACAGCCTGCAGCTGGACATGCGGAAATTCAACAAGGTGGTCGCTTTCAGTCCCGGGGAGAAATGGATAACCGTGCAGGCCGGCATCACGTGGAGGGATCTCCAGGACGTCATAGATCCCTACGATCTCTCGGTCAGCATCATGCAGACCTACTCCAACTTCACGGTGGGAGGTTCCCTGAGCGTGAACTGCCACGGCCGGTACGTGAACGCGGGGCCCATCATCAACTCGGTCAAGGGAATCAGGGTCGTCCTTGCCGACGGGAGCGAGGTCGCCGCGACGCCCAAGGACCACAGCGACATCTTCTATGCTGCGATAGGCGGCTACGGGGGCATTGGCGTCATAACCGAGGCCACGCTCTCCCTGACGGACAATGTCAGGGTCGAGAGGAGCAGCGTGGTCATGCCGATCGGCAGTTACCGCGACTACTTTCTTTCGAGAGTGCGGAGTTCCCCAAGGGCGATCTTCCACAATGCGGACATCTACCCCCCGGACTACGACACCGTGAGGGCCGTCACGTGGAGCGAGACCGAAAGGCCCGTCACGGGACAGGAAAGGCTCATCCCGCGCCATGAGGGCTACAGACTCGAGCACGGCCTCATCTGGATCATTTCCGAAATGCCCTTTGGGAAATGGCTCAGGCAGCACGTCATCGAACCCGTCATGTATCTGCAGAGCCCGGTCGTCTATCGCAACCACGAGGCCAGCTACGACACGGAGGAGCTCGAGCCCTTCTCCCGGAAATCCACGACCTACGTCCTCCAGGAATACTTCGTGCCGACGCACCGGTTCGACGACTTCCACCCGAGGATGGCGACGATCCTGAACCGGCACCGCGTCAACGTGGTCAATGTGTCCATCCGCTATTCCCCGAAGGACCCCGGCTCGCTGCTTGCCTGGGCGACGACGGATGTCTTTGCATTCGTCCTCTACTACAAGCAGGGCACCGAGCCGGCCGATCGGGCCGAGGTAGCCGCATGGACGAGGGAACTGATAGGCGCCGCAATCGCCGAGGGCGGCGACTACTACCTTCCCTACCAGATTCACGCGACTCCTGCGCAGTTCCGGGCGGCCTATCCCCGCTTCGGTGAATTCCTGGCCCAGAAGGCCCGCGTAGACCCCGGATACAAGTTCCGGAACAAGCTTTGGGATGCCTACGATCCGTCTGTGGTCATCTCGGAGCCTTTCACTCGGCGCGATTAGCGCCCCTCGGGAGTTGAGGACGGCCGCGGATGGCGCTAGGGTGGGGCTGCCGACCCATGCCGCCCGCCCGACCCCTCCATCCCGACGTCAGGATCGGACACGTGCACCTCAAGGTCGCGAACCTCGAGCGCGCCCTGGGCTTTTACTGCGACGTCCTCGGCTTCAATCTGGAGCAGCGATTCGGGACGAGCGCTGCCTTCATCTCCGCCGGCGGCTACCACCACCACATAGGGCTCAACACCTGGGAGAGCGAGGGCGGCTCGCCGCCGCCTCCCGGCTCGACCGGACTTTATCACGTGGCGATCCTCTATCCGACACGGGCGGAGCTCGCCGACGCCCTTAGGCGCCTCATCGCGGCGAAGATCCCGCTCGACGGCGCCTCGGACCACGGAGTCAGCGAGGCGCTCTACCTTCACGATCCCGACAGCAACGGCGTCGAGCTGTATTGGGACCGCCCGCGGGAGGAGTGGCCCCGCGACGCCAAGGGAGGCATCGCCATGGTCACCCGCCGCCTCAACCTCGATGACCTGCTCGCCGAGGCAAAGGCAGGATGACCCGGGACTTCAGCCCCCGAGGTATGCCGCCTTCAATTGGGGGTTCTTCCTGAGCTCCGCGCTTGCGCCGCTCATGGTCACGTGGCCGGTCTCGAGAACGTAGGCCTGGCTGCTGATCTCGAGCGCCAGGTTGGCGTTCTGCTCGACGAGGAGGATGGCGATCCCCTGGTCGCGGTTGATCTCTATGATCTTCTCAAAGATCGTCGTGATCAGCCTGGGCGCGATCCCGAGCGACGGCTCGTCGAGCATCAGGAACTTAGGCTCGCCCATGAGCGCGCGCCCGATCGCAAGCATCTGCTGCTCGCCTCCCGAAAGGGTGCCCGCCGTCTGCCGGCGGCGCTCCTTGAGCCGAGGGAAGATCCCGAACGCGTAGTCGCGGCTCCTTGCGATAGCGGCCTTGTCGCTGCGCAGGTAGGCTCCCATGGAGAGGTTCTCGTCGACGCTCAGGTTTGAAAAGATCATCCGTCCCTCGGGGACGTGGCCGAGGCCGCGGGCCACGATCTTGTGTGCCGGCAGGTGTGTTATCTCCTCGCCCATGAAGGTAATCCTGCCCGCAGTGGGTCTGAGGAGGCCAGAGATCGTGCGCAGCGTCGTCGTCTTCCCCGCACCGTTTCCCCCGATCAGGGTGACGATCGCCCCCGGCGCCACCGTGAGGGAGATCCCTCTCAGGGCCGAGATGGCGCCGTAGGAGACGGAGAGTTCGGAGACCTCGAGCATGCGGATCAGGGCTCGGCGCCGATGAATCCGTGCGCTTCGCCAAGGTAGGCCTCGATGACCTTCGCGTCGCCCTGGATCTCGGAGGGCGTGCCCTCGGCTATCTTGACCCCGTAGTCGAGGACGGCGATCCGCCGGCAGACTCCCATCACGACCTTCATCGAGTGCTCGACCAAGAGGATCGAGAGGCTGAAATCCCTGTGGATCCTCTGGATGAGCGCCATGAGCTCCACCTTCTCGGAGGGATTCATCCCGGCGGCGGGCTCGTCCAGGAGGAGGAGCTTGGGCCGGGTCGCGAGGCAGCGCACGATCTCGAGGCGCCGCTGCTCGCCGTAGGGGAGGCTGAGTGCCGGCGCGTCCCTGAAGCGCCGGAGGTTGAAGAGGTCGAGGAGCTCCTCGACGCGGTGCGCGGTCTCGCTCTCGTCCCTGTGGAACGCGCGCATGCGGATGAGCGCCTGCACCGGCGAAACGGTCCTGTGGAGGTTGCACGCCACGCGGACGTTGTCGAAGACGGACAGGCTCTTGAAGAGTCGGATGTTCTGGAACGTCCGGGCGATCCCGGCGTCCGCGACCTGGTTGGACTTGAGGCCCGCCATGTCGGCGCCGGCGGACCTGACGGACCCGCCCGTGGGCTGGTAGACGCCCGTCACGAGGTTGAACACCGTCGTCTTTCCCGCGCCGTTCGGCCCGATGAGCCCCACGAGGTCGCCGTCGTTGACGGTGAGGTCCAGGCTGTTGACGGCCGTCAGGCCCCCGAATCGGATCGTGGCCTTGTCGAGCTCGAGGATCGGTTCGGGCATGGGTGGCCGCCCCGGGGCTCAGCTCGTTGCCGCGCGGTCCTTTCCGCGAAGGCGGTTGAAGATGGCGGCGTAGTCGAAGTTGAAGAGGCCCTTCGGCCTGACAAGCATGAGGACGATGAGAAGCAGGGAGTAGATCACCATCCTGTACTCGTCGACCGAGCGCAGGAATTCCGGGAGCAGCGTCAAGAGAATCGCGGCCAGGATGACACCCGGCGTGTTTCCCATCCCGCCCAGGATCACCATGACGACGATCTCGATGCTCTTCGTGAAGTCGAATCCGGTGGGCGTGATCGTGAGCTTGAAGTGCCCGTAGAGGCCCCCTGCGACCCCGGCGAAGAATGCTCCCACGACGAACGCGACAATCTTGTAGCGGGTCGTGTTGAGGCCGACCGCCTCCGAGGCGATCTCGTCGTCGTGGGTCGCGATGAACCCGCGCCCGTAGGTCGAGCGCACGAGGCACGCGACGACGTACACGGTCAGGGCTGCAAACGCGTACACCCAGAAGAAGGTCGTGTAGTTTGGGATCCCGTTCATGCCGAGCGCGCCGCCGAGGGCGTCGATGTTCTGGAAGATGACCCGGATGATCTCGCCGAAGCCCAGCGTGACAAGGGCCAGGTAGTCGCCCTTGAGCCTCAGGGACGGGATGCCGACGGCGAGGCCCGCGACCGCAGCGCACAGGCCTCCCGCAATGAGCGCGCAAAAGAAGAGGAGGCCCTGCTGCAGCGCCGTCCCGCCGGAATCGCCGAGGATGCGCGGCCCCCAAAGTACCGTTATCGCCGCCGAGAGGTAGGCCCCGACGGACATGAACCCGGCGTGCCCCAGCGAGAACTGGCCCGTGTAGCCGTTCACGAGGTTGAGCGACACGGCGAGGATGATGTTGATCCCGACCCCGGTCATGACGTCGAGGTAGTAGGGGTCGATCCGGTCGGAGAAGTACGAGACGCCGAAGGCCGCGATCACCGCAGCAATGAGGGCAATGAGGGGCTTCGGCATGGCTTCGGAGGGCTCAGACCTTCTCGGCGATATACCGGCCGAGAAGGCCGGCAGGTCGGAAGAGCAGGATCCCGATCAGGACGGCGAACGCTATCCCGTCCTTGTAGGTCGACCAGCGCGAGCCGTCGACGAAGGTCTCCGTCATCCCGAGGATGAGGGCGCCGAGGGCGGCCCCGGGGATGTTCCCGATACCGCCGAGGACGGCCGCGACGAAGGCCTTGAGCCCGGGCGCGACGCCCATCAGGGGATCGATAGAGGGGTAATTGAGCGCGTAGAGGACGCCGCCAGCCGCCGCGAGCGCCGAGCCGAGGCCGAAGGTGAATGAGATGACGACGTCGATGTTGACCCCGACCAGCTGCGCCGCCTTGGGATTCAGGGCGACGGCCCGCATCGCCATCCCGATCTTTGTCCGGTGCACCACGAGCTGGAGAGCGACCATGAGCGCGGCCGCGACCACGATCACGAGCACCTGGCTCGTCGAGATGATGAGGCCCCCGACCGCGATGGCCTTCGCCGGGAAGATCTGCGGAAAGGAGCGCGGCGTCGCGCCGAGGACCAGCTGGCCCGTGTACTCGAGGAAGAGCGAGACGCCGATCGCGGTGATGAGGACGTTGAGCGTGGGGCCGCCGCGGAGGGGCCGGTAGGCGAAGCGCTCGATCAGGATGCCGAGGACCGCGCAGCCCAGCATCGCCGCCGAGAGCGCGCAGAGGCCGCCCCACACGGTCCCCTCGGGAACGTGCTCCCCGACGAAGTACCCGATGAAGGCCCCGACCATGAAAACGTCCGAGTGGGCAAAGTTGATGAAGCGCAGGATTCCGTAGACCATCGTGTAACCGAGGGCGATCAGCGCGTAGATGGCCCCCAGCGAGAGGCCGTTGAGGAGCTGCTGGAGGAATTCCGTCATCAAGCAGCTGACACAGCGCCTAGGGTGCCACGCTCTGCACAAACTTGAATTTCCCGTCCTTGATCATGATGACGACCGCGGCCTTCGAGGCGTTGCGGTCCTTGTCCATGGTCGTCATCCCGGTGGCGCCGTCGTAGTCCTTGGTGGCGGCGAGGGCGTCCCGGATCGCCGGGCCCTCCGTCGAGCCCGCGCGTCGGATGGCGTCGATCATGACCCCGGCCGAGTCGTACCCCAGGGCCGCCATGGCGTCCGGGATTTCGCCCCAGCGGGCCTGGTAGCTGGCGACGAACGCCTTGCCCTTGGGCGTGTCCGCCTGCGGGGAAAAATGCGTCGAATAGTAGCAGCCCTCGACCGCGGCGCCGCCGATCTCGACAAGCTCAGGGGCCTCCCAGCCGTCGCCGCCGAAGAGAGGGATCGTGATCCCGAGCTCGCGCGCCTGCTTGCAGATGAGGGCCGCCTCCGTGTAGTAGCCGGAAACGTAGATTCCCTCCACCCCGGCGGCCTTGATGGCGGTCAGCTGCGCGTTGAAGTCCTTGTCGCCCTCCGTGTACTTCTGCTCGATTGCGACCTCGCCTCCGTCGCTCGTGAAACGCTCCCTGAAGTACTTCGAGAGGCCGACGCTGTAGGCGGAGGAGACCGACGTAATCAGGGCTACCCTGTGCATCTTCAGCGTTTCCTTCGCGAACTTTGCCATCACGGTACCCTGGAACGGGTCGATGAAGCAGACCCGGAAGATGTAGTTTCCAATCTGCGTCACGCGTGGGTTCGTGGAGGAGGGCGAGATCATCGGCACCTTGTAGGCCTGGCAGATCGGGGCGGCCTCGAGGGAGCGCATGGAGGCGACCTCGCCCAGGATCCCGACCACCTTGTCCCGGAAGATGAGCTTTTTCACTATCGTCGCCGACTCGCCCTGCTTCGACTGGTCGTCGTCGCTCACGAGCTCGATCTGCCGGCCGAGGACACCTCCCGCGGCGTTTGCCTGCTCGATGGCGAGGACAGTCCCCTTGTGCGACGACTGGCCGAAGGCGGCCTCCTTGCCTGTCAGGGACGCATATTCGCCGATCTTTATAGTTTCCTGGGAGAAGGCGGGAGCGGAAAGGGCCGCGAGGGCCGCAACCGCCGCCATCAGTGGGCGGAGAGGGCGAGGCATGTGTATTTGAGTGGCCGCAGACAAGGGCATGCAGGTGGGCTTTTCAACGGAATAGGCTATCTTATCGTCCTTCAGCCCGAAAACCCGGCCCTTTAGGGCCGGGAGGATGTCAATTGATTACTGGGCCCTGGCCTGCTTGCCTTGCCACGTTGAACACGTTCGACCGGCACCTCCTGCGCGAATGGCTTTCGATCCTGGGGCTCACGCTGGTCCTCATGTGCGGCCTCCTGCTCGTGCAGGTGATGTACAATGATTTCAGGGACCTGCGCGACGCTGGTGCGGGGGCGCGGGAACTCGCGACCTACCTCATTGTCACGATCCCGAGCTTCCTCGCGCTGACTCTGCCGATCGTGCTTCTCGCATCGACCCTCTTCGTCCTCGGCAAGCTCCACAAGAATAACGAGCTGACGGCCATGCGGGCCGCAGGCGTTGGGTTCGGCAGGCTCATGGCCCCGATCTGGGCGGTCGGGCTCCTCTGCTGCGGCGTCTCGTGGTGGCTGAACGCCTCCGTGGTGCCGAAGTCCGTCGAGCGGGCGAGGGTCATGATGGAGGGCCTCCAGTTTAGGAAGCAGGCGCAGTCGGCGCCTCTGGACCACATCGGGGCCGTCTACAGCGTCGGATTCAACAATCCGGACGGCCGGCGCATGTGGTTCGTGAATCGGTACAGCAAGTACACGACGACGGGCTACGGCGTCTACGTGTCCGAACTTGACGTCAGGCGCCGCGAGACGGGCCGCGTCGTCGCAAAGTCGGCGTGGTACGACACCAAGAGCGGCGGATGGGTGTTCCTGAACGGCCGCGAGATGGGCTTCGACCCCGACACGGGGGTCAACACGTCGTCGGCGCCCTTCGACAAGAAGGTCTTCCCCCAGTTCACCGAGGACCCGAGGCTCATGATGCTGATCGACCGCAGGCCGATCGACCTCTCGTTCACGGAGCTGCGCACTCTGATCGACTACCTCTCCCTTGAGAACAGCTCGAAGAGCGTCGCCTATTCCGTCCGCTACTACGGCCTCATCGCGGACATCTTGGTGCCCCTGATTGTGATCGCGATCGCGATCCCCTTCGCCGTCACCGGCGTCCGGGTGAACCCGGCCGTGGGCGTCTCGAAGTCGATCGGCCTCTTCATGCTCTATTACGCGTTTCTCCAGTGCGCGGCATTCTTGGCGACGCGCCGGCTGGTCGAACCGGAGGTGGCCGCGTGGCTGCCCAACATCGGGATGATCGGGCTCGCGGGCGTGCTCTTCTACAGGCTGAGGTAGGCTGCTACGCCCAATTGTAGTTGAAGCTGATGCTGATGCGCTCACCGGCCGCGCTGTTCTGCGCGACGCCGTGCCTGAGCCAGCTCTCGAAGAGGATCAGGTTGCCGGCGCGGGCGGGGTAGGTGACGTGGGTTAGATTCGAGGCGCGGGGCCGAGAAATCCGAGGTGGCGCTGCCATGAACTTGTCGAGGCGCGGGTCCTCGAACTTGATTCCCGGGCTGCCCGCGGGCGTGGCCACGTAGTACGTCCCGCTTACGAAGGAGAGCGGGTGCAGGTGCAGCGAATGCGCCGCCCTGGGCGGCATGATGTTGACCCAGCAGTCGGTCATGCGGATCTCCCGCCGGCGCAGGTCCATGTCGAGCGCCCGCGCGAAGAGCCGCACGTGGCGGGAGATCCGGCGCTCGAGGCGGGTGAAGGTGCTCGAGAAGCGGTGGAGCTCGTTGAGGGTCGCATAGCTCGTGTAGCCGCCCGGGTAGTTCTTGCGCGACCAGTCGCGGCCCGCGCGGTCGAAGTCGCGCAGCGCGCGGCATTCGCCGGCGAGGTCCTCGTTGAACCGGCCGGCCCCGGCCCTCAGCAGGGGCTCCGAGTAGATGAACGTTGGGAACCAGGCGCGGATCATGTAACTCCTCCCATCAGGCGCCTCATCCAGGGCACGAGGGCAAGCAAGGAAAGCGCGGCGGCCCCGGTCCACGCGGCCTCGACGAGGAAGAAGTGCCCGAGCGCGGCGGGATCCGTGGACGTGAAGCTCCCGGCGAGGATGCCGGCCACCTTGTTGCCCAGGGCGGCCGCGAGGAACCACACGCCGAGCATGAGTCCCTGGAGGTTGCCCGGGGAGAGCTTGGTCATGACGGAGAGGCCCACCGGGCTCAGGCACAGCTCCCCGACGGTCTGCAGGAGGAACATCCCGACGATCCACCAGGGGCTCACGAGGCCGTGCGCGGTCAGGCGCGCCGCCGGCACCATGAGCAGGAAGGAGAGGGCCGCGAAGCCGAGGCCGAGCGTGAACTTGAGCGGGCTCGACGGCTGGCCGGAGCCGAGCCTCACCCAGATCCACGCGAAGGCGGGCGCAAGCAGGAAGACAAAGGCCGAGTTTACCGACTGGAAATAGGACGCCGGGAACTGGCCGCCGCCGGGCAGTCTGCGGTCGGTCAGCATGTCGCCGAAGAGGGAAATCGTGGAGCCGGCCTGCTCGAAGATCGCCCAGAAGATCATCGCCGCCACGAAGAAGACCAGGATGGCCGCGATCCGCCTGGCCGTCACGCCGCCCCGGGAGCCGAACCACAGGATCGCCGCCACGGGGACCCCGATGTAGCCGAACCGGATCCACGCGAACTTCTCCGAGAGGTCGGAGAGGAGCACCAGGGCGAGCACGGCGGCGCTCGCGATGAGGACGCCCGACAGTATGAACCACGGGCGGACGGCCTGCGCGGGAGCGCGGCCCACGTGGGCCACGCTTGCCCGGCCGGCCACGTACTGTGCGAGCCCCAGCGTCATCCCCGCCCCGGCTGCTGCGAATCCCCAGTGCCAGCTGTGGGCGGCGTCGAATCCGTGGCCAGAGAGCCAGTCGCTGAACGCCGCGCTCTGCGCGAGGAAGCCGCACACGAGCGGGGCCATGAACGCCCCGAGGTTGATCCCGACGTAGAAGATGGAGAAGCCCGCGTCGCGGCGCACGTCCCCGGCCGTGTAGAGGGCGCCAACCATCGAGCTCACGTTCGGCTTGAGGAGGCCCGTTCCGAGTACGATGAGGATGAGCCCAGCGTAGAAGGTGCCGACGTTCGCGAGCGCCAGCGTGAAGTGGCCGAGCGCGATCACGACCCCCCCCATGAGCACGGAGCGCCGCGCGCCCAGAAAATTGTCGGCGATGAAGCCGCCTGGGATCGAGAGCAGGTAGCAGCTCATCGTGTAGGTGCCGTAGATGAACGCCGCCTTCTTGACTTCGAACCCGAGGCCGCCCGCGGCTGCGGGCGCGACCATGAAGAGGATGAGGAGCGAGCGCATGCCGTAGTAGCTGAACCTCTCCCACATCTCGGTGAAGAAGAGCGTCGTCAGGCCCCTCGGGTGGCCGCCGATCCCGCCGCGATCCGGCGCCGCCGGGGCGGTTGGGGCATTGGCTCCGTCCATTGCCGCCCATCGTGGCCGGGCGGGCCGGCGGGGCAAATCCCAAAACCTCAGCGCGAGAGGGCGCTCCGGGCCGCGTGGGAGAGCTGGGGCCTGCCCTCGGCAGAGGCCGCCTGCTCAAGGCGCAGGAGGAATTCGCGGCGCCTGGCCCCGGGAAGGCCGGAGGGCGCCCGCGCGGCCGACCAGAGGAAGCTCGCGAGCGCGTCGTCGCACCGGCCGAGGCGCAGGAGGACGAGCGCCCGGTCGTAGTCCGCCTGGTAGAAGCGGCCGTCCAGGCCGAGGGCCTCCTCGAAATGGTCGTTCGCCTCGCGGAACTCCCCCTCCCTGGCGAACTGCAGGGCGAGGCGGTCGTGGAGGACCGCGAGGTAGGGGACGGACGCGTACTCCGCGCCCAACCGGCGCTTGTCCGCTATGATCGCGGCAGCACGCTGGAAGCCCGGGCTCGCGGGGTGGTCCCTCAGGTACGAGTCGACGGCCTCCGGGGCCTCCCCCTCGTCGCCGCGCAGGAACTCCAGGATCAGGCGCCGGCTCCTGAAATCCTCGAGGAGGACGGGGTTTGAGAGGCCGCGCTCGACGTATGCGTGCTGCGCGGTGTCGCTCTCCCATATGTCGAGCTGGCGCCAGGTGAGCCATGCCATGCCCGCGACGACGGCGAGCGAGAGGGCGGCGGCGAACGCGCGCGCCCGACGCGCGGCAATGCCGGCGAGACCTGCGGCGAGGACCACGGCCATGATCACCCCGAGGAAGTAGCCGTAGCGGTCGCTCGCCATGTGGGGCTTCTCCGTGAGACCGAAGAAGGGCGCGGCCGCGGCGAGGTACCCGAACCAGACCACCGCGACCGCGGGGCGCGTCCGAAGCGCCGCGAGGGCGGCCGCGGACGCCGCGATGACCGCCGCCGCGCTCAGGAGGAAGGGCCAGTCCGCCGGCCTGAATTCGAACAGGGTGTCGTAGAGCGGGGAGAGATGGAAGGGCTCCCAGGGCCTCCAGACATAGTAGGCGGCAACGTAGGCGGACTGGGCGACCCGGCTGGCGAGGGGCATCTCGCGCATGCCGGGCACGGGGCCGAAGGCGTCGGAGGCGTAGCGGGCTGCCAGGTTGACCGTGAGCGCCGCCGCCAGCGGCACGAGGAAGACAATCTTCTCCACGAGGAGCCGGCGGAGCCTCCCGGGACGCCCGCGCGTCCAGAGCCAGTCCATGCCCACGACGAGGAAGGGAATCCCGAGGGCGAGGGGGTATGTGAAAAGGGAGGCCGCGTAGCCCGCGGCCGAAAGGCAAAGCCATGCCGCCCGGCGCCGTCCCTCGGCGGTGTAGGTCCGCAGGTACGCGAGGAGGCTCGCGAAGAGCAGGGCGCAGGCCTGGCCGTAGAGGTTGCCGGAGATCCAGGCCGTGGTCTCGACCCGCATCGGATGAAGGGCCCACCATCCGGACGCGATCGCCGCCGCCCCGACGTCCCAGGCCGTGAGCCCCCGCACCCGGCCCGAGGGGGAAAAGACCCGCAGGACGCCGAGGACGAGCGCGAACGCGAGCGCGACGTTCGCCGCATAGAGCGCGAGCGCCACGGCGTGGTAGGCCATGGGGTCGAGCCCCGCAAACTCGTAGGTTGCGCAGAAGTTGAGCCACCCAAGCGGGATGTACCGCCGGACATAGCTCCAGTCGGTGAACATCCAGTGGAGCTGCTGGGCGCCGAGCCCCCCCATGTGGGGGTTCAGGGCCACGTTCACGTCGTCATCGCGCAGGTAGAGGAACCCGAATCCGAGGGAGCGCAGGTTGAGCGCGAGGCCCGCGAGGACGAGGAGCGCAGAGCAAAGCCACGCCAGCCTGCGGGCTTCCGCGGAGGCGAAGAGGGCGGGACCTGGGGAGGGGCGGTGCAAGGTCCTACTGCTTGTGCTGGCTGAAGACCGCCCCGTCGTCGGGCCTGAGCGGCCTGAAGATGAGCGCCGATACGATCGTCATGAGCCCCATCGTGAGGAAGGTCCAGTGGATGCCGCCGACGAGGGCCGCGGGTCCCGGCCGGTGCTCGCCCCCGAGGAAGACCGCCGCCAGGAGCGACGAAACGGCGACTCCAAAGCTCATCGACATCTGCTGGACGGTGCTGGAGATGCTGCTCCCGGCGCTCGCGTCGGCGTCGGGCAGGTCGGCGAAGACGAGAGTGTTCATGGCCGTGTACTGCATCGACGAGACGAAACCCAGGGTGAATCCCATGAGGACGATCAGGGCCACGGGGATCCCGGGTGACACGGTCATGAAGAGGATCGTCAGCGCGCCGATGGCGAGCGTGTTGTAGACGAGGACGCTCCGGTAGCCGAACCGCGTCAGTATCCGCGGCATCAGCATCTTCAGGCTCATGGCCGCCAGCGGCTGGGGCATGATGAGGAGGCCCGACTGGACCGGCGTGTACCCGAGCCCGATCTGGTAGAGGAGCGGGAGAAGGAAGGGCATTCCCCCGACGCCGAGGCGGGTCGCAAAGCTTCCCGAGATCGCCGATCGGAAGGTGCGAACGCGGAAGAGCGCCAGCTTGAGGAGGGGGAACTGCTCGCGCAGGGCATGGAGCGCGTAGGCGAGGAGGAGCAGCAGGGAAAGGCAGAGCAGAAAGATGACGCTCTTCAGGTCGAGGCTGTGCTCGCCGAAAATCTCGAGCACGTAGGAGAGGAGCGCGATGCCCGAGCCGAAGAGCGCGAGGCCGACGAAGTCCAGGGGAACCCTCTCCTCGGAGCGGTAGTCGGGCATGTTGCGGAAGACGAGGTACATCCCCGCCAGGCCCACGGGGATGTTCACGAAGAAAATCATCCGCCAGTGCAGGTAGCCCACGATGAGGCCGCCGGCGAGCGGCCCGATGAGCGGCCCGATGAGCCCGGGCACGGCGACAAAGCTCATCGCGCGCACAAGGTCGGCCTTCGGGAAGGTCCTCACCATCGTGATCCGCCCCACGGGCATCATGAGCGCCCCGCCGCATCCCTGCAGGATCCTCGAGGCGACGAGCATCGGCATGTTGACGGAGAGCCCGCACATGAGGGAGCCGAATGTGAAGACCCCGATTGCCGTCATGAACACGAGGCGAGTGCCGAACCTGTCGGCGATCCAACCGCTGACGGGGATGAAGACCGCGAGGCTGATCGTGTAGCTCGTGAGAGCGGCCTTCATGCTGAGCGGGGCGACACCGAGCGCATCGGCGATCGTGGGAACCGCCGTATTGAGGATGGTCGTGTCGAGGGACTCCATGAAGAAGGCGACGGCGACGAGCCACGGCAGCATCCGCTTCACGTTGTCGGTCGGCAGGGGGGCGGTCATGGGAGCGCGTCGAGGAGAAGGATTCGCGCCCGGGTTGGCAACCCGGCTCGGGGTCCGCTCCGCGGGCCCGGCCGCACGCCCGGAAAAGCGCTTGCGTCGTCCCCCCGCCCGAGTGGAAACTATGGGGTGTCTGCCAACCGGGCGCGCACCGTGCACATCTGACTACATGGACGACGACGCTTCCAAGGAGAATCCGACGGCGGATTTCAACAAAATCGACCTGAGCCAACTCCAAGGCTTCAGCTTCGGTACCCAGTGGGCCAAGGACAAGGACGCCCCCGTGGACGGGCGGGAGCGCCAGGACCGGCCCCACCGCGACGACCGCGGGGGACCCCCGGGCGGCGCGCCAGACCGAAGGGACCGCCGGGCCTTCCGGAAGCCCGCGGGCGACGCACCGGCCGGCCCCTCCCGGGAGGCACCGGGCGACCGCGGTCCGCGCAGGGACGTGGGCGAGCGCCCCGGCGCCCCGCGCCGCGGCGGCCCCGCGCAGGAATGGCAGGACCGCGGCCCGTACGACAGCCCGTACTTCAACGCCGTGTTCTTCCCCGAGGACACGAGCTTCAATGCACTCGTGCGGACGATCCGCACGTCGGCCCGCACGATCGAGCTCTTCGAGATCGCGCGCACGGTCCTCGGCAAGCCCGAGCGCTTCGTGGTGGTCGTCTCCCGCAAGCCGCGCCCCATCGGGGCCCCGGAATCCGCGCCCGTCCCGATCCACGTCTCCGTCCCCGACGGCCTGCCCTTCGAGACCGAGGAGGCCGCGGTCGCCCATGTCGTTGGCGAGCACCTCGGCAACTTCTTCGACAGCGCGGAGGCGCAGGTCGACCCCCCGAAGGGAAACTACCTCATGATCAACAAGTGCGGGGTCACGGGCGAGCTTCTCGGCCCCCCGAATTACCACCTCTACAACCAGATGGTGCAGCAGCACCACGCTGCAAAGGTGGCGCGGATGCCCTTCGAGGCTTTCCGCGCGCGCATTGAGACGATCCGCGACCCGGAGGTCGTGAACCAGTGGCTTGAGAAGATGAAGAGGGTCACCCGCTACACCTGGAAGGGACCCGTCGCCGAGGGCCAGGCGGCGCCCTCCTTCGACAGCCTGGACGAGGCCCGCCAGCACCTGCTCTCGAATGCCCGGGAAAGCGTCGTCAAGCCCGTCGAGAACGCGCGGTTCCACGGCAAGGCCCTCGAGAAGATGCCGAGGGGCGAGATCCTCATGGCCATCGAGGGGGCCTATGAGCGCCAGCTGCGGTTCCCGCTCGACACGGCCAACCAGCTCCGGGGAAGGCTGCGGCGCGAGCACTTCACCATCTTCAAGAAGGGCTCCAAGGGCGTCTCCTACGTCTGCGCGGTCAAGCGCAAGTTCCGCGTCACCGGCCAGGTGTTCGGCGAGAGCATCGGCAGCCTCATCTCGTTCATCGAGGCCCACCCGCTCGTGAAGGCGGGCGAGCTGGCGTCCAAGTTCCTCGGGCTCTCCGCACCCGCGGACGGCGCCCCGGTCGCGCTGGACGTGCGCGACAGGATGGTCCGGATGCAGGGCGACCTCATCTGGCTCGTGCGAGAGGGCTACGTCACGGAATTCATAGACGGGGGGCTCTACGCGCCGCCGGCCATGGTCGAGGCGCGCAAGAAGGAGGTCGAGTCGGGGGATGTCGACCCGGAGAACTTTCCAGAGGTGCCTGCGCAGGGCGGTTCGCTCCCTGCGCACGAGGCCGCGTCCGCAGATGCGGGCGCCGAGCAGGTGGCTCCCCCAGTGGCCGTGGCGGAACAGCCGGCTCTCCCGCCGGCCGAGCCCTCGGTGGCCACCGAGCCTGCCTAGGCGCCAGGCGATCAGGTTGAGCGGAATCCCAGCCTAATCGCTTGGACTCCGGCCAGCGGGCGCATGCTCATAGCGGAAAATGGTCCACGGTCCCGAAAGAGTCTCGCCCGAATACGGTCCTTTCAACGTGACCATGAGGCCCTTCATCCCGGCTATCGGGTAGATGATCAACCGCAACCGGCGCGGGAGACCCTCCTCGATCTGCTCCGGAGTGGGCTTCAGGCCGGCATAGAGTCGATCCTGCACGCCGTACTCGAAATGGTAATAGCGATTTTCGGCAAGCAGGGTGGCCAGGGGATCCCACGGAAAATAGGCTTCGCCGGGCCGGGTGCGGGCGAATTCGAATGCGGCCTCGTTCGTATCCCAGCCCAGCGAGACGCCGAGGCTCGATCGCCACCGAGCCTCGCAGAACGCGCCGGCAAGAGTCGCTCCTGCAAGCACGACGACCATGGGTGCGTATCTCGCCGGCCGTTTGGCGGCCAGCGCAGTCACGCCGGCGGCGGCGGCGGCAATGAGGAAGTAATAGGAATGAACCGAGTTGATATCCGCGCCGATCTTCAAGCTGGCGAGCACACCGACTGGAAGCAGCAGGATTGCCGCGAGAAACAGAATGGGTGCCGATCGCCTTTCATCCGGTAGCGGGCTGGCGCGATTCCGGGCAACCCATGCCAACAGGCAGATTGCCCCGACAGGCAGCGCGTAAAGAATGAATGCCCCCATCCTTTTCCACGCCTCAGGCCAGCCTCCAACAAGGTGTTGCGAGGCAGGGACGACCCACATGTTGAAATACATATCGGTTGCGCCGAACAGGGTGACGAAGAGCAGTCCCATTCCCGCGGTCCAGATGACGAGCAAGCCCAAATACCTCGGGATCACTGCGCCACGGCCTGACATGAGGAGCCAGAGAATCTGCACAAGGCCCAAAGGCGCCGAGATCTGCTTTGACCAGAAAGCCGCCGCGGTAAGCGCCGCGGCCAATGAGAGCCTTCTCCGGCCGGGCCCGGGCCCGCAAAGCAGCATGCACGCGACGACGCCAAGACCCGCGGTCGCTGTATCCGCCGAGAGCACGGCCGTCATGTACCATGTCGGGTAAAAGAACAGAAGGGATCCAGCGGCGGCGACGCCGCACCATATGGCCAGCACCCGCTGTTCTAAGCCGGTCTCCGCAGAGAGGAGACAGGCCAAGAAGAGCGGCGCGACGAGCAGGACCAGATTGATGATCTCGGCCGTCTCGAGTGCGCCGCGGGGCGTCCTGGCCAGTGCAGCCGGCAGCCAGCAAAGGGCGGCGACCGGTCCATAGAGCCAGCCGTTGATTGGGCCGTGATCGGGCGGCGAATAGAGCGGAAACCCCCGCAAAATTCCCAGCGCAGGCGCCAGCCTGCATGCGCTCCACGCCCATTGGACGTTCATTTTGACCCAGGTGAACAGTGCAACCAGGGCAAGGACGCCGAAGGGAAGCGTCGTCGCTGCGGCGAAACTAAAGCCTCTTAGAGCCCTCTGTCTGGCGAGCCGCCACAGCCATCCGGTTGCCAGCAAGAGCACGAGGCAGACGGTCGCTAATACGGTCATTTTGGGTCGTCTCCGAGAGGCGGCTCACAAAAGTTTGGCGCATGATGTACCCCGCGTACAATCTCCCATTTTGTGAAACAGATGCGCGATGAAGGGCGCTTCACCCTTCTCGCTGGCCGGCCCAGCGCCTCCCGAGGCGGTTGCGCGGGAGAGCTAGCGCAGGCGGATCGTGTGGCGCCCGTCGGCCCCGATGTCGAAGTCGAGGTGCATCGCGTCCTCTGAGATCCAGCCGGGGAGGCGCTCCGGCCACTCCACCGCCAGGCACCACGGGCTGACGAGGAACTCCTCGAGCATGAGCGCCGCTGCCTCCTCCGCGGACTCGAGCCGGTAGGCGTCTAGGTGCGCGAGCATGCGCTGCGGGCCCTGGTGGAGCGAGTAGATGATGAAGGTCGGGCTTGTCACGGGCTCGGTTATCCCGAGGCCCAGCGCGAGGCCCTGGACCCACGTCGTCTTTCCGGCGCCCAAGTCGCCGTGGAGCGCGACCGTGGCGTCGGCCGGGAGCGCCACGGCCCACTCGGCGGCGAGCTTCCGGGTTTCCTCGGCGGTCGCCGTGGCGACCCCGGTGCGCAGCCTATCGGTGATGCTCGTAGCCACGGTAGTCCCCGAGCTCGACGGCGCCGGGCGGGACCGCCCCGGCCCGCACGAACCTCCCGATGCAGGTGAGGCGCGTGCGCGGAAACGCGCGGCGCCACGCCCCCTCGAGGGCGGCACGCGCGGCGCGAGAGGCGACGGTGAAGGCGAGTTCGTAGTCCTCCCCGTCGCAGAGGACCTCGCGCGTCGTCGATCCCGCGCGCCGCGGGAGCATGCCCGCGTAGACGGCGGCCGAAGAGCCGGCCGGCGCGAGGCTGCGAAGGTCCTTCGCCAGGCCGTCGCTCACGTCCAGCATCGCGCGGACCGAACCGCGGCGGGCGAGCCACTCGCCCTCGGCCAGCCGCGGCTCAAAGCTGAGGTGGTGCCCCGTCGTCAGGCTGCGGCCCAGGGATCCCGTCACGTATATCCAGTCTCCCACGCGCGATCCCGAGCGGGTGAGGACCCGGCCGGTCACCTGCCCGGCGAGGGTGAGCGTCGCGACAAACGAGCCGTCGAGGCGCGTCACGTCGCCCCCTACGATCGCGACCCCGTGGCGCCGGGCCTCCCGGGCGATTCCCCTGTAGAAGCCGGCGAGCCAGCCTACGGAGACCCGGCCGTCCAGGGCCAATGCGACGACGGCCGCCCGGGGGCGGCCGCCCATCGCTGCGATGTCGCTCAGGTTGCGCTTCATGAGCTTCGCGCCGACGTCGCGCGGCGCTGTCCCGTCCGCGAAATGCACGCCGCGCACGACCGCGTCCACCGTGAGGAGCGCCCGGCCCCGGGAGGGCCGCAGGACCGCGCAGTCGTCGCCGATCCCCGCGGGCGGCGCCGGCGTGGCGCGCCCGAGCCAGCCCCGGATGCGCCGGATGAGCCCCTCCTCGCCGAGCGAGGATACTGAGCCCTTCACGGTCCCGGAAAAGAGACGGACGGCGCTCATGAGCCGAAGCCAGCGATCACGAGGACGATCATGTTCAGGTTGAAGAGCGCGTGGGCGACGATGGGGGTCACGATCGAGCCGGTCCGCTCGTAGGCGATGCAGAATGTGGCCGCAAGGACGATCAGGGGAAGGAGGCTCGCAAGGCCCCCCATGTGGTCGGACCACTGGACATGGAGGGCCCCGAAGAGGACCGAGGTGGATGCGATCGCGACCCAGCGCGGCATCCGCGTCCGAAGGTACCTGAAGAGGCCGCCCCTGAAGAGGACCTCCTCGGCGGCGGGGACAAGGAGGGTCGCCACCAGCAGGAACAGGACCTTGAGCACGGCCGATTGCGTGTTCTCGAGGATGCCGACCAGCTCCTGCTTCTCGTCGGGCAGGCCCATGCGGGTCAGGAATTCGCCCCAGCCGTAGTTGACGGCCGTCACGAACGGCATCGCGGCAAGGAAGGTGAAGAGTCCGCCCGCGAGGCCACGGGCGATCGTCGGCCGGCCGGCCGCCTCCGGTCCCGGGCGGCCGTAGACCGCGTGGAAGCCCAGCATGCCGCAGAGGAATCCGCCCTCCATAGCGGCCGAGGCCGCCACGACCGAGGCGTCCGAGCTGAGGTGGACCCTGTGGAGGATGGCCCCTGCGATCGCGTTGACGAGCGTCGCCCCCATGAGGCCGAAGCAGAGGAAGAGCGCAAACTCGGCGCCGGGTATCCGCCACTCCGGCAGGAGCGCCTTCGGCAGGGCCCGCCCCCTGCGGCTGAAGACCAGCCACAGGAAGAGCGCCAGGCCCGCGGCGTGGAGCGCGATCTCAACGACGACGATCGCTACCTGGATCCCCGTCATCTCGTCGGTCTGGGTCACGACGCCGCGAGGGGAAACACGATTTTCCCGTCGACGATCGTGTTCCTGACCCGGCCCCGCAGCGTCCGCCCGTTCCAGGGCGAATTGCTCGACTTGCTCTGGCCGGCCTTCGCGTCGTAGGTCCATTCCTCGGCGGGGTCGAATACGCAGATGTCCGCGGCGGCCCCCGCCTCGAGCGTGCCGGCCGCAAGGCCGAGCAGGCGGGCGGGCCTGCGGGTCATGAGATCGATCGCGTGGGAGAGCCTGAAGCGGCTTTTCGCCACCAGCACGTCGAGCACGACCGCGAGGGCCGTCTCGAGGCCGATGACGCCGTTCGGCGCGTAGTCGAACTCCTTGTCCTTCTCGTAGTCCGTGTGCGGGGCGTGGTCGGTGGCGATGCAGTCGATCGTGCCGTCCCTGAGGCCGGCGATGACAGCCTTCCTGTCCGCCTCGGTGCGCAGGGGCGGGTTCATCTTGAAATTGGTGTCGTAGGTCGAGAGCGACTTGTCGGTAAGTGCGATGTGGTGGGGCGACGCCTCGCCGGTCACCCTGACCCCGCTCGCCTTCGCCTGGCGCAGGAGCTCGACCGAGCGGGCCGAGGAGATGTGCTGCATGTGGATGTGGGCGCCCGTGTAGAAGGAGAGGATGATGTTCCGCGAGACGATCAGGTCCTCGGCGGCGTTGGGCCATCCGCGCAGGCCGAGTCGGATCGACTCATCGCCCTCGTTCATGACCGCCTCCTCCGTCATCGACTGGTCCTGGCAGTGGTCCATGACCGTGAGGTCGAACATCTTTGCGTACTCGGCGGCCCTGCGCATGAGCTCGTTCGACTGGACGCAGTCGCCGTCGTCGGTGATCGCGACGACGCCGGCCCGCTTGAGCGAGCCTATGGGGGCAAGGGTCGCCCCCTTCATGCCGATCGTGATGCACCCGGTCGGCAGCACCTTGACGACCGCCCCCCGGCGCACGGCGTCGAGGATCAATTGGATCGTGCCGGCATTGTCCGCCGGCGGCGTCGTGTTCGGCATGCACACGACCGTCGTGAAGCCGCCGGCGGCGGCCGCCCGCGAGCCCGTGGCTATCGTCTCCTTGTGCGCCTGACCGGGCTCCCGGAAATGGACGTGGATGTCGACGAGGCCCGGTGCGGCGACGAGCCCGCGCCCGTCGATCGTCTTTGCCCGCTTCTTCTCCGCCGCGGAAAGGGACGGCGCAATCCGGCCGTCGCGCACGAAGACATCCCCGGCCGAGTCGCGCTTGGAGGCGGGATCGATGACGCGCGCGTTCCTTATCCAGAGTGTGGCCATGGGTGCGGTCTATTCCGTCGACGAGATCACGGTCTCGGGCTGGTTGCCCGCGCACAGGTAGAGGACCGCCATGCGGATCGCTATCCCGTTGGAGACCTGCTCCAGGATCACGCTGCGCTCCCCGTCCGCCAGCTCGCTGTCGATCTCGACGCCGCGGTTGATGGGGCCGGGGTGCATGATGATGGCCCTCGGGTTGAGCCAGGAGGCCCGGGTCTTGTTGAGGCCGAACATGCCCGTGTATTCCCCGATCGAGGGGAAGTGCTGGTGGCCCTGGCGCTCGTGCTGTATCCGTAGGAGCATGACGACCTCCGCGTCGGCAAGGGCCGACTTGAGGTCGTGCGAGACCTTTGCGCCGAGCGCCGTGAAGCCCTGCGGCACGAGGGTGGAGGGGCCGACCAGCGTCACGGCGGCCCCCATCTTCGTCAGGGCGTGGATGTTCGAGCGCGCCACCCTGCTGAAGAGGATGTCGCCCAGGATCGCGACCTTGCGGCCCTTGAGCGAGCCCAGGTGCTCCTTCATCGTGAACGTGTCGAGGAGCCCCTGCGTCGGGTGCTCGTGCGCGCCGTCGCCCGCGTTGATGACCGGGATGTCGAGGATCTTGCTGAGGTAGTAGGGGGAGCCGGCCGCGGCGTGCCGGATGACGATCATGTCGGCGTTGAGCGCCTGGATGTTCTCGGCCGTGTCCCGGAGGGTCTCGCCCTTCGCCGTCGACGAGCTCGCGGCGTCGAAGGCGATCACGTCAGCGCTCAGCCTCTTGGCGGCCATGTCGAAGGCCATGCGGGTGCGCGTGCTCGGCTCGAGGAAGAGATTGACGATCGTCTTTCCCCGCAGGACGGGGACCTTCTTCACGTTCCTGTGGAGGATCTTCTTGAAGGCCGACGCCGTCGCGTGGACCTGCTCAATCTCGGCAAGGCTCAATTCCTCTATCGTAAGGAGGTGCCGGCGGGTCCAGGTCATCGGGACAGCGCGGCTTTCTGCACCCTGGCGCGCGCCCGGATCTCGATCCTGTCGTCCGCGGCATCCTCGCCCAGTCTCACGAGGACGTCCTCGCCCTCGCGCGCCGCGATCGTGGTGCCGGAGAAGTCTGCGGCGACCGGCAGCCGGCGGCCCCCGCGGTCGACGAGGACGGCGAGCTCGACCTTCGCGGGGCGCCCGTGGTCGAAGAGTTCGTCCAGCGCGGCCTTCACCGTGCGCCCAGTGAAGAGCACGTCGTCCACCAGGATGACCGCCGCCCCGTTGACGTCGCCGGGCAGGAGGGTCGCGGCGAACTCCTTCGGGATCGGGTGCCTTCCCAAGTCATCCCTGTGGAACGAGATGTCGAGGTCGCCTATCCGCTTTATCCCGAGGATGGCACCCAGGCGGCGCGCAAGCGGGATGCCGCCGTTGGCGATCCCGAGCAAGAGGAGTCCGCTCGTGTCCGGGTGCCGGCCCCGAATGGCCTCGGCAAGCCGCCCTATGGCGGCGTGAACCTCCCGGGATCCGATGGTCTTGGGCGGGGCCATTGGCGCCAAGTACTGCATGCCCGTCGAGGCCCGGTAAAGGAAAATGGGACTTAGGGCGGCTTTAGCAGCCACTCGGCCAGATCCGCGTCCTCGGCGATGCGCCGGCCCGACTGGTACTCGGCCGAGAGCAGCCTCTCGTATCCCGGCTCGGCGAACCTGCGGCAGTGGAGCAGGACCCGGGCTCGCTGGCCGGGCGCGCGCACGAGGCGTCCGAGGGCCTGGTTGACCTTCTGCATGCCCGGGATGCGGTACACCCGCTCGAAGGCCGCCTCGCGGCCCAGGTGCCCGAGTTCGGCGAGCCTGGCCCGCTGGACGGGATTTACCTCCGGGAGCGCGGGTCCGACGACCATGGCGAGCGACACGCGCCCCCCGAGGAGGTCGATCCCCTCGGCGAAGCCCGAGCCGAGGACGAGGAAGAGGGCGAGGCCCTCCTCGAGCGCCCCCTCGATCCATGCGCTCTTCTCGGCGAGTTCGCCGCGCCTCGGCTGGAGCGCCGCCGCCCCGTACTCCGCCGCGAGGGACTCCGCGTACGCGAAGCTTGGAAAGAAGACCGCGATGGGCTTGGAGGGCCCGGCGGCGCGGTGGAGGGCCGAGATGGACGCGGCCGTCGTCTCGATGTGCCTTTGGCGGTGCTGGAAGCTGGTGTCGACCCGGAGGTCGACGGCGACATCGTAGGCCCCGTCCCTCCAGGGCGTCGGGGCCCGCACGACCGCGAGGGGTTCCAGTCCGCAGGCTTCGGCGAAGCGGTCGGGGGGCCCCGGCGTGGCCGTCGCCAGCACGACCCCCCCGAATTCCCGGAGGGCCGCGCCCACCGCGGGCGCCGCGTCGAGGCAGGTGAGGGCGAGGACGCCGTCCTGGGGGCACCACCAGAGCCTCGGGAGCTCGACCGACTCCAGCTGCAGGACGACTGACGGGATCCGCCAGATGAGACCGCAGACGTGGGGGCCGAGCGCCACGGGGTCCATCGGCTGGTCCGCAACGCCCTCGGCGAGGCCCGTGAGATGCCCGAGGGCATCGAGCCGGTCCGGGTCCGGCAGGCCTCCCGAGCGGCGCATGGACTCGAGGAAGCGGGCCCAGGCCTCCCATTTGCCGAGCCACGCGCCTGAGGCCCCGCACGAGCGAAGGGCGTCGCACACGGCGAGCGCGTCGCCCGCGTTGAAGGTGTGCGAGTGCGCGTCGGCCGCCCTCGAGGGAAGGTTGTGGGCCTCGTCCACCAGGATGAGCGTGCGCGCCGGCTCGAAGCCCGGCCGCTCATAGAAGAGCCCGCTGCTGTCGGGGGAGAAGACGTAGTTATAGTCGCCTATCCAGACATCGTTGAAGGCGAGCGCGGCCCGGGTGATCTCGTAGGGGCAGATCCTCGCCTGGGCGCCCGCGGAGCGGAGGGACGCGAGGTCCCGGGGCTGGCCGTCAATGAGGTAGAAGCGCGAGAGGCCGCTCGCGGGCCAGCGCCTGTCGGCGCCGTCCAGGTAGGAGCAGGCCTCGCGCACGCACTGGAAGACCGTGTTGACGCAATGCTCCGCCTTGTTTCGCACGTGCCAGGCCGCGACCGGCGCACCCGCGCCGATGTCGGGGCCCGGGGCGGTCATCGACCGCAGCGTCTCGACCACGTGGAGCTGGCCCGTCGACTTGCCCGTCAGGTAGAGCACACGGTCGAAGTTGCCGTCTCTCAGCTCGCCGAGCGCGCATTCAAGGAGGACCCCCGTCTTCCCAAAACCCGTCGGCGCCTCGAGGAGGACCGCGGCCCGCCCGGCCCGGACGGCTCCCGTCAACTGGCCGGATGCCGCCTCCTGGCCGCTGCGAAGGGCCGCGAAGGCAGGGCGGAACTTCAGGGATCTAAGCCGCTCGCGCCCGCGCAGGCGCAGATCCAGGAATTCGGCGACGCGGTCCAGCTGGAGCTCAAGAGTTCGCCCGTCGGCGGGGGAGAGGGCGACCGTCTGCGCGAGGCCGGTGTCGGACTCGACGAACACGAGTTCGCCCGCCTCCCCTGAGCCGCGGAGCGCGGCGTAGGCCGCGAGCTGCACAAAGTATCCGGGGTAGTCCGAGCGAAGGACCGCCTCGTCCACGGGGAGCGCGCGCGCCACGGTCTTAATCTCGCGGATGACGGAGCGTCCGCCGAGGAGGACGACCTGGTCGATCCTGCCGGCGAGGGCGACGGTCCAGCCCCTGCGCGCGATTTCGCCGCTGACCGGGACCTCGAACTCCGCGGCGGCCCCCTCCGAGAGCACCTGCTCGCGCAGCTCCCCGTGCCAGCGCGTCCCCAGCTGGGCGCGCCAGAGACCCCCGGCACCGGACGACGCGGGCTTCGGCCCAAGCGAGAAGTCCGACAGGTCGCCCACGCTCAGCTGAGCGCGGCGCCGGTCCAGGTCGAAGTTCATTTGATGATGATCTCGGTGTTCGCCCCGAGGTAGGCCTCCAGGCTGCGCCGGATCCGCTCCACGTCGCCCGCCGAGGTCTCCTGCTCGTCGAGCTTGCGACCCAGCGCGGCCGTCGCGACTGCGCGGTCGGCGGCGGAGAGCGAGGGAAGCCATTCCTGCTTCACCGGGTAGCCCTCGTCGCGGGCAAAGAGGTAGAGGCTCTTCAGGTAGACGACGTCCGGCCGGCCGGCCGCCCCGAAGGCGTCGAACGCGGTCCGCAGGAGACGCCCCACGTTGGCCCGGCTCTCCTCGTGGACATTGTTTCGCTTGATCACTGACGCGAGCGCCGAGGCGAAGCGGAGCGCGTCGTAGCTTCTCCCGATCGATGCCCGCCGCGTGACGATCCTCGCCTCCCGGAAGAACCAGGTCCGTCCCTGGTTCGAGGACTCGAGCGACACCGAGATCTCGTCAAAGAGGTCGGGCGCAACGTGATTCGACGAGGGCTTCCTCGGGATGCGCTGCAGGGCCAGCAGGTTGCCGTGCTCCGCGGAGAAGAGCCCGAAGGTCTGGAACGCGTCCGAGGGCGGGCGCCTCTCGATCACGAACGCCTCGGTCGTGAGGGTCTGTCCGGGCACCGGCTTCGGCTCCGCTGGGTCAGACGTCGCTCCCCTTGAACTCGTCGGTCGACGGCCACGGCGGCACCACGGCGCCGCCGGAGATGATCATCTTCATCCCCTCGCCGACAGTCATGTCCAGCTCGACCGCGTCGCCCCTGGGAAGCATGAGGAGGAACCCGCTCGTCGGGTTGGGCGTCGTCGGCACGAAGACCGTCAGGACCTCGTCCTTCGTCTTCGTCTGCGCCTCGCCCTGGACCGTGTTCGTGAGGAAGCCGATCGTCCAGCAGCCCCTCCTCGGGAACTCCACGAGGAGCACCTTGTTGAAGATGTGCCGGTTCTGCGAGCCGAAGGTGTTCACGATCTGGCGGACCGTGTTGTAGACGGGGCTCACGCCGGGGATGCTCTGCATGAAGCGGTGGCCGATGCTGAAGAAGAACTTCCCGAAGACGTAGCGCGACACGTAGCCGAGGAGCGTCACGAGGACGACGACGATGAGCGTCGCAAGGAAGTCCCAGAGGGCCTCCAGGCTCGGCCGCTCGCGGAGGGACTCCGGCACGAACGCGAAGAATACGGGCCTGAAGGTCCCGCCGACAAAGACCACGATCCTGCTGAAGACCCAGATCGTGAGCGCGAGGGGCGCCACGAGGATCACGCCCGAGAAGAACGCGTTTCGGAGCTCCTCGCTGCGCGGTACGGGAGGTGTTGGGTCAGGCATGTCCGGCTGGGTGAATCCCCGCCAGTCGAACGCCGCCGGGGCGATTACGCCAGCTTGAACGGGGGCACCGCCCGAGACAGCGCGAGGAGCCGCATGGCGCGGCGCTCGGCCCCGCGCATGCTGCGCCGGGCTCCGGGCTCCCGGTCGTCGTAGCCTGCCAGGTGAAGCCAGCCGTGGACCAGGTAGAGCGTCATCTCCCTGGAAAACGCCGCCCGGGCCCTCCCGGCCCTGCGCGCGGCGGCGTCCACGGAGACGCAGATCTCGCCCGCCATCCCGTGCGCGGGGTCGCCCCCGAAGGTGATCACGTCGGTCACGGACGCGTCCGAGAGGTAACGGTCGTGGAGGCCGGCCAGGGAGGCGTCCGTGAGGAAGGCGACCGAGAGCTCGCCCTGCGGGCACCCGCCCCGGAAGGAGCGGGCCGCCCCGTCGAGGAGCGCGATCGCGGAAGCGACCGACCTCCGACCGACCCGGAGCCGGGGGTGGCGGATAGCGACGTCGAGCGGCCGCCCGGCCATGCTCAGGCCTTGGCTTCGCTCGGCGGCTCCGCCGCCGACGAGTAGGCGACCCTCGAGTGCAGCATGTTCAGGAGCGTGAACGTGAAGCTGTTCTTGATCTTCGCCAGGTCCTCGAACGTGAGCGGGGCCTCGTCCAGCTGGCCGTCGGCGACGCGCTCGGTGATCAGCCGGTCGATGCGCGAGGCGAGCTTTTCGGCCGTTATGGTGCGCACGGAGCGCGTCACGGCCTCGACCCCGTCCGCCACGGAGACGACCGCGCTCTCCTTGAACTGGGGCTTGGGCCCGTCGTAGCGGAACGGGGCGACGGGCACCGTGGGGGGCTCGACACCCGGGAACGGCGACTGCGACATGGCGAGCGCCCGCTCGTAGAAGAATTTGACGAGCGTCGTGCCGTGGTGCTGGCGGATCACGTCGATGACGGCGCGCGGCAGGTTGTGCCTTGCCGCGAGCTCCACGCCGTCCGTCACGTGCTTCTTTATGATCTCGGCCGAGATGGTCGGGTCCTTCTCGCTGTGGGGGTCGCTCGCGTCGCGCAGGTTCTCCGTGAAGTACGCGGGGTTCGTCGACTTGCCTATATCGTGGAAGAGGGCGCAGGCCCGCGCGAGGAGGGGATTGGCGCCGATCGCGTTGCACGCGTTCTCGGCAAGCTGGGCCACGACGAGCGAATGGTGGTACGTGCCCGGGGCCTCCAGCTGCATCCGGCGCAGGAGCGGGTGGTTGAAGTCGGTGAGCTCAAGGAGCGTGATGTCGGTCGTCCGCTTGAAGAGCGCCTCGAGCACGGGGAGAAGCCCGACGACCGCGACGCCGGTCAGGAGCCCCGTGAGGAGCCCGGCCGCCATCTGCCAGCCGATCGTCTCGTAGGGGGTCTGCTGGGCGACGCCGATCAGCGCGGCGAACGCGGCGACCGTGAGCCCGCCCATGCCGGCCGCCCTGACGACCCTCCCGCGCCGGCGGGCGTCGCGGCAGCCGTAGATGGCCACCATCGAGGCGAGGAAGGTGAGGACAAGGAGGTCCAGGCGGTTGCCGTAGATGACGCCCGAGAAGATCGAGATGAGGAGCGCCATGAAGATGGCGGAACCGGCGTCGATCAGGATCGCGACGATGAGGGGCGCGAGCGCGGTCGGCGCCAGGTAGGGCAGGGCGGAGGCCCACGTCGAATCACGGACGAAGAGCTCGGCCCCCCCCACGGAATAGACGAGACGGACGAGCCCCAGGTTGAAGATGACGACGAGGGCGAGAAGCCCGAGGCGCACGTTGCTGGCGAGGGTCTCCGGGTCCTCGATCCGGACGTAGATGATGGACGCGAGCACCATCGCGAGGACGAGGAGCACCCGGCCGAAGAGCTCGAGGCCGTTCGTCACCCCCGCGGCGCTCCCCTCGGCCGCGGCCTTCCTGTAGGCGGTCGCCATCTCGTACTGCTCCTGGGTCACGCGGTCGCCGGCCTCGACGATGGTCTGGCCGGGCGCCACGCCGACGACGACGGGCCTCAGGCTCTTCGTGACCTCGGCCGCGCGGGCCGCAGCCGCGTCGTGGTCAAAGGCGAGGTTCGACTGGACGCCGCCCCTGAAGAGGCGGAAGAGGGCGCTCACCGCCGGCCTCGGGACCCCCTCCGCGGCCAGGCTCACCCTGAGGAAGGTGAGTGCGTCCTCCATCGACTGGACCGGGCGCGAGGCGGCCCCGCCGGCCGGCCGCTGGATCTCGTACATCGTGACCGAATCCGGCGCGCCCTCCTGCTGCGAGACGTCGTGGATTCCCTGGCTGTAGATCTGCTGGAGGGCGCCGAAGCCGTTCTCGAACATCGCGGTGCGGGCGCTCGCGTCCCCGGCGTCGAGCAGGGCCTCCAGGTCGTCGGCGCTCGTCTCGTAGGGCCCCCGCGAGTTGAAGTCGTCTGTGATCGCCTGGAGCGCGGCGCGGCGGTCGAAGAAGAGGGTCGACGGGTCGGGGTGGGCCGCCTCGAAGGCCCCGAGGCTCGCGAGGAGGAGCCGGGCGGCGCCCTCGAACCTCTGGAGCGGCGCCATGTCGAGGCGGTAGATGGGCGGAAGGCTGTTCAGGCGCTGCTCGCGCTGGGCCTCGGTCTTCGCGGTGCTCACGTAGGTGAACGGGACCCCCGCCACGATCCGCACCGGCGCTATCTGGTCCGGGAGGACGGGCAGCTCGAGGACCCGCATGCCGGCCGAGCTCACGAGGACGATCGCGGCCACCGTGACGACGAAGATGAGGCCGGCGACGAGGCGGCTCCGGTCGAGGAACTCCCTGAAGCCGGAACCCGGGGCCGACTTCGCGTCGCCCTTGCGCGCCCCCCCGAGGCCGCCCACGAGGAGCCTGAGCTGGTTGCGGACGCTCATGGCGCGCGCCCCTGGCCCCCGGCCTCCGGGTTCTTGTAGCGCTCGTAGTCCTCTATGATCCGCTGGACGAGCGGGTGGCGGACGACGTCGGCCGAGGAGAAGTGGTGGAAGACGACGCCGGGCGTGTCCTTCAGGATGTGGCGCACCTCGAGGAGGCCCGACTGCTTGGAGCGCGGCAGGTCGATCTGGGTCACGTCGCCCGTCACCACCATCCTCGAGTCCTCGCCGAGGCGCGTCAGGAACATCATCATCTGCTCGGGCGTCGTGTTCTGGGCCTCGTCGAGGATCACGAACGCGTGGGAAAGCGTGCGGCCGCGCATGTACGCGAGGGGCGCGATCTCGATGATCCCCTTCTCGGTCAGCTTCACGACCTCCTCGGGGTCGAGCATGTCGTGCAGGGCGTCGTAGATGGGGCGCAGGTAGGGCAGGATCTTCTCGCGCAGGTCGCCGGGAAGGAACCCGAGCGCCTCGCCGGCCTCGACGGCGGGGCGCGTCAGCACGATCCGCTGCACCTCGTGGTTGAGGAGCGCCGAGACCGCCGCCGCCATCGCCAGGTAGGTCTTGCCCGTCCCGGCCGGCCCTATCCCGAACACGATCGCCTCCTTGAGGACCGACTGGAGGTATTCCTTCTGGCCGATCGTCTTCGGGACCACGCTCCTGCGGTTCGTGGCGATGACGAGCGGCTCGTCGAGGAGCGCCCGCCAGCGCCCGGCCTCTCCCTTGGCGAACGAGTCCACGACCCTGGCGAAGTCGGGGGTGCGGATGGTCATGCCCTGGCTGCGGGCGGCGTTGAGGAACGCGAAGAACTCCTCGGCGAGCGCGAGCGGCTCCATGGGCGCCTCGATCTTCAACCAGTCCTCGCGCGTCACCAGCTTCACGCCGAGCGCGCGCTCCGCGTGGGCCAGGTTCTCCTCCTTGCCCGCGTAGAGCTGGCTCAGGTGCCTCGGGCTCTGGAAATGAAGGGTCTTGGCTGGCACGGCGGTTGCGGTCAGGCGAGCGGGGCCACCTGCGGCACGGCGGCCGCCAGCCGCTCCCATGTCGCGTCGAGCGACTGGGGCAGCACGCGGGTCTGGCCGATGGCCGGCATGAAGTTGTTGTCGCCGTTCCAGCGGGGCACGATGTGGGCGTGGAGGTGGGCGATGCTGCCACCGGCGGCCGACCCCAGGTTGTAGCCGATGTTGACGCCGTCGGGCTTCATGGCCGCCGAGAGGAGGCGCCTCGCGTAGACGATCTCCTCCATGAGGTCCGCCCTCTCCCCCCTCGGGAGCTCCTCGGGCTCGATGACCTCCCGGAAGGGCACCGCAAGCAGGTGGCCCGGGTTGTAGGGGAATCGGTTCAAGACCAGGTACGAATAGGCGGATCGGTGCACGATCAGTGCCGTGCGATCGTCACCCATGGCCGGGAGCTCCGTGAACGGCCGCTTCATCGTTGCCGGGTAGCGCGGCGCCTCAATGTAATCCATGCGCCAGTAGGCGTGAAGCTGCTGCATCGGTAAGGGCCATCCAACTGATCAGAGAGGCAAGGCAAAGTCAAAGACTTGCCTAACCTGCAAACGGATGTATGTGCTGTACGGCTCATGCCAGCAGCCAACCCCTCCCGTAGAGTAGCCGTCACTGGACTCGGAGCCGTCACGCCCGTGGGGCTCTCGGTTCGCCAGACCTGGGCCTCGCTCACGGCTGGAAAGAGTGGAATTGGACCCATAACACGCTTCGATGCAACGGGATGCACTGCAAGGATTGCCGGGGAAGTGAGGGGCTACGACCCCACGGCGGCCACGGGCTCGCCCGTCTACCCGCGCGGCCGGGGCAAGGATCCCGTGGAGGCGCCGCTCACGCCGAAGGATGTTCGTAAACTAGGGCGCTTCACGCACTTGGGGCTGGGCGCCGGCCTTGAGGCATATGTCGACTCCGGGCTCGACCTCGTCCGGGAATCGCTCCGGCCCGAGAGGGTCGGGGTCAATCTCGGCGTCGGCCTGGGAGGGCTTCCGGAGATTGTGGCCACCCACGAGGCCTGGAGGGTGGGCGGCTTCCGCAAGATATCGCCCTTCTTCATCCTCCAGGCGGCTCCCAACATCCTCGCCGGGCAATTGGCCATCCTGCTCGACCTGCGCGGGCCCAACATGAGCATCGCCTCCGCGTGCGCCACGAGCGGGCACACGCTCGGCGAATCGGCCCGGGCGATCCAGAGGGGTGACGCCGATGTCATGATCGCGGGCGGCTCCGAGGCGGTGATCACGCAGGTGGCCGTCGGGGCTTTCGCCCAGATGAAGGCCCTCTCGACGCGCAACGACGCGCCGGAGAAGGCCTCGAGGCCCTACGACGCGGACCGCGACGGGTTCGTGATAGGGGAGGGGGCGGTCGTCTTTGTGCTCGAGGAAATGGAGCACGCCAGAAGGAGGGGAGCCCGGATCTACGCCGAGCTCCTTGGCTACGGCGCGACCGCCGACGCCTACCACCTCTCGGCCCTGGCGCCGGAGGCGGAGGGTTCGCGCAGGTCAATGCAGCTTTCCCTCGCGGACGGGTCGGTTTCGCCGGAGCAGGTCGGCTATGTCTCGGCGCACGCGACCTCGACACCGGGGGGCGACGGCGAGGAGGCGGCCGCGATCGCCGCGGTCTTCGGTTCCGGGAACAAGGCGCTCAGCGTGAGCGCGGTGAAATCGATGACAGGGCACCTCTTGGGAGCTGCGGGGGCGCTCGGCGCCCTGGCGGCCGTCCTCGCGATCGAGACGGGCGTCATCCCGCCGACCGCGAACCTCGACAACCTGGACCCGGCGTGCGCAGCGCTCGGCCTCGACTTCACGCCGCACATGGCCGTGAGGAAGAGGGTCGACCTCGCCCTCGCCAACAGCTTCGGGTTCGGAGGGACGAACGCGTCCCTCGTCTTCGGCCGCGCCTGAACTACGGTCCGGCTCCGGCGGCTGGCGCCGGCGCCGCGGATTCCACCGGGTGGATGACGACGCGGGAGGCCTTCGCCGGGTCGAGGTAGGCGGAAGCGAGGGCGTTTATGTCGGCCGTCGTTATCTTCTCAAAGTCCGCGCGGCGCGAGCGGGCCCAGTCCAGGACCTCGGGGCGCTCCTGGGCCCTCGAGAGCACCCGTACCCAGTATTGGTTCGTCCGCTCGGACTCGCGGATCGAGGTCAGGACGGGATTCTTCGCCCGGTCGAGCTCGTCCTGGGTCGCCCCCTTGGCCTGCAGGTCGGCGGCGACCGCGGCGACCGCGTCCTGGATCGCGGCGACCTTTGACGGGTCGACGAGGGCGGTCGCGGTGATGAAGCCGTAGCCCGGGAAGATGTCGCTCGCGGTGCTCTCCGCCCCGGGCGCGTAGGTGCTGCCCATCTGCTCGCGCAGGCGCACCCGCAGCCGGTCCGAGAGCACCTCGGCGAGAATGGCGAGCCTGCGGCCCCGGTGGACGTCAAAGGCGTCATCCGTCGGCCAGTAGAATTCGACAACGCTCTTCGGGATCTTGGTGTCGATCGGATAATCCCTCGTGAAGGGTTTGCTCGGGAAGGACACCTTGCGAAGCCCGTCCAGGGCGGGCCTGGGGGAGCGCATCGGCAGCGTGCCGACCGTCCGGGCGGCCGCGTCGATGACGGCGTCGAAATCGCAGTCGCCTACCACGGTCATCTCGAGGCAGCCGGATGAAAGCTCGGGCGAGAGCCACGCCCTCATCTCGTCCAGGTTGAGGGCCATCATCTGGTCCTTTGGCGGAAGCCCGAAGCGCGGGTCCCCGCCAGCGAGGAGCTTGGCCACCTCGAGCTCGAGGGGACCCTCTTCCGTGTGCTCGAAGCTCAGGTAGGCCGCCTCGATCCGTTTGCGCGCGACTCGCAGCGACTCGGGGCGATAGCCCGGATCCGATATCGACGCCGTGAGGAGCTGCATCTCAAGATCGAGATCCTCCTTGTCGGTGTCGCCCTCGATCACGAATGCGTCCTTCTCGGCGCTGAAAATGTTCCCCACGGTGCGGCCGGCCAGGATCCTCTGGAGGTCGTCGACACTGTGCTTGCCGAGGCCTCCCGCCGAGAAGGTGAGCGTGGTAAACGTGCCGAGGCCCGGCTCGGAGGCGGGCTGCGTCAGCTGGCCCGTCCCTATGCGCCAGGCGACATGGATCGTGTTGGCCTGGAAATCCGTCTTCTTCAGGTTGAGGCGCACGCCGTTCGAGAAGGTGACCTCCGTGAAATCGAGATCGCTGACCTGGGTGCGGCTGGCGACCTTCCCCGGGGGGCCGAAGTTGGTGTAGGCCCAGGTCGTGTTGGAATCGGCGCCCGTGGCCTCGACGGGCACTGCCTGCGAGGCGGCGTAGGCGGCCGCGACCGCGGCGTTGGCGTCGCCCGGAATCGCCGTGTTGCCGGAGACGAAGACATACCTGGCCGGCGAGGCCCAGGCCTCCCGCAGGGCGTCGACGCAGTCGGCCGGGGTCACCTTGTCGAGCACGGGACCGAGGAGCGCGAGGTCGTCGGCCGGGCTCGTGAAGACCTCCCGCTGGACGAGGCTGTCGGCGATCTCGCCCGCGAGGTCGTCCGAGCGGCGAGTGGGGGCGGTCTTGAGCGCCTGCTCGAGGTCGTTGCGGTAGTCGGCGACCTCCTCCTTCAGCTCGCCCGGCCTGAACCCGAGCTTCAGGGCGCGGCGCAGCTCCTGCTCGGCGACCCCGAGGCCCGCGCGCCACTGGTCGGCCCGGCAATGAACCTCGATCGAGGATTCGCGGAAAAGGCTGAAGGCCTCGTCGACGCTTGTCTCGGCGCGGGTGAAGGGGGCCCCGTCCCTCTTCGAGAGGACCGAGAGCCTGCGGTTGAGCATCTCGACGGCGAGCGTCCGGAGCACGTCCTTGATTTCCACCGCGGCCGTGTCCGGCGGCTGGGGATAGGGGACCACGGACTCGATTGCGATCTGAGTGTCGGCAGCCTCGGGCTCGCTGTGGAAGAGGGTGCGCACACCGGTGAACTGCGCGACGCTTCCCATGTTGACCGGAGCCCGCTCCGGCGCCCGGGGGGCGATCGGCGAGAAGAGGCTCGATATCTGGCTCACCATCGCGGCCCCGTCGATGTCGCCCACGACGACCACGACGAAATTCTCGGGGCGGTACCAGGTGTTGTAGAAGTCGACGAAGGGCTCCCGCCCCGACTTCTCGATCACGGGGGTGAGGCCAATAGGGAGCCTCTCGGGAAGGCGCGTGCCCGCGAACACGAACCCGAGCTGGGCCTCGAAGGCGCGGTAGTCCACCGAGTCGCGGGTCCTCTTCTCGCTCAGGATGATCCCGCGCTCCTTGTCGATCATCCGCGGAAGGATGAGGAGGCCGCCCGCGTAGTCGGCGAGGATCTGCACGCCCTCGGTCAGGGTCGCCGGCGCCGTGTCGGGGAGCTCGAGCTGGAAGATCGTGTGGTCGAACGACGTCGAGGCGTTCGTGTCGGCGCCGAAGCCCATGCCGAGGCGCTGGAGCTTCTCGACGAGGGTCCCCGGAGGGTAGTGCGTGCTCCCGTTGAAGGCCATGTGCTCGAGGAAGTGCGCGAGTCCGCGCTGCTCCTCGTTCTCCTCGAAGGAGCCCGCGAGGACGAGGAGGCGCAGCGAGGCCCGGTTCCTCGGCTCGTGGTTCGGCATGACGACGTAGCGCACACCGTTGGGAAGCGTCCCGAAGGTGATCGCCGGGTCGGGGCGAAGGTCGCTTCCCGCCTGCGGGAACGGGATCGCGGCCCGGAGCGGCCCCGCGGCCGCGAGAAGGAGCACCAGGGCTGAGCAGAGGGAGACGCGGCGCATGGGAAGGGGGGCAATCGTTGCCCGCGCGGACGAGCCCAACAAGAGCAAAAAAGGCGGCGCCCGTGAAACTTGTTGTGGCATCGGCGTACGGTTTCGGGTGTCTGTTGAGGCCGTCGTGACAGAGGCCCGCCCATGATCTGGATATACCGGCTGCTTTTCCCTTTTTTCCTCGTCGTCACGGCGCCGCGCTACCTGCGTCGGATGCGCCGGCGCGGGGGCTACGCCTACGGGTTCCAGCACCGCTTCGGCTTCATGCCTCCCCTGCCGCCGCGGCGGCAGGGGGTGCGCCGCGCCTGGCTGCAGGCCGTGAGCGTCGGCGAGATGCTCGCCATCGAGCCCATCGTCAAGGCCCTCAAGGCCGACGGCGTCGAGGTCGTCCTGACGACGACGACCAGCACCGGCTACCGGGTCGCGACGGACCGGTACCTGCCGAGCGTCAGCGCGGTCGCGTACTTCCCGATCGACTGGGCGCCGTTTTCCGCGCGCGCGTGGGATAGGGTCGAACCCGACCTTGCGATCATCGCGGAGGGCGAGCGCTGGCCCGAGCACATGCACCAGGCGAGAAGCCGCGGGGTTCGCGTCCTTTGCATCAACGCGAGGATCTCGGACAGGAGCCTCGGGCGGCTGAAGGCGTTTCCGCTGGCCGCGTCGTTCGTCCTCGGCGGGATCGACAGGCTCCTTGCGAGCTCCGCGCACGACGCTGAGAGCTTCCGGCGGCTCGGCTATCCGGCGGAGCGCCTCTCAGTGACGGGAAATATCAAGCTCGACGTCCGGATCCCGATCCTGGACGAGGCGGCCAGGGCGGCGCTCAGGCAGGGGCTCGGCCTCCCGGAGGGAGAGCCCGTCGTCCTCGGATCGTCGACCTGGCCCGGCGAGGAGGCTGCGCTCGTCGCCGCCCTCCGGGAGGAGCGGGCCCGCGGCGTCGGCTTCCGCCTCCTGATCGTACCCCGGCACGCCGAGCGCAGGCTCGAGATCGAGAAGCTGCTCCTGGCCTCGGGCCTCTCGCACCACTTCCGCTCGAGGGGCCCGGCGCCTGGGCCGGTCGATGTCTCGATTGCGGACACGACGGGCGAACTGCGCTCGCTTGCCCAGCTCGCCGACATTGTCTTCGTGGGCAAGAGCCTGGCGCCCCACACCGAGGGCCAGACGCCGGTCGAGGCGGCGATCCTAGGAAAGCCGATCCTCATGGGCCCGGGAATGTCCAATTTCCGCGCGATTTCGGGTGATCTCCTCGCGTGCGGGGCGGCCGCGACCGTCGCCGACCCCGGGGCCCTGGCCGCGGAGCTTGCTCTCCTCGTCCGGGATCCGGCGAGGCGGGCGTCCATGGCGTCCGCCGCCGCCGCCTGGAGCGGGGAGAATGGCGGGGCGGTCGAGCGCACGCTTGGGGCCGTCCGGGCCGAGCTGGCTGCGATTCCTTGAGGACTGCTCCATATCACCCTTGCTTTCGGGCGCCCTGTTCTTTCATTTGAGCGCCCCTGCGCTCTCGGGAAACCGCGGGAGCGGGCCACCACCTCACACTAACGGCATCTCATTCCGCATACATCCATGGCTGTCAAAGTTGCTATCAATGGTTTCGGCCGAATCGGCCGGCTGGTATTTCGGGCCCTCGTCGAGCAGGGCCTGTTGGGCTCGGCCTTCGACGTCGTCGCGGTAGGCGACATCGTGCCGGCCGACAACCTGGCCTACCTGGTCAAGTACGACTCAACGCAGGGAAAATTTGCGGGCACCGTCACCTCCAAGAAGTCCGCGGCTGACAAGGCCGAGGACGACGTCCTCGTCGTCAACGGCCACGAGATCAAGGTCGTGAGCGCCAAGACCCCTGCGGAACTCCCGTGGGGCGCCCTCGGTGTCCAGATCGTGATCGAGTCGACCGGGCTTTTCACCGAGGCCGAGAAGGCCAAGGGCCATATCGCCGCGGGTGCAAAGAAGGTCATCATCTCCGCCCCGGCGAAGGGCGAGGACATCACGCTCGTCATGGGGGTCAACGACTCGAAGTACGACCCCGCGAATCACGCCATCATCTCCAACGCCTCCTGCACGACCAACTGCCTCGCGCCCCTCGTCCACGTCCTCCTGAAGGAGGGCTTCGGGATCGAGGAGGGGCTCATGACGACGATCCACTCCTACACCGCCACGCAGAAGACCGTGGACGGCCCCTCGAAGAAGGACTGGAAGGGCGGGCGGTCGGCCGCGATCAACATCATCCCGTCGACCACGGGAGCGGCCAGGGCCGTGGGGCTCGTCTGCCCCGAGGTGAAGGGCAAGCTGACCGGCATGTCGTTCCGCGTCCCGACGCCCACCGTCTCCGTCGTCGACCTCACGGTGAAGACCGTGAAGGAGACCTCCTACAAGGAGATCAGCGAGGCGATGAAGCGCGCCAGCGAGACCTACCTGAAGGGTATCCTCGCCTACACGTCCGACGAGGTCGCCTCGAGCGACTTCATCCACGACAAGAACTCCTCGATCTTCGACGCGGGCTCCGGGATCGAGCTCAACAGCCGCTTCTTCAAGCTTGTGAGCTGGTACGACAACGAGTGGGGCTATAGCAACCGCTGCGTGGACCTTCTCAGGAAGGTCGCGTCCGGCCTATGAGTTTCAAGAGCATCCGCGACCTACAACTCACGGGGAAGCGGGTCCTCATCCGCGTGGACTTCAATGTCCCGCAGGACAAGGCGACCGGGGCCATCACCAACAACCAGAGGATCGCGGCCGCCCTCCCCACGATCCAGTACGCCCTCGACCAGGGCGCCTCGGTCGTCCTCATGAGCCACCTGGGCAGGCCCGACGGGCAGAGGAGCGCGAAGTATTCGCTCAAGCCCGTGGCGGACGAGCTCGCGAGGATACTGGGGCGGCCCGTCACGTTCCTCGACGCCTGCGTCGGGCCGCAGGTCGAGGCCGCCTGCGCGAACCTGGCCCCCGGCTCGGTCGTGCTCCTCGAGAACCTGCGCTTCCACATCGAGGAGGAGGGCAAGGTGAAGCTCGATGACGGGACCTCGAGGAAGGCCGACCCGGCCGCCGTCGCCAATTTCAGGGCCAGCCTCTCGCGCCTCGGCGACGTCTACGTGAACGATGCCTTCGGCACCGCCCACCGCGCCCACTCCTCCATGGTGGGGGTCGGCCTCGGGGAGAAGGCTGCCGGATTCCTGATGGAGGCCGAGCTCAAGGCGTTTGCCGCCGTGATCGCGAGCCCGCGCAGGCCGCTCCTCGCCATCCTGGGCGGGGCGAAGATCGCCGACAAGATTCCCCTCATCCGCAACCTGATCGAAAAGGCCGACGAGATCATCATCGGGGGCGGCATGGCGTTCACCTTCAAGAAGGTTCTCAACGGGATGGAGATCGGCGACAGCCTCTTCGACCCGGAGGGGGCGAAGATCGTCGGCGAACTGGTCGAGAAGGCCAAGGCGCGCGGGGTCTCGATCATCCTGCCGGTCGACTACGTGTGCGCGCAGCGGTTCGACCCGAACGCGGCGACGCGCCCGGCGGACGACTCGACCGGGATCCCCAAGGGGTGGATGGCGCTCGACGCGGGGCCGAAATCGATCGCGCTCTACCGGCAGGCGATCCTCAGGGCGAAGACGATCGTCTGGAACGGCCCGTCCGGGGTCTTCGAGTTCGAGAAGTTCTCGGCCTCGACCAGGGCGATGGCCGAGGCGATCGCCGAGGTCACCTCCCAGGGCGCGACGACGGTCGTCGGGGGCGGCGACACGGCGACCGCCGCCAGGAAGTTCGGCGTGGCCGAGAAGGTGACGCATTGCTCGACCGGCGGCGGCGCGAGCCTAGAGTACCTCGAGGGCAAGGTCCTCCCGGGAGTCGCGTTCCTCGAGTCCTAGGGCCCGCCCGGACCCAAATTACAAGCCATGATCCGCAAGAAGCTCATCGCCGGCAACTGGAAGATGAACAAGGTGTCGGCCGACGCGGCCGCGCTCGCCCGCGAGATCGTGAGCGGGGCATTGCCGTACTCCGGCGTCGATATCGTCGTCTGTCCGCCCTTCACGGCCCTCGAGAGCGTGGCAGCGGCCATCGACGGCTCGCTCGTGAAGCTGGGAGCCCAGAACATGCACTTCGAGGCGTCGGGCGCCTTCACCGGCGAGGTATCAGCTCCCATGATACGGGCCCTGTTCGCGACCCACGTCATCCTGGGGCACAGCGAGCGCAGGACGCTCTTCGGGGAAACCGACGAGCTCGTGAACAAGAAGGTCCTCGCCGCGATCAAGAACCAGCTCCGGCCCATCCTCTGCGTGGGCGAGAGCCTTGCCGAGCGCGAGGCGGGCTCGACGCTCAAGGTAATCCAGGCGCAGACGGAGAGGTCGCTCGACGGCATCGGCAAGGAGCAGGCGCAGGGCATTGTCGTCGCCTACGAGCCCGTGTGGGCCATCGGGACGGGCAAGGTCGCGACCGTGGAGCAGGCCCAGGAGGTGCATGCGTTCATCCGGGAGCTGCTGACAAAGCAGTTCGGCGAGCCGACGGCGCAGCGCACGAGGATCCTCTACGGCGGCTCGATGAAGCCTGCAAATGCTCCGGAGCTCCTGGCCCAGCGCGACATCGATGGCGGCCTCATCGGCGGCGCGAGCCTCGAGGCGCGCAGCTTCATCGAGCTCGTGAAGGCGGCCGCGGAATCGCCCTGATCAGGGCTGCGCGGCCAGGGTCTTCTGCTCTTCCTTCGTCTGGACGACCGCGGTGTCGCCGCCGTACGTCCTGCGCAGGGCCTCGATCGAGCGGTGCGCGGCGTCGAGGGCATAGGCCTCGAGCGTGCCGTCCATCTGCTTCGCGAGGAGGCCCTCGACCTCGGGGATCGCTACCCCTTCGCGCATCTTGGCGATGCGATAGACCCGCAGCATTGAGACCCAGCCCGAATAGGGGTTCGGGTCCTGCTTTCCCGAGAGGAGCTGCGCCTTCACGCTGCCGGAGAGGTACGCCGCGAGGAGGAGCCCGCGGCTCCCGGTGACCCCCGCCACGCCCTTTCTCAGGTCGCACCACGGAACGGCGTTGGGCCCGAGGTCGACGACCACGTCGTCGCTCTCAAGGGCAAAGCGGGTGATCGTCGCGGAGGACGAGGCCAGGGCATCGTCGATCTGCGCGTCCGGCTTCGCGGCCGTCAGGTTTGCGGAGGAATTCGCCTCAAAAACGCGGATCGCGGCGAGTGCGTCGGCCTTGGAGATGGCTTCGGTTGCGAGCGCGGGCGTGGCAAGCACCACGGCCGCCACACAGGCGCGCTTGAGAAAACGGGGCATGGGGGGCTCAAAAAAGGGAGCCCAACCCTGAATAAATTGCAACGTTCTAACGCGTGCGCCGGATGAGGCCCTCGGCGAGGGTCGCGAGGAACCGCGTGTCGCCGGGCAGGCGCGTGAGCGCGTCGATCGCCATGTCGGAATGCTCGGCCGCGATCCGCCGCGCGGCCTCGATGCCGTGGACGGAGACGTAGGTGACCTTGCCGGCCTTCGCGTCCTTGCCGGCGGTCTTGCCGAGGGTCGCCGTGTCCGAGGTCGCGTCGAGGATGTCGTCGACGATCTGGAAGGCGAGGCCCAGCTCCCGGCCGCCGAGGCGCAGGGCCTCGACCTGGGCGTCGGGGGCCCCGCCGCAGAGGCCCCCCATGGCGAGCGAGGCCTCGATCATCGCCGCCGTCTTGTTCAGGTGGATGAACCGCAGTCCCTCCGGGGTCTCCTCGAGGTTGCGCTCCGCGAGCAGGTCCTCCATCTGCCCGCCGATCAGCCGGCGGCTCCCGGCGGCCTCGGCGAGCTCGGCGACCAGCCTGGCGGCAAGGGCGGGCGTCGCCTCATACTCCTCGGCGAGAATCGCGAAGGCCCGCGTCAGGAGCGCGTCCCCGGCCAGGAGCGCGGTCGCCTCGTCAAACGCCTTGTGCGCCGTCGGCCGGCCGCGACGGAGGTCGTCGTTGTCCATGCACGGCAGGTCATCGTGCACGAGCGAATAGGTGTGCACGCACTCGACCGCCACGGCCGCCGCAAGGGCGTCGGCCGGGCGGGGCTCCTCGAAAAGCTCGGCCGCCGCGAGGACGAGGACCGGCCGAAGGCGCTTGCCACCGGCCTGCATCGAGTAGCGCATCGCGGCGTGGAGGCGCGTCGACGGCTCCATCGCCCCGGGCAGGAGGCTGTCGATGCCAGCCTCGACGCGCGAAACCCGGAGCTGCAACGCTGAGGCAAAGTCCATGGTCGGAAATTGAGCGGCAACGCCGCGCGCCTGCCGAGAACAAACTCGCCAAACCCGGGGGCTTCTCCCATATCTGGGCGGTCCAACTCCGATGCCCACCTACGAGTACGTCTGTTCTAAGTGCGGTCACCAGTTCGAGAAGTTCCAGTCGATGCGGGACGAGCCGCTGAAGAAGTGCCCGAAATGCAAGAAGGCGGCGCTCAAGAGGCTGGTCGGGGGCGGCGCCGGTCTGATTTTCAAGGGGAGCGGGTTTTACATCACCGACTACAAGAACAAGCCGCGGACCAAGACCGAGGGCGGCGAGTCGAAGCCCGCGGGCGAGAAGGGGGCGGGCGAGTCAAAGCCCTCCGCCGCTCCCGCCGCCCCGGCCCCTGCCGCCGCGCCCGCCCCCGCCAAGAAGTAGGCACCCGCTTATGAGCGCACGCAGCAAAAAGAAGCAGAAGGGCCCGAGCTGGTTTGAGGTGGGCTTCGGGGCGTTCCTGAGCGTCATTCTCGGAATAGCCCTCGGCGCGGCCTACCTCGTCAACAAGCCCGTCACGAAGGTGACGGCGATCCCGAAGGACCCGCCGGCCGGGGCCGTCTACCTCATCGAGGGTGCGCACGACTTCAACAAGGACTCGGAAATCGACGAGGCGAAGAAGACCTTCCTTGCCGGGGGTTCCGTCTCGATTAGCGAGGGCGAGCTCAACGAATTCCTCGGCGACGTGGGCAAGCCGTCCTCGTCCGGCGATTCCGCAAAACCCGCCGGCCCGGCTCCTGCGGCTCCGGCCGGGCTCATCACGCCCGGGGACCTCAACGTGCGGATGAAGGACGGCAAGATCCAGTTCTCGAGCACGGTCACGATTACCGCGCTCACGGTCAGCATTCCCCTCATTGTCCAGGCGACCGGGACCTTCTCGAAGCACGGCTCCGCGTTCGCCTTCGACCCCGAGACGTTCTACGTCGGTGGCTGTCCCATGCAGCGGTTCCTCGTCCTGAGGGACTGGGCGCAGGGCAAGCTCCTCTTCTCGCGGCCCATTCCCGACGACCTCGCCACGGCCTGGTCCAAGCTCGTAGACGTGAGCATCGACAGCTCCGGGCTGCAGCTGAAGGGGCCGCAAGGCTGAGCCTGCGTGTCGAAGAGCCTCAAGCACATCGGGGTTCTTTCGTTTCTGACAGTCGTCTCGCGGGTGCTGGGGGTTCTCCGCGACTCGATCCAGCTCGCGGTGTTCGGGGCGGGGGAGGTCATGTCGGCCTTCACGACCGCGAACATCGCGCCGAACCTCTTCCGAAGGCTGCTCGCCGAGGGCTCGATGACGGCGGCCTTCATCCCGTCGCTCCAGGAGGAGCTGCATGCGAACGGGAAGGAGGGGACGTACAACCTCCTCTCCAAGGTCGCATCATGGCTCCTCGTCACGACCGGCGCCCTCGTCGTTATCGCGATGGCGCTCTTCGGCCACGCCCGCTCGCTCCTTCCCGGGTTCGAGCACAGGTGGTACGTGGCCGCCGACCTCACCGTCATCCTCTTCCCGTACCTTGCGATGATCAGCCTGTCGGCGGCCTTCAGCGCGACGCTCAACGTCCACCAGCGCTTCTTCGAGCCGGCGCTCTCCCCGATATGGCTCAATCTTTCGATCATAGCGGCCCTCGGGGGGGTGGGCCTCTATTTTCCGAATAGCCCGATCGGGGGGATCCATCTTCTGTGCGCCGGCTGGCTCCTGGGAGGCTTCCTGCAGATGGCCGTCCCCGGCACGGTCCTCATCATCGACGGCTGGAGGCCCCGCTTCGACCTCGGGCTCTCGCCGCGCGTGCGCGAGATCGCCCACCTGATGACACCCGGCATCCTGGGGACCGCGATCTACCAGATAAACTTCTCGGTCTCGCGGCTCCTCGCGTTCTCGCTCGACGACGCCTCGGCCACGTACCTCTACAGCGTCAACCGGCTGATGGAATTCCCGATCGGGGTATTCGCGGTCGCGGTCTCGACCGTCATCTACCCCTTGATCGCGCGACACGCCGTCAAGGGGGACTTCGTCGCGATGGCCGGCGACTTCCAGAAGGGCATCCGTCTCATCCTCGTCATCAACATTCCCGCAGCGGCGGGCCTCGCGCTCCTGAGCGGGCCGATCATCCAGCTCGTCTTCCACCACGGGCTCGTGTCGCAGGCCGACGCCCGGAGCATGGGCCTTCTTCTGGCGATAATGGCCGTCGGCCTTCCCTTCTTCTCCGTCGTCAACCTCATGGTCCGTGCCTTCTACGCCGTGAAGGACACGCGCACCCCCGTGCGCGTGGCGATGGCGGACTTCTTCATCAACATCGGCGTCACGCTCGCGCTGATCCCGTTCCTGGGCGTCATCGGGATCGTGATCGCGAGCACGACGTCGATCATCGCCCAGGCGGTCCTTCTGGAGAGATCCCTCGTCCGCCGGCTGCCTGACATGCACTTTGCGCCGCTGCTCCCCAGTCTCGGCAAGGTCGCCGTGGGAACGGCGGTCATGGCGGGCGTCGTGGAGGCCGGATGGTTCGGGGTCAGGCACCTCGGCCTCGGCCCGGCGGCGGCCGCCCTGGTCAGCGTCGTCGGGCTCATTCCGGCGGCGGTGGCGGTCTACGGGCTCATCCTCTGGAAGCTGAGGATCGAGGGCAGGGACGAGATCGAGGCCCTCCTTGCGCGCTTGCCGCTCGTCGGGCGGCTTTTTCGCCCGGCACTTTGACAAATCTCGGGACCCGGGCTGGATTCTGGTCCCATGCCCATCACGCCCATTTCCGCGAAGACCCTCTCCGAGGCCCTCCACTGGCGCTACGCCACGAAGAAATTCGATTCCACGCGGACGATTCCCGACGCCACGTGGGCGGCCCTCGAGGAGGCGCTCGTCCTTTCCCCCTCGACGTTCGGGCTCCAGCCCTGGAAATTCGTCGTCGTGCGCGACAGGGCGGCGCGGGAGAAGCTCTCGGCCGCGGCGCACGGCCAGCACCAGCCGCTCGATTGCTCGCACTTTGTCGTCTTCGCCGGCAGGAAGGGACTCGGCGCCGCGGACGTCGACCACTACGTCGCGAGGATCTCCCAGGTGCGCGGCGTGGCGGTCGAGAGCTTGAAGGGCTACGGCGACATCATGAAGCACAGCACCGAGCACGCGCGCTCGGCGGGCTACCTCGACAGCTGGATGGCGCGCCAGGTCTACATCGCGCTCGGCAACTTCATGACCTCGGCCGCGCTGCTGGGGGTCGACGCCTGCCCGATGGAGGGAATCGAGCCCGCGAAGTTTGACGAAATCCTCGGCCTCGCGGCCAAGGGCTACGGCGCCCTCTGCGCGTGCGCGGCGGGATACCGATCCAGCGAGGACAGGTACTCGGGCACGCCCAAGGTGCGGTTCGACCCCAAGGAAGTGGTTATCCACGTCTGAGGCGGCCCGGTCCCCAATGCGCGCCCTGCGAATCGAATCCATCGGGAAGATCGCGATCGCGGACGTGCCGGATCCCGTTGCGGGTCCCGGCGAGGCCGTGGTCGGGGTGAAGGCGGCCGCCCTCAACCGCCGCGACCTCTGGATCAAGCTCGGGCAGTACGCGGGGCTCAAGTTCCCGTGCATCCCCGGCTCGGACGGCGCGGGCGTCGTGCTCTCGGTGGGGCAAGGCGCCGACTCCTCCTGGGTCGGCCGGGAGGTCGTGATCAATCCCTCGTTTGACTGGGGACCCTCGGAGAAGGCGCAGGGACCCAGGTTCTCCATCCTCGGCCTTCCGCGCGACGGGACGCTCGCGGCGCGGGTCTGCGTGCCCGCGCAGCAGCTCTTTCCCAAGCCCGCGCACCTTTCGATGGAGGAGGCCGCCGCTGTCCCGCTCGCGGGGCTCACCGCGTGGCGGGCGCTCATGAGCCGCGCCAGGATGGCCCACGGCGAGCGCGTGCTCATCACGGGCATCGGCAGCGGGGTCGCGCTCTTTGCGCTCCAGTTCGCGGTGGCCTCGGGGGGAGAGGTCTGGGTCACGTCCGGCTCGGACGGGAAGATCGCCCGCGCCGTCAAGCTGGGGGCGAGGGGAGGCTTCAGGTACGACAGCGAGGGATGGGCCGCCGCCGCCTCGAAGGAGGCGGGCTCCTTTGACGTCATCATCGACAGCGCGGGGGGCGCCGGATTCGGGAACCTCCTTGAGCTCGCGTCCCCGGGCGGCCGGATCGCGTTCTTCGGGGCGACGCGGGGAAGCGTCCCGGAGCTCGCGCTGCGCAGGGTGTTCTGGAAGCAGATTTCGCTCCTGGGCTCCACCATGGGAAGCCCGGCGGATTGGTCCGCGATGATGGCGTTCGTCTCGGGGCGCAGCCTGAGGCCCGTTATCAGTGATATTTTTCCTCTCGAGCACGGGACCGAGGCGTTTGACCTCATGGAGCGGGCGGGTCAGTTCGGGAAGATCGTCGTGCAGACTTAGGCAAAGCTGGAATTCGGGCACCGGGCCCCGTTCCGGCTTGGCGCGGGCCCGCTGGCCGATGAATGTGGCGGCGAGAGATGAAAGCCGACCCCAGGTACCACGCCTGCATCATCGCTGGCGGAAGCGGTGAGCGCCTCTGGCCCATGAGCCGGTCGGGCGAACCGAAGCACCTGCTGCGCCTCTTCTCGGAGAGGACGCTCCTCGAGGAGACGATCCTCCGGCTGAAGGGGGTCGTCGCCGACGGGAACGTCTGGATCATAACGGGCGAGGCGCAGGTCGCGCTCATCCAGGCGGCGATCCCGTGGTTTCCGAGCGACCGCATCGTCGGCGAGCCCGCGAAGCGCGACACCGCCCCGGCGGCCGCGCTTGCGACGGGCCTTGTCCGGGCCCGGGATCCCGAGGGCGTCCTTGCGCTCCTGCCGGCCGACGCGCTGATCAAGAACACGAAGCGGTTCGGCGAGCAGCTTTCGCAGGCGCTCGGCTGGGCTGAGGCAACGGGCAACGGCGGGGCTAGCCTCCTCACCTTCGCGGTCCCCGCCTCCTATCCGGCGACGGGCTACGGGTACCTGGAGCTTGGCCCCGAGATGGCCAAGGCGGCCGACGGCAGCCGGCTCCTGGGCGTAAAGCGCTTCGTCGAGAAGCCGGACGAGGCGACCGCCCGCGGGTACCTGGCCGACGGCAACTATGCGTGGAACTCCGGGATCTTTGTCTGGGGTGTCGGGCGGTTCCTTGCCGAGGCCGAGCGCACGGCGCCCGAGCTTGGAGCGTTCGTGAGGGACTTCCCCAAGGGCGATCCCTCGCGGTACCTCGCCGAGAGGTTTGCCAAGCTGACGAAGGTGTCGGTGGACTACGCGATCCTCGAGAAGGCCGGGTCGGTCGCCACCGTGCTCGCGGACTTCGACTGGGATGACGTCGGCGCGTGGACCTCGCTCCCCAAGCATCTTCCGGCCGGGGAATCGGGAAACGTCCTCCGGGGCCCCGTCGTGGCCGTCGATACGAGCAACACGATCGCCGTCAGCAACGGGCGCGTGATCGCGCTCTGCGGCGTGAAGGACCTCGTGGTCGTCGAGACCGCCGACGCGGTGCTCGTCTGCCACCGCGACGCCGTGCAGGACATCAAGAAGCTCCTGCCGCAGCTTCCGAAGGAAGTGAAGTAGGCGCCGCGCCCCCCGGGGACCGACTCCCATGCTCCAGTCGCTGCGCATCCGCAACCTCGCCCTCCTCGACTACGTGGCGGTGGACTTCGAGCCGGGTTTCACCGCGGTCACCGGCGAGACCGGCGCCGGGAAAAGCATCCTGATCGGCGCACTGGGGCTCCTGGCTGGCGAGCGCGCGGACAAGTCGGTCATCCGCCAGGGCGCACCGGCCTGCGAGGTCGAGGCCTCGCTCCACTTAGGGGATCCGGCCGCGATGGACGCGCTCCTCGCCGAGCTCGACCTGCCGGCCTGCGAGGACGGCCTTCTCCTGCTCAAGCGGAGCGTGCCGCGAGAGCGGCCGCAGAAGATCACGGTAAACGGGGGCTTGGCGACGCTTGCCGCGCTCCAGAGGATCGGCGAGGCCTGGATCGACTTCCACGGTCCGAGCGAGCCGAGAAGGCTCCTGCGCGACTCGTGCCAGCTGGAGCTCCTGGACCTTTTCGGGCGCACCGGGCCCGAACTCGAGGCGTATTCCGCGCGGTACCGGGCGTGGTGCGACCTGCAGGCGGAGAGCGAGCGCCTCTCGTCGGAGGCGAGGCTCTCTCCGGACGAGCTCGCGTTCATGGAGGCCCAGCTCGCGAAGCTCGACCGGCTCGATCTCACGGAGGAGGCGATCGCGAGCCTGGAGCGGGATTTCCAGAGGATGAGCCGGGCGCAGGAGATCGCAGCCCTGGCCTCGGCGCTCGAGGACGGGCTTGCCAGCGACGAGGGCGCGATCGCGCGCGTGGCGGCGCTCGTCCGGGACGCGCGCCGGCTCGAATCGATCGACCCGGCGAGCAAGGCCCTGGCCGAGCGCATGGCGTCCGCGTCGGCGGAGCTGAGCGACCTTGCGGCGGAGTTTGGCTCGCTCGGGCGCGAGCTCCAGGCCGACCCGGAGGGCCTCGGCCCCCTCGAGGAGCGCATGAACGCATGGCTCGAGGCCAGGCGGCGCCACGGCCCCGACGTGCGCGCGGTCGCCGCCGCGCGCGAGGCGATCCGCCTGCGGGTCTCGTCGCACGGCGACATCGAGGGGGCGCTCGCGCGCCTCGACCGCCAGATCGAGGCGGCAGCCCGCGAGGCGAGAAAGGCCGCGGCCGCCCTGCGCCTCGTCCGCCAGAAGGCGGCGAAGGAGCTCGCGAGGGCAGGGGCCGCCGGCATCGCCGAGCTCGGCTTCGCAAGAGCGGATTTCCGGATATCGATCACGGACGCCCCCGGCCTCGGGCCGTCGGGCGACTGCGGCTGCGAGTTTCTCTTCTCGCCCAACGTCGGCGAGGCGCCGCTTCCGCTCAGCCGCATCGCCTCGAGCGGCGAGCTCGCCCGGGTCATGCTCGCCCTGAAGGCGATCCTCGCGGATCTGGACTCGGTCCCGGTGCTGGTCTTCGACGAGGTGGACGCCAACGTGGGAGGCGAGATCGGGACCGTCGTCGGGGAGCGGATGGCGGCGATCGGCCGGCGCCACCAGGTCCTCTGCGTCACGCACCTTCCCCAGGTGGCCGCGCTGGCGGCCAGTCACCTCGTGGTCACCAAGGACCAGTCAGGCGAGCGCGCGGTCGTGGAGATCGAGGCCGTCCACGGCGACCGCAGGGCCCGGGTCGCGGAGCTCGCGAGGATGCTCGGGGACCGCAGCGCCAAGAGCGCGATTGCGCACGCGGAGAAGCTGCTTCGCGCGGGCTGACCCTTGGTGGCGATGAGACTCGAGCCACTCGGCGATTCGGCGGTCGTCGTGACGCTTGGCACCGGGATAAATTCGGAGACGCTGGCCTCGGTGCTCGCGTGCTCCGAGCGCATGGCGGCGGCCCGCGGCCGGGGGATTCTTGACGTCGTCCCGGCCTACTCGACAGTCACAGTCTTCTATGATCCGGCCCAGTTTGCCGCCTCGGAGGGCGACGCGTATGGCCAGGTGTGCAGGTTCGTGGAGTCATGTGCGCAGAGGTCGGGTGGGCACGGCCTGAGGCCAACGGGCGGGCTCATAGAGATCCCGGTTTGCTACGGCGGGGAACTGGGCCCGGACCTGGGTAACGTCGCCGAGCGCTCGGGGATGGGCGCCGCCGAAGCGGCGGCGCTCCATGCGGGAGGCGACTACCTCGTCTATGCGATCGGATTCACACCGGGGTTCCCATACCTCGGGGGCCTGCCTTCCGCGCTCCATACGCCGAGGCGCGCCACGCCGCGGCCGAGGGTTCCCGCCGGGTCGGTGGGGATCGGTGGCGCCCAGACCGGCGTCTATCCCCTCGAGTCGCCGGGGGGCTGGCAGATCATAGGGCGCACGCCGCTCAAGCTGTTTCGGCCCAGGGGGAATCCGGCGGCGCTCCTAAGGCCGGGCGACCGCGTGCGCTTCACGTCCATCTCGCAGGCGGAATTCGACTCATGGAAGTAGGCGTCATCCGCGCCGGGATGCTGACCACGGTCCAGGACCTGGGCCGCAGGGGCCACATGTCCGAGGGCGTGCCGGTCGGCGGCGCGGCCGACCCCTTCGCGCTCCGCGTGGCCAACCTCCTTGTAGGAAACCCCGAGGACAGCCCGGGGCTCGAGATCACCCTCACCGGGCCCGAGCTCGAATTCTCCGAGGCCGCCTGGGTCGCCCTCTGCGGGGCCCGCTTCGAGGGCGTGCCGGCATGGAAGCCCTTCCGGGTAGAGGCGGGCGGACGGCTCAAGCTCGCAAAGCGCCTCCAGGGGTGCCGCGCGTTCCTGTCGGTCTCGGGCGGGTTCGAGATTGAGCCGGTCCTAGGCGGGCGGGGAACTTTCGCTGCCGGGGGCTTCGGGGGCTTCCAGGGCAGGCCCCTGCGGGCCGGCGACATCCTGCGCTGCGCGCCGTCGGGTCGCGCGCCGACCGGCCACTGGAGCATCGATGAGAGGATCCTCCCTCGCTACTCGACGGAGCCAGGCGTGCGCGTGGTGCCGGGACTCCACGCGGGCGAATTCGGCGACGCACTGTACTCAGGCCGGTTTGCAGTCGCAGTGGAGTCCGACCGAATGGGAATCCGGTTGAAGGGCCCCGCGCTTGTGAGGCGCGGGGGGGGCGACCTCGTCTCGGCGGCGGTCGCCCCCGGGACGGTCCAGGTTCCCCCGGACGGCAACCCGATCGTGCTCATGGCTGACGCACAAACACTCGGCGGGTACCCGCGCGCCGCCCATGTCGTGGCGGTGGACCTGCCCCTCCTTGCCCAGCTGGCGCCCGGGGACGGGGTCCGGTTTGTCTCTTCCACGCTCGCGGAGGCGCATGCGCTCATCCACGCAAGGGAGCATGATCTCGGGCTCCTGCGCCAGGGGCTTGCCGAGAAGATAAGGCCCGCGTGAGACGCATCGACCTGAACGCCGACGTGGGGGAGGGTGCCGGGTACGATGCCGAGCTCGTGCCCCTTGTTTCCTCGGTCAACATCGCGTGCGGCGCCCACGCGGGCGACGTGGCGACGATGAGCAGGACGGTCGAGCTCGCGATGAAGAGCGGGGCGGCGATCGGTGCGCATCCGGGTTTCGCGGACCGCGCGAATTTCGGCCGCGTCGACATTTGCCTGCCGCGAGGCGCCGCCGGGGAGCTCGTGGTGGCGCAGGTCGCGCTCCTCGAAGGGATAGCTTCCGCGCTCGGCGCGAGGGTGGGGCACGTGAAGCTCCACGGCGCCCTCTACAACATGGCGGCGCGCGACGGGGAGCTCGCGGCGGAGATCGCGGGAGCGCTTGCCTCGGCCATGCGCGGGTCCGGCGCGCAGTGGACCCTGGTGGGCCTGGCCGGGAGCAGGCTCATCGCAGCCGGTCGCGCGGCGGGCCTGCGCGTCAAGGGCGAGGCGTTCGCCGACCGCGCCTACAGGTCCAATGGGACGCTCGTGCCGCGGTCCGAGCCGGGTTCATTGATCGAGGACCCCGCCGCCGCCGTGCGCCAGGCGCTGAGCATTGCGTCCGAGGGGAAGGTCACCGCGCAGGACGCCTCAGAGGTCAGGATCGAGGCCGACACCCTCTGCATCCACGGCGACAACCCCGGGGCGCCCGAGTTCGCGCGCCGCATCCGGGCCGGGCTGGCCGCCGCGGGAATAGAGGTGGCGCGCTGGGCCTGACCCCGGCCGCCGCCACCGTTTCAGGCTTTGCCCCGTCTTTGGAAGCGGGCTTAGGCTCTCTCCCCCATGGCGATCAACCGCGGCCGCTGTCTTTTTCCATTCCTGTCCCTCGTCCTCCTGCAGCCGGCGCCGCTGCGGGCGATGGACAGGTTTGCGGGCGTGCCCGCGAAGGTTCAGCCCTTCGTGGACAAGGGCGAGATCTCTGGCGCCGTCATGCTGGTCGCCGACAAGGACCGGGTGCTCCACCTTTCCGCCGTCGGCGAGAGCGACCTTGCCTCGGGACGGAGGATGCGCACGGACGACCTCTTCTGGATCGCCTCGATGAGCAAGCCCATGACGGCCGTGTGCGTCGCCATCCTCGCCGACCAGGGCATGCTCTCCTTTGACGACCCGGTGGAGAAATTCCTGCCGGAATTCCACAACCTGTGGGTCGTCGGCGGGGAGGCGGGAGACCAGCGTGCGGACCGGCCGGTCACGCTTCGCGACCTCCTCACCCACACGAGCGGCCTCGGCGAATACTATGCGGCCGACCCGCACTGGACGCTCGAGGAGTTCGCAAGGGCGATCGCGCGCCAGCCGCTGCGCTTCCAGCCGGGCACGCAGTGGGGATACTCCACGGCCGGCTTCGACACGCTCGGGCGCGTGGTCGAGGTGGTGAGCGGGATGCGCTTCTCGGCGTTCGTGCAGTTCCGCCTCCTCGATCCCCTGGGGATGGCGCAGACAACCTTCTGGCCCACGGACGAGGAGGCGCCCCGACTCGCGCACGAGTATGCGAGGAACGCGCGGGCCGGAAGGCTGGAGGAGACCACCATCCACTACCTGTACGGGGGAGCGGTGACGGACCCGGCGCGCCCCGCCCTGGGCGGGGCGGGGCTCTTCTCGACGGCGCAGGACGTGACGCGCTTCTACCAGATGATGCTCCGCGGCGGCGAACTCGGGGGCCGCCGGATCCTGAAGGCGGCGACCGTGGCGGAGATGACCCGAAAGCAGACCGGCAGCCTGGCGGCCCGGCCTGGGATGCCGTGGGGCCTCGGATTCTGCCTTGTCGAGGACCCTTCGAAGATGGAGGCGAACGCGACGCTTTCGCCCGGCACCTTCGGACACGGCGGGGCCTACGGCACGCAGAGCTGGGCCGATCCCGCCCGAGGACTCGTCTACGTCTTCATGATCCAGCGCGACAAGATGGGGATGAACCCCGACAATTCGTACATGAGGCGGGCGTACCAGGACGCGGTCGCGGCGGCGGTTCAGTGACCGGCGCCCGACGGCCCCCTTCAGGTGTTGAACCTGAAGAGCGCGACGTCGCCGTCCCTGAAGACGTAATCCTTGCCCTCGAGGCGGTATTTTCCGGCCTCGCGCGCGGCGGCCACGCTCCCGAGGGCGGAGAGGTCCGTGTACGAGACGACCTCGGCCTTGATGAAGCCCTTTTCAAAATCCGTGTGGATGACGCCGGCCGCCTGGGGCGCCTTCCAGCCCCGCTTGATCGTCCACGCCCGCACCTCCTTCTCGCCCGCGGTGAAATAGGTCTGGAGCCCGAGGAGCGAATAGGTGGCGCGGATGAGCGACGAGACCCCGGAGTCGTCTACCCCGAGGTCCTTGAGGAAGGCCTTCGCCTCGTCGGGGGCCAGGTCGATGAGCTCGGCCTCGATGCGCGCGCTGATCGGGACATAGGCGGCGTCGTGGTGCGCCTTCACGAATTCCGCGACCTTCTGGACGAAGGGATTCGCCTCGGCGGTCGCGAGCTCCGCCTCCGCGACGTTGCAGGCGTAGATGACCGGCTTCGCGCTCAGGAGCTGGAAATGCTTGAGGAGCCTCGCTTCCTCCTCGTTGGCGCCGAGGATGTTCGCGGGCTTGCCCGCGTTCAGGTGCGGCGCCAGGCGCTCGAGGACCGCCATCTCTATGATGGCCTCCTTGTCGCCGCTCTTCGCCTTCTTCTGGGTCTTGTCGATGCGCTTCTGGACGGAGTCCAGGTCGGAGAGGATGAGCTCCGTCGTCACGACCTCGATGTCCCTCACGGGGTCGACCGAGCCCATGGTGTGGATGATGTCCGTGTCCTCGAAGCAGCGCACGACGTGGACGATCGCATCCACCTCCCGGATGGCCCCGAGGAACTGGTTGCCGAGCCCCTCGCCCTTGCTCGCGCCGGCCACGAGGCCCGCGATGTCGACAAACTCGACCGCAGCCGGGATGACGACGTTGGTCTTCGCGATCTTCTGGAGCACCGCCAGCCGGTCGTCCGGCACCGTGACAACGCCGACATTGGGCTCAATCGTGCAGAAGGGGTAGTTGGCCGCCTCGGCCTTGCGGGAGCGGGTGAGGGCGTTGAAGAGTGTGGACTTGCCCACGTTGGGCAGACCGACGATGCCGGCTTTGAGCATGGAGGGTGCACGTTCTGCGCCGGGTGGGGCGCGGTCAATGGCAAAGGCCGCGGGGTTGTGTTGGGACCACATTTGTGGTTCCGTGCTGGCCGAGCCCCTGAAGTTTGCCCCGGAGGCAATTGCTTCGCCGATTCCAGCCCCCGCCCCATGAACGACCTCACGCGCCGGAAATTCCTGAAGGCGTCCGCCGTCGCGGGCGCCGCGATCACATTTGGCAAGATTGCGCTGCAGCCCGGACGCGGCGCCGAGGCGCCCGCGGCCGTGCCGGGCTCCCCCACGTGGGCGGACAAGCCCATGCGCTGGGCCCAGCTGACTCTGGTCGAGGACGATCCCGGATCCTTCGACATGCAGTTCTGGTTCGATTACTTCCGGCGCACGCATGCCGACGGCGCGTGCCTGAGCGCCGGCGGCTGCGTGGCCTACTATCCGACGCAGGTGCCGTTCCACCACCGCAGCGCGTGGCTCGGCGACCGCGACGTGTTCGGGGATCTCGTGGACGGGTGCAGGAAGCAGGGAATGGTTGTCCTCGCCCGCACGGACCCTCATGCGACCTACGACGACGTGCGCGAGGCGCATCCCGACTGGATCGCGGTCGGAGCCGACGGCAAGCAGCGCCGCCACTGGGCATCGCCCGAGATGTGGGTCACCTGCGGCCTCGGCCCGTACAACTTCGATTTCATGACGCAGGTGAAGAGGGAGATCATGACCCGCTACCGCGTCGACGGGATCTTCATAAACCGGTGGGACGGATCCGGCATGTGCTACTGCGAGCATTGCACGGCGAATTTCAGGGCGGCCAGCGGACTCGACCTGCCGCGCGCGGGCGACCCCCAGGATCCCGCTCACCGGGCCTACGTGGTCTGGCGCCAGGAGCGCTTGTTCGAACTCTGGCGCCTCTGGGATTCCGAGGTTCGAAAGATCAATCCGGATTCGTGCGTGATTCCCAACACGGGAGGAGGCGCGACCAGCACGCTCGACATGAAGCGAATCGGCGAACTGGCGCCGACGCTCGTCGCCGACCGGCAGGCCCGCCACGGCCTCATGCCGCCGTGGGCCAGCGGCAAGTCCGGCAAGGAGTTCCGCGCGACGATGGGCAACAAGCCCGTCGTCGGCCTCTTCAGCGTCGGCTTCGAGGAGGCGTACCGCTGGAAGGATTCCGTGCAGAATCCGGATGAGTTCCGGCTCTGGGTGGCCGACTCGGTCGCCAACGGAATGCGCCCGTGGTACAGCAAGTTCGCCGGGAGCATCAATGACCCCCGCTGGCTGAAACCCGTCGAGGACATCTACTCCTGGTGCCACGGCGCGGAGCCGTACCTCCGGAACGAGCGCCCGCTTGCGCGCGTCGCGATCGTCTACTCGCAGCAGACGGCCTGGTTCAGTCCGGCAAATCGCGCCGCGCCGAACGCGCTCGAGGATGCGGCGCTCGGGTGGTACCAGGCGCTCATCGAGGCGCGGGTCCCGTTCGAGATGGTCCACGACCGCCTTCTCGACGCCGAGAACCTCGCACCCTTTAGGACGCTCATCCTTCCAAGCATCGCCGCGCTTTCCGACGCCCAGTGCGGAGAGCTCCGCCGGTTCGTCGCGGGCGGCGGCGGGCTCGTGGCCACGTCGGAGACCTCGCTCCTTGACGAAAAGGGAGACCAGCGGAGCGACTTCGGGCTCTCCGACCTCTTTGGGGCGACCTGGTCGGGCAAGAGCGAGGGACCGATGCACAACGCCTACCTGCGCCTGGAGCACGAGGCGTATCCGGCGCATCCCCTCCTGAAGGGCCTCGAGGACGCGCCGCGCATCATCAACGGAGTGTGGCGCGTCGAGGTCGCCGCGGCGGGGGCCCAGCCCCTGGCGCCCCTGACGCTCATTCCCCCGTATCCCGACCTCCCGATGGAAAAGGTCTACCCGCGCCAGCCGCGCACCGACATTGCCCAGGTCTTCCTCACGGACCGGCCAGGCGGGGGCCGCGTGGTCTATTTTCCGTGGGACATAGACCGCACCTTCTGGGAGGTGCTCGCGGTCGACCACGGAAAATTGATGTGCAACGCGGTCGACTGGGCGACCAACGAGCCGCCCCCCGTGACCGTGACCGGGCCCGGCGTGCTCGATGTCACCCTGTGGAGGCAGAAAACCTCGCTAACGGTCCACCTCGTCAACCTCACCAACCCGATGATGATGAAGGGCCCGGTGCGCAAGTTGCTGCCAGTCGGCGAGCAACGGGTGCGGGTTCTAATGCCCGAGGGCGCGAAGGCGCGCGGCGTGCGCCTCCTCGTTGCCGGCACCTCGCCCGAGTTCAGGGAGGAGGGCGGCTGGCTTGAGCTCACCGTGCCGTCGGTGACCGCGCACGAGGTGGTCGCGATCGACGTGTAGGAACGCGCGCGGGCCAAGGGGCTTGACAACCCCGGCGCCGGAAGGTGTTATCTGCCCCTTTTCCGGCTCGAAACCACTCGAAATTCCGCCCTCATGGCACTCAAGATCCGCCTCTCCCGCATAGGCTCCACGCACCAGCCCCACTACCGCATCGTGGTGGCAGAGACGCGCTCACGCCGCGACGGCGACGCCGTCGAGACCCTCGGCACCTACGATCCGCGAACGAAGGCGAAGCAGGTCAATCTCAAGCTCGACCGCGTGGACTACTGGATTGGGAAGGGCGCGAAGCCCTCCGACACGCTGCACTCAATCATCAAGCGGGCCCGTCGCGGCATCACCTCCGCGCCCTCCGCGGCGAAGGCAGCGGCGCCGGCCGCGGTTGCAGAGACGGCACCGGCGGCTGCCAGCTAGGGCGGCCCGCCTCCTCGAAGGGCGGAGGCACCATGCCCCGCATTGACGTACTGACACTTTTCCCGGGGATGCTGGACGGCTTCCTCGCCGAGAGCATCCTGGGGAAGGGCCTGGAGCGCGGACTCCTCTCCGTAAAGGTCCACGACCTGCGCGGATGGGCGACCGACAAGCACCGCACGGCCGACGACCGGCCCTTCGGCGGCGGCGCGGGGATGGTGATGAAGCCGGAGCCCGTCTTCGCCGCGATCGAGCAGCTGCAGTCACACGGCTGCAGGCGGATCTACCTGACGCCAGACGGGGTGCCGCTCAGCCCCTCCCTCGCAGCCTCCCTCGCGCTGGAGGAGCACTTGATCCTCCTCAGCGGCCACTACGAGGGGATCGACCAGAGGATCCGCGACGGCGTCATCGACATGGAGGTCAGCGTCGGCGACTACGTGCTCACGAACGGTACCCTCGCCGCGGCCGTCCTCATCGACGCCCTCAGCCGGTTCATACCGGGCGTCCTGGGCGAGGAAAAGTCGTTGACGCGCGAATCCTTCACCGGCAAGTTGCTCGACTTTCCTCAATACACGCGTCCCGCTGAATTTCGGGGCATGTCCGTGCCGGAAGTCCTCCTTTCCGGAAACCATGCCGAGATAGAAAAGTGGCGTGCGGCCCGTGCCCTGGAAAAGACCCGGCAGGTCCGGCCAGATCTACTTAAGTAACTTTAATTCAATAACAAACAAGGCAACAGCCATGAACCCGATCATCAAGGAAATCACCGCAGGGCAGGTGAAAACTGACATTCCGCCGTTTAAAGTCGGCGACGGCGTGCGCGTGCACGCGAAGGTGCGGGAGGGCGACAAGGAGCGCATCCAGATCTTCTCCGGGATCGTGATCGCCCGTAAGGGCTCCGGGATCCACGAGACCTTCACGGTGCGCCGGATCAGCTACGGCGAGGGCGTCGAGCGCGTCTTCCCGGTAAATTCCCCCAATATCGAGGCCATCGAGGTCGAGCGCGAGTCGGAGCCCATGCGGGCGCGCCTTTACTACCTGCGCAACCGCACCGGCAAGGCGGCCGTGGCGGTCAACGTCAAGACGAGGCGCACAGTCGAGGCCGCCGCAGCGCCCACGGCCCCCTGAGCGGGCTGCGCCGGGATTTCACAGAATTTCTGCTTTCCCGCGGGAGGGCGGGGGAGTAGGACTAAGCCGATTTTCCAACAATGCCGCTTCAAACAGACATTCTCGGGAAGGCGGCCGACGAGGCCCGCGGCCTCGCAATCGACGCCGTCCACGCGTGCATGTCCGGCCACTTGGGGCTCCCGCTGGGCTGCGCCGAGCTCGGGGCCGTTCTCTTCGGCAACGCCCTCTCGCTGAATCCCGAGCGGCCCCGCTGGATCAACCGCGACCGGTTCGTCCTCTCGGCCGGCCACGGCAGCATGTTCCTCTACGCGTGGCTCCACTTCTGCGGCTTCGAGATCTCGCTCGAGCAGATCGCGAAGTTCCGCAGCCTCCACAGCATCACGCCCGGCCACCCGGAGTTCGGCGACACGCCGGGTATCGAGGCGACGACGGGCCCGCTCGGCCAGGGCGTGGCCAACTCGGTCGGCATGGCGATCGCGGGCCAGATGGCGATGGCCCGCTTCAACACGCCCGAGCACGCGATCTTCGACTACCATGTCGTGTGCCTCGCGGGCGACGGCTGCATGCAGGAGGGGGTCGCCATGGAGGCGGTCGAGTTCGCCGGCCACCAGAAGCTCGATAACCTGATCCTCTTCTACGACTCGAACAAGGTGACGCTGGACGCCATGGCCGACAAGACCCAGAGCGAGAACACAGCGGCGCGGTTCAAGGCGATCGAGTGGGACGTCCAGACGGTGGACGGCTACGACATGCCGGCCCTCCTCAAGGCCTACAACCGGGCGAAGAAGGCCAAGAGCGGCAAGCCGCAGCTCATCATCGTCCACACGATCATCGCCAAGGGGATACCCGAGGTGCAGGGGACGTCGAAGGGCCACGGCGAGTCCGGCGCAAAGTATGCCGCCTCCGCCCGCGCGGGCCTCGGCCTTCCCGCGGACCAGCTCTTCTACGTGAGCGACGGCGTGCGGGACTATTTCACAGGGCACAAGCGCAGGCTCGTTCGGGCCTTCAACCGCTGGAACAAGGTGATGAAGGCCTGGCGCGAGGCGAACCCGGAGAAGGCCGCGCTCCTCGACTCCGCAAGCCAGAAGCCGAGCGCCGCGCACCTCCTCGCAAAGATCCCGCTTTTCGCGCCCGACGTTAAGCTCGGGGGAACGCGCGCTGCGGGGCGCGATGTGCTGCAGGTGGTCGCTGCCGAGCTGCCTCTCCTCATCGGGGGGTCGGCGGACCTCTACGGCTCGACCCTGAACTACATCGCGTCGGACAAGGACTTTGATCCCACCAACCGCTCCGGGCGCAACATACGGATCGGCATTCGCGAGCACGCCATGGCCGGGATGGCGAACGGGGTGGCCCTCGACGGGCTCTTCAGGCCGTCGATCGCGACCTTCCTCGTGTTCGCGGATTATTCGCGGCCCTCGATGAGGCTGGCCGCGCTCTCGAAGATTCCGGTCATCTACATCTACACCCACGACTCGGTCGGGGTGGGCGAGGACGGGCCGACCCACGAGCCCGTGGAGACGATCTCCGCCCTGCGCCTCATCCCGAATATGGAGGTGATCCGGCCCGCGGATCCCGAGGAGACGGCGGGAGCCTTCGCGGCCGCCCTCGAGCGCACGAACGGCCCGACGCTGATCGCCCTCACCCGCCAGGCCGTGCCGGTCCTCAACGACATCCCGGCGCACATCCGGCGCGCGGGCGTCCTCAAGGGCGGCTACGTGGCCGTGCAGGAGACGGCACCCCTCTCGGTCATCCTCCTTTCCACGGGCAGCGAGCTCCAGCTGGCCCTTGCCGCGGCCGCGGTGCTGGGGGAGGGGACCCGCGTGGTCTCCGTGCCCTCCTTCGAGATCTTCGACCGCCAGCCGGCGGAGTACCGGGAGGCCATCCTTCCCTCGTCCTGCCGCAGGCGGGTCGCCATTGAGGCGGGCGTCACGGACCTCTGGTACAAGTACGTGGGCCTCGACGGCAAGGTTGTCGGGATCGACCGGTTTGGCCTCAGCGCGCCGGCGCCGGCCGTGTTCAAGGAGTTGGGGATCACCACGGACGCGCTCGTGGCGGCCGCCCGGTCGCTCAGCCCCGCCTGATCCGCCGCGGGCGACCGTCCCCCTCGAGGTCGGCGCAATTTCTTCCGCCTCGGTTGCATTTACGCCTTGAATGGCGAATAATTAGCCGCCTAACTACTTCTTTTCGTCGCACGAAAAACGCCACAACTCCGCCGCAAATGCCCCTCCTCATGCTCAAGGATCTTCCCCGCTACGACTGCATACTCGAAGTGGCGCGGCGGTTCCCGGACCTGGACCCGACTGCATGCGAGGCCTACCTCAACATCCTCAGGGCCGCGGACGAGGTCTATCGCCAGAGCGAGGGCTTCTTCAACGCGAACGGCCTCTCGCCGGGGCGCTTCACGGTCCTCATGCTCCTCTACGACAAGATCGCAGCCGAGCCGATCCCGCTGACTCCCGCGGAGCTCGCCGACAGGGCCGGGGTGACGCGCGCAACCATGACGGGCCTCGTCGACACGCTTGAGCGCGACGGCCTCGTCCGGCGCGACCACGACTCGGGCGACCGCAGGATGATGCTCGTGCGCGTGACGGCCAAGGGGCTCGGAGTCATCGAGGGAATCCTGCCCTCCCATTACAGGCGCCTGAAGGAGCTCATGGAGCCGCTCTCCCAGGGCGAGCGCAAGACGCTGGTGCGACTCCTCAACAAAGTCGCCGCAAAGGCCGCCACCATGGCGGTCGAGACGCACGAGGCCGCCCATGCCCATCCGGTCTAAGGCCGGTTTCCTGAATTCAAGACGCATTCTCCCATGGTAAAGAAAATCATAGTAACCTCGCTCAGCCTCCTGATCGTCCTCGGCGTGATCGCCGGGATCAAGGTCCTCCAGATCAAGAAGCTCATCAGCCAGAAATACCAGCAGCCGTCCGAGTCAGTCTCGACGGCCATCGTGAGCCCGCAGACCTGGCAGCAGACGCTCACGTCCGTGGGTTCGCTCACCGCGGTGCAGGGGGTCACGGTCGCGGCCGAGCTCGACGGGAAGATTGCCGAGGTCGATTTCGAGGCCGGCAAGGCGGTCAACGCCGGGGACGTGCTGGTCAGGCAGGACACGACAGTCGAGGGGGCCGAGCTGCGCTCCGCGCAGGCCGCGGTCCACCTGGCGAAGGTGAACCTTGCACGGACAAGCGAGCTGCTCGCGAAGGGCACCGTTTCGCAGTCCCAGTTCGACCAGGACGAGGCCACCTTCGAGCAGGCCGTCGCCTCCGTGGACAATATCCAGGCAACGATCGACAAGAAGACGATCAAGGCGCCCTTCTCCGGTCAGCTGGGAATCCGCCTGATCAACCTCGGCCAGAACCTGAAGGCGGGCGATTCCATCGTCTCCCTCCAGGCTCTCAATCCCATCTTCGTCGACTTCTACCTGCCCCAGCAGGAGCTCGTGCAGCTGAAGACGGGCCTCTCGGTCCGCGTCTCGGGCGACTCGATGGCCGGTAAATCCGTCGAGGGAAAGCTCACGGCGATCAGCCCCGACGTGGATTCCTCGACCCGCAATGTGCGCGTGCAGGCCACCGTCGACAACGACGGCGGCATCCTCCACCCGGGGATGTTCGTCGACGTCGCAGTCGAGCTGCCTGTCACGGACAAGGTTCTCCCGATTCCGGCGACCGCTGTCCTCTACGCTCCCTACGGGGACTCGGTCTATGTCGTCGAGTCCAAGTCCGACGACACGGGTGCGAAGCAGCTTGTCGTCAGGCAGCAGATCGTGCGCCTCGGCGAGCAGAAGGGCGACTTTGTGGCGGTGGTCTCTGGGCTGAAGGAGGGGGACACTGTCGTCACCTCGGGCGTCTTCAAGCTTCGGCCGGGAACCCCGGTCGAGGTGAACAATTCGGTGGCTCCCGACTCGAAGCTGGCGCCAACGCCCGGGGACTCCTGAGCGGCGGCCCGACCGCGTCCCGAAGCCAACCGTGAATTTCACAGACCTCTTCATCCGCCGCCCGGTGCTCGCCATCGTGGTGAGCCTCGTGATCCTGATCTCCGGCGTCCAGGCGTACCGCTCGCTCAACGTCCGCCAATGGCCGCAGAGCGAGAACTCCTCGGTGACCGTGACGACGGTCTACGTCGGGGCGAGCGCCGACCTCGTGCGCGGCTTCATCACGACCCCCTTGGAGCGGGCCATCTCGCAGGCGGACGGCATCGACTACCTCCAGTCCTCGAGCACGCAGGGTGTCTCGACGATCACGGCCCGCCTCAAGCTCAACTACGACCCGATCAAGGCCCTGGCTGAGATCGGCTCCAAGGTCGACCAGGTCCGCAACGACCTGCCCCCCGAGGCGCAGGTGCCGGTCCTCAATGTCCAGTCGGCCGACTCGCAGATTGCGTCGTGCTACCTGAGCTTCACCTCCGAGACGCTCCACGCGAACGAGATCACGGACTACATCGTGCGCGTGGTGCAGCCGCGCCTCTCCTCCATCCCGGGAGTGCAGCAGGCCCAGCTGATCGGCGACAGGACGTTCGCGATGCGCATCTGGCTCAAGCCCGACCGCCTCGCGGCGTTCAATCTCAGCCCCTCGGCCGTGAGCGCCGCCCTTGCCGCGAACAACCACCTGAGCGCGCTCGGCAGCACGAAGGGCAACCTGATCCAGGTCGCTCTCACCGCCAACACGGACCTCCAGTCCGTCGAGGAGTTCAAGAACATGGTGGTGCGCCAGGAGGGCAACGTCATCGTCCGCCTGCGCGACATCGCCGATGTCGAGCTCGGCGCCGAGGACTACAACACGAACGTGACGTTCTCGGGCGAGAGCGCGGTCTTCATCGGGATCTACGTCCAGCCGAACGCCAACTCGCTCGATGTCATCCGCCTCGTCCGCACCGAGCTGGACGCGATCCAGAAGGACCTGCCCGGGGCCATGCAGGCCAAGGTGGCCTACGATGCCACGGCCTACATCAATGACGCGATCCACGAGGTGGTCCGCACCCTGGCCGTGACGCTCCTCATCGTCGTCGTCGTCATCTACCTCTTCCTCGGCTCGATCCGCACGGTCATCATCCCCGTGATCGCGATCCCGCTCTCCCTCATCGGCGCCGTCTTCCTGATGCAGATCTTCGGGTTCACGATCAATCTCCTTACGCTCCTGGCGGTCGTGCTCTCGGTGGGGCTCGTCGTCGACGACGCCATCGTTGTCGTCGAGAACGTCGAGCGCCACCTGGCCCTCGGGAAGAGTCCCATCGACGCGGCGATCGTGGGCGCCCGCGAGCTCGTCGGGCCGATCATCGCGATGACGATCACGCTCGCGGCCGTCTACGCGCCGATAGGACTCCAGGGCGGCCTCACGGGCTCCCTCTTCCGGGAGTTCGCCTTCACGCTCGCCGGCGCGGTCACGATCTCCGGCATCGTGGCGCTGACGCTTTCCCCGATGATGTGCTCGCGGTTCCTGAGGGCGGGCGACGACGAGAAGGGCTTTGCGGGCGTCGTCACGCACACGTTTGAGCGTGTGCGCCGGTTCTACTCGAAGGTCCTTGATGTGACCCTCAACAGCCGCGGGTACATCTACGTCGTGTGGATCGTGATCAGCATTGCCGGGATCGTCATGGTCCTCATGTCCAAGACCGAGCTCGCGCCAGCGGAGGACCAGGGGTTCATCTTCGGGTTCGGGGTCACGGCGGCGAACTCAACCCTCGACCAGAACCTCCCGTACGCGGCAGCGGTGGAGAAGATCTTCGCCTCGGACCCCGACACCAGCTTCATCTTCCAGATCACGCAGCCGGACTCGGCGATCGCGGGCCTCGTGGGCAGGCCCTGGGGCATCCGCAAGCGCCCCATGTCCGCCATCCTCGCCGACATGCAGCCCAAGGTCGCGAAGATCCCCGGGATCCAGCTCTTCCTCCTGCAGCCCCCCGTCCTTCCCGGCGGCGGAAACTTCCCGATCGAGATCGAGCTCACCTCGACGGACGACCCGCAGAGGATCCTCTCGTTCGCGCAGCAGCTCTCGGACAAGGCGATGGCGACCGGGAAATTCTACTTTACCTCGATCGACATGAAGTATGACGCGCCGCAGTCGGAGGTCGTGCTCGACCGCGACAAGGTCTCGGCGCTCGGACTCAACCTCTCGCAGGTCGGAGACGACCTCTCGGCGGCGATGGGCGGCAACTACATCAACTTCTTCAATGTCTCGGGGCGCAGCTACAAGGTGATCCCCCAGGTCAAGCGCACGGCCCGGCTCAACTCCAACCAGCTCCAGGACATCTACGTGACGGGGCCGAACGGCAGCCTGATACCGCTCAGCACGGTTGCGACGATCAAGGACACGACGATCCCGCGCTCGCTCAACCGCTTCCAGCAGCTCAACTCGGTCTCGATCAGCGGCCAGGCGGGGATGTCCCTCGACGACTCGCTCAAGTTCTTTGAGACCGAGGGCGCGAAGATCCTCCCGAAGGGCTACCTGATCGACTACACGGGGGAATCCAGGCAGCTGCGCAGGGAGGGGGGCAACGCCCAGTTCTGGACCACGATGGGGCTCGCGCTGACGCTCATCTTCCTCGTCCTGGCGGCGCAGTTTAACAGCTTCAGGGACCCGCTCGTCATCCTCGGCGGCTCGGTCCCCCTGGCCATCTTCGGCTCGGCGATTTTCATGTTCCTGAAGATGCCGAGCCCGGCCGTCCCCTTCTGGACGAACGGATGGACGACGACCTTCAACATCTTCTCCAAGGTTGGACTGGTCACGCTTGTCGGCCTCATCGCGAAGAACGGCATCCTCATCGTGGAATTCGCCAACAAGCTCCAGCTTGCCGGCAAGTCGAAGTACGACGCCGTGCACGAGGCGGCGCTGACGCGCCTGCGGCCGATCCTGATGACGAGCGTCGCGACGGCCGCGGGGCATTTCCCGCTCACGCTCGTGACCGGGGCGGGCGCCGCCGCGAGGAACTCGATAGGCCTTGTCCTCGTCGGGGGAATCTCGATCGGGACCTTCTTCACACTCATCGTCCTTCCGCCGGTCTACATGCTGATAGCGAAGGACCACTCGAAGGACCGCCTGTTGGAGGCCTCCACGGAAACCGCCGCTGCGGACCCTGCGCCGGCCCACCCATGAAGCGCCTTCTCCTAGCGTTAGCCCTCTGCACCTGCGCGGGAGGCCCCCTGCGGGCCGACTCGCCGCAGGACGACCTCCCGTCGCCGCTCGACCTGCGGAGCGCCGTCCACTACGCCCTGGACCACAACTACGCGATCCTCCAGGCCCGCGAGGCGATCCGCCTCCAGGAGGGCGTCATCGTCCAGGTGAGGAGCCAGGAGATCCCGAACCTCGGCGCCACGGGCGAGGCGGAGAAGAACGCCGCGGCCATCTCCCAGTCGTACCCCCAGTCCACGAGCTTCTGGAACGTGGAGCTCATGGCGACGCAGACGCTCTACGCCGGCGGGGGAGTCGCCTCCGCGATCAAGTCCGCGCGCCTCACCCGGGACGCCGCGGCGTTCGACCTTCAGACGGCGATCGACACGGCGCTCCTCGACGTCCGCACGAAGTTCTTCAACGTCATCCTCGCCCGGGAGAAGATCAGGGTCGACGAGGAGAGCGTGAAGCTCTACGAGCACCAGCTCGAGGACACGAAGAACCAGTTCCAGTCCGGGACAGTATCGAACTTCGAGGTGCTGCGCGCGAAGGTGTTCCTCGCGAACGCCCAGCCCGCCCTCATCACTGCGCGCAACGACTACCGGATCGCGGTGGAGCAGCTGCGCCAGTCGATCGGCCGCGTCGGCGCCGCGCCCTTTCCCGAGGTGGCGGGCGACCTCGACGTTCCCTCCGAGGAGAGCTACGACCTCGAGACGGCGATCGCCTCGGCGCACGAGCACAGGCCGGAGCTCCTGAAGCTCCAGAAGCTCGTGGACGCGGGCGAGGAGTCCGTGACGACCGCGAGGTCCGGCTTCTACCCGAACCTCCAGGCCTTCGGGTCGTACGCCTGGGACGGGGACACCTTTGCGAGCAGCTCCTACGGGACGGCCAACGTGAACGGGTGGGCCTTCGGCCTCCAGTCGACCTGGCACATCTTCGACGGGCGGGCCACCGACGGCAAGGTGAGGCAGGCGAAGTCGCAACTCGAGGCCGCGCGCCTCTCCAAGGCGTCCGAGGACCTCGAGGTGGACGTCGAGGTCCGCCAGGCGATGTCGTCGCTCGAGGAGGCGAACGAGCTCGTCGCGGCCTCCAAGCAGACGATCGACGAGGCGGCCGAGGACGTTCGCCTTGCGGATGCGAAGTTCCACGCCGGCTCGGCGACGCAGCTCGACGTCCTGACGTCGCAGGTCTCCCTCACGCAGGCGAGGACCGACCAATTGACCGCCAATTACAACTACCTCGTGGCCCTCGCCAATGTCCGCAAGGCCATCGGCATGGGCGACGCCCTTGTGATCCCCTGAGCCGGCGGCGGTTCAGCCCGGGAAGGCTGGGGGCGGGGGAGTCGCCAACGATATGAAAGCAAGACGCACACTCGCGATAGCGCTCGCAGCGCTGGCGGGGGTGGTGGCGCTCGCCGGGGTAGCCGCGCTCAGCCCGCCGGTCCAGACCTGGGCGGCCCGCAGGGCCCTCGCCTCGGTCGCGGGCCCAGGCGCCTCGCTTGAGAGCGCATCGGCCGGCTGGGGCAGGATTTCGCTGCGGGGCCTGCGGGTCGACATGGACGGCGCGGTCCTCCTGGTCCCCTCGGCCGAAGCGCGCGTGGACGTGCTGTCGGCCTGCCTGGGACGAAAGCTCGACCTGACGAGCCTGGTAGCCAAGGGCTGGACGCTCGACCTCTCCCGCCCCCAGGGGGAGGCCCCGCCGGGCGGGGCCGAAGGTGCCGGGCCTGAGGGCGATCCCTGGATCCGCCGCGCGGTCGTCGGCGCATTTTCGGCTTTCAACCTTCCCGCCCGGATCTCGCTCGACGGCGTCGACCTCGAGGGTGCCGCGATCCTTTCCGACGGGCGGGGGCGCCCCATGGGCAAGGCGCGCATCACGGTCGCCGGCGGGGGCCTTTCGCCCGGAGGGGACGGAAGCTTCCAATGCGGCCTGACGGCCGCGGTCGACGACGCCTCTGCGGCCGTTTCGTCTCTGAGGGTGCTGGGAACGCTGTCGGCGTCCATGGACGAGGCGGGAGGCTTCACCCGCGCGAGCCTCACCATGGACGCGACGGCGAGCGGGCGCCAGTTCCCGGGCGGGATCGGACTTTCCGGCTCGGCGTCGGCGTCGCGGGGGGCGGGGAGCGTCTCCTATTCGCTCTCGCTCGACCGGGGCGCCGAAGAGATCGCGGGGCTGGACGCGAGGAGCGCCGGAAGCCCCATGCGCATCGGGGGCGAATGGCGGCTCAACCTGAGGGACACGGACCTTGCGCCCTTCACCCTCGGCCGGGCGCTCCCTGCCTTCGTCGCCACGGGACAGGGGCGCTACGAACTCGACGCCGCGAATGGCGACGTCCACGCGATGGGCAAGATCCACACGTCAGCCGACCGCCTCGGGGTCGTCTCGGACAGCCTGGCGGCCCTCGGGCATGTGGACATTGCCGCGGATTTTGATGTCGCCAGGCTCGGCGACTCGCTGCGCGTCGACCGACTCGAGGCGAAGCTCGCTGGCGCGGCCCCGGTCGCCTCGGTCCTTGCGCTCCAGCCGTTCGAATTCAACGCGGCGACGGGCGAGCTCAGGGTCGCCCGCCCGTCGGGCGACCTCGTCGGAATCTCGGTGACGGGCCTTCCGCTCTCGTGGCTCGGGGGCCGGATCGCCGGGGTCGAGGCAGCGGGCGGCGACTTCCGGGGCGAGTTCGCCATGAGGGCCGAGGACGGGCGGCTTGCCCTTCGCACAAAGGCGCCGCTCCTCGCTTCGAACGTTTCCCTGTCGAGGCGGGGGGCGCCCATCGCGTCGGGGCTCGATCTGTCGGCCTTCATCCTGGCCGACTACGCCCCGAAGGGATGGCAGGTGCAGCTTTCGCCGTTCGCGGTCCGCAGCGAGGGCGTCAAGCTCCTCTCCCTGGAGGCGAGGTTCGGCAGGCTTGCCGGCACGGGCGAGCCGATCAAGGCCGAGGGGTCGTGGTACCTATCTTTACAGCCCCTCCTCGCGCAGCCCGTAGCCTCAAGGCTTCCCGGCATCGCGGGAGGCGACGCGAGCGGAACGCTGGCGGCCAGCCTCGGTGCGACGCGCGAAGTGCGGGTGAAGGTCGCGATCACCGACCTCGTGCCCGAGGACGGCGGAGCCCCCCTTCCTGCGGTGAGCGCGGACCTGAGCGTCGACTTTGGCGCGACGGGACCGGCGACGTTCGTCATCCCGCTGCACATGGAATATCCGTCTCGCACCGCGGACATGGTCCTCTCGGGAACGCTCTCCTCCGACGAGCGAGGGACGTTTGTCGACGCGGCGCTGTCGGGGGGCCGCCTCGCGCCCGGTGACCTCGCGGCGCTTGCCGTCCTCTGGGGTGCGCACCACGGGGAGGCTGCCGCGTCCGCGGGGGCGCCGGATCCCGCGGCGGCCCGCACACAGGGCCCGTTCTGGCCTGCGGGGCGCTCGCGCTTATCGCTCCAGATCGGGAGCCTTGCATTCCCGAGATTTGAGCTTGGCGACGTCCGGGGGACCGTCGCCGTCGAGCCGGACGCCATTTCCATCGATGACGGAGCCGTGAGCATCGGCGGCGAGGGCCGGGCGAGGGTCAGCGGCAAGGTCACGTTCGCCCCCGGCGCCGAGAAGCCCTACCTGCTCCAGGCGACGGTGGCCGTGAGCGGCCTCGACTCTGGCCCGATCTTCCGGGCTTTCAGGCCCGACACGCCGCCGGCAGTCGAGGGGCGTTTCGATTTGTCCGGGCAATTCAACTCAAGCGGGGACGGGATGCGCTCCCTCGTCGACGGGATCCAGGGCGACTGCCGGCTTTCGAGCACGAGCGGCGTCTTCCGGGCCCTGCGCACGGGAGCGATCGAGCCCCTGAGGCAGAACCAGTCGAGGATCGAGGACGCCCTCAACTCGGTCACCTCGCTCTTTGGAAGAAAGGCGGACAAGACCTTTGACGCCATCATCGACGCGGCCGAGGGGCTCTCGGAGATCCACTACGACCAGATGACGGTCGTCGCCGCGCGAGGCAGCGACCTGGACCTGCATCTGACCGAGATAAGCCTCGTCGCCCCGGAGGAGCACCTGACGGGCACGGCCACCGTCACGCACGTCGACGGGGTTCCCGTGGGCGACCAGCCCCTCTCCGCGGACCTTCAGCTCGGGGTCCGGGGCCGCCTGGAGACCCTCCTCGGCATCGTCGGAATGCTGAAGGACGGCGGGCTCGACGGACTGGGCTACGCGCAGCTTTACCAGACGATCCACCTCGGGGGGACCCTGGCAGACATCGACCAGAGCCAGTGGCGCGACATGCTCGTGCGGGCCCCCCTGCGCAAGGCGGGCGGTTTGTTTGACAAACTGCTCGGCAAGTGACCAGCCTGCGGGCTGTCGCGACCGCATCGCCCCAAGCCTCCCAGGCGACCGGCGGCCCCGGCCGGCCCCACGAAGATGAGAGGATTTTCAACGATGCCGCGCTGGATCGACTTCCCGGTGAGCGTGGCCGCGCGCCTGCTCTACCGCGTCCGCGCGCTCGGGGTCTCCAACATTCCGCCGACGGGGGCCGTCATCATCTCCAACCACCTTTCCTACGTCGACGTGGTGGCACTGCAGCTGGCGTGCCCGAGGCCGCTCAGGTTCATCGCCTACCAGGGCCCCGGAACCGGGCGTCTCCTGAGCTGGATCTTCGAGAGGGCCGGGGTGATCACCGTTCCGCCGGGCCCGTCCACGCAGTGGCTCCGGGCCACGGTGAAGGCCCTGACGGAGGGGGAACTCGTCTGCATTTTTCCGGAGGGGGGGATTTCCAGGACGGGCCAGCTGATGAGGATCCAGAGGGGCTACGAGCTCATCGCCCGGAAGGCCGGGGTCCCGGTCGTGCCGGCCGCGGTCGACGGGCTGTGGGGCTCCGTCTTCTCGTTCTCGGGAAACAGGTACCTCTGGAAGTCCCCGCGGCTGATGCCGACGCCGGTCTGCGTGGCCTTCGGGGCGCCCTTGGCGCCGGAGGCGGCGGACCCCGCGGCGGCAAGGAAGGCGATCATGGAGCTCTCGACCCTCGCGTTCGCCGAGCGGCCGCTCCTGCGACGCCACCTCGGTCGCGAGGTCCTGCGCTCGCTCGCTCGCCGCCCTGGCTCCGTCGCGCTCGTCGACCGGACCGCGGGCCGGCGCGAGCTCACGGCGGCGCAGGTCGTCGCGGCCGCGGCCGTCCTGTCGCGCCGCCTGAGGCGGAGCGCGCCCGAGGGGCGCGTCGGCATCGTCCTGCCGCCCGGGGCGGGCGCCGTGATCGCGAACCTCGCCGTCCTGTGCGCCGGCAAGGTGCCCGTGAACCTCAATTTCACGGTGGGACGGAGCGCTGCGGAGTCGAGCATCGCGCAGTCGGGCGTGCGAACGGTCATCTCCGCTGACGCCATGCGGGCGCGCCTCCCCGATTTTCCCTGGCCCGAGGGGACGGTGGACTTCCGCTCGGAGCTCCAGGCGGCCGGGGGGAGGAGGGCGATGCTGCCGTGGCTGTGCGCCGCGTGGCTCCTTCCCAACCAGTGGGTCGCCGGGCTCCTCGGCCTGCCGAGGACGGGCGACGCCGAGGAGGCCGCGCTCCTCTTCACGAGCGGAAGCGCCGGGAACCCGAAGGGCGTCGTCCTCTCGCACCGCAACCTGCTCGCCAACTGCGCCCAGATCTCGTCCCTCTCGATCCTGCCCGAGTCGGCGACCATGCTGGGCTGCCTGCCCATCTTCCACAGCTTCGGCTTCACGGTCACGCTCTGGTATCCCCTCCTGCGAGGCTGCCGCCTCGTGACGACCCCGAGCCCGACGGACACCCGGGCTGTCGTCGATACCATCCGCGAGGAGGCTGTCAGCGTGCTCGTCGGGGCGCCGACGTTCCTGCGGCCGTTCCTGAGGAAGGCGAAGTCGTCCGACCTCCGGTCGCTCGACCTCGTGGTGGCCGGCGCGGAAAAGCTGCCTGAGGACCTGCGCAGAAGCTTCCTCGAGGTCTTTCACCTGGAGATCTTGGAGGGATACGGCATGACCGAGGCCTCCCCGGTCTCAAACGTGAACCAGCACCATCCGCCCGTGACGACGGGGACCGCGGACGAGCAGATTGGGAAGAAGACGGGCACCGTCGGGCGTCTCCTGCCCGGCATGTCGGCCCGCGTCGTCCATCCCGAGACGGGCGCGGAGGTCGCCGAGGGCGAGACGGGAATCCTCCTGCTGAAGGGCCCGAATATCTTCTCCCATTACCTCGGGGACAACGGCCGGGAGCACCTGCGCGACGGGTGGTTCGTCACGTGGGACCTCGCGCGCATCGACGAGGACGGGTTCGTGTCCGTCGAGGGGCGGCTCGCGCGGTTCTCCAAGCTCGGGGGGGAGATGGTGCCCCACGGCACCGTCGAGCAGGCGATCGCCAAGGCCTACGGACTGGATCCGGCGGATGCGCAGGCGGCCGTCATTGTCGGCGTCCCCGACGCGGCGAAGGGAGAGGCGCTTGCGCTCGTGACGACGCTCGAGCTCAAGGCATCCGACGTCCGGGAGAGGCTGGCGGCGGCCGGCCTGCCGAACCTGTGGATCCCGCGCGTCGTGCGCCGGGTCGGCGCCATCCCCTTCCTCGGCTCCGGCAAGATCGACCTCGCCGCCTGCAGGCGGATCGCAACGGAGGGGCGCGATGGCTGACGCGGCGCCGAGGCCCCGCCCCGGCGTCGTGGACGCCCACATCCACCTGTACCCGCCGCAGGTGGCGGCGGATCCCGCGGCGTGGGGCGACGCGCACGGCGAGCCCTGGTGGACGGAATGCGTCGCCCCCAAGGGGAGGCGCTCGATCCAGGGATGGTCCGATCCGCAGACGCTCATCGCCGACATGGACGAGGCCGGCGTGGCGGCGTGCGTCATGCTGGGCTGGTACTGGGAGCGCCAGGAGACCTGCGACCTGCAGAACGGCTGGTATGCGCGGTGGATCCGGCGCAATCCGGAGAGGCTCCTGGGATTTGCCACGGTTCAGCCCTCCGCGGGAAGGGCGGCGATAGATGCCCTCGAGCGCGCTCTCGACTCGGGCCTCTGCGGGATCGGCGAACTCCTGCCCCCGGCGCGGGGCCCCTTCCTGGGCGACCCGTGGTGGAGGCGCGTTTTCGAGGTTGCGGCCGACCGCGGGGTTCCGGTGAACCTCCACGCGACGGACCCGGAGGCCGGCCCCGCGGCGGGACTGCCGACCCCGCTCGGCGACTATGTCCAGCTCGCGAGGGAGTATCCAAGAGTCCCCATCATCCTGGCCCACTTTGGGGGAGGGTTGGCGTTCCGCGATCTTCAGGAGCTCGTCGGCCCGCTGCCGGAGAACCTATATTTTGACACAGCAGCCTCGCCGCTCCTCTACGACATCAAGGTGTTCCGGACCGCGTTGGACCGTGTCGGGGCGGAGAGGATCCTCTACGGCTCGGATTACCCGCTCCTCCTTTATCCGAACGAGGAGAGGAAGCCCGGCTTCGCGCGGTTTCTCGGCGAAGTGGCAGGCGCCGGGCTGACGGCGGGCGAGCGCGGGGCCATCCTGGGATCCAATATCCGGCGCCTCCTGGCCCCGGGTCTTGCGCCCGCGCGCAAGCGCGTGTAGCGGTGCCTTGATCGATGGATTTTTCCGCAGCAACAAAGCAGCTCAGGGCGACGCTCGGCAGGAAGATCGTGCGGACCGACGGAGACTCCAGACGGGCGGCGTCGTTCGACGGAAGCAAGATCGCCTTCACGCCGGCGGCCGTGATTTTCCCGCGGAGGCGCGCCGACATAGCGGCGGCGCTCGCGCTCGCTAACCGGCGCCGCGTCCCCTTCACGGTCCGGGGAGGGGGAACGAGCCTGACGGGCTCGGCCTCGCCGGCCCACGGCGGCTGGGTCCTCGACCTCTCCGGATGGAAACGGGTGCGGATAGATTCGCAGGCGGGTCTCGCCCATGTCCAGGCGGGGGCGACCGTGGAGCGGATTCAGTCCGCGGCGGAGAAGAGGGGCTGGTTTTACCCTCCGGACCCGTCCTCGAGGAAGTACTGCACGATCGGGGGCAACATCGCGTGCAACGCGGGCGGGATGCACGGTGCGAAGTACGGGGTCACGCGGGACTACGTCCTCGCGCTCAAGGGTTTTCTCCCGACAGGCGAGTGGGTCGAGTGGGGCACGCCGACCAAGAAATTCTCGGCTGGCTTCAACCTGCGCGACCTCTGGATCGGCAGCGAGGGCATGCTCGGCATAGTCACGGAGGCGACGCTGAAGCTGATCCCCAAGCCCGCCGCGCGCTGGACGCTGCTCGTCTCGTTCCGGAGGGAGAGCGACGCATTTCGGGCCGTGCTGGCCCTCTTCGCCCTGCGCCTCCAGCCGTCGATCTGCGAATTCCTCGACCGGTATTCGGTCGACTGCGCCGAGCGCGCGACCGGGAGGACCGTCTTCAAGGGCCAGGCGGGCCACCCCGTCGTGCTCCTCGAGTTTGCCGGGGGAGTGGCGGACGTCGCCGAGCAGAGGAGGCTCGCCCTCAGGTGGGCCGGCCGCCACGGGAGCGCCCACCGCCAGGCGAAAACCAGGGCCGAGGCCAACCGCCTCTGGGAAGTTCGGCGGGCTTGCTCGGGCGCGATGTTCAAGATGGGCGACTCCAAGCTGAACGAGGACGTCGTGCTCCCGATGCGCAGCTACCTCCGGTTTGCCCGCTTCCTGGATGTCCTGCGCAGGGAGTCGGGCCTTCCCAACCCGACGTTCGGCCACCTTGGCGACGGCAATCTCCATGTGAACATCATGTACCACCGCGCCGATCCGGCGGAGAGGCGCGCGGCCGCGAGGGCCGTCGGGAGGCTGATGAGGGAGGTGGTCTCGCTCGGCGGTGCCATCTCCGGCGAGCACGGGATCGGCCTCGCGAAGTCGCCTTTCCTGCGCCTCCAGCACTCGCCAGCCGCCATACGGGCCATGCGGGCGGTGAAGCGGGCGCTCGATCCCAAGGGAATCCTCAACCCGGGAAAAATGTTCGAGGTGTTCCGGGTGTGGGAGCACAAACGCCTCGACGTGCGCCTGCCGTGGGACCACTCGTGACGAGTCCTTTTCCGTTTGCCCGCAGTTGCGCGGCACTCTCCACTCAGCCGGCTCAATGCATCTCAAGGCGCTAAAACTCCACGGTTTCAAGTCATTCGCTGATCCAACGACGCTCCTCTTCGAGCCAGGCGTGACCGCGGTCGTGGGACCCAACGGGTGCGGAAAGTCCAATATTGCCGACTCGGTGCGGTGGGTGCTCGGAGAGCAGAGCGCAAAGGCGCTGCGCGGCGGGAAGATGCAGGACGTCATCTTTGAGGGCGCCGAGTCGCGCAGGGCGGCCCAGATGTGCGAGGTGTCGCTGCTCCTGACGGAATGCGAGAAGCAGCTCGGGAGCGACTTCCACGAGATCGAGATCACCCGCAGGGTATACAGGGACGGCCAGGGCGAGTACCTCTTCAACGGCCAGCAATGCCGTCTCAAGGACATCCACAAGCTCTTCATGGACACGGGTGTTGGCCGGACGAGCTACTCGATCATGGCCCAGGGCCAGATCGACCAGGTCCTCTCGTCAAAGCCCGAGGAGCGGCGCGCGGTCTTCGAGGAGGCGGCCGGGATCACGAAGTACAAGAGCCAGCGCCGGGAGGCTTTGAACAAGCTGGCGCTTACCGACCAGAACCTGGCGCGGGTCGCCGATGTGGTGGGCGAGGTTTCCCGGCAGATAGGCAGCCTCAAGCGCCAGGCTTCCAAGGCCATGCGCTACAGGAGGTTGGGCCACCGGTTGCGCCACCTGAGCCTTGCCTGGAGTGCATTCCAGAACGGCAGCCTTGCGGAGGCCATCGGGGCCCTCGAGGTGACCGTGGCGGGCCTCAGGGCCGAGGCGGACCGGCGGCGGGCGGCCCTCGAGGGTCAGCAGTCGGGAATTGAATCGAGGAAGGCGGAGCGCAGCCGCCTCAATCAGCGCGTCCAGGACGCCCAGCAGGCGGTCTACGACCTGAGGTCGCAGAAGGAGCAGGCTGAGAACGCGGCGAACCTGGCGCGGATCAGGCGTTCCGGCCTCGCGGACCGGCTCGAGGCCACGCGGGACACCCTGGGCGAGCTCGAGATGCAGCTGCGCGAGGTGTCGGCCCAGGTGGACACGGGTTCCCAGGACAGGCAGATGCAGCTTGGCCTCCTCGGAAGCAGCGACGCCGTCTACCAGCAGCACAACAGGGAGCTCGGCGTCGCCGAGGGTGAGCTGGCCAGGATCGACCGGGATCTCCAGCAGGCCAAGTTCGAGCTCCTGCAGTTTGACAGCGCCGTCGCGAGGCTGCGCACGGAGTCCTCGAGTCACGAGGTCGACCAGAAGACGAGCCTGCACCGGCACGGTGCCCTTGAGGGCGAGCTTCGGCTGGCCGCCGGGGAGGCCGCCGCAGCCGCCGCAGCCGCCGCAGCCGCGGCAACCCGGCTCGAGGTGACCGTCGCCGGGCGCGCCCGCGCAAACGAGGGGGCCGCGGCGGCTCAGCTCTCGGTCGGCGAACTCACCCGTGAGTTCCGGGAGGCGCAGAAGGCCCTCCAGGAGACCGACCGCCAGATCGCGCAGCGCGGGGCCCGCCTGAGGCTCCTCCAGCAGCTCCAGGAGCGCTGGGAGGGGTTTGGCGAGGGGGCGAAGGCGCTCCTCCAGGGAAGGCTCCAGGGGGCGCTCTCCGGCTCCAAGGCCGCGGCGGTCGCGCAGGGAATGGAGGTGAAGCCCGAATTCGGGCACGCCATCGAGGCTCTGCTCGGCTCGGCCGCGGAGGCGATCCAGGTGAGCGACCTGGCGACCGCCCGGAGGATCTTCGCGCAGCTTGAGGAGGAGCAGATAGGCTCCGTCATTCTGAGAGTCGCGGAGCTCGGGGCGGCTGCCGGCGCGTCCGCCGACCTGCCACCGGGAGTCGTGCCGGCCACCTCGGCGCTCGCCCGGGTCGAGGAGGGTCATCCGGCCCTTGCGATCCTGGAATCGTGCTTTGTCGCCGACGACCTCGGCGCCTTCCTGGAATACTGGCGCGCGAACCCGGGCTTCCCGTTTCTTGCCGTCGCGACGCGAAAGGGCGAGATCGTGGACCGGCGCGGACTCGTGACCGGCGGCCATGCGAGCCCCAGCAGGCAGGCCAACAGCATCGTCCAGCGCGAGATCGACCTGCGGGAGACAGCGAAGGCGCTGGCCGAGGACCAGCGCCGCCACGAGGAGCTGCGTGCCCAGGGTGATGCGATCAATTCGAGGATTGCCGCCGCGGAGAAGGCGCTCGAGGAGGGGCGTGAGGCAGTCATGACCTCCACGCAGGCCGTCGCGGCCGCGGAGGCAGAGGAGCGCAACGCGCGCCGCGGCTCGGACGACGCGGGCGCGCGCGTCGCCAAGATGGAGAGGGAGCTTGGGGCACTCGAGCACGCCCGGCTCGAGGCGCAGGCTCGCTGGGACAAGGCGAAGGCCGGGCTCGCCGAGTCGGAGGCCGCAGCCTCGGCGCAACGCAGCCGGATCGATGAGCTCGACGGCCGCCTCGCGGCCGCGCGCGCGCAGCGCGACGCCCGGCGCGAGTCCCTGGCCCAGGCGCGGCTCGAGCTCGCCGAGCGCCGCCAGAAGGTCGAGGTGCTCGACAGGGGCCTGGGCGAGATGGAGCGCCGCCGGGCGCAGCTCGGCGAACTCCTGGTCGAGCGCCAGAACGAGATCGAGACGTGGACGGGCCAGGTCGCGGACCTGGACGCCGAGGAGGCGCAGCAGATTTCGAATGCGGAGAGGATCGGCGCGACGCTCTCGGTCGCGCAGGAGCAGGTGGAGAAGATCCGCCTGGACCTCGTCGGCGTGGAGCGCGTGATCGAGACCCTCGAGGCTTCGCAGGCCGCGCTCCGAGCGGAATCCGACGCGGCGCACGAGGAGCTGAGCGCGCACGAGGTCCGCCTCGCCGAGACCCGCCAGCGGGCCGCTTTTCTCGCGGACGAGGTGGCGCGCGAGTTCCAGGCCGACGTGGCCGCGATAAACTGGAGGGAGACGCTCTGGCGTGCCGACGACGAGCCCGCGGGGCCGAGCCCGCTCGACCTCGAGGAGGACGATGCGCCGGAGCCGAGCCCGCGGCGCGCGAGGAAAAGGCGCCCCGAGAACCCCCCCGAGGCCGACCTTGCGGCGCTCGACGGCACGGACTGGGAGGCGGTCAAGGCGGAGTCGGACGCGCTCCGCCAGAGGATGTCCAGCATGGGTGCCGTGAATCTTGTCGCGATCGAGGAGTACTCCGAGCTGAAGCAGCGCCACGACTTCCTCGACACCCAGAGCAGCGACCTGGCCCGCGCCCGGGCGGAGCTCGTGGCGGCGATCGACGAGATCAACAAGACCTCGCAGCTCCAGTTTCAGGTGACGTTCGAGCAGATCAGGAGAAACTTCGAGTATACGTTCCAGACGCTATTCGGCGGCGGGCGGGCCGCGATCGAGCTCGTCGAGACCGAGGACCCCCTCGAGAGCGGAATCGAGATCGTGGCCCAGCCTCCGGGGACAAGGATGAAGGGGATCACGCTTCTCTCCGGCGGCCAGAGGACGCTCACGGCCGTTGCGCTCCTCTTCGCGCTCTACCTCGTCAAGCCGTCCCCGTTCTGCGTCCTCGACGAGCTCGACGCCCCGCTCGACGAGTCGAATATCGGCAGGTTCACCGAGCTCCTGAGGAAGTTCGTGAAGGACTCCCAGTTCATCATCATCACGCACAACAAGCGGACGGTGGCGGCCGCGAACGCGATCTACGGGGTCACGATGGAGGAGCGCGGCGTCTCGAAGACGGTCTCGATGCGGTTCAACCACGAGCGCGGCGACGCGGAGGCGCACCAGCCCGAGACGGTCGCCGACTCGGTGCGCAACTCCCTGCCGCCGGCCCCGGCGCCGGTCGCGACCGGCGCCTGAAGCCCCGCGCCCCATGGCGAAATGGCTGCTGGTTGACGGATTCAACCTCGCCTACCGCTGCTTCTTCGCGATCCCGGATCTCGCGCGGGCCGACGGGTTCCCGACGAACGCGCTCCACGGCTGGGTGAAGTCGCTCTGGCGGCTCTCCGACCAGGAGAAGCCCGACGGGACGATCGTCTTCTTCGACCTAGGCGGCGCCCAGGACCGGCTCGCGCTTCTCCCGGAATACAAGGCCCAGCGCGAGGAGATGCCGGAGGCGCTGGACAAGCAGGTCCCCGTCATCAAAGCGATCACGCGCGCGATGGGCCTGGGAGGCATCGAGCAGGAGGGAGTCGAGAGCGACGACCTGCTGGCATCCGAGGCCATGGCCCTCTCGCGCCGCGGCGATGAGGTGATCGTCGTCAGCGCCGACAAGGACTTCGCCCAGATCGTCGGCGGGCAGATCAAGATCATGCTGCCCCCGCCGTCGGCCAACCCGAAGCTTGGCTGGCGCCTGATGGACGAGGCCGGGGTCTTGGGGAAGTTCGGGGTGCCGCCGGCAAAGATCCCGGATTACCTGGCTCTCGTCGGGGACACGTCCGACAACATCCCCGGGCTCCAAGGTGTCGGGCCCAAGACCGCTTCAAAGTGGCTGACCGAGTTCGGGGACCTCGAGGGGGTCATCGCGGCCGCGGACCGGCTCGCGCCCGAGCGGTTCCGGGGCGCCGTCGTGGCGTCCGCCGACACGCTGCGCAGGAACCTGCGGATCACGACGCTCAATCTGGCGCTTTCTCCTCCCGCGGTGCCGCGGGCGCTCATCAACCCAGAGGAGCTCTACGGCATCCTCGAGAGGATGGAGATGAGGTCCGTCCTCGCGGAGGCGAGGAAGCGCTACGGGCAGCCCGAGCTTTTCTGAGGCGAAGCGTCCGTGCCAAGGTACTGCCTCGGCTTGAAATCCCTGGCACTGTTGCAGTTTCAATTTTTCCGAGATTGAACGGGGATTGAGCTCGGGGTAGGATTCCAGGATCAACACCAAGGTTCTCCCCGCTGTAGTTGTGATTGTTTGCTTTTCGGCCGGGCTGGCCGTCGGGGCATTCAACAATCATTTGTCCCAAGGGGCCTTTATTGGAGCGGGCGTCGGCTTTCTTGCCGGCCTCATTCTTCTGTTGAAGATGAGGAAGCCGCCCCCGGTCTAAGGGGCCCCAGCGCAGGAGGCGCCTCGCCGGCTTCCGCGGCTACTCGCCCTCTCTGGAGACCTTCTTCGGGTCGAAGATGTAGCCGATCCCGTGGACCGTCCGGAAATCCGAAAGGTCGAGGCTCTTTCTCTTGAAGAGCTCGCGCACCTTGACGACGTACTGGTCGAGCGATCGGCTCTTCACGTCCGCGTGCTGCCCCCAGACCGAGTGGATTAGGGCCTTGCGCGTGATCACCTCTCCGTGGTGTTCGTTCAGGTAGGCGAGGATGCCGAGCTCCTTGCGCCCTACCTTCATGACCTCCCCGTCGGGGAATTCGATCTCGAGGCGGACGGGCGTGACCTTCGAGCCGCAGAAATCGAACGGGTGGTCGCTCACCTTGACGTTCCTCGTCACGTTGGAATCCTCCCGGTAATCGGCCCTTCGCAGGACCGCCCTGATGCGCGCGACGAGCTCCGCGTAGCTGAAGGGCTTGATGATGTAGTCGTCCCCGCCCGTCTCGAGCCCGTGGACCTTGCTCGCCTCCTCGATGAGGTTGCCCGTCAGGAAGATGACGGGCACGTTGATGTTCGCGGCCTTGAGCTCCTCGTAGAGCTCGAAGCCCGGCTTGTCGGGCAGGACCAAATCCATGAGGATCAGGTTCGCGAAGTTGTGCTGCAGGAACTTCATGGCGTGGGCCGCGCGGCTGCAGAGCTGCACCCGCATCCCGGCGCGCTCGAGGTACTGGGCGATCAGCGTGCCAAGGTCCGGCTCATCCTCGACGACAACGATGAGGGGCTTGGGGTTCGGCCGCTTGGTCGATGATGTGTCCGCCATTTGCAGTCTCAGGAGCTTTTTTACATTTACTCCGGACGATGTCAATCAGCGTGCGCCCCGAGCATTTTGCTTGAACGGCCTCGGCGACAGGCGACGCTTGGTGCCCCGTGTCGGAAAAGAAACCCTTGCTCATGCTGGGGCTGCCCAAGGGCAGCCTCGAGGAGTCCACCCGCAGCCTTTTCGCGAAGGCGGGGTGGAAAATCACCGTGAATTCCCGATCTTACCGCCCCACGATCGACGATCCCGAGCTGGACGGCCGGTTCGTGCGCGCCCAGGAGGTCAGCCGCTATGTCGAGCACGGCTTCTTCGACTGCGGCCTGACCGGGCAGGACTGGATCCAGGAGAACTCGTCGGACGTCGTCGAGGTCTGCGACCTGGTCTACAGCCGCGCGTCCACCGTCAAGTCGCGCTGGGTGCTCTGCGTCGCCGAGGACTCGCCGGTGCGCTCGCCGAAGGACCTCGCGGGCAAGCGGGTCGCGACCGAGCTCGTCCAGACCGTGAAGCGCTACTTCGCCTCGAAGAAGATCCCGGTCGAGATCGAGTTCTCGTGGGGGGCGACCGAGGTCAAGGTCCCGGACCTCGTGGACGCGATCGTGGACATCACGGAGACGGGATCCTCGCTTCGCGCGAACAACCTGCGCGTCGTCGACACGATCCTCGAGACCAACACGAAATTCATCGCGAACAAGAGGGCTTGGGCCAACAAGGCGAAGCGCGGAAAGATAGAGACACTGGCCCTCCTCCTGCGCGGGGCGCTCGAGGCCGAGTCCAAGGTCGGCCTCAAGATGAACGCGCCCAAGAAGGCGCTGGCGGCGATCATCGCCGCCGTGCCCGCGCTGCGCGACCCGACGATCTCGCCGCTCAGCAACCCGGACTGGATCGCGCTTGAGACCATCATAGACGAGAGCGTCGTGCGCGAGATCCTGCCGAAGCTGAAGTCCCTCGGTGCGGAGGGCATCGTCGAATACCCGCTCAACAAGGTCGTCTACTAGAAAATGGGCAAGGTCACGCTCGGACTGCTTCAGCACGCCTGTTCAGCCGACCCGGCGGCCAACCTTAAGAAGGTTCTCGCGCTCGCCGACAAGGCCGCGAAGAAGGGCGCCCAGATCATCTGCACCCAGGAGCTCTTCCGCTCGCAGTACTTCTGCCAGGAGGAGGACCACGAGAAATTCAGGCTCGCGGAGAGGATCCCGGGACCGAGCACGGAGGCCTTTCAGAAATTGGCGAGGAGGCGGGGCGTCGTCGTCATCGCCTCCCTCTTCGAGAAGCGCGCGAGCGGGCTCTACCACAACAGCGCCGCCGTCATCGACGCCGACGGCTCGCTCCTCGGGGTCTACCGCAAGATGCACATTCCAGACGACCCGCTCTACTACGAGAAGTTCTACTTTGCGCCGGGGGACACGGGCTTCCGGTCGTGGAAGACGAGATTCGGCCGGATAGCGGTCCTCATCTGCTGGGACCAGTGGTACCCGGAGGCCGCCCGCCTGGCCGCGCTCCAGGGGGCCGAGATCCTCTTCTACCCGACGGCCATCGGCTGGCATCCCTCCGAGAAGAAGAGGCACGGGGCAGAGCAGCACGACGCCTGGGAATTGATCCAGCGCTCGCACGCCGTCGCAAACGGGTGCTTCGTCGCCGTCTGCAACAGGATCGGCCTGGAGAAGCCCGCCGGCGGCGACGGGATCGAGTTCTGGGGCCAGAGCTTCGTCGCGGGAACGGGCGGAAAGCTCCTCGCGAAGGCCCCGGCCGCGAAGGAGGACATCCTCATCGTGAAGGTGGACCTCGCGGAGGTGGACTCGACCCGGACCCACTGGCCGTTCCTGAGAGACCGCAGGATAGACGCGTACGGCGACCTGACGAAGCGCTTCCGCGACTAGGCGCACGGCCCGCCCATGCCAACCAAGGAGACGCCGGCCGCGCAGGGCTTTCGGATGCCTGCGGAGTGGGAGCCGCAGGAGGCCGTGTGGCTTTCCTGGCCGACCAACCGGCAGACCTGGCCGGGGAGCTTCCGGATGATCCCGCGCAAGTTTGCCGAGATCGCGGCCCACATAAGCCGGCGCGAGAAGGTCCGGATCAACGTCGCGGCGGCGCACAGGGAGCGCGCCCGCGCGCTGGTCGCGGACGCCGGGGCGGACATGGCAAACGTCGAATTCTTCAACCACCCGACGAACGACGCCTGGTGCCGCGACCACGGGCCGATCTTCGTGCACCGCGCCGGGACGGGGGAGGTGGCCTTGACCGACTGGACCTTCAACTCCTGGGGCGGCAAGTACCCGCCGTTCGACCTGGACAACCGGATCCCGCGGGCAATCGGCCGCGCCCTCGGGCTGCGCCGCTTCCCGAACCGGATGGTGCTCGAGGGGGGCTCAATCGACGTCAACGGGGCGGGGCTCCTCCTCACGACCGAGGCCTGCCTTCTCAACAGCAACCGCAATCCCCGGCTGACGCGCGGGGAGATCGAGGCCAACCTCCGGGACTATCTGGGCGTCAAGACGGTCCTCTGGCTTGGGGACGGGATCGTGGGCGATGACACGGACGGGCACGTGGACGACCTCTCAAGGTTCTTCGGGGCCCACGCGGTCGTGACGGCGGTCGAGCGCAATCGCCGCGATCCGAATTACGCGCCCCTCATCGAGAACCTGGAGCGCCTGCGCTCGCTGCGCGCCCCGTCGGGGGGAAGGTTCACCGTCGCCGAGCTTCCCATGCCCGCGCCCGTCTCCCACAGGGGACGGCGCCTGCCGGCGAGCTACGCCAATTTCCTCGTCATAAACGGCGCCGTCCTCATGCCGGCCTTCGGGCAGCCGAGGCGGGACCGCGAGGCGGCCGAGGTGCTCGCGGCGTGCTACCGCGGCCGCGAGGTCGTCCCCATAGATTGCTTGGAACTCGTTCGGGGACTCGGCACTCTACACTGCATCTCCCAGCAGCAACCAGCAGCCCGCCCATGAAGATTCTCCCCGCAGTCGCACTGTGCCTCGCTTCCGCGCTCCTCGCCGGCTGCGATGCCACGATAGGGGACAGCGTCCAGTCGGCGCTCTCGCCTCGCGAGGCCCCTCGCACGCGGGTTTTCCAGGCGGAGGGCAAGGCGGCCTACGAGGCGGCGAAGGCCGCGGCCGACGAGATGGGCTACCACTACGTGAGGGGCGGCCCTGCCGAGGGGGAGCTCGACGAGCTGAGCGACATAACGGGCGGCGACGACGCGGGAAGCTCGAGGCAGCTTTCGCTGAAGGTCCGCCTCAGCCCCGCCAATCCCTCGGGAACCTCGGTCGAGGTTTCCTTCGTCGAGATCCTGGAATCGGCCTCGGGAGGGGCGACGCCGGGAATGGCGACGGAGGCGCCCCTTCGCGACACTCCGCTCTACGAAGTCTTCTTCCGTACCCTGGGAAACCACCTCGTGGCGCCGCCGAAGGGGTAGGCGCCCATTAGTTGTTATTCATTAGATACTTGCCTTTGGCGACGGGGCCGGCGAGGCCGGCGGGCTCCCCGGCGCTCCACCCTGGGAAGGCCTTTTCCGACAAATATATGCTTGCCCGGTCGGCGCACCGGGTGGGATTCTGACCGTTCGCGGCAGTTCCTATTGGTCAGATCGGCGTCGCCGCGATGCTCCCGCCGGTCCTGAAACACACACAAACCGTCAACCCGTGGCCATGGGGCCTACCGTGGTGGCCGAGACGCCGAGGAGCTGGCGCGCCCGACCACCCGTCATTCCGCACATGAGTTCATTAATGCAAGAGCTGCTGGCCCAGTCATCCTTCGACAAGCTCAAGGAGGGCGCAATCGTCCCGGGCACCATCACCGAAGTCCGCCAGAACGAGGTCGTTGTCGACATCGGCGGCAAGTCCGAGGGAGTCATCCCCGCAAACGAATTTATCGACATCGGGGACCTGCAGATCGGCTCCACGATCGAGGTCCTGGTCGAGAAGCTCGAGGACCGCAACGGGAGCCCCATCCTCTCGTACGACAAGGCCGAGCAGAAGAAGAACTGGGACAACATCCTGACCAAGTTCCCGGAGGGCTCCGTCGCGACGGGCCGGGTCAAGGCCAAGGTGAAGGGCGGCCTCATCATCTCGATAGGCGTCGACGCCTTCATGCCGGCCTCGCACATCGACGTGCAGCCCCCGAAGAATTTGGACCAGTACGTCGGCCAGACGTACGACTTCAAGGTCCTGAAGATCAACCTCGACCGGAAGAACATCGTCCTTTCCCGCCGCGAGCTCATCGAGCAGCAGCGCACCGAGAAGCGCCGCGCGCTCCTCGACTCGATCCAGCCGGGCCAGTTCAGGAAGGGTGTCGTCAAGAACATCACCGATTTCGGGGCATTCATCGACCTGGACGGCATGGACGGCCTCCTCCACATCACCGACATGAGCTGGGGCCGGATCTCCCATCCGAGCGAGATGCTGAAGCAGGGCGAGGAGATCGAGGTCATGATCATCGAGGTCAACCGCGAGAAGGAACGCGTCTCCCTGGGTCTCAAGCAGACGACGAAGAACCCCTGGGACGAGATCGACCGGAAGTTCCCCGTCGGGGCCAAGGTGCGGGGCAAGGTCGTGAACCTCGTCCCGTACGGCGCCTTCGTCGAGATCGAGCCCGGCGTCGAGGGCCTCGTCCACATCACCGAGATGTCCTGGACAAAGCGGATCACGAAGCCCTCCGAGCTCCTCAAGGTGGGCCAGGAGCTGGACGCGGTCGTCCTCGGCATCCAGAAGGAGGAGCAAAAGATCTCGCTCGGCCTGCGCCAGCTTGAGCCGAACCCCTGGGACATGGTACGCCACAACTACCCGATCGGGGCCCGCGTCCGCGGCCGGGTGCGCAACATGACGACCTACGGGGCGTTCATCGAGCTCGAGGAGGGGATCGACGGAATGGTCCATGTCTCCGACATGAGCTGGACGCGCAAGGTGAACCACCCCTCGGAGGTCCTCAAGAAGGGCGACGAGGTGGACGCCATCGTGCTCGACATCGACCCGCAGCAGCAGCGGATCAGCCTCGGCATGAAGCAGCTCGCGGTCGACCCCTGGTCGGATATCGACAGCTTCTTCAAGATCGGCGACGTGGTCGAGGGAACCATCACCAAGGTGACGTCCTTCGGCGCGTTCGTTGAGCTCAAGGACGGCATCGACGGCCTGGTCCACATCTCGCAGATCAGCGAGGAGCGGATCGAGAAGGTTAAGGACTTCCTCAAGCCAGAGCAGAAGGTCACGGCGCGCGTCATCAAGATCGACCGGGACGAGCGCAGGCTCGGACTCTCGATCAAGGCCGCGAACTACAGCGCAGACCAGCTTGCGGCGGAGACTGCCTCCTACGAGGCGCTCAACCGCAGCGCGAGCAACGACATGATGAACCTGGGCGACATCCTGGACGAGGCGTCCAAGAAGGGCGAGTAGCCCGCCTCAGTTCTCGCCCGTCCGCCCGCCCGTCTTCGACTCGATAAACTCCCGGATGACCGTCATGCGCTTGCGCTGGCGGTCCTCCTGCTCGATGTCGTCGGAATTGCGCACGGCCTCGTTCTTGGCCATGGCCCGGCGCATCTTGCCGAGCGCGATGTACTCGAGCTGACGGATGCGCTCGCGCGTGACGTTGAACTTGCGGCCGACCTCCTCGAGGGTGAGCTCGCTCCTGCCGTCGAGGCCGAACCGCAGCCGGATGATCTCGGCCTCGCGCTTGTCGAGCGAGTCGACCATCGAGTGCAGGTCCAGGTTGAGGTTCTTGTCGCGCAGGCTGTCGTAGGGGCTCGTCGCGCTCTCGTCGCCCACGATCTCCCCGAAGGTCGCCGAGTCGCCGTCCTCGCCAATCGGCGCGTCGAGCGAGGCCGGGCGCACGCTGACCGACTTGAGGTGGGCGACCTTTGAGGTCGGGATCTGGAGCTCCATCGCCAACTCCTCGTCGGTCGGCTCCCGCCCGAGGCGCTCGGCTATGACCATCGCCGCCTTCCTCATCTTGGAGATCTTGTCGACCAGGTGCACGGGCAGCCGGATCGTCTTGGACTGGTTCGCTAGCGCCCTCTTGATCGACTGCTTGATCCACCAGGCCGCGTAGGTCGACAGCTTGCCGCCCTTGCGCGGGTCGAAGCGCTCGACCGCCTTCACGAGGCCGATGTTGCCCTCGCTTATGAGGTCTAATAGGGGCAAGCCAAAATCCTTATAGTCCATTGCGATCTTAACGACGAGGCGCAGGTTCGCCTTGATCATGTGGTCGCGGGCGGCCTTGTCGCCGCGGCGGATCCGGCGGGCGAGGACGATCTCCTCCTGGATCGTGAGGAGGGGAGTCTTTCCGATCTCCTGGAGGTAGATCTGCAGGTTGCTCCTGTCCAGCGGGGCGGCCGACGGGGCCTCCGCGCGCTCCGGCTTCTCGAGGAACGAGGGGGGGCTGTCGAACCTGGCCGAGCGCTCGGCGACCTCGGCCGCCTGGCCGCCCTCATCAGCCTCTGTTGAAGGGCCGTCGCCCCTGAGTCGTGTGTTCATCGTGAGCCTTTGTCTTCTTTGAGGATTGAAACCGTCCAATGTTCCCCGTGATGAGCGTAAACCGTTCCGCTCGGCCAGACGACCCCTCCCCAGTGAAAGTTGCGAAACCGTCACACCCCCTAGGGCAATAATGGCACACTTAGGGGAGAATCCTGCGCACTATGGCGCATCCGCCCGTCAGAATCCGGAGGCGATTTCGGCGGCCTTGAGGAGGGCCCCGGCCTTGCTGATGGTCTCCTGGTACTCGGTCGCGGGATCGGAATCGGCGACGATTCCGGCGCCTGCCTGGATGTGGATCATGCCGCCCTTTAGGAGCGCCGTCCTTAGCGTGATGCAGGAGTCGAGGTTCCCGTCGTAGCCGAAGTACCCGAGGGCCCCGGCATAGAAGCCCCTCTCGACAGGCTCCTTCTCGGCGATGATCTGCATGGCGCGCACCTTGGGGGCGCCGCTCACCGTGCCCGCCGGGAACGTCGCCCTCATCAGGTCGAACGCGTTCCTCCCTTGGGCTATCCTCCCCTCGACCTGCGAGACGATGTGCATGACATGCGAGTAGCGCTCGACGGACATGAAGTCGGGCACGCTTATGGAGCCGTACGAGCAGACCCTCCCGATGTCGTTGCGGGCAAGGTCGACCAGCATCAGGTGCTCGGCCCGCTCCTTTTCGTCCAGGAGGAGCTCCTTCTCGAGCGCCATGTCCTCCTCCTGGGTCGTGCCCCTCCTGCGGGTGCCCGCGAGGGGGCGGATCTCGACCAGCCCGTCCGTCAGGCGCACGTGCACCTCCGGCGAGGCGCCGACGAGCGAGAAGTCGCCCGCGTCCAGGATGAAGGTGTACGGGGACGGGTTCACGGTCCTGAGCGCCCGGTAGAGGTCGAGCGGGGTCTTGCCGAACGGGAGCGAGAACCGCTGGGACGGGACGACCTGGATCACGTCTCCGGCCCGGATGTACTCCTTGACGCCCTCGACCAGGTCCTCGAACTCCTTGCGCGTGAAGTTGCCTTCGGGGACGGCGGGCTTCGGCACGTCGATGAGCGGAGCAGGGGCCAGGGGGCGGGCCTCCTTCAGGATCTCGAAGAGCTTGCGCAGCTCACTCTCGGCGGCCGCGTGGGCCGCCTCCGCCTCCGCGGGCCCGCCCGGCACGTGCGCGTTGACGCACAGGCGCAGCGTCTGCTTCGCGCGGTCGAAGATGAGGAGCGTGTCCGACAGCATGAAGTAGATCAGGGGGATCTTGTGCTCGTCCTTGGGGGCGGCGGGCACGGTGGGCTCGATCCGCGTCACGTACTCGTAGCTGATGTAGCCCACGGCGCCCCCGGTGAAGCGAGGCATCCCGGGCAGCCGCACCGACCGGTACTGGCTGAGCTCGGACTCGATGATGGAAAGCGGGTCCTGCGGGGTCGGCACCCGGACGGTCGGTTTGCCGGGCTCGTGGATCTCGGTCACCTTCGCTCCGCAGGCGAACACCTTGCGCGGGCGGCATCCGATGAAGCTGTAGCGCGACAGGCGCTCGCCGCCCTCCACCGATTCGAGGAGGTAGGCCGGCCCGTGCGCCCGCAGCTTCGCGTAGACCGAGACCGGCGTCTCGAAGTCCGCCATCAGGTCCGCATAGACGGGGATCACGTTTCCCTTCCTGGAGAGCTCCAGGAACTCGGCCTTTCTCGGGTGGATCTGCATGGCTACTCCACCGTCACGGACTTGGCCAGGTTCCGGGGCTTGTCGACGTCGCAGCCGCGCTCGACCGCGATGTAGTAGCTGAGCAGCTGGATCGGGATCGTCGCCACGATCGGGAGCACCGCCTCGTGGCAGTCCGGGATCGGGATCACCTCGTCGGCAAGGCCGGCGGGCAGCTCGCAGCCCTCCGTGGCTATCGCGATCACGGGGCCGTTGCGCGCCTTAATCTCCTGCATGCTGGAGACCACCTTGTTGAAGATCTCCCCCTTGGGCGCAAAGAAGACGCTCGGGCAGTCCTTGCTGATGAGCGCGATCGGCCCGTGCTTCATCTCCGCGGCCGGGTGGCCCTCGGAGTGGATGTAGGAGATCTCCTTCAACTTGAGGGCGCCCTCGAGCGCGACGGGAAAGAGGGAGAGCCGGCCGAGGAAGAGGAAGTCCGAGTACTTGGCGTAGCGCTTGGCGATGGCCCTCACGTGGGGGGCGAGGGCGAGCGTCCGCTTGACGAGTTCCGGCGCCGAGCGCAGGGCCTTCACGTAGTTGACGCCCTCGTTGAAGCTCATGTCGCGCATGCGCGAGACGTAGAGGGCGATCATGGCGCCGAGGAGGAGCTGGGAGGTGAAGGTCTTCGTCGAGGCGACGCCGATCTCGGGGCCCACGTGCTGGAAGATGCCGCCGTCGGCCTCCCGGGCGATCGTCGAGCCGACGACGTTGTTGATGGCGAGGACCCGGTAGCCCTTTCGCTTCGCCTCCCGCAGGGCGGCCAGGGTGTCGATCGTCTCGCCGGACTGGCTGATGACGAAGAAGAGGGTCTGGGGGTCGAGGGGCGCGTTGCGGTAGCGGAACTCGGAGGCGTAGTCGACCTCGACCGGCACGCGCGCGTACTGCTCGATCAGGTGCTCGGCGACGAGGCAGGCGTGGAGCGCCGAGCCGCAGGCGCAGAACATGAAGCGGTCGATCTGGCGGAGCTCGGCCGGCGTCAGGTTCAGCCCTCCGAAGAGGGCCGTGCTGCCGTCCTCCGAGAAGCGGCCGCGCATGGTGTTCTCGAGGGCGAGCGGCTGCTCGAAGATCTCCTTCTCCATGAAATGGGAGTAGCCGCTCATGCTCGCGTCCTCGGAGGCCCATTCGATCCGGTCGACGACCGGCGAGACGTCCGCCTGGTCGAGCGTGCTGATCGCGAAATCCCTCGCCGTGATGTGGACGAGCTCCCCGTCCTTGAGGTAGACGACGTTCTGGGTGCGGCTCACAAGGGCCGAGGCGTCGCTCGCGAGGAGGTACTCCTCTTCCCCAACCCCGAGGATGAGCGGCGAGGCCTTGCGGGCGGCCACGATCTCGCCCGGCCGGTCGATGCAGAGCGCGGCGATCCCGTACGTTCCCTCGACGTGGTTGAGCGCCTTGCGGACGCTCTCCAGGAAGGGGCTATGCCCGTTGGTGCCGCTGCCGTCCCTCGCGAAGTGGTAGGCGATCAGGTTGCACAGGACCTCGGTGTCCGTCTCGGACTTGAACGTGAAGCCCCTCTCAAGGAGGAACGTCTTGATCTTGCTGTAGTTCTCGATGACGCCGTTGTGGATGAGGGCGAACTTGCCGTCGCTGCTCAGGTGGGGATGGGCGTTGGCGTCGGTCACGCCGCCGTGGGTCGCCCACCGGGTGTGCCCGATCCCCACGGTGCCGGACAGGCGGTGCTTGGCCGCCTCCTTCTCCAGGGTCTCGACCCGGCCCACCTTCTTGACGACCTCGATCTTGCCGCCCTGCTCGATCGCGACGCCCGCCGAGTCGTAGCCCCGGTATTCCAGGCGCTTAAGGGCCTCGATGATGATGCCCGAGGCCTTTCGCTTTCCTACGTAGCCAACGATGCCGCACATGGGTGTTTAGGGATGGAAAGGGGGGGGCGCGCCGGTTTAGTCTCGCGAAGGGATCGTCAACCATAGAAAAGGGATTTCCCATGACCACCCAAAAACGCGTGCTGGCCGTGATCATGGGCGGCGGCCGCGGCACGCGGCTGGCGCCCCTGACCAACGAGCGCTGCAAGCCGGCCGTCCCCTTGGCCGGCAAGTACCGGCTCGTCGACATCCCGATAAGCAACTGCATCAACTCGGAGATCAACCGGATCTTCCTCCTGTCGCAGTTCAACACGGCCTCGCTCCACCGCCACGTCCAGGGCGCCTACCAGTTCGACCCCTTCGGGGGCGGCTTCGTCGACATCCTCTCGGCCGAGCAGACCGAGAAGAGCCTGGACTGGTACCAGGGGACGGCCGACGCCGTCCGGCGCAACATCATCCATTTCCGGAAGTACCCCCACGACCTGATCCTGATCCTCTCGGGCGACCAGCTCTACCGGATGGACTTCCGCACGATCATAGACCAGCACCTGGCGAACGGGGCGGACGTGACGATCGCGGCCATCCCCGTGCCGGCCTCGAAGGTCGAGGGTCTGGGGGTCATGCGGGTGGGGGACGACCTCTCGGTCCAGCAGTTTTTCGAGAAGCCGAAGGACCCGTCGGTGATCGCCGCCCTGGCCCTGAGCCCCACCGTCGAGGGAATGCTGAAGGAGCGCTCGAGCGAGAAACGCTGCCTCGCGTCCATGGGCATCTACGTCTTCAACCGCGCCGTCCTCGCCGAGGCCCTCGAGAACTCGATGACCGACTTCGGGAGAGAGGTGATCCCCGGGCTCCTCGGCAGGAAGAAGCTCTTCGCGTACATCTTCGAGGGGTACTGGGAGGACATCGGCACCGTCCGGGCGTTCTTCGAGGCCAACCTGGCGCTCGCCCAGCCGCTGCCGCCGTTCAATTTCTTCGACGCCACCGTGCCCGTGTACACGCACTACGAGTACCTTCCCGCCTCGAAGCTCAACAAGGTCGCGGTCGACAACGTTGTGGTCGCCGACGGCTGCATCGTGACCGATTCCAGGCTCAAGCACAGCCTCCTCGGGATCCGCTCCTACGTCGGCGAGGGCTCGGACCTGGAGGACGTGATCGTGATGGGGGCCGACTACTACGAGACGCCCGAGCACATCGCCGGGAACCTCGCGCGGGGAAAGCCGCACCTCGGGATCGGCAAGAACTGCACGATCCGCCGCGCTATCATCGACAAGAACACCCGCATCGGGGACGGCTCGACTCTGTCGCCCGCGGGCAAGGCGGACGGGACCTACGTGAGCGGTGCCGTCGTGATCCGCGACGGGATCCTGGTCGTCCCCAAGGGCGCGATCATCCCCCCGGGCACCGTCGTCTAGCGGGGCTACCGGCCCTTCCGCCTGTGGAGCATGACGGGGTTGCCGTCGGGATCCTCGATGAGCGCCATCCAGCAGACCGGCGTCTCGGTCTCCTTGAGGGTGACCTTGACCCTGTGCTCCGCGACGCGCCTCATCGCCTCGGGGAAGTCCTCGACCTCGAGAGCGGCTGCCACGTTGCTGCCGCCCGGCTTGAACATCGGCGCCCCTGCGCCGATGGCGAATGTACCGCCCCCGACGCCGTATTCCACCATGCCCTGGTCATTGTCGGGCGTCATGTAGTAGGTTGCGGTCGGCTTGAGCCCGAGGACGCCCTCGTAGAAGGCCTGGCCGGCCTTGAGCCCCTTTACCGCGTAGCAGACGAAGGCGATGTCGATGACTTTCATTTTGGTCGGGTTGCCTGGGCGAGCGGCTGCGCTCGCCGGAAGGCAAGGTAGAGGCCGAACGCGACGAGGAAAAGCGAATAGAACGTCCCGCGGCTCATCCCGAGGATGAGCGAGGCGTCCGGCTCCCGGAAGGCCTCGCCGGCCACGCGGACGCAGGCGTATGCGATCAGGAACTCGCCCGCCAGCCTCCCCGGGCGCTCCCGGACGACCCTGCTCCCCCAGAACCGCGCCTGCATGAGCGCAAGGAGGAGCAGGCCCTCCAGGGCCGCCTCGTACAGCTGGGAGGGGTGCCTGGGCGGGATGAGCCCATCCGGCGTCCCGTCGGGCATGCTCCGCGGGAAGATGACCGCCCAGGGGACATCCGTGATCTTGCCCCAGAGCTCGCCGTTGATGAAATTGGCTATCCTCCCGAAGAAGAGGCCGGCGGGGGCCACGGAGGCCACCAGGTCGCAGAGATGCAGGAAGGGGATCTCCTCCGAGCGGGCGAACCAGGCGACGGCGAGGACGACCCCGACCATCCCGCCGTGGCTCGACATCCCGCCGTCCCAGACCCGGAAGATCGCGAAGGGATCTCTCCCGAACGTGCGCCAGCCGTCGTAGAGGAAATAGTGGCCGATCCTGCCCCCGAGGACTACCCCGAGGACGGCCGCCACCATGAAGTCGGCGACCTTGGCCGAGGGAAGGAGCGAGCGGCCCCTGCGCGAGTAGAGGCTGAGGAGCCACGCCGCGCAGATGAAGCCGAGGACGTAGGAGACGCCGTAGTACCTGATCCCGAAATTCCCCCAGAAGCGGATGAGGAAGGGGTCGAGCCGGTCGACCCAGAAGCCGAGAAGGAGGGTCATGGGCGCCGGCTGCTGGCCTGCTTCTGGAGCCTCGCGCGCGCCAGCTCTCGCATGTCCACGGCGACATCGTCCTTGTCGAAGATCTCGCGGCCCAAGAGGTGCTCGATCACGTCCTCCATCGTGACGACGCCCGAGGTGGCGCCGAACTCGTCGACGACGACAAGGAGCTTGTTGTGGGTCTTCAGGCACACCTGGAGCGCGTTGCCGGCGCTCGCCGTCTCCGGGATGAACTGGGCCTCCTGCATGAACTGCTCGACGAGCGCGGCGTCCTGGTCGTGCGCCTTGGCCTTCAGGAGGTCGCGGCTGCGCACGATCCCCACGACGTCGTCCATGTTCTTGCCGAAGACGGGCATCCTGCCGAAGCCGAGCGAGGGGTGGTCCCTGAAGACCTCGCCGACCGAGAGGGAGCGGTTGAGCGCGGTCACGACCGTGCGCGGCGTCATGATTTCCCCCACCCGGACGTTGTCCAGCGAGAGGGCGTTGGCGATGATGCTCGACTCGCTCCTGGAGAGGGTGCCCTCCTGCGCCCCGCGCTCGGCCAGGAGGATGATCTCCTCGCTCGAGCCGTGAAGCCTTGCCGGCGGCCCCACGAAGGGGCGCACGACCAAGGCGCAGAGCCAGGTCACCGGGAAGAGGGCCCTGCGAAGCCAGGCTATGGGATAGACGACGTACGGCTGGAGCTCGCGGCGGTGGGCGACGCCGATGTTCTTGGGGAGCACCTCCGAGAAAACGAGGAGGATGGCCCCGAAGCCGATCGAGATGGCGATGATGGCCGGGTCGCTGTAGGACTGGGAGACGAGGACGCCGACCACGACCGAGCCCAGGCTGTTGGCGACGGTGTTCAGGGTCAGGATGGCCGAGATCGTGGCGTCGATCTCGCGCTTCAGGTACTCGAGGACCGCCCCGCGGCGCGGCCGGGTCTTCTTCAGGCTCTCGATCTCGGCGACCGTGGTCGAGAGGACGATCGACTCGAAGAGCGAGCACAGGAAGGACGTTCCCACCGTGAGCGCGATCACGAAGGGCAGGAGGAGCCTCGGCATGGGGGCGATCGTAGGCGAAGCGCCGCCGTTTCCTACCACAAAAGAGCCTTGCAGAGGGGCGCGTTTGCGCGGCCAAGTAGGGCAATGGCCGACCTGAAGAGAACACCCCTGCGGGATTTCCATCTGGCGCACGGGGCGAAGCTCGTCGACTTCGCCGGCTGGGAGATGCCCGTCCAGTACCGGAGCATCCTCGAGGAGCACCGGGCGGTGCGGCGCGCGGCGGGCCTCTTCGACGTGAGCCACATGGGGGAATTCGACGTGACCGGCCCCGGCGCGTGCGCCTTCCTGAACGCCCTGGTGACGAACAACGTGGCCAAGATGGATCCCGGCCGGGTCGTCTACTCGCCGATGTGCCACCCGGATGGCGGCGTGATCGACGACCTCCTGGTCTACATGCGCGGGCCCGGGGACTACATGCTGTGCGTGAACGCCGGCAACACTCCCGCGGACCTCGAGTGGATCAGGGAAAGGGGCGCCGGCCACGGGGTTTCAGTCGTGGACCGCTCGGAGGGCTGCGCCCTCCTCGCGGTCCAGGGACCCAGGGCGGCCGCGATCGTCCAGCGCCTGACCGACGCGACGCTCGAGTCCTTGAAATACTACCATTTCCTGGAGGGCGCGGTCGCGGGCGTGCGCTGCATCATCAGCCGCACGGGCTACACGGGGGAGGACGGCGTCGAGCTCTACCACCCCTCGGGCGACGCCCCGACCCTCGCGGAGGCGCTGCTTTCCGCGGGAAGGGAGGACGGAATCGAGCTTTGCGGGCTCGGCGCCCGCGACAGCCTGCGCCTTGAGGCCGGCTTCCCGCTCTACGGCCACGAGCTCTCGCGCACGATCTCGCCGCTCGCGGCCGGCCTGGGGTGGACCGTCAAGTTTGACAAGGACGGCGACTTCTCCGGCCGGGCCGCGCTGGCGGCCGAGAAGGCCGCGGGCTCGCCCAGAAAGGTGGTCTTTTTCAAGACCGGCGACCGCAGGATCATCCGACCGGAGGCGCCCGTGTCCGGCGGGGGAGGCGCCGTCGTCGGGCGCGTCCTCTCCGGGACCCTGTCGCCCATGCTGAACGAGGCCATCGGCTCGGCCCTCGTCGAGTCCGCCTCCGCCGCGGGGCCGCTCAGCGTGGATGTCCGCGGGAGCCTGATCGGCTTGCAACTCGTCAAACCTCCGTTCATCGAACTCAAAAAGAAATCATGAGCAACGCACCCGACGGACTCCGATACGCGAAGACCCACGAGTGGCTTAAGTTGGAGTCCGACGGGACGGCGACCGTGGGCATCTCGGACTTCGCGCAGTCTTCGCTCGGGGACATCACCTATGTCCAGCTCCCGAAGGTGGGCTCCCCATTGAAAAAGGGCACCCCGTTCGGCGTCGTCGAGTCCGTGAAGGCGGCCTCGGACCTCTACGCCCCGGCGAGCGGGACCGTGGTGGCGGCAAACGCCGCGCTCGACGGCGCGCCGGAGACTCTGAACAAGGATCCCTACGGCGCCGGGTGGATCCTCAAGCTCAAGCCCTCGGCCCCGGCGGATTCGGGCGACCTCATGGACGCCGCGGCGTACTCCAAGGAGAACCCGTAGGCCTCTAGCCCCGGCGCTCGATCTTGCGCCGCTCGGTGGCCCTGAGGACGCGCTTGCGCAGGCGAAGGTTCTTTGGCGTCACCTCGACGAACTCGTCCGACGCAATGTACTCGATCGCCCGCTCGAGCGAGAGCTTGGTCGGGGGCGTCAGCTGCACGCCCTTTCCCTCGCCCTGCGAGCGGAAGTTCGTGAGCTGCTTCGCGCGGACCGCGTTGACCGAGATGTCCTCGTTGCGCGGGTTCTCGCCGACGATCATCCCCTCGTAGACCTCTTCACCCGGGCCGACAAAGAGCTTGCCGCGCTCCTGGACGCCCTCGAGGGCGTAGGCCGTCGTGACGCCGGCCTCGGTCGCCATGATCGTGCCCGTCAAGCGGGTGAGCACCTCGCCCGCGTAGGGCGCGTATTCCTTGAAAAGGTGGCTCATGACGCCCCGGCCGCTCGTCGCGTTGACGACGTCTATCTCGAAGCCGATGAGCCCCCGGGTCGTGATCGTGGCCTCGATCATCGTGGAGTGGGCGTGCTTCTCGAGGTTGGTCATGACGCCCTTGCGGTTCGCGAGGTTCTGGACGATGGCGCCGACGCACTCGTCGGGCACCTCGATCCACAGGGTCTCAAAGGGCTCGAGCCGGTGCCCGTCCACGACCTTCTCGATGACGGTCGGCCGCGATACGAGGAGCTCGAAGCCCTCCCTGCGCATGGTCTCGACGAGGACGGCGATCTGCATGGCGCCGCGCGCCTTCACGTTGTAGACACCCGCGGCGTCGGTCTCCTCGACCTTGATGGAGACGTTGGTCTTCAACTCCCGGAAAAGCCGGTCGCGCAGCTGGCGCGACGTGACGAGCTTCCCCTCGCGCCCGACGAGGGGTCCGTCGTTGACGCAGAACTGCATCTCGAGGGTGGGGGGGTCGATCTGCGTGAAGGGCAGCGCATGCTGCTCCTCGCTGGCGGCCAGGGTGTCGCCGATGTCGATGTCCTCGAATCCGGCGATTCCCACGATGTCGCCGGCGGCCCCGGTCTCGGTCTCCACCGTGCCGAGGCCGGTGAACTCGATCACCTTCGTGATCTTGGCGCGGACCTTCTTCCCGTCGGAGTTGCGGATGACAAAGACGGGCTCCCCGAGCCTCGCCGTGCCCCCGAGGATCTTGCCGACCGCGATCCTTCCCACGTAGTCGCTCCAGTCGATGTTGGAGACCAGCATGTGGAAGGGCTCGTTCGGCTTAGCAAACGGGGGAGGGATGTGGTCCAGGATCGTCTGGAAGAGGGGCGACATGTCCGTCTTCTCCTCGCCCAGGTGGTACATCATGTAGCCGTCGCGGGCGGACCCGAAGACAACCGGCGCGTCAAACTGCTCCTCGGTCGCGTTGAGCTCGAGGAGGAGCTCCTGGACCTTGTCGTACATCTTCTTCGGCTCGGAGTTCTCCCTGTCTATCTTGTTGATCACGATCACGACCTTGAGACCGTGGGCCAGCGCCTTACGCAGGACGAAGCGGGTCTGCGCCTGGGGCCCGTCGTAGGCGTCCACGAGGAGGAGGACGCCGTCCACCATCCGCAGCGCGCGCTCGACCTCGCCCCCGAAGTCCGCGTGGCCGGGGGTGTCCACGATGTTGATCGTCTTGTCGTGCCAGTGGACCGAGGTGTTCTTGGCCTTGATCGTAATCCCCTTCTCCTTCTCGAGGTCCATCGAGTCCATGGCGCGCTCCTCCACGTGCTGGTTCGCGCGGAAGACGCCACCCTCCTTCAGGAGCTTGTCAACGAGGGTCGTCTTGCCGTGGTCGACGTGGGCTATGATGGCGACGTTGCGTATCTTCTGGTTCATTGCGCGGACAGGTCAGTAAATTTGAAAAAGAGCGCAATCGTGCCACCCGCAGGCCGTGAACGCAAGGGCGAACGGCCCCAAGGCGGCCGCCATGCCTCCAGCCCAGCAAAATCCGCAAGAAAAAGGCCCCGGAACCTTTCGGTTCCGGGGCCTAATTTGGGGGTGGGCGCTCGCCACGCGCTCTTTCCCGTCACATACGTTGGGCGCTCTCGCTTTCGCGGGCCGTATGCTCCCCGACGCCACTCCTCGCGGCATGCGAAGTTTTCGATCTCATGGCGGGATCGCTCCTACCGTTACCGGTTGGAGTCTTTCGAGTGAGGCCTCTTCGCCCAGTTCGGTCGCCCCTTGCCAGGGGCGGCGCGCCGGACGTGGTGCAGACACGCCTACAAGTTGCGTCTTTCGCGTCGGCACCGTTACCGCGGGGACAGCATCGGCTTTTGGCCGATCGTTTGCCCCGCGTTACGGGTCTGACCTCTTAACTCTCAGGCTGCGTTCGCTTTGCAGTTGGGCGACGCGGATTTACGCGCCGCTCAATTGAGGAGTTTTCGCGGGCTTTGCCTGGCCCGCTCGCTCCCCGCCGCCTCGTCTCCCTTGCGCGCCCGGTTCGTTTTTACCGATCCGGGCCTTTTGGCGGGGTCGTCCCGCCGAGAAACGCGACTGCGTTCTGGTCTGCGCAGTAGCAGCCATACCCTCTGGGTAACTGCGTCGGCGCCCGGTTCGAAACTTCCCGCGCGCCTGACTCGGCTCGGATCGCGGTTTCTAATCGCGCCTAGCCGCTCAGCTCCTGACTTCATGATACTGACCGGTCATGACACCGGCCAGAGGAGCTGGTGATATTGCCTGCCAGCGCATTGCTGCGTTGAAGGGGACGGCGGCACCAGCTGCCACCATCCTTTCCCCGGTCGCCCGGGATTATCTCAGCCGTGCTTTCGAAGGGTTTTTCAGGCCTTCGCGCTGCGACTGTTCTATCAAGGAACGTGCAGACGTTGCATGGGGGTTACGATTTGGTGAAGCTTTTCTTATCCACATTCCTTTCACATATAAAGGCTGTGAATAACCCGTGAGCTAGGTTGCTCACAGGTTATTCACATTCGGAAAATGACCCCTCGCGACCTTCCCATCTACGAGCTTGAGAGCGCGCTCGTCGCGTCCCTGCGCGCGGGCGGCCGCGCGATCGTGCAGGCGCCGACGGGCTCCGGCAAGTCGACCCAGGTTCCGCAGATGCTCCTCGCGCACGGTCTTCTCGGGGAGGGCCAGGTCGTTGTCCTGCAGCCCCGCAGGCTGGCCGCCCGGATGCTTGCGCGGCGCGTGGCGGAGGAGCTCGGGAGCGCGCTCGGCGACACCGTGGGCTACCAGATCCGCCTCGAGTCGCGCCTCAGCGAGCGGACGAGGATCCGCTTCGTGACGGAGGGAATCCTCCTCCGGCAGATGACCTTCGATCCGGAGCTTCGCGGCGTAAGCGCGGTCATCTTTGACGAATTCCACGAGCGCCACCTCTACGGCGACATCTCGCTTGCGAAGGCGCTCGTGCTCCAGCGCACGACGAGGCCGGATCTCAGGATCGCGGTCATGTCGGCCACGCTGGATGCGGGCGCGCTTGCTTACTACCTTGCGCCCTGCGACGTCCTCGTCTCGCGGGGGCGCACGTTTCCGGTGGAGATCCGATACCTGCCAAAGCCCGCAAACTTCGAGGCCGACCCCGTGTGGGAGGTGGCCGCCCGCGAGTGCGAGCGCTTGGCTGCGGAGACCTCGGGCGACATTCTGGTCTTCATGCCGGGCTCCTACGAAATCGCACGGACGATCCAGGCGATCCAGGGCATCCGCAGCCTGAGGGATTTCGCGGCCCTCCCGCTCCACGGCGAGCTGCCTACGGAGGCGCAGGACCGCGCCGTCTCGCGGTCGGCGGGGCGCAAGATCATCGTCTCGACGAACGTGGCCGAGACCTCGCTCACGATAGACGGGGTGACGGCGGTCATCGACGGCGGCCTCGCGCGCACGGCGCGGTTCGACCCCGAGCGCGGGATCAACACGCTCCTCGTCGAGAAGATCTCCGCGGCGAGCGCCGACCAGCGGGCGGGCAGGGCAGGGCGCACGGCTCCCGGCGTTTGCGTCAGGCTCTGGACCGAGTGGGAGCACGGCCAGCGCCCCGCCCACGAGCTGCCCGAGGTGAAGCGGCTGGACCTCTCCGAGGTGGTCCTCGCGCTCAAGGCGTCCGGGATCGTCGACGTGGCGGGCTTCCAGTGGTTCGAGAGGCCGGACCCCCGCGGGCTAGAGCGCGCCGAGGCGCTCCTGGCCGACTTGGGCGCGCTTGAGCGGCCCGGCGGGGCGATCACCGATACCGGGCGGCGTATGCTGAGCTTCCCGGTCCACCCCCGGTACGCCCGAATGTTCCTTGCAGCCCAGGAGCGCGGCTGCGTGCGGTCCGTCGCGATGATGGCGGCCCTCACGCAGGGCCGCAATTTCCTCCTCCGGGGCGCGTCGAGGCAGGTCGAGGAGGCCCGGGAGGAGGCCTTCGGCGAGGAGCACGAGAGCGACTTCTTCCTCCTCATGCGCGCCTGGCGGTTTGCGGACAGGAGCGGATACTCCGTGGACGCCTGCCGGCGCCTGGGAATCCACGCCCAGGGCGCGCGGCAGGTCGGTCCCCTCTTCGAGCAGTTCCTTGAAATCGCCGGGGCGGAGGGCCTCGACACCGCCGAGCGCCGGGTCGACGGGACCCAGGTCCGCAAGTGCGTCCTCGCGGGGTTCCCCGACCACCTCGCGCGACGGCTCGACGCCGCGACGCTGCGGTGCGACCTGATCCACGGGAGGCGGGGCGTGCTGGCGCGGGAAAGCGCCATCGGCAAGGCATCGCTCCTCGTGGCGGCCGAGATCACGGAGGTCGGCGGCCGCGCGGGCGAGGTGAGCGTCATCCTCAACATCGCGACGGCGGTCGAGGAGCCCTGGCTCGACGAGCTCTTCCCCGGTGAACTTGTGGCGGTGCGCGAGGTCGCCTATGACCCGGCCTCGAAGAGGGTGGTAGCAAGGCGCGAGAGACGCTTCCGGGACCTCGTCCTTGAATCGAAGTCGGGCTCGGACGACGTGCCGCCCGACGAGGCTGCCGCGCTCCTTGCCCGCGAGGTTGTCGCAGCACGAATTGCGATCGATGCCTGGGACGAGTCGGTCGAGCAGTGGATCAACCGGGTCAACCGGCTCGCCGAGTGGTTCCCGGAGCTCGAGGTCAACACGATTGGCCCGGCCGACCGGGTGACGCTGATCGAGCAGGTGTGTTACGGAGAGACCTCGGCGCGGGGCGTGAAGGGCCGCGATGTGATGCCGGTCTTGAGGGACTGGCTCACCGCGGAGCAGCTTTCCGCCATGGAGGAGTTGGTTCCCGAGCGCCTCACAATGGCCAACGGCAAACGCTCGCGCCTCACCTATCCCAAGGAGGGGCCGCCGGTCCTGAGCGCGAGGATCCAGGAGCTTTACGGTATAGGGGGGAAATTCACGCTCGGCGGGGGCCGCATTCCAGTGAAGATCGAGGTGTTGGCGCCCAATCAGCGCCCCATCCAGGTCACGGATGACCTGACCGGCTTCTGGCAATCCATCTATCCAAGGATCAAGGCGGAGCTGTCGCGCAAATACCCAAGACACGAGTGGCGCTAGGGGCCGCGCTCGGTCCAAAGGGGGGCATTCATTCGGCTGCGGAGACCTGGTCAGGGAGGGCGCTCCCTGTCGGTTGCAGGGTCAATCATCCTTTGGACAAGCAAGGCGAGGCCGACTGGACCTCGTCGAGCATGCGGCGAACGACTATCAGGAGGGTTTCTCCACTAAATGGCTTGGCCAGTTTAACCGTCGAGGCCAGACCGTGGGAATCTCCCCCTCGGCCGCCGGCGCCGCTTATCATGACGACGGGCAAGCCCGGGTTGAGCAGGCGCAGGGCGTCAACAAGCTCCCCGCCCCCCAAGTTCGGCATGTCGTTATCGGTGATCAAAAGGCGCACCTGCGCGGCGTGGGACCTGAAGACCGAGATCGCATCCGCCCCGTCGCACGATGTCACGACCCGGTAGCCATTGCCGACGAGGATTTTCTCGGTGACCTCGATGACGGATTCCTCGTCGTCAACGACGAGAATCAATTCGCCCTGTCCGCGCGGACCCGGGCCTCCCTGTGCGCCCGCGTCCCCGATGAGCGCGCCTTCGGTGGGAGCCAACGGCAAATAAACTGTAAACGCCGTGCCGCTTTCGGACAATTTCCCGCAGTTTGTCATGACGTCCATGAAGCCCCCGTGCTGGTGGACGATGCCGCGCACAGTCGAAAGGCCGAGACCGGTTCCCTTGCCCTCGCCCTTGGTCGTGAAGAATGGCTCCCACATTTTAGCGAGCACTTCGGGCGCGATGCCCGATCCGCTGTCTCGCACGACGATCTTCAGAAACTCGCCCGGGCGCGCGCCGGTGATTGCCGCCGCCGAGGCCACATCAAGCGAGCAGTTGCCCGCCTTGATCACAAGTTCGCCGCCCTGCGGCATCGCATCGCGCGCGTTGATGAACAGGTTCATGAAAATCTGGTTGATCTGCGTCGGATCTCCTACCGTGACGCCCAGGTTGCGCGACAGGTTCGCCTCGACCGTTATCGATTTTGGGAACGTCGTCCGGACGATCGCGATGGCATCCTGAAGCACCCTGCCGACCTGAACTTGAACCTTCTGCCCTGAAGTGCCGCGGGCGAAGGAGAGCATCTGGCGGACTAGGGCCGCCCCGCGCTCGGAGCTTTGCTCGATGATGTCGAGCATGCGCTGGCCTCCCGGCGTGCCCACGAGCGACCGCAGGAGCGGCGTGGCCAGGAGGATAGGAGCGAGCGCATTGTTAAAATCATGTGCGATCCCCGCGGAAAGCAGTCCGAGGTTTTGGACCCGCTGCGCCCGCAGGGCTTGCTCGGCGAGACTCTTCTTCTCGGTGATGTCCTCCTTGATCGAGATGAAGTGGCTGATGACACCCCGCTTGTCTCGCACCGGGGTGATGGTCTGATATTCAGTGTAGAGGGAACCATCCTTGCGCTTGCTGACCACCTCGCTGCGCCAAACCTGCCCCGCCATTATCGTCGTCCGCATGCCCTTATCGAACGCTTCGTCGTGTTGTCCTGACCGTGTCAATTCCTGCAGAATTTTCCCCTTGGCCTCCGCGGCACTGTATCCGGTGAGGGCGCAAAAGGCCGGGTTGACCCACTCGATCGCGCCCTTGCTGTCGGAGATGATGATGGCGTTTGCGGCCGATTCCAATGCGGAGGACTGCAGGAGCAGCATCGCCTCCATCCTGGAGCGCTCCGTGATTCCGCGGTCTAGAGACTTGTTGGCGCTCGCGAGCAGCACCGTGCGCTCGCGAACGCTCTGGCGCAGGAGCTCGTTCGATTGCTGCAGTTTCTGCTCCTCGAGCTGGCGCCCCTCTACATCTCTGTCCAGCACCTTGGCCGTCCTCCAGATGAGGATTATGAGTGCGAGGCTGCCCACCAGGCCCGCCAATCCCGCGCCGTGCGGATGGTCGAAAACCCCCGCGTGCTCGCCCGCCAGCTCGAGCCAGCCGAGCGCCAGGGGCAATACGAGCACTGCCAGCAAGAGCCGACGGATGACCACGCCCCCCGGCCGGTCGCTCGTGATGGATCTCATCAGGCCCTCGTCGGGCTGCGTGCACAGCATTCCCCCCGCCAGCGCAACGAACGCCGCTGCGGTCGCAAGACCGATCGACGACTCGTGGTCGAGCTTGTAAAAGGCAACGATGCCGTAGACATAGCCGGCCAGGTTGAAAAGACCCAGCATCGCCACCAGCATGGTCAGCCCCTGGGCCGCAAGCACCCGCCGCCGCCGAGTCATCCAGAACAGCGCCGCCCCCATCAGCGCGAAGATGAGGGCCGTTTCCGGCGCCATGCGCCCCGGATGCGTCGTGTTGATCTCATAGCTCGTCCCGCTTCCCAGCATCTGGTCGATGCCCAGGTGAAGCCCCAGTAGATATTCGGCCAGTGTCGCGGCGCCGAGGGCGGCGACCGCCAGCGAGCAGCCGAGCGCGAACCGCTGCCGCCAGGAGGGAGTCGCCGGTCCTGCCAGCAACCAGAGCGCCAGCGCAGCAAAGCCCAACCCCAGGGCGGTGTTCGCGTTCATCACGACGTCGCTCGGCATCACCGCGCTTGTGTGCGGCGATTTTACAAGGACCCAGGAAGCGAGGCCCAGGAAGGCCGCCAGCGACACACCTACTGCGACCCCGCGACTAAGCCAGCGGGTGGCGCTCGGACCTGGGCGTGGGATCCGCGGATTCAATGCTGTGCTTATGGCGAAAAGGGGTTGAGGATTTCCATGACTGGGTGGTTTCTTCAAAACCGCTCTTCCGGTCGCACGCTTCCGCCGACGAACGGCCGCATGACCGCCGATTCCAATTCGGTTGCGTAGGGTGGTCTTGTCATTTGCCGAATGCCGAACTGCGTTAATTTAATGCCTTTTCACTCGAACTCCAAATGGGGTAAAGACCTCCCAATTGCGCCGATGCGTTCGGAACTGGCGCTTGCGCTCGAATATTTCGCCAGCGCTGCGATCGAAGTACGAACCGCTTCAGCCGAACAGATCCGGGTGTTGCCGCGCACCTATCCTAGGCACAAGTGGCGCATCGGGGCGCGGCCCATCATGGCAACTCATACACCTCGGCCCAGGCTATCCCGGCAGCGGAGCCCTCGCTCAGCTGGAAGACGCGGGAAGTAGTGGTCGTTCTCATCCGGCGCCCGGAAGGGGCCGTTGGCGGACAACACGGCCATGGCCAAACGAGCACGCAAGGAGGAGAAAGAGGCCTTCAGGCCTGAGGCGTTCTGCGGCGGCCCTCGGCTCTAGCTCCGAATGGGGGAACTTCATGCGCGGCAGCCAGTATTCGAAGGTGCCGCGAACCGGCAGGCTTGTCAGCCGGCCCCAGCGCCCCATCCGGGTCAACGACGGCCCAGTGGGCCACAGGCAGACCGTCAATCCGATGATGAAGCCGGAGTCGTCGCGCGGAGATCCTAGGCGCGAGTGCCTCCAGAAGCTGCCGGGGCCTTGCTGGACCGCGCCCTCAGGCGCTCATATTCGCCCCCGCAAGCACGCTTCGGATGGCCGTTCCGAGGGACTGCATGGAGGGCGGCTTAACAACCAGCTCGCGGATGCCCATCGAGCGGACCTTGTCGAGCTGCAGTCCGCCGGGATAGCCGGTGGTCAGGATGACTGGAAGATTGGGGCGTATCTCGGCCAGCCGGCGCGCAAAATCCAATCCCGACATGACCGGCATGGTCATGTCGGTGATTACAAGGTCGAACCGGTCCGGATTGGCCCGCACCATGTCGAGCGCTTCCGCGACGCGTGTCCTTGTTTCGGCGGCGTAGCCCAGCCTTGTGAGCATGATTTCGAAGAGCATTGCAATGGCCTCCTCGTCGTCGACCAGAAGGATGCGCTCGCCGGACCCGAGCGGGACTGACAAGTCCTCGATCTTTGCCTCCGCGACCCCGTCGGATATGGCGGGAAAATAGAGGTGGAACGTCGTCCCCTTTCCGAGCTCACTGGAGACGGTTATTGCGCCGTCGTGACTGAGCATGATGCCGTGCACCACCGACAGTCCCAAGCCGGTGCCCTTGTCCGGCGCCTTGGTGGTGAAAAACGGCTCGAAGATGCGGCCCATCGTGGCGCGATCCATGCCCTTTCCGGTGTCGCTGACCGTCAGCCTCACATAGGGTCCCGGGCGCACGTGAAGCTGCGATCCGGCCAGGACCGCGTCGACATTGAATGGTTCCAGCCTCACATCGAGGCGGCCGGATTCGCCTCCCATGGCGTGCCACGCGTTCGTGCCCAGGTTCATTACGACCTGGTGGACCTGCGTTGAATCAGCCAGCACGGATGGACAGGCTCCCGCCACATTGCTTGTTATCTCGATGCCGGACGGAATCGCGGCCCTGAGAAACCCGATGGCCTCCCCCACGACCGGGCCAAGCTTAAGGATTTCGCGCTTGGCCTCCTCGTGGCGGCTGAACGTAAGGATCTGGCGCACAAGCTTTGTCGCCCGCGATCCCGCCTGTTTCACGGCGTCCGCGTAGGCGAGTAGCTTGGGATTGTCCGTCACTGTCATCTTCATCAAGTCGGCGTAACCCGCGATCACTGTGAGGATGTTGTTGAAATCATGGGCGACGCCGCCTGCGAGCGTTCCGATTGCCTCCATTTTCTGCGACTGCCGCATTTGCTCGGCAAGATTTTGCTTATCAATGAATTGTCCAAGCTGGATGCCGATGGCGGTGAGGGTCTCGACCAATTCGTCGTCAACCTGCTGCACCTCGGAGCTGAAGAATCCTATGACGCCGAGGACCTCGCCCCTTAGCACAACGGGGAAACCAATCCATCCGTGGAGGCCCAGCGAGTCGCTGATCTGGCGGCGAGCGAATGCCGGATCCGTCTCTATGTCCGTACTCAGCTCCGCGTGCCCCGACGCCCACACGCGCCCACCAAGGCCTACGCCCCGCGCGAATGTCATGGATTCACTCGCCGCTATGAAGTCGCGAAATTCCGAGGACGGAGGATGCCAGAAGCCCGTCCTTCGGATCACATTCGCGACCTTGTCCACCGTCCAATATTCGCCCAGTTCCCAGCCCAGGCTTTTCCCCATCGTCTCTATGATCTTCTGGTTTGTCCGCTCCGTCGAGGCTCCTTCGGCCAGTTCGCCTGCGACGGCGTGCTGGAGCCTCAGCCTGAGCTCCGCCTTCTTCCGCTGCGTGATGTCAGTCCAAACGCCGACTAGCTCGGCCGGCTCGCCAGCGGCGTTGCGAACCAGCCGCTGGTTGTCCTCAACCCACAGGTATCTCCCGTCCTTGTGCCGGATCCGGTACTCGGTGCGGCTCCTGCCCTTGGCGATCGTCTCGGGGACCATCCTGAGCGGTACGTCGCGGTTGTCCGGATGCAGGTTCTTGACGAACCAATCATATGACATGGCCTCGTCCACTGAGTAACCCAGGAGATGCACCATGTTTTCGCTCAGAAGATAGGGAACGGGTCCATCGCCCTCGAGCCTCAGCGCGTAGATCACCGCCGGGCTGTTCTCGAGAAGATGCTGGAGCCGTGCGTTGGTCATGCGAAGCTCCTCGGCGCCTCGTTTCCTGTCCGTGATGTCGCGGAATATCCCCAGCCGGTTGCCGTCCGGCATTTCGCCGCCGCTGACCTCGGCGTCGAATATTGATCCGTCCTTTCTCACGAGCTGCCATTCCATGGCGTTTACCCTGCCACGGGTCATCGACTCCCTTGCCGGACCGATCTTTGGAGTGTCGCTCTCAGCGACAATATCCAGCGTGTGGCGGCCAATCATTTCCTCGCGAGTGTATCCAAGCATCCGGCAGAGACTTGGGTTGGCGTCCAAGTAGGCGGTGTCGGGCGCGACGATGACAAGGCCATCAGGCGCATGCTCGAAAAGAGCGCGGTAGCGAGCCTCGTTCAGCCGAAGGGTCCTCTCGGTCAGCTTCTCATCAGTGATGTCCCGCGCCACTTTTGATGCGCCAGAAACCGCTCCCGTGAAATCCCTAATGGGGGAGACTGAGATAGAGACTTCGATCCCATGTCCGTCCTTGTGCAAGCGAACGGTCTCAAAATGCGGAACGCGCTCCCCGGACCGGATTCGTCTCAATATTTCGACCTCCTCATGCTGGCGTTCCGACGGAATCAGTCGCGAAATTGGCTGGCCAATCATCTCATCGGGGGAGAACCCAAAAATGCTCGTGGCGCCCATGTTCCAACTTGTGACGATGCCGGACAAATCCTTGCCGATGATCCCGTCGATGGAGGACTCGACGATCGCAGCCAAAAGCGCCGTTTGTAGTTCGAGTCGTTTTCGCTCGGTAATGTCCGCGCGTATCGCCACGTACTGCGTGGGCTTTCCATCCTCGCCGCGAAACGGTACGATGGTCGTGTCCACCCAGTAGAAGCTTCCGTCCTTGGCCCTGTTCCTTATCTCTCCCTTCCAAACCTTACCCCGGCCGACTGTTGCCCAAAGATTCCCGATGAACTCCTTCGGGTGATAGCCCGAGTTGATAATCCGGTGATCCTTGCCGAGGAGCTCCTCCCGCGAGTACTTGGAGATCGCGCAGAACTTGTCGTTTACATAGGTGATCTTCCCCTGCGGGTCGGTGATCGCTACAATCGCGTGTTCATCCAATGCGGCCTTAAGCTGCGCCAATTGGGAGTCATTCCCCTGAGAACCGACGGGGTTCGGTTTCATGAGATACTATACGCCTGCGACGGCGCCATTGTGTCGCGTTTCTTGACCGCTGTCTATCGAAAGCGAACGAACGCCACCGATTTGTTAAGAATAGATTGCCGGCGCACTTAACAATTCCTGGGCGGTCCATCAACCGGCCAAACCGCGTATATTCGCCCAGTTGGACCGCTGCTTGGCTAAGCAATCCGCGACCAACCCCATTCGTACCGAAGGTGTTACGGTTTCAATATTAAGAATCTTAACGATCGCGCCGCCCGGAATGTCGGCCGCACTCTAGCCGGTTCCGCCAAGGATTGGAGGAATCTGCGGCGCCAACCCCTACGGCACGTCAACCGGGGCCGTGAGCTGGATGCTGCGCGAGGACGACCCGACCTCGATCGTGTAGGATCCCGGCTCCTCGGCCCAGGCCCCCTTGGACTCGTCGAAATACGAGAACGTGTCCGCGTCCAGGATGACCGTGACTGTCTTCGTCTCGTCGATCGCGAGGCTAATCCGGCTGAAGCCCTTGAGCTCGCGAACGGGGCGGGGGGCGCTTGTGGAGACGGGCGGGCTCACATAGACCTCAGAGATCTCGTCGCCGGTGCGGGTCCCGTTGTTCGTCACCGAGAAAGTCACCGACCAGCGCCCGTCATCCGTCCGGTCGGTCTCGATCTTGGAATAGGAGAAGGTCGTGTAGCTGAGCCCAAACCCAAAGGGAAAGAGGGGCGCGACACCGCTCGAGTCGAACCAGCGATACCCCACGAATACCCCCTCGGCATAGTCGACCCTGCCATTGGACCCGGGAAAGTTCCCGTACGAAGCCGAGTCCTCCACCCGCTTTCCGTAGGAAATCGGCAGCTTCCCGGACGGGTTGACGGCGCCGGTCAGGATTTCGGCGACCGCCTTTCCGCCCTCCTGGCCGGGGTACCAAGCCTGCAGCACCGCCGGTACGGTCCCGATCCAGTCGGCGGTCGCGACCGCCGCTCCGGAATTGATGACGACAACTGTGCGCGGGTTGAGCGCAGCGACCCGGCGAATGAGGCCGGCCTGGCCCGCGGGGAGGTCAAAGGCGCGGTCGCTGCCCTCTCCCTCGAGCGCCTGGTTGAAGCCCACGCAGACGACCGCCGCGTCGGCGGTCTGGATCTCCTGCGCCTCGTCTGCGGTCAATTCCGCATGACCCGTGGGAATGGACTCCACCTTCATCCTGTGCCCCGCCTCCTGGCGAAGTCCGTCGAGAATGCTTACAAAATGGAACGGGACCACGCGGGAGCTCCCTCCCCCGCAGGGGTAGGTGTCCGCGTTGGGGCCGAGGACGACGATCCTCTTCATCCGCTTCGTCGCGAAGGGAAGGGTGTTTGCGTCGTTCTTGAGGAGGACCACCGCCTCGCGCTCGACCGCGAGGGCCATCGCGGCGCCCTTAGGGTCGTCGCCAGGCGTCGAGGAGGATTCCGGCGACCGGTCGAGGAACCCGTTCGCAATCTCGAGCCTGAGGATCCTGCGGACCTTGTCGTCGAGCGTCGGTGGCGCGACCTTTCCGGACAGGAGCAGGGCTTTCAGTGCGGCCGGGTTCATGGCCTCCGCCGACGGCATCTCGAGATCGAGGCCGCCATTGGCCGCTCCCAGGGCATCGTGCGTCGTGCCCCAGTCCGACATGACGACGCCCGTGAATCCCCATTCGCCCTTCAGCACCTTATTGTTGAGCCAGTCGTCGGCGGTGCAATAGGAGCCGTTGATCTGGTTCGCGGCGTCCATGACGGCCCAGGCGTGCCCCTTGGTGACCGCGGCGCGGAACGCCGGGAGGTAAATCTCGCGCAGGGCGCGCTCGCTTATCCGCTCGTCGATCGTCCCCTGGTTCGTCTCCTGGTTGTTCGCGGCGAAGTGCTTCACCGTGGCGGCGACGCCCTGGCTTTGGATGCCCGTTACGATCTGGCTTGCGAAAACGCCCGCCAGGTAGGGGTCCTCGGACAGGTACTCGAAATTCCTCCCGTTCTGGGGCACCCGGATGATGTTGACGCCGGGGGCGAGCAGGATGCCGACGCCGCGCGCCCGAGCGTCCTTTCCCAGGGAGGCGCCGTAATCCCTCGCGAGCGCGGCGTCCCAGGTGGCCGCGAGGCCGGCGGTTGCGGGGTAGGCGGTCGAGGGGCCGTAGTTGCGCACCCCGAGCGGTCCGTCGGACATCTTCACTTCGGGAACCGACAGGCGCGGGATCCCCCGGATGAAGAAGCCCCGGTCGCCGCCGACGAGGGAGAGCTTCTCGTCCAAAGTCAGCCGCGAGAGAAGGTCATCCACGCGGGCCTCGACCGGCGCCGCCTTGTCCTCGTAGGTCGCCGCGCGCGCCTGGGTGGCCGTCGCGGCGGCGGCTGCCGCCAGCAGCGCCCATATCGTCCTTCGGGTCACGGCCGGGGCTATTTCTTGGCCTTCCTGCGGCCGTTCGTGCGCTCGATGTTCAGGTAGGTCTTGTTGAGCATCTGGCTCTCGTAGAGCTCGAGGAGGCGCACGCCCTCCCTCGGCTTCACCATGTCCTTGCGGGTGGCCGCGTCTATCTGGGCCTTCATCTTGCGGCAGAGGTCCTCCTGCTGGTATTGCACGCCCTCGATCACGTCGGCGATCCGGCTGCCGCTGAGCGCCTCCTCAATGTAGAACCCGTTGGGCTCGTCGTCCTCGAGGAAGACGTGGACCTCGTTCACCCGGCCGAAGAGGTTGTGCAGATCCCCCATGATGTCCTGGTAGGCGCCCGTGAGGAAGATCCCGAGATAGTAGGGCTTGTTGTTGAGCGGGTGGAGGGCGATGTAGTCCTTCACGTCCTGGAGGTCGATGAAGCTCCCGATCTTCCCGTCGGAGTCGCACGTGATGTCGACCAGGATTGCGTTCACGGTCGGCCGCTCGTTCAGGCGGTGGAGGGGCGCTATGGGGAAGAGCTGCTTCAGCGCCCAGTGGTCGAGCAGCGACTGGAAGACCGAGAAGTTGCAGACGTACTGGTCGGCGAGGAGCTTCGAGAGGTCGTGGAGCTCCTCCGGCTGGTAGCCGGTCTTCTTCCCCTCCTTCGCGAGCTGCTCGCAGATCTGCCAGAAGATCTGCTCACTGGCCGCCCGGTTCTCGAGGTCCAAGTAGCCGAGGTTGAAGAGCGAGAAGGCCTCGTCCTTCTTCTGGAGCGCGTCGTGGAAGCGTTCGAGTCTCCCCAGCTTCGCCTTGTTGCGCAGCAGCACCTCGAGGTCGGTCACGATCTTCTGCTTCACCTTCGGCTGGTGCTGCTTTCCGAGCGATTCGCGCTTGTTGATCCGCTCGAAGACCTCAACGACGAGCATCGAGTGGGGCGCAACGACCGCGCGGCCTGACTCGCTCACGATGTCGGGCTCGGCGACGCCCGACGAGCGGCAGATCTCGCGCACGTTGAAGACGACGTCGCGCGCGTACTCCTCCATGGAGTAGTTCATCGAGCTCTCGAAGTTCGTGCGCGAGCCGTCGTAGTCGATCCCGAGGCCGCCCCCGACGTCGATGTAGCCCATCGGGAAGCCCATCTTGGCCAGCTGGCAGTAGAAGCGGGTGGCCTCGATGACGGCGTTCTTGATCGTGATGATGTTGGGGACCTGCGAGCCGATGTGAAAGTGGAAGAGGCGCAGCGAGGACTTGAGCTTGGCGGCCTTCAGCTTCTCGCACGCGAAGAGGATCTCGGCCGTATTGAGGCCGAACTTCGCGTTGTCGCCCGTGGACGTCGCCCACCGGCCCTCGCCGCGCGTCTGGAGCTTGGCCCTGAACCCGATCATGGGCTTCACACCGGTCTCCTCCGAGATCCGGATGATGTCGTCGATCTCCGAGAGCTGCTCGACGACGATGATGACCCTCTTGCCGAGCTTGCGGCCCAGGAGTGCCAAGCGGATGTAGTCGTGGTCCTTGTAGCCGTTGCAGATGATGAGCCGGGCCGCCCCCTCGTGCATCGCAAGGGCGATCATGAGCTCGGGCTTTGAGCCCGCCTCCAGGCCGTAGTCGTAGGCCTTTCCGGCCCCGACGATCTCGTCCACCACCTCGCGCAGCTGGTTCACCTTGATCGGGAAGACGCCGCGGTACTCGCCCTTGTAGCCCTCCTCCTTGATCGCGGTGCGGAAGACCTCGTTCAGCTGGACGACCCGGTGCCTGAGGAGGTCCTGGAAGCGGACCACCATGGGAGCCTTGAGACCCATCCCCAGGGCCTCGGTGATGACGTCCAGGACGCGGATCCCGCGCCCGTCGGCCAGGGGCTGGACGTTCACAAACCCCTCCGGGTCAACCGAGAGATGGCCGGAGCCCCAGCGCTTGAACCCGTAGTGCTCCTCGGATTTCGCTGCCGACCAAGCTGATGCTGATTTGCTTTTCAAGGTTTCGGGTGGGGGAGTCCACTGCGGGCTTGCCATCGCACGCGCGGATTCAGTTAGATGCGTGTTTTCTCTTTATAAGAACGCAATACGAAATGATCACAATGATTGCCCAGACAGCGGCGCCGGCGGCCCCGGGCGCCCCCGCCGGATTCCCGATCTCGATGTTCGCCGAGATGGCGCTCATCTTCGGGGCCTTCTACTTCCTCCTCATCGCCCCGCAGAAGAAGAAGCAGAAGGAGCACGAGAAGCTGGTCTCGACCCTCCAGTCCGGCGACGAGATCGTGACGACGGGCGGGATCTTCGGCACGATCACCAACGTGAAGGACGACCGGTTCGTCGTCAGGGTCTCGGACAGCACGAAGATCGAGATCGGCAAGGGATTCGTCCAGACGGTCACGAAGAAGCAGGGCGCCCCCGAGGAGAAGAAGTCCTCCTAGCACGCAGCCCGTCCGAGGGACGGGCAACCCCGCCCCGCGAGGCGACGGGGCCGCTTCGGGACGCGGCCCAACCCCCTTTAAAACCACACCCGACATGTTCAAACGCAACCTCTGGAAGATCGTCCTCAGCCTCGCCATACTGGGCTGGGCCGTCTCCGAACTGATACCCTTTAGCGACGTGCCCTTCCCGGCGTACGTGAAGGAACACGCGACCGCGAAAACGGACGAGTTCGATTCCCTCCTCAACAAGGCGGCCGACATGAAGAAGGCGGGCGCGGCCCCGAGCGAGTTCGTCGCCCTGAAGCAGATCGGCCGGGACCAGAAAATCGACCTCAGCCAGTTCTTCCCCAATATCCGCCTCGAGGACACGCTGCGCAACGTCGACAAGCGCAACAACATCCTGCTCAACGAGCTCCTCCGGCGCTCGCGGCGCAGGCTCCAACTGGGACTCGACCTGCAGGGGGGCGTCGGCTTCACGCTCGAGGCCGAGCTGGGCGCCAAGACGGCCGGCCAGGACGAGGAGTCCGCCCGGCAGGCGAAGCTCGCCAAGGCGATCGACATCATCAGCGCGCGCATCAACTCGTTCGGAGTCGCCGAGCCCCTGATCCGAGCCGTGGGGACGAACCGGATCGAGATCCAGCTTCCCGGGATCAGCACGAAGGACAATCCCGAGGTCCTGGATAACATCAAGAAGCCCGCGAGACTCGACTTCCGCATGGTCTATCCCTACGCGACACCTGAGACGTCCGCCCCGGGCGACATCCCCCCGGGCTACGAGATCAAGAGCCTCGAGGAGGAGGGGCGCAACGGCCACGACGTCTCCGAGGAGCTCTTCGTCAAGAGGATCCCGGAGATGACCGGCGAGATGATCTCAAATTCCTACGCACGGCCCGACATGTACGGCAGGTACGAGATCATCATGCAGTTCACCGACGCCGGCAGGAAGCGCTTCTCCGACGTGACCCGCGACATCGCCGCCGAGGGGCAGAAGACAGGCAAGCCGGGCCAGCTGGCCATCGTCCTCGACGGCACGCTCTACTCGGCCCCGACGGTCCGGGAGGAGATCGACAGCCCTTCGGCCGAGATCACCGGCACCTTCACCGACCGCGAGGCCCTGAATCTGGCAAACGTCCTCAATAACCCGCTGGACCTCCCGCTCGTCGTCAAGGAGCAGTTCGAGGTCAGCCCGTCGCTCGCAGCGGACGCGATCTCGAGCGGCGTGCGTGCCTCCTTTATCGCCCTCGCAGTCGTCGCCGGCTTCATGCTCACCTTCTATACGACGGGCGGTCTGGTGGCCGTCGTGACGCTCCTCGTCAACCTGGTCATCATCCTGGGGGTCATGGCGAACATCGGGGCCACGATGACGCTACCCGGCCTCGCGGGCATCGTGCTCACGATCGGCATGGCCGTTGACGCCAACATCCTGATCTTCGAGCGCATGAGGGAGGAGCTCGCCGCCGGCAAGTCGCTCTCGAGCGCGAACCAGATGGGCTACACGAAGGCCTTGATGACGATCATAGACGCGCACGTCGTCCAATTGATCATCTGCGCCATCATGATCTGGCTCGGGCGGGGCCCGATCAGGGGATTCGGCGTCACCCTCGCCATCGGCGTCCTTTCGACCATGTTCACCGTCCTCGTGACGGCGCACCTCCTCATGGAGCTCCTGATTGACTCTGGGTGGCTTAAAAAGATAACAATGAGGCACTTGCTTAAGTCCATCCATGTGGACTTTGTAAAGTTCGGCCTCCCCGCGTTCACGACCTCATGGCTGATCGTCCTTCTGGGGCTTGGCGTCTCCGTCTACGAGGGCCGGGCGATCTTCAATATCGACTTCTCCGGCGGCGACGTGGTGACCCTCCAGTACAAGGAGCGCCTGGATGAGGCGAAGATCAGGCAGGCTGCGACGGCGCAGAAGATCGGCGAGCCCAACATCTCGTATGAGAGCACGCTTGGCGGCGGGGGCAACCAGCTGAAGATCGAGACGCCCGAGGGAAAATCAGGCGCCCTCGTGGCGGCCCTGCAGCAGGCCTACCCTGAGGCCGGCCTCGTCAAGGTCGGAGAGGAGCACGTAGGGGCCACGATCGGCGAGGAGGTCCTCGCCAACGCCGGAAAGGCGATCGGGGTCTCGATGCTCACGATCCTCCTCTACATCGCCTTCAGGTTCGAGTTCGGCTTCGGGGTGGGCGCAATGGTCTCCATCCTACACGACATCCTGATGACGATCGGCATCTTCGTCCTCACGGGCCACCAGTTCTCGGCGCCCATGGTGGCGGCGATCCTCTGCATCGCCGGCTACTCGATCAACGAGACCGTCGTCGTCTTTGACCGCATCCGCGAGGAGCTGAAGATCAACCCGACGGGATCTCTGCGCGACATCGTCAATTCCGCGATCAACAAGGTCTTTGCGCGCACGATCATGACGTCGTCGACGACGTTCCTGGCGGCGCTTTCCCTCTTCGTCTTTGGGAGCGGGGTCCTGAAGGACATCTCGTTCACCTTCCTGATCGGCATCGTCACCAGCACGTTCTCGGCGATCTTCCAGGCGGCGCAGGTCTTCTACTGGTGGCACAAGGGCGACCGGAAGCACGTCGAGGCCCACTCCGACGTGGCCCCGAAATACGAATGGACCGGCTCAAGCAAGGCGTCGCGCTGATCCTGGGACCGGGGACATGCGCTGGATCCACACGCCCGTCCCGGCCGGCGAGGCCGAGGAGCTGAGCCGTCGCGCGGGCGTGGGGCCCGTCGTGGCCGAGCTCCTGATCAGGGGGGGGCACGCAGACCCTGGGGAGGCGCAGGAGTTCCTGAGGCCGGACCTCTCGCGGCTCGGGGACCCCTTTCTCCTTGGAAACATCGCGCCTGCGGTCGACAGGATCAGGTCCGCCATCCTGGGCCGCGAAAGGATCGTGGTCCTCGGCGACTACGACGTGGACGGGGTCAGCAGCACGGCCTTCCTGGTATCCGTCCTGCGGCGCTTCGGGCTCGACCCCAGCTTCGTCGTCCCGCGCCGCTCGGAGGACGGCTACGGGCTCTCCCGGAGCGCCATCGACCGCGCGCTCGAGGTGGGCCGCCCGGGGCTCTTCATTGCCCTCGACTGCGGGACCAACTCCAATGAGGAGATCGCCTACCTGGTGGGGCAGGGGATCGACGTCCTCGTGGTCGACCACCACCGCTCCAAGGAGGGCGCGGGCCAGCAGGGAATCCTCATAAACCCCCACGTGGGGACCCCCGGGGGCGGGCCCGCGCAGCCGGCGTGGCAGCACCTGTGCACGGTGGGCCTCGTCTTCAAGCTCATGCACGGCCTCCTCAAGCGGCTCCGGAGCGAGGGCCACCCGGTCGCCGAGCGCGTGAAACTGAGGGACTATTTGGATTTCGTGGCGATGGGCACGATCGCGGACCTGGTCCCCCTCCTGGGGGAGAACCGCATCCTCGCGAAGACGGGGCTGCGAATCCTGAAGGAGACCACCCGGCCGGGGCTCCGGGCCCTCATGGAGGTCTCCGGGATCGCCAGCTCGCAGACCATGCAGCCGGTGGACATCTCGTTCCGTCTGGGGCCGAGGATCAACGCATCGGGCCGCCTCGCGGACGCCGCGCTCTCGGTCGAGCTCCTCCTCAGCGAGGATCCCGTGTTTTCAAGGGAGACCGCCCGGCAGCTGGACGCCTTCAACCGCGAGCGCCAGGACATCGAGCGCAAGATCACGGAGGACGCCGAGGGCATGATCGAGGCCCAGTACTTGGGCGATGCGGGGATCGTCCTCTTCAGCGAGGCGTGGCACCCGGGCGTCGTCGGCATCGTGGCCGGCCGCGTGTCCCGCCACTACAACAGGCCCTGCATCGTCCTCGGAAACGAGGGCGACATGGCGAAGGGCTCCGGGCGCAGCGTGGACGGGGTCAACCTGGTGGAGATCCTCTCAAGGTGCCCCGAGGGGCTCGCGAGTTGGGGGGGCCACCCGATGGCCGTCGGCGTGTCGCTTCCGAAAGTCGAACTCGGGGGGTTCAGGAGGCGGTTTGACGCAGCCGTCCGGGACCACGTGGGCAACGGCATAGCGGACGCCCAGCTGAACATATCCGCTTGGTTGCGTCCGGAACAGATCGCCGAGGACCTCATGGGTGAGCTGGACGCGCTCCATCCCTACGGCCAGGGGAACCCGGAGCCTGTCTTCGGGCTCCACGGAGTATCGTTCAGCCGGCGCCCCGAGATCTTCAAGGAGAGGCATTTCAGGTTCCGCATCGAGGACTCGCGCGGCCGCGCGCTCAGCGGCGTCGCCTGGAAGATGGCGGAGCGGATGCCGCCCTTGGGGGTGCCCGTCGACCTCGCGGTCGAGCTCAACTGGAACTTCTTTAACGACAGGAAGAGCCTGCAGCTCGAACTCGTCGATTGGCGGAGGTCCAAGTAGGCGTCCACTTCTCGCTTGCGCCGAAGGCGTGTAGCCTGCTCTTTCTCAGGGTCCCACACGCACCCTTAGCTCAATTGGATAGAGCATCTGACTACGGATCAGAAGGTTGGGAGTTCGACTCTCTCAGGGTGCGCCACTTTTAATAGGTGAAGATTAAGGACTAACGGAGTTTGAAGGCGGCTCGGGGGCCCAATTGGAAAATCTCAGTGTAGGCCCAGTCACGACATTTCCCGGTCGGAATTCTGATGCTCTAGGATTCAATTCATTCTGAGATTTCGAGGTGGAATTTCGCAGCGTGGATTCAGTCTCTACGCTTTCGATATGCGCTCGTTTTCACCGCGGTCGTTGGGCATGACCTCGAATGACCCGACAAAATAATTGTCACGCGGTCCTCAGTCGAAGGACAAGCTTTCATGCTCTATGGTAGGGTTTCACCCTATTTGAGCATAGTCGCCTCGTCACTTACATTGGGGGAGTTCCGGGATTAGGCTGCACGTGAACAGATGCCTTTCCGGAAACGCCTTTGCTGAACCGCACGACCGACGACTGCCTTAGCGCCGCGTTGCTGGACGACATCCGCTGTGCGTTCCACGGCAAGCCGGAGCTGGAGAATCTGCTTTTCGATCCCAATCTGTTCAAGGAATTGATGGGGCTTCTGGAAAGCCTGCGCAAGGCAGTTGGGGCCGCGGGTGAATTGGGGATTCCCGCGACCGGCCTGATGGTCTCACTCGCGCATCTTGACGGATATAGAAGCTCCTGGTCGTCGGCGAAATTGATCCAGGACCAACGCGATCATTTCGGCGCGCGCACCTATGAGCGAATCGAAGCCAGAGACCTGTTTCACACACGGTTGGAGCGAAGGTGAAAGGTCCCATGGATGTCATTCCGACCATTTTTGTTATTTTCGGAGGCACGGGCGATCTCACTTGGCGCAAACTGGTGCCATCGCTATTCGATCTGCACCAGGACGGGCGGATGCCCAAGAAGTTTGCGATTTTGGCGTTCGGTCGAAGCGCTTTTAGCGATGTGAAGCTGCGCCAGCGTTTCTTTGAGGGCGTGAAGCACTTCTCCGTACGACGGAAAGTGAAAAGCGGCGACTGGAACGACTTTGCCGCCCACATCACCTACGAACAAGGAGACTACAGCGACCCGGCTGCCTACACTAGTCTCAAGGCGAAATGCGCGAATTTCGAGAAGGACTGGAAGATGAAAGCCTGCCGCATTTTTCACATGGCCACGCCGCCGGCCCTGTTCGGGGTGATTCCCAAGATGCTGGCTGATGCGGGCCTGAATCTAGAGAGATCGCGCGCCCGCTTGGTGGTGGAAAAGCCGATCGGACATGATCTGGACTCAGCGCTGAAGCTGAATCGCTCGCTCACCGAGAGTTTTTACGAATCGCAGATCTTCCGCATCGATCACTATCTTGGCAAAGAGACGGTGCAAAACATTCTGGCATTCCGCTTTGCCAATCCGCTCATCGAACCGATTTGGAACCGGCGCTACGTGGATTATGTGACCATCACCGTCGCCGAAACGGCGGGAGTCGAGGAACGCGGCGGCTACTACGACCAATCGGGGGCCCTGCGCGATATGGTGCAGAATCACCTGATGCAGCTCATTTGTCTTGTGGCCATGGAACCGATGAATTCGTTCGATGCCGACGATATTCGCAACCGGAAGTTGGACGTTCTTCGCGCCATCCGGCCAATGACGCCTGGGGCGGTGCGAACATGCGCCGTGCGCGGACAGTATGGTCCGGGTCTCGTCAATGGCAAAACGGTGCGCGGTTACCGTCGTGAAGATGACGTGTCCCGGCGCTCCAAGACAGACACGTTTGCGGCCCTGAAGCTCTTTGTCGACACCTGGCGCTGGCAGGATGTCCCTTTCTATCTCCGCTCCGGAAAGCGCCTGGCGGGACAGGTGTCGCAGATTGCTGTCCACTTCCGAACGGTGCCGCATCGCTCCTTCCCGCCCGAGGCCACGCGTGATTGGCATCCCTCCAGCTTGGTCCTGTCGATTCAGCCCGAGGAAGGCATCGCATTCGGGTTTCCCGCCAAATATCCAGGGCCGAAGATGCTCCTGCGTCCGGTGGAGATGCGCTTCGATTACAAGGGGAGTTTTGCCATCCCATCTCCGGATGCCTATGAGACTTTGATCTGGGATGTGATGACCCGGGACCCGACGTTGTTCATGCGCGCGGACCAGGTCGAGGCCGCGTGGCGGGCTCTCATGCCGGTACTCAAGGCATGGGCGAGAGCGAGTCCGCGCAATTTCCCCAATTACGCCGCCGGCACGTGGGGACCGGCGGCGGCGGATTTGCTGATAACGCGCGACGGACATAGCTGGCAGCTGCCCACCGTGTTGGCGGTTAAAAAAACAGATAAAGGCGGCTCTGAACGCCGTTCGCCGTCATGAGAAACCCACATCCTCTATCACTTGCGCCGTCGGCCCGAAGCAAACGGATCGAGGCCGCGCCCGGTTCGCGCTCCGATTCACACCATCAACCCCCGGCGCTGTTTCGTGACGGTGATCTCATGCCGCATCTTGAATTGGCGAGCCAGCTAGCGCGCAAGGGCGCGGACAACAATGGGTATCGTGGCGCGAAAGCGCAGAAGAAAGCCGACGAAGGAAGGTGGAATCGCAGCGCGCCGCGAACGATTGGGGTCCTTCTCGATCTCTTTCTTATCTCCAACCGAGACGGCATTTGCGACGGGTTCATGCTGTGGAACCGGCACGAGAGGGTGAAGCAGGCTAAATGGTCGAAAGCACATCATGGCGGAGGATATTAGAAGAGTCGTGGTCGTCGGTGGCGGTTTCGGCGGAGTAACCCTGGCGCAACGCCTCGAACGCTCGCTGCCGGCGGAGATGGAAATAGTCGTCCTCAGCGCTGAAAATCATCTGGTCTTTACTCCCATGCTTCCGGAGGTGGTCGGGCGGACCATCTCCCCCTTCGATGTCGTCGTCGCCGGCCGCACGTTGACCCGGCGCACCAAGTGGTTGGAGGCACGCGTCAGCCGAGTCGATCGCGAAAAGGAAGAAGCGCATTACGTCCGCAAGGACGGGACCGCGGGCTATATGCATTACACTCATTTGGTGCTCGCTTGCGGGGCGGCGGCGGATCTGGCGGAGATTCCGGGTGTGGCCTCACGGGGCTATGCGTTGAAAACGGTAGTCGATGCTATCTACCTTGGCGACGATGTGATCGGTAACTTCGAACTCGCGGCTTCCGAGCCTGACGCCGGGGTGCGTCAGCGGCTGTTGACCGTGGTCGTCATCGGCGGAGGATTCAGCGGCGTGGAGGTCGCCGGGCATATCGCGGATCTGATGCGGGCCGTCCGCCGTTTTTATCCGGAGTTAAAGGGCACGCAGCATCGCATCGTCCTGCTTCACAAAGGAGAGCACCTTTTGCCGGAATTGAATCACCGATCATTATCCGGTTTCACGCTGCGGAAACTCCGCGAGAACAAGATCGACGTACGGCTGAAGACAGAGGCCGAGAAGGCCACCTCCGTCGCTGTGCAATTGACATCCGGAGAGCGGATCGAAACAGGGATGATCGTCTGCACGGCGGGCACGGAGACGCATCCCCTGATCAAGGGCTTGGGGCTCCCGCTGGAAGAAGGCAGACTGAAGACCGACTCGGACATGAGGATAAAGGGTGTAGGCAATCTCTGGGCACTCGGCGACTGTTCGCTTGTTCCCAACGCGTACAACGGCCGGCCGTGCCCCGCGACCGCACAGTTCGCAGTCGAGCAGGCCCGCCAATTGGCGAAGAACCTTGAGCGCGTCTCACACGGCGCGGCGACAAAGGCGTTCAATTTTCGGCCGCGAGGCATGCTTGCCTCCATCGGGCATCGCAACGCCGTGGCGGAAATCTACGGAGTCAAGCTGTCCGGCTTCGTCGCTTGGTTCTTATGGCGCGGAATCTACCTGTCGAAGCTACCGACGCTCAGCCGCAAGCTTGCTGTGGCCATAGGCTGGGCATGTGCCATCCCATTTCCACCCAATATCGTTCAGCTTCGGCTGGCCCGCAAAAAGCCGCCGAATATGTGAAGCGAACGGGAGGGCGTATGGGCGCCCGGCATTTAGGGTATTGATGGTGGTAATACACCCCATGTCCTGCCGAAGGTCTCTCGTGTAACCTTGGGCGCCGGGGGTTGTCACCTAGGCTCTATGTCAATCGACAAGGAAAGTAATGGGATACCGGAATTTGATTCTGGTCGCCGCACCACCAAGGTGAACCTTTCGATGATAGTGGCGGTGGGATTCTTTCTAGTCTTTGGGATCATAGCCTTCTTGTTTTTCAAGGGGCACCATTAGAGGTGATTCCCGATGAACTTCATCATAGCCGGAATCCCTATACTGCTGATAATCCCTGCGTTGTACCTCTTGATAACCCGCAGGTCCAAGGGGAGCAGCGATGAGCCACGACCTGGTGAAAAGGAGCCTTCCAAGATCAGCGATACAGGAAAGCCCAAGACGCATGAGAGGGCTTGAGTTGTTCGTGCGGGTGCACTGGCAACCAGACTCGAGCAGTCACAAAGCACGTGCGCGGCTGGTCGGCGATGACTCGCAGAGCGCGCCGGAACGAGTAGGCTCGGGAAGGGGCGCGAGCGAAACCGTCGTTCAGGACTGCAAGACGTTCCAGCGCAAGTCGCCGACGCCTTCCATACCGGCTGGTCGATGGCTCCTCCGGATGTCAAATGCGGCAATTGTTGGGAACAGGTCCAGGGCGGACGCTACAACGCTGTAGGCGGCCCGCATCCACGGGTCACGTCTCCGATATGGTCATTTCCAAAACCCTCCCCAAAGGCCTCATCGGCATCCCCTCAGGCGCTGCACCCGACGGTCCCGGCGGAGAGCCCCGCTGGACCTCAAGCGCCAAGAGCGGGGTCGGGACAAGTGTGGGCGCCGAGAGCGAGCTCTGGTTCACGATTTCACACGGTATCGTGAATGAAGTCTATTATCCCCGCCTGGATCAGGCGAACATCCGCGACATGGGACTCATTGTGACGGACGGGAAGGATTTCTTCTCCGAGGAGAAGCGCGATGCCGAATCAGTGTGCACGCCGGCAAAGGAGGGCGTCCCAAGCTACATGATCGTCAGCACCTGCAAACGGGGACGGTACCGCCTCCGCAAACGCATATTTTCCGATCCTCGGCGCCCCTGCCTCCTTCAGTATGTCCTCCTTGAAGCCATCATCGGCGCGGTCGACGACTACAGGCTCTATGCACTTCTCGCTCCTCACCTCTCCAATCAGGGGGCCGGCAATGATGCATGGCGCGGTGACTACAAGGGTATCCCAATGCTTTTTGCCGAGCGCGACGGCGCGTCCCTCGCATTTGCCTGCTCGAGGCCATGGCTGGAATCCAGCTGCGGGTTTGTCGGAGTGAACGACGGCTGGACCGATCTCAAGGCCAACCGGAAATTTACAATGACCTATGCGGATGCACGTAGGGGTAACGTCGCGCTCACGGGGCGGATCGACCTGAATCCGCCGCGCGGCGGCTGCGTGCTTGCACTGGCCTTCGGACGCAATTCCGTCGAGGCGGGCGAGGTGGCGCGGGCTAGCCTGCTTGATCCCTTCGAGGATCTGTCGCAGGAATACGAGGCGGGCTGGGAAACCTACCAGAAGCGGTGCATCCCGCTCGGCTCGAGCCCGAAGGGAACCACGAATTTCTACCGTGTGAGCACGGCCGTGCTAAAGACGCATCAGTCCAAGCACTTCGTCGGGGGCATGATCGCCAGCCTCTCGATTCCCTGGGGTTTCAACGCGGGCGACAACGATCTTGGTGGGTACCACCTCGTATGGCCGCGGGACCTAGCGGAATCAGCGGGAGCGCTGCTCGCCTGCGGCGATAACGCAGGGGCGCTCGATGCCCTGCGGTTCCTGCTCTCCACCCAGGAGGCGGACGGCCACTGGCCGCAGAACATGTGGCTCGATGGCAGATCCTTCTGGAAGGGAATCCAACTCGACGAGACGGGCTTCCCGATCCTTCTTGCCGACTCACTCTATCGCCGGAACGCGCTTCAGGGCGTGGACCCTTGGCCCGAGGTCAGGCTGGCGGCCGCCTTCATCGCCTCGAACGGCCCTGTGACCCTTCAGGACCGCTGGGAGGAGGACGGAGGGTTCTCACCTTTCACGCTCGGGGTCGTGATCGCGGCGCTGCTTGCAGCCGCCGACTTTGCGGATCGCGCCGGGGACGCGGCCGTGGCGCGCTACCTCCGCGAGACTGCCGACCTCTGGAACGATCAGATCGAGCGCTGGACCTATGTGACGGGCACCCCTCTAGCCGCTGAACACGGAGTCGACGGTTATTACGTGCGCATTGCCGACGCCGCAGTCGCCGACTCCGAGCCGCCGGACCAGGACCCCGTGCGAATCAAGAACCGCCCGGAGGGAAGCGACGATCTGACAGCGGCCCAGGTCGTCAGCCCCGACTTCCTCGCGCTTGTCCGCTTCGGGCTCAGGGCTCCTGATGACCCGCGGATCGTCGGCACCGTGAAGGTAGTGGACGCGCTCTTGCGCTCCGAAACCGCGACGGGGCCGATCTGGCACCGTTACAACGACGACGGCTACGGCGAGCACGAGGACGGGAGCCCGTTTGACGGCACTGGCGTCGGGCGCGGTTGGCCGCTTCTGGCCGGCGAGCGCGCCCACTACGAGCTGGCAGCCGGCAACTTCTCCGCGGCCGACGCTCTCCGCAGGACAATGGAGCAGCAGACAGGGAAGGGGGGCTTTCTCCCTGAACAGGTCTGGGATGCGGCCGACATTCCGAAGCGCGAGCTCTTCAACGGGCACCCTTCGGGTTCGGCCATGCCACTGGTGTGGGCGCATGCGGAGTACGTGAAGCTCGTCCGGTCGCTGAGCGACGGAAGGGTCTTTGACCTGCCTCCCCAGACCCATAAACGTTACGTCACCGAACGGGTGACTTCGCCCTTCTTCCCCTGGCGGTTCAGCCAGAAGGCGCGGAGCTTCCCGCAGGGCAAGCGGCTGAGGATCGAGACACTGGCCGCCTGCCGAGTCCATTGGAGCTCAGACAGCTGGCGAACCGTTCACGACCAGGACTCGGCGGCAACCGGTCTCGGCGTCCACGTGGTTGACCTGCCGACGGCGACGCTTCCTCCGTCGACGAATGTCGCCTTCACCTTCTTCTGGCCCCAAGCGGGGCATTGGGAGGATGCGAATTTTTCAATTCAAGTCGCCTAGAATTCCGGCGTGACCCGCTTCCCGCAGAAAATGCAGGGACGATTGGAGCGGTGGTGAAGCTTGCAACAGCGCACGGCGGTGGGGCCCTCAATCATGGCGTACCCCTCCGCGGCCAGCAGCATGCCTAGAGGGGGAATGGAGAAATAGAGGCAGAAGGCGGTCCAAGTGCCGCTGGGGAGCGCCGAAGAGAGGGTGCGGGCCGGGTTCATTCCAAAGCCGGAGTAGGGCGACTCGAAAGTGACAAAGAGCGAGATCAGGATGCCGGCAAGGAGCCCCGTATATGGGGCGGCACCTCGACGGTTCGAGGCCCACAATATTGCTCCCATCATGAGGACGCTGATCACCCCTTCGCCAATGCAGGCGTCAGGAATGCCCGCCGGCCCTGGGACCGTAACCACGAAGTCGACGGGGTGACGGGTGAAGGCGCCCCCGAGAACCGCGACGGTGAGGAGCACTCCGCCCAGGCCACCGAGGACCTGGAAGACCACGTAATACAGGGCGTCCCAGGGAGGGATCTTCCCCAGGCGGAGGAAGGCGAGGGTGATCGCGGGGTTCATGTGGGCACCGGACTGCTTTCCCCATGGCGAATAGATGAGGCTCATGGCTGTTCCACCCATGGCGAGCCCCACGAGGGCCCGGCGCACCGTGGGCGAGGGCAACAGTGCTAGAAAAGGGAAATCCGGGGAGTCGACGAGTGTCGTTACAGCCCCGGCCGAGACCATGAAGATACCGAGGGCCGCGGCTTCCATCAGGTATTCCGGCCAGTGGCCCCGGAGCGACCCGGCACCCCCCAGGCGCGCGGGGGGTTTCTCGGGCACCGTGCCGCTCTTCATTCCAGGATCAGGTGCAGCGTCCAAGCAGGTGGTCTCCCACCCGGAGCGCGTTGGCCATGGCGGTGAGGGACGGGTTCACGGCCCCTATGCTGCAGAAGAAGCTCGTGTCGACGACGTACAGGTTGTCGAGCTCATGGGCCCTGCAGTTTGTATCGAGGACGGAGCTCCGGGGATCCGTGCCGAAGCGGCAGGTGCCGGACTGGTGCCCCACACCCGCGATTGGGATTTCCTTTCCCATGTAGGCGCTGTTCGGGATCAGGTGCTTGTGCATTCCCAGCTTACCGAGCATCGATTTCAGGCGCTCATAGAGGCGCTTCGTCGGAACCTCATTATTGAACGTGTAGCTCAGGATGATCCTCTTTTTTTCGTCGAGCGTAATGCGGTTGGCGGGATCAGGGATGTCTTCCGTCGTGAGCCAGAAATCGACCGCATGGAGGGCAATCTCATCGAGTGCCCAGCCCGGCGCGAAAGCCGGGGCGTCGCCCTTGAACATTGGCCCCTTCGATTTGCCGATCATCTGGATGTTGCCGAGCGGGAAGTCAAAGTCCCGGTCGCGGAAGTAGAAATCATTCAGCGAAATCGTCTTCTGAAAGATGGTAGGATTTTTTTCGAGCGAAAGCGCGACCACGGCTTGGCTATTGTGGAACATGTAGTTGCGCCCCACCTGGTCGGATCCGTTGGCCAGCCCGTTGGGATGCTTCTCGTTGGGCGACATGAGGAGGAGGCGGGCGCTGTTGGCCGCGCCCGCCGCCACGACGACGATGCTTCCGCGGTAGGACTGGATCTCGCCCTGATGTCTGACCACAACCTCCGTGACCTCCCGGCCTGACGGGCTCGTTTTCAGCTGGATGACTTCCGAGTTTGTTAGGAGGGAGACATTCGGGTGCCGCAGCGCAGGACGGACTGCGATCACCTCGGCGTCCGCCTTGGCGTGTGCAAGGCACGGATATCCGTCGCAGGTATCGCATTTCAGGCAGTGGCTCCGCGGTCGGTTAGACTCATCCAGCATGACCGCTGTCGGGGCATGGAACGGATGATGGCCCGCCTTGACGAGGTCGTCGTTCAGTCGCTGGATCCGCGGCTCGTGGGCGATCGGGGGGTGGGCGTAGGGCTTGCTGGCAAAGGGCTCGGTCGGGTCCTCCCCGCGCTGGCCGTGGACGTGGTAGAGGTCCTCGGCCTGGCAGTAATAGGGCTCGAACTCCTCGTAGGGCACCGGCCAGCCCGGGGAAATCCCGTCATAGTGGCGAACCTCGCCGAAGTCCTCCTTGCGCAGCCGGAACAGCGCGGCCCCGAACATCTTCGTCGCGCCCCCAACAAAATAGTGGATCCCGGGCTGGAATTCCTTCCCGTCCTTGTCATGCCATGGGTCGTGGGCCACGTACCTGTTCGCGACGTAAACCGCGGTGGGGTCCCAGTTCTCCTTCTCCCGGGGCAGATAGTCCCCGCGCTCGACGATTAGGATCCTCTTTCCCGAGGGCGCCAACTTTAGGGCGAGCGTGCCGCCCCCGGCGCCGCTGCCGATGATGATGAAGTCAAAGTCGTGGTCGGCGGTCATGGGCGCGTGGGAGGGGGCGGGATGGCCCGGTGCGCCGGCCTCAATAGCTGCCGGACTGCCGAAGCATGCCGCCGTCGATGAAGTAAGTCGCACCCGTGACGTACGCGGCCTCCTCGGAGGCCAGGAACAAGGCCAGCCCGGCAATCTCGTCCGGCTTGCCCCAACGCCCGAGGGGAATCTCCTGCATGAGGGCTTTCTCCATCACCGGCTCGGCCTCGATATCGCTGTCAATCGGCGTGTACACGGCCCCGGGCCCGATGTTATTGACCGTGATCCGGTCCCTCGCCAGCTCGACGGCGATCGTCCGCATTAGCATCCGCAGGCCGCCCTTGCTGGCGCAGTAGGCCGCGTTCGTCGGCATGGGAAGGTCCTCGTGGACGGAAGAGAGGTTAATCACACGGCCGCCCTGGCCCTGCAGGATCATCTGGCGGGCGGCAGCCTGGGCTATCAGGAACGGTCCGACCAGGTTGATGGCGAGGATCCTCTGCAATTCGCCCAAGGGATAGTCGACGAACGGCGCCTTTTTCTCGACGCCGGCATTGTTGACGGCGATGTCCAGCCGGCCGAACGCCTTCACGGCCCCGGCGACCAAGGCCTGTACCTCTTCGGGTTTCGAGACATCGGCCTCTATTGCGACGCACGCCCCGCCGGCTGCCGCGATGGCCCTTTCCGTGAGACTGGGCGAGTCCGGCTTTCCGACGTAGTCGATCACCACTCGGGCGCCCTCACGGGCGAAGCGGGTTGCGATGGCCTGTCCGATGCCGCTGGCGGCGCCCGTAACGAGGGCGACCTTGTTCTGGAGCTTCATAGGTGCGTTGTTGCTTCCAGGGGCACTGCGCCGGCCCGCTCCGGGGAGCATGAGGCACTGAACGGCGCCCGCTTCCCGGGTTCCCCAAAACCTAGGCGTCCGCCGCATTTTGCGCCGACGAGACCCCTTTTATCGTGTCTGGATGGCGATAGAGGGTTTTTCGTTCGAACAGCGACGCCCGCGGCAACCCCAAAAGGTTGGAGGAGTCTATGAAGTGCCGCATTCCCGCAACGGTCCCCTGCTTCGTGCCGGGCCGGTCGTTTTGCGTGGCATGGCTCAACGCGCGACGCATGACCTTTCCTCCGCACCTTGCTAGGCAGGCAGCAGGCGCCATTTTGTTCAGGAGGTGGCAATATGCGGTATCCTTCGCGCCGTGATACCACCGCCCCGACCAGATCCTCAGGAGGGCCAGCCGGAGCGCCCGTTGTTTTCCCCGGCGGCGACCACGATCTACCGCGTAGCCCTGTTCGGGGGCGTCCTCCTCCTTTTCCTGTCGGGTGTCACGGCCTATTCCTATTTCCAATCGACCTACTGGAACCGGGTCGGTCTGGCGCAGCCCCAGCCGATCCTTTTCAGCCACAGGCACCACGCGGCCGAGCTCCACATCGACTGCCGCAACTGCCACGCGACGGTCGAGACGTCGGCCTTCGCCGGGATGCCCGCCACCCACACCTGCCTCGCCTGCCATTCCCAGCTTTTCGCGACGACGACGATGATCCAGCCGCTGATCGAGAGCGCGGGCCGCGATGTTCCGTTGCAGTGGACGCGGGTGAACCAGTTGCCGGCCCATGTCTTCTTCAACCATGGAGTCCATGTGGCCAAAGGCGTCGCATGCACGACATGCCACGGCGAGATCGGCGCGATGGCGCTGACGGCCAAGGGCGAGCCGCTGACCATGCGCTGGTGCCTGGACTGCCACAGGGATCCCGGTCCGCGCCTGAGCCCGCCGGAAGAGCTCTTCTTGCCGCTGACGCCCACCGCGCACCCCGCGATGGCACATCCCGACCTGATGGCATTCTACCATGTGCGGACGGAGTCGCTCACGGACTGCGCAACCTGCCACCACTGAACCATGACCGATCCCATTGATCTTGCCGCGGGCCAAGTCGGACGGATGTGGCGCAGCATGGGTGAGCGCGATCTTCCTCCCGAATGCCGCTCGCTCGTCACGCCGGAGTTCGCTCTGGGAGCAGACCAATGGCCGCCGGGAATGGACCGGAGGGAATTCCTGCGCCTCATGGGCGCCTCGCTTGCGCTGGGCGGCCTCGCCGGCTGCACGCGGCCCGCCGGCAGGCTGGTGCCGTATGTCACGCCTCCGGAGGAGGCGCTCCCGGGGAGCCCCGAGTTCTATGCGACAGCGATACCCGTTGAGGGCTACGCACGCGGCATCCTTGTCGAGAGCCACCTCGGTCGCCCGACCAAGATCGAGGGAAATCCCGACCACCCCGAGAGCGGCGGATCGACCGATGCGCTCACCCAGGCAGCGATCCTCTCGCTCTACGACCCGGACCGCTCGAAGGCACCTTTGCATCGGGGCGCCGCGCAGTCGTGGGAGGCCTTCGAGGCCGAGTGGCGGGCCCTGCGCCCGGACCTTCTCGCTGCGAAAGGTCGCGGGCTTGCGCTCCTCACGGAGCCGACCACGTCGCCCACCTTCCTCCGCCAGATTGGCCAACTACTTGCGGCATTTCCGGAGGCGCGGTGGTACCAGCATACGCCGCTCGCCTCCTATGGCGGGGGAGATTCCCAGCTGGACTTCGATTTCCGGCGGGCGAGGGTGGTCCTCTTCATCGGGTCCGACTGCCTCTTCCGGCACCCGGCCTGCCTGCGCTACAGCAGGGACTTCGCCTCATGCCGCCGAGTCACCGGAGCGGCCTCGCCGCGGTCGCGCGTCTACGCTATCGAGGCGACACCGACCCTCACGGGTGCCGCTGCGGACTTCCGTCTGCCGGCCTCGCCCGGTCGCATCCGGGCGATACTCGACGCCGTCTCCGGGCTCCTGGGCGGAGGCCCGCTCGAGCAGGACTACGCGCTGACTGCGGCGGAGTCCGCCTTCGCCACCTCCCTCGCGCACGACCTGAGGAGCGCGGCCCCGGAGGTCGTCTGCATCGCCGGTTCCGAGCAGGACCCGGACGTCCAGGCTTGGGCCCTGGCCCTGAACGCGAGGCTCGGTGCCACGGGCGGCCCGCTGCGCCTCCTGCCGCAAGTGAGATCCGACAACGACCCGCGGAGCGCAGGCGCTCTGGACCGCCTGGCGGCGGCGCTGCGCGCGAACGAGGTGCAGGCCCTCTTCGTCCTGGGATCGAATCCCGCATACACCTCGGCGGAATTCCGGGAGGTTGCCGGGACGTTGGCCCGAGTGCCGTTCACGGTCCACCTGGGGAGCCACCTTGACGAGACCGGCGCCCTGTGCGGCTGGCACCTGCCGGAGGCCCATTTCCTAGAGGCCTGGGACGACCGCCGCGGGTATGACGGGACAACCTCGCTCGTCCAGCCGCTGATCCAGCCGCTCTACGAAGGGCGCAGCGTGCTCGAGGTGATCCACGGCCTCCACGCAGAGCTCCCCGCCACGTCCTATGACCTGGTTCGCCAGACATGGGAGGGAGGGGGAGGGGCGGCCTTCGAGGTCAGCTGGTCCCGGTGGCTTCGCGAGGGAAAGATTGATGGGACGAAGAGCGCCGCCCTGGGCCTCCCGCCGGCAGCGGCGTTTCCGATCCTGTCGCGGCCTGACGCGGCCGCGGGCCTCTTCCTCCTCCTTGCCCCCGACGCGAGCGTGCTGGACGGCAGGTGGAGCAACAATGCCTGGCTTCAGGAACTCCCTCGGCCGCTGACGCAGCTTGTATGGGACAACGCGGCCCTGATCAGCCCGTCGTTGGCCGCAAGCCTTGGGGCGAAGACGGGTGACATGCTCCGGATAGAGGACGGAGCCGCCGCCGTGGAGGCTGCGGCGTACGTGCTTCCCGGGCACGCTCCGGGATGCGTGACCCTTTCGCTCGGCTACGGCCGGACGCGCGCCGGATCGGTCGGCAACGGCCGCGGGTTCGACGCCACTCCCCTCCGCCGGGCGGCCGCCCTCTGGGAGAACGGCAACGTCAGCGTCCGCAGGACGGGGGCCATGTATCCGCTCGTCACGACCCAGCACCATTTCACGATGGAGGGCCGGGACCCGGTCCGCCTCGTGCCTGCGGACCGGATCCTCCCCGGCGCCGCGGATCCGACCGGCTCCCTCTACCCGGCCTGGAGCCCGGGGACGAACGCCTGGGGGATGTCGATCGACCTCGCAACCTGCATCGGATGCAACGCCTGCGTGGTCGCCTGCCAGGCCGAGAACAACATCCCGGTGGTCGGCAAGGACCAGGTCTCCCGCGGGCGCGAGATGCACTGGATCCGCATCGACCGGTACTTTGACGGCGACGCGGACGCGCCCCGGATCCTGAACCAGCCGGTCCCGTGCATGCACTGCGAGAACGCCCCCTGCGAGGTCGTCTGCCCGGTCGGCGCCACGGTCCACAGCAGCGAGGGCCTGAACGAGATGGTGTACAACCGCTGCGTCGGCACGCGCTACTGCTCCAACAACTGCCCCTACAAGGTCCGGCGGTTCAACTTCCTCGATTACACGGACGGGCGCGACTCCCCGGTAAACCTGCAGAAAAACCCGGACGTCACCGTCCGGGCGCGCGGCGTCATGGAGAAATGCACGTACTGCGTGCAGCGGATCAACACGGCGAGGATCGACGCCGCGAAGGCCGATAGGCCCATCCGTGACGGCGAGATCCGCACGGCCTGTGAGCAGGCCTGCCCCTTGGGGGCGATCGTCTTCGGCAATGTCGCCGATCCCGCGAGCAGGGTGTCCGCGCTCAAGCGCGAGCCGGCAAACTACAGCCTCCTCGGGGAGCTCAACACACGGCCTCGGACCACCTACCTGGCCCGCGTGACCCAGGAGCTGCGGGAGGCCCCGGCATGAGGCGCCCCGAACCCACGACCGCCGACAGCCTGGAGGTGGCGGCCCCTGGGCAGACCATGGAGTCGGTGTCCCGCGAGATCAGCGCGATCCCGCTCAATGGGCCGAACCCGCGCTTCTGGTGGATCGGGTTCACGGTCTCCTTCCTGGCGATGATGGTGCTCCTCGCCTCCCTGGCGTGGATCCTGACGAAGGGCGTCGGAGTCTGGGGCATCAACATCCCTATCGCCTGGGGTTTCGCGATCATCAACTTCGTCTGGTGGATCGGGATCGGGCACGCCGGCACGTTCATCTCGGCGATCCTGCTCCTCCTTCACCAGGAATGGCGGACCTCGATCAACCGCTTCACCGAGGCGATGACGCTCTTCGCGGTCGCGTGCGCCGGCATCTATCCCCTGATCCACCTGGGCCGCCCTCAGTTCTTCTACTGGCTCCTGCCGTACCCGGACACGATGGGCCTATGGCCGCAGTTCCGCAGCCCGCTCGTGTGGGACGTCTTCGCCGTCTCAACCTACGCCACCGTCTCCCTTCTCTTCTGGTACGTCGGCCTGCTCCCCGACCTTGCCACGATGCGGGACCGCGCGGAAGGGCTGGCCCGCCGGCGCATCTACGGGCTCCTTTCGCTCGGCTGGCGCGGCGACGGCGGCCACTGGCACCATTACCGCAAGCTCTACATCGTCCTCGCCGGGCTCGCCGCGCCGCTCGTCGTGTCGGTGCATTCAATCGTCGGCATGGACTTTGCGATCGCGATCCTGCCCGGCTGGCACTCGACCATCTTCCCGCCGTACTTCGTCGCCGGTGCCATCTTCTCCGGGTTCTCGATGGTGCTCACCCTCATCATCCCGCTCCGCTCGGTCTACCGCCTCGAGGGCATGATCACCGCGCGCCACCTTGACCTCATGGCCAAGGTGATGATGGCGATGGGCTGGATCGTCGCCTACGGGTATTTCTCGGAGCTCTTCACCGCCTGGCGAAGCGGAATCATCTTCGACCGCTACGTGGCGCTCAACCGGGTCGTGGGCCCCTACGCGCCCTATTTTTGGACCCTCATGGCCTGCAACATCGCCGCGCCGCAGTTCCTTTGGTCCCGCAGGATACGGCGCAACGTGCGCGCCCTCTGGTTGATCGCCTTCTGCGTCAACGTCGGGATGTGGATCGAGCGGTTCGTGATCGTGATCACGAGCCTGCACCGCGACTTCATGCCGTCCGCATGGGGCATGTACCACGCGACTTTCTGGGACTACTCCACCTTGTTCGGCACTCTCGGGCTCTTCGCCTCGCTGCTGTTCCTGTTTATCCGCTTCCTGCCCATGATCTCGATGACCGAGATGCGGAAGCTGGTCGTGGCAAAGGGGAGGGAAAGCCCGTGAAGCGCGAACCCTACGGAATCATGGCGGCCTTCGCTTCGGAGGAGTCCTACCTGGGGGCGCTCAGGGAGCTGGAGGAGGCGGGCTTCCGCCGGATCGAGACCTTCACGCCCTATGACGTCGAGGCTGAGGAGGCGGTGGTGCGCCGCCGGCCGACGCCGATGGGATGGATCATGCTGACGGCGGGGTTCATCGGAGGAGCCGGGGCGTTCTTCATGCAGTGGTACGCCGCCCGCGACTACCGGCTCAACGTCGGCGGACGCCCGGTCGACAGCTGGCCAGCCTTCGTGCCGGTGACCTTCGAGTTGACCGTCTTGACCGCTGCCCTGAGCGGCGTTGCCGCGCTGCTTTGGCTCTCCGGCCTCCCTCGCCTCGACCACCCGGTGTTCTCCGACCGGCGTTTCCGGCGTGCGAGCCAGGACCGCTTCTTTGTCTGCGTGCGGGCGGACGGGATTGGCCACACGGAAGGGGAGGCGCGGGCGGCGCTTCTGGCAGCGAAGCCCGAATCGGTCATGGAGGTCTTCGCGTGAGCGCCGCGCGCTCTTTGGCATGGGTGCTTGCCGCGCTCTCCGTGACGGGATGCGACAACATGCAGCACCAGGAAAACGTGCGCGCCTACGAGCCGTCGAAGCTCTTCGCGGACGGGGCTTCCGCCCGGACGCCTCCGGGCCACACCGTCTCCCGCGACGACCCGGCGCCGGACGACCCGGTCGCCCACGGACGCCGGGGCGGCGCCTGGGCGACAACGTTTCCGCTCCCGTTCACACGCGCCTTCGTCGAGCGCGGTGGGCAGCGGTACGCCATCTACTGCGCGGAATGCCACGGGGCGGACGGCTACGGGCAGGGAATCGTCGTGCGGCGCGGGTTTCCCGCGCCGCCCTCCTTCCACGGACGGCGCGATCGGGACGAGCCGCTCGGGCAGATGTTTGAGGTCATCTCCCTGGGGCAGGGCGGCATGTACGGCTTTGGCGACCGAATCGCGCCCCCCGACCGCTGGGCGATCGTAGCCTACATCCGCGCCCTGCAGAAAAGCCAGGACGCCACCGTCGCCGACCTTTCCCCTGACGAGCGCCGCAGACTCCTCCTCCCATGAGCGCCGCGACCGACTTCCTGGGATCGGCGGAGCGGATATCCGCCCGATCCGCCCTCGTCCTCGCGGCAGGCGCCGCCCTACTCGCGTTCTTCGAGGCCCCGTGGCTGGCTTTGGCCTGCCGCCTGGCAGTCTTCACCTGCCTCGCGCCGGCGATCGGGTCCCTCGTTCTTGTCCTGATCCACCGCATCACCGGCGGCCAGTGGACCGCCGGGATCGCACCCTTCCTGCGGGCGGCCATTGGCCTGCTGCCCTGGATTTGGCTCTTCGCCCTTCCCGTCCTCTTCCTGCCGAGACCCGAGTCGAGCGGGTCCCGGCACCTGGCGCTCACGTTCCTGAACTATGAGGGGCTCCCCATGACGCTCCTGCGCGCTCTCGCAGCGGCGGTCCTGTTCTTTGTCCTGAGGGCCTTGCTCGCGGACGGAGTCGGTCTCGCCAGGGACCCGACGCGGAATCCCCGTCCCTGGGTGGGGCCGGTGGGCCTGATCCTCGTGTTCTTCATGTTGACGTTTCTCGGCGACGACTGGCTGGAGTCGCTGGAGGCCGGGTGGCACTCGACGGCCTTCCCGGTCACCTGGATAGCCTCCCAAGTGGTGTCCGGGCTCGCCCTCGCGCTCCTCTGCGGCCTCCGCTGCGGCGCGATGCCGGCCCGGGACGGCGCGTCCGGCCGCACTCTCGGCATCGACTGGGGCAACCTCATGCTCGCGACCGTGATGTTCTGGACGTATGTGACGTTCTGCCAGTTCCTCATCATCTGGGCCGGGAACCTGCCGGAGGAGATCAGCTGGTACCTGCGCCGAGAGGCAGGGGGCTGGAGGTACGTGGCGCCCGCGGTTGCATTCTTCGGCTTTGCCCTGCCGTTCCTCCTTCTCCTCATGCGGCGGCTGAAGCGCAGCGTTCCCGGCCTCTCCCTCGTGGCGGGCCTCCTCCTGGCGTCGCAATGGGTCTATCTCCTCTGGGTGATAGCCCCCGCCCAGGGCGTTCCGACGCTGCCCGCGCTGCTCCTCCTCATCGCCGTCGCCGGCGCCGGGGCCTCCGTATTCATGAACCGCTTCGCCCGCCTCGTCCGGCTGGAAGGGGGCCTCGCTTGAACGCCAATTCGGCGGGATCCCGGCCCGGGCACGAGGACAGCGACGCGCGCCCGCGCTTCGCCGGCCTGATCGCGGGCGCCCTCGCGGCGCTTGTGGCGGCCGGTCTCCTGATGGGGTGGGGTTTCGTGGAGGCCGGGAAGGGCTCCGCGTCGCAGCCCCGGGTACCGTCTCCGTTCCAGGACGGCCCGAAGGCTCGGACTGAAGTCGACCGGGCATGGGCGGAGTGCGAACGCGATACCCGTTCTCACCTTTCGGGCTATGGATGGGTCGATCGCGACGCCGGCATCGTCCGGATCCCCATCGACCGGGCGATCGACCTGGTCTGCGCCGCCGAGGCGGGGAAATCAGCTGCTCCCGCGGGGCGGCAGACAGCGCCATGAAGCGGCTGCTCCTCATCCTTGCCCTCCCGGCGCTCGCAGCGGCCGCAGCCGCTCCTGCGCCCGACCCAGTGGGTTTCGAGCAGCGCAACGGTGAGCAGCTCCCGCTCGGCACCCGGCTGACCGACGGGCGCGGCTTCGCCCGCCCGCTCGGCGCCTATTTTGGGACGCGGCCGGTGGTCCTCATCTTCAATTATTTCCGGTGCCCGGTGATGTGCTCCCTGGTGTCGAGCGGGGCGATCGACGCCCTGCGAGCCCTACGCTCGAGCGCCGGACCCGACTACGAAGTCGTGACGGTCAGCATCGATCCGACCGACACGCCCGCGATGGCGGCCGATCGGGAGCGCCAGGACCTGGCCCGCTACGGGCGGACGGGCGCGGCTGCGGGATGGCACACGCTGGTCGGCGCGCAGGCGCAGGTCGCCGCGCTCGCAGCCGCGGCCGGCTTCCACTACCGGTTCGATCCCCGCTCGGGGCAGTACGCCCACCCGAGCGGTCTCATTGTTGTCAGCCCGCGTGGCGTCGTCTCCCGGTACTTCATGGGTGTCGACTTCCCGGCCGGGGAATTGGCCGAGGCCCTGAGGGACGCCGGGGCCAACCGGACCGGCGACTCTGTGTTCGGCCTCCTGTTTGTCTGCTTCCAGGGGAACGCCGCCCAGGGCCAGTACAGCCGGGCGATCTGGATCGTCCTCTGGGCTTCCGTCGCCGCCACGCTCCTGGGCGTCTTCGGGGGCATCGCCTGGATGCTGCGCCAGGAGCGCCGTGCGCGGATGGGAGGCCTGGGATGAGCCGCCTCCTTGCGTTCTTGGATGGAGTCTCGGGCTGGCTGCCGGCGGCCAGCTCCATGGCGCCAAGGGTCGACCGGGTGCTCCGCGGGTTGCTTGTGGCCGGGGCCGCGGTGGTCGTCGTCCTGACGGTTCTCACACTTGTCATCCTGGTACGTTACAGGCGCGGGTCGGAGGCGAACCGGGCACCGAGCGGAATTGCGACCTGGAAGGTCGAGACGTTCTGGATAACGGGAACTGTGATCGTCTTCCTGTACTTCTTCTTCGAGGGCGCCGGCGTCTATGTGGACATGGAGAGGATCCCGCCGGGCCTGCCCGAGATCACGGTCGTCGGGCGGCAGTGGATGTGGGACGTCCGCTACGCGGACGGCCGTAGGGAATTCAATACGCTTCACGTGCGGCTCAACACCCCCGTGCGCGTGGTCCTGAGCTCGGAGGACGTTATCCACAGCTTCTTTGTCCCGGCCTTTCGCGTGAAGCAGGACGTGGTCCCGGGCAGGATCGTGAGCACGTGGTTCAACCCGACGCGGACCGGGACCTATACGCTTTTCTGCGCCCAGTACTGCGGAACGGCCCACGCCCAGATGATCGGCTCGGTCGTGGTGCTGTCTCCGGCCGACTACGCTGCCTGGGTCCGCGGGGCTCCGATTCCCGCGGGCGGGACCGCGGAGGCGCGGGGCCATGCCGCCTACCGGCGCTTCGGTTGCGCCGAGTGTCACGAGGACTCCCAGGCCCGGCGCGCGCCGCCGCTGGGCGGCCTCTACGGCAGCCTGGTCACGCTTGCCGACGGCGAACGTGTGCGCGCCGACGACCAGTACCTGCTCGATGCGATCCTGCGGTCTCCCCGCTACAGGGTGTCGGGCTATGCGCTCACAATGCCGAGCTATGACGGAATCATCGGGCCTTCCGACGCGCTCGATCTCGTCGCTTACCTCAAGTCCTTCGCCACGCCGCCGCTCGCGGTTATGCCATGACTCCCCCGACCCAGTCCCAGTGGCAAGAGGGGGCGCCCAGCTATCTTGGCGGCGAGACGACCGTGGCCTCGTGGCTCGGCACTCTGGACCACAAGCGGATCGCGCTCCTGTACCTCTTCACGATCACGGGCTTCTTCGTCGTCGGGGCCGTCGCGGCCGCCCTCATGCGGTGGCAGCTTGCCGTGCCCTCGGCGGACCTCGTCACCTCCGACACCTACAACCGGCTCTTCACCCTTCACGGGGTCGTGATGGTCTGGTTCTTCCTCATACCCTCCATCCCGGCCGTGCTGGGAAACTTCATCTTGCCGCTCGCCATCGGAGCGCGCGACGTGGCGTTCCCGAGGCTCAACCTCGCCAGCTGGTACATTTTTGTCTCGGGCGGCCTCCTCACGCTCTACGCCATCGTTGTCGGCGGAGTCGACACCGGTTGGACGTTTTACACGCCCTACAGCAGCACCTACTCGAACGGCCACGTGATGGTGATGGCCGCCGGCATCTTCGTGGCGGGCTTCTCGTCCATCGCGACCGGGCTCAACTTCATCGTCACGGTGCACAAGCTGCGTGCGCCCGGCCTCACCTGGTTCCGACTGCCGCTCTTCGTGTGGGCGATCTACGCCACCAGCATCATCATGGTGCTGGCGACGCCGGTCCTCGCAATCACGCTCCTCCTAATGGGCCTCGAGCGCGTGCTTGGGATGGGCATCTTCGACCCTAGGATCGGGGGCGACCCGCTGCTCTTCCAGCACCTGTTCTGGTTCTATTCCCACCCGGCGGTCTATATCATGATACTGCCCGGCATGGGCGTCGTCAGCGAGATCATCACCTGCTTTTCGCGCAAGAGGATCTTCGGCTACCCCGTTATGGCCGTCTCGATCCTCTCGATCGCGGGGCTTGGCTTCCTGGTGTGGGGCCACCACATGTTCGTGAGCAGCCAGTCCGTCTACGCGGGTGTCGTGTTCTCGTTCCTCAGCTTCATGGTCTCGGTCCCCTCGGCCATCAAGGTCTTCAACTGGATCGCGACCATGTACCGGGGATCCATCACGCTGTCTACCCCCCTGCTTTACGTGCTCGGCTTCCTGGCGCTCTTCACAATCGGAGGGCTCACGGGCATCTTCCTCGCGACGCTCGCCGTAGATGTCCACCTCCACGACACCTACTTCGTGATCGCGCACTTCCACTATATCATGGTGGGCGGAGGCGTGATGGCCTATCTCGGGGGAGTTCACTACTGGTGGCCGAAAATCTCCGGCCGGATGTTCCCCGAGGGGGTCGCGGCGTTTGCGGCGGTGACGATCTTCGTCGGCTTCAACCTGACCTTCTTCCCGCAGTACCTGCTGGGATACCTCGGGATGCCGCGCCGCTACATGACCTACCCGGCGGAGTTCCACACCCTGAACGTGGTTTCGACCCTCGGCGCCCTGGTCCTGGCGGTCGGCTATCTGCTCCCCCTTGTGTACCTGACCTGGTCGTTCTTTCGCGGCGCGCCCGCGGGTCCCAATCCCTGGGGCGCCACCGGCCTCGAGTGGCAGACCTCCTCGCCGCCGCCGGTGGACAATTTCAGGGAGACTCCCGTTGTCACGGGTCCGCCCTACGACTACCCGCCCCTGTGAGCGCAGCCCCCACGCCCTCCCTGCCCGCGGCCTACGGGGACAAGCGCCAGCGCGACCTCGCCAACCATCTGGGCATGTGGACCTTCATCGCGACGGAGGTGCTGTTCTTCGGCGGCCTTTTCCTCGCCTACTTCATCTACCGGATCACCTATCCCGCCGCCTTCGCGGCAGGGAGCCACACCCTCAGTTTCTGGCGGGGCACGATCAACACTGCGGTCCTCCTGACGAGCAGCCTCACGATGGCGCTCGGCGACGCCTACATCAAGCGGGGCAACTGGGGCGCCCTTCGCAACTGCGTGTTCGCCACGGCCTTCCTCGGCATCCTCTTCCTCGCAATCAAGGCCTCGGAATACCACGAGATGTACGCGAGGCACCTCGTGCCCGGGCTGCCCTTCGACCCCCGGGTGTCGCCTCCGGCGCAGCTCTTTGTATTCCTCTACTTCGCCATGACGGGCCTCCATGCCGTGCACATGGTGATAGGCCTTGGGCTCATGGCGTGGCTGCTCCGCCTGAACCACCGCGGCCGCCTTACGGCCGCCCAACACGCTCCGGTCGAGATGTTCGGGCTCTACTGGCACTTCGTGGACTGCGTCTGGGTCTTCCTTTACCCGCTCCTGTACCTCATACCCGCGCTAAAATGACGAATCGCGCGCAATCCCTCCCGAAGCTGGTTGCCGTTTACGCGGCGCTCATATGCCTTTTGGCGTTGACCGCGGGCTCGACGGCCCTGCCCGTCGGCTGGTGGTCCACCCCGATCAGTCTCGTCATCGCCTTCGCAAAGGCGTTTCTAATCGCCTACTTCTTCATGAACCTGCGGGGCCAGCCCGGAATCGTGAGGGTATTCGCGGTCGCAGGTCTTTTCTGGCTCCTGATCCTCCTGGTTCTTTCCGCATCGGACTTTTTCACGCGTGGATGGCTCGGCTGACGCTCGTTGTTCTCGAATTTGGAAGAGACAAGAGGATGAGCGACGTACCAAATTCCACATGATGATGCGTTGGGGTATTGCGAGATTTGAACCTCCAGGTCGCGTATTCGGCAGAGCCACGATGTGCGCATTCATTATTTGAGAGAGTGATTGGCACCGTGCCAACGAATTCTGACAAGACAACGAACTTGCCCATTCGTCTTCAGCAGTGCGCCAAGTATTCCGGTCCGCCCTTCCGTCGATCAGTAATGATTTCCCGTTAACAGCAAATACACCATCATCGCCACGCCCAACGACGCGACGGATATCGCGACAATTATTACGAGACCCCTGTCAGCCTGAAATTCGCCTCGAGCGATCGCTCGATTGATGCCGCGATAGCGCCATGCCGCCAGAAGGGTCAGTGCGCTGCCGAAAGCCATCATGGCCACGCCAATCAGGAGGGAAAATTGCGTGCTTCGGGCCTCTATCTTGGGATCAATCCGTGCAGCGAGTTCGCGCAACCAGACGCCGAATCGGGCGATGACAAATCCGAGGCTTATGACCGCGATGGACGTGCGAATCCAAGCCAAGAAAGTCCGCTCGTTGGCCAAGTATTCCGTCGCCTTCTTGTCCGATGATATTTCCGCGCACATTGAGAGCTATCCTTCAGTCGATCCTCGATCCTTGCCACTGTGCTCCAGTTTGGCGGCTTGTTTCCGTCAGACACAACAGCAGATCAACATAAGCGGTCCGAATTCCAGTGTAGTACCAGTGCAGACAAAACCCGATTTCCTTGGGTTTTTGTGGCATTCCGTGAAGCGCGGTGAAACATTTTCCGGAGGGAGACGATGCTCTGCCCCTGAGTTGCAAGGCCCGTATGTCTGACTACGGATCAGAAGGTTGGGAGTTCGACTCTCTCAGGGTGCGCCGCTTCCCAGACTGACGGTGCCGGCCCAGCATGGGCACATTATCCAATTTAACGGCCTCTGAATCCCACCACCGGCATCTTGCGCTGTGGGATATTCTCCAGGACTGACTCATCGATCTTTAGATGCGCCCGGACCAACGCGTGCGGAGTAAACGCCAACCACTGCGCGAGAGGCACATCCTCGAATTTAGAGCTTCTGAACATCTCCAGGAATCGGAACGTGGTCTTTCCGGTGTTCTCGAGATAGTGCGGCATGGACCTTGGCACGTAGCCAACGTCGCCAGCTTGATAATCGAATGTCTGCGCCGCACCACCGGAGGCGAATACCGTCATCCGCGCATTGCCTGCTATGTGGTATTGCCACTCGTCAGAGGTGGGATGCCAGTGCAGCTCCCGCATTCCGCCCGGCTCCACTTCCACCAAGGCGGCCGTGATCGTCGTTGCCGCTGGGAACACGGTGGAGTCCATGATTCGGACTGTTCCGTATTTCATCCTGAGGGGCTCGATCCGAATCATCCTATGCGTAAAGCTCACGGGAACGGGCCCGAGGCCGGCAACCCGATCCGCAGTGAGCGGTCCGGGCACCGTCGAAGGAAATATGTAGAGTTCCTTGTCCGGGATGTTCGCGAAGGCGCTCTCGGGCACTCCAAAGTTCTTGGCGAGGACCTCCCTCGGGGTGCGGGATAGCCAGGCGCTGAGCAGAAAGGTCTCGTCCTCATTGAAACCGCCATCGTCGAAAACGAGCAGGAACTCGCACCCGTCATCACCGAGACCCTGGATCGAATGGGGGATTCCGGCGGGAAAATTCCATCCTTCACCCTCGCCGACATCGTCCTGGTAGGCGCACAGGTTCTGGTCAACGGCGGTGACCCGCGCCCGGCCTTTGAGGATGAAGGCCCATTCCGCCTCCTTGTGCCAGTGCATCTCCCGGATCGCGCCGGCCTTGAGACGCATGTTGACTCCGGCGATTGCAGTGGCGATCGGCATTTCCCGGACCGTTGTCTGCCGGGCCCAACCGCCCGCCTCCAGGCGATTATGGCTGTCGGCAAAGGACCATTTCAGATTGGGCAGCGTGCCGTGGTCCGTGCTCGGCGGCGTGACCCTGTCCGCGCTCTGGGCCTCACGCTCCGGATTTGTCGGGCCTATGATCGTTGCGCCTTTGTCGGCGCGGATCGCCTGAGAGCCGGGTGGGGAACCATCTTGGGCTATTCCGGCACTCATGAAACAGCTCCCGTCTAGAACCGATGTGGCATGTCATGCAACTGTTCAGATTTCTGGAGGCGCGAATTCTCGTCGCCTGCCTGCTGTCGCTTGCAAAAAGCGGCAGGCAGGGCCCTGAAGCGAGGGGTATTCCCAACCGGGACCGAAGGGCATAAATACTTGTTGAATAGCACGATGATACCCGGAGAATTCATTTGGCGTCCAAGAACCCCACAGAATGGCACATCCTCTAATATCGAATGTCTAGCCGCTTGCCCCCGATCATTCCTCCAGTGCCGGCGACAAAAACTCCTAGCTCCCAGCCCCGCCCGGGGACTCCTTCATGCCGGGCCCAAGCCTCTAGGATTGCCAGCGTTTGAATTGGGAGATAGGCATAGCGGTTCATCTTTGCGCAAACACCTCGAATCAAGTATGCAAAAGCTTCTCGTTCCCAAGGGCATGCGGCCTGGTAAGTGCCTCGCACTTTGGCTGCCCCTGCTGTTGGGCCTTGGCGCGCCCCTCTGCGCACAGATCAACTATGCCACGCCCTACACCTTCCAGGTCCTGGCGGGGCTGGCCGGCAACGCTGGATACACGGACGGCACCGGCTCGGCCGCCCGGTTCAGCCACCCCTATGGGATGGCCATGGATTCGAGCGGCAATCTGTATGTCGCCGACAAGGCCAATGACGTCATCCGCAAGGTGACCCCGGCCGGGGTTGTGAGCACCATCGCGGGCACGGTGGGCCTGGTGGGCTCAGTCGACGGGATTGGCACGGTAGACGGGACGGGCGTGGTCACTGGGGCGAACGTAGCCGCACTTTTCAACCAGCCGTCAGGCGTCGCGGTGGACGGCACAGGCAACGTGTTTGTCGCGGACACCGGCAACAACACGATCCGAAAGATCACCCCCGCGGGCGTGGTCACGACGGTTGTCGGGACGCCGGGAGTCGCCGGATCGACCGACGGCACGGGGCCGGCCGCGTCCTTCAGCTCGCCCTTCGGCATCGCGGTCGACAGCTCGGACAACCTTTACATAACGGATTCCGCGAACGCCACGATCCGCAAGGTCACCTCGGCGGGGGTATCGACGACCATCGCGGGCCAGGCGGGGCAATACGGCTCGATGGACGGGACAAGCACGGCCATTGAGTTCAACAACCCGATCGGCATCGCCTTGGACTCGAGCGGCAACCTGTACATCACGGACGCTGGCAACAACACGATCCGCAAGCTGACGTCGGGGGGCGTCTCGAGCACGATCGCGGGCAACCCGGGGATCGCCGGCGACACCGACGGGACGGGCGTCTTCGCGCTCTTCAGCAGCCCGCGCGGCATCGCCGTGGACAGCGCGGGAAACATCTTCGTGGCGGATTCCCAGAACTGCACGATCCGCAAGATCACGTCGGGCGGCGTCGTCACGACGCTCGCGGGCTCGCCGGGCAATTTCGCGAACGCGACCGGGACCGGCGCGGCCGCGCTCTTTGACGTCCCGTTCGGCGTCACGGTGACGTCGAGCGACACGCTCTTCGTCTCGACCGAGCTTGGCTACCTGATCGAGCAGGGCTCGGCGGCCACGGCCCTCGCCCCAACCATCCTCCAGCAGCCGGCCGGCCAGACGATCGCGACCGGAAGCACCGTGGTCTTCCGCTCCCTGGCGAACGGGCTGCCCGCACCAACCTACCAGTGGTACGAGAACGGTGTCGCCCTCTCGAACGGAGGGGCGATCTCCGGAGCGACGGGCTCCACCCTCGTCGTAGCAGGCGCCACGGCGGCCAATGCCGGAAGCTACACCTGCACCGTCACCAACGCCACGGCCACGGTGACAAGCTCGGCGGCTACGCTCACGGTGGGGGCGGCATCCACCTTCAGCCGACTGACCAACATCTCGTGCCGGTCGCAGGTGAACACGGGCACCGGATTCCTGATCATGGGATTCGCGGTCGGCGGGGCCGGGACCTCTGGCTCCGAGCCGCTCCTCATCCGGGCCTCTGGTCCCGCTCTGAGCGAATTTGACGTGACGGGCTTACTTCCCGACCCGAACCTGGATTTCTTCACGGGCTCGACATTGAGCGCCAACGACTACGGATGGGCCGGGAACGCCCAGATCACGGCCGTGGCCGCGTCGGTGGGCGCGTTTCCCTGGACCAATACCTCGAGCCTCGACTCGGCTCTCCTGGAGACCGTTGCGCCCGGGTCCTACACGGCCCAGATCAACGGGCAGAGCGGCGACACAGGCGTCGCGCTTGCCGAGATCTTCGACGCCACGCCTGCCGGAACCTACACGCTCGCCTCGCCGAGGCTCGTCAACATCTCCGCGCGCACGAGCGTCAGCACGGGGGGCGGAGTCCTTATCGCGGGATTCGTCATCTCGGGGACCGCCGCAAAGACCGTCCTCATCCGGGCCTCGGGCCCGGCGCTCAGCACGTATCTCTCCGGCACCCTCGTCGACCCGCAGCTCCAGCTCTACTCCTCAAGCGATACGATCCTCGGCTCGAATTTCGGCTGGGGCGGGGACCCGGAGATCGCGGCCGAGGCGGCCGCGGTCGGGGCGTTCCCGTGGACCAGCGCGACGAGCGACGACTCGGCGCTCCTGATCACGCTGCCGCCGGGCTCATACACCGCCGAGGTTGCGGGCGCGAGCGGAGACTCCGGAATCGCGCTCCTCGAGGTCTACGAGGTCAAGTAGGCCGCGTCGTGCGGCCGTGGCCGCCGACTAGCTGCGCGCCGTCGTGCTGGCCAGCTCGTAGCTGATCTTGCCCTCGATGATCTCGCGCAGCGCGGTGTCCTCAGGGGAGAGCTTCTCCAGGGACTCGACAAGGGGGCGGTTGCCCCGCTTCAGCTGCTTCACCCGGCGCGAGACCACGTTGACCAGGATATTCGGGTCGTCGATGGTCTTCAGCGCCTCCTTGATGTAATCGTCTCTCATCGAACCCCATTATAGGCGCCGGCCGAGAGGAACACGATCCCTATCAGGCCGCACCCCGAGCCGAAGGTCCAATCGGTTCGCGGGCCACCCGGTTAGGACGTTTTTGATGGCCGCCAGTCCCGGGAGGCGCGGCTGCGGCCGTCAGTCCTCCACGAGCCGGTAGCCGATCCCGGACTCGGTGCGCAGGTGGCGCGGCTTGTGGGGCTCGGCCTCCAGCTTCTGGCGGATATGCGTCATGTGGACGCGCAGGTAGTGCGTGTTCTCCTCGGCCTTGGGGCCCCACAGCTCGCGGAGCATCTGGCCGTGCGTCACCACCTTGCCCCTGTGGACGACCAGGAGGCGCAGCATCGCGTATTCCTTCGCCGTCAGGCGGACCTCGGAGCCGGCGCGCCGGACCACGCGCGCGGCCAGGTCGACCTGGATGTCGCCAAAGGACGCGACCGAGGGCTCGTCGTCATCGGGGACCCGCCTCAGGATCGCGCGCAGCCTGGCCATGAGCTCGGCCGAGCCAAAGGGCTTCGTGAGGTAGTCGTCGGCCCCGGCGTCGAGCGCTGCCACCTTGTCGCGCTCGGCCGCGAGGACGGTGAGGACGAGGACCGGGACCTTCGACCACTCGCGGAGCTGGCGCAGGAGCTCGATGCCGGGCAGGTCGGGCAGGCCGAGGTCGAGGACGATCGCGTCGGGCTGGCAGCGGGGTATCTCGCTCACGCCCAGCCTGCCCGAGGCCGCCTCGACGACCTCGTAGCCCGTGGCCTCGAGCGTGATCCGCAGGAGGCGAAGGATCTGCACCTCGTCGTCGATCACCAGAATCGTGGGCTTAGCGGCGCTCATCGGTCATTCCGCGGGCACGGTCCCGTGCGTCGTGAAGGGGAGATAGACCGTGATCACGGCTCCCCCGCCGGGATTCTCGCCGGCCACGACCTCGCCTCCCTGGGCGGTCACGAACCCGCGGATGATAGAGAGGCCGAGCCCAAGCCCGCCCGCCTTCGCGGCGTCGCCCCTCTGGAACTTCTGGAAGAGGCGCTCCCGGAGCGCCGGTGGCAGCCCCGGCCCCCGGTCGGCCACGGTGAAGAAAATCCGCGACCTCGAGCGGTCGACGCCGGCCGCCAGGAATATCGGCGTCCCGGGCGGGGTGTGGAGCGCGGAATTTAGCAGCAGGTTCGCGATCACCTGCTCCATGAGCGCCGAGTCGGCCCGGAAGAGAGGGAGATCCCTCGGGATGTCGGTCTCGAACGGGTGGCCCGCGAGGAGCTCGCTCACGCCGTCCACGGCCGCGTTCACGAGGTCGTGCCCGTCGCACCAGTCGAGGCGGGGCTTCAGCATCCCCGACTCTAGGCGGGTCTGGTCCAGGAGATTGTTCACGAGGCGGTTAAGGCGGCGCGTGGCGGTGCGGATCTCGTCGGCGAGTTCGGCGCGCGTTGCATCGTCGGCGGTCGAAAGGTTCTCGACGGCGGCGCCCAAGACTGCAAGCGGCGTTTTGAGCTCGTGGGAGACGCCGTCGAGGAGCGTCCGGTGGAGCTTCTCCGACTCGGCGAGGAGCTTCTCGCGCTCGCCGGCGGCGCGCAGCTGCTCGCGCTCGACAAGCTGCGCCAATTGCGTTGCGAAGCTTTCGGCGAGGTCGCGCTGCGCAAGGGTGAGCGTGCCCTCGGGCGGCATGCAAAGGATGAGGACCCCGATCGCGACGTCCTCGCGCACGAGGGGGAGGTGGAACCCCTCGGAGGACGGCAGCGTGTCGGTGAAGCGCCCCGCCTTCTTGCGGTTGCGCCAGGCCCAGTCGGCCACGCCCCGCTCCTTCTCGTTGAGCGTGAAGGAACCGGCGAAGTGGGGCATGAGGGCTGACCCGTTCCCGTCGTCCAGCAGGAGCGCCGTCTTGGCCCCGAAGTAGGTGTCGGCCTGGCGCAGAGCGGCGAAGACCGCCTCGTCGAGGGACTTGGCGGAGCTCAGCGCCTGCGTCAGGTGGAAGAGCGCCGTAGCGCGGTCCTCGCGCATGCGCTCGTTGCGCTCCTGCTCGCGGACGCGCGCCGTAAGCTGGCCCGAGATGAGGGCGACAACGAAGTAGGTGGCGAACATGAGCCCGTCCTCGAAGCGCGCGATCCGGAACGTGAAGAGGGGGGGGATGAAGAGGAAATTCCAGGTGAGGGCGCTCGCGACGCCCGCCACGAAGACCGGGCCGGGGCCGACCCGCAGGCTGAGGGCGATGATCGCCAGGAGGTAGAAGAGCCCGACCGAAAGGTAGCCCGAGTGGGGGACGATGAACCAGCTTGCCAGAGTGAGCCCTCCCAGCACCGCGAACACCTCCGCGTACTCGCGCCCGGGCGAGGCCTTGACGGGGCGCCAGTCGATCCAGGTGCTCGGGCTCTCGGCCGCGCGCTCCGACGGGACGACATAGATGTCGATCGAGCCGCAGGTGCGCAGGAGCCTGTCGACGAGGCTCCCGCCCCGCAGCGCGTCAAACCAGCGCAGGCTGCGGGATTTGCCGACGACAATCTGCGTCGCGTTGTTCTGGAGGGCGACGCGGACCAGCGCGGCCGCGACGTCATTGTCGTGCGTGACCACGATCTCGGCGCCGAGCTCCCGCGCGAGGGAAAGGTTGTGCTCCAGGCGGCGCTGGGCCTCCGCCTCGAGCGGCTGCGAGGCCTCGACGCTGACGGCGATCCAGGACGCCCCCTGGGACGCGGCCATCCTGCGCGTCCAGCGCACGAGCTGCGTCGAGGACGGACTTGGTCCCACGGCGACCAGGAGGCGCTCCCCGGAGCGCCAGATGGTCTTGAAGGTGCCGACCGAGCGCAGCTCGCGGAGGCGCTTGTCGACATGCTCCGCGACGAACCGGAGGGCCAGCTCGCGCAGGGCCGTGAGGTGCGTGTCCTTGAAAAAGTTCTCCGCCGCGCCCGCGGCGCGCCCGTCAATGTATACCTTCCCTTCGCTCAGGCGCTCCCGGAGGGCCTCGGGCGTCAGGTCAACGAGCTCGATCTGGTCTGCCAGGCCGAAGACCGAGTCGGGAACGGTCTCCTGTACCCGGGCGCCCGTGATCTGCCAGACGGCGTCCGCGCGGCTCTCGATGTGCTGCACGTTGAGCGTTGTGTAGACGTCGATCCCGGAGTCGAGGAGCTCCACGACATCCTGGTAGCGCTTCGGGTGGCGGGAGCCCGGGGCGTTGGTGTGCGCGAACTCGTCCACGAGCACCAGCTGGGGCCTGCGCTCGAGGAGGGACTCGAGGTCCATCTCCGTGAGCTTGATGTTCTTGTAGGCGATCTCCTTGCGGGGAAAGAGCGGCAGGTCGGCGAGAAGCGCCTCGGTCTCCACGCGGCCGTGGGTCTCCACGACGCCCACGACGAGGTCGACCCCGTCGTGAAGCTCCTGCTGGGCGGCCCGCAGCATCGCGAAGGTCTTTCCGACGCCCGGGCACATCCCAAAGTAAACCTTGAGCTTGCCGCGCTTGGAGCGCTGCTCCTCGCGGACGAGCGAGGCCAGGAGGGCATCGGGATTAGGGCGTTCGTCGGACATGAGCCGGGCCGAGTGTGGGCGCGGGAAAGGCCGGCGCAAGCCGCCCCGCGCCGGGACGCGGCCTCCCTCCGGTCCAAGCCGGACGCCCCCCGATGTATGGCGCCTGCGGCGCCTCTAGATTGCCTTCGGCAGCGGCGCTCCGAATTCCACCGCGTGCGGGTGGTGGCGCTTCACGCGGATGAGCTGCGCGCGGCGGCTGAGCATCCTGTCCAGCTTGTCGGTGAGGAGCGCGATCGCCTTGTGGCATTCCTCCGACTCGACCGCGGCGTTCATCGCCGAGCCCTCGATCGTCAGGTGCCCCTTCGCCTTGAAGCGCGCGCCAAACTTCTCCTTCGCGTCGCACTCAAGCTCCACCCGAAGTCGCAGGATCCGCTCCTCGTGCCTGAACAGACGAAAGGCCTTCTCCTGGACGAACATTTTCAGCGAAGGGGTGAGTTCGAGGTGGATTCCAGAGACGATCAGGTCAGGATGATTTTGTCTGTTCATGACTGTGCGTTGTATTTTGTTTGGACTTCACGCGGCCGGAGCTGGTTCCGTCAGCGCATAAATTAATTCCCAGACTGCCATGTCCACACCCGAAGCCGCTCTTAAGAACTTCTCAGCGGTCGTCATCACGGGCGGATCTTCCGGAATTGGAAAATCATTCATTGAACTGTGCGCAGAGCATCGGCCCGATCTCGCGTTTTGCAACCTATCTCGGCGAGAGCCGGCCATGGAAAACAAGCAGCTTAACCTGCGCCATGTCGCCTGCGATCTTTCGGACCCCGGGCAGGTAAGCCGGGCGTTAACGCAGGTAGAAGAGTTCCTCACGAGCCGCGCGCCCACTGGGAAAATCCTTCTCGTCAACAATAGCGGCTTCGGCGCCTACGGTCCCTTCCCGGAACCTTCGGTCGCCCACCAGCTTGAGATGCTGGACGTCAACATCCGCGCGGTTGTCCAGCTGACGGGGAGCCTGCTGCCGGCCATCAAGGCGCGTGGAGGCGCCATCATTACAATCGCATCGACCGCCGCCTTTCAGCCGACGCCGTACCTGTCCGCCTACGGAGCGTCCAAGGCCTTCGTCCTTCACTGGAGCCTCGCGCTCAACGAGGAGCTGAGGGGGACGGGCGCTCGGGCGCTCGCGGTCTGCCCGGGCCCGACGGCGACCGATTTTTTCAAGCGGGCGGGGCTCTCGGAGGGCGCGGTCCCCGATTTCCTGGGGCAGACCAGCGAGGAGGTTGTCGTGGCCACGCTGAGGGCCCTCGAGTCAGGCAAGGCGATGGTCGTGAGCGGCTGGCTGAACAAGATCGGGGCCGCCGGGGTGACGAAGCTTCCCAAGCCGCTCGCTGCCAGGATGGCCGCATTTGGCATCAAGAGATGGGGGAAGGGCCGGGCCAAGCCGTGAGCGAGCCCTTCGTTCAGGGTCCGCGGGCCTCCGCCTGGCCGAGGAGGCTGAAGCAGGGGCCGTCCCGGATGATCGCGCCCAGGGAACTCGAGGAATGGATAATCCACGAGGACGACCGGCTGCTCGCAGTGGACAAGCCGGGCGACGTCGTCTGCCACCCTTCGAAGCACGGGCCTTGGTCGAGCCTCGTCGGCGCCGTGCGCGAGCACACGGGCCTGGCTGCGGTCCACCTCGTCTTCAGGCTCGACCGCGAGACGAGCGGTGTCGTCGTCCTCGCCAAGGATCCCGCCATGGCGAGGAGGCTGCAGATGGCGATGCAGGAGCGAAGGGTCGGCAAGACCTACCTGGCGCTCCTCACGGGCGAGATCTTCGGCGAGGTCACGGTCGACCAGCCCCTGGGCGACGACACGGCGAGCCCCGTCTTCATGAAGTCGGCCGTCCGCCCGGACGGGCGCCCGTCGCTGACCCGGTTCTTGGCGCTTTCGCGCGGGGGAGGCTTCACGCTCGCCCGGGTGACCACCGGGACCGGGCGAAAGCACCAGATCCGAGCCCACGCCCAATGGCTCGGCCATTCGGTCGTGGGCGACAAGATCTACGGCCCGGACGCCCGGCTCTACCTGGACTTCATCGACCGGGGCTGGTCGCCGCAGTTGGAGGCGCATCTGCACCTTGAGCGCCAGGCGCTCCATTGCTCCCGGATCGACCTCGGGCCCGCGGGCCTGCCGCTCGCCTTCGCTGCCCCGCTTCCGAGGGACATGCGCGCATTCTGCGGCCTCCACGGCCTCGATGCCTCAGGCGCAGATGAGCGAGATGGCCCTCCTGAGGGCGGCCCGTAGCGCGGCAATCCTCTTGTCGAGTTCCAGGGCCGACGGCGACTCGATCGTGTAGGAGAGCCTCGTGTGGTGGGCCTGGAGGTAGATGGCTTCCGGCCATTTCTCGCGCAGAAGGGGATCCGCCGACGGGCGGATGATCCCTCCCTTCGCCTCCCGTCCCTCGATCAGCAGGCTCTGGTCTATGGGGCAGACCTTTGAGACGGCGGCGATCATCGGCTCGGCCAGGCTCGGCCTCTTGTCGGGATTGAGCTCGTAGAGGTAGAACCCCGTCGACTCCCAGTCCTCGTGGACGCAGACGGCCAGGTCGAAGTTCGGCTGGCGCTCCAGCCAGCGGATGTGGGAGCGCACCTCGGGGGTTTCGAGGTGGCGGTAGTCCCTGTTCAGGTCCACGCCGGAGGCGTTCTCCCTCGTCCCGCGCACGAACCCGTCCGGGTTCAGGAGGGGGCAGATGAACCACGTCGCCCGGCCGTCGAATTCACCGGCCTCGAGCATCGACAGGAGCGCCAGCGGCGGCGCCGGCTCGTCGCCGTGAATCCCGGCCGAGAGGTAGATCCGGGGCTTGGGTCCGCCTGTCCTTCGGGTCATGGCGATCAGGGGTAAAATCCCGGTGCTCCCAAATGCCTCGCACTTGAAGCCGGCCTTGGGCCCCGCGGCCTCAAGGCGGGCGACAAGGGAGGTTGGGTCCAAGGGTGGGGCTTTGACAGCGGCCATACGATGGTTCTTGCTGGCCCCTCGCCCGAATCACAAGCCGCAATCCAAGATCCCCGCATGTCCAAGGTCCGAGTCCGCTTTGCACCCAGCCCGACCGGCTTTTTCCACATCGGAAGCGCCAGGACGGCCCTTTTCAACTGGCTCTACGCCCGCCACACGGGGGGTGTCTTCATCCTGCGGGTCGAGGACACGGACAAGGCGCGCAACACAGGGGAGGCCCTTGAGCTTATCTACGGGAGCCTGCGCTGGCTCGGCCTCGACTGGGACGAGGGCCCGCATGCCGGCGGGGCGTTTGGCCCGTACCTGCAGAGCGAGCGGGCGGAGGTGTACCGCGACTACCTCGAGCGCCTGAAGGCGTCCGGGCGCACCTATGAGAGGGAAGGGGCGCTGGTCTTCAAGATCTCCGGCGAGGCCCAGGTGATCGATGACGCCATCCGGGGCAGGGTGGAGCGGACCGAGGAGAAGGACTTCGTCATCGTCCGCTCCGACGGCAACCCGGTCTTCCATTTCGTGAACGTCGTCGACGATATCGCGATGCAGGTGACCCATGTCATCCGGGGGGAGGACCACCTGTCGAACACGAGCAAGCACACGGAGCTCTTCAAGGCCTTCGGGGCGCCGATCCCGACCTACGCCCACATCCCGCTCATCCTGAAGCAGAACGGCCCGGGCAAGATGTCCAAGCGCGACCAGGGGGCCCTGATCGAGGACTACCGCAAGCGGGGGTTCATTCCCGAGGCCCTCGTGAACTTCCTGTGCCTCCTTGGCTGGTCCCCGAAGGGCGACCGGGAGAAGCTGCCCCTTGACGAGATCGTGCGCCTCTTCGACCTGCCGGGGATCAACCAGAGCAACGCGCGCTTCGACGAGAAGAAGCTCGCGCACATGAACATGGTGTACCTGCACGAGATGCCCGCGGAGCGCTGCTTCACTCTCGCCAGGGAGTTCCTCGTCGCCCGGGATTACTTCTCGGGCGGGATGCCCGTCGAGGCGTACCTTCGCGAGGTGATCGCGCTCTGCCAGCCCAAGGTGCGCGCGATCGAGGACCTTCCCGGCTTCATCGGGTATTTCTTCAGCGAGGAGTACTCGATCGACCCCAAGGCCCGGGAGAAGGTCTTCGCGAAGGGCGACCCCAAGGCCCGCCTCGGCGAGCTCCTGGCCGCGCTGCCGACTGCGGACTTCGCGAGCGATGCAAGCCTGGAGGCGCTTGTCCAGGGCCTTTCGGCCGCGCATGGCGCTGGAACGGGGGACTACATCCATCCGGCACGCCTCGCGCTCTCCGGGACCGCGGTCGGTCCGAGCTTCTACGGCCTCATGCGCGTCCTTGGTAGGGAGCGAGTTTCCGCGCGGATTGACCGGTTCTTAGCGTCGGCTTGACGGCGCACGGGGCCGCCGGTTTGATTCGCCCTCCGAGTGTACATTGCGAGTGTAGCACAATGGATAGTGTAGCGGCCTCCGAAGCCGTTGATCCGGGTTCGACTCCCGGCTCTCGCACCATTCCGAAAATCAAGGAGTAGGGGCTCTCACAGCGTGCGGGCGAACCAGTCCGACGTCACCTCCATGGCCCGGGCGGCGTATTTCTTTCCGGGATCGAAGACGTTGAAGATATGGTCGGCCCCTCCTATCAGCACGGCTTCCCGGGGCTCACCCGTCGCGGCCTTCATGAGGTCCGGGTCCCCGTTGGGAACGAAGTCCATTGAGCCGCGAACAGCCAGCAGCGCGCCCGGATACTTGGCCACGGAGCGGTTGAGGTCGATTCCCTCAAAGCTCTCATAGAAGGCGCGGTAGGTGGTGATTTTCTTCCAGCCCGCGTCATAGGTCGACACACCGACCCGGACGGCCTCATCGGCCCCAGGCAGGGCCATCATTAGCTTATGGAGGTCGCCGGTCGGGCTCGACCAGACCACGCCCGTGCGGAACCACGTGGGATGGCGCCCGAGGATCTCGAGCTCGGTTGCGGAACCCAGACTCCAGCCGACGCATCCCAGATGATCGACCTTCACTCCGGGTTGGTGGGTGAGGAACTCATATGCCGACTCCGCGTCCTCGATCCTCGTCAAGAAGGTCGACTCTATCACGGTACGGTGCCGGTCCCCCTCGCCGCGAAAGTTGATGCGCAGGCTGGCGATTCCATTCTTCGCGAGGAGCTCAAGGAGGTGCTTGCTCAAGTCGCCGGCGCCGTCCATGTCGTCCGCGAACCCGTGGAGAGCCACCACGGTGCGCCCGTCCCAGGGACCGTCGGGCTGCATCCACGCTCCCTTGAGTTCCCCCTTGATCACGACGGGGACGTCGGATCCGAGGGCTGCAGTCGCAAGGGCGACGGCGGCTGCCGCGGCAGCGACCTTGAGATTTTGAATTACGGAAAGGCTCATGGTGCTCGCTGCGGTTCAGGGTTGGTCGATAAAGGGAAGGGCGGCTGCAAGAAATCCATTGGTTTGCTCGATTTCGGGCGCGTGACCGCTCCTCGGGATCACCACCAGCCGGGCCCCTTTGATCTTTTGGGCAAAATCCCTGCCGTCGTCCAGTGGTACGATCCGGTCCTCGCCGCCCCACACGACGAGGGTCGGGATCGCGATCGAAGCCAGCTTGTCGTCGATCGACTCAGCGACGACCCCCTTGTTCGACGTCAACGAATGGATGGTCCACCCGTCGCCTTTCCCGAGGATCTGCGTGAACTTTAACCGGACCGCGTCCTCCGAGCTTCTTGCCGGGTCAAAATAGATCAAAGACAGGAGGAACTTCGTGCCCGCGAGCGACGCTCCGGCCCCGGACGACATCTGCTCGGCGAGGTGGCGATGGCCCGCCGCGTCCACGAGGATGAGCTTTGTCGGCGGGACGAGCGCAAAGCCTGTCCCGGCCGGCTGCGCGGGCCCCGCGGCCTGGATGGCGTACTGGGCGGCAATCCAACCCCCCAGCGATTCCCCTACCAGCGTGAAACTCGACAGCTTCATCACCCTGATGAACTCGCCCAGCATATCCACCCAGGTCTGAATCCCGTAATCGATCATGGGCTTGTCCGAGGCCCCGAACCCAAGCTGGTCCGGGGCAATCACGTGGTGCCGGGCCGCCATCGGAAGGATGCATGCTCCCCAGTCTCCAGCGGCACTGGTGGCAAAGCCGTGAAGCAACACCACGGTGGGGCCGCTTCCGGCCTCATAATAGGCGATCTTCTGGCCGAAGACGGCCGCGGTCTTTTGGTCTGGAAGCTCCGCGGCCCCGGCCGCCGCCGCGCCCATGAGCACGAACTGCAGTACCGTAACTTTGGAGAATAGGCCCCTGTTGTTCATCTATTGCCAGGTCCCCGACCGGACCAAACGGTCATCCAAGCATTTTTGGGACCATCTCATCGGCACCGATGGACTTACCCGAAAACTTGCATTGACGGGACATTGATTCGTTGTGTCACGGGCCTCCCCTCGGCTAGATGTGCTGCCTCAAATTTCTCCCATGCGAAGAACCTCCTGCCTATTGGCCGCGCTCATAACCGGAATGCTTCCGACCAAGCCGGCCGCTGCCTCGGACGCGGCGACTGATCCGTACCTCTGGCTGGAGGACGCCCACGGCGCCAGAGCCCTGGCGTGGGTGGAGGCCGAGAACGACAAGACCTTGGCTGTCTTCGAGAAGGACCCGCACTATGCGATCTTTTACCGCGAGGCGCTGGCGATCGCCGAGGCGGAGGACCGGATCCCGGAGCCGAGCACGCTGGGCGGAGCCGTCTTCAATTTCTGGCAGGGAACGGGACACGTGCACGGGTACTGGCGGAGTACGACCCTCGAATCCTACAAGACGGCCAGTCCGCAGTGGACCACCGTGCTCGATGTCGACCAGTTGAACGTGACCGAGAAGGCCAATTGGTTTGTGAAGGGCTTTGTGCCGGCTGAGCCGGCTGAGCGCCGATGCCTCGTGCTTCTCTCCGACGGAGGGGAGGACGCCGAGACGATCCGGGAATTCGACATCCCGTCGGCGAAGTTCGTCGAGGGCGGTTTCGTCCTGCCCCACGGGAAGCAGCGCGTGGCATGGGAGGACGACGACACCCTCCTCGTGTCGCGCGAATGGGTTCCGGGTGAGATCACCGCGTCCGGGTATCCGTTCATCGTGAAGCGGCTGAAGCGGGGCGAGGCGCTCGCGGACGCCAAGGAGATCTTCCGCGGGAGCGCGGGCGACGGCGGCTATGGGGTGGAACCGGTTGTTCTCAATGATGGAAGTGGCAATCGCCTGGTCCTCATCAACCGCCCGCTGACGACGTTTGAGTCTGAAAACTACATCGTCTCCGGCGACCAGGTAAGGCAGCTCATGCTTCCAAAGAAGGTCGAGATAAAGGACCTGGTGGCCGGGAAGCTCATCGTGAGCCTGGCCGAGGACTGGAAGCCGGGAGAGGTCACTTTCAAGTCGGGATCGCTGGTCGCGCTGGACCTTGCGGCGCTGAAGGAGGATCCCGCGCACCTGAAGCCGGTCGCAATCTATGTCCCGGGTCCGCGCGAGACGCTCGGCGACGTGGGCGCGACCAAGGATCGGCTGGTCGTGACGACCTATGACAATGTCCGGGGAAGGGCTTTCGTATACAGCCCGGATAATTGGACGGCTGAGCGCCTCAGCCTCCCGGACAACGCGACAATCGGGATCGCGGACTCGGACATGCACAGCGACGAGGTCTTTTTCGACGTTACCGGCTTCCTGCAGCCGAACAGCCTGTGGCTTGCCGACGTCTCAAGAGGCGGGCCGTCGGAGGTGAAGACGCTGCCGCCCAAGTTTGACGCGTCGAACCTCGTGACCGAGCAGATGGAGGCCACGTCAAAGGACGGGACAAAGGTTCCCTACTTTGTCGTGCACCGCGCGGGCATGAAGCTCGACGGAAGCAACCCGACGATCCTCTACGCGTACGGGGGATTCCAGATCTCGGAGACGCCCCGGTATTCGGGCACCATGGGCAAGTTGTGGCTGGAGAATGGCGGCGTCTTTGTATTGGCCAATATCCGGGGCGGCGGGGAGTTCGGGCCCGCCTGGCACGAGGCCGGCCTCAAGACCCACCGCCAGGTGATCTATGACGATTTTGCGGCCGTGGCCGAGGACCTGATGGCGCGCGACATCACGAGCCCGCGCAGGCTGGGCATCGAGGGCGGCTCCAATGGCGGGCTCCTCATGGGAGTGGAGTTCAACCAGCATCCCGAATATTGGAACGCTGTGGACATCCAGGTGCCCCTCCTCGACATGATCCGGTTTGAGAAGATCGAAGCCGGAAGCTCCTGGGTCGGCGAATATGGCAGCGTTTCCAACCCGGACGAGGCGGCGTTCCTGGAGAAGATCTCGCCCTACGCGAACGTGAAGCGCGGCGTGAGCTACCCCGAGCCGTTCATCTGGACGACCACGAAGGACGACCGGGTCGGGCCGCAGCATGCGCGTAAATTCGCGGCGCGCCTGGCCGAGTTCGGGATACCGTATTACTTCTACGAGGTGATCGAAGGGGGGCACGCGTCGGGCGCCAACTTGAAGGAAAGGGCGCATACGACGGCCTTGGAGATGACCTACTTTGCCCGGAAGCTGATGAACTAGGCATCCCATCCGCTGTTTCATCGGAAACACGGAGAATCAGGGACAACTGGTCCAACTCCATAGCCCGTAGGGATTTCGCCTCGCCATTTTTCCCGGTTGGCACGAGTTTCTGCCGGAGTCATGCCTAACTGAGATGGAAACCGGATCACCCAAGGCGGTGTTTCTGAGCTACGCCCGCGAAGACACAGCGGCGGCGCTGCGCATTGCCGAGGCCCTGCGCAGCCATGGAGTCGAGGCCTGGTTCGACCAGAACGAGCTCCGCGGCGGCGACGCGTGGGACCAGAAAATCCGCCGCCAGATCAGGGAGTGCGCGCTCTTCATGCCCGTCATCTCGGCCCACACGCAGGCGCGCCACGAGGGATACTTCCGGCGCGAGTGGAAGCAGGCGGTCGAGCGCACGCACGACATGGCCGAGGGCATGCCCTTCGTCATGCCGGTGGTTGTCGACGACACGCCGGACACAGGGGCGCTCGTTCCCGGGGAATTCCTGCGCGTTCAATGGACGCGCCTGCCGGGCGCATTGCCGACCCAGGACTTCGTCGAGCGCGTGAGGCTGCTCCTTGATGGGCCGAGAAATCCCACGGGCATCGGCGGGTTGCCTCGTCCGGTTCAGGACGGCAGGCCGTCCGGGTCGTTTCCCCGGCACAGGGTCCCGGGCTGGGTATGGGGAATCATACTTGCCGGGATCGCCGGCGCAGCGATCGCTTATGTCCTTGTATCGCGCAAGACGGAACCGCCCGTCGCGGCGGCGAAGGTTGAGGCGCCGGCGGCCGCGGTGCCGCCGGTCGCGCCAAAGGTCGATGACAAGTCGATCGCGGTCCTGCCGTTTGCCAACATGAGCGATGAGAAGGACAACGAGTTCTTCGCGGAGGGCATCCAGGACGACATTCTGACGAATCTTGCGCTCCTCCACGAGCTGCGCGTCGTCTCGCGTACATCGGTCCTGCAGTACCGCGACACGACGAAGCCGATCGGCCAGATCGCCTCCGAGCTGGGAGTCGCATACATCCTCGAGGGGAGCGTGCGGCGCGAGGGGAACAAGGTGCGGGTGACGGGCCAGCTGATCCACGCCGCCACGGATGAGCACGTCTGGGCGAAGGCCTATGACCGCGACCTGACCGACATCTTTAGCATCCAATCCGAGCTCGCCCAGGACATCGCGGGCGAGCTCAAGGCGGCCATTGCGCCGGAAGAGAAGGCCTTGCTCGATCGGCGGCCCACCGAAAACACGGAGGCCTACGACCTTTACCTCAGGGCGCGGACCAAGGATTTTGTCGTGTCCACGGAGGCGGACGAGCAGATTGCGCTCTACGAGAAGGCGGTGGCGCTCGACCCGTCCTTTGCCCGGGCCTGGAGCGAGCTCGCGGACTCCTATGCCTTTAAGGCCTTCCATTTCGAAGAGGGGATGGATGTCTTTGCCGACAAGGCAACGGCGGCCATTGACCACGCCGAGGCCCTGGCTCCCGACGATCCCGACGTCATACGGGATGTCGGCACCTACTACTACTTTGCCCACCGCGATTATTCCCGGGCCCTTGAGCAATATGGGAAACTGGCCCAGCAGCGGCCCAACGACGCGTCCCTCTTCAATTCCCTGGGCCTCATCCAGCGTCGGCAGGGAAAGTGGGCTGAGTCGCTCGCAAACATGCGCCGGGCCACGGCGCTCGATGTGGCCAGCGTCGCATTCCTTAACAACCTGGTCTCCAGCCTGACGGCGGCCAGGCGATACGACGAGCTGGCGACGGCCTGGCGGAAGATGATTGATCTTGAGCCTAACAAGCTTTGGCCGGGCTATCAGCTCGCCTTTTGCTCCTTTCTCGCGACCGGCTCCACCCGCGAAGTGCAGGATTTCCTGGCAAGCCTAACCCCTGCGGAGATCAATTCCGACGAGGGCGTCGCAATCCGCACCGACTGGGCCGTTGATACGGGCGATGCTGCGGAATTTGTGCGCCTGACTCATCAGGAGCCGCACTTGAGCATCAGCTACTTTCAGCCCTGGGAGCAGGACGTCGTGGCCGCGTCGGTTATTAACCTGACCGGAGACCACGCCGGCGCCATGGACCGCCTCGGGAAAATCCCCGGGCAGCTAGACGACTGGCTCAAGCGGGAGCCCAGGAACCCTCGACTCTGGTCCATGAAGAGTACGGTCGACTTGATTCTAGGCCGCCCGGCTGATGCGGTGAGTTCATCCGAGCGTAGCTGCGAGCTCATCCCAGAGTCGACGGACGCTCTTGAGGGTCCGCTCTACGCTTCGTTTGCAGTCGAATGCTATGATATTGCCGGAGAGAAGGAGAGGGCGCTCTCGGAATACGCGCGGCTTCTGCGGGTTCCCGGCAGCATCATAAATGTCTACACAATGAGGCGTGATCCCTTCAGCAAGCTTCACGGGGATCCGCGATTCGAGGCTCTTCTAAACGACCCGGCGAACAACGCGCCGCTTTTTTGATGGCGGGCGCCCCTTGGTCTGGCGGGGTTTCACTGCTGCGCACTCGCAAGCTGTCGCGAATCCGAAAGGATCGGAGCTAAGCTCCGAGCCAAGCCCTTCTCATCCAAATCAGGCATAGCGCTATCCAGCCCGCCGCGCTCAACGCCGCAGCCAGAGCAAGCTTCGTCGTTCCGACAAACAGGAGCTCAACCGTATGCATTCCCGGGGGCACCTTGACCTCGGCGAGTGCCTCGGCCGACTTGACCACCGGAACGGGTCTCCCGTCCACCCAGGCACGGTATCCCGGCAGATAGAGGCGGAAAGTCTCCAGCCAGCCCCCGGTTGCCGTGGAAACGGTCGCTCGGTAGGGACTCAGGGATTCGAGGCGGATCGGAAGTGCGTCGGGTTCAAATTTTGAGACCGAGAGATTGGCGAAGAGGCCGCCGTGGACATCGATGTCGTTTCCAGGCTCGCGGCTGACCGAGAGGTGGTAGTGCTCAACCGATTTTCCCGAGTTCCACATAGACAGTACCGTTGTTCGCGATCCCCCGATCCCAAACGCCATGGCGAGGCCCGAGTCCGGGAGGTGATACTCCCTGTACCCGTGCTCCGAGGTCATGATCAGGTAACCATTGTAAATGCGGCCCGGATCGAATTCGAAGCGAAGCAGCAGGTGCTCGCCCGGGCCAACCGTGACGGCCGGAGTGATATCAAACCATCTCTCGGCCGGATTGGGAACGCAGACGAGGCGGATCCGCTGGACGCCGCGCGCCTCGAGCGCACGAGCCGCCTCCTCCGGTCCCGCCAGAATTCTTCCGGAGTCGTCCAGAAGCCTGCTTTCAATACGGGGATCGGTCACACCGTTGGAGTAGTAGTCGGGCAAATGCATGAGGTCGTATGCGTACCGGGAAAGCGCCAGGTTTTCGGGCCTGAGGACAATGTCGTCCCGCGATGCAGTTGAGAGGACCCCGCGCGCGAGAACATCAAACCGCGATGCCTGAATCCCGCTCCACGCGACAAGGATTGCCAAGACCCCCAGGGTGGTCGCCGATCGTCCGGTCGCCTCCGGAAGGGTCGCCACCCACAGGAACCCGGCCATCGCGGAGAAGCTCGCTATGACCGGAGTAATCCGCAGCCCGAGTGGAAAGCCGCTCATTGAGGCGAGGTTTCCCGGAAAGTACCCGACCAGGAAATCGCTCACAAGCGGCACCCGGACAAAGCAGATGAATAGACCCAGCGAGGCCGCGAAGAAGAGCTTCGCGCCCAGCGGACGGCGCCCGAAGAGGGAGAGTGCGCCGGCCGCCAACGCGAGATCCAGGCCCCAGCCCAGCTGCAGCACGGGAAGGCCGCCAAACGGCGTGGGCAACGGAAGGAGCAAACCGCGCAGGTACTGGGTATTGACGACAAGGAACTTGAGCGCCGTGGCGAAAGCGTCCGGATGCGTCGGTCCTGTGATCACCTCCGAGACGCCCGCACCGAGGAGTGAGCAGGCAAAAAGGACGGAAAATGCGTGCCGAGGGAGGTCGAACGACGCGCGCCGGTGGAAGACGGCCACGGCCGCGATCCAGAAGACAGCCGAAACGGATATCCAGATGAGCCACGGCCTGCTGTCGACGCCAACGACGACGGCGCCCAGCAGGGTGCACGCGACCCACCCGGTGTGGCGGGGACGAAGCGCGCTCTGTCCAAGGCCTATGAAGGCGAGTGCCAGGGCAAGGATCTGAAGGGATTCCACCACCATCGGGTTGTCCTGCGATGCTCTCGGTAGCTCGCTCATCGAGATGAAATAGTAGGCCGAGAGGACTGCGAACGCGGCGGCGCATGCCACCAGGCCCTTCCATGGGGCGAATCCCCGGGAAGCCGCGGCACCCGCCTGTATGAAGACGGTCGTGACGCACGCCAGCAGCGCGATCGGCGGGTGGCACATCCAAACCAGGGCGAGGCCCGCCCCAAGCGGCACGTACCCGCGGCCGTCGGATCCGAGCGTCGATCGTGCGTTGCCATAGAGCACGAGCGGCATCGCCGCGAACGCCATGTAGGACATGTAGTCCTCGACGTTGACGAGAATGCCAAGCCATGAGGGCGCGGCTAGGTAAAGAAGCGCAAAGGCGAGGGCGGCCCAACGGCGCCCCGGGATCGCCTTTGACGCCGCAAGGTAGAACCCGAGGGTGCCGGCCAGGGCGCTTGTGAGCGCCGTCAGATGCTGGAGCGAGAATTCGCCCAGCCGACCCAGCGTGACCAAGTCCCACAGGACCGCGAGCAGGGGATAGACCGGGGCGGATCGAAAGGGATGCACGCCGCCGTTCCAAGCGGACTGCCCTTCTCCCACCGGGACCGGAAAATGCCCCGCCGCGATCTGATCGGTCGCTCCGCGAACCATGTTGGCATACCAGAAGGCATCGACGCCCCCAATGCTGCGCGACGTGAGGAACGGCGACATCACGGCAACGGCCGCCGCCGAAAGGATCAGAAAGCGAATGACCTCGCCCAACTCGGGCCGGCGCCGGGCCAACGCCTCGTTGCTAGACATCTTCGTCAAGAAGCATACCGGCGTTGCACTGACAAGCTGCATCGACGGACCTAGGGCGGGGCGTTCTGCCCCGGCCGGGCTCATCGGCGACCGGGGGTTTTCCGCAAGTCGATTCTGGAGACGGGCGATCCGGGGAAGTCCGGTATTGACGCCCCGTTGGATTGCTCTCCCATGCTGACCCAGCCCAATGTTGCCTGCAACGCGCGCGACGTATCCCTTTGCCCACGACCCCGATCCCGTCACTGCAGGTGCAAACGTTCGGCGGAGCAGGATGGCAGTCCCTGGCGGGTGCATGTGAGCGCCGCTCTCCGCCGTCCGATGCCCTCGCCTGACGCCCCCTCCGGGACCTCCGCCGCGCCCATGCGTGCCGACGCGGTGCGGTGGGCTCTCTCGGCCGCCACCGTCGTCTCGTTTGTCCTGGTTCTCCAGAACTTTGCCCTGGATATCTTCCCCGATCAGCGGGTGCACATCCCCCCGGAGCTGATGCGGCCCTATTCGTCCGCGACCAGGTTTGCCTACGTGTTCGACTACGACGGCAGCGAACCCGACCTTTGGCCGAGCACGCGCAGCAGAGTGAGCTTAACCGAGGACGGGCAGCCTTATAACAGGCTCAGGAACGCCGACGAGGTCATCTTGGTAGGCGGGAATCGTTTCACCCACGAGCCGGGCAGGATCGTGTTTTCAAGCTACGACAACACCGATCCGCGCACGAACGGGCGAAGCTATGATCTGACCACGCCGACGCTGTATCTCCCGGCGATCGGCGACTCCGCGATGGCCGTTTTCCTCGGTTGCGCCGTGGCCTGGTATTTCCTCTGCAGGAACGCCGGCCCTCCCACGGCCGCCGAGAGACCCGGGGTCTCCCGCTGGCGCTGGCATCTGCTGGGCGCCACCTTGGTCTTCATCCTCGGAATCTACTGCAACACGGGATCGTTGGCGCCGTACGCCATAACGAGCTCTCCAACGGTGGATCCTTCGACCGGCTATGCCTACAATCAGGACCATCCTCACTTTCGCGTCCTCTTCGATTTCGTGGATGGCAAAGACCGCAAGGTCTGGGACAAAGCTCAGTTCCTGCGGCGGATTCTCTATCCGGTTCTCGCATGGCCGCTGATGAAGCTGCTTGGGTTCGAGCCCGGTGGAGTGCTTACGAGCTTCATTTTGAACGCGGCGGGTTTTGTGGCTGCGCTGATTTTGCTGAGGCGCTGGGTCGGCGAGCGCGCGGCGATCTTTTCGGGATGGCTGTTGGCCCTGTATCCCGCCGCAGCGTATTGGGGCGGGCTGCCGTACACCCACGCCCTGATTTTTCCGAGTTGTTTGTTCCTGATGCTCGGACTGATGCGCCTTTCAACCGCGAGGGATGCGTGGAGCTTGGCTGCCGTCTCGCTGGCGATGGGCGTGGTGTACCTGGGCTATGACCTGGGGTTGCTCTATATTCCGGCCGCCGTGATCGTGCTTTGCTGGCGAAGGCGGCCGCTGGCTGCCGCCGCTTCCGCGATCATCCAGGCGGCACCCATCGCGATCTGGATGGGGGTGCTCACCTGGGTGCTTCACCAACCGCTGCAGAATCGCAATTCCAGCATCTTTTCGTCGGTCTTTTCGGTATACGTTGACCGGATGGGCCTTGCCTGGTGGTGGCAGCGCGTTGTCCATCTTCCCGACTACGGATTCGACATCTTCTTTGCCTCGAACTTTATTTTTATCCCTGCGCTTTTTCTGGTCGTCCTTGTCCTGAATCCCCTGACTTCGCGGATCGGATTCCGGATAACCGAGGTGGCCCTCCTCGCATCCGGGCTTGCGCTCTACCTGTTTCTCAATCTGGCGCCGAACGATGCCTCGACCTGGCCGATGCGGGGCACCTGGATCGCCCGGATCTACCAACCCATCTTCCCGGCTCTTGTCCTGTACATGGCGCGCTGGTGGCAGGATCTGCCGCCGTTGTCGCGGCCATGGAGGATCCTCGTCGTCCTCGTGCTGGCGGCCACCTCACTTGGGAATGCCCTGGTGCTCTTTGGACCCATACTCGACGACCCGGGGGGTATCTCCAAATTCGCATTCTATCAATTCTACGACCATACCGCGGCCCATTTCCTCTATGCCGCAAATCGCGCGGCGCTGGGTCGAAGACCCATCGGGTTTCCGCGGGACATGCGCGCTGTCATACACGAGGCAAGCCCGGAGGAGATTCTGGCGCAGAAAAAGGCGCTCATGGACCAGGACCTCGGGGACCTGAGGGGAATCCGGGGCGCCACCGAGGACAACGTGAAGTCGCTCATGGATGTCGAGAAGGCGTTTCGCCAGGTCGGCCGCGCCCTCGCGGAGGCGCGGAGCGCGATCTATGCGAGAAAGCTGGCGATCAGCGTGGGGAGGGGGGAGATCACGGCGACGGACGCGAAGCGCCAGGCGAAGGGTGTCGACGATTTTGTGTGGCCGGAGCTCAGAAAGGTGCTGGACGACCCGAGTCTCGACCTGCCCCCTGCGAAACCGGCGCCCGGGGCGGAGCCCGGGAACATCCCGGATATGAACGCGGCCTTGGTGGCCGACTCAAAGAAGCTGGTCGAGGTGCAGCGCGAGGTCTCGCAGGCGCAGGGTGCGCTGGGTGCGGCCGAAGCGGACCTGGCCTCGGCCGAGGTCGAACTGGGGCGCCTCGACAAGGAAGAGGCGGCGAAGCCGGCCCACTGAGGGGCGCCGGCAATCCCCGACTAGGGCCGGATCGCCCGGGCGCCGTCAACCCAGGCAAGGATCACCTCGGGCGAGACGAGTTCCGTGCGTCCGACCTCGCCCCGGAACCGTGTGCCGACCGTCGATCCGCCGATCAAGTTGAGGCACGTCGTGATCTGGTCCGGCCGGCTCGCATACGCCTTGCACGGCGCCACGACGACCGGTCGCCCGTCCAGTGCCACCACCAGCCAGTCGCGGAGCTTCCTCCATTGCGGGTGGAGCGCGTAGAGCGGGCTCTCGGGCGGCGGATACAGGCCTCCCTCGGAGATGACCACGTCGTGGAGCTGCGGCCCCGGGGCGGGTAGGATGAGGTCGGACAGTGGGCCGCCGGTGAACCAATGATCGACGCCGAACCGGACCCCGGCGCCTCCCGAGTATTTCACGAAGACCTGGTCGCCCGCGCCTGGGACGCCGCTCACGACGAGCGGCTCGGCCGCAGCCCCGGTCTGAGCGGGGAAGCTCACCTTCAACAGGATCGCCCCGGGATAGCCGTCCAGCGGCAACGCCGGCGAGGCGGGACCGAGTCCAAGGGGGGGAATCCGGCCGATAATGGCGGAAGGGTCCATGGGCTCCGCCGTTTCGATCCGGCTGGTGAAATAGGCCCCGACCGCAGGGACTCCGGCCAGGTTCGAGAACAACCGGAGGTCCCCGGGTTCCACCAGGCTTCCCTCGCTTGTCCCGGCAAGGACCGTCCTGCCGTTCGCCTCCACCCAGACTTGGCACCGCAGCATGGCCCATTTCGGATGCAGCCCGTAGAGCGGACTGCCCTCCGGGGGCATCAGGGCCCCCATGGACACGTAGAGATCCAGGCGGCCGTCCGGACCAACCTGCAGCGGTTCGGATTCCATCCGCGTCGAGCCGAAGCGGGAAAGGCGGAGGCGCACGTCGCCATTATCCCCAATGACGAGGTTGAGGCTGTCCGCGAAGGGAGTGGTCCCGGCTGTCACAACGGGTTCCGACGCAGCGACGCGGTTGGCCGGCAATTGCACGAGGATGTGCAAAGGGCCCGGATAGCCGCCCCATTCCGGCGCGCTCCGAAGGTGACTGGCGGGTTCATCCCTCAGGCGGCCGACAACCTCGTCCAAGCCGACGGGCCGGATCGAGAGGATCGATCCGCTGAAGCATGTGCCCGGTTGCGAGTAGCCGGTCAGGTCGATCCCCGCGGTGATTTCATTCGGGCGAGACTCATGGGCCTTCACCTTCGCCGCCAGCATGACGCGGTCGTCAAGCACCACAAAGAGGGTCTGGCGCATGCGCTCCCAGTCCGGGTTGGTTGTCCCAGATCCTCCGGGCGGGCGAATCGCCGGAAGCATCGAGCCGAAGAAGATGAGGAGCTCGTGGTCCGCCTGAAAGTCGGCCGGCGCGGCCGCGGACAATAGGGGGTCTTCATCCGGCGACTCGTAGCCGAATACGACATGGCCGGCATCGACGTACTTCACGAAGGCGTGGCAGGCCTCCGGCCCCGTGCCGGCGGTGACAAGGGGCTCGGTTGTCCCTTGCCGGTCCTGCGGGAATCGAACCTTGAATCGGAGCGGCCCCGGATATCCGCCCATTTCCGAGGGGAGCCGCGAAGCCAGCCTCCCCTTGAGCCTCATCGTGAGGTCGTGGCTCGCCAGGTATCTGCGCTCGGCCTCCGTGAAGCCCTCAAACAGATAGGGGGCATATTGCAGGGGATGGCGATGAACGAGGAGGAGCTCCCCCGGCGAGTCGTCAGACTGCACCCTCTCGTTCGGCCCGAGCCACGTGGCGTTCAGGAGCCTGAACACGCCCGGACCCGATTTTCGGACGATCGCCGCAGCCTCGGCGTTGAACTGGGCGGGGAAGACCAGCCGCAGCGGCTTTGCCTCGTTGAACGCGGCCACGGCGCCCACGGCGGCTGCAAGCCCGAGAAGGGGCCCGAGATTCCACCTTCTTCTCGACCAAAGATCATCGACGCTCCAGGCGGCCGCAAGGCACAGGAAAGGAACCAGCATCCGCGCCGTCCGCCCATAGACGACAAAGACCTTCAGGATATCCGCGCATGCCCACAGGCCGACGAAGAGGGCCGCGGCCGCCCCCAGCCATGCGGCGGGCCTGGCCAAAGCGGCCTCCTGGCAGATGCGGCCGACCGCATACCCTGCGGCGGCCAGCCAGAAGACAAGGACCCAGCCTTCCGCGCTCCAGAGGTACTGCCATACAAAGGCGTGGCCTCTGCCGAAGTCGCCCTGCGTGATCGTCCCGGAGAAATGCCTGAAGGAGCCGGCTAGGTCGCCTCCCAGAATCCTCGCGGCCCCGACGATTGACGCAATCGGGACCGCGAGCCCGGCCCCCGCAGCCGCCGCCCGGAGGACCGACTCCCGAAACCGAGGCGCCCGCAGCACGTGGATGACCAGGATCACGCCGCCGAGCATCCAGTACCCGTCATACGTGAGGAAGCCCAGGCCCGCGAGGAAACCCGCGAAGAACGAGCGCAGGGCCGAGGTGGGCCCCATCGCGAGCGCCAAGGACCCCATGCAGAACGCGAGCGATACGTCGTAGGGCAGGAGGTGGCGCGTGTAGTAGAAGAGCGAGTTGGCGCCGGTCGCGAAGAAGACCGCCAGCCACGCCTCGCGGCGACTGGCGCCAGCGGCGCGCGTCGAGGCGCCGATGAGCGCCAGGAGCGCGACCGAATACAGCCCGAGATACGCCGCGGCCCGCCGGTCCGAGGTCCCGAACAGCCTGTCTCCCAGCGCGGCGGGCAGCGAGGCGACCTTGAAGAACGGATGGTCGGCGCTGCCGATCATGGCCAGCCAGGCGACCTTCGGGTGCCCGAGCGAGAACTGGATCATCGCCTCGCGGGCAGAGAGAAAGCGCGACTCGTCGGGCCAGCTCCCCTGGCCCCCGCCCCAGGCCAGGGCGAGCCTCAGGGCCAGCGCGACCGCCAGCGTCGCGACCGAGAGCTTTGTCCAGAGGTGGGAATCCGGGTCGGAGGCTGGGGCGCTAAGTCGGCTCATTCGGGTCGAAGGCGGGCTCCGGTGCGGTGCTTCCCCGGTCGTCGGTCAGCTCGCGGGAGACACCGGATGCATTGTGCTCCCACCCTCAAGGGCCGAGGCGTCCATGGCAATCCCCGGCTGCTCCCGCGCCGGGCTTCACGGCGCATTCAACGGTGGGCCAATCCACGACTTGGCCGTGGCGCCTTCTACTTCTTGAGCCTCTTGACCGGCCGTCGCACCACATAGGGGTCGAGGACGCCCGCCTGGGAGGCTGGGAAGCGCCCCGTGACGAGGATCCCGTCCTCTCGGTGGACCTGCTCCTGGACGTGGCCGAGGGAATGGAGGCGCGCGACGATGTCGTAGCGGTCGAGCGGGATGAGGAGCTGGACCGATCCCTCGCCATGGGCGACCAGCTCGAGGCACCGCTCCTTGAGGGCGTCTATGCCGGAACCGGTGCGCGCGCTGACAAAGAGGGCGTCCGGAACGGCCTGCCTGGCGGCCCGGATCTCGCCCGCGTCGGCGAGGTCCACCTTGTTGAACACGTTCACGACCGGCATCTCGCCGGCCCCAAGCTCCGCGAGCACGCCGAGCGTGGTCTCCCGGTGCTTCTCGAAATGGGGGCTCGTGATGTCGACCACGTGGATCAGGAAGTCTGCGACCAGCACCTCCTCGAGCGTCGCCTTGAACGCCTCCACCAGCCCGTGCGGAAGGCGCCGGATGAACCCCACCGTGTCGGTCAGGAGCAGCTTCTGGTTTCCCGGAAGAAGGAGCTGGCGCGTCGTGGGGTCGAGGGTGGCGAAGAGCTTGTTCTCGGCAAGGACGTGCGCGCCCGTCAGCGTATTGAGGAGCGAGGATTTCCCGGCGTTCGTGTAGCCCACGATCGAAGCCGTGGGAAGCGGGACCCGCACGCGGCGGGTGCGCTGGACGCCGCGCTGGCGCACGACCTGGGCGAGCTCCTCCTTGAGGTGGGCGATCCGGTTGCGCACCACGCGCCGGTCCTGCTCCAGCTGCGTCTCGCCCTCTCCGCCCAGCGCCCCCTTGCCCCTCTGGCGCGAAAGGTGGGTCCAGGCTCGGGTGAGGCGCGGAAGAGAGTACTCCATCCGGGCGAGGGCGACCTGGAGGACCGCCTCGCGGGTGTGCGCCCGGTCGGCGAAGACCTCGAGAATGACCTCCTGGCGGTCGATCACGGCCATCCCCGCGAGCTCCTCCCAGTTGCGCTGCTGGCCCGGCGAAAGGGCGGAATCGAAGACGATCACCTCGGCCCTGTCCTCCTTGGCCAGCGACGCCAGCTCCTCGGACTTGCCCTTGCCGAGGTAGAGGGCGGGAGACGGGGAGCGAAGCCGGACGAGGCTCGTCCTAACGATCGACAGGCCCAGGTTTTCGACAAGCTCGGTCAGTTCGGCCAGGAGCTCCTCCCCCTCGCCCTCGGGCATGTCCGCCGTCTGGACGCCAACGAGAAACGCGCGCTGGGCCTTTGGCAGGGTGGGAAGAAAGTCGGCCATTAATTGGGTTGCGGACGGCACCAAGGGCTCATGGGCTTGGCCGGAGTGTCGCTGGAATTAACATCAATCCCCAATCATGGCAAACCAATGGCCGCTTGTTCGATACTTATCGTAGACGACGAGCCGGGGATTAGGGAGCTCCTTGGCATCATGCTCGAGAGCAGCGGCCACACGGTGGCGACCGCCGAGGACGGGATCCAGGCGCCCAAGGTCATGGCGACCCGGGCGATCGATGTGGTGATCACAGACCTCCTGATGCCCGAGCGGGACGGGCTCGAGTTCATCACCGAGGTCCGAAAGAAGTACCCGAGCGTCAAGATCATAGCGATGTCGGGCGGCGGGCATATCGCGCGCGACTCGTACCTGCGGATCGCGAAGACGTTCGGCGCCCACTTCCTTCTGGAAAAGCCCTTCAACCAGTCGGACGTGTTGGCGGCTGTTGATGCCGTGATGGCGATGCCGTGAGGCGGCCGGCTGGAGCGCCCCGGGGGCGCTAGGTAGCAAAGAGTGCGCACACCGGCATCGACACGGATACCGCGCCCGGGATCCGCTCGAGCCGCCCGCTCCCCCCGTCGACCCTGAACGAGCACAGCGTGCCGGACACCTGGTGGGCGCAGACCAGCCAGTCCCCGCCGGGCGACATGGAGAAATTCCTGGGGCCCTTGCCTCCGCAGGGCACGCTCTCGACGGGTTCAAGCAGCCCGGAGGCCTCTTCTATCCTGAAGACCGCAAGGACATCGGGGCCGCGGCAGGAGCCGTAGAGAAAACGTCCATTGGGGTGAATGCAGACCTCGGCCGCGGCCGACTCCCCGGAATAACCCGTCGGGACTACGCTGACTGTCTGGAGGTGCGTCAGGCCGCCCGTTGCGGGGTCGTAGCGGTATGCGGCCACGGTGCTGTCGAGCTCGTTGATGGCATAGGCCCGGCCTCCGTCACGGCTGAATACCAAGTGCCGCGGGCCGGCACCGGGCGCCGACGCTGCGAAGGGGGGCGCGCCGGGTACCAGAGCGACCGACTCCCGGTCGATCGCATAGGTGTATATCCGGTCCAGGCCGAGGTCGCAGACTAGGGCGAACCGGTTGTCGCGGGCGATGTTGGTCGAATGAACGTGGGGCTTGGCCTGGACGGTGGGGCGGGGCCCGTGGCCCGAATGCGAGACGACCCGCGGGATCCCGAATGTGCCGTCAGGGTTGAGCGGAATCGCCGCCGCCTGGCCCAGGTGGTAGTTCGCCGCGAGGGCGATTCTCCCCGTGCCGTCCACCGCGACGTGGCACGGCGTGGGGCCCGCGTCCGCAGCGGACAGCTGCACGGGGACGAGCCCCGGGGAACCCGGCTCCACCCGGAAGGACGACAACCAACCCGGGCCGGCGCAGACGGCGTAGAGGAAATTGCGCTCGGGCGAGAGCGCGACGAAGGTGGGATTGGGCGCCTCGGCGGAAAGCTCGGGCTCCCCCAGGGCGCCCGTCGCCCGGTCGAGCGTCACCGAATAAATCCCGCGGCTCGTCCCCTTGGTGTAGGTGCCTATGAAAAGCCTGTGGTGGCCGCCCGGATTCTCGCCCATCCGCAATTGAAGGCCGCGGTGCCCGCCAAAGACAAGCAGCTTGGGGGACGGCGGCCCCGGGGCCGCCCTCCCGCCGGGGTCACTTCCTGGCGGCCTTCAGCTCCTCTACCGCCGCCTGCGCCGCGGCCAGCCTCGCGACCGGCACCCGGTAGGGGCTGCACGACACGTACGAAAGCCCGATCCTGTGGCAGAACTTCACCGAGTCGGGGTCCCCGCCGTGCTCGCCGCAGATGCCGAGCTTGATCCCGGGGCGGGTGCGCGAGCCCCGCTCGATCGCGATCTTCATCAGCTGGCCGACGCCCGTCTGGTCGATCGATGCGAACGGGTTCTTCTTCATGATCTCGGCCTCCTGGTAGGCGCCGAGGAACGAGCCCGAATCGTCGCGCGACATGCCGAGGCAGGTCTGGGTGAGGTCGTTTGTGCCGAAGCTGAAGAACTCGGCCGTCTGCGCGATCTCGTCGGCCGTCAGGGCGCCGCGGGGGATCTCGATCATCGTGCCGACCGTGTAGGGGATCTTGACCTTCTTCTCCTTCTCTACCGCGCGGGCGACCTCGTGGACCACGGCGACCTGCAGATCGAGCTCCTTCTTGAAGCCGACCAGGGGGATCATGATCTCGGGCTTCGCCCTGAAGCCCTGCTTCGTCGCGTCGGCGGCCGCCTCGAACACGGCTCGCGCCTGCATGGCCGTTATCTCGGGATACTTGATCCCGAGGCGGCAGCCCCGGAAGCCCAGCATCGGGTTGAACTCGTGGAGCTCGTTGACCCGTTTCGTGATCTTCTCGGCCGGGATCCCCATCTTCTGGGCGAGGTCGATCTGCGATTCCTTCGAGTTCGGCAGAAATTCGTGGAGCGGCGGGTCAAGGAAGCGGATGGTCGCGGGGAAGCCGTCGAGCGCCTTGAAGATCCCGAGGAAGTCCGCGCGCTGGTAGGGCAGGAGCTTCGCGAGGGCGGCCTCGCGCTCGGGGAGGCTGTCGGCCAGGATCATCTCCCTCATTGCGTCAATCCGGTCGCCCTCGAAGAACATGTGCTCCGTGCGGGTGAGGCCGATGCCGACGGCGCCGAAGGCCACGGCGTTCCTCGCCTGCTCAGGCGTGTCGGCGTTGGTGCGGACGGCGAGCCGGGTCGCCTTCGCGCACCACTTCATCAGCTGGCTGTAGTTCTTGAACTTCTCGGTGGCCTGGGCCGCCTTGTCGCCGTTGATGAGGCCCGCGATGATCTCGGACGGCGCCGTCTTTATCTGGCCGGCGTAGACCGAGCCGATGGTGCCGTCGATCGAGAGAAAGTCGCCCTCGCTGAATGTCTGGCCGCCCACGGAGACCGTCTTGGCGTCGTAGTCGACCTGGAGCGCCGCCGCCCCGCACACGCACACCTTGCCCATCTGGCGGGCGACGAGGGCGGCGTGCGAGGAGACGCCTCCGCGGGCCGTGAGGATGCCTTCGGCCGCGATCATCCCCCTCAGGTCCTCCGGCGACGTCTCAAGGCGCACAAGGAGGACCTTCTCGTCCTTGGCGGCCGCCGCGACCGCGCGGTCGGCGTTGAGGTAGATCCTGCCGGTCGCGGCCCCGGGACCGGCCGGCAGGCCGGTCGCGATGACCTTCGCCTTCTTCACCTCGCCGAGGTCGAAGACGGGCGCGAGGAGCTGCTCCAATTGGTCGGCCGGATTGCGCAGGACCGCAGTCTGCCAGTCGATGAGCCTCTCCTTCACCATGTCGATCGAGAACTTGAGCGCCGCCATGGCGGTGCGCTTGCCGTTGCGCGTCTGGAGCATGTAGAGCTTGCCGTCCTGGATCGTGAACTCGATGTCCTGGACGTCCCTGAAATGGCCCTCGAGGATCGCGCGGACCTTGAGGAGCTCGGCGTAGGAGCCGGGCATCTGGTCCTTCAGCTTGAGGACGGGCTCGGGAGTGCGCACTCCGGCAACGACGTCCTCGCCCTGGGCGTTGATGAGGAATTCCCCGTAGAATTCGTTAGTGCCGTTGGCCGGATTTCGCGTGAAGGCGACGCCCGAGCCCGAGGTCTCGCCGGTGTTCCCGTAGACCATGGCCTGGACGTTCACGGCCGTGCCCCACTCGGAGGGGATGTTGTACTTGCGCCTGTAGACGATCGCGCGGTCGTTCATCCAGGAGCCGAACACGGCGCCGGCGGCGCCGAGGAGCTGGTCCCAGGGGTCGTTGGGGAAGGCCTTTCCCGTGCGCTCATGGACCAGGGCCTTGAAGCGCGAGACGAGCTCCTTCTGGTCCGCGGCGTTGAGCTTCGAGTCCTCGATCCCGGTATGGTACCTCTCGTGCTTGAAGTCGTGGATCAGGGTCTCGAACGGCTCGTGGTCCTCGCCCTCGCGCTTCTGAACGCCCATCACGACGTCGCCGTACATCTGGATGAATCGCCGGTAGCAGTCCCAGGCGAAGCGCTCGTTCTTCGTGGCCGAGGCGAGCGAGAGGACGGTCTGATCGTTGAGCCCCAGGTTGAGGATCGTGTCCATCATCCCGGGCATCGAGTCGCGCGCGCCCGAGCGCACGGCGACGAGGAGCGGGAAGCCGGCCGCGTCGCCGAACTTGTATCCCATGATCGCCTCTATCTTCGCCACCCCCCCCGCTATCTGCGCGCGCAGGGCGGACGGATAGGTCCTCTTGTGGGCATAGTAGTGGGTGCAGACCTCCGTCGTGATCGTGAAGCCGGCCGGCACGGGCAGCCCGATTCGGCTCATCTCGGCGAGGTTGGCGCCCTTGCCGCCGAGGAGCGGCTTCATCGATCCGTTGCCGTCGGCTTTGCCGGCGCCCCAGGAGTATACGAACTTGGTGGGCTTCTTGGAGGCGGATTTCCGGGCTCCGGCGCGGCTTTTCTTGGATTTGGGTTTTGCGGCCATGAGAAGGGGTCTTGGGTTTGGTAAAATCGATGCGCGGCATGCGCAAAACGCCGATCCCAACGGCTGTGCCGGGGGCCTGTCAACCGTCCATCATCGCGTGCAAAAAAATAGGTCGCATCCCCCCGGCGCGCATTCCAACACTGCGGGCTGTGCTACCCAACGCCGATCACAGGATCAAGCTGCAGGTCTTCGAGGGTCCGCTTGACCTGCTGCTCTTCCTGATCCGCAAGAACGAGATAGACATCTACGACATACCGATTGAGTCGGTGACGAAGCAGTATGTCGCGGTTCTCAGGTCCATGCAGGAGCTCGATCTCGAGCTGGCCGGGGAGTTTTTCGTGATGGCGGCCTCCTTGATGGAGATAAAGAGCAGGATGCTCCTCCCGAAGGGGCAGCACGCCGTGGACCCGGACGGGGACGGCCAGGACGACATCGACCCCCGTTGGGAGCTCGTCCACCAGCTCCTCCAGTACAAGAGGTTCAAGGACGCGGCCGCGCACCTCTGCGAGATGGAGCGCCTGCAGAGCGACCTGATGGAGCGGATCGTGTCCTCGCGGGCGGAGTCCCTCGAGCGGCCGCTCATGGGGGTCAGCCGGATAGACTTGTGGAGCACGTTCAACACCGTCCTGAGGCGCCTTGCCGAGAAGCTCGTCGTAGGCGAGATCCACGACGAGACGGTCACTGTCACCGAGCAGATGGAATGGCTCATCGCGCGGATGCAAACCGAGAGGTCCTTTGTATTTTCCGCGCTCTTCGGGGAGGGCGTTTCGCTCAGGCGCCTTGTCGCCACCTTTCTCGCCGTGCTCGAGCTTACCCGCCTTGCGAAGATGCGCCTGCGCCAGAGCGACGCCTTCACGGACATCCTCTGCGAGGCCGCGGGCGAGAACCCGCTTGAAACTCCCGCGGATGAGGCCACGTTGGAGCCGTGAGCAAGAAGAGACCTAAGCGCGGGCCCGGGGCACTCCTTGGACTGGGCCTCGACAATGACGACGGCCACAGGCGCATCACGACCGGCGAGCAGTTCGCGATCCTGGGCGGATCCGCCGAGACCCACGAGCGGATGACCGAGACGGTGGTCAAGACCTTCGAGGAGCTCAAGCAGCGGGGCAAGAAGCTGGACGAGGTGCGCAGGGTCGAGCTGGCGGAGATCATCAAGAAATCCTCCCCGCGCTAGCGGCACAATTTGCTTTTGCCCGCCGATCGCGTTTATTGCCGTAATCCAATGTCCGACAAGATCACCAACCTCACGAGCGACACGTTCAAGGACGCCGTCGCTGCCTCAGCAACGCCGCTCCTTGTCGATTTCTGGGCGCCGTGGTGCGGTCCCTGCAAGGCCATCGCCCCCGTGCTTGACGAGCTCGCGAACGAGTTCGACGGGAAGATCTCGATAGCCAAGGTGAACATCGATGAAAACGAGGCGATCGCCGCGGAGTTTGGGATCCGCGCCATCCCGACCATGCTGCTTTTCAAGGGCGGTCGCGTGATCGAGCAGATCGTCGGTCTCCTGCCGAAGGCGGCCCTGAAGACCAAGCTGGCGGCGCAGATCTGACGACCGGACGCCGCCCGGGAGTCAGATCAGGAATCCCGCGGCCAGGAGCGCGGCATAGACGGCGACGAATCGGCCCGTGTCCCCCAGGAGCGCAACGTAGTCGGCCGGGTTCTTCCCGATCCGAAGGCGAATGACGTGGGTCCAGGCGAGCGGGGCCGTCAGGAGCGGCAGGAGGCACCAGGCCCCAAATCCGTCGGCCAGGAAGAAGAGAGGCATGGCAAGGGCGATTCCGAGCGACGCCGCAAACTGGACCCGCGCAAACCCGCGCCCAAAGCGAACGACCAGAGTCCTCTTTTCCGCGGCGGCATCCGTCTCCGCGTCACGATAGTTGTTGACCAACAAGATGTTGGTAGAAAGGAGCCCGATCGACGCACCCGCCATGACCGCCGCCGCCGTTATGCGTCCAGCCTGCACGAAATAGGTGACCGTCACGGCCACCAATCCGAAGAATACAAAGACGAACAGGTCCCCGAGCCCGTGGTATCCGAGCGGCCAGGGCCCTCCCGTGTAGGCGATTCCGCTCAGGACGCTGGCGGCCCCGACTGCCAGCATCCAAGGCCCGCCCCAATGGACGAGGCCGAGGCCGACGGCGATGGCGGCTGCAAACACCGCGGCCATCGCTCTGCGCATCGAACGCGGGGCGACAAGCCCCGAGGCCACTGCCCGCCTCGGGCCCACGCGGGCACTCGTGTCCGCCCCGTGGACAAAGTCGTAGTAGTCATTCGCGAAGTTGGTGCCTATCTGGACAAGGAGCGCGAAGCCGAGGCAAAGGCTGGCGGCCGTGGCATCAAATTGATGGTCGTGGGCCGCGAGCGCGGATCCCACGACGACGGGCGCGACCGCGGCCGCCAGTGTCCGTGGCCGCGAGGCCGATACCCATACTGCGGCGGGGGTGGGGCGCGGTGTCTCGTTCGAGGGCGTCACCGGATTGAGAATCCCGAGAACTGGGGGGGCCGGACGGCGCTCTTCCTGTCAATCTTGCGCACATGGCCGTGCATCCGCTCCTCCACGGCGGCGATGAAGGCGTCCACCGCCCCAGGCTCGCCCTCGACTTCGAGATGCACCCTCCCGTCCGGGAGATTTGAGACGAAACCGGTCACGTCGAACTCCTTCGCCACCTGGAGCGCCGCGTACCTGAAGCCCACGCCCTGCACCCGACCGGAAAAGAAAGCGACCTCGTGATGGACCTCCGACATGGAGCGCGCAGGCTATGGCCGCGGGCGGGCGGCCTTCAACACGCAATCCGCCGTCCGGTCCCGAAGGGGCGTGAATTAAATTGCCAAGCCGTGGACTTCGGGAGACGGTTCCCGGCAACAGATGAGCGAATTCGATTCTGACAACCTCTCGGAAAACGAGTGGGAAGAGAACGGGGATCTGGCATGGAACGAGTTTGATTGGGAGGTCTATCTCCGGGAGCAGGAGGGCGCCATCCACCGGTATATCGGGATATACGAATCGCTGAAGCCCGGGCCCAACAGGATCGACGAGGTGGCGGACAAGATGGGTTGGGACCGCTCGGACGCCGAGGAGGTGGAGGAGCGGGAGGATCCGGAGAAGATGCTGTTTTCCGACGAGATCTACACGCTCCAGAAGAATCCCGTCTACATCGCCACGAAGGCGCTCTTCCTGAGCCTGCGCCGCCGCTGGGAGGCGGCCGCCTCAATCCCGGGTAAGATTCCGCAGCCGATCGCTGTCGCTTTCCTGTCGTCGCTCCACGCATGCGAGGAGCAGGCCGTCATGGCCATCCACGCCCTGGATTTTGGCGATTACACGATGGCCATATGCCTTTTCAAGAGGGCGCTCGCCGAGCTCAACGGATGCTTTGCGCAGATCGGCTCGGAGGCGGCCGACGCAAGCGTGTCGGTGCGTGCCGGCCGCGACGACATGCGCCAGCGCCTCTTCGACATCCGCGAGATCTGGCTGCGGGTCATCAGCGACTGCCGCGAGGACACGAGCCGCCAGTCTGAAGACGAGGTTTGAGCGGCGACTATTGCTTCCAGGGCTCAATCGCCTCGGATTCGAGGATCTCCCCGGAAAACCTTGTGCCGCAGGTGGAGGCGCCAATCAGGTTGCTCCCGATCTCGGTCTGCTCGGGGCCGGGCGGGTTTGACCCCCTCCCGTCCGACAGAATCTCCTGACCGTTCCATTTGACCGAGACCTCATATGGGCCCGTCGCGGGCCTGCCCGACCACCACCGCTTTGGGCGCGCGAGCGACTCCATGGAGATCTCGACGACCTGGGGGACGAGGAAATTGATGGTGATCGGCTTCGAGACGGCGGGCGCTCGACCCCAGAAGTCGTGCCCGACCGACACGCGGTTTTTCCCGAGGTAGTTAACAAAGATGACGTCTCCCAGAAGCGTCCGTCCGGTCGTGACCAGGGGCTCGCTCTTGAACGTCTCCCCAACGGGCAGCCTGACCACCAGCCGAATGGCGCCGTCTCCACGCACAGCCAGCGACGGCCAAGCCCACAGTGCGCAAAGCGGCATCAGGATAAAGACGAGGGCCAGGATCGGCAGGGACCGCACAAGGCGCCTCGGGAAGGCGCCAGGGGCGGCAAGTCTCCGCCGCCAATCACCGGCGGGATCCGCAAGGGGAAGTCCGAAACCGCAGAAGCAAAGCAAGAGCCACCCTCCCGCGCTGACGCCGTACGCCCACCTCAGGGCGCGCGTGCCGGGATAGTCGACGATGACGTCGTTCGTTCCCGCCTCCACGGGCACCCCGACCAGCCCCTCCGCGGTGCGAAGTACGGCGACCGGTCGCCCGTTCACGGTCGCGCGGTAGCCCGGGATATGGACCCTCGGCGTTTCCAGGACCGCCGGGCGGTCGGCCGTGACACTCGCGTGAAACGGAACGAGGGAACGGAGCTCGATGACATGGCGGGCGGCATCGGCCGGCTCGATGGTGACGCGGGCGAATTGCCTCGGCGCATCCTTTGCAATGTCGGCATAGGAGCCTGGAAGGTAATTCAACCTTATCGAGTCCGCCGTGGCATTCGTGTTTTGGATGGCAATGACGCGGCCGTTCCCTGGCGCTGAGCCAAATGATTTCGCAGCACCCGAAGTGGGCAGCGCATAATCGCGATACAGGCTTCTTCCGATGAGCTGCAACGTGCCCTGGGGCTCGCGACCCATGAAGTCAAACCTGAGCACGGCAGTCTGCCCTGGCATCAGGGGAATCTCAGGTTGGATGGACCCATTAGTTTCCTGAATGAGATCGACATCGAAGGTGCCTGGCGGAGGCCTGCCCGAGATTGTCGTGGATCCGTCCGCGATGACCTCCATGGTCGAAGCGTCGATGAGGCGCGTTTCGAGGAGCGGGTCCATTCGTGAATGGGAAAAATAACCCGGATAAAAGCCGAAAAACATATAGGAGACGCGAGTGAGGATCACATTTTCCGGCCGGAAAATCTGGGCGGATGCCGCTTCGCTCGCCGACCGCTCTTCGCCCGTCCTGATGATCGTGTGGGCCTGCGATAGGCTCCAAGCGAGGCAGGCGGCGGCGACCAGAGCCAAGACCGCCTTACCTCGCTTGCCCAGGGAGTCCGTCAGCGGCGCCGCGGAGAGCGCCGCGAACGCGGCCAGTGCGGCGAGCAGCGGATAGAACCGCTGCATGGGCCACGCGTTGGTGACATCCAATTCGGCATGAGGCACCATCGACCAGAGCCTTGCCGTGACGCCCGGAATAGGAACGAGGAGAACGATGAGGGCGGCCATGCAGCCGACGATCACGGCGGCTGATTTTCTGGACCTCGCCGCGACTATGCCGGCGATCATGGCGGCAATCAGCGGGTAGCCAAGTTGGATGTCCCCAAGCAGGTATCCTTGCCCGCTCACGGGTAGGAGGCTGGCCTTCCAGCTCTCCCTTACGTTTGCAAGTATCGCCTCGGCCTCCGCACTCCTCGGCGCCGGATTCGGCGTGAGCCCGAGCGCCTGCACCGACACGAACTCGTATCCCGCCAGGAGTAACAGGAGGAGGGCCGCCGCCGTCATTCGCTCGACGCAGGACCAGCGGGCGCGCTCGCGCGCGAGAATGACGGTCCAGCCGCCGATGGTGAGGGCCGTCGCCCATAGCGCGATGGGGGGATGGGCCCACCACATCGCGGCCAACGCCGCGCTCTGCAGGATCCATGGCCGCCATGCGGCTGGATTGTCCGCGGCCAACGCAAGCCCTAGGACCCACCACGAAACCATGGTCACGGTCATGAAGGTCGCAATCATGTCTCCCTCGTACAGGGGCGCCAGGATTGCAGGGGAGAGGATGAAAAGCCCGGCCAGCACGCATGCGGTCGTCGGGCGCCTTGGGGCGTAGAGGCGCATCGCCGAGTAGGCCCCCAGGACTCCGAGCGAGGCCGAGAACACGATCGCTAGGTTGGCCACTGCGTAGGCGGGCAGCGTGCGCAGGGTCAGCGCATCGATAGCGGCGCCCAGATGCACGAAATAGGGGGCGGTTCGGATCGTGTGTATGCCCCCATTGAACGCGAAGACGCTCTGGCCGATGAACGCCGGAAACCCGCCGCCGCGCACCTGGCTTATGAAGTCGGCCATGGAGAGCGAATAGTGGTATGCGTCGCCTGCGCCCACATGGACGCAGTGCACGTAGGCCTTGGTGACGTACGCCGCCAGCGCCTGCAGGGCTGCCCAGCGCAGTCCTTCCCGCACGTCCACGCATCCTCCGCCTTCGGCCACGTAAAGAAGCCATCGGTTTGCCGCTAGTGAGGTCCCGGTCACGATCCCGACGGCTGCGGCCTGGGTAAGGCTAAGATGGCCGCAAAGAGCCTTTGCCGTTAGCGCAATCAGTCCGACGCCAATGCAGCCGCCAATTCCCCTTAGAACGGAGCCGCGAATTCCGGAAAGCTTCCAACCGGCAACCGATGTGCCCAGAACGACCAGCGCCCAGATCGGCAGCGCAACCGCCCAGACCAGGACGGGGAAGGAGCTCCCGCTGTAGAACCGCGCTGATCCCCAAAGCACGAGGCCTACGGTCGTGAGCTCCGAGGGGAGAAAGTTGAGATAACGCCACCTTTGAACGACAGGACCATCGCCTGAGGGCCGCGGACCATGAGAATCGGTGGGGGGCACTTTCCTCAGACGGCTTGACATCCTCCCGGCCCTAAAGGGCCGGGATTCCTGTTTGGCGGCGAAGGGATCGCCGCAAGCAGATCGGTTCACGTTTCGCCGGCCCCCGTGGGCCTCCGCGCGCAGACACGGCTTGACCAGCCGCCAGTATGTTCATTGCCGCCGCGTTGTCGGCGTGGCCGCTGTGCCCGCAGGCGACGCAGGTGAAAAGGTCGCGGGCAGGGCGGTTTTCGGGACAGACGTGCCCGCACTGGGGGCACATCTGGGAGGTGAACGCCGGGTCCACCTTGTTGAGCTCTCCGCCGCACCAGCCAAGCTTGTAGCCCAGCTGGCGGACGGTTTCCGAGTGGCCCCGCTTGAGCAGGGCCCAATTGAGCCGCGCCTTTGCGGCCACGTTCCCACCCGGTGCTTCGACGGAGCCCCGGGCTGACCGGGTAAGCGAGCGCAGCGCCAGCTCCTCGACAACAACGCAGCCGTGGTTTTTGGCCAGTGTCGTCGTGAGCTTGTGGCGGGCGTCGTCCACGCGGTTGCGTATCCTTCTGACGAAAACAAGAATCATTTGGTCTTTGTGACCAAATTTCGGCGGCGCGCCATCACTGCGCGTGTGAGGCAATTCCTTGGCGGGGTGTTCTTGGAGGTCTGTCGCGATTTTGGCGGCACGCTTGACGAGATGGACGGCGAGGCCGATCACCTGCATCTTCTCGTGTCAATGCCCCCAAAAGTCGCACCAGCCAACCTTGTCAACTCCCTAAAGGGCGTGTCATCCCGGTACCTCCGCAAGCAGCGCTACCCCGAAGTCACGCGGGCCCTCTGGGGCGAGCACTTCTGGAGCCCGAGTTACTTCGTCTCATCCACCGGAGGAGCCACGCTCGCCAGGGTGAAGGCTTACTTCCAGCAGCAACGGGCACCCACCTCCAGCCCTTCATCCCGGCCTTAAACGGCCGGGTTTTCGGGCTGGAGGACGGTAAATGACTGGGCTCCAAGGTCAACGCACCTCCCATTGGAACCACGACGCGACCTTCTGGGCACATGCATTTCCCGAACTCGCTTGCCAGCGATTGGGATGCCTTCCAGACCTTACGGCACCATTTTTTCCGGAGAGGTGCCTGAGTGGCCGAAAGGGACGGTTTGCTAAACCGTTGTACGGGTAAAACCGTACCGGGGGTTCGAATCCCCCTCTCTCCGCCATTTTAAACCAGTGACTGTCAGCGGGGAGAAGGGGTTGATAGTCCTATCTATAGGTCCCATCCCCCTTATCCCAATATCGCCAGTCTACCCACCATTCAACAGGATCGGGCGGTGCTCTAAAATGCACCCGAAACGTGACCTGCTTGGTAATCCGAGGATCTGGTGCCAGCAATTCAACGTGGGTTACGTGCGTGTCGGAATATAGTCCCTCGAATTTTTTCGACACCTCATCCGACGTTGGCAGGGGCCCAGAGGGGTGAAGGCCGCGATTCACCTCGACTCGGTCGATGTCAATACCCCTCGCCTTGAGCAGAGCCACAACCTTCTCCCTCCACGGCCAAAGAGGTCCGCTTCGTAACATATTGTGGCTTGACCGTTGTATATCACGAACACTCGAGAAGCCATACTTGTTCCTGGCTGTCGGATCAGCGCCAGCCTGAAGCATCAGATAAACCAAGTCGTAGCGTAGCAACAAGGCCGCCTGAGAGATCACATCCTCATTTCCGACCAGACGTTCCAGTTTCTCACGGTCGCCATTCGATACGGCTGACGCGAATTCTGAATCCCTAGTGTTCGCAAAAAAGTCCCTAGGATTGGGCGCCGCCGTTGCAACACAGGGCACAAGTGCCATGAGAAGCAGGAAAGTGAAAGCGGCGCGCATCATGTTTTTGGCCCTTTCTCGGCCAGTTTCACGCAGCCTTGAGAGGATGGACAGCCGCTTTGATTTTGCTCCCGACCGTGTTGATTGCCTCGCGAAGGTCGTAGGCCAGTTGAACGCGTAGCCAATAGCCCGGGGTTAATCCAAAATAGGCGCAAAGGTGGAGATCGGTCTCCGCGGACACACCGCGGCGTTCATTGAGGATCTCGCCCACCCGCTGGTGTGGAAGTTTGGCGTCCTTTGCGAGCCGGTAGGCTGTAATGCCCATGGGAACAAGAAACTCCTCACGGAGAAGTTCGCCGGGATGCACGTTGATGTGGGTTTTCATAGGATTAGTGGTAATCGGTGATTTCTACGTCGTGGGCGTTGCTCCCGTCCCAACGGAAACAGACGCGGTATTTATCGTTAACTCGTATGCTATGTTGGCCAAGGCGGTCACGCTTCAAGGCTTCGAGGTGATTGCCAGGTGGAATTCGGAGTTCGTCGAGGTTTGAGACAGCTTCTAGTTGGGTCAGTTTCCTGAGGGCTACTTTATGGATTGAGGGTGGCAGTTCGGGTGGCCGACGACCAAGCCAGAGGGCTTGGGTAGGCTTGTCGGCAAATGTTTGAATCATGAGTCAATGGCGACAGTATGCATGGGAAGCGTTCATAAGGTCAAGCGAGAATATGCACGCTGATCGTGCATAAACGGTAGGGAACATGATCTTTCGAAAAGTAAGCGAAGAAATTCAGCATTTCTCCTCGTGCTAGGCCCTAGCAAAATCGCCCATTTTCATCGCCTTTAGCCCGGGAGATTCGTCGGTGGGAGCATTCGAATCCCCCTCTCTCCGCCATTTTAATCCAGCAATTCCCGAAGATGGGCGGAGAGAAACTCGTATACCACGCTGCGCGGCGCCGCATAGAAGGCCTCGATTCGTCCCTCATTGTGGCGGAAAACAATTCGATGCTCACCAACTCGTAGCCGCGAGAGGCCTTCAAGGCTGCCCTGAAGGGCTTTGATGTCACCGCGTCCCTCCGTTAGGCCAGCCATCGCAGCCTTCACTCGACGGCGTGGCTCCGGGGCGAGCGTCCGGTGGTACTCGCGCACCTGGTCCGAGACGGTGACCTTAGTCGACAAGGGAAGATACAGGATAGAACTTGAGCTTGCCCGAGCGGAGTAGCTTGAACTGCCTGGCAAAATCCGCGTCGGCGAGCAGTTCCATGGTTTCGAGAATACCCCCTAGGCGGGCCGCAGAAATCACGTGAGCCACCGGACGATCATGGCGGGTCACTGTTACGAGCACTCCTCCCTCAGCGGCGTCAATGGCCGATGCAGTCTCCCGTTGGAGGTCCTTAATGCTGTATGTATCCTTCATGGAAAAAAGATATATTTCTTGGGATCCGATGTCAACTCAGCATGTTGCTCAAAGCATGTGCGATCTGGCGTAATTCGCCTTCACCCGCAGCGAACCATATTTCTCAAGGCAAATTTCCGGCGTTTTCACTCGTGCTAGCCCCTAATATGGGGAAAAGATCCATCGAAATTAAAGAACTTCACGGTGCCTACGGAGGGGAAGGCTCGTAGTCTGTGTGCCTTCAGGGGTATATTCTGATGTTGTAATATGCCGTGCTGAAAACAGTTGAGAAGATCGCCACGGCATCCATTTTCGCTGCCAATTGCACGGTCACTCAGTGAGCATGTTCTCCCCTCTCGTCCGCAGACTTCTGGTGGTTGCAGGAATCTTGCTTGGGAGCGTCGTGGCCGACTCGATTTTCAACTGCCTTAACGTTCACGCGTTCACCGGTCCGGGAGAGTGGCTCTACCCGAAAACGGTGCCCACGTTGGCTCCGCCCGGAGCGGATTTGAGGCTTCTCATGCACGGGGCGAGATTGATGGCAGACGGAACGAATCCCTTTCACAGCCCCGTGCCTTATCCGCCTCCGCCATTCGCGGCGGCCATTTTTTACCCATTCACGCTGCTCTCGGATCATACGGCTTTTCTCGTCCAATACTGGCTGCTCATTGCGCTCAACATGGCGAGCATCGTCCTTCTTGCGTATTGTCTGCTGCGATCCAGCTATGAATCGGTAGGTTCGTCAGCGCTTGAGATCCCCATTCTCGCCGTGGGAACCCTTTTGACGATGGTCTGCCTATCCGGTCAATTTCACGGATACGGGCTCGAGTTCGCCCTCGAGCGCGGAAACTTCGATAGCTACGTCCTCTTCGCCAGCGTGGCGGCCCTCGCATGCATGATCGTTTGGCCGGGCCGGGTGTTCATGCCGATCGCCCTCTTGTGCTTTGCGACCCACCTGAAGATCTATCCAGCGATTCTTCTGTGTCTGCCGCTGTTGCAGGCATGGAAGCGATCGATTGTGCCGCTCGTGGCAATCAATCTTTCGATGCTCTTCACGTTTGGAATCCGCGAGGCGGAGCACTTTTTTTGGCAAATCGGCCGTTATATGGCGCAGCCCTACATCTGGCCGGGAAATCACTCGATTGCCGCTTACGTGGATCAGGTGGTTGTCCCTGCCTTAACCTCGCCTTCGCGCGACCCGGAAGCGATCCGAGTATGGGCGGTTCGATTCCTCACAATCCTCGTGATTGGGGTATGGGTGCACGGAATGATCCGGCTCCGTTCGGTCGTTCCCAAGGCAAAGCGTTGGCTCCTCATGGCAGCCCTGTCATTTCCAGTCATGGGGACTCTAAGCTCGACTAGCCATGACTATAAATTGGTTATCTACGTGGTTCCGGTGATGGTCAGCGCCTACTATTTTGCCGAAGACTACCTGGTGACGGGTTCGCGGTGGAGCATGGCTGCGATGCTGCTTCCCCTGGCCTGTGGCATCGCGATCGGCCATTCGACGATTCTGCCTTCCTGGCCGCTTCTCATGACGAAGTTTCCGATCGTCGCCTTTCTCGAGCTCATTGTGTATGGGCAAACGTACCTTTGCCGCGAAGCCGTCAGTTTGGAGCCTCAGATCGACCGCTCAGAAGTTCCGGCTTAGCGACCAATCCCATTCGGACAATCACCTTTCGTCCCTCGGGAACTTTGCGACCAGGTACTCCGAGCCCGCTATGGTCAGATGGCCGGAATCAAACGCCACGATCGAGTCGGCGTCGTCCCCTAGGCGCGTTATGAACCCATCCTTATCCGAAAGCATCTTATAGGGCGACAGGTACTCGATCTTCAGGCGCTCGCAGAACGGAACCATGAGGGAGTCAACGCGACCCGGCTCTTCCCTAGAGCCCAGTCTCATCCTTGTTGGCAGCGGCTCGCCGAGATGCTTCCGGTAGTAGTTGTACAGTTGAGCCGGAAGGCTTCCCTCCCATTCAGGAACGGGCCCGACGAGAACGATATGCCGGATCCCGAAGGACTTTAGGGCGAGTATGGTCGTCTCGACGCGGCGCCAATCGTAGTGGGTCCAGCTTGCGGCAAGAACGACGCAGTTGGGCCGAAGCCGTTTTGCAACCCCAAGAATATAGTCGTTGAAAATCCGGCACTCAGGCTGGCTCGTGAAATCCAGCCCCACGATCGGGGCGGTGTTCATGACGGTCCTCTGCACGATATTGTACTCACCCGAGAACCATTTCTTGTAGCCCGGGTAGAGGTGGGCCGCAAACGAGTCGCCCCATAGCATTATGGTCGGCTTGCCCATTGAGATCTCGTCCCTGTCCACCTTGAAGTCGTCTGGGGAATTCTTTGGCTCGAGAAAATAGGTCCCCCTTCGCCAAGCGCCGTCATGGTCATAGGTGTAGGCGAAGCGGTCCAAATCTCGAATGACCTTGGGGAATCTCTCGGGGTACCCGTTTCGCCGGTAGCCGACATATCCCACGATTCCCAGCGCGAGCATCGCGGCCGTCGGGATGAGCACCTTCAGGTAGCTCTTCGAGCCGTGCCGAATCGGGATCTCCAGAAAATGGTAGGTGCACCATGCAAGGAATGTCGCGAGGGCGATGGCACCAAACTCGAAGAGCGGCGTGTCCCCGTTCTCCAGCGTGACCCTTGAGAATGTCAAAAGCGGCCAATGCCAGAGATAGAGCGGATAGCTGATGACTCCGATCCACACGAGGGCGCGTTGCGAAAGGATCCTCCGGTTGAACCAGGCCCCGTCCCCGGCGCAGATGATGAAAGCCGCTCCCATCGTCGGGAGCAGCGCCCGGACGCTTGGATTCACGGCATTCCAACGGGTCACGCAGACCCCGCATACGATGAGGATAGCCCCCAGGACCGCGCAAACCTCATGGAGCTTGCGCCTTCCGACCCGGCCGGAATCCTGCGCTCCATCTCGGCTATGCTCGCCATGGCTGCTCAGAAACGGGAACGCTATGGCTGCGATCGCTCCGATCGACAGCTCCCAAAGCCGCGTTTGGGGCAGGTAGAAGGCCTGGGTCACTGTCGTCCCCATCGCGTAGAAATTCAGGAAAAATGAGGAGCCGGCGATGAAGACGACTATGGGAAGGAGCCGAAACCTCATCTTGACCGCGATTCCGATGATGAGCGGCCAGACGAGGTAGAACTGCTCCTCCACACCGAGGGACCAGATGTGGAGGAGCGGCCTCGAGAGCGAATCAGGGTCGAAGTAGCCGGTCTGGCGGGCGGCCACCAGGTTTTCCGAGAACCCGGCACTTGCCGCGATATTCAGGCACTCATCCTTGAATTGGTCCGCCAAGAGATGCCTGAGACCGAATACATAGCAGGCGGCCAAGACGACTGCCAGGGCCGGAAAGATGCGCTTAACCCGGCGGCTGTAGAAGGCGAGGATGACCCGGACTCCGGTAGAGCCCCGGTCATTGAACTCGCGGTAGAGGATCGTCGAGATCAGGAAGCCGGAGATGACGAAAAAGATATCAACGCCAAGGAAGCCGCCGCCGACCGCTTTGGGAAAAACGTGGTATCCGATGACCAGAAGGATGGCGACGGCGCGAAGTCCGTCTATGGAGGGGCGATATCCCAGCTTATTTTCCACGGTTCGTTGAGACGGACCCGTCAATACTCCCGCCAGTGGGTGAGGACCTTCCCTGTGAAAAAATCTGACACAAAGGAGCCCCCGATCGGGTTCTTTCCAATGTATACGGGGGAATGGGGCGGCTCATTGTAGGATACCGATCCCTTAAGCCGAACGACGCCTTCGACGGCTATGACGTACCGCGACAAGAGCCGGCGCTGCGCGGGCTCGGATACCATCTTCCATTCGGGCGCGCCAACGCCCGGGAAAAGGGCCGGAAAGGAGGTCGTGAGTGTGATCTGGGCGTCCTGGCTCGGAAGCTTGAATGGCGCGCTCTCCGTCGCGCTTGCGCCCCAGAATTCGATGCCGACCCTGGCCCTTGCATCCGACAAGAGACGAATGTAGACAAACGTCGCGGTGCCGGGGCGCCCGACGGTGATCAGCGGCTCCTCGATTCCGGCCGAGGTCCCGGGAAGCTGGAGGACCAGCGTCATGGGACCAAAGGAGCCGGCCGCTCGCGTAAAAAGCGCCGGATCCGGCGGATAGTAATGGGTGTGCAGCGTCCTGACGAATGCCCAGGCCAGCAACAATGGCAGAAGTACGTTCAGCGCTGCGTAACGGATGGTGTTACGGGAGCTTGGCGGGAGCGGTCGCAAGAATTACGGCTGTTGGTGACGATCGGATGCGGGAGAGGGTTGCAGCACTAGAACCGTGCGGAGGTGTTTATTCAACACAACGCTCGCCTGTTAGGGGCCCCGAGCCCCCGAAAAGGCCGCCGCATGCAGGGGCGGTTGGCGCGCGCCGGCGTTCGATCACGCCCTCTTCAGAAGCACGAGCGCACAACGCCGCCGTCCACGCGAAGGGCGGCCCCATTCGTGGCAGCCGACCGTGGGCTGGCGACATAGACGACAAGGTTGGCGATCTCCTCGGTGGTCGCGAATCGCTTCAGCAGGGAGCTCGGCCGGATGCTCTCAAAGAATTGTTTCTCGAACTCGGCGAACGGTTTTCCGCCGCTGAGCTGCTTGACGAATTCATCGACGCCGTCGGAGCGGGTCGGACCGGGAAGGACTGCATTCACGGTAACCCCTGTGCCCGCGCAGGACTCGGCAAGACCGCGGGAAACGGCCAATTGGGCGGTCTTCGTCATTCCGTAGTGGATCATCTCGACCGGAATCTGGATCGCGGACTCGCTGCTGATGAAGACGATCCGCCCCCAGTTCCTTTCCTTCATTCCACCCAGATACGCGCGGCTCAGGCGCACGCCGCTCAGGACGTTGACCTCAAAGAAGCGCCGCCAGTCATCGTCGGGAATCGCCTCGAATGGCTTCGGCTCAAAGATGCCAAGGTTGTTGATGAGGATGTCCACCGAAGGGAATCGTCCGACAAGCCTCTCGACGACGCCCGCATCCGAGAGATCTCCGGCGAATCCCTCGGGCTTTGCGCCCGGAACGGCCTCCCGAACCTTGACCAAAGCGGCTTCGACGGATTCGGCAGATCGACCGTTGAGAATGACCCGGGCGCCTTCGCGGGCGAGGCCCGTCGCAATGGCCAGGCCAATGCCCTTGGATGAACCCGAAACCAGTGCCAATTTGTCCGAAAGCTGGAGATTCATTGGGAAGGGAACCGATGCGCCTAAAGTCCTGGGAGTCAAGTCGGCCCGGTTCCGGCTCGCTGTCGGCCGTCCAAACACGCTCGGCGGCGCCATTTTTCATGGACATCCCCCGTCGCCGTGCGCTTGCTTTGTGCCGCCATGCAAAAGCCGGATCGGAAATTGGTGACCCCCGTCAGCCTCGCCGTGGACGCGGTCCTTGTCATCGTGTTTTTTGTCTACATGTACGGGGTAACGTCCACGCACGTGCCTTCCAGGGACCATCGGATGATCGTTTTCTGGGGACTGGTGACCACGTCCTGCCTGACCGCCGTCTTCTGGCTCGCCCTGCAGATGTTCCGGGTCGTGGCGAAGGCCCAGCGCCAGGGTCCAGGGGAGTAGGCCGGCATTGTCGGGCCGGCTAGCGCAGCCGCCTGAACGAGGCGACAAAGAATCCGTCGCCGTCGTGGGACTGGGGCATGAGTCGGCGTCCGCCGATCACGGACTCGACCCCGGCGCCCCCGCCCAGGAACGCATCGACGACGGACTCGTTCTCGGTGCGGCAAAGGGAGCACGTAGCATAGACAAGCAGGCCGCCTGGCTTGACGCGCGCGAGGTTGGCCCGCAGCAGTCCCAACTGAAGCGCGGCGGCGCCTTGCACGCTCGCCTCCGTCGTCAGCCATTTCAGGTGCGGCGAGCGCCTCCACGTGCCTGACCCGGAGCAGGGCGCATCGACCAGGACCCCGTCATAACCTCCAGGGGGTTCGTCCTCGATCCGGGTCTGAATGCGCCCCTCGAGGCCGGCCCGTGCCGCCCTTGCGGAAAGCTCTGCCAGAGGCCCGCTCCGCACGTCCCTGGCGGTCACCCGTCCGCCGGCCCCAAGAAGCGATGCCAGCTGGAGCGTCTTGCCGCCGGCGCCGGCGCATGCGTCGAGCCAGTGGCCGCCGGGCGCGACGCCAACCGATTCGAGGACCAGCTGCGAGCCGGCGTCCTGGATCTCGATGCGCCCGAGGCGATAGGAGTCGGTCTTCTGGACGCCTGCGTCCAAGGGAAGCGCTACCGCGCCCGGAAGGAGCGGGCTCCTGCGCCAGGCCCACCCGAGCCGCCCGAACTCCCGGAAGACGGAATCCTCGTCGCTTGTCTGCAGGCGGATCCAAAGCGGCGCTCTTGATAGAAGGACGTCGAGGAGCGGCGGGACCGACGCCTCGGGGCACTCCGCCAGGAACCAGGCCGGGGTGAGCGCCCCTGCGTCGAGTCCCAGGATCCTGGCCCTCTCGAGGGCCCCGGGGGGGCAGGGCGGAAGGCCGGCCGCCACGGCCTCCCTGAAGGCCCGCAGCGGGGGCGCATCGGCTGCCAGCCAGGCGGCCCTCGCCACGGCATCGCCCGGCGCCGAGTCGAGAAGGGGCTCCATCCACGGCAGGTAGCGCAGGACCGTGTAGATCAGCTCCCTGTAAAGGCGCCGGTCGCGCGATCCGAGGCGCCTGTCGCCTCCCAGGAGGGAGTCGATCCTCGCGGGCAGCGCGGCGTCGCTTCTCCAGTGCGGGCGAAGCCTGGAGAGCATCGCGAGGAATGTCCGCTTCTGGCTGCCGGCGAGGCTCACGGGTTCGGCGCGCTCGACCGGAGGGCCGGTCAGAACCGGACCACGTTCAGGTTGACGTTGAAGCCAAAGTGACCCTGCCCCTTGTTCGGCCCATTGGAGAAGACGAGGGCGTACTGCACGATCCAGGTGTTCGAGACCTTCTGGGAGATTCCATAGAACTGGTCGACGAAGATGTGGGCGCGCTCGTCGAAGTCACCGCGAACGAACGCCTCGTAGACCTCGTTGAGGCGGTACCGCCCCTCGGCGTGGTAGACGTCGGTCCCGACGACCGGGAAGCTGCCGAGCCCCGGAATGGCATAGGTACCGTATTCGTCGCTGAGGAACCCGAGGCCGAGCTTTGCCGACCAGATGTCCCCCTCGCGAATAATGACGCTCGTGTCGACGGCCTGCTGGGTGAGGGTCTTCGGGTCCACGGAATCCTCCAGGTGCAGCTCAAACCACCGGGCCGGGGTGATGGAAAGGTCCGCGTGGAGGTCGGAAAAATCCGGCGTTCCCGGAACCCGCTGGAAGTTGAAGTCCTCGTCCACGTCGAGTGTGACCAGGTCGACCGAGCCGTATTTCTTGTCCCGGGTCTGGAGGGTGTTGTTGATGCCGACCCTGAGGACGTTCTCGGCCTGGAGCTGGTCAAGCGCCCTCATGTCGCCGAGCTCCATGATGGGAAGATAGTTCGTGAAGGTGCTCCGGTCGATCGGTGGGATCCAGGCCGCGTCCCTGTTCGCGTCGGGAATGTAGCGGTAGCTCACGATCGGCGTCAGCAGGTGGCGAAGGCCGTCGATGTGCCAGAGCGGATTCTCGTAGTCGATCGTCGCATTCAGCTTGAGGTCCGCGTCGAAACCCACCTCGCCGAGGGCGCGCCCGGTGCCGCCCGGCTGAGCCGCCCCGGTCGTGTTCCAGTACTCGGTGAAGCGTCCGCCGACCACGGGTATGATTTCCGCGATGCCCTTGTAGGTGAAGGGACGGCTTAGCCCGAGGAACGTGTCAAAGCGGTTGGCCTCGAGGAAGCTGCCGCCGTCGGGCGGGACCTCCTCCAGATGCGCGACGCCCGAGTTCAGCCGGATGTAGATCCCGCCGCCAAGGGCCGTCGGAAGGAGATCGAAGCGGATCTCCGGCAGCCTCTGCTGCACCGGGTAGAAGGCGTCGGGCTGGAACCTCGCGAACACAGAGCCCAGGTAGTCCGCCCCCGAGTAGTCCGCCTCGACATAGTTGTCCGGCTCCTGGATGGGCACGAATTCCTTCGAGTGGAAGTCGCGCACCACCTCCGAGTCGCTGGAGTAGTTGATGTCGCCCGTGATCGAGAGGTTCGGCGTCAGCTGCTGGAAATGCTGCCACTCGATGTAGGCGCGGTTCTGCGGGACGGGATTGTTCTCGATGTCGGTATCGCGGTCGCCCAGGTCGAAGATGTAGCCCGACTTCAGGAACCCCTTCATCGTGTCGTCGCCGCTCGTGATGTCGTAGTTCGCGATCGGGCCGATCATGATGCCCCTAAACGTGTAGACCCCGATGTCGGGCCCGACGCTTACGCCCTCGCCCTCCGGGATGTTCAGCCCCATGTCGATGTAGGCCCCGAGCGTGTGCCGGTATCCGCCGTCGACCGTCATCGACCCGACCCCCGATTTGCGCGCGAGGTCCTCGGCGATGTGGTAGACCGCAAAGGGCCGGTAGTTGCCGATTCCCACGTCGGCCACGCTGATGCGCAGGAAGTGCCCGGGCGAGTAGATGAGGGTCCTCGCCTTTATGGTGGGCTGCCAGGCGCCTGGCTCGCGGAAGACGACGATCGCGTCGTGGATCACGACCTGCGTGCGGGTCCCCTCGGCCCTCGGCCCCTCGATATAGTAGGGAAACCGGCCGGTGCGCAGGTTCTTCGCTGTGAAATTGCCCGTGTTCCGCTCGTAGGTGAGGACGTCGGCGAGCAGGCGGTCGCCGGGCCGGTTCAGGACGACATGGCCGGACGCGGTCGCCACCTGCGTCTTCTGGTTGAACCGGATCTCGTCCGCCGTCAGCAGGATTCCGTTGTCGGCGTAGTGCGCATCGCCGCGCGCCACCAGCTCGCCGGTCGCATAGTCCTCGCTCGTCGAATTCGCCGAAAGGTCGGACTGCGGCGCGCCAAGGACCGAGGGCGCGAGCGCGGCGGCGAGGACAAGCGATAGGACAGGGCGGCGGATCACTCGGCGGAAGCAAAAGCGCCGGGGCTAGCGCAAGCAAGCCTCGCTGCCCGGCAATAAATCTTCACCCAAATGCCTATCTGGCCCATTTTTGGCTTTTTAGCAGGTTCGCCGGGCCCCATCTTGTCCGGCCGCCATGCCCAGCAAACGACCAGTGCGAATGTCCAAAGCCGTGCGAGACATGGCCCCGCTCCGGTCGGAGGTCCGCGAGCTCGGCGCGGCGCTCGGGCGCGTCATCACGCGGATCGAGGGCCCTGAGACGTTCGACCGGGTGGAGACCCTCCGCAAGCTGGCGAAGGCCCGCAGGGCCAACGACCCGGGCGCCGAGCGCCTGCTCGCGAAGGCCGTCTCGGAGCTCGATCCGCAGGCCGCCTTCAACCAGGCGATGGCGTTCACGCTCTACTTCGAGCTCGTGAACCTGGCCGAGGAGAACTTCCGGATCATTCTCCTGCGCCGCCGGCGGGTCGCCCGCGCCCTCGGGACCGACGACGGGCGCCCCATCCGGGAGTCGATCGAGGCGGCCGTCATGGAGCTCAAGGCCGCCGGCGTCGGCAGCGAGGAGATGCAGGAGCTCGTGGACAAGCTCGGGATCGAGCTCGTCTTCACCGCGCACCCGACGGAGACGAAGCGCCGGACGCTCCTCGCGAAGCTCCAGCGCCTCGCGGGGATCCTGCGGACGCGCGCCCAGCCGGAATCCACCCCCGACTCCGCGGCGCTCGACAAGGACACCGTCGAGCGCGAGATCGCTTCGCTCTGGCTCACGGACCGCAGCCGCACCGTCAAGCCCGAGGTGACCGACGAGGCCCGCACCGGCCTCTGGTACTTTGAGACGACCCTCTTCGACACGCTTCCGCGGCTCCACGCGGACATGGAGCGCGCTCTCGCCGTCCACTTCCCGGGCGTGCGGCCGCCCCGCAGGTGGCTCACATTCGGCTCGTGGATCGGCGGGGACCGCGACGGTAACCCGGAGGTGACCGCGGACACGACGGCCGAGGTGCTCGTCCTGCACAGGCGCCAGGCGATAGAGAAGCTCCGCCAGACCTCGCGCGAGCTTGCGCACACGCTCACCGTGAGCGACCGGCGCGACACGGTCGTTCCCGCCCTCAAGCGCGAGCTGAGGGAGGACCTCCACCTCTCCAAGCACTTGGCGGAGCTCGAGAAGCGCTTCCCCCACGAGCCCTACCGCGTCCTCCTCGGCATACTCTACGAGCGGCTGACCCAGGCGAGGGATGAGCTTCGCGACGGCCGCGAGATCCTTGGCGGGGCAGTCATCGGATCCTGCCTCTACAGGGGGACCGTCGCCGACACGTTTGACACGGTCCGCGCGGGCCTCGAGGCGGGCAGGGGGCGCATGCTGGCGGGGGGCGACCTCGCGACCGCGACGACCCAGTTCGAGGTCTTCGGGCTCCACACGGCTTGCCTCGACCTGCGCCAGCACTCGTCGTGGCACGAGGCCGCCGTAGCCGAGGTCCTCGGGCGCCCCGACTACCCCGCGCTGGGCGAGGAGGAGAAGCGACGGGTCCTCCTGGCGGCGATCGGGACGGCCTCCAAGCTGGACGGCGCGGCGATCGCCCGCCTGGGCGCCGCCACGCGCAACGTGATCGACCCGCTTGTCCTGGCGGGCGCGGCGCGAAGGGCGATCGGCGCCGAGGCCCTCGGCATCTACATCATCAGCATGACGAACGGCGTCTCCGATATCCTGGAGGTCGATCTCCTGCAGTCCCTCGCGGGCTCGTCGCTTCCCGTGGCGCCCCTCTTCGAGACCCTGGACGACCTCGTGAACGCCCCGTCGGTGCTCGCGGATCTTTTCGCCCTCCCCGGCCGCCGCCCGACCCACCAGCACGTGATGCTGGGGTACTCGGACAGCAACAAGGACTGCGGGTACATCACGGCGAACTGGGCGCTCTTCAAGGCCCAGGAGACGATCTCGGCCGTGTGCCGCGGGGCCGGCGTCGCGCTCACGCTCTTCCACGGGCGCGGGGGCAGCATCGCCCGCGGCGGAGGACCGGCCGCGAAGGCCATCCTTGCGCAGCCCGCCGGTCTGCGCGACGGGGCCATCCGCGTCACGGAGCAGGGCGAGGTGCTCTCGACGCGCTACCACGACCCGGACCTCGCGCACAGGATCCTCGAGCAGATGGCGTACGGAGTCATGCTAGGGATTCACTCGGCTGCCGGCGAGGCGGCCACGCCCGCGGAGTGGCGCGAGGCCATGGAGGAGATGAGCTCGGCGGGCTTCGAGGCCTACAGGGCGCTCGTGCACGACGACCCGGAATTTCTGGTCTTCTGGAGGCAGGCGACGCCGATCGACGAGATTGGCACCCTCAAACTCGGCTCGCGCCCGACCTACCGGCGGGCCACGAAGAGCGTCTCCGACCTGAGGGCCATCCCGTGGGTGTTCTCCTGGATGCAGAGCCGCTTCAACTTTCCCGGATGGTTCGGCCTTGGGAGCGCGCTCCAGTCGATCCTGCGACGCGGGCCGAAGGGAAGGGAGCGCCTGAGGGCCATGCACGCGGGATGGCCGTTTTTCCAGACGCTCATCGACAACGCCCAACTGACCATGCGCAAGGCGGACATGGGGATCGCGTCCCTCTACGCCGACTTGGTCGAGGATCCCAAGGTCCGCAGGCGAATCCTCGGGATCCTGAGCGCGGAGTTCGAGCTCACGGAGCGGGCGATGCTCGCTGTCACGGGGCAGCGCAGGCTCCTGGGCCGCGAGCCTGTCCTCCTTCGGTCGGTCGAGCTGCGCAATCCGTACATCGACCCCCTCAATTACATCCAGGTCGACATGATGCGGCGCCTGCGCGCGAAGGAGCCCCCGGGCGCGGCCGAGGCCGACGAAATCCGCGCGGTGATCGAGCTCACGATCAACGGGATCAGCGGGGGACTGAAGAACACAGGTTGATGGGCCCTCGCTTTGGAGTGGCGCGCTGCCGGGGGCGGCCCATGATGGCGGCCCCCCCCGAAAACCCTGATCGGTGATCCTATCCAAGACTGACTTTGAGGCAATCCTGCGTGCCCGACATGGCGCCCCCCACGACGTGCTTGGAATGCACCCGTGCACCTACCGCCGCAGCCGCGGCCTGGTCGTGCGGGCCTTCCTGCGCGACGCCGCTGCGTGCAAGGTGGCGCTGAGTGGGGAGGGCGCCGCGGGAGAGCTGCCCATGAAGCAGATCGCGCCCGAGGGGCTCTTCGAGCTCTTCATCGCGGGGCGTCCCGAGGTGGTGGGCTACGAGCTCATAGCGACCTCCGCGGACGGACGGGTCCGCAGGCTTCTCGACCCGTACTGCTTCCTGCCGACGCTCGGAGCCCAGGACCTCTACCTCTTCAACGAGGGCAACGAGCACAGGATCTACGAGAAGCTGGGCTCGCATGTCCGGGACCTGGGGGGCGTCCTCGGGGTCGCCTTCGCGGTCTGGGCGCCCGCCGCGGAGAGGGTGTCGGTCGTGGGGGACTTCAACGGGTGGGACGGAAGGTACCACCCGATGCGCAGCCTCGGGGCCTCGGGCGTGTGGGAGATCTTCATCCCGGGAATCGGCGATGGGATCCTCTACAAGTTCGAGGTGCGCGACAAGAAGGGTAGCCTCCACATCAAGACCGACCCTTACGGCACGCGCTTCGAGGCGCCGCCGGGGAACGCGGCGATCGTCTGCACGGTGGGCGCCCGGGAATGGGGCGACGCCAAATGGATCGAGGAGCGCCGCTCCCGGGCGGGCTCTCTCGACAGGCCGTTCTCCGTCTACGAGGTCCATCTGGGCTCCTGGCGGCGCAAGCCCGAGGAGGGCAACCGGCCGCTCACGTACCGCGAGATCGCCCCCCAGCTCGCCGACTATGCAAGCGAGATGGGCTTCACGCACGTGGAGGTGATGCCGATCGCCGAGCATCCGTTCGACGGGTCATGGGGGTACCAGGTGACGGGTTTCTTCGCGCCGACCCACCGGTTCGGGACGCCGGACGACTTCGCGTGGTTTGTGGACCACCTCCACCAGCGGGGCATCGGGGTCATCCTTGACTGGGTGCCGGCGCACTTCCCGAGGGACGGGTTCGCGCTCGCCGAGTTCGACGGGACCCACCTCTACGAGCACGCGGACCCCAGGCAGGGGGCGCACATGGACTGGGGGACCCTCATCTTCAACTACGGCCGCAACGAGGTCCGCTGCTTCCTGGTCGCGAACGCCCTCGCCTGGTTCGACCGCTACCACCTGGACGGCCTGCGCGTCGACGCGGTCGCCTCCATGCTCTACCTCGACTACTCGCGGGGCGCAGGAGAGTGGATCCCCAATCGGTACGGCGGGCGCGAGAACATCGAGGCGATCGGATTCCTGCGGATCGTGAACGACCTTGTGCACAGGTACTTCCCGGGGGCGCTCATGATCGCGGAGGAGAGCACCTCCTTCTCGGGCGTCACCCGGGCGACGTCCGAGGGCGGACTCGGGTTCGACTACAAGTGGAACCTGGGATGGATGCACGACACGCTCAGGTACTTCTCAAAGGAGCCGATCCACAGGAGCTGGCACCAGAACGACCTGACCTTCGGGATGCTCTACCAGTACGCCGAGCGCTTCGTGTCGGTCTTCTCCCACGACGAGGTCGTGCACGGCAAGGGCTCCATGCTCTTCAAGATGGGCGCGTGGCACATCCCGGAGAAGGCCGCGAACCTGCGCGCCCTCTACACGCACATGTGGGCCTATCCCGGCAAGAAGCTCCTCTTCATGGGAAGCGAGTTCGCCCAGTCGCAGGAATGGAACCACGCCACGAGCCTCGACTGGCACCTCTGCCAGTACATGGACCACGAGGGCGTGCGCCGGCTGGTGGCGGACTTGAATCGCCTCTACCGCTCCGAGGCGGGCCTCGGGGCCAACGACTTCAACCCGCGCGCCTTCCGGTGGATCAACTGCACGGACGCGGGCTCGAACCTGATAGCCTACCTGCGGACCGACGCCGGCGAGGAGACCCTCTTCCTGGTGGTGGGGCACTTTGGCGGCGCCACGAGGCGCTACAGGGTGGGCGTTCCCCGCCGGGGCTGGTGGCGCGAGGTGATCAATTCAAACAGCGAATTCTACGGGGGTTCAGGCCTCGGGAACGACGGCGGGAGGTCCGCCACGGAGGAGCCCCGCGACGGCTACTCGCAGTCCATTGAGGTCACGCTTCCGCCCCTCACCACCTTGATCTTCAAGTGGGCCGCCGGAGGGTAGGGCGGCACCGTACGGGGCCGCGGGCGATCCCCCGGGGCGTTTTTAACTCGCGGCTTGTAGGGCGAAGCCGCACATTGTTCTCTCAACACGGTTATCCTCGGCCTTCACTCATGGCGCGCAAAATATGCTTCATCAACTACAAGGGCGGCGTCGGCAAAACGTCCCTCATTGTAAACACTGCCGCGGCTCTCGCAAAGTCGGGCAAGCGCGTGCTCCTCTTCGACCTGGACACCCAATCGAACGCGAGCATCTGGCTGCTTAAGCTGGACCGCTGGAACAAGATAAACTCCACCGGCGAGGGCTCGATCTATTCGATCTTCGACCCGGGCAAGACGCACATAAGGGACATTATCATCAAGGACGTTGTGGAGGGAAAGTCGGGCGAAAAGCTGCTCCCGGGCCTGGACCTGGTGCCGACGACGTTCAACCTCACAGACCTTGAAGCCGAGTATATCGGCGACCCGAAGAGGCCGGCCTACGTCGTCTTTTGCGAGCAGGTGGCCGCGGTCGAGGGCAACTACGACTTCATCCTCTTTGACTGCCCTCCGAACATCCTTCGTGCGTCCCAGTGCGGCGTCTTCACGTCCAACGAGCTCTATGTTCCCTCTAACCCCGACGCCCTGAGCCTCATCGGCTTCACGCTCCTCGTCGACAAGCTCCAGAAGTTCCATGCGATCTCGGGCAGCTTTCGAAAGGCCTCGATGGGGCCGCCCGCGCAGGCCCAGGGCATCATCTTCAACTCGATCCGAACGGGTGTCGACATCGAGGTCCCGAAGATGAGAATGCAGCTCCGGTTGAACCAGTTCCGCGCGGCGAAGCGCGCGGCACCCAATGCGAAGATCTTCACAACGCAGATCCGCGACGCCATGGTCGTGCGCCGCTCGGTCGCCCTCGGGCTGCCCGTCATCCTCGTGGGAACGGAGTCGGCGGACGGCGGAGACTCCGTGACGAACGACTACAGGAAGCTGGCGATAGAACTCATCGAGCACGAACCCGCACCCTAGCAGAAAAGAAAATGCCCGTACCGAAATACACAGAGAAGGACTGGGACGACGCCCGCACGGCGTTCGCAAGTTCGATCATGGTCGACACCCAGATTTCAAGCCTTGCGCAAAACCTGGACGGCGATCCGTGGCCGATAAAGACGAAGGACGAGACGCCGTCGTTGTACATCGACCTGAGCTACTCCGAGGCTCTCGAGCTCCTTGCCCTCAAGGGGCAGACGGCTGACAAGCTCGACCACCTGATCACGATCCTCAAGGAGACCCTGGCCTTCGACAGCCCGTTCGGGGACATGGTCGAGCAGACCGAGGCCGCCTCGGCGCGGGACAATCCGCTTCTCAAGAACATGGCGCGGGCCGGCATCGCCGAGAATTTCCCGATCTCGCTGACGGCGCTGAGCGGCGACACGGTAGAGTTCTGCAAGCTGGAGGGCCTGAAGACACTGGGCGAATTCGCCGTTTTTGCACAGGGAATGTCGCAGAACGTGATCATTGGCGGGGACTTCAGGAAGCTCCTGAACGCACTGTCAAACATCGATGAAAACACGCTGGCGGAGCTTATTCCCTTCCGAAAGGGCTCAAAGGGGCTTCACTTGGTCGAGGCACTGGGCCAGGCCACCCGCACCCCGAATCCGGCCGCGAGGGCGAAAGAGGCCATGGCGTGGTTCGCCGAGGATTATGCGCAGCTCAAAAGGGACTTCACCGATGGCACGGGGGTCGAGCGTCAGCTCGGGGTCCTCAACAATATCGAGCTTGAAAAGAAGGTCTCGGACCTCGTTCGCCAGCTGATCAAGCCGGGATCAAGCGTCAGCACCGTGGAGAAAGCCAAGACGAGCTTTTTCAAACGCATCTTCAAGAAATAGGACTCCATCCAAGCGCCGAAGAGAATGCCAGAACCATCCAACATTCGGTTTCCGCTAAAACGGACTGAATCGATTGGAAACCTGTCGCTGCGCCGCACAAGGCCCGCGACGGTGTCGCCCTTCAACGTCACGGCGGCCATGGCCTCCTCGAGGGAGTCCATACGCGCGATCGTGTCGGCAACCCGGCCGCCGTCCGGCGGCCAGGCGGTCGACGAGGCCCGGATAGCCGAGCTCGAGAAGTCCCTGAGGCAGCTTGAGCTCAAGCTCGTGGAGCGGGAAAGGGTCGTGCAGGACCGCGAGGTGCGGCTTAAGGAATTCGAGCGCGAGATGGCCGAGGCCGAGGCCCTGCTCGCGGCGCGCGAGCAGCTGGTCGCCGCCGCGCGCAAGTCGACGCCCGTCAACGTCTCGCCCGAGGAGAGGAACGCCCTTGAGGGCCTCAAGGCGGAGATCGGGCGTCAGGAGGCCGCCCTCAAGGAGGCCCAAGAGGCGCTGCACGAGCGCGAGCGCTTCATGGAGGAGAGCGAGACCCGGCTCTTCGAGAAGGTGCAGAGCCAGCAGGAGAGGGAGATCGAGCTCGACCAGCGCGAGGAGGAGCTCACGGCGCGCGTCCGAAAGAACCGGGTGAGCGAGGCTGCCGAGGACCCCAAGGCCGCCGAGGCCCTCCGGGCCGAGGACGCCGAGGCGGCCGACTCGGACGAAATGCGGGCATGATCCTTGACCTGCCGGGGCGGGACCCCCAATTTTCATGCAACTTCCGCCAGAAACCGGCGTCAAACCCCCCTTCCCACAACAGAAGCATGAGACTCCTCCGATTCGCCCTATGCGGCGTCTGCCTTTGCGTTTCGGGCCTTCGCGCCCAGACGAACTCCCAGGAGGACAGCGAGGAGAAGCCGGCGCCGCCCGAGGAGATTCCGGATTTCAGCCAGCTCGACGAGTACACCTACGTTCCGAAGTCGACGCTCAGCATCGGCGACCGCCTGTTCCTGCGGGGGCCGAAGACGACCTTCAGCGGCCAGGGAGCGCTCCCGGCGACATCCTATCCCGGCACCGATCCCACGGTTCCCAACGTCCAGCGCAGCTACTCGGACGGCTACGTCGACCAGGACGCGCGCACGGTCGTGGTGACGGACGGCGTCGGGTCGGGAACCGCCACATCGGCCGCCTCGGACGGCAGGACGAACACCTGGGGCTACGACAACAACAACCAGATTCTCCCGAACGGGGACATCGCCTTCCACAGCAATTCGGCCGAGATAACCGACACGGCCTCGCACGAGGAGAACGGCGACCCCACTGCGGGGATTGAGCTCATCATGGACCGGGACATGGGAAAGCTCGGCAAGCATTTCAAGTGGAGCATCACGGCGGGCTTCAGCCTCGCCGACATCCGCTCAAACGTCTTCGCCAACGTCCCGGCCACGGTGACCTCGGTCACCGACACCTACGACCTGTTCGGCCAGGTGCCGCCCCCGGCCGTCTATAACTCCCCCAGCACGATTTCGCAGACGACAGGATCCGGGTCGACGGCGGTGGCCACAAACCCCGACCAGACCATTCTGATCGGGAACGTGCCGCTCAGCCGGACGATCACGGAGGAAGCGTCCACGGTCACTAACCGCTATTTCACGGAGGGGGCCTATTACACGCTCCGGATCGGGCCCACCATCATCATGCCCTTCGGCAAGCACTGGAACCTGAGCATGAGCGCGGGTCCCATGGTGATCTATGCCGGCTCCGAGATGAATGTCCTCGAGGACCTGACCTTTGCGACGAACGAGCCGGACCTGGAGGACCTTTACCAGAAGGAGAACAACAAGCTCATACCCGGCTACTACGTGGACGTCGACGTGCAGTACCAGCTGACGGACACGGCGGGATTCTATGTGGGCGGCGTATACCAGGGGGCCGGCACCATGTCTCAGAGCGTCGGGAGCGGAGACGGCACTGCCTACGACAGCAAGATCGACTTTGGCGAGCAAGAGGGCGTGAAGACCGGCATGACGGTCAGGTTCTAGCGGGCGCCCGCCCGGCGCTCACGCCTCGGCCAGGCCCGCGAGCACCGACTCGACGTCCCGGATGGAGCCGGGCGAGTGGAGGCTGTTGATGCGCGCGATCACCTGCTGGATGATCCCGTCCGGGCACGATGCGCCGCCGGTCACGAGGATGCGCCTGGGCCCGTCGCCGGGGCGGTCCCGGGGATCGTCCCAGAGCGGCCGCCGCTCGACGGCGCCGCCGTGGCCCGCCCGGCCCTTCGCCGGGAAGACGTAGTGCTCGGCCTCATTCCACGAGAGGATGTTGGCCTCGCTCTGGATGAAGAAGGCCCTGCTGCCGAGCCTCTGCTCGCAGAGGCGGTAAAGCTGGTAGGTGTTCGACGAATTCCTGCCGCCGACGACGAAGGCCGCGTCGAGGGGCTCCGAAAGGGCCCGGGCCAGGGCGTCCTGGTTCACCTGGGTCGCGTAGCAGAGCGTGTCGTTTCGCCCCTGGCCGCCGACGCGCGCGGGGTCGCCCGGGACGTCGGGCCCGAATCTCCTGACGTACACGTCCCTCAGGTAGGCGATGATCTCGCGGGTCTCGTTCATGAGGAGCGTGGTCTGGTTGACGACGGCGACGCGCTCCAGGTCCCGCCCCACGTCGAATCCCTCGGTGAACCTTCCGGCGAAGAGCGAGCGGAAGGCGGGCCCCGCGGCAGCGTCTCCGCCGAGGACGATCTCCCCCAGCTGACGCGCCTCCTCCATGTTCCTGACGATGACTGCGGGCGCATAGCGCCGGGTGTTGGAGAAGGTCGCCTTTGTCTCCTCGTGCTCGTGCTTGCCGTGGATGACGACCGTGTAGCCTTCGCGCCCGTAGGCCCTGGCCGCCTTCCAGACCTTCTCCACCAGCATGCAGGTCGCGTCGTACTGGCGGATGCCGATCCCCTTCTTCACGAGACGGCGCTTGTCCTCGTCCGTGGCCCCGAAGGCCGGGATCACGACGACGTCGTCCTGAGTGAGCGTGTCCCAAAGGTCGGGCCCGCCCGGGCCGGTCGTGTGCGGGACGCCCTTGTCGCTCTGCAGGTAGCGAAGGCCTCGCCGGAGGAGGTCGTCGTTCACGAACGGGTTGTGGATGAGCTCCGAGAGCATGAAGACGCGCTTGCCCGGATTCTCGGCCAGCGTCTCGTAGGCCCGCTCGATCGCGTTCTTCACCCCCAGGCAGAACCCGAAGTGGCTGGGGACGATGTAGCGGACCGCCCCGAAGTCGAGGAGGACGGGCGCCGTCGCCGTCCTCTCGTGGCGGCGGGCGAGCGCCTTGATGGCGGCGCACAGGCGGGACTGGTAGATCGCGCCGGCCTCGGCGTCCTGGGAGTAGACCGCGATGTTGCGCTCCCTCTCCGGGCGGAACTTGAAGATGAATTCGTTTTCGCCGAGGCTCAAGTAGGGGATCTCGGTCAGGTGGGGTTCCAGCCCCCCGAGGAGCCCGGCGAGCGACGGGGCGAGCGCGGCCAGGTCGGATTCCAGCTCGTCGATGGAGCGGAACTCGACCTCGGGGTCGGCTGGGGCGCCCTCGACCTGGACAAGGAACACCCGGTAGTCGCGCCCGCCCGCGCTGGCCGTGAACCGCTCGACCGGGTCGGTATGGCTCCTGAAGGCCGACTCAAGGCGGCCGACGGCCATCGCGTGGTCGGAGCCGGTGAAGGGCAGGCCCGACTTCGACCCCAGCCGCCTCACCGCGAGGCGGTTCTTGCCGTCAAAGGCGAGGATGCAGTCAAGCTGCGAGGCGGTCACCCCTTTGGACATCTGCCAATTATTTCCCCGCGTCAGGCTTTCGGCAAGGCGGAGCTCAGGGCCTCCGGGAGCTTGCCGACATCGCGGCCGCCCCCCATTGCGAAGTCGGGCTTTCCTCCGCCCTTGCCGCCGAGCTTCGCGCTCAGGTCCTTGACGATGGCTCCGGCGTTGAAGCCCGCGGCGATCGCAGCCGGGGAGCAGAAGGCAACGACAGCGGCCTTGTCGCCAATTGCGGCACCCAGGATGACGACTCCTTCGCCGAGCTTGTTAAACACCTGCGCACCGACCGATCGAAGGGAGTCGGTGTCCTGTGCCTGGACCACGGCCGCGGCGAACTTTGTCCCGTTTCGGACCTCGAAATTCTTCGCAATCATGTCGGCCGCACTGCCGGCCTCCTTCTGCTTGAAGGCCCTGAGCTCGGCCGCGATGTGCTCATGCTGGCCGAGCCATTGTTCCAGGCCCTTCTCCACAGCTGCGGGCGCTGTACCCAGCTTGCGCGCCGTGAACTCGACCGTGTCGAAAGCGCGGGCCGCCATCCTGTACGCCGCCTCGCCCGCCGCGGCCTCGAGGCGCCGGGTTCCTGCGGCGATCGCCCCCTCATGCACGATCCGGACGAGGCCAACCTCGCCCGTGGTGGACACGTGCGTGCCGGCGCAGAGCTCCTGGCTGTAGCCGCCAATGTCGACGACGCGCACAACCTTGCCGTATTTCTCACCGAAGAAGGCGAGGGTGCCCTCGGGCTTCTTGTCGAAGTCCACCTCGTAGGCCTCGACCTTGGCGTTGTCGAGGACCCTCTGGTTGACGAGCTCCTCGATCTCGCGGAGCTGCGCGTGGGTGACCGCCTCAAAATGGGAGAAATCAAAGCGCAGCCGGTCCGGGGCGTTGAGGGAGCCCGCCTGCCGGACGTGGGTGCCGAGGACCTTTCGAAGAGCCCAATGCAGGAGGTGCGTCGCCGTGTGATGGCGCTGGATCGCGCGGCGCCGGCCTCGGTCGACGGAGAGCTCGGCGGCCGCCGCCGGCGCCGGCAGGGCGGCGCCGGCCTCCACCTTGTGGAGGTGGCGGCCCGACTTGTCCTTGACCGTGTCGATGATGGGGAGGGCAGACCCGCCGATGAGGGCGTTGCCGCTGTCGCCCGCCTGGCCGCCCATCTCCGCGTAAAAGGGCGTTCTGTCGAAGACGAGATAGGCGCCGCCGTCCGACCTTACCACGTCGACGACCTTGGCGTGGGTGCCCCGTGCCGGGTCCAGTGAATAGCCCGTGAAGACAGTGGGGGTGAGGTCGGCCGCGGCCGAGCCCTCCGTGGCCGCGACGATGACCTCCTTCTTCTGGGCCGCGCGCCCGCGCCCGCGCTGCTCCTCCATGAGGGCCTCGAAGCCCTCGACGTCTATCGAGACTCCCCGCGACCGGGCGATCACCTGCGTCAGGTCCACCGGGAACCCGTACGTGTCGTAGAGCTCGAAGACGACGGAGCCCGGAATGACGGCGCCCGTGTACTCCTCCTTCCCGAGAGTCAGGCCCTCCTCCTCGGCCAGCTGGTCGATCTCACGTCCGTCGTAGAGCCTGTCATAGGCCTCCTCGAAGCGCTTGAGGCCGCGCTCAAGGGCCCGGCCGAAGCTCTCCTCCTCGGACCTGATCACGCGCCGCAGCGTCTGCTCCTGGCGCACGAGCTCGGGGAAGACGCCGCCGAGGGACTCGATGACGGGCTCGACCAGCTGCTCGAGGAAGCCCGTTGTGAGCCCGATTCCGCGGCCGTAGAGCGCCGCCCTGCGCAGGATCCGCCGGATGACGTAGTTGCGCCCCTCGTTTCCGGGAAGAATCCCGTCGGAGACGGCGCAGCACACGCACCGGGCGTGGTCGGCAAGGACGCGGAACGCGACATCGGTCTCTTCCTGCTCCGAGAGGCCCGTGCGCCTCATGGGGACCGAGCCCGCATAGGTCCTGCCAGAGAGGCTCGCGATCCGGGCGAAGAGGGGGGCGAAAAGGTCGCCGTCGTAATTGGAGGGCTCGGCCGAGAAGTCCCTGAACCCCTTGGTCGCGGCATGGATCCCCGCCACCCGCTCAAAGCCCATGCCGGTGTCGACGTGCTTCGCCGAGAGCGGCGCGAAGCTGCCGTCCGCGTTCGCGTTGAACTGGATGAAGACGTGGTTCCAGATCTCGATGCAGCGCGACGAGCCCACGTTGACGAGCCTGCGGCCCTCGGCCTCGTCGTCGGAGGCGAGGAGGTTGACGCTGATCTCCGAGCAGGGCCCGCAGGGGCCCGTCTCGCCCATCATCCAGAAGTTGTCCTTCTTGCCGCCGTTGACGATGTGGACGGCGGGGTCGAGTCCGGCCTTCCTGAAAATATCAGCCCAGATCTCGAACGCCTCCTGGTCGAACTCCGAGGGGTCCCCGTTCGACTTGTTGGGCGAATACACGGTGGCGAAGATCCTCTTCTCGGGGATCCCCCAGACCTTCGTCACGAGCTCCCATCCCCACTCGAGCGACTCTTTCTTGAAGTAGTCGCCGAAGGACCAGTTGCCGAGCATCTCGAAGAACGTGTGGTGGTAGGTGTCGAATCCGACATCCTCCAGGTCGTTGTGCTTGCCGCCCGCCCGGATGCACTTCTGGGTGTCGGTCGCCCGGGTGTCCTTGCCGGGCTTGGCGCCCGCCCAGTGGGAGAGGTCCGCGGCCCGCTCGCCGAGGAAGATGGGGACAAACTGGTTCATCCCGGCGTTCGTGAAGAGGAGCCCCGGGGAGTCGGGCAGGAGGGAGGACGACGGCACGATCGTGTGGCCGCGCTTCGCGAAGAAATCCAGGAACGACTGGCGTATGTCCGCGGATGTCATAGGGCCGCTATGACGGCGTCCGCCATGGCGCGGGTCCCGACCGAGGCACCGCCGAACGCGATGTCGGCCGTCCGCGTCCCGCCCGTGACCGCCTTCTTGACGGCGGCCTCGATCCGGACCGCGGCATTCTCGAGGCCGAAGCTGTAGCGCAGCATGAGCGCCCCGGAGAGGATCTGGGCGCAGGGGTTGGCGATTCCCTTGCCCGCTATGTCCGGCGCCGTCCCCCCGGCGGGCTCGAAGAGCCCGAACGCCAGTCCGAGCGAGTTGCGCCCCGTGCCGAGCGATGCCGAGCTCAGCATCCCCAAGGATCCGCAGATGACGGCCATCTCGTCCGAGAGGATGTCGCCGAACATGTTCTCCGTGACGAACACGTCGAACTGGTTCGGGTCGCGCACGAGCTGCATCGCCGCATTGTCGACCAGCATGTGGCTGAGCTCGAGTTCGGGGGCGTGCTTCGCCACGTACTCCGACGCTGTCTTCCGCCAGAGGACGGAGGTCTCGAGCACGTTGGCCTTGTCGATCGAGCAGAGTTTCTTCCTGCGCGACCGGGCGGTCGCGATGGCGGTCGCAAGGATGCGCTCGATCTCGCTCCTGCGATAGATCATCGTGTCGACGGCCTGGACGTCGCCGTCGGCGAGCTCGGTCGTCTCCTTCGGCTTTCCGAAATACAGGCCGCCCGTCAGCTCCCGGATGCACACGATGTCGATCCCGTTCGGTATCCTCTCGGTCTTGATGGGGGAGGCTGCCGTGAGCTCCCTGTAGAGGAGCCCGGGCCTGATATTTGCAAACAGCGTGAAATGCCTGCGGAGCGGCAGGAGCGCGGCCCGCTCGGGCTGCTCCTTCGGCGGAAGCTTCTCCCACTTGGGTCCGCCGACCGAGCCGAAGAGGATCGCGTCATTCTGCTCGCAGATGCGCAAGGTTGAGTCAGGCAACGCCTTGCCATGGTTGTCGATCCCGGCGCCGCCCACGTCGGCCCGCGTGGGACTGAGGGAGAAGTTCTCCTGGCGGGAGACGTGCTCCAGGACCCGCAGGGCCTCGGTCATCACCTCGGGCCCTATGTAGTCTCCGGCAAGTACGGCGAACTTGAGTGTCGGCATGTAAAAGGGGTGTATCGGTAGCCGCCGGCGAGGCAAAGGTGAAGGTGAATTTTCGCGGTTGCGGCTGCCGCGGATTGTTCTCTGTTTGCGGCATGATTGTCCGCGCCCTGCCTGCAGGCCTCATCCAGACCAACGCGTACCTCTTGACCGACGCGGGGAGGGCAGAGGCCGTCCTCGTCGACGCGCCCGGGGGCGTCTGGGACCTCGTTCAGCCGCTTCTTAAGCGCGAGGGGTGCCGGCTTGTCCTGCTCCTCCTGACCCACGGGCACTGGGACCACACGCAGGGTGCGGCCGAGGTGGTGCGGAAGGCGGGTGTGCGGGTGTTCGCCCACGCGGACGACAAGGTGCTCTACGAGACCCCGGGGTTCATGAGGCCCCTCCTGCCGCCCGGGATTGAGCTCGAGCCTGTCCGGGTCGACCGGTGGCTTGAAGACGGGGAGACCTTTGACGCGCTCGGGGAGCACGTGCAGGTCGGCCATGTGCCCGGGCATTGCCCGGGGAGCCTGAGCTTCTATTTTCCAAAGGCGGGGGCCGTGTTCCCCGGAGACGCCCTCTTCAGGGGAGACGTCGGCCGGACGGACCTGCCCGGCGGGAGCTTCGAGGAGCTCGAGAAGTCGATCCGAACGCGCCTTTACACGCTTCCCGACGGGACCATCGTCTACCCGGGCCACGGCGCTCCCACGACGATCGGGGACGAGAAGGCCGGTAACCCCCATGTCGGCGCCGACGGCCGATGAAGATCTACCTGGCCTCGGACAACGCGAACAAGGCCGCGGAATTCCGGGCGATGGCCGGCGAATGCCGCGGGATCCGGATCGAGCTGGCCAGCGCCGCGGAGGCCGGGGGCATGCCGGCGGTCGTCGAGGACACGGGCACGTTCTCCGGAAACGCCCTCAAGAAGGCGCGCGCCCTCTTCGCGCGCCTGCCGCAGGGAGGCTGGTCGCTTGCGGACGATAGCGGCATCTGCGTGGAGGCCCTGGGCGGGGCCCCGGGCGTGGAGTCGGCCTATTATGCGGGCCGGCCGAGCGACGCCGACGCAAACCTCGCAAAGATGGTCTCGGCCATGAGCGGGGTTCCCGACGGCCGGAGGTCCGCCGAGTTCGTGTGCGTCCTCGCCCTCCTCGGGCCCGGAGGGACCGAGCGCCTTTTCGAGGGGCGCTGCAGCGGGCAAGTCGCCCGCGAGCCCCGAGGGGCCGGCCGCTTCGGCTACGACCCCCTCTTCGTGCCGGACGGTTTCGACGTGACCTACGCCGAGATGCCGCAGGCGCTCAAGAACCGGATCGGCCACCGTGGACGCGCCTGGGCCGAGTGCGCCGCATGGCTTGCGGCAATGGGTTAAACCGTGCTTTGCTTCGCCCTCCATGGCGGACTTTTTCATCACGACGGCGATCGACTATGTGAACGGCTCGCCGCACATCGGGCACGCCTACGAGAAGATCCTTGCCGACGTCGTCGCCCGCTTCCACCGGCTGACGGGCGACTCGGTCTATTTCCTGACGGGCACCGACGAGCACGGCCAGAAGGTCCAGCAGACGGCCCGGGCGAGGGGAGTCTCGCCGCTCGAGTTCGCGGACGGGATCAGCGCGGAGTTCAGGGCGATGCTCCCCCGCCTCGAGATCTCGAACGACGACTTCATCCGCACGACCGAGGAGCGCCACAAGCGGGTGGTGCGGGAGATCCTCCAGCGACTCTTTGACAAGGGCGACATCTACAGGGGCGAGTACCGCGGATTCTACAGCACGGGTCAGGAGCAGTTCCTCCAGGACAAGGACCGCAACCCCGACGGCACCTGGCCGGAAATCTTCGGCGAGGTCTCGGAGATCGTGGAGCCGAACTATTTCTTCCGGCTGCGCGCCTACCAGGAGTGGCTCGTGGACTTCCTCGCCAAGAACGAGAACTTCGTCTTCCCGCGCTTCAGGCAGAAGCAGGTTCTCGAGTTCCTGAAGGAGCCCCTGAACGACCTGTGCATCTCCCGGCCGCGGGAGCGCCTCGAGTGGGGGATCCCGCTCCCGTTCGACGACGCGTTCGTGACGTACGTCTGGTTCGACGCCCTCGTCAACTACTACTCCGCCGTGGCGGACAAGCCGGGGGTCTGGCCCGCTGCCTGGCACGTGATCGGCAAGGACATCCTCGTCCCCCCGCACGCGGTCTACTGGCCGATCATGCTCCACGCGGCGGGGATCGCGCTTCCCGGCGGCCTCCTGGTCCACGGCTGGTGGCTGACGCGCGGCGCAAAGATGTCCAAGAGCTCCGGCAACGCCCTCAACCCCCTGGACGTCGTCGACGAGTTCGGCGCGGACGCCCTCAGGTATTTCCTCATCCGGGAGATGAACGTCGGCCAGGACGGCGACTTCTCGCGCGCGCTCTTCCTCACCCGCTACAACGGGGACCTTGCGAACGACCTGGGCAATCTTGTCAACCGCGCGCTCAACATGACCAACAGGTTCTCGGGAGGCTTGGTCCCCGCGCCCGGCGCCGAGCACGACCTGGAGCGCGAGCTGCGCACGAACTGGGAGGCCCTGGCCCCGGAGTATGTGGCCCTCTTCCGGCAGTTCCAGTTCCATGCCGCGCTCGAGCGGCTCTTCACCTTCATCCGCTCGATCAACGCCTATATCGAGAGGCGGGCCCCGTGGAGGCTCGGGAAATCCGCCGACCCCGCCGACCGGGCGCTCCTCGCGGCGTCGCTTTTCACGATCGCCGAGGCGCTGCGGCTCTCGGCCGCCGCGCTTCGCCCCGTCATGCCCGCGGCGTCGGCCAGGATAGCGGCGGTCCTCGGCTGCCCCCCGTCGGGGACCTGGGCCGACGAGCTCAGATGGGGCCTCCGGCTCGAGGGCTCCAAAGTCGCCGAGGCGCTCGTCCTCTTTCCCAAGCCCGCGCCGGAGAAGGCCCCGTGACCATCCTCCCCCTCGATCCCGCCGCGCACGCGTCGCCCGAGGCGCTTCACGAGTTCCTCTCCGAGTGCCGGGGGGCCGCGGCTCAGTCGGGCCGGCCCATCCTCGTCAGCATCACGATCCAGGTGGGGAGCCTCGACCCCCTGGCGGTCCTGGAATCCATCTTCGAGCCCGACGAGCGGCACTTCTACGTGGAGCGGCCGTCCCTCGGATGGGCGATCGCGGGCGCCGAGTCGGTCATGGCCTTCTCGGCCTCGGGCCCCGGGCGATTCGCGGCGTGCCAGCGCTTCATCGACGCCACCCTCGCCGATGCCGTGGCGGTCGGCGAGCCCGACCTGCCCTTCGGCGGGCCGCATTTCTTCGCGGCGTTCACGTTCCTCGATTCGGTAGGGGAGGGGGAGCCCTTCGAGGCGGCTTCGCTCTTTGTGCCGCGCTGGCAGGTGGCCTGCAGGGACGGGCGGACGACGGCCGTGGCCAACCTCGTCGTCGAGGGAGACTCGGAGATTGAGCCGATCGCGGCGAAGGTGCTGCGGGCTCATGCGAAGTTTCGCTCGTTCGACTTCGGCTCGCCCGAGTTCCAGGGGTCGCCCGCCGGCCCCGCTGCGGCCGTCGGTGATCCAGGAGGCAGAGTCCGCTACGTGGAGGCCGTCGGGCGCGCCATCGATCGCATCTCGCGGGGCGAATTTGAGAAGATCGTCCTCGCGCGCGCGAAGGACGTGAGGGCCCCCTCGCCGCTCCACCCGCTGCGGATGCTGAACGGCCTCCGCCAGCGTTTTCCCGACTGCAGCGCGTTCTCGGTCGCGAACGGGCGTGGCCAGAGCTTCATCGGCGCGAGCCCGGAACGCCTCCTGCGGGTCGAGGAAGGCGCGGTCCTCACGGAGGCCCTCGCCGGGTCCGCGGGCAGGGGGGCGACCGCTGCCGAGGACGCGGCTCTCGGGGCGAGGCTCCTTGCAAGCGAGAAGGACCTGCGAGAGCAGCGCATCGTGCTCGATTCAATCGTGCGGAGCCTGGCGCCGCTCGGCCTCGAGCTGAGGTTTGGGACTCACCCCATCTTGAGGCGCCTCTCCAATGTCCAGCACCTCCTCACCGATGTGGAGGCGCCGTTGCCCGAGGGTGTGACGCTCCTCGAGATCCTGGGAAGGCTGCACCCGACTCCCGCCGTCGGCGGGGCGCCCAGCGCGGTTGCCGTGCCTTTGATCGGCGCCCTGGAGGGCTTTGCGCGGGGACTCTACGGGGGCGCCCTCGGGTGGATTGATTCCAAGGGGGCAGGGGAGTTCATCGTGGGCCTGCGATCGGCGCTCGTGGACGGCGCCTGCGCCCGGATGTACGCCGGGGCGGGGATCGTGGCGGGCTCCTCCCCGCAGGCGGAGTATGACGAGACCGAGCTCAAGTTCAGCGCCATGCAGGACGCCCTCCTCGACGCCTAGCGCCGCACCTCTCCGATGAAACCGCCCGCGCTCGACTCCCGAAACGTGAACTCCCTCTGGGGAAGCGTGGTCGCCGAGACGCTCGTGCGGATGGGGGTCGTCCGCGCCGTCGTCTCGCCGGGCTCGCGCTCGACGCCGCTCGCCTTCGCTTTCGCGAGGCACCCGGCCATGGAGGCCGTGGCGGTCCTCGACGAGCGCTCTGCGGGCTTCTTCGCGCTTGGGATGGCCAAGCGGGAGCTGAAGCCGGTCGTACTCCTGTGCACGAGCGGGACCGCGGGCGCCAACTACTATCCCGCCGTGATCGAGGCCCACGAGTCGGCGGTGCCGCTCCTCGTCATCACGGCGGACAGGCCCCCGGAGATGCGCGGCTGCGCCTCGGGCCAGACCATCGACCAGGACCGGCTCTACGGCGGCTATGTGCGCCTCTACCACGAGCTGGCTGTCCCCGAGGCGAACCTGCCGCTCCTTCGCTACCTGCGCCAGACGGTCGCCCACTCTGTCGAGCGGGCCCTCGGGCCCCTCGCGGGCCCCGTCCACCTGAACGCGCCGTTCCGGGACCCCCTGGCGCCCGTCGACGACGGGGGATCGGCCGAGGCCTTTGCGGCGAGCGTCAGATGGGAGGAATTCTTCGGGCACCTGGCTCCGCCGGCGCCGGTCTCGATGGTCTCCGAGGTCCCCCTCTTTTCCCATTCCGTCCATGGGTTAATCGTCGCCGGGCCCGCGAACACCGCGGACCCGGCGGGGTACTCCGCCGCCGTGGGCGAGATTTCCCGCAGGCTCGGCTGGCCCGTCCTGGCAGACGGCCTGTCGCCCGCGCGCGGCCACGCGGCCGCCGTCCCGCACCTGGTGACCCGCTACGACGCGATCCTGCGGTCGCCGAAGGCAGCCGAGTCGCTGCGGCCCGAGTTCATCCTATGCCTCGGCGAATGGCCGACCGGCAAGGTGCTCCGCACCTGGCTCGAGTCGAGCGGTGCGCCCATCCTTTTTGCCACCGAGCGAACGGACAACCGGGACGCCCTCCACGGCCCGACCCGGAGGATCGTGAGCCCGCTCGGCGCGCTGGCGGCCGTACTGCCGGTCGCGGACTCCCCGAATGGCTACGAGCACCTTTGGGCCGGGATGGAGGCGAGGGCGCGGGACGCCCTTGACGCCCTCCTCGTGGCCGAGGAGGCGCTCGTCGAGCCCAAGGCCGCCTGGCTCATGGCAAGGCACCTGCCCGAGCGGTCGTCCCTCTTCGCCGCGAGCAGCATGCCGGTGCGCGACATGGAGTTCGTCTGGCCCGCGAACGACCGGGGAATCCGGGTCCTCTTCAACCGCGGCGCGAACGGGATCGACGGCACACTCTCGACGGCCCTGGGCGTCGCGCACGACGGGGGCCCCGCTGCGCTCCTCACCGGGGACCTCGCGTTCCTGCACGACTCGAACGGGCTCCTTCTTGCCCCGAGGTTCAAGGGGAGCCTGACCGTCGTCCTCATCAACAACCACGGGGGCGGGATCTTTGAGCACCTTCCCGTCGCCCAGTTTGGCCAGATCTTCGAGGAATTCTTCGCGACGCCCCAGGAGGTCGATTTCGCGCGCTTGTGCTCGTCGCACGGCGTCACCCACGTCCATGTGGAGGACTGGGCGCACTTCGAGCACCTGCTCTCGCCGCCCCCGCCCCCGGGAATCCGCGTTCTTGAGATCCGCGCCGACCGCAAGCGGGACGCGGCCTGGCGCAAGGACGCGTTTGCATCCGCGGGCCGGGTGGTCTAACCCACGCTCCTCCCATGACTCCCAAGTGGAAATCCGCCGGAATCTTCTCCGACATCATCTACCAGAAGGCGGACGGGATCGCGAAGATCACGATCAACAGGCCGCAGAAGCGGAACGCATTCCGGCCGGAGACGATCTCGCAGATGATCGAGGCATTCGGCGACGCGCGCGACGACCAGAGGATCGGCATCGTCCTCCTGACAGGGGCGGGCCCCCACACGGACGGGAAGTATGCCTTCTGCTCGGGGGGCGACCAGAGCGTCCGGGGCAGCGCGGGCTACGTCGGGGGCGACGGGGTGCCGAGGCTCAACGTGCTCGACCTCCAGAAGCTCATCCGCTCGATGCCGAAGGTCGTGATCGCTCTCGTGGCCGGCTATGCGATCGGGGGAGGCCACGTGCTTCACGTCGTCTGCGACCTCACGATCGCGGCCAAGAACGCTGTCTTTGGGCAGGTCGGGCCCGCCATGGGAAGCTTCGACGGGGGCTTCGGATCAAGCTACCTTGCGAGGATCGTTGGGCAGAAGAAAGCCCGCGAGATCTGGTTCCTGTGCCGCAGGTACAGTGCCGCCCAGGCGCTGGACATGGGGCTCGTGAACGCGGTCGTGCCGGTGGCGGCCCTCGAGAGGGAAGGGGTGGCCTGGGCGCGGGAGATCCTCCAGAAGAGCCCGCTCGCCATCCGGCTCCTTAAGAGCGGGTTCAACGCGGAGCTGGACGGCCAGGCCGGGATCCAGGAGCTCGCCGGCAACGCCACTCTCCTCTATTATATGAGCGAGGAAGCGAAGGAGTTCCACGCCGCCCAGAGGGGTAAGAGAAAGCCCGACTCGCGACGATTCCCCTGGCTGCCTTGAAGCCCGCGGCCTCAGTAATGGTACCTCAATTGGACGAGAAGAAGGCTTCCATCCTCAATTTTGTACACCATCCGATGCTCAGCCGTGATTCGCCGCGACCAGAATCCTGCAAGGGAGTGACGCAAGGGTTCTGGTTTCCCAATTCCTGACATTGGGTTGCGGCTCGTGTCCTTAATCAGGGCGTTTATTCGGCCGACGATTTTTTGATCCGTATCCTGCCAATGCAGATAGTCTTCCCAGGCCCCCGGCGAGAACATCATCCTCATTTCTGGGTCAGCTTGCGTTCGCGGCCTTTCCCGCGCGATAGGTCATCGATCGCCTGAAGCAGCCTCCGGGCATTTGCGGGGCTACGTAGGAGATAGGCAGTCTCCTCAATCTGATCATATTCCTTTCGCGACAACATCACGACTTCCTGTTGATTTCCGGTCCGTGTGATTGTGACCGGTGCACAGTCCTCGCAAACACGATCCATTGTGGAAGCGAGATTTTGGCGGGCTTGGGTGTAGGTGATTACCTTCATGTACAGAAGACTGTACATGTACGGAATGCTGTCAATTAATTCCATTTCCAGCGCCACGGCCGGCAGGCTAACGGGGATCTGCGATGAGCGCTGAGATCCTCTCGGCGGCCTCAGCCGGAGAAAGTTCGCTCGTGTCGAGGCGAAGACGGGAATTGGAGATCACCGGGGTGTCGAATGCGCCCCTTACGCGCAGCACCCTGTACAGCGCGACGTCCAGGGTCTTTCCATCGCTTAGGCGCGCCTTGGAACCCAGGCGCGCCTCGACGTCCGCTTCGCTGGCGACGAGCTCGACCGGCAAAACCTCGCCGCCGGCCGCCGCCACCTCCGCAAACAACCCGTCTACGAAACGCTGGGGCACGGTGTTCTCGGGATTGAAGGTGAAGATCAGAAGCGGCAGGCGGTCTGCCAGCGCGCGTCGAAAGACATCATTCCATACCTGCTCCCTGAGCGCCACAAAGCCCGGCGTCCCAAAGGCATAGAGGGAGAGCGCAAGGTTCACCGCGAGGTGATTGTGGAAGAGGCGACCTCCCGTGCGCTCTGCCACGGCGCGCGCGACGGTCAGCTTGCCCACCGCTGGCCGGCCGTAGATGAAGAGCAGCTTCATGGCGCCCGAGTGCCGGCGGCCATTATCCGAGCAATCCCCCGGTCGCCCTGACTAGGCGGCCTTTTTCCCGAGCGAGAGGCGCAGGTCGGGGAGCTGGCCCGCGGATCCGAGATAGGTATTCCTGCTGGCGATGAACTTGGCGTACTCGTCCATGAAGACCTTTCCCGGCGGCCTGAAGTCGAATTCGCCCGGGTGGTCCTTGAAATACTCGCGGTGGACACGCGTCCAGACGAGGCGGCCGTCGGTGTCGATGTTCACCTTGGTGACGCCGAGCTTCGCCGCAGGCAGATACTCGTTCGGGTCGACTCCGACGGAGCCCTCCATCTTGCCGCCGGCCGCGTTGATCCGGTCAACCTCGTCCTTGGGGACGGAGGACGAGCCGTGCATGACGAGCGGAAAACCGGGGAGAAGGGCCTGGATCTTCTTCAGGATGTCGAAGTGCAGCGACTGCTTGCCCTTGAACTTGTAGGCCCCGTGGCTTGTGCCGATCGCGCACGCGAGTGAGTCGCAGGAGGTCTTCCCCACGAAATCCTTGGCCTCGACCGGGTTTGTCAGCGCGGCGTGGCCGTCCTCGACCTTGATGTCCTCCTCGACGCCGCCCAGCATCCCGAGCTCGGCCTCGACCGACAGGCCCTTCGCGTGCGCCGCGTCGACGACGCGCTTCGTTATCTCGACATTCTTGTCGAAGGTCTCGTGCGAGGCGTCGATCATCACCGAGCTGTAGAAGCCCGACTTGATGCAGTCGTAGCAGGTCTCCTCGTCCCCGTGGTCCAGGTGCACCGCGTAGATCGCGTCCGGGAAGATATCTCCCGCCGTGCGGATGATCGCCTCGAGCATCCGCTTGTCCGTGTACTTGCGCGCCCCCTTTGAGATCTGGATGATGAAGGGCGCCTGCGACTGGATGCAGCCCCGGAACAGGCCCATCGCCTGCTCCGCGTTGTTGATGTTGTAGGCGCCGACGGCATACTTGCCATAGGCGTGCTTGAAGAGCTGCGCGGTTGTGACGATCATGGGTTCGAAGGAATACGCCTTCTGTCGCGGGGGCGACAAGCGTTAAACGGGCCCTATGCGGAAAGCTAACCGCCCCCGCTGGGAGCAGCAGGCGCCGTGCCTGCGGCAGCGCCGGCGCCTGCGGCATTCTGGTTGGCGCTTCGGATCAGCTGCTGCATCTGCTGCTGGGCCTGCTGCTCGGACTGGATCTGCTGGAGGGCGGAGACCTGGGGCGCCGAGAGTACACCCGAGGCGGCTGTGATCGCCTCGGCAGTCACCTTGGCCGTGCCTCCCCCGTTGAGGAGGCTCATGAGGCCGGGCCCACTGTCGCCGCCGTTCGTCGTTCCAGAGGTGCCGCTCCCGGCCTTCTGGGGCTGGTTGTCGGCCAGGAGCTGGATCATCTGGTTCGCCTCGTCGTCGGTAAGGGGGGTCTGGGTGTAGCTAAGCTGCTGCTGGAGCGAATTGACGGTGTTCCTCTCGGGAAGGGTCTGCTGGTACTGCTGGTACTGCTGGAAGCCCGCGTCGCCGAGCGCCGCCTGTATGCTCGTGTCGATCTGGGAGACCGACTGGTTCACGAGCGTCTTGAACCCGTCGGGATCCGTCCTGGGGTTGATTCCCTGGTCGCGGGCCGCTTGGAGGGTGTCCATGAGGGCCTGCTGCTTGTCGGCGAGGAGCGACTGGAACTGCGTGAGCTGGTCGGGGGTCAGGTTGAGGGACTTGAAGAGCGGCCCGTAGGTCGCGCTGAGGCGCGACTTCATCTGGAGCGCGAGAAGCCGCTGGAACTCTGGGTTCGTGGACAATTGCCCAAAGAACCCGAATCGGCCGCCTGCGCGGCCCCGGCCGCCGCCCCCCGCGGGATTGTCACCGTTGGCCTCGTCGCCGGCCGCGCCCCCTCCGCCGCGCCTTCCCCTCATGGCCGCCATGCGGTCCTCCAGGGACTTGATCGCCTTCCTGGCGTCCGCCAACTGCTTCTTCAGCATAGCCAATTCACCGTCAGAGACTTGCGCGCGAAGATCGATCAATTCCCGGTACTCGCGCCATGTGACCGCGGCAAGCGTGGCGACGGCGAACGCCATGACGATGATCAGCGTGTTCTTGGAGGGCCTCACGTGTCAGTTTAGACGTCCCGGCAGGGGGAAAGTTTCCCCTAGGGCTGGGCCGGCGCCGCCTCGGCGTCGGGGGCCTTCTTCTTCGTCCGGCGCCCGCGGGCCGGGGCGTTCGGGTCCTTGGGCGCCCTCGGGGCGAACTCGAAGCCCGTGCTGCCGTCCTCCTTGAGGACGAGGAACGCGTTGAACGGGCGCCGCGTGCGCATGCTCCAGAACTTGTCGAGGAGGTCCGTCTTGCCGGTCTCAAGCAGCTTCGCGAACTGCTCGCGCGGGATGTCGCGCGAGAGGATCCGGCGCGAGCAGCGGGCGAGGACCTTGTCCTCGCCGTTGTCGACGCGCCGCACGACGTAGCTCTGCGGGGTTTCGTAGATTTGCGCTCCCGGGCCGAAGCGCGCTACGGGCGCGTCGCCAATCGGCACGAGTCCCGTGAAGTCGATCTTGATCGCCCCCGTCGCGTCCCTCTGGCCGTCGAACACGAACTCGGCCTTCTTCTCCTCCTTGTTGTACCTGATGACGGCGCTGAAGGGCTTGCCGGCCTTGGAGCGGAAGTTGTCGAGGGGCCCGATCTGGCCGTTCACGAGGAGGTCCTTCACCTCCGACTCCGCCATCTTGCGGTTTCCGATGACCTTGTAGATCATGAGCTCGCCGTCCCGCGACTTGTAGCCGCGCAGCGTCTCGACCATCGGCTTGCCGTCCGTCGGCGAAAGGATGTCGGTCACGCGCGCCGCCGAGTCGTCCTCCTCGAACGACTTCACGCGGCTGACGATCCCCTTCGTCGTGTCGACGACCTCGGCCATGAACTTGTCGCGCGGAAACTTCCCGTGCTCCATCTGCCGGAGCTTGAACTCCCATTCGCCCGTCATGTCGGGGCTCGTTATCTCCTCGGCCTTGACCGCGGCGAGGAACTGGAGGATCTGCTCGGCCTTCGGTGTCGGGACGAGCTCGCGCTGCTGGCGCTCGACGTAGCGCGTGTTGATGAGGCCGTCGATCGTGTCGGCGCGCGTCGCCGGCGTCCCTAGGCCGCGCTCCTTCATCGCCTCCGCGAGCTCCTCGTCCTCGACGAGCTTGCCCGCCCCTTCCATCGCCGAGAGGAGCGTCGCCTCCGTGTAGCGGGGCGGAGGCCGGGTGGCCTCCTCGTGGAGCAGGGGATCGACGGTCTTCGCCGTGGGCGGCTCCCCGTCCTTCGGGTCGAGCGCCGGGAGCGACTTTGAGTCGGGCGAATCGTCCTCGAGCGTGCTTTTCCCGTAAACCGCGAGCCAGCCCGCGAACGTGAGGACCTTGCCCTCCGTCTTGAACCCGTGGCCCGCCACCGTGCTCGTTCGGGTCGTGATGTCGAATTCCGCCGAGGGATAGAAGACGGCCACGAACCGCCGGGCGATCATGTCGTAGATCTTCGCCTCCATGTCCTCGAGGGGCTTGGGCTCCTCGACGGTCGGGATGATCGCGAAATGGTCCGAAATCTGGGCGTTGTTGAAGATGCGCTTGTTGGGCCCGAGCCACTGCTCCTCGAGGACCTTGGCCGCATGCGCCGCGAGGTCCCCCCGGAGGTTGGTGAGGGCCTGGCGGCAGGTCGGGATGTAGTCCTCCGGGAGCGCGCGGGAGTCCGTGCGGGGGTAGGTGATCATCTTGTGGCGCTCGTAGAGGGCCTGGGCGATCTGGGATGTGCGCCGCGCGGACAGCCCGAAGCGGTTGTTCGCCTCCCGCTGGAGGGTCGTCAGGTCGTAGAGGCGCGGCGACGCCTGGGTGCTCGCCTTCTTCTCCTCGGTGACGAGCGCCTGCGGCGAGCCCTGGCAGGCCGCGAGGACCGCCTCGGCGGCCGCCTTGTCCCAGATCCGGTCGATGCGGTCGTGCTCGTCGTCGGATTTCTTGAAGTCCGGCTTCTGGTAGACGCCCTCGTAGGATCCCTTGGAGACCTGGAACTCAGCGCTGACCCGCCAGTACGCCCTCGGCTTGAAGTTGCGGATCTCGAGCTCGCGGGCGTAGACGATCGCGAGGGTGGGCGTCTGGACGCGGCCGACCGAGGCGACGTTTCCCGCGCGCGAGCCGAACATGCGCTTCGTGAGCGCGCGCGTGCCGTTGATCCCGATCAGCCAGTCGCTCTCGCTGCGGCAGCGGGCGGCGTCGGCGAGTCCCCGCATCTTCGCCCCTTCGCGCAGGTTGTTGAAGGCCTCGCGGATCCCCTCCTGGGTCATCGTCTGCATCCAGGCGCGCTTGACCGGCAGCTTGCTCTTCGTGAGCTGGTAGAGGTACGTGAAGATGAGCTCTCCCTCTCGGCCCGCGTCGCAGGCGTTGATCACGAGCTCGACGTCCTTGCGGCCGAGGAGCTTCTTGAGGAGGTCGAACCGCGCCTTCGACTCCTCGATCGGCTTCAGCTGGAATTTCTCCGGGATGATCGGCAGGGCGTCGAGGCGCCAGAAGCCGTATTTCTTCTTGTCGATGTCCTCCGGCATCTGGAGCTCGACGATGTGGCCAACGGCGGACGAGATGACGTAGTCGTCATTCTCGAAGAAGTCCCCCTTCTTGGGGACCTTGCCGAGGGCGCGCGCCAGGTCAGCCGCGACGGACGGCTTCTCGGCGATGATGAGTTGCTTCATTGAAGCCGCGAGCCGATAGGCTGCCCGCGGAACGATTTCAAGGTTTTGTTTTCCGGGCGCGCGCTCAGGCCGCCAGCTTCGGAGTCTCGGAGAGGGCGCTGTCGAGGGCCGTGATCAGGTCCGCGATCGTCTCGTCGGTCTCGTCCCCCATGTTGGAGATCCGGAAGGTTTTCCCCTTCAGTTTTCCGTAGCCCCCGTCGATCACGAGCTGGTGCTTTGCCTTGAGGACCTTGTTGAGGACCGAGAGGTCGTAGCCCAGGTTGTTCGCGATGCAGTTGAGGGTCACCGAGCCGTATCCCTCCCTGGGAAACAGCTTGAAGCCCGTCGCGAGCGCCCAGTCGCGGACGCGCTTGTTCAGGCGCAGGTGCCTGGCGTAGCGCGCCTCCAGGCCCTCGGCCTTGATGTCGTCGACCTTGGACTTGAGGGCGTAGATGATCGGGATGATCGGCGTGCTCGGCGTCATGCCGTTCTCGTGGTTCTTCTGGAATTCAATGAGGTCGAAGTAGTAGCCCCTGTCGGGGACGCCCGCCGCCCGCTCGAGCGCGCGCTTCGAGACCGAGACGAGCGAGAGGCCCGGGGGGAGCGCGAGCGCCTTCTGCGAGCCGGCGATCATGACGTCGATCCCGAGCTCGTCCTTCGGTATCGCGAGCGCGCTGAAGCTGCTGACGACGTCCACGATCGAGATGACCTCGGGGAAGTCCCGCAAGACCGCCATGAGGGCGGGCAGGTCGCTCATGCACCCGCACGAGGTCTCGTTGTGGATGAGCGTCACGGAGTCGTAGCCGCCCTTCTTCAACTCCGCGCGAAGGGCGTCCGGGTCCACGGGCTGGCCCCACTCGAACTTGAGGGCGCCCGCCTGCTTGCCTGAGCGAAGGGCGACGTCGTTCCACTTGTCCGAGAAGGCGCCGTTCATGCAGTTGAGCACCTTCCCCTTGACCACGCTGCGCATCGAGCCCTCCATGGCGCCCCAGGCGCTGCTCGTGGAGAGGTAGACCGGGTCCTTCGTGCCGAAGAGGGCCTGCAGGCCCGGCTGGAGGGCCTGGTAGAGCGCGACAAAATCCGGGCTCCGGTGCCCGATCATGGGCTGCGCCATCGCCCTCAGGGTTTTCTCGGAGACGGCAATGGGGCCGGGAATGAAGAGTTTGTAGGCCATAGGCTCGCGTGTGAACTGTTGAAAACAGTTTACGCAGCCCCCGGCGTCAACCTTCATTAGGTGCGGACCCCTCCCGGTCGCCCCTACATGCCGCTGTCCTGGCTCAAGAGAAAGCTCCAATCATTCGAACTGTACACGGTTGACGTCGTCCTCGGGCGCCGCGGCGACGGGGCGGCGGCCGTGTACGGCGTCTTCCTGAGGGCGCTCTCCTGGCTCTTCAGCGGCGTCGTGCAGCTGCGCCTCTGGCTCCACCGCAACCGGATCCTGCGCGACCATCCGCTGGGCTGCCTCGTGGTTGTGGTCGGCAACCTCACGGTCGGGGGGACGGGCAAGACGCCGATCGTCGAGAAGTTCGCGAAGGCGCTCAGGGACCGTGGGCGCAAGGTCGCGATCCTGAGCCGCGGCTACAAGAGCAAGGCGCCCCCCTTCTGGAAGAAGGCCTGGTACGGGATCACCCATACGGACGAGCCCCCGCCGAGAGTCGTCAGCGACGGAACGACGGTCTTCCTCGACAGCGAGGAGGCGGGCGACGAGCCGTTCATGCTCGCGAAGAACCTGCCTGGGGTCGTCGTCCTCGTGGACAAGAACCGGGTCAAGGCCGGCACCTACGCGATCAAGAAGTTCGGCTGCGACACCCTGGTCCTCGACGACGGCTTCCAGTACCTTGCCCTGAAGGGCAGGCTCAATCTCCTCCTCATCGACAAGACCAATCCCTTCGGCAACGGCCACCTCCTGCCGCGCGGAGTCCTGCGCGAGCCGGTGAAGCACCTGCGGCGCGCGAACTACATCTTCCTCACCAAGTCCGACGGCACCCGCGATCCCGAGCTCGAGGCCACGATCGCGAGGTTCAAGCCGGACGCGGACATCATCGAGTGCGCCCACAGGGCGAAGTACCTCCAGAGGATGGACTCGGGACCCGGCGCCGCGGAGGCAAGGGAGCCGCTCTCGTGGCTGAAGGGCCGCAGGGTCTTCGCCTTCAGCGGGATCGCGACCCCGGAGAGCTTCGAGAAGTTCCTAAAGGACCTGGGCGCCCTCCTCATGGGCCGCGAGCGGTTCCTGGACCACTACCGCTACACGCCCGACGACCTGGAGGAGCTTTACGACGCCGCCGAGCGCAGCCGGGCGGAGTGCCTCGTGACGACCGAGAAGGACGCGGTGCGCATCACGCACCCGGGCGGGAGCCCGCTGCCCATCTACTACCTGCGCCTGGAGATCGAAATCATCAGGGGAGCCGCGGACTTCGACGAGGCCGTGGGGCGGATCTGTTTTCCGCAAAACGCACTTGCCGGGGGGGCGTCCCCGGGCGTTAGTGACCAGCTTCCATGATCATCGACCCACGCATCACCCGCCTTGCGGACGGACTGACGAGCTTCTCCACCGCGCTCAAGAAGGGCGAGCGGGTCCTCATCGAGGCCTTTGACGTCCCGGAGGCCATGGTCGTCGCCCTCGTGCGCTCCGCAAGGGCCCGGGGCGCGTACCCCTACGTGCAGCTCCACCGCGCGCGGGTTTCGCGCGAGATGGCGCTCGGCGCCGAGGAGGCCCAGTACGAGTCGCTCTGCGAGATAGAGCTGACGCGGATGAGGGCCATGGACGCCTACATCGCGCTGCGCGGCTCGGACAACATCTTCGAGGCCTCGGACGTGCCGCCCGCACGCGTGCAACTCATCAGCAGGATCATGAAGCCCGTGATCGACCACCGCGTGAACAAGACCCGCTGGGTCGTCCTGCGCTGGCCGACCCCGGCCATGGCCCAGCAGGCCTCGATGAGCACGGAGGCCTTCGAGGACTTCTACTTCAGGGTCTGCACCCTCGACTACGCCCGGATGAGGCCGGGGATGAAGGCCCTGGGCGACCTGATGCGCGCGACGGACCGGGTCCACATCAAGGGGCCGGGGACCGACCTCAAGTTCTCGATCAAGGGGATCGGGGCCAAAGAATGCGGAGGCCAGTACAACATCCCCGACGGCGAGGTCTTCTCGTGCCCGGTCCGGGACTCGGTCGAGGGGGTCGTCCAGTACAACGCTCCCAGCGTCTACCTCGGATCGTCCTTCGACAACATCCGCCTCGTTTTCAGGAAGGGAAAGGTCGTCGAGGCGACGGCGAGCAACACGGTCCGACTGAACCAGATCCTGGACAGCGACGCCGGGGCCCGGTACATCGGCGAGTTCGCGATTGGGTTCAACCCACACGTCCTCGAGCCGATGAGGGACATCCTCTTCGACGAGAAGATCGCGGGCTCCTTCCACTTCACCCCCGGCCAGGCCTACGCGGACTGCGGCAATGGCAACAAGTCGCAGGTCCACTGGGACATGGTCTGCATCCAGAGGCCCGAGCACGGGGGCGGGGAGATCTGGTTCGACGGAAAGCTGATCCGCAAGGACGGGCTCTTCGTCCAGAAGGCCCTCCAGAAGCTGAACCCGGAATATCTCCTGGCGGGCTAAGGCCCGGCACGGCGAAACCGGGTTTGGCGAGTCTCCGCATGAAAGAGGAAGCATCAGGCTCCCTGTCGGAGTTCATCCAGGCTCTCCCGAAGACGGAGACCCACCTCCACATCGAGGGGGCGCTCCCCTATGAGCTCCTGCGCGAGCTCGACCCGGTCGCCTACGTCGCGGATCCCGAGTTCCGCAGGAAGTCGTACCGCTACCCCTCGTTCCCCGACTTTGAGAGGACGCTTCTCAGCCACGCGCTTCCCTGGTACACGAGCGCGCAGCGCTACCACGAGGCCGCGAAGGCCATTTTCGCTGGGCACGTGAGGCAGAACGTCCGGTATGTCGAGACGAGCTTCCACCTGCATGTGACCGAATTCATCAAGGTTCCCGGGCCGGCGATCATCGAGGCCATCCTGTCGGCGGCCCCGCCGGGCCTCGAGGTCCGTGTCTTCGCCGGCATGCTGAGGGACGCCTACAATGGCCCCCTGAGGGCGACCATCGACGAGCTCCATGAGTGGGACGGCCTCTCGGGCGTCGATCTCCACGGCCTCGAGACCATGCCGACCGAGCCCTGGTCAGCGCCGGTCTGGGAGCGCGTGAGAAGGTCCGGCAAGGTCACCAAGTGCCACGCCGGCGAATTCAGCGGGCCGGAGAAGGTGCGCGAGGCGATCGAGCTCCTCGGTGTCCGCAGGATCCAGCACGGCGTGCGCTCGGTCGAGGATCCCTCCGTCGTCAGGCTCGCGGCCGAGCGGGGAGTCACCTTCGACATCTGCCCGATCAGCAACGTCGGCCTGCGCGTCGTCCCCGACCTCGCGTCGCACCCGATCCGCGAGCTCATGGAGGCAGGGATCAACTGCACGGTCAGCACGGACGACCCCTTGAGCTTCGCGAACACGGTGGCGGACGAATACGAGGCGCTCGCGTCCGAGGCCGGGTTCACGCGCGCGGAGCTCGCGCAGGTCGCCCGCAACGGCTGGGCGGTGGCCGATGTCGGCGCGGGCGACCGGCGGGCGCGCCTTGCCGAGATCGACGCACTGGCGGCACCGTGAGCGCGCCAGTCTCGTTCACGGTCCCGGAGGGCGTGCGCCACGCCCGCGCCGACAAGGCGCTCGCGTCCGCTTTCCCGGAGCACAGCCGCGTGGCGTTCCAGAGGTCGTTCGACGCCGGGCTCGTCACGCTGCGCGGCCGCAAGATCGAGCGTTCGGCGACCGTGCACGGCGGCGACGCCCTCGAGTTCTCCTTCGCCGAGGTCAAGGCAAACGAGCTCAGGGCCGTCGAGATCCCGCTCGCGGTCCTCTTTGAGGACAGGTGGCTGCTCGCGATCGACAAGCCCGCCGGGATGGTCGTCCATCCCGGCGCCGGCACGCGGGAGGACACGCTGGTGCACGCGCTTCTCGCCCACTGCAAGGGGGGCCTGAGCGGCATCGGGGGCGTTGAGCGCCCGGGCATCGTGCACCGCCTCGACCGCGAGACCTCGGGCGTGATGATCGTCGCGAAGACGGACGCGGCGCACCGCGAGCTCGCGAGGCAGTTCGCTGCGCGCTCGGTAACGAAGGAGTACCTGGCGCTGGTCGGCGGGGTGCCCCGGCTCATGAGCGGGACGATCCACAAGGCCATCGGGCGAAACGTAAGGCACCGCCACAAGATGGCCGTCGTCGAGGAGGGGCAGGGTGGGAGGGCCTCCTGGACGGACTGGGCGCTCGTCGAGCGCTACGGGGACATGGCTGCCCTTGTCAGCTGCACGCTCCACACCGGCCGCACCCACCAGATACGCGTGCACATGGCCTCGCTCGGCCATCCCCTCCTTGGCGACTCAGCCTACGGCTGGAAGGCGAATTCCAAGTCCGTCCGCCAGCCGGGAAGGGTGATGCTCCATGCGGCGCGCCTCTCCGTGGTACACCCCGGGACGGGCAAGGTGCTCGACCTGCGCGCCCCCCTCCCGGCCGATTTCAAGGCCCAGGTGAAGGCGCTCAAGGGAAAGTGACACCAGGGAGCGCCGGCGGACCTCGGCCCCCGCGTCAGCGGTGACCGATGAAACGCGGGCCAAATCCACCCCCACGGAAGCCGCCCCCGCCGTGGCCCCAGCCGAATACGACGGGTCCCAGACCGAGGCCGAATCCGTAGTATCCCGGGTATCCGCCCCAAATCCACGTGTTTCCGCTCCAATAATAGCCGGGATAGTAGACCGAGCTGTAGTCGGGACCGTAATCGGTCACCACGGGGGGCTGATCGATGACCGGTACCTGCCCGCCTTGGACCAGCTGGCCATTGACCTGAGGGGCGGGCGTCGAGGGGGCAGGCATGGCCGGATCAGCCGGCGCCCCCGCGGTCGACGCCTGGTCCGGGAGCTGGGGCGGATTGGTGGACGACTGCGTCGGGGCGCCGACATTCCACGCGCCGTTCGACCAGACCCAGCTGCTGCCCGATGCCACCCAATGCCCCTCAATCCAGACGGCGCTCCGCGATGGAGGCAGCTCCCAGTGCGGGGCAACCCATTGCCATTGGCCGCCTTCGGAGTTCCAGTGGCCGGTCATCCAGACATATGCCGGGGACGGCGCCGTCCCGGTCACCTGGCTGTCGGCGGGAGCCGGCCCCGGGCCGGGGGCGCCCGGCTGCTGTGCCCACGCTGCTGCGCCTGCGGCCAAGCCGAGGGCAGCGGCCAGAATCATTCGAGCTTTTGAATTCATGGTGTGAATTTACTCCTGGGTTCAGGTTTCGCAAATGGGTCGGACAATCCGTCGCCGCCGCCTGTTCCGGAATTCTCCCCTATCGTGTAGACACGCGCCTACGCCCCGGCAACCTTCGGCGGCTCCGGCAACTATGAGAGCCCCGCTCCTCGTTCTTTCCCTGCTGGTTCTCGCCCGCCCGGCAACGGCGTCCGATGGCGACTACAACGCGTGGATGACGCATTTTTACCGGACACGCGACATCGGGCAGTTCGACGGGTATTGGAAGATGGTCATCCGCGACGGGCTGCTCGAGAAGAAGAATACGGTTCCCCCTGTCCTGGGATTCTCGAGTCAGGTCCTGCACGTGTACCCGTCGCTCATCAAGGGCCGCCTGGACAATCCCTACAAGTTCCCCGAGGCGCAGCGCCAGGTCGTCTTCACGATGCTCTGGCTGAGCGACACAAAGGAGGCCCGGGCGATGCTGAACTCCTTCGGCAACCGCCAGTACGCCACGATGGCGCCGCCCGGCATTGCAGGATGGAAGATCAAGGCGGCTGGCGACCTGGACCTGTGCTGGGGCTGGTATTTTGCCACCGGCGACGTGGCCGCGCTCGATTCCATCGTCTCGGCGCTGGACCTGGGACCGTACGCCGGTGCGCTCAAGAGGTTTCCCACGAGCCAGAAGACGGAGGAGGACAGGCAGGCCGCAATGAAGGACGCCATCTTCAGCCTGGCGATGTGGTCGCTCGGCGAAAACGCCCGCGACAACCACGACGTCGCCAAGCACATCGCCGTATTATATTACAGGGACCAAACTCCGACTGAACGGAGGAGGTGGCTCGGCGCGCTCTTCGCGGAGACCTCGGCGAATATTTCGAGCCAGGAATTGGAGGACGACAAGGCCGGGCGCTGACTCAAGCCAATATCTCGGAGGCGACGCCCCAGCGCAGGTTTCGAAGCGAATGCTGAAATGCGCCGAACCGGCCGAGTTCGGCCAATGCCAGGAGGGTCGCGAGCGCAGCCGGGAACACGTCGGCGCGGGCGGGAGGCAGGCCGCGGATCCCCTTTCGTTGCGCGAGATCCTTGGGACCCACGGCGGCGAGCGTCTCCCGGAGGAGGCCGACGCTGATCCGGGGCTCCGTCTCCTCCAGGGATGCGCGGCGCCTCGCGGCCTCCATCGCGCGCACGGTCGTAAGTGTGCCGCCGGTCCCGACGACCGCCGCTGTCGCCGGGATCGGAAGGGGAAACCCGGATTCCAAGAGAGCGGCCTTCACCTGGTCGCCGATCCGACCTGCGCTCGCCTCGGTGAACGGGGCGGAGGGTTCGGCCACGAACATCTCCGTGAGGCGCACGCAGCCGAGGGGCAGGCTGATCGCCTTTTCCATGGCCCGGTCCCGGAAGGAGAGGCACTCGAGGCTGCCTCCCCCGAGGTCGAAGACGCGGAAATCGGAGAGTGCCTGAAGGGCCGGGTCCGTCAGGAGCCCGCGGCCGATGAGCCCCGCCTCCTCGACTCCTGAAAGGATCCGGAGGTCGAGGCCGGTTGCGACCCTGACCATCTCCTGGAACTCTGCGCCGTTGGAGGCATCCCGGACCGCGCTTGTTGCGACCGCGGAGATCCTCTCCGCGTGCAGGCCCCTCGCCTCTGCCGCGAGATTCGCGATCGCGGCGACTCCCCGCTGGATCCCTTCCGGGCTAAGGCGCGGAGCCTTCGAGCTGATCCCGGCGCTGATCCGCGCATCGAGCGTCAGGGAGCGGACCTCGACCAGGCGACCATCCGGCCTGGCATCGGCGACCAGGAGCTTGATCGAGTTGCTTCCGACATCCACGACCGCGGCGCGCATGGGGATCGCGTTGCTCTAGAGCCTGTAGTCCGAGGGGGCTATCAGGAGCGTGAATTCCCCCTTCAGGCTGGCGGTCGCCAGCTTCGCGCGAACCTCGGAGGCGGCGCCGACCCAGAACGTCTCGTGGAGCTTCGTGAGCTCCTTGGCGACGCAGATCACCCGGTCGGGCCCCAGCGCGGTGACGATGTCGTCCACCGCCTTGTCGATCCTGTGGCAACTCTCATAGAGGGCTATCGTGTACTCGAAATCCCTATGCTTCCCGAGGAACGCGAGCCTGGCTGACGACTTCGGCGTCAGGAATCCAGCGAAGAGGAATCCGTTTGTCGGGAGCCCGCTCGCGCTCAAGACGGCCGCGAACGCGGCGGGCCCCGGGACGGGCACGACGGGAATCCCGCGCCTGCGGCACGCCCTCACGAGGCGGAAGCCAGGGTCGCTCAGGCCCGGCGTCCCGGCGTCGGTTGCGAGCGCGACGGAGCGTCCCGAGGCGAGCGCCTCGGCCAGGCGCTCCGCGGCCTCCGTCTCATTGTGCTCATGGTAGGCCACGAGCTCCCTCCTGATTCCGAGGCCGGTGAGCAGCGTTCCGGTCGTTCGCGTGTCCTCGCAGGCGACCGTGTCGACCGACCCCAATATGGCGCGCGCGCGATCCGTCAGGTCCGAGAGGTTGCCGATCGGGGTCGCAACAACGTAGAGATGGCCCGGCTGGGCCACCAGCGACGTGTTGGCCCGCAGCGGACTCAATGCACTTGGCTGCCGCCGCCGCCCATGCCCGGGATCTGGCCCTCCCAGTCCGCAGGCTGGTTCCAGGGGATGGAGGACGCCTCGGGGGAGTTCATCGAGCAGCCGGCGAGGAGCATTCCGAGCGCCGCAAGGAGGGCAGCGGCCGCGCATTTCATGGGCAACTTCATACTGCCCGGGAAATTACCGGCTGTCCGCGCCGATGCAAGTCGCCTCTGCTCATTTGGAATAGGTGGATTCATACCAGGGTGTCTTCGGGGTCTTTCGCACGGTTCCATTGGACGACAGGTGTTCCAGGATCTTGTGCGATATTTCTGGGCTTCCGCCCACCTTTGCGGCGAGCGCCTCGGCCGTGAAGGCCGCCCCGGGGGCTGCGGCAAGGGCTGCGGCGAGCTTCTTCTGGAGGTCGATGACGCCGCCGGCGGCCTTCTTGCCGGCCTCGACGCCCGGCTGGTCGTAGGCGTTCACGCTCACGAGTGAGGCGTAGAAGCCGACGACGCGCTCGTAGAGCGCGACCATCATGCCGACCGAGCGCGGCGAAACCTCCGAGAGGGTGAGCGTGACGGACCAGCGGTCCTTCTCGCTGAGGGCGTCTCGGGTGCCAAGGTAGAAGCCCTGCAGGTAGTCGCCGCTCGTTATGCCGGGCTCGACCTCGAACGCACTGGCCTCGCGGTCCTTCATGACGTCGATGAACGTGACGAAGAAGTTCTTCACGCCCTCGCGCAGCTGCTGCACATAGGCGTGCTGGTCCGTCGAGCCCTTGTTGCCGTAGACCGCGATCCCCTGGTTGACGACCTTGCCGCTGAGGTCGAATTCCTTGCCGAGGGACTCCATGACGAGCTGCTGCAGGTACCGCGAGAAGAGGAGGAGCCGGTCCTTGTAGGGGAGGACGACCATGTCCCTCGAGCCCCGCCCGTCGGTCGCGAAATACCACATGAGGGCGAGGAGCGCCGCCGGGTTCGCGCGGGTCTCGGTGCCGCGCGTCACCGTGTCGACTGCCGCCGCGCCCTCGAGCATGGAGACGATCTTGATGCCCTGGAGGGCGGCGGGAAGGAGGCCCACCGCGCAGAGCTCGCTCGTCCGGCCCCCCACCCAGTCCCACATGGGAATGCGGGCAAGCCATCCCTCCTTCTGGGCCTGGAGATCGAGCTTCGAGCCGGCGCCGGTGACGGCCACGAAGTTCCCGACATGAGGGATCCCCGCGGCCTTGAACGCGGCGGCCGCCTCGAACTGCCCATTGCGGGTCTCGATCGTGCCGCCGGACTTCGAGATGACGACGACCAGGGTCTGCGCGAGGCTCTCGCCGATCTCCGCGAGGACATAGTCGATCCCGTCGGGATCGGTGTTGTCGAGGAAGTGCACCTTCATCATGTCGCGCCCGGGCTTGCCCAGCGCATGGCTGACGAACTCCGGCCCAAGTGCCGATCCCCCGATCCCGATCACGAGGAGGTGCGTGAATTTTCCCCGGGGACCGGCGACGGCCCCCGAATGCACCTTCGAGGCGAAGGCCATGATCGCGGCCAGGGTCGAGACGATCTCCTTCTTGATGTCCTCCGTGGGGGCGAGCCCGGGCGCGCGCAGCCAGTAGTGGCCGACCATCCGCTTCTCGCTCGTATTTGCAATGGCGCCCTTCTCGAGCGCGGCCATGTCGGCGTACGCCTTCTGCATCCTGGGCTCCATCGAGGCCAGGTAGTCGTCGGGGAAGGGGATGCGGCTGATGTCGAGCGAGAGGCCGAGCGAGGTGTCCTGGTAAAGGTACTGCTTGAAGCGGGTCCAGGTCATTTGAAAAGGTTCCTGTCGGTGACGGCTCCGAGGGAGGCGCTGGTTACGAGGCGGGCGTATTTCGCGAGGGCGCCGCGGCTCTCCTTCGGTTTCCCGGGGCGCCAGGCCTTCAGGCGCGCCTTGATCTCCTTCGAAGGGAGACCGAGCGTGATCGTGTTGGCGACGGCGTCTATCGTGACGGGATCCCCGTTCCGAACGACCGCTATCGGGCCCCCGACTGCCGCCTCCGGCGTGATGTGGCCGACCACAAAGCCGTGGCTGCCCCCGGAAAATCTCCCGTCGGTGATGAGGCCGACCGTGGAGCCAAGGCCCTTGCCGATCACGGCGCTTGTCGGCGAAAGCATCTCGCGCATCCCGGGGCCTCCGACCGGCCCCTCGTTGCGGATGACGATGACGTGGCCCGCCTTGACCCTGTCGGCGAGGACGGCCTTGAGCGCGGCCTCCTCGGACTCGAACACGATGGCCTTGCCCGAAAACTGGAGCCCCTCCTTGCCGGTGATCTTGGCGACGGCGCCCCCCGGCGCCAGGTTCCCGTAGAGGATCCTCAGGTGGCTGTCCGGCTTCACCGGGTCCGAGAACGGCCGGACCACGTCCTGATCGGCAGGGTAGGGGCCGACGCCCTTCAAGTTCTCGGCGACCGTCTTGCCGGTCACGGTCATGCATTCCCCGTGGAGGAGACCGCGGTCGAGGAGCATCTTCATGAGCGGCGGCAGCCCGCCGATCCGAACGAGGTGGGACATGCCGTACTTGCCCGAGGGCCTGAGGTCCGCGAGCACGGGAACCTTCCTGCCAACCCTCGTAAAGTCGTCGATCGAGAGGCGGACGTCCGCGCTGTGCGCCATGGCGAGAAGATGCAGGACGGCGTTCGTCGAGCCTCCGAGGGCGATCGCGACCGTGATCGCGTTCTCAAAGGACTTCCGGGTGAGGATGTCGCGCGGCCGTATGCCGGCCTTGAGGAGGTCGAGCGCGGCAGCGCCCGCTCGCCGGCAGTCGTCGGTCTTCTCCGCGCCGATCGCCAGCTGCGTCGAGCTCCCGGGCAGGCTCATGCCGAGGGCCTCGATGGCGCAGGCCATCGTGTTCGCCGTGTACATTCCCCCGCAGGAGCCCGGGCCGGGAATGGAGCACTTCTCGACCTCGTCGAGGCCTGCGTCGTCGAGCTTGCCCGCCGAATGGCGGCCGACCGCCTCGAAGACGGAGACGATGTCGCACTCCTTCTTGGATTCCGGGTGGATCCCGGGCAGGATCGTGCCGCCGTAGACAAAGACGCCGGGGCGGTCGAGGCGCGCGAGCGCCATCACGCAGCCGGGCATGTTCTTGTCGCAGCCGCCGATCGCGACCACGGCGTCAAACCCCTCGGCGCCGGCGACCGTCTCTATCGAGTCGGCGATGATCTCGCGCGAAACGAGGGAATAGCGCATCCCGGGCGTGCCCATGCTGATCCCGTCGGAGACCGTGATGGTCCCGAAGATGATCGACTTGCCCCCGGCTCCGTCCGCGCCCGCCGCCGCATCGCGGGCGAGCCGGTCGATGTGCATGTTGCACGGGGTCACCATGCTCCAGGTCGAGGCGATCCCGACCACCGGTTTCTTGAAATCCTCGTCCCCGAAGCCGACCGCGCGCAGCATCGAGCGGTTGGGGGAGCGGTCGGGTCCGTCGACCACGACCGAGGAGTGCTTGCGCATCTGATCTTTGGGGGCGCTCATGGGCGAACCCTGAGACCACCAGAGCGGCGCCGGCCGGGCAAGCGGTGTTTTCGTGGTTGCGTGGCCCGCTTGGCGGGCCATTCACTCGTCGCCAATCCCTCGCATGGCGTTCAACCTGAAAAAAGTGCTCAAGGCGCTGCTTTATTCGTCGAGCCAGCCCCTCGCCATCAAGGACATCCAGGGCGTCTTCGAGCGGTATCACCTCCAATCGGTGCCGCTACCGGCGCCGGATGCCCCTGCCGGCGACCCGCCCGGGGCGGACGTCCCCGACGTGCCCGCCGAGGCGGCCGATTCCCCGGACCTCTACGAGGGCGTTCCCTCGCTCGTGACGGCCGCGCAGATCCGCGAGGCCATGGCCGAGATCGCGCTCGAGGTCGCCGCGGCCGACGACGGGCTCACGCTCCTCGACGGGGCCACGGGCTACCGCCTGGCTACGCAGCCCCGCTTCGCCCGGTGGATCCGGGTCCTTCGCGAGCAGCCCCAGCCCGCGAGGCTGAGCCAGTCGTCCCTCGAGACTCTGGCGGTCGTCGCCTACCGCCAGCCCGTGACGCGCGCAGAGGTCGAGTCCGTGCGCGGAGTGTCGGCGGATGCCGGCATCGCCAAGCTCCTCGAGCGCGAACTGATCGCGGTCGTCGGTCGCGCGGAGCTCCCCGGGCGCCCGATCCAGTACGGGACGACCGACCGCTTCCTCGAGCTCGTGGGCATCAAGTCAGTGGACGAGCTCCCCGCCTCCGACGTCCTCTCCTCGCGCCAGATTGACGGCTGGCTCCGGGGGGAATCCCCGGGGCACGCGCCGAACGACGCCGACATGGGGCTCGAGGAGGGCGAGCTGCCGCTCGGCCAGGCCTCCGGGGAGGCGCTGCGCGCCCCCGAAACCGCCGCACCCTGATGGAGCTCGACGCCCTTCGCAGGATGATCGACGGGATCGACAGCGAGCTCGTCGAACTCGTCAACAAGCGCCTCGCGCTCGCCGGCGAGATCGGAAAGATCAAGCGCGGGACGGGCGGCGAGATCTTTGTCCCCGAGCGCGAGGACGCCGTCCTGCGCAAGGTCTGCGACCAGAACAAGGGCCCCGTGAAGGACGAGGCGCTTCGCGCCATCTACCGCGAAATCATGTCGGCGGCCATCGCCCTCGAGAAGCCGCTCCTCGTGGCGTACCTGGGCCCCGAGGCGAGCAACACCCACACGGCGGCCATGAAGAAGTTCGGGGCGAGCGTCGACTACCACGCGATGGCGACGATCGAGGACATCTTCACGGCGGTCGAGAGGGGCGAGGCCGACAACGCGGTCATCCCGATCGAGAACTCCACGGAGGGAAGCGTGCGCGAGGCGCTCGACAGCTTCGTCGAGAGCGACCTGAAGATCGTGGGCCAGGTCTACCTGGAGATCGCGCATGCCCTGGTAGGGCGGGGCCCGCTTGAGAAGATTGAGCGCGTCTATTCAAAGGACCAGGCGCTCGCGCAGTGCCGCCACTGGCTCCAGCGCCACCTGCCCCACGCCCAGCAGCTGGAGGCCTCGAGCACGACCCGCGCCGTCCAGATCGCCAAGGAGGACCCGGCGGCGGCGGCAGTCGCGAGCGAGGCGGCCGCGGCCCACCACGGCGTCCCGGTCCTCGTGCGCAACATCCAGGACAAGGCCGACAACACAACGCGTTTCTTCGTCCTCGGCCGCAAGCCCGCGGGCCCCGTGGGCGGCGGCAAGGACATGACGAGCTTCCTCATCTCGCTCGGGGACGAGGCGGCCTCGCACTCGGGCTCGCTCCTGAAGATGCTGATGCCTTTCGGGGAGCGGGGGATCAACCTCTCGAAGATCGAGTCGCGCCCGAGCAAGAAGCGCCCCTGGGACTATTTCTTCTTCATCGACGTGACGGGCCATTTTGAGGACCCGGCGATGAAGGGGGCCCTCGGGGAGCTGACGAAGTTCTGCCCGACGGTAAAGTGGCTCGGCAGCTACCCGGCGGCGACCTGAGCGGACCCTGGCGGGGGCGGCGCCCCTAATGGCCGCGGACGGCCTTGGCGTGCAGGTAGACGGCCACGATGCCAATCGCCATCAGCGCCAGCAGGAGCACGAGATACAGGATGCAGCCCAGCTTCGTCCGCTTCTCGATCGCGGCCGTGGGCTGGATGTATTCGCGCAGGATAGCCTCGGCATCGCCATCGTCGGCGGGCGCCGACGCCAAGATCGGAGGGGGCAGAGGGCCCGGGGCGGCCCTCGCCGCGGCCTCCAGGGCTGCAATTTCGCGCTCGATCCAGTCGAGATGCTCCCTCTGGAGGGCCCGCTGGCGGCGCAGCTCGTCCAGACGGTCGGACACGTTTGCCCTGCGTTGGGCCTCAGCCTGCCGGGACGACCGAAACCTTGCGGTGGGGCTTGTCGAATTTCACGACGCCGTCGGTGAGGGCGAAGAGCGTCCAGTCCCTGCCGACGCCGACGTTCTTGCCGGGATGGAGCTTTGTGCCGCGCTGGCGGACCAAGATGTTGCCGGCGATCACGCTTTGGCCCCCGAAGATCTTGATTCCAAGACGCTTGGAGTGGCTCTCCCGGCCGTTTGTTGATGTTCCCTGACCTTTCTTGTGCGCCATGGCTTGGGTTCCCCTTAGAGTTTGATCGACTCGATTCTGATGACGGAAAGCTGCTGGCGGTGGCCCTGCTTGCGCTCGTAGCCCTTGCGCTTCTTCTTCTTGAATACCACGATCTTGTCGCCGCGCTTGTTCTCGAGGATCTTGGCGGAGACGGACGCTCCCGCGAGGGTCGGCCTGCCGACCTTGAAGTCGGCGCCCTCGCCCGCGGTCAGGACGTCCTTGATCTCGACGGTCGACCCGGCCTCGGTGTTCGGGAAGCGGTTCACAATGAGGACGTCGCCCTCCGTGATGGTGAACTGCTGCCCCTGGGTCTTGATGGTCGCTTTCATGAAATAAAACCGCTGACTAAGCCGTTTTCGGAGGGACGAGGCAAGGCTATTTTGGCGGCGTGTAGTCCGTCAAGGTCGCCGTTCCGGTGCCAAAGCCGAAACCCACGTCGAAGCGCACGGGAAGGCGCTTGTCGTCGTCGATCTCGATCCACACCTCGACGGTCGAGCCGCGCTTGAACATACCGACGGGGGGCGTCTTCTCCATGCGCGGGACGAGGAGGAGAGTCTTGTAGATCCCGCGCAGCGTGATCAGGGTCTCGTAGTCCTCGGCGTGGATCGTGAGCGGGTAGAACTGGTCCTGGAAGATGACGAGCGAGTCGCGCTGCTGGCCGGGGACGATGTCCCAGGTGCGCGTCTGGATGAGGGCGATGATGAGGTCCGACGGGTTCCCGTCGGGCATCGGGATCGCGCGCGACTTCTCCGGGTGGACGTCGTCCGTGTACATCGCAGACGACTTCCTGTAGTTGAACGTGATCGAGTTCTTGACCACCTTGTTGTGGTAGGCGCTCCACTCGCTGCTCGAGAGGAGGAGGCCGGTCTTCGCGTTGTAGACCGACTCGCCCCGGCCGTCGAAGGGGAAGAGCCCCCGCGCGATTCCCCAGGTCGAGGTCGTCGTGGTCACGCGCAGGACGGCGTCGTCGCCCGTGCCGATCTTCTCGGCGGAGATGACGATCTTGCCCACGGCCGGTATGAACCCCCACCGGACGCTGTACGTCAGGCTCTCGCCGTCGCGAAGCGCGACGGCTGGCGGCGTCTGCGCGCACGCCGCCGCGACCCAGAGCGCGCCCGCGAGTCCCATGAAAGCGCACCGCCAAATCGCGAAAATGCGCCCGTTTGCGTTTGCGCATCGGCGCTTTTGAATACGTTTGAGGTTTGCGGCCATGGAGACGGCTACACATATACACATTAAAGGTGCCCGCGAGCACAACCTGAAGAACCTCGACCTGCGGATCCCGAGGGGCCGGCTCGTGGTTGTCACCGGCCCGAGCGGCTCGGGCAAGTCCTCGCTCGCCTTCGACACCCTCTACGCGGAGGGCCACCGCAAGTACATGGAGAGCCTCTCGACCCAGGCGCGCCAGGTGCTCGACCAGCTGAAGCGCCCCGACGTGGACTTCATCCACGGGCTCTCGCCGGTACTCGCGATCGAGCAGCGGACGGGGGGCGTCTCGCCGCGAACGACGATCGCCACGGTGACCGAGGTTTCCGACTACTCGCGCCTCCTCTGGTCCCTCGCCGGCGAGCAGCGCTGCCCGAAGGACGGCGGCAGGGTCGTCAGGCGCTCGCTCGACGACAACGTGAACCGCATCCTCGCCGAGTGCCCGGGCGAGCGCGTGATGCTCCTGGCGCCGGTATTGAAGGCCCGGCCGAGCGTCCTGCGCGACGAGCTTCCGCGCCTGCGCCAGCGCGGCTTCCAGCGCGTCAGGCTGGGGGGGCAGGTCCGGGAGCTCGACGAGCCCAACCTCGTCCCCGCGGGAGCTGCGGCCGTGGCCGTCGACGTCGTCGTTGACCGCCTTGTCGCGGGCGCCGAGCACCGGAGCCGCATCGCCGACTCCCTCGAGCTCGCGTTCCGCGAGGGTAGCGACCGCGCGTTCGTCCTTTCGCAGAAGACCCCGGACGGCCCGTGGAGGGAGATTGCGCTCAGCCAGCACCTCGCGTGCGACGTGTGCGGGGACGTCTTTGAGAAGCTGACCCCGCGCCACTTCTCGTTCAACCACCCGGAGGGGGCCTGCCCGGACTGCGGCGGGCTGGGGCGCAAGCTTCGCCCCGTCGCCGAGCTCGTGATCCCGGACCCCGAGAAGTCCGTGCGAGGGGGGGCCATCAAGCCCTGGCGCATCGGGGGCAAGAACCTCATCATCAAGCACAACGCGACCCTGAGGCAGCTGGCCGAGCAGCTGCCGTTCGATCCCGAGACCCCCTGGAAGGACCTCCCCGAGGAAACGAGGAGCGCGCTCCTCCACGGGACGGGCGAGCGCCTGTTCGCATTCAAGATGCGCCGGATGAGGGAGGCGAAGGCCATGCCCTTCGCCGGCATCATGAGCGACATCGAGCAGAGCTTCCGGGACACGGCAAGCGAGGGATTCCAGGCCAGGCTTTCGACCTTCATGGTGGCCGGCCCATGCCCGGGATGCGCGGGATCGCGGCTCAACAGGCGCAGCGCCGCGGTCCGCATCGGGGCGCCCTCTGGCCCCAAGGGCTTCGCGGAATTCATGGCGATGGACATCGCCGCGGCGCACGCCTTCGCGGCGGGCCTGCCGGAAATCTACGGATCGAGCGAGGCCCTGGGCGAGGTGGTCGCAGGGATCGACGAGCGGCTCAGGTTCCTCCTCGATACGGGCCTCGGCTACCTCAACCTCGACCGGGACTACGCGACGCTCTCGGGCGGCGAGGCCCAGCGCGTCCGCCTCGCGACGCAGCTCGGCATGGGCCTCATCGGGGTCATCTACGTCCTCGATGAGCCGAGCATCGGGCTCCATCCCAAGGACAATGAGAGGCTGCTCGCGCAGCTGCGTGGGCTGCGCGACCGGGGCAACACGGTCATCGTGGTCGAGCACGACGAGGAGACGATGCGCGCCGCCGACGAGATCATCGAGCTCGGACCCGAGGCGGGCGTAGAGGGCGGGCGCCTCCTCTTCCAGGGAACGCCCGCCGAGTGCGCGGCGCAGCCGGCGCGGGTCTCGCAGACCGGGCCCTTCCTCGCGGGAAAGGCGGCCGTCCAGAAGGACGCGGCCACGAAGACTCCCGACGGCGCGTGGCTCACCGTGCGCGAGGCCCGCGAGCACAACCTGCGCGGCATCGACGCCAGGTTCCCGGTCGGGCTCCTCACCTGCGTCACCGGCGTCTCGGGCTCGGGCAAGAGCACGCTCGTCAACGACATCCTCGCCGCGGCCGCCGCGCGCAGGCTCAACGGTGCGAAGACCGTCCCCGGGAAACACCGCCACATCGAGAACCTCGATTTCTTCGACAAGCTCGTCCAGGTGGACCAGGAGCCGATCGGCCGGAGCCCTCGCTCGAATCCGGCGACCTTCGTCGGTCTGCTCGACCTCCTGCGCGATCTCTTTGCCCAGGTGCCGCTGGCCCGGGTCCGCGGCTACAAGGCGAGCCGCTTCTCCTTCAACGTGCGTGGCGGCCGCTGCGAGCGATGCCAGGGCGACGGCGTCATAAAGCTCGATATGCAGTTCATGGCCGACGCCTACGCCCCGTGCACGAGCTGCGGAGGGCGCAGGTACAACCGCGAGACGCTCGAGATCCTCTTCCACGGCAAATCCATTGCCGACGTCCTCGACATGACCGTGCGCGAGGCGATCGTGCTCTTCAGGAACATCCCGCGGGTCATCGACAAGCTCCGGACACTCGACGCCGTTGGCCTCGGGTACCTGGCGCTCGGCCAGTCCGCCGTCACCCTCTCCGGAGGCGAGGCCCAGCGCCTCAAGCTCTCGCTCGAGCTGAGCAAGCGCCAGGCCGGCCCGATCCTCTATATCCTGGACGAGCCGACCACGGGGCTCCACTGGGTGGACATCCAGAAGCTGATGGATCTCCTCTTCAGGCTGCGCGACGCGGGCAACACCGTCCTCGTGATCGAGCACAACCTGAGCGTCATCAGGCTCGCGGACTGGATCATCGACCTTGGGCCCGGAGGCGGCCGCCAGGGCGGCGAGGTGGTCTTCGCCGGGCCCGTGGGCGCGATCGAGGCCTGCGAGAGCTCGGCCACGGGGGCCGCCCTCAGGCGCTGGCGCAGCGCTACTTCTTGACGATGCCGAGCCCGAACGCGCCGGCGACCGCGAGCACCGCGCCCGAGACGTAATAGACGACGTGCGTCGGGGCGTGGGCCCCGCCGTCGATCCTCTGGCCTATGGCGGAGAGCGTGCTGTCGGTCTTCCCCGCGACGGAATGCTCCCTCTCGTAGCCCAGGTAGATCAGCCAGATTCCGGCTACCAGGGCCGCGGATGAAAGGAGCTTGGGCATGGCGCCGAGGCTGGGCGTCCGGCCGGGCTTGGCAAGGCGGCGCTCTCGCGAAGCCGGCCCCTATTGCCCGAGCCAGACGGCCTTGTAGGGATGGTGGTCGAGGAGCGTGGGGTTCCAGCCGTGGACGGAGGGTTGGATGAGGAACACATGGGTATAGTGGTAGAGGGGCGCAATCGGCGCCTCGCTGAGGAGCAGCCGCTCGGCCTCGCCGTAGAGGGCGTTCCTCGCGGGCGCGTCCGCCGCGACGTCGGCCCTTGAGAGCAGCGCGTCGTAGTCCGCGCTCGACCAGCCCGTGAAATTGTCGCCGCTGTCGCCGCGCCACATCTCGAGGAAGGCGGACGGGTCCACATAATCCGCGATCCACGACGAGAGGAGGAGGTCGTAGTCGCCGGCCCTCCTGGCCTCCTCGGTGCTCTTGAGCTCCTGGTTGACGAGCTCAACCCGGATCCCCAGGTCCCGCCGCCACATCTCCTGCACCGCCTCGGCGACCTCGCGGTGGCTCTCGGAGGTGTTGTAGAGGAGTTTAAGCGCCGGGAGGCCGGCGCCTGCCGCGTGGCCGGACTCGCCGAGGAGCCGGCGCGCTTGGACGAGATCTCGGCGCTGGACGGGGTCGGGCGAATAGGCGCCGATGCCGGGGGGCGTGAAGGAGTAGGCCGGCTCCTGGCCCCCGCGCAGGACCCTTTCGGCGAGGGCCGCCCGGTCGATCGCGAGCGCGAGCGCCAGGCGCACGCGGGCGTCTCCCAGACCCGGCCTGCGCACGTTGAGCCTCATGAAATAGGTCCCGAGGAGCGGGTCGATCCGCAGGAGGCCGGGCGAGTCGGCCCGGTAGGCGTCGATCTTCCCGGGGGGAATCGCCTCGGTCACGTGGAGCTGGCCCGAGCGGAAAGAGCGCTCCTCCGAGTCGAGCGAGTCAAAGGGGTGGAAGTGGATCTCGCGCAGGCGCATCCGCGGCGCGTCCCAGTAGGTGGGGGAGCGGGCGACGACGATCTCCTCCCCGCGGTTCCAGGAGACGAGGACAAAGGGCCCGTTTCCGACCCATGTGCCCGGCGAGGCCCACGGGTTTCCCCTCGCGGCGACGGGCCCGAATTTGGCGATCGTCGCCATGGGCACGGGCATCCACGCGGGACTGCTGAGGACGGAGGGGAACCAAGGCGCCGGATGGCCCAGTATGACCACGAGCGTGCGGGCGTCGGATGCGCGCACTCCGACCGTGGAAAAGTCGGCGGAGCCGCGGTTGAAGGCCTCGGCGCCCCGGATGATGTAGAGCTGGCTCGCGGCCACGGCCGCGAGCCCCGGGGTCAGTATCCGCCTCCATGATGCCACGAAATCCTGCGAGGTCACGGGCTCGCCGTTCGACCAGCGGGCGTCCGCCCTCAGGTGAAAGGTGTAGGTGACGCCGTCCGCCGCCACGTCCCAGCTCTCGGCGACGCCGGGCACCGGGTGCAGGTCGACGGGGTCCTCGGCCGTGAGGCCCTCGAGGAGCGACGAGAGGACGGTGTAGTAGGAGGTGTCGGTAACGAGGTGCGGATCGAGGTCCGCAGGCTCGACGCTGAGCCCGCGGTGGAGGACCTCCTCGCGGTCGCCGGACCGGACGGGGGTCTCGCCGCGCGAGCAGCCCCCCAAGCCGACGCAGCAGACGAGGGCAATTGCGAGGGCGGCGGCGCCCGCCTTCATGCGCGCTCGATGAGCACGACGGCGTGGGCGGCGATGGCCAGGCCCCGCCCGATGTCGTCGAGTCCCTCGTTGGTCGTCGCCTTGAGCCCGATGGATGTCGTTGAAAGCCCGGTCGTGGACGCGAGGACCGCCTTCATGTCGCCGATGAAGTTCGAAATCCGGGGCCTCTCGGCGATGACGGTCGCGTCCAGGTTGACGGGATTCCAGCCGTCCTCCCTGAGGACCTGGAGCACGCGCCGAAGGAGGATCTGCGAATCGGCGTTTTTCCAGGTGGTGTCGGTGTTCGGGAAGAAGTGGCCGATGTCGGGAAGCCCGGCCGCCCCCAGGAAGGCGTCGCAGATCGCGTGGGTCACGCAGTCGGCGTCGCTGTGCCCGTCGAGCCCGAAGTCTGACTTGAACTTCACGCCGCACAGGACGAGCGGCCGGCCCGGGACCGTCCGGTGGATGTCGTAGCCGTGGCCGATGCGGAAAGACATGGGCCTTGTCCTAACGCCTCAGTTTGCCGGCGCCAGCAGGAATTCGAGGTAGTCGAGGTCCTTGGGCGTCGTGAGCTTGAGGTTGCTGTGGGTGTTCTCGAGGAGCGCGACCGGGTGGCCGAGGAGCTCGACCGCGGCCGCGTCGTCGGTGACGACCAGCCTGCGCCTGCGAACGGCCGCATAGGCGCGCACGATGAGGTCCCTGGAGAAGACCTGGGGGGTCTCCATGCCCCACAGGCGCGAGCGGTCGAGCGTCCGCAGCCGTCCGTCCGCGCGGCGCTCCCTCACCGTGTCGGTGATCCGGTGGGCGAGGACGACGGCCCCTTCGCGCCTCACCACCTTGTGGAGGGAGACCAGCTGCTCGGGACGGATGAGAGGGCGCGCGCAGTCATGGATGAAGACATGGCCTATGTCGCCGGGAAGGGCCTGCAGGGCCGCCATTACGGAGTCCTGGCGCTCCCTGCCGCCGCGGACGAGGAGCGACGGGGTCGGGGCGAAGGCTGAGAGGGCCGTCATCTGCGAGCGGTCCCTGTAGACGACGACGTAGAGGTCGGCCACCCCGCTCGCCGCGAAGGCGCCCGCGGAGTAGGCGAAGACGGGCTTGCCGGCGACCGCCGCAAGCACCTTGTCGCGCACGGTCCCCGCCATTCGCCTTCCGGCGCCTGCTGCAAGGAGTATGGCCGCTGTGCGTGACATGAGGCGTGGCGGTTAAGGAGGTGGGACGGGGAGCCTACTCGCGCCCCGGCACGGAGCGCCACACGGAAAATCGTGGCGTGCGCCTGCATTTCTGGAAGAATGCCCGCCCACGTGAGCCCAAACGCCTACCCAGCACCGGCAAAGATCAACCTCTTCCTGGCGGTGACGGGCCGCAGGCCGGACGGATTCCACGAGCTCCTCTCGGTGGCCGCCCCGCTTGTATGGGGCGACACGCTCACGGTCGAGCCCGGCGGGTCGTCGTTCTCGGTCGATTGCGACGACCCGGACATCCCGACCGACGGCGACAACCTGGTCATGAAGGCGGCCGCCGCGTTTGCCGAGGCCACGGGCTGGAAGGGCGGGGCCCGGTTCATCCTGCAGAAGAGGATCCCCCCGGGCGCCGGCCTCGGGGGCGGCAGCAGCGACGCAACCTCGGCGCTCGTGGCCCTGAACGCCCTGGCCGGGGGGCCCCTTGACGAGGCCGCGCTCTCGCGGGTGGCCGCCAAGGTCGGATCCGACTGCGCGCTCTTCCTGTCGAAGGTCCCCGTCGTCATGCGCGGCAGGGGCGAGCGCGTGGAACCCCTCCCCAAGGACACCTATCGGCGCATACGCGGCGCCCGCGTTCTCATCTTCAAGCCCGGCTTCAGCGTGTCGACCGCGTGGGCCTATGCGAGGCTCGCAGCCGACGCCCCCCGGGGATTCGTCCGCCCCGCCGAAGCCGAGAAACGCCTCGCCTCGTGGACCGCGAAGCCGGGGGCGCCCACGGCGGACCTCCTCTTCAACTCGATGGAGCCGCCGGTGTTCTCAAAGTTTGCGGCGCTTCCCGCGCTCATCGGCCAGATACGCACGCGCTTCGGGGTAGCGGCGCGCATGAGCGGAAGCGGAAGCGCGTGCTTCGCGATCCTCAACGAGAACGCCGAGGCGGCCCCCGTCGTGGCGGCGATCCGCGCCGCATGGGGCCCCTCCGCGCTCATCGTCGAGACCCGCATCGCCTAAAGGGGGGGGCGGCCGCTCAGATTCCTGGCCGGCGGCCGGTGAATCGAATTGACCGGTACCCTGGGGGAAACGTTATCGTCGGAGGCCCCCGGGCAGCCCCGCCCGGTCGGCAAACGGGCATGTCTGAGGAATCCAGCACCAAGAAGGAAGTCACCGTGCAAGGCATCAGCGCCTCGCAGGGCATCGCCTATGGCCAGATCTTCGTCTACCTGCGCAGCGAGATCCAGGTGCCCACCTACCAGGTCGATCCCGACAAGCGCATCGACGAGATCGCGCGGTTTGACCGGGCGCTCCTCGTCACCCGCCAGCAGATCGCCAAGATCCAGGACGAGGTGGAGAAGAACCTCGGCAAGAACGAGGCGCTGATCTTTGACGCGCACCTTCTCGTCCTCGAGGACCAGGCGCTCATCTCCGAGACGATCCGGGAGTTTGAGACCACGGGGCGCAACATCGAGTCCTGCTTTGACGCCGTCTCGAAGAAGTACATCCAGGCGTTCTCCGAGATCGACGACGAGTACCTGCGGGAAAGGGCGGGCGACATCCAGGACGTCGCGCAGCGGGTGCTCCAGAACCTCCTGGGCCAGGCAGAGAACAGCCTGAGCCGGCTCGTGGAGCGCCGGATCGTGGTCGCGAACGACCTCTCCCCGTCGGACTCCGCCGGCATAGACCGGGGATCGGGCCTGGCCATCGTCACGGAGTCCGGGAGCAAGACGAGCCACGCCGTCATCGTCGCCCGCTCGATGAAGGTGCCGGCCGTCGTGGGCATCCGCGACGTGACCCAGCGGGTGAAGACGGGCGACTGGATGCTCGTCGACGGCTACGAGGGGCTCGTCATCCTGAACCCGTCCGAGTCGACGCTCTTCCGCTACGGCAAGATCCAGTCGCGCAAGAAGTCGTTCGAGGGCCGCCTCCTCGAGGCCAACCGCCGCGAGGCCGTGACGCTCGACGGGGTCGCCGTCTCGCTCATGGCGAACATCGAGAAGGTGGACGAGGTGGACCAGGTTAAGGATTACTTCGCGCAGGGGGTCGGCCTGTACCGCACCGAGTACCTTTTCCTGAACGCCTCCAGGATGCCGAACGAGCAGGAACAGTTCCTCGCCTACAAGGCGGTCGTCGCGGCGCTGGCGCCGAACCCCGTCATCATCCGCACGCTCGACCTGGGCGGGGACAAGCCGATGGCCTCGAACCCGGACCTTTTCCCCAAGGAGTCCAACCCGTTCATGGGATACAGGGCCATCCGCTTCTGCCTGGACAACCCGGACATCTTCAAGAACCAGCTGCGCGCCGTCCTCATGGCGAGCAGCCACGGCAAGGCGAAGCTCATGTACCCCATGATCAGCGGCGCAGAGGAGGTGGCCCAGGCGAACGCGATGCTGGAGGAGTGCCGGGCCGAGCTGCGCGCCGAGGGGCAGCCCTTCGACGAGGCGATGGAGGTGGGCGCCATGATCGAGATTCCGAGCGCCGCGGCCGTCGTCGACCTCCTGGAGAAGCAGTGCGACTTCTTCAGCGTCGGAACGAACGACTTGATCCAGTACATGCTCGCCATCGACCGCGGCAACGACCGGATCGCTCACCTCTACGAGCCGGCCCATCCCGCCGTCCTGCGGACCCTCAAGCGCATCGTCGACGATTCGCACCGCCTGGGCGTCCCCGTGGGCGTCTGCGGGGAGATGGCCGGCGATCCCGTGTACGCGGCGCTCCTCCTCGGTCTCGGGGTCGACTCCCTCAGCATGTCCCCTCCGCTTCTCCCCGCGGTCAAGTTCCTCGTGCGCGCGATGAAGATGTCCGACGCCCAGGCGCTCGCCGCCGAGGCCCTCTCCCTGACCTCCGCGAAGGATATCTACGCCGCGTGCAACGGCTTCCTTCGCTCGAGGGTCGCGATGGAGTGAGCGGAGCCCCGGGGCTAGGCCTTGGTCCCGCTGGCCAGCAGCGTCTCAAAGTGGGGCTCGACGTCCTCCTTCGAGACCGAGCTCACCTCGATCTTGATGAACTTCGCCTTCTTGAGGAATCCCTCGAGTGCGCCCTCCTTGAATCCCAGCCACAGGTCCGCGTAGAGGTCCCTGGCCTTCTCGAAGCTGTGCTCGGCCAGCTCGAGGATGAGGAGCTGGCCCCCGGGGGCCAGTATCCGGTGGGCCTCGTCCACGGCCCGCTGGGGGTGGCGGGCGTGGTGGAGGGCCTGGCTCAGGATCGCCAGGTCCACCGACTCATTGGGAAGCGGCACCTGCTCGATGTCGCCCAGCTTGTAGGTGAGGTTCGTCAGGTCGTTCTTGCGCGCGAGCTCCGTGCCGACCTCGACCATCCTCGGGGAGTTGTCGATGCACCACACCTGCTTCGCGTTGCGGGCGAGGAGCTGCGATATGAGCCCCTCTCCCGCGCCCAGGTCGGCGACCACGATCTGCGGCACGAGCCTGAGCGCGAGGCGGCCGATCGCCTCCCAGGAGCGCCCCGGGCAATGGTTGCGCCCGAGGCGGCCTGCTATGAGGTTGAAGTACTGCTCTGAGAGGCGCCTGCGCTTGGCGAGGACGCGGTCCAGGTGCCGGCCGTCCTCGGCGATCACGTCCATCCCCGCCACGCTGCCGACGGCGGCGTTGATGAGGGCGAGCTGGCTTTGCTCCAGCTGGGGGCGCAGCGAGTAGAAGGCCTTCTTGCCGTCGCGCCTGTCGACGACGAGGCTCGCCTGGCGCAGGAGCGCGAGCTGGGACGAGATCCTCGACTGGCCCATGCCGAGGATCTCCTGGAGCTCGGCCACCGAGAGCTCCTCCCGCATCACGAGCGCAATCAGGCGCAGCCGCGTGGGGTCGGAGAGGATCTTGAGTACTTCCCAGGAGGAGTTCACGACGGGCACGAGGGTGCGAAATTCGCACGCCAACGCAACGCCGGATCCGTAAACCCCGGGCCGGCCGGGGCCTGCGTCACGCGTAGCGCGCTATGCTGAGGATCGAGTAGGACTCCTCGGTCGTGCCGGTCTTTACCTTCACGGTGTCGCCCGGCCGCTTGCCGAGAAGCGCCGCGCCAAGGGGGGTCTTGTAGGAGATGACCTGCTGCTCCGGGTCGCCGTCCCAGGCGCCGAGGATCGTGTACTTTGTCGCGCTCCCCGCAGGGGTGCGGACCTCGACGATGGTTCCCACGCCGACCTGGTCCGCCGCGGCGTCCTTGAAGTCCGTGACTCGGGCGCGCGCGAGCTCGCGCTCGAGCTGGCTCTTCTGGGCCATGAGGACCAGCTGGTCCTGCTTCGCCATCTTGTACTCGGAGTTCTCGCGCAGGTCCCCGTGCTCGCGGGCCGCAGCGATTGCCTTGGAGTTCTCTGGGATCTTCTTGGAGACGATCGCCTCGTACTCCTCGCGCCTGCGCTCGAAGCTCTTTCGCGAGACGAGGAGCTGCTCCTCCTTGCCCTCGGCGTCGGCGGCCACGAGCGACTGGATGTTCGGGAAGATCTTGATGAAGCGCGCCAGGAGCGACTTCTTCGTCAGCTCCTCGAAGCCCTGGTTGAGGAGGAGCGTGTTCGCGAGGTCGCGCGCCGTCTCGGGGTCCGCCGTCGAGAGGAGGTCGGCGATGAGCTCCGTGTCGTCGCTCAGGATGTCCCCCAGGGGAATCCGGCGGGCGCTCGCGGCCTGGAGGGCCTCGTAGTCGATCGCGAAGAATATGGCGCTCAGGAGCCTCGGCGAGATCAGGTCGTTGAGCAGCTTCGCGAACTTCTTCGAATGCCTGTTCTTCACGATCCAGAGCAGTACCGGCGCCCGCAGGTTCTGCTCGGTCTGCCAGCGCTTGAGCGTCGAGGCGAGGTCGTCCGAGTAGCCGTTCTCGACGAGGAAATTGATGCACTCGGTCGTGAACTTGCCCTGGGACACCTTCAGGAGGTTGAAGACGATGTCCCTGCACTCGATCGGGTGGGTATCCTTGATGAGCTCGAGAAAATGGCCCTGGAACTGGACGGGGATCTTCTCGGCGATGGCCGCCAGGTCGCGCAGGTTGGCGACCAGCGAGGCCTGCGAGGGCTCGTACGAGGCCGGCACGCCTGCCATCTTGGCGATCCTGTCCCGGACGGCGGCGCCGTACAGGCGCTCGGCCGAGTCAAGCTGGTTGCTGTCCTTCACGGCGTCCGCGACCCCCTTGAGGATCTCGGAGAGGTTCGCATTGGCCTCCTTGTGGGACGAGGCGGACGCGTAGTCCTCGGCGAGCGAGATCTTGCGGCGCGCGGAGCGGGTGCCGTTGAACTGGTCGAAGATCTCGTCCTCGGCGGACACCGGGGTCTCGCGCAGGACGTAGCACTCCGTCTTCTTCTCGGGCACGGCGACCCGGGGGTCCTTCGCGACGGCCTTCCGGGCGTCGCCCCACCATTTCTTGAACTTCTCCTCGCCAACGACCTGGGAGAGCGTGATCTCGAGGTCGATCGCCGTCGTCGCCTTGTTGGGGTAGGATTCCAGGGCCTCGACGATCAACTGGGCCGGGTTGTCGGCGATCAGTTCCAGGATCTTCTTCGGCTCGGTCTCCTTGCGCACGAGGAGGTGGTTCTCGGGTAGGACCTCCATGGTCGCCACGCAGAAGGCCGGGTCCATGGCGTGGGACTTCTTCCCCTTGAAGTCGATGACGAGCCGGTTCGTCGTGTCGTCGTAGCTCTTGATCTGGCCGAATCCCCAGCTCCTGTGGACCACGTAGGCTCCCGGCTTCATGGCCTCTAGCTTGCCCTTGGAGGACTTCAGGGAGGGGTTCTTTACGAGTAGCGAGGAAACAGCTTCGGAATTCATAGTTGCGCAATTGAGCGCGTGAACCGGAGAGTAAAGCGGACTATGGCGAAGATTGTCAAACCGAGTCTCGAGAGCGCGTGGCAATCCGCTGTGGCGCTTGTGGCTCGGTGGCTGGACCGAAGGGAGCGGATCGACCTGCTCATGGAGTCGATCCCCTCGGGGATCAGGGGTTTGGAACGGGCGCGCTGCCAGCACCTTGTCTTCGGCGTCGTCAGGCACTACGGCCGCATCAGCTCGGTCCTCGGGGGCCTGGTCGCGCACCCGCCCCGCTTTGTCACGCGCGCGGCCCTCTTCGTCGCCGGCTTTGAGCTCATAGAGGCCTCGTCTGAGGGAGGCGATCCCGGCCAGCCGGCGAGGATTGTGCACCACGCGGTGGAGAGGACCAAGGAGCTTGCCAGTGCGCCCGAGGCCGGCCTTGTGAACGCCGTCGTCCGAAAGATGGCAGTCATCCTGGCCGCGCAGAAGCCTCCCGGCGCCGTGGCATCGGCGGAGGTCCTGGCGGCCTATTTCTCTCACCCGGAATGGCTTGTGCAACGGTGGCTCACGGCCCTCGGAGCGGGCGCGACGCGCGCCCTCCTGGAATGGAACCAGTCGCCGGCCCCGCTCCACGCGCGCTGGCGGAACCAGTCGGTTGCGCCGCCCGACTGGCTCCTGCCTTCCCGATGGGAGGGATTCTATGAAGTCGCTCCCGGCCACTGGCCGGAGGTCGAGCCCCTCCTCAAGGAGGGCTCGCTTTATCTCCAGGACCCGAGCACCCGGCTCTCGGTCGAGCTTCTTTCCCCGGCGCCCGGCGAAACCGCGCTCGACCTCTGCGCCTCGCCCGGGGGGAAGAGCCTGCAGATCGCCGACGCCATGGGAACGGGGAGAATCGTCTCACTGGATCTGCCGGGCTCCCGAATCGACAGATTGAAGGAGAACCTTTCGCGCACGACGGGAGTCGAGGCCGCCCTGGTCCAGGCCGATCTCCTGAAGGGGGCCTCGGAGGTCTTGAAGGAGCACGGCCTCCCCAGGGATTATCCGGCCGTCCTGATCGATGTCCCCTGCTCGAACACCGGGGTCATGCGGCACCGTGTCGACGTCAAATGGAGGCTCCAGGAGGGCGATTTCGCGAAGCATGCGCGCCAGCAGGGGGCGCTCCTTGCGGCGGCGGCAAAGCTCGTGGCGCCCGCCGGCCGGATGGTCTACTCGACCTGCAGCATCGACGACATTGAGAACGCAAAGGTGGTCGAGGCTTTCCTCGACCGCCACAGGATGTTCACGCTTGCGAAGAGCTCTGTTTCTGTGCCGTGGAGGGACGGGCACGACGGCGCCGCTGCGTTCCTGCTCATCAGGTCCTGAGTAAGAGCCGATCCGCTCGCGTGTTCGCCTCGCGGGAGCCTCCAGCCGCAGCCCTGATCCGCCTAGAATGAAACGTAGATGAAGGGCTTGCTCGGCAGCCCAAGGCGGTAGAGCACGTAGCTGAAGAGCACGGCGATGAGCAGCCCCATGGCGAAGGAGCACGCATGGGTCGCCAATTTTTGATACGGCGGAGGCAACCCCTTGATCAACCCGTGCAGAAAGTTCATGGCCTTGGGGATCCCCCGTTCAGGTACCCGAGCTTTCCGGCGATTCTTTGGACTTCCGACGAAACCTGGGCGGCGAGCTTCAGCCCCCCGTCCGCCGTCAAGTGCGTCCGGTCGCCAAAATCCGTGTCCTCGTAATCCCGGCCATAGTCGGCCGCTTCGCATCCCGCGGCCCGCCATGCATGGGCGCAGTCCCTGTAGGCATCGTCCTCGCGGAGCGCCTCGTCGGAATCGAGCTGTCTCACGTAAAAGGGGCTGTTTCGGCTGAGCATGATCAACGTTCGGGCCTTGAGATCATCGGGAAACGCACCCTCGACCACCCGGTTGAACTCCACGGAATAGGTCGGCTTCAGGTGCCATTCGCCGGCGTGGGTCTTGAAATAGAAGATCGACGAGAAGCCGCGGACGATCTCCATCTCGGCGTTCTGTATCTCCGGGCGAAACCTCTTGCTGAAGGGAACGTCCTCAAAGTCGTCCTCCCTGTCGGCGAACCGGTCCCGAGGCCAGATCGCCTGGGGAAGATGCGGGGTGTAGGGATTCTGGATGGTGAATAAATATTTGTATCCCACCCAGTTCCAAAGGTCGCGAAAACGCAGCGCGCGGTCCATGAAGTCCAGGGCCCAGAGATCGAATAGTTGGCCCGAGGTGTAATCTTGGCTCCGGTATTGGTCGATGATCTCCTCCCTAGGGGCGAACCGTTCGAGCAGCCCGCGGCTTCGGGCCTCCCAGATCAGGTACCGGTAGGTCCCGGAGCCCATGGGCTCCGGCATCGCGAACGGGCCCGAATTGGCAACGTAGATCTGACGAGGAAATTCCTTGCGCAGCACCTCCGCCACTATGGCGGCGCCATCCGTGCAAAACGCGCCGCGGAACGCCAGGTTGACCACGGCGAACCTGTCGCCCAACTGGCGCTGCAGCTCATTCGTCCAGAGCTTCTCGGCCGGCTGGCCGACCCCGTGAAAGATCGAATTCCCCCCCACGATCACGAGGACCTGGTCGCTGCGGCAGCGCGTCCGGACCACTCCGCACATCTCCTCGAGGGTCGGGTAGTACTGCGCATCCGGGGAGATGTAGATATGGAATCTTGTGAACACGTCATGATATCCGCGGGACGACTCGAACCGCGCCAAGCCGGAGCAAAAGACCAGCCCGGAAAGAAGCCCCGCCAGGAACGTTCTCGGCCTGAATGACTCCGACCGCTCGAAGCCGGTGCCTGTTGCCGGGCCGCTCATGGGGTGATGAGGAGTCGCCCCATCTGAAGGGACACGTCCAGCGGATAGAAGAACAGCAGCCAACCGGTCCACGCGAAGATCTGGGTCATGGCCAGCGGGGCGAAGGGCTCGCGGGCAAAGATCCTGGTGAGAGCGGGCCCTATGACAGGAATCCTCCGGTAGGTGACGCACAACGATAGCCCGAGCCCGTGGTAGAGGCCCCAGATCATGAAATGCCAGGCCGGGCCGTGCCACAATCCGACAAGCGCGAACGCGATCATGGCATTGAGGAAGCGCCTCGCCGGCCCGTGCCTGTTGCCTCCGATGGGGATATAGACGTAGTCGCGGATCCAGCTGGTGAGCGACATGTGCCAGCGCTGCCAGAAGTCCTGTAGGTTCCGGGCCAGGTACGGCCAGTTGAAATTCTCCGGAAGCGTGATTCCGAGCAGGCGCGCAAGGCCGATCGCGATGTCGCTGTATCCCGAGAAGTCCATGAGAATCCGGAAGGCGATGGCGACGACGACGAGCCACCGGCTGATGATTCCAAGGGACTCGAACTGGGGTTGGGAGGCGTCGATGTAAAGCGTGAGGTTGTCCGCGATGACGACCTTCTTGGCGAAGCCGATCCCTATCCTGAAGAGGCCCTCGCCGATGTCATCGAGTCGGAAATGCCGGCACCCCTCCTCGAGCGAGGGCATGAACTGCGTGTAGCGCTTGATCGGACCCGCCACGAGGCTTGGGAAAAATATGGAGAACAGCAGGAACTTGAGCGGGTTGCGGATGGGCTTGCCCCCGCTGCGGACCTCAAAGAGGTAATGCACGAATTCGAACGCGAAGAAGCTCATGCCGAGCGGCGGAGCGCCGGGCATCAGCGCGCGCGCATGGCTGGCGAGGCTCGAGCCAAGGTCGGGACTCCAAGAACCCACGACGGCGCCTATGATGAAGAAGGTGTACTTGTAGAAGCAGAGGGCCAGCACGCAGAGCACCATCGCCCCTGCGCATGCCCAGCGCCTCCGCGACAAGCCGCAAAAATAGGTGATGATCATCAGGACGATGATAGGCGCCATTCCCGCGGGCCCTGCGAAATGGGCGTGAAACGTGAGGCAGGCGATCGCCAGGAACCACAGCCTGAGGGACGGCGCCGGCAGGAGCCAGTAGCACGTCACCGTGAGTATCGCGAATGCCTGGAACCAGTAGGTCGCAAAGATCATCGGACGGAATTAGGCGGTCGGTCAGGCTCCCAAGGGGCGCGGCATCGGTCGATTTCGTGGCCACCGAGACCCGGTGGCGAACCAAATGATCTCCACGTGCTTGATGGCAGAGTTCAGGGCACGATGTCCACAACCCGCAGCCTCGTCAGCACCTCGCGGGTCCCGTCAATGAAGGTGAAGTCGATCCAGTCAGCGCTGTCGACAAGGTGGTCATAGCGCACGATGTCCCAGTTTCCCACGGGATCGCCGTTTATCCGGGAGACAAGGTCGCCCGCGCGCACGCCGATTTCCCCCGCCGGCGAAGCCGGCACCACGCCTACGACCTTCCAGTAGGCGGGGGCCTTCCGGAAGCTCAGGCCCGTTCCGCGCAGCGCCGGCATTGAGAGCGAATCCGCGGGGTCGTGCTGGAAGAAGACCTCGTTGTCGCGCTGGTCGAGGGTGACCGTGAAGTGGCGCAGGATGCCGCCCCCGAGGGAAGACAGCTCGTCCGTCACGTCGGCCACCGGCTGCGCGATGTCGAACGAGCCCATGCGCACCACGTCCGCGAGCCTGCCGACGCTGGAGGTCTCGTCGCCGGAGAGCGTGTTGACGACAGGGCCGTCCACGGGGCCGAACGAGAACCTGGGAGAGAGTCCGGCCGGGTTCACGGCGATCGCGGCCGCGCTTCCTGAATCGATCAGCGCCGCGAACTCCCGGTCGCCGAGCCTGATGGGAATGAGCGGCGTCTTGTCCTCGTTGTTGAAGAGAATCGTCTCCCCCGGGAGGCCCTCCTCGGGGATGTCCGAGCGAAGGACGATCTGTTTGTGGGGGTAGTCGAGCGTGAGGACGGCGTTGCGGAACAGCGGAAACCCGAGGATGCCGTCGATGTGGATCCCGAAGAGCGCCGACAGGTCACCGCAGTCGAAGACGAGGGCCGGCACGTACTCGAACCGCGCGCGCCCGAGCTGGATCTTCGTGAGCGTGACCGCGTCAAGGAGCCTCGTCCCTCCCAGCGACGAGCGAACGCGCACCCTGGGGACGTCCGGCGGCAGCTCGTTCAGAGCGCCGTAGCGCAGCGCCAGCTCCGGCGAAACGAGCGTCACCGACGAGCCCGTATCGATGACGAAATGGTACGGGCCGAACTTGTCCCACTTGGTCTCTACGATGAGGATATTGCCGAGGAGGCGGCAGGGGAGGGTCACCGGCTTCGATCCGACGTACGTGAGGCCGGGCATCGGCGCAGGCCGGTGGACGCTGAGGCACCCGGAGAGGAGGAGGAGGACGGACGCCGCCGTGAGGACGCGCTTCATCGGATGGGCTGGGAAAGGCCCGCGCTCAGGGCGAGCGCAGCCGCCGAGAGCGCCGCACCCCCGACAAAGACTGATTCCGCGCCAAAGAGGGCGAACACCGAGCCGGCCACGACCGGGGTGATCGCGCGGGAGAGGGAGCCGAGCGACCTGAATATCCCCAGCATGCGGCCCTGCTCCTCCTGGCGGCTGTAGAGCGAGATGAGGCCGGTCGTGGACGGGTTGACGAGCCCGGCGCCGAGCGCGGTGAGGGCGAGCCCGGCGTACATCATCCAAACGTGGAATCCCACGCCGACAACGAGGAGGCCGGCTGCGGTGGAGACGAGACCGGCCTTGAGGACGTGGATCTCATCGGCCTTTTTCAGCAGCATCCTCACGATCAGGCCCTGCGTGACGATCGAGCAGAACCCGAGGAACCCGAGAAGGATCCCGTTCTGGGCCGCGCTGTAGCCGAACCTGCGGAAGGCAAGGAATGTGATCGAGGTCTCCATGGCCACAAACGCGAGCGAGTAGACGAATGCCACGATGTTTGCCCTGCGCACGTCCGGGTTGTGCAGGTTGATGATCGCGCGGATCGGGTTCCGGAGGCGCGCCTCGCGTGCCGCGGACCGGGCGCTCTCGGGCAGCGTCTCCTTGAAGCTCCGGTTCACCCAGACCAAGTTGGCGACGCAGAGCGCGAGCGAGACCAGGGCCGGCACCGAGTAAGGGTTTATCCCGAACCTTTCGAGCGAGGGGTGCCGGGCGAGGAGGTTGAGCTGCGCCGAGACGGCTCCCAGCACCGGCCCCGTGACAAGCCCGAGCCCGAACGCCGCCCCGACGAGGCCCATCGCCCGCGAGCGCTCCTTGCGCGTCGTCACGTCGGCGACCGCGGCGGTGGCGACCGAGAGGTTCCCGCTGAAGGCGCCGCTCACGACGCGCGACAGGAGGAAGAGCCAGAAGGAGCCGCTCACGACCCAGAGGAGGTACCCGGCCGCGGTCCCCGCGACCGTGAGCCGAAGGACGCCCCGCCGGCCCCTCCTGTCGGAGAGCGCGCCCCAGAACGGGGCGAACACAAACTGGAGGATCGCGTAGAAGGACGTGATGACGCCGCCGAAGAGGACGGCGGCGAAAGCGTGGTCGCGGCCGAGCGCGTGGGCGGCCCCTTCGCTGTGGGCCATGATCCAGCCGAGGGCACCGGAGCCTGCGTCGACCCTTAGGTAATAGGTGATCAGGTCCGGCCCGAGAGGGAAGATGATCGAGAAGCCGATCAGGTCGATCAGCAGCGTTAGGAAGATGACGCCCAGCGAAAGCGGGCGCGGGGGGGCGGGGCTCCCCGCGGGCGGGATGGCGTTCTCCTCAGACACCGTTACATCCGGTAGGGGAGTGGGTGCCTCGCGCTCAGGGCCTGCGCCCGGGCCTTGACGGATGCAATCGCCCCGGGCTCCGAGGGGGTCCCGACCGCGCGCAGGACGGTGTCAATCAGCCCGGCGATCTCGCCCATCTCGGGCTCGAGCATCCCGCGCGTCGTCACGGCCGGTGTGCCCAGCCGGATCCCGGAGGCCTGGAACGGCGAGCGGGTCTCGTAGGGGACGGTGTTCTTGTTGCAGGTGATGTTGGCCAGGTCGAGAGTCTCCTGGGCCTTCTTCGCCGTGAGCTCGGGCAGGCTGGGGCGCAGGTCGACAAGGAGGAGGTGGTTGTCGGTCCCTCCGGAGACGACCCTGTGGCCCAGCGCGGCCATGGCCGCCGCGAGCGCGCGGGAGTTGCGGATGATCTGCTCCGAGTAGGCCTTGAACCCCGGCTTCAGGCACTCGCCGAAGCACACGGCCTTCGCGGCGATGACGTGCATGAGCGGGCCGCCCTGGGCGCCGGGGAACACGGCCGAGTCGAGGGCCTTAGCGTGCTCCGCCCTGCACAGGACGAGGCCGCCCCGCGGCCCGCGCAGGGTCTTGTGGGTCGTCGTCGTCACGAAGTCGGCATGGGGGATGGGGGAGGGGTGGTGGCCCGTGACGACGAGGCCGGCGATGTGCGCGATGTCGGCGAAGAGGAGGGCCCCGCAGTCCCTTGCGATCTCGCCCATCCGGGCGAAGTCGATGATGCGCGAGTAGGCGCTCGCTCCGACCGTGATCATCCTCGGCCTCTCGCTCCGGGCGACCTCCGCCAGGCTGTCGTAGTCGATCAGCTGGTTGTCCTCGCGCACTCCGTAGGCGACGACCTTGTAGAGCTTGCCTGAGAAGTTCGCCGGGTTGCCGTGCGTCAGGTGGCCGCCGTGGCTCAGGTTCATGGCCAGGATCTTGTCGCCCGGCTGGAGGACCGAGGTGTAGACGGCGAAGTTGGCCTGCGATCCGGAGTGCGGCTGCACGTTGACGTGCTCGGCCCCGAAGAGGAGCTTCGCGCGGTCGATCGCAAGCTGCTCGATCTTGTCCACGAATTCGCAGCCGCCGTACCACCGCCTGCCGGGGTACCCCTCGGCGTACTTGTTGGTGAGGACGCTCCCCTGGGCCTCGAGCACTGCCGGGTACGTGAAATTCTCGGAGGCGATCAGCTCGATGTGGCTCTGCTGGCGGCCGAGTTCGGCTGAAATGGCGGAATAGACATCCGGATCAAGGCTTTTCAGCGGCTCGGTGTTCAGCATATGGGAAACCGCCAACGCTCGCCCAATTGGCCCCGGAGGCAAAACTTTTTCGCGGCATCGGGGCCGCGGGCGCCCTAGCGGGCGGAAAGGACCTCGCGCGGGAGCTTGGAGAGGTAGGCGATGATCGACGGGATCGCGGCCACCATCTCGTCGCGGCTGGCCTCATAGGCGGACAGGTGGAGACCGAAGGGATCGGGGATCCCCATGTCGCCCTTCTCTCCCATGAACTCTCGGAAGAGGTGGAGCCTCTCGGGGATGGGGTCCGCCGACTCCTCGATCATGTCCCGGTGCGACTCTGTCATGCAGAGGACCAGGATGGCCTTGTCCAGGAGCTCCTGCGTGACGGGCTGGCTCACATGGCCTTTCAAGTCCACGCCGACCTTCTTCATCGCCGTCACCGAGTTGGCGCTCACAGGCTCGCCGCTCCGGCTGGCGACGCCGGCCGATATCACCTTGAGCGAGCGAAGGGGCTCGGGCTGGGCGGCGAGGGCGTGCCGCAGGAGGGCGGCCCCCATCGGGCTTCTGCAAATGTTTCCCGTGCAAACGACGAGAATATGTCCCTGATCGGGCATCTCTTGGGAAAGGGACACGGAACCGCTCAAAAGGCAAAACCGTATCTGGGTGGGGATCACCCCTAGATCCGCTTGAGGGCGACGAGCCCCCTGTGAAGCTGGACCGCCCTCTGGACCATGGCGTCAACGAGCGGGGACGGGGGAGACTCCTTGTCCGTCTCGATGTCGGGCGCATCGCTGTCGGAGAGGTGCTCCTTGTCGAGGTACGCCTCGTCGATGCGCGGCTTCGCCGGGTTGTCGGCCAGAAGCGAAGCGAGAGCGGTCCCCTTCTCGACGGCGTCATAGGCCTTGCGGTCGGTTGCGGGATCGACATGGACGGCGACCGTGGGGGAAAGCTTCTCCGAGGCGGGGGCAAGGACGATCACCTCTCCGGCGGCGCCGCCCGGAAAGAGCGCGACGAGCGCGGCGCTCGTATCGGAGTTCTCCAGAATGAAGACAGGGGCTGCAGGTGACGCGTTGAACCTGACCCACGCCGAGAGAAGCCCTGCGCCGGGCCCGTCCGACTTGGCGAATCGAAGGTCGAGGACGCATGGGCCCGGTCTACCCGATGGGGCGGGGGGCAGGTCGGCGGGCAGCTCGTGCACGCGGTAATAGGAGAGGCCGTGCCCGAGGTCGAACGGGATGCTGACCGCCTGGGCCGGAGCCGTACCCGCAAGGGCGGCGGCAAACATCATGCGAAGGGAAAATCTCACAGGCGCCTTAATTGCCGCGCACCGATGTCGCGGCGATAATATTTTGAGGAGCAGCGGATTGATTCGCAGGCCCGGTAGGCCCTGTCGGCGGCCTCCCGCAGCGTCGGGGCGACCGCGGTGACCCCGAGAACGCGGCCCCCTGCGGTGACGAGCCGGCCCGCGGCGTCGCGCGCGGTCCCGGCGTGGAGGAGGGCGACGCCCTCGGGCAGGCTCTTCGGGATCTCGATCGCGTCTCCCGACCTGTAGGGGCCGGGGTAGCCCGCGGCGCTTATGACCACGCAGATCGCGTGCTCGGGGCGCACCTGAAGCCCGAAGCCCGCCAGGGTCCGCGTGGACGCGGCCCAGAGAAGCGCCAGGAGATCGGTTGACAGCCGCGGAAGCACCGCCTGGGTCTCCGGGTCGCCGAAGCGCGTGTTGAATTCGAGCACTTTCGGCCCGTCGGCCGTCAGCATGATCCCGATGAAGAGGGTGCCGCAGAAGTCGATGCCCTCGCTGGCTATCGCCTCGACCGAAGGCCGGACGATCGAGCGCTCGATCGCCTCCAGGAGCGCTCCGGTCACCACCTCCGCCGGGGAATACGCGCCCATGCCGCCCGTGTTGGGCCCGAGGTCCCCGTCGCCGATCCTCTTGTGGTCCTGCGAGGTCGGAAGGATCACATAGTCGCGCCCGGAGACGACGACCAGGATCGAGGTCTCCTCCCCCTCGAGGCAGTCCTCGATAAGGATCTGGCTGCCCCCGGTCCCGAATTTCCGGTTCTCGAGCATGGCGCGCACGGCGCCCTGCGCCTCCTCCGCAGTCTGGGCCACGACGACTCCCTTGCCGGCCGCGAGGCCGTCCGCCTTTACGACTATCGGGACAGGCCGCGAGCGCAGGTAGGCGAGGGCCGGCTCCGACTTCGAGAAGAGGCCGGCCTCCGCCGTCGGAATGCCGTATTTGACGAGGAGCTTCTTCGTGAACGTCTTCGATGCCTCGAGGCGCGCCCCGGACGCGATCGGCCCGTAGACCGCGATCTTGGCCTCGCACAGGCGGTCCGCGAGGCCGAGGGCAAGCGGGACCTCGGGGCCCACGACGACGAAATCGGCCGCCTCGCGGCGGGCCAGGGCGACGAGGCCCCCGACGTCGTCAACCCTGACCGGAAAGCACGCGGCGTCCCCGGCAATGCCTGCGTTTCCCGGGGCGCACAGCACGCGAGGCCGCCCGGGCGAAGCAGCAAGGGAGCGCACCAGGGCGTGCTCGCGCCCGCCTGAGCCTACAACAAGGACGCAGCGGGGAAGTTCTGCCGAGTTCAAAGGACCTGAAGCTTCTTGCGGTAGAATTCGACGACCTCGGCGGGGTCATCCGAGAAGAGGATGTAGTCGGAGATCCACTCTGGCGCCCGGCCGGTGCGGATCATTTGGCGGACCTGGCGCCGGAGGTCGGACCAGTACTTCGAATTGAAGAAGACATAGGGGACCCGCGGCCGGATTCCCAGCTTGAGGTTGCAGAGCTCGATCCCGATCTCCTCCAGCGTACCCACTCCGCCGACATTGAAGATGCAGAAGTCAGCCACCTCAAACCACTTCTGGCGGAAGTGCCTCGAGGATTCCTGGAAGGTGTTGAAGAAGTCGACCCCGAGCTCGGGCGGCTGGGCCTCGAGCTCGAGGAAGCAGGCCCCGGTGAGGGCCCCGGTGCTTCGCGCCTGGTCCGTGGCGACCCGCATGACGCCGCCCCCGCCGCCCGTAAGGACGCCGAGGTTGGGCCCGATGAAGGCCGAGAGCTGCTCCACGAGCCCCGAGATCCTATCGACGTCAGCTTTGTCCAGCCCCACCGCCGAGCCGTAGAAGGCGAGGATCGTTGCCTCCTGGAACTTCCGGCCCATCTCCTCGCGGACGAAGAAGCCGTGCTCCTTCTTGTAGGTGTGCAGGTAGAGCTCCTTCGTCAGCTCGTCGTACCAGTAGACCGGCACGTTGATCGCGTCAAAGGTGTCCAGGCGCGCGTGCGCGTTGCTTGAGAGGAAGTAGCCGTGGGTGCGCGAGGCCTTCCGGAAGATGATCCGCTTCAGCTTGACGTCCGCTATCCGCGTAAGGAGCTCGATGTGCTCAAGGAGGTCCGGGAAGAAGTCGACGACGAGCGTGTCGGCGTCCTTCGGGGCGTTGTCCATGGCCTGGATCATCGTGCGGTGGCCGCACGCGCCGGCGTTTTCGGCGTAGAGCTTCTTCACGTCGTCCGCTGTCGCGCCCTTCAGGCAGATCGAGCGGTTCTCCATCGTGGCGCTCTGGCCCTTTACCGAGATGCCGGTCCTCGGCCGGGCCTCGCTCAAGTCCCTCGGGGGACGCTCGTCCAGGTTGGTGAAGATCTCGGTCGCCGCCCCGAGGAGCTTCTGCCTGCGCCGGGCGAGCGAGTTGAACTCGGGGTCGCTCGCCTCAGGGGCCCGGAAAATCTCGACGGAGACCATCGGGTTCACGACCGGGTGGTCGCCCGTGTTGTAGATCTCGAGCATGATGTTCGTCCCGAAGGTCTTCACCGGGTCGAGGAGCACGGCGCTCGTGTGGATCCCGAAGTTGCCCGCGCCCTGGTTCAGGACGACGTAGTGCTCCTTCAGGTACATGGAGCAGCTCGTGAGGAGCCCCGAGCGCGGCGCGATGGCGAGGGGCGAGGCGTCGTGGCGGATCTGCACCTTGTCGAGGAAGTTTCGGCCCGCCGCGCCGCTCATGATGAGCTCGAAGTTGATCCTCTGGAGCCTCGGGTTGAGGGTGTAGCTCACCTGGTGGGGCGTCAGGAAGACCGAGCCCTGCCGGTCGATGCTGGTCGTATTCGGCAGCTTCAGCCGGTTTTCGCGAAGGGCGGTCCAGATCTCCTCTGACGTGAGCTTCGCTCCCGCGGGCGCGTAGAAGAGGCGCCCGATGGGGATGCCCGAGCGCAGCAGCTTCTTCCAGTAGCCCGAGTTCGGGAAGCTCATGTCGTAGACGAAGGCTTCCGCGGCGAGGACGAGGCGGTTGCCGTCCACCTCCAGGCCGCCCTGGGTCTGCATCTCGATGCCAATGCGCGCCAGGGAGCTCCTCTCCGTGAACTTGAGCTCGCCCCTCATGGACTTCATGAACTCGAACTCGGTCGGGTTGCGCGGCCAGAACGCCAGGTTCAGCGTCACGGTCCGCTCGTCCTTGCTCTTCACGGTCAGGATCTGGCCGTCCTGGCTGGTCCAGAATTGCTCGGGGCTCATAATGGGAACCGAAGAGACTGACACATCGGCACATCGGACTCAAGCGGCGAACGCCGCTATAGAATTGCAAAGCGCCCCCTCGGCCGCATAACGCTTTCCGTTACTGTCCCACTATGAAATATCCTACAAAGGTACTCGCACTCTCAATCGCGGCTGCGGCCTGCGCGTTTGGCCAGGACGCAAAGGACGCCGGAACCGGCGCGCCGGTGCCCACGGTGATCCCCGTGGCCGAGCCGACCGTGACGGCCCCTCCCCAATTCACGAACGACCAGCTTCTCGAGGAATTCGGGTGGCTCGTCGGCAAGAGGACGGGGCTCTCCGAGTGGGGCTTCAAGCCCGACGAGGCCAACATGATCGCCAAGGGCCTGCTGCAGGCCCTGAACGGCCAGGATTCGCCGTACGTGGTCCAGAAAATCGGGCCCGCCATGGACGATTTCATCCAGAAGAAGCAGGCCGCCATCCTGCAGGCGATCAAGCAGAAGAGCGTCGCCGATGCGACCGCGTTCTTCACGAAGCTTTCGGACGACAAGAGCGTCGTCACGCTGCCCGACGGGCTGCGCTACTCTGTCATTAATCCCGGAGCGGGCGATCCGCCGAGACCCGCCGACACCGTCAAGGTGAACTACACCGGCACGCTGATCACCGGGAGCGTCTTCGATTCCTCGGAGCGCGCGGGCAAGCCCGTAGAGTTTGCGCTCAACAAGGTGATCCCGGGCTGGACCGAGGGCCTGCAGAAGATCGGCAAGGGCGGCAGGATAAAGCTCTACGTTCCGCCGCAGCTCGCTTACGGCGACAGTGGCCGCCCAGGCATCCCGCCTGGGTCCGTCTTGATCTTCGAGATCGATCTCCTCGACATCACACCGGCCCCGATGGTCGCCATGCCGACGCCCACCGTGACCCCGGTGACGCCGGCCAAGTAGGGTCGGGGCCACCGGCGGCCAGCAGCACGCGTTCCCCCTGAAGCCCGAGGACGTTAACCTGTACCTCGTCGGTTTCATGGGGACCGGCAAGACCACCATCGGGAGGGCGGTCGCGCAGCGCATCGGCTTCAAGTGCGTCGACAGCGACCACGAGATCGAGCGGAAGGCGGGCAAGGAGATCACCGAGATCTTCGCCCAGGACGGCGAGGCGGCCTTCCGGGCCTTGGAGCGTTGGTTTGTCGAGGAGGGACACGGCGGCGAGCGCCACGTGGTCGCCTGCGGCGGCGGCCTGATCGTCGAACCCGGGATGCTAGGGCTTCTCGGCAAGCGGGGGGTCATCGTCTGCCTCCACGCGTCGATTGAGACGATCCTCGCTAGGACCAGCCGGCACGGAAAGACGCGGCCGCTTCTCGATGTCGTGGATCCCGACGCCCGCGCGCGCGAGCTGTACGCTGCGCGCGAGGCCATCTATCGGTCGGCGGGGACCGTTATCCTCACCGATTCGAGGCCGCTCGGCGAGATTGCGGCGCATGTCATCCGCGTGTGGCGCCGCGATTCAGTCGATTTTGCGGCCAGCCGAGGGGCCGTCGGCTCCTAGGGCCATGGGCGCCCTCCAGGAGTCTTTACGGGGGCGGCTGAAGGAAATCGGCTTTGACGAGGTGCGCTTTGCGCGGGCGTCGCCGGCGCCGGACGGCGCCGGGCTCAGGGCCTGGCTCGATGCGGGCTACCACGCGGACATGGACTGGATGGAGCGCACCTCGGCGAAGCGGATGGACACGGGCCTCGTCCTTGACGGGGCCCGCTCGGTGATCCTCCTCGGGGTCAATTATCTCCAGGGCGGTCCCAATCGCGGGGAGAGCGTATGGGCGCGCTACAGCCTCTACCGCGACTACCATGATTCCATGAAGGACGCCCTGAAGGGCGCGGGGCGCGCGATCGAGGAGATTTACGGGAGCGGGCCCCGCGACTACCGGTACTCCGTCGACACCGGCCCGATGCTTGAGCGCGCCTGGGCGGCCAGGGCCGGCGTGGGGTTCATCGGGAAAAACACCATGCTCATTTCGCGCAAGCACGGTAACTGGCTCTTCCTCGCGTCGATCCTCGCGCGGATGGAGCTCGAGCCGGATCCGCCGCTCAGCCGCCGCGCCGATCCGGGCTCGGTGGGCCTCCTCTGCGGAAAGTGCACGCGCTGCATGGAGGCCTGCCCGACCCAGGCATTGCCGGCCCCCGGCGTCCTGGACGCGCGCCGGTGCATATCCTACCAGACGATCGAGAACCGAGGCGTGATCCCGAGGGAGCTGCGCGCCGCCATCGGCAGCCGCATCTACGGGTGCGACGTCTGCCTCGAGGTGTGCCCATGGAACCGATTCGCCGCCGAAGGCCGCCGGCTGATCCTCTCGGCGCGCGGCGAGATCGCCGAGATTCCGATTCGCGAGCTCCTGGGTCTCACCCGGGCGAGGTTTGCCGAGATTTTCCGGGGCACAGCGATCAAGCGGGTCAAGTGGGCCGGGCTCCTTCGAAACGCGTGCGTCGTCGCCGGAAATTCCGGGGACAGGGGCCTTGTTGGAGCGCTGGTGGGCCTCGCATCCCACGAGTCGCCGGTCGTCCGGGCGCACGCGGTGTGGGCCGTGAGGAGGCTGGGGGGCGACGTCCGCCTTGCCGAAGCCGGCCTGATGGAGACGGACCCCGGTGTGCTCGAGGAATATTCCGCTGCCGTGGTCCCGGCGCCACCCGAGTCATCGGGGGCGCCTCTCCCATCCGCCTTGGAGCACTCGGTCGGGCCCTCGTGAAATCCACCGCCAGCCGTATAGGTTTTGCGCACACGGCTGGACTCGTCTTCCTCGCAGCGGCGGAGGCGCTCACCTTCCTCGTGGTCGCGAAGCGTCATTACGCGTGGTCCTATCCCCGGTGGAACGACCAGGTGCAGTACCTTGGCCAGGCGTATGACACGTTCGAGCTTGCGAGGAGCGTCGGGTACGCACGAGCGGCCTGGAATTCCCTGGGTCAGGTTTACGCGCAGGGCTGCCTTCACGGGGTGCTCACCCTGCCAGTCTTTGCCGCGGTGGGCGCCTCAAGGACGGCGGCGCTTTCACTCAACATTCTGGCCTTCATTGCGCTGCAGGCGGCGACATTTCTGACAGTCCGGCGGATTTCGGGTCAAATGTCCCTGGCATGGGCGTCGGTCGGCCTCCTGGCTGCGCTTCATTTTCCGTGGGGCGGTGGCGCAGGCTCGGCAGTGGACTTTCGCTTGGACTGGATGGCCGCATGCGCCTACGGCGTCACGCTTGCGGTGGCGTTGTCGGGGCGCGCATTTCGGTCGACGCGCTGGGCGGTTCTCTTCGGTGCCGCAGCCGGCGTGACCGTTCTCCTGAGGTTCCTGACCGCAGTCTACTTTGGAATCATCTTTGTCGCCATGCTTGGCTGGCTTCTTGCGCAGAGGGAGCGGCGGGCAAGGTGCGCGCGCCTCGTGCTTTCGGCGCTCGTGGGCTTTGGAATCTTCGCCCCCTCCCTCTGGCGGAGCCGGCACGCAATCTACGGCTACTATTGGGTCGATCACTTCGCCGGCCCCGGGCGCGCGCTGCACGACTCCCATTTCGGCGCGCTAGAATCCATGCGCTGGCTCGCGGCGCAGGTAGTCGTCAATCAGCTGGGCCTGGCAGCGGCGACGCTGGGTGTGGGAGCCGGGGCCGTGCTCCTTGCGCTGCGCGCGGATTCCGCGCTGGATAGGCGCAAGGGCGATGAGGGGGAGGGTGCGTGGGCGATAGTGCTCGCGTTCCTCGCTGCGCCCGCGGCGGTCCTGGCGCTCCATCCAATCAAGGCGGAGCCCCCGGCAAGCATTCTGATTCCGGGCGCGCTCTGGGTCGTTCTCCTGGTGTGGATCCGACTAGCGAAGAACGTCAGCCGCAGGGCTGCCGTCGGGGTTGGCGTCGGGGTTCTCGGACTCGGGGTGCTCGTCTTCTTCCGGGCGGAGACCCGGAGATCGGAGCTCGACGAGGCGCACGCTGATTTCCGCGCCATCAACGGCCTGGCAGACTTTCTGTTTTTCCGAGCGGAGGAGGCCAGACTGACGCATCCCAGCGTGGGAGTCACGTGGGTCCTGGACGGTACCGATTCCGGGACGCTCCGGATCCTCTCCTACGAGCGCCACGGGCGAATGATGCCCTTTATCGCCACGCTGCCAACCGGCTTGTTCCCGACCACCCGCGAGATCGTGATGACGGCGCTCGGGAACAGCGACTTTGTATGCCTGGCGAGCCGGGCGGCCCCCGTCTGGCCCTTCGACCGGCAGATGCAGGAGCTGCTTCCCGCAATGCGCGAATGGTGCGACGCGCGCATGGCTGCTGTCGGGCGACTCGAGGGGATGGGATTTTCACTGTCGGTCTATGAAGCGCGATCGGTCATGCCGGCGGCTGCAGGGGTCGATCTCGCCTCGATGATCGGCGCGGCGTCAAGGGGACCCGCCTATGGGATTGCTGGCACACCGGCCGCGCCTGTCTTCGTCTCGTCGGCGCGCGCCGCCGGATCCACGGCGGCCGAATTTCGGTACCGGATTGAGGCCGCGCACAGCCCGGTCCGTTACCGCGCGGTAAGCCTTCCCGAGGGGTTTGCGATTGATCCGGAAACGGGCGAGATCCGCGGCCGGTTCCCGCGTCCTGGCGTTTATCATGCCGAGATGAGCGCGTCCAACCCGGCGGGTGTGACATTGGGGAGATTGGAGGTGCATGTTGAGAGTAAGCCGTGGTTTGCGTTCCTAGATGCTCCATCGGCGTGCTCGGTCGGAATCCCCTTTGAGGTCAAGTTTGGCGCCTTTGACCAGGGGGGCACCTTGAATTTCATAGATGTCTCTGACCTGACTACCCGAACATTTGTGAGGCGACTGGCGTGTTCCGATGAGGACAGGCAATCCTGGTGCGGGACTTGCCCGATAACGCTCGAAGCAGCCGGCTCCCACCTGATCGTGGCGCGCTTTGTGCGCTACGATCCAAGCTCCAAGGCACCGTACACGTACATCGACCACACCTTTGCCGTCGCCGCTGCTACCCGGAATTGAGACTCCGCCACGACCGGAGCGGCCGGCGGACAATCAGACCACAACGCTCTTCAATGCAGAGGAATCCCAAACGGGCCTCCCGGCTTCCTGCGCCATCTCGCCAAACGCCGCGATCTCCGCCTGGGTGAAGAGAAGGCCGCCGGCCGCGGCGGACTTCTTCGCCCAGTCCGCCTCGACCTGTCCAGGAAGCATGCATTTCTCGTTTCCGTGGCCAAGAATGTCTTCGATGACGGCCTTCACGTTCGCCGCCTGGCTGCGGCCCTTTGCGAACGAACCTCCGCTGATGGCGTCGGGGTGGATGACCTGGAAGAAGAAGGCGCAGGTGTGCTTCTCCGAGGGGTCTTGGTCCCACCTGCTGCGCAGCGTAGGGAGCGATCCGCCGATCATTGCGCCCACGATCTCGTTTATCAGCGAGAGTCCGTAGCCCTTGTGGGCGCCGAACGGAAGCAGGGAGACGGCCGCATTGGGGTCGGTCGTCGGGTTTCCGTCCTTGTCGACGGCGGCCAGGGGCGGCAGGGGCTTGCCCTCCCGCTTGAGCTGCTGCACGCGCCCCATTGCGATGACCGACGTCGCCCAGTCGATGACGACCGGATAGCCGACCGCCGGCGTCGTAGGGAAGCCCCACGAGTGCGGGTTGGTGCCGAGCGTGGGGAACTTGCCCCCGAAGGGGACGACCTCCGCGAGCGCGGCGGTGCACTCGGTATACGCGATGTAGCCGCGGCGCGCTGCGTCCATCACGTAGCCGCCGCCCCAGAGGTAATGGAAGGCATTGTCCACCGAGACCGTCCCGACGCCGTGGCGGTCGGCCAGCGCTATGGCCTCGTCCATCGCCCGGTAGGCCGTGGGCTGGCCGAGTTTGCGGTTGGCATTCCACACCCGCGCGGCCCCGAAGCGCGAGGGAGCCACCTCGATCTGCGCCCCGGGCACGCAGCCCTTCGACCCGGAGCCAAACAGATGGTCGAGATGGAGCGCCTTGATGGCGTTGTGGGTTCGAATCCCATGGCGGGAGGCCTCGGCGCACAAACGGGCACCGTCCGCGGCCTCGTCCGCAAGAAAACCACGGCTGCGGTACGCCGCCTCGACGAGGGCGTTGTGCTGCAATTCAGGGACTATGAAGTATGATTCTGGCATCGTGATCCGCGGCCCGGGGGTTGGATTGGGCGGCGCGCATTTCAGTGAAAAGTTAGGATGGGATTGGCAAGGCTATATTGGAATTGTGCCGGCCCGTGGCGCAGTGGCCGGCCTCCGGGCGCCGCTTGGAAGGGGAGGGGACTCCGTCGGGACTCGATGGCGCGTAGCGCTCCGGAAAACAGGACAAGTGTCCTTTTCAGAGATAGGAAAAAATCATTTGACACGGACACGTGTCCGAATAAGACAAATCCACCCCCATGAAAACACCCTGCATTCGTATCGCCGTGCTTTCGGCCGGCGTTGCACTTGTCCTCGCAGCGCCCTTTGGAAGGGCCCAATCGGCCGGCGGTTCCCCGACCGCCTCGGTTTCGGCGGAGGCATCGTCCTCGGTTAACACCGAGGTGGTCTCTCTCCCCGCATTTGACGTCACCGGTGACACGGCCCACGGCTACGTGGCGTCCGAGTCGGAGACCGGCACGAGAATCGCCAGCAAGATCGCCGACCTCCCCTTTGTCGTGGACGTCGTCACGCGGCCGTTCATCACGGACTTTGCCGAAAACACCATGAACGACGAGCTCGCGTTCGTGGCCGGATTCTCGCCGTCGGAGATCACCGGGCAGTACCAATTGCGCGGCTTCAGTTCCCCCGTGGAACTGGTTGACGGCTTCCGTCGGATCGGCCTCGTCGCCACGAGCGACATTGACCGCATCGAGGTGATCAAGGGACCCGATGCCTCGATCTACGGGGCCATCCAGCCGGGCGGCGTCGTCAACTTCATCACCCGGCAGCCGACCACCGTCGCAAGCGGCGAAATCAGTATCTCGGGCGGCACGGACAATTTGCAAACGGAGTCGCTCTCTTCGTCCGGTCCGTTGAATCAGGCCGGGACGCTCTTCTATAGAGTGGACCTGTCCAACTCTTTCACCAACTACGCCGAGGCGTTTGCCAGCCAGCACCAGACCTACGAGGACGGCAAACTCCTGTGGAAGCCCAGCGACCGGACCAGCCTCACGCTGGATTTTGACCACGTGGGACGCTACGAGCACCCCTTTAACCAGGTGCTCACCGTCACGGAGAAGCAGACGATGCCCTGGGCAGGCAACAGCATCACGGAGAGCCAATACTACGGGATGGCCGTCACGAATCTCTATAACTACGACTATGCGGGGCCCGAGAGCATAAACCAGCAAAGCGTGACGAGCGGGACGCTCACGTTCCAGCACAGCTTCAACGATGTCTGGTCGCTCAGGTTTGGCGCAAACTGGTTCACCAATCCCTACTTTGACCAGCTGGTGGGAAGCGGCGCCTATTACCCCTACGGCACGGGCAACATCACGTTTAACGCGAGCGGAGCGATTTCGAATCCCTTCACCCCGGAGGTTAAGGACCAGCCGCAGGTGGACTGGAAGCCGCAGCGCGGCGGCGGATACCAGATGGACAACCTGTTCGCATTCAAGACGGGTCCGATCTCAAACAAGCTCCTGTTGACGTCCGACTACTACGAGGTCTCAAACCGGACCCTGACCCTCGTCCCGCTCGTCGGAAGCAGCCAGGCCACGGACTATTACGACGTGAACAACGCCTACAGCCCGACGAACTCCAGCTTCTACGCCCCGCAGACGACCTGGAACGCGGCGACCCTGGGATACGGCTGGAACACGACCCTTTATAGCCAGAACCCGTCCATCTACAATGCAGTCACCACGGACCAGTGGACAGCGGCGGGAGACTACGGCCTCTTTGGGAGCGAACAGGCGTCGATGTTCAAGGACCGCCTGATCCTGATGGCGGGCGGGCGCTGGGACTACGTGAAGAACCAGGTAAAGAACTACAACATCCCGGCAGTGGGCGTTCCGGCGGCGCTCGAGACGGTCGAGCCGACCCCCTACCAGGCGTTCGACTACAACACCGCCGCCTGGACCTACCAGCTGGGCGCGGTGATAAAGGTCACGGACTGGCTCAGCGCGTTCGCCAACAAGAGCACGGGATTCAACCCGCAGCCTCAGATTGATTCGGCCACCGGCCTTGCCCTGCCGAACAACACGAGCGACGGATGGGACTACGGGCTCAAGGCTTCGCTCCTCGGCGGGCGCGCGCACGTGACGCTCGACCGGTTCAACATCGACGAGTACAACCTCGCGATCACGGAGACGGATCCCGTGACCAGCATCAAGGACACGATCCTCAGCGGAGAGCAGACGGCAAAGGGCTTCGAGGTCGATTTCGACTACCAGATCACCAACGACCTCCTGGCGTTCGGCGACTGGGGATACACGAAGGCGACAACGGTCAATTCCTACGCGATCACGTTCCTGGATGACCTTCCTGTTCGGCGCGTTCCCCGCGACAACATCGGATACGGAATGCGCTACCAGATCAGCCACGGGTTTGCCAGGGGCACGTTCTTCGTCGCCGACTTCAGGTACACCAGCAACTCGCTCGTTAACCTGGGCTCCGGAAGGAGCCTCATCCCCGGACCCGCGGGCACCACGGTTGGCTCGACGAGCTCAATGTACTACGTCCCGAGCACCAACCTCACGTATGCGACCGGAAAGGACCCGAAGGGGGCGAACGAGACGAAGATCACGGCGACGCCGTTCATCAACGTTCCTCTCCCCGGCAACGGCCAGCTGCCGTACCCGAGCCAGCCCGCGAACGCCACCATCAACTATCCGATGAGCATCACGGGCCAGCCCCTGCCGCTGCAGAACGCGGCCGTCCCTGGAGTCTACGTGGGTGAGGCCGAGGGCGTGTTCGTCGACGACGGCCGCGAGAACAACTTCAACGTCCCGTATGCTGTGTTCGACGTGGGCACGGGTTACACGTGGAAGTACCGAAGGTTCACGAACACGTTCCAGGTGAACATCAAGAACCTCCTGAATAGGCACTACACCTGGGGCTCCGGAGTCCCGGGACTGCCCTTCCAGGTCATAGCGGGCTACACGATAGCCTACTGAGCACGCGGCCCCCAGGCGGGCCCAGCTGCTTCAAAGGGAGGCGCCGCAGCGGCGCCTCCCTCTTGCTTTCGGGGGTCCACTAGGGTTGGAAGTCAATCTTGTCCGCGGACATTTCGTGATCCCGTGAGCCGGGTGCCTCCCCCGCCTCCTGCTCCCTCTCTGGCCGAAGGCCGACGCAGCCCGAGCCTCACGCCCGGGGAGAAGAGCCGCACCTTGCCCTGCGGAAGGTCCCCCGCGGTCCCGCCCGTTCGTTCCTTAGGGGATCGAGGGATAGACGGCGACCTTGGCCGCAGTCAGGTCGTTGTCCGTCAGCCGGAGGCTTCCCGGCTCCCCGCCGTTCTCCTGGATGAAGACCGACGTTCCCTGGGCGGCATGCGACGAGTGGAGCCACACCCTGCCGCAGTTGCGCAGGTCAAGGACGGGCAGGCCGGCCTGAGGTGATTGGGTGCCCACGCCCTCGAGCTCGAGGCCGTTGACCTGCTCGAACACAAAGGCGCTGCCCGAGACCGTGTCGACCCGCACGTTGTGGAGCTCGATGTCCAGGGTGTGGTCGCAAACGAAGCCCGTGTGGCCGCTCGCCGTAATGTCGGTGAACCGCAGCTGCTCGACGGCCTTTTCCGGCAGACCCTGGATTGAGGCCACCTTCTTCGCGTTGACGATCGTCAGGTTGCTGAACGCGAAGTTCCTGAAGATCGGGGTCCGGTCCGAAAAGGCCTCCGCGGGTTGATTCTGGTAGAGGGTGGTAATCTCGACCGCGCCCACGGTCGCCTCATTGATCACAAAATTGTCGAACCTGAGATTTTCCACGACGTTGCCCCGGCCCCGCATGCTTTTGATGCGGATTCCGTACCACGTGCCGTCCACAATGATGTTGCTGGCCACGACGTTGCGCACGCCGCCCGAGGTCTCGCTCCCGATGGCGACGGCGCCGTGGCCCTTGTACATGACGCAGTTTGTGATGGCGACGTTCTCGGTCGGCCGGGCTGTGCGGCGGCCGTCGGCATCCCTCCCGGACTTGATCACGATGCAGTCGTCGCCCGTGGTGAAAAAGCAGTCTGAAATCCGGACATCCCGGCACGAGTCCACGTCGAGACCATCGCAGTTGGGGCCCGTCGACAGGAACGTAACCCCGCGGATCGTGACGTGGTCGCTGTAGAGGGGGTGGAGCAGCCACATCGGCGACTCGACGAGGGTTACACCCTCGACGAGGATGTTCGTGCAGCCGTTGAACTGGACGAGCGAGGGACGGAGATAGTCAGCCGCCAGACGGTACTCCTCGGGGCCGGGCTTCTGGCCGGCCTCAATCCGGTCGAAGAGCTTGAGCCATGCCTGCATGGCAGGTCGTATCTCCTCGCTGCGGCTGGGATCGTAGCGGCCGTTGCGCCACCACCAGTTTGCACCCTGGCCGTTGATCGTGCCCCGCCCCACGATCGCGATGTTCTGCTTGCCGTTGGCATAGATGAGCGGCGCGTGGGTGTAGGCGTTTGTGCTCTCCCAGCGCGAGGGGACGATCGGGGAATCCGCCGGGTTGCCGCTGTAAAGGAGCTCGGAGCCCGCCTCAAGCTGGAGCGTCATGTTGCTGTCGAGGATGATGGAGCCCGTCAGGTAGCGCCCCGCCGGGACGATGATGGTGCCCCCCTTGGCCGCCGCGCACGCCGCCACCGCCCTCGCCATGGCCGCGGTGTCGTTCGTGGTCCCGTCGGCCACGGCCCCGTAGTCGACGACATTGAAGGATGCCGGTCCAGCCGCCAGAGCGAATGGAATCGACACGATGAGGAGCGAGGCCAGGCGGGTTGTCTTGATCATCGGTGGGGCGCGAGAACGACGAATCAAGGCTGCGCCCGCATGGCAGGGCAAGTCAATCAGAAAAGGACACGTGTCCGCAAAACCTCCTTGTCCTCTTGCTTTCGAGGCGCCGAGGCCCCTTAGATCACCGCAGCTTTGAAGTCCCGGTACCCCCTGAATGCACCCGTCTGACTACGCCATCATCGCCACCTATCTGGCCGTGGTGCTGGTTCTCGGTCGCCGGGCGAGGGGGGCGACCGACAGTGAGGAGGCCTTCTTCCTTGCGGGGCGCAAGCTGGGGATCCTGCGCCAGTCGTTCTTCAACTTTGGGCAGTCCACCGATGCGAACACCGCCGTGAGCACGGTCAGCTTCGTCTATGGCGAGGGGGCCTCGGGCGCCTGGCTGCAGCTGCAGCTCATTTTCCTCAATCCCTATTATTGGTTCATGAACGTCTGGTTTCGGCGCACGCGCCTCGTGACGACGGCCGACCTGTTCGAGGAGCGCCTTCAGAGCTCCCGGCTCGCCCGGTTCTACGCGGCATTCCAGATCGGGGTGGCAGTCGTCGGGATAGCGTTCGCGAATTTCGTGTCCTACAAGGTGGCCGCAGCCCTCATGCAGGGCGGCCCGATGGTCGCGCCTTGGGTCTTCTATTCTGGCTTCGTGGCCATAGTCGGTTATTACGTCGTGATGGGGGGCCTCGAGGCCACCGTCCTCAACCAGATGTTCCAGGGGGTGCTCGTCCTCGTGTTCTCGGTCATCCTGCTGCCCTTTGGATGGAGGGAGCTGGGAGGCGAAGGCCTCCACAATCGCCTTCCCCAGAGGATGTTCGACATCATCGCCGCGGGTGACGGCGGGGAATTCACGGTCTGGGCCGTGCTCGCGGTCCTCCTGGTGAGCATCATCCAGGCAAACGGGAACATCGCGAACATGGGCCTAGCTGGATCGGCGAGGGGCGAGTTCGCGGCGCGGCTCGGCGGCGTTACGGGCACCTACGCCAAGCGAATCATGATCGCGCTCTGGGTCTTCGTCGGCCTGATTGCAGCGGGGCTCTGCCGGGGTGATGCCAGCCTCGCGGACCCGGACCTGGCCTGGGGAGCCCTTTCCCGGCGCCTCCTGCCCCCCGGATTTCTGGGGTTCATGTTCATAGGCCTTGTGGCCGCCAACATGGCCTCGATCGCCACGAAGACCATGGCGATATCGGCGCTCTTCGTCCGAAACCTTTATAGGCCCGCCGGCGGGGCGCGGGACGAGAGACGCGAGGTCGTTGTCGCCCAGTTAGCCGGGGTTGCGGCGCTCGCCGCCAGCGTCATGACCGCGCTGGCGATGAACGAGGCCGCCTCCGTGACCAAATTCATCCTGACGATAAATCTCCCGTTCGGCGCAGCGATCCTCCTCATGTTCTTCTGGCGTCGCCTCACTACGGCGGCGGTGTGGTGGGGCGTCCTCTCGACCGGCGTCCTCATCCTGGTCATGCCGTTCGGTGCCCGCCTTGCCGGCTACGACCAGTTTAGCGCCGAGGGCTGGGTCCTTGCGCGGGCCGGCCTGCCGCTCGCCGGGTACGGCCCCGGGGGTCACCTGGCGACCCAGTTCCTTTTCGACGCCCTTTTCCCGTTTGCCGTGATGATCGCGGTGAGCCTGGTGACGAAGCCCCCGGCGCAGGAGCGCGTAGCGGGCTTCTTTGGCAAGATGAAGACGCCCGTTGGCGCGACTCGGCAGCTCGATGAAGCAGCCTTGGAAGAGACCCGCAGGAATCCCGGTCGCTTCGACGGGACGAAGCTCTTCCCGGGCTCAAGCTGGGATTTCACCAAATGGGACAGGACCGACGCCATCGGCTTCGCAGCGTGCTGCGCGGCGTCCGTCGCCATTCTCGGCGTTATCTGGCTAGTGCTGAACTGGCTCCGTTGACGCCGGGAGGCCGGCGGCACTCGCTGCGGCGACCTTGGGGTTCCAATGATCGGCCCCGCCCAGAACATGGGCGGGCGTGAATCCATCGGGCGCGGGCCCGGCCGACGTGGTGGCCCACGGCACCCGGGCAGACAGGACCGATCCGGCACCGCTGCTGGCGTATTCCGCATACCGGGACGTCTTCTCCGCGTCGGGCTTGTTCCAGTTGTGCCAGCCGGCGGGACGGACGACGTCGGTCATCTGGGTTCCGATGAAGGCGACGCTTGCGTAGGGCCTCCACGGCCGGCCGAGGTATGTCCGCGCGGTCGGGGGATCCCCGAGGATCCGGCAATTCGAGAATACGAAGCCATAGGGCTGAGCGACGGGGGTGGAGGCGGCGGTTATGTATCCGTCGCCCAGGCACCGGATCTCGCAGTTCTCGAAATAGGCGGTCGCGCCCCCGAATATGAAATCAACTGCGCCGGAGATCGCGCATCCGGAGAAATACTGCCTGCCGCGATTCACGAGGATCGTGTCCTGCCACCCGAGGAAGCGGCAGTTTCGGAATGTGACGCGGTCGCCGTCCACCCGAAGGGCCAGGGCCTGCCCCTTGCGTCCCGCCGTGTTCGCGAGCGTCAGGTTCTCCATGGCGAAGTCATCCGCATCGATCCAAACGGTTGGGGTGTGAAAGGTTCCGATCGGTTTTCCATCGGGCCCCGCCATCGACGCGTAGAGGTCGAATGCGATCGTCGTGCGCGACGGATCCTCGCCGACCAGCCGGACGAAGCGCTTCTCGCGCTGCGCGTACACCCGCTCGTGGTAGGTGCCGGCGCCCACCCGGATGACCCAGGGGGATGACGGGCTGGTTGTCTGCGGCGCCGCGTTGACCGCATCCTGGACGGAGGTGAACTGCCCGCTTCCGTCAGCTGCCACGGTCGCCGAGAATCCGACGGGCACGGCAGGGGCGGCCCCGCTTACCTGGGCAAAGGCGCATCCGGCCCCCAGAATGACAGCGGCGGCCGCGCAGCACACGGGACTCGTCTTCATGGCCCGGTTGGTTGCCGAAAAAGGGCGTCAGTGCGTCACGCCGCTGACCGTGTCCTCGACCATCAGCGCCGCCCCGGCGGACGGCGACACGCTGACGTTCTGGAGCGAGACTCCGTCGGCATAGGCGATCCGCAGGCCCTTTGGCGCCTGGATCGAGACGTTCTCGAGCGAAATGCCACGGGCGGGCATCTCCGGCAGGCCGATGATGAGTCCCGCGTCCCTGGTCCCGGCGGTTGCCGTGATGTTGCGGATAACGATGTTGCGCCAGATCGGCGTGTCGGCGGCCACGGGCTGGGCCGTGTCGTGCTCGTTGGGCTTGGGGAGCCCGTAGTAATAGCTCGAGATCACGATGGCCTGGCCGACGTTTTCCATGGTCAGGTCCGTGTACGTGATGTTCTCGACGAGGCCGCCGCGTCCCCGCCGGGACTTCAGCCGCACGCCGGCCTCGGTTCCATTGAAGGTGCACCGCTGCACGGTCATGTTGCGGACGCCCGCGTTCGTGTCGCTGCCGATCGAGCAGCCGTGCCCGTGCAGGAAGGTGCAGTCGGTCACGAGGATGTCCTCGTCCGGCCCCGTGCCCATGGAGCCCGCCTTGACGGCGATGCAGTCGTCGCCGGTGTCGACGGTGCAGTGGGTGATGAGGACCCTGCGCGAGACGGAGGGGTCTATGCCGTCCGTGTTCGGGGAATTCCACGGCGCCTTGATCGTGATCCCGTCGATCGTCACATCCTCGCAGCGCGTCGGACAGAGGTGGTACATCGGCGAATTCTCCAGGGTGACCCCCTCGATCCTCACGCGCTTGCAGCCGTCGAGGATGATCATCCGCGGGCGCCCGATTTCCGCGTCGGGAAGGCCCTTCGCCCGCGCCGCGGCCTTGACGCGGCTCTCGATCACCCACCACGGGTTGCCCTGCCCGTCAAACGCGCCCGCGCCCGAGATCTCCAGGTCCTCGCAATCCTTCGCCCCGACGAGCGGCCGGTACTTGTTTCCCTCGATCCTGTAGTCGTCGAAGTTCTGCGAGAAGAGCAGCCGCGCCCCCGCCTGGAGGTGGAGGTTCAGGCGACTGCACAGCGTGATGGGCCCGGTAAAGTAGTCGCCCGCCGGCACGACGAGCGTGCCGCCGCCCGCCTTCGAGACCGCGGCCACGGCGCGGCCGATGGCGTCCGTGTTGGGGGTCTTGCCGTCGGCCACGGCGCCGAAGTCCATGAGGTTGAATGTGGCGCCCGGGATCACGGGCTGCGCGGGGGAGAGCGTTGCGGCGCAGGCGGGCATCGCGGCGCACAGCGCGGCCACGAACGAGAGCATCGGAAGGGGTTTCACGCGGACAAACTAGGATACGTGTCCCTTTTTGTCGATGCAATGTTGACGTGGCCCGGTTACGCCCATTTACAGGGGGAAGCGTCGGCTAAGAACCCTTGTCCGTGCCGCAGTCCAGCAACAACCGAAAAAACCACTCCATGCGGTCCACCGCGGAGTTCGCGCGCTATGTCGGGCTTGCCCGGACCACGGTGTCGCGGGTGCTGAACGGCCAGCCTGGCCTGAAGCAGAAGACGATCGACCGCGTCAGAAACGCGATGGACGAGACGGGCTTCACGCTCAACGCCTATGCGCTTCACCTCAAGGGCAAGCGCACGGCATCGATCGGTGTCTGCATGGAGAGCCTGTTCACGCCGCCCGCAGTGGCGAAGCTTGCGATCCTCCAGAGGCGCATGCGCGAGCGGAGCATCTCCTCGATGATCGAGGTCGTCGATCCGGAGGGCCTCCGCGGAGTGGTGAAGCACTTCCTGTCGATGCGCGTCAGCGCCGTCGTCTTCATTGGGCATTTCAACGAGGGCGAGCTCAGCCAGCGAATCGAGGAGCTCTCGCGCCACGGAGTCCCCCACATCGTGGTCGACCAGACCGGCATAAGGAACGCCAACATTGTCGCCCTTGACCGGAAGAAGGCGATGGCCGAGATGACGCGCCATCTGCTCGGGCTTGGGCACACCTCCTTTGGCCTCCTCGGGCTCTCGGGAACGCCGCGCTCGGTGCAGAACCGCCTGAGCGGGATGGCGGAGGCGCTCGCTTCCCGCGGCCTGGCGCTTGAGCGCAACACGCTCTCGCTGGACCACCTGCACCCGCGCAGCGGGGACCTCGAGTTCGGGCGGGCGCTCGTCAGGAGTTTTCTAGGGGTCGAGAAGGTTCCGACGGCATTTGTCGCCCTGAACGACGAGATCGCCGTCGGCGCGATACTCGAATTCCATAACTGCGGACTTCGAGTGCCGGAGGACGTGTCCGTCTCCGGATTCAACAACCAGGACATCTGCATGATGAGCACCCCCACCTTGACGAGCGTGGACCAGCAGATCGAGGCGACGGTCGAGGCGGCGGCGGAGATCCTCCTCGCAAAGATCGCCCACCCGACCGCGCGCAAGCCGGTAGTGAAGACGATCCAACCGCTGCTGGTCGTGAGGGGCTCCACCGGCCGGGCACGCACGGCCGCGTTGATCGGAGGCCGCTCAAAGTAGCCTGCGCCGGGCGGGGCCGCGGTCCGCGCCTCTCCGTTCACAATCATTGAACTCCGAATGAGAATAGACGCCGCGTTCCCATTTCGGCCCGCCTTTTTTTCTTGGCGCAGCGCGCCTTCTGATGCCCTTTGTTGCACCCCTTGACGAGAATCTCGTCCCCACGACCCATTCATGAGCACTGATTCATTTCTAACGAGCTTGTTTGGCCTGAAGGGACGGGTTGCCGTCGTGACCGGCGGCACGGGCGAGCTCTGCGGGGCGATTGCCGAAGGACTGGCCTCGGCCGGCGCCGAGGTCGTCCTCGTGGGCCGCAACGCCGACAAGGCCAGGGCTCGACTCGAAAAGATCTCCGCAGGCGGGGGAAACGCATGGTTTCACCCGGCTGAGGCGACAAGCAAGGAGGAGCTCAAAGGGCTGCTCGGCGCCGTGCTGAAGAGATCCGGCCGGGTCGACATCCTCATCAACGGGGCCGGCGTCAATTCTCCCACGCCTTTTCTCGACATCACCGAGGAGGAATTCGACCGGATCATCAGGGTGAACCTGAAGGGCGTCCTCCTCGGCTGCCAGATATTCGGTGGCCACATGATCGAGCAAGGCCAGCCGGGATCCATCATCAACCTTGGCTCCGTCTCGGGTGTCATGCCCCTATCGCGGGTGTTCACTTATTCGGCCTCCAAGGGCGCGGTGCACAACCTGACGAAGAACCTCGCGCGCGAATGGGCCCCGAAGAAGGTGCGGGTCAACGTGCTCGTCCCCGGGTTCTTCCCGGCCGAGCAGAACCGCAAGGTGCTCACCCCTGAGCGCGTCAAGACCATCATGGCGCACACGCCGATGGGCCGCTTTGGCGAGGCGTCGGAGCTGGTGGGGGCTGCGCTCCTTCTGGCCAGCGAGCGGGCGGGCGGGTTCGTGACGGGCACGGAGCTCGTCGTCGACGGCGGCTTCGGGTCCATGACCATCTGACGCGCGCGCGGCCAATGAGCGCCATCAATAGCTTCCTCGTCGAGAGCGGCCTGCGGATTTCAAATAACCCGTGCATTAGCCCGGACTTCTGCCTGGACTGGCCGGCCCTGCGCGCGGCGCTGCTCGCGGCGAAAGGGGACATGCTGGTCCACCCAAAGTCTGGCTTTCCAACGGCCGCCGGCTCTTGGAGCCTCGTGGAGGACGCGAAGACCGGCGACTGCGCCTGGAAATTGACCACCGCCGGCGCGGCTGACGCAGAGAAGACGCTCGCCGACGGCGCGCCTTCCGGCGACGGCTCCGTGTTTTTCCCGGCGACCTGGGAGAATCTCCTGCGCCTCAAGAACCTGGTCCAGGAGCACGACCCCTGGTCGACGATCTTCCCCACGAGCTCCGGCAGCCTCGGGAGGGGCACGCTCGGCATCGGCGCGCGCTTCACCGCGCTCCACTGGCCCGCGGTCGACTGGGCGATGAGCGCGCTCGAGCTGGGCCTGACGGCAAACCAGAACAGCATACCAAGGGAGCTCGTCTACGACGTCGATGCGATGCTGGACGGCCGGCTCGACACGGTTCCATTCCCCTTCATCGGAACAAACGTGCCCGAGGGCCACCAGGGCCAGAGCGTGCAGGGGATGAGCCACGGGTGCGTGCTCTCGAAGCTGAGGACCGGCTTCCACCGCCGCCGGATCGCATGGAGCTTCAACGCCGACCACCAGCCGATCGGGGGAAAGTTCGACGCCCGAGAGGATGCGCTGGTGACGGGCTGCGCCCTTGCGAGCTACATCACCTTCGACCTTTCCCCGGAGCTTGCGCTTGCGCGGCCGGCAAAGCTCGGCGAGATCGACGCGGACCTTGTGACGCGGGTCGCCTCGCGGGTGGCGTTGGCGGGACTCAAGACAGACCGTGGCAAACTGGAGGCGCTGCTGTGCGACGTGTGGCCCGCGATGCAGAAGATGAAGCGCCGGGACGAGAAGTACCGCGCGGAGCGGGAGCGCCTGTTCACGACCGCGGCCGGACGGGGTTACCTGCGCGAGCTCTCGATAGACGAGTTGCCGGGCCTCACGACCCCGGAGACGACCGCCGTCATGCTGGCCCTCTGCGAGGCGCTCGGCATGCGGATCAACTTCATCGCCCCGGCGTTCGGGTTCCAGAAGAACATGCCCTATCCGGACAACGCCAAGCTGCGCGGGCTGGCCGAGCTCCAGTGGGCGGTCGCCAAGGAGTTTGGAGCAGGGATTGGCTTCCATTCGGGCTCGGGGAAGTCGGCGGAGAATTACCGGGTCATGGGCGAGGTGACGGGCTCCCGCCTCGAAATCAAGACGAGCGGCCGCTACACATACGAGATGGGTGTCGCGCTGCACGCTTCGCGCGACGCCTCCGACCAGAGGCTTTGGGGCGACTGGTACCGGTTCACGCTCGAGATGGCGCTCGAGGGCGCCTTTAGCGCGGACCCGCCGGAGAGGACCGCGGCCCGCACCTTCATCTCCGACGCGATGTCCAAGGCTGGGCGGTCGCCCGACCCCTTCGAGTCGCCCGCGAAGTGCCGGGCGGAGCTTGAGGGCCTGGAGGCCAGCCCAAACCACATGTTCTTCTTCGAATACAATTTCCTTTTCGTGCTGGCCGCCGGCGGGCGCCCCGAGAAGTCCGCCCTCGGCAACCACAAGGCGCCGGGTTACTCCCAGCGCGCGCGCTTCTATTCCATCAGCCCGGAGGCCCGGCTCCTCTACGCGAAGGGCGTGGCAGGCTACATCATCTTCCTGGCGGAAACCACGGGCCTCGCCGCCGCCGAGCGCTGCGCCGGCGCGCGGAGCCTGCTCGGGCGGACGACGAGCTACGAGGCCTTCCTCGGCGAGATCTCCAAGTGAAACCCCTCATCCACGACGACTTCCTCCTGCAGACGCCCGCGGCGCGCGACCTCTACCATACCTATGCGGAGGAGGAGCCCATCTACGACTACCACTGCCACCTTCCAACCGAGCAGATCGCATCGAACTACCAGTTTGGCGACCTCGAGGAGATCTGGCTCAGGGGCGACCACTACAAGTGGCGGGCGATGCGTGCCAACGGCGTTGCCGAGCGACTGTGCTCCGGCGACGCGCCCGCGCGGGAGAAATTCGACGTCTGGGTGGCGACCGTCCCGCACACCCTCTGCAACCCGCTCTACCACTGGTCGCACCTCGAGTTGAAGCGGTACTTCGGGTTCGGCGCGGCGATCAACGAGGCGAGCGCGGACGCGATCTGGAGCGAGGCCAACGCGAAGCTGAAGACAATGCGCGTCCACGACATCCTGGCCGCAAACAAGGTCGCGGTCGTGTGCACGTCGGACGACCCTGCCGATTCGCTCGACGCGCATGAGAGGATCCGCCAGTCGGGCCTCAAGACGCGCGTCTACCCGACCTTCCGCCCCGACCGAGCGCTCGGCGTCGACCAGCCGGCGGCGTTCAACCCTTGGGTCGAGAAGCTGGGTGGGGCGGCGCGGACCCGCATAAGCACGTTCGACGACTTTCTCGGCGCCCTGAAGAGGCGCCACGACGACTTCCACGCGATCGGCGGGAGGGTGTCGGACCACGGGATGGAGACCGCGCTGTCGGAGCTGTGCACGCACGCCGAGGCCTCGGCGATCTTTGAGGCGGCCAAGGCGGGCCGGCCCGCCAGCCCGTCCGACGCCGCGGAATTCGGTTCCTTCCTGATGCTCGAATTCGGCCGGTGGGATGCGCGCCGCGGATGGACAAAGCAGCTTCACCTGGGCGCGCTGCGCGGCGTCAACACGCGCCTGCGACTCAAGCTCGGGCCGGACAAGGGGTTCGACTCGATCGGAGACTTCCTGCAGATGCGCCGGCTCGCGCGCTATCTCGACTCCCTGGACGCGACCGGGGAGCTCCCCAGAACGGTCCTCTACAACCTGAATCCGGCCGATAATTACGCCGTTGCGACGATGGCCGGTAACTTCCAGGACGGATCCGTCGCGGGCAAGGTCCAGTTTGGCAGCGGCTGGTGGTTCCTCGACCAGAAGGAGGCCATGGAGTGGCAGATCAACGCCCTCGCGAACGTGGGACTGCTCAGCCGGTTTGTCGGCATGCTGACCGACTCGCGGAGCTTCCTCAGCTATACGCGCCACGAGTACTTCCGGCGGGTGCTGTGCAACCTGCTCGGCGGCCAGATTGACCGCGGGGAGCTGCCTTCCGATCCCGGCCTGGTGGGCGCCATGGTGCGGCGGATCTGCTTCGCCAACGCCAGGGACTACTTCCGCCTCGAGCTGGACTTGTCCTATACCGGGGATCGTTAGTCGAACGCCTTGCGGATCAGCTCAGCGGCCCAGGCGGGGGGGCGCACCGGGCGCCCCGTCCGGTCGACAAACGCGTGGAGCGAGGCGCCGCTCGCGAGGAGCTCCTCGCCCCTGCGCACCTCGTACTCGAGGCGGATGCGGATCGCGGGGCGCTCGCGGAGGGTCGTTAGGACCTCGAGCGTGTCGTCATAGAGCGCCGGCCGCAGGAACTTCGCGGAGACCTCCAGGACGGGCAGCCTGTAGCCCTCCTCCTCGAGCCTGCGGTAGGGGACCCCGATCTCCTTCAGGAGCGTCGTGCGGCCCACCTCGAACCAGGGCAGGTAGTTCGCATGGTAGACGATCCCCATCATGTCGGTCTCGGCGTAGCGGACCGTCACGCTCACCCTTGACTGGATCATCCTTCGGCCTCGGCGGCCTTGAAGAGCGTCGACGCGTTCTCCTTCCAGCAATTGCGCGCGGCCCACACCCGTCCCGCGTCCCCGAGGCGCCTGCGAAGGGGGGCGTCGTGGATCAGCTTCTCGAAGGCCGCGGCCAGCTCCGCTGGGCGCTCGGGCGTCACAAGGAGCCCCGTGACTCCGTTGCGAACGGCCTCGGGAACCCCGCCGACGCTGTGCGCGACGATCGGCAGGCCGTGCGCCGCCGCCTCCAGGTACACGAGGCCGAATCCCTCCACGCTGTGGCCGTGGTTGATGCTCGTCAGGGCGAAGATGTCGGCGCGGTCGTACACCTCGGAGAGCTCCTCGTCCGGGATGTTGCCGAAGAAGCGCACCGTGAGCGCGGAGTCCTCGGCAGCGCGCGCGCGCAGGCGGTCCTCGTAGTTGCCCTTGTTGCGGCCCCCGACGATCCAGTACTCTATCCGGCCGCGGACCTCCGCAGGGAGCATCCGCAGGGCCTCGAGGGTGACCAGCTGGCCCTTCCGGGGATGGAGGCGGCCCACCGTTAGGACGACGATCTTCTCCTTCTCGCGGGCCTCGCGCCTGGGCACGACGGCGAAGTCCGAGCGCAGGGCGCCCGGCGTCAGGAAGATCTTTCCGGCGGCGTGCGGGAAGCGCTCGAGGAGGAGCTCCTGGGTGTAGGTGGTGAGCGTGCTCACGCGGGTCGCGTGCCGGATCAGGCGCCCGGCGAGCCAGCGGCGCACCGGGCTGTCGGCGAACCGCAGGATCTCGGTCCCGTGGAACGTGAGCACGAGGCGCTTGGGCCGGAATGCTGTGAAGAACTGCAGGAGCATCATCGTCAGCATCGGGCCGGGCTCGGGGATGTAGACCGTCGCGTTTCGCAGCTGCCTGCGGTGCGAGACCAGCTCGCGGGCGAGCTTGAGCTGGCAGATGAAGTCGTGCGAGCCCTTCAGCGGCATCCGCCTCAGGCGGAACGGCCACGCCTTCTCCTGCTCCCCGGACGACGACTGGGCCCAAACCTCGACATCGTAGCCCAGGTTGGCGGAGGCCTTTGCAATCTCCTCGGCGAACGTGGCTATCCCCCCGCTGACCGGGTAGAACTCATGGGTGATGAGAAAGAGGGGAAACGACGGTCTTTCGGAAGGCGTGGCGCTCATTAGCCCGATGTGGGTGATGGGAGTGTAGTGAGCCGGCTATACGGCATTCAAGCACGGTTACGGACATTCTCGTGCTTCCTTGGTTGCCAATTAAATGTGAAAGCACCAGGGCCTCCCGGGGGGGCTGCCAGAAATGGGTTTACTTTATCGTGGACCGCAACATACCAAGAGCGACAGATGTCAGATCCAGTCCAATCAAACATGGGCGGAGGCAAGTCGTTTCCGCTTGCTACCAAGCCATTTGCGCCAGACGACGAAGCGGCGCTCAGGGAGGCCCTGAAGCGGTGCTCCCCCTCGACCTTCGAGGCGGCTGTCCAGTTCCGGAAAACAGGCAACGCCGACCACATGCCGGCCGTCGTGATCGGCGTAATCGAGCGCTTTGTGGAGCCCGACCTGAGGCCCAAGCTCAAGGACGCGGACGACGACCTGAGGCTCATCGAGGACCTCGGCATCGACTCCCTGACCATGATGGAGATCGTGATCCTGGTCGAGGACGTGCTCCAGCTGTCGATCAACAATGACGAGCTGCGCAACCTTCGAACAGTCGGCGACGTAAAGACCTTCATCGATTGCAAGATCCGCGGTCTGCCCCTGCCGAGGCCGACCAAGTTCCTGCCGATCGAGCACATCGGCGCGGTGATGCCGGTGCAGCCCCCCTTTCTGTTCCTGAACGAGGCCTCGGTGAGCTCCACGGGGGCCAACGGGAAATACAAGATCACGGGCCAGGAGTTTTTCCTCCAGGGCCATTTCAAGGACAACCCCGTGATGCCGGCCTCGATCATGCTCGAGGCGCTGGGCCAGCTCGCGGTGCTCTTCCTCCTGGAGGGAGCCCCCACCGAGCCGGGCAAGATGATCGGCGCCAACACGATCTTTTTCACGGGATGCGAGGGGGTAAGGGCCCACAGGATGTGCAAGCCGGGCGACATCCTCACGCTCTCCATCAAGCCGAAGAGGATGAAGATGCCGCTCGCCACGTTCGAGGGCGCGATCCGGGTCGGTCAGGAGAAGGCCGTGATCGCCGAGGACATCACGCTTACGTTCGCTTTCGTCGAGTCGACCGTTGCGCCCGCGGCGATCGAGAGCGCGCCCCAGGCCGGCAACGGCGAGGCCGCCGCCAATCCGCCGCTGCGCGTGGCGATGAACGCCTGATTGACCGGAGCGTGGGGCTCGTCACGATGGGCCGGGCAGCCCTTTAGATAGAGCATGCCCCGAGTCTTCATCACCGGCCTAGGCTTTGTCACCAGCATCGGCAACGATGCCGTGTCCGTGGCGTCCAACCTGCGGGCGATGCGCCACGGCTTCGAGCTGTACCCGCCCTTCCAGAAGCCGGACATCGCGTGCAAGGTGGTGGGGACCATCAAGGGGTTCTCGACGGAATCCGTCGACGCCGAGGACTGGACCTGGCCGGAGGGCTACGAGATCAAGAGGGAGACCATCCGCTCGATGGCCCCGCACGGCCTCTATGCCCACTGCGCGTTCCTCCAGGCGGTCGGCGACGCGAAGCTGGGGGAGGCCGACGTCTCCAACCGGGACACGGGGCTCTTCGCGGCCTCGGGCGGGTCGCCCATGCTCACCTACTACCACCACGACAGGATGGTGAAGCTCGGGCCCGCGCGTTGCTCTCCGCTCGGCATCGTGGCCTCGATCGTCGGCACCCTCAATTTCAACCTGGTGGCGGCGTTCAGGATCCAGGGCGCATCGACCGGGTTCTCGTCGGCGTGCGCCTCCTCCGCCCACGCGTTGGCCTACGCCTTCGAGGAGATCTCGCGCGGCCGCCAGAAGCGGATGTTTGTCGTCGGCGGCGAGGACGGAAACCTCGGGGCGATCCTGCCCTTTGCCGGCATGCGCACGCTCTCCAACCAGTCGGACCCGAATCTGGCGTCCCGGCCGTTCGACGTGGCGCGGGACGGCTTCGTGGGGACCGGGGGCGGGGTGGTCGCCGTCCTGGAGAGCGAGTCCGAGGCGGGCAGGCGCGGGATCGAGCCCTACTGCGAGATGCTCGGTTGGGGCCAGGCGTCGGACGGCTACAACGTCGCGATCTCCCATCCCGAAGGGACCGGATCGCGCATCGCGATGGAGAACGCGCTCGCGGCGTCGGGCGTCGAGCCCTCCCAGGTCGAGTACGTGAACGCGCACGCCACCTCGACCCTGATCGGCGACGTCTCCGAGGCGCGCGCCCTGAGGGCCGCCTTCGCGGACAAGGGCGCGCGTCCGGCCATCAGCAGCACGAAGGCGCTGACCGGACACGGGCTCTCGCTCGCGGGCGTCATGGAGGTCGGCTTCTGCGCTCTCTCTATGCGCGGGGGCTTCACGCCGGGCTCGGCGCACATCAGCCGCCTTGACCCGGAATGCGAGGACCTGAACATCATCCGCACGACGCTCCCCAAGGCGCCCAGGGTCGTCCTCAAGAACAGCAGCGGCTTTGGCGGCGCGAACGTAGCGATCCTCCTCAGGCGACCCTAGATGGCCTCGCTGAAGCAGCTCCACGGGACGGCGTTCGTTTCCGGCGCGAGCACGGGCCTCGGCAATGCGTTCACCCGGATGCTCCTCTCCGAGGGCGTCCGGGTCTGGGGGACCTCGAGGGACATGTCTCGGCTCGCCGAGCTGAGCGCGGAGTACCCGGGGGCGTTCCACCCCGTGGAGCTCGACCTCGCGGACGGGCGCGGCGCCCAGCGCGCCTTCGGCGGCGCGGCGGAGGCGGCCGGCGGGGCCTTCGACCTCGTGGTCAACAACGCGGGCTACGGGGTGTTCGGTGAGTTCGAGGCGCTCGAGTCGTCCGCCTGGAGGGCGCAGCTCGAGGGGGCGCTCCTCACCGTCCTGGAGCTCAGCCATGCGGGCTACCGGCTGATGCGCGCGCGCAACCGCGGCACTCTCGTCCACATCTCGTCGCTCGCGGCGGAGTTCCCGCTCCCGTACATGAGCGGCTACAACGTCGTGAAGGCGGGCCTCTCGGCGCTCAGCGAAAGCTTGATGTTTGAGTCGAGGGCCTCAGGAATCACCATCATAGACTTTCGCCCGGGCGACTACCGGACGAACTTCAACAGGGCCATGCAGACCGAAACCGTTTCCGACACCACGCGCAAGATCTGGGGCAGGCTGGACGCGATGCTCGCGTCGGCGCCGCCGCCCGAGAGGGCCGCGGCCGACCTGCGGCGGGCACTCCTCGCCAACCGGAGCGGGGTCGTCCGCTCGGGCTCGCTCTTCCAGGCGCGCGTCGCGCCGCTCCTCGCGCGCGTCCTGCCGGCCTCCTGGGTGCGCAGCGCGAACGCGCGCTACTTCGGGGCCTGAGTGCCCAAGAATCTCCCATGTCCAAAATCCGGATCCTCGTACTGACCTCAAGCACCGGCGGCGGCCATGACGCGCGCGCCGAGGCGTTCGCCGACTGGTGCTTCCAGCTCTACAAGCACGACGTCGACGTGAGGATCGAGCAAATGCTGGAGAAGTCCTCCAGCTTCAACCGCGTGCTGGTCAACTTCTACAACAAGATCCAGGCGAGCGCCCCGTGGGTCCACAAGGCCTTCTACGCATTCGTCGAGCTCCAGAGCATCCTGAACAAGGACACGGTCTCTTTCGGCAGGCGCTATTATGTCAGCGTGATCAGGGAATACCGGCCTCACCTTGTCCTCAGCGTCCACGACTGCCTCAACCGCGGGTATTTCCAGCTGGCGCGCAAGATCCTCGGTCCGGATAACGTCGTGTGCGCCACCTACTGCGGGGAATTCTCCGGCGGATGGGGATACTCCCGCAACTGGATCGAGCCCACGGCCGACATGTATTTCTCGAGGACGCAGACCGCGCAGGACTACGCCATCAAGAGGGGGATCCCGCCGGAGCGGGCCCGCGTGCGCGGCTACCTCATGCATCCCCGCGCGCACTTCGAGACCGTCCAGCCCCAGGACAGGGGGGCTTTCCGCGAGGAGCGCCTCGGGCTGCGCCCCGACCTCTTCACCGTCTTCCTCGCCACCGGCGGCAACGGCGCCAACAACCACTTCGACCTGCTTCCGGCGCTCGTAAAGCGGGCGGACCGGTGCCAGGCGATCGTCATCTGCGGCAGGAACAAGCAGGCGTACAACGACCTCGTCCACTGGCGCGCGAACCACCCCGAGTTCAACTGCTACATCGAGGGCTACTCGGAGATCGTCCACCTGCTCATGCAGGTGAGCGATGTCATCGTGACGCGAGGCGGGACGACGACCTGCGCCAAGGCCCTCCACTTCAAGTGCCCGATAATCTTCAACGCCCTTGGGGGAATCATGCCCCAGGAGGAGCTCACGTGGAAGTACCTGAGGAACGGGGCCGCGTCGGACAAGATCGAGGGCGGCGAGGACTTCGACCGCATCATCGGGGCCTGGCTCTCGGACCCGGAGGCCTACGTGCGGATGCGCGACAACTTCCTGCGCCTTCGCTACGAGGAGGACCCGACGATCCTGATCGACGAGCTGGTGGGGCTTGCCACGAGCGTGACGGACGAGAAGCCGACCCGGCTGCCGTTCCGGCTCCACTCCTCGGCGCCGTTCACCGGGGCTTAGTCACCTCGACGAAGGCCGTGACGACGGGGCGGCCGAGGCCGTAGCACCAGTTCTCGGGGGAAAAGTCGGGGTGGTTGCGGGCGGAGCTCACGGGGTAGGGGGCGAAGAGGCCCTCGAGCTCGGACTCCGAGAAATACCTGACGCCCTGCGCGTACGGCCGGGGATCGGGGCTGCAGTCCGTCGTCACCAGCATGCGCCCCCCGGGGGCCAGGACGCGGTACATCTCCGAGAGGCAGCGCTCGACGCTCGGGACGTGCTCGATCACCGAGAGGGCGACCACGCAGTCGAAGGAGGCGCTCCGGCAGGCGAGCTTGGCGAGGTTCAGGTTGCGAACGGGTATGCCCGCAAGCCGGTAGATCCGCATCCACGTGAAGAACGGGGCCTCCGTCGGCCGGCGCGGGGCGAGTCCCAGCTTGCGCTCGGCGGACTTCATGAGGCGCCTCCAGACGAGGTCGGAGGCGGTGAGGCGGTAGCCGGCGGCCGCGAGCGCGAGGGGGAGGTAGGTGTTGAAGGAGCCCGTGTCCAGGACGCTCGAGCCCATGGGGACCGAGCGCACCGATTCCAGGACCCTCGCGAGCTCCCAGTCCCTCATCCGGATCGGGTAGGGATAGTCCGCGCCGACGAACCTTCGGACGGTCTCGTCATAGCGGGCAAGGGTGTCGGCGACGCGGGGTGTGAGCTCGTCCCGGCGGAAGAAATTCATCGGGGTTAAGCGTTCGAAAGCAGCATACGCCCCGGGAACGGGCGAGAGAAAAAGAGGCGCCCGAGTGATTCATCAAAAGTGTCTTTGCGGCGGGCGCCCGGCGGTCTACTGTCGGCAGGACTTGAGCTCCGAAGGAACCGAGATCACGTACCTTTTCACGACTTTCCCGAAGACGACCGAGATGTTCCTCCAGAGGGAGGTCGCGGCTCTCAGGGCAATGGGGGTTCGCCTGAGGATATACTCGATGTGGGGCGGCGGCGGGGTCTTCCGCGGAATAGAGGTCCACACGTTCAACAAATGGCGCCTCCTCGAGCTCGTCTGGCTGATCCCGTATGAGACCTGGAGGAAGCCGCCGCTCATGCGCCAGCTGCTGCGCGGGCTCGCCGAGCGCAGGCCGCCCTCGTGGATCAATTTCTGGGAAAACATGCTCGGGGCGGGTTTCGCCTGCGTCTATGCGAGGCATTTCCGCCGCAACCCGCCGGGCCTCATCCACGCGGCATGGAGCGGCGCCCCGGCGACCGCGGCGTGGCTCCTCTGGCGGATGGACGGACATCGCTTCACGGCCGGCGCGCACGCGTACGACGTCTTCGAGGACGGGGGCGACTGGTGGCTCGCGGAGAAGCTAGAGCCGGCCGTCTTCGTCCACACCTCAAGCGAGGTCGCGCGGGCCGCGCTCGTCGCGAGGGGCGTCGACGCGGGGAAGGCCGTGTGCATCAGGAGCGGCCTCGAGCGGCTCCCGGCTCCGAAGGCGCTCCGCTCATCGCGCTCGCCGCTCCACGTGCTTTCGCTTGCGAGGCTCATTGAGAAGAAGGGCCTCGACCGCCAGCTTCGCATCTATGCGGCCCTCAAGGCCGCCGGGGTTGACTTCAGGGCGAGGATCGTCGGCGACGGGCCGCTTCGCCAGCGCCTCGAGCGGCTCGCCGGGCACCTGGGCGTGGGAGACCAGGTGACCTTTGTCGGCCAGGTGCCGGCCCACGAGGTGTGGGAGCACCTGGACTGGGCCGACGTGCTCCTGCACACGGGCGTCGTGGCCCCGAGCGGGGACCGCGACGGTCTGCCCAACGCGATCGCCGAGGCCATGGCGGCCGGCGTCCCCGTGGTCACGTCGCCCACAGCCGGGACGACCGAGGCCGTGAGCGACGGCGTGACCGGGGTCGTGCTCCCCGTCGACAGGCCCGAGGCCTGGGTGTCCGCGCTGCGCAGGGTCTCGGCGGACGACGCGTTCTGCGAGAAGCTCAGAGCCGCGGCGCGCGCCTGGGTGGAGGCGAATTTCGACGTTCGCGCAAACACGGAGCGCCTGCTCCGCCGCCTCGAGGCGGCCGCAGCCCCATGATCCTCTTTGACGAGACCAACGCCGGAGGCTGGAGCCACGCCTCCGGCCTCGCGCGAGTGAACCGGCGCCTGAGGGCCGAATTGGGAAACGCAGCCAGGGGAGTCGCCTGGCCGTGGGCTGCGGCCGTCCCGGCTCCCGGTGACTGGATCCTCACGGCGGAGCTCTTTTCCGAGCACGAACGCCCGGGGTTGACCGAGTTCCTCGAGCGGCGCCCGTGCAGGCTTGCCGCCATCTACCACGACGCCATCCCGATCAAGCTGCCGGACATCACGTGGCCGCGCAGCGTGGAGCGCCACCCGCCCTACATGAAGCTCCTCGCCCGGTTCAACCGGGTGTGGGCGGTCTCCGAGGCGAGCCGCCGGGAGCTCATCGAATTCTGGAAGTGGCAGGGCGTCCAGGCCCCGCCGCCGGTCGAGGTGCTGGCCCTGGGGGCGGACATGCAGGGAGTGGCGCGCGTGCACGGCGGCCCCACGCGGGAGAAGCCGCGGACGCCGCGCATCGTTTCCGTCGGCATCCTTGAGCCGAGGAAGAACCAGGCCGTTATCATGGAGGCCTGCGAGGCCCTCAGAGGGGAGGGGCTCGACATGGAACTCCACCTCGTCGGCCGCATGAACCCGCACTTCGGGGGACCGCTTGCGAAGCAGATTGCGCAACTCAGGGAACGCTGGCCGGGCCTTCGGCACCATTCAGGGATGGGCGATGCGGCGCTCGCGGACCTCATCCGGGGCGCGCGGACGACGGCCTTCGCCTCGATCGCCGAGGGCTGCGGCCTGCCCCTGCTCGAGTCCCTCTGGCTCGGGGTTCCGTGCGCCTGCAGCGACATCGCGCCCCTCGTTGATAACGCGGCGGGCGGGGGGTGCGCTGTCGTCAGGGGGAACGACCTCCCGCGCTGGAAGGAGGCCCTGAGGCGCATCCTGACGGACGACGAATTCCACGACACCCTGGTCGCAGAGGCGCAGAACCGGCCCCTGCCCACGTGGGAGGGGGCCGCAGGAAAGCTTCGGGAGGCGCTTGGCTAGTCGCGCCACTACCCCGGGGCCTGGCCCCGGGAATCGGCGCCACTTGGCTCACGCTGTGCTAAAGCCAGAGCGTATGGAAGATCCCCCAGCGCCTGCCGGCGCCGCCAGCGTCCTCATCTACGGGCCAGAGGACCATCTGCCGCTGGGATCGGCGGTGCTCGTGAGCCTGCAGCAGGTCGCAGCCATGGTGGTCGGCGTCGTCACACCCGCGCTCATCCTCTCCCACGCGCTCAACATTCCGGCTGCGGACACGTCGTACCTCGTCAGCATGGCGCTCATGGCCGCGGGCCTGGGCACGTTCCTGCAGACATCGCGGTTCGGCTTCGTGGGCTCAGGGCTTCTCAGCGTCGCGGGGACGAGCTTTGCGTTCCTTCAGCCCCTGATCGACGCGGGGAAAGCCGGGGGGCTTCCCCTCATGTTCGGGATGTCGCTCGCATGCGTGCCCACGCTCTTTGTCTTCGTGCCGTTCCTCTCCATGCTGCGGGGAACCTTCACCCCCCTTGTGTCGGGGATTGTTGTCCTCCTGATCGGCCTCTCCATCATCCCGGAGGCGATGCCGGGAATCGCGGCTCGCGTTGCGCCTGATGCGCCGGCCTGGGCCGGCGGCGCAGTCGCTGCGACCGTGATCGCGGTCGTCCTCCTTGCGCAATCGGTCGGCAGCGCGCGGGCCCGCCTGGCGAGCATCCTCTGGGGGGTCTTGGCCGGCTATGTCGTATGCGGCCTCCTCGGCTGGCTCCATAGACCGAGCGGCGGCGGCGCCTCCTGGGTGACGCTTCCGCGGTTTCTTCCGCACGGATTCGCGTTCCAGTGGAAGTTCGCGCTGCCCTTTGCCTTCATCTACCTCGCCTCGCTTCTCGAGGCGCTGGGCGACATGACGGCCACGTCCCAGCTCTCCGGCCTCGAGACATCGGGGCCCGCCTACGCAGCTAGGATCCGCGGCGGGATCATCTCGGACGGGACGACGTGCCTGGTCTCCGGCCTCGTCGGCTCTTTCCCCAGCACGACCTACGCGCAGAACAACGGCGTCATCCAGATAACCGGCGTAGCGAGCCGCCATATCGGAAAATGGATGGCCGCGATCCTGGTCCTCCTCGGGCTTTTCCCGGCCGTGGCGCAGTGGGTGACCGCGATGCCGCCCCCCGTCCTCGGGGGCATGGCCATACTCCTCTTCGGCCTCGTCTCGGTCTCGGGCATCCGGCTCATCCTCATCAGCGGGCTCAACCACCGCGACGGTCTCATTGTGGCGCTATCGCTCGGCGTCGGCCTCGGGGCCGCCTCGCAGCCGGCCTGGGTGCATTCGCTCCCGGCCGTCTTCCAGACATTCCTCGAGTCGAGCGTGTCGGCGGGCGGCCTGACGGCCCTCCTCCTCAACGTTATCCTGCCCCGTTCGAGGGCCAAGGCGCAGCCCGCCCACTGAAGGGCCCCTCGTCCTCAACCCGCCGCGAGCTCGAGCGACAGCCTGTTGTGGCGCTCGACGATCGGAGGCAGGTCGAGGGTCGTGAGACGGCCCCCTTCGACCACGACGCGCCCGTTGATCACCACGAAGGATGCCCTTTCCGGGGCGCAGAACGCGAGCGCGGCAACCGGATCGTGGAGGGCGCCTGCCATGTTGACCCCCCGGAGGTCGAATGCCGCGAAGTCCGCAGCCATACCGGGTGCCAGGGCGCCAATGTCATCGCGCCCGAGGACCCTCGCCCCACCGAGAGTCGCCATCTCGAGGGCCTGGCGTGCGGTCATCGCCGAGGCGCCGAGTCCCACGCGCTGAAGGAGCATGGCCTGGCGGACCTCGCCGAGGAGATGGCCCCCGTCGTTGGAGGCCGAGCCGTCCACCCCGATACCCACCGGCACTCCCTTCGCGAGCATGCGGCAAATCGGCGCGATCCCGGAGCCCAGGCGCATATTCGAGCAGGGGCAGTGGGCGACCCCGGTTCCCGTCTTCGCGAAAAGTTCGATCCCGTTCTCGTCGAGCTTGACGCAGTGCGCGTGCCAGACGTCGGGCCCCACCCATCCCGTCTCGGTCACGTACTGGGCCGGGGTCATCCCGAATCTCTCGCGGGTGTAGTCGATGTCGCTCATGTCCTCGGCCAGATGGGTGTGGAGGGAGACTCCGAGGGACCTGGCGAGGCTTGCCGACTCGCGCATCAGGTCGGCGCTCACCGAGAAGGGAGAGCAGGGGGCGACAGCGATTCGCAGCATGGCAAAGCGCCGTGAATCGTGGAAGGCCTCGATCAGGCGCTGGGTGTCCGCGAGGATATCGGGCTCCCTCTCGACGAGGCTGTCGCGCGGGAGGCCGCCGCGGCTCTTCCCGACGCTCATGCTCCCGCGGCTGGCATGGAACCTCATGCCGATCTCCTGCGCGGACTCGATCGAGTCCTCGAGGCGGCAGCCGTTCGGGAAGATATACTGGTGGTCGCTCGAGGTCGTGCATCCCGAGAGGATGAGCTCGGCCATCGAGACAGTCGCCGATACCCGCGCCATCTCCGGCGTCAATCCCGCCCAGACCGGATAGAGGGCCCCGAGCCACCCGAAGAGCGAGACGTCCTGGGCCGCAGGGATCGCGCGGGTCAGGCTCTGGAACATGTGGTGGTGCGTGTTGACGAGCCCGGGGACGACGGCGTGCCCCTCGAGGTCCAGCACACGGTCCGCCGCGCCGGGGAGCTCCGAGTTCGTCCCGACCGCGGTGATCCGGTTGCCCTCCGCAAACAGGCCGCCCCCTGGGATTTCTCTGCGCGCTGCGTCCATGGTCGCCAGGACCCTCGCATTGCGGACCAAGAGGGTCTTCGACGGGGCCGGGGGCTGGTTCATGAGGCGCAAGCTTTCACACGGTTGAAGGCATGGACAAGAGCGGATCGGTGTTCTTGCCAACCGTACGAGCCGCCAACGCCCGCGTCGGGCCTCCCAAAACGATTTGCCGTCCGGTTTGCGGACCGGACGGCAAATGATCTGGCGATAGCCGTACGGCCTAGAACCGGTACTTGATCGTCCCGAATATCTCCGTCCCCGGCAACGGAACGATGCCTTCGAGCGCATAGGTCGCGACCGAGGGCTCCCAGTTGTGCTGGTTTGTCACGTTGGTGCCGGAGAGGCGGAGCTCCCAGTTGTTCTTCAGCTTGTAGAACACCTCTGCGTCGAGGGTATACTGCGTGGGTATGACGAGGTAGCCCTGGTAGTCATTGTTCATCGGGCTCGTCACGAGGATGTTCGACTCAATCCCGAAGCCGCACGGGAACGTATAGGAGGCGAGCGCATTGAATGTGTCCAGCGGCTGACCCGGGGCACGCAGGCGCCCGCTGGATTGTTGCGAGTGCGTGCCGCCCTCATCCAACGGTATGGGAGGACCACCCGGCAGCTGGTTCCCGTCATATCCTTGAAACGGGAATGTCGCGGCCGTGACGGGCGAGCTCCCGTTGATCCAGGAGTAGCCTACCGTGGCGAAGAACTGCTTGTTCGGCTGGAAGTTGAGGGAGATCTCGTACCCGTAGAAGGTATACTCGATGACCGGCGAGCCCTGCGGCTTGCTCTGCCTCGTCTGCTCAAAGACGTCATTGCTGACGAACAGCTTGTTGTCATCCAGCTGGAACTTTGCGCCCAGTTCGACCAGCTGGCTTTGCTCGGAGAAGAGCGACCGCGGGATCGTGGGGTTGCCAACGGCGTCGGCATAGAGGCCGAAGCCGCCGCCGTCCGCCAGGTCGCCCGTGTAGTTCTGGCTGTAGTTGTACGTGAGATACGTGTCGATCGTGGGGGTCAGCTTCTTGACCAGGCTCAGGTTCGCGTTCGGCTCCCCAACCTCGATGGACGCCGAGGCCTTGGAAGGAATGGGCTGCAGGGGATCCCTCGACTGCACATGCATGACGTCCAGGCGGGCGCCCGTGACCAGGTTCCAGGTGTCGGCGAGCTTCCATGTCGCCTGGAAGTAGGGCGAGGCGACGGCGGCGTCCGAGTCGTTCGTGTCGTCGTTCAGGTCGAAATAGAGTCCCCCGCCGTTGCCCGAGCCCGGGCCGAACGTGCCGAGCGCAGGCGTGCCGTACCGATCCTGGAAACCCGGGACGGGCGTGCCGAGGAATCCGCCTCCGCCGACCTTTGCGAGATAGCTGTTGATGTCCCCCCGCAGCGAGGGATTCGACAGGTCCCACACGTTCACCGGCTCGAAGAAGAAGTCGTCGTAGGCACGCGTGCTCTGGTATCTCTCCTCCAGGCCAGTGTTAACCGTGACGTAGGGCTTGGTGATGATGAGCTCGGTGCGGTTGTCCACGAACCACGAAGGATCGATAATCTCGCTGTAGCCGTCGGAATTGAAGGTGTCGCGCTTCGTGTAGCTGAACATCGTGTTGTTCACGATCTTCATGTCCGAGGAGAGGGCCAGGGTCTGGATCACCTGGGTGTTGTACTCCATGCCGTGCGCGTGGCTCGCGGGTCCCTGGGCGGTCTCGTGGTAGTCGACCGGGACAGGTGCGCCGTAGGCGATCGTGTCGCTTCCCGTCACGTTGAGCGCGTTTTCAAGATTTCCGGGTCCGGCCGCCGTCCCGTTGTTGATGTTGGTGCCGGGGATATACAGTCCGTCCGAGATGAGGGCCTGCGTCGGGCGGTTGATGCCGAAGTTTTCCCTGTAGTCCGCCCAGAATGCCTTCGACATCACGAAAATCTCGTAGTCCTTCGTCGGGCGCCACGTGAGGGCGCCGTAGATCGAGGTCGTCTCCTTGATCCAGTTGTACCAGTAGCCGTCGCTGTCCTCGCCCGAGTAGCTGAATCGGTAGGCGAGGTCCGGGCTGATCGGGCCGCCGATATCCATGGTCCAGCGGTTCGTGTCATAGGAGCCAGCGGTATAACTCAATGTGCCCTTTGTCCCGTCGAAGAAGGGCTGCTTCGAAATCATGTCCACGAAACCGCCGACGTAGGCCGAGGCACCCTGCACCGCCGTGGCCGGACCGGGGATGATGTTGACCGACTCGACGATGTTGAAGTCGATCGGCATGCCGTCACCGCTCTCGCCGATCCTCTGGCGCATCCCGTTCATGAACACATCCGCGGACTGCCCGCGGATGCTCGGGTTCGAGGGGGAGCCGAAGTTGGAGTCCGTGTAGGAACTCGAGGTCAGCTTGCTGAACTGGGTGGTGTCCTGGATGTCGATCACGTCCATCTGCGCGCGGGAGATGATGGTAACGTTCCTCGGAACATCCAAAATGTTGTCCTCGGTGCCGAACACCGACGTGAACGGGCGCGACGTGGGCAGGATCTGCTGCTCCAGCGGAACGTCGCTCACCTTGAACTGCTCCATCTGCACGGCGGCCTCGCTGCTCGCGGGAGCGGGTCCCGCCTCAGTCGTCGTCGTCGTGGTTGTTGTCGTCGTTGCCGCAGGCGCAGGACTGGCAGTTTGAGCCATCATCATTGGCGAAAGCGTCGCCAATGAGAGCATGGCAGTTACCCCCAAACGGTGTGTGTAGTTCATAGGTCCGGGGTTACTGCTAAGCACCGGATGTGCCATACCTCCCTTGGCGCTCGCGCATTTCCCAAAGTAAATGTTTTCTTATTGTAACGCCTGATATCGCAGGGGCGGACTATAAGTTGGGGCCGCGGTCGCGCGGATAATTATAATCCCGTCGAATGGGACCGATCAGCAGGGGAGTGTCAGGCCGCGTACTACAAGAGTGCGCCTTGGCTCATCATGTGCTCTCCCATGTGCCACATGCGCGCTCACACATTCCGCGGCCCCATCCTGGCAATCGCCTTCGTAACCGCAGCCCTGTTGCCGGGGCCGGGCGCGGGTGCCGAGCCCATCCGGCCGAAGGTACTGATCCTTACGACATTCGAGATTGGTGCCGACACGGGGGACCGTCCCGGCGAACTCCAGTACTGGGTGGAGCGCGAGCGCCTCACCGGAACCCTCGAGGTGCCAGGCCTCATCCACCCGATCCGCTTCAACGACTCCGGGGTCTACGCCATGGTCACGGGCACCTGCAACCGGAGCGGCCTTGCGGTGATGCTTCTCGGGATGGACCCGGAATTCGACCTCAGGAAAACTTATTTCATGATGGCGGGCATTGCAGGGGTGGACGCCGACCGTGCAAGCGTGGGAAGCGCCGCGTGGGCCCAGTGGATCGTCGACGGCGACAATGCGAACGAGATAGGCGGGCGCGACGTCCCGGCCGATTGGCCCTATGGCATCATCCCGTACGGCGCCTCTCACCCCGACGAGGTCCCCGGCAAGGGCGATTGGAGCCAGAAGCCCATGGCCTTCCAGATAAACCCGGGGCTTGTGGCCTGGGCGTACCGGCTTTCGAAGGATGTGACGCTGAGCAGCACGCCCGAGCTCGACAAATACCGGGCTGAGTACGCTGGCTATCCCAACGCGCAGCGCCCGCCGTTTGTCCTCCTGGGCGACACGCTCGGCACGGCGCGCTACTGGCACGGGCCCGCGCTCACGAAATGGGCGGAGCACTGGTGCGAGATCTACACGGGCGGAAAGGCCCGGTTCGTGATGACCGAGTGCGAGGACCAAAGCATCGCGTACGCCCTGATGCTCCTTGGGCGCGCCCACCGCGTGGATCCGAGCCGCTACCTCGTCCTGCGGACGGCGAGCAACTATTCGCAGCCGCCGCCGGGTGTCGATCTGCTGCACAACCTCCACACCGGCGAGGCGGACGGAACCACGCTTGCGGCCGAATCAGCATACCGGGCGGGCTCGCCGGTCGTCCATGCTCTCGTCCAGCATTGGGATCGCTATGAGGCCGCCTTGCCCACGGAGGACTCCCCTTGAGGGCGACAGCTGCGATCAGCCCGCTCGGCATGCTGATTGGCCTCGCTCTCACCCTCGCGGCCACCCGCGGGGCGGCGGACGGTGCCTCAAGAAGGATGGTCATCATCGACCAAGACGGAGGCGGCGCGTCGGTCCTCATGGTGATCCAGGACCCGGACATCGAGGTCGTCGGGATCACCGAGGTCACGGGCGACACCTACGTGAAGGAGTCGGTGGCGCGCGTGCTGCGCATGCTGGAACTGATCGGGCGCACGGATATCCCCGTTGTGACAGGCGCGACGTTTCCCCTCGTCAACACCGAGGCGGAAACCCACCAGTGGGAGACGCTCTATGGGAAGATAGCCTGGAAGGGCGCCTGGAACGACAAGCTGCCGGACTACGACAAGACGAACAAGCCCGACTACCACGGACCCGATGTCGTTCCCCCGCTCGCGGAGGGCATGCCGACGGCGAAGCCGCTGGACGAGACCGCCGCGGACTTCCTCGTGCGCAAGGTCCGGGAATTTCCCGGGAAGATCACGATCCTGGCCATGGGCCCCTTCACCAACCTTGCCCTGGCGTGCCGGCTGGACGACCACTTTGCCGAGAACGCCGAGCAGCTCGTCATCATGGGGGGATCCTTCAACCCGCACGCGGTCCGGGAGGACGTCTTCACGCTCCAGTTCATCAACAGCCCGCGGCTGGAGTTCAACTGCCGCTTCGACCCGGAGGCCGCCAAGATGATGCTCCACGCCGGATGGAAGAAGATCACGGTTGTCCCCGTCGACCCGAGCGTCGACGCGATGACGACGCCGGAACTCCTCAAGCGGGCGACCGCGAGCGGCAGCCCTGCGGCGCGCTACGCCGCGGCCTATTGCCCCGCCGTGTATCCGCTCTGGGACGAGTCCGCGGCCGCGGTCTTCCTGGATCCCGCCATCGCGAAGGTGACCTCGCAGGCCGCCATGGACATCGATATCGGCCACGGCCCGGAGTACGGCGCGACCTTGAGCTGGCCGGTGGGCCGGGGCCCGAACCTGGGCGAGCCTGTCGTGACAGTCGTCCGCGAGCTCGACGTCCCGAAGCTGGAGAAGCTCTACTGCGATCTCCTTAACAGATAGGGAGGGCCCCGGGCCGGCATCTGGCACGCATCCGGCTCACTCGAAGAGACTGAAAGCCCCAAGATATCCCTTGCCGAGGGGCCTGCCGAAGGCGCTCAGCAGCGCGCCGCCGGTCATCCACCCGGGCATCCCGATCGCCCCGCGAAGGCCGCCCAGGCCCTCGGGGGACCTGGCGCTCGTGCTTGGAGCCATCCCGCAGGAGTCGGAACTCGTGGAATGGGCCCTTTCGGCGAAGAAGAAGGGCAGACTGGAGGGCTTCCCCTTTGCAAGCGGCACGATCGGCGGGCGCCGCACGGTCGTCGCGGTCACCGGGATCGGAAAGACCAACGCCACGATGATCACGGCGCTCTTTGTGGCGCATTTCAGGCCGCGGTTCGTGATCATGACGGGGACCGCCTCGCGCATCAACCCGGCCGTTCGAAACGGCGACGTGATCGCGGGCAGGTCTGTGTGCAACCACGATTTCGGTTCCCTGGGGGCAAACTATTCCATGGAGTATTTTGGCGCGGAGGGTCCCCTCGGCGACTCGTGCCCAATCCGATATCCGGCGGACGCCCGGCTGCTCGCGGCCGCAAGGCGGGCGATCACGGGGCACGAGACGGAGGTCGCCGTCCACCAAGAGCCCCCCTACGTCCCCCGCGTGCGCCTCGGCCGCATCACCTCGGGCGACCAGTTCGGGATCCCCGCGCAGCGGATCGCCGACATCATGAGCCAGCTCAAGCCGGACCTCATGGAGATGGAGAGCGGCTCCGTGGCGCAGGTCTGCTGGTACCTGCGGACACCCTTCATCTGCATCCGCAGCGGGAGCAACCGGACACAGAATTCGCCGGACAACGACTACCGCAAACTGTCGCCCTTCGCGTCGAGGCAGGCCGCGCTTTTCACGGTCTCGCTCCTCAGGGAGCTCGGGCGCCGAAAAGCCAAGAAATGAAGCTCTTCTGCCGGGGCGACGTCGACGGGTTCTGCGCCATCGCGCTGGACAACATTGTCCAGCTTCTCCTGATCCCGCCGATGTGCCTCGGGGTTCTCGGCTTCAGCCCGGGGCTCGTGTACGGCCGCATCCTGCCGGGAGTCGCCGTCTCCTACCTGGTCGGAAATCTCTTTTATGCCTGGCAGGCCCACCGCCTCGCGGCGCGGGAAGGGCGCAGCGACGTGTGCGCAATGCCGTTTGGGCTCAATACGCCGACGATGATCGCCTACATCCTCCTCGTCATGGCGCCCGCCAAGCAGATCGCGATCGCGCAGGGGGCGGCCGACCCGGACGCGGTCGCCTGGCGCATAGGCCTCGTCGCCTGCGTCGGCAGCGGAATGATCGAATTCTTCGGGGCCTTCGTCGCCGAGCGGATCCGTTCCCTGACGCCGCGCGCGGCGCTCCTGGCCTCCCTCTCGGGGGCGGGGCTCGCCTTCCTCAGCATGAACTTCCTCTTCAGCACGTTCGCCCATCCCATCGTGGGCTTTGTGACCCTCGGCCTCGTCCTGCTGTTCTTCTTTGGGAGACTGAAGCCGCGATGGGGAGTCCCCCCTGCGCTCGTCGTCCTTGCGGCCGGCACTGCGCTCGCGTGGGCGACTCACCTAGCTCCCCTGGGGACGCTTTCCCTTGGCGACTTTGGGTGGAGATTTCCGGTTCCGGTCGTTGGGGACCTCTGGCGCGGCCTGGCGGGCGGCCAGGCGCTCCCGTACCTGTCGGTCATCCTCCCGATGGGGCTCCTCAATCTTCTGGCCTCCCTCCAGTGCATCGAGTCGGCCGCGGCTGCCGGCGACTCATACGCCCCGCGCTCGTCCTTGATGGTGAACGGGATATGCACGTTCGCCGCGGCGTGTTTCGGGTCCCCGTTTCCGACCTCCATCTACATTGGGCACCCCGCTTGGAAGAGGATGGGCGCCCGTGCGGGCTACTCCACCGCGAACGGCGTCTTCATCACGCTCGTCTGCCTGACGGGAGCCATGGTGCCCATAGCGTGGGCTGTCCCTGCCGACGCGGGTCTGGCGATCATCATCTGGATCGGATTCATCATCACGATCCAGGCCTTCGAATCGACGCCGCAGCGCCATTGGCCCGCCGTCATCATGGGGATGGTCCCGGTCATCCTGGGCTGGGTAACGTTCTCCATGATGAGCGCGGCGCGGGTGGCCGGCGCGGGCTCCGCGGGCGGGCCCAGCTTCGGCCCGAGTCTCCTCGCGGCCTTCCACGACCGCGGGATCCTCATCGACGGCGGGTTCGCGATAGAGCAGGGAACCTTCGTCTGCGCGCTCATCGTCGCGACGATCACGGTCCTCGTGATCGACCGCAGGCTGCTCGCGGCGGCCGCCTGGTCGCTCGCCGCATCCGCCTTGAGCCTCCTCGGGTTCCTCCACTCGTGGAGGTTCGTCCCCAACGACGCCATTGGGTCGATGCCCCTCATCGATCGCCTGGTCGGCGTCCCCTCGGCGTCGGGGACGCTCTTTCCGGCGGCGCCCTATGCGATCGGATACGCCGGACTCGCCGTCGTCCTCGTCCTTGCCCGGCACTTCACCGTGCCCGACGAGGACGGCCCGACCCCCTAGCGCCGCCCCGCCGGTCTGCTCATGGCATATTTATTGCGGCTAAGGGGCCATGAAGACCTCCCTCCTTCACGCGGTCCTTTACGCGCCGCTTCTGTTCGCGGCCTCGGCCTCGTTCGGAGCGTTTCCCATGGCGTCGCATGACGACCCCGCCTGCACAGCGCAGGATCGGGTCTACATGGCCCGGGCCTACGAGCTTGCCCGGTACGCCCTGGCACACGGCGGGGGCCCCTTTGGCGCCCTCCTGGTCAGGGACGGCAAGATCCTGGCCGAGTACTCCAACTGCGTCTACTCGACGGGTGACGTGACCAAGCACGCCGAGACGGGCCTAATCTCGGCATTCAGCCCGAAGATCGACCGGGACACGTTTTCAAAGTCGACGCTCTATACGAGCACCGAGCCGTGCGCGATGTGCTGCGGCGCCATCTGCTTCGCCGGGATCGGCCGCGTCGTCTACGGGGTGTCGGAGGCCCCCTTCGAGCAGGTCATGGGCCTTCCGGCCGCCGTGAACCCGCTGACTAGCCACGAGATCCTCGGACGCATCGCCCCGCAGGTTAAGGTGCTTGGCCCGCTCATGGAGGCCGAGGGCCTTGAGACGCACGAGGAGTACTGGCCAAAGCACCCCGAGATGGTCGGCAAGTCCTGAGCGGGCGTGCGCGGCCTCGCGCGACCGCGGAATGCCGGGCCTAAAGCTTCTTGGCCGCGTAGGCCATCGCCGCCGCTATCTTCTCAAGCTGCTCGTCCGTGTGCATTGCGGAGACTGCCGTGCGGATGAGGTCCTTGCCGGCGGGCACTGCAGGCGAGGTGGCCATTACCGTGAAAATCCCCTTCTCAAGCAGCGCCTTCCAGAACGGGTAGACGCGCTCTTTTGAACCGAGGACGATCGGGACGGCCGGCGTCTCGCTCTCCCAGGTGTCAAATCCGAGGCCCTTGAGCATCGCCCGGTATTTCTTCGTGTTCGACCAGAGCTTCTCGAGGTGCTCGGGCTCCGTCTGCATGGTCTCGAGGGAGGCCTGCGCCACGGCGGCCTGGCTCGGGCTGATCGCCGCGCTGAAGATGGTCTGCTTCGAATGCGTTCGCAGGAATTCGATCACGTCCCTCGAGGCGGCGACGAAACCGCCCGTGCTCGCGAGCGACTTGGAGAGGCTCCCGCAGATCACGTCGACGCTGTCATTGAGGCCGAAGTGGTCGACCGTGCCCCGTCCCTGGCGCCCGAGGACCCCGAAGCCGTGCGCGTCGTCGAGCACCGTGAAGCAGCCGTGCTCTTCCGCGATCTCGGTCAGCTCTGGCAGGCGGGCGATGTGGCCCTCCATCGAGTAGACGCCCTCGATGACCAGCATCTTGGGGGCCTGGGAGCTCGCGGTCGCGATCACCTCGCGCAGGTCGTCGGGATTGTTGTGCGAGAACCTCTCGACCGTCGCGTTGGAGAGCCGGATCCCGTCCCAGAGGCACGAGTGCACGTTCTTGTCGGCAAGGATGACGTCGCCCTTCTGGGCGAACGCGGCGACGCTGGAGAGGCACGAGAGGTAGCCCGCAGCGTGGATGTGGCAGGCCTCGCGCCCGAGGAACGCCGCTATCTTGCTCTCCAGCTCGAGGTGGTAGGTCCTTGAGCCGTTCGACGGCCGCGCGCCGGTCGTGCTCGTACCCCATTTGAGGAGCGCCGCCCTGCCGGCCTCCACGACCTTCGGGTGGAAGGAAAGGCCGAGGTAGTCGTTGCTCGAGAGCATGATCATCTCGCGACCGTCCAGTCGGATGGTCGTGCCCTTCTGGGCATCCATGGCGTGATAGAACGGGGCGTACTTTAGCCGCATCTTGGTCGAGTAATCCTCGCTGCACCTGCCCAAGATGGGCTTCTTGTTCTTCAGGAATAAGGTAATCGCCATGCGGTCCCGACGCTAGGAGACAGACGGTCATTTGCAAATGCAAATGGCGGGTGTCCGCCCACCTGCCAAACTGCGCCAAACGCGCGGGAGCGTCTTGCGCGCGGCCCGCGCCTCAGAGCTTGGCCATCCAGCCGGCGAGCTGTCTTGCGTAGTCGGACCAGCTGGCGAATCGGCGGCCCCGGGCCGCCGCCGTGAGCGCGGAAAGGTCCGCCGGCGACTCAAGAAGGCGGCTGATCGCCGACGCGAGCTCGGGGACCCCGAGGCCCCCAACCGCGAAGCAGCCGCCTCCGCGCGCGATCTCCCCAAGCGCGCCCTGCGAGCTGCAGATGCAGGGCCTGCCGCGCGCGAGGCTCTCGGCGACCGGCAGCCCGAAGCCCTCCGCGAGCGAGGGATAGACGGTGAAGGAGCATTGGGCATAGGCGCTCTCAAGCGCCTCGTCGCCCACCGGGCCCTCGTAGGCCACCGTCCGGCCCGCGGCTTCAAGCCGTCGAATTCGTTCCAAAGCGGCGGCGCCCGTCTCGGCGTTGGCGAGGCCGACGAGCTTCAGATTGAATCGGAGGCCCCGCGCCCAGAGGACCTCGCACGCGTCGAGGAGCGCGGCGTGGTTCTTCCGGCCCTCGATGCTCCCGACGCAGAGGACGGTCGGGAGGGGCGAGGGATGGGCCGCAGGCGACGGGGGCGCCGGATCCAGGCCGAGCGGAATGACGGTCACCGGCGGGGTTCTCGCCGTGCCGAGCCAGCTCCAGTAACCGAGCAGGGCATCGCGGGAGGACTCGGAGTTCGCGGCGATGCCGTCGAATGCCAGAAGCTGGCGCAGGTAGCTGGGAAACCGGGTGACGGCCGAGCGGGGCGACAACTCGGGGAATTGGAGGGCGATCGCGTCGTGGAACACGGCCACCTTCGGGCCGCTGGATGCCGCGAAGAGTTCAGGAAGCGCGGCGGCCACGCTCGGGGAGAAGATTTCCGGCACAACCAGGCCCGCATGCGCCTGCCCAAGAAGGGACGGCCTCCGCCCCCAGCGCCGCAGGCGCCCGCGCAGGCGCGCGCCGAGTGGCCACTTCTCCCCGCGCCCGGGCGCGGGATCGCCGGAGTCCAGGTTCCCCTCCTCCCATCCCTCGAGCGGCCGCCAGGCACCCTCGAAGGGATCGAAGCAGACGGCGGTCGCGCCTTCCGCGAGCTCCCGCCGGAGCGCGCGGGCCACGCGCTGGATGCCCGTGCGTGCCCGCGTGTGGCTCGTGTGGGTGAGATCGAGGAGAAGGGTCGCTGCCATCCGGGTTCCTAGAAGTCCCTCCGCCAGATCGTAACGTCCGAGACGACGCCGACTTGGCGCCAGTGCCCGGGCATCACGCCGCCGAGAACGTTCGCCTGGTCGATTTCGAAGGGGAAAAGCACTGCGTAGAGGGGTCTCCCCGAATTTCGGACCACCGCCTCGATGTTCGCGACATTATCCTTTGTGAGGGCGTCCCACCGGATGAACGTGAAGTCCGTGTAGTAGAAGAGTGCGCCCGTCTCCTGCATCGAGAGGCAGACTGCGTCGGGTGGCAGATGAGAGCGCATCCAGTCGGCCGCGCTCCCGTAGCGGAGCTCGTCTTTCACCGTCTCGAACACGAGCAGGCGGCGGCAGAGGGTTGCCGAATTGAAGCAGATGATGGCGAGCGCCGCAACGAGGGCGGAAAAGGCGCGCACGGGAGTGGCCAGGGCCCGCGCGGCCAGCGCGCGCAGGACGAGGAGGCCGGCCACGACGACGGCGGGTGCGGCCGGCAGAAGGAAGCGCAGGTACCACCAGGTCTCGTGGGTGCATCTGTAGAAGGAGTAGAAGGCGCCGAACGCGAGGATCCAGGCGCCGAGGAGGAGGCGCGTCGAAGGCACTCCCCCGCGCACCCACGGCAGGCCGATGGCCAGCGCCGCAATCGGCGTAAAGAGCGCGGGCATCCAAAGGGCATAGTGGACGAGCGTTTGGGGGACGTAGCCGGCCGAGAACCCGGACGTGATGTCGCCGTAGCCCGTCGCGAGCAGGCTCCCGTAGGCCGCCAGGGTGCGCGCGAAATAAAAAATGGCCCCCGGCAGGCCCCCGCACAGGAACAGGATCCACCTCCTCCGCGATGCGCCCAGGGCGACGGCCAGCGGAATGAACGCCAGGACATTGGTTGGGCGAAGAAGCACGTCGATGGCCACCGCAAAGCCCGCAACAAGTGCCCAATTGCGCCTTCCGCGGCTGAGAAGGGCGGCCAAGACCGCGGCCGTCGTCCAGGCAAGCGACGGCACGTCGCTCATGGCCTGAAGGGACATGAAGAGGTAGAGCGGGCTCGCGGCGACGATTGCCGCCCCGAGGGCCGACCACGCCCGGTCCAGGCCGAGCATCCGCCCGAGGGCGAAGGTCGCGGCAAGGCCTGCCAGCGCATGGAGGATGATGACGAGATCGGCCGCCTTTCCCCAGCCGATCAGCGGCTCCGCGGCCAGCGTGAGCAGGCCGAAGCCGGCAGGGTAGGTGGGGACGAGGCCGAATCCGTTCGGCGCCGGGATGAATCCGAGAGGAGTGTAAAGGAATCGGGGAGCGTCCGCCAGGGGGAGTCCCGCAAGCGTGCGGGCCGGGGCGTGGACCCGGCCCGACGCCATCAGCCGGGCATCGTTCAGGTAGCCCGACGAATCCGATCCCGCGGCCACCGCGCCGACGTTCCGGGCGAGAAATAGGCCGTAGAACGCCAGGGCTAGCAGTGCCGCCAGACGGGCCGCGCCCCGCCATGCCGTTGGCGTCGGCTGTGTCAGGGCGGTGGGAAAATCCATACTTGCTTTAAAACCGGTGGAAGAGTGGTTTGTCGTCTTTTGGTGCCCGGATACAAATCATTTTTACAGGGTCGGGCCAACGTCTTGCGATGGTTCTTTTGCGCGTGCGTGATGGTACTTTTTGCCTGGAACGCGACTCTCTTCTACCTGCCTGGCAAGGGCTTCACCTATTTGGTCCAGTTTGGCGACATGGAGCATGACCGCTACCTTCCCGAGCTCCAGAGCGTGAACCACTACGAGATGGCGCATTCTAGCGGCTACGACGCCCAGTACTACGCCGAAATAGCGATGAGGCCGCACCTCGGGGACCCCGTCCTCCGGAAGGCGGTGGACAATCTGCCCTACCGCGCCCGCCGCATCCTGTTTTCCTGGACCGCGTGGGTGCTCGCCGGGGGCCGCCCCGTCCTCGCGCTCAACATTTACGCGCTTCAGAACGTAGCGAGCTGGTTCCTCCTGGCCGTCCTGCTCTTCCGCTGGCTGCCCCCCGACTCCTGGGGTAACTGCGCGCGCTGGACGGCGGTCCTATTCTCATTTGGGCTCATTTTCAGCGTCAAGGGCTCGCTGGTTGACGGCCCGAGTCTGCTGCTGATCGCCATCGGGATCGCCCTGATCGAGTCGGGCAGGCCGTGGCTTGCCGCGGTCATCTTGGGGATTTCCGGCCTCGGCAAGGAGACGAACGTGATGAGCGCGGCGGGGATGCCCCTGCCGAACCCGCGGGATTCCCGGACGTGGGCGCCGTGGCTCGGGCGGTGCGCCCTCGTCCTCCTGCCGCTCGTGGCTTGGATGATCTGCCTCAGGCTTTGGCTGGGGACCTACGGCAACGTTGGCGCGCGTAACTTCGCAGCCCCGTTCGCCGGCCTGTGCAACAAGATGCAGGACAGCGTCGCCCAGCTGATCGCCGAGGGCTTCCCCTCGGTGGCGAAATTCGACCTCCTCGTCATCGCGGGGCTCCTCGCGCAGTTCTTCTTCTTCTTGTTCCGGCGCCGCTGGCATGAACCCTGGTGGAGGGTCGGCGCCTGCTATGCGGTCCTCATGGTCTTCCTCGGAGACTCCGTGTGGGAGTTTTACCCGTCGGCCGCGGCGAGGGTGCTTCTTCCGATGACCCTCGCGTTCAACGTCCTCGTCCCGCGGCGGGGCTGGTGGCCGCTCCTCCTCATCGTGGGAAACTTGGGCATCATCGGTTCGGCGGATATCTTCAAGGTCCCGGGCTCGGACAGTTTCGCGGTGAAGGGACCCTCAGAACTCCAGATCAACCCCAAGGACGGGCGCACCGTGTCCGTAGATTTTGACCTCCGGCACTGGTACCCTGCGGAAAAGTCCCGCTGGGAGTTCTGGCGCTGGTACGGAAAGAATCCCGGCGACGGCCTCGTGACCATCCACAATCCGCAGCCTTTCACGCTCAAGGTCTGGGTAAGGTTCCGGCTGCGCTCGGTGGACCAGCGCGCCGCAGTGGTCATGTCAGGAGGGAAGGTCCTTTGGCGCGACATGCTCCAGCCGGCAGCGGTGAGGAGGGTCTCGCTCCACGACATCGACCTGCCGCCCGGCGACACCGTAATCTCTTTCGAAAGCGACCGGAGGGCCGCGTTTCCGGGCAATGACGATCCCAGGAGGCTCAGCTACAGCCTGAGGGACCTGGAAATTGACCTGAAGGGGCGACGATAAGGCACTCCAAGCACAGATTCTGGAACCACCTAACATGACCTCGGATGCCGCGCAGGCTAGGGTCCCCGCTCGCACTGACATCGCGTCGCCTCGCGGCGCGTGGCTCTGGGGCGCCCTCATTGCTTACGGCATCATTCTCGCCGTCCTGGTCGGCGCTGCGCCAGGAGGCTCCGACGGATCCGGGTATTTCAATGAGGCGCGGCTGTTCTCCCGTCTCACCATCCACGAGCCGCTCCGGGACCTCCCCAGCCTCCCTGCCAGGACTGCGCCGCCCTATCTTTACAATCCACTGGGTTTCAGGCCTGCCGCGGACGGAACGGCGCGCCTGGTACCTACCTACCCGCCGGGTCTGCCCATCATGCTCGCCCTAGCGGCGCGCATCGTCGGCTGGCGGCACGCGGGCGACGCCGTGCTTCTCCTGCACTCGCTCGCGGGCCTGGCGCTTGCTTTCGCCCTGGGCCGGCTCTTTGGCCTCTCAAGGTGGTGGTCGCTGGCCGGCGCCGCGCTCCTTGCGGCGAGCCCGCTCTACCTATTCATGTCGCTCTGGGCGATGAGCGACGTCCCGGCGATGGTCTACGCGACGGCAGCCGTGATCTGCGCGTGGAAGAGCAAGGAGAAGGTCCTATGGGCGCTTGGCGCTGGTGCCTGCGCAGGCATCGGGTTTCTTATTAGGCCGAGCAATTTCCTCATAGCTGCCCCGCTCATCATTGCGATTGGAGTCTCGCCGCGCCGCCTGCTCATGATCCTCTTCGGCGGCATTCCCTGGGTGGCGGCCTGGATGGCGATCAACCACCGTGCCTATGGAGGATTCCTGGAAAGCGGATACGGCGCGATCGGCGATGAATTCCACGGGAGCCTGGTAGTAGGGACCCTCGGGTTCATCCTGAGGTGGCTGCCTATTGTCCTGAGCCCGCTCGTGGTCGTCGCGCCGGCAATCGTGGCGTACCTGGGAAGTCGCACCCGGGTCGCGGCAGTGCTCACCGTCTGGGTCGCCGTGTACATAGCATTTTACGCCCCCTACCGGTGGACGCATGCGGAATGGTGGTTCCTCAGGTTTCTCCTGCCTGCGGCACCGGCGCTCATGGTTGCGGGCCTGATCGTGGTGCAGGGGATGTTTGGGGCCGTGGAGGGGTACTTCTCCCGTCGCGCTGCGGTTGGCATCCTTGCCGTGCTTTTTCTCATGTCGCTGGCCGTCGAAGCGAAGCACATCCGGCCACTTCATGCTTGGTCAATCGGCCACGGCGAAGAGAAGTACGGCCGTGTGGCTGCGTGGCTCAACGCCAACGCGCCGGCGAACTCCGCCATCGTTGCCGAGCAATTCAGCGGAGCGACCTACTACTTCACGCGCTTCGTTCTCATCCGCTCAAACGAGCTGAATGATGGAACTGCGGAGCAGGTCCAGCGGGCGCTGCGATCCGAGCGAAGGCCCGTCTATGCGGTTACTTTTCCGCTGGAGCAGAAGATCATGAAGGAATTGCCCGGCAACTGGGTTCACGTGGCGTCTGTTGAAGACGTGACGATCTGGAGGGGCGACTGGGGAGACCCGGGGAAATAATCATGCCCTCGCTGACCCTGAACGCGGCGACGAGCAACGGCCTCGCAAACCCGGAATCGGAGAGGCACCATAAGGCATGAAGCGCGAGAGCGTCCTGGCGAGCGGGGTGTTCGCGCTGGCTGCCGCTGCTCCGGGCCGGGTGATCATGGCGACGGCGGCCCTCGCCGCCCTTGCGGCCAATTGTGCCGCCGTTCTTGCGGACGGGACCTCCTGGGCGTCGGGCCTTGAGCTCCTGGCGGCAAAGGGGATCTTCTCCTGCGGGATTGGATTTTGCGTCTGGAGGCTGACCCGCCACCTCCCTGCGTCGGTGGCTCTCGCCGCCTCGGCGCAGTTCATCGGGCTCTTCATGTACCGGGCGAGCGATCCGTCCATCTTCGGCCTGTGCTGTTCGCCGTGGGTCCTCTACTGCTGGCTTCGGATTGCGGACGGCGGCTCGCTCCGGGATTCGCTGCTCTGGATGGCCTGTCTCCTCGGGGTGAACGTGGCCGAGATGAGCGCCGGCACCGCGCGGGAAGCCTGGGTTTTGCTGCTGTGGATGAACCTTTCAGGTGCCTGCGTCCTCTCCATGAGCGCGCGCCCAAGCCGGGAAAAGGGCTGGCTCCTGTGCGGACTCGCGGGCACAGCCGTGGTCTTCGCCGTGATAGGGTCGCAAGCGTGGCCCACCTCTTTCCGGGCGCTCGGAGATCTTGGGGCCGTCCACGGCGCGCAGCATGCGCTTCAGATCCAGCCCGGCCTTTTTGTCGGCCTCTTCGACGGGGCCTTCTACAGGCCGTTTCGGGTCTATTCCGACGGCGTCAACCCGTCCTCGAATTTCTTCATCCTGACGGGCCTGCTGTGGTTGGTGGTCCGGTGGCGCTCCATGCTCTCGGACCGGCGCGCGGCCGCGCTCGCCGTTTCGAGCCTTCCGGCGCTCATGCTGGTCTTTGGGGTGATTCCTCCCGACGTCATCGGGCGGTTGCCGTACCTCGGGAAAATAATGGGCGTCGACGAGGCGTTCTCGCCCGCGCTGATCGTCGTCCTCGCCGTGCTCGCCGGCTTTGGCTGGAGGGAGGCCTGGCAGCGCCTCGGGTCGCCCGACGGGAGGCGTGAGGCCATAGCCGTATTGGTCCTTCTTGTCCTCATCTACGCCTCCTACCTGGGGACGGCCCAAGCCATCGTCCGCAGCGCCTACGCCACCCTGACCTGGGGCGAATTCGTCAGGCTGGGGCCGTTTTTCCAAGCCTACGGATTGAGCCTGATTGCGGCCTCGGCGGCGCTCATGTGGGCCATGCACCGCTCGCTCCGGCTGAGATCCCTGAGCCTCGCGGTCGCCGTCTGCGCCGCCCTCTCGCTCGCCGCGCTCCACTGGCGCATGGCGGCGCGGCCCTGCTCGGCGGCTCCGGCGAGCCCGGCCGAACTCCGAGGCCGGCCATGAGGATCTCGGGCATATTGGCCTGCCTTGCGTGCGCAGCGGCTGCCTCGCTCGTCTTTGAGCCGTGGTCGGAAACCCGGCCGAGTCCCTGCACGTTCGAGGTGAATGTCGCCTCCGAGCAGTCGGGCCTCGTCCAGCTCTATTTCGACTCCGGGAGCGGGATGAGCGAGGCGAACTCCTCAATCCGGCCGATTGCCGCGGGGCAGGCCCGCCTCCTGCGTTTCACGCTGCCGTACGGACGCATCAGGGCGCTCAGGTTCGACCCGCTCGACAGCTACGCCAGGATGACGCTCTCCGGCGCAAGGATTGCCGATCGCTCCGGGACGACGCTGGTCTCGTTCGCTCCGGGCCAGTTCAGGGCCTTGAATCAGATCGCCTCGCTGCGCGTCGACGGGGAAAGGCTCCGGATCGAGACCGTCCCCGGGGGCTTCGATCCGCAGCTGTCGATTAGCCTCGCAGGGCCCATTTCGATCCCAAGGCCCTTCTGGTGGCGGGAGATTCTCGCCATCTTCGCGGTCCTCCTCGCTGTGCTTCTCCTCGTGCGCGGCGTGGGGCCGCGCCTCTGGCATGCGCTCCGGGCGACGCCTGGGCTGGCCATCGCTTGCGCGGCCCTCGTCGGAACCGCTGCCGCCAACTATCCGGTGATCTTCGCGGGCAAGAGCGTGATGACGCCGGGCTTTGGCGTCGCGCTTCTCTACGGGCAGAACCCCTGGGTTCCGGGTTACCAGACGGCGGACCTCTCGGCGCGCAACATGTCCGACGTCGGAGCGGTCATGTGGCACCACCTCCCGCTCTCTGCGATCGAGGGGAGGGCCGTGCTTCACGACGGGGAGCTTCCGCTGTGGAACCGGTATGACTCGGCCGGCTTGCCGCTGCTGGGCCAGGGGCAGTCCTGCTTCGGCGACCCGCTCAACCTCGTGCCCATGGTTGCCGGCGGCGCCGCATGGGCCTGGGACCTGAAGATCCTGGTGGCCAAGCTGCTCTTTGCGTGGGGGTGCGGGCTGTGTGCGTGGAGGATGTTCCGGCATCTTCCCTCCGCGCTGCTGATCGCTTGCTCGGCGCCCTTCATCGGCTTCTTTGTCTACCGGATAAATCACCCGGCGATCTTCGGCATGTGCTACGCGCCCTGGATCGTCTATTGCTGGATTCGCTGCGCAGAGTGCCGCGCGGCGCGCGAGGCGGTGCCCTGGCTGGCCGCATGGGTGGGGGCCAACTGGATTGAGATGAACAGCGGGACCGTGAAGGAGGCCTATGTGCTGCTCCTCCTGATGAATTTCACGGGCCTCTGCCTCCTGATCACGAGCGCTCGATCGGTCCGCTCGAAGGCGGCGCTCCTGGGGGCCTTCCTGGGAGCGGGCGCCATCTTCGCGATGATAGGCGCTCCGGTGTGGCTGACATTCCTGCGCACCCTGAGGGCCTCCTACACGAGCTACGGCGCGCCCTCGGCGCTCCAGCTTCAGCCTGGAATGCTCGCGGGTCTCTTTGACGAGGCATTCTACAGGCCGTTTCAGGTCGAATCCGGCGTCATCAACCCGTCGGCAAACTTCCTTTTCCTCGTGGGACTGCTTTGGTCGCTGGTGCGCTGGCGCTCCTGGGCGGCGGACCGGTCTGCCGCCGGCCTTGCCCTCTCGGGCGCTCCCATGCTCGCGGTCGCTTTCGGCGTGATTCCCCCGGCGCTCATCGCCCGGATCCCCTTTCTCGGAAATATACTTCACATCGACAACACGTTCTCGTGCGGCGTCATCATTGTCCTCATTCTGATTGCGGGATTCGGCTGGAGGGAGGCCTGGGAGCGCCTGGACTCATTCGAGGGGAGGAAGGAGGGGACGGCGGTCATCGCCCTGCTCATCCTGGTCCTGGCCGTCTGCCTCGGGACGGCCCAGGCTGAGATGCGCGGCGCCTATCACGAGCGGACGTGGGGCAGCCTGATCAAGGTGGGCCCGTTCATCTACTATTACGCGCTCTCGCTGGTTGGCGGCGCCGCGCTTCTTACGTGGGCCGTCGGCAGGATACGCCGCGGAATGCCGGATCGGCAGGCGATGCTGGCATTTTCCGTCCTGGGATTCACGGCGCTTCATTGGCGCATGGGTGAGCAGCTCGGCGGCGCATATCCTGAGTATGTCGTCAGGCCCGTCGAGCGGGTCGACCTGGCCGCACGGTCGGCGGCCGTGGAGGGGATCCTATCCGAGGGGGGCGCCCCGTTTCGCGTGGTGGGGTTTGGTGACGACCTCCTTCCCGGCTGGTCCGGCGTCTACGGCATTGAGGGGATCTGCGGGCCCGACGCCCTCGTGAACCCCTATTACCGTGAATTCATGGACACGTACGGCGTCAGCCGGGTCTGGGACTGGCGCTACATCGTCGGGACCGCGGATATTGCCAAATATAGGCCGATCCTCGACCTGCTGAACGTCCGCTACTACCTCGGGTACCACGAGGACAGGGGCCAGGCCGCCGAGCGGCTGAACCAAGTTCAATCGGCCGACATGGACGCCTTGGAAAGCGCCTCTTCCTGGCCCCGTGCCTTCTTCACCGACAGCGTGGCCGTCTACGGGGACCTCGCCCAATACTGCTCGTGGATAAAGGCCGGCGACGGGCGGCCGTTCGCGGCGATCCAGCACGGCGACTGGATGGGGCTTCGCCCGGCGCCCAGGGTGTCGGGCGACCTCTCCACCCGCATTGTCAATCCGGCCAGGGATTACAGGCTGACCACAAACTCGACCTCCTTCAGGGTCACCGCGACGGGCCCCGGGTTCATCGTTCTCACCGAGGCCTACGAGAAGGGAAATTTCCGCGTGACGGTCGACGGGAGGGACATTCCGTATCTGAGGATCAACTACGCGTTCAAGGGCGTGTATGTCGACTCCGCCGGCACCTATCTGGTCCGGTTCACGTATTGGCCGGCGGGTTTCTCGAAGACGCTCGAGATCTCGGCCTGCGGCCTGGCGATCCTCGTGGCTGCTCTCCTTCTCGCGTTCATGCGGCGGGACACGAGGGCCCGCGGCCCCGGCGGCGCAGGGCAGCCCGCACGGGCGAGGGTCTAGAGGCTGGCGATGGCCTCGAGGCGGCGGCGGTAGCGGGCTCCAATCGTGGCGGGCGAGAAGCGCTCCTCAATTCTTCTCCTGGCCGCCTCGCCGAGCCGCGAGGCCTCGGCCGGCGACGACGCGATCAGGCGCATCAGTTGCGCGGCGTGCCCGACATCTGGCTCGGCCCAGGTCGAGCCCTTGGAATAGGGCCCGTGGCTTTCCTCGAGCTGCACGAGCGAGTAGCGCACGGGCAGCCCGCAATCGGCGTCCACGTACTCCGCGGTCGCGGACCAGTCCGTCGAGATGACCGGCTTCGCGAGGTACATGCACTCTGCGACCGCGAGCCCGAAACCCTCGGAACGGTGAAGGGAGACGAAGCAGTCGCACGCCGCCTGAAGGGCGTACACGTCCGAGCGCGAGAGCGTGTGCTTGATGATGACCGTCCCGGGAATGTCCCGGACGCTGTCCACCAGCGCCTCGTAGTCGGAGGCGTTGGCTTCCGCGTTCTGGACCTTGATCACGAGGGCGGCGTTCCCGCCGGCGAGCCCCGACAGGCGGAAAGCGTCGACGACGGCCCGCGGATTCTTGCGCGCGGTGTAGGAATTGAGGTCGAAGAGCGTCAGGAAGAGGAATGGCTCCCCGGGAACTCCCAGCCGGGCGCGCAGTGCGTCCCTGTCGCCCGCGGGCCGCTCGAACGAGATCGAGTGGGGCATCGTCAGGACCGGGAACGGGGCCTTGGGCGCGATCGACTCGCGCACGAAGTCACTCGGGCACCAGATCTCGTCGAAGAAGTCGAGCGAGGGCATCCACGAGTCCGGATACTCCGGGAGCTCCCACGCGAAGTAGCCGATGTTGTACTTCTCTGCGCGGAACTCGGTGCCGTGGTGGTGGTCGATGTCGCGCGCAGCGGGTGGGTCGAGGTGGATAACGTTCACGCCGAAGGGGTTGGAATCCTGCAGCCGGCCCGCGAAGCTCGTGTCGCCCAGCCGGTTCTTGCAGTTGAGCTTCAGGGGGACCAGGGCCGTCGGGATGGACGCAGCGTCGGCGGCCCGTGCCATGCAGCGCGCGGATTCCCCGATTCCCAGGTCCGCGCTAAAGAAGCCGACGATGTTCATCCCCGTGCGCGCATGCGCCCGGGCGAAGGCGACGCAGTAGGGGCCCTCCCGCTTTGAGAAGTCGTAGATATTCTCGCCCGATTCCGACGCAATCGCCTGGATCCGAAGCTGGCGGTTCCTGTTCTGGGCCCGGTAGCGCTGCAGGGGACCGAGGCGCGTGACCCGCCCTAGCCAGGCGAGGGCGTTCGTGAACCCGACGCCGTGAAGGCGCAGGTACAGGATCGAGCCCGCCTTGGCGGACGCGGAATCGAGCTCGATCCTCGCCTCCCAGGGACCGCTCTCCGCGCGGGCAACGGTCTTCGCGCTTTTCCCATCGAGCAGCACCTCGACCGAGGGAAACCCGGCCTCTGGACCGCGCGCCTCGGGGTGGGCCCGCAGTTCGCCCCTTATGAGCAGCGCCGCGACGCCCGTCATGGGCGGGAGCCGCACGACCGCGGCCTCGCGGATCCAAGCCGAGTCGGCCGCAAATTCGTCGAAGTACAGCCCCGAATACCGGGTGAAGCGCCTTATGAAGGCGCCGCCGAAGGGCGGGGTGCGCTGGAACGGAGCCATCGTCAATGAGAGAACATTCCCTGCCAGCGCGCGAGCTCCCCGTCGATGGCGGCGTTCATTCCCTCGAGGGCGGTCTCGGGGGGCTCGATCTTCACATGCGCCATGAAGAACGCCATCCGCCAGGCCTCGAGAGGGTCCGGGAAGTCGCGCGGGTCCTGGACCAGCCTGCCGAAGTGGTCCCAGGTCCAGTCGCGGCTGCCCAGGTAGGCGAGCCACCGGCGCCAGCGCATGAAGAGGCGGCGCGTATTTTCCTCGTCCCGGAGCTTCCTGCCAGGGGACGAGCTCACGTGGTGCAGGACGGCGCTGCGCATCGCGACGGCGTTGACGAGGCCGACGTCTAGGGCGCGCAGGCACAGGTCGACGTCCTCGCATCCGTTGACATAGTCCTCGTCAAATCCCCCGAGGCGCCGCCATGTCGCGGACCAGACGAGCACGCAGGCCCCCGTCACCGCGACCTTCCGGCGGACGGGGCGAAACAGCCTGGAGAGCGGGCCGGGGCGTCGCCGCTCGTGCTCGGGCTTTCCCTTGAGGTTGATCCTGATGCCCGCGTGGTCCACCTCGAGCTTGGCCGGGTCGAGCTGGACATTGCCGACGAGGCCCGCGCGGGCGCCGAGCCCTTCGAGGGCCTCCATCATGGGCCAGAGCCATCCCTGGCTGAGGACGAGGTCGTTGTTGAGGAGCGCGAGAACGTCGCCCCGTGCGGATGCCGCGCCGCGGTTCGTGGCCGCCCCGAAACCCAGGTTGGCGGCGTTGAGGACGACGCGGAAGGGCTCGCCGAGCGTGGCAAGCCACTCGCGGGTGCCGTCCGTGCTCCCGTCGTCGACAAGGATGATCTCGTGGCTGACCCCGGGAGGCATCGCGCCCCGGAGGCTGTCGACCATCGCCCTCGTGCGCTCCAGGCAGTTGAAGAGCGGCGTGATGACGCTTATGCGCGGCGCGGCGAAGCTCCTCGTTTCCACGTGCGGCGGCCTCCTAGAGCCCCGCGAGGAGCGCGCGCAGGTACTGGCCGTAGCCCGACTTGCCGAGCTTGGCGATGTTGTGCTCGAGGCGCGCGTTGTCGATCCACCCCTGCCGCCAGGCGATCTCCTCGAGGCAGGCGATCTTCAGGCCCTGGCGGTTCTCGATCACCTGCACAAATTCGGTGGCCTCGAGGAGGGACTGGTGGGTGCCCGTGTCGAGCCAGGCCGTTCCCCGGCCGAGGAGCTCGGCGTGAAGCATGCCCGACTCCAGGTACCGGCGGTTCAGGTCCGTGATCTCCAGCTCGCCGCGCTTCGAGGGCTTGAGCGCGCGCGCCAGCGCGACAACCTCGCCGTCGTAGAAATAGATCCCCGGGACCGCGTAGTTGGACTTCGGCCTCGCCGGCTTTTCCTCGAGCGAAAGGACCCGGCCGTCGGGGGCGAATTCGACGACGCCGTAGGCGGAGGGGTTCGCGACATGGTAACCGAAGATCGTGGCGCCGGCCGGCCGGCTTCCGGCGGCCGCGAACGCCTTCGCGAGGTCGTGGCCGTAGAAGAGGTTGTCGCCGAGGATGAGCGTGCTCGCCGAGCCGCCGAGGAAGTCGGCGCCGATGATGAAGGCCTGCGCAAGGCCCTCGGGCTTCGGCTGCTCTGCATAGTCGAGCCTCATCCCGAGGTCCGAGCCGTCGCCAAGGAGCCTCCTGAAGAGGGGGAGGTCCTGCGGCGTCGAGATGACGAGCACCTCGCGGATGCCGGCGTGCATGAGCGTCGAGAGCGGATAGTAGACCATCGGCTTGTCGTACACGGGCATCAGCTGCTTGCTGACGGCGATCGTGAGCGGGTAGAGGCGCGTGCCGGAGCCGCCTGCGAGGATGATGCCTTTGCGGTTCATGGGGTAATGGGTCGGGGCGGCCTCACGCCGTCTTTCCGAGGCGCTCGCGCGCGTAGCGCCTCGACGTGATTTCCGCGCACCAAGGCCTGTTCGCGATGTACCAGTCGACGGTCTTCGCCAGTCCGGCCTCGAACGACTCGGCCGGGCGCCAACCGAGATCGCGCGCGATCTTCGAGCAGTCGATCGCGTAGCGCCGGTCGTGGCCGGGGCGGTCCGTGACGAACTCGATCAGCGAGGCGTGAGGCCGGCCGTCCTTGCGGGGGGCCCTGGCGTCGAGAAGGGAGCAGATGAGCCTGACGGCCTCGAGGTTCGTCTTTTGGTTGAGGCCCCCCACGTTGTAGGTCTCCCCCGGCCTGCCGCGCTCGAGGACGAGCGAGATCGCCCTGCAGTGGTCACCTACGTAGAGCCAGTCGCGCACCTGGAGCCCGTCGCCGTAGACTGGAAGCGGCCTCCCCTCGAGCGCGTTCAGGATCACGAGGGGAAAGAGCTTCTCGGGGAAATGGAAGGGCCCGTAGTTGTTCGAGCAGTTGGTCGTCAGGGTCGGCAGGCCGTAGGTGTGGCCGAAGGAGCGCACGAAGTGGTCGCTCGCGGCCTTGGAAGCCGCGTACGGGGAGTTGGGGGCGAACGCGGTCTCTTCCGTGAAGGCGGGCGCCGTGGGCGACAGGGAGCCGTACACCTCGTCGGTGGAGATGTGAAGGAAGCGGAAGGATTCCCTCGCGCCGGCGCCGAGGCCCGCCCAGCGGCGCCTGGCCGCGTTCAGGAGGCGCAGCGTCCCTACGACATTGGTCTGGACGAAGGGCTCCGGCGAGTCGATCGAGCGGTCTACGTGGCTCTCGGCCGCGAAGTTGACGACGGTGCCTATGTCGTGCTCGCCGAGGATCCTTGCTACCAGCGCCTCGTCGGCGATGTCGCCGTGGACGAACGCGTAGCGGTGATTGCCTGCCACGTCCGCGAGATTGGCCGGGTTTCCGGCGTAGGTCAGCTTGTCCAGGTTGACGACCCGCCCGCCCGCCCCCTCGAGCAGCATCCGGACGAAGTTGCTCCCTATGAACCCGCAGCCGCCGGTGACGAGGATGTTCATCGCTGGGTGGCCCTAGGCCGCCTTCCTCCAGGCCTTGAGGTCGCGCTCCACGGCCTCATGGACGGGGGTCAGGCGGATGCCGGCCTTTTCGAGCTTCGAGGAGTCGAGGACGCAGTTGGACCTCGGTGTCTTCGCCGCGATCCGCATGAACTCCTCCTCGCTCGAGAAGAACGAGAAGGACTTCGTGCTGACGCCGGACCCGCGGATGAGCTCCACGACCTCGTGCGTCGAGATGCTGCCGGGGTTCGTCACGTTGTAGGTCCCGAAGGGGATGCGGCGCGCCCAGCACTCGAGCGTCGCGGCCGCGAACTCCTCGATCTGGGAGATCGAGTTGGTGGCCTCAAGGAGTCGCTGGTAGCGCATGAGCTTCGTCAGGTAGTTGCGGGGATGGTCCACGCTGTCGAAGGGGATCCTAAGGCGCCAGACGAAGAGGCTGGGGCGGCCGGCGAGGACCTCCTCGCCGAGGCCCTTGGTGCCGCTGTAGAAGGAGCAGTTGTTCGTGCGAAAGGTGAAGTTCGGGGTGTCCAGTTCGGTGAAGCCCCGGCCGCCCGGCCCGTCCCCGCTGTAGATGCAGCCCGAGGAGACGTGGCCCCACGGGACGCCCGCGGCCTCGCACGCATCGGCCACGACCCCTGGAAGGACCGCGTTCCCGAGGAGGCAGTCGGCCTTGTGGAGCTCGCAGGCGTCGACGTTTGGCTTGCCGGTGTAGCCCGCGGCGTTGATGAGGAAATCGGGCTTTTCGCGCAGGAGAAGCCCGCGCAGCGTGGCGGCGTCCGTGTAATCGACGTCGGCCCGGCTGAGGCTCCGGTAGGGCACCCCCTTCAGGCGGAAGAGCGCCTGGTAGGCGCCCCCGACGTAGCCAGTGCCTCCCAATAGGTAGATCATCGTTGCTTACCTTCTTCGGTAGTCGCCCCGACTGAAGTACTTTTCCAGCCAGACGTACATGCAAATGAAGAAATAACGGCTTCCCATCTCCTTGATCTTGAGCTTCGCCTCGCCGCTCGTGCGGTTGCGCCACGAGATGGGTATCACGGTCCACGTGAAGCCCCTGACGATTGACTTGAGCGGCAGCTCCACCGTCAGGTTGAAATGGGGCGACATGAACGGCCGGCAGCCCTCGATCACGTTCCTCCGGTAGGCCTTGAACGCGTTTGTCGTGTCGTTCAGCCGGATGTTGAACAGGACCCGGATGAACAGGTTGGCCATGCGGTTCACGGCCAGCTTCAGGGGGGGATAGTCGATCACGCCGCCCTTGCGCATGAAGCGGCTGCCGAAGACGCACTCGTGGCCCTCGTTGAGGACGCGCCAGTACCGGACGGCGTCGCTGGGAAGGTCGGAGGCGTCGGCCATCATGATGACGACGGCGTCGCCCTTGATGTGGTCGAAGCCGAAGGTGACTGCCCGGCCGAAGCCGTTGGCGCCCGTATTCTGGACCGGGGCGAGGGTAGGGACCTCGGCCTTCAATCCCTGGAGCACCTCCCAGGACCGGTCCGAGCTCCCATCGTCGACGACGACGATCTCGTGGGGAACATTCTCGCGGGAAAGCTCCGCGTAGAGGGCGCGCAGCGTCGGGGGAAGTGCCTCCGCCTCGTCACGGGCGGGCATGACGACCGAGAGAAGGTTAAGGCTCATCCGAGCGGCGCCGAAAGCTCAAGCCACTCGGGATGGGTCCCGGCGTGCGCGGCGATCTCCTCGAGGATCGACTGCGGCGGCGTCCTCGGCCTCCAGCCCCAGATTCTATCGGCCTTCGAGGCGTCGAGCACCATCCAGGGGATGTCGAAAGTGCGGGTCGCGGCCTCGGAGCCGACGGGGTGGGGTCCGAATCGCTCCGCGCACCAGCGCGTGAGCTGAAGGAGCGAAATAGCCGATGCAGCGCCGCCGCCGACGTTCACGATCCTGTCCGCGGCGGCCATCTTCGGGGCGTCCATCTGCGCAAGGAGCAGCGGCACGAGGTCAATCGGGTGCAGGCAGTCGCGCACCTGGTGGCCCTTGCCGCCAAACCCGATGTACTTGAGCGGGCGGCGGCGCAGGTGGCTGTTGATCCAGAAGGCGAATATCCCCTGGTCCGGGCGGCCGAACTGGCCGGCGCCGGCGAGGATGCCGCACCGGTTGACGAAGACGGGCAGGTCGAAGGTCTGCCCGTACTCAAGGGCGAGGGTCTCGCTCGCGAGCTTTGTCGCCCCGTAGAGCGAGACGGGTGCCGAGGTCGCAAAATCCTCTGAGATGCCGCGCGCGCTTGCCCCGGGAGGAAGGCGCCTGGCGTCGGGATGGAACGCGCCGTCCTTCGCGCGGACAGGCAGGCGCGCGAGGGGGGCGATGCTGTAGACCCTGCTCGTGCTCAGGAGGATGAGGCCCGCGCGGCTCCGCTTGCAGTATTCGAGGAGGTTCACGGTGCCGCCGAGATTGTGCTCCACCAGCTGGCGCGAGCTCGAGAGACCGTCGACGCCGGCCATGACGCTCGGGTTGGCGGCCGCGTCGATGACCCAGTCGCAGGCGGGAAGGGCCTCAATGTCGCTCGCCGCGCGCAGGTCGGCGTGGACGACCGTGACGCCGAGGCGCTTCAGGTCGGCGCGGTTGGCCTCGCTTCCGGGCCTGATGAAGTTGTCGAATCCGAATATCCGATTCTTCGTGCCCAGCGTCGCCAGCGCGCGAGCGACTGCATTTCCAGCGAAACCGCAGACTCCGGAAATGAGGATTCGCACGCCCGTCTTGGCCTTAGTTGGTCGGCTGGGGCGAGGCGGACGCCGCGGCTTTCTGTTTCGCGTCCTGGTAGGCCTTGCGCTGCTGGACGCCTATCTCGAGAAGGTCGCTGACGAGCATCCTTGCCTCCCGCTGGTCATTGGCCAGCGACTGCGGGGTAGAAGGGCCCGAGGGCGCCGGGACCTGGGAGGCCACTATCCCGCCGCTGTTGACCGGGGCCATGGGCTCGTACGAGGGTGCGAGCGCGGCGACCGTTGCCTGGCGCATGACGAGGTCCTTCCTCGCGCCGTCGATCGTCACGACGGCGGAATCGCTGGCGGCATCGTAGCTCACGACCCGGACTCCGTCGGAGGTCTCCCCGACGGCGATCCATTCGCTGTGCTTCTTCTGGCGTTCATAGATGCACACGGTCACCTGGGAGCCCTCCGTGGCCGCCCCGGCCAGCTCATAGGCCTCGGCGGGTCCCGCCGCGAAGGCGGCGCGCCCCTGCGCAGCAAAAGGCGAGTTCCCCACGAGCGTCTGGCCCAGCCCGGGCGCAATGAAGCCCGACGCCGCGAGGACGGGGACCACGAAGCGCCACATGAGGCGGGCAATCATCGGTTCAAAATTACGCATCAACAGGTTAAGACGCTAGGGCATCGCGCGGGATACGTCAAACCTGCCGTCTCCGCCGCCACTCCTCGACGATCTGACGGAGGGTCTCGGGAACGGATAACGTAATATCCCAATTAGGAAAGTGCTTACGCATCTTTCTCAGGTCCGAATAGTAGCAGATGTGGTCGCCAATGCGGTTCCTCGGGTCGTAGGTGTACACCTGAGGCTTGCCGGTCAACGACTCCGCGAGCTTGAAGGCCTCCAGGACCGAGATGCTGTTGGGTTTGCCGCCCCCGAGGTTGTAGACCTCGCCCGCTCTCGGCGCGTCGATGAAGGCGGCCATGAAGCGGGCCACGTCAAGCGAGTGGATGTTGTCGCGCACCTGCTTCCCCTTGTATCCAAAAATGTTATAATTTTTCCCCTCCAGGTTGCACTTCACGAGGTAGCTCAGGAAGCCGTGGAGTTCGACGCCCGAGTGGTTGGGGCCCGTGAGGCACCCCCCGCGCAGGCAGCAGGTGGGCATGCCGAAATACCGGCCGTACTCCTGCACCATCACGTCCGCGGCGAGCTTCGAGGCGCCGAAGAGGGAATGGGTCGACTGGTCGACGCTGAAGGTCTCGGGGATGCCGCCGGCATAGGCCGGGTCCGCGTAGTCCCACCGCGTCTCGAGCTCCTTCATCGCGATCCGGTTCGGGGCGTCCCCGTAGACCTTGTTTGTGCTCATGTGCACGAACGGCGACTCAGGGCAGGCCAGGCGCGCCCCCTCGAGCATGTTGAGCGTGCCGACGGCGTTCGTGTCGAAGTCGTCGAAGGCGATCGCGGCGGCCCGGTCGTGGCTCGGTTGCGCCGCCGCGTGGACGATGGCCGAGGGCTTCAGCGACTCCAGGAGCCCGGTGATCCCCATGCGGTCCCGGATGTCGAGCTCATGGTGCGTGAAGCCCTTGAGCTCGCGGTTCAGGCGCTCCTGGTTCCAGCGCGTGTCCCCCTGCGGCCCGAAGAAGACCGCGCGCTGGTTGTTGTCGACGCCGTGGACGGCGAAGCCCCGCTCGCGCGCGAAATACGAGCACACCTCGGAGCCGATGAGGCCGGAGGAGCCGGTGACCAGGATCGTCTTCGTCATGGGATATGAAGCGGGAGGCGGCTACAGGCGCTGGAACCGGTATTTCACCAGGGCTCGCATCCAGGTCAGGGGATCGCGGAACATGGAGACCTTTTTCCCCTCCTTGAACGAGCGCGAGTGGTAGGAAATCGGTATCTCGATCGGAACGTAGCCCTTCCTTATCAGCTTGATGAGGAGCTCCCAGTCAAAGTCGAACCGGTTGCACTCGAAGGTGAGCCCCTTGATGCAGTCTCGGCGGAATACCTTGTACATGGTGAAGGGGTCGTTGAGCCACACGCCGAGTGACGCGTTGATCATGAAGGTGAAGGTCCAGTGGGCGAGGTTGAGGACGAACGCGTGGAGCTTCTGGTCGGTGAACTTCCGGATGGCCCAGCCCTTCTTCGCGTGACGCGAGCCGAGGACGAACGCGTACTTGCCCGCGGCTATCGGCGCCAGCAGCTTCTCATAGTCGCCTAGGTCGTACTCGAGGTCGGCGTCCTGGATCACGATGATGTCGCCCTTCGCCGCCGCGAGGCCCGCGCGCACCGCATGGCCCTTGCCCTTCGGGCTCTCCTCAAGAATCACCTCAACGTTGGGAAGCCCGCGGTAGCCGAGGACGGCGTCGCGCGACCCGTCGGTCGAGTTGCTCTCGACAATGATCAGGTGGAACTCGAATCCCTCGACGCGCTTCGCCGCCAGGGCGTCGAGGGCCGGGCGGACGGTTGAGATCTCGTTGTAGACCGGGACGATCACGGAAACCGTCACGGCCGGGCCGGGGGTCACGGCCATCTGGGGGGGTGGTTTTGGGGGCTGGAACGTTCGGCTGGCCCGAGGCTCGGCTTCATGCTAACTCCAATGCATGGATGCTTTTGCGTCGCCGTCAATCCGCGCGGTTAGCCCGCCGCGCGGCGGCGCGCGCAGCCTCGAAACCCTGGCCGTGGGCCTGGTGCTCGGGTTCTCCCTCGTCGGCGGCTACATGGCGGCGCCGAATTCGGACCTGGACGCCTCCTGGCAGGAGATGCTGATCCACGCCCATGCGGCCGGTCTCCAGTTCGGGCGCGACATCATCTACACCTGGGGCCCCTGGGGGTTCCTGTGCAGCCTCTACCACCTGGGAAGCCTTGAGGCGGTGCCGATCCTCGTCTGGCAGGTGCCGGGGCAGTTCGCGGTCGGCCTTGCGCTCGCGTTCCTCACGCGCTCCCTGGCGCCCTGGCGGAGGATCTCGTTTGCGGCCGCCGTGATCGCGCTTCACTGGCTCTTCCAGGACACGGTCATCTTCGTCCTGGTGGCGCTGATAACGCTCTCGGCGCTGATGGAGCGGGAGGCCTCCCTCCCGCGGCTTGTCGCCTGGGCGCTCGTCCTCGGCTTCCTCTCGGAGCTCAAGTTCACGTACATGATCCTCGCGGCGGCGGGGGTGATTGCCGCGGCTGCGTGCTGGGTCCGGAGAGGGTCGTGGGCCAAGGGCGGGGCGCTCGCGTGCGGATACCTTGCCGGCGTTGCCGCCGCCTGGTCCGCCGCGGGCCAGAGCCTGGACAACCTGTATCCCTACGTGTTTCGCAGCCTCGAAATCGCCTCGGGCTATGGCGACGCCATGGGAATCGACGAATCGTGGGCCGTGTTCCTCTGGGGCTCTTTGCTCGCTTTCCTCTGCGCCCTCTTTGTCTGGAGGGCCTGGCGGACGGTTCCCGAGCGCGCGTTCGGAGAATGCGCCGCGGCGTTCGTTGCCCTCTTCCTGTTCGTCGTGTGGAAGGAATCGTTCATCCGGGCCGACCTGGTGCCCCTGGGCGGACACATCTTTGGGTTCTTTACGACCGTCATCATCCTGGGTCCCGTGCTTCCCGGATTCCTCCTTGGCGGGCGGCGCGTGTATTGGTTCGACCTCGTGCCCGTTCTCGGCCTCGCCGCGGTCGCATGCTTCGATGCCGACTATTACACAATGGCGCCGCGCATGGTCTTGCAGCGTTTCTACGCGAATGCCCGCACGCTGGGAACCCTGGGTGCGCTCCCCGCGCAGTGGCAGAGCTCCCTTGAGGAGGTGCGCGCCGCCGAGGCGCTTCCCGCCGTGCAGGCGGCGGTGGGAAACCGGACCGTGGATGTCTACGACGTCAACGTGGGCCGGGCGCTCATCGAAGGGATGAACCTGGACTCGAGGCCGATCTTCCAGAGCTACCATGCCAATACTCCAAGCCTCGAGGGATGGAATCTGCGCTTTTACCAGTCCGAGCGCGCCCCGGAGTTCATACTCTGGAATGACGATCGGGTCGACAACCGCTACCCGGGCCAGGACGACGCGATGCTGGTTGCCGCGCTCCCCGGCCACTACGAGCCCCTCTTTTCGGAGGGCGGCTACTGGCTCTTCAGGAGGATGTCGCCGCTCTCCAGGGCCCCCATGGAGCTGAGCCGCGTCCTGAAGCGCAGGGTGCACCTCGGCGAGGAGGTCAATCTGCCCCTGGAGGCCGACCAGGCGATCTGGTTGAGGGCGCACGCGGTGCCGAACAACCTGGGGCGCATGCGATCGCTGCTCTACAAGCCAGCCCGGATCGACATTGCGACGAGCGATTTCCTCGGGGGGCGCACCGTCTGGCGGCTCCTGCCGCGGGTCGCCGATTTCGGGTTCATCCTGGCGCCGACGCTCACTCGCGGGTCGGACATGGCGGCGCTGATGCGGGGCGAGGCGAGCACGTGGGTGAGGTCGTTCCGTTTCGAGGCGCCGGACGGCCAGGGGGAATTCTGGAGTCATGTCGACGTCGAGCTCTTCCGGATGCCCGGCCTTCCGTTCAGTTCGCCGTCGCCCGTCGGCTGGCTGATCTCCCTTGGGATTTTCGATCGGCCGCCCCTCTCCATAACATCGCAGGAATACCAGGATGTCCTCGGACCGCCCGAATTCCCGATGAGCGCACTCCTCCTCCACGCCGAGGGCGAGATCGTCTTTGCGGTGCCTTCCGGGGCGACTCGGTTCTCCGGGAGCTTCGGCATCCGAAAGGGCGCCTACACGGGGGGCGGCCAGACGCGCGGGGTCGATTTCAGCATCGACGGTGTGTGGGCGTCAGGGCGCAGGGAGCGCCTGTGGTACCGGCGCCTCGACCCGATTGCCCAGGCGCGGGACCGCGGGAAGCAGGACGTGGCTCTGGACCTTCCGCGGGACTTGCCGTCCCGGCTCGTCTTTCACACGGGGGCGGGCCCCGATCATGACAACCGCTGGGACTGGTCCTACGTCGCCGCAATGCGCTTCGACGTTTCCGGCGAAAAATGAAGGCCTCGTCCCCCAGCGGCTCCCCAGGCGAGGCCAGCGCCCGCGAGTGGCCCATCCTCCTTCTCTCGGGCCTCGTCGCCCTTCTCCCGTATGTGGTTTGCCATGCGCTTTTCGGGCGCCTCTTCTGGTTCGCCGACGAGTTCGAGCTCATCGACCAGTTCGACCGGCTCGGGTTCTGGCGGTGGATGTGGCTCGCTTTCGCCGAGAATTTCGTGCCGCTCTTCAAGCTCCTCTGGGGGGGCTCCGTCTTTGTTTTCGGGGGTTCGTATGCCGCAATGCTCACGATCGTTTGGCTGACTCACGGACTGAACGTCGCGCTGCTCGGCCGGCTCATGCGCGCGGCGGGACTCTCGTGGGTCGCCGTTTTCTTTGCGCAGCTCCTCTTTGCGCTCACGCCGGGAAACATCGAGACCCTCGGGTGGTCCGTGCAGTGGTCCGCCGTGCTCTCGGCGACCTTCATGCTGCTGGCGCTCGACTGCGCCTTGCGCTCGGCGCAGATGCGCGCCCCCATCGCCTGGTCGGCGGCGAGCGCGCTCTCATTCTCGCGCGGGGTTCTGACCGGGTTCCTGACGGCGGGCGTCTTCCTCCGGATCCATTGGGGGTCCCTCGGGGTGCGCGGAAGGCGCCTTGCGTTTGCCTGCGCGTGCGTGGCCCCTTCGGTTGCGGTCGGCTTCTTGATTGCCGTGATCGTGCCGAGCGGCAACCAGTCCCATATGGCGGGGCATTGGGGCGCCGCCGCCATGTTCGGGGCCTGGTATTACTGCGTAAATCCCGTTCACCACCTCCTCGAATTCGATTCCTGGGGCCCGCGCACGACGATTCTCCTCGGGCTCCTCAAGGTGGCGCTTGTCGTCTGGAGCCTTGCGCGGAGCAGGGGGCGCACGCGTGCGCTCTTTGTGGCTCTCTTGGCATTCGACCTGGGGAATACGGCCCTCCTCGGGATAGGACGCTACCACACGGGCCTCCTGGCCTCGGCGTCCTCGCGCTACCAGTATGGCTCGTTGATCGCGTTCCTTCCGGCGGCCGGGTTCCTGTTTTCCCGGCTATGGGCCCGCCTGCCGGCGCCGGAGTCTGCCCGAAGGCTCGCCCTCGCGTCCCTGTTCGCAGTCGTCGGATGGTCCATGTGCCGGCAATGGTCGGTCGACCTCGCCGAATTCGTCGGTCCGCGCGGCAGAGACGCGTGGCAGATCCTTCTCAGCGATCCCGACCCGGATCCGCATTCAGTCCCGGGGATTCCCGGACTTCCGGTCGAACGGGCGAAGGCCCTGATCGCAAAATACGACCTGCACTAGCCGTCAGGAGGCGCCCGTCTCCGGCTTCCGAGCCGTCGCGGCGATCATCCCGTTCGCAAGGTCGTGGACGGCGACGTCGGCAAACCCCGCCCTTGAGAGGTAGGTGCGCAGCTCCTCGCGGCTCGAGGACATGCTGAGGTGGGCCGGCCGGCGGTCCAAGGGATAGCCCGAACTCTCGAGGAACACCCTCCATCCGTGCTCCGAGTCCAGGGGATAGTTGTCGAAGTAGCACCGGCCCCCGGGGCGCAGGACCCGGAGGGACTCCTCCACGTAGCGGTACCGGTCCCATTCGAGAAGGTGCATGAAGACCGTGGTGCAGTAGACGAGGTCGAAGGCGTCCCGTGGAAACTCCTGGAGGCCGACGGTCGCCAGCTCCACGAGGGTCGTGTTCGGCCGGTCCTTGAGCCGCGCCGCGGCGTGCCCGAGCATGACCGCGGAGATGTCGGCGCCGAACCAATGGAGGCACTGTGCGCTGAGCGGCTTTCCCACGCGCCCGATTCCGCATCCGATCTCGAGAATGACATCGTCCGGACGCAGCCCGACGGTCGAGCGAAGGACATCGATCGTCCCCCTCGCCGTGAGGTCGAGCGTCGCCTCGTCCGTGTGTCCGGCCACGGCGAGCCACGCAACCTCGGAGTCCCCGGCCTGGCGGTCCCAGACCTCCTTGTAGGCGGAGCGCTCGCCGAGCGCCGAGGTGCTCTGCCTCCACCGGGCATGGGCTTCCTCGAGGCTCATGGCTTCGCGGGCTCGCACCAGATGGTCGTCCTCATGATCGATCGCCACTCGGTCCCCCCGAGCTGCGCCTCGAGGCTCAGCGATTGCCGGCCGCCAGGCGTCTCAAACGTGACCTCGAAGCCGGGTAGGGGATTCGCCTCCTGGGGGCCGTAGCGGGCGATCACCTCGGGCTCATCGATCCCGATGCGCCCATCAAAAAGACGGCCGCTCAGATTCACACGGACCGCCGTGACAGCCCGGCCGTCCTGCGGCCACGCCCAGCCCCTGAGCGTGAATGCGGGCTCCCGGTAAACTCTGAAGGGCGACGTGTGGAGGTAGTAGGTGAATGCCGCGCCCTCGACACCCGGCGCTTCCGGCGACGGCGCGGCCGGGAGCGCCTCCTTCAGGCTGCGCGGTAGAAAGGGCGAGTGCATCCTCCAGAAGAGGGAGCTCTTGATCCGGCCCAGCTGGGCTGCCAGGGCGTCCGCCCGCGCTCCCTCGCACTCGAGCTTGCGGGTCAGGATCTCCAGGTCCGCGGAAAACTCCTGATCCCTCTTCCTGAGCGCCGCCAGCTGCTCGCGCAGGGTGTGCAGGTAAGTGTTGCGCTCCCCGCGGTCGAGGAATTCGTGCACCATGTGCGCCCGGAACTCCGCGTCGCGCCGCCTGACGGCCTCAAGCTCGGCCTGGAGGCCGGCGATCCTTGCGTCCTGCTCCTCGGGCGATGCGCTCATTGCAGATAGTTGCTCCAGGTCTTTCCCGTTCGCGACAGGTACGCGGGCGAGAAATCCTCCCCGACAAGCGTCAGATTCGGGCTGTAGGCGGGATCGGACATGAGCAGGTTGCCCCACGTGTTCATCATGTAGTCGATCTCGGACTGGAAGCGCGCCTTCTTCTCGGGCGTATTCTCGACGCCCCGGGTGGCCGACTCGTGGTGGTAGAATTCGGCGAAGGGCGTCCACAGGTTCCGGTAGCCCGCCTGGATCAGCTTGCAGCACAGGTCGACGTCGTTGAAAGCGATCGGCAGCTCCTTCTCGTTTAGCCCGCCGACCTCGAGGTAACGGTCCTTGCGTATGACCAGGCAGGCCGCCGTGACCGCGCTGTAATTCTGGACAAGGCGAAGGCGGTTCTTCTGGCCCTGGTCGCCGCGCGGAAACTCCTTGTAGGGGTGGCCGGCGACCCCTCCCAGGCCGAGGACGACGCCCGCGTGCTGCACCGTGTTGTTGGGGTAGTAGAGCATGGCGCCGACGGCCCCGACGCCGGGGCGCACCGCCTGGCTCACCATCTCGGTGAGCCAACCCCGCTCGATGGCCTCGACGTCGCTGTTCAGAAGGCCGACCAGCTGGCCGAGCGCCTCGCGGACCGCAAAATTGTTGATCGCCGAGAAGTTGAACGGCGCGGCATAGGGAAGGATGCGCAGGCGGGGATTCCCACCCCGCCTGATGCCGTCCAGGTAGGCGAGGGTCTCCGGGTCGTCGGACTCGTTGTCCACGATGATGACCTCGAAGTTCGGATAGTCCGTCTTTGCGAAGATGCTCTGGACGGCCTGGCGGACGAGTTTGAGCGAGTTGCGGGTCGGGATGATGAGCGAGACCAGGGGCGCCGGCGACGGCACCGGGTACTTGATCCGCCAGTGGTCGCCGGGCACGGGCAGGATCTCCACGGTCTCGCCTACTCGCAGAAAGTGCTCGGTGAGGGCCCTCCGGGCCGCGTCCACGGGATAGCTTTTCTCGGCCAGCTGGAGGGCGGTCGATCCGGGGGCGGCTCTCCAGTGGTAGAGGAGCTTCGGGATGTGCCGGATGGCCGACGACGGGATCCGCTCGGTAGCGCGCAGGTTGAGGTCCCAGTCCTGGCTCCCCTCGAATCCCCTCCTGAAACCCCCGAGCGAGCGGACAAGGTCCGTCCGGTAGACGGAGAGGTGCGAGGTGTAATTCTGCCCGAGGTTGAGATCGGGGTTCCAGTCGGGCTTGAAATACGGGTCGAAGCGCCGGTCCTCGAGGTCGATCTTGTCCTCGTCCGAGTAGATGAACTGGACCCCCGGGTGCTGGTCGATCTCGGCCGCCACCTCGTAGAGCGCCGTCTGGGAGAGCAGGTCGTCGTGGTCGAAGAGGGCGACATACTCGCCCTTGGCCATCTCAAGGGCCGAGTTGCTCGCCTCGCAGATGTGCCCGTTGGACTGGCGGTAGCTGACCCTGATCCGCGGGTCCCGCGCGGCGTACGACTCGAGGGCCGCGCGGACATAGGCCTCTGTCGAGGCGTCGTCCGCTATGCAGAGCTCCCAGTGCGGATACAGCTGGCCCAGGACCGACTGCATGGCCTTCGCGAGCAGCTCGGCCGGCGTGTCGTAGATCGGCATCACGATCGAGATGAGCGGCCTCTTCGCAAAGGCGCTGATGTGCTCGCGGATCGCCTCAAGGTCGGCCTTCTCCAATGCCTCGTGCTGCCCGCACCACTTCTCGTACTCGCTCAGCTCGGCCGGGTCCCCGGGCTTGCCTACCTGGACGACGGCCTCGAAAAACCGGCTCCAGCCGTCGTCGTGCTGAACCTCGACGACGAGCGGATGCTCGCCGATGTCGGTGCGCAGCTCGATCTTCAGGCCGCAGTATTCGCTCTGCTTCATGCCGGTCGAGGCCAGGACATCGAGGCGCTTCGACCCGTAGACGCCCTCGACCGTCTTGCCGGCGAATTGGGCCCGCACGCCCCGGATGGGGGCGCCGGCGTTCTCAAAGCACCAGCCGAGGACGAGGAGCTTGTTCGACGCCGTGCGCCACGACCGCGGATGGTCGAAGTTGTAGGTGTAGGCGTGGGCGGCCGCTGGCGGCGGCTCCGCCTGCGCGGGCAGGGCGGCTGGCGCGGCCGCGACTCGGGGCTTCGGCGCCGGAGCGGGCGCCGCCGGCGCCCTGCGGACGAGCCCCACCTTGGCCAGGAACCTTTCGATGTCGCGGACCGGGGCCGTGAGGCGCCATGAGAGCGACCTGTTTATCGCGATGAGCCGGCGCTCGCGCGCGACGAGCTCCGCATCCATCTCGCCGATTCGGGCCGCCAGCTTTGCGTGCTCGTCCGCCGCGGCCTCAAGCTGCTTCCTCGCCAGCTTCTCCATCTCGTTCATCCGGACTTCTAGATTCTGTATATGCCTGTCCGTAAGTTTCTTCTGCAACTTGATCTGACGATCCTGGGCCTCGATCCGCACCTCGAGGTTGCGCGCGTGCTGGCCCGTGAGGTCGCGCTGGAGCTCCGAGTGCCGCAGCGTCTCCTCAAGCCGGGAGCGGATCTGGTCCCTGAGCACGATTGCGCCGGTCTCGCGCTCGTCCTCGACCCTGACGATTTCGGCGAGGTCCGCCGCAAGCTCGGCGATGTTCTCGGCCGGCTTTCCCGACCCGTTTCCCCCATGGCGGAGGGCTTCGGCCAGGTCGTGCGCGGCGGCCGTGAGGTCCGAGCCGGCCGACTCGCGGATGAGGGCCCAGCGCGCGCGCTCGGGCTCCGCGTGAAGGGCTTCGTACGTCCTTAAGAGCCCGAGCGTGTTGGCCTTGAGGTCAAAATGCTCGCGGGCAAAAGCGCGGCCGTGCTTTCCCAGGCTCTCCGCCAGCCCGGGGTCCGCAAAGACCCTCTGGCAGCAGTCGGCTATGTTCTCCGGCGTTCCGCTTGAAAGGAAGACCGCCTCGACGCCGTCGCGCATCTCGAGGGCGACATTTGTCGGCGGAAGAACGACGGGCCGCCCTGAGGCCAGGAACTCGGGCAGCTTCGACGGGAGCCTGTAGTCGTTGAACGGCCCCGGTCTGCCGGGCTGCACGAGCACGTCGGCCAGCGCGAGCAGGCTGGGCAACCGCGCCTTGGCTATGAAACCCAGGTCGAGGACGTGCGCCGTCAGGTCCGGCGTCAGCGCTTCGAGGAATTCCGGCCGGTTGAAGCCCGTGCGGACGAGGCGGGTGGGAACCGAGCGCTCGTTGAGGACGCGCACGGCCATGTAGAGCTCGAGCATCTCCGGCTCGTTTGCAAAGGTGTTGCTGCCGGTGAAGACGATCACGCGCTCGCCGTCCCGGAGCCCAAGGGTCTTTCGCAGCTCCGAATCGGGCCCCCTGGGCTGCAGGTATGCCGGGTCGACGCCGGGCGCCAGAACCGACGTGGGGATCGTCGCGGGCACGAGCTCCCTCAGCCGGGGAACGATCACCGTTGCCGCGTCCGCAAGGCGAAGGAAGGTCCGGTGCCTGACAGGGTGGGGGAGGCTGTCGGACATGACGGACTCCAGCTCCCCGAAACCCATCGCCCTCAGCTCCCCGATCGACCTGCCGGCGTAGCGCGAGATGAGGGCCTCCTCGTTGTCCTCAAGGTGGACGATCACCTTTGCGCTGTGCGGCGCCGCCCGCTGGTGGGAGAGTACAAACTTGCGGACGCACTCCCGGGGGGTCCACGCGTGGATGACGTCCGCGGCGCCGCCATTGGGGAAGAATGCCGGCTTGGCCAGGATCTCCTCATAGAGGGCGGCCGTGAAGCGGGGATTCGCCACGGCTGAAAGCGTCTCCTTGCCCCTCGGCACAGCTACCACGCACGAGTGTCCAAGGCCAGTGAGGGCCTCGGCGAAGCCACCAATGTGGTTCAGGCTATTGGTGGTGAAGTCCCCGTAGTTGACGAAGAGAATATTCACCGGGGTGGCGGCGCATTGCCCCGTCAATAGGGCTTCAGGGTGCTCGCGGCGTCACCCACCTCGGCCGACTTTGGTTTCGGCAGGTTGTCGAATCCGCCGGCGAATTTCGCCACGACGGCGTCCCACGGCGTCGCGCCCCGCTGGGAGCGGTTTGGCGTGAGGCTCCAGTCCATGATCGCCGTCGCCATCACGCAGGGGTCGGTGATCGGCACCTCGGCGAACGTGTCCGTGCGCGCGACAAGTTGATCGTCATAGTCGTCCATCCGGCCGCGAAACTCCGCCAGTGCGGCCGCGTTCGCCTCAGCATCTCCGCGTTGGGAGTATTCCTTGCGGGCCCGCTCTGCGTCCTCGGTGCGTCCGGCCTCGGCGAAGAGCTCGATCGCCTTGAGCTCGCAGGCGTCGAGGTCGCTACCGGAGAGCCGCGCGTCCGCGGCGTACGACCCCAGGGCGTCGAAGCGCCTCGCGTCGGCCAGGAAACGCATGAAGGCGAGGCGCGCATCGACGCCCGCACCTTCGTCGGGCGCGGTGCCGATCGAGGCGTTGTAGACTGCCAGCAGCGGCGCCGCCTCCCCGGGTGTTCCGGCATAGATCTCGGCAGCCACTTCCGGAATGTTGTCGCGGTGCGACACGTGGCGGGCCACGAGGTGGACCGTCGTCACGGAGTCTGTGAACTGAACGTGGGCCGCTTCCGCATGGCGAATGAGCATGTCCCTCTCGATGACGCCCGCGAGGGCTGCAGATCTGACGGCATCCGTCGGATGGTCCGCAACGAACTTGTAAAGATCCGAACGGGGCCCGCCCCCTAGCGCCAGGGCCTCGGCAAGAATCGGGTCGAAGCCCGCCTTCTCCCTCTCGCCGGGTGTCGTCGTCTTCATCATGAGCCGCATGATGTCCTTCTGGTCATAGAGGGCGGCGATCCGAAAGATGCTTCGCAGAAGAAGCGGCCGGTGGACGGTCAGGACGGGAAACCTGAGGGCCTCCCCCCAGCGCTGGCGGCGGGCGAGGACCTCGACGATGTCCTCAAGGGTCCCGTCCCTGATCGCATCGTTGCGGTTGGGATCCAGGCCGTAGAGAAAAATGGCGCAGTTGACGTCGTCGTAGGCGCCCAGGCGCTTGAGCTCGAGGTCGTAGAGGACCCGCTCCTTGAAGTAATCGAGCTTGAAGGGGCCGATCTTCAGGTCCCCTCTCGCAAGGGATTGAGAGGTGGGCGAGTCCGGGTAAACGCGACGGATGCGGTCGATGTTGGACTGAGCCCGCTTCCAGTAGAACTGCAGGTAGTCGTACGAATACTGGCGCTCGGCCATGTTTGTGACGAAATCGTTGGCCTCGACGTAGAGACGCACTGCCTCCGCGTTGCCGACCTCGGGGGAGGAACCGTCCAGATTGGCGGCCCTGAGCGGCCCTGAAATCACGAGGGCGGCGAGAACGAGGCTCAGCAGGCGGATCCGAGTGGGCATGAATGAAAAGGGCGAACCCTCAAAATTGCAGGAGTCCGCCCAGCAGGTAAATGACGAAGTTGATCGTCAGAGCTTGTAGCCAAGATCCGCCGCGTCTTTCGCGAAGGTCTTCACCGTGTCGAGGGAAAGCTCCGTAAGATCGAGGCCGAGCATCTTCGAGGCCTTGGCGAGGATATCGTGGGGAACGGTGATGATGGCGCAGCCGCTCTCCTGGGCCTGGAAGATGTTGAGGACCTCGCGCGTGCTCGCCCAGAGGAGTTCGGCCTTGTCATGGCCCTCAAGGAGAGCGCCGCAGGCCTTCATGATCGGCATGGGATCGACGCCCGTGTCCGCGATCCGTCCGGCGAAGACGGAGACGACGGAGGGGACCTTGGGGTTGAGCGCCTCCGCGACGCCGGCCACCTGCCTGAGCGTGAGAAGCGCCGTCACGTTGAGCTTAACGCCCTGGCCTGCGAGCTCCTTGATCAGCGGGAGCGACGACTCGCCGCGGGAATTCGTGATCGGGATCTTCGTATAGACGTTCTTTGCGAGAGCCGTGATGATGAGCGCCTGGCGCCTCATGTCCGTGAAGTCGTCCGTGAAGACCTCGAGCGAGATGGGCTTCGCGGTCACCGTCTGCAGGATGTCCTTCGCGAACGCCAAGTAGTCCTTGATCCCCGCCTTCTTCATGAGGCTGGGGTTGGTCGTCAGGCCCTTGATGTAGGGCTTGGCGTAGAGATCCAGTATGCCGGCCTTGTCGGCCCCGTCGGCATAGAGCTGGACCGTGAGATCGTTGAGGGATTTCATGGGTTTTGGTAGTCGGCAATTGAGGGTAAGGGGCCCCGTTCGGGCAAGGAGATTAGGCGGGCGCACGGGCGCCCGGCGGGCCTCCCAGGATAATCGCTACCGCCTCCTGGAATGACATAACCGTGAAGTCGGGGGCCGTGTCGTTGGGCTCCGAGTAGTCAAAGTTGATGAAGATGGTGCGGGTCCCGGCGCGCTTGCCGCACGCCATGTCGCGCCACCGGTCGCCGACCATCCACGACCGGGCTAGATCGATGCCGAGCGCCGAAGCGGCGTCGAGGAGCATACCGGGCTCCGGCTTTCGCCTGTTGCTCAGCCCGTCGGCGGGATCGTAGCACACCTCCACACGGTCTATCTCGGGGACAAGCTGAAGGAGGCGCGCGTGCATGGCCTCGATGACCGACTGCGGGACGTCCCCACGCCCGACATCGGGCTGGTTGGTGGCGACGACAAGGGTGTATCCGGCCGCCTTCATGGCGCGGCAGGCCTCGGGGACCCCCAGGAAAAGTTTGAATTCCTCAAGGCGCACCGGGGCGTACGGCTTTCCATCGCGGACGACCGAGACGTTGAGCGTGCCGTCCCGGTCCATGAAGACTGCCGGACGCAGCGCCATCCCCTACGGCTTCGCCGCGACTGACTCCCACTTCGTCTGGTTGACCTTGAGGTCGGGGTGGGAGACAAAAAGGTGCCAGATCACAGCCTGGAAAGCCTCGCTGTGGGGGGTGACGTTGTTGGGGTTCACGGTTGGGACAATGACGCAGGCGTCGGCAACCTTCGCCGTGTAGCCCCCATCCTTGCCGACGATGCCGATGATCCTCGCGCCCACCTGCTTCGCCAGCTGGAGGGCCGCTACCAGGTTTGGGGAAACGTTCTTCTCGATGTTGCCTCCCCCGACCGAGAGGATGAAGAGGCAGTCCTTGCTGCTTAGCTTGCTCGTGCGCAGCCACTCGACGAACACGCTCGCCCATCCCTCGTCGTTCGTGCGCGCAGTCAGCTCGGACACGTTGTCGGTGGGGGCATAGGTCTCAATTCCAGTGATCTTGCGGAAGTCGTTCACCGCGTGGGACGCGTTGGCGGCGCTCCCCCCGACGCCCAGCATGAAGAGGCGCCCTCCGTGCTCCCTCACGGCGCGAAGCTCGGCGACGCATTTCTCGCAGTCCGCCGGGTTGATTTTGGCCACGATTTCGGCCGTCTCCTTAAGATGCTGTGCTGAGTATGACATGGATTCTAGGATGTAAAGGGGCGCGTCGAATGCGAGGAGGCAATCACGAAGGGCGCGGTTTTCGAAGGAGCCTGTCGAGCTCCTCCAGCCCAGCGGGGGAGCCCATCTCGTAGAAGCGCTGCGCCATCAGGTAGCCTTCGAGTTCGCCGCGCTCAAGGAGCGCCTTCTGCACGTCGGAAAGGTCCACGACCTCGTCCCTAGGGAAGCCGTCGAATGCGCCGTTCCGAAAGAGCCCCAGGCCGTAGTCTATGTGGCGCATCGAGGGCAGCCTGACCTTCTTGTCGTAGGCCCTGATCACGCCGCCTTCGAACCATACGTTGCTCGCGTCATACTGGCCCTTGTTCTCAAAGACTGTCATCAGCCCCAGCTTTCCCGACTCCAGGAAGCTCCGGCCGACCGCCAGGTAGTCGATCGGCAGGTAGCTGTCGCCGTAAAGGACGAAGAAGGCCCCGCCAAGCAGGGGAAGCGCCCGGATCAACGCGCCGCCGGTCCCGAGGAGCCTGGGGCCGTCCTGCGAGTATTCGATATTGACCCCCCATTTTGAGCCGTCCCCGTAGCGTTCGATGACCTGCTCCCCGAGGTGGCCAATGCAGAGGATGATGCGCGTGAGGCCTGCCCCCTTGAGGAGCCTCAGCTGGTGCGAGAAGAAGGGCTCGCCGGCGACCTCCACAAGGAGCTTTGGGATTCGCTCGGTGACCGGCTTCAGGCGGGTTGCAAGTCCGCCGGCCAGCACCGCGACCGGGAGCCCCTCGGGGCTCATGCGAGCGCGGCCCTCGGAGCCAATTTAACGCGGTCGGAACGCATCCGGGCTAATTTTGGGCGACAACCTTCGTCCCCTCGAAATCAAACCTGAAGCGCACCTCCTGCAGGCCCTTCTCCCGCATGGCGTGACGGAGTTTTTTCTTGTCTCCTGCGTAGAACATCAGGAATCCGCCGCCCCCGGCCCCGATGAGCTTTCCCCCAAGGGCACCGTTGGCCATGGCGTGGTCGTACCACTGGTTGATCTGGACATTGCTCATCCCGGAGCTGCGCACCTTCTTGCGCTGCCAATGGACGTCCATCAGCATGGCGAACTCCTCCAGGTTGCCGGCCTCGAGGCAGGCCAGCGACTTGTAGCCGAGTTCCTTCGTGAAATGCAGGTTGTCCAGCATCGCGGAGTCGCTCTTCTTCGACCGGTCGTTCTGGTCCTTCAGGATGGCGGAGGCGCTCCTCGAATACCCCGTGAAGAAAAGGAGAAGGTTGTCCTCAAGGTTGTAGAGCGTCTCCTCGGCGATCTTGCACGGCCGGAACTCGACCCGGCCGTCCTTGTGGAAAGTGAAGGCTGTGATCCCCCCGACAGCGGCGATGTACTGGTCCTGCTTCCCGATGGGCTCCCCGAGCTTGTTGATCTCGATGTCACACGCCTGCTCGGCGAGCTCGGCCGGCGAGACAAGGTTCTTCTTGAATGCGTGGAGGGCCTTGAGGAGTGCCGTCGTGAAGCTGCCGGACGAGCCGAGGCCGGTTCCGCCGGGAATGTCCGCCATGGAGGTCAGCTCAATGTGGGGCTCGGTAACCCCGACCAGTTTAAGGGCTTCTCTGACAATTGGATGCTCGATTTCGTTAACCGAGGACACCCGCTCGAGCTTGGAGTATTTGATGATGATCTCCTCCTGGAAAGTCGTGTGCTTGGTGATGTACACGTACTTGTCGATGGCGGCGGCCACAAGGAAGCCGCCGTGCTCGCTGTAGTAGCTGGCGAGGTCGGTGCCTCCACCTCCAAGGGAGACGCGCAGTGGCGAGCGTGTGATGATCATGGGTTTTGGAAGCCGCTCTTCTTATAGATGGATTCGACGATTTCGAGCGTCCTTATGCCCTCCTTCAGGCCCGGCGAGGGAGTGCGCCCCAGGCGTATATCCTCCACAAAGGCCGTGGTTTCCAGCGCCCACGAGCCGTCGCCGCCAGGGTAGTCCCATATCTTGGTCTCCGGCGGCCCCATCTGCGGAAGCATCCTGTAATAGGTGAGGCGCTCCGGCCCATAACTGCCGCCGAGCCCATCGACGGAGAGCTTCCCGTCGCGCCCGTAGATCTCCAATGAGAACATGTTCTTCCATTCCGTGCAGCTCACGTGAAGCCAGGCGGTTTGCCCGCCCGTTGTCCTGAGGCTCAGGAAGGCGTTGTCGTCCACCTTCATATCCCAGAAGTAGGTCGCGGCATGTCCCTCAACCGTGGGGAAGTCCCCCATGAACCATGAGGCCAGATCGATGAGGTGGACCCCCTGGTCGATCAATTCGCCGCCCCCCGAGAGCTTGGGATCCGCGCGCCACTCGCGGTCGTAGCCCTTGCGTCCGCCGTGGCCATAGCGGCCCCGGAGAAACATGAGCGACCCAAGAACCCCGGAATCGTGGATCTCCCGGGCCTGCCGGATTGCGGGGTGAAACCGGTGGTTGTACCCGATCCGCACGGCGACATTCGAGGCCGCTGCCGCCGCGGCCAATTCGCGGAGCTCGCCTGCGCCGAGCGCGCCCGGCTTCTCGACGAGGACATGCTTGCCCGAATGGGCTGCTGCAACGGCAATAGGTGTGAGCGTGGCATTGAGTGTGGATACAATGACAGCGTCGACCTTCGGATCCGCCATCACCGTCCTAAAATCGCCCGCGACCTCGCACCCGGGCGCCAGTTTCGAAAGCTCGGAGGCGCGCCCGGCGTCGATGTCGCAGGCGAACCGGAGCTGGGTTCCCGGCACCTTGGACAGCGCAGCGGCCCGCTTTTTCCCGATAAGACCGCAGCCTATGATCGCAAATGACAGGGGCCGATCCTTGAAAGGGGTCATGTTCTTAGGGGCCATGCGCCACGTCGGATGTCTTTGCAGGATAAGATCTTCCTAGCAAGTGAAGAATGGGGATCAGGGCTCCGGTGATCGCGACGGCGACGATCGAAAGGAACGATATCCAGAAGAACGCGCGCATCCCGGCCGGCGGTCGATAATCCAGTTCAACCGTCGAGTCCCCCTTCGGCACCGCGACGCAGACCAGCGAATCGGGTGACTCCCTGACCTCAGCAGGCCGCCGATTGACCGTCGCAATGTAGCCCGTCTGATAGACACGCGGGGTTTCGAGCCATGCGTCAGTCCGGCTCCGCACTTCGGCCCGGTAGGGGATCCATCCGTCCACGCGCACGGGCAGGCTGGCCCGGTCATAACTGAGCAGCCGAACGGCGCCAACGGACGGCGGCGGCGTCTGGTCACCGCCAGGCGGGTCGACGGGATAGTAGCGGACAACGAGGTCCTCGGCTCCCGACGTTGTGCGAAGCGGCAGCACCGAGATATGCTCTCCGCCGGCGCCAAATGCCCTGGGCCCGCCGTGCTCCGGCAGGCCGTATTCGCGGAAAAGGTGGTCCCCTGAGAGCTGGAGGACGCCGTGAAGCGTCTCCAGATGATCGAAGGCGAAGCTAAGCAGGTACCTGTCGTTGGGCTCTATGCGGATTTTCTGTCCCAGCTCAGCGTGGTCCGGATGGCCGGCCGGAACCCAGGTGAAGTTGCTCGAATCCAGCAGATGTCCCGACGCCAGGGCCGCATCGTAGTTTCTTGAGATCGACGAGGACAAGTCCGCCGCAAGCAGGTGGTTCTCCAGCTCGGGATCCGTTACGCCGTGGGTGTACGTGGTCGGAAGGGCGGGGTAGTGCGGGAAGAAGCCGTACGAGTAGCGGGAAAGCTGGATATTCTCGGGACGGAAGATGTCCGCGCCATCCCTGGTTGACCGAACATAGTCGCTCGAATCCGCGTCAAATTTCAAGGCCTCGGCGAAACTCCACGCGCAGCCGGCCGCGACGACGAGGGCGAACTGCCGGCGCCGGCGGGCATCCAGATCAGCCAAGCCGGCGGAGGCCCACGCGGCGGCGCCAAACACGGTCGCCCCGGACATCAGGACGCCGAAGCGGGTGATCGGCCAGTCGCCGGTGGCATCGAGGGCGAACCTCGGCACGGCCTTCCACACTCCCACGGTCAGCCAAGGAAGGGGTATGAGCATGAACGACAGGACCGCCGCGCAGGCGAGCGGCGCGGCGCTTGACGAGTTCCATGAGCGGCGCTGGCTCCAGAGCGCGATTACAAGCAACGCCCACAGGGCATAGCCCAGCTGAAAGTCGCCCTGGGACCGGCCGCTCGGCGTAAGGGGAAGGATGCAGCCCGGAAAGGTCTGGATGAGACTCTCGTGAACGTTCGCAGCGGACACGCTCTGGAAGGTGTCCGCGCGATATCCCGGCTCCGCAGGGTAGAGCAGCACCGAGCTTATGGGATAGGCGGCGATCGCCGAGAAGACGAGTGCGGCGGCGACGATCGGGCCCCATGCGATTCCCCTGGCCAGTTGCAGCGCGATGCGCACGACCTGGGCCGCACCCGCGACGAGCGTCGACCAAACCGCGATCGGGGCGTGGCCCCACCAACAGACGCCCAGGGCGGCACCCAATATGACAAGCGTCCCAAACTTGCCGTGGTCCCGGAAGGACCGGACCGTCTCGTACCAGACGACGGGGATGAAGGGGACGGTGGTCCACGACATGAACAGATCCCCGTTGTAGGGGATGCCTATGACTCCCGGGCACGAGAGGAAGAGCAGCGCGAGGCCCGCCGCGAGCCATTTTCGCCCGGGCAGGAGCCTGCGCAGGCACAAATAGGCCGTCAGGATTGCGCCGACTCCGAGAAGGATGAGCAGAAGGTTCTGCAGCGTGCAGAACCCGAGGGTCCGCAGGGTGAGTGCGTCCAGCAGCACGGCAAGATACTGAAAGCCGGGTGCGATTCGGATGGGGCTGATGGAGCCGTTAAACTGGTAGATGCTCTGGCCAACCCAGATCGGAAATACGCCGGCCCGGGACTGGGCGACCGCGTCCGCCAAATTCAACGAATACCAGCGCGCGTCTCCGGTGCCGTGGAGGGTGGTCCGGGCAAAGCCCTTCATCAGCCAAAGAACGACAAACAGGAGAAGCGCGACTCGCAGGATCTCCTGGCGCACGGGGTTCATGATCCAGCGGTTGCCGAGGATCCATTCGCCGATGCGCTTCCAATCCATCGCGCAAAGCCAGCCTACGACCGACCAGACGGCCCCGAACCATAGGCATCCGAGCGGCTGAACCAGAAAGTAGTGCAGCAAGACGGCCGTCACGGTGACCGTCGCAAACCGCCTGGGCGCCGCCGCAAGGAACTCACGCCAGGGACTGGACGGTCCGGCAACGCTCCGCAAGGGAACCAGCGCGGCGCAGACAAAGGCGCAGATGAAGACCCCCAGCGGCACGCTTGCTATCATCCTCTGGGTGAGGAGGAGCGACACGCCGAGCGCGGCCAGATCGAGCGCCTCCCGCTTGTGCTTGCGAAGCAGGGAGGCAACGGCGCCCCTCGGGGTCTCGCTTTGGGTCATTCTTTTCAGCATCGCGGGCTTGTAAGCTGCCCGGCGAGCCCATTCTTCTGACCGTGTGAACGAACCCCGATCCGAGGCGAGCGATGCGCCAGACGCGCCTGCGTTGTCGCCCCTTGCGGCAAGGGTGCTGCGCTATGCCGCCGTGGGCGGCCTTGTGATGGGCGTCTTTACCGGCCTAAACTGGCTCCTCGGCCATTGGTTTGGAAAGGACGCCTCGTTCATCATCGCCTATCCGCCGGCTGTGGCCCTGCACTTCTGGCTCAACAAGAAATGGACCTTCGGATGCGAGCGCACCGATTCCGGCCGGCAGCTGTCCGAGTACCTGATAATGGTCCTGGTCACATTCCTGATTCAGGCAGCCGTCTTCAAGCTGCTCACGACGGCAACCAGCCTGCCAGGGTGGGCCGCCGCAGGCGCGGCGAACGCCGCCCAGATGACCATCACCTTCTTCGCCATGCAGCTGAGGATCTTCAGGAAACTGCCTGCACCGACCTGACGGCCTTGGCGCCTTCCGGCGCCGCGCTCAGAAATTGATCCGCTTCTCAATGATGAAGCGGGGCCGGCCCCTTGACTCGTCGAAGGTCCGCCAAAGGTACTCCCCCAGGATCCCGAGCATGATCAGCTGGACGCCCGAGACGATGAGGAGCACGCACATCAGCGAGGACCAGCCCTGAACGTCTCGGCCCAGGAAAATAGCGCTCAGAACGATCACCGCGGCGTAGAGGAAACCGCTGATAGCGAAAGTGAGCCCGCAGAAAGAGGCCATGCGGACAGGCCCGTAGGAAAAGCTCACGAAGGAGTCGACCGCGAGCTTGATCTTCTTTCCAACGGTCCACTTCGAGCGCCCGCTGAGGCGGGCCTCCTTGTCGTACGTTATTTCATCCTGCTCGAATCCCATCCATTGGATGAGGGATATGAGGGAGGTGTGCTTCTCCGGCGCGGCCCGCAGCTGCTCGACCACGATGCGGTCGACCAGGAGAAAGTCGGCGCCCTTCGGCGGCGGACGCACCTCGGCATACCGGCGCATGAGCTCGTAATAGAGGCGCGAAAGGGCCTTTGTCAGGGAGGACTCACCCTCGCGGCTGCCGCGCACCGCCCACACAATCCGGGATCCCGCGCGCCATTTCTCGACAAGCAGCGGGATCGTCTCGGGCGGATCCTGCAGGTCCGCCGCCAGAATGACGGCGGCGTCGCCGGAGCAGTTCTCCAGGCCTGCGGCAAACGCCTTGTGGCTGCCGAAGTTCTTGGAGAAGCGAATGACCTTCACGCTTGGCCCCGCCGTGGCAAAGCCGGCCAGGATCTCCGGGGTGCGGTCGGTCGAGTGGTCGTCGACAAAGATGTATTCCGCCTCGAGATCAAGGCCCTCCCAGTCCAGCTTCCTAAGCCGATCGTAGAGCGTCGGCAGATTGCCCTCCTCGTTGAAGGCGGCGACCACGACGGAAAGCTTCTTCCTCCCCCCCGTCATTTACCGCCGGCCCTCCAGAGCCCTATCTCGTCGCGGATGTCGCGCACGACACGGGCCGGCACTCCCGCGACAAGCGAATAGGGCGGTACGATCGCATCCTCGAGAACAACGGCGCCGGCGCCTATCACGCAGTGGTCGCCGATCCTCGCCCCCATGAGGACGACCGCGTTGGCGCCAAGGAAGACGTAGTCGCCTATCTCAGTGTACTTATAGTCGATTTCCGAATAGAGCCCCTCGGTGACGCACCGGCGCACCGTGGTATGGGAGTAAACCTGGGCCCCGCTGCTGATATTGCATCCCCTTCCGATCCTCAGGCCGCCCAGGCCGTCTATGAGGGTGAAGGCTCCGATCCAGGTGTGCTCGCCGATCTCGGGCTTGCCCGAAATCCAGCAATGCGGGTTGTAAGGATTTGCTGGGAGGGGCTTTGCGGTGGTCAAGGCCATCTTATTGGGGTTGTGAGTGGCGCCGGACTGCATCGCTCACACTCCGGATATCAGCGCCAGACATCTGCGTGTAAAGAGGCAAACAGACGCATTGGTCGCTCGCCCGCTCGCTTTCCGGAAAGCTCTGCCTTCCAAAACGCTCCACATAGCAGGCCTCCCGGTGGATCGACATGACTCCCCGGCGGGTGGCTATGCCGTCGCCAAGCAGCTTCTGCATGAAGGCGTCGCGCTTCTCGGCCGTCGCGCGCTCGAGCCGGATGATGTAGGTCTGGTGGTTCCACCGGCAGTCAGGCGGCTCCTTGAAGAGCCCAATGCCCGGAATGCCGCCCAAGAGGGCGTCGTACTGCGCCGCGATCTCCCGCCTGCGCCCGATGATCGCGTCGAGGCGGCGCAGCTGGGCCAGGCCGACCGCCGCCTGGATGTCCGTCAGGCGGAAGTTGTAGCCCAGGATCGGGTAACTCTCCTCGATCACGACCTTCGACTGGTGGCGCTGGAGGTCGTTCACCGACATTCCGTGCTGGCGCAGGAGGCGCAAGTGCTGGGCGATCACGGCGTCGCCCGTCGTGATCATCCCGCCGTCGCCTGTGCTGATGATCTTGCGCGGATGGAAGCTGAAGCAGACAAGGGGGGAGTGGGTGTTGTCCCCGATCGGCCTGCCTCGATACTCGCTGCCGGTCGCGCACGCCGCGTCCTCGATCAGCTTGAGGCCGCGCTCCGACGCGATGCGCGAAAGCGCCTCGACATCGGCCGGCCTGCCCACCTGGTGGACGGCAAGGATGGCCCGTGTGCGGGCGGTGATCGCCGGAACGACGCCCTTCAGGTCCATGTTCAGCGTCGCCGGGTCGATGTCGACAAAGACGGGGCGGGCCCCGCAGTAGAGGATCGAGTTCGCCGTCGCGATGAAGCTGTGCGGGGGCACGATCACCTCGTCGTCCGGGCGGATCCCGGCAGCGAGGAGCGCAAGGTGCAGCGCGTTCGTGCAGTTGGAAACGGCGACCGCGTGCCCTGCGCCGACCCGCGCGGCAAAGGCCTTCTCGAACTCCAGGACACGCGGCCCCTGGGTTATCCAGCCGCTGCGGATGACCTCCGCGACGAGTGCGATCTCCTCCTCCCCCATCTCGGGCTTGGCGAGAGGGATCACGCGACCTCCCAGTTGCGGGTCTGCATCTGCGAGAGGCAGTCAGGCTGGGCGGCGAAGAGCGCGCGGTAGTAGTCGACGGTCGCCGCCAGGCCCTGCGCGAGCGGCACGCGTGGGTGGAACGAGGTGGCCTTGCGCAGCCTGGCCGGATCGACCCAGAGCCTCGGCACGTCTCCCGGGCGCTCCGCCGTTAGTCTCGGAACGAGATCGCTCCGGCCGACCGCATCCAGGACAAGCCGGGCAAGCTCGTCGATCCGCACCTCCTCGCCGTACCCGAGGTTTACCACGTCCCCCACCAAGGAGTCGCACTCGGCGATTCCGACCAGGGCCTCGGCGCAGTCCTTTACGAAGAGGAAGTCGCGAGTGTGCGAGCCGTCGCCGAAGATGACCGGGGCGTCGCCCGCGAGCGCGCGGAGGATGAATCGGGGGATAACCTCCCCGGAGTCGCCCTCGAAGTGCGCCCTCGGACCGTAGTTGTTGAACGGTCGCACCCGCACGACGGGGAGCCCGAAGCAGGAGTGGTAGGCGGCGGCATAGTGCTCCCCGGCGAGCTTCGAGGCCCCGTAGACCGTGGTCGGCCACGTGGTCGCCTGCTCGGTAAGGGGAAAGGCGAGCGCGGCCCCGTAGACCTCGCTTGTCGAGACGTAGACGAGGCGCCCGACCCCGGCGCTCCGGGCGGCCATCAGGACCTGGAGCGAGCCCGTCGCGTTCACCTGGTGGTTCTCCAGGGGGTTGTGGAGGGAGTGGCGCACGCCGAGGCAGGCGAGGTGGAAGACGGCGTCGGGGCCGCTCCCCATTGCGCGGAGGCAGGTCGGACCGTCCGTTATGTCCCCTTCGATGACCTTCAGCCTGCCCGAGGCAGCCGCATCGGCGAGGTTGGCGTGCCTTCCGTTCCGGAAATTGTCGAGCACCGTGACCTGGCAGCCCGAGGCGACGAGAAAGTCCACCAGATGCGAGCCAATGAATCCGGCCCCTCCGGTCACCAGAACCCGGGCGTCGGCATGGGCGATTTTCATCGATCGGGCAGATTAGGGGCGGAATCGGGGCCTGCCCATGAAAAAGATCCGCGGACGAGCTTCGCCAGGAGGAACGCCGCGAGCGCGCACCAGGTCAACCACGTTAGCCAGTAGGAGAGCAGAAGGGCCGTCGGGGGGCGATAGGCGAGCCGGACCTCGCTCTCTCCCGCCGCAATCCGCACGGCGACAAGTCCGTCTTGGGTGCGCCGAATGGCGGCCGGTTGACCGTTGACCGTCGCCGTCCACCCGGGCGTGAAGTACCGGAACGACTCGAGCCAGCCCTTGGACGGGCTGCGGACCTCGGCCACGTAGGGCAGGAGGGACTTCAGGCGGACGGGAAGCTTGCCCGGGTCATATTCGATGAGCTCGTACCTCGCAAAGTTCTTGTAGTGCGCCATGTCGATGTCCGTAACCTCGTTCGTGAAGGACAGGCTGATCTCGACCGACGAATCCAAGCTTGACGAGAGCGGAAGCACCCAGGAGCTGGTCGGGGTTGATCCGAAGGCGTAGACACCACCGGACGCCGGCAGGTTATACGACCGGTAGAATCCGTCGCCCGATAGGATGAGGACCCCTCGGGTGTCCGCGTCGGTGAAGTCCATGGCGAGGAGGTAGTGCCTCCTGGGGAGGAGCGTGAATTTCGGGGTTAGGTAGACCCATACCCGCTCGCCGGCCGGACTGCTCCCCGCCATCTGGCCGGAGAGCTCGCGGTGCGCAGCCTTGGGGCCAAAGTCGTCGCCGGGCGCGAGGGTGCCGACGTCCGACACGGTGTAGGCCGCCAGGTCCTCGTCCATCACCCGCTGCTCAAGCTCGTAGTCCATGTAGCCGTGGGAAAAGAACTTGTTCTGGTAGGAGAGCATCCCCAGCGAGAAGCGGGTGGGTATGAAATTCTCGGCGCTGAGCACGTATTCGGAATGCTCCCGTGTGTTCTGGAGCACCTTGCCCCGGTCCAGGAATTCCCGGAGCTCAAATCCAGTCCACGCCACCGCGGCCCCAAGGAAGAGGAGGCCCCATCCTCGCCTTATCCGCCGGGCTCCCAGGGCGCACGCGGCGAGGGTGGTGATGCACGCCGCGAGGATTGCGATCAGGCGCTGGGTGGGGACCGCGTTTGTCGCCGTCACGACGGCCTGCGGGACCATCCGCCACAGCCAGCGGTCCAGCCCGGGCACAGGCAGGCTCAGGCAGAGGAGGAGGACCGCGATCGCAAACAGGGCGCGCCCTGCGGGCAGCCGCGCCCTCCATGCCAGCGCGCACGAAGCCGCGAGCACGGCCAGGAGGCTCCAGCCAATCTGGAGGTCAGTCACCTGCCCGGCCATGTGGGAGACCGGGAGCAGGAGCGCAGGAAAGAACGACTGCAGGTTCTGAACAACCGCCTCGCTCGGCAGGTCCGATTCCTTCTCCGGGGCGAGTGTCTTGACGGAAACGAATACGTAGCCGCACATCCCGGCGAAGAGGAAACCGGCGGCGCAGGCCCTTCCAAAGTCCCGCTTTGTCCACCCCAGGCCGCATGCCCAGCGCGCGGTGAGGGCCGCCGCGACCGAGATCGACGCCCAGATTCCGATCGGGCTGTGCGCCATCCAGCACGCGGCGCAGCCGGCGGAGGCCATCGCCCAGCCCGAGAAGTCGTCGCTCTGGAAGATCCTGACGATCCCGAGGAACACGATCGGAAGGTACGGCATGGTCATCGCCGACATGAAGAGCTGGCCCGTGTAGGGAAGGCCGATGACGCCCGGGCACCAGATGTAAAGCACCGCCAGGAGCAGCGCCTCGAGGCGCCTCGCGCCAAGGATTGACCTCAGGCAGAGGTACGCCGAGAGGCCGCCCGCGGCTCCGCTGAGCGCGATCGCGAGGTTGAGGAGGAGGTAGGGCGTGAGCGTCCTGCCTGTCGCGAAGTCGAGGAGAAGCGTAAGGTGCTGCAGGTAGGGAGCCACGCGCAGCGGGATCACGGTCCCCACCGCGGCAAACCGGGTCTGGCCGACAAAGACAGGCCAGAGGCCCATGCGCCACTGCTGGAGGTGGTCCGCGACGACGGCGGAATACCACGCGCCGTCGCTGCCGCCGATGATGCCGTCGTGCAGGAAGCTCTTGAGCGCGAAGAGTCCCGCGCCCGCGGCCGCCAGCATCCGCAGCGCCTCGCAGAGCCGCGGATTCCGGGCTAGCCAGTCGGCGGAGGCGCGCGCCCTCCCGATCGACAGGCCCAGAATCCGGCCGGCACCGCGGGCAAATCTGGTCGCCGGCCCAAGGTACGCCGTCAGGAGCCACGCGGCGGCCGGCCACAATGCCCCGTACCACAGGCAGCCAAGCGGTCGGCCGAGAAAATACCTCAGGACGGCGGCCGAGACCGCCAGGGTGACGAGGCGCCTGGGCGCGGCCGCCATGAAATCGCGGGCTGGGCTTGACGGCCCTCCGGTCGCCCGGCCGAGCGGTACCAGCGCGGCGCTGGCAAACGCGCAGAGGGCTACGAGTGGCGGGAGGGGGGCTATGAGCCAGCCCGTGACGAGGAGCGAGAAGCCGAGCGTCGCCAGATCCAGGGCCTCGCGCCGATGGCTGTTCAGCAGGGAATAAAGGGAGCCCTTCGGGGTCTCGTCTTGGGCCATTCGCCCTAGCATCGCGGGCTACCGAGGGCGTCGGCGAGCCCATTCTTGGAGGGCGGATTTTCCCAGAGGGCCGCGGCTAATTCCAGTCCTTGAAGTCCGCGATCGAGGCGGCAACGTGCTCTATCTGCGCTTCGGACATCTCGGGGTACACGGGCAGGCTCAGGCAATCGCGGGCTGCGCGCTCGGCAACCGGGAAGTCGCCAGGCCCGTGGCCAAGCTCGGCGAAGCATTTCTGCAGGTGAAGCGGCTGGGGATAGTGGAGGGCGGTGCCGATCCCCCGTTCCTGAAGATGCTCGCGGAGCCTGTCCCGGGCGGGGTGGCGCACGACGTACAGGTGGTAGACGCTCTCGGCCCAGGGCGCCTCGACCGGAAGCGCAAGCGGCGTGGACTTGAGGAGCCCGTGGTAGCGGTGGGCAATCCGGCGGCGGGCCGCTGTCCACGCGGGGAGATGGGCCAGCTTGACGGCGAGAACCGCCCCCTGGATGCCCTCCATCCGGTAGTTGTAGCCCACCTCCTCGTGGTAGTAGCGGGTAGCGGTCCCGTGCTCGCGCAGCGTGCTGGCGCGCTTGGCAAACTCGGGCCGGTCGGTGACGAGCGCGCCCGCCTCCCCGCAGGCGCCAAGGTTCTTGCCGGGATAGAAGCTGAAGCCCGCCATTTCCCCGAAGGTCCCCACAGCCCGGCCCTTGTACCTTGCGCCGTGCGCCTGCGCGGCATCCTCCACCATGGGGATCCCCCGCCTCCTCGAGATCTCAAGGATCGGGTCCACGTCATAGGGATGGCCGTAGAGGTGGACGGGCATGATCGCCTTCGTGCGCGGCGTGATCGCCCGCTCGACGAGGGCGGGATCCATGTTCATGGACGCCTCCTCGATGTCCACGAAGACGGGCTTTGCGCCCACGTAGGCGATCGCCCAGCTTGTCGCTATGAACGTGTAGGGCGTCGTTATCACCTCGTCGCCGGGCCCGATGTTGAGGAGCCGCATCGCGACATGGAGCGCGGAGGTCCCGCTGTTGAAACCGATGCAGAACTTCGAGCCGACATAGGCCGCAAAGTCGCGCTCGAACGCCACGACCTCCGGGCCAAGCGCGAAGGCGCAGGAGTCGAGGGTTCGCGCGATGGCGGCGTCGAGCTCGGGGCGGATCGAGCGTATCTGGGCGGGGAGATCAAAGTAGGGGACCTTCATTTTGCCTTGTTCTTAGGGAGGGGCCGCGCGGGATTGCCGGCGACGGTCGCGCCATCCGGGACATCGCGGGTGACAACGCTGCCCGCGCCGATGACCGCACCCTCGCCGATGGTGATCCCGCACAGGATGGTCGCGCCCGTCCCTATGGACGCGCCGCTCTTGACCCGGGTCGGCTGCACATGCCAGTCGGCGTCGGTCTTAATGGATCCGTCCGGATTCGCGGCCCGGGGATGCTTGTCGTTGATGAAGGAGACATTGTGGCCGATGAAGACCCGGTCCCCGATCTCGACCCCCTCGCACACGAACGTGTGGCTCGAGACCTTGCAGTCCCGGCCGATCCGGGCGTTGCGCTGGATCTCGACAAAGCTCCCCACTTTCGTGTTGTCGCCGATCTCGCACCCGTAGGCGTTGACAAAGTTGAAGATGCGCACGTTCGCCCCCACGCGCACGTTTACGAGCACCCGCCGCGGGCCGTCCTCGTTGATCACTTCCATTCGAGCCTTATCTCGCTACCCCCGCTGTCGACGGAGTGCTGGGCCGCCTCGAGGATCCTCACGGTGTCGGCACCAAAGCGGCCGTCCGAGACGGGGGGCTTTCCGTCGCGCACCGCCGCCGCGAAGGCCGTGACCAAGCTGGAGAGGGCCTCCTTCGGGGCCACCCTCGGCGAGTAGACGTCTCCGGAGCGGTATTCGTACATGAGCCGGTTGCGATCCTCGTCCGTGTGCGCAACGACGCCAGAGTCGTAGATCTTGACGGGCTCGTTGCTGCTCAGGTCGTCGTATATCACCATCTTCTTGTCCCCGCCGATGAGCAGGTGCCTGATCTTCACCGGCGAGACCCAGGAGCAGTTGATATGGACGAAGAGACCGCTCTCGTAGCGCATCGTGAGTATCCCGATGCTGGGCAGGGATCCCGCGGGGTGGGCCGAGGCGACGGCCTGAATGACCGAGGGGCGCTCGGTTGTGAGGAGGTTGACAATGGAGACATCGTGGACCGCCAGGTCCCAGAGGACGTTCACGTCGTGCTGGAAGAGGCCGAGATTGATCCGCGTCGAGTCGATGTAGTTGAGCCGTCCGAGCTCGCCCGAGCTGATGAGCGCCTGGATCTTCTGGATGGCGGGATGGTAGACGAAGGTGTGGTCCACCATGAGGATCCTGCGCCCGGCGGCGGCGACCCGAACAAGCTCCTCCGCGTCGGAGGAGCTGGTCGCAAGGGGCTTCTCCACGAGGACATGCTTTCCGGCCTTGAGCGCCGCGAGGGCGAGGGGATAGTGGGTCGCCACCGGGGTCGCGAGCACCACGGCCTCGACCGCCGGGTCGGCCAGGAGCTTTGCGAAGTCGGCGGCACCCTCGGCCCCGGGGTTCTCGGCGAGGCCGCGCTCAAGCCGGGCTGCGTCCTCTTCGCAGATGATCGTGCGCCCGAACGCGCGGTTTTGAAGGAAGTTGCGGGCAAGCTTCGGCCCCCAGTAGCCGTAGCCGACAATTGCGACAGATTTCATCTCAGAATCGGAGGCTCCTGTCCTCGGGTATGATCCGGCGAATCGTGTAGACGTCGCTGCGGGCCAGGTTTGCGGCGTGCTCGCTGAGCCCCTGCCAAGGGTCCCATTGCGCGCTCAGGAGCTTGCCGGTGATCCCGTCGCTCTTCGGGGAGAGGAGCCACTCGACGAGGTCAAGCGCGCGCTCAAGGGACGCGCCCCCGCCGGCCCGCTGCTTCACCGCGGAATCAAACTCGCCCTGTCCGGCGATGTCCGGGCCAAGCGCGATGATCTCGTCCGTCAGGCGGGTCGCGATGGCCCCGGGCGCGACGGCGTTGATGTCAAGGGGCGCCTGGAGCTCCTCCTCGGCGATCGTCTCGACCAGCCGCACGATCCCAGTCTTCGCGACGCCGTATGCCGAGAAGTTGGCCCTCGCCTTCGTGGCGCCCCCGCCGGCAAAGCAGACGATCTTCGCCCGGCGCGGCGCGCGAACGAGCATCGGATGGCATGAGCGAATTGCGTTGAAAGTACCGTCCAGGTTGGCCCTCACCGTCGCGCTCCAGCGGGCCGGGTTCGCCCTGACCGCGGGTCCTACCTCCCCGTGGGACCCGGCGCAGCACACGAGGCCGTCGACATGCTTCCAAGCTGCGGAAATCTGCTCCGCGGCCTTGGCCATCTCATCCCACTTGGACACGTCGCACCGGGACGAACTGAAGGCGTCATTCTCGCCCCGATCGAACGCGGACTGGTCCGAGCGGGCGAGGCCCCAAATCCGGTGGTCCTCCCCCATGAGGCGCAGGACGAGCGCCCGGCCGATGCCCGTGCTTGATCCCGTGACGACGATATTCATCACTCCATCACGCTCGGGACCGCATAGGCTGTGAGGTATGTTGGAGCGGCTCCCACTTTCTCGGGTGAATGATCCATCATCCAATAGGTGTCCAACTTATAGAACGCTCGCGTGGACTCGTTATCGAGGACGATCTCAAATGAGATCACGGTTCCCGCCCGGCTGGTGTCCTGGCGGACGGATGCGATCCGGAACCGGTCGCCCGTTCGAATGACCCCGAGGATGCGGACCGTGGGAAAATCAGCCCCGACGTTGCTCTGCTTCACCTCGGCCGGCAGGTCCGGAACGGTCGCGTGGGAGGCGAGCAGCGGATACATCGCCTCACCCGACTTGAACTCGAAGATATAGCAGTCCTGCTCCAGTATGTAGGCCAGACCCCTCAGGTGGTTGTAGGGGGGTAATCCATTGACATACGCGCTCTTGACCGAGTGCCGCTGCCAATGAACCCAGCCAATGGCCAACCCGGCGACCAAGGCGGCGACAACTGTGGCGTAGAGCCATTTCATCGACTTACGCTAGGTCGAATCCCTTCGGCTTGGCGACGGTTTTCGTTGCGCCGCGCGGATCCGGACGATTCGGATTGAGCGCCGATGTCGATGCGCAATCCTCGCCTCCTTGACCGAGCCCCCCCCATCTGAGCGGCTGCCGATGCGCCGGGTCCTGGTCGTGGGTGCCGGTCCGGCGGGGTTGACGGCCGGGTTCAATGCCGTTCAGGCCGGTTGGAGCGTGACCGTGCTCGAGAAGGACCCCGAGTACGTGGGCGGCATCTCCCGGACGGTCCGCCATGAGGGCTACCGCTTTGACATCGGCGGGCACCGCTTCTTCAGCAAGAGCGCGGAGGTAACCCAGTGGTGGAAGGAGCGCCTGCCCGACGATTTCATCCAGGTGAAGCGCCTCTCGCGCATCTACTACAGGCACAAGTTCTTTGACTACCCGCTCAAGCCGTGGAACGCCCTGAGCAACCTCGGGTTGTTCACGAGCATTGCGTGCGTCGCAAGCTACGGATGGGCGCGCCTCTTCCCCCGCCGGCCGGAGACATCGCTCGAGGACTGGGTTTCAAACCGCTTTGGCCGCCAGCTCTTCTCCATCTTCTTCAAGACCTACACGGAGAAGGTGTGGGGAGTGCCGTGCAGCGAGCTGAGCGCCGACTGGGCGGCGCAGAGGATCAAGGGCCTGTCGCTCACCAAGGCGGTTCTCAACGCATTCAAGGGAAACCCGGAGGGAGCCGTCATCAAGACGCTCATCGACAAGTTCTCCTACCCGAGGCTGGGCCCCGGCCAAATGTGGGAGAAGACTGCGGCCGACATCCGGGAGCGGGGAGGCACGATCGCCATGGGCATGAACGTCACACGGATCCGGCATTCGGCCGGCCGCGTGACCTCGATCGAGGCGGTGGGCGCCGACGGCCGTTCGCAGTCATTCGAGGCTGAGCAATTCGTGGTGTCCATGCCGCTCCGGGACACCGTGCTCGCCTTTGACCCGCCGCTCTCGGGGGAGGCGAGGGCGGCCGCCTCGAGGCTCCGCTACCGCGACTTCCTGACCGTCGCCCTCGTGGTGGAGGGTCCCAACCCATTTCCCGACAATTGGATATACATTCACGAGCCCGGCGTGAAGCTCGGGAGGATCCAGAACTTCAAGAACTGGAGCGAGGCGATGATCGGCGAGCCGGGCACGACCTGCCTCGGCCTCGAATACTTCTGCTTCGAGGGGGACGGCCTCTGGTCGGCGCGCGATGCGGAGCTCATAGAGCTTGGAAAACTCGAGCTGGGGAAGCTGGGCCTGGTCGAGGCAGGCCGGGTGCGCGCAGGCTCCGTCGTCCGCGTGGAGAAGGCCTACCCGATCTATGATCCGGGCTACATGGCGAATCTGGACGTGATCCGCTCGGAGCTCTCGAGGTTCCCAAATTTGCAGCCGGTCGGCCGCAATGGCATGCACAAGTACAACAACCAGGATCACTCGATGATGACGGCCATGCTGGCCGTGCGCAACATGGAGGGCGGCAGCTTCAACCTGTGGAACGTGAACTCGGACGCGGAATACCACGAGGAGTCCTCGCGGTCCGACACGAGCGGCCGGCGGATGCCTGAGCGCCTCCAGTCATGACCCCGGCTTGGGGACTGATCCCGGCTGCACGCGCTCCACAAAGTCCACGGTTCCGCTGAATTCCGGATCCGCATTTGATCCGTGGATTGAGTTTCGTGCGATCGCGACTTCGCCCTTCGCGCTCGGATAGGCCGGAACCGCCGAGGTCAGGGCGATCAGGCCGTCGAACATGACCGACACCGCGGGCCCGTCGAGCTGGCTGCCGGGCGGATTGAGCGAATTCATTTCGATCCAAATCTCGTGCGGCGCCCCGTAGTCAACCGGGATGGGTTCGCTCTTGATCAGGTGCCCGCCCCAGTGGTCGAGTGCCAGCTGCACGTGCGATGAGTCCAGATAAAGGACGTAGACGTAATCCCCCGCCCCCGTTTTCCCCGTCGCGACCAGGGGTTCGCCCCGTCCGAACTTGTTGCCGGGAAGCGATACGATCATGTGCACGGGTCCGGAATCTCTGGCGGCGCCGGGGGCGCCGCTGCCGGTCACCATCGAAAGATTCATCCGTCCGCCCATGAAGCGCTCCTGGAGGCCGGGCACACCGGCGTCGTTCACTTCCGAGGTGACGACCGGCTGCCGATAGGCGGGATGAGCGGGGACGGTACCGAGGAGGGGAACGCCGTCGGAGGCTACCTGCATTGAGAGGCTGCCGGGTGCGCCGCCGGCCTCGCCGACATTGAGATCGATGGAGCATCTGCGCTGGATGTCCAGTGTGACGTCGGCGTGGACCGCGGGAGAGCCGTCTGAGCTCCAGCTGGTGAGCCTTATTCGGGCGCCAGGGAGATAGGTGACATAGAGCGACCGCGTAGCGCCAGCCGCGGTCACCGAGATCAAGGGCTCGCTCAATCCCGGCCGATCGTCGGGAAAAGTCACTTCTGCATGGAGATGACGGCCCCAGGGGAGCACCATCTGCCGGGGGATCGGAAGGCGCCTCGCGCCGAGAATCTCGCCCAGGAACTTGGGGATGGTGAGCGAACCGAAGCGAGTCATCCCCACCAGAGTCTCCGCCTGGGTGGTCTCGTAGGAATTGCACGCGGCCCGGATCGCGGTCCGGCCGTTGAGCTCCACGCGCAGCTCTCCCCTCAGGTGTTCGACCTCTGCCGGCTCCAGCGCCCGGACGGCAGGGTGGTCCAGCGGATAGAGAGCGCCATCTGAGACGACCAGCCTTTGCTTCCGGTAGAAGTCCACTTCGATAGGGCCGCTCTGGAAGAGCTGGCCCCAGACATCAGCTCCCAGGCGCACGTGGGATCCATCGATGCAGTTGACGAAGACGACCACGCCGGCGCCCGGCTTACCCGTTGCAAGGAGCGGCTGGTTCATGCCCAGCTTCCCATAGGGAAGCCTGAAATCGATCTCGATCGGCCCGACAGCGGCGCGGTAGCTCCTCATCCGGGCGTATTCCCTCGCACAGAGGCCCAGCGCAACCGCGCAGGCGACGGCCGCGCCCGCGGCCGCCGGGTGCCTGCGAACAAGTCCAAGGGCGGCCGCCCCTGCGCCCATGGGCCTCTTGGGCACCCATGATCCCGTCAGTCTCCACACCAGGAAGCCGGCCCAGCACGCAGCGCAGAACCAGAATGCGACCCGCGCCGAACGGGGACCCCGGTAGACGAGTTCCACCTCGCTGTGGCCCTTGGGGACGGGAACCATCACCTGGGCGTCCTGCGAACTGAGGACGGGGACCTCTTCGCCGTTCACCGTTGCCTCGTAGCCGGGAAGGAAACGCTGCGGTGTCTCGACCGTGCACGCCGTCTCGGGTGAATCCACGCTGAGGCGCATGGGCAGGTATCCCTTGAGCCAGATCGGTAGCACCGAGGGGTTCACCTCCAGAAGCGTGAAATCGGCGAGCACCGGGGCCTTGGCGGCGGCCCCGTCCGGCGGCGAAACGAAGAACGTGACCTCGACCCGCTCCGGCTCGTCGCTGTCGGTCCAAATGGAGATCGCCCTCCGCTCACCCTCCAGCATTCCGAATGCCCTTGAGGCTCCGGCCGACGGAAGCCCGTAGATGCGAAACAGCTTCGGGCCGGCGATCTGGATATGGCCGGTGAGCGAGGCCTCCCGAAACGAAAACTTCAGGAGATACCGTTTTCCGGGCATTAGGGTGAGCGCCGAGGGCGCACCGAGGCGGATCGTGCCGCGGTCGACGACTGGCGCTGTGGCAAGTGCGGTCGCGTAGGGGGAGGCAACCTCCTCTGAACCGTTGCGCAGCAGCCGATATTCAAACTCGGGGTCTATGACCCCGTTAAGGAAGGTCGGCGGGATCTGGATGAATGCGTAGGATGTGAGGGTGAGGTCGAGGTTGGACGGGCGGTAGACGGACCGGGTCGCCTCCATCGTCCAACGGTCGCGCAACCCCCGGGAGATGAATGCCTTTGCCTGGTAAACCATCCAACCGATCCCGAGCGCTATCGCCAAGAAGGCCGCCCAGCGCGGGATCCGAACTCTGCCAAAAGCCCTTGGAAGAACAATCGCCGCGCCAAACAGGATGAACGGGACCGCGACCAGGTAAAGGCGCTGGAAGGGCCAGATGCTGGTGACGCTCAGGACGCCGGCGGGCATCCAGTACCAGAGAAGGTGCGTGAGCCCTGGCACGGGAACCACGAGGATGAGGAGAAACGCCGTGACTGCCACGGGCGCGAAGGCGGCCCAGCGAACCCGCGGTTCCCCGGCGCTTGCGGGCCAGTCGGAGCGGAGCATCCCGACGACCGTGAGGACGAGCAGGCCCCAGGGCACGTAGCCAAACTGGAGGTCCCCGACGTCGCTCGCGCCCCGGCTGACCGGAAGGAGGCAGGCAGGGAAGGCGCTGCGCAGGTTGTTCATGATCTCTACGGATATATCGTGCCAGATCTCGTCGCCCGAGAATGCCGCAAGCTGATAGCCGAGGGAGGAGGTCGACACGTAGACAAAGCAGGCCAGGGAGCAGGCCAGGAGCGCCGCGCAGCCCGCGCGCGCCAGCGTGGACCAGCCCGGGCTCCCCACAAAGGCGACGAGCCTGATCAGAATGACGCCTCCCGTGAGCCAGATTGCCACCGGGGGATGGGCCAGCCAGGCCGCGGCGACGGCTGCCGCCAGCCATGCGTCGGCCGAGAAGGACGGCCGTAGGCAGCTGCGCATGCACGCCGCAACGCCGAGTGGCAGGAAGACGGCCACATGCACGGTCATGTAGAGGTCGAACGAATAGGCGGCGCCCAGGAGGGCGGGCGAAAGGCCGTACACCGCGGAGAGGAGAAACGCCGTGGCGCGCCCGCACCCGGTCCCCCAGCGAAGCCCGAGGTAGCAGGCGAACACCGCCGCGACGAGGCTCAGCGCGAGGGACACGGTTTGGAGCTGCCAGAGGGCGAACCAGCGCCGGGAAACCACGTCGAGCGCGAACGCGAGGTAATGAAGGTACGGGGCGGTCCGCAGCGGGTGGATCCGGCCGATGAAGGCGTACCGGGTCTGCCCGGCGAGGGGCGGGAAGACCCCGGCGCGCATCTGCGTCACGGCGTCGGCTACCGACAGGCTGTAGTTGTAGGCCTCGCCCGTCCCGACCATGCGGTCGGTAAGGAACGGAAATGCGGCGAACAGTCCGACTGCGAGGAGCCCCAGGGCCAGCGCTACTTTCTTGATTCGTAGACCCATCGGTTGGCCTCGAGCCACTTCAGCGTCCGAATGATTCCCTGCTCAATCGTGAGTTTCGGCTTCCAGCCGGTTGCCCGGATCTTCGCCGTGTCGAGGAGGATGAAAGGATTGTCCCCTATCCAGCCGCGGTCCCCCCCGGTGTAGCGGAGCTCGGGATTGAGTCCGAGCGCGCCGCAGATGTGGCGCACGCTGTCATTGACCTGCACGTACTCCGTCGTCCCGAGGTTGTAGATCTGGGTTCGGTGCGGGGCGGAACGGGCGGTGCCCTCTCTGACGACGTGAAGGATGGCGTCCACGCAGTCCTGGACATAGAGGTAGCTTTTCCTCTGCTGGCCGTTGCCGAGGATCTTCAGCCACTCCGGGTGCTCGGTCAGCTGCTTGTAGAAGTCGAAGATGTGCCCGTGCGTATATCGCTCGCCCAGGATCGACACGAAGCGGAAGATATAGGCCTCGAACCCGAAGCCCTCGGCGTAGGCCGCTATGAGGCCCTCGCCGGCGACCTTTGAGGCCCCGTAGAGCGACGTCTGCACTGGAAAGGGGGCATCTTCGGGAGTGGGGATCATCTTGGCCTCGCCGTAGACGGAGCCCGTGGACGAGAACGCGATGGTCTTGATGCCCCCCGCGCGCATGGCCTCGAGGACATTCTGGGTCGCGATCGTGTTCTGTTCCAGGTCGCGCCGGGGGTGCTCTGTGCCGAACCGGACGTCCGCGTTCGCGGCCAGGTGGAAAACGATGTCGCATCCCGCCATCGACCGGGTGAGGAGAGGCAGGTCAAGGTTGTCGCCCCGCACGAGCGTGAACGCCCTCGACCTGGAAGCCTCGGCGACGAAGCGCTCCTGCCCGGTGGACATGTTGTCCCAGCCGACGACTTCCACGCCGTCCGCGAGGAGGCGGTCGACAAGGTTTGAGCCGATGAACCCGGCCGCGCCGGTGACGAACGCCTTTTTCATGGGACGGGCCCGGTTGCGCTAGCGCGCAAGCGGGGTCGGGCGCGGCCGCAGCGAGAGGGCGATGCAGAGGTTGTTGAAGATGAAGGGCAGGAAGGGAAGGGGAAAGAGGACCTTTTTCTCGATCGTGAAGTAGGGGTCCAGCTCGGCGAGGATCTCGTGGGGCCGGTTGATGTGCTCGCGCGAGATGAGCCAGGTGTAGCCGCCGGCAAAGTTCTTATTGTAGACGCGCTCCGCCGAGATCTTGCGGGCGAGGGAATAGGCCGGGCTTCCCTCGCACGGGATCACGACCAGCATCTGGCCGCGGGTCCTGTTGAGGAGCCTGTACGCCTCGCGGATGCATGCAGGGAGGTTGGGCAGGTGCTCAAGCACGTGGACGGCGATGTAGCGGTCGAAGTGCCCGTCGGGGAAGTCGAGGCGGGCCTGGCAGTCGCCGGTGATGGCCCTGACCCTGGGGAAACGCCTGCGGATCTCGGCCGCCATGTTCTCCCTCAGCTCCACGGCGACATAGCCGGCCTCCTGCTCAGGGCTGAGCTTCTCGTAGTGCAGGTGTTCTCCCAGGCCGGCTCCGATCTCGATGCTCGTCACGAAGCCCGGGTGGGAGTTCTTGACCGGGAACGAGTGGTTGAATTCCTCGACGAACCGGAAGCGGCTGGGCAGCTCCTGGTGCCAGAGTTTCATGAACTCGTCGCTGATGCGTTTCTGCTCCGAGGTCATCGGCGGCAGTGTCTTGGGCCACTTTGCTGTCTGCATGATTGATTATTGGCCTCCGAAGCCCTCGGCGCGGTCAACGATGAACCGCGGCCGGGCCCGGACCTCCTCGTAGATCCTGCCGATGTATTCTCCCAGGATCCCTACGCTGATCAGCTGGATGCCGCCCATGAAGAGGACAAGGATGACGAGCGTCGGATTGCCGACCGGGAAGGGGAAGCCGCACAGCTTCATCACGAGGTAGGCGAGGGCGATCAGGAACGAGGCGCCGGCGATAACGAATCCGAACTGCGTGCTGAGGGTGAGCGCGTACGTCGAGAAGCAGAAGATCCCGTTGAACCCGATCCGCAGGGACCCGAGGAAGCGGTTGTAGTTGGTCTCACCGGAAAAGCGGGCCGGTCGCTCGAACGGCAGGAGGCACTGCTTGAAGCCCACGACCGCCACCATCCCCCTCAGGAAGCCGTGGCTTTCGCGCAGCTTCACGACCTCGTTGACGACCCTGCGCGACATGAGCCTGAAGTCCCCGGAGTTCGGCGGGATCTTCACGTCGGCTATCTTGTTGATCACCTTGTAGCCCGTCTCGGCGATCACCTTCTTTATCCAGGGTTCCCCCGTGCGCCGGGTTCGCTGCGGAAGGACAACGTCGTAGCCTTCCCTCCACTTGGCGACCATCGCCGGCACAAGCTCGGGGGGGTCCTGCAGGTCGACGTCCATGACAATGACGGCGTCGCCCGAGGAATACTGCATGCCCGCGAGGCTCGCCATCGGCTGGCCGAACCGCCGCGAGAACTTGAGGAGCTTGATGCGCCCGTCCGACGCACGCTGCTCGAGGACCACGTCCTCGGTGCGGTCTGGCGACGGGTCGAGGGCGAAGATGATCTCATAGTCCTGCGTGATCGCGTCCAGGATGGGGCGCATCCGCCGGATGAACTCCGGGACGTTCTTCTCCTCCCGGTATACGGGGACGACGAGGCTCAGCAGCATGGGGGTCCGGTCACGTTTGCGGGGTTGTCACCTAAAGTCGATGTTGACGACGCGGTACGAGCGCGACCGGGTGTCCGGGGCCGCGAGGGGAAAGCTCGCGTCAGCTGAGAGGACGGCCCGGGTGTCCTGGACTTGCGAGAGAGGGATGACGATCCGCTCGGTGCGGTCCAGGCCGAGCGTCCGGACCGATTCGGGCCCGCCGTCCTGCGAGATGCTGAGCGGAAGGTCATCCTTCGACGGGTAGCGGACAACCTCCACCAGCGCCTCCGTGAAGCGGTCGGTGGGCGGGAAGCGGAGCGAAAGGCGCCGGTCGACCCACCCGTCGGTGTCCGCGCCCTCAATTCCGAAGGCGTACCCCGACTTGTGCCATCCCCGCGCGATGAGGTCCGTCTGGGTGAGGCTCTCGAACGAGATGTTCTTGATCTCGAATGAGCGCATCCGCCCGTCGTCGGGCAGCGGGAAGACCGCCGAGGCGTCCAGGTGCACGATGCGCTGCGCGCCGGGGAGGAGAGGGATGTAGACGCTCTCAAACGATTGCCGCGGGACGACCGCCGAGTGGATGACCCTTCCGTCGACGGTCACATCGAGCTTGTTGGACGCGATCGGCGCCCAGCCGGGCATCTCGAGGTCGAGCTTGAGGACCTTGATCTCATCAAACTTCGGCGCCTTGAATTCCGCCGACCTGCCGATCCAGCCGTCGTCGTCGATGCCAGTGGTCGTGAACTTCTCGCCAGCGTCGTTGGCCAGGCGCCGGAAGTCCGAGAAATCAGGGACGTCGTTGATCGATATCTCGTTCACGAAAGCCGAGACCGCCCGCTTGTCCTCGCGGTCGTTGTAGACGTACGCCTCCGAGAAGTGCAGGGAGACGGAGGTGATGTCCGACGACTCCTTGATGAGCCGCGCAACGAGGAACTTGCCGGCCTTGAGGTTCACGACCTCCGTCGGCCGGTCGTTGATCGAGATCGTCAGGTTGACGCCCTCCTTCTGGAAGCGGGGGATCTCCGGGATGTACCCCCTGAAATAGAGGACCTGGCCGGCGTGCGACGCCGCGAGCTTGAAATAGGCGTCCTGGGCCGTCCAGCCGTCCTCGTAGATGCCGGAGTATTCCAGGCCCTTGAAGTTGAGGAGGTCCCAGGGGAAGCTGCTTATCTTCGTCGGGCGCGCCATTTCGCGGTACTGCTCATCGGTGATGACCGAGATGTCGCGCGTGAAGCCGATCAGCCTGCGATCGTCGAGCGCGAACTCGAGGCCGTACCAGCGCATGAGCCCCGTCTTCGGCTTGTTGATCACCGTCGCAATGTCCCCGAAGTCGATCATGAAGTAGGCCTGCCCCTCGTAGTACTCGGGCTTGATGACCCGCGAGATGATGCGTGCGGAGCCGGCGCCCACGAACGGGAGAGGGTAGTCCTCGTCGCCCACGATGACCGCGTGCTCGGGCAGCTTCGTGCGGCCCTCGCCGAGCGACGTGCGCGTGAAATCGAGGACCACCCTCAGGTCGGGCGACGGATGGATGACATGGAAGACGTTGAAGCGGCCGGTGCCGTGGAAATACGAGGTCCCGTGGGAGATCGGCTCCGACTCCCGCTGGAAGAAGGCGGCCCTGAAGCGCGCGGATGAGTAATAGTGCGGGCTCAGCTCCGAATGCACGAAGATCAGCCGGTTCTTCAGCTGGCTCTCCAGCTTGTACTGGTACATGTTCTGGATCGTCCAGCCCGTGCCCGGGTTGAACTTGTTGAAATGGTCGAGGTCCGTGCGGATCGAAACAAACAGGCGGTCGCTGTAGTTGCGCTGGCGTGAGCTCGTGTCCGTCCAGTTGTTGGCGTGGAGGAGGGTGTCGGAGGCCCGGTGGATCGTGACGACCCTGTAGTCCGGGATGTCGCCCTTCATGAGCTCCCAGGGCAGCATGAAGGTGAGGAGCGAGAGCTTCTCGACGAGGCGCGCCTCGGGGCCCAGGTCGGGGTCGGGCGTCCTCAGGAATTTGAGCACCGCTATGTTCGCGATGTTGTCCATGTAGCTGCGCGAGAGGAAACGCGTGTCGATTCCCTGGGTGTACATGGCGAGCATCTTGGCGCTGACGACATTCGATATGTCGCTCTCGATCCCGTCGTACTTGAGGTTCGTCGGGGGCTTGAAGCCGACGCCGAGCGCGGAGCCCTTCACGATCTCGGTCAGGCCGCCGCCGAAGGTCCCGAGCGAGGAATATGCGTAATAGACCTGGGAGGCGGCGGTGCACGCGAAGTAGACGCAGATCGCCGCCAGTGCGTAGCGCCGCTCCCTGGCTGCTTTGGAGTAGAGGAAATGGGCGAAACCCTGGGCCAGGCAGAGCGTGATCACGGCCTGGGCGTACATCGCCAGCTTGAAGAGCCCGAAGTCCTGGCCCTTCTGGAACAGGTAGATGCCCAGGCCGAACATGATGAAGCCCAGGTAGCCGGCCGGTGCTCCCTCCTTAAGGTTGAGCCAGGTCCTCCATAGGAAGTAGACCATGAACGCGATCCCGACCAGGATCTGGCAGGAGATCAGGGGGTCGACGCCCACGATCCCGAAGGGGTGGAGCCCGAAGAGCATCGGGATGAACGACGGAACGAGCGTCCAGGGGAAGAGGACAAGGCCCCCGCTCTGGTGATCGATGTCGGCCATCGCTCCGAGGCCCACCGAGCCCGTCGACTGCATGACGAGCGTATTGATGAACTGGTAGGTGCTGCTGGCTATGAGGGCGAACGTGAGGACGGCGACTCCCAGGATGAAAAGGACGTACGGCTTGAGCCTCGTGGGCTCCGTGTACCGCAGCCGCAGCGTCGCCAGCATGATGCCCAGGGCGACGAACGGGGAGACCTCGGGGTAATAGATGGCGAGGCCCGCGGTCAGAATTCCGGCCACCGCCATCGTGCGCAGCGAGAGGCGGCGCGGCAGGAAGAGGATCGAGGCCGCGGCCAGGAGGAGCGCAAGCCCCCCGACCTGCGCAATCAGCTGGTAGAGGGTTCCGAGGCTGAAGAGGGGGCTCGTCGCGAAGAGGAAGAACGCGATCAGGGCGATCTTGCGGTACCGGCCCCGCCATATCGCGATCGAGCCCATGGCGAAGAGCTGCATGAGGCTCAGCATCAGGATGGTGGGCATGAACACCTCGTGCGCGCGCCTGCCCGTGAGGGAGGCGACCCATGCTATCGTCATCTCCGATCCCGGGCGGATCTGCTGGAGCGCGTGCATGAACCAGTAGTGCTGCGGGTAGTCCCGGCCCTCTAGCTCCGTCTGAAGCGGGATGTCGTAGTAGCCGTGCTGCAGGAACCGGGTCGCCGCCATGCAGTAGTTGCCCATGTCGTCGTTCGCATAGGAGATCCAGTTGTAGCCGAAGCGCAGCGCGGGCCAGCCGACATAGAACAGGCACCCCAGGGCGATGAGGAGGAAGGGCGCCAGTCTGCGAAGCGGCAGAATCGGCCGTCGCCACGCGAGCACGGCCGCGGCACCCAGGAGGAGGGCCCCCGTCGTCCATGGGCCGGCGGTCCGGATGGGGATGCCCCAGACGTTGAGCCGGGTGAGGATGATTACCAGCGCCGACAGGCCCACCAGGGGCGACGCAAACCAGCTCCAGAGGATCCCGATCCGGGGCTTGAACAGGCTGATGACGGCCTGGCCGACCGCGGTCAAATAAAGGAAGAGTCCGGCAACAAGGAGCAGAGGTATCATTCGAGCGTGAAAAGGTTAATTCTCATAATCCGTCTCAAAAAAACAAGCTCCTACCACCTGATCCCGGCCGCGTGCAGCCTGGCGGTCACGGCCCCCCGGAAGCGGATCCTGCGAGCATGGCGCTCGATGTGCGCCGGGTCGTCCTTGGCGGCGCCGTGGAACCTCGTGCGGATCCGCCTCATCTCGTCGGCGCCTGTCGTGTGAATGGCCTGGCTGGTCTTCTGCCGCGCATGCACCCGGAAGCAGCCGAGGAAATAGGGCAGGCGCACGATCCTCATGCCCGCCTGGCGCAGGCGGGAGAGGAAGTCCCAGTCGAGGGCGAACTGGAAGCTGGGGTCGATCCCGCCTGCGAGGTCCCAGGCGCGCTTCCTCCAGTAAAGGGTCTCCTGCGGAACGTAGTCGATCCATTCGATGGAGTCGGCCTCGTGGCGGGGCATGATCCATCGGCCGATTTCCCGGTCCTGGTCGTCGATGATGATCCGGTGCCCGTAGACGGCATCGACCTCGGGATGCGCCGCGAAGTAAGCCGCGACGAACCTGAGGGCGCGCGGGGCCACGAGGTCGTCCGAGTTGAACCAGGCCATGATGTCGTCGGGACCGAGCTCGGGCTCTATGTGCTTGAATCCCTTCCGGACGGCGTCCGCCTGGCCCTTGTCCTCCTCCGAGGCCCAGTGGCGCAGCCGGGATTCGTAGCGCGCGATGATCTGCGGGCTCTCGTCCTTTGAGCCCCCGTCCTGGACTACGTAGAGGAGCCTCGGATAGTCCTGATTCAGGATGCTGACGATCGTGCTTTCAAGGAAGGCGGGCTGGCCGTAACTCGGGGTCACGACGCCGACCTTGGGCAGCGCCTCGTCGGCAACCGCCACCCTCTGGAGGCCGCGGTCCCAGACGATGGGTCTCGGCTCGTACTGGCGCAGGACGCCGATCTGCATCCAGTAGTCCTCGACCACCTTCCTGAAGGCCCAGCGCGCGAGGGGCTGGCTCAGGTTCTGCCTGAATCCGCCCGAGAGCGCGACCCACAGCCTGCGGATTTTCGAGGTCGCCCGGGTGGATTCCGCAGCGAGCTCGTTGATGACCGCCTGGCGCTCGACACAGATGCCGTGCAGCTGCTGGATCATGGCCTCCTTCTCGGCGAGGAGGCGGCCGAAGTGCTTTGCCTGCTCGGTCGCCGCGTAGCCGCCAGCGTAGTTGGCGATCGACTGCCGCAGGATATCGATCTCCTCCTCGCGGGCCTTTACGGTGTTCTCGATATTGACGATGTGAACGTCCTTGTGGTGGACCATCTGGGCCCAGGTCGTCGGGTCCGACGGGAGCTTGGCCAGCATTTCGAGCTTTGACGTCAGGGCCGCCCGCTCGGACTCCCACACCGATTGGCGTCGCTCCCATTCCGCCGCCGCCACGAGATGGGCCTTCAGGCCCGCGTCGAGGCGGACGACAATCGCCTCCCGGTCGTCGCAGGTGACCTTCAGGGCGGCGATCTCCGTGTCCTTGGTGTCGGCCTCCGACTTGAGCTCCTCGATCTCCTTGTCCTTGTCGGCGCACTCCTGCTCGAGCTCGGCCTTGATCGCCTCCATCTCGACCTTTCGCTCCTCTGCGGCGCGCTTGAGCTCTTCGATCTCGACATCCTTGGAATTGGTCTCGGTCTTGAGCTCGCCGATCTCCACGTCCTTGTCGGCGCACTCCTGCTCAAGCTCGGCCTTGATGGCGTCCGCCGCGGCCTTGAGGGCCGCGATCTCCACGTCCTTGGAATCCGTCTCGGACTTGAGCTCCTCGATCTTGTGCTGGCGATCGACCCGGTCCCGCTTGAGCGCCGCTATTCCAGGGGCGGTGGCCTCTATCAACCTGAGCGTCTCGGCCGGGAGGGCGTGGGACTCGACGACGGAGTTGACCGGCTTTTCCGCGGCTCCCAGGAGGGCCTCGACGCCCCGGACTACATCTGCCACGGGGATCGTCTTCACACAGGGGGCATCGGAAAAATGGCAGTCCCAGTTGCACCCGAAGCAGGGGAGCGGTTGGACAATCGCCACGGCCTGGCGCGCCGACGGCCTGAACCGCGGCCAGGTCCCTCCTCCGAAAATTCCGACCACGGGCCTGCCCGCCGCCGCCGCCAGGTGCATGGCCCCCGTGTCGTTTCCAAGGTAGAATTTTGACTCCTTAAGGAGTGCCGCAAGGAGCGGGATCTCGCCGTCCCTGCCGAGCCATGTCGCCGGCCTGGGCCCGCCCAAGTTTGCCGCAAGGGCGGCCACCTGCTCAAGGACGCTTGCCTCGCCGGCATGCCCGAGGAGGAGCACGGGGATCTTTTCTCTCTTCCCCAACCGCGCCACCACCTCGGCGAACTTTTCCGTGGGCCACGACTTCAGCGATACATTCGCGCCTCCCCCCGGAAAGACAGCGGCCCAGGCGCCGCCGGCAAGCCCGAGCTTCGAGAGGATTGCCCCCGCCTCGGCCGTCGCCGCTGCGGGGATGTCCACGCTTGGCAGGTTCCTCGGCAGCTTTCTGCCAATCAGAGTCTCGGCGAAGCGGTGCTGGCTCTCGACCTCTCCGGCCGCCCGGTCGGCGTCCACCGTCTCCTTGAACGCCTTGGCCGGATCGATGCCGAGATCCAGGCGCAGGGATTCGGCAAAATTGAGGTCGACCGCGGCGGTCCCCAGGACGGCGCTTCGAACGTCCACGAAGTGTGCCGCCACCGCAACCTCCAGCCAGGTGCGGTTCAGGGTCGGGGCAAGGATGAGGTCCGGATGGATGCCTTCCAGGATCCCCAACAACCCGCGCAATTCATTTCGGCATTCGGACGGCCTCTGCCTGAACGGATTGAGGCGGGCGACCTGCCATTCAAGGTTCTTCGGAAACAGGGGAGCCAGACTCTCGTAACCCTCCCTGATTACAACGACATGGCGCGCCTTTGGCCATTCGGCCATGAACAGTCCCAGTGCCGGGGTGAAAAGGATCAAATCGCCGATCGTATCGGGACGCAGGTAAACGATGGTCTTGGGCTGAACGGGCACGTAAAAGGGAAAAGGAGACGGAACCCGCACCTTGAATGCGAGCTTGTTCTACGGATCAGGCGTAAGCGATCTCCATGGGGAGCTGGGCGATGCCGTAGAATGGGTATACACCCCCCTCGTGACGACTGACAACGATCGGCCCCAAACCCCCTATCCGGTCGTGGAAAACACCCAGATTCGGGTCAGACGGGTCGTTCTCGGCCGCATCCAGCGAGAGCGTGTAAAGGCCGGGATAGACGGACAGGGTTAGCCTGAAATCGAGCACGACCTCATCGCCGGCCTTGAGCGCGGGCATCGGGAAGAGAAGCTGGGGCGTGCCGGCCGCGAAGACGAGATTGCCCATCCGGTCGTGAAGCTGGACGCCGGCGGAGGGCCTTCCGACCGGTGCGTTGGCGCGCAGGAGCATCCGCATCGTCGCCCGGTGCATCATCTCATAGTCCCATGTGGAGGCGCCGTGGCCGTCCACGACCGACGCCGCCACGATCTCCAAGGCCCTGTCGCCGTGCCGCGACTTGGCGCCGGCGAGCACGTTCTGCTCGACGATCGCCCTGCGCGTCTCGGGATCCACGGCGGGATGGGTGCCGGCAACGGCCTCGCCCGCCTTGGGTGCGGGCCGGTGGAGGTTAAAGTAGCGGCTGACGCAGTCCTCCGGCGCGCCGTCGAAGATCACGCTTCCCTGGTTGAGGAGGAGAGCCCTGTCGCAGAGCGACTGCACGGCGCCCATGTCGTGGGAGACAAAGATGAGGGTCGCGCCCTTGTGGACGATCTCGCGGATCCTTTGGAAGCATTTCTGGGAGAAGAAGACGTCTCCGACCGCAAGGGCCTCGTCGATGATGAGGACATCCGGCTGCACATTGACGGCCACCGCGAACGCGAGGCGCATCATCATGCCCGATGAATAGGTTTTCACCGGCTGCTCGATGAATTCGCCGATGTCCGCAAAGGCCGCGATCTCGCCCATCCGCTCCGCCATCTGGGCATGCGTGAACCCGTAGATTGCCCCGTTCAGGTACACGTTCTCCGTTCCGGTGAATTCCGGGTTGAACCCGCTGCCGAGCTCCAGGAGCGCGGATACCCGCCCCGTGACCCCGACCGTGCCGGAGGTGGGGGTGAGCGTCCCGGCGATCAGCTGCAGGAGCGTGCTCTTTCCGGACCCGTTGCGTCCGATGATCCCGGTTGCCTCCCCCCGGCGGATCGAAAAGGTCACGTCGTTCAGCGCGCGGAAATCCCGGCGCTTGCTGGAGAGGCGGCCGGCGAGGCTCTGATGCGCGGACGAGCCCTTGGGCAGGACAGAGCTCGCCGCCTCGAGCAAAGGAACGATGAGGCGCGCGGCCGGACTCTCCCAGATCCGGTACGCTTTCGTGAGGTGGGAGGCCTCGATGATGGGTTCGCTGGTCATTCGGGAAACACCCGGCGCTAGATCACATCGGCGAATGCCGGGCGCAGCTTCCGGAATACCCAGCGCCCAAGGATGAGCGCGGCGAACCCCGCGACATAGGTGTAGGCCAGGCTCTTGAGGTTGACCGGAAGGCCCCACAGCACGACGTCGCGGGAGAGCACGACGGTCTCAAGGAAGGGATTCCACCTTAGGAAGGCCCAGACGTGCGGGGGTATTCGGCTTGTGGGGTAAAATACCGCGCTCGAATAAAGCACCACTTGAGAAACAAAGGGCATGGCCTGCGCAAGGTCGCGGAAGAAAACGCCGAGGGCCGCGAACAGCCATGCCAGCCCGGCGCACAACATGAGAAGCGGAACAAGGATGACCGGGAGCCACATCAGGCCGGCGACACTCAGGCCGCTCCCGAAAATCGCCGATCCCCCAAGCGCCAGGACCAGGCCGATTGCGAGGTTGAACCAAAGGCCGCCCGCGGTGGCGAGCGGCAGGATCTCGAGCGGAAATACAACCTTCTTCACCAGGTTTGGGTTCGCCACGATGAGGAGGGGGCCGCTGCCAAGCGTGTCGGCCAGCAACATGTAGAGAGTGAGGCCCAAGAACATCGCCATGGCGAAGTCGGTCCGGGTCTCCACGCTCGGGATTCGGAAGTGCCCGCTGAATATGATTCCGAAGACAACGTAGTAGACACCCAGCATCAGAACCGGGTTTAGAACGGACCAGAGGATGCCCAGGTAGCTCCCGCGGTAGCGCGCCTCCACGGCCCTCACCGCAAATTGCCACCAAAGGTCCCGTTTTCGGGCGATGCCTGAAAAAGACGATGAATCTCCGGTGGCGCTCATAGCGGGCCATAGAACTACCGCACGGACAAGGGTTTGGAGTCAACCTGAACCAGCTTCCTAGACTCGCCGCTCGGTGCGCTCTGAGCTGGATGAATTGGGGCGCCGCGGATCCGAGGACTCCGAGGCGCGCCCGCTCCCCAGGTCCTTCGTCCGGAAATTGCGGTATCAAACAAACTTCAATTTTCGCGCCGCAAAGAGCACCATCCGAAGGAGCAGCCAACCGTGCCGCCAGCGGTGGATATTGGTCGAGCCGTAGGTGCGGTCCCGGTAGCGCACCGGAACGTCGACAATCTTCATGTTGAGGTGCGCCGCACCGAAGAGCAGGTCGAAGTCGCCGAAGGGATCGAAGTCGCCGAAAAAGGCGCGGTTGGCGGCGATGCGCTCATAGTCGGCGCGCCGCAGGACCTTGGTTCCGCAGAGGGTGTCCTTCAGGGGCTGGCCAAGGATCCAGGTAAAGAGGATGCCGAAGGTCTTGTTCGCGCACATATTGAGGAAGCGCATGGCCGCCTTCTCCATGGGGTAGACGAGCCTCGATCCGTTTGCGAACTCGGTCCGGCCCGAGGCAACCGCCTCGTAAAACTTCGGCAACTCCTCCGGCGGCACGGTGAGGTCGGCGTCCAGGATCATGAAGAGATCACCCTCGGCGATCGCGAAGCCGGCGCGCACGGCGTCCCCCTTTCCCTGGCCCGTCTGGCGCAGGATCTTGATCCGCAGGCCCGGGTTCTCCCTGGAGACGCGCTCAATCTCCTCCCAGGTATTGTCCTTCGAGTGGCCCTCGACAAAGATGAGCTCGGTCCCGGCGCCCATGTTCGGGGTGCGCCGAACCGCGGCCTCGATGTTGCCCGCCTCATTCCTTGCCGGTATGACAACCGAGACGGTGAAGGGGCCCGACTCGCGGCCGCGGCTGGACCGGGCGACGCAGAAGACAGTGAGACAGAGCCACGGAAACAACGGGGCCAGCCACCGGTTGATGAAGTCGCCTATTCCCAGGGCGCGAAACGGAAAGAGGATCCGGGGCTGCTCGGTCAGCGCGGCCCAGTCGGCGAGTCCCATGAGCCCCAGGACGTCGGCGGTGGAAAGCCAGTTGCTCTGCGGGGCGCCGGAATTGAGCCCAAAGGCCCGACCGACCGCGAATGCCGGCCTCCACAGCGCCGAAGGAAAGTTGACGATGAGGCGCGTGCCGGGGTGGGAGACCGCATGGAGCCGCTCCATCACCTGCTGCACGTCGGCGGCAAAGTTGAGGGTGTCGGAGATGACGATGACGTCGAAGCGCTCGCCGAGCTCGAGCTCCTCCGCGGCCTGCACGTGGAATTCGCATTCCGGAGCGCGCAGCCTGGCGGCCTCGATCTGCTTCTCCGAAAGGTCTACGCCGACCCTACGCCCCGCCTTCAGACGGGCAAGGAGCTCGCCCGTCCCGCAGCCGATCTCGAGGACGGACGCGTCCTCCGGAATGAGGAGCCCGTAATAGTGGGCCAGCATGGCGCGGTAGCCGATCGAGGCCCAGCTGAGCTTGCCGGGCCTCCCTTCATACCACGAGCGCACGCGCTGCAGGTGCTCGGCGTTGATTTCAGATACGGCCCGGGACATGGGAACCATGGGATCGATCGGGCGCCGCTAAATGCGCGCGCTCGCATTGGCGCGGACCTGCGCCGTTTGGAATTCAGTGGAACGGGTGCTCAATGGCGTTCGTCCATTCTTTGTGGAATCCCGGCAAAGAGAAGGTGAATCTCACGGGTGCCGCGCAGGTTACGCAGCTCAGGCCCTGTGCCTTCCAGCTTGCCGGTGTGCACCCCTGCAACCGATTACTTTCCGAATTCGCCCCTGTAGCCGAGCAGCAGCTGCCCCGAGAAGCCGAGGTTCACAAGCGAGCCGCCCAACGGGTTCCTTGCATAATAGACCGGAAGATTCGTGAGGTCCGGCGTGTCCTTCTCCTCGTCGAGCGCCACTTGCCCATTCACGGTGATCCTCACGGTGCGCTTCAGCGTCTGCTGCTCCTTGATCGGCAGATTGCCCCACCCGGGAAGGCCTATCCCGGGATAGAGCGAGCCGAACGAATATTCCACCTCCATGACCTTGCCCGGCTCAAGGTACAGAGGCTTGCCCTCCACCGCGCCCACGCCCCAGACCTCCATCCCGAACGTGGACCTACCGTCGGCATAAAGCCTCATGAAGCCGAGAACGGCGCGACCCGCGATCCCCGCCACGACCAGGGGCTCAGCCGTGCCGCTTGGCACGGGAGGGACTAGCTTCAGGTGCACAGGTCCAAATTTCTCGTCCATTCCAATGCCCTTCGGCAACGGGGGCCACCCGCCGCGGGTGACGTCCAGGATGCGGCCGCTGAACTGCGTGCCTGCTGAGTCCGCCTCGACGGTGTTGACTCCGGCATAGACCTCGTACGGCTCGGCCAAGTGCCGCGCCATCGGCTGATTGAACAAAACCTTGCCGTCAAGGGTCGCGTAAACGGTCTCCCGGTAGATGTAGGTCGCCGCCTGGGTCTGGCCGGGTATCTGCCGGTCGTCCGCTGGCATGAGGGCGCCGCTGAAAAACCGGAACACGCGGGTCTCGCCGGGAACGAAGGCAAAGGGGTCGCTCCTGAGAAGCGTCAGGCCCATGTTCACGTAACCCAGAACCGCCGTGGAGGCGGTCGTGTAGTTGACGAAGAAGAGGTCCCCATTGCCTTTGGGCCCTATCGAGAGCAGGGGCTCCGTGTAACCGGCGCGGCCATCCGGAAACTTAACGGTTAGCCTCACCTCCCCGTAGGGCTCCCCATGCACGCGCTCGCTCTCGGGGACCTCCATCCGCACGAGGCGCATGCGGTGGTCGACCGACATTCTCAGTTTCTTCATCTCGCGCGACTCTCCCTCGTAGAGGTAGGGCATGTATAGCAAGGGATGAGGGCTGGCCATGAGGGTCTCCATGGGGGCGTCGCGGAGGACTTCCGGCTCGAAGACGAAGTGGTCCACATTCACAAGGCGGTAGTAGCTATTGCCGTCCGTGATCGGGGGGAGCGTCTTGAGGAGGCTCTCCGCCCGGGACTTGAATGCCAGCGGGAACTCCTGCGAAAGCGGCGTCGAGAACGTGCACAGCGCATTGAGGACGAGCGCGAGCCCCGTTGCCGCGGCAATCAGGTGCGGATAGCGCGAATTCGCGCACACCTTGTCCAGACCCAGGCCGAAGCCCAGGATCAGGAAGGGCACCAGCTGGCGGGAATGCCGACCGTGCACGATCAGGCTTTGGCGGATGTCGGAATTAATGATGAAGACGGCGTAGATCGCGAGGAACCCGGCCACGGTCAGCACGATCGGGGTCAGGAACTTCCGATCCCGAGCGCCCCTGTCCCGGAACTGGAGCAATAAGCCGGCGCCAAGGGCCGCAAGCCAGATGAAGAGGGCCGCCCGCTCCCCGTAGAAGAAGTAGATCCAGGAATTCAGGCCGGAGCGAAAGTCGGCGGACCCAACGTTCTGGTACTTGGTAATCTCCGCCATGTCCCCAAAGAGAGTACCGGCGCCAAGGTGGCTAATCCCGGAGAGCGCCATGACCACGGCCAGGGCCCCGAGGCCGGCGGCGCAGAGCCGCTTCAGAAAGTCGAGCGGCGTCCCAGCGAGCCAAAGCGCGTGGACAAGGACCGCGGCCCCGAAAATCTGCCAGTGCCCGTAGTAGCAGAAGAAGGACCACGCAGCCAGGATCCCGACAAAGGCGCTGCGCAGGTAGTCGGCGGGCCTTCGGACGCCCACCCAGATGGCGAGGAGCGCAAAGAACATCGATAGGTCGTACGGGACCAGAAACCTCGCGTAGACGGTCAGTGTGGCGCTCAGCGCCGCGGCAAGGAGCGTCAGGTCGAAGGCCCTCCTCGAGCCGCTCAGCCGGTAGGCTATGGCCGCGATGAGGACAACGTTGAGAGAAGAGAAAATGCTGAAGAAATAGGCGGACACCCGGTCGTCCAGGCCGAAGCGGGCCTCGATGAGGGAGGGGGCGATGCCGAAGAGCTTGAAGCCGATGTGGTCCGCAAACGTGCTCACATGCGGCTCTATCGCGAAGACGACCGCTTCCACAAAGTGCCCCTTGGCAAGGATCGCGGCCGCCTCCTTCGCCGTCCCGAACTTTCCCTCGTCGTAGAAGAAATACTGGCCGCCCCTTTCCGCGAGGAGGATTCGAATCGCCACTGTGAACAGCAGAACAGCAGTTAGGAAAATCCTGTGCGGCCACGTGCCGGACAGGATTCTACCCGCGAGCGCTTCGGCCCGCTCGGCGGGGGATTGCTGCGAGGTGACACCCGCTGTTCGAGGCTCCGGAGATGGCATGCTGGGGCCTAGGCTTTGAAATGGTCCCGATACCAGGCGACAAACTGCCTGACTCCCGCCTCCAGGGGAGTCGTCGGGGCGTAGCCGGTGTCCCTCTCCAGGTCCGAGACGTCGGCGACTGCGGCCGCGACCTCGCACGCCTGGGCCGCGACAAACCGCCGTTCCGCCTTCCTGCCGAGGCATTCCTCAAGGACCTCGATCAGGCGCAGGACTTCGACGGTCGAGCGGTTGCCAATGTTATAGAGGCGGTAGGGAGCGGAACTGGTTGCCGCGTCCGCCCTGCCGGCATCCCACGCCGGATTTGGGCCCGGCGCCTTTCCTTGGAGGCGCACGATTCCCTCGACCACGTCGTCGATGTAGGTGAAGTCCCGGCGCATCCGCCCGTCGCCGAAGATCTCGATCGGCTTGCCGGCCAGGATCGACTTCGTGAACGAGAAGAGCGCCATGTCCGGCCGGCCCCAGGGGCCGTACACGGTGAAGAGCCGCACACCCGTCGTCGGGATTCCGAAAAGGTGGCTGTAGCTGTGGGCCATGAGCTCGTTTGCCTTCTTCGTCGCCGCATAGAAGCTCACGGGGTGGTCGGTATTCTGGTGGACCGAGAAGGGAAGCGTGCTGTCCAGGCCGTAGACGGAGCTCGAGGACGCGTAGACCAGGTGCTTCACGCGCGCAGCCCGGCAGCCCTCAAGGACGTTCAGGAACCCAATGAGGTTGCTGTCGGCATAGGCCCGCGGGTGGGAGAGGGAGTGGCGCACGCCCGCCTGGGCGGCAAAGTGGAGGACAAGGTCGGGAGCCGTTTTATCAAAGATGACCTTGACGGCATCTGCCTCCGCCAGGTCAGCCTTTTGGAACCTGTAGCCTGGATGGCCCTCCAATATGCGGTTGCGGGCAACCTTCAGGCCGACGTCGTAATAGTCGCCCAGGTTGTCGATCCCGTGGACCTCATTGCCGTCTTTCAGGAGCCTTTGGCTCACGTGAAAACCGATAAAGCCCGCGGACCCGGTGACGAGGAACTTGGTCATTGTGTTCCTTTGAGAACGACTGGCACCCGCGCTGCAAAGAGATTCGGCCAAGGGGACGGCGTCCGGTCGAGCCGGCGCCGGAGCCAACGGGCCCCGGCGCCCAAGCCCGGGGCGGACGCGGCTGCGCCGGTCAATACCACACGCTTCTGATCATGTATGCGCATTCAACGGCCGTCAGCAGGGGAAGTGCGGCGATCGCGGCAGTCCTCAACGGCAAACTCAGCCTATCGGCAGCCGCATAAAGCGTCACGTAGAATACCCAGAGCGCGGGAACGACGAGGCGCGGGAGCCAATAGCCCCAGTCATAAGCGAAGTGAACGAAGGGAAGCATCAATGCAATTGGGGCAAACCAGGCCATCGCGAGCGCGGACCAGAGCAACTGCGCGCGCGAGGGAAAGGGCGCGCGGCGAAAGAGCTGCACGAATGTCCGAAGCCAGAACGCAACCACTGAGGCCACCGCCGAGACAAATAGGACGATTCCCCACTGGGTCGAACGACGCGAGGCGTGCTGCTGGGGCTCCGCCCTAGTGTTGCCGAGAGGCTTCCCAGAAACTCCCAGGACATCCGTGAACGTACCCAGGAACAGCAGGGCCGGGTAGGAGAAGCTGTTGTGAACGTTGAGCAGCTGGACCGGCTGAGGACCCGGGGTCTGGGTAAAATAGGCCGGTGCGTCGAAGACCCGGCGGTCCGAGAGCTTCGGGAGCAGGAGTGTCCTCACGGTAAGTTCCCCCGTTCCCCTCCAATCGAAGGAATGCCTGGGCGGCACGTTCGCCAGTTCCGCCTTGGCCTTCGCGTTCAGCCACGCGCCGACCGCGCACGGAACAACCACCGCAAGAGCGACAATCCCAACCGAGCGCCGAAGCGAAATCTGGCGTGTGCGCAGAAGGCACAGGAGCGTAAAGACGATTCCCGCCGGCAGGACAAAGAACGTCGCCTTGGCGAAATTTCCCGCCACCAACGCAATGCAGGCCAAGGCCGCGTATCCCAGCGCGAGCGTGGAGGAATCCGACTCGATGCAGTTGGCCACGCTCCAGCCCGCCAGCGCAAACGGCAGCAGAGCGGCGGTATCGGCCGCGTACACGGACGTCGTCACCGTTGTGACCGGAAGAAGGGCGATCAGCGCGAGCGCTGAAACCCGCAGTGTGGGCGACGAAATGAGCCGCCGGCTCGCGTCATAGATAAGATAGAGCGCAACCGCCCCGAGCAGGGCGAAGACCATCGACGCCAGCTGGTATGAAAAGAGCCCCTCCGAATACCGGTAGCAAAAGCCGCCGACCCAGTAAAGAAGCGGCCTGCTCGTCGTATCAAGGTAGAACCATTTTCCCGGGTTCGACAGCATGCCCTGCGTCGCCTCGTAATGGACATTGAAGTCCTGGCCATGCGTGGCGCCGTCGTGGATCTCGTCAAGCGTGACAACGAGGAAGAGGGCCAGTATCGATCTAACCAACCAGCGTTCCAGCGTTGACGGTGTGGACATCGCTTGAGGGACCCGGATAGCCTCTACCGCTTCTTTTCGAGGACCACGAGGAGCCTGGCTGCAAAGAGGTTCGGCCAGGGCGATAGCGTCCGGTCGAGCCATCGCAGGAACCGGGAGGTGCCCGGCCCGGCTAGTTGCGGGCCCGAGAAGCCGCCCGTTGCGAGCCACTCGAAAGAAGTAATGGGACTTACTTCGGTAATCTTCCAGTCCGCCAGCCTCCCGGGTGCTTCCGGCCGCCAGAAGATCCGCGTCGCGGCCCCCTGGGCGGCAAAGTAGTCCGCGTCCGAGGCGTTGAAGCCCGCAGGCGCGTCCCATGTGAGCGGAAGGCTCATCGCTACTGGCTCGTGGTGAAACAGCCCGAAGACAAACCGGCCGGTCCAGCTGATCGCCGGGTCAAATACGATCACTCGGCCGCCCGGCGCAAGTACTCGCCGGAATTCGACGAGCGCGGTCCCGGGATAGCGCAGGTGGTGCCAGACGTCGAACAGGATGAGGTTCGACACGGTGCCGTCGGCAAAGCTCAGCCGATAGGCGTTTTCCTGGCGGTCCAGCCAGGGATTCGGGAAAAGGTCGGTTGTAACGCAATCGGGAATGACCTCCTTTATGGCACCCATCCCTGATCCCAATTCCACGATGAGGCCAGGCACTGTCCGGTCCAGACGGGACGCGATCAGCCCGTGGAAGCCCCGGTAGACCGCGCGAAGCTGCGTCTTGCGCTGCCAGACGAGCTTGTTCGCCTGGATTTCAAGATCGTGCTGGCCAATCGGCAGCGAGTCACCTGGGTTCATCGAGTTACAATAAAAGGAACGGGCAGAGTGCCTTAGATGTCCACCCGGGCTCAAGAAAACTCCGGGTTTTATATTGCCATCGATATCAATTTCCCGCGGGCTCAACAACCACTCTGATCTTGCGAATGAGACTGCCCGCCGTCCTGTCCGTAGCCTTGGTCGCCGTCGCGAGCCTCAGGGCCGAGGCGCCCTCGCTGCAGGGGACGATGCCCGAGGACCTGCTTCCGGGCCTGAAGCCTCTCCTGCAGGCCGCGGTTGAGCGCTCGCCGAACACCATATCGCAGGCCATCAACGTGGAGCAGCAGGAGGCCTCAAAGCTCGCTGACTTCTCCGGCCTCTACCCGCAGGCCAATCTGTCGGCAAATTACGAAGTCAACACGGAGTCGGTGAGCCATTCGCAGCCCAACACCTCAAGCGGGCTCTTCTACGGAGCGGGTGTCTCGCAGGCCGTGTTCCAATGGGGTGCCGTGAAGAACTCAGCGCTCATAGGCAGCCTCGGCTTGAAGATTGCCGAGCGCCAGTACGCCGAGGCCTATAGGCAGCTCGCGATCATTATACGCGAACAGTATATAGCGTTGATAGAAAAAAAGATAAGTCTAAGAAACAACGACTTCAAGGTGAAGATTGCCGAGGAGAATCTCGAGGCCCAGCAGGCGCGCCTCAAGTCGGGCTCGTCATCGGAAGCCGAAGTGCAGAGCTTCCAGCTGAACCTTGAGGATGCCGAGCTGACGAGGGATCGCTCGAAGGAAGATTTCGAATACTCCCTGCGCCAATTCATGAGACTCGTGGGGGTCGAGGGCTTGGACGACGCCTCAATACCCATGAAGCTGCCGCACCCCGAGTACTCGGCCTCGCTGGCCGACACGGTCTTTGCGGGATTCGTGGGAGACGGAATCGAGAGCACGTTCCAGAGCCAGGTCTACGAGCTCACGGTCAAGCAGCAGGACCTCTCGTACTCGATCGCAAAGGTAAGGATGCTCCCGAAAATCAGCGCCTCGGCGAGCTTCGGCTACCAGAACAACACGGCGCCTAGCGCCAACGGCGTGACGCAATACAAGACCCAATCGGAAAGCTACGGGTTATCGGCGGGCTGGGACATCTTTGACGGATTCGCCACCCGCTCGGCCAAGATGTCGGCGCTCGCATCGAAACGGTCGGCCGAGAGGACGCTCAAGAGCTATGTCGACGCGACCGTCGACTCAATCGACGACATGCGCCACCAACTCGGCTTCTCAGCGCGGGCGCTCGCGCTGTCCGAGATCCATCTGGCGCTGATCGACTCGCAGGTGAAGCGGCTGAGCGACGACAAGGCCCTCGGCTACGCCTCGCAGGCGACCATCGACACGGGCGTGCTGGACCTCGACGCGTCGGAGTTCGATGCGACCTTTGCGCGCGGCGACTACCTCGGGCGATGGACCGAATACATTTCGCTCGCCGGCCTTGACCCGGCAATAGACAACATTTCGCCCCGCTATGTCCGATAAATCCGGCAGTTCGAGTTTCATCATCAAGACGATCGTCGTCCTCGCCGTGCTTGCGGCGATCGGCTTCTGGATCGCCCAGTACCTGAGGCCGACCGCCAAGGTGGAGACGGTTGTCAGTGGCCAGGCCGTCGACGCAAAGCCGGGCAGCGTGACCGTGAAGGAGGAGTACGCTGAGCAGATGAAGAGCGAAATCGCCGGGCGCGTCCTCAACAAGGATTACAAGCTCGATACGGGGCTCAAGGTGAAGGAGGGCGACGTCCTCGTGCGCCTCGACACGGGCGACATCGACATCGAGATCCAGCAGGCCAAGAACGAGCTCGAGTCATCGAAGGCCAAGGTGGCCGTGGGCTCGGTGAGCAAGTTTGCCCTCGAATCGGCCGAGTCCGACTTCAACAACACCGAGCGCCTCTACAAGATGGGCCAGATCTCGAAGAGCGACTACGAGAAGGCCCGCCGGGCCGTGGAAACGATAAAGCAGCAGCAGCAAATGGAGGACGTGCTCAACCAGGAGAACCTCAACCTCGACGAGACCACGCTCGCCACCAAGGAGCGGGCCAAGGAGAAGATGACGATCCTGTCCCCCTTCGACGGCGAGGTGTCGGCCGTGTTGGCGCACCCGGGCGACCTCATCGACACGGGATCGCCGATCGTCTCCCTCATCACGACGACCCGCGTCGTCGAGGCCAAGATAAGCGAGGAGGACTTCGCGAACATCAAGGTGGGCCAGAGGGCCACCGTCATCTTCCTTCCCTACGGGGAATGGGAATACAATGGGACCGTCAAGAAGATCCTCCCTACGGCCGACCCTGAGACCCAGCGCCACCTCGTGGACCTCAATATCACGGACATCGAGCCGCAGAAGCTGATCCCCGGGATCACGGGCGAGGTCAGCATCGTCGTCGGAAGCCACGAGGCCAAGGCCATCATCCCGCGAAGGGCGCTCCTCAACGAGAGCGTCTTCGTCGTCAAGGACGGCAAGGTCGAGCTCCGCCGTGTGAAGCCGGGTTACGAATGGCTGACCGGCGCCGAGATCGTCGAGGGCCTCGAGCCCGGCGAGCAGGTGATCGTCGAGGACCTTGAGACCTTTCGCGACGGGGACAGCGTGAAGGTGCAGGAACTGCCCTCCGACGCGTTCGGCAAGAAGAAGTAGCCGCCCGGATGTCGCCGAACTTCCGCATAGCGCTTCGCTTCCTGACGGCGAAAAAGCGCGCGATGCTGATGAGCCTCTCCTGCATCGTCCTCGGCGTGGGCCTCTTCATCGTGACCCAGGCGACGACGAGCGGCTTCCAGGCGTTCTTCATCAAGACGATCCTGGGCACGAACGGCGCCATCATGATCCAGGACAAGCTCCAGGCGACGATGCGCAGCATCGACGCCGGGGGCTACAACTCGGGCTACGAGATCCGCCAGAAGCAGGGTCAGAAGTTCATCGAGGGGATCGAGTATCCGGAGATCCTGACAAAGGGCCTGGAGACTTTCCACAACGTGTCGGGCGTCTCCACGGTGCTCCGCGGGAACGTCACGATCCGCAGCAGCTTCAGGGACCAGACCGGCCAGGCGTACGGGATCAACCTTGAGGACCACCTGAAGGTCTCCGATCTGGGGGCGCAGATCGTGCAGGGCTCGCTTAACGACTTCCGGGTGCAACAGGGGGGCGCCCTCGTGGGCAGGGTGATCGCGGACCACCTGCAGCTCGAGGTGGGCGAGACGTTCGAGATGGAGAACCTCGGCGAGATCCACCATTACCGCGTGAGCGCGATCTACCAGACGGGCGTCGACGACATCGACAGCGTGCGGGTGTACCTCAAGATGGACGAGGCGAGGGCCCTCTTCAAGAAGCCGACCGGGGCGACGTACCTGCAGGTGAGCCTCTTCGACAAGGACCGGGCGCGCGAGGACGCGGTCGTGATGACCAACGCGCTCAACCACGCCGCGGCGGCGTGGCAGGACCGCGAAAAATCCTGGCTCGGGGTCTTCCGGGCGCTCCGGATAGCCACGGGAATCACGGTCTCCATGTTCACGCTCATCGCGGGCCTGGCGATGTTCAACACGCTCGCCATGATCGTCCTCGAGAAGACCAAGGACATCGCGATCCTGCGCAGCATGGGCTACACCCGCGATGACATATCGAGGATCTTCCTCTGGCAGGCTGCCATCGTGCTCGCGATCGGGACCGCGCTCGGGTGCGCCCTCGGAGCGGCCGTGACCTACTCGGTCTCGCAGGTCCCCCTTCCCATCACGGGCATCTTCACGTCCCACAAGTTCCTCGTCGAGTGGTCTCGCTGGCACTACCTCGAGGCCATCTCGACCGCCGTCGTCATGGTCATGGTGGCGAGCCTCATCCCCTCGCGCAGGGCGGCGCGCCTCGAGCCCGGCGACATCATCAGGGGGACCGCCCAGTAGAGGCGCGCCAATGCCGGAGGAAAACGCCATCGCTTTGCGGTGCAGCCAGCTGCACCGTTACCTCGGAAAGGACGAGGGCAGGGTCCATGTCCTGAAAGGCGTTTCATTCGAGGCCCGGGCGGGGCAGGTATACGCGATCGTCGGGCCTTCCGGCTGCGGAAAGTCGACGCTCCTCTACCTCCTCGGGCTCCTGGACCAGCCCGATTCGGGCGAGATATGGATCAATGAGCAGCTCATGTCGAACGGCGAGGATGCAATGCGCACTGCGGCCCGCGGGAGGCACATCGGGTTCGTCTTCCAGTTCCATTTCCTGATGCTCGAATTCACGACGCTCGACAACGTGATGATGCCCATGCGGAAGCTGGGAAAGCTCGGGCAGAAGGAGATGGAGGAGCGTGCCGCCCACCTCCTCGACTCCGTGGGTCTCGGCGACAAGATCAACCGCCTCGGGACCCATCTCTCGGGAGGCGAACAGCAGAGGGTCGCGATCGCGCGAGCCCTCGCGAACGAGCCCACGATAATCCTCGCGGACGAGCCCACCGGCAACCTGGACGTAAAAAACGCGACCCTTGTCTTCGACATCCTGACCCGCGTGGCCAAGGACAACGGGCAGGCCGTCGTTCTCGTGACGCACAATCCTGACATCGCCTCCCGGTGCGACTTCACGCGGCCGATGAGGGACGGCGTTTTCGTCTGATTTGGAGAGGCTTCGGGGCATAAGCACGGATGGTGGCGGGGTGTCCACTCCCTAATTCCGGGGGCAAAGCCCGGCGGGCCGGAAATTAAGGTTTACAACCCAAACTCGGGCGCGTTCCTTGACACCGATTCCAGCCTTCACACGACGCTCCGTGAGCCACGATCCATCGCGAAAACGCTTCCTCGCCAGGATGCTCGGACTTGCCGCCGCGGGCGCAGCCGCGCCCTGCGCGGACCCCGGCTCGGGGGCGTCTGTGGCGACCAACAAGGAGGGCGGCCGGGCCGTCTCCTTCCGGCTCGCTCCGCGCACCTGCGGATAAGGGGACAAAAGCCCTAGGAACATGGCCAAGCTTTTCCCCAGGTCGGTCAACAAGCTTCCGGTCCAGATCACGCTCTATTTCTGCGTCCTCGCGGGCATCGCCACCGCGGGGGTGACCTACTACATGACGCCGAAGTACACGCGGGTCGGCTACGCCCCGATCCAGCCGGTGCCCTTCAGCCACGCGAAGCACGCCGGAGAGCTGGGTCTGGACTGCCGGTACTGCCACAGCACCATCGAGACGGCGGGCGCCGCCATCCCGACGGCGCAGACCTGCATGAACTGCCACAACCAGATCAAGGCGACGAGCCCCGCGCTCGAGGTCGTGCGAGCGAGCTACCAGACGGGCCAGCCCATCCCCTGGGTCCACGTCCACGTGATGCCGAGCTTCGTCTATTTTGACCACTCAATCCACGTGAACCGGGGCATCAGCTGCGTCGAATGCCATGGCAAGATAAACGAGATGGACGTCGTCACGCAGGTGAAGCCCATGAGCATGGGCTTCTGCCTGGACTGCCACCGGGCCCCTGAGGAGCACGTCCGCGAGAAGGCCGACGTCTTCAACCTGGACTCGCCGACGATCGCCGCGGCCCACGGGATCGAGGCCGGCCGGGCCTTCGTGCACGACTGGAACATCAAGCCCCCCGTCAGCTGCTCAGGCTGCCACCGATGAAACGCAAGGTCCTGCACCCCGAGCCCTCCGAGAGGGAGAAGAACGGACCCCGCTACTGGCGCGGCCTGGACGAGCTCGCGCAGACCCCGGGGTTCAAGGCTGCGATGGCCCGGGAGTTTCCCGAGGGGGCCTCTGCGATGAACGAGGTCGACCGCCGCCAGTTCATCAAGATCATGGCCGCCTCGTTCGCCCTGGGGGGGATCGGTCTCTCCGGGTGCCGGCGCCCCGAGGAGAACATTCTGCCCTTCGGCAAGTCGGTCGAGGGACTGGCGCCCGGGCTCCCGGTCTACTACGCAACCTCGATGCCGGTGCGCAGGTGGGCGACCCCGCTTCTTGCCGAGACCCACCAGGGCAGGCCGACGAAGCTCGAGGGAAATCCAGCCTATGCGCCGCATGGGGGATCGAGCACTCTCCAGGCGCAGGCCTCCGTCCTCGACCTCTACGACCCCGACCGGGCGACCGCCCACTCCCACGGCGGCAAGCCGATCGACTCAGCCGCGGCCAAGGAGCTCTTGGCCGGCATCGGGAGCGCGTACGCGAAGGGCGATGGCGAGGGGCTCGCCATTCTGGCCGACCAGTCCAGCTCGCCAACCCGCCTTCGCATGGTCGCGGCCCTCCAGAAGCGATTCCCGAAGGCCATCTGGACGGAATACGAGCCGGTGTGGGACGAGCCCGATACCCAGAATCTCCGGCCCATCTACCGCTTCGCGAAAGCGAAGCGCATCGTCAGCCTGGACGCCGATTTCCTGCAGGCCGAGGCGGGAAGCCAGTATTACGCCCGGGAATTCGCCAAGGGGCGCCGGGTGAAGAGTCGGGAGGACGGTATGAGCCGCCTCTATGTCGCGGAGAGCAACCTCTCGATCACGGGTACCATGGCCGACCACAGGCTGCGCCTGGCCACCGGCCACATGGTCGCCTTTGCGGCGGCCCTCGCTTCGAAGGTGACGGGCGATTCCGCGTACGACAAGGCGACCGGGGGCGTGGAACTCAACCTGCAGTGGATCTCGGAGTGCGCGGCGGACCTTCTCGCCTTCAGGGGCGAGTCCGTCGTTGTCGCGGGCTCCCACCTTCCCCTTGCCGCCCATGTGATCGCTTTCGAGATCAATTCATACCTCGGAAATGTCGGAAGCACGGTGGAGTTCCTCTTTGCGAGGCGCGCCGCGGCCACTTCCATCGCGAGTCTCGCCGAGGCGATCGGGCGCAAGGCCGTGAAGACACTCGTCATCCTCGGCGGAAACCCGGCGTACAACGCCCCGGCGGATCTGGGCTGGGCGGCGTTGCAGAAGACCGTCCCCGAGGTCGTGCGCCTCGGATACTACGTCGACGAAACTTCGGAAGTGGCGGGAACCCACATCGCCGCGGCCCACTACCTCGAGTCCTGGGGGGACGCGCGCACGTTCAATGGGACGATCGTCCCCGTGCAGCCGATGATCATGCCGCTCTTCGGCGGTCTGACGCAGAACGAGGTCCTGGCGTCGATCGCGGGTTTGCCGAGCACCGACCCGTACACCCTCGTCTTTGAGACGATCACGGCGCGCACGAAGAGCCCCGCGGAGGCGGAGGCGCTGTTCAGGAAGTTCCTGCACGACGGTATCCTCGAGGGGACCGCGTACCGGGCCGTCCGTATCAGGCCGGGGATGATCCTTCCGAAGACGTTCCTCGAGGCGATACCGGCGCCGCCGGTGGTCACCCAGGCCTCGCTCGAGGTGCGTTTTGTCGCGGACACTCGGATGGACGACGGGCGCTACAACAACAATGGCTGGCTCCAGGAGTGCCCCGACCCGATCACGAAGATAAGCTGGGACAACGCCATCCTCGTGAGCCCGGTGCTCGCGAGGGACCTCGGGATCGACCCCCCGGCGATGGCGCTCCAGGTGGCGCGCAAGGAGATTGAGGACTTTGACAAGGGCAAGGAGAACGCCCACATCGTCGAGCTGACGATCGGGGGCAGGAAGCTGAGGGGGCCGGCGCACATCCAGCCCGGCCTCGCGAACTACACGGTCGTCGTCCCCCTGGGCTACGGGCGCACGCGGACGGGCCGGGTGGGCGACGGGACGGGCTTCAACGCCTACATTGCCCGCGGCTCGGGCTCCATGGAGTTCGCGCACGGCGCCACGATCGAGGTCACGGGCGAGAGGATGTACCTCGCCGACACCCAATGGCACTGGTCCATGGAGGGGCGCGACATCGTCCGCGAGGCGAATCTGAGTGAATTCCAGGAGGACCCGGGGAAGATGAGGGAGACGAGCCTCGAGGCGGAGCTTCCGAGGCCCGTCCTCGACCCGGGGTTCGCGAACCTGACACCGGGGGAGAAGGCGACCCTTATACCGAGGGACAACTCCCTCTACGTGACCCCGCAGTTCCACGGCAAGCAGCAGTGGGGGATGAGCATCGACCTCAACACCTGCATCGGGTGCAACGCCTGCGTCGTCGCCTGCCAGGCCGAGAACAACATCCCCATCGTCGGCAAGGACCAGGTCCTGCGAGGACGCATCATGCACTGGATCCGGCTGGACCGGTACTATTCGGACGGAAAGGCCGACGCCGCGGCCTTCGGCGGCGAGGGCAACAAGGAGATCCCCGAGGATCCGCAGATCTCGATGCAGCCGGTCGCCTGCATGCAGTGCGAGCTGGCGCCCTGCGAGATGGTCTGCCCCGTCAACGCGACCGTCCACGACGACGAGGGCCTGAACGTGATGGCGTACAACCGGTGCATCGGGACCCGCTACTGCGCGAACAACTGCCCCTACAAGGTGCGCCGATTCAACTTCTTCGACTGGAACATGAGGCGCCTCGACAGCCTCTACCTGGGGCCCCTGGGGCCGGAGGGGATGCCTGAGCTCGTCCAGATGGTCAAGAACCCCGAGGTCACGATCCGGATGCGCGGCGTCATGGAGAAGTGCACGTACTGCGTGCAGAGGATCGAGCGGGGCAAGATCGAGTGGAAGGTCAAGGTCGCCCAGGAGGGCCACCCCGAGGACGTGAGCGTGCCCGACGGGGCCATCAAGACGGCGTGCCAGCAGGCGTGCCCCGCCGAGGCGATCATCTTCGGGGACATCAATGACCCCGGCAGCGCCGTCTCGGTCGCCAAGGCGAGGGAGCAGGACTACTCCCTCCTCGGCTACCTGAACACCCGGCCGCGGACGACGTACCTCGCCCGCCTGCGCAACCCGAACCCGAAGATGCCCGACTACAACGCGCTGCCGCTCAGCCGCGTCGAGAACTTCAACAAGAACCACCCGAAGAGGGCCTGACCCCCGATGTCCCACGCACACGAAGAGCCCGAGGGCAACACGGCGATCCTGGAAGAGGTGAGGCCGGCGGAATTGCCGCGCTCGCCCATGGTGGACCACAACCGGAGCTTCAACTGGATCACCGAGAAGATCTGCGGGATCGCGGAGGAGAAGACGCCCGTCTGGTGGTGGTGGTGCTTCGCATGCGCGTGCTTCGTCGCCTCCTTCACGGTCGCCGGCATCACGTACCTCGTGGCGACCGGCGTCGGGGTCTGGGGCCACCGGAGCCCGGTCAACTGGGCGTGGCCCATCGTCAACTTCGTCTTCTGGATCGGCATCGGCCACGCCGGGACCCTGATCTCGGCCATCCTGTGCCTCCTTCGCCAGAAGTGGAGGACCTCCATCAACCGCTCCGCGGAGGCGATGACCATCTTTGCCGTCGTCTGCGCCGGCATCTTCCCCCTCTTCCACGTGGGGCGCGTCTGGTACGCCTGGTTCCTTTTCCCGCTGCCCAACTCGAACTACATCTGGCAGAACTACCGCTCGCCGCTCGAGTGGGACGTCTTCGCCGTCTCGACGTACGGGACGGTGTCCGTCCTCTTCTGGTACGTCGGCATGATCCCCGACCTGGCCACGATGCGCGACAGGTTCGCCTCGGTGGGCAAGACCATCAGGGCGCGCGTCTACGGGATCTTCGCCATGGGCTGGAGGGGCTCCGCCCGGCACTGGAGCAACTACGAGATGGCGTACCTGATCCTGGCGGGCATCTCGACGCCCCTCGTCCTGTCGGTCCACACGATCGTCTCCTTCGACTTCGCCGTCTCGCTGATCCCGGGCTGGCACACGACCATCTTCCCGCCGTACTTCGTCGCGGGCGCCATCTTCTCCGGATTCGGGATGGTGCTGACGCTCGTCCTGCCGCTGCGGGCGATCTACGGCCTCGAGGACCTGGTGACGCAGTACCACATCGACTGCATGTGCAAGATCATCTTGGCGACGGGAACGATGGTGGGCTACGCGTACGCGATGGAGTTCTTCATCGCGTGGTACGGCGCGAACCCCTTCGAGGGCTTCACGTTCATCAACCGCGCGTTCGGCCCCTACTGGTGGAGCTACTGGATCATGGTCACCTGCAACGTGATCACGCCGCAGTTCTTCTGGTTCAAGGCCGTGCGCCGCAACACGGCCCTCGTCTGGATACTCTCCCTCTTCGTGAACCTCGGCATGTGGTTCGAGCGCTTCGTCATCATCTCGACCTCCCTCGCCCGCGACTTCCTGCCGTCGAGCTGGGGGTACTTCTCCCCGACGGTCGTCGACATCTTCACCTTCTTCGGGACCTTCGGGGTATTCTCGGTCCTCTTCCTCCTCTTCGTCCGATTCCTGCCGATCATGGCGATCGCGGAATTGAAGGCCGTGACGCCCGCGGCCGACCCCCACGCCGACGGGGGCCACCACTGACCCATGGCAGCCCCGGCACACGGACTCATAGCGACCTTTGACACGCCTGGCGCCGTCATGCGGGCGGCCGAGCAGGTGCGCGACGCCGGCTACCGCAAGTGGGACGTCATCACGCCGTTCCCGATCCACGGGATCGACAAGGCGATGGGCGTCGGGCGCTCCCGGGTGCCGAGGATCTCGCTCGCGGGGGGCATCACCGGCTTCTGCACCGGCATGTCCATGATCTGGTACATGGACAAGTTCGACTATGCCTTGACGGTCGGCGGCAAGCCCTTCTTCAGCCCGCTCTTCGCGTTCCCGGTCTCGTACGAGCTGACGATCCTCTTCACGGCGTTCGCGACCATAGGCGGCATGTTCTTCCTGAACGGCCTGCCGATGCACTACCACCCGGTCCTCAACTACGAGCACATCCGCCGGGGGACCGACGACCTCTTCTTCATCGTGATCGAGCGGGCCGACCCGCGCTACAACGCCGAGAACACGCGGGCCCTCCTCGAGAAGGTGGGCGGCCGGGAGATCACCGAGCTCGAGGGCTGAAGGCCATGCGCAACCTCTACATCCTCACCTTCCTCGGCTGCGTGCTCCTGGTATCGATCCTGGGCTTCCGGGGGCGCACGTTCACGAAGCCCCCGATGGACGTCTTCCCGGAATGGCTGTTTCCCGGGATGAAGTACCAGCCGAAGCTCGTGCAGCAGGTGCCCAATCCCTTCTTCGCGGACGGCCGCTCGGACCGCGTGCCGCCGGAGCACACTATCGCCTCGTCCTTCGGCCCGGCGGGGCAGGCGCTGCGCGACGACGACTTCCTGTACCTCGGCAAGGCCCCCGACGGCTCCTTCGCGCGGGGATTCCCCCCGTCCCTCACCGTCAACCGCGCCTTCCTCGAGCGGGGCCGCGACCGGTTCACGGTCTACTGCTCGCCGTGCCACGGCGCCGTGGGCGACGGCAACGGCGTCACGAAGAAGTACGGGATGATAGCGACCCCGAGCTACCACGACGACCGGCTGCGCAAGATGGCCGAGGGCGAGATCTTCAACACGATCACGAACGGCAAGAACAACATGAACCCCTACGCCGACAAGCTCAGGCCCGCCGACCGCTGGGCCGTGATCGCCTATGTCCGGGCGCTCCAGCGCGCCCAGACGGGGACCGTCGCCGACGTCCCCGGCGACCACAAGGGGGACCTGGGGATAACGCCATGAGCGCGCCCGGATCATCGAGAGCCCTGGGGATCGGGATCGCGGGCACGGCCGTGACGGCGCTCGGGATGATTGTCTCCGGCAGCCACGTCGTCGCCACCTCGTGGCTCGTCGGCATCGGGTTCTGGACCGCCATGGCGCTCGGGATGCTCATGCTGATCCTCATCTGGTACGCCTTCGACGCCTCCTGGCCGATCGCGCTACGGCGCCAGTTCGAGCACTGCCTTGCCGCCTTCCCGTGGCTCGCCCTCATGTTCCTGCCGCTCGTCCTGGCCTCGTGGTTCGGCCAGAAGGACATCGTCTGGCCCTGGATGAACCCGCTTCACCAGATCACCTCATCGAAGACCGTGGCGACCGACCTCCTCTATGAGAAGAAGTCGGCTTTCCTCAACGTCCCGGCCTTCACGCTCGCCGCGATCGGATTCTTCTCCTTCTGGACGTGGATCTCCTTCCGGCTCAGGAAGGCCTCGTTCACCCAGGACTCCGACGGCGACATCAAGTGGACCCGCAAGAGCCGCTTCACGTCGGGAATGGGGATCCCGCTCGTCGGCCTCACACTGACCGCCGCCGCGATCTACTGGTTCAAGAGCCTGGAGTACCACTGGTTCTCGACGATGTACGGGGTCTGGTACTTCGCGAACTGCGAGCGCGGCGCCCTCTCCCTCGGCGTCATCATCATGCTCTGGCTCTACAATCGGGGCGACTTCAAGGGGATACTCAAGACCGACCACCTCTGGGCAATCGGCCAGCTGATGCTGACCTTCACGGTCTTCTGGGGCTACATCTCCTACGACCAGTACTTCCTCATCTGGAACGCGAACGTGCCGGAGGAGACCTTCTGGTACAACATCCGCGAGTACGGCGACTGGTGGTACGTGAGCCTGTTCCTGGTCTTCGGAAACTTCCTGCTCCCGTTCCTCCTGCTCCTCTCGTACCGCTTCAAGGTCACGCACCGGACCATCCGGAGGATCGCCTACTTCGTACTCTTTGTCATCTTTGTCGACATCTCGTACAACATCCTGCCGGCGCTCAAGGACCCGGCAGGCAACCCGCTTCCGTTCTTCGGGATGGGAACCGTCTGGGCGATGACCTCCGTCGTCGGGGTGGGGGGCATCTGCGTCGCCGCCTACCTGCGCAGCTTCGCGACGACAAAGCTGATCCCAATCCGCGACCCGCGCATCGGCGAATGCCTGAACCACGATGAGTGACCCCGCCGCACCCGCCCCCAGGCCGGTCTCAACGCTGGCCGTTGCCGCCATTTTCATCCTCCTGTCGGTCTTCGGCGTGCTTGCGCACAAGGTCTACCTCGGGAGCCGGCCGGCCGCGCCCCAGAACGAGCAGCCGGACAACCTGGGCAAGGACCTGGCCTGGAGGGCGACCCCGGAGGCGCGCCGCGCCTACCTGGCCGGCCTTCGCAAGGCGCAGGCCAAGCAGGCGCAGTCCTACGCGTGGGTCGACCAGAAGAAGGGGATCGTCCAGATCCCGATCGACCGGGCCATGGACCTGATCGTGAAGGAGGAGGCGAGCCGCTAGAATGAAGGCCGAAGTCACCGCAACCGATTCGTCCTCGCGCAGCCCGCTGCTGCTCCTCCTTTTTTCGGGGCTGCTCTGGCTCGTCGCGGCCTCCGCCCTGGCGCTCGTGGCCTCGGTCCAGGTCCACAGGCCGCCCTTCCTCGCGGGCTGCGCGCTCCTCACCTACGGCCACACGGGCGCGATGGCGGAGACGGCCTTCGTCTACGGCTGGATGGCGAACGCCGGCCTGGCGCTCGCCCTCTGGAGCCTCGGGCGCCTCGCCGGCGAGCCCCTGCGCGCCCAGAACTGGGCCATCGGCGGGGCCCTCTTCTGGAACCTCGGCGTCACGGGCGCCGTGGTCGGGATAGCGGTCGGGGACGCAACGGGCTTTGCGCTCCTCGGGCTCCCGAAGTACGTCCAGCTCGTCATGTTCGCCTCCTATGCGGCGATCGCGGTCCCGGGCCTCCTCGCTTGGGCCGGGCGCCTGAGGGAGGTCCCCTACGCCTCCCAGTGGTACGCGGCGGCGGCCCTTTTCCTCTTCCCCTGGATCCTCTCGATCGCGCACGTGATGCTCTTCTCGGTGCCCGTGCGCGGGGTGCTCCAGCCGATCGTCGCAGGCTGGTACGCGCAGTCGGCATGGACGCTCTGGCTCGCGCCGCTGGCGATCTCGGCCGCCTACTACGTCGTCCCCAAGGTGACCGGGAAGGTCCTTCCCTCGTATGAGTTCGCCGCGCTCGGATTCTGGTGCCTCGTCTTCGTCGGCGGCTTGACCGGGGGCCGGCATCTCCTCGGCGGGCCGGTGCCGGCCTGGATACCGTCCATCGCCGTTGTCTCCTGCGCGCTCCTCCTCTTCCACGTCCTGGTCGTCCTTCTCAACCTGCGCGGGGCCTTCTCGGGGGAGGGGATTGCCCTCAAGTTCATCGCCTTCGGGCTCGCGGCCTATGGGCTCGGCGCCTGCGTCGATGCGCTGACGTCCTTCCACGCCGTGGCCGCGCACACGCAGTTCACCTTTTTTGACGAGGCCCAGAAGCAGGTGGCCCTCTATGCGTCGGCCTCCACGATCCTCCTCGGTTCGATCTACTACGCCCTCCCGCGGATTACCGGCAAGGCCTGGCTCTCCGGCGGCCTCGTTCGCACGCACCTCGTTCTCACGATCGTGGGCATCGTGCTTCTCATAGGCTCCCTCAGCATGGCATCCGTCGTCCAGAGCCAGGACCTCCTCGACCCGAAGATCGACTTTGGAGAGATCGCGCTCAACACCCGCCCGTGGCTCGGGGTCGTGAGCGTGGCCCAGGGGATCCTCCTCCTCGCCAGCATGGCCGTCACCGTGAACTTTGTCCTCACGGCGTGCCGGATCCTGAACATCTCCGAGCCCGCGGTCTTCAACCCGCCGTCGGCGACGGAGGCCCACGCACCGTGAAGAGCAACCTCGCATTCTTCATCGGGCTCTTCGGGGCGCTCCTCATCTCGTGGTCGGCGATCGTCCTCGGCTCGAACGCGCAGCTGGGCTCCCTCGCCCCCTACTACGACGACACCGAGGGCGGCTCGTTTCCCCCGTGGATGCCGGGAATCGCGGCTCGCGGCCAGCTGGTCTACAGGGACCTGGGCTGCGCGGCCTGCCACACCCAGCAGGTGCGCAGGCCGGGATTCGGCTCCGACCAGGAGCGCGGCTGGGGCGACCGCCAGAGCGTGGCCCGCGACTACATCTATCAGCCCGCCCCGCAGCTTGGTTTGAGCCGGATCGGGCCCGACCTGACCAACATTGGCGGGCGCAAGCCCACTGCGCCGGACACGGACGACCTTCTCCATCTGCTCTACGCGGGCTCGGGCGGGATGCCCTCGTACCGTTTCCTCTTTGAGACTCGCCGGATTGGGAGCGGCGCGCAGCCCGCAAGCGACGCCCTTAACCTTGTCGGCACGTTGGCACCGAAGCCCGGCTGGGAGGTCGTTCCGACGCCGCGTGCCGAGGCTCTTGCAGGCTATCTGGTGAACCTTAAGACCACGTACGATTACCCCGAGTCCGTCCCGGTGGCGCCCCCGAAGGGGGAGGGCGCGGCGCCGGCGAAGGCACCGGCGGCAGTTCCCGCAGCCGTGCCGGCCAAGGCCCCCGCCACCGGCGGCGCACCCGCCCCGGCAGCGCCTGGCGCTCCAGCTCCTGCGGCAGCCACGCCGACGCCGACCGGTGCTGCGGCCCCGGCCGCGGGTGCAACTCCCCCTGCGCCTGCAGCGGGTGGAGCGCCTACCCCGACGCCAGCTGGCGGTTCGACGCCCGCGGCAACTGCTCCAACGCCAACCGGAACTGCGGCGCCGGCCGCCGGTTCGGCCGCCCCCACGCCGTCGCCTACCGGGACCGCGGCCGCGGGAACACCCGCCAATTCGGAGGCGTCCCAATGAGCTCGCAGCCCAAATCCGATCCCCGTCTCGACCAGGCGGCATTCTCGGACGAGGACCTGATGGCCTCCCATGAGAAGCTCCTCCAAACACCGCCCGACGAGGGCGGCCGCTACAGGCTGCTTCCGATCGGGATCCTTTTCACGCTGAGCGCCCTCATCCTCTTCTCGGGCACCTACCTGAACCGGTACACGGGCAAATACAGCCCGCTCATCTTCAATGAGACGGCAAAACCGTCGACGGGCGAGGTCGCCCCCGTCGCGGTCGACCCCGTGGTCCTCGGTCAGAAGGAATTCCAGAACATCTGCATCACATGCCACCAGGCGACGGGCCAGGGCATGCCAGGCGTCTATCCCCCGCTCGACGGCTCGGAGTGGGTGAACGGCGCCCCGGAGCGCGTGATCCGGATCGTCCTCTACGGCCTGAAGGGGGATGTCCACGTGGAGGGCCACGAGTTCAATGCGGCGGCGATGCCTGTCTTCGGCCAGGAACCCAATAGCCCCTACAACTGGAGCGACGACAAGATAGCGGCCGTCCTGACCTACGTCAGGCAGGCCTGGAGCAACAAGTCGGGCCCGATAACGACGGCGCAGGTTGACGCGGTCAAACAGGCCGTGGGACCCCGCGCCGAGATGTCCGAGGCGGACCTCAACGCGGTCAAGTGACGGGCGGGATTCGCCTCTATTTTTCTTCCCCCAACCGCCGACCGGGGACCAGGTAATTCGTCACGTAGTCGGTGACGGCCTCGGCGAGCGGGGTGACGGGGCGATCATAGCCTGCGCCGCGCAGTTTCGAGATGTCGGCCTGCGTGTAGTACTGGTACTTCGCGCGCAGGATGTCCGGCATGTCGATGAACCTGACGTTCGTCTCGCGCCCCAGCGCTCCGAATATATTCCCGGCGAGCGTAAGCCAGGTGTTCGCCTGGCCCGAGCCCAGGTTATAGAGTCCGTTGGAGGCAGATCCCTTCTCGGCAAAGAAGAGGGTCATCTCGACCGCGTCCTTCACGTAGAGGAAGTCCCTCATCTGGCCGCCGTCCGGGAACTTGGGGTCGTAGCTCCTGAAGAGCGCGAGTTGCCCGGACTCCCGGATCTGCTGGTGCGCCTTCGAAACCAGCGAGCGCATGTCGGCCTTGTACTCCTCGTTTGGGCCGAAGACGTTGAAATACTTGAGCCCGGCTATCTTCCCGAGCCACCCCCGGCTCCGCGCATCGAGGTCGAACAGCTGCTTCGAGTAACCGTAGAGGTTGAGCGGGCGAAGGCGCTCGATCGCGGGATCCTTGTCGTCCATCCCCTGGCTCCCGTCCCCGTAGGTGGCGGCGGAGGACGCGTACACGAACCTCGATCCCCTGGAAAGCGCCCATCCCGCGAGCTCGCGCGTGAAGGCCGTGTTGTTGTCGATCAGGTAGGTCGCGTTGCCCTCGGTCGTCGACGAGCATGCCCCCAGGTGGAACACGGCCGAGAACTTCCCGAATGCGGCGGGACTCTCGGCCAGCCTGGAGCGAAGAACCGGCCCCTCGACATAGTCCGCGTACTTGAGAGGGGAGAGGTTGCGCCCCTTCTTCTCGGTTCGCACGATGTCGCAGACCAGGATATTCCTGTGGCCACGCCCGTTGAGGGCCCAGACAAGCGCGCTGCCGATGAATCCGGCCCCGCCCGTCACGAGGATGCGTCCGTCAAGGGCGTCCATGGACCCTCAGCCCGTCAGCTCAAGGGACCGCGCCTTCGCCGCGAGGACAGCCTCCCGGACCACTCCCCTGAAGTCCCGCTCGGCAAGCTTCTTGAGCCCTGCGGCCGTGACGCCGTTCGGCGAGGCCACTTGGTTCCTCAAGACCTCCGGGTCGGCGGTGGTCGCCGCGAGGAGACGAGCGCCCCCAAGAATAGTCTCGACGGCGAACATCCTCGCGGCCGTTGCGTCAAAACCCTCGGCCACCGCGGCGTCGCGCAGTGCCGCGGCAAATTCGAACACATAGGCCGGCCCGCAGCCGCAGATCGCGGTGAAGGCGTCAAACTGGGCCTCGGTGATCTCGACCGAGCGCCCCAGTGCGCCGAAGACCTTCTCAAGGGCGGCGCTGTCCGCCGCGCTGAGCGGGCTCTTCGGGCACCAGCCCGTCAGCCCCGCCCCGATCCGTCCCGGGGTGTTCGGCATGCTGCGCACGATGTTTCGGGCCAAGGGAAAAACCTGCGAGAGGGCGGCAAGCTTCCTGCCCGCGAGGACCGATATCACCAGGCGATCCTCCGTGAGGCCGATGAGGCGCGGGTCGGCAGACGCCAGGTGCTGGGGCTTGAAGGCGACGACGAGGATTTCGGCGTGCGCCAGGAGCTCGTGAAGCGAGCCCGCGAGCCTTATCCCCGTCTTTGTCGAGAGGGCCTTGGCCGACGGGCCCAGGCCCCCCATGCAGGCGATCTTCCTGGGCGAAAAAGCCCCCTTTGCGATCAGGCCCTCCACCATCGCGGCCGCCATGTTTCCGGCGCCGAGGAATGCGATCTCGTCCATGTGCGTTTGGAGGGGAGCCCTAGTCCTCGTCCTGCTCCTGCGCGCGCTTGCGCTGGCGCGGATCCTTCACCGGGTGCACGAGGATGGCGGTCGATCCTCCCTCCGGCCTGGAAACCATGGTCACTTCGCCGCTCAGGCTTCGCAGCGAATGGCGGGCGATCGTGAGCCCCATTCCGACGCCGATCGTGCGCTTCGAGCTCACGAACGGCTCAAACATGCGGTCCCGGATGTCCTCCACAATGCCGTTGCCCTGGTCGTCCACCCTTATCTCCAGCATCTTCTCGGTCTTCTGCCGGTCGAAGAGGCCCGTGCGCATCGTGATCGGGCGCTGGTCGGCGGGCTTGTCGCCGTAAGACTCCCAGGCGTTGACCAGCACCTTGGAGAGCACCTCCTCGAAGGTCTCTATGTTGGTGTCGATCTCGAGGTCCTCCAGCGGGTTCACGATCGTGACGGGGGCCGTCACCTTGCTGTCGGAGTGGAAGCGCCTGACACCGCCCTCGAGGATGCGGCTGACGGAGACGCGGGAGAGCTCCGGGCGCGACTTGACCACAAGCGTGCTCAGCTGGCGCACGATCCCGACGATGCGCTGGATGGCGTCGTCGACGTTCTGCGCGTTCTTCTTCACGGTCGCCGGCTTGTCGAAGCCGGTCTTTATGAGGTCAAGGTATCCGATCACGACTCCGAGGAGGTTGTTCAGGTTGTGGGCGATTCCCTGGGCCACGGCGCCTATCGTCGCCGCCCGCCTGGACTCCTCCAGGCGGCGCTGGAGCTCAAGGTTCTCGCGGTTGATGGTCGCGAACCGCAGCTGAGTCTGCACCCGTGCGACCGTCTCGTCGAGGTCGATGGGCTTCGTTATGAAGTCGACGGCGCCGACGCCCAGGCCCTCCAGCTTGCTCTCCTTGGTCGAGCGGGCCGTGACGAAGATGACCGGGATCGAGCGGGTCTCACTGCTCGCCTGGAGGCGCTGACAGACCTCGATTCCGTCCATGTCGGGCATCATGAGATCGAGGAGGATCAGGTCGGGCCTCTTCAGCTTGACCTGCTCAAGCGCCTCAAGCCCGTTGCTGGCGGTCGTCACCTGCAGCCCGCTGCGCTCGAGCTTGCGCTTGAGCAACTGGACATTGATAGGCTGGTCGTCGACGACCAATATTACTTCGCTGGACATGGCCGGGCGTGGGTAGTGGGGCTGGAGAATGGAGCGCCGGCGCCCGGGCGCAAGCCCACGTGAACCCCCGCCTCAGGTGGAACTACGCAGTCGGAAAGCCTTGACCGTGTTCCTCATAAGCATGGCCACGGTCATCGGCCCGACCCCTCCCGGCACGGGCGAAATCTTGGAGGCCAAGGGGGCCACGGCCTTGAAATCCACGTCCCCGACAAGCCGGTAGCCCGTCTTCTTCGTCGAGTCGGCCACGCGGTTCACCCCCACGTCAATGACCACGACCCCGGGCTTCACCATTCCGGCAGTCACGAATTCCGGCCGGCCGATCGCTGCTATGAGGACGTCGGCCTGCCGGGTGATCGAAGCAAGATCGACCGTCGCCGAGTGGCAGACGGTCACGGTCGCGTTCGCCCCCGCCTTCTTTCTCAGGGCGAGGAGCGCGGCCGGCATCCCCACGATGAGCGAGCGCCCGAGGACGACGACATGGCGCCCGGCGAGGTCGACGCCGCTGCGAGAAAGAAGCTCCATGATCCCGGAGGGGGTGCAGGCCGCGAATCCAGATTCATCGCCCTGGGCGAGCTTGCCCAGGTTGACCGGGTTGAAGCCGTCGACGTCCTTGCCGGGCGCGATCCGCCCGAAGACCGCCCGCTCATCGAGCGGGGAGGGAAGCGGCGACTGCACGAGGACCCCGTCGACCCCTGGATCGGCGTTCAGGCTGTCCACAAGGGCCGCAAGCGCGGCCTGCTGGATCGAGGCGGGCGGCAGGAGGACGCGGCTCTCGATCCCGATCTCCGAGGCCGTTTGCCCCTTCTTGCGCACGTAGGAAACCGACGCCGGGTCGTCGCCGACCCGCACAAGGGCGATGCAGGGCTTGCGCCCCAGGATTGCCGAGACCTCCGACTTCAGCTCCGCAACCAGCTCCGCCGCAATCCGGTTTCCATCGATGACCTCCATCTATTTGAGCCGAAGTGCCTCCGCCTCGATCACGATGTCCTGGGAAACGGCGACCGCCTGAAATGAGCCGAGGACGACCACGGTGTGCCCGCGGAAGTCCTCGATCTGGTCGGTCTGCAGGAGCTTGGAGGCGTCGACGTAGGCGATCCGGCTGCCGGAGGCGTCCACCAGCTGCAGGGGGTACGGCTGATGGGGCGAGAGGAGGCTGCGGGTGCCGGTGAGCGTGCCCTCAAAGAGACGGGAGAGCGCCGGGGCCTCCGTCGTGGACGCCGGGGCGGCGGCGACCGCGGGTGCCGGCGCGGCGGGCGCCACCGGGACAGGCGCGGGCGCGGGGGCCATGGGGGCCGCGGCGGGCGCCTCGGGCGCCGTGCGGATGAACCCGATCAGGGTCTTTTCCAGGTGTATCTGGGTCCAGGCGCCGTGAAGTCCCGTGATCTCGGCCTTGTCGCCCTTCTCGAAGGTGGTGAGGACTCCGCCGTCGTCCTTCGGGGCCAGGTAGACCGTGGCCCCGGGAGCGACATCGAGCTGCTTCGTAAGGTCCTTGTTCTTCACGTACGCCTCGAACGGGCCCGGCACCTCGACGGCGCTCCATCCGCCCGGCACGACTCCGGCCTTGTCCGAGTGCGCCGGCTCCTCGGCACCTGCGCTTAGGACCGTGATCACGGGCGATGCGGGGTCGGGCTGGGACTGGACGGCCGTCGTCGCGCTGAGCGTCGCCGCTCGGAGCGACGCGCTCCAGGCGAGGGCGGCCGCGGCTAGGGTGAATTTAATCTTCATTGATAGTGGGTTCGCTCGCGGCGGTCGCCTGCAGCGCGGCTTGGGGCGTGCGCGGCGACCGGAAGAGCTGTTCGATCTCCTTTGAAGCAAGATGTTTCGCACCGCGCAACGGGATTCCCTTCAGGCGGACGGCGCCGATCTGGTAGCGGCGCAGCCGCTGGACCCTGTAGCCGAGGGCCGAGAAGAGGAGGCGGATCTCGCGCTTCTTCCCGTGGTGCATGTGGACGTCCAGGTCACAGGAGGTCCCGTCCACCGCCGGGTTGACGAGGGCGGCCCTCTCCACCTTGAGGCGCTCCCCCTCGAAGGTGAGGCCCTTGACGAGGCGCGGGAGGCGCGAGGCGGGGTAGGGCTGCTTCAGGGTCACATAGTAGCGCTTCACGACCTCGCTCGAGGGGTGCATGAGGCGGTGGGCCAGGTCGCCGTCCGTCGTCAGGATGACGAGGCCCTCGCTGTCCTTGTCGAGGCGGCCGGCGCAGAAGAAGCGAAACCGGGAGTATTCCCGGGGAAGCAGCATGAAGATCGTCTCGGGATTGTGCGGGTCGTCGTTCGAGCAGACGAGGCCCGCCGGCTTGTTGACGGCGAGCGTGATCTTCGGCTGCGGCGGGGTGCGGATGATCCTCCCGCTCACGGTCACCTTGTCGAAGCCCGGAACCACCTTCTGCCCCGGCACCGCCTGCTTCCCGTTGACCCACACCTCCCCCCTGAAGATCAGCGCCTCCGCCGTCCTCCGTGAGCAGATGCCCGCGTCCGCTATGAACTTCTGGACGCGGACCGCGCCTTCCCCCGTGTCTTCGTCTGGATGCGCGTCATTCAATGCAAACACCACGGTTGCCGGGGCCTCCAGGCATGGCAAACGCAAAGGACCCCGGCGGGTCCGCTGACGGCGCGGAAGCGGCTTGCAAGGGCGGCCACCCGGACGCTTCATGACCGGTTCAACTTCGATGTCGGAAACCCCAGCAACTTCCGCGTACTCAAAGGACAACCCGTTCCCGGCTGTCGTGATCGAGAACCGTCTCCTGAGCCGCCCCGGCTCCGAGAAGGAGACGCGCCACATCGTGGTCAGCATCGCGGGCAGCGGCCTCCACTACAAGTCCGGGGACTCGATCGGGGTCTTCGCGTCAAACCGACCCTCGGAGGTGGACGAGTTGCTCCGCCACCTGGGCTCCGACGGCTCCGAATTGGTTGCCCTCGCCCGGACGCCCGCCCCTGTCCCCCTGAGGGAGGCCCTCACGTCCAGGCTCGCCCTCGCCGGCCCCACGCGCCGGATGGTCGAGGTCCTCGCGGCGAAGGCGCAGGTCCCGGCTGAAAGGGCAAAGCTCGAGGGCCTCCTCGCGCCCGAGTCGAAGGACCTCCTCGCCGGCTGGCTCGACGAGCGGGAATTTGTCGACCTCCTCGCGGAGTTTCCGAGCGCGAGGCTGGCGCCGCAGGAGCTCGTAGAGCACATGCGCAAGCTGATGCCGAGGCTCTACTCGATCGCGTCCTCGCCGCTCGCGCACCCGTCGGAGGTCCATATGACGGTCGCCGTAGTGCGCTACGAGACCAACGGGCGCGACCGCGTCGGGGTCTGCACGACCTTCATGGCGGACCGAGTGACGGTGGGAGCGACGCCGACGCCCGTCTTCATCTCGCACTCCCACTTCGGCCTCCCCGAGGACGGCAGCCGGGACGTGATCATGGTCGGGCCCGGGACGGGGATCGCCCCCTTTAGGGCATTCGTCCAGGAGCGCGCCGCAAAGCCCACCCCGGGGCGAAGCTGGCTCTTCTTCGGCGACCAGAGGCGGGCCACGGACTTCCTCTACGAGGAGGACTGGGACACGTGGAAGCGGCAGGGGGCGCTCACGCGCCTCGACACGGCCTTCTCGCGCGACCAGCTGACCAAGGTGTACGTCCAGGACCGCATGCGGGAGAACGCGGCCTCGCTATGGGAGTGGATCAAGGCGGGCGCCCACTTCTACGTGTGCGGCGACGCGAAGCGGATGGCCAAGGACGTCGACACCGCCCTCCATGACGTGATCGCCGAGGGCTCGGGCATGGCGACGTCCGAGGTTGCCGAATACGTGAAAATCATGAAGAAGGAAAAGCGCTACCAGAGGGACGTCTACTAAAACCATGCTCACTTTCACGAACAGGACGGCCCTGGTCACGGGCGCCGGGCGCGGGATCGGCCGCGCGATCGCCGAGACCCTTGCCCGAAACGGAGTCACCGTGGTCTGCGTCTCCAAGTCGGCCGACTCCTGCGGAGCCGCGGCCGCCGCGATCACGGCCGCGGGCGGCAGGGCCCGGGCGCTCGCGGTCGACGTTGCTGACGGCGCGGCGATAGCCAAGGCCGCCGAGGCGCTTCTTTCGGAGATCCCGGTGATCGACATCCTGGTCAACAACGCCGGGATCACGCGCGACGGCCTCCTTTTCCGGATGAGCGACGCCGACTGGAACGACGTCATCGCGACCAACCTGACCAGCTGCTTCCACTGGACGAAGCACCTGGCGCGCCCGATGACGCGCGCCCGCTGGGGGCGGATCGTCAACATCACCTCCGTCAGCGGGATCCTGGGGAACGCGGGCCAGGCGAATTACGCGGCCGCCAAGGCGGGCATGATCGGGTTCACGAAGTCGATGGCCCGCGAGTTCGCCTCGCGCAGCGTGACCGTCAACGCCGTGGCCCCCGGCTTCATCAAGACCGACATGACGACCGAATTCGTGAACAAGCCCGATCTGGCGGCAAAGGTCCTCGACACCGTCCCCCTGAAGCGATTCGGCGAGGCGTCCGACATCGCCAATATGTGCGCCTACCTGTGCTCGGAGGAGTCGGGATACGTTACCGGACAAGTTTTTACCGTTGACGGCGGCATGGCAATGTGAAGCCTGCGGTGACACGGAATTAATCCCAAATGGCAGACCAAAAAACCATAGATCAGCGAGTTAAGGAAATCATAGTGAACCAGCTCAACGTCAACGAGGAGCAAATCACGCCGACCGCCTCTTTCCTTGACGATCTCGGCGCCGATTCCCTCGACACGGTGGAGCTGATCATGGCCTTTGAGGAGGAGTTCAAGGACGAGATTAAGGGTGAGATTCCGGAGTCTGACGCCGAGAAGCTCCAGACGGTCGGCCAGGTCATCGATTACATTAAGGGCAAAGCCGGCCAGGCGTGACCCGCCGGTGACGGCAAACGGCAGTTCCGGGCATTTTCCGGGGAGGAAAATGGCCGTGGGACGCGTATACGCGCGATGAAACCGACCCCCCACAAGCGCGTGGTGGTGACGGGCCTGGGAGTCGTAACGTCCATCGGCCATGACGTCGGCTCCTTCTGGTCCAGTCTCCTCGCTGGAAGGATCGGCGTAGACCGGGTGACGCTCTTCGACCCGTCGAGGTTCGCCTGCCAGATCGGGGCCGAGGTGCGCAACTGGGACGCCACGCAGCTCATGGACCCCAAGGAGGCCAGGCGGAACGACCGGTACACCCACTTTGGCTTCGTCGCCGCAAGGCAGGCCGTCGCCGACTCCGGCCTCGATATGGCGAGGGAGGATCCGGACAAGGTGGGAGTCATCATCGGCTCGGGGATAGGCGGCATGTTCACGTACGAGACGCAGCTGAAGAACCTCTTTGAGCGGGGCCCGCGCAAGGTGTCTCCCTTCACGATTCCGTCGCTCATCGGCAACATGTGCTCAGGCCTCGTTGCAATCGAGCTCGGGGCCCGCGGTCCCAATTTCGGGATCGTCTCGGCGTGCGCCACCGGCACCCACGCGATCGGGGAGGCGGCCCATGCGATCCGCAGGGGCGACGCCGACGTCATCGTGGCGGGGGGAAGCGAGGCCGCAATCACCCCCTTTGCCTACGCGTCCTTCTGCTCGATGAAGGCCATGAGCACCCGCAACGACGAGCCGTGGCGGGCGAGCAGGCCCTTCGACAAGGGCAGGGACGGGTTCATCATGGGGGAGGGCTCCGGCGTCCTCGTCCTAGAGTCCCTCGAGCACGCCCGGGCGCGCGGCGCCCGGATCTACTGCGAGGTCGCGGGCTACGCCGCCACATGCGACGCCTTCCACATCACGCAGCCGGACCCCGACGGCAAGGGCCTGTCGATGGCGATGCGCCGGGCGCTGGCGAGCGCCGGGACCACGCCCGAGGGGATCGACTACATAAACGCCCACGGGACCTCGACGCCGTACAACGACAAGTTTGAGACCTTTGCCATTAAGCAGGTGTTCGGCGCGCGCGCGTTGACCGTACCCATAAGCTCGACGAAGTCCATGACCGGCCACCTGCTCGGGGCGGCGGGCGGGATCGAGTCGGTCATCTGCGCCCTCACGATCCGCGACGGGATGATCGCGCCGACGATGAACCTCGACGAGCCGGACCCCGACTGCGACCTGGATTACGTCCCCAACGCCGCGCGTGCCGTGAAGGTCCGCACGGCCCTGAGCAACAACCTCGGGTTCGGCGGGCAGAACGCCTCGATCGTGTTCCGCGCGGTGTGAGACGAGCCCTCATCCCCGCCCTCATGGTCCTCACTGCGTGCGCGCCGCGAACCGGCAATGCGCCGGTGGATTTGCCGGAGTCCTGGGAGGCGAGACGCGATATCTGGGCCGCCCTGCAGCCCATGGCGCGGGGGCGCGGCATCGAGCCGGGGTTCGTGTACGCCATCATCAAGCTCGAGTCCAACTTCGAACCGCATGCGAGGCGGGGGGACGCGCGCGGGCTCATGCAGATCAGGCCGAGGGCTTGGCAGGCGGTCTCGGACATCCCCTATGAGCCCGCAGTCTGGGACTGGCGCACCAACATGCGGGTTGGCATCGACCGCCTGGCCTCGCTCAAGAGGGCCCTCGAGCGGAAGGGCGTCTTCTCGTACCCGCTCCTGTGGGCCTCGTACCACTACGGCTTCGAGTATGTCGCGTCCCGCGGGTTCGACATGAGCCGGATAGACCGGCCGTCGGACCCCATCTCCCGAAGGCTGTGGTCGGGGGAGACACAGCCGCTGGAGCCGCCAAAATGACGCCCACGGTTTCCGGGCGGGTTCCCGTTGCGTCCGCAAGGTCCGGTCGATTCGTCGCGGCCGTCGCTGCGGCGATGGCGCTCGGCGTGATCGTCTGGATGGGGCTCGGATGGGACGCCATCGTCCAGCCCTCCACCTACAAGGGCACCAACACCGAGTATTACAGCCTGCTCGTGCACGGCTTCCTGAAGGGGCACCTCTACATGGACATCGTGGCCGATCCGGGCCTCGAGAGCCCGGACCCCCGCGTCCGGGAGAGCGCGCCGGCGCCCCTGGATTCCAGCTACTACAAGGGCCATTTCTACCTCTATTTCGGGGTCACTCCGGCCGCCGTCGTGCTGCTCCCCTATGCCTGGATCACCGGCCACGACCTTGACCCGAGGGTGGTCGTAGATCTCAGCGTCGTCGTTGGGTTTCTTTTCGCCTTTTGGACCTGGAGCATGGCAGCGGATGACCACTTCCCGAGGACCGGCCGGGGATTTCAGTTCCTCTCTGTCGCTGCGCTGGCCTTCGCCTCGGCCACACCGCTCCTGCTGACTCGGGCGATGTTCTACGAGATGGCCATTGCGTCCGGATACGCGTGCGTGATGGCCGGCTGCTTCTGGATCTACCGGGCATTGTTTGGCAGGGGCCGCGCGTGGGCGCAGCTCTCATGGGCAAGCCTGAGTCTTGGGCTGGCGGTAGGTTGCCGGCCTGACCTTGTCCTCGACCTGCCGGCCGTGGCGGCGGCGGCGCTCCTCGCCGCATCGTGGCGCGCAAAAATCCAACCGCAGAGCCGGGACGTCCTGCGCAACTGCGCCGCGGCTGTCGTTCCCGCGGCATGCGTCGGCTGCGGACTCGCGATCTACAACTTCGAGCGGTTCGGGAGCCCGATCGATTTTGGGTTCAAGTACGGCATGAACAATTTCATCGCGAACCACCTCCGGCTGGCGAGCGCGACGTACATCTGGCCCAACCTGCGCTGGTATTACCTCACGCCTCCTGCGATCAGCCCGTATTTTCCGTTCGTATTCCCGTGCCGGGCGGAGTTCGGTCCCCCGGGATACGAGAGCGGTGAGATGATCCACGGCGAATCCATCGTGACCGCCCTGACGGCATTTGTGGCGATATCGGCGGTCCTTGCCGGAAGGAAGCTCAACCTTGGCCGCCTCGCGGCATATCTAGGCGCCCTCGCGTACATGTTTCTGGCCGTCTTCATGGTCTTGAGCCCGCTCGGGATCCGGGCCGATCGCTACATGGTCGATTTCCAAGCGCCGCTGATCCTGGCGGTCGTCCTTCTCGCCGGGGTCGTGGCGTCACGCCAGGGCGCCGGGCCGGCCCGGGGCCTCTGGAGGGCTCTCTTCTCCGTCCTGGTCCTGGCGGCTGCCGCCTTTAACATCTTTGCCGGACTCCAGGAATTTGACGCCTTCAAGAACATCCGCTCATCCGCCTATGTCGCCATGGAGACCGTGGGCAACATCCCGTCCAGCTGGCTTGCGAGGCTCGGGCTGCTGCGCTACGGCCCAATTGAAATAAAGGCGATTTTCCCGGAAAATGTGACCCGCCCCATTGGCGAGCCGTTCCTGACGATCGGGACACCGCAATTCACAGACGGGCTTTACGTCAATGAATTTCCTGGAAACCTGATCCAATTCATGGGCGAGCATCTTCGGTACCCGGAGCCACGGAGCAACCTCATCGCCGCAGCACCGGGCAGGACATACGCCGTGACCATTGAAATGGGCGCCCTCTACCCGCCGCTCAACCATCCCTTCTTTTCCCGCTACAGCGCGTTTCAGGCCCGGAGGATGAAGTCCCAGCTCCGCGTGAAATTGGATGGAGTGACGGTGTTGGATACGCCCATGGGTTCCTATGACGCCCCGCCATGGACCCTCGAAACAGGCCGCAATGACATCTCCATGTCGCTCTCCGAAATGAATTTCTCGGGGAAAATAGTGGCGCTCCGGAGGCTGGCGCCGCCAGCCCCGGAAAAGGACGGAGGCAGCAACGGACTCTGGCGGATCCGCTGCACGTTTCCCATGCAGTCGCTTAATGCCAACTTCCCCGTGCTATCGTCGGGCGTGACGGGGAATGGCACGCTCATCTACGTGAACATTATGCCGGGGAGCAGGATTCGTTTCGGGATCGACGAATGGGGCCTCGGATCCGGGTATTCAAAGCCGGTCGGCGTCGAGCCGCTTTCCGAGCACACGATAGAGATATTCATTGGCACGCTCGCCAGCAGGGCAACATGGCCCGCCGGATGGAAGATTCCAGCGCAGGAGCTCGCGGCTTCGGCAAACAAGCTGCGGATATGGCTCGATGGACAGCTTGTCCACACGTACGACCTCCACCCCCCGTTCAACCCGATGTCTGCCCTGATCGATATCGGGGCGAACGTCCAGGGCTTCAGCACGAGTCCGCCCGGCTTCGACGGTCCGATCAGGCCGGTCGCATACTCGGACCTGGAACAAAGGGAATTCTTGAATCGCAATCTTTCCGCCAGCCCGTGAAGCCCGAAGTTGGGCTTTCCGGCGTTACACCTGCCTCCACAAGGGGCGCGCGCTGGCTTGCCCGCCTCGTCGTTTGCGGCTGCCTTCTGGTCATCGTATGGATGGGAGTGGGCTTTGACGCGATTAGGAGACCGTCAACCTACCGTGGCGAGAAGGACGACTACTACAGCCTGCTAGTGCACGGCTTTCTCAAGGGGCACCTCTACATGGACATCGTTGCCGACCCGAGGCTCGAGAGCCCCGATCCGCTCGTCCGGGAAAGCGCTCCGGCCCCCCTGGACTCGAGTTACTTCAGGGGCCACTTTTACCTCTACTACGGGGTCACTCCGGCTGCCCTCATCCTCCTTCCGTATTCCTGGCTGACGGGCGGCGACCTCGAGCCGAAGGTGGCAGTCGTCTTATGCGTCGCTGTCGGATTCCTCTTCAGCCTGGGGATATGGAGGATGGTCGCGCGGGACTGTTTTGGGCGCCTGAGCGCACTCTTCCAGGTGGCGTCCATTACGGCGCTCGCATTCGCGACGACGACGCCCCTGCTGCTCACGCGGGCCATGTTTTACGAGCTCGCAGAGGCGCCCGTCTACGCTTGCTCGATGGCGGGCTGCTTTTGGGTCTACCGCGCGCTATCCGGTAGGGGACGGCCCTGGTTGCAGGTCGCCCTCGCGAGCCTGAGCCTCGCCCTGGCGGTCGGATGCAGGCCCGACCTCATACTTGCCCTTCCCGTTCTGGCGGCAGTCGCCCTCCTCATGGCCCGGCGGGCAAAGGGGGACGGATCACGCGCGCTGCTGCGCTTGGGCTCCGCCGCCGTCCTGCCCGCAGCGGCCGTCGGGGCATTGCTGGCAGTCTACAATTTTGAGCGGTTCGGCAGCCCGCTCGAATTTGGCTTCAAGTATGGCCAAAACGCTATGCTTGCCGCCCACCGCCAGGTGGTGAGCCCCCGGTTCATCTGGGCCAATCTCCACTGGTACTACCTCACGTCCCCCGGGCTGGGTCCGTTCTTCCCCTATGTCTACCCGTGCCGCGCCTCATTCGGGCCAGCGGGCTACCAGACCGGCGAGACGATTCACGGCCAATTCCCCACCTTTCTGCTCTTCGCGTACGTCGCCGCCTCCGCGATCGCTATGTCCGGGCGCACTCAAGTCAGGCGCCAGGCTGCCTATCTCTCCGTGCTGGGATTCATGTTTGTGAGCGTCCTCCTCGGCCTGAGCGTCTTCGCGATCCGTGCCGACAGGTACATGGTCGATTTCCAGCCGGCGCTCCTGCTTGGCATTGTGCTTCTGGCGGGGATGGTCGCCACCGGCCTCGTGGGGCGCCGATTCGCGGGAATCTGGGGTTGGGGGTTTGCCGCGCTGGCCCTTCTCGCGGCGGCATTCAATTTTCTGGCCGGCATCCAGGAGTTCGACACCTTCCGCAACCTGCGGCCGAGCACCTTCATGGCCATGGAGGCCGTCGGCAACGTGCCGTCCGGCTGGCTTGGCCGACTGGGGATACTGCACTACGGCCCGGTCGAGATGAAGGTGCAGTTCCCGGCCATTGTTGCGGGTGCCGCCGCGGAGCCGCTCCTCGCGCTGGGAACTCCCGAGATAAGCGATGCGCTCTACGTAAACGAGTATCCCGTGAATCTGATCCAGTTCATGGGCGAGCACCTGGGCTACCCGGAACCCAGGTCCGATCTCATACAGATGACGCCGGGAAGAACCTACACGGTGACGCTGGAGATGGGGGCCCTTTACCCGCCGCTCAACCACCCCTTCTTCTCCCGGTACGGCGCCCTCCAGGCCCGCAGGATGAAAACCCAATTGCGGGTGAGCCTAGACGGAAAATCCGTCATCAGCACGGACATGGGCTCCTACGACGCCCCGCCGTGGACGCTCGAGCTCGGGCGAAACGACATCTCGATGTCCCCGGCAAGGATGAGGTTCTCCGGGAAGATCGTCGCCGCCAGGCGCCTTGCACCCCCGGCACCCGAGAAAGACATCGGCCGAAACGGCCTCTGGAGAATCCGGTGCGTCCTTCCCATGCAGGCCGTGTCCCACAGTTTCCCGATCCTTGCCTCGGGAGTGACAGGAAACGGCACGCTTGTCTACGTGAGCGTTCTTCCGGACAATCAGATTCGGTTCGGGCTAGACGAATGGGGCTACGGAGGCGGGTATTCGAATCCAGTTAGCGTCGACCCTCAGGCCGAGCACACGATCGAGATATTCATAGGGATGTTCGCTAGCAGGGCGCCCTGGCCGGCCGCATGGCGGGAAAGCGACGAGAGGCTCAGGAATTCGGCAAGCAAGCTGCGGATCTGGATGGATGGGCAGCTGGTCCGCTCGTACGACCTCCACCGTCCGTTCAACCCCGTGTACACGGCGATCAACGTCGGGGCTAACGCCCAGGGATTCAACACGAGCCTGCCTCTCTACGAGGGTCCGATCAAGGCCGACCCCTATTCAAACGGGGAGGAGAGGGAATTCCTGGACCGCAATTTCCGGGCCGGCCCCTAGACGGCACCGCCCTCGGGGCAGCCCGAGGAGGTCAGGCCTTCTGGACCAGGCCGGCCTTCAGCGCCTTGACCGACACCCAGACCCTCTTCGTCCCGCCATTCGCCATGCGGATGCGCACGCGCTGGAGGTTGGGCCGGAACTTGCGCTTCGTGATGCTGGTCACGTGCGTGCCGATGCCGCCGCTCTTCTTGGTCTGGCCCTTGCGATTGATGATGCTCCCCTTAACGGGGCGGCGACCGGTGATTACACAGACTTTTCCCATGGTGGTTTGCGATGAGTTAAAGGGAAGACGATAGCGGTTTGCGAAGTGGCGAGGCAAGGTGAATCTTGAGCGGATCACGGTGCGGCCCCGCCCTGCCGGACGGCCCACAGGGCCTGGAACCTCTGGCCCATGTGGGCGGCGTGGATGAGCTGGAGGAGCGAGAGTTTGTCCCGGCTCAGGCGGCTTGCGTCCGAGGCCGTTAGCTCCTCGATCACAGCGCCGCAATGGATCGCAAAAAAGGCCTCCTGCGACTCCAACCTGGGCTCCCCGAAGCCGCGGCCGAGCAGAACTCCCTTCAGCCAGTCCCAGCAGACGTGACACGTGAGGTCCCGGTCGCCGGCGTTCGCCAGTAGGTCGTTTCCCTGTGCGTGGCGCCGGTAGCTCCGGGCGGTCCCGGCGGGGGTCGCGAAGGCGATTTCCTCCCAGGATTTTCCGTAGTCGAAGGCGAGGAAGAGGCCCTCCCATGGCTGTCCCGCGATCAGCCCGGCCAGGTCCGCAGCGCCCACGGGAGCATCCAAGGCATAGCCCTCCGGCGCGGCCTCCGGAAGCTGCGGCAAGCCCGCCGCCTCCAGCTCGACCTCGCAGAGGCCCCCGCCGGCAACGTTGACTCCAATCTCCCGCCAGGCCCCGGCCCTGCGGCGAAACCGGCGGAACGGCTGGGCGTCGAAGAGCTCGTTGGAAAACACGACCGACGGCCCCTCGATTTTCAGCGGATCACCGATGCCCAGCTGCCGGACGGACCGGAAGGGATGGGATGCCTCCGAGAGGATCCCGCTGCCGGGCTCCGCGCCGATCTCCACGAAGTTGTAGCCGGAGAGCGCGGCGCCGCCCAGGAGTTCGGCGCACGCCGCGCTGACCAGCCGTCCGAAGAGCGGCGCCGAAGTCGTCGCCGTCAGGAAGTCCGTTTCCGCTCCGTAGCCGATCCTCTTCCGGTTTTTCCGGTAGTAGCCGATTCCCGGGGCGTAGAGCGCGACCTCCATGAATTCGGCGAAGCTCAGCTCGTTCTTCGCGCCGGCCCGGTCGCGCAGCGCCGCGAGGACGAGGGGATCGCAGGGCGTTGTGGAAGGCTGCATTTACAATCGAGAGCCGATGGACACACTTCCAGACATGTTCAAACGGATTCTGATCCTTCTCGCGGCGGCCCTCGCCGGGTTCGCCGCGTGCCTGGGCGCAATCCGAGTCTCGGGCTCCTGGAGCATCTTTCCCAACCGCGCCCTCGACCGCTCCTCGGACTACGTGAAGGAGGTCCTCAAGATCGTGAACGAGAACTACGTCGATCCGGGGGCCGCCGACTACGACGCATTGGCGCGGCTCTCGATCCACGGCATGGTGGACGGCCTGGACCCCCATTCCGAGTACCTGGAGTCCCAGGACAACCAGGAGCTCGAGGAGGACTTGGACGGGGAGTTCGGCGGGATCGGGATCGAGGTAGAGACCCACAACGGGGCCTTCGCCGTGATTGAGCCGATCGCGGGCTCCCCCGGCGAAAAGGCCGGGATCCAGAGGGGCGACGTCATCACGAGCATCGACGGCAAGCTCCTCGAGCGGGGCCTTCCCATGGAGACCGTGGTCACCCGCCTCAGGGGCAAGCCCGGAACACACGTGAGGGTGGGGCTCCTGCGGCCAGGCTCCGGCTCGCACCTTTCCCTGGACCTCGTGCGGGAGGTCATAAAGGTGGAGAGCGTCAGGGGCGCCCGCGTCATCGACGGCACGACGGGCTACATCCAGGTGACCGAGTTTTCAGACCATACGGGCGAGCAGTTCATCGCCGCCCTCAACAACCTCCTGAAGGCGGGCATCGACAATCTCGTCATTGACTTGAGGAACAACCCCGGCGGGCTCATCGACTCAGCTGTGGAGGTGGCCGAGCCCTTCTTCAAGAAGGGCGAGCTCATCGTCTACACGCAGGGACGCAAGCCGGAGGACCGGGACAACTACACCTCCGAGGCGGACGGGGATCCGCTCACAATCCCGATCGCCGTCCTCATCAACGCGGACACGGCAAGTGCCGCCGAGATCGTGACCGGCGCCCTGAAGGACACCGGACGAGCCGTCGTCGTCGGCGAGCGCTCGTTCGGGAAGGGCTCGGTGCAGTCGATCTTCACGCTGAAGAACGGCGAGGGCCTGAGGCTCACGACGGCCCATTATTTCACTCCGAGCGGGGCGCGGATCCACGGCGTCGGCATAACCCCGCAGGTCGAGGTCATCATGAGCCCCGAGGAGGACTGGAAGCTCAGCGAGCAGCTTGCGCGGCCGGACATCACCGATCCGGCCCAGTTCGCGGAGCGCTTTGGTTTCGCCCCCATCGAGGACCGCCAGCTTGAGGCCGCGCTCGACATCCTCAAGGTCGCGCAGCTCATAAGGAAGTGATCCTCGGCCTCGAGAGCTCCTGCGACGAGACCGCCCTCGCGCTCTTCGATCCCCGCAACGGAATCGCGGGCGAGTGGGTCCACAGCCAGGTCGAGCTCCATTCCGAGCACGGGGGCGTCGTGCCCGACATCGCGACCCGCGAGCATCTGCGCCGATTCGGCCCCCTGCTGGAAAGGGTCGTCGAGTCCGGGCACTGGGAGGCGGCGACCCAGGTAGCCGTCACGCGCGGCCCGGGGCTCGCGGCCTGCCTCGCTCTCGGGGCTGCGGCGGGCAAGGCGATCGCTCGTGCCCGTCGGATCCCGATCGTGGGCGTCAATCACCTGAGGGCCCACGCATGGTCCCCGTTCATCCCCGTCCACGCGCAGGGGCCGGAGTCCTTCGGCGAGCGCCTCGCCTCGCTCCTTCCCCACCTTGGACTCGTGGTTTCCGGCGGGAACACGCTCCTCTTCTCCATCTCGGAGGGCCGCGACGTGCGCCAGATCTCCACGACCCGCGACGACGCGGCCGGCGAGGCGCTGGACAAGGGGGCGAAGCTCCTCGGGCTCGGCTACCCCGGAGGCCCGGCGATCGAGCGCCTGGCGGCGGACGGCCGGCGGGGCGCGTTCGAGTTTCCACGGGGGATCGGCGAGCGGGGGGAGCTGGACTTCAGCTTCTCGGGCCTTAAGACCAGCCTGCGCTACAGGATCCAGGGCATGGGTGAGGACGCCGTCCGCTCGAGCATGCCGGACATCTGCGCAGGCTACCAGGCGGCAGTGGTCGGGGCCCTCCGGGACAAGGCGTCGCAGGCGCTTGGCCAGGGGACGTTCAGGAGCCTCGGGCTTTCGGGCGGGGTCGCCAACAACCGGCTCCTGCGCTCGGAGATGGAATCGCTCGCGCGGACCGCGGGGGCCCGCTTCCTTGCCGCGGAGCCGCGCCATACGGGCGACAACGCCGCCATGGTTGCGTTCGCCGCGTGGGCCGACGCGGCCGACGCCGGGCGCTTCGCGGGAGCGGGCCTTCGGGTCGAGCCCGGGGCCTACTTGTAGTCGCGGCGCAGGTTGCTCGGGAGGATTCCGAGCTCCTCGCGGTACTTGGCGACCGTGCGCCGGGCGATGTTGATCCCCTTTTCCTGGAGCTTGACGACGAGCTCCTGGTCGCTGAAGGGGCCGCTCTTGTCCTCGGCGGCCACCAGGTCCGCGATCATCTCCTTCACGCTCGTGTTGGAGACCGAGGCCCCGTTGTCATTCTGGTAGCCGGGCGTGAAGAAATACTTGAACTCGAAGACACCGTGAGGCGTGCGGATGTACTTGTTGGCGATCGCGCGGCTGACGGTCGTCTCGTGGACGCCGACCACCTCGGCGATCTGGGTCATCGTGAGCGGCTTTAGCTGCGCGACCCCGTGCTCGAAGAATGGCATCTGCGCCCTCAGGATCTCGCGCGTGATGCGCTCGATCGTCCGTTGGCGCTGCTCGATCGAGTCGATCAGAAACTTGCCCGAGCGCATCCGGTCCTTCAGGTAATCGCGCTCGTCCTTCGAGAGCGCTCCCTTCGCGATCAGGTCCCGGTAGGTGCTCGAGATCCGCAGTCGGGGAATGTAGTCGTTGTTGAGGTGGATCTTCCACTCGTTGCCGTCGTGCTCCACGGTCACGTCCGCGATGACCACCCGGTTCTGGTCCTCGGCGAACCGTCGCCCGGGGGCGGGGTCAAGCTTGCCGATCTCCTCGATCGCGCTCTGCACGTCGTCGGAGGCGGCCCCGAGCTTGCGCGAGAGCTCCGGGATCCTGCGGCGCGTGAGGAGTTCGAAGTGGTCGCGGATGATCCGCGCGCCAAGGGAATCACGCCGCCCCTTTGCCGCGAGCTGGGCGAGGAGGCACTCGGCGAGGCTCTGGGCGCCGATGCCCGGCGGGTCGAAGGCCTTGAGCGCGGCGACCGCCTCCTGGACGGCCTCAAGCGGCAATCCCGTCTGGAGCGCGACGTCGGAGGCCGTGACGGTCAGGAAGCCGCGGTCGTCCAGGCTCCCGACCAGGTTCTGCATGGCCTCGAGAGCCTTCGGCGAGAGGTCGGCAAGCTCGGCCTGGCGCATCAGGTGTTCCTGGAGCGATGTCTCGGTCGCCACCGAGTCGAAGAAATGCTGCCGGCGCTCGGCGTCCTCGGAGGAGTAGGGCTGGGAGCCGCCGGCCGAGGACATGTAGTCGCGCCAGTCGTCGTCCATCTTGCCCAGGATCTCGAACTCCTTCGAGAAATCCATCTCCTCGCGCTTCGTCTCGGCCCCGGGCTCGGCGAGCCTCTCCGGGCCCTCCGGGATGTCGTCCCCGTTCGCGTCCGTTTCGCGGTTGTCGGCGGTGTTCTCCTTCTCGGAGCTCATCCCCTCCATGGGGAGCTCCTCCAGGGTGGGGTTGGACTGGAGCTCCTCCTGGATGACCGATCTCAGGTCGAGGGCCGCCACCTGGAGGATCTTCAGCGACTGGCGCAGCTGCGGCGCGAGGACAAGCGACTGGGACTGGCGCTGGCGAAGATCCTGGCTGAATCCGGAGCTCATGGGAGTCGAGGCTGCTGTTGACTCACGGGTCCGGGGGGCGGGGGAGGGAAGAAAGCGTGGGGTGGGGTTGGGGGGGCTGGACTCCGAAAAGGTCGCGCATGTACGTTCCCAGCTTCTCGTTGGTGGGCCCGTAGCCGTCGCTGTAGAGGTAGACCTCGAGGTCGTTCAGGACCTCGGCCGCTGACTGGTAGCGCCTGTCGCGGTCCCGCTGGAGCGCCCTCTGGATGATGGCCTCGAGGCGCTCGTCGATATCCGTCCGCATCGTCGAAAACGTCGGGATCGGCATGTTCAGGATGTTGCGCCGCGACTGTGCTCGGTCGACGTTGCGGAAGAGGTTCTTGCCGAGCAAAATCTCGGTCAGGACGATTCCGAGGGGGAACAGGTCGGCGCGGGCGTCGGTTACGGCGTAGCTCGCCTGCTCAGGGGAGAGGTACTCGTCCTTGCCTGCGATTACCTTGCCCTCCTCGTTGTACATGAGGTTGAACGCCTTAGCTATGCCGAAGTCCGTCAGCTTCACGTCCCCCTCGTAGCCCATGAGCACGTTCTTCGGGCCGATGTCGCGGTGGACGATGTTGAGGTGGTTTCCCTCGCGGTCCAGCTTCTGGTGGGCGTAGGCGAGGCCGCGGGCCACGCGCGAGACGATGAAGGCCGCAAGGTCCACGGGCACCCTGCGCCCGAGCTGGCGGTGCCGGTCGAGGAACTGCTCGATGTTGTGGCCGCCGACATACTCCATGACCATGAAGTACTGCCCGTCCACCTGCCCGAGATGGTAGGTCTGGACGATGTTCGTGTGGATCAGGTCCGCGACAAGCCTGGCCTCCCCGATGAAGTTCTTCTGGAATTCCGGGATGGCCGAGTACTCCCCGCGGATCAGCTTCACGGCGACCGTCTTCTTGAACTGGCCGGCCCCGTGCTGGTGCGCCTCGTACACAACCCCCATTCCCCCCTCCGCTATCGTCCGGACCATCTCGTAGGTGATCCCGCAGAGAATTTGTTTCGTCGTTGGCACCGCCCGAAAATGGAAGCGGCGGGAGAGGGCGCTTGCAAGTGAACATTCCGCGTTCGGCCCGAAAACTGCTGCAGGTGACGTTTGCGCGCAATCCGGGGCCCGTTTGACAGGCCGTTCGAGCCCCCTAATGTGGCGTCATGATACTCCTCACGACCAGGGCTGCCAATCAGGTGCGCACGATGCGCGCGGGCAGCGCCGCGGCAGGCGGTCGCCTCAGGCTCTTTGTGGAGACGGGGGGATGCTCCGGCCTCCAGTACGGGATGTCGTTCGACGATCTTAAGGAGGACGACAATTCGTTTGAGAGCGAGGGCGTCTCCATTGTCGTGGACCCGAAGAGCTTCGAGCACCTGGACGGCACCACGGTCGACTTTGACGATGGGTTGCACGGCAAGGGGTTCGAGATCAGGAACCCCAACGCCCACACGACCTGCGGCTGCGGGAAATCGTTCAACTAGGAGGCGGCTCCGCGGAGGCCCCCGTGGAGGGCGGCGATCCCGAGCGTCATCGGCGCAGAAGCCACCTCCGCAAAGCCCGCGGCCCGGAGCTCGCCCGAGAGCGCCTCGCGCCCGGGAAATTCCCCGATCGACGTTGCAAGGTACTCGTAGGCTGCGCGGTCCCCGGTAAGGACTCCCGCCGCGAGCGGCACCACCCGCCTCAGGTGAAAGGAGTAGAGGGGGCGGACCCAGGGCACGGGCTGTGAGAATTCCAGGATGTGGACCCGGCCCCCCGGCCGCAGAACCCGGCGCATCTCCGAGAGGCAGCGCGCCCTGTCGGCCATGTTGCGCAAGCCGAAGGCGATCGTCACGGCATCGAAGCTCCCCTCGGGCAGTGGAATTTCCAGGGCGTCGCCCTGCCTGAATTCCAAGCCGGCGCCCGCGCCCTGGCGGGCCTGCTTTGCGCGCGCCTCGGCCAGCATGGGATCGCTGAAGTCCATTCCGAGGACGGTTGCGCCCGGCGCCAGCGCGGTCCTCAGCGCAAGCGCCACATCCCCGCTTCCCGTCGCCAGGTCGAGGACGCTTTGCGGCCGTCCCATCGCGACCGCTCCCACCAGGCGCCGACGCCAGTAAATGTCGATTCCGCCGCTCAGGACCCGGTTGGCAAGGTCGTACCTGCGGGCGATGCGCCCGAACATGGATTTTACTGCCGCCGGGTCGGGCATGCCTTACCTGATATAGGTATTGACGCAATTCATGTCAGACGAATAGTTTATCTCGTTTAATCAAAGCCCACACCGAAAGGAATAATTCATGTCCACGAACCTCACCAAACGCGAGATCGTGTTAGAGATCTACAGGAAGGCCGGATTCCCGCAGAAGCAGATTGTCGACACCGTCCAGCAGACGCTCGACATCGTACAAAAAGCGCTATCCGAAGGGCGCAACGTAGAGTTGCGTAACTTTGGCGTCCTGGAGGTCCAGGTGCGCAAACAGCGCGTCGGGCGCAATCCCAACAAGCCCGAGGCGGAGGTCATCATCCCGCAGAGGGCCGTCGTCAAGTTCAAGGCCGGCAAGATCCTTAAGCAGCAGTTGAAGAAGCTCGACCTGAGCACTCTCCTCTGAAGGCGGGCGGTGCCGGACCACTTTTGGTTCGCCCTGTGAGAGAGCCGTTGCAACGTGTCCGTCGCTGATGGCCACGTTCCAGAGCCTTCCAGGTTTTCGCGATTTTTACCCCGAGGATCTCGCTAGGCGCACCCACATCTTCCGCGTGTGGAGAAAGGCGGCCGGCGCGTTCGGGTTCGCCGAATACGACGCTCCGGTCCTGGAGCCGCTCGACATGTACCGGGCGAAGTCCGGCGACGAGATCGAGGGCCAGCTCTTCAGCTTCGCCGACAAGGGCGGCCGCGACGTGGCGCTGCGGCCCGAGATGACGCCGAGCGTCTGCCGGATGGTCGGGCAGAGGGCCGGCGCCCTCAAGCGCCCGATCAAGTGGTTTAGCATCGGCGATTTCTTCCGCTATGAGAGGATGCAGAAGGGCCGGGGCAGGTGCTTCTCCCAGCTGAACGCGGACATCTTCGGCGAGGCCGGCCCGGAGGCGGAGATCGAGCTCATCGCGCTCCTCATCCAGTGCATGACGGCGTTCGGCCTCACGGAGGAGGATTTCCGGGTGCGCCTGAGCGACCGCAACCTCTGGTTCCATTACCTGGGCTCGCTTGGCCTGGACGGGCCGAGGATCCAGGCGCTCCTGGGTGCCGTCGACCGCTTCGAGCGCCACGGCAACGAGGCATTCAAGGCTTACGAGGAATCGTTCGGGGCCATAGATCCCGCGCTCAGGGAGCGCGTCCTCGCGTTCCAGCGGATCCAGTCGATGGAAGCCCTGGAATCGGCGCTTGGCTCATCCGGTGCGTCGGAGGAAACCGCGGCCCGCCTCGCGGAATGGAGAAAGCTCCTCGCGGGCCTTGCGGCGATGGGACTCGGCGGCTTCGTCCAGGTCGACCTCGGCGTCGTCCGCGGGCTCGCCTATTACACGGGCTTTGTCTTCGAGGCCTTCGACAAGAAGGGAGAGCTCCGGGCCCTCGCGGGCGGCGGGCGCTACGACGACCTCGTTGAGAAGATGGGCGGCTCGCCGCTCCCGGCCGTTGGATTTGCGGTTGGCGAGATGACCGTTGCCCTCCTCCTCGAGCAGCGCGGTCTCGCCCCCGTCGTCTCGAATTCGCCCGACATCTACTGCGTCCTCGGAGGCGAGGCCGAGAGAAGGGCGGCATTTGGCGACATCCGCCGTCTCCGCTCGGGCGGCTATAGGGTCGACTATCCGATGAAGGAGCTCGCCTTCGGCAAGCAGTTCAAGGCCGCGGCGGACTCCGGCGCGCGGATCGCGCTCATCTACGGGAGCGACGAGCTCGCGAGGGGAGTCGTGAAGATGCGCGACCTGGGGGACCGATCCGAGCGCGAGTTCCCGGCTTCCGAGATCGAGTCCGCGGTGCGCGGTTTCTTCGGGGGAAGCTGACGGCCCGAATCCCGGGTCTGCTATTCCAGGTCTCCGGGGCCGAACGCCGCCGGAAGGAGCGCGGAGAGCTTGGTCTCGATGCGGCTCCTGCCGTCGCACAGGCACACGACGAGGGAGTCGGGCCCAAACTCATGGATCACCTGGCGGCATGCGCCGCACGGGGCGGTCGGCAGCGGCGTCGGCGTGTAGACCGCGACCGCGCGGATCGTGCGCTCTCCCGCCGCGATCGCGGAGAAGACGGCGGTGCGCTCGGCGCAGTTGCACAGGCCGTACGAGGCGTTCTCCACGTTGCAGCCAGCGTACACCTTGCCGGTGCGCCCGAGGACGGCGGCGCCGACAGGGAACTCCGAATAGGGAGCGTAGGCGCGGGCGGCCGCGGTCTTGGCCGTCCTTTCCAGGCGCCGCAGCGCCGAGTCTGATACCTTTGGCATGATGGGGAAGATTGGGTGCCAGACGGCCGCTAACCTGCGAGCTCTTTCCACGTCTCTGAGAACGCCCGTATCGCCGCGGCCAGGTCGTCCTCGCTGTGCGCGGCGCTCACCTGCGTGCGGATGCGGGCGGCCCCCTTGGGGACGACCGGGTGGAAGAACCCGATCACGTAGATTCCCTTCTCGAGCATCCTCGCCGCGAAGCGCTGGGCGAGGGCGGCGTCTCCCAGCATGACGGGGACGATCGGGTGCGAGCCGGGTTTCACCGTGAGCCCGGCCTTGGCGAGGCCCTCGCGGAAGATTCGCGTGTTGTTGTGGAGCTTCTCGCGAAGCTGCGGCGACTTCGTCACGAGGCCTATCGCGGCGAGCGACGCCGCGACGATCGAGGGCGGCACGGAATTCGAGAAGAGATACGGGCGAGAGCGCTGGCGCAGGAGCTCGATGATCTCGCGCCGGCCGCTCACGTAGCCGCCCGACGCGCCGCCGAGCGCCTTGCCGAGCGTGCCCGTGAGGATGTCGACGCGTCCCATGACCCCGAGTTGCTCGTGCGTCCCCCGGCCCCCGGGGCCCATGAAGCCCACGCCGTGGCTGTCGTCGACCATGACGACGGCGTCGTGCTCGCGCGCGGCGTCGCAGATGTCGCCCAAGGGCGCGATCGTCCCGTCCATTGAAAAGACCCCGTCCGTGACGACGAGCTTGAACCGGGCGCCCGCCTCGCCCGCCTCGCGCAGCCTGGCCCTGAGGTCGCCCGCGTCGCAGTTGCGGTAGCGGTACCGCCTCGCCTTGGAGAGGCGGATCCCGTCGATGATGGAGGCGTGGTTGAGCTCGTCGCTGATGACGGCGTCCTCCTCGCCCAGGATGGTCTCAAAGACGCCTCCGTTTGCGTCGAAGCACGAGGAGTAGAGGATCGTGTCGTCGGTCCCGAGGAAGGCGGAGAGCGAGGCCTCGAGCTCCTTGTGGATCTCCTGCGTCCCGCAGATGAACCGCACCGAGGAGAGGCCGTATCCCCAGCGGTCGAGCGCCGCGTGGGCCGCGGCGACGACCTCGGGGTGGTTGGCGAGACCGAGGTAGTTGTTCGCGCAGAAGTTGAGGACGCGCGTCCCGAGAGGGACCTCGATGGAGGCGCCCTGCGGCGTCTCGATCACGCGCTCGCGCTTCGTGAGGCCCGCCTCGGAGATGCCCGCAAGGATCCCCAGGATGTGGTCGCGGAAGAGGGGCGGCATGGGTCTCCTGCCTAGCTCCAGTTGAGGATGATCTTCCCGCTTGTCCCGGAGCGCATGAGGTCGAATCCCTCCTGGAAGTCGGTGAAGGGCAGGTGGTGCGTGATGACGGGGGAGATGTCGAGGCCGCTCTGGATCATGGCCGTCATCTTGTACCAGGTGTCGTACATCTCGCGCCCATAGATGCCCCGGATCGTGAGCATGTTGAAGACGACCTTCGTCCAGTCGACGGCGGCCCTGCTCGGCATGATGCCAAGGAGGGCGATCCGCCCGCCGTGGGCCATGTTGTCGATCATGTCGGTCAGCGCCGCGGGGTTGCCCGACATCTCGAGGCCCACGTCGAAGCCCTCCTTCATCCCAAGCTCGGCCTGGACGTCGGGTAGCCTCTCGCGGGAGACGTCGACGCCGCGCGTCGCCCCCATCTTGACCGCGAGCGCGAGCCGCGCCGGGTTCACGTCGGTCACGACCACCTTGCGCGCACCGCAGTGCCGGACGATCGCCGCCGCCATGCATCCGATCGGCCCGGCGCCGGTGATGAGGACGTCCTCGCCCACGACATCGAACTGGAGCGCCGTGTGGGTCGCGTTCCCGAGCGGGTCGAAGCAGGAGAGGACGTCGAGTGGGATCAACGGGTCGACCGGGACGGCGTTCGTCGCCGGGATGCAGAGGAATTCGGCAAAGGCCCCGTCGCGGTTGACCCCGACCCCCTTCGTGTCCTTGCAGAGGTGCCTGCGCCCGGCCAGGCAGTTGCGGCAGACCCCGCAGACGATGTGGCCTTCGCCGTCGACAAGGTCCCCCTTCTTGAAGCGCTGCACGGAAGAACCCGGCTCCTCGATCACGCCGACAAACTCGTGGCCGATCACCATGGGGGGCTTGATCGTGCGCTGGGCCCAGTCGTCCCAGTTGTAGATGTGGACGTCGGTGCCGCAGATGGACGTCCGCAAGATGCGGATCAGGACGTCATTCGGCCCCGGCGCGGGCACGGGAACCTCCGTGAGCTCGATCCCCGGGCCGGGCCGGAGCTTGGAGAGGGCCTTCATCATCTTTGCGCACATCGGAATTCCCCAAAAGGTTGCCCGTGTATCCCGGCAAAACAATACCGAACCGACCCAGTCCCCGTCATACCTCAGGTGTTGCGTCCCGCCCTCCCGGCCTGTGCTGTATCCGGCCTCCGCGCATGCCCAACAGATTCTACGGACCCTTCGACAGCGCGACCTTCGGCGGTGGCCGCAAGACGGACTACCGCAACGCGTTCCAGATCGACCGCGACCGCATCATCCACGCGCACGCGTTCCGCAAGCTCCAGTCGAAGACCCAGGTTTTCCTGTCGGGCGAGTACGATTTCTACAGGACCCGCCTCACGCACTCGATGGAGGTTGCGCAGATCGGCCGCTCCATATGCCAGTTCCTGCGGACCACCAAGGGTCCGCTCGGCGACAATTTCTTCATCGACGGGGATTTGGTGGAAGCGATCTGCCTCGCCCACGACCTGGGCCATCCGCCCTTCGGGCATTCCGGCGAGCGGACGCTCCAGGAGCTCATGGCGAGACGGGGCGGGTTCGAGGGCAACGCCCAGACGGTGCACCTCCTCGTCGAGAGCATGGTCGCGGACCGCTCCGGCGTCCGGGGGATCCAGCCGACCCGCGCCCTCCTGGACGGCGTCCTCAAGTACAAGGCGCTGATCGGGGAATTTGAGCGGCCCCCCAGCAATCATTTCCTCTACGACAGCCAGGAGGCCGTGCGAACGTTCGTCTTCGGGGGCGCGGCGATCCCAAAGGCCCTGCGGCCCAGCGGGCCGCTCAACCAGTTCAAGAGCGTCGAGTGCCAGATCATGGACTGGGCCGACGACGCGGCCTATTCCCTCAACGACATCGTCGACGGCGTGAAGGCGGGCTTCCTCACGATCGACCGCATCGAGGCCTGGGCCACGGAGAAGGTGGGCGACGCCGCCGGCCAGCGCCTCCTCGACGAGCTCCTGGACGCGATCCGCTCGGACCGGCTGGAGTCGATATTCTCGGCGAGGATCGGCTCCTTCATCACCGGGTGCCGGCTCCGGGAACGCGACAATTTCATGGCCGGGCGGACGAACAGGTACCGCTTCGAGCTCGTCGTGGCGCCCGAGGCGCTGAGGCAGGCCCTCTTCTACAAGGGGCTCGCCAACGACGTGATCTTCGAGAGCCCGCAGCTCCAGCAGATGGAGCACAAGGCGAGAAAGGTGATGTTCGACCTCTGGGACTCGTGCTGGCGCAATTACGTCGAGAAGGGGCCGCGCGTCGTGCGCATCCTGCCTCCCGGCGTGGGGGCTCTCCTCGACGCGGCAAAGGGGCGCCGCGCGAAGGCTCGCCAGATCTGCGACTGGCTGGCCGGCCTCACCGACGGGACGATCGTGCGGACCTACCGGCGGCTTTTCGACCCCGAGTTCGGCTCGATCCGGGACCTGGGCTGACCCCCTGCGGCTGCCCGGCCCTATCGAGGTGGCCCGCGTCGGCGGTCCCTTTGATCATGGCGAGCATTTCCCCCCAGAGGGCGGCGGAGCCCTCTCCGATCGGGGCGTTGCGCGCGATGACCCGGTCCTCGGTCACCCCGTGGCGCTTCCAGGCGGCGCCCTTTGTGCTGCAGTTGAGGAGGCAGGGCTGGAACCGGTCGATCGCGGCCGCGAATTTCGCCTCGGGCGTCTTCCTCTCCTCGAATTCGTCCCAGAGCGCCCTGAAACCGGCGGCCTGGTCCCTCGGCAAGAGGCCGAAGATCCGGTCGGCCGCGACCGCCTCCCGCTCGTGCTGGCCCGCCATCCTCGCCGTGTCGTAGGCGAACGTGTCGCCGGCGTCGATCTCCACGAGATCGTGGATGATCACCATCTTCAGGACGCGCAGTACGTCAATGCGCGGCTCGTTCGCGCACTCCGCCAATACGATCACCGCCAAGCACAGGTGCCACGAGTGCTCGGCGTCGTTCTCCCGGCGCCCGCTCTGCGTGCACTCCGTCTGCCGAAAGACCTCCTTCAATTTGTCGACCTCCAGGATAAACCGCACCTGGCGCCCGAGCCGCGTGAGCTTCATCCGGGGGGATTAAGCCCGAGTTCGCCGGCTGGCGAGTCCCGATTGCCCCCCGCGCGCCGGAGCGGCTCCCCTGGAACATCTCGTGGGCCTCCGCGACCGCGAAGAGGAAGGCGATCGTCGCCACCACCGTCGCCGTCCGGTCGAATTCCGTGTCGGAGAGCCCCGGAAACTGGAGGAGCGTGATCACGACGACGCTCTGGGCGGCCACGACCGCGAGCGAGTGCCGCCCGAGGAGGGCCAGGGCGCGGACGTTGAAGGCCCTGGGGAAGCGGGCTGCCAGGATTCCCGCAAAGTAGGCGATGCAGGCGAAGTCCGCGATCCGGAAGAGGCCGAGGGCCGGCTTGTAGAGCACGAAGCCGAAGACCTCGTCGGGCCACGGGCGGGGCCACTGCTCAAAATAATGGAGCCCGATCCCGTAGACGGCGACGGCCGCCGCCGGGACCATGACCCAGGGGCTGGGATGGCTCACCTGCTCCCGCCCGCTGATGCGGGCGTTGCCGATCACGACCCCGCCTATGAAGAGGAGCTGCCAGCCGAACGGGTTGAAGGACCCGGTGATGAACGGGTAGACGGTGCCGGGATCGACCACGGGCGCGATCTGGGCGACCGCCCACACCCCGACGCTCACCGAAAGGACCAGCCAGCGCCTGCCGGTTTCGAGGCCCCCTATGACGAGCGGAAGCAGGAGCACGAATATGCAGTACATCGGGAGCAGGTCCAGGAGGCCCGGCTGGTGCAGGAGGAGGAGGCCGAGGCCCAGGGCCTCGAGCGGGTGCTCGTGGAAGAGGAGGGGGACGGTCGGCGACGTGGCACCCACGATGCGCTCCGTCAGGTTCACGCTCACCAGGGCGGTGACGAACGCGGCGACGTGCCACCCGTAGATCGACTTGGCCCTGCCCAGGGACGCGGAAAGGAGCCCCCGAGGGCCGCCCGTCCTGTACCGTCGCGTGTAGACCCATCCCGCAAGGAGGCCCGAGAGGAAGACGAAGCCCTCGGCGGCGGAAAAGGTCCCGAGGGACTGGTCGGTGAAATACCTCAGCTCCGTCGGGAGGTGGTTCACCGTCATGCAGACGAGGAAGAGCCCGCGAAGCGTGTCGAAACGCAGGTCGCGCTGGCTAGTCTGCAGGTCAGACTTGGAAATCACACGGGTTTTTCGACAGTTAGTACCACGAAGCGTTCCAATATCGGGCGATTCTCAAATCTTTGCGTATTCTTAGCAGCATTTGAGGGCACCGCGCCGGCGCAAGGCGATCCGCCGGCATTGTGCAGCTCCCGGAATTGACGCCAACTTCGGTGGAATGGTTTCCCGATTCCCACCTGTCGCCCAAGTCCATGCAGAGTCGGACCATCCGGATCGCGGGCGCCGCTTTTACTTGCTAGGGGGGCGACAGGGGATTTCGATTGGGGGCATTTTGCCCCATGAAAGTACTCGTCGCAGACAAGATATCGTCGAAGGGTGTCGCCTGGCTGAAGAAGCAGCCTGGCCTAGAGGTCATTGAGGCCTACGGCTCGTCCCCGGCAAAGATCCTTGAGCTCGTCAGGGACGTTCATGCGATAGCCGTGCGCTCGGAGACCAAGATCACGGCGGAGGTCCTTGCGGCGGCGCCTCTCCTCAAGGTCGTGGGCCGGGCCGGCGTCGGAGTCGACAATGTCGACGTGGACGCGGCCACGGAGAGGGGCGTCATCGTCATGAACACGCCGTCTGGCAACACAATCGCCACGGCCGAGCTCACCTTCACCCACCTCCTCTGCGGAGCTCGCCCCGTGCCCCAGGCGGCGGCCTCCATGCGGGCAGGCCAGTGGGACCGCAAGACGTTCTCCGGGATTGAGCTTTTCAAGAAGACGCTCGGCATCGTCGGCCTCGGGCGGATCGGGGGCGAGGTCGCCCGCCGGGCGCAGGCCTTCGGGATGCGCGTCCTCGCCTACGATCCCTACCTGGCCCCGAGCCGGGCGAAGGGGATGCAGATCGAGTCGGTGCCCCTGGACGGGCTCCTGGCCCAGTCGGACTACATCACCGTCCATATGCCGCTCACCGACGACACGCACTACATGATCGACGAGGCTGCCTTCGCCAAGTGCAAGAAGGGGGTGCGGATATTCAACTGCGCGCGCGGGGGCATCATCAAGGAGGCGGCCCTCGTGGAGGCGCTGAAGTCCGGCCAGGTGGCCGCCGCCGGCCTCGACGTTTACGAGGAGGAGCCCCTTTCCGCGGAGAGCGAACTGCGCAAGCTCCCCAACGTGACCCTGACGCCGCACCTCGGCGCCTCGACGGTCGAGGCCCAGGACGCCGTGGGCGTCGAGGTGGCCGAGCAGATCGCCGACGTCCTTGGGGGCGGCGTGATCCGCAACGCCGTCAACATGCCGACCCTGGACGCGGCGACACTCGCAATCCTCGGGCCCTACCTCGATCTCGGCTCAAAGTTGGGGACGCTCGTGCAGCAGATCGCACCGGAACAGGTCGGCTCCCTCAAGATCACCTACTGGGGCAAGGTCGTCGACGTGGACGCCACCGCGATCACGCGGGCCGTCCTGCGCGGGTGGCTCAGGCGCATCAGCGGCGACAGCGTCAACTTCGTGAACGCGCCGTTCCTCCTCGAGCGCCTCGGGGTGCGCTACGACGTCGTGAAGTCCACGGCGGAGGCCGACTACACGGAGCTCGTCCAGGTCGAGGCCCTGGGGGCGGACGGCGAAACGTGGAGCGCGTCCGGTACCCTGATCGGAAAGGCCAGCAGCCCGAGGATCGTCTCCATCAACGGGCGCGGGGTCGAGGTCTCGGCGACGGGCAAGCTCCTCATCATCGAAAACAGGGACGAGCCGGGCATGATAGGCTACGTCGGCACGCTCCTTGGGAAGGACAAGGTCAACATCGCGAACATGTCGCTCAGCAGGCAGGAGCCGGGGCAGACCGCGCTCATGGTCATCAATTTGGACAGCGAGCCGAGCGAACCGGCCCGGCGCGAGCTCAAGGCCCACAAGGCGATCCGGCTCGCCAAGTTCGTCCAGCTCTAGGCCCTACCATGCCCGGTACCGCAGAAACTGGCTTCGTCCTCTTGCCGCTCGTCTGGGCGGCGGTGGCCGGCTATCTGCTGGGCTCGCTTCCGTTTGGCTACATCGTGGCCAAGGCAAACGGCGTCAACATTTTCCAAGTGGGGAGCAAGAGCTCCGGGGCGACGAATGTCCGCCGCGTGGTGGGCACGAGGGCAGGGGGGATGGTGCTCGGCCTGGACGCCATAAAGGGGGCCGTGGCCGCCGCCGCCTCGCTCTACATCAGCCTGCCCCCGGGCCATTTCCGGGAATCCGTCCTTCTCGGATATGTCGGCCTCGCCTTTGCCCTGGTCGGGCACTCCTTCTCGTGCTTCACGGGCTTCCGGGGCGGCAAGGGTGTCGCCACGGCCGCCGGCGGCCTCTTCGTCCTCATGCCGGTCGTAGCCGCCATCGCAGCGGGCGTCTGGGGTGTCTTTATCCTGGCGACCAGGATCGTGTCCGTGGCCTCGATGGCGGCGGCGGTCTCACTTCCGGTGTCCGCCTACTTCCTGCCGCAGCCGGGCGGCCGGATCGCCGGGGCTGTGACGGCCTTCATTGCCATCTTCGTGATCGTCAACCACCGCGCGAACATCGGGCGTCTCCTCAAGGGAACGGAGAAGCGCGTGGATTCCGAAAAGAATGGCAACAGGCCGGGCGAGAAGCCCAGAAATCCGAAACGATGAGCGGGCAACGCGTCATTAACGTCGGCATCTGCGGCCTCGGCACGGTGGGCCAGGGCGTCTGGAAGCACTTCGGCCGCCTGCGCTCCGACCTCGAGTCGCGGCTCGGGGCGAAGATCGTCCTGCGCCGCGCCTCGGTGCGCGACCTCAAGAAGGCGCGCGGAGTCAGGGTCCCAAGGTCCAAGCTGACGACGAACCCGCTCGAGATCGCGACGGACCCCAAGATCGGCATTGTCTGCGAGCTGATCGGCGGAACGGAGATCGCGCGCAAGGTCACGCTGGCAGCCCTCTCCCGCGGAAAGATCGTCGTCTCCGCCAACAAGGCCCTCATCTGTGCGCACGGCGCCGAAATCTTCGCCGCGGCGCGCCGGCACGGGGGCCACTTCCTCTTCGAGGCAAGCGTCGCCGGCGGGATACCGCTCATCAAGGCCGTCCGGGAGGGCCTGGTCGCGAACCGCTTCCCGCGGATCTTCGGAATCCTGAACGGGACCTGCAACTACGTCCTGACGAAGATGGAGGAGATGGACGCCCCCTATGCGAGCGTCATCGCCGAGGCCAAGCGCCTGGGGTATGCCGAGGCCGACGAGTCGCTCGACGTCGAGGGCTGGGACACCGCCCACAAGGCGTCGATCCTGGCTTGGCTCGCGCACGGCGTCTGGGTGCGCCCGGAGCAGATGATCGTCGAGGGAATCGAGCGGATAACGCCCGCGGACTTCAGGAATGCGGCCGCACTCGGCTACGGGATCAAGCTGATCGCAATCATCACGCGCGACTTCACGTCGGACGAGATCGTCGTCCGCGTTCACCCGACGCTCCTGCCGCAGGATAGCGTCCTCGCCCGCGTGAGCGGCGTCTTCAACGCGATCTCGGTGACGGGCGACGTCGTCGGGACAACGCTCTACATCGGGCGCGGGGCCGGACAGGACGCGACGGCAAGCGCCGTCATCAGCGACATCGCGGACGCGGCGGCGCTTCTCCTCCACGGCAAGGGCGCGCATTTCATGGGCGAGGAGAGCCTTCCCGTGCCGAAGGGCGTGCGCCTGTCGCCGCCCGAGCGCATCCGCGGCCGGTACTACGTGAGGCTCATGGTGGCCGACCAGCCAGGCGTCCTCGCGCGGGTCGCGGCCGTCATGGCCAAGAGCCACATGAGCATCGCGAGCGTGATCCAGAGCCCCTCCGAGCGGGCGGGCGCGGCCTCGCTCGTCCTCACCACGCACGAGAGCGACGAGCGCTCGATGCGGTCCGCTCTCAGGTCGCTCGCCCGACTGGGCAGTGTCCGCGAGACGCCGCTCCTCCTCAGGATCGGGGACCTCCAAGACTAGCGAAACCATGCCCAGAATCGTCCAGAAATACGGGGGGACCTCGGTCGGCGACGTGGAGCGCATCCGAAACGTCGCCGAGCGGATCAAGAACGCCCGCGCGGAGGGCCACCAGGTGGTGGTCGTCCTTTCCGCCCGGGCGGGGGTGACGAACGAGCTCATCGCGCGCGCCCGCGCCCTCTGCCCGGAGCCGAGCGAGAGGGAGCTGGACCAGCTGCTCGCCATCGGAGAGCAGGAGTCGATCGCCCTCATGGCGATGGCCCTCCACGGGATCTCCGTCCCGGCCGTCAGCTACACGGGCGCCCAGGCCGGGATCTTCACGGACCGCGTGCACACCAAGGCGAAGATAAAGATGATCAACGCGAAGCCGGTCGAGAAGGACCTCGCGGAGGGCCGGGTCGTGATCGTCGCCGGCTTCCAGGGGATCGACGAGGACGGCCACATCACGACCCTCGGCCGCGGAGGATCCGACCTGACGGCGATCGCCCTCGCGGCCGCGATCAAGGCCGACCGCTGCGAGATCTACACCGACGTCGACGGCGTCTACACGGCCGACCCGCGCGTCGTCAAGACGGCCCGCAAGCTGGACGAGATCTCCTACGACGAGATGCTGGAGCTCGCCTCCTCGGGCTCGAAGGTCATGCAGTCGCGCTCAGTCGAGTTCGCCAAGAAGTACGGCGTCACCTTTGAAGTCCGCTCCTCGTTCAACCACAACCCGGGAACCATCGTGAAAGAAGAAGTATCCTACATGGAAAAGGTCGTCGTGCGCGGCATCGCCGCGGACAAGGACCAGACCAAGGTCATCGTGAGCAACATCGCCGACAAGCCCGGCTCGGCGGCCAAGGTGTTCCGCGCCCTGGCGGGCGCGAACGTGAACGTCGACATGATCGTGCAGAACGCGGCCAGCCACGGGATCGCGAACCTCACCTTCACGGTCCCCCAGGCGGACACCGGGCGGGTTGCCAAGGTGCTCAAGCCCGTCCTCGCCGAGTTGGGCGGCGGCCAGGTGGCCGTCCACGAACGGATCGCCAAGCTCTCGGTCGTCGGGGTCGGGATGAAGACCCACAGCGGAGTGGCGGCCACGCTCTTCCAGGCGCTTGCGGACGCGGGGATAAACATCGACCTCATCAGCACCTCGGAGATCAAGATTTCGGTGGTCATCAACCTGGAGCGCGCCGACGAGGCGGTCCGCGCGGCGCACGCCGCATTCGCGCTGGACAAGGCCTGACGGGACCGGGCGCATGCGCTACGTCTCGACTCGGGGCGGGACCCCGCCCATCGGATTCAGCGACGCCGTGGCCGCGGGCCTGGCGCCGGACGGCGGCCTCTTCGTGCCGGAGGAACTCCCGGACCTGGCCCCCGAGCTTCCCTTCCTCCAGGGACTTCCCTACGCCGAGCTCTGCCTGCGCTTCCTGCGCCGCTTCGCGACGGACATCCCCGAGACCGAGCTGTGGGTCATGGCGGAGAGCGCCTACAGCGGCTTCGACCGGCAGGAGGTTGCGCCGATTCTCGATCTCTCTCCCGAAATCCACGTCCTCGAGCTCTTCCACGGTCCGACCCTCTCCTTCAAGGACATCGCGCTCCAGCTCCTGGGGAGGATCTACGCCCGGCAGTGCGCAGCGCGCGGCGAGGCGATCAATGTCCTCGGCGCCACCTCCGGCGACACCGGGGCGGCCGCCATCCACGGCCTCATGGGCCAGCCCGGAATCGCCATCTTCATCCTTTATCCCGACGGCAGGGTATCCCCGCTCCAGGAGCGCCAGATGGCCTGCACGGGCGCCGGCAACGTCCACGCACTCGCGGTGGACGGGTCCTTTGACGCGGCGCAGGCGGTGCTGAAGGCCCTCTTTGGCGACCCGGAGTTCAGGAGCCGCAACCGTCTGTCCGCGGTCAACTCCATCAACATCGCGCGCGTGCTCGCGCAGTGCGTCTACTACCTCCACGCGTGGCTCCTGCTGCCGAAGGCGCACCGGGAGACGGCGGACTTCGTCGTCCCCACCGGCAACTTCGGCAACGTGCTCGCCGGCTGGATGCTCCAGAAGATGGGGGTGCCAATTCACGGCTTCAGGGTGGCGACCAACCAAAACGACATCCTCCACCGGCTCTTCACGACCGGCGAGTACCGCGTCGGCGCCGTGCGCCCGAGCCTGGCGCCGTCGATGGACATCCAGGTCGCCTCCAACTTCGAGCGCTTCCTCTACTACAGCGCGGGCCGCGACGCGGAGCGGGTGAGACGCGTCATGGCGCAGCTCAAGGCGACGGGAGTCTACCGCTTCGAGAACTTCGACAGGGACACGTTCACGTCGTCGCGGTGCGACGACACGGAGATCCCCGGGATCATCCGCCAGGTCCACAGGGCCTATGGGTACATCGTCGACCCGCACACGGCCTGCGCCTTCAAGGGCCTGGACGCATCCCGGCCAAGCGTCGTCCTGGCGACGGCAAGCCCGGCCAAGTTCCCCGAGACGATCCGCGCGGCCATAGGGATCGAGCCGAAGGACCCCTCCCTGGAGGCCCTGAAGCTGCTCCCCGTCGACAAGGTCAAGATTGTGGCTGACGCGGCTGCAATACGTGCCTTCATCGAATCCCGCGCCGTTTGAGAGCCCAATGCCGACTTCCGACATACGGATCTACGACACGACCCTCCGCGACGGTACGCAGGGGGAGGGGATCAGCTTCTCGGTCGCGGACAAGCTCCTCATAGCCGAGCGCCTCGACCAGTTCGGCCTCGACTACATCGAGGGGGGCTACCCGGGGTCGAACCCCAGGGACATTGCGTTCTTCGCGGAGGCCAAGAACCTGAGGCTCAAGCATGCGAAGATGGCGGCATTCGGCTCCACGCGGCGGGCGGGGACGAAGGCCGACTCGGACCCCCAGATGCGGACCCTCCTCGAGAGCGGGGTCCCGGTCCTGACCCTCGTCGGAAAGACCTGGCTCCTTCACGTCACCGAGATCCTGCGCACGACTCCGGAGGAGAACCTGGCGATGATCGAGGACTCCATCCGGTTCCTCACCTCCCAGGGGCGCGAGGTGATCTACGACGCCGAGCACTTCTTCGACGGCTACATCGACAACGCCGACTACGCGCTCAGGACGCTCGAGGCCGCCGCGCGCGGGGGGGCGTCAAACCTGTCCCTGTGCGAAACGAACGGTGGCAAGCTTGTCCCGGAGGTGGCGCGCATCGCCTCGGAGGTCGTGAAGAGGTTCGGCGGGGACAAGGTCGGGATCCACTGCCACAACGACAGCGGCGTCGGAGTGGCGGTCTCGCTTGCCGGCATCGAGGCGGGCGCGACCCTGGTCCAGGGCACCATGAACGGCTACGGCGAGCGGGTCGGAAACGCGAACCTGGTCAGCATCCTGCCGAACCTCGTCCTGAAGATGAACAGGACCGCCTACTGCGCGCCGAACATGCCGCAGCTGCGCGACCTCTCGCTCTTCTTCGACGAGCTGGCGAACCTGCGGCCGGACCCCAAGGCGCCCTTCGTCGGGCAGTCGGCCTTCGCACACAAGGGCGGGCTCCACGCGAACGCCGCCCAGAAGGTGGCCCGCAGCTACGAGCACATCGACCCGTCAAGCGTCGGCAACCGCACGCGGGTCCTGGTCTCGGACATGGCCGGCAGGAGCAGCCTTGCGCTCAAGGCGCGCGAGTTCGGGATCGCGCTCGACGAGAAGAGCCCCGAGCTGAAGGGGCTCGTCGATGAGCTGAAGGAGCGCGAGTTCCGGGGCTACGAGTACGAGGCCGCGGACGCGTCCTTCAAGCTCCTGGTCGCCCGGATGCTCGGCCGCAGGAGGGAATTCTTCAAGGTGGACGGCTACCGGGTCAGCGTCGAGCGCGACGCCGACAGGATCTGGTCAGAGGCCACCGTCAGGGTGAGTGTGGGGGGCGAGCCCGTGAGCTCCGTGGCGCAGGGATCCGGGCCCATCGAGGCCCTCGACAAGGCGCTGCGCCTCGCCCTCGGGAAGACCTACCCGCAGCTCTCCGACATGAAGCTGCGCGACTACAAGGTGCGCATCGTGGAGGGGAACGAGGGCACGGGCTCCAAGACCCGCGTCCTCGTGGAGAGCGGCGACGGCCACTCGATCTGGGGGACCGTCGGCGTGAGCGACAACATCATCGACGCCTCGTGGGAGGCCTTGCGTGAGGCGGTTGAGTACCGCCTCTCGCTTCCGGCTCGCGGCTGACGACCGGGACTAGAGGATCGGCGCGAGGAGCCGGCACAGGTCCTCGGCCACGCTCGTCAGGAAGCTGCGCTTCGTCTGGACGGGCAAGCTGCACGTCTGCGTCAGGTCCTCGATCCACGCCTTGATCCCCACGATCTCCGGGCGCGTGTAGACGATGACCCCGATCTCGAAGTTCACGAACAGGCTGCGCAGGTCGAAGTTGGGGGACCCGATGAGCGCGACCCGGTCGTCGACGACGACCGCCTTGGCGTGAAGCATGCCCGCGTTGTAGAGGAGGACTCGGCCTCCGGCCGAGACGAGCGCCCTCGTGAAGTTGCGCCGGGCGAAGTCGGTCACCGGGTGGTTCGACTTGGCGGGCACGATGAGGTTCACCCTGCAGCCGGCGCGCGCCTTCACGATCAGCGAGCGCAGGAGCACCTCGTCGGGAATGAAGTACGGCGTCACGATCCAGATGCTCCTCTCGGCCTCCTGGATCATTGCGACAATTCCCTCGTAGAGCGGATCGCCCGGGACGTCGGGGCCGCTCGCCACGACCTGAAGCTCGCAATCGCCGCGCGCCGGGGCCCCGCGCGACTGGACGTCGGCCCTGAGCGCCGTCGGATCCTCGCGCGTCACGAAGCACCAGTCCGCGAGGAAGACCTCCTCCAGGACGAGCGCGCTCGGGCCCTCGATCACGGCGCCGAAGTCGCGCCAGCGGCCGGGGTAGGGCACGGGCCCCATGTATTCGCGGGCGATGTTGCGGCCGCCGACCATCGCCGTGGCCCCGTCAAAGATCGCCATCTTGCGGTGGTTGCGCAGGTTGGCCGAGCCCCTCGACGTGAACGGCATGACAGGCATGAAGCGCCCGACCTTGCCGCCGGCCTTCCGGATCGGGTCGACGAATCCGCGCGACGAGCGGAAGCACCCGAGGGCGTCCAGGAGGAGGCACACGCTGACGCCCTCCGCCGCGCGCCGGGCGAGCAGTTCCACGATCCTGCGCCCCGTGGCGTCGGGGCTCAGGATGAAGGTCGTTATGTGGATCGTGTGCTTCGCGGCGAGGATCTGGCGCTCGAGCTCGGCGAAGTCGTCCTCGCCCGTAAGGAGGAGCCTCATTCCGTTGCCTCCCACCGGTGCGTAGCCGCCGGCCGCACCGACCGTCTTTGCGACGGGCACGCAGACGCTCCTTGTCTCGACGGCGCACATCGCCGGGATGACAGGCAGAATGGCAACCTTGTCCTTGGCGAGGCGGCGCAGCTTGCGGCCCCCGAGGACGAGGTAGAGCGGGACGCCGAGCCACGGGATGAAGACGATAACGAGCAGCCAGGCAAACGTGTTCGCAGGGGCGCGCCGCTCGCTCATGAGGCGCGCAACGAGGAAGAACGCCAGGAGGAAGCCGGCAACGGTCGCCAGGTGAGCGACGAGGCCGCCCGGGGCCATTCGGTTGAAGAAGAGGTTTAGGGAGTGCACGCGGGGCCCGTCGACCGTCTGAAAATCGGAGGGATGAGGCGAGCCTTCTTCCTCCCCGCGGGCAGGGTCGCGCCGGGATTTACGGTCTGGCTTCCGGTGCAATCTCGGGCACAATCGGCGCTCGATCGCCGCGAACAAAATGGGCCTTGACGGGAATCTTGGCGCATGGCTGTTTCGGCGGTTCCCTTGGTGGAGTTGAGCAGTGGCCGCTCCGGAGACTGTAAATCTCCCGCTTCACAGCACCGTTGGTTCGAATCCAACCTCCACCACCATTTTCCTCTAGAGGCCACACCAGCCCGATGCTCTCGAGATTTTTTGCCGGTTGCAGGAAGGCCGCGGTCAACTTTGCCATCCCCATTCTGCTGGCCTGGCTGCTCATGGACCTCCTGCATTATCGCCTTTACCCGTCGGACGTGCGGGATAGCCCGGCCAGCGGCAATCAATATGGCGCGGTGAGACTGCGGATCAGGCTTCCGGGAACTCACGCTGGAATTCCCGAGCCGCTCATCGTCTGCGGGCGCATCGGAAGCGCCACGCTGGTGTACATCAGGCTTTTCAGCGGGAGCCGGGCGAAGATGGGGGTCGAATTCTGGGGGGTGAAGGCCGACGAGAGCGAAACCTTCCCGCTGCCCGCCATGGACGGCGTGCTCGACATCACCTGCTATGCTCCGGCGTTCTTCCCCCCCGCGGACGATCCCTATTGGGGCGAACTGTCCGACGGCCTCAGGCGGATCCGGCGGACGCAATATTGCATCGTCGTAAACGGGGTCGTCCGGCTGAGGAGGCCCGTCGACTACAGTCAAAGTCCCCATTCGCCGATCTACGTTGGAAGAAATCCGCTCGGCGGTTCCCTGGTATCGAGCGCCTTCACGGGGGCGATCCTAAAGGAGTTTCAAAAGTGACACCGGTGATCCGCCTCGCCGGCCGAGAGGCGCCGAAGTCCCAAGCCCCCGCTTTCCTGCACCTACCCGGAGTCAACGCCCCTAGCCGTCAATGCGTGCCGAAAAGCTGAGATACCGGCCTCACATTGACGGCCTCCGCGCCCTTGCCGTCCTGTCCGTGATCGCGTTCCACGCGTTTCCAAAGCAGGTGCCAGGCGGCTTTCTCGGAGTAGACATCTTCTTCGTCATCTCGGGGTACCTGATATCGAGCATTCTCTACTCTGAGTTCGGCGCCGACAGAGCAAAGGGCGCCGCGGTGATTCGGGACTTCTACTCCAGGCGAGTCCGGCGAATCTTTCCCGCCCTCATTGTCGTTCTTGTCGCGTGCTACGTCCTTGGCTTTTTTCTGCTGCTTCCCAGCGAGCTCGCAAGTCTGTCGCTCCAGATGGTTGCAGGCGCGGGTTTTTGCCTGAACTTCCTGCTGGCTGGGAGCACGGGTTACTTCAAACCGGAGGCATCGGCAACTCCCTTGCTCCATCTTTGGTCACTCGGGGTTGAGGAGCAGTTTTATCTCCTGTGGCCGCTGGTGATATTGTTCGCCGTTCGCTCGAAGGTGAGGGTTCTGCCCGTCGCGGTGTTCTTGGGTGCATGCTCCTACTTCTGGAACGGGCACAAATTTGAGGGCGATGCCGCCGCCTTCTTTCTGCCGCAGACGCGCCTTTGGGAGCTCCTTATCGGCGCGGTGGCTGCGGCGCTTATTCCAGCCGGCCCCGGGACTGCTGCCGGCGTGGGGACGCCGGGCGCCGGGCTCCATGCGTTCCGTGGCGCCGTCCCTCGCCCAGCGCTCGGACCGCTTTTCTCGGATTCGCTTTCCCTGGTCGGCTTGGCGCTCATCGGGACAGGGCTGTTCGAGGTCACGAGCGACATGAATCTTCCGAACAAATGGACGTTTCTGCCCACGATCGGCACGGCATGCGTCCTCTGGTCCGGGGGGGAGGGATGGGTGAATCGCAGCATCCTCTCCAACCGATTCATGGTCTGGATCGGCCTGATCAGCTATCCGCTCTATCTCTGGCATTGGCCGCTGCACGCGTTCTCAAGAATTGTCGCCGACAACCCCGATTCTCCGCTCTTGCGGCTGAGCGTCTTGTCAGCGTCGGTCGTGCTCGCGGCACTCACCTATGCCCTGGTCGAGAAACCTCTTCGGCGCGGGCGCAGGGACGGGAGGGTTACCGCCGGCCTTGTTGGGGCGATGGCCGCCGTTGTTTGCGTTGGGGGCTTCACGAAATGGAGGTCGGGCTTCCCCAAGCGATTTCCCCCGCTCGTGCAGCAGCTCTCCGAGTGGAATTACGACGCGACCGGGGCGTGGCGGGAGGGGATGTACTTCCTCATGGCCCTGAAGACCGGCGTCGATTTTACACCTGATCCCAACGAGATCGCCCCGGGAAAACCGACGATCTTCCTTTGGGGCGACTCGCACGCCGCGGCACTTTACCCGGGATTCAACGATGTATACGGGAAGAGATTCAACGTCGTCGAGAGGGCCGCGTCGGGGGTGCCTCCTTTCGTCGGGGATCACTCCACGTCGGATACCGGCCAGGACATCAGTCGGCGCATATTCGAGTCGATCAGGCAAGTGCAGCCGGACTTTGTCGTCCTCGAAGCCAATTGGCAGGGTTATGACTGGGGACACGTTGAGGAGACGATCGGCGCCCTCAAGGCGGCTGGGATCCGCCATGTTGTTCTCGTCGGACCGGTGCCCCATTGGAACCAAGCGCTTCCGCAGATCTTGTTCACCTACATGAGGCGGCATAGGTCCGATTCCGTGCCCGTCCGCATGAGCGAGGGCCTGGACCCGGAGTCGTTCCGAATCGACGAGCAGCTAGCCGCGATGGCCGTTCGCCAAGGAATCGAATACATCTCCCCCTGCCACCTCCTTGGGAACCGCGATGGGGTCCTTGTACGCACCGGAGAAACCGCGGATTCGCTGGTCGTCTTCGACAACAGCCACTTGACCGCGAGCGGCTCGATCTACCTCGTCTCCCATTTTCCCCGGTTCTAGTCGCCGGGGCCGAAAGTTTGGCCTTTGCCGGGGCAGGAAATTCCACCTAGCTTCCGGGACCCCTCGGAAACCCGTTTCCGGCCCCTATGCAATCCGTCATCCACTTCGGCAGGCTAGACTACCTCATCGTCTGCATTTACTTCGTATTCGTCCTCGGGATCGGCTGGATGCTGCGCCGCTCGATGAAGGGAAGCGGAGACTTCCTGCTCTCCGGGCACCGCATCCCCGGGTGGGTGGCGGGCCTCGCGTTCCTCTCGGCAAACCTGGGGGCCCAGGAGGTCATGGGGATGGGGGCCCAGGGCGCCAAGTACGGCATCATGACGAGCCATTTCTACTGGATCGGCGCCATCCCAGCCATGGTGTTCCTCGGCGTCTTCATGATGCCCTTCTACTATGGGTCCAAGGCGCGCTCGGTGCCGGAGTACCTGAAGATGCGCTTTGACGAGAAGACGCGCGGATTCAACGCGTTCAGCTTCGCCGTCATGACCATCTTCTCTTCCGGGATCTCCATGTATGCGATGGCCAAGCTTATGGGCCTCCTCCTCGGCTGGAGCTTCGAGGGGAGCATCGCGATCTCGGCGCTGATCGTCCTCGTCTACATCTTCCTCGGGGGCCTCACCTCGGCCATCTACAACGAGGTGCTGCAGTTCTTCATGATCGTGTTCGGCTTCGCCCCGCTGGTCTTCCTTGGCCTGCGCGACGTCGGCGGCTGGAGCGGCCTCAAGGCCAAGCTGGCGGACGTCGCCACGTCGCAGGGGTACGCGCCGGGGGCTTGGAGCGAGGCCTGGAGCCATATCGGCTCGCCGTCCCAGAACCCGATGGGGGTCGAGTGGTTCGGCCTCGTGATGGGCCTCGGGTTCGTCCTCTCCTTCGGATACTGGTGCACGGATTTCCTCGTGGTCCAGAGGGCGCTCGCGGCCCCCTCGATGACGGCCGCACGGCGCACGCCGCTCATCGCGGCGATCCCGAAGATGCTCTTTCCCTTCCTTGTCATCCTGCCGGGGATGATCGCGATCGTCCTCACGTACCAGGCCTCAAAGGGCGCGACCGGCGGGTTCGCGCTCCCGGCGAAGAACGGCTCCTACGACTACGACCTCGTCGTCCCCTACATGCTCGGCCACTACTTCCCGACCGGGATGCTCGGGCTCGGGATGACGGCCCTCATGGCGTCCTTCATGTCGGGGATGGCGGGCAACGTGACCGCCTTCAACACGGTCTGGACCTACGACATCTACCAGACGTACTTCGCGAAGGACAGGCCCGACGCCCACTACCTCCTCGTCGCCCGGCTTGCGACGGTCTTTGGGATCGCGCTCAGCATTGCGACGGCGTACATGGCGGCCGCCTACAACAACATCATGGACGTCCTGCAGCTCGTGTTCGCGTTCGTGAACGCGCCGCTCTTTGCGACCTTCCTCCTTGGCATGTTCTGGAAGCGGGCGACCGGCCACGGCGCCTTCTGGGGCCTTGTCCTCGGCACCGCCGCCGCCGCGGCCCATCACGGCCTCACGATCCCCTTCGGGGAGACCTCGCTCGTGAAGGGGGGATGGCTGGGAACGGTCGTCCACACCTACCCGAGCAGCATGGCCCAGAACTTCTGGACCGCGATCTTCGCCTGGACGGTCTGCTTCGGCTCGACGATCGCGATCTCGCTCGCGACGGCCCCGACGAAGACGGACGCCCAGCTGCGGGGCCTCGTCTGGTCGCTCACCCCCCATGAGGACCGCGAGGAGGGGAACCTGCCGCTCTGGAAGCGCATCGCGCCCTTTGGCGCCCTCGTGATCGTCCTCACCCTCCTCCTCAACCTGGTCTTCTGGTGACCCTGACTCGAACCATGAACCTCGATATCCGCTACCCGATCGGCTTCCTCTTCCTCGTCATCGGCTCGATCCTCGTCGTCTACGGGCTCGCATCCGACCCGGCCATCTACGCCGTCCACTCGCTCGGCGTGAACATCAACCTCTGGTGGGGCGCCATCCAGATCGTGTTCGGCGGAATCATGGTGGGGCTTGCCCGCTGCGGCACCGGGAAGAAGGACGGCGAGGGTTGAGCCTCTAGAGCGCCTGCCCCGTGGCCGCGTCAAAGAGGTGGGCGCGGGCCAGGTCGAAGGCGACGGTGAGCTCTTGGCCCGCCTCAAAGTGGTCAAACGGGCCGACACGCGCTACGAACGAGGTCGCTCCCGTGTCGAGGTAGAGGAGCGTCTCCGGACCCATGGGCTCCGAGACCTCGACCTTCACCTTGGCCGTGCTGCCGGGGTCGTCGCCCGCGGACGGCGCGTCTCGGATGGCCTCGGGCCTGATCCCGAGCACGACCGGCCTCCCCAGCGCATCGGCCCCCTTCAGTGCGAGCGCCCCGTCGAGCGCGACCGAGAGCGGGCGGCCCGGGTTGTCCTCGACGAACTGGAGGTCCCCGTTGTCGCGGCGCACGGCGCCCCTGAAGAAGTTCATCGAGGGCGAGCCGATGAAGCCCGCGACAAACAGGTTGTCGGGGTGGTTGTAGAGCTCGAGCGGGGTGGCGACCTGCATCACCCGGCCGCCGTTCATGACGCAGATGCGGTCGCCCATCGTCATCGCCTCGACCTGGTCGTGCGTCACGTAGATCATCGTGGCGCCCAGGCGTGCGTGGAGCTTCGAGATCTCCGTCCGGGTCGAGACCCTCATCTTCGCGTCCAGGTTGGAGAGCGGCTCGTCGAAGAGGAAGACCTTCGGTTTGCGCACGATCGCGCGCCCGAGCGCGACCCGCTGCCTCTGGCCGCCCGAGAGCGCCTTCGGCCGGCGCCCGAGGCATTCCTCGAGGCCGAGCATCGCCGCGGCCTCCCGGACCCGGGCGTCAATCTCGGCCTTCGGGTGCCCGCGCAGCTTGAGGCCGAAGGCCATGTTCTCGTACACGCTCATGTGCGGGTAGAGCGCGTAGTTCTGGAAGACCATGGCGATGTCGCGGTCCTTCGGGAGCACGTCGTTTGCCACCTTCCCGCCGATCTCGACCGTGCCGGAGGTGATCTCCTCAAGGCCCGCGATCATCCGAAGCGTCGTCGACTTGCCGCAGCCCGAGGGCCCGACGAGCACCATGAACTCGCGGTCCGCAATATCCAGGCTGATTCCCCTCACGGCGCTCACCCCGGGTCCGCCCTTCTCGGGGTAGGTCTTTACGAGGTTCTTGAGTTCTACTCGCGCCATGGTTCAGGGACCGGATGCTGCAAACTGGCGAAGGTCCTTGAATTCAAATGGGTCTTGCCAGGGCAGTAGGGGGTAAACAGAACGATTGCCCCGCGCTGGCAACCCCAAAGAATCTTGCGCATGAACCGGTTCGGAATCGACCTGGGTGGCACTAAAATCGAAGGGGTGGTCGTGTCCTCCGCCCGTCCCACCGAGACGCTCTGCCGCCTGCGGGTGCCGACAGAGGGGTCCCGCGGCTACCGGCACGTGATCGCTCAGATTGGAAAATTGGTCCGAATGCTGGAGCGCAAGTCGGGCACCCGGCGGCCGGCATGGATCGGGTTCGGGACACCGGGGACCATCGACCCGGCGAGGGGCGTCCTCAAGAACTCCAACACATTGTGCCTTAATGGCCACCGACTCGCCGACGACCTGGCCGCCGCTCTGGGCGTCGAGGTGCAAACCGCGAACGATGCCAATTGCTTCGCCCTGGCCGAGGCGGCGCTGGGAGCGGCCCGCGGCAGGGGGGTCGTCTTCGGAGTCATCCTCGGGACAGGCTGCGGCGGGGGCGTCGTCGTCGACGGGAAGGTGCTCGGCGGGCTCCACGGCATCGCGGGAGAGTGGGGGCACAACCCGATCGCGGGGGAACACACGCCCTGCTACTGCGGACGGTCCGGCTGCGTGGAGACGGTGATCTCCGGGCCGGCGCTCGAGCGGTACTACCGTTCGCTCTCGGGGCGCCGCGCCCGCCTCCCCGAAATCGTCGCCCGCGCCGCCTCGGGAGAGGGCGCCGCCCGGCGCACGATGCGCCGGCTCAGGGACAAGTTCGCCGTGGCGATCGCGGCCGTCATCAACATCCTCGACCCGGACGCGGTCGTGATAGGCGGCGGGGTCGGCAACATCGACCTTCTCTACGGAGACGAGACGCGGGAGGCGGTCCGCAGGAACGTCTTCAACCCAGTCGTCCGTACGGAATTCCTCCGGCCTCTCCTCGGGGACAGCGCCGGCGTCTTCGGCGCCGCAATGCTCAGCGCCTCGTCCAGATCCGCAGCGAAGCCAGGAGGAAGTCCTCGAGCGCGGCGGACTCGTTGAGGTTCACCCGGAGGAGGCCGGCGGCGCGCTCGAGGGCGTCCACGGAATCGGTGAAATGGCGCCCGGCGTCGCGCTCGTCGGAGGCGAGGAGCCCCTGGGTGTGCGCGCGCGTGGCCTCCTCTATCCCCGCAAACATGCGCAGGCGCAGCCCGACCGATATTTCCGACTCGATTGCGGCCAGCTCCTCGTCGTCGAGCCCGTCGGGCAGGGTGGCCTTGCGCCGGGCGCCCTCCGCCTCGGCGGCCCGGCCGAGAAGGACGCCGAAGCGGGCCACGAGCCCGTAGAGCGCGAACACGCTGTCCGCGGCGGCGCGCCCCGCCGCCACGCCCTCGCCGAGGCGCCCCAGCCAAGCCCGGTAGTCGCCCAGCCAGGCGGGCCAGCCCTCGACCTGCACCGCCGACGCCATTCCCGGAAAGCGGAAATGGAGCATGCGGCTGCGGATCGTCGGCAGGAGGGCGTGCGGGCGGCAGGTGAGGAGGAGGAGCGTCGTGTCGGCCGGCGGCTCCTCGAGCGTCTTGAGGAGGACGTTCGCGGCGGCCGCGTTCATGCGGTCGGCCTCGTGGATGATGACGACCTTGTAGCGCGACGCGGTCCCCGCCACGTTCACGCGGCCCACCATGTCGCGCACAGCCTGGACCGTTATCGTGCGCGACTTGCCTCCCGGGCGCACCTGGATGCAGTCGGGGTGGCGCTCCGGAGGGTAGGCGGAGGTACCGGAGCCGCCGCGGCTGAGCAGGCGGTCGGCGAGCGCGAGCGCCGCGGCGGAGAGGCCCTCCGAGTCGTCGCCGGCCAGGAGCAGGCTGTGAGAGAGCCGTCCTCGCCCGATCGCCCTCTCAATCACCTCCACGGCGGGGGTGCCCGCCAGCGCGGGCGGCCATGGGACCGCGGCGGACATCATCAGGCTAAATCCTGGCCCTGACCGCCTCCCAGATCTTCTTCTCCGTCGCGGCCTCGTCCCTCTCGCCGTTGACGACCACGAACCTCTCCGGCATCCCCTTGGCGAGGACGAGGTAGCCCTCGCGGATCTTGTTGTAGAAGTCTATGTTCTCGCGCTCCATCCGGTCGGGAAGGTCGGAGGCGCGCTGGTGGATCCGGGCGAGGCCCACCTTGGTCGGCACGTCGATGACGACCGTAAGGTCCGGCATCACGTTGCCGACCGCGAAGCGGTTGATCTGATTGACCGGGTCGGCGGCGAGGTTTCTGCCGATCCCCTGGTAGACCGTCGAGGAGTCCAGGAACCGGTCGGAGAGGACGATCGAGCGCTTGAGGAGGGCGGGCGCGATCACCTCGCGCACCAGCTGCGCCCTCGACGCCGCGAAGAGCAGGAGCTCGGTCTCGGGGCACATCTCGTCGCCTTTCGAATTGTGGACGATGATATTGCGGATCTGCTCCCCGATCTCGGTCCCTCCCGGCTCGCGCACGGTCACCACGTTTCGCCCGAGCCGCTGGAGCCGGGCCGCGAGGCGCGCGATCTGGGAGGTCTTCCCGCTGCCCTCGGAACCCTCGAACGAGATGAGTTTGCCCGTGTGCTTGGCCTTTGAAACCATGGTGCGGCCAGTCTGGGGGAATCCCCACCTTTTGGCGAGGAAGGTTTGTTTCAATTGGACGAATTCGGATAATTGCCCCAACCCTTGAGGCATGCCCGTGCACTTCGTCCCCTTGTTTGCGTTCACCAACGTCGTGGAAGTGTTCGAGCACTGCGACCCCGTCGGGCAGACGATCGTGTGCGGACTAGCGATCTTCAGCATCATCGCGTGGGCGGTCATGTTCGGGAAGCGCAACGAGCTCGTCACGCTGCGCAGGCTGAACCTCTCCTTCGAGCGCCACTTGAGGGACCAGAAGAGCATGCTGGAATTGCCCGAGTCCATAAAGGGCAGGCGCGACATTCCCTACGCCGACCTCTTCGCGGACGCTGTCGAGGCCTACTGGAGGGCCGCCGCAATCGGCAAGGAGAAGGGGACCGACACCTCGCGCTTCCGCCTCGAGCACGCGGAGAACGCTCTCCAGCGCGCGCTCTCGCAGCAGACGCTGCGCTACGAGTCGAACATGATCTTCCTCGCCTCGATCGTCTCCGGCGCCCCGTTCCTCGGGCTTCTCGGGACAGTCTGGGGCGTCATGGACGCCTTCAGCGCGGTATCCGTCCAGCAGACGGCGAGCATCCAGACTCTGGCGCCGGGCGTCTCGGCGGCGCTCCTGACGACGATTTCGGGACTCCTGGTCGCGATCCCGTCGCTCTTCGGCTACAACATGCTTTTCGCGATGACGAAAAGGCTGATCACCGAGATCGAGAATTTCGCGAGCTCGCTCGCCGACCGGATCGAGCTCGAGTCCAAGTAGCCATGGCCAGGACCTTCAGGCGCCCCCGCCAGTCCCATCCGATCGCGGAGATGAACGTGACAAACCTGATCGACCTCGGGTTCACGCTCCTGATCATCTTCATGATCGCGACCCCGCTCATCAACCAGGAGCAGACGATCCCCGTGACGCTTCCCTCCGAGTCGAAGAGCCCGCAGCAGAGGGACAAGAGCGCCCACTATGTCGCGATCTCGATCGACGCCAAGGGAAACACCTACCTCGACCAGGGCATTACGCCCGTCGGGCCAGCCGAGCTCAGGAGCCGGCTCAGGGTCTACGCGGCCGAGACGAAGCCGCCGGTCGTAAGGATCCGCGGGGACGCCAAGGTGCCCTACGAGAAGATCGTCCAGCTCATGGACGAGCTCAGGCAGGCGAACCTCCTCAAGTTCACGTTCGACACGCAATCCATGTCGAAATGAACGCGCAGTCACCCACCGCCTACGGCCTTTCCGCCCTGGTGCACGGTGCAGTGGTGCTCCTCATCCTCTTCTTCAGCTACGCCGCGAACAGCGTCGTCAGGGATTCGCCGAAGGTCTTCGAGCTCGTCGCCGGCGAAGGAAACAACTATGCCGCGACGGCGGCCCCGGCCCTTGGGAGCGTCGGCGGGATCAAGGTGCCGGCCATGCCGAGGCAGGCGGTTGAGCCGACTCCCGACCGGGCGAGCCCGGCCGACTCCCCGATACAATCGGCGCCGGAAACGGCTCCCTCGCCCGCGAAGGCCAAGAAGGTCCCGGACCTGCTCGCGGACCTGAAGCGCACGGAGGCGCGGCGCGAGGCAAGGCTCGAGGCCAAGTACAGGAAGGCGCAGGAGGCCGAGGAGAAGCGGCTCGCGGCGGAGCAGAAGGCCGAGGCCAGGGTCTCGCACATCGACGCCGAGGGGATCCGCAACGGCGTCATCGGGGGTTCCGCCGAGAACAAGGAGGGGGGCGCAGGGGGCAGGGCGCTCACAAGGGAGGAGATGAGCGAGCTCGACGCCTACTGGGCGCTCCTCAAGGCGCGAATCAAGGAGAACCATGCGCCCCCGGAGGGCGTGAGCGACAGCCTGTCGGCGCGCGTCGAGTTCATGGTCGCGGCCAATGGGGAGATTTCGCAGGTCCGGATCGTGACGTCCTCGGGAAACGCGGAATTTGACCGCTCGGTCGTCGAGGCGTGCGAGGCGACCCGCTCCATCGGGCCGAGGCCGGATGGCAGGAGCGACGTCAATTCGATGCTCTTCAAAATGCGCGAGGACGAGACGGAGTAGGGGGGCGGGCGGCTTCATGCGGCCTATCCCTTGAACCTCAGCACCACCTCGTGGCGGCGCATGAGGACGCCGCGGCCAACGGTGAACTTGTAGACGACCGTGTCGCCGTCTTCGAAGCTGCGCCTCATGAGCGCCGCGAGCTCCGCTTGCGTTATGCCGATCGCGCGCTTGCCGTCCACGGCAAGGAGGTAATCGCCGGCCCTCAGTCCCGCCCTTTCGGCCAGCGATCCGGGATCAACCTTCGTGACCACAATGGTGTCGATGATCCCGGTGACCGTGTCCCAGTGGACATCGAGATAGTACCCCAGGAAAAGGGAGGAGGCGGGAACGTGGACGGGCGCCAGGACGGCGGGAGAGGACCCTCCGGGCGGGGGAGCATCGCCGGCGCCCAGCAGACTCTCAGCAATGGCTGCTGCGACCAATGCGACCGCGCATTGCCGCAGGGATTGCATGGGGCCCGCCTGCCTTGGATCCCCTGCTACACCTTGACCAGCGCCGGCGCGGGCGCGGTTGGCTCGCCGGGGATCGGGCGGCTCCGGTACTCGGAGTAATCGGGCACGATCCGGTCGTAGACCTTGTCCATGAGGGGGGAGGAGATGATGAAGTCGGCGGAGGCGCGGTCGCACGCGATCGGGATGTTCCAGACGACCGCCATCCTGAGGAGCGCCTTGACGTCGGGGTCGTGCGGCTGCGGCTCGAGCGGGTCCCAGAAGAAAATGAGGAAATCGATCTCCCCGTCCACGATCTTTGAGCCGATCTGCTGGTCGCCGCCCAGCGGCCCGCTCTCCAGGCGCTTGATCGGGAATTTGAGCTCCTTCTCGAGCGCCGCGCCCGTGGTTCCGGTTGCGTAAACGATGTGGTGCGCGAGGAGGTCGCGGTTGAACTTCGACCATTCGAGGAGGTCGCGCTTCTTGTTGTCGTGGGCGACAAGGGCGATCTTCTTATTTTTCCCCATCGGTATCGTCTTGTATTTCATTTGGGTCCCGTCTTTCTGCCGGCGATTGGCAGGGGACGCAAGGCGGTCCGCGCGCCAGGCAATAATGCGGCTGACAGGCTTGGAGCGCGCCTAGATAGTGGGTCCTCCGCCCAACATGCCCAGGAAGCTCGCAATCGTCACGGGCGCCTCCGCCGGAATCGGCGAGGTGTTCGCAAGGAGGCTTGCCGCCGACCACGACCTCCTCCTGGTCGCGAGGAGGCAGGAGCGGCTGGAGGCCCTTGCCGCCGAGCTGGCCGCCAAGTCGGGAGCCAATGTCCGGGTGTTGGCCGCCGACCTTTCCGACGAGCAGGGCATGGCCAGGGTCGCGGAGCGGATCGAGGCGGAACCTCGATTGGCGCTCCTCGTGAACAACGCCGGATTCGGGGCCAGGGGGCTCTTCTGGGAGGCGGATCTTGGGGACGCCGAGCGCATGCACCGCCTCCACGTCATGGCGACCGTGCGCCTGTGCCATGCGGCCCTGCGCAACATGGTGCCCCGCGACGCCGGTGCCATCATCAACGTGGCGTCGGTCGCGGCCTTCATCCGGCGGGTGGGCTCCTCGAACTACGGGGCAACGAAGAGCTGGATGGCGGTCTTCACCGAGGGCCTGCACCTCGACCTAAGGAGCATCGGGTCCGGGGTCTCGGTCCAGGCCCTTTGCCCCGGCTTCACTTACTCCGAGTTCCATGACCGGATGAAGGTTGATCGGAAAACGCTGGCGCCCGCGACGTTTTGGCTCACGGCCGACCAAGTGGTCGACGAATCGCTGGAAGGCCTGCGCTCGAGGAAGCTTTTCGTCATCCCGAGCCGCCGGTACCGGATCCTGACCGCCGTGTTCACCAAGCTGCCCGTATGGCTTCGCCTGGCCATCGAGACCGGCAGCAAGGGTCCTGTCGGAGCGCGCGCGGACGCCCCGCCATGACAGGCGCTCGAATCCGCCCCCCAGGGTTACAACCTCGGCACACCGCCGGGGCGGCTCGCCGTTCGGCATCAGTCCTGCTCTCCTTACCCGGGTGAATCCGCCTTCCCTAGATCCGACGCCCAAGGCGGCCTACCGCCTCACCAAGGTCATCTTCACGCTCGGCCCGGCCACGGAGGACGAGGCGATGCTGGAAAAGCTCATTCACGCGGGGGTCGACATCTGCAGGCTAAACATGGCCCACGGCGACGAGGCCTGGACGCGCACCATGATCCGAAGGGTGCGCTCCGTGTGCGCCAACTCCCAGCGGCACATTGCCCTTATGATGGACATTAAGGGCCCGGAGATCAGGACCGGCGACCTGGCGGCGCCCGTGGACTTGGTCGCCGGCCAGCTCGTTGACCTCCTTCCAAAGCCCGGCAAGTCCGAAGACGGCGTCCTCGCCGTGAGCGTCAATTACCCGCTCCTGGGCGGGGATGTTTCGCCCGGGACGATGGTGCTGGTCGACAGCGGGCTCATCCGCCTCGAGGTGCTGAGCACGTCGGCCGAGCGGGTGCGCTGCCGGACGGTCGTGCCGGCGCGCCTGACAAGCCGGCGCCACCTCAATCTGCCGGGAGTGAAGGTGCGGCTGCCGGCCCTCACGGCGAAGGACAGGGCCGACATCACGGTAGGCGTGGAGGAGCAGGTCGATTTCTTTGCGCTCTCGTTCGCGCGGGAGGCGGACGACATCGACATCCTGAGGCGCCTGCTCAGTGAGATGAAGAGCCACGCGAAGATCATCGCGAAGGTCGAAGACCAGTCGGGGATCGCCAACCTGGACGAGATCATCGTCGCCTCGGACGCGGTCATGGTCGCGCGCGGCGACCTCGGCATCGAGGTGCCGATGGAGGACCTGCCGCTGATCCAGAAGCGGTGCGTCGACGCGTGCATCCAGCATCGCAAGCCGGTCATCGTCGCCACGCACCTGCTCGAATCCATGATCACCTCCCCCGTGCCCACGCGGGCGGAGGTGAGCGACATCGCGGGCGCCGTATGGTCCACGTCGGACGCAATCATGCTTTCGGGCGAGACGACGACCGGCAAGTACCCCCTGGAGTGCGTGCAGTTCATGAAGCGCGTGGCGGGCCGGATCGAGGCAAGCACGCCCAAGGGCTACAACAGCTCCCTTCCCCTGAAGACAAACAAGGACCGCCTGCTGCGCTCCGCGGTCGTCCTCGCCCAGGAGCTCGGCGAGGCCGGCATCGTCGTCTTCACCCGAAACGGCCTCCTTCCGCAGGCGCTCGCGGCCCTGAGGGCGTGGCGGTGCCCCATCTACGCCTTCACCGACGATCCGCGCGTGCTCCGTCAGATGCTCCTCATCTGGGGCGTCGAGCCGTTCCTCCTGGACTTCACGCCGGACCCCGAGGAGACGATCACCGGAGCATTCGCCTACCTGCTCCGCCGGGGCTGGGTGAAGCACGGCGATTGGATGGTGGTCATCACGAACGTCCTCGTGGGCGCGAAGACCATCGACTCGATCCAGATGCGCCCGATCGAGTGAGGGGCTGAGGCGCGGCATCCGCCCGCTCCGCCGGCCGGAGTTACGCGCGCAATCTGCCCCCGAGAATCCGCGAGCGGATCTCGCCCTGGAGGGGCAGTTCAACCCGCTTGTAGACAAAGTGGGAGGCCCCAAACACCACGAGCAGGAAGGCGATGAGGAATAACGGAGAATCCACGAAGCCGTGGCCGATGCCAAGGATCCCGACCAGCAGCATCACGAGGAGCTGAATGGGAAAATGGATCATGTAGCTCGCGTAGGTCAAGTTGCCCAGGGCATCAAGACAGCCGGCGACCCGGCTGCTCACCGATCCTGAAACGATCGCAAGGACTGCCAGCGCAACGGGGACCCAGAGGTCCAGGATCCAATCGATGTTGCCGGTCACCAGGAATTCATAGGCGGCCCAGGTCAGAAGGGCGGCGCCTGTGATCAGCATCGCCTTGCCTGCAGGCGTCTTCATCCTCGTCGCAGCCGCCCGGTACGCGATGCAGCTGAGGCCGCCCAAGTAGAAGAAGAATATGCATCTGAGGACGACGGGCTCCGTGCCGATGTAATGGTCCGCGACAATGCAAGCCACCAGGCAGGCGAGGACCATAAAGAGGTCGGCCTTGAGGAAAAAGGTGGCCACGAAGAAAAACAAATAGACGAGCACCTCCACGGAGACGCTCCATGACGGGCCGTTGAACGAAAAGCCGTCCTGCAATCCCCAGTACTGGGCGAAGAGCAGATTGAGGACGAAGTGCCTGAGGTCGTTGAACTCTACCACGTAGAAGGATCCATGGAACTGGAAATAAGCCCATTGGAGCGGGGCGATCACGAGCAGCGTGATCAGGTGGAGCGGATAGAGCCGGGAGAACCGCAGCCAAAAGAAACTCCTGGCTGGCATCTTCCTCGCACCGATGACGTCGGCGTACTTGAAGAAAAAGATGAAACCGGACAGGCACCAGAACACCTCCACCGCGCGCGTACCGTACCTGTAGAAGAGCCAAAGGAAGCCGTAGAGCGGTTGACCCTCCACGGTAAAATGCTCCGCCGAATAACCGTAAAAGTAGAAGTGCTGATAGTGCGCTATGAGCACCGTTAGTGCGGCCATGAACCGGAGCAGCTCGATTCCCGAGAGTCTGTTGCCGGAGCTGTCTGCCATTTTGTTGGTTGGTCGATCTAACACCGGCGCGTTGGGTTTGCGACCACCCAAGGTCTGGCAACCGGGGACGCATACCGGTAGACTTCGTCTCGCAAGGCGCGAGAAGAAAGGGCCCTAGCCCCCCTTTTTTTCACCCTCAGGCTTCCGTGTCGCGGCTTTGATCAGGAGGTCGTTCCACTGGCCGGCGTCCAGGTGGGCCAGGGTGCCCCCAAAGTGAATGGTCTGGCCCAATACCGAATAGCCGAGCTCGTCCTTCCTTCCGGAAAGGAGGCCGGCCTTCTTCAGGAGTTCCCGCGTATTGCCCTGGGCGCCGAGCTCCAGGTCCAGGCTGAGCGCCTGGTCGGCAAGGGCGAGCCCCTTGGCGGCGCCTATCCGCCCGGTCCCCCTCAGGCGCACCTCGGGGGACACCATCTCCAACTCCACCATGCGGATCACTCCGTCCGATGACTTGAACGCTGTGACGCTCGCCGAGTCGTAGCCAATCTCCGAAATCTGGTAGGTGAGCTGGAGGACCGCCTCAGTCGTGGCACTGAGCTTCGTCTTTCCCGAGTCGAGGATGTTGCTCCTTGCTCCCATGACCGAGCCCACCACCGAGCCGACGGTTGCGAGGGTGTCCTCCACCTTCGGCGTGGGCGCCTCCTGCAGCGAGTCCGCCACGTCTGCCTTCAGGATCCGGACGATGCCCGAGGAGCTCGAAAGCCGGAACTCCTCCTGCGTGCGGGCCACTAGGTCGGCGAGGCTGACCCCCTTCCCGGTGAACGACCTTGCGACAACGAACTTGCCCTCGAACTCGGGGTCGACCCCCGGACGGGGCGCCGGAAGCAGCGACGCAGCCTCGTCCTTCGTCGGGGCGACGGCGGCCTTCAGGCTGTACGGGAACTCGGCGGCCGCGTTGAAATCAACGGATCCCGTCATGTTCGTCAGGCTGTGGCCCGGGGGACCGCCGCGACCGCCCTCGAGCTGGATGGACGCGTGTTCGAGGGTGAAGACGCCTCCGACGTCGGCGAGCTCCCCGCCGTCGGTCCTCACGTGGTCGAGGGACACGGAGACGCGCCCGGTCCAGTCCCCCCAAAAAGGCGCCTGGTCCCGCACGGAGGCGCCCGAAGCCGGCGCAAACGGAGCCGCCAGCATGCGCAGATGCCCGGGCGCCACGGAATCACCCATCAGCGTGAGGTCGATCCACGGACCGCCGCTGTCGCGCCCGGCCGATCCCTCCAAGGATACGTCCGATACGCTCCGGCCGGAGGCGAACCGCACCGGCGCCTTGAACGACACCGCCCCGCTCTCGTCCACGTCGGCGTGCAGCGTCGCCGAGATCGTCTGCGCGGGATCGTGCCCCTTTATGTCTACCTTCGCATCCACCTGGGTCGCGGCGCCCACGGTCGCCGACAGGCTGCCCGAGGCCGCTCGCCCGCGGAGCCAAGCGAGCGCCGGGGCCGCTTGCGCCGCGGCGATGGCCTCCAGATTGGCGTCCCATTTTGTTGCGATCGCGACCGTCTGGTCCGTCCCGGCCGCCCGGCTAGCGGCGCCCTCGAGGGTCGCAAGGCGCCGGCCGGCGCCCGAGACCGAGAGCGGCGCCCACTGCAGCCGCCACCCCTGCGGGGAATAGTCGCCCGCGAGCGAGAGATCCAGGTCGACACCCCGCGCGATGACTCTTTCTGCATCCCGAAGGGTGACACCGGCCGCGGTGAGGGGCACTTTGGAGTGCAGCGCAAGGCCTCCGTTCGCCGCGCGGATGAGGAATTCGCCGGTCGCGTCTCCTCCCGAGAGGGCCATGCCCACAGTCGGCCCGGAAAGCCATGCGAGCGGCAGTCCCTGGATTGAGGCATCGAACAGGTCGCCGCCGGGATGCGACGCTCCGATTGAGCCCGACTCCTCGTCGATTGAGAACGCCTGAAGCGACCTGGCAGTAGCGACCGGCCGGTCCGCGGCAAATGAGACGCCTAGGCGGTCGACCCGAACCGAACGCCCGGCTTGGGTAGCGTCGAATTGGGCGGTCAGCGACACCGCCCCAAGGGGCTCAAGCGACTGGGAAAGAATCCCGAGGTGCGCCGCGCCGCAGGCGAGGGTGCCGAGCGCATGCACCGATGCAAAGTCTTGGTCGCAGTCAAAGCTGCCGCTGCCGTCGAGCGACGAGGGGGGCAGGGGATGATCTGGAAAGTAGGGAGCGATGTCGGAATCCACCAGGTTGAGCTCCCAGGTGCCGGCAAGCCTTTGGCCGCCGTCGGGCAAATGGGCGAGAACCCCGGCCAGGCGGCGGCCTCCCCGGCTGATCTCGACGCTGTAGGTCTCCTCGCGGGCGGCGCGGTCGGACGAAACCTCTGCGGCAATCGTAAGGCTCCTTTGGGATGATTCGCCGCCCTCGGTGAGGTCAGCGTTCACCCGCAGGCGGCTCACGTTGCGGGAGGAATCCAACGCCGCGGCAACGCTGCCGTGGGCCGCGAGAGCGTTGATCGGGAGGCTCTGGTCCGCGAGCGTGCCCGTGGCGTCGACGGCAAACGCCCCCTCCCGTCCCGCTCCCAGGCCCCCGCCGCTCACGACCACGTGCACATGTGCGGGTGCCTTTCCGGGCAGGGGCGTGAACAGGATCTCCCCCTCCATGTCGACCCCGTCGAGGGAGCCGTCCACGGGAAGCCTCATTGCCCCGAGCATCCCAAGGAGCACACGGGAGATCCGCTTCGCCGGGACGGTTTCCGCCGGCGCGGCGACCCCCGCCGCCGCCGCGCCGGACTGCGGCTGCCCCTCAGCCGTCTCGGCAGGACCGGTCAGGTCGAGTGTCCATCCCTTTGCGACCAGGCTGCGGACCTCGAACTGCCGGCGCAGCACGGCGTTCGTCAGGGAAAGCTTGGCCTTCAGGGAGGGCAGGGTGAGGACGGCGCCGCCCGCCTCAAGGTGGAGGTCCTCAACGTCGATCTCGCCGAATCCGGCGGAAAGGGATCCCAAAGTGCCCTTTGCGCCCGATTTCCCGGAGAGCGCCGTCTGCGCGGCCCAGGTCTGGAAGGGCGGCGCGATCGCTATCAGCACGACGATGGCCGCAAGAATCGCGACCACCGCCAGGCATGTCAGGAGGATTCGAAGGACTTTCACTTCATTGGCGCCCTCACCGGGGCGCCTGTAGGACACCCGGGCTCGCGGCCCGTGCCCTCAGAATTTGTTGGCCTGGGCTATGGGGGCCTGACCCGCAAGGTACCGCGTGAGATTCTCGACGGCGCAGCTCGCCTGCCTCTGGACGCTCTCGTAGGTCCTCGAGCCGATGTGGGGAGAAATGATGACGTTCGGGAGCCCGACGAGCGGGTAGCCCGCGGGCGGGGGCTCCTCATCCAGCACGTCCGCGGCGTAGTACAGTTTCTTCTCCTTGGACTTGAGGGCCGCAACGAGCGGCTCGAGCTCGACGAGCTCGCCTCGGGCGCAGTTCAGGATCACGGCCCCGGGCCTGAGGAGGCCGACGTTGCCCGCATTGATCATGTGGCGGGTCTGCGGCGTCAGGTTCGTGTGGAGCGAGATGATGTCGGACTGGCGCAGGAGGTCATCAAACGCCTCGACCCGGCTGATGCCATGCTTCTGGGCGAATTCCGCGTCCCAGTAGCTGTCGAAGCCGACGACAGCCATCCCAAAGGCCTTCGCGCGGGTCGCGACCTCCTTTCCTATCCGGCCGAGGCCGGCTATCCCCATCGTCTTCCCAAAGAGCTCCGTCCCGGTGACGCGGGTCCAGCGGCCCTGGGTCACGTGGTTGGCCTCGACCACCAGGTGGCGCACCGAGGCGAGGAGGAGCGCAAACGTGTGCTCGGCAACCGTCACGTGGTTGACCCCCGGAGTGAAAAGGACGGGCACCTTCAGATCCGTGGCAGCCGCGACGTCGATCTTGTCCAGGCCGATGCCGTATTTGCTGATCACCTTGAGGCGCGGCAGCGATTTGACGATGACGGCGCGCGTGATGGCGTCGTCGCCGCAGAGATAGGCGTCGAACTGGCCCGCGAGCTCCAGCATGCGCGCCTCCGGCAGAGGCCCGCGCTCGCGGGTGATCTCAAAGCCTGCCTTGGCGAGAAGCTCGTGGTGGACGCCAGGCGTGTCCTGGAACGACGTCGTGGTGAGAAGAACGCGGGTCATGGGGGTGAAAACAGGTGGACGCTAATCTCACCCATGCGTTCTTCAATGAAATTGTCAGGGCCGTAAGAAATTGGCCGGAAGCTCGTTGCGAGATTCCGGCCGGGCCTGCTGGGTGCGGCCCATTGCGGGCCGCTGGCGCTCAAATCATCGGCATCCCCGTAGGGAATGCCGGAGTTCTCAGTGCGTCTCGTGCCACTCGCCCCTCGTCATGTGATAGTGGCCATCACGGTCCCAATCCCAATGGGGGGCGATCCAGTCGGCGTGTCCGTGGGGGGGACGGTCCCAGTGGCCGGCAACCCACACGTAGTGGCCAGGCGTACCGTCCCAGTAGCCGCCAATCCACACGAAATCCGGACCAGGTCTCACCCCCACGATGACCTCCGGCTGAGGCGGGGGCGGCGGGGCGTCCACGCTGATGTTCAGTTGGATATCTCCCAGAAACGGCGAGGCAGCGTCGGAGCTGACCGGCAGGGCGGCGAGGGAGAGCAGACCGAGTCCGCCGGCAAGGCGGAGCGAAGCGCCAGAGGCGCGGAGCAGGGAATGAGTGATCGTTTTCATATCTGAGCGGACGGACCTGCAAAACGAGCGCCCGTGCCCCTGATCGCCCCCCAAGCCCCGCAAACTGGGTAAAGACCCCAGCCCTGCCAACGGGCGCCCGAGCCCGCCGCCCGACTTAAAAATGGACGAAAACGCCGCGCTTCAGCCTCAACCGACGCGGGCTTGCCGCGCCGACCATTGCCGGGACCCTCAGTGCCTGGGACCTGCATCGCGCCACTCACCCTTGGTCTGGTGATAGTGACCGTCGCGGTCCTTGTCCCAATGGGGAGCGGACCACTGCTGTCCGTGGCCGTGGGGCGAATGGTCCCAGCGGCCGCCGACCCATGTGTAATGGCCAGGTGAGCCGTCCCAGTAGCCGCCAACCCAGACATAGTCCGGGCCGGGGCTGACCCCTACGACGACCTCCGAGCGCAGGGGAGGGGGTGGGGCGTCGACCACGACGTTCAGGGAGATGTCGCCAAGGAACGGCGAGGCGGCGAACGCGCTGATCGGCAGGGCGGCGAGGGACAGAAGGCCGAGTCCGCCAGCGAGCCGGAGCGAGGCGCCGGGGGCGCGAAGCAGGTAATCAATGTGGGTTTTCATTGGAACGCTTGGACTCCCCAAAGGGGGGCCCGTGCCCCTGCCGAGTGCGAAAGACCCGCGAATAGGTGAAGACCCCACACCCGCGGCCGCGGGCAGGCCGGGAAATTCACGTCACCGTTACTTTTCAGCCTCGCCCGGCGCACCTTTGTGGCCCCGACTTGCCCCAGGACCCGTGCCGCAGCGAAGCGGGCAAGCGATTTTCCCGCGCCCAGACGGGCGATCCATGCGCCAATCAACCTATCACTTCAACCGGGAGATTCTGCTCGGCGAATGCGGCGCCCTGCTGCTTGCGAACGGATCGGCCCCCATCGTCTACCACTTTACGCGAAGCGCCGACTTCATTTCCTCCGCGGCCGTCGCCGCAACGCTCGTCGGGGGCGGACTCTGCTGGCTCGTCGCCCGGGTCTACGACAAGATCAAGGCCAAGACATTCACCGCCAAGGAGCTCGCGAGCGACATCGGCTACTTCACGCCCGCGGCGATCATTCTCGGGTTCGGCGTGTATGACCCGTCCATTTACATGGCGTCGCACTACCTCCTTGTCCACGGGGCCGGGGACGGGGTCTCGGTCCTCCTGGGCCAGCTCCTTGCCTTCGCCCTCTTCCTGGCCTCGCTCAACCTGTACCGGCTGCTCCTCATCAAGTTCCGGGGAAAGTCGTTGTGACGCCGGTCCCGAGGTCTGCCGCCCTTCTGCCCCCGATCTTCGCAAGCAGCACTCGCAGCGTCTCCTCCTGCTCGGCCGGGTCGAAGTCGTACTTGTCCAGCTTCTCGCGGTATTCGGGCAGCCTCGAGAGGAACCTCTCGAGCGCCTCCCGCGTCACGATCTCCGAGTATTCCCCGAGGCCGGACTCGCCGAGGAAGTGGGCATTGTGGGTCTGCTCAAACTGCTTGCGCAGGGGGACGGCAAAATAGGGCTTCCTCAGGAAGATGGAGTCGGCGATCAGCGAGAAGCCGGCGGTTGCGATGATCGCCCGGCAGCTCGCCAGGTCGCGCACGAAGTTCTCCCCCTGGGCGCGGTAGATGATGTTCCGGTCCTCGCCGACGCGGTTGTGGCAATAGACGATGAACGTCCCCTCCATCGACTTGAGGACCTCGATGAGATCCGGGTTGGGCTTGGTCAGGTAGACCAGCACATGGGACCCGTTGGTCACCGCCATGCGCCTGATCTCTCCCTGGATGATCGGAGCCACGTAATGCAATCTCGCCGTCCCGCTCCCCCTGCGGCTGAACGACTTCACGATGTACTCCGCCGCGCCGCAGGTGACGACGAGGGTCGTCAGACGCGCCAGGTGGAAGGCAAACGCGCTGGCCCCCTTCGGCCGGGGCAGGTCCCGCAGCTCGTTCTGGTTGTCCATGCTGATGAGCGGCCTGCGAAGCCAATGGGACGCGCACATCGTGAACGGCTCGTAGGCCGTGATGAAGACGTCAGGCTTGAACTGCTCGATCTCCCGGATGAGTCGGCGTGCGTTGCGAAGGTAAAACGGGAAGAACCCGATGTTCTTCCTCACCGTCTTTGCCAGGGACAGGCCTTTTTCATTGAAGCAGAGGTGGACTCCCTCGATGCGCGTGGGCTTGAGCGCCCCCAGGGAGTCGCAGGCCCTGTCGCCATAGGTCAGGACCTTCACGTTGTGCCCGTCGCGCTTGAGGACCGTGCCGATCTCAATGGCCTCGAAGACGTGGCCGAGTCCCTCTCCAGACACGCCGTAGACGATGTTCATCTCCCCTCAGGGATCGCCGCAATCCGCCGGGCGTTCAACAAAAAGTCACCCCGAACGCGGGAACGTAACCTAGAGGTCGGTGATGACCGTGTGCCGGGGAACCAGAATCTTGATGATGCCCCACGCCACCAGGTAGCTCGTCGCGCAGAAGACGAACATGATGGAGTAGGCCGACTGGGGGCTTCTCGCGACGGAATCGAGAAGGGCGCCCGGCACCTTTCCAATGATGACGCCTCCAAGGCCGCCGGCCATGGCGCCGATGCCTGTGACCGTTGCCACCGCCTTCTTTGGAAACATGTCGGAGACGGTGGTGAAAAGGTTTGCAGACCACGCCTGGTGGGCCGCGGCCGCTATGCATATCGTTGCGCAGGCCAGGACCGCGGCATTCTTGCCGAAATGTGCGACGTCTCCAAAATACTGCGTGCTCAGCACGCAGAGGGGAACCAACGCAATCAGCAGCATTGAGCCCATGCGCGCCTGGTAGACAGGCATTCCCTTCTTGATGAAAGTCATCGGAATGCTGCCGCCGTAGATGCTTCCGATGATTGCGACCCCGAATACGGTGAAGGTAGGCAGACGGACCTCGCTCGAGGTCATGCCAAACTGCTTGATGAAATAGTCGGGCAACCAGAACAGATAGAACCACCAGACGCCGTCCGTAAGAAACTTGCCCCAAAAGAACGCCCATGTCTGGCGGTAGCCCAGGAGCTTGACCCACGGGACTCTTGCCGTGTCGCCCGCGTTGTCCTGGACCGCCCCGGGGTCTCTGTCGCTGTGGATGTACTCGTACTCCTCCCTGGATAGACGCGTCTGCGCCTTGGGCGTGTCATAGAGCCAGAACCAAAATATGAGCCAGATGAGCCCGAAGGCGCCGGACAGGATGAAGGCCATCTTCCATCCCGTCGCGTTGCCGTAGCGTATCATGCACCAGGGAACAAACAATGAGGCCAGCATCGCCCCCACGTTTGAGCCGCTGTTGAAGATACCGGTTGCGAACGCCCTCTCGCGCTTCGGGAACCACTCGGCGACCGTCTTGATCGACGCCGGGAAATTGCCACCCTCGCCAAAACCGAACGCGCTTCGAATGGCCATGTGAACGACCACCAGGCTGCCTGCGAACGCATTGAGGATGCCGAAGCCCGACCAGACAGCGAGGGAGAGGGCCAAGCCCAGCTTGGTGCCGATCTTGTCGATCATCCAGCCCGCGATCACGGTCATGCCGGCGTAAAAGAACGTGAAGCATGCGGTGAGATTTCCGAAGTCGGAGTTGGTCCAGCCGAAACCACCCTTGGCCACCGGTGTGCAATAATACTCCTTCAGGAAACTGATGACATTCCGGTCCAGGTAATTGCACGTCGTGGAGAAGAAAAGCAGGGCGCAGATGATCCAGCGGTAATTGCTGTGCTCGGGCCTTGAGGGGGACGGGCTTGACGTCATGGGGTTAGGGCCCGGCGGAAACGCTCCCGGGCATGGGGGCCGAGGCTACGGTCGGTGGTTGGAAGAGGGAAGCGATTTTAACTGGGCCCCGCCCCACTTTGGGATTTTGCTCTTGGAATTGATGTGCACCCTGAGCCCATTTCGCCCATACAGTGCCGAGGGCTGCGGTCCCAAATGGCACGCTGAAAATCCCCATGCACCCTAGGCAGCCTCAATCGCGGTGAAGCTCCGTCGACACCTTTCTTGGCTCGGCGCCGTTCTGCTCCAGGGCGCTCTTTCATTCACGGCCTCGGCGGCGGTGGGCGATGCCTCCCTGGTAGCCGACGGACCCATCGCGGGAGCCTTCCCGCTGGTGGACGCATCCTCGGCGGCCCCTCTCTGCGCCGACGCCGCCGACTGGCCCGGGGTGCTGCGCGCGGCCGGCGACCTGCGCGACGACATCGCGCGGGTGACCGCCGTCAGGCCGGAGATCGGCGCCGGGAAGCCCTCCTCGGGCAGGCGGGCCGTTCTCATCGGCACGCTCGGCAAGAGCGCGGTGATAGACGGCCTGGTCGCCGCCGGCAAACTCGACGTCGGCGCCATCCGAGGAAGGTGGGAAGCCTTTGTCATTGAGACCGTCGAGCATCCGCTGCCGGGAGTGGACCGCGCGCTCGTCATCGCGGGCAGCGACAAGCGCGGAACCATTTACGGCATCTACGAGATTTCCCAGCAGATCGGCGTATCGCCATGGTATTGGTGGGCGGACGTTCCGGTGCGCCACCGCGACTCCCTGTTCATACGTCCGGGCCGCCTCGTCGAATCCGGACCGTCGGTCAAGTACCGCGGCATCTTCCTCAATGACGAGGCCCCCGACCTGACCAACTGGATCAAGGCGAAGTACGGCACCGTGTCCTCCGGGGCCAATCCCATCGCCCCGCCGGGCATCGCCAACTATGGCCGCGGGTTCTATTCGAAGCTGTTCGAGGTCATGCTTCGGCTGCGGGCCAACTACCTCTGGCCGGCGATGTGGAACAACGCCTTCAACGAGGACGACCCCGTTGACGCTGGCATGGCGGACGAGTACGGCATCGTCATGGGGACCTCGCACCAGGAGCCCATGCTGCGCGCCCAGAAGGAATGGGACTGGCGCTACCTGAAGACGATCGGGACCTGGAACTACGCCACGAACCCCGGAGTCCTCGAGGATTTCTGGCGCCAGGGGATCAGGCGGAACAAGAGCTTTGAGAGCTTGGTGACGATCGGGTTGCGCGGCGCCAACGACGCCCCGATGGCCGAGGGCGGCCCGGAGGCCAACCGCGCGCTCCTCGAGCGCATCGTGGTGGCTCAGCGCAAGATCCTGGGGGAGGAGATGAATGCGGACCCGGCCAAGGTGCCCCAGCTCTGGTGCCTCTACAAGGAGGTCCAGGACTACTACGACTCGGGCATGCGGGTCCCGGACGACGTCACGCTTCTCTGGGCGGACGACAATTGGGGCGATCTTCGCCGTGCGCCGACCGCCGCGGAGCGCCCGCGCGGCGGGGGTTCGGGAATCTACTACCATTTCGACTACCATGGCGGACCTCGCAGCTACCAATGGATCAACGCGAACCCGCTCCCCAAAATATGGGAACAGATGTCGCTCGCGCATGAGTACGGGGCCGACCGGGTGTGGATCGTCAATGTCGGCCATTTCAAGGGCTACGAGCTGCCGACGGAGTTTTTCCTCAACATGGCCTGGAATCCAAGCCGGTGGACCGGCGACAATCTGAGCGACTTCACAGTCCAGTGGGCGACGCGCGAATTTGGCCCGGAGCACGCGGCCGACATAGCCACAATCGTCTCGAAATACGCCAAATTCAACGGCCGCAGGAAACCGGAGCTGCTGGCGCCCGGCACCTACAGCCTGACGAATTACCGGGAGGCGGAGACGGTGGTGAGCGATTACGAGGCGCTCAAGACCAAGGCCGAGGAAGTCGGCCGGGACCTTCCAGCGGCAGCCCGGGATGCGTACTACCAGCTCGTGCTCTTCCCCGTGAAGGCGGGTTCATTGGTGAACGAACTCTACCTCGCGGCCGGACGTAATGCCCTGTTCACCCAACAGGGGAGGGCGAGCGCCGGCGCCCAGGCGGCCGAGACAAGAAAGCTTTTCCGGCAATACCTCGACCTGATCGGCTACTACAACACCGCCTTTGCCAATGGAAAATGGGCGCACTTCATGGACCAGCCGGTGCTCGGCTACAAGACTTGGCGCGATCCCAAAGCCAACAACATAGACAATCTGAAGCTGGATGAGCCGTTTGTGCCGGCCGCCGCAGGTCTCGGCGTGGCTGCGGAGGGCTCTGACGGCGGCGCGCCAACCCCACTTCAGTTCGATGCCTTTAACCGGCCGAGCCGATACATCGACGTCTTCAACCGGGGACAGCAGGCCTTCGATTTTACGGTGACCGCAAGCGCACACTGGATCCGGTTGAGTTCGGGCGGGGGCAAATCCGGCCCAGACCAGCGGATCGAGGTGAGTGTCGACTGGGCGGCCGCGCCGATCGGGGAATCCAAGGGCTCGGTTACGGTCGCCGGCGCCGGGCAGGCCATTGCGGTGCCAGTCGAGGCGCTCAACCCGAGCGGTCTCACACGCGAAAGTCTGCACGGCTTCGTGGAGGCGCAGGGTGCGGTGGCGATCGAGCCCGAGCATTTCACCCGGCAAACGCGGGTCGGGGACAGGCAGTGGAGCAGGATTGACGACTACGGCCGGACGCTCTCCGGCATGCGGGCCGATGCGCCGGTGGATGCCCCGGGAGCGACGCCGGGCAAGGATTCGCCCGTGCTCGAGTACCGAATCTATCTCTTCCACGCCGGGCCGGCGGAAGTGACGGCGATCACGGCTCCAACATTGAATTTTGCGCCGGACCGCGAGCTAAGTTACGCGGTGTCCTTTGACGACGAGGCTCCCCAGGTCGTCGTGCTCGTGCCACGGGACTACCAGATAGCGAGCGCAAACAGGGACTGGGCGCTTTCGGTCACCGACAACGCACGCTACGGACGTTCGCAACATCGAATTGCCGGTGCCGGATACCACACGCTCAAGATCTGGATGATAGATCCAGCGGTGGTGATGCAGAAGCTTGTCGTGGACGTAGGGGGCCTAAGACCCAGTTATCTCGGCCCCCCCGAAAGCTATCGGGCTCCCTGATTAGGCCTTCAAACGACTTGGCCCAAGATGGAAGTGCCTCTGCACTTCCTCCAGCGAGCGCGTTGCACCCGGATGTAGGCGCGCAATCCGGCGATTCCATGCAAGGACGGTCTCGCGCAAGCAGGGGATTGCCCCAATCGACTGTCTCCCCGAGGGTGCGATCAAGCTCTCGGAGCGCGATTATGCCTTGGACAAGGAAGCTGGAGAAGACGACATAGCCGCCCCGTGATCCCTGAATTGCGCCAATTGGACGTCGTCAAGGTGAGGATCAACCCAGGCGACCGCAATCGGCCCTTGAGTCCCAACCATTGCCTTTGGGACCGACTCCCTCTAGAACTCAAATTCGACCCGGGCGGCGGGCTCGACACCTCACAGGGTATCGAATTAGCTGACTCGGAGCCAATGCCACACCCGTACGGCTTGAGCACTCTCAATCCATGAAAAAGCTGGTTTCTGCCAAGCTGGCGAAGCGCCCGTCGGCCCGCGACCCGGCCAGAACTGCGCCCAAATCGCCGTTAAGAGGCAAGTGGAAGGCGTACCGTTCCTTTCCCGTCGTGGGAATTGGTGCTTCCGCAGGAGGGCTGGAGGCGCTGGTTCAATTCTTTGAACATGTGCCAGCGGGCAGCGGCATGGCTTATGTCGTCATCCAGCACTTGGATCCGACACACAAGGGAATGATGCCGGAACTGCTCCAGCGCGCCACAGCTATGACAGTGGTGCAGGTGAAGGATCGCACCTTGGTCCGGCCGGACTGCGTGTATGTCATCCCGCCAAACAGCGACATGTCGCTTCTCCACGGAACATTGCACCTGCTCCCCCCGGCCGCGCCCCGGGGGTTGCGCCTGCCGATTGATTTCTTTTTTCGCTCGCTTGCCGAGGATCAGCTCGAACGCAGCGTCGGCGTCATCCTGTCGGGCATGGGCAGCGACGGAACGCTGGGCCTCAGGGCGATCAAGGAAAAAGGCGGCATCGTGCTGGTGCAGGATCCGGCCTCTGCGAAATTCGACTCGATGCCGCGCGGCGCCATAGAGGCGGAGCTGGCGGATTTCGTCGCTCCTGCCGAGGAACTGCCGGAAAAGCTCATTGCCATCAGCCGGCATCTCCCGCGGATGGGCAAGCCCGACCTGCATACTGATGGTAGGATCCAGGGTGCGTTGGAAAAAATAGTGATCCTGCTGCGCACCCACACCGGCCATGATTTTACCCTGTATCGTAGGAGCACGCTGCATCGGCGGGTCGAACGCCGCATGGGCGTCCATAAGGTGGGAAAGATAGGCGCCTACATTCGGTATCTGCAGGCCAATCCCCAGGAGCTGGACATACTTTTCAGGGAACTGCTGATAGGGGTGACGAGTTTTTTCCGCGACCCCGCGGCCTGGCAGCAGCTGGCCAAACGGGGCCTTCCTGCGCTACTTGCCGGCCGGCCTGCGGCCGGCTCGCTGCGGGCGTGGGTGGCCGGCTGTTCGACAGGCGAAGAGGCTTACACGCTGGCAATTGTCCTTTCCGAGGCGCTCAAGCGGATCAAGTCCGCGAACCATATTTCCATCCAGATCTACGCCACCGACCTGGACAAGGAAGCCATCGAAAAGGCCCGCCAGGGCGTCTACCCGGAGAACATCGCCGCCGACGTGTCGTCCGCGCGCCTTACCCGTTTTTTCGTCAAGCAGGAGGGTGGCTACCGCGTGAACAAGGAGATCCGTGCGATGGTTGTCTTTGCACCGCAGAATCTGATCATGGATCCGCCGTTCACAAAGCTCGATATTTTGTGCTGCCGGAACCTACTGATTTACTTGACCCCGGAATTGCAGAAGAAACTTTTCCCGCTTTTTCACTACAGCCTAAACCCTCGCGGCGTGCTCTTTCTCGGCAGCGCGGAAAGCATCGGAGGCTCCGCCAAGTTGTTCACTCCACTCGCGCTCAAGGAGCGTATTTTCCAACGGAGCGAATCCGTTCTGGTGGGCAAGCAGCTCGATTTCCCGGCTGGAGCTCTGCCGAAGCGGCCGGGAAGGACAGAGGCGCCGTTTGCGCCGCTCCGCGCCGTCCTCAGCCTCCAGTCGATGGCGGACCAGTTGGTCCTTGCCCGCTTTTCCCCGCCGGCAGTCCTTGTCAACGATCAGGGCGACATCCTCTACGTCAGCGGCCGGACCGGCAGTTATCTGGAGCCGGCGGCCGGCAAGGCCAACTGGAACATAGTTGCCATGGCCCGAGAGGGGCTGCGCTATGAGCTGGCTGGCGCTCTCCAAAAGGCCCGCATGAAGAAGAGCGCGGTCACCGTAAAGGGGATCAAAGTCGGGAGCGGCGCCGACATCCGGTTCGTTGACGTGATGGTGCAGGAAGTCGAGAAACCCGAGGAACTGCGCGGCATGACGCTGGTTGTTTTTTCCGACGCGGTCATCGAGACCGATGCCAAACCGGCCGGCGGAAAGGGAACAACCTCGGGGCGCAGCGCCGGAAATAGGGATTTGGAGCGCGAGCTCCAGCGAGCCCACGAGGAGGTGCAGGCGGCCCGCGAGGAGATGCAGACGTCGCAGGAGGAGCTCAAGTCCATGAACGAGGAACTGCAGTCCTCCAACGAGGAACTGCAGTCTACAAACGAGGAGCTCACGACCTCAAAGGAGGAGATGCAGTCACTTAACGAGGAACTGCAGACGGTGAACGCCGAGCTGCAATCCAAGCTGGATGAATTATCCGGAACGAACAACGACATGAAGAATCTGCTCAACAGCACGGACATTGCCACGGTATTCCTGGACAATGAGCTGCGCGTGCGGCGGTTCACCCTACAGGCGCAGACGATAATCAAGTTGATCCCGAGCGACGTGGGCCGGCCAATCACCGACCTTGCCTCCGACCTGCTCTACCCGGAACTGGTAACGGACGCCCATGAAGTGCTTCGGACTCTGGTCTTTTCCGAAAAGTCGATCAGCACTAATGACAAGCGCTGGTTCACCGTGCGCGTCATGCCCTACCGCACAATGGATAACCGGATTGACGGCGTCGTAATCACCTACGCGGACATAACTGCGGCCAAGAACGTGGAGACTGGACTGCGCGCAAAGCAAAGCGAAATGGCCACGCACTCGGCGGAGCAGGGCCTTACGCTTGACCGAGCCCTGGACCGCCTGAAGGTTCAGGACGCCAAGACGCCCTTTCGCAAGGCGAGAGGCGAGACCATCCGGAAGGTGCCTGGCGCCAAAGGAGAGACCGAAAAATAAAAAAACAATCCAATACGTCCACGGGCGTCCGCGAGCTGCGACGCCTCGCCGAATATCGGCTGCGTAAGCAGCCGAATAAACCGACGCAGATCGAAACAAGAGCCGACACGCAACGGCTTTTGCAGGAACTGCAGATCCATAAGATTGAGTTGGAGCTGCAGAATGAGGAGCTAAGGCAAGCCAAGTCCGACACTGAAGCAGGGCTCGTGAAATTCTCGGACCTCTATGATTTCGCCCCGGTCGGCTATTTTTCGCTCGATGAACGAGGCTTTATCTTGGAAGTGAACTTGACGGGATCCGACTTGCTCGGAACGGAGAAAGCCCACCTGGCCGGACGTCGCTTCCAGCTCTTCGTGGCGCAGCAATGTCGCCCGGCTTTCAATGTCTTTTTGGAGGGCATATTCGCGGGTCACGAGAGGCGGAGTTGCGAGGTGTCGCTGCTGAGCGCCGGTCACGCGCCTTTCTGGGCGGATCTGCAGGCCATGTCCGCACTGTCCCGCAGCGGCACGCCGCAACAGTGCCTAATGGCCATCGTCGACATCACGGCTCGAAAGCAGGCGGAGGAGGCGCAGCGCCGCATCGATATCCTGGGCGCTACGAACCGCAAGTTGCAGGACGAAATCATCCGGCGCCAGGCCGTGGAGCTGTCCCTCAGGAAAAGCGAACAACGCGCCCATCAGTTGTTGGGTCACTCGCGGAACCTGCAGAACAAATTACGCCAAATGTCCCATCAGATCCTTCTCGTGCAGGAGAACCAGCGGAAGGAGATCAGCCGCGAGTTGCATGATGAAATCAGCCAGCTCCTCTTGAGCATCAACCTCCATTTGGCAATCTTTGACAGCGACGCGGCAATCAATCCGAAAAGCATCCGACGGAGGATCACTCGCGTACGCTGGCTTGTGGAAAAATCGGTGAAAGTTGTTCATGATTTTGCGCGCGAACTGAGGCCGCCGATGCTGGATGATCTCGGATTGATCCCGGCGCTTAATACGTACATCACCGATTTCGCCAAGCGGAAGTTCCTGAAGATTCAATTCACGGCGTATAGCGGCGTCGAGGCCTTCGACAGTGACAAACGAACGGTCCTCTATCGCGTCACCCAAGAAGCGCTCGCCAATGTCGCCAAGCACGCCCGCGCCAGCGTGGTGAAGGTGCTCATAATGAAGGCGCGGGAGGGCGTTTGTTTGGAAGTCTCCGACAACGGCAAAGCCTTCGATACCCGTCGACTCTCATCGGCTGAATGGGGCGACCGCCTCGGATTGACGGGAATGCGCGAGCGCGTGGAGATGGTCGGCGGCCGATTCAGCGTCGAGTCCACGTCGGGCGAGGGCACGACTATCCGGGCCGAGGTTCCATTTGGCAAAAGCGGTCTGCGCGCGAATGGGTCGGGCCGAGGGCAATCCTCCGTTGAGAGAGGGGGGGGGGGGGCGGTGAAGGGTGGGACGGCAAGACGGATCACGGCGTAGCCTGACGGACTGTGTTTGTCCAAAGGCGCCGACACGGCCGGCAACGCGCGGAATACATTTTGCGGAGACTTCTGCCTGGCGCCAGATGCCGGAGGGGCACCGGTTCTCGTCCAGGCGGGGAGGAGAAGCAGGCTTCTCGGCCGCGGAAAACTTCGATCACAGAAGATCTGTCGTGTCGTCCAATCCCACACGCAGAACCGAATTGAGCCCTCCATGGGGATTGCTTGATCTCTGTTGGGCTTGAGGATCGTCGGCCCAGACGCCGTCCACCACGAAACGGTATTCATATTGGCCCGATTTGAGCATCAACCGGGCAGCCCATTCCCCCGATCCCTTGTGCTCCAGCGGGTTGGCCTCCGGACGCCAGTCGTTGAAGGTGCCGGCCACCTGCACAACCTTGGCCGTGGGAGCACAATACGTGAACGCGATTTCCTGTTCCTCCAGGGCAGGGAAGCGCTCCGAAATCGGCTCGATCATCTGCATGGGTTTCAATCGAATCCTCCTTTTGTCCGGAATGGTCCTTTTCTCCTCTGTCCGAGAGATTCTTGACGGTGGCCCAACCCGGTTTCTCCGGGGTTTTTCTTAGCTGACGCCCCATTCCCGTGGCTTCTCGTTATAAGCGTCGCCTGAGGTTTCCCTTTATCCGGTGCGATTGGATTTTCGCTCTTCGGCAACGGGGTCTCTTTCTTGGCATTGCCGGGGTTATCCTTGGATCGAGCCCGTTCCTCGCCGATGCGTTCCAGCTGAAACGCGATTTCGGCCGGTTGCAGCAGCCTGTCGACACATCCAGTCTTAACGGCGCTCTGCGGCATGTCCGGCTGCCTGGCCGTTCGGAATTCCTGCGCAAACACGATCCCACCCGCCTCCTTGATCGACTTGAGTGCCGCCGCTCCGTCGGAGTCGAACCCTGACAGAATGACCGCGATCGCTCGTTTCTGACGGTCTGCTGCCAGAGATTGGAGGAAAATGGTGATGTTCTTGGGCCAACCAGGGGTCTTGAGAAGGGTCCTAATGCGGAATTCATCGCCGTTCATCGTTACCTGCATACCGGCAGGTACTACGTAGACGTGGTCTGCTTTCACCCGTTCACCGTCGGCCACCAGAATTACAGGCATATCGGTCATGCGAGGGAGAATTTCGACGAGAAGAGATTTCCCGTCGGCCGGCTGGTGATGAACGATAATGTACGCCATCCCGGTGTCAGACGGGAGGAGACCCAGAATGGTGCAATACGCATCAAAGCCGCCTGACGACGCCCCAAAGCAGACCACTGTGAGGTGATAATCCGGTTTGGCACGCGCATCAAGACCCGCGTCCTTGGGATGCAAAGCAAGACGAGGTTCAGGCATCTTCAAGGCCGCGTGCCCACTCGGCGGGTTTGTTGGCATCCGTTTTGAAGGACATGGTTAAGGGATGACAGGACGGTACTCACAGTAGCCGTGTACCGCTATGGGGTGTTATGAGCATAAACCGGCGTCTCAGCGCAGGTTGCGTAATGGTGGACCCGATTCGGTTCGAATCCTCGGAGGAGAAATTTTCCGGTCTTCGTCCGATTCGCGAAATGCCACGGATTGTTCAGCTGAGTCGCGCCAGCGTGCCCAGGAAGTCTGCCGGCCGGATAGTGTCCAGGTCGCGAAATCTCCGAAAGGCCAGCAGGTTCCTCCTATCACCCGTGACAACCCCATCCCGTGGACATCCAGATGTGAACAAAACGGGCGCCGTTTGGAATGCTTCCCTATTGAGATCCTCTCAGAATTCCTGGCGGAAGATCCCCGAGACCGCATCGAACATTTTTCCCAGAATCGACCGGTCTTTAAAATCTAACCGCGTCATCAGCCGGGAAAGGCCCTTGTCACTCTCGAATACGGCGGTCTGCTGTGCCGCGAACGCCTCGTCGTAAATGTTGAGATTGGCTTCGTCGTTCAACCGAAAGGATCGATTGTCGAAATTGGTCGAGCCCACGGACACCCAGACGCCATCCACGATCAAGACCTTGCAGTGGTAGAGGGACGGTTGGAATTCATAGATGAGCACGCCGGCGTCGAGCAATGCCAGCCACCGCGAGCGGCTTGCGCCCTGTACGATTTCCGAATCCGTGTGAGGGCCGGGCACGATGATTTCGATCTTCACACCGCGCTTTTCGGCCGCGACCAGTGTTTCAATCGCAAGATCGTCCGGTACGAAATAGGCGGCCTGAAGGAGGATGCTTCTTGTGGAAGACGCGATGGACAGCAGATACATCAGCCGAACGCTTTCGCTGCCCTCATCGGGGGAGCTCTTGAAAACCTGAGCTCGCGAGGGGCCGACCCGGGCCAGTTCGGGGTAATACTTGTTGCCGAAAAGCACCCGGGCCTCAGTTTTCATCCAATTGTCGCCAAATGCAGCCTGCATCTGGGCAACCGCCGGGCCTTCGATCTTATAGTGTGAGTCGCGCCAGTGATCCTTCTCAGTGCCGTTTCCGGCCCACGAGTCGGCGATGCCGACGCCGCCGGTGAATCCGATTCGGCCGTCCACCACCAGCAGCTTGCGGTGGGTGCGATTGTTCAGGCGGGACAAATTATACCAGCGCAGCGGATGATACCGTTCCACCTCGACGCCCGCGGCCTTCATCGCCGCCAGGTATCTTTCATCGATCTTACTTGATCCCAGCCAGTCCAGCAACACACGGACCTTGACCCCGGCGCGCGCCCGTCCGCACAAAGCATCCGAGAATTGCTGGCCGATGTTGCCCGACCAATATATGTAGGTTTCAAATGTGATCGTTTCCCGGGCGCCGCGAATCGCCTCGAGCATCGCCGGAAATATCTGGTCGCCGTTTTGCAACGCCGTCACCCGGTTGCCGGGCAGGATCGCGGGGCCGAGAAGCTGGCCCATGCTGCGAAGGAACTGCGGATCATCGACGGCAAATTGGTGCGTCAGTTCATAGCGGATTTGCCTTTCCCCCCGTCCGGGAACGCCGTCCAAGAAGACCACCAAGCTCGAAACGAATCCGACGATGAGAACGAAAGCCAGGAGTCGTCGCAGCGTCCGAACCCAGTTCTTCGCGCCCTGGGGCGGTACGCTCATAGCTTTCAACCTCGTGGACACTACAGCGCGAGGGGCTGCCACGCTATGGGGTCAAGTCCCCAACGGTGGAACTGGAGACGCGCCGACGGAGTCAGGCAAGCTAGGCGTTCTCTACGCGTTGGAAAAATGGACAGAAGCTCCGACCGCAGGCAACACCCCATGACTCATCGGTTTTTCTGGTTCATCTTGGCTTTTTTCGGTGCGTTTTTCCCAAGACTGCACGCGGGGGCGCCCCCATTGCTTTCGAACGCGATCGAGCGGTGGGTCGCTGGCAGCGAAGATCTTGCCTTCACGCAGCAGACCCGGTTTTTCGGCGATGATGGCAGAGTGAAGAAGGAGCGGATAGAGCGTTTTGACCCATCCCTGCCCGACAGCCAACGCTGGCGGCTGGTCGAGGTCGACGGCCAGCCCGCGACGGATGAACAACGAAAGAAGTGGGAGTCTAGTAAGAATCGGAATCCGAGAAAGAAGGTCGTCAAATCGCCCACCGAATATCTCGATCTGGACAACGCAAGACTGGTCGCAAACACGCCCAAGAGCGCACGCTTCGAAATCGGCTTGCGTCCGGTGGCAATGCGTCTGCTTGCGGTCGACGACATTCTTGTCGCCATCACGGTCGACAAGGGGAGCGGCGGCATTGTCCGCATCTCTGCGACATTGCGCCAACCGATTAGCGTCTTATTGGGTCTGGCCCGGATCACCGACTTGGACGTCGATGTCCGCATTCAATCGGTGGACAAAGGTTCTGCCCAGAAGTCCGGCGAGTTTCAGATTGGCAGCACCGCCCGCGTGACGGTGTCCAAGCTGGGAAATCCGATGGAATACAACTGGAGCGATTTTAAGCGCGTGACCTCTTTCGGAAAGTCTAAGCAGCCCTCCTGAAATTGGTGCACCCGATCAAGGTCCATCATTTCCCTACGATTGAGGATTCTGTTGTGTCCTTGGGTTCGAATAAGGGGAGACGTTAGCCTAAGCCGAGGTATCCGCGAACCGCCCGCCGAATCAGCTGCCGCCTATTGATCGTGACGGAACCTGTTGAGCGGAGAATGGACAATTTCCTCGCAACGTATACCAGTGAACAGTCGACCACGGTTGGAAACTCTAGCCGGTCTGCCGCATCAAGGATTACCTGATGGTTTCGTGCGTTCTCGCCAGGTTGCTTCTTAGTACCCGTAACAACATTGAACCGCTGCTGTCTGCTATCGGCCATTGTGTCGTCCGACGAGAGAATGACCGCGGGATGTCCATCCGGATCTTTCTCGTCAGTGCGGAGAAAGACTAAGTCCCAACGCTGATGAATCATAGTGCCTCGCCGAACGTGTTATGCAGCTCAAGTTCGCGCAGGAGGAGGTCCAGGCTTCCGGCAGGAAATGCAGGTACCTCCTCAGGGAGGTCATACGGCGCGATCTGAATGAAGCCGTTTGGAACGCGCACGATGACGGGCTTCTTGGAGCGGATGACGTTGCGCGCGATTCCACTAAACGTGGCCTTGGCCTTAGAGACGGTGAGCATCTTCATGATGAACACAGTCCAATGCCATGACCAGAAACAGGCCAAGTAAATGACCTGACTTGCTGAACCCCATCCCAAAGAGTTAGACGGGCGACAACCACCGCTTTGTTTGCCCAAAACGAGCGAAATCTGTTTCGCTCTTGTTTCGCGAAACGAGGCGGAAACGGAATTCCAACCTCCGCCCTCCCGAAGATGCCGCTATTCGGTTAGTCTCTTATTGGTAGGAGAATAGAGCGCCCTGAACTCCACAGAATGAATGTAGGGTCTAGAATAAGCTAAGCTCGCGATTTACTTTTTAAAATCATACCATTTAAATACTTACAAAATGGTGGACCCGCGCTATGAAGATTTTTTTGGATCGCGGTTGTCGCTGTTCGTGCAGTCTTTGTAGGGGCATTCGTCATGGATTGAAACAGGGATGGTAGTTATTTCAGCAAATGGCTTGAAACTGAAATAAGGAATGGCATCCTTTCAGCCATGCCGAAAAGAGAACAGACCGTGCAAGAGCCCTCCGGCGTATTGCGAAACACGGGGAGAGGGTACAAGGCTTTCCATCCAAACCCGCTGCCGCCCGTCATCCATTGGTCTCCAGGCTTGATTCGGGCGATGTCGGATGCTGATACGCGCCTGGGCAAGCTCGCCGGAGAAGGCCGGAGATTGCCAAACCCCTATCTGCTCATCCGTCCCTTTATCCGGCGTGAGGCCGTTCTTTCGAGCCGTATCGAGGGCACTCAATCCACCCTGGGTGAATTGCTGGCTGCGGAAGCCGGAGTCGCCGTTGCGCGGAGCCCCGACGATCTCCGCGAGGTTGGAAACTACGTGACTGCCCTGGAATATGGGTTGCAGCGCCTAAAGTCGCTGCCCCTTTCCCTGCGGCTAGTGCGTGAATTGCACACCAAACTCATGGACGGCGTGCGGGGATACCACGCTACGCCGGGCGACTTTCGTCGCTCACAGAATTGGATCGGAGAACCGGGTTGCACGCTTGCTCAGGCGAGCTATGTGCCCCCGCCCCACGAGGAAATGATGGATCATATGTCAGCCTGGGAGAAATTCCTGCACGAAGATTCTTTGCCGCCTCTGGTTCAGGCCGCGCTGATGCACTACCAGTTTGAGGCGATCCATCCATTCCTGGATGGGAACGGGAGGGTGGGGCGGCTCCTCATCATCGTCCTATTGTGCCAGAGAGAAGTCCTGCCTCTGCCGCTGCTGTACTTGAGCGCTTTCTTCGAGGCAACCCGACGGGATTACTATGATCGCATTCGGGCGGTTACTGAGCATGGTGAATGGGAGCGTTGGCTGCACTATTTTTTTAACGGTGTCGCACGGCAGTCGGAGGACGCCGTGAGCCGGGCTGAGCGAATCAACGCGTTACTGGAAAAGTGGCGCATGCAAGCGGCCGCTGATTCCTCGGCGGTATCAGTGCGGTTGCTGGATCTGATCGGCTCGAATCCGTTTGTTACACCGCGAAATGCGGAAGAGAGGCTGGATGTTGCCTACAACACAGCTGTGTATGGAATCCGGCGATTGGAACGCCGGGGAATTTTGCAGCAGGTCGGCGATAGCCGGCGCGACCGCGTATTTTGCGCCAAGGGAATCTTGGACATTCTCGAGGAGCCGGCCCGGTTGAAACCTGATTCTTAGGCCCCTGTCCTCACGTAAATTGGTGGACCCGACCAGGTTCGCACCTTCAGAGGAAAATATCCTGGTTCGCGTTTGGTTCGCAATCGCACCCCTGGCGGGCGGGAAAACTTTCGTCGATTGCAATTTGTGCTCGGGTTGGGACTAGGGTAGCGTTTGACGCATGGCTGTGTTCGGCACGGTGCCCGCGCAAAAACAGGCTTATGCCCTTCTGCGATTGGCCATAGGCGCCGACATGTTCCTTCACGGAGCAACCCGCATAGGCGCCGGAGTGGGCAATTTCGCCACGAAGATGGTGTCCGACTTTCAGGGAACCGTCCTACCTCCGGATTTGGTGCACGCCTTTGGTCTGACGCTTCCGTTTGTCGAGGGGCTCATCGGCTTGCTACTGATAGTCGGCTGGTTTACCCGGAGCGCGCTAGTTGCCGGGAGTTTTCTCATGGTCGCCCTGATATTTGGAACGGCTCTGCGTTCTGATTGGAACACGGTCGCCATCCAACTTATTTACACGGTCATTTATTATCTCCTTCTATCTAGGATCGGAGACAATGCTTACGCTTTGGACGCCTCGTCGTCACTTGATAGGAACATGTAATAGAGCCGCCCGCAGCCGCGTTGACGCAAAGTCGTGGACCCGCTCAGGTTCGAACCTTCAGAAGGGAAACATTCTGGATCGCATTTGGATCGCGAATTTTCGCGGATTATTGCCTGCATTTCGGACCGGATCGGATCGTGGTGTCGCCCAGGGTCGATTTACCCTGCGGTGAGTGGGGACTGATATTCGCTTGACGCCACAAAGACTGTTGAGCCCCTTCTTGTGGGATGCCTCGCCCATGGGGTGCAGTTCCGCAATGGCCATCGGGCGCGATAGCACGCGGCCGCAGGCTTAAGGCCATCATCAACGGTCGGGATGTCCGCTGAATTGAAAAAACTCGCCAAGGCCTTGGATCAAATCGAACGCCGTTACCCCGCGGGAGGGAAACGCTACAGCACGATTGTCGAGAATCCTGCGGAGGCAGGCTATCTGCCGTTTCCGAGGCCGTCAAAAAGGGCGGTGGCCAAGGGACGGCGCCTAAGGAAGGCGATGAGCGGCCTGTCCGTCCCGGCGAGTTATTATTTTGGAAAGAAGGTGGATCACAGGGCGAAGGTCGTTCGCCGAAAATCCTTCGGTTGACCAAATTATATTTGTAAGATATTTAATGTAAATATCTTACGATAATTGCTGGACCCGATCAGGGTCCACCTTCTCCCTATGATAACGGAAGGCGGTTCGAGTCTGGTTCGAGTTCCCCCCGGGTTTGCCCCGTTTTGAAAAGGCGCCCGCCCCGATTTTGGAGAAATTCCCCCTTCGAGATGATTTAAAAGCCCATATCGTACGCGGGGTGAGGGGTCCGAGGTCGTTGGTTTGTGTGGCATCAAGTGCCTGCCGTTACAAATGTGCCGTTTTTGGACAGACGCTTGCCCTAATTCGAGGATGTAGACTTGACACCCACCTCATGTAATTACATGTAAGTACTAATGCCGACTAAAGTGCCAGTAAAGCTCACACGAATCGGAAACTCTAGAGGTATCCGAATACCTATCGGAGTGATTCGTCGCCTCGGACTCGATCGTGCCGGCCTAGTGGCAGAGGTACGTTCTGATGGCCTCTTCCTTAGAGCTGCTCCTTCGACCAAGCTTTCCTGGTCCGAGACAGCTTTGGCTATGGTCACCGAAGGGGAGGACTGGAGTGACTTCGCGAATGCCTCAGCCGATGGCCTTCACACAGTTTAGACGCTACAGCGTGTATTGGGTAGACCTCGATCCAACTCGAGGGCGTGAGTTGAAAAAGACTCGGCCCGCTGTGATCGTGAGCCGCGACGAATTGAACAGCGTCCTCGATACCGTCGTAATTTGTCCGTTAACAAGCACGTTACATCCCACCTGGCGAACCCGGCTTCATATCGAACTTAACGGCAAACAGTCGGAGGTAGCCGTCGATCAAATCCGAGTGGTCAGCAAAGACAGGATGACGCCCAAGAAGATCGGGGATCTAAACGCCAAGTCCGAAGCGGCACTGCGCGATCTTATCTCCGAGGCATACGCTCAATAGCCCCAAAAATCTCGATCGGGATTCGAAGGTAATTTACCTTTAAATTGCCAGTTAAAATATTTCATAATTCATTGTTTATCAATAAGTTTGGTGGACCCGATCAGGGTCCACCTTCTCCCTATGAAAACGGACAGCGGTTCGAGTCTGGTTCGAGTTTGCCCCGGGTTTGCCCCTTTCTGACACGACGCTCGCCCCGATCGGAGCGATTCATTTCCTCCGTCGCATAGCGCTATCTTTCATGAGATTTCAGGGTTGAGGGGATTAAAGCTCGACGCCGCGGAACGGGGAGGGCGCGGGGTTGGATCTGGGATCGAAGAAGAGGTCGGAGCGAAGTGTCCTTGACAGCAATATGTGTTATGATAGATTAATCTATCATGAAGACAAAAACCGCGACCGTAGCCGATCTCCGTAATAACTTCCGCCGGGTCTCGGCTTGGCTCGAAAACGGGGAGTCCGTAGAGATCGTGAAGCGAGGTAGGCGCTTTGCCCGTTTGGTGCCGGCAGTAGCCGTCCACGGGAAGCCGGTCAAAGTGGACTTCGCCGCTCAATTACGTGCCGTCTGGGGCCATAAAGTGTTTTCCGATCTCGAGATTGAGTCGATGA